>Ga0209692_10000013_pt1 | contig 837435 bp, 691 predicted proteins | sample tdDd472_FD_187129 | JGI IMG/M metagenome (GOLD analysis project Ga0209692, IMG submission 187129) | Marine sediment microbial communities from the Atlantic coast under amendment with organic carbon and nitrate - tdDd47.2 (SPAdes)... | ecosystem: Environmental > Aquatic > Marine > Coastal >... | reverse complement strand
GGCTCCACCTCTTCCCATTTCGAACAGAGAAGTTAAGCCCGTTAGCGCCGATGGTACTGCATTTGTGGGAGAGTAGGTCGTCGCCAACTTTATTTAAAGCCTCAATCATAACGATTGAGGCTTTTTTATTTATATAAAATAATTAAATTAAGAATACTATAACTTCTACATCGAATATTTGTTATATAAAATGTAAACCCAATACTTTTGTAACAAAATATTATTCATAACGTAAATTTATTTGCAAATCAAAACAATTTATTTTGGAAGAATTTAAAAGAATTCTAAAAATATCGTTCATTTTTTTTGTGCTTTTTATCACTCTGAATACTTGCAAAGAGCAGGAAAAGGATTCATTTGTTAAGCTAAATACTCTTGAGAAAGTAAAGAAAAGAGGTAGCTTGATCGCTGTAATGGACTTTAATTCTACAAATTACTTTATTTATCGAGGGGAGCCAATGGGTTATCAATACGAGTTATTGAAATTATTGGCAGATCATTTAGATGTAAAACTAGATGTTATACCAGAAAATGATGTTGATAAGAACTTTGAAATGTTAAGGGTAAATCAATGTGATATTATTGCAATTAATTTAGCAATTACAAAGGAGCGCTCTCAAATAATAGATTACACTATTCCTCATAGTCAAACACATCAAGTTTTAGTTCAAAGAAAGCCCGATAATTGGAAGACTCTTAGAAAGGATAAGCTTGAAAGTAAGTTAATAAGAAATCAGCTAGATTTAGCTCAAAAGGTTGTATATGTTCAAAAAGGCACTTCATATGCTCAGCGCATAAAAAATTTATCTGACGAAATTGGTGATAATATAATTATTATAGAGAAGGCAGATTTGGAAGTTGAAGAATTAATTGAACTTGTAGCTAATGGTGAGATTGATTATACAATTACTGATGAGAATGTAGCAATGGTTAACCAGATTTATTATCCAAACTTAGATGTTAAAACGGCAGTTAGTTTTCCTCAGAATTTAGCTTGGGGACTAAGAAAAGGTGATAGTGAATTTAAAAAGGAAGTTGACAAATGGCTTTTGAATTTTAAAAAGACAAGAAAGTACACTAATATATATAATAAGTACTTTAAAAACCCAAGATCAGTTAGAATTGTCGAAAGTGATTTTTATGCACAAAGTAGTGGTAAGGTTTCCGTCTATGATGATCACATTAAAAAGTATAGTGAGGAGATAGATTGGGATTGGAGATTACTAGCATCATTAATATATCAAGAGTCTAGATTTAAACCTCATGTAAAATCTTGGGCCGGAGCCTATGGTTTAATGCAATTAATGCCAACCACTGCTAAAAGATTCGGTGTAAATAAAAAATCGCGACCTGAAAAACATATAAAAGCTGGCGTAGATTTTATAAAATGGCTGGATGATCGATTTGAGAATAGAGGTATTGATGATGATGAAGAGAAAATTAAGTTTATTTTAGCTTCATATAATGTTGGGCTAGGACATATTCTAGATGCTCGTAGATTGGCAGAAAAAAATGGTAAAAATCCTGATGTATGGGAGGATAATGTAGATGAGTATATATTAAAAAAATCAAATCCAAAATATTATAATGATCCAGTGGTAAAATATGGTTATTGTCGTGGATCTGAAACTTATAATTACGTTTATCAAATATTAGACAGATACGAACATTATAAAAATATTATACCTGAAACTTAGGGTTATTTTTTTCTATAACTTCAAGAAATTCTGAAAGTATCATTGCGGTTGCTCCCCAAATAGTAATATTATTGGGATTATAGATAGGAGCTAAAAAAGAAATATCTCCATAAGAAAACTCTTTTGTAGTACAATTATTTGGATCAAGAAGATCTTTTAATTTTATTTCCAATACTTTTTCAACTTCTTTAGGTTCTGCTTTGAAGATGGGTGTTGTTTCGTAGATGCCCATTACTGGAGATACAATGAAATTACTAACAGGTATGTGTAATGGTGTTAGTTCTCCAAGAATCTTTACTTTATCAGGGTTTATTCCAATTTCTTCATTACTTTCTCTAAGTGCTGTATCTATTATGTTTTTGTCAAAAATTTCGGATTTACCCCCGGGAAAAGATATTTGACCACTATGTGGTCCATTGTATTCAGTTCGTTGAATAAATGCGACATAAAGTTCTTTATTTTTGGGATAAAGAAGAATTAACACACCTGCTTTTCGTGTTTTTTCAGTGGGTTTAAAATAATCACGAATACCTGGAGCCATTTTTACATGTGCTTTTTCTCCAGGTAAATCTTTTTTTAATTCTTCTTTTAAGTTTCTAAAAAAATCCGTGAACATTTATTTTCTAAATTTTTTAATAAAATCCTCAACTTCAGGAACACCACCTTGATATATAAGATAACCATTATATGGCTCTCTTGTTGTAATTTCGTCATTAATTGGTGTTAACATTATTCTCTTTATTTCTTCGGGATCTTCAGTTTGTCCTAAGGCCCATCCTAATTTTATGAATGCTACTTCAGGTAACATATTTCCTGCAGGAATTATACCTTTTGCCATCATATCTCTTCCAGTATCATAAACAAACATATGAACATAACCCCAAAGTGTCTGTAATGTCATGTACATAACTACGCCTTTTTTTGTTGCTCTTTCGATAGCTGGGTATAGTTCTTTATTTACATGACCCAAACCTGTTCCAACAAAAACAATCCCTTTATAGCCGTTGTCAACTAATGCATCAATGGTATCAGGTTTCATTCCCGGATAATAGTATAACATAGTAACTTTATCTGAGAAATAAGGAAGTATATCTACATTTCTATCATTCCGTCTTTGCTTATAATCTTTTTTAATTGGAGTGATTTTATCCCTATTTACTGTGGCTAATGGAGTATCTCCAATTGTGCGAAATGTAGATCTATAGGAAGAGTGCATTTTTCGCACTCTTGTACCCTTATGTAATAAACCGTAATCGTCTGATGTAGGTCCAAACATACAAACCATTACTTCAGCTATATCCGAATGACCAGCTGTTTTCATTGCATGCATTAGATTTAGAGCTGCATCTGAACTAGGACGATCGGAAGATCTTTGTGAACCAACTAAAACAATTGGGATAGGAGAGTTTTGTACCATAAATGTTAAGGCAGCACCAGTATGGTGTAAAGTATCTGTTCCATGACCAATAACAATTCCATCAATACCATTTTCAATCTCTTTACCGATGGCTATTGCTAAAGCTTTATATTGGTCTGGCCCCATATTTTCACTAAATACAGCAAATATTTTTTCTGTAGTTAGATTACAGATATCAGCTAGTTCAGGAACAGCACCATAAAGTTCTCCAGGAGAGAAAGCAGGAATAACTGCACCTGTTCTGTAATCTAGTCTAGATGCTATTGTTCCTCCTGTACCGAATAATTTCACGCTTGGAAGACCTTCTGTTGTAGGAAATTCTTTTTCAGGAATTTTATAATTGGCTTTTTGATAGCCAGTTTCCTTCATGTCTTTTATTGTCCCAACATCGATTCCGATGTTATAGCCTGTAATAATCTTTAATACAATATGAAAATCATCATCGTTTTCGGAACGGGGAAGTACGGTACCTTCAAAATTTCCTCGTGTGGTTTCAATGCTTGCTTGTCCCCAAACTCTTACATTATATTTTTTTAATACTTCTAATGCTTTGCCTTTATATCCTTGAAAAATATCTTCGCTCATTTTCTTAAATTTTACTTATTAACACTGAATTTAGTTTTGATCTATTGCTTTTGCTAAATCATTTGGGGCAATATTTCCAATAGCAGTTTTTTGTAACTCGCCCATTATCCAATGTTTTGCTACTTGATCATCTTTAGAAACTTTAATTTCTTTAAATTTCTGTTTTAAGAAAGATATCTTCGATAATATCTCTTCTTTAGGAAGTGATTTAAAGTTAATGCTCGTGAGTATAGAATCAAAATCCATTTTTGGATATTGATAAAACACAGGAAGCATTTTCTTACTTAATTGAATTTCCAGTTTTTTATCGATTAAATATTTAAATAAATCATAAATCTTATTATAATCAAAATTATTTGATGATGTGTAATGGCCTTCAACAAATTTTAACTTATGTCCGATAAATGTTCCAATAAACTTTGGATCGATTTTTAATTCTTTAACAATCTTTTCAATTAATGGATATAAATTATTTCTGAAGATGAATGTAAATGTATCTTCAGGAACCTTCCATTTCTTAAGTTGATTGTATCTTTCAATTACATCACTTGGTAAGTTTTTACTTAACTTGTCGATGTAATCATTTTCTAACGGAATTGGAGCTGAATCTGTATCAGGATACATTCTATCTGCTCCCGGAAGAACTCTTTCGAAAATAGTTGTTCCATCAGTAAAAGACTTTCGAGTTTCTTGAGGAACTCCTTCGAAAGCCATTTGGCAACGCTCTTCAATTGTTTCTAATGCTGTTTTAATATCTTCATCTGGTGCCCATATAATAATTTGAGCATCATCTTCACTTGCATTAAAAAGCTCTTTTATTTTTGAGTAATTATCTTCAATTATTTTTGATTCAAACTCTTCGGAATAAACCATGTTTGGTTTTTCTAAACATGCAATTACTTTTAAGCGATCAGTAATTTCGTTGGCAAATACTTTTCCTGGTTGAGTAAAATGAGATAAAATACCTTTAAAACTAGGCAGGTTTACAGCAATAATTCTGTATTTATCTATCAGTCCGTTGGTGATTGGTTCATATTTTAAATCGAAATCACGATAGTCAATTTCCTGATGTTGTATTTTCCAATTGCTTGTATCTTTAACTTTATCGTTTAATTTTTTCTTAATATTTAATAACGCCCATTGTCTGAAACATTCTATATGTGATAATTCAGGAATTAGTTTATTATAAGAAACTCCTTTTATTTCAACACGGGTTCCACCTTTGCAACTTACATTTACATCTTCTCGACCAGCACCACTTCCTACTCTAACTCTACCAGTACTTCTATTTAAAAAACGAATATACTCAGCCGCTTCTTTTAGTTCGTCTGGAGTATACATCTCAGGATAAGTAACAGTTTCAATTAATGGCATTCCTAATCGATCTGTTTTATATATTCTTTGGTGACGAATATCTGATATCTCACGACATGAATCTTCTTCAATACTTAATTGAATTAATCTTACTTTTTTATTTTTTAATGGAATTTCACCTTCAACTCCTAAGATTGCAGTTCGCTGAAATCCAGCAGGGATACTTCCGTCTAAATATTGTTTTCTGGTAATATGAACTTCACCAACAATATTTAACTTACACAATAATGATATTTCAAGAGCATATCCCAATGCTTCATGATCTATTTTAAATGGCGGCGTATCATCAATTTCGTAGGTGCAAGCTGTTTTGTTATTTAATCGATAAATAATTTCTTTACGAGTTCTGTATTCCATCAATGCTGTTCCATCATATTCTCCTAGTTCGCTTAAAGTAGGACGCATATGACGAATAACTTCTGCATTAAAATCGTCGTGTTTATGAAAAATTCCGGCAGGGCAATGACAGAATAGTTTTTCTTTGGTTTTTAGTTGTTGATGAACTTCTAATCCCGACATGAATCCGATACGTTCGTAATCTGATTTTTTAGCCTTTTTCCTAGGCACGTATCCAACTTCTTTGAGGGTTTGATCGTAGTTCTTTTTTGGATTGAAATCTGTAGTTTCCGGGGATTTATCTTTTTTCATAGTTATAAAACTTGTATTTTTTACATAAAAAAGCAAATGTTCTCGCTTAGAAGAGCGTTAATTTAGTAAAAAAAAAGGGAGATAAGAAACCTAATCTTTAAACAGTTTATTAACAAGAAAAATATCCATCAATAAAGGGAATAATGGCTTTTTTGATTAGTTAAATTTTATAGTTTTTTCAGGACTTAATCTGGAAATTATATAAGAAGGAATAATCAGCATTAAAACTGTTGTAATAAGAGTTCCTAAGTTAAGGGCCAATATATGCCATAATTTTAAATTAATTGGAACTGCCTCTAGATAATATGATACAGGATCGAGTTTGAATATTTGAAATTGAACTTGTAGAAAGCAAATAGCAAGTCCAATAACATTACCCCACAATAAACCCTTTGAAATAATAAATCCGGACTGATATAAAAATATTTTTCGAATAGACCAGTTTTTTGTACCCATTGCTTTTAATATTCCGATCATGTTGGTACGTTCCAGAATAATAATTAATAATCCCGAAACCATATTAAAACCTGCAACTGCAATCATTAAAATTAAGATAACCCATACATTCATGTCTGTTAGTTCGAGCCATTCAAACATTTGTGGGTACTTTTCTTTAATGCTTAATACTTTTAACTTTGAGCCATCGGGATTAAAATGAAATCCAACAATATCTCGAACATCTTCAGTCATCTTATCGAGTTTCGAAAAATCTGTAATTAAAACTTCAAAACCGCTAATTTGATTATCATTCCAATTATTTAATCTTTGAATATGTTTGATGTCAATCATTGCAAATTTTTCATCGAATTCAGCTAAGCTCGTTTCATAAATTCCAGAAATAACAAATGGTCTCATTCGCATTGGTTCCTGAATGAAATATGCTATAATTTTATCTCCAACATTTAACTTTAAAAGATTTGCAATGTATTTTGATATTATAATATCGTTTGTTTTCGATGAATCGGATACTCTGAAAGACTTTCCATCAACCATGTTTTGATCAAAAAATGACCAATCAAAATCAGTACCAATTCCTTTTAAAACAATCCCCTGAATATCTGTTTTTGTTTTAATAATTCCAGCTTTTGTCGCAAACTCTTGAATATTTTGAATACCGCTTAAATTATCAATATCACTATAAAAGCTTTGTTCTTTATTAATAGGTTCTGTTTCAAATGAAATATTTGTGTCATAATTAACAATCTGAATATGAGATCCAAATCCAATTATTTTATTGCTGATTTCTGATTTAAATCCAGTTACGATTGCTACAGAAAGTATCATAACAGCCAATCCAAGAGCAATTCCAATAATAGCTATTGTCATTATGGGTTGCGAGATGCTTTTTTTTACGCTTTTATCTGAAAAAATTCTTTTTGCTATAAAAAGTTCTGTATTCACTGCAATATATTTTAGATTTCCACAAATGTAGTAAAAAATAAAACACTGTTTATTTTGAAAAATTGTGAACATAATGCATTAATTATAAAAGAACTATTCTGTGTTTGTAAAGAAAATTATTAATTTAGGCCTTTCTTTAAGCTGATTTACATGACTTATTTAAAATATTATTTCATTTTTAGTATTCTTATTGTTTGTAGTTGCGTTGGACAAACTGCTGAAAGCGAAAAGCTTTTAATAAAAATAGGAGCAGATCAAACTGAACAATACATTCCATTTTTAAAGAATAAAAGAGTTGCTATAGTTGCAAATCACACTACAAATATTAATGGAAAGCATTTAGTCGATTCGCTTTTAAGTTTAGGTATTGATATTGAAAAGATCTTTAGTCCTGAACATGGTTTTCGTGGAAAAGCTGATGCAGGAGAACATGTTAGAAATTATAAAGATCCAAGTACAGGATTGCCAGTTATATCTTTATATGGTAATAGTAAGAAACCAAATTTGAGTGATTTAGAAGATATTGATATTCTAATATTTGACTTGCAGGATGTTGGAGTTCGATTTTACACTTACATTTCAACTATGCATTATGTGATGGAAGCATGTGCTGAGATGAATGTAGAGATGTTAATTCTTGATCGACCAAATCCAAATGGATTTTATGTTGATGGCCCTGTTTTAGATACTACGTATCGTTCATTTGTTGGAATGCATCCAATTCCAATTGTTCACGGTATGACCATTGGTGAATATGCTCAGATGATTAATGGAGAAGAATGGTTAAAAAATGGAACAGAATGTAAATTGAAAATTATTAAATGTGAGAATTATACTCATGAATCAACATATGTTTTGCCAGTAAATCCGTCACCAAATCTTCAAAATATAAGATCGGTTTATTTGTATCCCTCTTTAGGATTTTTTGAAGGGACAAGTTTAAGTGCTGGGCGTGGTACTGAATTTCCTTTTCAGGTTTTTGGTGGTCCTGATTTTAAAGTTAAGGATTTCACGTTTACACCTAAAAGTATAAATGGAGCGAGTAAATACCCTAAGCATCAAAATAAAAAGTGCTATGGGGTAGATTTAAGAAAAATTGACCTTGAAATATTAAATTCAAAAAAGCAGATAAATCTGGAGTGGATTATAATGGCTTATAATTCTGTTGAAAATAAAGATGAATTTTTTAAGAAATTTTTTTATAATATTTCTGGAACTAAAGAATTAAAAGAACAGATTATAGAAGGGAAAACAGAAAAGGAAATTAGAAAAAGTTGGAATCCTGAATTGAAGAAGTTTAAAAAGACCCGTAAGAAATATTTGTTATATAAAGATTTTAAATAGTTGATAAAGTCATTATTATATTAGTTTTTTCTCTTTAAGAGCATATTTAATTTCTTTATGCTTATCCCAAAACTTAGTTTTAATTTTTCTCATAAGTTTTTTGAATTCGGGAAGGTCTTTAATATTATCAATTAAAGGATCTTTTTCTAAAAATAAAATGGTCCAATAATGATAATTATCTTGTTCCGAAAAATTCTTTAAATGATCTAAGGCTAAATCGATCTTTCCTTTATAAGAATAGTACATCGCTAAATGTAAGTGCTTGTATATGGAATTATCTTGCTCTGAGTAGAGTTTGAAATCTTCGAAATATTTTTCTGATTCCTCTATCATTCCAATCTTCTCCAAAACAAAACCAATTTCAGCATTATCGTGCCGGTAAATATTTAAGTTATTGGCTTCCTTAATATCAATAAATTTTTTGTAATATATGTAAGAGCTTTTATAATCTCTCAAATAGAAACATATTTTTCCAATTTCCTGAAGAACGTCTAATCTGGTAGTGTCTTTATTTAAGGTTTTAATTAAAAGATTTTTTGTTTGTTCAAGATCTTTATTTTTAGCATAAAGAATATAAGCTTTTAGGTATTCAGAAAATATATTATCAGGCTTATATTCTAAAGACTTGTTAATGTTAATCGTGGCTTCGTAAATAAATCCAGATTGTATTAGGGCGTTACTAACATGTAAATAAATAAAACTTGCAGTAACAGAATCGTGAGCTGCAATATCTAGTTGAATTCCCTTTAGAGCATATTCTAAATATTTTTCAGTATTTGGAGTAGAATTAGCATAAAAATCTGAAAGTATATTAATAATGAGAGCGGAGTTCGGATTGTATTCTAAGGCTTTTTCAAGGTAAGGTAGAGCCAATTCATTTTGCTTTTCATTCATATAATATAGAGCTTTGGCAATGAGACTTTGAGGAAGTTGAGAGTCAAATAGTAAAGCTTTATCAGCGAAATTATTTATTTCAAGAGAATATCTTTTTTCAGATTTTCCAAAATCCAAAAAATAGTAAGAGATTGCAATTCCTGCATATGCTCTTGCAAACTCATTATCATGCTCAATTGCTTTAGTGAAAAAGTCAATCGCTTTTTCCTGATAATTATCTCCATTTTTATAAAGAAAATCAAGTCCTTGTAAAAAATAATCATAGGCGATTAAGTTATCGGTGGGAATTTTATTAATTCGCTTTTCTTCTTCAGGTGTTATTATTACCTGAATTTTGTCTGCAATATTTTTGGCAACATCCATTTGTAGCTTAAAAATATCTTTTGTTTTACGATTATATTGCTCCGCCCATAAATGTTTATCATTTTCAGCTTTAATTAATTGAATATTCAATAGAATTTCATTTCCAATTTTCTGTCCACTTCCTTCAACAAAATAATTTACATTTAACTCTTTAGCAATTTCGGGAATTGTTTTAGTTGTGTTTCTATACTTTTCAACAGAAGTTCGGCTTATGACTCTTAATTCTTTAATATTCTGAAGGTTGTTAAGGATTGATTCCATTAATCCATTAATAATATATACATTGGTAGAATCATTACTATCATTTTTGAAAGGTAAAACTGCAATCGATTTTTCAAGCGGTTTTTGATTTTTTGATGTAGTTTTAATAATGAAATAGAACGAAGTTGCAACAAGCGCTAATATAATAATGGTTCCAACTAGAAGTATTTTCTTTTTTCTAGAAGTATTTTTTTCTTGAATTTTATCTTGAGTAGGTAAAATTCTTTTCCCAACTTCTCCAGGTGGGTAGCCGTAATGTTCACGAAAACACTTAATAAAATAAGATGTGCTACTAAATCCGACCTTAAATGATACTTCCGAAACATTCACGTCCAAGTGTTGCAGCATTTCCATGGCATTTTGTAATCGAATCTGCCTAATATACTTACTTACAGACGTTTTTGTGTGTTTCTGAACCTTACGAAGTAGGTTTGAGCGACTCATCCCAATTTTACTTGCAAGTTCCGATACTCCAAATTTCTCATCTGAAATATTATCTGTTATAATTTCAGTGATTTTGTTTAAAAACTCATTTTCTATGGTATTGGAGTTGGAATTTTGCATTGGATTGTACAGTTAAATCAAGACCGAATAATTTTAATAAGATACGAATAAAAAGCAAATTTAATACTTTCATTTTTAGTAAATCTATATCGATAAAAAAGCCAAGCTTTTTATCTAGATAAAATTTCTTGCGTCATAATTTATATATATGCAGCATAAATTATAATCCTTTTATCAAATTTTATATTATTCTCCTGTTTTTTGATTAGCTGTGCATCCTTGTTTGTGAGACCTTTACATCAATAAAACGATGTTAAATTTTAAAACTAAAAATTATGAAAACGAAATTGACTAATTCATTAAATGTAGCGACAATTTTAGTACTTGTAGTATTAACTTTTGTTTCATGCGGCAACAAACAGCAAAAAACTTTCAGTAACGATAAAGATGTATTGGAAGTGAAGGCTCCAAGCTCTGATATTCATTCTGTAGTTTTTATGGGAGATATTAAATCAGTGAAACAGCATATTGTTGCAGGAACAAATCTTAATGCAAAAGATCAATATGGTTCTACTCCTTTAACTATAGCAGTTACATTTGGTAAAACTGAAATTGCAAAGGCTTTGATTTTGGGAGGAGCTGATCTTAATTTGAAGAATAATGAAGGTTCAACAGCATTGCACACGGCATCGTTCTTTTGTCGAACAGAAATTGTAAAAGTATTATTAGAACAAGGTGCTGATAAAACATTGGAAAATAATTATGGAGCAACAGCATTAGAATCTGTGGCTTCTTCTTTTAAAGAGGTAAAACCTATTTATGAGCAAATTGCCAAACAGCTTGGTCCGTTAGGGTTGAAGTTAGATTTTAAATTTATTGAAGCTACTCGCCCGGTAATTGCCGATATGCTTAAATAAATACTGTAAAGTTTAATGCTATTTGCTAAAAATCTTTTAAACTTTTTAAAATGGAACAGCTAAATATAAATAGAAGATACGATATTGATTGGCTAAGAGTAATTGCTATTGGATTATTATTAATTTATCATATTACTATTGGGTTTCAGCCTTGGGGAGTATTTATTCAGTTCATTCAAAATAATAATTCTTTAGAGGGATTATGGATTCCAATGTCAATGCTAAATGTATGGCGAATTCCTTTGTTGTTTTTTGTGTCAGGAATGGGTGTTTGTTTTGCAATGAAAAAACGATCATGGAAAGAATTATTGCTGGAACGGACAAAAAGAATTCTTTTACCATTTTTGTTTGGTGTAATTTTTATTGTTCCACTTCATTTAGTGATGTGGCAAAATTATTATAATCAGGATGTTGTATATAAAATAAATCCAAGTCATTTGTGGTTTTTAGCTAATATATTCATTTATGTTATTCTATTATTACCATTGTTCTTTTTCCTAAAAAGAAATGAAAATAGCAAAATTGTAATGTTGCTAAAGAAATTATTTAAATATCCCTTAGGATTATTATCGGTTACTTTATGTTTTGTTATTGAAGCTGTTTTGCTTAACCCGGAATCATTCGAAATGTATGCAATGACATGGCATGGATTTGTATTAGGTTTTTTGGCTTTTTTATTTGGTTTTGGGTTTATAATAAGTGGAAATGTATTTTGGCAGAGTGTACTTAAATGGAGATGGATTTATTTATTTATAGCAATAGTTTTTTATTTAGTTAGGTTGAATTTTTTCCAGCTTCAAGCACCAAATTTTTTCATTGCTATTGAATCTAATATTTGGATTTTTGCAATATTCGGATTCTCGTATAAATATCTTAATCGTCCAAGTAAGGTTTTAACTTATTTAAGTCAAGGGGCATACCCAATTTATATTATACATATGATTTTTCTTTATTTGGGTTCCGTATTGATTTTCCCACTTGATATCTCAGGATCAAAAAAATTTATATTGGTTGTATTGTTTACTGGTGTTGGTTGCTTTTTTACTTATGAACTATTTATAAGACGAATTGGTTTTGTGCGACCTTTATTTGGATTGAAAAATGAATGATTGGAAAAGTTTAAATAAAAAAGCTCCACATGTATATGTGGAGCTTTTTGTTATATCGGAATAAATATTTACAATGTTCTTCCTGGATAAGCTTTTAAAGCAGCTTCCAATGTTTCCATTGCATTTGCTAAATCTTCTTTCTTTAAAACGTAAGCAATACGAACTTCATTTTTACCTAAGCCCGGAGTTGCATAAAATCCTGTAGCAGGAGCAACCATTACTGTTTGTTTTTTGTATTCAAATTCAGTTAAAATCCATTGTGCAAAACGATCAGCATTATCAATTGGAAGTTTAACAACAGTGTAAAAAGCACCTTTTGGCATTGGGCAATAAACACCTTCCATTTTATTTAATGCTTCAACCATAAAATTTCTACGGTCGATATATTCATTATATACTTCTTCGAAATAATCGTTTGGAGTATTTAATGCAGCTTCACTAGCCCATTGTCCAAATGAAGGAGGACATAAACGAGCTTGAGCAAATTTCATAGCAGCATCAATTACATCTTTGTTTTTAGTAATCATTGCACCAATACGAACTCCACACATGCTATAACGCTTCGAAACAGAATCCATCAAAATTACATTTTGTTCAATTCCTTTCAAGTTCATTGCAGAAAAATGAGTATTTCCATCATAACAAAATTCACGATAAACTTCATCAGAATATAAATACAAATCGTATTTTTCAATTAAAGTTCTTAATTGTTCCAATTCAGCTTCAGAATATAAATATCCTGTTGGATTGTTTGGATTACAAATTACAATACCTTTTGTTTTTGGAGTGATTAATTTCTCAAACTCTTCGATTGAAGGTAAAGCAAAATCATTTGTTATTGAAGCAGTAATTGGCTTAACAACAACTCCGGCCGAAACAGCAAAACCATTATAGTTTGCATAAAAAGGTTCTGGAATAATAACTTCATCACCAGGATTTAAAGTAGATAAAAAAGCAAAAGTAATAGCTTCTGATCCACCTGTTGTAATTAACATTTCAGTGTGATCAACATCTATATCAACACTCTGGTAATATTTAGCTAATCCTTTTCGGTACGATTCGTTTCCAGCTGAATGACTATATTCAATTACTTTTTCGTTAATATTCTTAACAGCTTCTAATGCTACGTCAGGCGTAGGAATATCTGGCTGTCCAATATTTAAATGATAAACTTTGTGGCCCTTCTTTTTTGCTTCTTCCGCAAATGGCACCAATTTCCTAATTGGTGAAGAAGGCATGTTTTGTCCTTTTTGTGATATTTGTGGCATGGTTATATGTGTTTAAATTTCAAAAATATTTTAATTATTTGCATCAGCAACTACTTGGTTTTTTACAGTTCCAGTAATTTTTAAAGTTATAGGTGTTGTTTTTGCATTTGAATATACTCTTATCGTTTTTGTAAAAGATCCCTTAATTTTTGTATTGTATTTAACAACAATTGTTCCTGTTTTTCCCTTTTTTATTGGGCTTTTAGGCCATGTTGGGGTAGTACAACCACAAGATGCTCGAACGTTTGTTAATAATAAAGGTTCTTTACCAGTGTTTTTAAATGTAAATTCACATGTTCCATTTCCGTTATATTCAATGGTACCATAATTATGTGTTGTTTCTTCAAAATAAATCTCAGGCATGTTTTTCGTATCCTGATTAGTATTAATTTCTTCTTGCGAAAATGAGCTGAATGCAGCTACACTAAGGAATAAGAGGCTTAAAAATATTTTTTTCATAATTCTATTATTAAAATTGAAATACAAAGTTAATTTTTATTGGCAAAAGTAAATATGTTATTTAATATTTATCAGAAAATTAACTGTGTTTTTATGATCAGAATGAAACGAAATATGCGAATTAATTTATATTTTTACAGACTTTTCAAAATCAATTAGTAACAAAATAATTAGAAATATTATAGAAATGGAAATTCCTGCTAAGTACGATCCAACTTTAATAGAAGATAAGTGGTATAAATATTGGATGGACAAGGGCTTTTTTCACTCAGAGCCAGATGATCGTGAACCATATACAGTAGTAATACCTCCGCCAAATGTTACTGGTGTATTACATATGGGACATATGTTGAATAATACAATTCAAGATATATTGGTCCGTCGTGCAAGAATGCAAGGAAAAAATGCTTGTTGGGTTCCAGGTACAGATCATGCTTCAATTGCTACAGAGGCTAAAGTTGTTGCTAAGCTTCGCGAAGAAGGAATCGATAAAAATACATTAAGTCGTAAGGAGTTTTTAGATCATGCTTGGGAATGGAAAGAAAAGCATGGTGGAATTATTCTTGAGCAACTTAAAAAACTTGGTGCTTCTTGTGATTGGGAACGAACAAAATTTACAATGGACGACAACATGTCGGAAAGTGTAATTAAAGTTTTTGTTGATTTATATAATAAAGGATTAATTTATCGAGGTGTTCGTATGGTAAATTGGGATCCACAAGCAAAAACTGCTGTTTCCGACGAAGAAGTAAACCATAAAGAAGTTCAATCAAAATTATATTATGTTCGTTATAAAGTTGAAGGCGAAGATAGCTTTGTTACTATAGCTACAACGCGCCCTGAAACTATTTTAGGTGATACTGCAGTTTGTGTTCATCCGGAAGATGAAAGATTTAAAAATTTACATGGGAAAAAAGTTATTGTACCATTAGTAAATAGAACTGTTCCTATTATTTTAGATGAGTATGTTGATAAAGAATTCGGAACAGGAGCGTTGAAAATTACACCAGCTCATGATATTAATGATTATGGAATTGGTGATAAACACAATCTGGAAACCATCGATATTTTTAATGATGATGGAACAATGAACGAGAAAGCTCAGCTTTATATTGGTGAAGATCGATTTAAAGTAAGAAAGTTAATCGTTAAAGATCTTGAAGCTGCAAATCAAATTGTTAAGATTGAAGATTATATAAATAAAGTTGGTTATTCAGAACGTACCGATGCTGTTATTGAACCAAAACTTTCTATGCAGTGGTTTTGCAATATGGAAGATTTGGCTAAGCCAGCATTAGAGCATGTAATGAACGACGACGTTCAGTTTCATCCTGCAAAATTTAAGAATACATATAAACATTGGATGGAAAATGTAAAGGACTGGTGTGTTTCTCGTCAATTATGGTGGGGACAAAGAATACCTGCTTATTATTTACCTGAGGGTGGTTATGTTGTTGCTAAAACTGATGCAGAAGCTGTGGAATTGGCAAAAGAAAAAACAGGAAATCAAAATTTAACGATTGCTGATTTACGTCAGGATGATGATGTTTTAGATACTTGGTTCTCTTCTTGGTTATGGCCAATTTCTGTTTTTGATGGAATAAATAATCCAGATAATAAAGATTACAATTATTATTATCCTAGTAATGATTTAGTGACAGCTCCAGAAATTTTATTTTTCTGGGTTGCAAGAATGATTATGGCAGGATATGAATATAAAGGCGAAAAACCATTTAAGAATGTATATTTAACTGGAATTGTTCGTGATCAATTGCGACGTAAAATGTCGAAATCTTTAGGAAACTCGCCTGATCCAATTGATCTAATGAAAAAATATGGAGCTGATGGTGTTCGCGTTGGAATGTTATTATGTTCTCCTGCAGGTGGTGATTTATTATTTGACGAAAACTTAACTGAACAAGGTCGTAATTTTGGGAATAAAATCTGGAATGCATTTCGATTAGTTAAAAGTTGGGAAGTTGATGAATCATTGGAACAACCAGAATCTGCAAAGAAATCTATAGAATGGTTTAAACATAGATTAAATGCGGAGATAGAAAATATTAATGATCTTTACGAAAAGTTCAGATTGTCGGATGCATTAATGGCAGTTTACAAATTATTCTGGGATGAGTTTTCTTCTTGGTATTTAGAGCTTGTTAAACCAGCCTATCAAAAGCCAATTGATAGAAAATCATGTGAGCAAACTTTAGAGTTTTTTGATATTCTTGTAAAAGTTCTTCATCCAATTATGCCTTTCTTAACAGAAGAAATTTGGCAATTAATTGAAGAGCGAAAAGAAGGAGAAAGTTTAATGGTTGAGAAAATGCCAGAAGCTGAAGCTTACAATGAAAATATTATTGAAGCATTCGAAAGAGTTAAAGAAATTATTACTGGTGTTAGAAATGTTAGAAATGAAAATAATATAGCTCAAAAAGAAACTTTTGATTTAAAAATAAAAGGCAATTATGACAAGGAGTACAACGATTGTATAGCTAAAATGGCTAACTTGACTTCTATTGAAAGTACAGATGTTAAAATTGACGGAGCTGTTACATTTATGGTAAAATCTGCTGAGTTTTATATTGAGTTAGGCGATTTAGTAAATGTAGAAGATGAACTAAAAAAGATAAATGAAGAGCTTGAATACAATAAAGGTTTTTTAAACTCAGTTATGAAAAAGCTAAGTAATGAAAAGTTTGTTAATGGAGCGCCAGAAAAGGTTGTAAATATTGAGAAACAAAAGCGTGATGATGCTGAATCTAAAATTAAAGTTTTAGAAGAAAGAATTGCTAGCTTAAAATAACTTTTAGTGCTGATATACAGTACATAGCAGAAATTGTATTTAATAACATATTTAAAAAGGACTCCAAACTATAGTTTTTTAAAGAATTCTCCTTAGTTTAGTAGTCCTTTTTTTAACATAAATATCGTATTATGAAAGAATTAGAAATTAGATTGAATCCAAATCCATTGGTTCAATTTCTTAAAAAACCTGCAGCTGAGTTTACTCGTCAGGATATTATATATTTTATTGAAGAGAACGAAATTGAAATGATCAATTTTCGTTATGTTGGTGAAGATGGAAAATTAAAATCATTAAATTTTGTTTTAAATAGTAAACAACATTTAGAAGATTTATTATCAACCGGAGAACGTGTTGATGGATCTAGTTTGTTTTCTTATATCGAAGCTGGCTCAAGTGATTTGTATGTTATTCCGAGATTTAAAACAGCTTTTGTAAATCCTTTCTCAGATTATCCAACGTTGGATATTCTTTGTAGCTTTTTTACAAGTGAAGGTTTACCTTTAGAAAGTGCACCTGAGCATATTTTGAAAAAAGCAATTAATGAATTCCGTGAATCTACCGGCTACGATTTTAAAGCAATGGGTGAGTTGGAGTACTATGTTGTAAGTGAAACAGAAGAGATGTATCCTGGAATTGATCAAAAAGGATATCACGAATCTCCTCCATTTACAAAAAATGGTCACATCCGTAAAGAAGCAATGAGCTTAATTTCTCAGTGTGGTGGACAAATTAAATATGGCCATTCAGAAGTAGGGAATTTTGTAAGTGGTGATGAGCTTTTCGAGCAACAGGAAATAGAGTTTTTACCTGTTGATCCTCAAGATGCTGTCGATCAATTAGTAGTTGCAAAGTGGATTTTAAGAATGCTTGGTGATGAGTTTGGTGTTAATATTAGTTTTGCACCAAAAATTACTGTTGGAAAAGCGGGTAGTGGACTTCATATTCATATGTTATTAGAGAAAGACGGTAAAAATATAATGGTTGAAGGTAATGGTTTAAGCAATGATGCTAAGAAAATGATTTCTGGTATTCTTGATCTTTCATCACCATTAACTGCGTTTGGAAATACAATTCCAACATCTTATTTACGTTTAGTTCCACATCAAGAAGCACCAACAAATATTTGTTGGGGTGATAGAAACCGTTCTGTATTAGTTCGTGTTCCTCTTGGTTGGATTGCAGATACAAGTATGATTCTTGATGCTAATCCACAAGAAACTGGTGTTATTCCTTATGTTCCAGGTAAGCAAACTGTAGAATTACGTTCTGGTGATGGTTCTGCTGACATTTATTTATATATGGCTGGTATTATTGTAGCTGCTCAACATGGTTTACAAATGCCTAATGCTCTTGAAATGGCTGAGAAGTTATATATGGATGTGAATATTTTTGATGATGAGCACAAAGATAAATTAGCTAAATTAGAATGTTTACCACAGTCTTGTTGGGAATCAGCAGATGCCTTAATTGAGAAACGTGAGTTTTTCGAAAAAAGTGGAATTTTTCCTAATGGAACTATTGATCAAATTGCTAAAAAATTAAAATCTTTCGAAGACAAAGATTTAAGCGAGAGATTATATGGTAAAGAAGAAGAATTAAGAGAATTAGTTATGAAATACTTGCATTGCATGTAATCATAAAATTAAAATAACTTTAAAGCGTACTTTTTTAAGTGCGCTTTTTTTAGCTTAATACATCTTTGAATTCAATATCTTGAGAAGCTAATACAAAAATTTTATTCGGTATATCTTTTGTGTTCTCTTTTAGTGTTCTGTAATACGCACTAAATTCATCGTCAGGATGTTTTAGGCCAATCATTACCATATCACTATCTGCAGATTCTTCTTTTAAGATATTCCAAAAATTTCTGCCATTCGATATTAGTACATGAGTATTAAACCCTACGCGCATTTTTGTTAATATATTTGTTAGATTTTGACGAGCTCCATTGGCAGCTTCTTCTGATGGGACAGCCATTTTGATACAAATATTTACCTGTTGCCAGTGTGGACTATTTTTCATTAAATAGCCTAAAATCATCATTAATCCACCATTCCCTTTTAATCCACCCCACCAGATATCAATTTTTTTGTGATTTTTATAATCTAGTTTAAAATGGTTCTGTAAAATAATTACATTTCTCTTCGATTTGTAAAAATGCTTGATCATTTCGGCATATTCATCATGATGACTTACCTCTTCCGTATCACCTAATAAAATAGTGTTTGGAACTAATGAGCCTAAACCATAAGAATTTACGAGTTGAATTGCTCCTTGAAATGTATTGTTAGATCGAGTAACACGTACTAGTGAGCGAATATTTTTATCGTTCAGGTGGTCTGAGATTTGCTTCTCATACTCAATAGTTTTTTCTTGAGCAACCTTTGTTTCTGGCAATATCGTAGCTACAGTAATCAGTCCTTTTTCTTGAACCAATCCATAGGCAAAATCAATTAAATGCCATCTTTTTTTAGGCATTCCAGATAATACAAGGATATTTGGTCTCCAACTTTTAGGATTTGATTTAGTATCTAGTCTTAGTAAAGCATAACGTGCAATCTGTAGTAACATTCCACTTCTTACATCACCCCAAGTTGTTTTTAATCTCCGGCGGCGCAACCAGGTATAAACTATAATTATAAAAAAGATTGCAAAAATGGTTGCTAAAGCATTTATTAAAAACATTACAGCGAAACATCCAATTGTACCTAATATCGAAAAAATCCAATGTACTTTATATTTGGGTCTGTACGAAGGACTTTCTAATAATCTTTCTAAACCAGCAGTTATATTTAATACTCCATATGTTGTTAAAAAAAACATAGTTAATATTGGAGCAATTGCATTTAAATTTCCAAGATATACTAGTATTAAAGTTAGTATCATAGTAAAAATTGTAGCCCAGCGCGGGATTAACTCTGGACCAGAACCGATACCTAAGAATGAAAGTTGTTTTGGTAATACCTTATCTTTAGTAAGAGCTTGTAAAACCCGTGGCGCACCCATCAAACTACCAACTGCACTTGAAAGAGTTGCTCCCCAAACACCTAATAAAATAGCACCTCCCCAAAAAGCAATCTTATACATAACAAGAGTATCTTCAATCAAGGTTTTTTCATCAACCCAAAGGGCAAGAAAAACTGGAATTGTCATGTAAACAATGAATCCAACACCAATTGCTAAAAAGGTTCCTCTTGGAATTGATTTCGCAGGATTTTGTAAATCTCCCGACATGTTTACTCCTGCCATAATACCTGTAACAGCAGGAAAAAAAACTGCAAAAACTTTCCAGAAACTTTCTGTATTCTCAGAGGTAATCTTAAAAATATCCGTTTGAGTTTCTCCTAAGGGACTGCCCATAAAGAGTGATAAAAGAGAAAGTACAATTATTCCTAGAATAAAAAATTGTAATCGAATTGCAGCTTTAGTTGAAAATAAAGAAAGTGTCCCTAAGAGTAAGGTCGTAACAATTCCAATCACTTTCATATTTAAAGATGGAAATATTGTGATTAAACTTTCCGAAAATCCTATGATGTAAAGAGCAACAGAAAATGCTTGAGCTAAATACAGTGGTATACCAACGGCTCCTCCAATTTCAATCCCTAAAGACCTGCTTATCATATAGTACGCTCCACCGGTTTTTACTGGTGTATTTGTTGCAATTGCAGCAATTGATAAAGCTGTTAAAAAAGTTATTGATGTAGAAAGTGTTACTATAAGTAATGTGCCAACTAATCCTACATTACCAACAACCCATCCAAAGCGTAAATACATTATTACACCCAGAATAGTGAGAATAGATGGAGTAAATACACCTCCGAAGGTATTTAATCCGTTTTGTATATTGATCTTTTGATTTTTAATGACAGAAACAAATTATAATTAATAAAAATTTTAGGGTGCAAGTCGTCTTATTTTCCAATCAGTATCATCAAGATAATATTCTAATCTGTCGTGTAAACGATTTGGTCTACCTTGCCAAAACTCAATTGTATATGGGGTTAATGTATATCCACCCCAATTTTCTGGTTTTAGCACAGGATTACCAGAAAATTTTTGATCAAATTCTTTTTGTTTATCTTCCAGAAATTTTCGGTTTGGAATTTCTTGACTTTGAGGTGAGGCCCATGCTCCAATTCTTCTTTTTGCAGATCTGGTTAAATAATATTCATCAGAAATTTCTTTAGATGCTTTTTCGATTCTTCCCTCAATTCGGATTTGGCGCTCTAGTTCAGGCCAGTAAAACAGTAAGCTTCCATAATGATTTTCTGAAATTTGATACCCTTTTCTACTATCGTAATTGCTGTAGAATATAAAATTATCGTTTTTTATTTCTTTTAAAAGTACCATTCTTGAAGTTGGCTGTAAGTTTTTCCCAACTGTTGATAACGCCATAGCTGTAGGCTCTTTAATTCCAGAACTAATGGCTCTATCCATCCATTTGTTAAATTGAGCAAATGGATTTTTCTCTGCATTTTCTTTACCGAAGGGCTTTTGCCTGAAATCATTCCTGATTTTATCAAATTTTTTATCCATAGCAGTTGAGTTTTTTATTGGTTCGAATTCTCAAGTTGCGCATTATTTATACTGGCGTTAAGCTCAAAGCCAAGTATAAGTGCAAAAGAGTTAAAATACAACCACAATAAAACAACCATAATTGTTCCAATAGAACCGTATAATTTGTTGTATTGTCCAAAATTATTTACAAAATACGAAAATCCTAGCGAAGTTAAAAGAGCTAAAATTGTTGCTACTGTAGAACCGGCAGAAATAAATTTCCATTGATCTTTTTTTGCAGGGGCAAAATAATATAAAAATGAAATAGAAAAAAAGAATAATGCTATAACAATTAGCCACTTAGCAAAGCTTATTAAATAGTAAATTAAATCTGTTTGAATAATATTTAACTCTACAAGTTTGACTAAAACAAATTGTCCAAAAGTTAATAATATTACTGATGTGGCAATTAATATAAAAATTGTAAATACCAAAAAAGTTGAAACTGCCCTAATAGCTGTCCATTTTCTTGTATCTATTGTATGATAAGTATTATTGAAAGCTTGGATTAGAGCATGAACAGCATTAGTCGAAAATATTAAACTGGCAAATGCTCCAAAAGAAAATACTCCAATTTTCTTAATTGTAACTACAGAAACTAATGTTGATTCAAAATATTGAAAAGCATTTTGTGGTAAAAATTCTTGAATTAAATGAAGTAATTCAAGTTGTAAATCTTTTACTGGGATAAAAGGAATAAGCGTAAACAAAAAGAGCATGGTTGGAAAAATTGCTAACGCGAAATTAAAAGCAATTGCAGAAGCTCGGGTTGCTAAATAACCATTTTTTGCTCCTGACATAAAGAATTTTATGACATCATAAATTGGGACTTTATCAAAACCAGGCAAAGAAATTACTTTAGCTCTTTCCTTAATTTTAAAAGCATTGGATTTTAAAAAAGATTTTTTTTCGATAGATTCTGACATTGTTATCTTACAAGCTATTAACTATTTTGTAAATTAAATAGCTTTTAAGCTCATATCCAAACTTTTTATTTGATGAGTTAATGCTCCTACAGATATAAAATCAACACCACACTCTGCATATCCCCGAATAGTTTTTTCAGTAATTCCTCCTGACGATTCGGTTTCGTATTTATTACCAATTAATTCTACTGCTTTTATAGTGTTTTCATAGTTGAAATTATCAAGCATGATTCTATCTATTCCTCCAACTTCAAGAATTTTTTTAACTTCATTGATGCTTCGAGCCTCAATTTCAATTTTAATATTTTTATTTTTAGATTTGATATATTCACGTGCTTTTGTAATCGCGAGTTCTATTCCTCCTGCAAAATCAATATGATTATCTTTTAACATAATCATATCATAAAGTCCCATTCTATGATTTTCACCACCACCGATTTTCACTGCTAGTTTTTCAAGTGTACGAACCCCTGGAGTTGTTTTTCTTGTGTCAAGTATTTTAGCTTTTGTTCCTCTAATTAAATTCACATACTTTTTAGTAGTCGTTGCTATTCCACTCATTCGCTGCATAATATTCAGAACTAATCTTTCTGATTTAAGTATAGAATGAATATTTCCTTCAACGATAAATGCTCTATCGCCTTGATTTATTTCGTTACCATCAAATAAAAATTGTTCGAATTTAAGGGTAGGGTCAATAGCTGTAAAAACTTTTTTTGCAACTTCTATTCCTGCTAAAATACCTTCTTGTTTTATTATAAGTTGTGCTTTACCTGTAGCTTCTTTTGGGATACATGAAAGTGATGAGTGATCTCCGTCGCCTACATCTTCATTTATAGCATTCTGTATAAATGCTTCAAGGAATTTATCAATCATTTTCTGTTTCTATTCTCAATTGATGAATGAATGGTTTATCATTCTTTAGTTTTATTAATATGTAAACTCTGAAAGTGCCATTAAAAGTGACGAGTTTACCTATAGCAAATTTAGATTCTTCTTTACCCCCCTGATGTATAAACTCAAAACTTTTTGGGTAATGATTAGTGAAAAAATTATCTATAATCTGTTGAGCTTGTATATTACTGTAAACATCTTCTTTGTCTATTATAACTAGTTCGATGGTATTATTAAAGTATTTGGCTAATTCTTCTGCACTTCCAACTTTAAATGCAATTGCTATATCCTTTGGAACTTCTTGGTTGTAAGTGAAGGATCCCAGATTGAATATAAATGAGAATATTATGATTAATGGCAACGCTTTTTTTAAGGTTTTCATTTTTAATCTTCTTAAGTTTGTGATATTGTTATCACAAATATCGAACCATAAATTATACCAGAATTACTTAATTTGGCATTTATTTTGCGAAAATTATAAAAAAATACCAAATAAAAAAATTACAAGATCTTTATGAAGGTTAAACTCATACTTATTGGGAAAACAGATTCGAAGTATATTAATGAAGGAAATGCCGAGTATCAAAAGAGATTGAAGCATTATATCAATACAGAAGTTGTTGTTATTCCTGATATTAAAAATTCAAAGAATTTATCAGAAGAGCAACAAAAGAAAAAAGAAGGAGAACTAATACTCAATCAAATAAAAGAAGGAGATTTTTTAATTCTCTTAGATGAAAATGGGAAACAATTTTCTTCAGTGGAATTTTCAAAGTTTATTGAAAAACAGATGATTTCAGGATTGAAGAATCTCGTTTTTATTGTTGGTGGGCCTTATGGTTTTTCCGATGATGTTTACAAAAAATCAAAATCAAAAATATCTCTATCTAAAATGACTTTCTCACATCAAATGGTGAGGTTAATTTTTTTAGAGCAGTTATATCGCGCAATGACAATCATAAAAGGAGAACCATATCATCATAATTAGTCATAAAATAGTTACCTTGTGCTTTTATTAAACTAATAAATGAAATCTTATTTATGCAATTTAGGTCCTTTATAAATCAATATAAATTTTCGATTTTAGCAGTGGTGTTTTTTTCTTTCGCATTCTTATTCGAAAAAAATATCAATATTCAAATAAACGACTATCATCGTTTTGAAAAAGCTCAGAATATTCTTGATCATAAAATTAAAAAGGTTGATAAGATTCTTGAAGATATTGAATATAAACTTGATTCAATAGAATTAGGTGATTTAATGGTAGATCAGAAGTTTTTAAAAGAAGATTTATATAAAAATGAGGGAATCGTAATTCTTGGTTATTCGGCAGATTCATTAGTTTATTGGTCTAATAATTCAATCCCTGTAGAAAACTACTTTGTCGATAATCAATTATACAGTGATGTTGCAAAATTGAAAAATGGTTGGTTTATAATTAGACAGAATTATATTGATGATTATGAATTGTTTGGGTTGATTTTAGTAAAAAATGAGTATTCATTTCAGAATGAATTTATTAGAAGCGATTTTTTCCCTGAATATGAAATTGATGTAAATGCAAAATTGGAGATTGATAAAGACAATGGTTATAATATTTCTGATATTAATGGAAATTATTTATTCTCATTCGTTTTAGATTCCAATACAAATTCAAATAGGATAAAAGCTTTTGTTGCAAGTTTTCTTTATTTATTGACTTTGATTTTTTTATTTATTGGATTTAGAGTATTTATAAAAAAACATTCTGGAAATTTTTCTAAGGAATTGCTCTTGCTAATACTTGGTGTTATTCTGGTTTTGATAAGATATTTTATGTTAAAATATCATTTGCCAATTGTTTTTAAAGAATTAGACTTATTTCAGCCACATCATTTTGCAATTTCATTTATTGTTCCTTCATTAGGCGATTTGTTAATTCATGCAGTTTTTGCATTTTATTTTTTCTTTATTTTATACGAAACTTTCGAATTGTCCTTCCCTAAAAGTAAACTTTCATCTTACATTGTATCTGTAAGTTTTATGGTTTTTTCATTTATATTGTTTTTTTATGTAAATCATTTTTTTAAAAGTTTAATATTACATTCAAGTATATCATTTGAGATTTATAAGTTTTTTGATCTTTCTATATATAGTCTTATAGGTTTTATAATAGTTATTTTGTTATTGGCATCGTTTTTTTTATTTGTAGATCGTATTGCTCAAATTGTAACAAAAATCTTTAATCTTAAGCATTTTATCTTCTTATTTGTCCTAATAATTCTATTAATATTATTAGGATTGTGGTTGGTAGAAGTTAAAATTAATCCTGTCTCTATTGTCTTTTATGTTATTTTCATTGTTATTGTATTTACAATACGATCAAAAAAAGAAAACTATTCATATGGATTAAATATTATTTTGTTATTACTGTTTTCATTGTATACTGTATTGTTTATTTCAATTGCTAGTTCTGAAAAAGATAAAGAAACACGAAAAGTACTAGCAGTAAATTTAGCAAATGAACATGATCAGATTGCTGAAATGTTACTTGAAAGCTTAAAATTAGAAATCGAAGGTGACACAGTAGTGCGAGATTTGCTCACATGGCATCATCAGAATGAAGGAGTGATATTTGAGCATTTGCAAATGACCTATTTTAGTGGGTATTTTAGAAAGTACGACTTAGCAATTGATGTTTGTAATCCTAATGACGACTTGAGGCTAGATTTGGAAAATAGCGTAGAAATAGTTCCGTGTTACAACTTCTTTAATGATCTTTTTAATAGCGATGGTACTCAAATACAGGAAAGTAATTTTTATTTTATAGATAATCTTAATGGGGTAGTAAGTTATTCGGGAAAGTTTATTTTTAATAAACCTGAATGGAATTCTGAAGTGTCATTATTTATTCATCTAGATTCAAAGCTAATAAGTCAGGAATTAGGTTATCCGGAGTTGCTGTTGGATAGTAAAATGACCGGATCCACTATCTTAACTGATTATTCTTATGCAAAGTATAAGAATGAGAATCTTATGACTCGATCAGGATTTTTTTCGTATCAGTTAAGTTTGCCTGATAAGTGGTTGTCAGATAAAGAGTTTTATTTTACAACGGATAAAGATTATCAACATTTATTATATAGAATAGATGAGTCAACAGTTATAGTTATAAGTAATGTGCGTTTGAAATTTATAGATGTGTTGGCATCATTTTCATATATTTTTGTTCTTTATTATATCATATTTACAATTGTTCTTTTCTTTCTAAGATTTCCAGGTAATGTTAAAAATTTTAATTATGATTTTAAGAATAAAATTAAATTCTCAATGATTGGAGTTTTGTTACTATCCTTGGTTATTATTGGTTCAGGAACTATTTTTTATAATGTAAATCAATTCGAGAAAAATCTATATGAAAGTATTGGTGAAAAGATTCAATCAGTTTTGGTCGAAATGGAACATAAGCTTGGAGGTGAAATTGATCTAAATGCTGATTATGGTGATTATTTACCCTACTTGTTAACTAAATTTTCAAATGTCTTTTTTACAGATATTAATCTTTATGATATAAAAGGAAATCTTTTAGCATCTTCTCAGTCTCAAGTATTTGAAAAAGGTTTAATGGGAAGTAAAATGAATTATGATGCCTTTAAAGAAATGGTTATTCAGAAAAGAGGTCGGTTTATTCATAAGGAATCAATAGGCGAATTGAGTTATTATTCTGCTTATGTGCCATTTACAAATGATAATAATGAGCTGTTAGCATACCTTAATTTGCCGTATTTTACAAAGCAAAGTGCTTTAAAGAAAGAGATTTATACAATTATTGTAGCTGTCGTAAATATTTACTTCTTTTTAATATTATTATCGGTTATTGTGGCAATTTTTATTTCGAATAATATTACTAAACCCTTACAATTAATTCAGGAAAGATTTAAGGCTATTGATCTGGGAAAGAAAAATGAGCCAATTGAATATCGAAGTCAGGATGAGATCGGAAGTCTTATTAAGGAATACAATCGAATGGTTAGTGAACTAAGTGAAAATGCAGAAAAGTTAGCTAAATCGGAAAGGGAATCGGCATGGAGAGAAATGGCTAAGCAAATTGCTCATGAAATTAAGAATCCATTAACTCCAATGAAGCTTTCTGTGCAGTATTTACAAAAAGCGTGGAAAGAAGATATTCCGGATTTTGATAAAAGATTAGAAAAATTTTCAAATTCTTTAATTAGTCAAATAAATAACCTTTCTAGTATAGCAACCGAATTTTCAAACTTTGCTAAAATGCCAAAAGCGCGAGAAGAGCAAGTTGATATTATTGCTAAGCTAACTGATTCAATTAGTTTGTTCGAAAATAGCGAAAATGTGAAATTCACAAATAATTTTAAAAACAAAGAATTTTATGTGTACGCCGATAAAGAGCAGTTACTAATAATTGTAAGTAATCTAATAAAAAATGGAATACAGTCAATTCCTAAAAATCGGAAGGGTTTAATTGACATTAGTGTTGAAGAGATTCCCGATTATATAAAAGTTAATATTAGAGATAATGGGACTGGAATTCCGGAAGAGCTTAAAGATAAGTTGTTTATTCCAAATTTCACTACAAAAACAAGTGGTATGGGATTGGGTTTAGCAATTGTGAAAAATATGGTGGAAAATTTAGGCGGTGAAATTGGTTATAAAACTGAAATAGATGTTGGGACATCTTTTTTTATAACATTTCCTAAATACAATCCCGACAATTAAAGTTATTATGAATATGGAGATATTTGGATTGAATAAAATAAAAATATTAAATCCAGATTGTTAAATATGATATTTATAGTAGAAAAGTTAGAGCATATATATAAAAATATATATATTTGTTATGATAAGCGTGTTCCATGGAAAATTAAACAAATAAGTTTTGAAAAGAAAAAATCTACTTTTATTTCTTTTACTATTAATATTAAGTTTCTCACAAACTGTTTATTCCCAAACCTCTATTTCTGGTATCATTAATGAATATACAGTTGTAGATTCTATATATCCTACAAAAGATACTATTAGGGTAAGCAATCCTTCACCTTTTAATGCCAATGATACAGTTATGGTTTATCAGGCAAAGGGAGCAGGCGTTAGAACAGATACAACATCTGCTGGGTCAAGACATCTTTTTGGTACCTTAGCCACTGCCTCTAGTGCCAACAATGCTGGAAATTACGAAATAATTCTTGTTGATAAAGTTGATGGTAATTTAGTTATTTTCAAGGTGGGATTAAATAATACTTATGATTCTGAAGATATAGTTCAGTTAATTACTGTACCGTCATTTATTTCTGCAAGTGTAGATGCTGAATTAACTTGTGAGAGCTGGGAAGGTTCTAAAGGAGGTGTTTTGGTTTTAATGGTAAGTGATACCTTGTTTCTTAATGCAGATATTAATGTTACAGGCAAAGGTTTTAGAGGAGCACAACCCTATTTTAGCAATGGAGAATGTGCTAATACTGATACTATTTTATATAAATCATATTATTTTGGAGATGATGCAGATACTATAAGTGCAGGATTTAAAGGAGAAGGGATTGCTAAATTAGATCCAACATTTCGCAAAGGATTAGGAAGATGGGCTAACGGTGGTGGTGGTGGAAATGGCCGTTTCACTGGTGGAGGCGGTGGTGGAAGTGCTGGTAATGGAGGTAATGGTGGAGCTGAAGATGTCACCGTCTGCAATACAGTATTGTTACCAGAAGGTAACTGGAAAGGACTTGGAGGTAATGATGGCTATGGTTTAGACGGAATTCCAAATACAATAAAAGATTCAACAATATTTCTAGGTGGTGGAGGCGGTTCTGGAACATATACCGGTGTACTTACTGCATCAGATGGAGGTAATGGTGGAGGTATAGTGGTAATTGTAGCAACAAATATTAAAACTTCTGGTGGCCAGATAATTGCTAATGGTGAAACTGTAACAGATGTTGCAACAGCATCAGCTGGTGGTGGCGGTGGTGGTGGAGTTGTTGTTTTTGATGTTGATTCCATTATTGGAGATATCTCTGTATATTGTAATGGGGGTAATGGTGGAAATTCTCAAATTGATTTAAAGTCTGGACCAGGTGGTGGCGGTGGCGGCGGAGTAGTTTTCTGGAAAAAATTAAAACCCACAAATGTAACTACCGTAACTACGAGTGGAGGTGAAGCAGGATATGTTCAGGAACTTTACCCCGGAACAGTTAAAAGCTATTATGCAACTGATGGAGGTTTTGGGAGTAAAAAAAATAACGTAAAAACACCATTAACAGGATTTCTATATAATTCAATAATAGCAAATCAAGATGCATGTTGGGGTTATGCTCCAACACTATTAGAAGGGAGTAGTTTGCGTGGAGGAACTGGAACGTATACATATCAATGGCAAAGTAGTCCTGATAATGCTATTTGGTCAAATATTCCTGGAGCTACACAAGCAGAATATCAACCCGGTACTGTAACAGATACAATTTATTATAGAAGAATAGGATATTCCGGTCCAATTACCGATTATGGTAATAGCATTAAAGTGAATGTTCACGCATCAATTGTGAATAACAATATTTTTGGCGACGATCTTATAACTTGTATTAATACTCTTGGAGATACAATTACTGGAACAAAAGTAACTCAGGGGGGAGATAATGTGAATTACGATTATTTTTGGCAAACAAAATTGGATTCTGGAAGCTGGAGCGATTTTTCCAATGCTGAAACAAATGATACAACAATGTATCCAGGCGTAATTTCTGACACAACATTTGTAAGAAGAATCGTTGTTTCGGGTGCTTGTAGAGACACTATTACTCCAGAAATTAAAGTAATTGCATTGCCTGAAATCAGTAGTAATATTATAACTGCAATTGATGAAATTTGTTATAATGTAGATCCAAATGCTATAATAGGATCAGTTCCTGTTGGTGGCTTGGGAGATCCAAATTATACTTATGAATGGCAACAAAAAACAAATAGTTCGGGTTGGGTAACCATTGGTGGAGATCAAATAGATTTTGATCCTTCGAATTTAATAGATACAACATATTATAAGCGTTTTGTATATTCGGATAATTGCACAAGTGAAAGTGATGTAGATACAATTATTGTATTGGCTGATATTACCGAAAACGATATAATAACTATTAATCCTACAAGCACATGTTATAATACTCAAAAATTAATTGAAGCTACTTTACCCAAAGGAGGTATAAATACTTATGAATATCAATGGGAAGAAAGTCCAAATGGATTTGCATGGTCGGATGTTTTAGCTGATGGCGAAAATCAAGATTACACGAGCTATAGTTTGATTGCTAAAACATATTTTCGAAGACATGTTATATCTGGAGCATGTGAAAATACATCAGATAGTATTGAGGTAACAATTAACCAATTACCAATTGCAGTTCTAACTGATTTTGATACCACCATATGTAGTAATAATGAATTAGAATTTGAATTTACAATTACTGCAGGTAGCGCAAATTATGATTTGACTTATAGTGATGGTACCAATGATATTACTATAGAAGATCTTATAGAAAACTTGAACATAATTAAGATTTTTCCAGAAACAGACCTTCAAAGCGAAGATTTTAATTACACAATTGTTTCTGTTAATGATGAAAATGGATGTTATGCTACAGATATGTCTGGTTCAGTTACCGTAAAAGTTTATGGAAATCCTGATACAAATTTAGGAGAGGATACAGAAAATTGTTCTCTTAATCTTAAATTAAATGCTAACCCCAAATATCCTGATATTGGAGAATGGAGCATAGTCGAGGAACAAGGAACGTCAATGTTTGATAATACAATGATTCCAAATGCTGAAGTAACTGTTAGCGAAGCAGGAAAATATACCTATGAATGGAGGGAAACAAATTGGAATTGTGTTGATGTAGATAGTATTGAGATAAGTTTTTATGAACAACTTCAAGATGTTAGAATTAAAGAGGATGACGCTAGACCAGATGACGGTATTGTAACCTTACGTTATACTGACAAATATGATCTACAAGGGGAATATTCTGATCCTGATAATATTGTTGATTCTGTAAGTACAGTATGGAGAGATATTACGTACAATAATAATATAATAAAATCATTTGAAAAAGAGGCATATTTGGAAAATCTTACTGATAACAATAATAGTGGTATTATTATTACATGGACTGTACAAAAAGGAGTCTGTCAGGAATTTGTAGAATCCCTTACCTTAAAACTGGAAGACATATATACTCCAACAGGTTTTACCCCGAATGGAGATGGAATAAATGATTATTTGAAATTTCTTGGTATAGAAAATGATGATAGTAATGAATTAATTATCTATAATAGATGGGGAACTGAAGTTTTCAGGAAGATTAATTTTACGAATGAACCGGGTTGGGATGGACGTAATAATGATGGAAATGAATTACCAGAAGACACTTATTACTATATATTGAATGTTACTAAAGGTAACCAAACTGATAATTATAAAGGTTACATTGTATTAAAAAGATTTTAATGACAAGAATATTATACATAATACTTATATCGTTTTTGTGTATTGCAAATATAGTTAAAGCTCAGGATTCAGACTTGAAAATTGGTCAGAGATACGAACCAATATATAGTCAGTACTGGGTAAATGGATTGGCTATTAATCCTGCTTATACGGGAAGCCGAGAATGTTTTAGTAATACGATTTTGTATAGAAATCAATGGATGGGTTTTGATGGTGCTCCTGAAACCCAAACGTTAAGTAGTCATGCCCCATTAAAAGATGAAAAAAATGCGGTTGGATTATTTATTTTTCATGAATCAATTGGAGTATCAGATTACACAGATGTATATGGGAATTATGCTTTTAGATTTCAGCTGGGTAAAGGGAAAATATCTTTAGGATTAAAAGCAGGAGCGACATTTTTTCAAGGTAATTATGCCGATATTGAATCAGATCCTGATAATTTGGAGTTAGATCCAATTCTAGTGAATGAATCTGAGATATTTCCTAACTTCGGAGTTGGTGCATATTATTATACGGATAAGTTTTATTTTGGATTCTCTGTTCCTAAGTTTTTATCTTATGAGTTAATAAGCTCTAAAAAAACAATGAATATTGGTCCTGAAAATTATGATTTTTTACTAACGAGTGGTGTTTTATTAAGGATTTCGGATGATTTAAAAGTAAAACCTTCATTTTTATTTAGGTATCGGTTAGACGATGTTTATCAAGTTGACATAAGTGCAAATGCAATATTATTTGATAGCTTTTGGCTAGGAGGGTCGTATAGATTTGATGATGATGATGATGATGAGGTTGCATTTATGTTTGAGTATCAGCTTAATGATCAAATTAGAGCTGGTGCAGCATATGATTTTGCAACGGGAGATTTAGCCGGTAAACACGGAGGATCTTTGGAATTGATCCTAAGATATGAGTTTAAATATAAAATTAGAGCGGTAAACCCAAGATATTTTTAAAATGGAGAGAAATAAAAAAATATTGTTCTATTTTCTTTTTAGCTTTTTAAGTTTAAATATTCTTGCACAAGATTATTCCATTAGCTTATTGCCATTTAATACTGATAAATATGATGAATTTGCACCTATTTATCATAAAGGGGATATAGTTTTTTGTTCGAATAGAAAAAATTCTGTATTTATTAATCATACTGACGAAAAGAAAAACTTACCACTATTAGATATATATAAAGTAATTGAAGAAGGGAAAAATAAATGGGGTAAAGTTGATTTATTTTCAGAAGTTTTTGAGTCTCCGTTTAACGAAGGTCCTGTAACGTTTAGTGATAGAGGGTCAGAGATTTATTTCACAAGAAATATTGATAACAAAAAGAAGATAGGAAATTCAATTTCTAAGAAAAATAAGCTCGGAATTTATTATTCAAGATATAATCGTCGAACAAAAATATGGAGTACACCATCTCCTTTTATTTATAATGATTCAGAATTTAATTTTGCTCACCCTTCATTGAGTGAAGATGGTAATTCTTTATTTTTCGTTTCCGATATGGATGGTGGTTATGGAGGTACCGATCTTTATGTCTGTACCAAAGAAAATGGTAATTGGTCAGAGCCACAAAATTTAGGTCCCGTTATTAATACTATTGGCAATGAATATTTCCCATTTATACATAGTACGGGGCGATTGTATTTTTCGTCTGATGAGCATGAAGGAATGGGGCGATTAGATATTTTTTATTCTGAAATTGTTAATGAAGAATGGCATAAACCAATACATTTGGATGCCCCGATTAATTCAAGATATAATGATTTTGGATTTATTATAGATGCTTTCAAGAAAAATGGAATGTTTTGCTCAGATAGACAAAGATCCTCTGATGATATTTATTCATTTACTCCACTATATCCGATGTTTGATAATTCAACTCGACAAGTGGAGAATGACTATTGCTATGTATTATATGAAGCAGGAACAGAAAATCCAGATTCAACTATGTTTGCTTATGAATGGAATTTTGGTGATGGAAATAAAACAAGGGGTATCGAAGTAGATCATTGTTTTAATGGACCGGGAGATTTTACTGTTGAGTTAAACGTAATTGATAAACTTACCGGTGAAGTTTTCTATACACAAGCAACTTATCCACTAAAGATTGAGGATGTTAAACAAGTTTATATAAACGCCCCAGATACAGTAAAAGTTGGACAGGAGATATTATTTGATGGCCGTCAAACGACTATTACTGATTTCAAGATTTATAAATATTACTGGGACTTTGGTGATGGTCGTAAAACCAGAGGAATTGAAGCTCGACATATCTATACTACTCGCGGAAATTATATTGTCCAACTTGGAGTGGTTAGTAAAAAAGACAGAGATGGGAATACTCAAAAAAGCGGAGTTTATAAGAATATTGTAGTTGTTGGAGGAACAAAAGAACGAGGACGTCGATCTGGGAATTAAAACAATTTAGATTAATAAAGGTATTTATATACTAAACCGAAATTTTTTAAACATGAAACATTTAATTACTATTTTTTTATTTATTAGTATAAGTGTAAAAGTAATAGCACAGCCAGTTCCTGCAGAGGATGAAAATATTCCTTTTTTAATGACCTTCGGGGAAAAGGCAGAGACTTCATGGGGTGATGACGATTATTCACAGACTTTCTTTTTTGTTATTCCAACTGAACACACAAGCCCTATTTTTATTAGAGTTTTTGATCCTGATTGTGGTGGACAAGTTGATGAAATTAATGGCTTTTGGGATACGAAAATTACATATTCTGTTTACGGTGGTGTTGAATGTTATTCAAACAAAGATGCCCAGGGTATTGATCCAGTTGGGAATTATAAAAGTGGAAATATGTTAGCAACTAAAACTTTTGGTGAAAACCCAAGGTATGATAATAAGTGGTATACATTTGGTCCATTTAATCCAACTGAAGGAGAATTAATCGAAAAATATGGTGGCTATATCTTTAAAATTATTTGTGAAGGTAAACTTGGCGACGATGGAAATATGTATCGTTATTTTGTAAGTACTGCTCAAACAGAAAATAAAAGAATAGAAGGAGCCAATGCCTTTGCATATGAATATAGTTTCAGAATGCATAATGATCCAAACGAGGTTTCTCACATTTATCCTTATATTGATGATAGAACCATTTCAGTAGAGCAAAAGAATTTTGACTGGGATAGAGATGGAATTATTAGAGTAGTATCGGTTGGTAGAGCTGGTTTACCTTGTAAAATCTCAGGCGATGATGATTGGAATCAAAATCAATTTAAAATATTAGAAGAGGAAATAAACTCTTCTTTGGATTTTCAATTTATAAAAAGGAAATCACCCCCTGTAAGAAATAATAATGTTGTTATTTCTGTAAAAAATCAATATGGAGAGTTATTACCATTTTATACAATCCCTATTGGTGGAGTTCCAAAATATAAGTATTCAATTGGAGTTAAGAAGAAATCAAATTAAAAGATTATGAATGATTTTAAAATAAGAATTCCAGCTGTATTAGTATTGATAATTCTTACTCAATATGTATTTGGTCAAGTATTCCAGTTTAAAGAATATAATATCGAAGAAGGCCTAAGCTACCCATTTGTTTATACAATGAGTGAGGATAAAGATGGCTTTATGTGGGTTGGAACGGGTGAAGGACTATGTAAATTTGATGGTTTTGAATTTAAGAAAAGTGAAATAGATGATTCATTGACTAATGGTTTTGTTAATTCAAGTTTCTTGGATAAAAATGGTATTTTATGGTTTGGACATAATTCAGGTCAAATTACATATTATGATGGAATTAAATTTAAACTTTTAAATACTGGGGAAGAAGTTAATAGTAAAATTACAGATATTACTCAGGATGAAAAGGGAGATGTTTATTTAGCAAGTCAAAATAATGGTATAATAAAAATTAGCAAAGAATTAAATATAAGTTTATTTGCAGACTCTTTTTCAGGGATATTGATTAATTCAATAATCTCTATTGGTAACGGATCTTTTTTGATTGGCACATCAAATGGTTTGGCTATGTATTCTATAAAAAATGATAAGTTTATAGAGACATATTCGATAAAAGAACTAGATTATATTGCTGTTCAGTCAATTAATGTAAGTAAGTCGGAAAATGTATATTGGTTGGGAACTGAGGATTCGGGATTTTATCTTTTAAAAACTAAAGGTGAAAATCATGAGTCTTATGAGATTACTAATATTGGAGAGAAATATGAACTTGGATATGAAAACGTTCAGTCAATTTTAGAAGATAATCAAAAAACTTTATGGATAAGTACTTTTGGAAAAGGTATCTATAAACTGATTCCTAATGAAGAAACAGAATTTACATATTTAGATATTATACATTTCAGTAAAACCAATGGTCTTTCTAATAATTTTATAAAAACAATTTATCAAGATTGGGAGGGTAATTATTGGATTGCTACTTATGGAAATGGATTAGCATTTTCGGTGGATGAAGCATTTACTTTCAATTATAAAGATATTAATGAACTAAACGGAAACATTCTTTCTATTGAGGAATCAGAATCTACACTTTGGCTTGGAGGTGAAAGCATACTTGCAAAAATTGATAAATCTACCAATAATATTGTTTTTTTAGATGGTAAAAATGGAGTTCCAAAAGATAAAATTGTAGATCTATATCTCGATAAAAAGCAAAATCTGTGGATTGCTTCAGAAGAAAATGGAATTTATCAGATAAAAGCAAAATCAAATAGGGTAAATGTTTATTATAAATCAAACAATTCACTTGGAAATAAAATAAACTCAATAACAGGAAATGGCGAAACGGTTTGGGCCGCAACTGAAAATGGGGTATTGGTTTTTGACCTTAAAACAGGGAGCAGTCAACTTTATAATACAGATGACGCACTTCCATATAATAATATTAAACAGGTGTTTATTGATTCAGATAATAACCCTTGGATAGCAACAAGAAGTGACGGTATATTTGTGTTAAACAGCGATATAAATTTTTCTATAGAAGGAGAAGGAATTGTTGATCTTCGTTTTAGTTCGATCACAGAAGATATTAATGGGGATATGTGGGCTGTAACATATGGAGCAGGAGTGTTTAAATTTGAAGAAGATAGTATTAAATATTACTCTACTGGGCAAGGTTTAAAATCAAATTATTGTTACAGTATTATTGCTGATGATTATGGGAAAGTTTGGATTGGTCATCAGCTAGGTATGAGTAGTATAGATATCAAAACAGATGAAGTGAAAATTTACGGTGCAGATGAAGGAATTACTGGAGAATGTAATAGTAATGCTATTTTCAAGCGTAAAACTGGAGAGATATTAACAGGAACCACTAACGGAGTGGTTTTCTATGATGGTGCGAAAGAGAAAAAAAATAAATATGCTCCAAGATTAAATATTACAGGACTGGAATTTACAGATAATGAGGTTGATTTCACGAAAGCTGTAAATCTTCCTTACCAAATTTATAAAATGAGAATTTCTTTTGTTGGATTAAGTTATCAAAATCCAGAAGGAGTATCTTATCAATATAAATTAGATGGATATGATTTAGAGTGGTCGGATGTTACAAATGCTAGAGAGGTTTATTATCCAAGAATTGAAGATGGAAATTATACGTTCCTATTAAAAGCATGTAACTCTGATGGTTTTTGTGTTGAAGAGCCCCTTGAAGTTAAAATATATATTAAACCTCCAGTATGGAAAAGGTGGTGGTTTATTACTTTAATTGTTCTTCTTGTTATTGGACTTATTTATTGGTATATAAGTTATCGAGAGAAAAAGCAAAAGGCTTTACAGGAATATCTTGAAACTGAATTAGTAGCACGTACTAAAGAAGTTGTTGCTCAAAAAGAAGAATTAGAGATAAAGAATAGAGATATTACTGATAGTATTAATTATGCTCAGCGTATACAGCAAAGTATATTACCTTCGGTTAATACAATTAGAGATAATTTTTCAGGTGCCTTTGTTTATTACCAACCTAGAGATATAGTTAGTGGTGATTTTTACTGGTATGATCGTGTAAATAATGATAAGTTTTTAATTATCTGTGCCGATTCAACTGGCCATGGTGTTCCTGGTGCTTTTATGTCGATGATTGGAACTACACTTATTAAAGATATTTGTATACGTAAAGATATTAATTCACCATCTGCAGTTTTACAAAGCTTAGACAAGGAACTTCAGCGTACACTTAACCAAAATGTTGATGTTGAAAGAGCACATGATGGTATGGATATTATTGTTTGTGAGATTGATGTTAATACACATTACATGAGATTTGCATCTGCAATGCGTCCTTTGATAATTTATAAAGACAAAGAATTGCAATATGTAAAGGGAACAAAGGCATCGATTGGTGGAGATCCTAAAGCAGAAAAACAATTCGAAAATGTGGGCTTCCAGTTAACAAAAGGAGATATAATATACATGTTTTCTGATGGTTATCCAGATCAGTTCGGAGGGCCAAGGGGTAAAAAGTTTAAAATGGACAGGGTAAAAAATATGCTTGCCGATGTTTGTGATAAACCAATGGAGATACAGCAGGAGCATGTGAATCAGACTTTTAATAAATGGATAGGGAAATTACAACAAGTTGATGATGTCTTGTTTATGGGAGTGAGAGTTTAATTTTTTTCTGTATCGTTAATATCGATTATTTTATTTATTATAGCATAAATTGTTAAACCCGGAACTGTTTTAATACCCAGTTTCCGGGTTATGTTTTTTCTATGAGTAACAACAGTATGTGCACTAATAAATAACTTGTCGGCAATTTCTTTATTTGAAAACCCTAATGCAATATATTTTAAGATATCAACTTCGCGCTTACTAATTTCATCAGGAATTTTAGAAGTTAATTTATGAGAGTCTTTATTTCCAAGTAAATGGTTCAATTTATGAATAATTTCATTTTGTGAATCATTGATACTAACAGTTTCAATAAAATTTTTATTGCTAATGTGTTTTGAATCTTTACAAAAGGCAATGAGTTGATTTTTATTGTATTTACTTTTTATTTTATTAAAAATTTCGATTGATTTTTCAATTTCGATATCAAGTATTAAAAAGTCAATTTCAGAGTTCTCAATTAAATCTAGAATTTCTTCAATACTATCTACCTGATGTGTAATTTGGGTATTCTGAATCTTTTCAATAACAGAAATTAATCCTTTGCGGATAATATATGATGGACTATATATAATAAAATTGTTAGAATTCATATAAAGAATTAATAGTTGGCAAATCTTTCGTGAATCATTTTTTCCATCTCTCTAATTTTAGGAACTAGCACCTTATCTTCAATTCTTGAATGATCGTTTAAATCTTGTTCAAGAATAAAAAGTTCTTGAATAAGCTTATTGCAAAGTCGCACATCTTTAGGCTGGGGCAAGTACTTAATTATAATGTTTTTTAAGTCATATAATTTTTCTTCTATATCGTCATGTTCAGTTTTAAAAATATCAATAGAATAGGTTTCCATTAATTCAATAATTGACTCGTCAATTATTTCCTTGTTAAATGCTTTTTCTATTGATAAAGTATATGGATAAACAACAGCTTCTTCACGCTGAGTATGATTTAATAATTCTTGCTTATAATCGTTAAAAAACCTTTTTAGAAGAATTAAATTTTCTTTTTGAGTATAGCATGTTTCAACCATTTCATTTATTAATGATTCTATTTCAGGAACTTTAACCTGATGATAAAATGCATGTGTTTTAGATAAATATTCTGTAATAAGAGCAACTGAAAATGTTTGAAGATGCTTTTTCGGGAAATAATCTTTATCAATAAATGCATTAAGAATCTGTAAAAAGAAATTTATATCTACATCTTTCTCATTGCAAACTTCTTCAATTGTTTTATCTCCAAAACCAAGTACGATTCCAAACCGATTTAAAACTGAAAGTGTCTGGTAATTCATATGAATTACATCAGCCATTTTTATATTTTTTGTTAAAATCATTTTATTTTTTTATGATATTTAAAAGAAAACAAAAAGAGAGACTTATTGTTGCACGAGTTCAGAGTAAATTATAATAGGGGACATTTCGGTATTACTTATATTGTATGCTCTATCTAGAATATAAAATTCATATTTAGCTGTATCTTCGGATAAGATTGTACGTGTTAATTCTATATCTATCGTTCCTTTCAGAAACTTTCGATAAATACCTTTTTCAAAATAAGGCAACAAATAGTTTGTTGTATCTTTTAAAATAAACTTACCATCTACTTTAACATATTCTACAATATATGCATCCGGAATTTCTGGGGTTTCCTTAATAGTATCTTCGTTTTCAGGAAATCCAATATTACCATCGCCATCTATAAAAGAAAAAGTGAGAGTGCCAATAATATTAGTTCCTAAGCCTTCATCTTTATATGATGCACTAAAATCAATATATTTTATTTCCGGGATAACAGGATAAGATTCTTCTTTTTCGCATCCCGAAAATAAAAGTATAATAACTAATATATATAATAATCTTCTCAAGTATTATTTTTTACGCATATAAACAGTTACAGGACTTCCTGTAAATCCAAAATGTTCTCTTAATTTATTTTCCAAATATCTTTTGTAAGGATCTTTAACATACTGTGGTAGGTTGCAGAAAAATACAAAAGATGGATAATATGTGCTTAATTGAGTTATATATTTTATTCTTATAAACTTCCCTTTTACAGATGGTGGACCATACTGAGCAATAGCTTCTTGCATTACCTCGTTAAGTTTAGCCGTTGGGATTTTCTTTCTGCGGTTTTCATATACCGTTTTAGCTTCTTCCAGAACTTTATGTATTCTCTGTTTTGTTAATACCGAGGTAAAAATAATAGGAACATCAGTAAATGGAGCAATTCTGCTTTTTATTTTATCTGTATAGTCTTTTGCGGTATTTGTTTCTTTATTAATCAAATCCCATTTGTTAACCAAAATAACCATTCCCTTATTGTTTTTCTGAATAAGCGAAATGATATTAAGATCCTGAGACTCAATTCCATTTTCAGCATCAATCATGAGTAAGCATACATCAGCTTCTTCTAAAGCCCGAATCGAGCGTAAAACAGAATAGAATTCTAGATCTTCTTTTACTTTTGCTTTTTTCCTAATTCCAGCCGTATCAACCAAGTAAAAGTCTTGATTAAACTTATTATATCGGGTGTTAATTGAATCTCTTGTAGTTCCAGAAATAGGTGTTACAATATTTCTCTCCTCACCAATTAAAGCATTAATTAATGATGATTTACCAACATTCGGACGACCTACAACAGTATATTTTGGAATATCAAGTTCTTCTTCATGAACATCTTCCTCAATGTAACTTACAATTTTATCAAGCAATTCGCCTGTTCCACTTCCATTTATTGATGAAATACACATTGGATCTCCTAATCCAAACTTATAGAATACATTTGATTCCACAATACGAGCATTATTATCAACTTTGTTAGTTACTAAAATAACGTCTTTGTTCGAACGACGTAAAATCTGTGCTACAGATTCATCTAAATCTGTAACGCCATTTTCAACATCAACAACAAAAAGAATTAGGTTTGCTTCTTGTATGGCAATATCAACTTGTTTTCGAATTTCTTCTTCAAAAACATCATCTGAATTACGAACATATCCCCCAGTGTCAATAACCGAAAATGTTTTTCCAATCCACTCAGATTTCCCGTAAATTCTATCCCTCGTAACCCCGGCAGTTTCATCAATAATAGCCTGTTTAGTTTCCGTTAAACGGTTAAACAGGGTTGATTTTCCTACGTTCGGTCTTCCTACAATTGCTACAATCATGATGTTTAATAAATTAATTTTTGTATTATATTTTCTAATTGATCAACGATAGATTTCGTTTCTTCAATTAATTTTTTCTTTTCGTCGTTAAGATTTTGATTAGAGATTTCGTTCATCGAGTTTAAGAAATCGAGTGTTTTTTCGGCACTCGAATGTGATTCACGTAAAAGTTTTGCAAAATCTTCAGTTTCTTTGGCATCCAAAGCATCCATAAATTTAGTAGATACTTTTCCAATATTTTGTTTTAATTCAGAACTTAATAATTCAGGAAATTCTTTTTCCAGACTTTTCACCAAGCCAATTCCCTTTACAGTGTATTGATATGTTTTTTCTTCAAGTTCGTTCATTAGGTCTTCAAGTTTTATTCAGATAAGAGTCAAAAATATTATTGACAATCTAATTTTACATATTATATCCAAAATTTCGTAACGGCCTATCTTTGTCTCTCCAGTCTTTACTAACTTTTACATACATTTCAAGAAAAACTTTTTTGCCAAAAAATGCTTCGATGTCTATTCGAGCTTCAGTTGCTGTTTTCTTTAAAGCTTGGCCTTTGTGTCCAATTATTATTCCCTTTTGTGATGGGCGAATAACATGAATTAAGGCTCTTATACGTAGTAATTTTTCTGTATCCTTAAACTCTTCAACTTCAATTTCAACAGAATAAGGGATTTCTTTCTGATAATTTAATAAGATCTTTTCACGAATTATTTCCGAAACAAAGAAACGTTCAGTTTTATCTGTTAAGGAATCTTTAGGAAAATATGGTGGACTATCAGGCAGCTTTTTTAATATACTTTTTAGAACTACATCCAAATTAAAATCATTTAATGCCGATATTGGGATTATTTCTGCTTTAGGAAGCATTTTACTCCATATCTCAACTAAATTTTCGAGTGTTTCCTGATCTGTTAAATCAATTTTATTAATTAAAATTAATACAGGAATATCTGTGTTTGAAAGCTTATCGATGTATTGTTGATTTTTATCTAAAGTTTCAACTACATCAGTAATATATAGCATTATATCCGCATCTTCAAAAGCTCCACCAACAAAACGCATCATTTTTTCTTGCAACTTATAATTGGGCTTTAGAATTCCTGGTGTATCAGAATATACAATTTGGAAATCGTCTCCATTCACAATTCCCATTATCCTATGTCGCGTTGTTTGTGCTTTTGAGGTTATTATAGAAAGTTTTTCACCAACCATTGCATTCATCAAAGTTGATTTTCCAACATTGGGATTTCCTATAATATTAACAAAACCTGATTTATGTGGCATTCTATTCGTTTTTTTTCTTTTTTAATAATTTTTTGCAAAGATAAGAGAAATTTTGGCTAATTACTCCCTTTATGATTTTGTTATGCAGTAGATTGATAACATATTTTATTCTTTCATCGATTATTCAATTTAATATTTGTTTGATCTGAAAAGGCATCTTACTTTTGCAGACAAATCTTAAATAAGTGTTGGTAAGTGAATTTTCTTTATTATTTTGATTTATTAGGGACGTTTGTATTTGCAATCAGTGGTGTTTTAACTGCTTCAAATAAAAAATTTGATGTCTTTGGAGCATCTGTAATTGCATTTGTAACTGCAGTAGGTGGAGGTACAATACGAGACATTTTAATTGGCGATTTTCCTGTTGGGTGGATTAGCGATTTAAATTACTTGTATGTAATCTTATCAGCAATTATTATTAGTACCGTTTTCAAAAAGTATATTGCACAGCTTAGAAAAACACTATTCTTATTTGATACGATTGGAATAGGAGTATTTACGATTATTGGACTACAGAAATCTTTGCTATTTGATATTTCTCCTATTATTGCAGTAATGATGGGTACTATTTCAGCCGTGTTTGGGGGTGTTTTACGTGATATTCTGTGTAATGAAACCCCTTTAATTTTCCGAAAAGAAATTTATGCAACACCATGTATTTTAGGTGGATTTACATATTTAATACTTTCTAATGTTAATATTGATTATAAAATAATCTCACTTGTTACTGCGCTTCTCATAATAGGAGTACGGCTTTTTGCTGTTAAGAAAAAATGGTCACTTCCTCGAATTAATTAATTCTCTTTGCCACAATTTAATAGAGCTAGTTTAAGTCTCAATTAAAACTTATTTAAAAAAATGCATTGTGATTTGATAATATATTTGCTATATTCAAATTTTAATAATGATGATTATATTTCAATGTGTATCGACGATTAAAAGTAAATAAGGGATTTTAGATAAGGTATAAAGATAGAGGCTAAGTTGTTTATTAAGAGGTTAGAGGAACTTTTATAAATGTTGTAATATCATGATTTTGTAGTCAACAAGAAATGTTTCTTTAATTGTAATTTAATATGAAATCAAAACCAACATACCAAGAGTTGGAAAGAGAATTAGAGTTTCTACGTGAAAAAGAGAAATCTCAAAAGTTTATAAACTTAGCCAAAATAATGTTAGTTGCTCTTGATTTAAAAGGTAATGTAACATATGTGAATAAAGAGACCTGTGAAATATTTGGTTATAAAGAAGAAGAATTTCTAGGAAAAAACTGGTTTGAGAATTTTATCCCTCCGAGAGTTAAAAATAAAGTTCGTTCTATTTCAAAAAAATTACTTACAGAAGGAAAAGAAGACGCGGAATATTTCATTAATCCTATATTGACTGTGACTGGAGATGAAAGGGTAATTTATTGGCAAAATACAATAGTTAAAGATGATAATGGAAATATTACAGGACATCTTAGCTTAGGTGAAGATATAACAGTTCTAAGAAATGAGGACGAACAAATAAAGAAAAAGAAAGAAGAATTTCTAGTTTTAAATAAAGAATATAGAGAAACTTCTAATGCCTTAAAAATAAGTGAGGAGAGTTTTCGTGCAGCTTTTGATGCAACACAGGATTGCATTATAATATGTGATAAGGATTACAATTATCTTTTTGCGAATCAAGCAGCAATTTCACATGGTCGTACTATGTCAAATAAAGATGTTGATAAAAACTTTTGTGACACGTTTGATCGCTTTCCTGAATTTATGAATTTATGGATAGGTCGTATTGATAAGGTTTTTGAAACTGGAGAAGTACAAAAAGTAAGTGATAAATCTGAAATTCAAGGAGAAATAGTATATACTCAATCCATATTATCTCCAATTTGTAATAGTAAAAATGAAGTTGTTTCTGTATGTGTTGTTTACAGGGATATAACAGATTTTAAAAAAGCCGAAGAAAGTGATAAGTATACAAAGATGCTTTTTAATTCATCACCTATTGGTTTAGCATTAACAAAACTTACTGGAGAATTAGTTGATGTAAACAAAGCATATGCTGATATAATAGGATATTCAATTGATGAAGCATTGAAACTAACCTATTGGGACATTACTCCAAAAGAATACACCGATCTGGAACAGGAGCAATTAAAATCTTTAAAAAAGAAAAAATCTTATGGACCGTATGAGAAAGAATACATCCATAAATCTGGCAAATTAATTCCCGTTAGATTACAAGGGAAAATAATTGAAAAATCGGGGGAGAAATATATTTGGTCTACCATAGAGGATATATCTGAGCAAAAGAGAGTAGCAGATAATTTATTAATGGCAAAAGAAAAGGCTGAAAAAAATGGGGAGTATTTCCGAACAATGATAGAGCAATCTCCTATTGGTACGCAGATATATAGTATGGATGGAGTATTAAAAAGAGTAAATAAAGCTTGGTCAGATATATGGGGTGTTAAAGATGTTGATAAAGTAATTAATCATTTTAATGTATTAACTGATCAACAAGTGTCTGAAAAGGGATTAACAAAATATTTTAAGAAAGTATTTGCAGGAGAAAAAGTTGATATTCATGAGACCGTGTTTAATCCAAAAATTTCTGGTTTTGAAGGAAATAAACTTTATGTGAAATTAAGAGCTTATCCATTAAAAAATCCTTCTGGTACTATTGATAATGTGGTTATTTTAAGTGAAGATATTAGTAAAAGCAAGCAATCTGAGGTAGTAATGAAAGAATTGAATGAAAAGCTTGCTGTTCAAAATGAAGAATTAATTAAGAGTGTTGAGCATATTCAGAATATTAATGCTGAACTTGAAGAAGCCCAGGAAGAATCAGAAAAGAGCACAAAAAAATATAGAAATTTATTTGAAAATAATCCAGTTTCCTTGTGGGAAGAAGATTTAAATGAAATTTTAGATGTACTTGATGATATAAAACAGATTGATGTGGTTAACTATAAACAGTATCTGAAAGAAAGAGCAGATATTGTAATGGAATGTTCACAAAAAATAAATACTCTTAATATTAATAAGGCAACGTTAGGAATGTTAAAGGCTCCTAATAAAGAATATCTAATTAATAATATAGTGAAAACATTCAATGAAAAATCTTTTGAATTTTTTATTGAAGAGTTAGAAGCAATTTTGCTTGGTAAAACAGAATTTTTAGGAGAAACAGAGCTTGTTAGATTTGATGGTGAAATAATTACGGTTATTTCAAGAATGTTTTTTAACGAAAAAACGGGAAGGATGATAACAGCCGTAACTGACATAACTGAGCGAAAAAAGGCAGAAAAAGAACTTGAAATTGCGAAAAAGAAAGCTGAAGAAAACGATCGATTAAAAACAGAGTTTATTAATAACATGTCGCATGAAATTCGAACTCCAATGAATGGAGTTATTGGATTTACAGGTTTTCTTAGTAATCCAGATTTAACAGAAGAAAATAGAGCAAATTATATTAAAATTATTCAGAATTGTGGAAAGCAATTAATGCGAATTATTGATGATATTTTAGAGATATCTAAGCTTGGAACAAATCAAGTGAACATAGTAAAAGAAAAAGTCTGTTTAAATAATTTGTTTTTAGAGCAGTTTGCAATATTTGAGATTAGAGCAAAGGAGAATTCAATACCATTATATTTAAAGAAAGGGCTATCAAATAATGATTGTGGAATCATTACAGATAAAACTAAGCTAATAAAAATACTAAGTAATTTATTGGAAAACGCTTTGAAATTTACAGACGAAGGATATATTGAGTTCGGTTATAATTTAATAAAGGCACAAAAAAATGGTACGTCCGTAGAGAATAAAAATATGATTCAGATCTATGTAAAGGATACGGGTATTGGGATTAAAGCAGAAAAACAAAACGAAATATTTGATCGTTTTTCTCAAGAAGAACAAGGCCTGTCAAGGAGAGTAGGAGGATTAGGCTTGGGGCTTTCTATTGCGAAGGAAAACGCACGTTTACTTGGTGGAGATATTATTGTGGAATCAGAAAAAGGTGCAGGGACTACTTTTTATCTTACAATTCCTTATGAGTCAATTGAGAAAAATGAAATTATCGGAAATCGTCAATCCATAAAAAATCAAAATCGAGGACAAGAAGAATATAGAATTCTTGTTGTTGAGGATGAAGAGGTAAACTATAAAGATATTGTAACCTTACTTGAAAGTTTTGAATATAAATTTGAATTACTACATGCAAAAAGCGATCAGGAAGCTATTGATATGTGTAGAGAAAATTCCGATATTAATTTTGTATTGATGGATTTAAAAATGCCAATACTAAATGGGTTTGAAACTGCAAGAAAGATAAAAGAGATTCGTTATGAATTACCAATAATTGCTCAAACTGCATATGCAACGCCCGAAGATAGAGAAAAAACGATTTTAGCAGGTTGCGATGAATTTATTTCTAAACCAATTTGTAAAGAATCATTTAATAAAATAATTAAAAACTACATAAAGACTGATTGCCAATCTTAACTTATAAGAGAAATAATAGGTTATTTTTCAAACAAAAAAGTTAATTCCTTTATAATATTCGAAGAAATAAAAGCAGAAGGACCAGATGGAGCAATAAGAAATCTTTCTCCTTTAATATTTATGATTTTAGAATAAAAGTATTTTTTAGAGGATGTCCAAGAAACTGTTTTTTTGTCATTCTGAGCTTGTCGAAGAATATATTCCATTACATAATAAAATGTTTCGACAAGCTCAACATGACATTCTTAGTTTAAGACTTAGCTTTTTGGACATTCTTTTTAAATTTTATAATCCTATCGTTAAACTTAGCTTGTAAGAAAAGTTGTCGGCTGTTTTGTCGTATGAATAGGGTCCATATCGATAGAAAATTCCAAATCCATAACCTAAAAAGGATTGATTAAGAATATTGTTAATTAAAAGTCCACCCTCGTAAAAGCCTTTATCTATTGATTGCAATGGAATGTTGGTAATGTGATTTGATTTTGAACTTAATGAGCCGATGCCATAATTATGAACTAGCGAGAATTTCGGGGCAAATTTTTCAAAACGAAACAGAATATTTCCAAAGTCGTGCTTTAAGAAAACAGAGAAAAATTTATCTGAGTAAAACTCACCCATTCGCATAGTTCCAAAACTATTTTCAGATTCAATACTAAACGATTGGTAACTTCCATGTCCGTTATAAAGTTTAGAAATAGGGACGCTTCCATCCACCAAACCACCTACTAATGCAATTTTTGTTTTTCCTAAACTTTTTGTTCTAAATGATTTGGTGATTTTTGCTTCATACTTTGTATACTTATATTCACCATCAATCCAGTTTACGCCTTTAATAATATTTCCAAAAAGTATGGGATAGTTCGTGCCTAAAGTATATTTAGACCGAAGTGTTTGCATAAATTTTTCATTGTAAGCAAATCTAAATCTAAGCCCAATTTCGTTAAATGTATATTTGTTTTCGTTAATTGCAAAGCTTTCCAGAAAGTTGTAATTATCTGTATGGCTTACAGCGGATTGATTGAAAAATATATTTGAACTTAAATATTTTAAACTGTTAAAAGAAAAAGAGACCTCGTATTTCTCAATCCAGTCCATATTTTCAATCATGTACTTTCGATAAATTTCAGTTGTTGTAAAATCAGTTTTTTCAAAAAACGAATATCCCGATTTTTCTTTTACGTCATTTGTATACGAAAAGTGAAGTTTACTTTCGGAGTTTTCATGAAGGTTAAGAATTAAGTCACCACCGTACTTCCATTCTTTATCTTTAAATCCATAACCAAAATATCCGCCAACAGAAAAGTATTTTGAAATACCTTCGTTTGTTTTTAAACCAAATCCTAACCTAAAACCCTCGTAATTGTTGTAATCAATTAGTTTGTCTAAAGGCAGATTAAAATACTTTAAATGAATTTCTTGATTAATTAAGAATCTTCTAATGTAGTAGTCTTTTTCATTTTTTTCTACTTGCAAAACACTGTCAATAAGTTGTTTTGCAAGTTCGTATTCAGCTTGATTGGTACTGTTGTGATTAATTAATAGAGTATCATGTTCTGATTTTGTAATAGGATTAATTTGTCCGCTTATGGAGTTGTAAATCAGCAAATTAAAAAATAAAAATAAAATAATTTTTTTTATCACAATAGTTCACTTGTACAATTGATTGCCATAACAAAAATGCAATATTTCTATTTAAAAGATTTTCTTTTTAGCATACTTATTTCAACAGGGGTAAGCATTCTATATTTACCTCTCGGAAGATTCTTTTTAGTTAATCCTGCAAAATAAACACGATCAAGTTTTTTTACTTTATAATCTAATGATTCAAATATTCGACGAACAATTCTATTTTGCCCTGAGTGGATCTCAATTCCAATTTGCGATTTATCACCTTCTTCTACATAATTAATAGCATCAGCAGCAATAAAGTCATCTTCAATTTGAACGCCTTCTGCTATTTTAATTAGATCGTTTTTTGTTAGATCTTTATCTAGATATACGTGATAAATTTTCTTTTTCTTAAAACTCGGATGAGTTAATTGTTTAGTTAATTCACCATCATTTGTTAAAAGTAGTACTCCTGTAGTATTTTTATCTAATCTTCCAACCGGATAAACTCTTTCTGTACATGCGTCTTTTACTATATCCATAACAGTCCTTTCGGCATGCTTATCTTTTACAGTAGTAACAAAATCTTTTGGTTTGTTTAGTAAAATATAAACTTTCTGTTCTCGAATAACCTTTTTCCCTTTGTGCTGAACATCATCTTTTGGAGATACTTTTATACCTAATTCAGTTACAATTTTTCCATTAACAGTAACTTCACCATTTTTAATTAAGTCATCAGCATCTCTGCGAGAGCATATTCCCGCATTAGATAAAAATTTATTTAATCGAACAGGTTCATTACTAAAGGTTTTTTTTTCTTCAGATTTACCTTTTGTATTTTTTCCTTTGGTATATGTTGGTTTTTTTTTAGAAAAACTCTTCTTCTTTTCGTGATTTTGCTCTCTCTCCATGATCTGTATTTTAAAATCTCCTTAAATGTTGCTGCAAAGGTAACATAATTTAATAGTTTTGCACTTTCGATTTGTTCGATATATAAAAGTTAAAATATCTTAATTAATATTTCAAATCGGATGAATTATATATCTTTAATAGAATTTTAAACTTGTGAAATAATATAAAGTCTATAGCATATGACATTAATAAAATCAATTTCAGGAATAAGAGGCACGATAGGTGGAAAAGCAGGAGATGGTTTAAGTCCACTCGATACTATTAAATTTGTTGGGGCTTATGCTCAGTGGGTTAGGAGTCGATCTAAATCCGAAAAAGTAAAAGTAGTGGTAGGTCGCGATGCCAGAATTTCCGGTGAAATGGTAAATCAGATTGTTACAGGAACCTTAATGGGTATGGGTGTTGATGTAATAAACATTGGATTAGCAACAACTCCTACAACAGAGATTGCTGTAACAAATGAAAATGCACAGGGAGGAATAATTTTAACTGCAAGTCATAACCCTAAACAATGGAATGCTTTAAAACTTTTAAATGAAAAAGGAGAATTTCTTTCCGGTTCAGATGGAACTGAAGTATTAGCTATTGCAGAAAATGAGGATTTTGTTTTTGCCGATGTCGATTATCTTGGTAAGATGGTCGAAAAGAATGATTATTTAGATATTCATATCAAACAAATTACAGATCTTGCACTGGTAGATGTTCAAGCAATAAAAGCCGCGAACTTTAAGGTTGTTATTGATGGTGTAAATTCTGTTGGCGGAGTTTCTATCCCTGCTTTATTAAAAGCAATTGGAGTTTCGAATGTTGTTGAATTATATTGTGAGCCAAACGGTATTTTTCCTCATAATCCAGAGCCACTTCCTGAACATCTAACAGAGATTTCAAAGTTAGTAAAAGAAGAAAAGGCTCATTTGGGTTTTGTTGTTGATCCTGATGTGGATAGATTAGCAATAGTAAATGAAGATGGAACTATGTTCGGTGAAGAATATACATTAGTTGCTGTTGCCGATTATATACTACAAAACAAAAAAGGCAATACAGTTTCAAACATGTCATCTTCAAGAGCATTAAGAGATGTAACTAACAATCATGGAGGAAAATATTTTGCTTCGGCGGTTGGAGAAGTTAACGTTGTTGAAAGCATGAAAGCTAATAATGCTGTAATTGGAGGAGAGGGAAATGGAGGTATTATTTATCCAGAGTTACATTATGGACGTGATGCTTTGGTTGGAATAGCTTTGTTTTTAACTCATTTGGCTAAAAGCGGCAAACGATGTTCAGATATGCGTTCGCAATATCCCGAATATGTAATTGCAAAAAAGAAAATGCAATTAACACCAGAAATCAATGTCGATAATATACTAGAATCTATAAAAAGTAAGTTTAAAGACTATGAAATTAATGATATTGATGGAGTTAAGATAGAATTTGATCATGGTTGGGTTCATCTAAGGAAATCAAATACTGAACCAATCATTAGAATTTATGCTGAAAGTAGAGATGTTAAAAGTGCCGATGAACTGGCAAATAAAATAATAAACGAAATAAAGTCAATGTTATAAAATTATTACTAATGAAAAGGAAACATTATATTATAATTTCAACTGTTTTAGTTGTTATTCTGGGTGTTTTATTATTTAGACCTGGAAAAGGAGACAACTTAAAAGACCTGACTGTTAAAGTTGAAAAAGGAGAGTTTGAAATTTTAGTTACTATCACAGGTGAATTGCAAGCAAAAAGTTCTGTAGATATAATGGGACCTTCTGAGTTACGTAATAGCAGAGAACTTAGAATTCGAGAGATAAAAATACAAGATTTAGTTCCGGAGGGCACTGTTGTCGATTCAGGGCAATATGTTGGAACTCTTGATAGGACAGAGGTAAGTACAAGTTTAAAAGATTTACAGGATGAGTTAGAAACATCAGAATCTCAATTTCTAAAAACCCAACTTGATACTACAATGCAATTAAGAGAATTGCGTGATCAGTTAGTTAATTTGCGATTTACGGTGGAAGAAATGCAAATAGTATTAGATCAGAGCAAATTTGAACCACCTGCAACAATTCGTCAAGCAACAATTAATTTGGAGAAATCAGAAAGAGCTTATAATCAAGCAAAAGATAATTATTCTTTAAAGGTTCAACAGGCGAGAGCAAACATGCGTGAATCTAATATTAATCTTGATCAGGCAAAGAGAAAAGTTGAGCAGTTAAATAATGTAATAAGCAAGTTTACAATTTTTGCTCCACAAGGAGGTATGGTTATTTATAAAAAGGAATGGAGTGGTCAAAAGCGAAAAGTTGGAGGTACTATAAATCCTTGGGATCTTGCTGTTGCTACACTTCCTGATTTATCAGTAATGAATTCAAAAACCTATGTTAATGAGATAGATATTAGTAAAGTTAAAACTGGACAATTAGTGCGATTAGGAATTGATGCTTTTCCTGAAAGAAAATATACTGGAGAGGTTGTTGAAGTTGCTAATATTGGTGAACAACTTCAAAATACAGATGCAAAGGTTTTTGAAGTGTTAATAAGAGTAGATCAATCGGATAGTATTATGAGACCTGCAATGACTACAGGTAATCAGATTATTACTAATGTTTTTGATGATGTGTTGTTTTTGCCTTTGGAAGCTATACATAATGAAGATAGTTTGAGCTTTGTTTATACAACAAATCATAAGAAGCAAATTATTGTTCCTGGCGAAACAAATGAAAATTACATGATTATTGAGCAAGGTGTTGCTTTTGGTGATGAAGTATTTCTTTCAGTTCCTAAAAACCTTGATAAGTTCAAAATTTCTGGTGAAGAGTTGTTGTCGGTTATAAAAGAGCGACAATTACAAAAAGAGTTAGCAGAAAAGCAAAGAGAAGAACGGAATAATATTTCGGAAAGAAATCCGAAAAGGGGCAAAGTGAAAGGACATCGAACTTCAAGCTCTAACTAATATAAATTATGTTTAGAAGATATTTTCACGATATAGAAATTGCTGTAGAATCGCTCCTTGGGAATAAGCTTAAATCCATATTAACAGCTTTAGGTATTATCTTTGGTACAGCTGCTGTAATAGCTATGCTTGCTATTGGTAATGGCGCTCAGCAAGAAATATTAGAACAAATTAAAATGGTTGGAGTAAATAACATTGTTATATCTCCAACTATTGATCTTACTGGAAATGGAGATGAAAATGATGAGTCTTCTGAAACTGATGATAAAAAGAAAAAGAAGTTTTCGCCAGGTTTAACTATGAAGGATATTGAAGCAATAAAAAGTATTGTTCCTTCGGTTAAAAGAATTACTCCTGAGGTTGTTGCTAATTCTTTTGTTGTTCAAAACGGGAAAAGAGTTCCTGCAAAAATCATAGGAGTAAGTAATGATTATTTCGATATATATAATATTAATCTTGGTAAAGGAAGTTTCTTTAGTAGCCATCAGACAGAAATAGGTACGCCTATTTGCGTTATTGGTGCTAATATAAGTGCTAAAATATTTAGCGATGTCGATCCAATTAACCAATACTTGAAGTTTGGTCATGTATGGTTAAAGGTTGTTGGAGTTCTCGAAAAATCAAATGTAAATCTTTCTGCAGCCGATAATGCTGGTGTAAACCTAGTAAACGATAATGTTTACATTCCTGTTCAAACAATGCTTTTGCGTTATAAAAACAGAGCTTTGGTTAATTCTAAAAGTTTGAGTGGAGGAACTGGATTTGGCGGTGGTTTTTTCTTTTCTTTTTCTGGAAGTAACAAAAAATCTGCATCGTCGAATTACAATCAATTAGATAAAATAATTGTTCAGGTTGAAGAAACGGAACAGTTAACCACGACTACAGAAATTTTAAGTAGAATGATCTTGCGCCGACACATGGACGTTCAAGATTTTGAAATAACAGTTCCTGAATTACTTCTAAAGCAGCAACAACGAACAAAAGATGTTTTTAATATTGTGCTGGGAGCCATTGCAAGTATATCTTTAATTGTTGGAGGTATTGGAATTATGAATATCATGTTTGCAACAGTAATGGAGCGAATAAAGGAAATTGGTATACGTTTAGCTTTGGGGGCAAAAAAAGCCGATATAATTGCTCAGTTTTTATCTGAAGCAATACTAATAAGTGTTTCGGGAGGTTTGATAGGGGTATTCTTTGGTGTAGTTTTTTCAAAACTAATTACAAAGTTTGCCGATATATTAACAATAATATCACCGGGTTCAATAATAGTGGCTTTTGGTGTAAGTGCCATGATAGGAGTAATATTCGGTATATCGCCAGCTAAAAGAGCTGCAGAAAGAGACCCAATAGAATCATTAAGATACGAATAAATAATACCTTATAAATGAAATCAAATAAACTAGTTTTAGTTCTTTTAATAAATTTGATTGGTTTTTCAATTTGTGCTCAAGAGAAGATTGTACAAGAACTAAGTTTTGATGAAGTTATACTATTAGCTCGTGAACAATCACCCGATGCAATAATGGCAAAGCATCGTTATCGTGCTAAATATTGGGAGTTCAGTACTTTCAAAGCTGAATTTAGACCAAGTGTAAGACTTTCAACTACTTTCCCAAATCTAAATAGAAGTTATAGTGAATTTGATGATTCAACAGGAACTTATTATGTAAAACTTAATAAGAATACAACGAACTTAAATTTAGATATAACCCAAAATGTACCGTATACAGGTGGCCAATTATCAGTTAGAACAGATTTGTCTCGATTAGATAATTTAGGTGATGAAACACATTCATATTCATCAACACCATTTTCAATATCTTATAGTCAGCCAGTTCTTTTTTATAATGAGTTTAAATGGCAAAAGAAAATTGAACCTATAAAATTTGAAGAAGCAAAGGGAAGTTATATTTCATCTATGGAAGATGTAGCTTTAAAAGCTGTAAACTATTTTTTCGATTTAGCGCTAGCACAACAAAATCTTCAGGTTGCAGGAATAAATTATTCAAATGCTGATACTTTATATCAAATAGCAACCGGGCGTTATAATATTGGTACAATTGCAGAAAATGAATTAATGCAAATGGAACTCAGTTTGTTAAATGCGGGTTCGTCGCTTAATTCATCAAAGGTTGATTTAGAAATAAAAAAATATCAGTTAAGATCATTTTTGGGATTTAACGAAAAAGTTAATCTTAAATTGATTATTCCTAAAACAATTCCAGAAGTAAATGTAGATGTTGAACAAGCCTTGGAAATAGCTAGATCAAATAATCCAGAAATTCTTAACTTTGAAAGGCAATTGATTGAAGCGGAACGTGATGTTGCAAAGGCTAAATCGCAAAAAGGAGTGCAGGCAAATTTATTTGCTAGTCTTGGTTATACACAGCAAGCCACCCAAATAGAAGATGCTTATATTGATCCACAAAGTCAACAAAATTTGACATTGGGAATGCAAATTCCAATACTAGATTGGAAGCTGGGAAAAGGTCGATATAAAATGGCTCAATCAAGTCAGGAAGTGATCCGAACCACTGTTGATCAATCTCGTACGGATTTTGTGCAGAATGTATATTTAAATGTTATGCAATTTAATTTACAAGATGATCAGTTTTTAATTGCAGCAAAATCAGATACTATTGCTCAAAAGCGTTACGACATGACCAAGCAACGATTCTTAATTGGGAAAGTGGATGTTTTAGACCTTAATGTTGCCTTATCTGAAAAAGATGCAGCTAAAATTAACTATATTTCTGCTTTACGAAAGTATTGGTCGAACTTCTATAATCTTCGTAAAATTACTCTTTACGACTTTCTAAAAGACGAGTCATTAGGTGCTGATTTTGATGAGTTAATAGAGTAAGTTGTGTAAGCTAATTTAGATGTGTTTTTAAAATTATATTAGCGGAATCATTGATCTATTCATTAGTAATTGAAGGTATCTATATCTTTAATTCTTTGAAAAAGTGAGAATCTAAAAAATAATTTTATCTTTGCACGACAATTTGTATAATTAGGAAAATAAAATAATAATATCAATAAAAATAGTTTAACAAATGCAAATTAAAGGAGCTATTAGATTTTTGGCCGGTATGATGGCCTTAATCTGTATTTATTACTTATCTTTTACATGGATAACAACAAGCATTGAAAATGATGCAAATGATTATGCACAAGGTAATGTAGATAAAAAATATGAATATCTGGATTCTATGTCCGGTATCGTAGTTTACGATCTTGGTTTTAGAGAGTATACATTTAGAGAGTGTCAGGAAAGAGAAATAAATCTTGGTCTTGACTTGCAAGGTGGAATGGATGTTATTCTTGAAATATCTGTTGAAGATATTATCAAAGCAATGGCAAACAATAGTAAGGATTCAACTTTTAATAAAGCAATTCTCCTTGCTAAAGAGTATGGAAAAGATAGTCGTGACAATTTTGTAACATTATTTGGAAGAGCTTTTAATGAGATCGATCCGAATGCAAAATTAGCTGCGATTTTCAATACAATCGAATTAAAAGATAAAATTGACTTTAATTCTTCTAACGAAGATGTACTTAAAGTTATTCGTGAGGAATCTCAAAGTGCTATTGATAATTCGTTCAATATCCTTAGAAGTAGAATTGACCGTTTTGGAGTTGTTCAGCCAACTATTCAAAAGCTTGATAAAGAAGGTAGAATAATGGTTGCATTACCAGGTGTTGATGATCAGGAACGTGTTCGTGATTTATTGCAAGGTACTGCAAATCTTGAGTTCTGGGAGACTTATAACAATACTCAGGTTTATGGATATTTGCTTCAGGCAAACGAAATAATTTATGGTGTTGAAGAAGCTCGTAAAGAGCTTGAAAAAACAGAAGAAGTTGCCGAAGAAGTTGTTGAAGAAACTCCAACTGAAGAAACTACTGAAGATCTAGCTTTACTAGATCAATTAGATGAAACAGAAAATGCTGATTCAGCATCTGTTGCTGATGGTCAGATTGCAGAGAGATATCCTTTGTTTTCAGTATTACGTCCAAGTATAGATCCACAATCAGGACAACCAATGGAAAGTTCTGTTGTTGGTATGGCACATTATTCAGATACATCTGAGGTTAACTCATATCTTCAAATGAAACAGGTTAGTACTGTTTTTCCTAGAGATATGAAATTCAGATGGCATGTTAAACCATGGAAGTATGATGATTCAAAAAGCTATTATGAGTTACATGCTATAAAGATTTCTGGTCGTGATGGAAAAGCTCCACTTGATGGAGATGTTATTACTGATGCAAGATCTGAATTTGATCAAAATAGTGGCGCCGCTGAGGTTTCAATGTCAATGAATGCGGATGGAGCTAAAGTTTGGGCACGATTAACTAAGAATAATGTTGGTAATTTTATAGCAATTGTTCTTGATGGTTATGTTTATTCGGCACCACGTGTAACTAATGAAATCCCTGGTGGTCGTTCAAATATCTCAGGTGATTTTACAGTAAACGAAGCAAAAGATTTAGCTAATATATTAAAGTCGGGTAAATTACCTGCACCAGCAAGAATTATTCAAGAAGAGATTGTTGGACCTTCATTAGGTCACGAAGCAATTAAATCAGGTTTGAATTCATTCTTAATTGCATTCTTAGTTGTAATGGCTTACATGATATTCTATTATAGTCGTAAAGCTGGTTTAGTTGCCGATATTGCTTTAATAGTTAATATGTTCTTTATAATGGGCGTTCTTGCTTCATTAGGAGCAGTTCTTACATTGCCTGGTATTGCCGGTATCGTTTTAACGATTGGTATGTCGGTTGATGCAAACGTACTTATTTACGAACGTATTCGAGAAGAATTAGCCGCAGGAAAAGGTATTAAACTTGCTGTAAAAGATGGTTACAAAAATGCTTATTCTGCTATTATTGATGCTAACGTAACTACTTTATTAACTGCAATTATTCTTAATGTATTTGGTACAGGGCCAATTAAAGGTTTCGCAACTACATTATTAATTGGTATTTTAACTTCTTTATTTACTGCAATATTCTTAACAAGATTAATCTTCGAATGGTATCTTAAACGAAATAAAGAAATTACTTATTCAACAAAACTTACTGAAAAAGCATTCAAGAATACAAATGTTAAGTTTCTTGAAAAACGTAAGATATTCTATGTTATTTCAGCAATTTTAATTTTTGTTAGTTTGGGATCTTTACTTACAAGAGGATTAAATCCTGGTGTTGATTTTACCGGAGGTAGATCTTATGTTGTTCGTTTCGATCAAACAGTAATTACTAATGATATTGCTAACTATTTAGAAGAGCAATATGGAAGCGCTCCTGAAGTAAAAATATTTGGTGACGATAATCAGGTTAAGATTACAACTAAATATAGAGTTGAAGAAGATGCTGCAGAAGTAGATCATGATGTTGAAACAAAATTATATGAGGGGCTTAAAACTATTATTGGTGACGATGTAACTTTTGAAGATTTCAATGCAAATTACAGGATGAGTTCGCAGAAAGTTGGAGCTACAATTGCTGATGATATTCTTTATAAATCATTAGTGGTAATTATTCTTGCTCTTGTTTTAATGTTCGTTTATATTTTCTTCAGGTTTAAAAACTGGCAATATGGATTAGGTGCGATCGTAGCGTTAACGCATGATGTTTTAATTATTCTTGGTATATTCTCAATAGCATGGGGTGTTCTGCCTTTCTCTCTTGAGATTGATCAAGCCTTTATTGCTGCTATTCTAACCGTTGTTGGTTACTCAATAAATGATACTGTTGTTGTATTTGACCGTATTAGAGAATATGTTACCTTATATCCAAAAAGAGATCGTCATTCAATCCTAAATGGAGCATTAAATAGTACATTAAGTCGTACATTTAGTACATCCTTAAGTACATTCTTAGTATTACTTACTATCTTTATTTTAGGTGGTGAAGTAATTCGTGGATTTGTATTTGCATTACTTGTTGGGGTTGTAGTTGGTACATACTCATCATTATTTATTGCTACACCGGTTGTTTATGATACAGTTCATAAAAAAGGTGAACAAAAGAAAAAATAATAAGATTACTATATAATTAAGAGCCCCTTTAACAAAGGGGCTTTTTTATTGTTTAAATTTCAATAATCCAAGAAACATATAGTTATTGAGAGTAGGAATATCAATCAAACATATTGGAAAGAAATTATCTTGAATAAAGGAAGTAGTAAATATTTCAAATTCTAATGTTTGATAAAACATATTCATAAGTTTAATATGAATTAAACAAAATGTATATTTGTGAAAAAGAACGTTATGATTGGTAGTTTTCTTTTTATAAGTGGTCAAGAGATAGTTATTATACTATTGGTAGTTTTGCTTTTGTTCGGGGCAAATAAAATTCCTGAAATTGCAAAAGGATTAGGAAAAGGTATGCGTGAATTTCGACGAGCTACAGATGATATAAAGAAAGAAATGAACGATTATACTAATGATGTTAAAAAGGAATTCACCGATGTGAAAGACGGGATCACTAAAACAAAAGATGATCTTAAAGAAAAAAATAAGGATATTATTTAATGGATTATATAATTCTTCTAACTGGGTTTTTACTTTTAACCTTAAGTGGTGATTTTTTAATTAAAGGTAGTGTTTCTTTAGCAGGACATTTAAAAGTGTCTAAACTGGTTATTGGAATTGTTGTAGTTTCATTTGGGACATCAGCTCCTGAATTAGTAGTAAGTTTAGATGCTGCAATTAAAGGACATCCCGATATTGCTATTGGAAATGTTATAGGTTCAAATATTGCTAACATTGCATTAGTTCTAGGTATAACAGCTATTATTTTACCAATTAAAGTTAAAAAAGCAGCAATTCAATTTGATTGGATTGTTATGATGGTTGCTAGTATACTTTTTTATGTATTTAGCCTGAACCATGAATTGGAGTTTTATGAGGGTTTAATTTTTACTATTCTTTTAGGGGTATTTATATTTAAATCAATATATTCTTCAAGAAGAAATAATAAAAAGAACGGTGAAGAAACTGTTAAGCCTAAATTGAGTTTGTTTATTTCTATTCTGTTTGTAGGTTTAGCTTCAATAGGTTTAGTTTATGGTGCAGAGTTTCTCGTAAGAGGCGCTTCCAGTATAGCAGCAAAAATTGGTGTTGATGATAGAATAATTTCAGTTTCGGTAATTGCTCTTGGAACAAGTTTGCCAGAATTAGCAGCATCAATTTCGGCTGCAATAAGAAAAGAACTCGATATTTTTATTGGTAATATTATTGGATCAAATATCTTTAATATAATGGCAATTTTAGGTTTTACAAGTATGGTAAAATCAATAAATGTAAATCCAATGGTATTAAAGTTTGATATATATTGGATGTTTGGGATTTTCCTTTTACTATTTCTTTTTATATTACCTTTAAGAAAGGCCGTTGTGAATAGATGGAAGGGTCTGGTATTTGTATCAATTTATGTGATTTATATTTATTTAATATTTTCTCAACATTAAAAATATTGTTTAAGAATGATATCAGCTAAGAATATAAAGAAATCGTATGGAGATTTACAGGTCTTAAAAGGAATTGATCTAGAAATTAATAAAGGAGAAATTGTTTCGATTGTAGGACCAAGTGGAGCTGGGAAAACAACATTTCTTCAGATTTTAGGAACTTTAAGTCGCCCAAATTCAGGGCAGATATTATTTAATAATCAAGAAGTAAGTAAATTTAAAGATAAGCAATTAGCTGCATTTCGAAATAGTAATATAGGATTTGTATTTCAGTTCCATCATTTGTTACCAGAATTTACAGCACTTGAGAACGTATGTATTCCTGCATACATAGCAAAGGTTTCAAAGACTGAAGCTGAAAAGAAGGCAAAGGAAATTTTAAGTTTTTTGAAACTGGAACATAGAATTGATCATAAGCCTGCTGAAATGTCAGGGGGTGAACAACAAAGAGTTGCTGTGGCAAGAGCTTTAATTAATGAACCTTCAGTTATTTTTGCTGATGAACCTTCAGGGAACTTAGATTCAGAAAATAAAACCGAATTACATAATTTGTTTTTATCGCTTCGTGAAAAATTTAATCCATCAATTGTTATTGTTACACATGATGATAGCTTAGCTAACTTAGCCGATAAAAAATTAACTATGAAAGATGGATTATTCCTTTCATAAAATAAAAGAAGGAGGAAGTCTTAAAGAACTAAAGGAATTTTTAGATGAAAAGGCTGAGAAGTATAATCATTCCGATTTTATAAATACTGATCCGATCCAAATACCACATCAATTTAATGATATTCCTGACATTGAGATTTCTGCATTTCTTTCATCTACCATAGCCTGGGGGCAAAGAGTGACTATTATTAAGAATATGCAAAAACTAATTGCATTAATGGATCATACTCCTTATGATTTTATAATTAATAGTACGGAAAAAGATTTGGATCGATTTACTTATTTCAAGCATCGAACTTTTAATGGTGAAGATTGTAAGTTTTTTATTCGTTCCATTAAAAATATTTATCAGAATCATATAAGCTTAGGAAATGTGTTTCAGAATATTTATAAACAAGAAGGAAGTATTTATAAGACTTTAGCAAAGTTCCGAGAAGTTTTTTTTGAAATAAGCTATCCTGAAAGAACACAAAAGCATGTTTCAAATGTATTGAAAAATTCATCAGCAAAAAGATTAAATATGTTCTTGCGTTGGATGGTAAGAAGAGATAATACAGGAGTTGATTTTGGTATTTGGGATAACATTCCAATGACGGATTTATTTTTACCTTTGGATGTTCATACTGGAAATGTAGCACGGAAGCTAGGATTGTTACATCGCAAGCAAAATGATTGGAAGTCAGTCGAGGAAGTTACTCAGATTCTAAAACAATTAGATCCGGTTGATCCTATAAGATACGATTTTGCATTATTTGGTTTAGGAGTATTCGAAAAATTTTAATATATGCCTAATAATTATTTTAAATTTAAACAGTTTACTGTATTTCATGATAAATGTGCAATGAAGGTTGGTACGGATGGCGTTATGCTTGGTGCATGGTCGGATTGTGAAAATTCAAAAAGAATATTAGATATTGGAACAGGAACAGGACTCATTGCATTAATGTTAGCTCAAAGATCGGATGCACAAATTGATGCTTTGGAGATTGACGGTTTGGCTTGTGAACAAGCAATGGAGAATGTTCATAAATCACCATGGAATAATAGAATTAAGGTTATTTATAAATCATTGCAAGAATATACTGAGCAGTTTGATATTAAGTATGATCTTATTGTATCAAACCCGCCTTATTTTCAAAATTCACTCTATACTCCTGATGAAAATAGAACTAATGCACGCCATAACTCAAATTTGGAGTATGGCGATATAATTAATGCAGCTATAAAACTTTTAAAGGAAGATGGAGTCCTATCTGTAATACTTCCTTATTTAGAAGGGGCCATGTTTATATTACAAGCTGCAGAGAATGGTCTCTATTGTGTTAGACAAACAAATGTATTGCCTAATCCGGGGCGTGAGCCAAAGAGATTGTTACTTGAGTTTATGAGAATTAAAAAACCGCTTGTTGAGCAGGAAATAATTATTGAACTCAACAAACGGCATGAATATTCTGAAGCATATAAAAATCTTACAAAAGATTTTTACTTAGCCTTTTAATCTAAATCTATTTCTTCTTCAATGAATACAATACCATATTCTTCTAATTCTTTAAGAACCGGCTCGTAAACATCTTTCATAGTAGGAACGATAACTCCTTTTTGACTAATAACTCCAGTTAAGAATAGTTTTGTTGCAATTGCAACAGGAACTCCAACGGTTATCGACATTGCAGTATGAACTTGATCTTGTCCTTTTACTACTAATGAAGAAGTGATTCGTTTAGTTTTGCCATCTAATTTGTAATCAAACTGATGTTGCATTACGATCATATCTTTATCTTCTGCTCCTAAAGCCCATTTCTCTTCTAATAATTTTTGTAGAATCTGAGCAGGAGTAGCATCTTTTAGACCAATTTTTGTTTCTTCAAAAATACCTAGCCATTTTAAGCGGCTCATTATTTCAGATTCCATTTCAATTCCTACAAAATCACAAATCTTTTGCTCAACAGAATCCTTCAGATTATATGGAAGGAAACTATTAATAAAATCTCTATATGTAAGATTTTCTGAATGCCCAATAGTATAAGTGTCGTTTGTAGCTCCAATTTGAACAAAAATATCCCATCCTGCACAATAACCTGGACGTCTTAATGTACCACGTAATAATGTTGGAATATCTTGTAATCCATATGTTTCCCTATAGCTTAGAGAGTCTCTGTTTGGATACATTTCAAATTCTCCAACATCTAAAATTGACATTTTCTCCGTTCTTTTGAAAAGTTGATTGTAGGGAACATATTTGTATTTTCCATGATCGATATATTGAGCTACCGACTGACCAGCAACAACAACATTTCTTGGATTCCAGGTGAATTTGTAATTCCAAGGATTGTTATCGAACTCAGGAGCAACTAAACCTCCTGTACTTGATTTAAAAGCAAGAAGTTCGCCACCTTTTTCTTTTATTTCATCGATAACTTTCATTGCCGACATGTGATCAATTCCTGGATCAACGCCAATTTCGTTTAATAACATTAAACCATTTTTCGTTGCCTGATCGTGCAATGCTAGAACTTCCTTCGAAACATAAGATGCTGTAATCATGTGTTTGTTAAACTCAACACATTTTTCAGCAACTAAATGATGGAAACGAGCAGGAAGCATAGAAATAACAACATCAGCATCTTGAATTTCTTTACTTCTTTGTTGTTCATTAAAAACATCAAATTCTACTGCTTTACCATTTTCATGGTTGTTTATTTTTCTTTTAGCAACCTCTAGCGACATATCACCAACTCTAATTTTCCAGTTGTGTTCTGTAGAGTGATCTAATAAATACTTTATTAAGCTTGATGATGATAAACCTGCGCCAAGAATTAATATTTTTTTCATAGGGTGATTATTAATAATGATTTAAACTAAATTTCGAATTATTAATGTAAAATTATATTTGAATAAGAAAAATGGATATAGATAATTTTAAATAAAACTGTTAGTTTTCAGATTCAAATGTGTTTTGTAAATGAAAAATAGAAAGAAAGTTTAAAATATCCTATAATTTTTATTTATTTCTATGAATAGAAATGTAATAAATAAATATCTCTAAAGATTTTTTGTATTACAGAAAAAGTTACTATTTTAGCGTTACGGAAAAATTAACCCCTAAAAATTTTACCCGGAAAAATATTATATTTTTAAAGTCCTTGTATTTGCAAGGACTATTTTTTTGTGCCTATGCAATAGATTTCAATTAATTGTCATAAAATTTTAATAAAAATCTGTTAATAAAAGGCATTTTATATTTATTGAAAAGTAAATGATAAAACTTAATTTTGTTCAAATTAGTAATGAATTAATATCCTAGATTTTGGCTGAAAAAAAGAAGTATGCAGAAACTCCATTAATGAAGCAATATTATGAAATCAAGAGTAAGCATCCTGATGCAATTTTATTATTTCGAGTTGGAGATTTTTATGAAACATTTGGTGAAGATGCTATAAAAGCTGCTGGAATTTTAGGTATCACTTTAACAAAAAGAGCTAATGGCTCTGCTTCATTCGTAGAATTAGCAGGTGTGCCATATCATGCCTTAGATACATACTTACCCAAATTAGTTCGCGCTGGTCAGCGTGTTGCTATTTGTGAACAATTAGAAGATCCCAAAAAAACTAAAAAGATTGTAAAAAGGGGTATTACCGAAATGGTTACTCCTGGAGTGTCGTTTAATGATAATGTATTAGAACACCGAGAAAATAATTTTTTAGCTGCAGTGCATCTTGAAAAAAATGCTGCTGGAGTAGCATTTCTTGATATTTCCACTGGGGAGTTTTTAACAGCTGAAGGAAGTTTTGAATATGTCGATAAACTTTTAAATAGTTTCCAGCCCAAGGAAGTATTATTTGAAAGGAGCAAACAGCAATTGTTTAAAGAAGTATTTGGAGAAAAATTCTATACTTATAAAATGGATGATTGGGTTTTTACCCAAGAGAATACTAAAGAAAAGCTTCTGAAAAGATTTCAAACATCATCATTAAAAGGATTTGGCGTTGAAAGTTTGCAATTTGGAATAATAGCAGCGGGATCAATATTGCAATATCTTGAAATAACTCATCATGAGAAGCTTCAGCATATTTCAACATTATCAAGAATCGAAGAAGATCGTTATGTTTGGTTAGATAAATTTACAATTCGTAATTTGGAATTGTTCTTTTCAATTAATGAAGGTGCCAAAACATTGGTTGATGTTATAGATCGAACTATCTCGCCTATGGGAGCCCGCTTATTAAAACGTTGGGTTGCCTTGCCATTAAAAGATGAGAAACCTATAAAGGAACGGCATGATGTTGTTGAGTATTTAAATAATAATATAGATTCGAAGGAATTATTTGCTGAGCATGTTAAGGAGATTGGAGATTTAGAACGCATAATTTCCAAAGTGGCAACAGGCAGGGTAAATCCTCGTGAAGTTGTTCAGCTTAAAAATGCATTAACAGCAATTGAACCTATAAAAAATGCTTGTTTAAGTTCGGGAAACAAAGCACTGGTTAAGATAGGTGATCAATTAAATCCTTGTATAAATATTCGCGACAGAATAGAAAAAGAGATTTTTCAAGATCCTCCTGCTTTATTAAATAAGGGTAATTATATTGCCGATGGGGTTTCTTCTGATTTGGATGAATTTAGAAAATTAGCTTATTCAGGTAAAGATTATTTGGTTCAGATTCAGCAGCGTGAAATCGAACGAACAGGAATTACTTCATTAAAAATAAGTTTTAATAATGTCTTTGGGTATTATATCGAAGTAAGAAATACGCATAAAGATAAAGTGCCGCCAGAATGGATACGTAAACAAACTTTAGTTAGTGCGGAAAGATATATAACTGAGGAATTAAAAGAGTATGAAGCTAAGATTTTAGGTGCTGAAGAAAAGGCTTTTGATCTTGAGCAAAAGATTTATATAGATTTAATATCTAGTCTAGAAGACTATATTGGAGCAATTCAGTTAAACGCAGCATTAATTGCTAAGCTTGATTGCCTATTGTCCTTTTCTTTTATATCAGAAGAGAATAAATATATTAGACCTGAAATCAATAATTCAGATATAATTGATATAAAAGATGGAAGGCATCCTGTAATTGAAAAAATGCTTCCTATTGGTGAAGCTTATATTTCTAACGACGTATTTTTGGATAATGAGCAACAGCAGATTATTGTAATTACAGGACCAAATATGTCGGGTAAATCGGCACTATTAAGACAAACTGCTTTAATAGTTCTTCTAGCCCAAATTGGAAGTTTTGTTCCTGCAAAAGAAGCTAAAATAGGTTTGGTTGATAAAATATTTACAAGAGTAGGAGCTTCTGATAATATATCACAAGGAGAATCAACTTTTATGGTTGAAATGCACGAAGCGGCGAGCATTTTAAATAATGTATCGCAGCGAAGCTTAATACTTCTTGATGAGATTGGTCGAGGAACAAGTACTTATGATGGGATCTCTATTGCTTGGGCTATGGCTGAATATATTCATGAACATCCTAGTGCAAAGGCAAAAACGCTTTTTGCTACGCATTATCATGAATTAAATGAAATGGAAAAATCATTTAAAGGGATAAAAAATTATAATGTTTCAGTAAAAGAATTAAACGATAAAGTTATTTTTCTTCGTAAGCTAAAACGAGGGGGTAGTGAGCATAGCTTCGGAATTCATGTAGCACAAATGGCTGGAATGCCTAAGAGTGTTGTTCAAAGAGCAAATGAAATTTTAAAGGATTTAGAAAAATCTGGCAATAAAGAATCACTTTCAAAACCCGTTAATGAAATTGCTCAGCATAGGGAAGGATTCCAAACAAAAATTTTTCAATTAGATGATCCCGTATTAGTTCAAATCCGAGATGAGATTAAAGAGCTTGATATAAATAACTTGACTCCAATGGAAGCCTTGAATAAGTTAAACGAGATTAAAAAGCATATCGGATTGTAAATTTTGGACAAAAAAAGTTCAATATTTTTAAAATATATTTTTGCAAAATAAAAAAAATAGATATATTTGCAACCGCTAATCAAGATAGCAGCAATGCTAAAGAGATTAGTAAAGTTCTTAAAACTTTGTAATGAAAATGCGAGAATAGCTCAGTTGGTAGAGCACGACCTTGCCAAGGTCGGGGTCGCGGGTTCGAGTCCCGTTTCCCGCTCCAAATGCGCCCGGATGGCGGAATTGGTAGACGCGCTGGACTTAAAATCCAGTGACCATTAGGTTGTGCGGGTTCAAGTCCCGCTCCGGGTACAAAGCCGATCAGATTTCTGATCGGCTTTTTGTGTTTATATACTTTGTTAAAGTGGAAAAAAATATTAATTTCATATTTCATTTAAAAAAAGATTATGAGAAATTATTTAAAATTAATGTTTATAATAACATTGACGTCTACGTTCATTTTAAGTTGTGAAGATGAAAAAGATATTATACAATCAGAAGGTAAAATAGAATTTAATGCTGTTATAATTGATAATGAGAGTAAATCTCTTAAAATAAAATCAGATGATTTAAGAGAGATTATTTCAGCAATTATTACAATAGAAAATAAAAATGGTGAAACGATAATTGAATCTAAAGAGATAAATTTTTATAAATTTGAGAGTAGTTATATTACAGCACCGCTTCCTTTAACAACAGGTTCATATGTATTAACAAAGTTTTATTTAATTGATAACTCTGGAACTGTAATTTATGCATCACCTTTAGAATCATCAGAGTTATCCTATTTAGTAGACCAAGCACTTCCAATTGTATTTACTATAGATAAAGATGAAGTTACAACTTTATATCCAGAGGTTTTGAGTACTTATGGTTATGAACCAGAGGATTTTGGATATATAAGTTTTGGAATTAATAATGTTGAGACTTTTGATTTTTTATTAACAGCTTTTAATTATAATTCTGTCCTTGAAACTTTCGAGTTAACAGAAGCAGATATTGTTGTATCAAGTGGAAGAGATACGCTTTATTTAAATTCGATTGAGGCTGTTACCAATAAAATAACAATAAAAGATGGCTACGATAATTATAATATAAGTATTAATAAACTTGGTTATAACAGTTATTATAAAACTTTTACTAACGATTCTCTAAAAGATTATTATGGAAATCCATTAACAATAATTTTAGATTCTTTAAGTATTAACGATGGATTACTTTCATACTTTCAATTTAATGGAAATACTAAAGATTCCGGTGTAAATGCTAATCATGGATTTAATCATGGAGCAATGCTCGCAATAGATAGATTTGGAAATTTAAACTCGGCCTATAGTTTTGATGGATTAAGTAGTTATATGGAATTATCAAAAGACATTAACACCTTAAATGGTTTGACTTTTGCTTTTTGGATTAATAGTAGAGGGGCTCAGACGGGCGAAAATAATGGAATTGTAATATCGAAATATCATGCTGTAAAAGATACCCGGAATTTTAATATTGGTTCTTTTGGTGCCTATAATGATAACACAACTAATAGAATACATATTTTATTCTTTAAATATGGTTATTCAACTTCGTATCACGATGCTGTATATTCTGATTGGACTGCGGAAACCCTACCAGTTTCTTACGATGCTGAATTGTGGAATTTTCATAATCCAATGTGTATACCATTAAGTGCTTGGAAGTTTGTTGTTATTAATTTAACTGAAACTGAATTGCAAGTATGGATTGATGGGGTATTGACTGTTTCTAAGGAAAGAGAATTTTCTACTTATGCAAATTCAATTGAAAAAGTTCTTATAGGAAACTCTTTAAGTATGGGTGATGGAGAGAATAATCACTTTAATGGGATTCTTGATGACATACGGATATACAACCGTCCTCTAACATGGGATGAAATTAAAGCACTTTACCACGAAGGTGGTTGGGATGAATAATAATGAATTATTGATAATAAAGCCGATCAGATTTCTGATCGGCTTTTTGCGTTATATGAATAATCAAAATAGAATTTTTTACAATTTTAGACATCGTAATTTTTAAAAAATATGGTTTCTCTCTATTTAAAAAAGAAAATACATTGCACTTCGATTTTATAAAAAGAGATTAAAAATGGAATTTTTAAATACGGTTATTATAGGGACAGGTAGTTTTATTCCTGAAAAAAAAATAGAGAATAAACAATATTTTAAAAATACGTTTTTCGAAAAAGATCATACTCCAATAAAAGGCTCTGGAGAAGAGATTGTTAGCAAGTTTAATGATATAACAGGGATCTCAGAACGAAGATGGGTAAAGGAAAATCAAACTGTTTCTGAAATTGCAACCTTCGCTGCCGAAGATGCTATCACATCTGCTAATATTGATAGAGAAACTATAGATCATATAATTATTGCTACAAATTTTGGTGATGTTATTCAGGGTACAATTCAAACAGATTTATTACCAAGTATTGCTGCAAGAGTAAAAAATAAATTAGGAATCGTAAATCCAAACTGTATTGCTTATGATCTTATTTTTGGCTGCCCAGGATGGGTTCAAGGTATAATACAAGCCGATTCGTTTATAAAAACGGGTTTGGCAAAACGTTGTCTTGTAATTGGTGCCGAAACACTTTCCAGAGTCGTGGATGTCCACGATAGAGATACTATGATTTTTTCTGATGGTGCTGGGGCTGCTATTGTTGAAGGTGTTATGTCTAACGAAAAAAAAGGCATTATTTCTTCTGCAACAGTAACACATACTAAGGATGAAGCATATTATCTTTATCTAGGAAAGTCGAATAAGCCTGATAGCGATCCTAATATTCGTTATATTAAAATGCATGGACGGAAAATTTATGAATATTCTTTATCTAATGTCCCAAAAGCTATTAAAAGCGCATTAGATAAATCGGATATACCTATTGATAAAGTTGAAAAAATACTCATTCATCAGGCAAATGAAAAAATGGATGAAGCTATTGTACAACGATTTTTTAGGCAATATGGAATCCGTCCTGAGATAAAAAATGTAATGCCAATGAATATTCATGAAATGGGAAATAGTTCTGTTGCAACTGTTCCAACATTATATGATATGATTCTAAAAGGTAAGCTTGAAAATCATACCATAAATAATAATGATGTAATAATTTTCGCATCAGTGGGTGCTGGAATGAGTATTAATGCCATTGTTTATAAGCAATAAGTTTTAATTCAGCTTGTCACACTGAACTTGTCGAAGTGTGGTGCCCATCTTATTAGTTAATTATCCCAAACCAATGCTGCAGCACCTAAAATTGCTGCATTATTTTCTGGAAGGGAAGAAGCTTTCAATTCTACTTTATTTTTAAAGATAATTAATAAATACTCTTCCATGTATTTTTTTGTTGGTTTAAATATTATATCACCAGCATGAGCCAATCCACCAAACAGGAATATGGCTTCAGGACTTGTAATAGCAACAGCATTTGCAAGAGAAAATCCCAGTACTTTTGCTGTGAAATCAAATGTTTTTAAAGCTAGTTTGTCATTTTGATTGGCCGCTTCGAAAATGAGTTTGCTGGTAATATTTTCTTCAGAATATTTTCTTAATATACTAGTTTCATTGGAGTTATTTAGAAATTCTATTGCCGTACGAACAATGCCTGTAGCTGAAGCGTAAGTTTCTACACAACCACGCCTACCGCATTTACATTGTCGTCCATTTGGATCGAAAATAGTATGTCCGAGTTCTCCGGCAAACCCATCATGACCTAGAATTAATTCTCCATTAGCTACAAATCCACTTCCTACGCCAGTACCTAATGTAACCATTATAAAATTCTTTAATCCTTTTGCATTTCCATAAACCATTTCACCAATTGTTGCAGCATTAGCATCATTTGTAAGAAAAGACTTATATCCTGTTTTTTCTTGAAACATTAGTGCAAGTGGAATTATTCCATTCCATTCCAGATTAGGAGCAAATTCTATTGTGCCATTATAAAAGTTTCCATTCGGTGCACCAATACCTATTCCCTTAATTTCATATTCTGAATCTAACTTATCAACTAATTTTTCTATTCTTTCTGATGCAAAGTCCACAAACGATTCTGCCGTTTTAAATTTCTTTATTGGAAGGGATTCTTTTATTAGAACTTTTCCATCAGATGTAACAAAACCTAAAGATATATTTGTCCCTCCTATATCAATGCCAATTGCCAGTTTTTTCATTTTGTAAAATTATTTAATTGTAGTTTTTACAATATGGCCTTTCCAGCCATAGTACATTAAATATGCATAACAAATTATCGGAATAAAAAATGAATAATGATATCCGTTAAAAGCATCTGCAACAGCCGCTTGTAGAGCAGGAATTATAGCTCCACCTAAAATCATCATAACTAGTAAGGATGATCCTTGAGCTGTGTTTTCTTTTAAATCTTTAATTGCTAATGTAAAAATGTTTGACCACATAATTGAATTAAATAATCCAATTCCAACAATTGTCCACATTGCAATTATTCCGCTTGTTAATAAAGTAGTAGTAAGTAAGCCAATAACAACAAAAGCAAAAATTGCTAGTGTTCTTCCAGGTAATGATTTCCCAAAAATAAATCCTATATAATTTATTACTAAGAAAATGATAAAGGGCTTAACTCTTTGGAATTCAAAACTTGAACCGCTTTCTAAATATATAATTCCGTAGATTAGGAAAAAGGTAAATACAGATGTTATAATCATTAAGGAAGATTTTTTGATTTGATCAAGATTGCTTAATGAGATAGCACCTAAAAATCTACCAATCATTGCTCCACCCCAGTAAAATGCAAGGAAATTTTTTGCTTCCATTTCTGGAAAACCTAATAATTCACCTGCATAATTAATAAATGCACTACCGATGCTTACCTCGGCACCGACATACATGAAAATCGCTATCATTCCTAAAACTAGGTGTGAGTGTTTTAATGCTCCAGCACCTTTTTCAATGCTTGATGAATTCGTAAATTTTGGAAGTTTCGTAAATTTTATAATGATTGCTAGAATTATAAAGAGACCGGCAAAAATTAAATATGGAAGTTGAACCCCCAAGACAGAAAGTGGTTCGCCAGCATCTGTTAAAATCGCTTCACCAATATTGTTATATAAAGGAGCACCAAGTTTTGCAAAGAAATGAAATACAAAATATCCTCCTAATATTGGAGCTAATGTTGTTCCTAATGAATTAAAAGCTTGTGATAAATTTAATCTGCTAGATGCAGTTTCTGGAGGTCCAAGCAATGCTACGTATGGATTTGCTGCAATTTGTAATAATGTAAATCCTAATGCTAATATAAATAAAGCTGCTAAAAACAATCCGAATATTTTAAAATGTGCAGCAGGATAAAACAACAAACTAGCAAAAGCAGATATTAATAATCCTAAAATGATTCCATTTTTATATCCAATTTTTGATATAGGATCGCCTTTACGAGCCGAAATTATAAAGTATACAAAAGAGCCAACAAAATAGGCTGTAAAAAAAGCAGACTGAACCATCATAGATTGGAAACGATCCAGGGCGAACATTTTTTTAAGAAATGGGATTAATATATCATTCATACAGGTAATAAAACCCCACATAAAAAACAAGCTGGTTAATACAATTAAGGCACTTGTATATTTTTGATTTTGAGTTGTCATTTTATAATTATTTTATTGTTATTTCATCTGCAAAAATATGTAATTCATTTCCACGACCTTTGTGCCAATCCGGGCACATAATGCCACTTTTACCTAAAACTTTAACATATCTTGTTCTTTTAGGATAAACGTTTAAAGTAAAATCAGTAATTATTGATCCCCATTCATTATCAGGAACTGTATTTTTAACTTTCCCTATTGACACGAAATTTTCTCCGTCGTTTGAGATAAAGTATTCAACATATTCAGGCATAAATATCCATGAATTTATATCTTGTAAAAAGTTTGTTGATAATTTGGTAACAGTTGTTGCTTTTCCTAAATCAATTACAGCGTCTAAATCTACTCCATTATATCCTTGCCACGAGCCTGTTCTAAAATCATGTCCGCCAGGAATTCCATCTATTAAAGCAGAGTCTCCTCCTGCGGTGTATTGTCGATGAGGTCGGGTGTTTAGAGATATAGTTCTGCCTTCGGGAAATTTTACAAGGTTTAATTCCGTAATGGCTGATCTTTGATCATTATGTTCAGCGAAATATTTAATGGTAGTTGTTTTTTCTATTGTTAATGGGAATTCATACAAGTTGTTTTGATTTGTGGGTTCTTTACCGTTAGTAGTATAATAAATGTTAACATCATTAAATTGATGCTTTAGATTTAATTTTATTTGTTTATTGAAACTTCTTCTTTTAGCATTTGAATATGGTGTTGGTAAAACTAGATTTTCATTAATTTCCGATACCGGTATGTTAGCATCTCCAGAACCCCATTCTGTGTTTGGTTCGTCGTTCATTTCAAAAGTCAACTCTCCACCATCCATAATAGTTTGATGACTTATAAATGCACTATTATAATCTTCACCATTTAATTTAGCTGACTGGATATATTTATTTTTTATGGATAAATTTTTAGTTTTAATTTTGAATGATTTTCCATTTTCCAGATTTATGCTTGCATTTTTAAATATTGGACTTCCTATTACATATATATCTGAGGCTGGAGTAACAGGATAAAAACCCATAGCACTTAATACATACCAAGCCGACATTTGACCACAATCTTCGTTTCCAATATAACCATCAGGATTAGTAGTATACATTTCGTATAGAATTTGTTGTGTCTTTTCTTGTGTTTTCCATGGTTTGTTAGCATAACTGTACAAATAAGCCATATGATGACTAGGCTCGTTCCCATGTGCATACTGACCTATTAACCCTGTAATATCAACTTGATGACGCCCAGTTGTTTCGTCATTAGCAGTAAAGAGTTGATCTAGTTTTTTTGTAAAATCTTCTTTTCCACCCATCAGATGAATTAAACCTGAAATATCTTGAGGTACATAAAAGGAATATTGCCAAGAATTTGCTTCGGTATAATTAAAATCTACCTCTGCAGGATCGAAAGGATATTTCCAAACACCATGTAGTTTAGCTCGCATGAATCCTGTATTTGGATCATAAATGTTTTTGTACGATTGAGCTCTCTTTGTAAAGTATGTGTAATCATTAACAGAGTCTAAATCCAATGCCATTTGTGCTATACACCAATCATCGTATGCATACTCCAAGGTTTTTGAAACTGATTCGGATTCGTTGTGCGCAAGCACATAACCAAATTGCTTATAACTTTCTAATCCTAAATGATCTTGCATGGCACTGTGTTTCATTGCTTCATATGCCTTGCGTATATCGTAATCTCTAATGCCTTTTTTATAGGCATCAGCAATTACAGGAATAGAATGGTAGCCTATCATACAGCCTGTACAATTAGCCGCAAGTTCCCAAACTGGTAACTGTCCGCCATTTTCATATTGATTAATAAAGGTATGTATGAAATCGGTGGTTCGTTTTTGGTCAATTATTGTATATAATGGATGTGTAGCTCGGTAAGTATCCCATAATGAAAATATAGTGTAGTTTGTAAAATCATTTGCTTGATGTATTTCTAAATCTGTTCCTCGATATTTTCCATCAACATCCATAAAGGTGTTAGGAGCAATCATGGTATGATATAATGCAGAATAGAATATAATTTTATTCTCCTTATTTGTGTTGATATTGATTTTGCTAAGTTCTTTGTTCCACGCTTTTTTTGCATCCTTTTTAACTTCCTTAAAATCCCAATGGACAATTTCAGTTTCTAAATTTTTTCTCGCGCCTTCGGTACTTACACCAGATATACCAACTTTTAAAAGTAGATTTCTATTTGTGAGATTTCCGAAATCAAAAGCAATTTTAATATTTTTACTATTAGCTTCAGTAAGATTCGCTAAAGTGTCATTAATTGCCAAGTTCAGGCTTTTAATAGGTTGATTAAATTGTGCCACAAAATAAATATACTGATCTTTAGCCCATGAATTAGATCGACGCATACCTTCAATTTCATATTCGCTTATCTGTTTAAAACTTGATTCAAGTACTTCGTCGCGATGAGTTAAATCCAATGTAACAAAGGCCTGTTTGTTTTTAGGGAATGTATATTTATGAAATCCTACTCTATTCGATGATGTAAGCTCAACCTTAATGTTGTAATCATCTAATAATACTTCATAAAATCCTGGCGATGCCTTCTCTGTTTTTTTGCTGAATCTTGACCCATATCCATTCTCAATATTATCTTGATAACCATTGTTTAAGTAATATTTCTCTGTTGTTGGCATAAATAAAATATCACAGTAATCGGCAACACCTGTTCCACTTAAATGGGTATGAGAAAATCCATAAATCATTGAATCAGAATAGTGATATCCCGAGCAACCATCCCAACCTTCAAGTCTTGTGTCGGGACTTAATTGCACCATTCCAAAAGGAACTGTTGCGCCTGGGAATGTGTGACCATGACCACCCGTTCCTATGAATGGATCGGCGTATTTTGCAGGATCATTAATAAATTGACAGGAGCTTAAAAGGCCAACAGCTATTAATATTATAAGGTTAACTTTTCTCATGTTTTAAAGGGCGTTTAGTTCTTTTTTATTATATGATTGAGTGAATTAAATTCCATCACTTCATTAAAATTCTTTATCTTTTCTTTTGTTATAAATATCACTTTCTTTTCAGTATTCGGTAATAAATCAAAATAATTATCACTTAACTGACCTTTTATCGGAATGTGAATATATAAATTCTTTATTAAATTTTTTGAATTGAAGAGGATTTCATAACCCTCTTTTATTGGATTTGTTTTTGTATCTATATCAAATTCAGACAAGAAAAGATTTTTAGGCTGGGTAAAGAAAATTATTCGTGAATCTATAATAATTTGATTTGATTTTAATTCAACAAGTAATAGCGTTTTATTCGGATTGTATTTTTTTAGTAATTCAATAATTGATTTTGAGTACCACGAAGAGCTAGTGTTTTCAATATTGATGTGTTTTTGGTCGAAGTGTAATTTTTCTCCTTTAAAATTCAATAATGTAATATCTAATTGTGCATTCAAACTATGTAAACTATCTGATGCTATGAATATATCGACAGTGTCATTATGGATATATGGATTGATAATAACATTTTTAAAATCTTGTTTAGCATAATAATGCAAAGCTTTCCAATTCCCCAAATAATCAATACTTGACCATGATATTGCAGGCCAACAATCATTTAATTGCCAGTATAAGCTGCCCATGCAATAAGGTTTGGCTCTTCGTTGTGCAAGTATACCTGTTCTTATTCCTTCTGCTTGCAGTAGCTGACTAACATAAATGAAATCTTCAAATTCATTTGGAATAGGGTAATAATCCTTCATGTAATGATTAATTAAGAAATTGCCCTTGTGATGTTTTTGATGGGCCATCATTACTTCTGAATCAATTGATTTACTTTTTGAAGAGTCGAAATATTCAATGGCTTCCGGGCTAGGGAAGGACTGAAATCCAAATTCACTCATAAATCTTCCTGTTACCTTGTTGTACCAGTCAAAATCGTAAGCATCATGCCATACATACCAATAATGATTGTCACCTTCGAAACTGCTTCGTGAATTACCACGCCCAAATAACGGAGATGATGATGTATATGGAATATTAGAACTATATCTTTCAACTATTTCAGGGAGTAGTTTTTGGAAAATACTTACATAGTTATTCCAAATTTCAGTAGAATCAGTTTTTGAGTAATTTGTAGACCACCCCCAATTATGCCACGCTTCATCAATTTCATTGTTCCCGCACCAAACAGCAATTGAAGGGTGTTTGCTTAATCTATCAACTTGAAATCCTGCTTCTTTTTTAATGTTTTTCAAAAACAAGCTATCTTTCGGATACATGGCATTAGCAAACATGAAATCTTGCCAAATAAGAATTCCTGCTTCATCGCATAAGTCATAGAAAATCTCTTTTTCATAAATTCCACCACCCCAAACTCGTAGCATATTCATATTTGCTGACTTAGCATCAGCTATAATTTTAAAGTACTGGTCATTTGTTACAATACCAGGAAATGAACTTTGTGGTATGTAATTAGCTCCTTTCATAAAAATAGGAGTGTCATTTAGTTTAAAATAAAATGATTCTCCGTATTTGTCGGGTTCTCTATTTAATTCAATTTTTCGTAATCCGATATTTATATTTTTAGAGTCTATTATTTCATTTTTATTCGATATGGCAACGTTGAATTTGTAAAGAAAAGGTTTCCCCAAATTATGAGTCCACCATAACTTTGGGTTGTTAATTTCTATTTTAAAATGATATGTGTGAATTCCTTTCTTTATTTGAATATTTTCAAAAGTGTAATTCAATTTTTCGTTTAATGCCTTTAGATAAATATTTTCAGTAAAGCTTGTTGAAGAATTTATTTCTACTTGGAAATTAACTGTGGCTGTTGATGAATCAAGCCTTTCAATGGAGTAATTTAAATTCTGAATTATGGCGGTTTCCCAAACATGTAATACAACATCTTGCCAAATACCTGCTGTTATATATTTTGGTCCCCAATCCCATCCATAATGATGCGCTGCTTTTCTGGTATATACACGGGAGCCACCAGGGAGTTCGAATTCTAATTTAGAATATTGCTTTTGTTCTTCTGTTAATGCAGATTTGAACTTTATGGCAAGTTTATTATTGGTTTTTAAATTTTCAGGATCAATTTTAATTACATATGGGATAAACATATTATTTGCAGATATCATTAATGAGTCGTTTAAAAAAATATCAGCATATGTGTCTAAGCCATGAAATATAATCTCTAATTGATGGTCAGGTTTTAAGTTTTTGGGTTTCGAAAATTCTTTTGTGTAAATCCACTGAAGTGTATCAATCCATTGAAGTTTATTTTCGTTTTGTTCTTTGAATGGATCAGGAATTAAATTATTACTAAATAAATCTGAATGAACTGATCCAGGAATTTTAGCGGGGTATGATTTATCATATATTTCACAAGTAAATTCCCAATCATTATTTAAGCTTATTGTTTTATGATCTGATTTTATAACAGAACAGGCTGTTAACAAAATTAATAGTGAATAAATAACTAAAGAACTCGACTTTGTCATTATAAGATGTTTGAATTTTATTCGAAGGACTAAATATACTAAAAATAGAGATTCAAATAATTGCTTATAGAATTTGTATTATAAGTTTGGTAGTGCCTTTGATCAGAATTTTATGAAGGAAAGATTTATACTTTCAATTTTTTATTACTTAATAAGTACAGTTTCAATAAATGTTATTGCTAAAAAAAACAATGAGGATAAATGTAATGCAGAAGAATAATATATCAATTTTACTTTTTCCGGATCAGAGTTAATCCATCTCGTAAAGGCAGTATAACCTTTTCAATACGATTATCATTTTTAATAAATTCGTTGAATTCAAAAATTCCTCTCGTGTATTCATCATCAGGAGAATCAAGTTCAATAACTTTACCACTCCATAGAACATTATCAGCTAGGATAAATCCACCTTTTTTAACAAAATCAAAAACAATGTGGTAATATTCAAGATATTCTCTTTTGTCTGCATCAATAAATACTAAATCGAACTGATCATTTATTTCTGGAACAATTTTCCGGGCATCTCCAAAGTGAAGTTTTATCTTATTATCGAGGTTTGCTTTTTTAATGTATTTAGAAATAAAATCCTCTAGTTCATCATTAATTTCAACACTGTGAAGAGTACCATTTTCTTTTAAGCCTTTTGCTAAACAAATTGCTGAGTAGCCTGTATAGGTTCCTAATTCAAGAATCTTTTCCGGAAAAATCATTTTACTAATCATTTCAAGAATTTTACCTTGCAAATGACCAGAAAGCATTCTTGGGCGGAGGATTTTTAAATTCGTTTCGCGATTTAATTCTGCTAAAATCGGATCTTCCTTATCGGAGTGATTTAAAATGTATTCTTCGATATTAAAATAAAAATCAGACATATTGATTAGTATTTGTCATTCCGGGCGCAGACCCGGAATCTATTTTTGTATTATATATTTATTGGTGCTCAGAAATGTTGTTTTACTTATAAACCAGCATCGACATCTTGTCGATATCCAGAATTTCATTTGCAACTTGCTGAATATCTTCTACACTAACAGCTTCAATTTTTTCTTTAATTTTTTCTAAACTATCAACCTTATTAAATAAGGAAAAACTTTTACCAATAGACAACATCACATTGGCATTGTTTTCAGAGTTAATAGCAATTTGACCAAATAATTGACGTTTTGCTTTTTTTAATTGAACAATTCCAAGTTTTTTTGTTCGAAGCGATTCGAATTCTTTTTTTATCAGCTTGATGCATTTTTCAAAATTCTCTTTGTCTGTGCCAAAATAAATGGAAAAAACTCCAGTGTCACTATATGGGGAGTAATTTGATTCTACATGATATGCAAAACCATGTTTTTCTCGTAAGAGAAGACCTAGTCTTGAATTTAATCCTGGCCCACCTAATAAATTGTCTAACAAGGTTAAGGCAATCTTTTTCTTATCTTGAACATTGTAAGCTATATTGCCTATAATACAATGTGTTTGGTGAGTTTTCTTTTTAACGGTTTTTATTTCAGGAGTGTAATTTTCTATTTTATTACGTTCTTGTGAACGTGGATTCGGAGCAATATGTCCAAAATATTTATTTGCTAATTTTTTGAACTTAGTAAAAGAAATATCCCCAACCGAACTAATAACCATCTCGTCGGTATAGTAATTCTTTTTAATAAAATGTTCAATATCTTTTTTGTTAAACCTTCGTAAATCTTTTGGATTTCCTAATATATTTTTTCCTAATGGCTGATTTTTAAATATTAATTCTTCAAAATCATCAAAAATTAATTCTGCAGGATCATCCTTATAAGAATTAATTTCCTCCATTATTACTTCTTTTTCGCGAGTAATTTCTTTACTAGGAAAAATAGAGTTAAAAGTAATATCAGAAATAAGCTCTATGGCTCTTTCGTAATCATTTTTCAAGAAAGAAGTGTGTATTGTTGTTTCTTCTTTAGTTGTATATGCATTTATTTCTCCACCTACATCTTCCATGCGACTTAATATATGATAAGCCTTCCTTTTTTTAGTTCCCTTAAAAATAGCATGTTCAATAAAATGAGCCATACCATGTTCATGCTCCTTTTCATCACGCGAACCAGCATTTATAATAATTCCGCAGTGTCCTACTGCCGATTTAGAATGTAAATGAATGATTCTAATTCCGTTCTCCAGTGTATAACTTTCGTAATTCATCTTATTTTTTTAATACGTCGCAAAAGTATAAAAAACTAGCTATCAAAATAATAAAACAAGTAAAGAATTATGATGTTTAAGATTTTTCAAAATATTTGAAAAAATATTTTGAAAAAGGAAATTTTCACTTATATTTGCACTCGCAATTGAGCGCTACGGTGCCATAGCTCAGTTGGTAGAGCAATGGACTGAAAATCCATGTGTCCCTGGTTCGATCCCGGGTGGCACCACAGAGAGCCTTGAGAAATCAAGGCTCTTTTTTTTGTATTATTTTAATTGTCAGATAATAAAAAAGCCCCGAATAATCGAGGCTTTTAGTGTTTTATATGTTCAAGTTATTTTACTTTTCGAATTAAAAGGCGATCATATAAAAATAATAAAAATGAAGCTCCAACTCCAATGCTTAAAATAATAATCCAAATTTTGTTTGGATTGTATGTATTCCATAGGTAATCTGTAATCTCTATTTGAGACATTCCTGTAAGGTTTTGAGCTTTTAAGTAAAGTTCTGTTTGAGTGAAGTTTATGCCTATTTCTGGAATATCATAACCTTTATTTAATAAGTCGTTTCTTAATAGAATTACTTTGTCTGAAGTTTTTCCATATATTCCACCTATTATTCCAGCTAGTAAACTTCCTAAGGCAACGGGTAGGAAAGAGCATCCCATATAAAGTGCAACTTTATCTTTTGGAGCAATCTTGCCTATGTATTCTGTTATTTTTGGTGATCCTGCCATTTCTCCTATGCCAAAAATAAGTAAGGAAAATAATACAAAGAACGGATTGGCTGTATATAATGTCATAGACATACCAATGGAGCAGATGAGAAAGCCTGTTGTCATTGATGTTAGAGGTTTCCATTTCATTATTATCGTGGAAATGAGAACTTGAAAGGTAATAATATAGAATGAGTCAGCTATAATGAAATACTCTGCTTTTATAGTTCCCTCTGGAGATCCAATGTGATTTAATAGCCATGGGAAAATATTGTTAATCGAATTATACATTAATCTCGTATCTACCCACTGGTCAATGAAAGAAGGAAGTGTAATAAATAATTGATAGTACATCGACCAAAATCCAGCAACTATAAATAAGAAGATAATAAATTTGTAATCGCTTAATGCAATGCCAATATTCTTAAAAATTATTTTAATAGATTTACCAAAAGGTAAATCTGATAATTTTCTTTTAGGTTCTTTGTATAGAAATACAAAAGGAATATTAATGGCCATTACAATAGCACTTAATAAAAAAATATTATGATATGATTCTTTTGTGAACTGAAGTGCGATTATGGGACCCAATAAGGCTCCAATATTAACCATCATATAGTAGATCCCAAATCCAATTGAAGAGGTTGAGTCGTCCGTAGTTTTAGAGACTGTGGCAGTTATTACAGGTTTAAATAGTGCACCTCCAATTGCTATGTAGATGAAAATTAATAGAAATGATTCAAATGTTTTGCAATGAGGCATAGCCAAAAATGCTGTTATATATACAAAAAATGCAGTGAATAATACTCTTCTATAGCCATATCGATCAGCAATAGTTCCTGTTATAATGGGAAGAAAATATAAAATCATTGTCCCAACTCCCATGATAGTTGCTTTCTCTGTCATTGATAGACCAAGTGCGCCTATTTCATTAGGTTTGGTCAAGTAATTTGCTAAAAGATTATAAAACCCATACCACCCCCAACGTTCAAAAAGTTCCATGGAATTGGCAATCCAGAATGTACGGGGAAATTTCTTAAATACATTTACTTTAGTTGACATTGAAGTAATTTTATTAAGTTAGATACTTATTTGTTTTTGCTATTTAAACAATTGTTAATTATATGGGCAAATATGTATTTATTATTTTATAAAACAACTAATATTTGACATGCGAGGGATTGTAAGGTTTAAAAGTTCTATAACCGGCAATTAGTCAGGGTTTTAAAAACATGTTTTAGATCATGTAAAAAAAAATAAAAAAAGGTTTGGAGATATTGGATTCTTGATTACATTTGCAGCCGCTTAAGAAGATATAAAATGTTTATCTTCATTGATTTAAAGCTGTTGTAGAGCATAGAAAATAGTTTGATTATAATATAGGTTAATAAATTTAGGGTTAGTTTTTTTAAAAGTAAATTTTAGGGTTAGTGAAAAGAGGATGGCTTATTTGTAAGTTGTTCTCTTTTTCGTTTTTATAAACTTAATAGTTTTTTTTAGGTTTAAAATGAATAATTTTGCACGAAACTTTTTGTAGAAGAGTTTGTTTTAAATTAATACTATAAAAGAAAGATTATTACATGTCCGAAAATAAAAAAGTTATTCTTCTTATACTTGATGGTTGGGGGATAGGAAATAAAACAAAGTCAGACGTAATTTATAATGCAAATACTCCTTATATAGATAGCTTATATAATAAATATCCTCATTCTCAATTGCAAACGTCAGGGAATAATGTTGGATTGCCAAAAGGTCAAATGGGAAATTCTGAGGTGGGGCATTTAAATATTGGTGCTGGAAGGGTTGTTTATCAAGATTTAGTAAAAATAAACAAAGCTGTTGAAGATAATAGTATTGCAACAAATGAGGCATTAGTAAATGCATTTAATTACGCAAAAGAAAATAATAAAGCAGTTCATTTTATTGGGTTGGTTTCAAATGGAGGAGTTCATTCGTCTGATAAGCACTTGTATAAACTATGTGATTTAACAAAAGATCACGGATTAGAAAAGGTTTTCATTCATGCTTTAACTGATGGTCGTGATGTTGATCCAAGAAGTGGAAAAGGATTTATTCAAAATCTTGAGAATCATCTTGAAAATTCAAACGGCGAAATTGCGAGTCTTGTTGGAAGATATTATGGAATGGATCGTGATAAACGTTGGGAGCGAGTTAAAGAAGCTTATGATTTGTTGGTTCATGGGAAAGGGAAGTCATCAATTAATATGGTTCAATCTGTTCAGGAGTCATATGACGAAGGAGTTACAGATGAATTTATTAAGCCAGTTGTTAAAGTGGATAAGGATGGAAATCCTATTGGGAAAATAAGTCCAGACGATGTAGTGATTTGTTTTAATTTTCGTACTGATCGCTTGCGAGAAATGACAATTGTGTTATCTCAGCAAGATATGCCCGATCATGATATGAAAGCCATGCCTTTGCATTATGTAACATTAACTCGATATGATGAATCTTTTAAGAATATTAATATAGCTTACGATAAAGATAATTTAAATAATACTCTTGGTGAGATAGTTTCGAGAAATGGGAAAAAACAAATTCGTATTGCCGAAACAGAAAAATATGCTCACGTAACTTTTTTCTTTTCAGGCGGGCGAGAGCAAGAATATGAAAATGAAAAAAGAATTCTAATTTCATCCCCAAAGGTAGCAACATATGATTTGCAGCCAGAAATGAGTGCTTTTCTTGTAAAGGATGCTATTATAAAAGAGTTGAAAAATCAAGAAACAGACTTTATTTGTTTGAATTTCGCTAATGGCGATATGGTAGGTCATACTGGAGTTTATAGTGCCATAACGAAAGCAGTTGAGGCTGTTGATCAATGTGTAAGCGAGGTTGTTGAAACTGCTAAGGTAAATGGATACGAAGTAATTATTATAGCTGATCATGGAAATGCAGATAATGCAGTTAATTCTGATGGTTCTGAAAATACAGCTCATTCTTTAAATCCTGTTCCGTTTATTTTAATTTCGGATCGGTATAAATCAGTTCAAAATGGTATTTTGGCTGATGTGGCTCCAACTATTCTTTCGTTGATGGATTTGGAAGCTTCAGAAGAAATGACTGGTAAAAATTTAGTAATAAAATAAGTATATGAATTATATGATGCAGGTGGGCAATTGTATTGTGGGAACAGAATTGCTCGAAGAAGATTTTTTGTGCAATTTGGATAGTTGCAAAGGACATTGTTGTGTTGAAGGTGAGTCTGGTGCTCCATTAGAAGATGGTGAAGCAGAACTGATAGAAAAGTATTATCCAAAGTTTGAACGATATCTTAGAGAAGAATCTATTAAAGAAATTAAAAAAACAGGTTATAGTGTAATAGATAAAAGAGATGGCGAGTCTGTTACACCTTTGTTAAAAGGAAAAGAATGTGTTTATACCATCTTTGAACATGGTATTGCGAAGTGTGGAATAGAAAAAGCTTTTTTAAAAGAAAAAATCCCATTTCGTAAACCTATTTCATGTCATTTATATCCTATTCGGATTAAAAAATTGAGTGATGATATGGATGCTCTAAATTATCATTTTTGGAATGTTTGCGATCCTGCACGAAAATATGGTTGTAAGAAAGGAGTAAAAGCTTATAAGTTTTTAGAAGAAGCCTTGGTTCGGAAATATGGTCAGGAGTGGTATGATGAGTTAGTAGAAACGGTTGAGGCTTATCAAAAAGAAATTGAATATTCTGAACGATCAGAAGATTGTGATTAAATATTAAAAGTGTTAATTTAGACACTTGTTTTAAAAAAAAATAATTAATTATAAAATAAATAGATAATGGAAAAAGTAAAACAGTACATCGAGGCGAATAAGGACCGTTTCTTAGAAGAATTATTTGAGCTAATAAGAATTCCATCTATTAGTTCTATTCAAGATCATAAGCCAGATATGGTGAGAACTGCAGAAGCATTAAAAGCTGCAATTTTAAAAGCCGGTGCGGATAGAGCTGAAGTAATGCCTTCAGATGGAAATCCTGTGGTTTTTGCTGAGAAGATTATTGATCCTTCAAAGCCAACTGTTCTTATTTATGCTCATTACGATGTAATGCCAGTTGATCCTATTGAATTGTGGGATACAAAACCATTTGAGCCAGTTGTAAAAGATGGTAAAATTTGGGCTCGTGGTGCTGATGATGATAAAGGACAAGGATTTATGCATATCAAAGCTTTCGAAGCAATGGTAAAAACTGATTCTTTACCTTGTAATGTTAAATTCATGATCGAAGGTGAAGAAGAAATTGGTTCGCCAAATCTTCCAAAATGGTGTGAGCAAAACAAAGACCTTGTAAAAGCTGACGTTATTTTAGTTTCTGATACAGGAATGATTGCTCCGGATGTACCTGCTATTACAACAGGTCTTCGTGGATTATCATATTGGGAAGTTGAAGTTACTGGTCCAAATAGAGATCTTCACTCAGGTTTATTTGGTGGTGCTGTTGCTAATCCGATTAATGTTTTAGCAAAAATGATTACAGAAATGGTTGATGAAAATGGTCGTGTTACAATGCCTGGATTCTACGATGATGTAATAGAAGTTACTGATATTGAAAGAGAAAAAATGGCTGAAGCTCCATATTCTGAAGAAGAATATAAAAATGCTATTGATGTAAAAGCACTTCACGGAGAAAAAGATTTTTCTACAAACGAGCGCACTGGTATTCGTCCATCATTTGATATTTGTGGTATTTGGGGTGGATATACTGGCGAAGGTGCAAAAACAGTTCTTCCTTCAAAAGCTTTTGCTAAAATTTCTTCTCGTTTAGTTCCAGATCAGAACAATGAGAAGATAGCAAGAATGTTTAAAGAGCATTTCGAAAAAGTAGCTCCTGAATATGTAAAAGTAAATGTAGAATTCTTGCATGGTGGTCAGGCATATGTTTGTCCAATTACTTTACCAGCATACGAAGCTGCAGAAAAAGCATATGAAGAAACTTATAACAGAAAACCAGTTCCTGTTCGTAGTGGTGGTAGTATTCCTATTATTTCAGAATTTGAAAAGATTTTAGGAATTAAGTCTGTATTGATGGGATTTGGTTTAGAGTCTGATGCAATTCATTCACCGAATGAAAACTTCCCATTAGAGCAATTCTATAATGGAATAAACACACTTCCTTATTTTTATAAGTATTATGCAGAAATAATGAAATAGAATATTTTCTTTTAAATATTAAAGTCCGGCTATTTTGCCGGACTTTTTTTGTGGCTTACTCGCAAAAGTGTAAAAAACAGATTGAAGCATCAAATAAAAAAGGGGGTGTAATTTAAAAATAGTATAAATTAAAAATTACACCTATAAAAATATGGGGGTGTGTTAAAAAATATTGTATTTTTGTAGTGTAATTAATGATTTGTTAATTAATATTCAAAATTACTATGGCTACAATTAGATTTAAAGCAATTGAAGAGTTACTAAACAGAAAATCTGTTGATGTAAAACTTCCTTCAGCGAAAACGTCCGATTATTTTGGTGAAAATGTATTTGATAAGTATAAAATGCAAGAATATTTATCACGCGAAGCATATCAAAATGTTGTTGAGTCGATAAATCAAGGAACTCGAATTGATCGTAAAATTGCTAATCAGGTAGCTATAGGAATGAAAGCTTGGGCGGTTGATCGTGGAGCTACGCATTATACGCACTGGTTTCATCCATTAAACGGATCAACAGCTGAAAAACATGATGCCTTTTTTGAGCCGGCGGAAGGCGGAGGTGTAATTGAGAATTTCCAAGGAGATTTGTTGGTTCAACAAGAGCCGGATGCTTCTAGTTTTCCAAATGGTGGAATTCGAAATACTTTTGAAGCTCGTGGATATACTGCTTGGGATCCATCGTCGCCAGCATTTATTTATGGAAATACGCTTTGTATTCCTACTATTTTTGTTGCATATACTGGTGAGGCTTTGGATTATAAAACGCCTTTAATAAAATCTTTAAATTGTATAGATAAAGCTGCAGTTGATGTTTGTCAGTATTTTAATAAAGATGTAGAAAAGGTAAATGTTACTTTGGGTTGGGAGCAGGAGTATTTTTTAATTGATAGTGCATTGTATAATGCTCGACCTGATTTGCACTTAACTGGAAGAACATTAATAGGTCATGCTTCTGCAAAAGACCAACAATTAAGTGATCATTATTTTGGTTCGATTTCAGATCGTGTTAAAAATTATATGGTTGATTTTGAAATAGAAGCTTATAAATTAGGGATTCCTATAAAAACCCGTCATAATGAAGTTGCTCCGAATCAATTTGAATGTGCTCCAATTTTCGAAGAGGCAAATTTAGCAGTTGATCATAATCAGATTCTAATGACCTTAATGGATAAGGTAGCACGCAAACATAATTTCCGAGTTTTATTTCATGAAAAACCATTTAAAGGAATTAATGGTTCAGGTAAGCATAATAATTGGTCGATGTTAACCAATACAGGAAAAAATCTTTTATCGCCAGGTAAAACACCACGAAGTAATATGAGATTTTTAACCTTTTTAATTAATACAATAAAAGCGGTTCATGATTATTCGGATATTTTAAGAGCAAGTGTTGCCGTAGCAGGTAATGAACATCGATTAGGAGCGCACGAAGCTCCACCAGCAATTATGTCTGTGTTTATTGGTACTCAATTAACGGAAATGCTCGATCAATTAGAAAAAAGAGTTACCGATAAAAAAATGACACCAGATGAAAAAACAGAGCTGAAACTTGATATTGGAAAAATTCCAGAGATATTATTAGATAATACAGATCGTAATAGAACTTCACCATTTGCTTTTACAGGTAATCGATTTGAGTTTCGTGCAGTTGGATCATCTGCAAATGTTGCTTCACCAATGATTACTTTAAATACCGTAGTTGCAAATCAACTTAATCAATTTAAAAAAGAAGTTGACGTATTAATTGAGAAGGATGTTAAAAAAGATGAAGCCATTTTTCAAGTGCTTAAGGAGTATATACTTGCATCAAGGAAAATCAGATTCGAAGGCAATGGTTATGGAGAAGAATGGATTCAAGAAGCGAATAAGCGTGGCTTGTCGAATATAGCAGATGTTCCGGAAGCATTAAAGGCATTTGTGTCCAAGCATACTAAAGATGTTTTTGAAAAATCTCAGGTTTTAACGGAGCGTGAACTTGAAGCTCGATACGATATTCGATTGGAGATTTATACAAAAAAAATTCAGATCGAGGCCCGTGTGTTAGGAGATTTAATTCGAAATCATATTATTCCCAAGGTGATTAAATATCAGAACTTTTTAATTGAGAATGTTAAAGGTATTAAAGATTTGTTTCCAAAGGCAGAATATGAAAAGATGTCTAAAACCCAATTAAATACAATATGCGAAATATCTGAGCGAATCGCAATCGTAAAAGAAAAGGTTGATGAAATGATTGAGGCCAGAAAAAGAGTTAACAAAATTGAAGATATAAGAGTAAAATCTGCTGAATATTCGAAAGTTGTTGTGCCTTATTTCGAAAAAATCAGATATCACGTTGATAAGCTTGAATTAATAGTTGATGATGAAATATGGCCTTTCCCAAAATATAGGGAGATGCTATTTACAAGATAAATAATATAAAATTAAAGGAGGAAAAGAAGATGGAAGATTGTTTAAACGAAATTGGAGTAAGAACAGAAAGTTTTTCAAAAATTAAAGAAAGAGCAGCATTATTAGCTGGTTCTATTAATGAAATGAAAGATCGTGGAATTTCTGTTAAACCGCATGAACCTATAGAAGGTAAAATGTTTTGGACAGAAAATTTATAATATAGTTATATGTAATTTGGTAGTTTAGATTATTATACGATTATTTCTAATTTGAAAGCTTAACTATTTATATGTAGTTAAGCTTTTTTGCAATAAATCTTTTAGAATAGCGTATTAATAGGAAGGAAATAAGTCATTAATTATCGTCTTTTTATTTTATTTAAAATATCTTACTTTTACAATTTACAACACGAAATCTTTAATAGATATGAAATTTAAGAGAGTATTTCTTTTCAGCATTTTTGCAATATGTTTTTTGAGTTCTTCATATGGTCAAAAAAGCTTGTACAACAAGGCAAATAATTATTATAAAAATGGGCAGTATTATCAAGCAGTTGATTTGCTAAGAGATGCGTATAATAAAGTTACCGGTAAAGATGATAAAAGCACTATAACCTTTCAGGTAGCTGAATGCTATCGTTTAACAAATCAGCCTAAAAAAGCTGAAATGTGGTATAAAAAGGCTATTCAGAAGAAGTATAATAATCCTTCCATATATTTACATTATGCGGATGCTTTAAAAATGAATGAGAAATTTGAAGATGCAATTACAAATTACAAAGAATATAAAAAGTTAGTTCCAGCCGATGCACGAGGTGAGAATGGAGTTCGGTCTTGTGAGTTAGCATTAAAATGGATCGAAAGTCCAAATGGTTATAAGGTTTCTAATATGAAATTCTTTAATTCTCGCGATAGTGAATATAGTCCTGCCTTTGCAAAAGCAGAATACGACGAGGTTTATTTTACTTCAACAAGAGAGAGTGCAACAGGAGATAATACACATGGAGGTACCGGGTATAATTTTTCAGATATTTTTACATCAAAAAAAGATAAAAAAGGCAACTGGAGTACACCTGTTCCTTTAGATGAAAATGTTAATACAGAATTTGAAGAAGGCACTGTATCTTTAAGTAAAGATTATAATACATTGTTCTTCACACGTTGCGAACGTCATAAGAAAGATGCGATCGGTTGTATGTTGATGATGTCCGAAAAAAGAAGTGATGAATGGGGTAAAGCAGAGCAAATCTTAATGCTGGATGATAGTATTGTTGTTGCACATCCAACATTATCAGAAGATGAATTAAAATTATATTTTGCCTCAGATATGAAAGGTGGAATGGGAGAAAAAGATATATGGCTTGTGAAAAGAACAAGTCCAGATGCAGAATGGGGTGTTCCTGAAAATTTAGGTGCAGCAATAAATACACCTGGAAATGAAATGTTTCCATTCATACATAATGATGGAACATTATATTTCTCTTCCGATTATCATATTGGAATGGGAGGACTTGATATATTTAAAGCTACTGAGCAAAATGGATCTTGGAACGTAGAAAATATGAGATATCCAATAAATTCTACAAAAGATGATTTTGGAATTGTAATTGAGAAAGAAGAAGAACGTGGATATTTTAGTACGTCTCGTGATGGTCATGACGAAATCTATTCCTTTGTTTTGCCTCCATTAAAGTTTGATGTTGAGGGTGTGATAAAAAATGACAAAACGGATGATCCATTGGCAAATGCAACAGTAAAACTTGTTGGTAGCGATGGAATGACATTAACTAACGAAACTGCTAGTGATGGTACATTTAAATTTATGCTTCGACCAAATACCGATTATGTATTTGTTGCTTCTAAAAAAGGATTTTTAACCGGTAAAGAAAAAGAAACAACAAAAGGAATAACTGAAAGTCAATCATTTTCTTCAGAAATAAGATTATCTTCAATTGCTGAACCAATTGAACTTCCAAATATATTATATGACTTTGCTAAGTGGGATTTAAGACCAGAATCTATGGTTGCATTAGATAAATTGGTTGAAACATTAAATGATAATCCTAATGTTGTAATTGAATTACGTTCTCATACTGATGTTAGAGGTAGTGCTACTGCTAATGTTGAATTATCTCAAAAACGAGCACAGTCAGTAGTTAATTATTTAATCGAAAAAGGAATTGTTCCTGCTCGATTAAGGGCTAAAGGTTATGCAGCAACAATGCCAAAAGTTGTCGACAATAAAATTGCGACTCAAAATACATTCTTAAACGAAGGAATGACATTAACCCAAGATTTTATTGAAAATCTGGGATCAGAAGAACAACAAGAAATGGCTCATCAGATTAATCGAAGAACTGAATTTCAGGTTATTTCTACAGATTTTAAACCACAAAATTAACTTAACAAATATAGATTTGAAGAATTCCCGAACTATCGGGAATTCTTTTTTGTTTTAAATTATGTAAGGAATTGTTAATTTTGCAATTTCAAAATATTTCGAAAAACTATGTCACAAGATTCAAGATATAATTTAAGGGGAGTTTCGGCATCTAAAGAAGATGTACATAACGCAATTAAGAATATTGATAAAGGTTTGTATCCTAAAGCATTCTGTAAGATAATTCCTGATATAATAGGTGGGGATAATGATTATTGCAATATTATGCATGCAGACGGTGCTGGAACAAAATCATCATTAGCTTATTTGTATTGGAAAGAAACTGGCGATGTTTCTGTTTGGAAAGGAATTGCACAAGATGCTATAATTATGAATCTTGATGATTTATTATGTGTTGGAGCAACAGATAATATTTTACTTTCATCAACTATCGGACGTAATAAAAATTTGATTACCGGTGAAGTTATTGCAGCCATAATTAATGGTACCGAAGAATTGCTAGCTGAGTTACGTGAAATGGGTGTTTCTATTTATTCAACTGGCGGCGAGACTGCAGATGTTGGCGATTTAGTTCGTACAATTATTGTAGACTCAACGGTTACTTGCCGGATGAAACGATCTGATGTAATTGATAATAGCAATATTAAGGATGGAGATGTTATCGTTGGATTATCATCATTTGGACAGGCTACATACGAGAAAGAATATAATGGAGGAATGGGTAGTAATGGATTAACTTCTGCGCGTCACGATGTTTTTAATAAGTATTTAGCTGATAAATATCCAGAAAGTTTCGATTCTTCAGTACCTAAAGAAGTTATATATTCAGGTAGTTATAAACTTACTGACAAAATAGAAGGGTTAAATATTGATGCTGGGAAATTGGTATTATCACCAACAAGAACCTATGCGCCGGTTATGATTGAGCTATTTAAACAGCTTAGATCAAAAATTCACGGTTTAGTTCATTGTTCGGGAGGTGCCCAAACTAAAGTGATGCATTTTGTTGAAAATCTACATATTACTAAAGATAATTTGTTCGAGATTCCAGAATTATTTAAAATCATTCAAAAGGAATCAGGAACTTCATGGGAAGAAATGTATAAGGTATTTAATATGGGGCATAGAATGGAAGTTTATATTGCACCTGAATATGCCGATGAGATTATTAAAATCTCAAAAAATTTCAATATAGATGCCAAAATTGTTGGTCGTTGTGAAAAAGCTAACAATAATAAATTGACAATAAAAAGTGAATTTGGAGAATTCAATTATTAATAAATTAAAGAGTTCTGTTAAATTTAATTTAATTTTGTACTGATTTTATAAAGGAGAAAGATATGGCGAGCAATATGATATTTGAAAGACTTGAAGGGATTAAGATTCGTTTCGAAGAAGTAGGTCAATTAATTACTGATCCGGATATTATTTCTGATATGAAGAAATATATTCAGTTAAATAAAGAATATCGTGATTTAGAACCACTTGTAGAGGCTTATAAAGAATTCAAAGACATATTCAGTAATATTGAATCTGCCAAGGAAATTATTGCCACTGAGAAGGATGAAGAAATGCGAGAAATGGCAAAAATGGAATTGGACGAATTGGAAGCAAAAATTGATCCGCTGGAAGATGAAATAAAAATATTATTACTTCCTAAAGATCCAGAAGATGATAAAAATGCAATTTTAGAGATTCGTGCTGGAACAGGTGGAGATGAGGCTAGTATTTTTGCAGGCGATTTATTTAAAATGTATACTCATTTCTGCGAAAAGAAAAAGTGGAAAATGGAACTTACAAATACCAGTGAAGGAACTGTTGGTGGTTATAAAGAAATTGTAATGAAAGTTTCAGGTGCAGGTGTTTATGGGATTTTAAAATATGAATCAGGAGTGCATCGTGTTCAACGTGTTCCTCAAACAGAAACACAGGGTCGTGTGCATACATCAGCAGCTACAGTTGCTGTTTTACCTGAGGCAGAAGAGTTCGATGTTGAGTTAAAACAGGAAGATATTAAAAGAGATGAATATTGTTCTTCAGGACCTGGAGGGCAGTCGGTAAATACAACATATTCGGCTATTCGATTAACGCATATACCATCAGGAATTGTTGTAACTTGTCAGGATCAAAAATCGAAGTTAAAGAACCTTGATAAGGCAATGAAGGAATTGAAAACGCGTTTGTATAATTTGGAGTATCAAAAGTATATGGATGAGATTTCTTCTAAACGTAAAACAATGGTTTCTACAGGAGATAGATCTGCAAAAATTAGAACATATAATTATCCGCAAGGAAGAGTTACTGATCATCGTATAAATCTTACAATGTATAACTTGCCAGCAATTGTTGGTGGTGACATACAGGAAATTATTGATCAGCTGCAAGTAGCTGAGAATGCAGAACGTTTAAAAGAAGCTGGAGTAGAATAAATTATTTTAAATAACAAATATCAAACTCCAAAAAACAAAATTCTTATTTTTAAGATTATTTGTAATTTGTCGTTTGTAATTTGAAATTTTGGAAATATGGATTATAATCAATTATTTGAGCAGATAAAAAAGAAAAAAAGTTTCCTTTGTGTTGGTTTAGATACCGACATAACAAAGATTCCTAGTTTTCTTTTAAAAGAAGATGATCCAATTTTTGAGTTTAATAAACGAATAATTGATGCAACTGCTCAATACACGATTGCTTATAAGCCAAATATTGCTTTTTATGAGGCTCATGGTGTTTCAGGGTGGAAAAGTCTTGAAAAAACAATTAACTACATAAATTTAATTTACGAAGATATTTTTATAATTGCAGATGCAAAAAGAGGTGATATAGGTAATACATCAAAAATGTATGCACGTGCATATTTTGAGCAATTTGATTGCGATGCAGTTACTGTAGCTCCTTATATGGGTGCCGATTCGGTTGTTCCTTTTTTGGATTTTAATAATCGATGGGTTATTCTTTTAGCACTAACTTCAAATGAAAGCTCAAAGGATTTCCAATTGTTAAATATTGGTAATTCTGATCAAAACCTTTTTGAAACAGTTCTTGAAAAATCAAAGGATTGGGGTACAAAGGAGAATCTAATGTATGTTGTGGGAGCAACTCAAGCAGAATATCTAAAAAAAATTCGTAAAATTATTCCAGATAACTTCTTATTAGTGCCTGGTGTTGGAGCGCAAGGTGGAAGTCTGCGCGAAGTAGCAAAATATGGGATGAATAATTCTTGTGGGTTGCTTGTAAATGCATCTCGGTCAATTATCTATGCTGGTTCAACAGCCGATTTTGATAAATTAGCTTCTTTAAATGCAAGAGATATGCAGGTCGAAATGGCTGAAGCTTTATCTGAAAAAGGAATCATATAAATCTGTATTAGTATATCTTAGTAATTTTTTATTAATTTTATGAATAGTCTATATAATTCATAAAATTTTATGAAAGAAGAATTTCTACACTATATCTGGAAATATAAATTATACCAGAATAAGAAACTGCAAACTCATACAGGGGAACCTGTTGAAATAATAAATCACGGAATACATAATTTTGATTCAGGCCCGGATTTTTTTAATGCCAAAATTCGAATTGGTGATACGATTTGGGTTGGGAACGTTGAAATGCATATAAAATCATCCGATTGGAATTTGCATAATCATAATACCGATAAAGCTTACGATAATGTAATTCTGCAGGTTGTTGTAAATCATGATGTAAATGTTTTAAGAACAAATGGTCAAGAGATTCCTACTTTGCAAATTAAATTCAATAATGACTTATTGAATAATTATCAATCTTTAATTAAAAAGGATACATGGGCTGCATGTGAGGATTATTTGGATTCGGTTGATAGATTTAAATTAAATGTTTGGTTGGAAAAGTTAACTATTGAAAGATTAGAGCAGAAATCGGATAGAATAAACAACATCTTAGCTCAAGTTAATAATAGTTGGGAAACAGCATTTTATTATCAATTGGCTCGAAATTTTGGGTTTAAACTAAATTCTGATCCTTTCGAGTTATTGGCAAAGTCATTGGCGCTAAATACTATCTCTAAGCATAAAGACAATCTTTTTCAGATTGAAGCATTGTTGTTTGGACAAGCTGGGTTTTTAGATGAGATTGATGGAGATGAATACTATCTAAATCTACAAAAGGAATATTTGTATTTGCAAAGGAAATTTAACATAAAATCTATTGAGAAGCATTTATGGAAGTTCTTACGATCTCGTCCTAGGAATTTTCCAACAATTCGAATAGCTCAATTTGCAAAATTAGTTTACGAATCAAAATCAATGTTTTCAAAAATACTTGAAATAGATAAAATAGAAGCACTGTATGATCTTTTTATTGTAAAGCCATCAGAGTATTGGGATACACATTATATATTTAATAAAACATCAATAATAAAATCCAAATCATTGGGAAAATCTGCAGTTGAAATTATTTTAATTAATACTGTTATCCCTTTTCTTTTTGTTTATGGAAAGGCAAAAGGACAATATCGGTATCAGGAAAAGGCAATAGATTTATTGGAAAATATTAAGGCAGAAAAAAATTCAATAATAAGTAATTGGGATAATTTGGGAATTAAATCAAAGAGTGCTTTTGATACTCAAGCATTAATTCAGTTAAAAAATAATTATTGCAATCAGAAAAAATGTTTAAATTGCCAAATCGGAAATGCAATAATAAATTGTAAATGAAATCAAAAAGTTTAGGAAAAGAGAATTTTAAATCAATATATGTCGCAATTAGCTTTCTTATTTTGATTGTTTTAATTGGGGTTTCTGGTTTTATGATCATTGAAAAGTTCTCGTTTAGTGATGCTTTTTTTATGACTATAATTACAATTTCTACAGTTGGTTTTCGTGAGGTAGAGCCCTTGTCTGTTATGGGTCAGTTTTTTACAGCATTTTTAATTGTTATCAGTTTTGGTATTTTTGCTTATGCAGTAACAACGTTAACCCGATATATTGTAGATGGAGTTTTAAGAAATTATTTAAAAGATAATAAGGTGAAAACTAAAATCGAAAAATTAAGTAATCATGTAATTGTTGTAGGCTATGGTCGCAATGGGAAACAAGCTATCGAGGAATTAAAAAGGCATAAGTTTTCCGTTGTAATAGTAGATAATAAAGAATCTATTATAGAAACAATACGCGAAAATCCAGATAATCTTTATATTCAGGGCGATGCAATTGAAGATGAAACTTTAATAAACGCAAAAATTAATAAAGCCAAAGCACTTATTACTGCTTTACCTAATGATGCTGATAATCTTTTTGTAGTGCTCACGGCACGATCAATGAACCCAAACATAACTATAATAAGCAGAGCTTCAAATTTTAATACTGATAAAAAACTTAGAAGTGCTGGTGCAACAAATGTTATTATGCCAGATAAAATTGGAGGGCAGCGAATGGCAAAACTGGTAGCACAGCCTGATGTTATTGATTTTATTGAATATATAATGCTACGAGAAAGCGAAGGAATACATATTGAAGAAATTTCTTGCAAGGATTTAAGTTCTAGCTTTGTTGAGAAAACAATTGGAGATTGGTCTATTCGAAGTGAAACTGGGGCAAATATTATTGGTATCAAAACATCTGATAATAAGTATATTGTTAATCCAGCACCAACTGAAAAAATATCAAATGACGACCAATTATTTGTTTTAGGTAATCCTGAACAAATTGAAAATCTTCAAAAGGTATTGTTTAAAAGCTAATGAATTCGAAAAAGTGTATTTTTTTTGCTCATTTGTGTTGTAATATGAAAAAAAATAAATACTTTTGCACGTCTTAAAGTGTATATAATAGAATAACAAAATAAATCGTATAGTATGAGCTATTTAACAGCAGAGAAAAAGCAAGAAATTTTTACAAAATTTGGAGAGTCTGAAACTAATACTGGTTCAACAGAGGGTCAAATTGCTCTTTTTACTCATCGTATTAGTCATTTAACAGGTCATCTTAAAACAAACAGAAAAGATTATAGCACTCAAAGAGCGCTTTTAAGACTTGTTGGTAAAAGAAGACGCTTGCTAGATTATCTAAAAGATAATGATATTGAAAAATATCGAGTTTTAATAAAAGAACTGAAAATACGTAAATAATACAGAAAAAGGCAATTTGATAATTGCCTTTTTTAATATAATTTTAGAAGATTATTTTAACTAAAGAATATAATATGTATAAATTAATACAAAAAACAATTGATCTTGGTGAAGGAAGAGAAATTACTATAGAAACAGGGAAATTGGCAAAACAAGCCGATGGATCAGTTGTTGTAAAAATGGGGCGTACTATGCTTTTAGCTACTGTGGTGTCAGCTAAAGAAGCAAGAGAAGACGTTGATTTTATGCCCTTGTCGGTAGAGTATAAAGAAAAATATGCATCATTTGGCCGTTATCCTGGCGGATTTTTAAAGCGCGAAGGACGAGCTAATGATTATGAAATATTAGTTTCACGTTTAGTAGATAGAGCTTTACGTCCATTATTTCCAGATGATTTTCATGCTGAAACATTTGTAAACGTTCAATTAATTTCAGCAGATAAAGAAGTTATGCCTGATGCATTAGCAGGTTTGGCTGCTTCAGCTGCATTAAGCATATCTGATATTCCTTTCCATGGTCCAATTTCTGAAGTGCGTGTTGGACGCGTTGATGGACATTTTATTGTAAATCCTACATTTACTCAATTAGAAGCAGCAGATATAGATATTATGGTTGCTGCAACTATCGATAATGTAATGATGGTTGAAGGTGAAATGAATGAGGTTTCTGAATTAGAAATGTTACAAGCTATAAAATTTGCGCACGAAGCAATTAAAATGCAATGTGTAGCTCAACTTGAATTAGCTGAAGAATTAAAAGTTGTTAAGAGAGAATATTGCCACGAAACTAACGACGAAGAATTAAGCAAAAGAATTCATACAGATTTATACGATCAGGTTTATGAGATTGCTAAGTCTCAAAAAGCTAAGCACGAAAGATCAGAAGCATTTACTGCTGCAAGAGATGCTTATGTTGAGAAATTACAAGCAGAAAACGAAGAAGAAGAAGTTAATACTAAGCTAGTAGCAAAGTATTTTCATGATGTTGAAAAGAAAGCAGTTCGTAATTTAATTTTAGACGAAGGTGCTCGATTAGATGGTCGTAAAACAGATGAAATACGTCCTATTTGGAGTGAAGTTGATTATTTGCCTGCAGCTCATGGTTCTGCAATATTTACACGTGGTGAGACTCAGTCATTAACAACTGTAACTTTAGGAACTAGACTTGACGAAAAGGTTGTTGATCAGGTATTGGTTCAAGGAACAGAAAAATTTGTATTGCATTATAATTTCTTGCCATTTTCTACGGGTGATGCACGTCCTTATAGAGGTGTTGGTAGAAGAGAAGTAGGGCATGGAAATTTAGCTTACAGAGCTTTAAAAGGAATGGTGCCAAAAGGAGAAGCAAATCCTTATGCTATTCGTGTGGTTTCTGATATTTTAGAATCTAATGGTTCTTCGTCAATGGCTACAGTATGTGCAGGTACACTTGCTTTAATGGATGCTGGGGTTAAAATTGAAAAGCCGGTTTCAGGTATTGCAATGGGTTTAATTACTGATACTAATTCAGGTAAATATGCTGTATTGTCAGATATCTTAGGTGATGAAGATCATTTAGGTGATATGGACTTTAAAGTAACAGGTACCGTTGATGGTATTACTGCTTGCCAGATGGATATTAAGGTAGAAGGTTTATCATATGAAATTCTAGAAAAAGCGTTAGATCAAGCTAATCAGGGTAGAATGCATATTCTAGGAGAAATGCTTAAAACTATTTCTGAACCAAGAACTGAATTTAAACCTCACACTCCAAGAATTGTGCAAATTACAATACCAAAAGATATGATTGGTGCTGTTATTGGACCAGGTGGAAAAATAATTCAAGATATTCAAGAGAAAACAGGAGCTACAGTTACAATTACACAAGAAGGTGAAATAGGGATTGTAGATATTTTTGCTGAAGATAAAGATGCAATTGATGCTGCTCTTAAAAGAATTAATGGAATAACTGAAGTTCCTGAGGTTGGAAAAGTATATCAAGGGAAAGTAAAATCAATAGTAGCATTTGGTGCTTTTGTTGAAATATTACCAGGTAAAGAAGGTTTGCTTCATATATCGGAAATAGAATGGAGAAGACTTGAAAAAGTTGAAGAAGTTCTTAAGGAAGGAGATGAAGTTGAAGTTAAAGCTATTGAAATTGATAAGCGAAACGGAAAGTTAAAATTATCGAGAAAAGCTTTATTGCCGAGGCCAGAAAAAAAGAAAAAAGAAGAAGAAAAGTAATAATAGAAAAAGCAGAGATTTATCTCTGCTTTTTTGTTTTATCTTCATTTAGAATCAACCCTCCTCTTTAATTTTGATAACATTGATTTCTTTTATAAATTTACCTAATTGATAAATTGGGTAAGTAATCTTATTGCAACTTTCTAAGATTTTTAAAATTAAAACTTTGTAAAGAAAATATTAAACTAATACTTATGAAACGACCTTTATTATTCGTAGTTATATTGTTATCGTTATTGGCAGTTGAATGTACAAATCAGAAGTTTGATTATCCAGAAACAAAAAAAGTTGATCAAGTTGATTCATACTTTGGTGTAGAAGTAGAAGATCCTTATAGGTGGTTAGAAAATGATAGATCAGTAGAAACTGAGAATTGGGTCTTAGCTCAGAATAAAGTGACATTTGATTACTTAGCTCAAATACCATATCGTGACCAATTTAAAAATCGAATGGAGGAATTGTGGAATTTCGAAACCATAGAATCACCATTTAAAAAGGGTGAAAAGTATTTTTTCTTTAAGAATAATGGCTTGCAAAATCAAAGTGTATTATATGTTCGGAACTCTACAGATGAAGAAGCTAAAGTTTTAATTGATCCTAATAAATTCTCTGAAGATGGGACAGTTGCAATGGATAAGGAAGTATCTGTTTCAAATGATGGAAAATATATTGCATATCAAATTTCGAGAGGTGGTTCTGATTGGCATGAAATATATATTAGAGAAATTGAAAGTGGAAAAGATTTAGAAGATCATATAGAATGGGTTAAGTTTTCTAAGATCGCTTGGTATAAAGGTGGGTTCTTTTATAGTAGATATCCTGAAGTAAATGAAAACGAAAAGTTATCAGGAGTAAACAAATTTCAAAAGGTTTATTACCATAAATTGGGAACTTCTGCTGCTGATGATAAGGTGATTTTTGAAAATAAAGAATTTCCACTAAGGAATTTTAAAGCAGAAGTTTCAAGAGATGAAAAATATATTTTTATAAGCGAAACTGAATCTACAAGCGGTAATAACTTATATGTTAAAAACTTGAAAGGTAATGATGGATTTACAAAATTGACAACAGGTTTTAATTTTGATTATAAAGTAGTTGATCAAATTGGAGACAATTTTATTGTGCTAACGAATTTCCGTGCTCCTAGATATAAATTAGTACGGATTAATGTAAATACTTTAAATGTTGGGAATTGGGTTGATGTTATTCCTGATAAAAACTATGTTCTAGATAAGTGTGTGTTAGCTGGTGATAAAATAATTGCTTCGTACACAAAAGACGCCCAAGCTAAACTTGAAGTTTATACAACTAAAGGTGATTATTTGTATGATATTAAATTACCTGCTATTGGTAGTGTAACTGATATTCATGGATCTGTAAATAATGATGAGGTGTTTTTTACTTTTAAATCGTTCACTATTGCTCCAACAGTATATAAGTATGACACTAAGAATAATATCTCTGAAATATATTTTAAACCTGAATTGAACTTTGATGCTACACAGTATGAAACCAAGCAAGTATTTTACAAGTCAAAAGACGGAATAAAAATACCAATGTTTATAGTCCATAAAAAAGGATTAAATTTAAATGGAAAAAATCCTACTTTGCTGTATGGATATGGTGGTTTCAATGTTAGTATGTTACCAAAATTTAAGGTTGAACGATTAGTTTGGCTAGAAAATAATGGAATTTTTGCAATGCCTAGCATTAGAGGTGGAGGCGAATATGGAGAAAATTGGCATAAAGCAGGAACGAGACTGAATAAACAAAATGTTTTTGATGATTTTATTGCCGCATCAGAATACTTGATTAATGAGTCATACACATCTTCTGAAAAATTAACTATTAGAGGTGGTTCAAATGGTGGTTTGTTGATAGGTACTGTTATTAATCAACGTCCAGATTTATTTTCGGTAGCTTTTCCTGAAGTAGGAGTGTTGGATATGTTACGTTACCAATTATTTACTATTGGTTGGGCATGGGTTAATGAATATGGAGCAAGCAATGATTCTGTGCAATTTGAGAATTTATATAATTACTCACCATTACACAATATTCAAGATAATAAAGATTATCCAGCTGTAATGGTTGTAACTGCTGAACATGATGACAGAGTTGTACCCGCACATTCATTTAAATATATTGCAACTTTGCAGAATGTATATAAGGGTAATAATCCTGTTATGATAAGAATACAAACAAAAGCTGGTCATAGTGCTGGGAAACCTGTAAGTATGAGAATTGATGAGGCTGCTGACAAGTGGGCATTTGCATTTAATAATATGGGTGTAAAGACGATTTATAAAGATTGATCTTTAAATTGTTTATAAAAAATCGAAAAAAAACATAATACGAACTGCTTTGAAGTTTATCTTTGAAGCAGTTTTTTTAACAAGTGAATAGAATTAGTGGATTTAAATTACATCGTAATAGAAGGGAATATTGGCGCGGGAAAGACAACTTTATCTAAAATGATCGCGCAAGAATATAATGCAAAATTGATATTAGAACAATTTGCAGATAATCCATTTCTTCCTAAGTTTTATAATGATCCCGATAAGTATTCTTTTCAATTGGAATTGTCATTTCTAGCAGAACGTTATCAGCAATTAAATCAAGATCTTACTTCAAGAGATTTATTTCGACCATTTACAGTTGCGGATTATTATTTTATGAAATCACTTATTTTTGCTAAAGCGACACTTTCAGTAGATGAGTACAATCTATACAGACAAATATTTAATATTATCTATAAATCAATACCAAGGCCGGATTTATATGTATACTTGTATGTAGACGTTAAAAAATTGAAAAAAAATATAATAAATAGGGGTAGAGATTACGAACAAGGTATAAGTTCTGAATATTTATCTAAGATTCAAGATGGGTATTTTGACTTCTTTAAGCAGCAAAACGATATTTCTTATTTAGTAATAGATACAACTAATATGGATTTTGTTGGTAATCAGGAGGATTATAACACAATAAGGGATTTGATTTTCAAAACTAAATATAAAAAAGGAATTACTAGAGTAGCTATTTAATCCCTTATATGATACATAATTTAAAGCTTTTTTTTTTTTTTTTAACCAAAACATTGTTAAGTTTGTATTTTAGTGGAAAAATTCGAACTAGTATTTTAAAAACAAATAATTAATCAAACTATGAAAAGAATCAACTATTTAGCATCTATCTTATTTGCTGCAATCCTATTAAGTAGTTGCGGTGGATTAGAGAAAATGAAAGAAGAAGCTTCTAATCTTCAGTACAGTGTTACTCCTAAAGTTCTTGAAATGCATGCTGGCAAAGTAAAGTATGAAATTAAGGGTGATATTCCTGCTGAATGGTTCAACAAAAAAGCTATTGTTGAATTTACTCCAGTTTACAAATATGAAGGTGGAGAAGAAGTTTTAGAATCAAAAACATTGCAAGGTGAAAGTGTTGAAGCAAATAATAAAGTAATCGCTTTTGAAACTGGTGGTTCTATAGAATTTGCTGGTGAATTCGATTATCAAGAAGCAATGAGAGTTGGCGAACTTGAAATTAGAGGTTTAGCTACTATTAAAGACAAGCAATTAGATTTAGTTGCTTACAAATTAGCTGATGGTGTTATTTCAACTCCATTGTTAGTTATGGTTGACCCTATGCCTGTTGCTTACGGTAATAACTTTGAAAGAGTTATTTCTGAAACTAAAGAAGCAGACATTCATTATGTAATTCAACAGTCAAAAGTTCGTAAGTCTGAACTAAAAGCTGAAGATATTACTGCTCTTGAAGATTTTGTAAAAATGGCTAACGAAGAAGCAAATAAAGAATTCAAAGGAATTGAAATCTCGGCTTATGCTTCTCCTGATGGACCAGAAAAACTAAATGATAGACTTTCAGAACAAAGAAAGAAATCTGCAGATAAATATTTAGCTAAAGTAATTGGTAAAGCTAAAGTTAGCAAAGAAGATGCTGAAACTTTATATAGCCTAAAATCTACAGCTGAAGATTGGGACGGATTTAAAACTTTAGTTGAAGGTTCTACTATTGAAGATAAAGATCTTATCTTAAGAGTTCTTTCTATGTACTCAGATCCTGTTGTACGTGAAAAAGAAATCAAGAATATTTCTGCTACTTACAAAACATTAGCTGATGATATTTTACCTCTTTTAAGAAGATCAGAGATTATGGTTAAGATTGATAAAATTGGTTTTTCTGATGAAGAATTAGCTGATTTTGCTGTTAACAATCCTGATACATTAAATATCGAAGAATTATTATATGCTGCTGGTTTAGCTGAAACTCATGAAGCTAAAGCTGCTATTTATAAAACTGCTACAGAAAAATTTGAAGGTTGTTTTAGAGCTTTCAATAACTTAGGTTTTGTAAATATTTTAATGGGTAATTTAGCTGATGCTAAAGTTGCTCTAGTAAAAGCTAATGAGTTAAAAGAAGGTGATGCGATTATTACTAATAACTTAGGTGTTATTGCACTTATGGAAGGTGATAAAGAAACTGCTCAAGCAAACTTCTTAAACTCAACAGATGCTGGTAATTCAGTTGATTATAACTTAGGAATCATTAAAATTATGGATGGTGAATATGAAGCGGCAGTTAATTACTTCCAAAATCATAAATCATTCAACACTGCTTTAGCTATGTTATTAGCAGGTAAAAATGATTCAGCTAACAAAACTATTGATGTAGTTGAAAAAGAAGATCCTAAGAATTACTATCTAAAAGCTGTTATCAATGCAAGAATTGGTGACGAAGGTGCTGTTATGAATAACTTAAGAACTGCAGTTGAAAAAGATGCTGAACTTAAGCAAATGGCAAAAACTGATTTAGAATTCAGAAATTTCTTTGAAAACGAAACATTCAAAACTATCGTTGAGTAGTTTTAAGATATTATAAAAAAAAAGCGGTTCATTTCTGAACCGCTTTTTTTTGTAAAAAATTACAAAGATTTAAATTTCCTGAAAAGCTCCCAAAGTACAACTCCTGCACTTACGGAAATATTTAAAGAGTGTTTTGTTCCAAATTGAGGAATTTCGATGCAGTGATCGCTTAAATCTACAATTTCTTGTTGAACGCCCTTTACCTCATTTCCAAATATAATAGCATATTTTTCATTATTCTTTATTTCAAAGTCTTGTAGCATTGTAGCTTCCTCAGCTTGCTCAATAGAAATGATTTTATAGCGCTTTCCTTGAAGTTCTTTTACAACTTCGGTGGTTTCCTTCTTATATTCCCAATCAACAGAATCTGTTGCTCCTAAGGCCGTTTTATGGATGTCTTTATTTGGAGGAGTAGCGGTTATACCACAAAGAAAAATTTTTTCAATCAAGAAAGCATCTGATGTTCTGAATACACTACCTATATTATTTAGACTTCGTATATTATCAAGAATTACAGTAATTGGAGTTTTGTTAGAAACTTTGAACTCTTCGACACTTAATCTGTTTAATTCAATATTCTTTAACTTTCGCATAATTAATTTCAAGTTAATTTGTTTTCGAAAAATTGGTTAAATGTATAAAAAAACAATAATTTCGTACTCATAAAATCTAACAGAAAAATTCTTCAATATGAATATTCACGAATATCAAGCAAAAAGCATTTTAAAAGAATTTGGTGTAGCTGTTCCTGAAGGAATTGTTATCGAAAATGCAGATCAGGCAATTGAAGCAGCAAAAACTATTCAAGAAAAAACAGGAATGGATACTTGGGCAGTTAAAGCTCAAATTCATGCTGGAGGCCGTGGTAAGGGTGGCGGTGTAAAGATTGCAAAATCTTTAGACGATGCCAAGAAGTTTGCAAATGATATTATTGGAATGAATCTAATAACTCATCAAACAGGACCTGAAGGTAAAAAAGTTAACAAAGTACTTATTGAACAAGGTATTTATTATCCTGGAGAAAGTGAAGTTCAGGAGTTTTATATGAGCGTATTACTTAATAGATCAACAGGTAGGAATATTATTATGTACTCTACAGAAGGAGGAATGGATATTGAAACTGTTGCAGAGAAGACACCACATTTAATTTATAAAGAGGAAGTTGATCCTAAGGTTGGTATTCAGGCATATCAAGCTAGAAAAGTAGCTTTTAATTTAGGTTTAAACGGTAAAGCGTTTAAAGAGATGGTTAAATTTGTAATATCATTATATACAGCATATGAAAGAAGTGATGCTTCTTTATTTGAAATAAATCCTGTTTTTAAAACTTCGGATGATCTGATTTTTGCCGCAGATGCAAAAGTAAATATCGACGATAATGCCTTGTATCGACACAAAAATTATGAAGCAATGCGCGATATTTCAGAAGAAGATCCTACTGAATTAGAAGCAGGAAAATATAATTTAAACTTTGTAAAACTCGACGGTAATGTTGGTTGCATGGTAAATGGTGCAGGTCTTGCTATGGCAACGATGGATATTATTAAGTTAGCTGGTGGTGATCCTGCAAATTTCCTTGATGTCGGGGGAACAGCAAATGCTGAAACTGTAGAGGCTGGATTTAGAATTATTCTAAAAGATCCTAATGTAAAAGCTATTTTAATTAATATTTTTGGTGGAATTGTACGTTGCGATAGAGTTGCGCAAGGAGTTGTTGATGCTTATAAAGCTATCGGGTCAATTAGTATTCCGGTAATAGTTCGTTTGCAAGGTACAAATGCAGAAGAAGGTAAAGTAATTATTGACAAGTCAGGATTAAAAGTGTACTCAGCTATCACATTGCAAGAAGCAGCTGATTTGGTAAAAAAATTAGTGTAAATAATAATTATATAAATAAATTAAAAAAGGATGTCTCCCGATAGACATCCTTTTGTTTTTATTACCATTTAATAGGTTTTCTTCGTATTGGCATTGTCATACATCTGGCTCCACCACCACCTCTAGGTAGTTCAGATCCTTCAATAGCAACTACATATTTTTTAAACGTTTTTGGATCAACTTTTCCACTTATAACATCTTTTGCCTTAAGAATTTCAAATCCATTATTATTCATTTCGTCCATGGTGTATGTGTTTCTTCCATAACCAATCACTTTTCCTGGTCCTACTGCAAAAAAGTTGGCTCCACTATGCCATTGTTCTCTTTCTTGAACCCAAGGGTCTTTTGTTCCACCGCAGAAAACAGGTTTAAGATCCATTCCTAAATCTTTTAGTGATTTTAATAAATTCTCTTCTTCTTTTATGGAGATTACTTTACCATCTTCAATTGTAATATGAATTGTTTGGTAACGATTTGTTTGTAAAATTAACGGCTCATAAACCATACATTTATCAACATCCAAGAAAGTAAATACCATATCCAAGTGAATAAATGATTCAGGTTTGTGTGGTAATTCTTGAATTAAAATATGACGTCGTTTTTCTTTTTGTGCTAATAAACGTTCAAGAATAAAATCGATTCCTTGAGAAGTAGTTCTAGTTCCTGTACCAATACATAAAATATCATCACGTGCGATTAAAACATCACCACCTTCGATTGAAACATTAGAATTGAATTTAGGGCTATTGATAGGATTAACAGTTTTAGTTACAAACCCTTCGTGAAAATCAAAAATTGTTTCCATAATCATAGCTTCACGATCACGTACTTTATTGGCCATTCTTCCAATAAGTACATCATCAAGAACAGACATGGAAGCATCACGTGTAAAGAAGAAATTATGTAAAGGTCGTAATGAATATCTTTCTTTATTTAAATACTTTGTTAAAGTATTTTTTTGTTCAACTACACCTTCAATAAGTTGTCTTGATAATTCTGGTGTGTCTAAAGAGCTTAGATGCTTTATTATATTACACTTTTCTTCTCTTTCGCAGATCTTAAGTAATAAGCTATCTTTAACCTTTTCGTTTTTTAATACTTCAGTTAAAAGATCTTTAACTTGAAATGTTTTAGTAAGTTTTTCAAGAACCTTGCTAAGTTGAGCATATTCTTTTTGAGCAACAGAAAGGTTTAATATATCGCTATATAATGCTCTTTCTGCATTCTTTGGAGTCATATTCTCAACTTCTTTACCAGGAGTGTGAAGAATAACACCTTCTAATTCACCAATTTCTGAGCGAACATTTATATTAAGTTTTCCAGCCATATTTTTGTAATGTTTTGTTTAACAGTATTTTCCCTAATAAGAGCGTGTAAAATTATAAATAGTTATCCAATTAAATAAATAATTGTAGTTATTTATCCCCTAAATGTTATTAAGCACTTATAGAATGATTGCTATTAAAAATGGAATTAAAATGGTTAATACAACTCCATTAAATACAGAAATAATTGCATAGTCGGAACCAATATATTTTGTTATAATTGGAAGTGTTGTATCCATTGAAGTAGCACCTCCAGAAGATATTGGTGCAAGTTTACCAAAATATCGTGCAAATATTGGGGTAAATAATAGAGTGATTATTTCTCGTGAAATATTTGAAAGCAAGGCAATTACACCTAGTGTTTCTCCTGAAAGTTCTGAGATTAATACACTTGAAAGACTGTAATAACCAAATCCGGAACCAATTGCAATAGAGTCAATAAAACTTATTTTATCTTGGATTAATGCAAATATTGAAACACCAATATAGGTTCCAACAATAACAGATAAGGGAACTAAAGCTATTTTGAAATTAACAGATTTAATTACTTCTAATGATTTTTTATTACTACCAATCCCAATTCCTACTAAAAACATTAAGAAGTATAGGGCATACATGCTATAGTCGGTTTCAATAAATTGATTAGGAATTAGTTTATACATTCCTAGCAATAAACCGCCAGCAAAAAATGATAATATTATTAAACTACCCTTCATTATTTTTAAAAAATATTATATAAGTTAACCATGATGTAAGAATACTTCCAGCAACAGCAAAAACGGTTATTAAGATGGCTTGGCCTCCGATTTGACTAAAATTACTAAGGATCTTTTCATTTGTTCCAACCGATAATCCTAGCAAGAATAATAATAAATAAATAGCCCAATTTGTAAGTTCGGCATTTACTTTTAAAAATTTCTTTTTTGAGTGTAAAAACCAACCAAGAATAATACCGCAAGTCATTAAAAGTAATACAGTAATCATTTTGTATTCTTAGATTTAAATGATAAAATATGAATTGTAACAGCAATAGCGATTGCCAAAAGTACTATTTTAATTATTAATTTATCAATAAAAAATAATACTGATATTATGATTGTAATCCATAATAAGGATAATGATGTAATTTTTGATTTTTTCGATATAGTTTTATGATGTAGATAGTTTTGTATATATACACCTAAATATTTGTGATTTATAAGCCAATTGTATAAACGCTTAGAGCTTTTCATAAATAATGCAGCAGATAATAATAAGAATGGGGTAGTAGGTAATAATGGTACAAATATTCCAAGTATTCCCAAGCCTAAAGAAATAAGCCCAAGTATTGCAAGAATGTATTTGATTAATTTATTTGATGCTTGTTTTATTTCCCGACTCACTTATCTCTCTTTTCTTTAAAGCCAATATTATTGTGTGTACCATCACAAAATGGCATGTTAGAAGAATGTCCACATCTACACAAAGCTAGTGTGTCAGCTTTTGCCAAACTATTTCCGCTAATATCTGTAATTGAAAAATTACCAGAAACTACAGCTGGGCCATTTTCCATAATCTGTATCTTTGTTGTTGATTTGTCTTCCTCTTTAGCTACATTTTTATCTTCAACTTTTTCTGGTTTTTCTATTTCGCTATTTCTTGAATATGTTAGTGCATTTGTTGGACATTGATTGACTATTTCAATTATCTTGTCAGTAGGAGCACCTTCCATATTTACCCAAGGTCTTCTTACAGGATCAAATACAGAGCGCAACCTATTGTAACAAATAGTTGAATGAACACATGCTGATGGTTTCCAGTGTACAGTTATTTCTCCATTTGTATAATCTCTATCGTTCTTATCCATTATTAGTGTGCAAATTTATTGAATATTATTTACATACAATAAATTTGACTTATTGTTTGCTAATTTTTTAGATAATGATTAATGGTTTTCAGCAAATGTTCTTTTTTTACGGGTTTAGCGATAAAATCTGTGCATCCGGCATTTTCCGCATTTTGTTGATCTGCAGGCATAGCATAAGCAGTAAATGCAATAATTGGAATTTGATGGTTAAATTGTCTAATTTCTTTTGTGGCTTCCAGACCATTTTTAATTGGCATTTTAATATCCATTAAAACTAAATCTATATTATTGTCTTTACATCTTTTAACGGCCTGTTCTCCATTTGTAACATGGATTAGATTTACACCCGTTTTACGAAGAATTAAATTGATCATTTTTATATTGCTGTCTTCATCTTCAGCAATAAGGATATTTTTATTTTCCCAATTATAAGAAGTAACTTCTTTTTGAAAAATTTGATATTCTTTATCAGTTTTTATATAAGGTAGTGTAAAATAGAAGGTTGTTCCAATACCTTTTTCAGATTCAACCCAAATATTACCCCCTAATGTATAAATTAATGTTTTAGATATAGCGAGACCAAGCCCTGCACCACGATATAATTTTTCTTTACCGCTTGTGTGTGCTTTTCGGAACTGTTTAAAAATTTCTGTTTGTTCTTTATTCGTTAGGCCAATTCCTGTATCTTCTACAAAGAAAAGAATAGATCCTTTGTGTCCTTCAGGTTCAATGTTATATCCAAATTTAATATATCCTTCCTCGGTGAATTTTATTGCATTCCCAATTAAGTTTATTAAAATCTGTCTAAATCTGTATGGATCGCTAATTATTGATAGATTTTCATCAGTATTTTCAATATTTACAAGTAGCTCAATGTTTTCTTTGTCTTTTAATTCAGTCTCATTAAAAGATTCGTATAGTTCTATAATTGTTTGGTTTATTAAACAATCTTGTTTGAAAATTCGTAATTCTCCAGCTTCAATTCGTGCAATATCAATAATATCATCAATTAAATGGAGTAGGGCATTACAATTACTATTTAAATGCTTAGTTAATTCTTTACGTTGTTTTGTTTCTATGTCCGAATCGGAGATTAATTCCGAGAAACCAATAATGGCATTCATTGGAGTTCGAATTTCATGAGACATATTTGCTAAGAATGATGATTTTAAACGATCAGATTCTTCAGCTTTTTCTTTTGCAATTTTTAATTCAGAAGTTCTTTCTTCGACTAATTTCTCAAGTTGATTTCTATGTTTTTCTAATTCTCTGTTTTGTTTCTGAATTTGCTTTTTTTGTTCGTTTGCTAAATCTCTTTGAGCTTCAATTTCCTCTTTTTGTTTTAGAATTTCATTTTCAGCTTCAATAACTTTAGTTATATCTGAATCGATAGCGACTAATTTGGTAATATCTCCATTATCATCAAGTATAGGCGTAACCGTAGTTCTCATCCAAAGGTGTTCGTTTATTTTTGTTACTCCTCGAGAATTGTAACTGATAGATTTTTTTGTTTTTATGATACTATCAATTGTTTCTTCAATATCAGGATAAGTACTTGCTGAAACTAGATTTGAACTTATCTCAGATTTAAAATCATGTAGATTATATCCATATTTTCTGGTAAAACCATCGTTAACCCATTCTATCTCACCTTCAGGATCCGCAATAACAATGGCATTGTCGGTCTTTTGTGCAGTAATAAGAAGCTTTTCAAGTTCTTGGTTTTTTTGCTCAAGTAACATAGCTTGCTCCATTATTTCTTTCTTCTGCTGATTTATTTTGGAGTTTTTATCTTCTAAATCGCTATTTATCAGTTTTAAATGTTCTGTTTGAACAAGTATTTCTTCGTTTTGCTGTTCAATTTCAGAAGTTCTCTCCTTAACCTTGTGTTCCATGTTTGTATAAAACAAAGCATTTTCAATGGATATAGATATATGCCCGTTTAATAGGTTTAAAATTTCAAGTTTAGAAGGAGTAAAGGCGTTTGTTGATAGATTGTTTTCAAAATAGAAAATACCCTTAAATTTTTTCTGATAAATAATAGGGTGACATAAAACCGACTTTGGTTTTTTACTTAAAATGTAAAAAGAATTAGAAAATTCATTGTCAAAACTAGCGTTGTTAAGTACAACAGATTCCTTTGTCCTGTGAACATAATTTATAATTTCATGTGATAAATCTTTCGAATTGGTATATGGCATTGAATCTACCAATAAAGGATTTTCCATGATCTCGGTTTGAATAGCTTTAATGTTAATCTCATCATCTTCTTCTGAAAGCATTACAATTCCTTTGGTTGCGCCCAAGTTTTTTATGGTAATTGACATTAGTTTTTTTAATAAAACATCAAGGTGAATTTCTTCAGAAATAGCTTGCGATGCTTCAATTATTGTATTTAAATCAATGTTTTCTGATGATAAAGGTTTTAATAATGTTTGTTTAGCCTTTTTAGGATTCAGCTTATTTGAGTTAGTAATAATAATTAATTGATCTTTATATTTAATTTCTAAATTGTTTGCTAAGGTTTGTGCCCCCCACTTTAAATAGCAGTTATATGCATTTAATATATATTCTGATGCTTCGGGTGAGTCTTTTTTAGTTAAAAACTGACCTAATAGCAGATTTGCAATAGCCTCCTCGTACCAAAACTTATTTTCATTTGAATACGAAATCGCATCCTGATAAAGACTGATGCTTTTCTCACTTTCACCAAAAATTGAATTTAATTCAGCTTCAACAAGTAAATACTTGTTTAGATAGTTTGATGGTGAGCTATTAGATAATTTTTGTAAAGATTTTTGATTTGATCGAATTGATTTTAACCACTTTCGTTCATGTTTATTATCTATTTTTTCCTTAATTAACGAAAGTTTAATAAGAGAATCAAAGAAATAGTAAATAGGGGTGTAAATAATTCCAAGTGCCCCATTAATATAGGGTAAAGCTTTCTCAGAATTTACTAGTGCCGATTTAAAATCATTAAATAAATAATCACGAATTGCCTTATGAAAGTATATCAGAAACATTCCTAAAGTATCTGATCCTTTTTTATGAAAATCAAAAATATCATCTTCATTAAAAATATCTTTTCCTTCAGGATTTGAAAAGATATTAATGGTGTTTTGGAATGTTTTTATATAGAACAGGTTAGCATTTTGATTTAATTCCTGAAGATTATCGTGATAATAATTAAATTCATGTGATAGATCTGTAAGCTTTTTACAAGAAAAGAAGGAATATGTTAAATACATCCCGATCGTGTTTCCTGCATATTCCAAATCGCCATATTCTAATCCATTTAAATATGCTTTGTAAAATGGATTAATAGACTCAGACATGTGAGATTTTAAATGGCGAAGTGTTAAATTAAACACAAAGTAGACTTTTGCTTTTTGATTCTTATGCTTAAATTTTACAAGAGTTTTTAAGGCAAGATCGCCAAATTTATAACCATCTTCAAAATTCCCTAGAGCATGAGATAAAAGTAAACCATAAACGGCATAGGCATATGCCGACGATGGCGCATTTCCATACTTCACAGTTAGTTGTACTTGTTTAAAAGTTAGGATTGGTAACATGTCAGGGCAAGCAATATATGCAGCAGGGAGGATATTTGAAATAATCTGCATTGTTGAAAGATGTTTCTTATCTTTCATGGGATTAAGATTTAATAGATCCTCTGTTGTTCTTTTTCCTAGTGTTAATTTAAGTTTAATAAGTGCTTTTAATACATCTGCTTTATTGGGTTTTTTAGGAAATTTATAACCTAGTATTTTTAACGCTTCAATACCTGATTGTAAAGATTCAAGCATTTGATTCATTGCTTTGTAAGCTTGGATTCTTACAATAAAAGCACGTGATTTTTTTTCTAGGTCTTTAGTATTTATTAGAATTTCGTTAACTAACAAATTTGTTTTATCCAGATTACCAATTAAGTATGATGCTTCAGCAGCTTCAATCCAAAGATTAAATTTGAGATCATACGAATCTTTCCAAGAAATATTTTGCAAATATTTTATACCAGTTTGAAGATATTTAGATGCTGAATTGTAGGCAGCTGATTCTTTTGCTTTTATTCCAGCTTCTAAGTTTTTAGAAGCAAGATTTAGAAATTGATCCTTATTTGTAATAATATTTGAACCCAGATTCTTCTGGTTTACTATGTTAAATAATTGATCATTAAGTTGTTGTTTATTGCAATTAGCTTCTATTGTTTGTCCGATATTGAAATGATATTCTGTTTTTTCTTGATCGGAAAGTAAAGAGTAAATAGCTAAATGTATATTATCATGTAAAAATTTATATGTAAAATTTAGGTCGTCGAATGTTTCTTTATTAAACCCAGTTGCCTCATTAATAGGAGTTATTAATCCTTCACGAATGGCAAAATTCAAATGAATTGCAGTAGAGCGCAATTCCATTTTATTTATAAGAGCTAGAGTTTTTAAATCGAACTTTAATCCAATACAAGAGGCATATTTAAGAATTTCTAAAATTTTTGGAGGGAGTTTCTGGATTATTTCGACAATATAATGTGCTGTATTGTCGGTATAATTCATTGCTTCAATTTTTTTAATATCCCAAGCCCAATTGGTTTTATCGAAATCAAAAAATATTATTTCATGATTATGTAAGTTTTTAAGAAATTGTTTAATGTAAAATGGATTTCCTTTTGTTTTTAAATGAACACTTTTTGAGAGATTATATATTTCTTTAAAGGATTTATGAAGAGTGTCTTTTAATAACTCTGCCGTATCTTCAAGATCTATAGGTTCAATTTGGTAAGTGTTTATTTTTGTTTGTTTATTATCTTTAATAGTAGTTATGAAATTGTTTATTGGATGGTTTTCCTCTATTTCATTACTTCTGTAAGCCATTATTAACAATAAGTTTTTGGTTGTATTATTTGTTAATAAACTTTTAAGAAGATCTAATGATGATTTATCGACCCATTGAATATCGTCTAGAAAAATTACTAAAGGATGTTCTTTTGATGTAATTGCCTGAATAAATTTTACAAAACTCAGGCAAAATCGATTAAGTCTTTCTTCAGCACTTATGTTTTCAACGGGATCTTGCTTTCCAATAATATGTTCAATTTCAGGAACAAAATCGATCATGATTTGTCCACTTGATGGTAAAGATTCTGATATTTTATTTCTAAAAAGCTTGAGTTTTTCTTTATTCTCTTTTAGCATTTGCTGAGTTAACGAACGCAATGCTTCGATAATTCCACTGTATGGACTATTGATAGAAAACTTATTAAATTTTCCTTCAATGTAATAACCTCGCTTGCGAATAACCTGATGATTAATTTCGTGTACCAATGAAGTCTTTCCTGTACCTGAAATGCCAACAAGTAAAGTTAATTCTTTTTTTCCTGTACAAATATTATTAAATGATTCTAATAATCTTTGCCTTTCATTTTCACGGCCATACAGTTTTTGGGATATCGTAAAATTTGATGATATATCATTTTTAGCAATATTAAAATCTGTTATTGATTTCTTCGTTGCAAAATCGGTTAAACATCTTTCAAAATCAGATTTAAGAGTTAATGCGTTCTGATATCTCTTTTCGGGATCCTTTTCAAGTAATTTTAAAATTATTTTGGATAAAACAGGTGGGATTTCCCTATTAATATTTTCTGGAGGTTCAGGATTTCGTGCTATATGTTTATATGTTATTTCTAAAGAATTATTATCTCGAAATGGTGTTACTCCTGTTAACAGCTCATAAATAATAATTCCTATAGAGTATAGATCCGTTCTGTGATCTGTTGAACGATTCATTCTACCTGTTTGCTCAGGAGAAATATAATTTAAATCAATTCCTATTAAATTTTGACTTGTATTTATTACCCCAGAATCTTTATATATAGAAGCAAATCTTAGGTTGATAATCTTAAGTTCTTTGCTCTTAGTGTTAAATAAAATTGAATCTGGATGAAGATTTTTATGAATTATTTTTTTCTTATGCAAATCTGAAATGGCAGCACTTAAACTTATAGCAATTTCAAGAATATCTGCAATATTTATTTTTTTACTTTTTATTAATGATGATAGGATTAATCCTTTAGCATTTTTTGCAAGTAAGTAAATTGAGGAATTTTCATTTATAATTTCAATAGGCTTAAGAATGTGTTGGCTGTCAATTTCTTTTCCAATGGTTAATTCGTTCTCAAGTCTTTCAGTATATTGTAAAGTTTTATAATCGGATTTGAGCTTTTTTAGAATGTATGTTTCTTTGTTTTCCTTATCAATTGCTCTATATATAGATTCTATATCATTCTCAATAATTAATTCTGAGAAAATCAGATTCTTTTGTTTTTTCATGCAAACAAGATAATAATTTTATTTCTATTTTTTGACCTCTTTTATCCTGTTTCCGATCGGAGCAATATCTTCAGGATCAATTAAACAATCAAAAAGAATAGGTTTCTTCTTTTTAACTAATTCACTTATAAAATCTGGATTTATATCACCTGGTTTTTCTATTTTATAAGCCTCTACACCTAAGCTTTCAGCAAATTTTACAAAATCCAAAGCTTGGTTAAAATTAACTCCCGGTGTTGATCTGCCATATAATATATTTGTTGAATGATGAACGATACCTAATCTACCATCGTTAAGAATAAAAAAGAATACAGGAACATTATTTTCCGATGCTGTTTTTAATTCATTCCCATTCATTATTGCGGCACCATCACCTGCAATAGCAATTGTAACTTTATGTGGAGCTCCAATAGAACCTCCAATTGAAGCTGGTATTGCATATCCCATTGATGAAAATCCTAATGCAATATGATAATTCCAATTCTTTTTAAGCTTTAAATAATGTCCAACCCAAAAAATGCATGAGCCATTATCATTAAAGATATTTAAATCATAATTATAAAAACTTTCGTAGATATCTTTTAATAATCTTGGAGTTTTAATCGGAGTACTTTGAGAATTATATAGTTCTGGATTAATGATGTTTGAAAATGAATCTCGATATTTTTTTATTGTATCTTCAGAATCTAGGTGCATAAAACCATTGAAACCATTATTATAAATTTTGTCATGAATATAGTTAATAGCAGTTTGTGCATTTCCAACTAGTCCATATGTGTTAGGGAATGATCTTCCAATAATATATGGATTTATATCGATTTGAATAATTTTTTCTGTTTTTGCTAAATAAGTACTCCATGCATTAGAAGAAAATTCATTAAAGGAAGTTCCAATAGCTAATATGGTTTCTATAGTTTCATTTTTAATATATTCTTCTGGAATTACATTTGAACCCGCACCAAAAACACCTAAGAAGTATGGTGATTCATTATTAAAGGCCGATTTTCCTTTTGGAGTAACCATAACCGGTACTTTTAATAATTCAACTAATTTCAATAATTCATCTCGAGCATTTGATTGAATAACTCCATGACCTGCTATTATTAATAAAGATCTTGAACTTTTTATTTCTTCAATTATATTGTCAGCAGCTGATTTGTCTAAAAGTTGATCATTGTAGTGGCGGAAATATTCTTGTGTGTGTTCAACTTCTTTAGAAAAGAGATCTGCGCCAATATTTAAAAAAACAGGTCCTTTTCTTCCTTTAAATAAATAACGAATAGAATTTCTAAAGTATTGTAGAAAAGAATCAGCCTGGAAAATATCAGCATGAAACCTAGTAGCTTCTTTAATTGAGGCAGCAATATTCATATTAAAAGATTCTGTATCTTGAATCGCACCACGAAATGCTTTGTCTTTAGGAATTGCTCCTGAAATTAATAATAAAGGAATTCCATCAGCGTAAGCAGAAATAATTCCTGTAAAAGTATTTGATAATCCTGGCCCGGCAGTGGTAAGTAAAACTCCAAACTTACCTGATGTTCGAGCATATCCATCGGCCATAAAAGCTCCGCCTTCTTCATGTTGGCAACGTATAAAGTGCATCTCGGGATAATTGTTAATCTCATCGCCAAAGCCAACAGTATAACCTCCTTGCATACCGAATATGTAGTTTACTTTTTCTTTTTTTAAGAAGCTAAGTATGATTTTCGATATTTTTTCTTTTATTACCTCCTTTGTTATTCTAATTTCCATGATTCAGTTTAGGTTAAATGTTCGACTCGTTACATTGTTTAAAAATCAGGTTTGGGTAGAGTTATATTAAAATGCGTTTTTTTGTCTAAATATATTTTTGCGTTTTTAATAGCAAAATCAATAACATGTCCACCTAGTTTTTTATCTTCATCAATAAAATGAAAGTGAAATCCAGATGTGGATATTTTTTCGAATGATTTTGGAAAATAAAATCCCACTAAGGTGCCCTTTACGTCTTGAACATTAAAATTATTAGATTCTTTTAGTATTTTTTCTATGGTTGGGTAAGGTTTCTTTACTGAAGAATTGCTCCTTAAATCTAAAAAAGAAAAGGATCCATCAATTTTTATAGCATAAATTGAAGTTTTATCAATCTTTGATTTTAATTCTTTTTTGGTTAGCTCCTGATTCAATTCTTTAAGTAGAAATGGATTCGCTTCAGTAAATTTTGTTGCAATAATAAAAGGGGATTTACCATGAAATACTTCTTCTATTTCTCCATCATATTTAGCTCTATATATTTTACCATTGTAAATGATCATTTCACCATTTAAATGATTAAATGTTCCAAGTCCAAAATCATTAGATGGAATTATATCCTTAATTAGAAAAGAATCTTCAAAATTTCCTTCAATTAAATCAGCTGCTGTGCAGACCTGATTTACAATACTACCTCTCATGTAACGTAATGCGGTTTAGGGACCTTGCTAATATAGTAAACAATAATTGTTTAAACAATATAATCTAATTTAATCTTTATTTAGAAATCAGTACAACAATTTAATTTTTCATTCGTATTATTGTTGATTATTATATGATGTATGAGATTTAATATTGCTTTTATATTACTGCTAATTGTTATTACTCCCTTCGTTGGATTGGCTCAAGACACAGCAAAAAAGGATACTTTTTATGTTACTAAAACTGTAATTGTTGATGGAGATACAATTCCGAATGTGAGTATAGAAGAGGTTGTTGTGTTTCCTAAGCTTGTTTTTAAGAATAAACGACAATCAAGACGTTACAGGAAACTGATCCGAGATGTAAGAAAAGCTTATCCATATGCAATCTATGCAAAGATGAAATTGGATGAGATGGAGAATGAGTTTAACAAACTAACAACAGAGAAAGAAAAGAAAAAGTATATAAAGATTATCGAGAAAGAGTTGATGGGAGAGTTTGGTTCTGAACTTAAAAAGCTCACCATTACTCAAGGTAGAATATTGCTTAAGTTAATTGATCGGGAAACAGGAGATACATCTTATGAATTACTCAAAGAATTAAGAGGGGGTGTTTCTGCTGTATTTTGGCAAGCAATTGCTCGATTATTTGGTTCTGATTTAAAATCCCAGTACGATCCTACTGGCGATGATTTTTTAATCGAAAGAGTTGTAAGGTTGATAGAATCCGGACAGATAAAACTGGATAAAAAGATATTGGAAAGATTAAAAGTACCATCTTGATAGTTCAAAATGGTACCATTTTATTTTACATTAAATCTAATAAAGCTTTAACAATATTATTAGCTCCATCGCCAATTTGACCAATATTAGCATCTAGCATATAACAAGGAGTTGTTACAGCTTTATATTTTTCATCAATTATAACTTCTCCATGAGTAGTTTCTTTATGGTTGGCTTTCATAGCCGAAATTGCTTCTGCAGTTCCTTTATCCTGACCAATTGTAACATCAATGTTTTCTAATATTTTAGCAAATAAAACAGGTGCAATACATAAAGCACCTATTGGTTTGCCTTGCTCAATCATACCTCGAATTGCTTTTTCAACATCAAGGTTAACTGAACAATCAGCACCATCAAATGCAAATGTGCTGAGATTTTTAGCTGCACCAAAACCTCCAGGGAAAATCAGTCCGTCATAGTTTTTAGCTTTAAATTCAGCTAAATCAGATATTTTGCCCCTAGCAATTCGTGCTGATTCTATTAATACATTTCTTTTCTCTGGCATTTCTTCACCTGTAATGTGATTAATTACATGGTGTTGATCAATGTTCGGAGCAAAAATATCGTAAGTCGCAGCATTTTTTACTATTGAGAATAGTGTAAGAGTAGCCTCGTGAATCTCAGTTCCGTCAAAAACTCCATTACCCGATAAAACAACAGCTATTTTTTTCATAATATATAAGTTTAATTTATTTTAATTTGAGTAATTGTAAATATAAATCTATTTTGTAATGATTTCAAGAGCAATTTATTATGAAAAGAACATTTATTGCTATTAAAACTGCAATTTCGAAAGAATCTGAAGCATTATTGAATCATCTAAAAAGTGAATTAAAAGATGAAAAAATTAGATGGGTTGATACAAATAATTTGCATTTAACATTATTTTTTGTTGGTGATTCTAGTGAAGAATTGGTAAGCGAAATAAAGGAGAAGCTTAAGGCAGAGCTTTATAATGTAAAATCATTCAAATTGAGTTGTAAAGGGTTAGGAGTTTTTAGAAATGTTTATAATCCTAAAGCAATTTGGTTTGGATTTGAAGATTCTATAAGTTTAGATAGTTTAAAAAATAACCTTAATCAAGCTTTAAATGAATTAGGTTTTGAAATTGAAGAGAAGATATTTAAACCTCATCTAACAATTGGTAGAACAAAACACATCAAAAATAAAAATAAGCTAAAAGAATTATTGTCTTCTAATGAAAATGTAAAAATCCAGGACTTTTATATTAAAGAGGTAATTTTTTACGAAAGTATATTAACTTCTAAAGGGCCTATTTATAAAGTGATTGATAAATTTTTATTAACTTAAATGTTACGACCTTTCAAAATAGTGAGTATAGTATAAATGATAATTTTGAAATCGACGTAAAGAGACATATTCTCAATATAAAGAATGTCATATTTAAGTCTTTCTATCATTTGATCAATATTTTCTGCATATCCATATTTTGTTTGTCCCCATGAGGTAATTCCGGGTTTAACCTTTTGCAAATGTAAATAATGAGGTGCAATTTCAACAATTTGATCAATGTAAAATTTTCTTTCAGGACGAGGTCCAACTAAACTCATATCTCCTTTAAGAACATTCCAGAAATTAGGCAGTTCATCAAGTTTTGACTTTCGCATAAATTTCCCGAAGGGAGTAATTCTATTGTCGTTTTTTGATGATAACGAAGGACCGTTTTTTTCTGCATCGGTATACATCGATCTAAATTTGTACAATGTAAATGGCTTTCCAAATCTTCCAATTCTCTCATGACTATACATGATTGGACCTTTTGATGTAATTCTAATTCCTATAGCTAAAGAAATAATTATTGGAGAAAGTAAGATTAATGCTGTAAGCGAGATGCTAAAGTCAATAACTTGCTTTAATTGTGTTTGCCACATTGGCATTAAGCTATGAGATATCTGAATAAGGGGTGTGCTATAAATATGAGACATATTTACTTTGCCCGTTAGTATATCATACATGCTGGCAATTACTTTTATAACTACATTTTTATCGTCGAGGTAATTAATAATATTTTCAATTTCTTTGTGTTCAGTATATTCAAGAGCAATAATAACTTCTTCTATTTTGTAAGTGTCAATAATATTTCTTACGTTCGATAAATTACCTAGATTTTTAAGATGCTTTTCTAAAAGATAATTTTCTTTTTTTAATATTGATACAAAACCAGTAAACTTATTTCCTACAGATCGTTGTTGATTTTCAATCTTTTCAAAAATTTCTAAAGCTTTATTATCGCCTCCAATAATTATTGTATTAAATCCAATTTTTCGTTTATGTATTTTGTTATTTGTAATTGATGTTAATATTAATCTAGGAATATAAGTTGCAAGAAAATGAAGGCTTAATAGTGTTAGAAATAATTTGTAGTAATTTTGATAATGAGATACTACATCATCAAGTAGGGATGTAAAGAAGATTATTATTGATCCAAAAAGAATTGTAAAAAAAGTTTGTGCTAATTCCTTTAATCTAGATTTTCTGTAGATATCTTTATAGTAACCACTCAGAAAATATAGGAAGATCCAAAAGATTGGAATAAGAATTATTCCAAAAAAGTATTTAGTTGTAAATTCAATATTGGGATGAGATCCTAATTCAATTGGTTCTATGTAAGCTTTTCTGTATATAAAGAATAGACTCCAGCTAATAATAGCCGTAAAGAAATCAAAGAATAAGTACTTAAAAGTGTGTAAGCGTTTATTCATTAGGTTTTAGATCAGATATTTTTTTGAATTGTTGAATAACAACGTAAAAAAAATAAAATTGTTGTTAATAAAAAAACAAAATTCAAATAACTTAACAGAATTGGAATGCTAAGAATTAAGTATTACCTGATCTAATTGATTCATAATTTCAAAGGTATTCTTAATTGAATTTAAAATTGAGGGGGCTTCTGATAAATTTTCAAAGTCGTCATCTTTACAAATCCTCAAAAAATGAGAAACCTCATTGTTGAATGGATATTTACTCTCCACAACATATTCTTTTCTTAAAATTTTACCGTTTTCGAATTTATGAATTGTTCCAAAATGATCTTCGAAATTAATATCGATGGTTTCATCTTTTTGATATAATAGGATTCTGTCTTTTGTAACAGAAGATAAATTATTGAGTTTTATATTTGCAGTAGCACCGTTGTCATAATCAATTCTAATATGAATTAAACTAAAATGACTTGAATTAATTGGTAATGCAATTGTTGAGATTTTTTTAATTGATGAATTGAAAATAGAATCAACCAAATATATATTATTAAATATTTCGGTAAAATAATCTTGTTTTCTAACCAGATTTGTGAATGAAGTATTTAATTCAATTAATTTTGGATTTTCAATATAGTCTGACAATTCAAGGTACTCCGAATAAAATAACTTTGATTGTTTTATGTGAATTTTCACTCTTGCTTCTGATGCAACTTTAAAAATTTGTTTTATTTCCTCTATACTTAATTGTGATATATTCTCGATAAATAAGTGGCACGATTTTTTAATTGCATCAATAGCAAAATCAAAATTAGGTCTTATGGAATTTGCAATATAAATAATATCTACAGCCGAAAATAATTCACTAGCTGATGATAAAAGCTTAGCATTGCAGCTTTGAATTAATGGTAATAGATTATCAGGTTTTGGAGAGAATATACCATATATCTTTTTATTTACCGAATTGTAAATTTCTAAAAAATGTTCTTCTTCAGATGCTGAGTTTATTCCAAGTAATCCTATTTTCATAATATCATTTAAAGGTTATACAAACTTAATTTATTTGAAAAATATAGATATGGTTTACAAAATCTATTTATTAACTAAATTATGTTAATAACATATTTATATACGTTAATAATCTTGTTTTACTAGATTTTAGTGTGATCTTGCTTTTTTAGCATACTTGTTAACTGAATTGATTTTTGATTATTCACGATTGTTCCTTTATATTTGCCAGTGATTATAAATAGAGTAGATTAATGATCGATACCTACAGACATAAAGGATTACGTAAAAAACTTGTAGATCAGGTAAAAGAAAAAGGAATAACCAGTAACTCAATTCTTGAGGCTATAGGGAAAGTTCCTCGACATTTTTTTATGGATAGTGGTTTTATTGAATTTGCATATCGCGATCAGGCATTCCCAATAGGTTCTGGTCAAACAATTTCTCAGCCATATACGGTTGCTTATCAAACTGAACTTTTAGGAGTAAAAAAGCATGATAAGATTTTAGAAGTTGGAACAGGATCAGGATATCAGTGTGTAATTCTTTTAGAGCTTGGAGCTAAAGTGTATACTATTGAACGTCAAAGAGAATTGTATTTGAAATCGAGAGCCTTGCTCACTCAAATGGGGTATAAACCTTACTTTTTTTATGGCGACGGTTATGTAGGACAACCAAATCATGCACCTTTCGATAAAATTTTAATAACCGCAGGAGCTCCTGAAATCCCAAGAGAATTACTTAAACAACTTAAAATAGGTGGTAGAATGGTTGTTCCGGTTGGAGGTCCTCATGGTCAGGTTATGGTTGCAATTGATAGAATTGACGAAAATGAATATAAGGAATCTGAGCATGGGCACTTTGCTTTTGTTCCTATGCTTAAAGGTAAACAGTAAAATAATAATTTAGATATGATTAATATTAAGATATTTGTGTTTAATGCGTTTCAAGAGAATACATTTTTATTATTTGATGAAACAAAAGAATGTGTAATTATTGATGCAGGATGCAATGAAGAAGTTGAGTTTAGTCAAATTGATGAATTCATAAAAGAGAATAACTTAGTTTTGAAGTCAATTATAAATACCCATTGTCATATAGATCATATTATGGGTAATTCATATTTAGTAAATAAATATAAAGTTCAATCAATTGCTCATAAAGAAGATTTACCTTTAATCGAAAGATCAAAAGATATGGCAGCAGCATTTGGATTTGATGTGCAGGAGCCACCAATTCCTAATCAGTTTGTAAATGAAGGAGATGAGATAAGGTTTGGTAATACAGTATTAAATGTTAAACATGTTCCGGGACATTCTCCAGGTAGTATCGCATTATATAATGACTTAGAGAAGTTTGTAATTGTTGGTGATGTGTTATTTGCCGGAGGAATAGGAAGAACAGATTTGCCCGGAGGAGATTATGATACTTTAATAGCAAGCATTAAAGATAAATTATTTACTTTAAATGGTGATGTAGTGGTATATCCAGGTCATGGTGAGAGCACTACAATAGCACAAGAAAAGGAATCTAATCCGTTCTTTTAAATGCTTGAAATCTAGTGATGAACATTAAAAAATAATTATTGTTGTATAACATATCTTGATGAATGAATAATATGATAATTTATAGGTTTATTCATTGATCTTATTTTTAATTTTGGACGTATATAATTAAACAAATTTATAATATATTAAATAAATTAGAATATGGCTCTAGATAATTTCATTCAACGTCACATTGGTCCTAGGGATCAAGAAATCAGTAAAATGGTTGAAAAAATTGGCGTTTCCAGTTTGGATGAACTAATTAACAAAACAGTTCCTTCGTCTATTAGATTAGACAAACCATTGCCTATTGGAAAAGGTATGAGTGAATATGAATATACAGCTAAACTTAGAAAAATCGCTGCTAAAAATAAATTGTATAAAACATTCATTGGAATGGGATATTACGATACAATTTTACCAGCTGTAGTTCAGCGTAATATTCTTGAAAATCCGAGTTGGTATACATCATATACTCCATATCAGGCAGAGATATCACAAGGTAGATTAGAGGCTTTATTAAATTTTCAAACTGTAATAATGGATCTTACAGGTATGGAAATGGCAAATGCATCTTTACTAGATGAATCAACATCTGCAGCAGAGGCTATGATTATGCTTTATAATGGAAGACCAAGGGCACAAGCAAAGGCAGGTGCAAATGTTTTCTTTATTGATGAAAACATGTTTCCTCAAACAATGGATGTTATTGAAGCTCGTGCAACTCCACTTGGAATTGAAGTTGTAAAAGGTAACTTTAAAGATTATGCTTTAAACGATAAGATTTTCGGAGCAATTATTCAGTATCCTACGGCTGACGGTAAAATCGAAGATTATAAAGAGTTTGTAGAAAAAGCTCACGAAAATGGTACAGCTGTTACTGTAGCAGCTGATATTATGAGTTTAGTTTTATTAACACCTCCTGGTGAATGGGGAGCTGATGTTGTTGTTGGTTCAACACAACGCTTAGGTATTCCAATGGGATATGGTGGTCCACACGCGGGCTATTTTGCAACATCAGAAAAATACAAGAGAAATATTCCAGGTCGAATTATAGGTGTATCAAAAGACGCACAGAATAAATTGGCTTTACGTATGGCTCTTCAAACTCGCGAGCAGCATATTAAACGTGAACGTGCAACATCTAATATTTGTACTGCACAGGCATTATTAGCTACAATGGCTGGGATGTATGCTGTGTATCATGGAGCAGAAGGTTTAACTCGAATAGCAATGCATATTCATAACATGGCGGTAACTTTAAACGAAAAGTTACAAGCTTTAGGTTATGAGCAAGAAAATAAAGATTTCTTTGATACGTTAAAAATCAATTTAGGATCAGTTAAGGCTTCTGATATTGAAAAATTAGCTCTTGAAAAAGAGATTAATTTTAATTATATCGATGATAAAACAATTGGTATTAGTACCGACGAAACAACATTAATTCAAGATATAAATAATGTTGTTGAGATTTTTGCCGAAGCTGCTGCTAAAAAGACAGATGCGGTTTGTCATATCAATAACGAAATAGGCTTTGATTCTAAATTCAAACGTTCATCAGATTTCTTAACACTGGAAGTATTTAATAGATACAGAAGTGAAACTGAAATGATGCGTTATATAAAGAAACTTGAGAGAAAAGATTTCTCTTTAACTCACTCAATGATTTCTTTAGGTTCGTGTACAATGAAGTTGAATGCATCAACTGAAATGTTTGCAATGAGCTGGCCTGAATTTGGAGGTCTTCATCCATTTATTCCAGCAAATCAGGCAGAAGGTTATGCACAATTAATCCATGAATTAGAAGAAGATTTAAAAGTAATTACCGGATTTGATTCTGTTTCATTTCAACCAAACTCTGGTGCAGCAGGTGAGTATACCGGATTAATGGTGATTCGTGAATATCATAAAAATAATGGTCAGGGGCATAGAAATGTTGCTCTTATTCCATCTTCAGCGCACGGAACAAATCCTGCGAGTGCTGTAATGGCAGGAATGAAAATTGTAGTTGTTGAGTGTGATGAAAAAGGAAATATCGATATTAAAGATTTAAAGAAAAAAGCAACTGAACACAAAGATGATCTTGCAGTGTTTATTGTAACTTATCCTTCAACACATGGTGTTTTTGAAAGTCAGATTCGCGAAATGATGGACATTACACATGAGTACGGTGGACAAGTATATATGGATGGTGCAAATATGAATGCTCAGTTGGGATTAACTAGTCCTGGTTTTATTGGTGCTGATGTTTGTCACTTAAATCTTCATAAAACATTTGCTATTCCTCACGGTGGTGGTGGCCCAGGAGTTGGTCCAATTGGTGTAGCTAAACATTTAACACCTTTATTACCAAGTCACCCAGTAATTAAGACCGGTGGTGAAAAAGGTATTCCAGCAGTATCTGGTGCACCATGGGGTAGTGCTAGTGTACTTACAATTTCTCATGCTTATATTAAGATGATGGGTAGTGAAGGAATAACAAGTTCTGGTAAAATGGCTATTCTTGGAGCTAATTATATTGCTTCATCATTAAAGGGATATTATGATATTCTTTATACTGGTGAAACAGGATTTGTTGGACACGAGATGATTGTTGAATGTCGTAACTTTAAACCAATGGCAAATATCACAGAAGCAGATATTGCTAAACGTTTAATGGATTATGGATTTCATGCTCCAACATTATCGTTCCCAGTTCATGGAACATTAATGGTTGAGCCAACAGAAAGCGAATCTTTACAAGAATTAGATCGATTTATTGAAGCTATGTTATCTATTCACAATGAAATTATCGAAGTAAAAGATGGCAAAGCAGATGCTGAAGATAATGTTCTTAGAAATGCACCGCATACTCAAGAAGTAGTTGTTGGCGATGCTTGGAACAGATCTTATGGTAGAGAAAAAGCAGCTTTCCCATTAGCGTGGGTTCGTGAAAATAAATTCTGGCCTATGGTTAGTCGTATTGATGATGGCTATGGTGATAGAAACTTAATTTGTTCTTGTGCACCAATCGATGAATATCGAGATGGAGAGTTTACTTTTGAACCAGTAAAGTAGAAAAATTTAAAATATAAAAGAACCGGTATAGATAATTCTGTACCGGTTTTTTAGTCTTTGTTTAATAAAATGGTTATGGCTCAAGAAATTCTTTTAGCTCCAATACAGGGAGTTACAGATTATATATTTAGAAATACTTTCCAAAAGTATTTTGGCGGTGTTGATTCTATGTATTCTCCATATCTTAGATTAGATAAGGATATGCAATTAAAGAATGCCAAGATTAAAGATGTATTACTTGAGAATAATCAAGGAGTAAATCTTATTCCGCAAATAATGACAAATAGTTCTGAAGGATTTATTTATTTGTCTGAGTTTCTTGTCGAGCAAGGATATGATCATATTAATTGGAATTTAGGTTGTCCATTTCCTATGGTAACAAATAAACAATTAGGTTCTGGATTGTTACCGCATCCTGAGAAAATTAAGAAGATTTTAGATGAGGCATTATCAAATATCTCAGTAAAAGTTTCTATCAAAATGAGATTGGGACTAGAAGATGAAACTGATATTTATAAGATAATCCCTATTCTGAATGATTTCCCAGTGTCTGAAATTATTATTCATCCGCGCACCGGCAAGCAAATGTATAAAGGTCATATTAATACCGACGTTTTTGAAGAATGTTTGAGTTTAACTGATCATAAGATTGCGTATAATGGCGATATCAATAATTTAGATGATTATCATTTATTAAAATCTAAATTTAATTCAGTAAACTCTTGGATGCTAGGGAGAGGTTTGGTTTCTAATCCATTTCTTGCAGCTCAAATAAAGGGTGATGAAATTCAGGAAAACAAAATGGAAGTTTTTAAGAAGTTTCATGATGAATTAGCTCAGCAATATTTGAATAAATTATCAGGGGCATCGCATTTATTAAATAAAATGAGAGTTTATTGGGAGTATTTTGCATTGTCGTTTTCCAATAGTCATAAAGTATATAAAAGAATCAAAAAAGCAACTTCAATAGAAAAATATAATCTTGCAGTCGAAAAAAACTGCAATGAAGAAGATTGGATAGTTTAAACTATATTTTTATTTACTTCCTAAAAGACTTCTAGAGTAAATAAGTGAGTTTAAATCTGAGTATGTTAAAGTTCCTTTTTTTCTATTCCAAAAATAAGATTTAAAATACAAGATTGAATCATTGGTTAGTTGTTTAGGTATTTTTGTTCGTAACTGAAAATTGTTAGATTTTTTATTTAAGCTTGTATTTTCCCAGAATAAGATACTATCCTTTGAATTTGTAACTTGATATACTAGACTTGTGTTTTTCTTAGAAATCCCTTTTATTGAAAATGAAATTTCATAAAAATAGTTTTTGTTTTCGATTGGTATTTTTTTAATAATAGTGTGGTATTCAGAATTAAACTTCTCTGGTTTTTGCTTGTTGTCTGAATATATCATTTTATAGTCTAAAAATTTGCAATATAAAGTATCAGAAATTAATTTATTTTTTGAGCTAACATATAGACTAGTCTTCCTGAAAATATCCATACTTCTTTGAATATTATTAAATAAAGAGTCATTTTTTATCAGAGAAAGACTGAGATCATTGTTTACAATATAAAGGTCTTGGTTTGATATGAAATGTCCATTCGAATAAAAATCAACTATGTCTCGATTATCATTCATAAATGCAAGTTTCTTATAACAATTAGAATTTGTAGTATCTAATTTGCTTCCTAAAGAGCTACTTAAATTTGGAATTTTAGTCTTGTAATTTGTGTTTAAGAATGCAAGGACAGTTTCATATATATCCAAATGACTTACAATACTATGATATAATTTTGGTTGTTTTAACAATGGAGAATATATTAATAATGGGACATGGTATCTTTTTAAGGAATTTTGTATAGGAATTTCTGTCATTGGATGATCCCCCGTAATAATAAAGATTGTATTTTTAAATTCCGGCCTTTTTCTATATTCTTCAAAAAAGATTTTTAAAGCATCATCAACAAATAAAATGCTTTTAATAAATTTCTTATAAGTATTAAAAAATACTTTATCATCAATATTCTCGATAAGTAGATTAAAGCGTTTGTTATACAGTTCTTTGTTTGGTATTTCGTATGGAGAATGGCTTGTTCCGGTAAAATAAAGATCAAATCTTTTTGAATTAGGTAGCGTGTCAATAACTTCAAATGCTTGATTAAATAAATCTTTGTCGTTATAACCCCAGAAAAATTCATTAACTATTATTTTATCATAATTAGGTGAGAATCTTCTCTTATCAAAGATCAAATCAATATTGTTATAATTAAAAAATGCTTCTTTGTTATGAAACCAACTTCCTTGACCATAGAAAAATGAAGTATAATAATTGTTTGAATTTAAAATGGAAATAAGAGAGTGGTGGTATGGGTATTTACTTAAAATCGTAAATCCTTTTTCTCCATAAGGTAGTCCTCCTGTTATTGATGGTACAGCTGCAAAAGACCTTTCTCCAAGGGTAAAACACTTATCCCAACATAAACTTTTTTTACTTAAATCATATAAAAAAGGCATTAGTTTTAAGCCTTTATATGTATTTAAGAAGTCGTTGTTTAAACCTTCTACAATTAAAATTACGATATTGGGTGATGTGTCAGAAATATTAAATAGCGAACCCAGTACATCCTTTTTATCAAATTTATGTAATAAAGGATAGTCAAGGTTAATATATTCTTTTGAATTGTTTAGATTCTGAAATTCTTCAGAATTTGTTTTATTATAAGAAGTAATGTCTTTCTTTAGAATTCTTTGTAATGTTTTGGAGTAAAAATAGATTGATTTGTTTACAGTAAACTTATTGTCTTTTAAGGAATTAGTAATGGTTGGAATTAGATTCGCGGACATTAACAAAATAAAAATAGAAAAAGTAATATAAATTATTCTTTTTGAAGGAAGATAGTGTTTTAATATTCTATGCGATATTAATATTAGACTAATTAATATGACTGAAATCAAAATAATCTCAAAATAATTTATCCCAGATGTATTTACTGTATAATTAATTTCTTGGAATGAATATTTAAATAAAAAGATGTCTAATAGTTCTAGCTGATATGAAAAATATTTTATTATTAGAACATGTAAAATCGCAAAAGTCAAAATAATTATAATGCTGATAGGTGGCTTTTTTAGTTTGCGAAAGGGGTAAAAAATAATAAATAGAACAATTAGGATTGGAGAAAGTCTTATTGTGTCGTATAAAAATCCTTTAAACTCTGATCCTAATAATTCTAGGGAATAACTATGGTATTTTGTAATTAGAAATAATTCTGCTAAACGAAGAAGGAAGAGTGCAATAAATACTATAAAGACAATTTTAAAATATGACTGAAACTTTTTTTGTTGATTCATTTTTTAAATTAATATTTAGAATTTAATTCAACTTTTGGATCTGGGACATTAAGTTCATTATAAAACTCAATGCGATCAATTATTTCGCCTATCATTAATAACATTAAAACTATTATAGAATTAGTCGATTGTGAAATAAGTATTAATGAAAAGATAATACTTCCAATTCTAAGTATAGAGATTAAAATATTTTGTTTTTGGAGTTTATATTTTCTGTATATGTAGATTGTCATTCTGAACGAAATAATAAATACAAGCAAATAATACCAACCAGATAAGTATGCAAAAAGAGTTATTCCTATAAAAAGCGTTTGAGCAGAATGCATTTTTAAAGGCCATTTCCAAGTTGCTAATATGTACAGCATATCAATTGAAGATAAAAATAGTATACCAATAACTGATTTTATTGCAAACGGGATTTTTATTATATATAGATCAAGAAATACAGTTATGAAAAATAAAGAAAAAAGAATAATCTCTTTACTTAACCACGAATTTTTAAAATTAATTACTGATCTCCAAGCTCTGAACTTTTTGCCTAAATGTAACATACTAAATATTGATGCAATTAATGCTATAGCAATAAATATGTGTTTTTGAATCAGTGAAAAATGCTCTGTTTTTTTTGATAGAAACAAACTTACCAATACGGTAGATAAAAGTGTAAAGATCAACAAAGGCCATTCTTTTAATGCCGATATTTTTTTCTTAAAAGGATTATTATATAATGAGTTTGTTTGATCATTAAATAAAGATAAATCCATTTCAGGTCCAGTTGTATTTCTTGGCTTAGTGATTTTTATTTTAGATCCAACATAAACAGCAACAGGACTTGATTCTGCAGATTCATTTTTACTAAACTTTATGTTATCAAAATCTAAAGCACCTGTAGGACATAAATTAGCACAAGCCGGTTTTAAACCATCTTCAATACGGAGGTTGCAGAAAGTGCATTTGTCTACCACCTTTGTTTTAGGATTGTATTTTGGTGCATCATATGGACATGCCCATGTACAATATTTACAACCAATACATTTCTCTGGATTATGAATTACAGCTCCTGTTTTCTCATCTTGAGAATAGGCTAGGGAAGGACAGTTTTTTAAACAAGGTGCATCGTCGCAATGATTGCATGCTAGTGATAAATAAAATAAAGGTAATTCAGGAAAATGTTCATCTTGAGAAGAATGAATATTTCTCCATTGATCAGGTGCTTGAAAACCATTTTCGTTTATGCAAGCAACAACACAAGCATGGCATCCAACACATTTATTCTGATCAAAAATGAAAATATTCTTTTGCATTTTATTTACTTATCCTCTCGTAATTTACCATATTATCATGGAATGCTGTTCCGTGTCCCATATCTGTTTCGCGACCTTTAGATAATATATTAGGACAAGCACCTTCCTCATGCCAATATCCATTTACAATTACAATATTTCCCGGTCGTAAACTTGCATCAATTTTTGCTTTTATTTTTAGCTCTCCACGATCATTAAAAACTTTTATAAGATCATTATTATTAATTCCTTTTTTTTGAGCGTCTCCTAAATTTATTGTTGCATATGGTTCTGGATCAATTGCTTTTATGCTTTCTAAATTGCCAAATTGCGAGTGGATCCGGTTTTTTGTATTAGGTGACATTAAGTTAAAAGGGAAACTGTTAATATGGGTTTGATTATTCTCTTTTGTTTTTTCGTAAGTAGGTAATGGATTAAGGCCCCAATCTTTTTCTGTGGTTTCAGAATATAACTCTATCTTACCCGATGGAGTGTTGAATTTATAATCTGAAAATGCAATTTCTTGTAACCTAGGAGCTAAAATAGGAGCCTCTTTTAATTTTTTAACTGATAAATTTTCAAAAGGTTCTAGTTGTTTGTCGAGCCATTGTTCTATAGCTTCATCGGCAGGGGAAGGAATGTTCTTTTCAATTTCTGATTCGAGAAATCCCATTTTCTTTGCTAAGTGATAATAAATTTCAGTTTCTGGTTTTACTTCACCGATAGGCTCAATAACCTTTTGTCGTAGTTGAATATAAGGATTCCAATACGACGATATAATATCAGATTGTTCGAACATTGTTTTCGCTGGTAATACAATGTCGGCTTCTTTTGCTGTATCTGTTAAAAATTGTTCTACAACTACTTTGTATTCAAGCTTATCAAAAGCTTTTTTTATTTTATTGCTATCCGGATTTTGAGATAATGGATTCCCACGTTCTACCCATGCCATTTTTAGTTCAGGGTTAGATAAACGTAGCATATCTTCACCTAATCGTGCCGTAGCTATTTCTCTTCGAAAAATCCCATCAGGTTTTTCAGGAGGAAAATAATTTAGAGGTTCTTTTATTTTGCTAAAAATATCTCCTTGTAAATCGGCGTAATGCCAACAAGCTCCTTGTTTTCCAATATTACCTGTTATAATAGATAAGGCTAATAAACAACGTGTTGTTTGTCCTCCATTTGTATAACGCTGCATTCCATAACCAGGAATTAAAGTCATGGGTTTTATTGTACCTATTAAATTAGCTAGCTTCTTAATAAATTTAACTGATACACCACATTCCTTACTTGCTTCGTAAAGATCAATTTTTGAAACTGATTCCTTAAATTCATCAAATCCTAAAACGTACTTTTTAATAAAGTCGTGATCAATTTGATTTTCTTCAATTAGTATTTTTGCAATTGCTAAAGCTAAAACCCCATCTGTTCCAGGGATAGGTTGTAATAATAAATCAGCCTTTTCCGATGAGGCTGTTCTTCTGGGATCGATATAAACTAATTTTGCACCTTTTTGTTGTGCTTTTTCAATTGGAATCATTTGCTGAATATTCGATTCGGCAGGATTCTTTCCCCACACTACAATCAGTTTAGCATTTTCTAAATCCCAAGGAACATTATGTTTGTTTTCGCCTAGAGTAAGTCGCGTAGCTTCTAAGCCTGCAGGCCAACATAAGTTTCCATAAACTGTTGTTGCACCGCCATACATTTTCCAGAAGTTTATACTTACCGAATTTAATAATCCAGACATTCCGCTTGCAAAATAGAATAGTACAGAATGTGCTCCAAAATTAGTTTTAAAATATTTTAGTTTATCAGAAATTTCAATTAAGGCATCTTCCCAGGAAATTTGTTTAAATTTCCCATTAACATTTTTAAGTGGATGAAGGATTCTTTTTGAAGAGTTAACACGTTCAACATAGCTTAATCCTTTCAAACAAATTCCTTCTGGTGTAGCTTTGTTTAATGGTTGAGGATCAATTTTAATAACTTTTCCATCGTCTGTCCACACTTTAAACGAACAAGTACTGTAGCAATTTCTAGGACAAGCAGTATTATGTGCTTTCATTATTATTCCTTAATTCGTTCTATAGCATCTTCTATTACAATTGTAAATACATCTTTTAATTCTAATCCAGCTGCTGTGACTTGTTGAGGTACAATACTCGCTGTGCTCATCCCAGGAACAGTATTTACTTCCATAAAGTAAATACTGTTATTTGCATAAATATAATCTACACGAACGATTCCGTTTAAATCAAATATATCATAAATCTGTGATGATAAATTTTGAATTTCTTTTGTTAGTTTTTCGGAGATTCTAGCAGGTGTTATTTCTTCGGCTAGTCCTTTGGTATATTTTGCTTCATAATCAAAAAACTCATTTTTACTAATAATTTCTGTTGGTGGAAATATTAAAGTTTGGTTTTTGGTTTTAAGTAATCCGCATGTTAATTCTGTGCCTTCAAGAAATTCTTCAATTAATACTTCAGTATCTTCTTTAAATGCTTCATCTAGTGCTTTTCGAAGCTCTCCTTTTTCTTTTACTTTTGATATTCCAAAACTTGAACCACCACAGTTAGGTTTTACAAAACAAGGTAATCCTGTTGTATTAATTATTTGATCTGCGTCAATTGTCTCACCTTTTTTAATGGAAACAAACTTTGCTAATGGAATATTAAATGGCTTTAAATAGTTTTTACTAAAAATCTTATTAAACGTAAGTGCAGAAGCTAATGTACTTGGTGTTGTATAAGGAATTCGTAATGTATCAAAATATCCTTGTAATAAACCATTTTCACCTGGAGTTCCATGAATAATAATGAGAGCACAGTCGAATTTTGTTTTTTGATTATTTAAAGTAAAACTAAAATCATCTTTGTTTACAATTACATCGCAAAAATTATCGCTTTTTACAATCCATTCTGTACCTTTTACAATAACAGTAAAAATATTATATATAGATGTATCTAAAGTATTAGAAATCATCTCAGCACTGCCTATTGAAACTACATATTCTGAAGAATCTCCACCTGCAACTATGGCTATATTTTTTTTCATATAGTTTAATGTTAAAATCTTTATCAAAAATAAGGTTTATAGTGATATGTATGAATAATCTTTATTAAAAACTTTTCACAAAAAAGAGGTTGTCCAAAAAGTGGCGTTATATCATCCAGGACTTTATCGGGGATCTGATGATTAGTTGAAGTGTAACTATTTAAGAGATTCCCTTTTGCAAAGGAATGACATTTTATTAACTTTTTGGACAACCCCGTAATCTTGGGTTCAATATAATGAATATTTGTTTATATATTATTTAAACCATCCGAATTTTAAGCTAACAAAAGCACCAAAATCCGAAAAATCTTCATTGTTGTAGTTTTCAATTTGATCAGCATCAAAAGCAAATCTATAATTTGCTCCTACACCAACTCTTAAAAATTTAGCTACATTAACTTCCATTTCAACACTTGGGTTTATAACAAAAAGAAAATCATCATGTATCCATCTTCCTAATGCATCATTATAAATATCTAGGTCACCCTTACCTAATTGTACATTGGTATTAAAATGAATTATTCGTTTAGGCATAAATATATATCCTAACCATAAACCTCTATGATCAAAATCTATATCTGAATTAATAAAGCTATCGTCATCTTCAAAAATATTATCTTCAATACTTATATGGTAAAATCCCAAAATAAATTGATCATTAAAGATGCCAGCAACTTGAGAACCACTCATAAATGCATTTTCACCATTTAAAGATGTAATGCTTGTTATTGATCCAATATACCCGCGAACTTTCGTTGGTTTCTTAAATAAGGTTTCAATATTATTTTTTTCTTCTTCTTGAGCCTTAAGTGTAATGATTGATAATACTAGAGTTAGAAGTATAAAAGTTCTTTTCATAATTTAAAAGTTTTTAATTCTTTGAAGAATATGCAAATAGTTTGCCAAAACAGTTTTTTGAGACTTAAATCTTATAAAACAAAAAAACGCCACATTAGGAATGTAGCGTTTTCAGAATAAAGCGTTGTGTTTATTGTACGGCAGGTTTTATTTTTGCCCAATTTTCTCCACGTTTAATTCTTGTAACTTGCATTTCGCTTATGGAAAATAATTTAGCAATTACATTCTGTTTTACTCCCTTTTCTAACATTCCTTTTAGGACTTTTACATCGTCTGCTTTAAGTTTGGAATTACGAATAATTCCTTTGTTTTTTATTTTATTGATTTCTTGTAAGCGAGGCATAATTCGTTCGTAGGCTGCTACTTTTGTTACCCATTGGAGATTTTTGTAATGATTGTTTCTTTTGTTCCAATCAAGGTGAATTACAATAGTTTGATTTTCGTTTTCTTTTTTAACAAAAACCATTGCCACAAGTTTGTGAACTAAAAATGTTTTTTTATTGCCATTCGTTTTAAAAGTAACTGTATGAAATCCTTTTGTTAATCCTGGTTTTAATATTTTACCCTTAACTTTATCATAACAATAACTTTTTACACGACCATAGCTACTCACTTCGTATCTTTTATCCGCGATTGGAACTTCCATCCAAATTTCATCTTCAATCTTCCTTAGGTTGCGCTCTGTCATTTTATATATGATTAAAATATAACGTTCTAACTATTTGTCTGTATCCCTGATTACGAAGGATGTATGAAATAGTTTAAACCTTATGACGAATGCGTTTTTTTTGATGATTAATGATTATTTAGAGGATATTAATTCTATTGTAAGCAATTGAATATTGCAGAAGTAGAAAATAGAAAACGGATGTTATTTTACCCTGGAAAAGATATTATTTAATAACTTTTCGCAGGTTAATATCATACTTGTTACCTGGTTTAAGAAAATAGAATTGGTTTTGATTTGGCTTAAGTTGTATATTAGAATTACTTTCTTCAGACCACATTGTACCGTCGTAGATAGTTATATAATGTTCTCCTACAACTTCAATTTTGTTTTGATGAACAATAATACCGGTGTTTTCGTCTAAGCCTAATCCTAATAATTCTGGTTTTGCGGAAAGAATTTCGAACATATCAAATTGTCTATTTCTTGCAAGCAAATGCTGATCAATGGCTATATTCTTAATTAAGGATAATCCTTCTTCATGATCACCCATCATAATCAAATTGGATTTTGTATCGCCACGTGCTAAATATGAACCTTGAATTGTTGCACCTGCTGATGTTCCTGCAATAACTCCATTTCTATGTAATATTCCAAATAATTCGAGATGAGTTAAAGTGTTTAAATAGGAATCTGCTAATCTCCATTGTCTTCCACCTTGAAACCAAACGCCAGTTGCAGTATTGAGAGCTTTTACAAATTCCATAGAATTAGCTTCGTTTGTACTTCGAGTATGTAAAACAGTTATCTTTTTAAAATTGAATCTTGAGAATCGGCTTATTAATTCTGTGTAATCAGGATCTTTGGAAAGACTTTTGTCATCACGAGCTGTCGGTATTATTACTATTTCTGCATTGTCACCTCCAGCTAAATCTCTAAATATTGGTATAAATATATTGTCGTTAGCAGCGCCACCAATAATAAGTAAACTCCCTGATTCAGGTCCGGTTGTTTGTGAATACGAATAATTTAGAGCTATTACTAAAATAAAAAAAGTCAGTAGAAGGGTGTAAATTTTTCTCATCTTCATTAAAATTTTGTAAATCTTACGGTATTAAAATGAAAAAGTTATGAGTTTTATTCATTAAAGTCTCTACCAGACAAATAGCGTTTCCATCTTTCTATTACTTGAGCCATATCATCAGGAATTTCTGAGTTAAATCGCATAAATTCACCAGTCGTTGGATGTTTTACTCCAAGTGTTTTTGCATGCAAGGCTTGTCGGGGTAGTATAGAGAAACAGTTCAGTATAAATTGTTTGTATTTCGTAAATGTAGTTCCCTTTAATATATGATTGCCGCCGTATTCGGGATCGTTAAATAGGGGATGACCAATATGTTGAAAATGCGCTCTAATTTGATGCGTTCGTCCAGTTTCCAACTGACATTCAACTACTGTTACATATCCCAATTCTTCAAGTACTTTGTAGTGAGTTACAGCATGCTTCCCTTGATCACCCTCAGGAAAAACCTGCATTATTTTACGGTTTCTTATATTTCTTCCAATATGTCCTGTAATGGTTCCTTCTTTTTCTTCGAATGTTCCCCAAACAATGGCAATATATTTACGTTCAGAAGTTTTTTCAAAAAATTGTTTAGCTAGTTTATTAAGAGCTTGTTCGGTTTTTGCAATAACTAAAAGACCAGTTGTGTTTTTATCAATACGATGAACAAGTCCGGGTCGCATTTCTCCCGAATTAAATAGTGGTAAATCTTTAAGATGATGCATCATTGCATTAACCAATGTGCCTGTATAGTGTCCATAAGAAGGGTGTACAACCATTCCAGCTTCCTTGTTAACAATTACAAATTGATCATCTTCAAAAACAATGTTAACAGGAATATCTTCAGGGATTAATTCAATTTCGCGTGGGGGATAAGCCATAACTATAGAAACAATATCACTTGGCTTAACTTTATAATTTGATTTTACTGCTTTATTATTTACTAATATATTATCTGCATCGGCAGCACTTTGAATTTTGCTTCTCGAAGCATTTTCAAGTCGATTTACAAGAAATTTGTCTATGCGCAGAGGTTTTTGACCAGGATCAACTTCGATTCTAAAATGTTCAAATAATTCTCTGTCTTCGTTTTCTATACTCTCTTCTTCTTTCATTCTTCACTTTAGACTTTAACGAATAATTATAAATTTCTTTGTTGTAGTAGCATTATCGGAATTTGTAACTCGAATAAAATAAATTCCTTGATTAATATTGGAAATATCTATTGATGATTCGTAAGTGCTGTTGTTTGAAACAATTCTTCCGTAAGAATCAAAAATAGAATATGAATACATTTCATAATTGTTTTTTAGATCAATATTTAATTTATCCTGTGCAGGATTAGGATAAATATTGAAATCAATTTTTATATTTTCAGGTTTTTTATCAATACCGGTAACAACTTCAACTTTATGACCAAACATTGGTCGGATCATTATGGTTCCTTCGTATTGTGATTGTTTCCATTCACCATTATTGTTGTAAAAAAGCTTGTCGTTATTTATACGATTTACATCAAAACCAACATTTAGCATTTCACGAGAATCTTCTTTTTGCCAGCCAATATAAAAAGGTCCGTTTAAAACAATTTTCTCATCGAAAGGTATTATAATAAATTTGTTAAGATCTCCAGAACTGATTGTGTCTAGTCCTTCAAGAGTATATATTATCGAATTTGGCTTACCATCAAGTTCATCCCAAACATGTATCTTATAATCTATTTGATTTGCATTATCCAGTGTTTGGTTAAAGTAGATCTGTATTCCAGATAAAGTATCTTCCTGGAATGAGTTAAACTGCATTGCAACCATTGCTTGTTCGGTTCCTTCTCCAATCAATCCATAACCATTCTCAGCTGTCCCATCGTCATAAGCATAATAATTGAATAGATTTTGAACCAATCGAGTTGTGTCATTCCAATTATAAGCTTCTGGAGAAGTTCCTGCTGTCGAGGATTGTATAGTGCCAACTACTTCATAAGCCGCTGAGTCTAATTCTGGACGTGGTGGGAATGGTTTTATTATTTTGGTATAATTAAGTTGGGTTGAAAATGGAGTCATATTATTAACGTCACCTTCCCCAAATTCAATAGGTGCATCCATAAATCCATATAAATCATAAATAAAATATTTTCGGGAAGCATTTTGTATGGAATTGCTTAGATTTCTATTAAGCATTGAAATAGTTTCCTTAATTTCGGTATTCATTACGTTAATATAATGCGTATTGGGGATTGCATCATAGCTTATAAAAAGCGAAGTGATAGGTTCTATAATTGTTACATCTTTTATGGTTGTGTCATTAATATTTCTATCCTTATTTAAAATAATAAAATCTAAATGCCAATGATCGGAGTTGCTTGCTCTACTTTCATTACTTTCCTCAGATGAAAGACTAGCATAGTTCCTGAATCTGAATTGAAAATTATCTTTACGATATTGATCCTGATTTACAGGAATGAGTACCTGCTGAAATTTTCGCTTTAGATTTGTAATGGTATCACCATAAATTGTATCCGTTTGATTTTCTAAAACATTATTTTCAATAAGCATTGAATCTACTTCATCGAAATTTGCATACCAAACTTTGTCCCATCTGGTTGAGTCAAGAGAATAATATTCAAGAATTAAAGTGTCTTTTGGATCAGGAGAATCTCCTAAACCTCCAGGTTCGTAATAAAAACTTAAGAAAATAGTATTATCTCCAGGATAATTTAGATTTATTTGTTTTGATGTTAGTGTATCTGCACTAAATGGTAAACTACTTGCATTTTCATAAATTATTCCTGAACTATTAATTGCATCTAAAGTGGCAACTCCAATACTTGGTGCGCTATCCGGATAACTTACATTAATAAAGGCCATGTTGTCTAACCATAATGATGAATCTGGTAATCCTACCGATTTAGCAAAATCATCAATAAATGGTAGAGATATAGAAGCTTTAGATTTTAAAGTTTCTTTCTGATCAAGTCTTTTTTGATGTAATCCTTTAATTAATGGATTTGTTTGAAGTCCGCTTAGAGCTTCTTGTGCAAATGAATTATTGGCAAATAATATTGCAAATGCAAAGGCGATATATGAAAGTTTTTTTCTCAAGATCTTTTAATCAATTATGGTTAAAGAGTCGGAAATCATGGTTGAATCTTCAATATATAATTCAGGATAAAGTATTGTTGAATCAACTGTTATCCATAAATCAATCGTTGAGCCTAATCGAATTGTTTTATTTTCTTTAAATGCCGGGTATTGTCTCCAAACCTTTGCTTCTAAAGAATCGGCTCCATCAAGAATAGATTCATCATATATAACCGCTCCTATATTTAACGCAGCTCTAAGGATTTTATTTTTAGCATTATTTAATGTGTAATGATCAAGATTTGGTACTTGAGTTTTCTGATTACTTAATCCCATTCCTAGAACTAGATCAACTTTTGAACCTTTTGGAATTAAAGTTCCTTCAGAAATTTCTTCACCATCGTATTTTTGTTTTAGCACATTATTAACGGCAATATCCGGAATATGAATTAAACGACCTATTTCTAGTCCTGTATTTTTTAAAATTGACTCTGCTTGTCGATGAGATACACCAACAATATTAGGCATTTCAACTTTTTCCGGATTAATGGCATTTAAAGTAATAAAGATTCGTCTGTTTTTCTTTACATTAAATCCATTAATTGGATTTTGTTTTATTACAGTCCCTCTAGGCATATTGTTATTAAAAACTGAATCTGCAATTTCAATTCTTAATTTGCTTTTTTTAGCTTTTTTATGAACTTCTTCAAGTGTTAATCCTGTAAAATCAGGAACTGAAAGTTTTTGCCCATGGTGGGTATAAATTTTTAATGATAAGAATGTTAAGATTATAATACCAGTAAAAATGCCTACTGCATATAATAAATTCTTAATAAAAACTTTGGATTTGATAAATTGTAAAAAAGTCATTGTGGATAATCTATATATTAATCAATATAATTAACGTTGAGACAAATATAAAATTATGTAAGCATAAACTGAAATTAATTAATACTTAATTGTAATCTATTAGTTAGTTGTGTTTTTCAACGATATTCAGACGTAAAAAAGCTAATGTTCTTTAATTACATTGTAAACTGTATCCCTTTCAACAGGCTTTTTACCAGCTTTCTTTATCAAATCAACAAGTTCTACGGTCGACATTGATGGTTTTTGATCTTTAGCTCCAGCCATAGAATATATTTTTGTTGTATCGTCAATTGTACCATCAATATCATCGACTCCGAACGATAATGATATTTGAGAAGTATCTTTGCCTAACATTGGCCAGTAAGCCTTGATATGATCAAAATTATCAAGATATATTCTGGAAATTGCAAACATTTTTAATACTTCCAGGGTGTTAACTTCACCAATATATGAAAGTGAATTATTTGCTTGTTTAAATTTTAGAGGAATAAACGTATTAAATCCTTTAGTTTTATCTTGCAATAATCTAAGTTGTTCAAGATGCTCGATACGATGTTTTGTACTTTCTAAATGCCCGTATAATATTGTTGCATTGGATGGTAATCCTACATTATGAGCTGTTTCGTGAATTGTTAACCACTGATCGGCAGTTGATTTGTCATGGCAAACCTGTTTTCTAATTTCTGGTTCAAAAATTTCAGCACCTCCACCAGGAATACTATCTAAACCATATTCTTTTAATTGTACTAAACCTTCCTTAAGAGACACGTGAGCTTTCTTAATCATAAAATCAAGTTCAACTGCTGTAAATGCTTTTATGTGAACATCAGGAAGAATCTTCTTTATTTCTTGAATCATTTTACCATAGTAGTGTAAATCTCTTTTCGGATGAACTCCTCCTACAATATGTATCTCTGTTAAATTAGAGTTTTTGTACTCAGAAACTTTTTCTTTTATATCATCAATAGAATATTCCCAACTGCCTTCTTGATTTACCTTACGGTGATAAGAACAGAATTTACAATCGTAAATACAGATGTTTGTAGGTTCGATATGGATATTTTTATTGAAATATACCTTATCTAAATTCTTTTGTTGATTTACATGATTAGCTAATATCCCTAAAACACCCAAGTCAAAGTTGAATAGCTCAATTCCTTCAGTTGGAGTCAATCTTTTTTTATTGGTTATTTTATCGATTATGCTTTTTTGAGCATTACTAAACTGGTCTAATGCTAATATTTCTTTATTCAAAACAAATTGATTTTAGTTGAGGCAAAAGTAAGAGAATTTTACTTTTTAAAGAATAAGAAACCGATAAAATGGGATAATTGTTTAATGGGGGGTATATAAAATAAAAAAGTAAAGAATAAAAATATTATTCTTTACTTAATTTATTAAAAAAGTTTATTTAATTATTTCCTCGAATTAAATTCGTCAGAAACAGTTAATTTTTTTCTTCCTTTTGCTCTACGTGAAGCTAATACTTTTCTTCCGTTTACTGACGCCATTCTCTCTTTGAATCCGTGCTTGTTTTTTCTCTTTCTGTTCGAAGGCTGAAATGTTCTTTTCATCTCAAAATATTTTTATAATGTTTTTACTTTTTTCTTTTGGAACTGCAAAAGTAATATTTTTTTCTTTCCTGCAAAAAGTTTTTAGTATTATTATCAAATTAAATAGGGAGGTGTATAATTTTCTTTGTTTCGAAAAACGATTCAGTAAAGAATTCCGCTATGTTATAACTTGTAATTCTTGATTGAAATTTTTTCAATTCTTCGCTTAAATCACCACCCTTTAAATAAAGAATCCCATTCTTTAAATCATTTTGTGAATTAGAATTAGTCTTGTTTTTTACCCAATTATAAAATGCAGGAAAGGCTGTAACAGCTCTACTAACTATAAAATCATAATTATCTTTTAATTTTTCAGCACGAGCTTGTTCTGCAGTAATATTTTTTAATCCAATTGATTTTGATATTTCATTTACAACCGTAATTTTTTTTCCAATTGAATCAACTAAATGAAATTTACAATCAGGAAACATAATTGCTAATGGAATTCCAGGAAATCCTCCACCAGTTCCTACATCTAAAATAGAAGTATTAGGTTTGAATCGGATGATTTTTGCAATAGCTAATGAATGTAATATATGTCGTTCGTAAAGTTCTTCTATATCTTTTCGAGAGATAACATTTATTTTTTCATTCCATTCTTTATAAAGATCACTTAATAAAGCGAATTGCTCATATTGCTTTTCCGTTAATTCGGGAAAGTATTTCAGTATAATCTTCATAAATGAATTTATTTGATATTCGGCTTGGTATTCTTTAAGATGTTATAAAGTAATTCTCTTGCTCTAAATAGCTGAGCTTTTACTGTTCCAATTGGCAGACCGAGCTCAGTAGCAATTTCTTCGTAAGAGTATTCTTTAAAATAACGAAGTTCTACAAGAGCTCTATAGCGAGGTTTTAAGTTTTTTACAACATTACGCATTAAAGTAACACGTTGGCTTTTAATCATGTCTTCTTCAGGATCTAATGTGTTAGATTGCAATGGAGTTCCTGCACTTTCTTGATCATCTGCTGTTTGATCAAGTGAAATCATATTACCCTTCTTTTTACGAATAAAGTCGATACAATTATTTGTTGCTATCTTAAATAACCAAGTACTAAATGCATAATTAGGAGTATATTGGGTAATGTTTTTAAAAGCCTTGCCAAATGCTTCAATTGTTAAGTCTTCAGCATCACTTTTATTATTAACCATTTTTAATAACATGTAGTAAATAGCATCCCTATATCTATCTAAGAGTTCAGCGTAAGCTTTTTCGTCTCCATTTGCAGCAAGTTTTACCAGTTTGTAATCATGTCTGGCTTTTTCTGAGAGATTCGGGTTTACTTCCATTTATTCTTTTTTCTTGACAAATTGTTAATCAATGTAAATGATAAATTTAAAAACGGCATTATAATATCATAAAGCAGCGAAGGTAATAATAAATATTTTTCATTCAAACGCTTCATGGCAACTTTATAAATGCTTAGTTGTAAAATCATTCTGAAAGCAAATGCTCCAACTATATAAATATAATATTCCGTAAAATATATTAAAGATAAAATAAACAAAGTGTAAAAAGCGACTCTGCTTGTGTTTTCACAAAAAATACGCCATTTTGTTTTAAATCGATATAATCTTCCTGTAGTAAGATGTCTTTTTTTCTGTTTATACCAATCGGAAAAATTTGATTCGGCCTTTGATCTTGTTACTGATTCTCTAGAAATTTCAACTGACACATTTTTTTTATTTGCTACTTGACTAATAAATAAATCATCATCTCCAGAATCAATATGATAATGATTAGCAAATCCTTTATTTTTAAAAAACAGAGTTTTCCGATAAGAAAGATTTCTTCCAACACCCATATAAGTTTTTTTAGCAAGAGCAAAGGTGAAATATTGAATTGCTATAAATAAGGTGTCGAAACGAATTAAATTATTTATTAATTTCTTTTCTTTAAAATAACCGCCATAAGCTAAAACTATTTCTGTTTTGTTAACAAAGTTCTCTTGCATTCTTTCAATCCATTTTGGACTTTCAGCCTTGCAATCAGCATCTGTTAATAGAAGAATGTCATTTGATGCAGCTTTAATTCCAACAGTCAGAGCAAGCTTTTTACTATGATAAAACTTATCATCTTGTTTAATACTGGTTGTTTTTAAGTGCTTGTATTTTGATTGAAATCTTTGAAGAACAAATTCTGTATCATCTTCAGAACAATCATTCACTACTATAACTTCATAATTAGGATATTCTTGTTCTAATATTGATGGAAGAAATTTTTCTAGGTTTTCTTCTTCGTTTTTTGCACAAATGATTACAGATACACCATCCTTTTCAGTTTTTGATTTTTTTCTGTTTTTATAAAAAATGATCCTTATATAATAAAATGTATAAAAGAAAATTTGAATAAGGAACGCCAATCCAAAAGCAATTAATATAAAGAAGATTGGATTTTTAAGTAAGAAATCGATAATATCCACAGTTTTTAAACTTAAAAGAGTTAATTGGCAATTTTATTAAACATTTTCCGCTTATACAAGAATTGTGAATCTAAGAAATGAATTATTTATTCACATTTAATTATCTTTGCGCCGAAATTAGATGTTTATGAAATTTGAAATATTTGCGAAAGACTCAAAAACAAAGGCAAGGGCAGGAGAATTAACAACCGATCATGGTAAAATTCAAACGCCAATTTTTATGCCGGTTGGAACAGTTGGAAGTGTAAAAGGAGTTAACCAAAAAGATTTGGTTGAAGATGTAAAGGCACAAATAATTCTTGGTAATACTTACCATTTATATTTGCGTCCGGGTATGGAAACTATGCAAATGGCAGGAGGATTGCATAAATTTATTAATTGGGATAAGCCTATATTGACAGATAGTGGTGGGTATCAGGTTTTTTCTTTATCTGAAAATAGAAAGCTACACGAAGATGGTGCCCACTTTAGGTCCCATATTGATGGGTCAAAACATATTTTCACCCCAGAAAACATTGTTGATATCCAAAGAAAAATTGGAGCAGATATCATAATGGCATTTGATGAGTGTACTCCCTATCCGTGTGATTATGATTATGCAAAAAAATCAATGGAGCTTACTCATAGATGGTTGGCTCGTGGTTTAAAACGATTCGATGAAACTGAACCTTTGTATGGTCATAAACAAACTTTTTTTCCAATAGTTCAAGGCAGTGTTTTTAAGGATCTAAGAATTGAATCGGCAAAAACAATAGCTTCGCATGAACGAGATGGATATGCAATTGGAGGATTGTCTGTTGGTGAACCTATTGAGGATATGTATAATATGATAGAAGTTGTAAATGAAATACTTCCTCAGGAAAAACCTCGTTACTTAATGGGAGTTGGTACTCCTGCAAATATACTAGAGGGAATATCACGAGGTATAGACATGTTCGATTGTGTTATGCCAACTAGAAATGGACGAAATGGAATGTTGTTTACAAGAGAAGGGATAATTAATATAAAAAATATAAAGTGGAAAAATGATTTTTCTGCTATTGAAGAAAATGGAGCGTCTTTTGTAGATACAAAGTTTTCAAAAGCTTATTTAAGACACCTAATTCACTCAAAAGAGATTTTAGGTTCACAGATTGCTAGTTTACATAATTTAAGTTTTTATCTTTGGTTGGTAACCGAAGCTCGTGAAAGGATAATAGATGGATCTTTTGATTCATGGAAGAGCACGATGGTTCAAAAACTTTCAAATCGATTATGAGATTCTTAGGACTAAAAAAAATTGACCTATATATAATAAAGAAGTTTCTTGGAACTTACTTTTTTGCTATTGTTATTATAATCAGTATTGCAGTAGTATTCGATATCTCTGAAAAGGTAGAGGATTTTATAGAAAAATCAGCACCTCTTAAGGCCATCGTATTTGATTATTATTTAAATTTCATTCCGTATTTTGCAAACCTATTTAGTTCGCTTTTTACATTTGTTGCTGTTATCTTCTTTACATCGAAAATGGCTTATAATACGGAGATTATTGCAATTTTGAGTAGTGGAGTTAGTTTTAAACGAATGATGTATCCTTATTTTGTTTCTGCTTTAATTATTGGATTATTGTCATTTTTATTAATGGCTTATGTAATTCCACCAGCCAATAGAACAAGGTTAGATTTTACATATACATATATTAAAAATCCTGTCAGAAACGATGAAAAGAATATTCATAGGCAAATAGAACCTGGGGTATTTATTTATATGCAGAGATATAATGTTACTACTGATATTGGTTATAAATTTTCAATGGAAAAATTTGAAAATGGGATATTAAAATCAAAATTGATATCAGATTATGCTAAGTGGGATTCGACAAAAGCTAAGTGGAGTGTTAAGAATTACTATATACGTGATATTGATGGAATTAATGAAGTTATTTCAAAAGGAGCATTTATTGATACGACCTTAAATTTACATCCTGAAGAATTTAAAAGGATGTCGAATTTTACTGAGACTATGACTCTTCCACAACTTAACAAATTTATTAGGGAGCAGAAAATGCAGGGTGCGGATAATATCGTAGAATTATTAATAGATAAATATCAAAGGGTTGCATATCCCTTTTCTACATTTATTTTGACCTTAATTGGAGTGGCGTTATCATCAAGAAAAGTTAGAGGTGGCATAGGAATGCATATTGGTTTTGGATTAATGTTAAGTTTTTCATATATACTTTTCATGCAATTTTCTACAATGTTTGCTATTAGTGGAAGTCTAAATCCTTTATTTGCAGTTTGGTTACCTAATTTAGTTTACTCAATAATTAGTGTATTTTTATATCGAATTGCACCAAAATAAGGAGCATTTTTGTTGTAAATTCCGTAACTTTGTCTTTTTAATCTTAAAAAAGTTTAATCAAATTATTAGGTTGGTTTAGAGCTTGTTGTCTTTTTGTGAAAAATTTATCATGTTAATTAATTTTCATAAATAAGATGGATTTCGTAATGTTGCACTTATTTTTTTATAAAACTGCCTTTGATTTAAACATAATTTCATGGGTAAATATTAACTAAATGTACAAGATATGTCTTTGAAAAGAAAAATTCTTGAACTTCAAAAGAAGCGGGAAAAAGTTCTTCAGGGTGGCGGTGAAAAAGCTATAGAAAAGCAAGTTGCCATGGGGAAATTGACTGCTCGTGAAAGAATTATTACATTATTAGATGAAGATTCTTTCCATGAGTATGACTTATTTGTTGAGCACGAAGCACGTGACTTTAACATGGATAAGAAAACTCTTCATGGAGATGGTGTAATTATTGGAACGGGAACTATTTATGGTGCTCCTATATGTATTTATGCTCAAGATTTTACTGTTGCTGGTGGATCTTTAGGTTTAATGCATGCTAGAAAGATTACCAAAATAATGGACCACGCAATGAAAATGAGAGTTCCAATTATTGGAATTAATGATTCGGGTGGTGCTCGTATTCAAGAAGGTGTAAATTCTTTAGCAGGTTATGGCGAGATTTTCTATCGCAATACAACTGCTTCTGGAGTTATTCCTCAAATTTCGGTAATATTAGGTCCTTGTGCTGGAGGTGCTGTATATTCACCAGCCTTAACCGATTTTGTTTTTGTTGTAGATAAAATCTCTAAAATGTTTATTACTGGTCCTGAGGTAATAAAAACAGTTCTTGGTGAAGAGATTTCTATGGAAGCATTAGGTGGAGCTAGAGTTCACAGTGAAAAAACTGGTAACGCACACTTTTTTGCAGAAAGCGAAATTGAATGTTTTGATCAAATTAAAAAACTTATAACTTATATTCCATGGAATAATAGTAAAAAGGCATTGCCTTTTGAACCTAAAGAGCCAAAAATCGATCAATATAAAATTGATGAAATTGTTCCAGGTAATCCAAAAGAACCATATGATGTTCGTGATGTTGTTAGAGCATTAACAGACGATTCAGATTTCTTTGAGATTCAAGAATTATGGGCGGCGAATATTGTTATTGGATTTGGACGTATTGATGGTCAAACTGTAGGTTTTGTTTGTAATCAGCCACTTGTTTTAGCGGGAGTTCTTGATGTTGATTCTTCCGATAAAGCGGCAAGGTTTATTCGTTATTGTAACGCATTTGAAATTCCATTAGTTACGCTTGTTGATTTACCAGGTTATTTACCGGGTGTAGATCAAGAGCATGCAGGTGTAATTCGTCATGGTGCAAAAATACTTTATGCATATTCAGAAGCAACAGTTCCAAAAATTACTGTTATTCTTCGTAAAGCATATGGTGGTGGGTATATTGCAATGAACTCACGTCACTTAAATGCCGACTTCGTATTTGCATGGCCTGGAGCAGAGATTGCTGTTATGGGACCTGAAGGTGCAGCTAATATAATTTTCCGTAAGGAAATTATGGAAGCAGAAGATCCTGAAAAAATGCGTAAGCAAAAAGTAAAAGAGTATAAAGAAAAATTTGCTAATCCTTATGTAGCTGCAGCTAAAGGCTATGTTGATTCGGTTATTGAGCCGGAAGAAACAAGAAAATTATTGCTTCATGCAATCGAAGTTTCTTTAAATAAAGTTGACAATAAGCCTAAAAAGAAACATGGAATTCCTCCATTTTAAACTGAAAGCTCATGGTAACAAAGAAAACAGAAGTAAATAAAGCTCCTGAAGTAAAAAAAGACGAGAAGGTAAAACCTCGTTTAAGTACAATTTCTACTGTTCATGGTGAAAACTATAAAACTTTATTAACCGAGAAGTATAAGAATAGAAAAAAGTGGGAAGAACCAAATCCTAAGAAGTTTTATTCTGAAATTCCTGGAACTGTAATAAAAGTTTATGTTGAAGAGGGGCAGAAAGTAAAAGAAGGAGAATTAATGATGGTTCTTGAAGCAATGAAAATGAAAAATAAAATTTATTTTCTGGAAGATGGGACTGTAAAGAAAATCTACGTAAATGAAGACGAGAAAATTCCGAAAGGACATTTGATGGTCGAAATGAAATAAATTCTTTTAAAAAATCCGAAACAACTGTTTCGGATTTTTTTTATAATATATCTTCCCAAACAAAATAATTAGCAAAGTGTTTTTTAATTTCAATGGTATCATTAAAAATACCATAAACAGAAGACCCGCTTCCAGACATAGAGGCATACACGGCTCCTAAATCATAAAGTTTGGTTTTTATATTTTCAATTTCAGGATAATCGGGAAAAATAATTTCTTCAAAATCATTAAATATTGATGATTTCCAGCTTTCAATAGGTCCATTTATTAGTTCATTCAAACTTCCTATTGACTTCTGTGGTTTCGATTTAGAATAGGCTAAACCTGTATTTACATGTATTTCTGGATGTACAATAACAAAATATTTTCCTGATAGATTTACTTCGATAGGTTTTAAAATATTTCCTCGTGCTGTTGCATAGGCAGGTTTGTTATCTATAAAAATTGCACAATCGCTTCCTATTTGTTCAGCATATTTTGTTAAATCATTATTATTTAATTTCAAATTAAAAACAGAATTTAGCATTTTTAATGTAAATGACGCATCTGACGACCCTCCTCCTAGTCCAGATCCAAAAGGAATTATTTTGTGTAGATGTAAGTTGATGTCAGAAATTGGGAAATCTTTTTTGAGTAATTCGTAAGCTTTATAACAAAGGTTATTTTCTAATTTGCCACCTTCAACTGTTAATCCTGTATTTTTAAATTGAAATCCATTCTTAGAATGGTTTATCTCTAATATATCTGATAAGCCTACTGGATAAAAAATTGTTTCTATATTATGAAAACCATCAGGTCTTTTATCTGTAATATTAAGCCCGATGTTTATTTTTGCATTTGGGAATGTTATCATGAAATTAAAATTATTTTTGAATTGAAAGATACAAATTTAAGATAATCATGTTAAATAGGATGACCTAAAACTAATTAACAATTTGTTAATAACTATCGTTGAAAAAAGTCCGAAAAGAATCCAATTATTAATGTGAAAATGATGCATGTATTATTACCTTTGGTTTCCCAAAATTAAACCAAAAAAATGGCCGGTAATAATAAAAACTTTCCAAAGAAAACGAACATAGATCAAGCATTGGGTTATGGAAAAATTCCACCTCAAGCTCTTGATCTTGAAGAAGCTGTATTAGGTGCAATAATGATTGAAAAAGATGCAATTATTGCTGTAATGGATATTATTCGTCCGGATAGTTTTTATAAAGATTCACATCAAAAAATATTTAAAGCGGTTCTTGATTTGTCACAAGAATTACAGCCAATTGATATTCTAACGGTAACAGAAGAGTTGCGAAAAAGAGACCAGCTTGATGGTGTTGGAGGGCCTTTTTATATCACTCAACTTGCCAGTAAAGTTTCGTCGGCAGCGCATATTGAGTATCATGCAAGAATTGTTGCACAAAAGCATATTCAGCGTGAATTAATTCGTGTTTCGACCGAAATTCAGGGCCGTGCTTATGATGATACAATTGATGTAAATGATTTAATAGACTTTTCAGAAGCTGAATTATTTAAAGTAGCAGAAGGGAATATAAAAAAGGAGACTACAAAGATTGATTTAATTATTCAAGAATCTTTAAGTCAGATTGAAGAAGCAGGGAAAAGAGCAGATGGATTAAGTGGTGTTCCTTCAGGATATACAAAATTAGATAGAACTACATCGGGTTGGCAACGTTCCGATTTAGTTATTATAGCTGCTCGTCCTTCAATGGGTAAAACAGCCTTTGTACTTTCTATGACAAGAAATATGGCTATTGATCACAATCAAGGTGTAGCAATATTTTCATTAGAGATGGCATCGGTTCAGTTAGTAAATCGTTTAATTGTAGCTGAAACAGAATTGTCGTCCGATAAAATTAGAAATGGAAAACTAGAACCTTTTGAATGGGAGCAACTTGAATATAAAATTAAAAAATTGGTTGATGCTCCAATTTTTATTGATGATACACCTAGTATTTCAGTATTTGAATTACGCGCAAAATGTCGTCGATTATCTAGTCAGCATCAAGTCGATATAATTATTATTGATTACTTACAGCTTATGACAGGGCCTCCTGAAACTCGAGGAAATCGTGAACAGGAAGTAAGTATGATCTCTCGATCGTTAAAAGGTATTGCCAAAGAATTAAATGTTCCAATTATTGCACTTTCACAGCTGAATCGTTCTGTTGAAATGCGTTCAGGAACAAAACGACCACAACTTTCAGATTTACGTGAATCTGGGGCGATTGAGCAAGATGCAGATATGGTGTTGTTTATTCACCGACCTGAGAAATATGGTTTTATAGAAGATGAAGAAGGTAACTCATTACTTGGTTTAGCTGAACTAATCTTAGCAAAACATAGGAATGGAGCCCTTGCTGATATACGATTAAGATTTAGAGCAGAAATGGCTAAGTTCGAGGATTATGAAGAAGACTTCTCGGGATCATTTCCTGATGAAGGAGGTGCCGATAGTGGAGCCTTAACTTTTGGATCTAAAATGAACGAAGAAAAGAAAAAAGGTGGTAAACCTGAAGACGACATGTTTGATTTAGGAAGTAATAGAAACTTTGATACTGAAGCTCCTTTTTAGGAGCTTTTTTTATAGAATCTCTTGAAGTTCTTTTAGTGTTTTAATTTCATGTGTAATTTCTTCAGCATGTTCCTTTTTGTTTGGATTAAAGAATATTTGATCTAACCCAAAATTTTTGGCTCCAAGAATATCAGCTTCAAGGTCATCACCGATCATTATACTTTCATCTTTAATCGCATTAACAGAGTTTAAGGCGTTTTCAAAAATTATTGGATTTGGTTTTTGTGCCCCTGAATCTTCTGAGGTAAATACTTCTGAGAAATATTTGTCTAATTCACTGTTTTTGAGTTTTGTAAATTGGACTTCGTTAAAGCCATTAGTAATTATATATAGTTTATATTTCTTATGAAGATAATTAAGAGTCTCATGAGCAAATGGAAATAAACGCTTTTTTGTAGGGCTGATTGTAATATAATCTACGGCGATTCTTTTAGCTAATTCTTCATCGTTTACACCAAACTCTTCAAGAGTTACAGCAAATCTTTTATAACTAAGTAGTGATTTTTCGATTTTACCATCACGATACATCTTCCATAATTTCTCATTATGTCGAACATATGTATTATAGAAATTATCATAACTAGAAAAAATGTTTTCCAGATCATACTTTTTATAAATATCGTGAAAAGTATCTTGTGCATTCTGGTCAAAATCCCAAATAGTTCTATCCAGATCGAAATATATATGTTTGTATTGTTTGTTATTTTGAGTCATTACAATTAAATAAAATGATTTTGGACTGGCAAAGTTATATTTTTTGTTGACACAAAATATGACGAATAATATGTTTTAAATTATGAAAGTCAAACAAGTATTTTATTTCAATTGATTAACTTGTGAGTTCTTTAAAAGTTAAATTATGAAAAAGTTGATTGTAATTTTTTTATCTGTTATGTGTTTAATTTCTTGTGATGTTAAAAATGAAAATATTGATACAAACAAGTTAAAAACAGAATTAAATTTATTATTGGATAATTGGCATCAAGCTGCTGCTGTTGCCGATGAAGATGTTTTTTTTGAAACACTTGATTCAAAAGCTATATATTTAGGAACTGATCCGAATGAGCGTTGGTTAAAATCAGAATTTATAGATTGGGGTATGAGATATTTTGAAAGAGATACAGCTTGGGCCTTTAAACCTTATAATAGAAATTGGGAATTTACTAAAGATTTTCAATATGCTTGGTTTGATGAATTACTCGAAACTCATATGGGAATTTGTCGTGGTTCGGGTATTCTTGAAAAACAGGGTGAAGATTGGAAGATAAAGCATTATAATCTTGCGCTTACAATAGCAAATGAACGTTTAAATGACTTTAGAGAATTACAAAATATTCCAATTAAGTAATTTATATTTTAATGCCATAAATTAGATTTAATTGCATAATTTTAATTGCTTTTCTTTCTAAAGTTTTTTTATTAGAAGTTAATGCTTAAATTCATGATAATCAGTAAAATATTATTGATATGAAAAAAATTAAACCATTACTTTCAATTGTTATAATAAGCATATTTTATATTGCTGTTTCATGTAAAAGTGAAACTACGAACGATGAATATGTTAAAAAAGTTCAGTTAAAAAGGGAGACAATTGCAGTTGGGATATATAAACCAGCAGGAACTGAAGCTTTAAATGTAAAATATATAGCTGAAGTTATTAAAATTGATGCAGGAATGGTTTATGTAACCTTAAGTGATGAAGAAATTTTAAAAACAAAGCTTGAAAATATTGATGTTCTGATAATCCCGAATATTAAGATTGGAGATGAAATTTCAACTTTAAATAGTGAATTGGTAGATGTTTTTAGAAATTTTGTGGAGAAGTCTGGGAAAGGGATTCTAGCCTTAAGTAATGGAGGGAAGATGATCGAATTTTCTAACGAAGAATCATTGAATTTAAAAGACATAAAAGTAAAATATAATAAAGATGCTTCAACAGGATTAATAAATTTTAATATCACTTCGGAGGGAGAAGAAGTGTTTCCGGAATTAATTGGATTTAATAATTTGTATTCTCATTATAATAGTTATGCAGGATTTGATCTTACTAAAAATACAGAAAATCAAACCATAATTGCACAAACTGTAAAAGACGATGTAAAAATTCCACTTATTATTGAATCAAAATATGGATTAGGAAAAGTTTTCTTTATAGCAACTCAATTGGAGTCAACGCCTGGAATGAGATGGATGATTCCTCGAATGATTCGTTATGCTCAAGGTAGCCCAAATGGAAGTTATGGGAGTAATATTGTACGACCCGATTTGTATTCTGCCTCTGTAATATTTAATGATGAGGTAAAAAATGAAATTGAACAAATAAAGGAAGTTCTTATCGAAGGATCTAAAAAGGAAATTATAAGAGCTATTGATGAGATTGAAAGCTATTATCCATGGTTAGTAGCAGAGAATGTTAGACCTTTTTTAACAGGTAGAAATGATGATCTTAAACTTAGAGCTGCAAAATTTCTTGTAGATAATGAATACACATTAGCTATTCCGGATTTTGAAACGGCAATAAAAACAGAACGAAGCAAAAAAAATAAGGTTATTTTGGAAGAATACAAAATAGCTTTAGAAAGAATGATTGAACAAAATTAATAGAGAGAAATGATTGAATTATTATTAATTGTACTGATTATCCTTTTAATAATTAACATTGTTATTGGATTAAGAAAGAAGATTGCTATTGATATTAAACCACAAATGCATGACGTAGAAACTTCTATTTTAAAATTTGAAACTACACTTGACAGAATAGAAAAATCAATAAAAGATGATTTTCAAATAAACAGGAAAGAATCTAATGAGAATGCAAAGATTAATAGAGATGAATTATCTAATTCTTTAAATGTTTTCGGTGAACAATTCACTCAAAATGTAAAAGACTTGAATGATTTATTGAGGCAAAAATTTGGTGATTTTAGCAAACAACAAAGCGATATTAATAAGCAAGTAACGGAAAATATTAAGGGTGTTGAAAATACAATTGAAAAACATCTTAAATCAATAAGAGAAGACAATACACAACAGTTAACAGAAATGAGAAAGACTGTTGACGAAAAACTTCAATCTACTTTAGAAAAAAGATTGGGAGAATCATTCAAACAAGTAAGTGAAAGACTAGAACAAGTTCATAAAGGTTTAGGTGAAATGCAAAATATTGCAACTGGCGTTGGTGATTTAAAAAAGGTTCTTTCCAATGTTAAAACAAGAGGGGTGCTTGGTGAATATCAACTTGAAAATATTTTAGAACAAATACTTACACCAGATCAATATTCAAAAAATGTTGCAACTAAAAAGGGAAGTCAGGCTAATGTGGAATTTGCATTAAAACTGCCTGGTAAAGAATCTGGAGAAGAGGTTTGGATGCCAATTGATTCAAAATTCCCGATTGAAGATTATCATATTCTTCTAGACGCTTTTGAAGAAGGAAATAAAATTGCAATAGAAACTGCACAAAAAGTTTTATTGAAGAAAATAGAAAGTTTTGCTAAAGATATAAGTGAAAAATATATTGATCCACCTCATACAACCGATTTTGGTATAATGTTTTTACCTGTTGAAAGTTTATATGCCGAGGTCTTAAGACATCCTGGGCTATTTGAAACACTTCAAACAAAATATAAAATTACTGTAACAGGTCCAACTACTCTGTCGGCTTTATTAAGTAGTTTGCAAATGGGGTTTAAAACTCTTGCTGTTCAAAAAAGAAGTAGTGAAGTTTGGGATATACTCAAAGCAGTAAAATTTGAATTTAAGGAGTTTGCCGGGGTATTAGAAAAAGCACATAAGCAGATAAATACAGCCTCAGGTACTCTGGAAACCCTGCGTACAACACGTACAAATGTTATGCAAAGGAAATTAAAGGATGTTGAATCTTTAACTAAAATAGAATCGAAGGAAATATTAGAATTACCTGATAATAATATCTCCGACGAGTTATTTGAAGAATAATCTGTAAATTATAAAATAATTAAAAGTGGCTGTAAAAGAAATTTTATTAATAGGAAATCCTGATTTAAGGAAGTTATCTGAAGACGTTACAGAATATAATGATGATCTTATAAATATTGTGACTGATTTGAAAGATACCTTAATTGATTTTCAGAGCCGAAAATTAATTGGAAGAGGTATTGCCGCTCCTCAAATAGGAATATTTAAAAAAGTCATTTATATAAAAGTTTTAGAGAAATCATTTGCATTAATAAATCCGGAAATTACCTGGAAAAGTAAAGAAACTTACGATGTATGGGATAGTTGTTTTAGTTTTGATGTAGCTTTTTTTGTTAAAACAAGACGTTTCAAATCTATTAAGGTAAAATATCAAACAGAAGAAGGATTTGTAAAAGAGGAAGAATTTAAAAATGATTTATCCGAATTACTTCAGCATGAGATTGATCATTTACATGGAATATTAGCAACAGATAGACTTTTAGGTAACAAGGAAATAATATTAAGAGAAGAATGGGAGAGGAGATATAAATAACTACATAATATATTTTGTAGCTTTGTATTTAATTAAAAATCTCGTAAGCTAATAGACGAACAATGAATTGGAAATTTCTTTTTATCGTAATAATTCTTATTTCAGGTGGATTGTATTTACAAGGTATGCAACCGCTTAATAATTCACAGCAAAATAATATTAGTGCACACGATAGCACATATAATTATTGGTTAGAAAATATTGATTCATTTGGGATTCCTGCTCCAGCATTTAATTTAGCTTTGAATGGTTTTTATGAATTAAGAATGAACGGTCTTTTGAAGAATGATTCTTTGCTTACTATAGTTGATTTTAGTAAGCCTTCAGCTAATAAGAGATTGTATATTTTAGATTTAAAAAATAAAATAATCGTTAAAAATACTTTCGTAGCGCATGGAATGAATTCAGGAGTTCAATTAGCGGAATCCTTTTCAAATAACCGTTTATCTTATAAAAGTAGCCTCGGGTTATATGTAACTAAAGAAACCTATTCTGGCAAGCATGGTTATTCTTTACGAATTGATGGTATGAGTGTTGGTTTAAACGATAATGCTCGAAAAAGAGCAATAGTTATTCATGGAGCCGATTATGTAAGCGAAAGTTTTATACAAAAAAACGGGAGAATAGGACGTAGTTTTGGTTGTCCTGCACTCCCGATTAATCAAACTAAAGAAATAATTGATTTAATAAAAAATGGATCTTGTTTATATATTTATCACCCTACATTAATTCCGATTTCTCAGGCTGCTTTGGAAAAATTACCTTAATTTCTTCCTTATCTAAATTATAAATATCATTATAGAAAACCATATCGTTGTTTTCATTCCCTGAGCATGTAATATATTGAATATGAATATTTATTTTTTCAGATAATTTGATTTCTTGTCGCTTCCTATTTGAAATTAGTTGCTTAATATTTAAATGTTTTTCTTTAATATAGTTATCTGTTAAATACTGAGCTAACTTATCAGGATTTTCTAGTCGAATACAACCATGAGAGTATGTTCTTTTCTTATTCTTAAATAATCTTTTCGATGGTGTATCGTGAAGATATACACTAAAATCATTTGGAAAAATAAATTTAACTTGTCCTAAAGCATTATAACTGCTGTTAATTTGTCTTAACCAATATTGTCTGCCTAATGGATCACTTTTGTTCCAATCAATTTCGGAAGCATCTACCGTTTCTTCGTAGTTATTTATAACAAAAAATCCGTTGCGTTTTAAGTATGTTGAGTCTTTTCGTATTTTATGAACCATTTCATTCGTTAAAATGCTTCTTGGAACTGTCCAGTATGGATTAGCAATAACTTTCTCAATGCTGCTTGAAAGAGTCGGAGTTGGAGTTTTCTTTTTTCCAACTATTACATTAAAAACATCTTTAATCTTGTTAGATTCAATAACATGTAGTTTATACTCAGGAATATTAACAAATAGATAGTTTTTGCCTGAATAATCTAATTTTCTTAATCTGTGTAAATTCAAACATGCTTGATAATATCTTTCTTGCAATTGGTTTACTAAAAAGTGATGAGTAGAATCATTTAGTAATGAATCTTTTGCTAAATGAAATTTTTCCTGCAAGGCATATAAAGCCGATGCTTTAGTATTTGTTGAATCAAATTCAATACTTGAAGATATTCCAGAGTAATATAAGCTTTTTGCAAGAAGTTTGTCATTTATAAATGCTGGGGTGGTATATCTTATCGCCAAGTTTAAGTCAATAAAATTAGGTAATGATTTTAATAATTTGTTGTGCTCAATAAGACCCGGTTGTACTGCCAAGAATTCTTTTGAAAAACTATTAGATTTCAAAATTTCATTTAAATAATCTGGTAAAGAGTTTATATAGGATTGAAAAATCGATGTTGTATCTTTTTCAATAATTCCTTGATCTAAGTAGATTAGATATTTAAGACTTGAGTATGTTGTAGTTAATTCTATATTAATTAAATTGTTAAGATGGCTTTTGCGATCAATCTTAGCTAGTTCTGTTTTTTGAGTTTTGATTTTTTCGCAACTAAAATAATCGAAAGGGAAACCATAATATTTAGCACTGTCTAATAATTTAAAATAATCATTAAATTGTTTGTTAGTATTGTAGTTACTTATCCAAGCAGTTTGAAAATCACGATCTTCATAAAATTTTACAAGAAGTTCATTTACCTGATTATTTATGTCTTGTGATGTATCAGCTTCATTTAGTCTAATAATAGAGTTAATTTGTAATTTAATCAGATCCTGAAACTGTACATTATTAACATCAAGTTGTGATGGATTTTGATAGCTTGTAAAAATGGTTAAAGAAAGTAATAAAGAGCAAAATGTGATAAGAGGAAAAAGAAGCTTTTTTACTTTCTGCGATTTTAAAAAATCAAGTTTAATTAAAGTTTCGTTTTTTAACATTTTAGTCAATTATTTTTATTCTCGTGTACGCAGATTCTTGAGTAAATATTCCAATTTTAGATGAACAACTAACCTGTTTTGATGAACAGTTTAATTATGTATACAAGAATTGGCAATAGGGTTAAAATGCAGATATACAGCGGTATGTAAAAGGTGACTCAGGTCACCTTTTACTGAAGCTTAGTAGCTATAGGCATTTCAAAAAAGTAAAGTTATGTGGGATTCTATTTTTTGATTATGATTTTAAATACATTGAATTTTTCAATGTAATTTTGCTTATCAAGAAAAATACTTTAAATTATGTAAAATACTTAGGAGATATATATATGGATATACAACATTTAATAATATTTTGTGGTGCCCAGATTCTTGGATTGCAATTCATATTACTAAAGAAAAAATTCAGAACTTTTCCTAATTTTATGTTAATGCTTGTATTAACTAATATCTTTTTACATTATTTATATTACTACTTATTTTATAGAGGAGTAATTACATATTCTTCAAATTTGGCCTACACAATAATTCCCTTTGCAACCACTGCACCACCCATTGTTTATTATTATGTAATATCTGTAATTTATGGAAAAATAGATTTCACTAAGAGAAGTATTCTACATCTTGTTCCCATAATTATTAATAGCGTAATTTTTATTTTTTTCTTAAGATCAACAAATCATAAGCATGAGCTGCTTTTTATTGCTAAAAGTGTATTAATATCCTTATATATTATTTATCCGATTATAATATTAAAAACTATCGCCAACTTTTATAATACAAAAGGTTTGACAATTAAGGTATTTAAGTTTAATAAAAAGAAAACATCTTTAATAAAATTACTTGTTTACATGATGATTCTTCATTTTTGTATTTTGGTTGTAAAAAATAATCTTCCATTATTTTATGATGGATATCAAAAAACTATGGATATAATTAATCTTAGTTTCCTAATATTTCTGGGATATGCTATAAGTTATGTAATAATTAGTGAACCTAAAGCTATACATCTTGTTGAAGAAAAAATAGGTTTAGGAGGATTTAGGAAGTATGAAAAATCAAAATTAACTCGCTCAACAGCAGAGAATAATGTTAAGATTTTAAATAATATAATGGAAGTTTCTAAGCCATATTTAGATTCAGAATTTGATCTTGCACAGTTTTCTGAACTAAGTAATATTCCAACACATTCTATTTCAGAAACTCTTAATGGTTTAATAGGGCAGAGTTTTAACGACTATGTAAATAATTATCGTGTCGAAGAATTTAAATTACTTGCATCAAAAGATGAATATAAAAATTTCACTATTCTTGCTCTCGCTTTCGAAGCTGGATTTAAATCAAAGGCAACATTTAATGCTTCATTTAAAAAATTAACAGGCAAAACACCTTCTCAATTCGTAAAAAACTTGTAATATTTTTTTTACTGAAATTAAAATTATTTTTTCTTCATAATTTTGTTAATTACCATATTAGCAGGAGTGTGTCGCAATTGCTTAAGCGATTTTGGTAGTCCGAAAATATTGGCAAACGTCCGAATACTTTAGAATGTCGATAAACTTTTGTTTCATGTTTTAATTTGCTTAGTAAATAAAACATCGGAACAATGAAAAAGAAAGAAAAATCATCAAAAGTAAGCCGTAGAGATTTTTTTAAATTCGGTGGACTTGGAGCAGTAGTTGGAGCTTCAGCTATTGCTACATTACCTAAAAAAACAGCTGCAAATGAGCTAGATAAACATATTGCAGGCAATTTAGTGAAATTTCACGACGATTTTCCTGCAGAAGTAAGAGATGATTATAAGCCACCTCGAAACTGGGATCATGTGCAGGCTAGATCATTTTTTGTGGATGCAGTAAAAGCGATAGGAGAAGATGTTGAAGATGACATTGTCGCAGATGGACAGGCATTTGTTCAAAAAATGAATTTTGCTTACGATAATTCAAAAGTAGGTTATACTCAAACTGACAAAGCATTATTTGCAGGAGCTTGGGCAATGAATAATTTTGCTGCTGGTCCGAGTCCTGCTGCTATTCCAGATTTTGGAGTTAACAGTTGGGAGCAAAAAACCAGTAAAAACCCACACGCCCTTTTCGATAACGATTATGTTGTAAAAGAAAGAGCAACCTTTAGTAGTAAACAAGAAGCAGCAAATCAAATTAAAAGAGCTGCAAGACTATATGGTGCAGATCTTGTCGGTATTACAAGAAGAGATAAAAGATGGGACTATAGTAAATTTTTAAATCCTATTCCACCTCTTGCTCGAAGAGCTTTTACCGGGCCACCAACCCCAGAGCAAATGGAAGAAATGAAAAATTGGGGACCAGATAAATTTGTTACAGACTGGAGCGATTTTCCTTTTGAGCCAAAAACGGTTATTGTTATGGCTTTCGAAATGGATTATGAAGGTATATCTGCTTCACCATCATATGTTGGAAGTGCTGCTGCAGGAGAAGGATACTCTACAATGTCAAAAGTGCCTTACCAATTAGCTGTATATCTTAAAAATCTAGGATATAATGCAGTTTCAGCAGGTAATGATATGGGATTAAGTGTTCCATATGCTATTGCTGCTGGATTAGGAGAAGGGTCTAGATTAGGTCAGATGGTTTCATATAAATATGGTCCAAGAGTTCGATTAGCAAAAGTATATACCGATTTTGATTTTGTTGAATATGATCAACCAAAGTCATTTGGAGTAATGGACTTTTGTAAAAATTGTATGCGTTGTGCAGATGCTTGTCCTACAAAAGCTATTTCATATGATAAGGAGCCTTCTTTTGAGCCTACTCACGAGAATAAAGACAAAGCATGGTACAACATGAAAGGTGTGAAAAAATACCATGTCGATGCTAAAAAATGTTTCAAACTGTGGGGTGAATTAGGCGATGATTGTGGTATGTGTATGGCATCATGCCCTTATAATAAACCTGATTTTTGGCATCATAGATTAGTTGACAGTGTTACGGCAGCTTTACCTGGTCCGGTTCACGATTTCATGAGAGAAATGGATGAATTATTTGGATACGGGAATGTTGAAGATAAAGGAGCAATTAAAAAGTTCTATAGTCCGAAAGGAAAGAGTTACGATGGACATTAATGCATATTGTTATCGGAAGATAGTATTGCAATAGTTACAACTTTGTTAAACCAATAAATAAAAAGTTATGATTTTCAAGGGAATAGAAATATTATTTTTTATGCTGGGAGTACTAACAACCTTAGGGATTTCTGCACTTATATATTACAATGGAAAACTAAAATTTAATGTGGTTACTTGGTTAATCCTTGGATTTGGTCTTTTCTTATTAATATTCTCCATTGCTTGGTCATTTAGTTCTATTTTGGAAGGTGAACCTAGGGCTGCAAGTATGGGAATGATTGTATTTGGAATACCTTCAATTATACTTCTAGTATTTGGAAGAAGATTGGCAGTTAAGAAAAAAGCCAATCTGAAATAATTTTAAAATATTATTTACTGTGATTATTAGTTTGATCTCAATAATGAAAGCTAAAGAACTAAATAAATGTTTTTATAAACCAGAAGCAACGACTTCTGGTTTATAAACTTTTTACGATTTGCTAGATGTAAATTCAGTATGAATGGAAATCAAAAAAGTTCGTTTTTGACTTAGAATAGAATAAATAATTACAAATGAAAAAATATATAAATTGGTTAGCTTACATCACATTATTTATTGCTTTTATAATTGGTTATGTAAGTTTTAACAATAACAATGAATTAAGTAAATTAGAATTATTAGTTAACAATCATTTACAATTAGGAGAATCGGATTCCGGTATTTATAAGGTTTTTAAAAATGAACAACTCTTTGGATATTTTTCGATTGGAGAGTCTCAGGGATATGGTGGTCCTTTGCGTGTAGCAATTGTAACCGATACTTCAGGTGTAATTGTTGGAAGTGAACTGGTTAATAGTTTTGAAACAGTTTCATTCCTGGCAAAATTAGCCAACAAAAAATATTATGAGCAATATATTGGTAAGGCTATAAATGACCGATTCGAACTTAAAAATGATGTTCAGGCAGTTTCTGGAGCAACAGTTAGTTCTTTAGCTATTGCAAATGCTTCAAGAGAAGCTTCATATAAAATTGCTAAGGATAAATTAGCAATCTCAGTACCAAAAATTGAAAAAGCATGGAGGTTTACACCAAAAGAAGGAATTGTTGTTTTAATTTTTACATTGGGTGTATTAGCTGTATTTATAAGGAAAAAACAAATACGATATATCAGTCTTTTTCTTGGTCTTATATTTATAGGTTTTTCGTTTAATGCTTCATTGTCATTAACACATTTTGGGAGAGCAATATTAGGATACTTTCCGGATATTCATACCCATATAGTTTGGTGGTTGTTAATGGTAGGAACATTTACTATAATAATAATATGGGGGAAAAATGTTTATTGCAGCACAATGTGTCCTTTCCATGCAACACAGATATTATTAAATAAAATATCAGGAATAAATCTTAAGTTACCACCCAAACTTGCCAGGATTTTAGCAAAAACACCATTCATTTTATTGTGGTTGTCGTTGATAATAATATTTATTTCTGCTAATCCTACAATAGCGTCGTATGAGCCTTTTGCTATGTTGTTTTCATTAAAAGGAGCAGGAGTACAATGGTATATTTTACCGGCATCACTTATTGGAGCATTATTCTTTTCAGATTTCTTTTGTAGATTTTTCTGCCCGGTAGGAGGTGCATTAAGGTGGATGCAAAAAATTAGAACAAAAGTAATTGCTCTTATTTCGAATAAATAAATTAAATTTTAAATATTATGTCAAAGAAACATAAAATAAATATCCAGACATTAGGAGGTATGCTTCTTTATACAGCTTGTTTGGTTTTTATACTTCTTTTTATATTTAGTAGTCTATAATTAAACATTTGTTTTTATGCAGGTGTAAAGCTTCTAATAATCATTTATTTAAACGAATAATTATTGTTTTTTGATTGATATACAAATTAATCAGTGTTATTTTTATGCATAAGTATAAGATTTTGAAGGATGTGGAGTTGGTTATACAGTACTATAAAGATGACATAACTTTGGATGATATAAAAAGATTAAAAATTAATTTAATTAATGATATTGATTTTAATTCTAATTTTAAACTTCTAATCGATATACGAAAAGCAAGATACAAATTAACAGTTAAAGAAATTGAAGAATTGGTTGATTTTGTTTCTGTTAAGTTAAAAGATAAGAGTTTAAAAAGAACAGCATTTCTTACAAGTACACCACTTCAAGTAGCTAAAACTTCAATATATATATTAAATAAGAATATAGGTTCAGGGCATTACAAAATATTTAGTACAATAGAAGCAGCAAGCCATTGGCTTGGTATTGATTTAAATAAAATTGATGTCGTTTCATCTATAATTAATATGAAGAAAATCTAAATCTGAGCTTCTAAATTTTAAAAATTAACGCTACTAATGATCATTTATGTAAATTTTCAAGATATTCATAAATAAAATATAAATCATCAATTTTTCTGGTATATATTTACTAGGCTTTTTATACACTCTAATTTGAAAAAGTCTAACATTTATGCCGAACATAAATATTGCCGAGTTATTTATTATAACGGGAGGATTACAAGGAATAATATTTACAATTTTATTATTAATTAAGCTTAGAAAAGATAAATCAAAGCAGAATCTTTGGTTGTCATTATATATCTTGTTTTTTTCACTCGTTCTTGTAAAAGGGTGGTATATTGGATCAGGGATTTACCTAAAATTTCCCGATTTAATATTTTTTCCTTTATACTTTTCACTTGGAATAGGACCCGCTTTTTATTTATATATTAAATATCTAATTAAAAAGGATTATACATTTAAACCAGTTGAATTACTTCATTTTATTTTACCAATAGTACAATTTACCTATCATACTTTTAATTTTTTTAAGCCTATATCGGAGCGTCTCTATTATTTTCATAAAGATTATTTATTTACCTACTTACCTATTGAAGACGTAATAGGTATCTCATCCTTATGTATTTATTATTTTCTATCCCTCAGGATTTTACGAGATTATCAAATTTCTAATAGTAGCATAAAATCTGAGGAGCCAAGAAAAGACCTTTATAAGTGGATTAATCATTTTATAATGTTTTCTTATTCAATGCTTTTGTTTTGGGCATTAACTTCATTAGTTGATTTTTTTGTTTATGATTATTCTAAAACGTATAGTTTTTATTATCCTGTTTATTTATGGATGGTGTTTATTTTATATTGGATAATTTATAGGGGATTTATACAAACTTCTAAAATAAAGCCGGATTCATTATTACCTCATGAAGCTGTATCTTATACTCTTCCTAAAAAAGAATCAGAACTATATAAGCAGAAATTGAGGTTAGTAATGGAAGATGACAAACTTTTTTTAAAGTCGAAGTTAACATTAAATGAGTTGGCTGAGCAAATCGATATAAATTCAAAATATCTTTCACAATTAATTAATAAAAACTTCAATAAGAGTTTTACCGAGTATATAAATGAGTATCGAATTGAACATGCAAAAAAAGAGTTGCTTTCTATTAGAAATACGCATTTAACCATTACAGCAATTAGTGAGAATTGTGGCTTCAATTCTAAGTCTACATTTAATGAGGTATTTAAGAAATATACCAATCAAACACCAACACAGTTTATAAACACTAATTTATAAATCATAAAATCGTTTATCATAAATTATGACATTATTATTAAGAAGAATTCAATTAGTATTGATATTTATTATTATTCATTTTTGTTTATCTGCACAAACAAATACCAAATCACTATTTGTAGAGTTAAAATCTGCTAAACATGATTCAGTTAAAGCAAGACTTTATTATGAATTAGGGAAAAAGTATAAAAACGAGTTTCCAGATTCAGCAATTTTTTTTTACAAGAAATCAATAGAATATGCCGATAAATCAGTATGTGTTGATTACAAAGTAAGGTCGTCTATAAACCTTGGTAGATTATATGATGGAATTAAATTATTTGATGAAAGCAAGGCTCTATATAAAGAGGCTCTTAGAATAGATGAAAAATCAGGAAATCTAAGTAGAAAGCACATTATTTATACTAATCTAACAAGTGTCTACTTTTATAAGGGAAAATTGGATTCTGCTAAATTCTATGTAAAAGAAGCTATTAATATAGCACAGATAACTAAAGATAAGGACGCAATGTCTAGAAGTTATTTAGGTTTAGGTGGAATTCTGGATTATGAAGGAAAACCAGATAGTGCTATTATATATTATAAGAAAGGGATTGAAGTTTTAAAGGAAATTAAGAATGATTATTTAGTAGCTATTGGTTACAATAATATTGGTTCTGCACATTCTAGAAAAGGTGATTACCAGAAATCCATAGTTTATTTTAAGAAAGCTGTTGAGTTAGCCCAAATAAGCTCATCGAATTTATTGTTAGGTTCGACATACAGAAATATTGGGTTAGATTATACAACTTTATCTGAATATGATAGGGCTATACAATATTTTAGGAAAGCACTTCAAACTTATAAGCAGATAAATAATCAAGCGGGAGTTTCGGCTTGTTATGAGCATATTGGTAGTGTCTACTTTGAAATGGAAGATTATAAAAAGGCACACGATTATTATGAAAAGTGTCTAGAAATTCAAGAAGGACAAAAGGACTATCATGTTGTTTTTGCTGTTCAGAATAAGATAGGTCAATTATATCAAAAGCAAAAGGATCATAAGAATGCTGAGGAATCATTTAATAAAGCATTAGAAGTTGCTGAGCAGTCTGGAGTGAAACATTATATGGTTTTTGCTTATATAAATATTGGTAATGTTTCGGCAGAATTAGGGGATTACAAAAAATCAATTAGGTTTTTAGAGAAAGCTTTAGCTGATTCAAGGAAGAGTAAATTTAAAGAACAAATTGGTAAAAGCTTGCTAAGTATTGCAGAAGTTCAACTACTTATTGCTAAAACAAACATTCCTTTGATAAAGCAATATCAATATATACAACAATCTATAAAAAATTCTGATGAGGCTCTTAAAATTTTTACAAATACAGAAGTTGCCAATGATGTGGCTAAGACTCTTAAAAATTTAGCTTATGCATACGAATTAAAAAAGGATTATGAGAAAGCACTTCATTATAATAAGCAATATAATATTACCAAAGATTCAATTATGGATATTGAGAAATATAAAACAATATCTGAACTAGAGATTAAATACCAAATCGAACAAAAAGAATTAAAAATCCAGAAACAAGATATAGAACTTAAGAAAAAACAACAAAGCATTCAGTTTTATATTATTGCTTTATTTATGCTTACTACAGGGATTTTCTTTGTTAGTCTGATTTATAGGAAAAAGCAAAAAGCGTTTAAAAAACTGGCTGAGAAAAATATCGAAGCAGCTAAAAAATGTAATAATGAAGAAACAGGCAAAGTGCTATATGAGTTTTCCGAAAAACAACAAAATATATTCAAAAATCTCAGTCTGGCAATTAAAAACGATCAGGTTTATACAGATGTAGAATTGACTATCGATAGCCTGGCTAAATTACTTCAAACCAATCGGACAGAATTATCACAGGTCTTAAAGAAATTTAGTGATAAAAGCTATCCTGCTTTTATCAACGAACAAAGAATTAAACATTCAATTAGATTATTAGCTGAGAATGGGAATAAGTATTCTGTCGATGGAATTGCTAAAGAATCCGGATTTAAATCTACCTCAAATTTTTATAAAATTTTCAAGGAGAATACAGGAATGACACCTGCTGAGTTTAAAAAGTCATCAATGGTATAATAATCTTACTTTTTTACATAATAAGTCTTCCTAATTGCACAATTAGGAAGACTTGTGTTTTTATGAATACCCTGATTTCATTATCATTGTTGTGAACATGATGCATGATTGAATGGTGTGTTTAATAATGCTTATTCAATTAAAGTTTTAAGCTAGAAAGTAGTCGAAACTTAGAGTAATATGTCCGAATTCATCAAACTGGACATTTGTATTTATCATAAAATCAATTAATTATTTTTTTTATGATCACAAATGACATTCAGAGGCAAAAATCAGGAAACTCTATGGATTCGTCCAACGTAAATTTGATCGTAATACAGAATTTTAATACTCAAACTAAATAAGTTTAAATAATGAAAAAAATTAATTGCTTAATCTTATTTCTATTTCTTGTAATTAATATTCAATGTACAGAAAAGGAATATGTGGATGTAGATGTAAATCCACAATTAGAAATATCTGTTATTGATATTAATGGAAATGCAGTAAATGGAGTAAGCGTAAAGTTATTTCAAACCGAAGATGATTTAATCTCTAAAGAAAATGAAGAGCAAACCAAAACTACTGATTCAGAAGGGAAAGTTGTTTTTGAAGATTTAAACGAAGAAGTTTATTATTTCTATGCAGAAAAAGGTGGATTAAATAATTATTTCGATGTAGTTACATTTTCAAAACCACTTGAAAAAAATCAAATTTTAACTGTTACATGTACTATTAAATAAATAAATCATGAAAAAATACTTTATAATAATTATATCAGCATTTTTAATGTTAGGATTTTTTTCCTGTAAGGATGAAGAAATTACACGGGAAAAGGAATTTACAACTGTCAAAGGAGACGGGCTTATTATTAATACGGAAACCATTACTGTTGAATTAGAAGAGGTAATGGTTGTTGATGTTTTTGCAGAAGATACTGTTAAATATAACGATCAGGATTTTGTAAAATACGAAGTTGAGCTGGAGGGATCTTTGGAAGAATTGGAGCAAATAGAAATTGGAACAGTAATTAATATGCCAATTGAAGAAAAAGGAGGGAAAGTAATGATAGTATATGAAATTATTCCAACCAAAGAAAATGGAGAAAAAGGAATTGGAGCAGTTACATTAAAGGCTATTCAGGCAACACTCGATTTATATTTTACAGGTGACAATTCTATTATTGAGTTTAGTACTCCTGATAATCGTTCCAAGAAAAACTCGGCTTATCCGGAAAAGTTGACTGGTTCAGAATTAGTATTTTCGGAGCATTTACCAACGTTTGAAAGTAAACTTGAAGGATTAAGTTTTACAACAAGTGTTGAGCAATTATTTGAAGGCAGTTTAAGCACCAAAATTTGGAAAAGCGGAGACTCTTATATTGAAGTAAATGGATCTTTTGGAATTCATCCCGCTATTGATCTTTATATGGAATATGAGCCACAAACATTTAGCTTTGCAGTATTAAATGGGATGGTTGGTTTGTTTGAAGCTGCCTATGTGCCCGATTTAGCTTTGTTGTTTAGTCAAGATAAAAATTACGTATTAGGTAATATGAAACAATTGCGAGCAGTTGTTTATACTGATGTTGATAAAAAAATGTCTGTTAAAGTTCATCTTGAAAAAGAATTTGATTTTGTAAAACGTATTCCTATTGGAAAACTTACTATTCCAACATTTCCTGTGTCTGGGAATGTTGAGTTGGCTTTTGAATTAGATTTTGAAGCAATGGGAACTTTAGATTTTGAAACTTACAAAAAGGAAGAGTATGATATAGTAGTTGGAGTAGATTTACAGAAAGACCTTCCAGATCCTGTTTGGTATTACGAAAAAGCTTATCGTGAAGAAGATGGATTTCAATTAAAAGCTAAAATTGAATTATCAGCAGGAGTTTCAATTATTTTAGAAACGGAGATATATGTTTTAGGAGTGATTGGTCCGGAAATTTCAGTGGAAGCTTATGTAGAAGCTATTGCTTCAGTTGAAGCATCTGTAAGTAGCGAAAATCCTTTAGAAATTAATTGGGAGCTTAAAGCAGATGCAGGTATTAATGGGAATGCATCTTTAAACTTGGCATTCTTCCATCACGATCCTGCTACATGGAAAATATGGGAATATCCTTTTGTTAAATATCGCGAGAATATATATACAGCTCCAAATTATTTGAAAGCTATTTCAGGAGCCGATCAACAAGGAGATTTTGGAATGCAATTGCCGAATCCTGTTGTAATAGGAGCATACGATAGTAAAGATAACTTAATTGAATATTTACCTGTTCCAGTTTATTTTGAAACGGAAAACGGAAGTGTTAATTCTGTTGATTTTTCTGAGGAAGGAAAAGTTGAAGCAATTTGGGTTTTGGATGAAGAGAATGAAAATCAAACACTGAATTCATATTTTAAATTCGAAGATGTTAAAAAAGGAGAAATTGAGATTAATGTAACAGCAACAGAGCATATAGGTCCAACTGCTCCTGTATTAATGTCACCGGTAAATGAAGCTACTGATCAGGTTACTGAGAATTTATTATTAAAATGGGAAGCAGGTAATTCAGAAGAAACTAATATTTCATATGCAGTTTATCTGGGAGAAACATCCGAATTAAATGAATCTGATTTAGTTATTGCAGGTATGCCATTTACAACGGCTCAGGTAGAAGCTAATAATAATACTTTATACTATTGGAAAATTGTAGCATCTGATGCCGATGGAAATGAAACACCAAGTGAAATATGGAGCTTTACAACACAAGGAGATGGTAGTGCAATTTTATTAACTACGGAGGGTATAACAAATATTACAGAAACAACAGCAACTTGCGGTGGAAGCATTACTGATGAAGGCGGTGCAACAATTACAGCTCGTGGTGTTTGTTGGAGTACGAGCTCTAATCCAACGATTGAAGATAATTATTCAAGTGATGGAACAGGAACAGGAATTTATACAAGTTCGATGTCTGGATTAACAGCAAATATAAAATATTATGTCCGTGCATATGCGACTAATAGTAATGGTACATTTTATGGTAATGAACAAAGCTTTTCAACAAGCCAGTCAGTTGGATTACCAACTTTAACAACAAATGCAATTACTAATATTACAGAAACTACTGCAACATGCGGTGGGAACATTACCGATGATGGCGGTGCAACAATTACAGCTCGTGGAGTTTGTTGGAGTACAGGTAGTAATCCTACAATTGCAGATAACTACACAAGCGATGGTAACGGAACGGGTGCATTTACGAGCTCAATAAATGGTTTAACAGCCGGTACAGCTTACTATATACGTGCTTATGCAAGCAATAGTGAAGGTACAACTTATGGTAATGAACAAAGCTTTACAACAAATAGTCCATTTGTAGGGGGGCAAATAACAGACATTGATGGAAATGGTTACCAAACTGTGAAAATAGGAGAGCAATGGTGGATGGCAGAAAATCTGAAAGTTACTCGCTATGCAGATGGAACAGAAATCCCCTTAATTACAGACAATGGAGATTGGATTTATGTTGGAGAATTAGGGAAAGCATATTGCTATTATAATAATAATATTAATAATGAAGTAGAAACTTATGGTGCATTATATACTTGGGCTGCAGCTGTAAATGGAGAAGGTGGAAATTCAACTAATCAAATTAGAATACAAGGTGTTTGTCCAGATAGTTGGCACATACCTTCTGATAATGAGTGGAAAGAATTAGAAATGTTTTTAGGTATGAGTCAGGAAGATGCTGATTTGTTAGGGTTTAGAGGGGCAAACGAAGGGAGTAAAATTGCAGGGAATGCGTTTTTATGGAATTCAGGAGCTTTAAAGGATGAATCAGTATATGGGAGTAGTGGATTTGATGCTTTGCCAAGTGGGTATCGTATCTATTATGCAAGTGGTTCAACTGGATTGTTAGGCATGATTGGACAGTGGTGGAGTTCAACTAGATATGGCACATCATATAAAGCTTATACTAGAAAAATAGCGAGTGATTATACTACAATTAGAAGATATAATGATGATACGAGATATGGTTTTTCTGTCCGCTGTGTAAAAGATTAAATTGTAAATTAAAAGTTACTGCTTATGATTTTTCTTGGGCAGTAGCTTTTATATAGTAAAAGAAATAAACTAAGTCGGAATAAACTGAACAAGACTTAAAATTGAAGTAGGTAATTATAATAAATTTTATAAAATGAAAAATCTCGCATTCTTAGTTATTGCTTTCAGTTTATTAATTTTTAGTTCATGCAATTCTGTATCTACTAATAAATCAGAACAGAATAAGAATTGCAAAAAAATAGAATACACTATTTATAATACAGGGAATACAATCTCGGATATGAGTTTCTTTGGTACAGGAGCATACTTGTCTATAGTACATGAGGATTCTCTATATTATAGATTTTTTAACACTGAAATTAATGAATGGGAAACATACAAGGAAAGTTTCACATTTAATAATGATATTGAAAATATTTGTTCGATAAAAATGTTGAAATATTTATTTACATCTAAAGATGAAGATGATTTTGTTTCCATATTTAAAAAAGATGAAAATAACGATTCTAAGTTAAAATTTTTATCTCAACAACAACTTCCCAATAATTCAAATATTTTTAATATAGGTAATGATTTTATTGGTCTTGTTTATAAAAATTTTATTAGTGTAATAAATATGGATTCCGATAACCAAAATATATTTCAAATTGATAAAGAAAATCCGTTTGTTATTCCAGAAGGTGCGACTGGACTAATAGGGTTTGGTTATTCTGATATAGGAATAATAAAAGAAAACAAGCTTACTTTTTATCATTATGATGAAAATTCCAAACAAGTTGTTCCAATGACTGATAATTCTTTTGTCTTACCTAATAAATACGATAATATAATATCAATGCTAGTATTAAAAAGGGATGGTGATTTATGGCCGGTTTTTGGAATAGTTAACAATCGAAAAATTGATTTTTATCAATTAGATGATGAAGGGAATTGGATTGAATACGAAGAAATGAATTTTAATTTCGAATAGTACAAAACTGACTAATAATGAAGAGGTTATTAAATTATATAGGTGTAGCATTTATTTTTTTTACAATAAGCTGTACATCTCCGGAGCAACAACTGGAATCAAAGGGATATGAAATATCATCTCAAGAATTTAAAGATTTGTATTTTGCTTATTTAGATAGCAGGAGTAACGATATTAATTCAATAGAGTCTTTTTTTAAGCTAGGATTTAATAAAGACTCACTTACGGGAAGAATTAAAGAATATAATAGATTTGAATGTTATCCGGTTCAATTCAAAAAGCTTGAATTGCTAAAACTACTGTTTAAATACGGTGTTGTCAATAAAGATTTTGTACAAAAAGAAACAGGAGATAACTTGTTACAGGTTGCAATTAATGGTTTGTATGAAGAAAAATATTCTCGATCCTTAGATGTTTTGAAATTTGAATATATAATTGAAGATATAGAAGATTGGGAGTTTCAGCATTTGCATAGTGCTGTTGGTTATAACACCGCTTTTGAACCGGATGTAGAAATTGTTGAGTTTCTATTATCTGAAGGAGTTTCTGTTAATCACAAAAATGATTCGGAGCAGTATCCTTTATATAGTGCAGTTAATAAAAATGATATTAGTGTAGTGTCGTTAATGATTAAATATGGTGCAGATGTAAATAGTGTAAGTGTTGCAATAGATCATGAATGGACTCCACTTATTACGGCAACAGCCTACGAAAATTTTGAAATAGTAAAATTATTAGTTGAACATGGAGCTTTTATTCCCAAGTTTGTTACACTTAATTTTCAGTCTAATAGTAGATATAGTGCATACTCTCAAGCAGAATATAATGATTATAAAGAAATACTTGATTATTTCGATATAATGATGAGTAAGAAGGTTGAAAATTCTCAATCTAAGTATCCATGGGTTTATAAAGTATCAAAAGCGTGGGCGGGCGAAGGGTATACTATTTTAGATCAGTGTAATACGCTGGAAATAATGATTCGTGCATTAGAAGAAAAAGACGAAAATACACTTTGTCTTTACGGAGAAGCATGTCATAGTTTGGGGAATAAAGATGATGCCTTATCATGGTTCGAAAAATTAACTAACGATGGTTACTATAATGCATGTTTCAGTATTGTTGATTTGTATTATACAAAAAGCGATGGAACGTATTCAAATCCGTTAGAGATCATTAGGCTAATGAATAAGGCTATTGAGCTTGGAGATCAATCAGGACAAGCTGAGACTATAATTGGAGTGCTGTATTTTAGAGGTAAAGGTGTTGAGCTATCTTATGAAATTGCACGAGAGTATTTTGTAAAAGCAAAAGACAAGGAAAATTCAATTGCAAGCGATAATATTGCTGCATGTGATTATTATTTGAATGGAGATTCAGAGAAAGAAAGTTCGAGCTATTCGACTTCAAATACAACTCAAAATAATTATCAAAAATTCTGCACCATAACTTTCGAGTTTAGTATAACCTGCATGAAAGCAAGTCAAATAAGTGTTAATCCATTAAATGGAAGCTATACAGATAATGTTGATCTGTACTATAATTCGGTAGATATAGACGGTATTTATACCGATCAAGGAGTAGCTGGTAACTATGAATTTACATGGCAAGGAGTAAGTGACTGTGGAGTGTTTGAACCTAGCGAGAGTGATTATAAATCATATTCAGGTACTTTTCCTTTAGATGGTCAATATTCGAATTACACAGTTTACATTAGTGATGGTTTTGGAGGTGTTAGTGTAGATGTAACTGGGTGGTAAGTTGTGAAGTGTGTTCATTTTAAAATTAAAAAAAGATCATGAAAAATTACAAGAAAGCAAACCTTAAAATAATAATTATAACATTTACTTTATTCTTAGCTGGATTTCTTCAGGCCGCTGAAAACCCGCATAAAAAAGTTAAAGATAAGTTGTTGGTTATAAATAATGAGATTTCAAATTTGACAGAGTCTTATGTATATCATTATAATAATGTTGATCGATTAGAGAAAGAGTACACAGAAAAGGCCACAATTTTTAATACTTTGTTTGAGTCTGAGGTTGAGTCAAAGGGAGAATTCGAAAAGCAGTATGACTATGACAAACGCGTGAATGAAAGAGAGACTGAATTAAGAAAACAGAATGAAAAAATCTCTGAAATAGAAAAAAGATTATTAGAATCGTTTGAGTTAGCAAATTACGCGTATATGATGCATATTATTAAGACTTATGAAAAAGATATTTATGATTCTTTTAATCATGAAATTAAAATAACGGAAAAAATGTCTGGAGTAAGTTCCTACAATAGCGAAAAAGAATCTTTCTCAGTTAATTTGAAAGGAAGTGTATGGAAAGTAAGAATACCAATATCTATTGCACCAACATTTAAGGAAGAATATTCAAATCTGGAGATCTATTCATTTGGAACAGATTATTGGGTTAATTATAAAAGTAACTGGTCTCGACTAGTAAATTCTTCCATTTCAGAGGCTTTTGAAATAAAGATTAGCGATGAAGAGATTGGATCTTATATGAACAAACGTTCTAATGAATTAAAAGAGCTTGCAAAAAGCAATGGAGAAATTGAATCAATAATAATGGGTGAATCAATTTTGCCAAATCCGGCATTATTTCTTGATCTTTCAGTTCCGTATAGTAACACAGTAATTATTGGTGGTAAAGAGTATAAAACTATAAGAATGGGGAATCAAGTCTGGTTAGCGGAAAATTTTGAGTACATACCTTCCCATTATAATGCAGTCTCAAAGAAAAATGGAACAGTATATTATAACCAAGTAGGAGTTTATAAGGTTGAGAATCTAATTGAAAATGGAGGTTGGCATGTGCCATCACTTGGTGAATGGGAACTTCTTATGACATATCTTGAGGAAATAGATGGATTTAATAAAAGTATTTATCTAAACTTTAATCCAATAATAGAATATTATAGCAATGGTAGAAAGGAGCGTAGTTCTTTGTTTTGGACAACAACCCGTTATATTTCTAGTGGTTTAAGTTCGAGTGTACTTGGTAAAAAAGGTGTTTTCACTAATGATGATGGAATGGGCGTAAGTGAGTACGCAATAGATGAGAGTAAATATGCAAACATAAGGCTTGTTAGGGAATATTAAGCATATATAAATAAAAAAATCTTAATATTCAGAAATAGTAGAGTGCAAGTAAATAGTAAGAAATCTACCAGTAAAATGAGAACGATAATCGGAATTTTTGTAATAATTTCTATATTTCTTTATAGCAATATCAATGTTAATGCGCAAAATAGTAGTGATAATATAATTGAAACAAGAGCATTAAGTAAAAACGAGTTGCTAAGACTAATTAAAGAAACAAATACTGAAATTAAAAATTGGCAAGTAGTTTATATGGGTGAATGGGAAGGAACTAAACTTACTGGACCCTATACTAAAATATTAAATGAACCGGTTATTTTTTATGGTAAAACAAAAAATGAAAAAGAGGATTATGAGTTACTAAAAAACTTACCTGTTAATTATGAAAAATTAATTCGGAAAAGTGTATTTTATTATAACGGCCTGACTTATTACACAATAAATCCACTAGAATATGGATTAAGGGATGTGGATTACACTAATTTTCGATATTATATGGTTGTTCTTAATAATAGAATTAAGAATTGTGAGTCAAAAATTAAGAAATTAAATGCACAAAAGGATAGTCTTCAAAAAAGCCAGTACGATAAAAAATGGTTCTTTACAGGAAATGAAAAGGTAATTTATAATGGTGTGAATTTTATTCCCCTTTCAAATCAATATTCCTCTCAAAGTTGGAAGTATTCAAAATATAAATTAATGTTTTCGTACCTTCAAAATCAATTACAAAATAAAGAATTTGACTTTGAAATAAACTTTAAAGGAAAATATCTTAAAACAAATAGTAAAAATAAATATGTTAAGGTTGGATTAAAATTATTAGTGGAGAATTATCATCTAACAGAATACTCTGTAAATTCTTCATTTGATAAAAAAGTAATTGGTAAAGAGTATCATACTTTTAAAATTAAAAAAGAAGATGGGTATTTATATTTATTCTGTGATGGAAACCAGCTTGAGAAAATTGATATATATTCTGGTGCAGAATGTTCGAATTTAATGCTATTTGGAAATAATTTTGCAGTTAGAGATTTAGAGATTAAAATTATTAACTCAAAGCATAACTTGGATATCTATAATTCAGAATTATTAAAATGTAACAAAACTATTGAAGATGTTTTAATTTTTTTTAAAGATTATAAAGCTGCAGTATCAATAAGCAAAGCTTCTAACGAATACTTCTTGTTATGTGAGAACATACCTTCCCAAACGCCATCTGTTAAAGATATTGAGAATGCAGAAAAGTTTATTGAAAAGTATCCCGATTTTATTGCATCCAATGAACTTTCTAGAATTATTAACGCAGGTAGTGCTGTTAATGAGATTGATAAAATAATTGCTTCAAATCTATCAGCAAGGGATAAATTTTGGGAATTAAACAAAATAAACACAACAGGTTGGCAGCTCGAAAAATATAAAGAAAGTGTGCAAGAAACTTTATTTCCAGAAATACAAGAATCAATAACAAAACGCGTTGATAGTATAATAAATACGTCAGAAACTCATGAAATGAAAATTAGAAATCTGGTCGGATGTTTGGGAGAGATACATCTTAATGGATGCGAGAGAGAAGCTGGAGGTGAAGAGATAGTTCTTGATGGTATTAGTAAATTGTTAATTGATAAAACTTCTAAAATTGTTAAAAGTAAAAATAACCTTACAAATAAAATACTAACATTAAGTGCATTTTTAAACGGATTACAAAATGGAGCTACTTTATCTAAAGAATATGATGAAAGTTTGAATGTTTTGAAATCATTAGGGCAAAAAACTATAAAATCTACTGTTAGTATGTATTATAAAACAGTTGAACGCACTGAACCATTAGTAACACATAGAGAAGTTAGAGATGAATCTGATATCATAGATGCTCTATTTCGACAAAAGAATTATGTTGAATATACATGGACAACAGGTGGAAATACTTACAATGATATTACAGGTTATGAAATAAAAGGGACGATAAAGAATTTATCTTCTAAAACGATTGTTGTTAAGGCCAGATCTCATGGTTCTTTAAAAAGTTCAGGTAATGGACTTGTCGATATAGGAAGAGCATTTTCTGCAGCAATTTTACATAAAGATAAATTTGATTGGGAAGAGAAAGAATATACTATTCCAGCAGGAGGTGCTGTGAACTACAAATTGTCGGGTGGTTGTTCTCATTTTGCAAAAATGTCGGTTAGATTTAAAGTCATTAAAGTTGGTAATGCTTGGATTGATAATTAAATTAATGACGGTATGTACTAAAGATCACAAGCCTTTATCGCTTGTGCTTTAAGTAATAGTGATTTTACATAAAGCTAATTATGAATAGGATACATTTAATATATTTTTTAGTTATACTACCCAGTTTAGACACCTTTGCTCAAAAGTTATCTAAACCCGACACAACCATTGTTATTGAAAACTGCTTGAAAAAAACAATAATAAAAGAAGGAAATTCAACATCAACACATACAGAAATATTAGATTGTTTTTGGGATTCGGACACCGATACAAATATTATTGTAGAGGATTGTGAAAAAAAAGTGATTGTTCATAAAATGGGGTATAAAAAAATAAGTAGTCAGATTTTACCTTGCTATTGGAACGATGCTACAAAACAAGTCGATACTTTTTTAATACCAAAATATAAAGATAAATGGAGTATTCAGTATCGATACATTTATACCAGAACGGATGGAGAAACCAAGTCAAGTAAATCCACTATTGGTATTTCAAGGAATGATGCTTATAGAGCAGGATTAGATACTATAGTTCGAAAGGAATATGACCATAATCATCAGGTATTTAAACAATACGGCCTGATTAAAAGGAATCGAAATATTCCAATTGTAGTTAGAGATACAACTATTAATAATCAATCTGTTTTAAAAAGAGTAAATCAGATACGAGCAAATTATTGCCAATGTGGCGATAAAAAAATGAATCCAACTACTGCTTTAAAATGGAGCGATAAGTTAGCTTATGTTGCTTATCTACATGCAAAGGATATGTACCTGCGACAGTATTTTGATCATATATCGCCAGAAGGTGAAGATCCGGGTGATAGAATTCGTAAATCGGGTTTAATAGGTATTTCATGGGGTGGCGAAAATATTGCTGAGGGTCAGATTGATGGACAAAAAGCTGTTGATTCATGGAAAAAAAGTCCAGGTCATTGTGAGAATATGATGGGTACAAGTCATACTCATGTTGGTGTAGCTAAGTACATGGATAAATTTGTAATGCTTCTAGGTTCAGAGAGATAATGGTTTACTAAATCTTTAAGTATATATATTAGTGATAGATGATATTTTATTAAATTTATAAAATGAATCATCCTGAAATAATAAACTGGCTCTTCAAAGGTGATATTTCTATTCAATATAAAACCTATCGTGATTTGATAGGAGAAGAAAGAAAGGACCTGCAAATAAGAATTGAAAAAGAAGGCTGGGGGAAACAGTTTCTTGAAAAAAGAAATCAAAATGGACATTGGGGACTAAAATTCTATCAACCTAAATGGATATCATCAAATTATACACTACTTGATTTAAAAAATCTTTCAATGCCTAAAACTTGTAAACCAGTTTTAGATACTATTGAATTGATTTTGCGAGAAAATAAATCACTCGATGGTGGAATCCTTCCAATAGGGGAAATGCAAAAAAGTGATATGTGTATAAATGGAATGGCACTTAATTACTTTAGTTATTTTAATGTAGAACAGAATCATTTAAAATCTATAATTGATATTATAATTGAGCAACAATTACACGATGGCGGATTTAATTGTCGATTAAACAGATCGGGCGCAAAGCACAGTTCACTTCATACCACAATTTCGGTTTTAGAAGGTTTGTTAGAATACAGATCTAATAATTACACTTATAAGTTAAATGAGGTAAAAAAAGTAGAAAAAGAAGCACAGGAATTTATTCTACAGCATCGTTTGTTTAAATCTGACAAAACAGATAAAATTATCGACGATAGATTTACTCGTTTACCTTTTCCATCGCGTTGGCGATACGATATTTTAAGAGCTTTGGATTATTTTCAATTTGCAAGAACAAAATACGATACTAGAATGCAAGATGCAATTGATATTCTTTTACAGAAAAGAACAAAAGAAGGAGTGTGGAAACTGAATGCCAATTATCCAGGGCAAATTCATTTTCAAATGGAAAAAGCAGGGCAACCAAGTCGATGGAATACACTTCGAGCCTTAAGAGTATTAAAATATTTCAATATTAAATAATAAATGTATTAATGACTTGTCTGTTGCTACCTTTGTCTTTTAATAAATGTAGTGTATAAAATAAATAATAACAAGAATATCGATATGCCGAACCATAACATTGTATTTGGATCAAATAGTCTTCCTAAAGCATATAATCCCCAAGAATTTTCCTTATAATTATCTGCACTCCAAAAAAACTCAGACAGTCCTTTAAGGAATTCTAGGATTGCAAAACCACTAATGAAGAATAAAAGTAATTCGGCTACCTTTTGACTTTTGTTAAATGCCTTTTGATAAATTTTATCAATATTTTCTTTGCATAATTCAATTTTCTTGTCCACATTCTCAAATAAGTTGTTTACGGTCCATTTATTCATCAAATCGTTAAAGAAAAATGCTTTATTTCTTTGCAAGCTTTGTTTTATATCGCCAAACTCAGTTTTGTTTAGGTTGGTTATAAAAATCATTTCTTCTAAAAGATCTTTATATTTTTGCATTTCTTTTACAGTCTTCTTTTTGTGCGAAATACCTATTATTTGAGAAAGATTCATACTTATTGAATCTACAACTGCATAATAATACTGTATCAATGATATGGCATGGCAAGCATCTGAAAAAATTTCGTCATTTTCATTTTTTACATATATGCTGTGCATCCAACCTAAGTATATTGAATTTTTTTCGTCTTTATTGTGTTCTTTTAAATTCTGAATAACATCTTTTTTTGGCTTTGTTGTAATTATCCAGTCACTTACTGTTTGATCGAAATACTGATCTTGTTCTGCAATAATTAGCATTCTGCTTACCCATAATGGTAATCCGCAATGTATTGTTTGCTTTAGTAGTTGTTGTTCTTTTTGATTAATATCAGGAAAACCATAATGATTATCGAGGGGGCTTATGTATTTTTCGTGATGACTTAATTCATATAATTTTTTAAATAATGGAGTTAAGAAGTCAGTATAAAAAAAGCCAATTAATTTTTTTGCTAATTGATTTGACCACTCTTCAATAGCATTCATAAATTTTTTACTTAAATCCTTGTTATTAAGTTCAATTTTAAAAAGCATATCTATATTCGCGATTGTATTTTTGAATATGCTTATAACACATGAGTTTGGTTTAAATTTAAGATCAGAATGATGTTCTTCAGGAAGTATATAAATCAATTCTTTTTGAAATTCTTCTATTTTTTTATTGATCCATTCATTAGGTTTTAACTGAATTACAATTGGAGATATCATATTTACCGAATTAGCATCGGTAGAAACGCTTTCGAATTGAATTTTATTTGAGTTATCTTTTTTATGGTTAAATTCAATTGAATAAGTATTCTGACTTAGTACATCTCCTAGTTTTTCATTACTCACTATTTCCCAAAAGTGGTGGTATTCGTTACCAGCTGATAATACATTCCCTGTTTGTACACTAAAATTTGTTCTAAATGGAGCTTTAAAATAGAAATAATTGTTCTTAGAATTCATAGTAAAAAATTTAATTATCAAATATAATTAAGTATGACGAGAATGTATTATTTTTAATGCAGAATAAATATCATGGTAAAAATCAGAGTCTTCATATTTATAATTGGTTTAACTTTTATCGTTTACGGGAACACTTTATTTCACGATTATGCTCTTGACGATGCTCTTGTAATTACCGATAATGAATATACTTTAAATGGATTGGATGGAATAAAAAGTATTTTTTCAGAAGAATTTTTTAGTGGTTTTTTCGATCAAAAAGGAAAAAAACTTGTGGCTGGAGGAAGGTATCGCCCATTGTCAATGGTAACGTTTGCAATAGAATGGGATCTTATAATGGGATCTCCTTTTAACGGTCTAAATAAAACAAGTATTGAGAAAAGGATGGACGAAAATGCAAGTCCAAATTATATTTTACCATCGAATAAATTATTAAAAGATTTATCGAGAACAATTCATAACGAAAATCGAAACCTAAGAAATAAACAACAAGAAAGCATATTAAACAATTCTAAAGATTTAACAGAGAAAGAAAAAAATAAGATTTTATCCAACCTTAAAAAAATGCAATCTAACAGAAAGTTATTGTTGTTTATTAGTCATTTAATAAACGTTCTATTATTTGCATTTACCTGTTTAGTTTTATTAATATTATTGGAATATTTAGTTGAGTCTAAAGAAAATGTTTGGTATAAATCTTTACCCTTTGTTGCGGTTCTATTATTCTTGGTGCATCCAATACATACCGAAGTTGTTGCAAATATTAAAGGGCGCGATGAGATTTTGTCCTTATTAGGATCAATTACTGCTATGCTTTTTGTGTTTAGATATCTTGATAAAAAGAGAATAATTTACCTAATTCTAATTTTTGTTTTCTTTTTAATCGGGTTATTTTCAAAGGAAGTAGCTGTAACATTTATGGCAATAATTCCTTTAAGCATTTATTTTTTTAGTAAACACAATAATAAGTTTAGATCAATTATAATAACCACTATTCCATTATTAATAGCTTCGGTAATTTACTTTTATATTCGAAATGAGGTAGTTGGTAATATTTCTTTAGAACCAAGTCAGGAATTAATGAATAATTCATTCTTAGGAATGACCTTCTCAGAAAGATTTGCAACTATCTTTTATACTTTGTTTTTGTATTTAAAGTTGTTGATTTTCCCGCATCCTTTAACCTATGATTACTATCCATATCATATATCAATTATGACATGGGGCAATATTGTTCCGATATTGTCAGTAATAATTTATCTGGGAATAGGAATTTATGCTTTGGTTGGGATAAAAAGGAAAAGTTTAATTTCATTCGGAATCTTATTTTATTTAATCACTCTATCACCTACTTCAAACGTTTTGTTTCCTATTGGGGTTTTTATGAATGAGCGATTTGTATATGCATCATCAATTGGTGTAATGTTAATAATTGCCTATCTGATTACTGTAAAAATTCCAATATTAATAAAGAATAAAATATATGTAATGTATGTTTTGATTTTTATTATGGGTTTATATTCATTAAAAACGATTAGTAGAAATAGTGTTTGGAAAAACGATTTTATATTATTTACTCATGATGTTGAAATTTCTAAAAATAGTGCAAAGAGTAATACATCTGCAGGTGGGAAATTAATTGAAGAAGCAATAAAGCCTGAAAACAAGGAATTAAGAAAAGACTATCTACAAAAGTCAATTTTCTATTTAAACAGAGCAATTAAAATTCATCCAAAATATAATGATGCGTATTTGTTAATGGGGAATGCTCAATGGGAGTTATATCATAGTTTGGATAGCATGTTTAAGTATTATGATCATTTATTGAAATTAAATCCTAACAACCAGCGAGTTTATTCGAACATATTTGAAACGAAAGTAAATCAGGTTTTTAATAATGCAGATAAAACAAAATCGAATTTAGATGTTCTGCATAAACTCGAAAAATATCAACCTTCGAATTTTTATATAAATTACAATCTGGGACGAATTTATGGACGCTATTTAAATGATTTGGCAACTTCAAAAAAGTATTTGGAAAAAGCAGTAGAAATAAATCCTAATAAAATTGATGTTTTAAAAGATTTAGGTGTTGCTTATGGAATGTCGAAAGAATATAATAAATCTGTACAAGTTCTTCTTAAAGCTATAGAATTGGATAATTCAGATCCTGTGTTAAAGTTTAATTTAGTTATGACTTATTTCAATTTAAAGGATTACAACAACGCTTTAAAATGGATGGATAATATATTTTTAATGAAAATTGAAAAAAAGGATGCAAAAGTTTTAGTTAGTATAGCGTATTTATATCGTAACTTAGGTAAGTTATCTAAATCACAAGAATGTATTAAAAACGCTCAAAGCTTAAATCCAGAATTATTTAAGAATGATAAGAGATAAAAAAATTATTGTTGTTTTACCTGCATTTAATGCCGAAAAAACTTTAGAAAATACATATAACGAAATACCGTTCGACATTGTCGATGAGGTAATTTTAGTTGATGATAAGAGTCACGATAAAACAGTAAGGAAAGCCAAGGAGTTAGGTATTTCACAAATTATTCTTCACGAAGAAAATCAAGGATATGGTGCCAATCAAAAAACATGTTACGATGAGGCATTAAAATTAGGTGCCGACATTGTTGTAATGCTTCATCCTGATTATCAATATACTCCAAAGCTAATTCATTCCATGGCGTATTTAATAGCAAACGATGTTTATCAGGTTGTTTTAGGTTCGCGAATATTGGGAAAAGGTGCTAAAAAAGGTGGAATGCCATTTTATAAATTCTTTTTTAATCGCATTTTAACTGCTATTCAAAATATACTGTTAGGTGCAAGATTATCGGAATATCATACGGGTTTTAGAGCTTATAGTCGAGATGTACTACAAAAAATTAATTATAATATAAATTCTAACGATTTTGTATTCGACAATCAAGTATTGGCGCAAATTCATTTTGCAGGTTTTGAAATAGCAGAAATATCGTGTCCAACCAAATATGATGAACAGTCATCATCAATTAATTTTAGCCGAAGTGTTAAATATGGTTTCGGTGTTTTAAAAACATCATTTCAGTTCTTTTTTCAAAAATTAGGTTTAGTTAAGATTCAGATTTTTAAATTGAATTAATTATTATTGTGCGAAATTAGAATCTGTGTAATGAAACAAATCATTTTATTTCTATTTATAGTTTTAGTATCTATTCCAGGAGTTTCGCAGAAGCTTAATAAATTAGGAAAGATTGATCTTGAAGAATTACCTCAGATGCCCGAGTATGAAGTTCGAAAAATTGATGGAACATATAAGGTATTTAAAGATTCATTTATATTTGAAGGTAATTCATATTATAATATTCCTGAGGGTTTTATTACTAGTTTGGAAATTTTTGATGATGAAAAGGATTATATTAAAAAATATGATTCTGAAGGAAAATTATCAGCCACTATACTTTCTGATAGAATAATAAATTTAAAAGTTTCTGATAATGGGAGAAAACTTGCATTCTTCAATGCCCAAAATATAATTTCTGTTAATTTAACTAATTATAATATTGATACTTTGAAGGGATCATTTGTTTATTCATTTTTAGAAAATGAGTTAATATATTTTAATTCCAGAACCAAAAACATTCATTATAAGGGAAATCAAATTTTTATAGAGGAGTATCCGAATCAGTTTCTAGCATATAAGAATAAGATATTAGTATTAACAAAGGAAACTATTTTTGAACTATCAGGAAATAGTTTGATAGCACTACATAATTTAAATGGTAGATTTTTCGATGCTAAAATTGTAAACGACGAATTTTATTTTGTAGATAAAGTAGAGAAAAGAAAAAACGAAAGTTTTACTCTTTATAAAACTTCTGATTTTTCTAGAATTATATTAGTTGATAGAATTGATGATTTAAATCGATAACTTATAAACTGAAAGCAGGTATTAAAAAAGCTTGCTTTATAGCAAAACCATTTTAACAGGCTCAGTGTGACAAACTGAACAAAGAAAATTGTCATGCTGAGCCTGTCGAAGTATAAACAATTTTCTAATTTTTTGGACAGCTTTTAATTAAAATCTAAGCGATAAACAACTCAATCCACCATCCATTTTTTGAAATTCAGATAATTCTAGTTCGATAGTTTTATATCCCAATTTTTCAATATTTGATTTTGTTTCAGGGAATCCTTTTGGTACAATAACATAGTCGTTAATTCTTAGTGAATTTGCAGCATATTGTTCTTCTTTGTTAATTATTGTTTTATTGTAAGATTCAAAGTCTTGTAGTCCAATAAAAGGTTTCTGAATTAACAAGTTGTTTTCTCCCAAATAATTTATACCGGTTTTAAAATGTAAAATTTTACAAATTGGAATTGCCGAGAATTTATAATCATTTTTTGTTACTATTTTCATAAGTTGCTTCGATCCTGCAAGATTTGTTCTATCTGAAAGACCAATGTAAAAATGATCGTCAGCAAGCATTACATCACCACCATCTAATGTTCCAGGTTCTTCAATAAAATAGAGTTTTAATAATGGTTCTAATACTCTTCTAATTTCAATCTCTTCACCTAAGCGTCTTGGATCACCAGGTCGAGTAATTATTCCAAAATCTTTTGTTAAAACAGCTGTGTCTTCAACAAAACAAGAGTCTGGAAAATTAGGATCAGCATCTAATATTATAAGTTCTAATCCACATTTTATTAAAGCTTCGCAATAAGCTTCATGTTGTTTTAAAGCTAAATTGATATCAGGTTTGCCTAAATTTGATGTTGTAATTCCGTTTGCATAGGTCGATGCCGGTCTTCTTACGATTGCTTTTGTAAACTGTGTCATGATTTTTCACCAAGGATTAATAAATATTATCCGAATTTAAACCATTTCATAATAATTAGTTCTAATTGATGATGCAATTTTTACCATATGAGGAGAAATACTCTTAAAGTATAATAGAATAAAGATATGAAAAATCCTGAAAATCATTGTGTCAGTATTTTAATCATTAAGAAGATTCTCAATAAATAATATATTATTATTTGGAAAAGAATGTATTTTTGAACACTATTATTAACGAAAGATTAAATTTTAAAAAATGAAAAGACTGTCATTACTATTATTAACAATATTCGTATTGAATATTTCCTCTTTTGCTCAGGAAGAAGCAAAGGACAAAGATTATTATAAGTACAATTGGAAATTAACAGATATATATGAAAATTGGGATGCTTGGCAAAAAGATTTGGATTATTTAAACGCTGAAATTCCAAAATATCTTGATTTTAAAGGTACTCTTGGAGAAAGTGCAGAGAACTTATTAGCTTTTAATAAATTTTCTGAAAAGAATTCTCAAATTGCCTCAAGATTGTATGTTTATGCATCATTAAGTCAAGATATTGATGGAAAAAATCCAATGTATGTAACAAAGCAACAACAGATTCAAACAATGGGTGTAGCACTTGGACGTAATACAACATGGGTGCAACCTGAATTAGCAAGTATTCCTAAGGAAACAATGGATCGTTGGTTAGAAGAAAATAAAGATTTATCTATTTATAAGCATGATTTTGAAAGTTTCTATCGTCAATTAGCACATATAATGGATGAAGAAACTCAAAGAATTTCAACTTATTATAGTAAAGCTTTAGGTGCTACATCAAACATCTATGGATCTTTATCAACAGCTGATATGGAGTTTCATAAAGTAACCTTAGCTGATGGTAAAGAAATAGTAGCTAGTCCTGCAAATGCATCAAAAACTTATGCTACAAACAAAAATCAGGAAGATAGAAAAGCTGTTTCTGAAGCAATGGCAGAAGCATATGCTAAAAATAAAAATACATATGCTGAAATTCTTATTGGATTATACCAAAGTCGTTGGGCAAATACTCAATTACGTGGATATGAATCTTGTTTAGATGCAGTTCTGGAATCAAATAATATTCCTAAAGATGTTTATATGAACTTAATTGATGTTGCAAGTAATAATACTGCTGCATTGTTAAAATATCGAGAGCTTAGAAAAAAAGCACTTGGATTAGAAAAATATTATGGTTCAGATGGTTCTTTAGAATTAGTAGATTTTGAAAAATCATATTCGTACGATGAGTCTGTTGAAATGGTTAAAGAATGCTTAAAGCCAATGGGTGATGAGTATAACGAATTATTATCTAACGCAACTCAAGCAGGTTGGGTAGATGTAAACGAAAAACCTGGTAAAAGAGGTGGAGCATATAGCTGGTCTGTTTATGGTGTTCATCCATATATTTTAATGAACTGGAATGGTACTCGTGATCATGTATTTACATTAGCACATGAATTCGGACATTCAATTCATAGCATGCTTTCAAGTAAATATCAACCATATACTTATTCAAGTTATGCTAGCATGGTTGCTGAAACAGCTTCAACTTTCAACGAAAAAATGTTACTTGACTATTTGATTAAGAATTCAAAGAGCCCAGAAGAGAGAATTACTCTTTTAGTTCAAGCAATTGACAATATTTCTGGAACATTTTATCGTCAAGCACAATTTGCTGAATTTGAATACAATCTATATTCAAAAATTGAAAAAGATGAACCTTTAAATGCTGATATTATGGCAAATCTTTATGCCGATATTGATAAAAAGTATAATGGTGATATCATGGAAAGATCAGAGAATTATGCTTACAGTTGGCCAAGAGTTCATCATTTTTATAACTATAATTATTATGTATATAATTATGCTGTTTCTTTTTCATGTTCAAGTAGTTTGTTTAATCAAATAAAACAAGCAGATTCTAAAAAAGAAGCTAAGAAAGCACAGGAAATATATCTTCAGTTATTAAAGTCAGGTGGAAATGATTATCCTGTTGAACTATTAAAGAAAGCAGGTGTAGATTTAACTACAAAAGCTCCTTATTTAGCTGTTGTTAAAAGAATGGAAGAGTTGGTTAACCAGTTAGAAGTTGCTTTAAAAGAGGCAGGTAAAATCTAAATAGAAAATAAAATACATAGAAAGAGGGTGTCCAAAAAGTAAGGAAAATGTCATTCCCTTGAAAAAGGGAATCTCTTAGCGAATTGATTAACAGTCAATAAAGAGATCTCCAATCAAGTTGAAGATGACAATGTTGGACTTTTTGGACACCCTCTTTTTTTTGTTTAAAAATATTTTGTTAATGGTATTGTAGTTTCATTCCGTCCATAAGTTTCCAACTGAATAAGTTTTTGCTTGTCCGCCTATGATTACTCGATCTGCTTTGTTTTGGCATAGTAATTTCCCACCTCTATCGGAAATTTGCATTGCTGTGAGTTCATCCTTATTAAACTTCGATGACCAAAATGGAATTAAAGAACAATGCGCCGAGCCTGTTACCGGATCTTCTAAAATTGATGCTTGAGGGGTGAAAAATCTTGAAACAAAATCACAGTCTTCTCCTTTGGCTGTTACAATTACACCACCAGGATCAAGATTTATTTGATCAAATATTTGTCTGTCAATTTTGATATTCTTTATTTCTTCTTCTGTATCGTAAATTAATACATAGTCTCTTGATTTAAGAATTTCCTTTGGCTGTATGTTTAATGATTTTTTAATAACTTCTGGTATATTTGAAGGTGTTGGCATTCGTGAAGGAAAGTCTAAATAATAGAAATCATCTTCCACGAAAACAGTTAAATCTCCGCTAAGCGTTTTGAATATTATTTTATCATTTTGAAAGTTTAAAAATGACTTTAAACAATGAGCCGTTGCAAGTGTTGCATGTCCGCATAAATCCATTTCAATTTCGGGTGTAAACCATCTTAAATGTATCTTGTTTCCTTCATTAACGAAAAAAGCTGTTTCGGCAACTGCATTTTCTTTTGTGATTTTAAACATTATATCGTCAGGCAACCATTTATCCATAGGAATAACGCAAGCTGGATTTCCACCAAATATTTTATCTGTAAATGCATCGATCTGATATATTTCAAGTTTCATATTAATGTTTATTTTCTACTAACTAATCCTATAATACTATGTTTAATTTATTAATCATTGTCCTTGTTTTCCACTAAAAGATATAAATCCTTATCTTCTAAAAAAAGAAAACCCTGTTCATAGCAAAACTTGTAAGTATCTCCTTTTTTGGTTTTGTATGTGTGTGTATGATAGGTAAAGTTAAATCCATTTGTAAGCAAAGTATCTTTAGTTACCATTGTTTTCCCCGATTGTTTATTTAGTTTTTGTAAAATTCTTCTGTTTTTCCTTAAAATATTATTAATGTTCCTTACTAAATTACTGGAGTCGCTATTTAAACGGTTGTTGTAACTATTACGGCATTGATCGGAGCAAAACCTTTTATCGGCTCTGCCAATAATGAAATCTCCACATTCAGGGCACTTTTTTGTATTTTTCTCTATCATTTTCTACAAGATTTAATTTGCACTAAATCAAATATAAAATAATTTACAAGTAATTACAAGCGACAACAAACGAATATTAATCGAGTATACTTAATTAATAACCGAATCCGTTGATAACCTTGCCTTTACTTTGTATCAAAATCAAATGTTAAACCTTCATGAGTTTTAAGTAATAACACAAAAAGATAATTAAATAACCAGTGTAGTGTTGTCATGCAAAAGGAAATAGGATAATGAAGGTTCACAAGCAGACTGTGTTTGTGGTTTGTGGGAGCGAGTAACAAGAAATTATATTGACAGAATAGGGCTAATAATATTTAACTATAAATTAAAAAAAAGAAAAAATGAAAACAATTAACAAAGTAGAAATTCAAGGTTTTTTAGGACAAGATGCAGAAGTAAAAACTTTTGAAAGTGGGCGCACACTTATAAGTATGAATATAGCAACAAATGAAAGCTATAAGGATAAAAATGATGAGTGGATCAAAACAACCACTTGGCATAATGTTACTTATTGGAAAAACAAAAAGAATGAAAATTTAGATTTTCTTAAAAAAGGAGAGTTAATTTCTATTACAGGGAAACTAAATAATAGAAAGTATACCGATAAAAGTGGAAATGAGAAGTATGTTACCGAAGTAGTTGCTTACAAAATAGAACGAGTCGAAGTAACTATTTAATTTAGCCGTTTTTATTTACAAGGATGTCGAAGTTTAGACATTTATAAGGGACTATTCAAATAGTCCCTTTTTTAATCAATATTCGCTTTTAAAATATATACACTATCAAGTTTCTCTTCAGGAAATATTGTCCCATTTTCATTAAATCTTCTTAATTGCGCATTTGCTATATAATAAAATGTGTCTCCGGCAATCTCTCCTGTGGTAGGAAATTCAAATAATGGATTGTTTTTTTCGATTACTTTAAAGCCGGTAATACTATCTGAATTTTCGTTTAGGAAGTATTGATAAACTCCATTTAATATTGTTGGTTGATTGGCAATTAATGAACTATTATAAAAGGCTAAACCATCAATTCTTCCTAATGAAATATTTGCAGGAACTTTTAGTTTAATGATTTCAGATGTTAAAAGATTTATTCTATCAATACCTGAAAAATACCCAACAAATAAAAACTTTCCATCTTCTGATAATGTTATTCCGTTGGCAAAACAATAATAATCAGAATCAATAAATAGCTCTAAACTATCCTTTTCTGGTTGAATCATATATACTTTTCCTTCGCTGGATTCTGTTATAAAAGCAGTGCCGTTGTGATGAATTGTAATGTCGTTTATTAATCGTTCCGAGGTATCTTTTAGTAAATATTTCTTTATAAGCTTTCCCGTTTCTAAATCAAATTTGTAAATACCCGAAAAGATATCCATTCCGATTGAATCTATTGTGTGTTGTTTACAGGCAGAGCAAGCCCATAATTCGCGTCTTTCGGCATCAATTTCCATTCCTATAACACTCGATATTCCACTTTCGCCAGATTTTATAAAATCGCTAATGTTTCCATTTGAATCTATAGCTAGAATTTTTCTTTTATAAATGGAACTTACAAATAATTTTTTACTTTTCTTATCGTAAGCTACTCCTTCAGGTATAATATCTTTTTCTGGAATTATATATGCAATTTCACTCGTATTTACTGGCTTTGCTTTTAATTCTGATGTCCCCAATAGTTCACTATAATTGTCAATTTTTTTAAAAGAAGAATATTCATCACTTTTCAACCATGAGTTAATTGCAGGACTTTCAAATCGTACTAATTGATTAAGAATCTTTTTTGCATCGGATTTATTTCCATTTTTCCATAAAGCATCTGCATATATTATGGTTAATCTGGGATCGTAGGGCGAGAAATCATAAATTTTTTTACATTCTTTTAAATAATCAACAAAGTTTGAATCTTTAAACGCCACATTAGCATTTTCAAATGCTAGTTCAAATTTATTTGTAGTTAGATTTTGGCTCGTATTTATCATCTGGAATTCAGAGCTTTTTTTGCATGAAAAGCAGATTGTAATAAATAATAAAAAGGATAACGTTCTCATAATAATATCTTTTAATACTATATGGACGATTTTTTTGTTAGAAAGTTTAAGTCAAAACATTTCTTTTTAATTAAATTTAAAATAAATTGATAACTTTAAATTTATTTAAATTTTAATTATGGAAAATCAAGAAAATTTACAAGCTAAAGATGTTAATTTAAAATTAACCACAGAGAGTTTAAATTATCTATCCGAAACCCGAAAATGGACAATGTTTTTTGCAATATTAGGGTTTATAGGTATTGCGCTTATGATATTAGGAGCAATTATTATAGGTATTATTGGATTAGTTGGTGGAACTTTTGGAAGTATGAGCGAAGCTTGGATAATGGGAGTAATTGCTATTGTTTATCTAGCTTTTGGAGTATTGTATTTTTTCCCTGTGTTTTATCTTTTGAAATTTTCAACTAATATGCGTAACGCTATTGAAAAGTCTGATCAAAGTATTTTGACATTGGCCTTTCAGAATCTTAAATCGCATTACCGTTTTTTAGGAATCCTAATTATTGTATTATTTGGAGTATATATATTAGCTGGAATAATCGCAGGTTTAGTTGCATTAACGGCTATTTTTTAAATAGCTCGTTTAGAATAGTTCAAAATCAAATAATTATCATACCTTTGCGCCCTTAAATTAATTAATTGGTGTTTTTAGGTATCTAACCGGCTTTTGGCAAGTTGTTTAGGAATCCAAAAGCACGGGAGGAAAATAAAAATGATAAAATTTACCGATTTAGGTCTCAAGGAAGAGATCCTAAAAGGAATTAGTGAGCTTGGTTTTGAAAATGCAATGCCAGTTCAAGAAGAAGTAATACCTGTAGTACTAGAGTCAAAAAGTGACATCGTTGCTTTAGCTCAAACAGGAACTGGAAAAACAGCTGCATTCGGTTTACCAATTGTTCAGCAGATAGATGTTTCAAAAAAATATCCACAAGCGCTTATTCTTTCACCAACACGTGAATTATGTGTTCAAATAGCTAAAGATCTGATGGCATATTCAAAATATGTTAGTGGATTAAAAGTTTTACCTGTTTATGGTGGTGCAAATATTGACGCTCAAATTCGTGGGTTAAAAATGGGAACGCATATCATAGTTGCAACCCCAGGTCGTATGCTTGATCTTATTGGAAGAAAAAGAGCTGATATATCAAATGTTCAAACAGTAGTTCTTGATGAGTCAGACGAAATGCTAAATATGGGTTTTCGCGATGATTTAAATGAGATACTTGAGTCAGTTCCGAATGAGCGAAGAACATTACTTTTTTCAGCTACTATGCCAAAAGAAGTAGCAGCCATTGCAAGAAAATACATGTCTAATCCTGAAGAAATTACTATAGGAAGAAAAAATTCAGGTGCAGAGAGTGTAAAACACATGTATTATTTGGTTCAAGCCAGAGATAGATATTCTGCATTGAAGCGAATAGCCGATATGAATCCAAATGTTTATGCAATTGTTTTCTGTCGTACGCGAATGGAAACAAAAGAGGTTGCCGAATGGTTAATTAGGGATGGATATCCTGCAGATGCCTTACATGGTGATTTATCTCAACCTCAGCGTGATCATGTAATGAGTAGATTTAGATCAAAGAGTTTGCAGATGCTTGTTGCTACTGATGTTGCTGCACGTGGTTTAGACGTAAATGACCTTACTCATGTAATTAACTATAATTTACCTGACGATATTGAAGCATATACTCACCGAAGTGGTCGTACTGGTAGAGCTGGAAAAACAGGAGTTTCTATCGCTATTATACATTTAAGAGAGAAATATCGAATCAGAGAAATAGAGAAAAAAATAAGTAGAACTTTCGAAAAGGCTACTATTCCTACTGGTAAAGAAGTTTGTGCAACACAATTATTTCACTTAATTGATAAAATTGAAAAAGTAGAAGTAAATCACGAGCAAATTGATGATTTTTTACCTGAAATCTATAAAAAACTTGAAGGAGTAGAAAAAGAAGATTTAATTAAGCGCGTTGTTTCCTTGGAGTTTAATCGTTTCCTTGAATATTATAAAAATGCTCCAGATTTAAATGTATCTGATGACAGAGATTCTGGAGGTAGAGAAAGAGGAGGTCGAAGAGGAGCTCAGGATAAAAATTTTAAACGTTTGTTTATTAATATTGGGAAGAATCATGGTTTAAATCCACAACGTTTAATGGGGCTTGTTAATGAGGCTACTAAGGATCAAAATATTCCTATTGGAAGAATCGATGTTATGAAATCATTTTCGTTTTTCGAGATTGATAAGCAATATACCGATAAAGTTATGGATGGTTTAAATAGTGCCGAGTTTGAAGGTATGACGGTAAATACTGAAATAGCTAATGAAAAACAATCTGGAGGTTCTGATCGTGGTGGCTCTGATCGTGGCGGAAGACGTGATGATAGAAGGAGATCCGGTTCTGGTGGTGGACGTAGTGATGATAGAAGAGGCTCAGGCGGAAGAAGTTCTGGTGGAAGAAGCTACGGAGGCAGAAGTGATGGAAGATCATCAGGAGGCGGAGGCCGTAGATCAGATGGAGACAGATCAAGACGATCTGGTGGAGATGGTTCAAACAGAAGATCTTCTGGTAGTAGTGGTTCAAGAAGAAGATCTGATAATAGAAGTTAATAGAATAATTTAGATATAAGATAATTTATAATTGGTCGCTAAAAGCATTGCTTTTAGCGACTTTTTTTTTATCCATACCTTAAATCAGATTTTTTATAAAAATAGTTGGAAATATTAATTCTTTATTTTACTTTTACCAACCGAACGTTTGGTATGTTAAAATATATTATCGACAAACGTTTGATATTGCAAATTATAAGTTCTTTAAAAGAATGATTTTATTATATCAAAACCAAACGTTTGGTTTTAATTCACAGGTATGGTCGCATAGGTACAAATAGAAAACTTAATCTTTACTACATTTCTATTTTTGGTTCGGTAATTCAATTCAGTTCAGTTTTAGTTTTTTCATTTTGTACCTTGACCGACCTTTTTTCTTAAATAAATTCAAATTTTTTAGTGCAAAGTGAGGAAGGTTGTAGATGTAGTTATGGAAAGGGCTTTTGATGGATTTTGCGATAATGTAACTAGCCTAGAAAGTACAGTTTGTTTATATTCCGATTTAAATTTAAATCAGGATATTTATAATTTAATAATATCCCGAGTAGAGATGGTTTTGAATGTAAATATATTACAGTCAAAATTTAATAAGAAATCTACCTTAGGAGATTTTAGACGTCTTGTTGAGAATGTTTATGTTGAAAAATACAGAAGATAGAATAATTAATTCTCTTCTTTTTCAGAGCTTGATTTCTTAAAACTAGATAAACCTTCAACAACAATTACAATTTCACCTTTGATTGTAGCTGTTGTGTAATATTCGATTAGTTCTTGGAGAGTGCCTCTAACATTTTCTTCATGAATTTTAGTTAATTCACGCGAAACACTAGCTTTTCTATCATTACCGAAAACTTCTGCAAACTGGGTTAATGCTTTTAATAGTCGATGTGGTGATTCATAAAAGATCATTGTTTTTTGTTCTTCAGCTAATTCACCAAGTCTTTTTTGTCTTCCTTTTTTTTGAGGTAAAAATCCTTCAAAAGAAAATCTATCATTAGGTAAACCTGAATTTACAAGTGCAGGAATAAACGCAGTAGCTCCAGGTAAACATTCAATCTCAACATCTTCTTCGACACAAGCTCTAGCAATTAAAAAACCAGGGTCTGAGATAGCTGGAGTTCCTGCATCAGAAACCAGAGCTATTGTTTCACCAGATTTAATTCTGTTTACGATTGACGGAATAGATTTATGTTCGTTAAATTTATGATGAGGCATTACAGGTTTGTTAATTTCATAATGTTTTAACAAGATTCCTGTTTTGCGAGTATCCTCTGCTAAAATTAAATCAACTTCTTTTAAAATACGTATGGCTCTTAAAGTAATATCTTCAAGATTTCCAATAGGTGTAGGTATTAAATATAATTTGCTCATAGAAAGCTTTATTTCTTTTTTGGATAAAGGTATAAAAATTGAATAAGCTTACAGACTGATTTGTTTAGAATTCGTATACTGTTTTATTGATTATGAAGAATTAAAGTGATATTTAACTCAGATTGTTCTCTGCAATAATTATAAGTTTGTTGCATGCCTTCATATTTCTTGTTGATGCATATACTTTTAGATCTTATTCTTGATATGATACATATCATGATTCTCAATTCATAACAGCAATAAATAATATTTGTTAACCGAATAATATATCGTAATTTGTAAGATGTAGTATGCGAGTTGTTTAGTGTGATATGTGTGATTTTTTTTAATAAAATAGGTGGAATTATGAATTTGATTAAAACTAAAAAAGTAAAATTAAGAGCTAAAAGAGTATTTCTTACAAAAGGAACATGCTCACATACCTTTTTTTATATTTTGAATCGTGAATTTGGTTATCCGAAGAAAAATGAAGAACGTGCAATTGATCCTATGGCAGGAGGAATATTGCAACACGGATATCAGTGTGGAATGCTTTGGGGAGCCTCAATGGCTGTAGGTGCTGAATCATTTCGTAGGCATAAAGATGAGGGAAAAGCAACTGCTGTTTCAATTAGAGCAACTCAGCATCTTATGAAATCTTTTAAGAATAGAACCAAATGTATAGAATGTGAAGATTTTACTAAAACAGATTTTAAAAACAAATGGAGTTTTGCAAGATATATGTTTTCAGGAAAGTTTTTGTCGTGCTTACAATTGGCAGAGAAATGGGCACCTGAGGCAATTCAAGCAGCTAATGAAGGCCTTGAATTAGATACGGAAGATTGGACACAACAACCAATGAGTTGTGCTTCGGAATTAATAAAAAAAATGGGAGGTAGCCAGGAAGAAATTGCAATGGTAGCTGGATTTGCTGGTGGTTTAGGATTAAGCGGCAACGGTTGCGGAGCTTTGGTTGCTACTATATGGAAGACTATTCTTGAATTAGTTAAGAATAATAAATGGAAACCTACATTATCAGATCCTGATTCAGAAAAAATTATTAAAAGGTTTTTTGAACAAACCAATTACAAAATGGAATGTCATGAAATATGCGGAATACATTTTAAGACAATAGATGAACATTCAGAATTTATTAAAAACGGAGGTTGCGACAAGTTGATTGATGTACTTGCAACAAACTAATTTTAGTTATTTATAGTGATTGTACTTAACTTATAAATACTTTCTGCGCACAAGTTCTGTAAGTCTAATAAAATTATCATCTTCATTATCCCAATCGAAGTTTTCATGAAGAAATTCAATCGCATTCTCGAAGGTGTCAAAATTATTTAATACCTGAATTGTTTCATTGTAATGATCTTTATCACCACTAAATAATTCACGAATAAATATGAATTTATCATTTAATCCAATAGCTGTATTAATATCCTTAATTGGTTTTGATTGCATTTTGCTTGAGACATCTTTTTTTGAGCCATTCTTTACAATATTATCATGTACAAATTTCTTCGATTGAAATTTATCTGCTACAATTTCCGATGAACCATTAGTGGGTTTGGATTCTGTGATAATTTCTTGTTTTGATGGAGTTTCAATAATAAATTCAGGTTCAGGAATTGTTTCAGTAATCTCTTGTTCTGATTTTGTTTCAATTTCTTCAACCTGATCTTCTTTACTTGAAACCTGTTCTAATGTTTCCTTTGCTTTTATTTTAATATCTTCTTTAGGCTCAGTTTTTTGTTCTTTAAAAGTTTGTTTGGTAATTGTTGATATCTCTTTTTCTTGATATTCAGGCGTGTAAGTTTCTTGTGAATTAAATTTTAAGAATAACTCATAAAGATTTCTTACTTTTGAAAGAGCAAGATCTATATCTAGTTGATGGTATTTACTGGTATTTTCAAATCGGTTAACGATTGAATATATATCTTGAATATCTTCTTTAAGATTTTTGATAATTTCGTTTTTATCCATGGTATTTACGATATTTATTTTGCAAAAATAACGATAATAGTTTACAATTTGGTATAAGATGTTTTTCGAAGGTACAAATAAAAAGAGTAAAAATAGGGGCTGGGTTGAGGTTATATGTGGATCAATGTTCTCCGGTAAAACCGAAGAGTTAATTCGTAGATTAAAGAGAGCTGAATATGCAAAATTAAAAGTAGAAATCTTTAAACCATTAATAGATACAAGATATTCAGAAGAAGAAGTTGTTTCTCACGATTCAACAACAATTCGATCAACGCCAGTGGAGTCATCGGGAAATATTTTGCTCTTAACAGGAAATGTTGATGTTGTCGGTATTGATGAAGCCCAATTTTTTGATAATAATTTAGTTGATGTTTGTAACCAGTTAGCTAATAATGGAATTCGAGTTATTGTGGCAGGTTTGGATATGGATTATTTAGGCAAGCCTTTTGGTCCGATTCCTGCATTAATGGCCGAAGCTGAATATGTAACAAAGGTTCATGCTATTTGCATGACATGTGGAAACCTAGCACAATATTCGCATCGTATTGCTAAAAGTGATAAACTTGTATTATTAGGTGAAACGGATGAATATGAACCTTTATGCAGAGTTTGTTTTAATAATGTAATGAATGAAACCAATTCATGATATATAAACTTTCGGAAATATCAAATATAATTGATGCACAGTCGGAATTAAATCAAGATTGTGATATTGAATATATTTTAATTGATTCCCGAAATGTAATAACAATTCAAAAGACTATATTTTTCGCAATAAAGGGTGATCGTCACGATGGTCATAAATATATAATTGACCTTTACAAAAGAGGCATTCGTAATTTTGTAGTTGAGCAATTGCCAAAGAAAGCTAAAGAATTAGTAGATTCTAATTTTTTAATTGTAGATAACTCTCTTAGTGCTTTACAAAAATTAGCGAGTTTTCACCGAAACAGGTATACTTATCCTATAATTGGAATAACCGGGAGTAATGGTAAAACTATTGTAAAAGAATGGTTATTTCATGTCTTGCAATCGAAGAAAAGTATAGTTCGGAATCCTAAGAGCTATAACTCGCAACTAGGAGTACCATTATCGGTTCTGCTAATGTCGGAATCATTTGATTTAGGGGTTTTCGAAGCGGGAATTTCATTACCTGGCGAAATGGAAAAGTTGGAGAAAATTCTTGCTCCGGATATTGGATTAATAACTAATATAGGAGATCCACATCAAGAAAATTTTTCTGATTTGAATCAAAAGGCTAAAGAAAAATTAAAATTATTTATCAACTCAAAAAAACTGGTTTATTGTAAAGATCATGAATTAATACATAGACTGGTTATTCATGATCAAAATTTTTCGGACAAACAAATATTTACTTGGTCGGAAAAAACCGATGCGGATCTAGAAATAGTATCTAAAAATATTTCCGGGAAAAATACTATTATTACATATCTGTTTAAAAATCAGGAATCTCAATTAAAAATTCCTTTTGTAGATAAGGCTTCAATAGAAGATGTAATTCATGTTTTAGCTTTAGTTTGTGCCTTAGATTTAAATCCAAATAGTTTAGTTCAGCAATTTGAGTCATTATCATCAGTTGCAATGCGACTGGAGCTAAAGAGTGGAATAAATAATTGCACTTTAATAAATGATAGTTATAATTCAGATTTAAATTCATTAAGTATTGCTCTTAGTTATTTAAATCAGCAAAATCAACATAAAAAGAAAACTTTAATTCTTTCTGATATTTTTCAAAGTGGAAAATCTGACAAAGAACTTTATTCAGAAGTTTCCGAATTACTTTCTAAGTTTAAAATCAATAGAATTATTGGAATAGGAGAATCAATCTCAAATCAATCATCGGTATTTAAGGTTGAAAAACAATTTTATAAAACAACAGACGAGTTTATCGATAATCTTATTGAAAAATACTTTTTCGATGAGGCAATTCTTCTGAAAGGATCAAGGAGCTTTTATTTCGAGGATATATCAAAAGCTCTTGAAGAAAAAGCTCACCGAACAATTCTTGAGATAAACCTAAACGCATTAGTGCACAACTTAAATCAATTTAAAGCAAAACTTTTACCGGAAACTAAAATCATGGTTATGGTTAAGGCTTTGTCTTATGGTAGTGGTACTCATGAAATTGCTAATGTATTGCAATATCAGGGGGTTGATTATTTAGGGGTTGCATTTGCCGACGAAGGTGTTGCATTGCGCCAGGCAGGGATCAAAACACGTATAATTGTAATGAATCCTGAAAGTAATAGTTTTGAGCTAATGCTTGAATATAATTTGGAACCTGAAATTTATAATTTCAAAGTATTACGACAATTCGTTCTATGTGCTTCAGGTAAAGGGTTAGCAGATTATCCCATTCATATAAAAATTGACTCAGGAATGCATCGTTTAGGATTCGTTTCAGATGAATTAGATCAATTAATTTCGGAACTTAAGAATTCAAATCAAATTAAAGTATCGACAATATTTTCTCATCTGGCAGCTAGCGACGAAGAAATACACGATTCTTTTACAAATGATCAGATTGCATTTTTTAAATCTTCAAGTAATAAAATTATAAGTGATCTCGGTTATTCAATTACAAGGCATATTTTAAACTCGGCAGGTATTGAACGTTTCCCAAATGCTCAATTTGAGATGGTTCGATTAGGTATTGGATTGTATGGAATATCAACTGTAGATCAAAATCAACTCGAAGTGGTAAGTACATTAAAAAGTACTGTAATTCAAGTTAAGCAAGTTAATAGAGACCAAACAATAGGTTATAGTCGGCAAGGTAAAGCTCATAAAGACATAACGATTGCTGTTATACCAATTGGTTATGCTGATGGATTAGATAGGAGATTGGGAAATGGTATCGGTAAATTTTTTATAAATGGATGTTATATTCCGATTATTGGAAATGTATGCATGGATATGTGTATGGTCGATATTACAGATTGTAATATTCATGAGGGTGATGAAGTAATTATATTTGGAAAAGAAAGATCTGTGCTTGAACTTGCCAAATTATTAGATACTATACCATACGAAATACTTACAAGTATTTCAACTAGAGTAAAAAGAGTATACTTTCAGGAGTAATTTTTCCACAATTTGACAAACGAATGCTTATTTAGAATTTAGATTGTTTAAAACTTTTTAAAGGTTTATTTGTTAACTATTTACGAAGTTTTTTAATATGGATTTTAATAGCAATTTGGATGATGTGATTTGTAATTTGTTCGTAATACGTTATATGTCCTTTGATTCAAGTTTAAATTTGTTTTAATTTGCCGCTTAATTCTATGGAGCTATTATAAGTTCACATTCTTATGGAATATAAATATCTTAAAATATACATCATTCTTACCTTGCTTTTTGTGATTTCGGTCATAACAATAAGCATGCGTCTTGATTTATTTGGAGCCATTAAGATTAAAGAGAAAAAGGTTTCAAGTAGTGTTAAATTGGAGATAGAAAAGATCTTTTATCAAGATAAAGCCAAGGCAATTGACTCTATAATGCAACTTAAATCTAAAAAATCCTATTTTAATGGAAATGTTTTAGTTGCTTATAAAGGTAATTGTATTTACAATGAAACATTTGGATATGCTGATTTAAAGAAAAGAAAAAATCTTAAGAAAGATGATATTTTTCAATTGGCATCGGTAAGTAAGCAGTTTACTGCGATGTCCATAATGATTTTAAAAGAACAAAATAAATTGAGTTATGATGATTCCGTAACGAAATATATACCTGAATTTCCATATCCTGGAGTTACTATTCGAATGCTTTTAAATCACACATCTGGTCTGCCTAATTATTATTGGTTAGTAGAGCATCATTGGAAAAAGAAGCTTGCTCCAGTAAATGAAGATGTAATAAAACTGTTGGCAAAACATAAACTTAATTTATACTTTGCTCCTGGTAAACGATGGGATTATTCTAATACAGGTTATGTTGTACTTGCTTCTATAACAGAAAGAATTTCAGGGATGATTTTTAGTGAGTTTATGGAAGAAAATGTTTTTCAACCATTAGATATGAATAATTCTTTTGTATATAGTCGTTCTCTTGAAAATAACGGGAAAGATCGATTGGTTGGATATTATTATCGAGGGCGAAGATATAGAATGATTCCGGAAACAATTAATGATGGTACTGTTGGTGATAAAGGAGTTTATTCAACAACAGAAGATTTGTTTAAATGGGATCAGGGTTTATACAATAATTTACTGATATCTGAAGAAACAATTAATGAGGCTATTTCTACATTTAAACTTCGTAATAAGTATGAAATTCCATATGGATTTGGATTTAGAATAAAAACTAGAAATAGCAAAAAAATTGCTTATCATCATGGTAAATGGAATGGTTTCCGAACAAGCCTATTAAGATATGTAGAAGATACAAATACAATAATTGTTTTAAATCACACATCTACTTCTCTTAATAATTCAATCATTCGAGAAATTCAAAATGTATTGGATGGTACTAAAAGTGATGATTTAACACATGATGTTATAGCAACGATTTTAGATGATGGGATAGAAGGGGCTTTAGATTTTTATTATAAGAAATCGCTTGGTCAAAATCTTAAGTTAGATACAACCAAAATTGCTAAAGCTAGTCAGATTTTATATGATACAAACAATCCTGTTGCTGCTAAACGATTAGCTCTTTTTAACGAAATGTATTTAAGTGGAGAGCTTGATACAAATTATATGAGTGATAAGTTTTTTCTTGAAACTTTATCATTAAGGAAATAAATATCCAATAAAAAATGCCTAACGATTAATTAGGCATTTTGCATATTTGAATTATAAATTTCTTTATCCTAGTTCACTAATTCTTTCTAATCCTTTTAAATCAAGAATCTTTATTTTTCTTCCGTCAAGTGCAATAATCTTTTCACTTGCAAAAGTAGAAAGAGTTCTAATAGCGTTTGATGTGGTCATATTTGAAAGGTTAGCAATATCTTCTCGCGACAAGTAAACCTTAATAGTTGCAGCATCTTCTTCCAAACCATAAGTATCTTTTAAGAATAGTAAGGATTCAGATAAACGACCTCTAATATGTTTTTGTGTTAGAGTAACTGTTCTGTTGTTTGAGAATCCAAGTTCTGAAGCTAAGGAGCGAATTATACTAAATGATAAATCAGAATTTGTTGTAAGTATTTTATATAAAGTCTCTTTTTCAATAGTACATATAACGCTATCTTCAATTGCTTCAGCCGAGGCTAAATAATTTTGATCAGCAAATAATGCTCTATATCCAATGAACCCTACGGGTTTTGCCATTCTAACAATCTGTTCTCTTCCACCAACACCTTCCTTAAAAATTTTTACCTTACCCTTAGAAAGACAAATTAAACCATTAGGCTTGTCGCCTTCTTTATAAATAATATCGTTCTTCTTGTAATAAGTGCAGGTGCTATGTTTTTTTAATTGTTCTTTTTCTTCATCATTAAGAACACTAAAAATAGACATCTGATTATCAATTATATTGTGACATTCAACGTTCATCTATCTTGGGATTTATATTAAATATGTTAAATAACATACAAATGTAAATAATTAGTATAAAACTATAAAACTTTTTCTTGATTAATAAGGATTTAATTTATATTCTGATATAAAATATACAGAATAGTTTAAACATCTCATGTAATTGATACTAATTATATTTTGCAACTAGAGGAATTCTTCTTCCAGCACCAAAAGCTTTAGATGAAATTCTTAAAATTGGTGGAGCTTGGTATCGTTTATATTCATTGTTATTTACCAATTTTATAATTTTTTCAATTAATTCCTTGTCAAATCCTTCAAGTATAATTTCTTCAATAGGTTTTTGTAATTCAATATATGCAAATAATATCTTATCAAGAGTGTCATAATCTGGTAATGAGTCTGTATCTTTTTGATCAGGACGTAATTCAGCTGATGGCGGTTTTGTAATTGTATTTACAGGAATAATCTCAGAATCACGATTAATGTATTGTGCTAATTTAAATACATCTGATTTATATACATCACCAAGAACTGATAGCCCACCATTCATATCACCGTAAAGAGTACTGTACCCAACTGCAGCTTCGCTTTTGTTCGAAGTATTTAATAATATATGTCCGAATTTATTTGATAATGCCATTAGTATTGTACCACGTGCACGAGCTTGAATATTTTCTTCTGTAATATCTTCTTTTAATTCGGTAAAAATATCACTTAACGAATTGTTAAAGCTGTCAACAACTCCTTGGATTTTTACAATGTCAAATTGAACACCTAGATTGTTTGCCAGATCTTCAGCATCTTTAACTGAATGATCCGATGAATATTTAGATGGAAGCAATAATACTCTAAGATTTTCTGGTCCTAATGCGCGCGCAGCAATAACAATAGCAACAGCGGAGTCTATACCACCAGACAATCCAAGTGTAGCTTTTGTAAAACCCATTTTATGAAAATAATCACGTACGCCAAGAACTAGGCTGTCATGTATTTTTGCTATTACATTTGTATCTTCATCAATGCTCTTTTTTATTTCACAAGATTTTATTTTGTCAAGATCATAAATTCGATAATCTTCAGAAAATAAATGCATTTCATCAGCAATAGTTCCATCAGGATTTACAACCAACGATCCACCATCGAAAATTAATTCTGTTTGTGCGCCAACTTGGTTAATATTAAATACGGGAAGCTTATACTTTTTAGCATTTCGTATAAAAATATTTTTACGACCCCATATTTTTGTATAAGAAAAAGGAGATGCCGCAATGTTAATAATAACATCAGGTTTAAACTCAATAAGCTTTTCCATTGGAGTCACATTGTAAAGTTGATTTTTTGCAAAATCATTGTCTACAGGTTGCAAATCCCAAAGATCTTCGCATACGGTAATAGCTATTTTCTCTCCTTTAAATTCAACAATATTGAATTTCTCATTTGGTTCAAAATATCGATATTCATCAAAAATATCATATGTTGGAAGCAAAGTTTTATTTTGAATAAATTCTACTTTACCATCATTTAAGAATAATGCTGAGTTATATAATCTTTTTCCTTTCTGATGATGATTTAGCATTGGAGCTCCAATAATTACACCAATATCGGTGCAATTTGCCGCTATTACTTCTATAGCTTGCTCGTTTCTTTCTATAAATGATTTTTTCTCGAGCAAATCTTGTGGTGGATATCCGCAAACAGCCAATTCAGAAAAAACCAATAAATCAACCTGATCAGTCTTGGCTTTATTAATTTGATCAATAATCTTTGAAGTGTTTTTTTCAAAGTTGCCAATATGATAATTTAACTGAGCTAAAGCTATTTTCATAGAACAGATTTTTTAAGTTTTCTAAAACAGTATTCCAATACGAATTGCAAGATTACTCAAAGTAACTTTGCTAATAGCATCACTGTCGTTTGTAATATCTATAAATCCATTTTTATAGGTTAAACCAACAACAACAGCAGCATTTCCTCCAATTGAATATTCGGCACCAGCACCAATAAAATATCCAAGATCGAAAGTTCTTATAGATTTACTTATATTTTCATTTTCTAATTCGTAATCATCAACTTCTGCTACGGCTTTAATGTTTATTCCACCGTTTAATCCTAAATGTGTGAAAAATGTCCAATAACCAATTTCATTTGTTTTTAACTTTAAACCTAATGGAATGTTTATGTATTGAAGCTTGTAATTAATTGTGCTACCTGCTGGAAGCTCTTCATTTCCATTTCCTGTTTCAATAGTTTTGGCATTGTCATATTTTAAATTTCCTCCTGTGTTATCAATAGAGATACCGGTCATAATTGCGTAGTTCTGAGCAAAAAATTTATCTACATTTAATCCAATATTTACTCCTAACTTAGAACCATCGCTATCAACGGAATTTAAATCCGATTTCATCCATGCAAACTCAGGATCTACAAAAACTGTAAAACGAATATCTTGAGAAAATGATAAAGAACTGATTAAAGCTAATACTAAAATAAATAAATACTTTTTCATACTTTTAGGCGTTGATTTATTAATACAAAAATAGACAAAAATCCTTTTAAATAAAGCGATTTTATTGTTTGTAAACAAAAATCAGACCTTTTTAAGAAGTAAAGATTCAATAAAATAAAAACGGATTTGAAATGATGAGAAAAGAATTCATATATGTAGTTCTAATAGCTTTAATTATAGGTTCTTGTAATAATAGAGATAGATTTGACATAGATTTGTCGAACATAGAAGTTAATTCAGAAATTAAAAGATTAGATAAAGATATTTTTGAAGTTGATTTAGATAATATGCAAGAAGATGTAAACTCTTTAGTTAATAAATATGAGGAGTTTTTTGAATTGTATAATTCAATGATTGTGAAATTGGGAAGTCCTTATAGTAAGGCATATCCAGAAATTTTAAAGGGGTTTGTTACCGATTTTACAATAAATAAAATTTACACAAAAACTACTGAAGTTTATGCTAATCTTGATGAATTAGAACTCGAACTTGAAGAAGCTTTTAAAAGATTTAAATATTACTTTCCTGAAAAGAATGCCCCAGCTTTTTATACATATATTGGTGGATTCAATCAATCGATTGTTGTGGCTGATAGCATTTTGGGTATAGGTTTAGATAAATACTTAGGATCAGATTGTGAATTTTATGATAGATTGGGTTTGGCGAATTATTTACAACAAAATATGATTCCGGAGATGATTTCAGTTGATGCTTTAAAATCATGGGCCTTAACTGAATTTGCATACAATGATTCTGTTGATAATGTTGTGAACAACATGATTTATCAGGGTAAAATTCAATATTTTTTGAGTGCTATTTTTCCGAGTAAAGCAGATTCTTTAAAGTATGGATTTAGTGGAGAAGAAATCCGCTGGTGCATTAAAAATGAAAATCAGATGTGGAATTATCTTATTGATCAGAAGTTACTATTTTCCACAGATTATATGATGATTAATAAACTCATAAATCCCGCTCCATTTACAGCCGGATTTCCTTACGAATCCCCTGGAAGAGCCACGATATGGCTCGGAGAAAGAATCGTTTCAGCATATATGAAAAGATATCCAAAAGTTACTATTAAAGATTTAATGCTAGATGATGATTACAGAAAAATTCTTTCTGAATCTAGATATGAACCATAAATTAGTATATAGTTTCTTGTCAGGTTTTTGATTTATACTTTTTTAGTTATTTTGAGTAGGTGGATTTGAACTGATTCTTCAATAGTAATAGTTTATCTAATTTGAATTTTATTTTTGAATCTCTGAGGATCCAGAATATTACTACACTTATTAATGCAGCAAAAAAACACCATACAGAAGTGAGATATTGTCTGAAAAATATTGCTGTAATTAAACACGATAAAGACATTAAAACACCTAAAAGATGAGTTCTTTTAATACTTGAAATAAAAAGAGGAGTGATAGTAACAAGTATGTAAACTGAAAAAGCTACCATGACAAAAGATTTTGGGAAATCAGAATTATACTTAATATGATAACCTGTAATTTGTGGATTGACATTAAAGAACAATAAACAAAAGGCATAATACAATGACAATAAAACACCCATAAAGAGTAAAATCCACAGAATTTTTTTTCTTTTTTTATTATTTTCCATGAGTAGAACAGAAAGAGGGATCATAATAGGCCAGATAATATCAGCTATCATTAAAAATATATATGTACCGAATTTTTGGGTAACTATATATTCTGGATATGGTAATGTTAACCATAAAAAGCCTTCAGCAAACTGTTGAATCCCAAAAAATATTGGAATGTACGCAAATACTAGTTGAGAAGGTTTATGAACTTTTTTTATAGTAGCAACACCTATAGAAAAAATGATAACACCTCCTACAAAACTTGCTTCTGGTGAAAAACACATATTATTCCTATTTATATTGAAAAGATTTTAAAGCTCTATAAATGAAAATTCCTAAGCATAAATTATTATTTAGTAAGTTACAACATAATAAATTGATATTAGCATTTCTTTCAATTCACACCGAATTATTATTCAAGTGTTTTTGGTTTTATTCCACAAAAATTAAATATACTGGATGTATAGACTTAACTTAGAGCAAAGCATTTAATCATTGGTTAAAATCGAGTCAAAATCTTGTTAATCGTTTTGTTTAATATAAAAGTTCTTGAATAGTAGTTCTTGATAGAAAAGTTGAACAAAAGTTTTTGTTAACTGTTCCTATATAATAAAATTAACAAATAAACTTTTTGTTAATTTAGTAAATTTTGTAAGAGACAAACGGAATAAATTATTTATTCAAAATAACAATCATTATGAAATCAGACATAGAAATTGCTCAGGGATTTGATATAAAACCGGTAGTAAATATTGCAAAACAACTTGGAGTTCAGGAGGATGATTTGGAACTTTATGGAAAACATAAGGCAAAACTTCCACTTAAGTTAATAGACGAGGAAAAGGTAAAGAATTCAAAATTAATATTAGTAACCGCAATTACACCAACACCTGCAGGTGAAGGAAAAACTACAACTTCGATAGGATTAACACAAGCATTAAATAAAATAGGAAAAAAGACAACTGTTGTATTAAGAGAACCTTCATTAGGTCCTGTTTTTGGAATGAAAGGTGGTGCAGCTGGTGGAGGTTATTCGCAAGTAATTCCAATGGAAGATATTAATCTTCATTTTACTGGAGATCTTTCTGCTGTTGAGAAAGCACATAATTTATTAGCTGCTTTAATAGATAATAATTTACAACTTAAGGAAGGAAATCTAGGAATTGATCCAAGAACTGTTGAGTGGAAACGAGTTATGGATATGAATGAGCGAGCATTACGTGATATAGTAATTGGATTAGGTGGTACTAAGCAAGGTGTTCCAAGAGAAACAGGATTTAATATTACTGCAGCTTCAGAAGTAATGGCTACTCTTTGTATGGCTTCAGATTTACAAGACTTAAAGAAAAGATTAGGTAATATATTTATTGGTTATACTTATGAAGGAAAAGCAATCTTTGCTCGTGACCTGAAGGCACAAGGTGCCATGACAGTTTTGTTAAAAGATGCTATTAAACCAAATTTGGTTCAAACACTTGAAGGTAATCCAGCAATTATTCACGGTGGTCCGTTTGCAAATATTGCTCAAGGAACAAATACAATTATTGCTACAAAAATGGGATTGTCATTAAGTGACTATGTTGTTACAGAAGCTGGGTTTGCAAGTGAATTAGGTGCTGAGAAGTTTTTTAATATAAAATCGCAGTTTGGTAAATTAACACCAAACGCAGTTGTAATTGTAGCTACAATTAGAGCATTAAAATATCATGGTGGTTCAAAATTAGCTGATCTATCAAACGAAAACTTAGAAGCATTAGAAAAAGGTTTTGAAAATCTCGATAAACATATTGAAAATATGGGATTCTATGGATTTAAACCTGTTGTTGCTATAAATAAATTTTCGTCGGATACAGATGCAGAAATAGCTTTATTGGAAAAGCATTGCGATAAACGTGGGGTGACAGTTGCATTAAATGACGCGTGGGCTCAAGGTGGTGATGGAGCTATAGAATTAGCTGAGAAAGTCGTAAGTGCTGTTTCTGATTGTGATAATTGCTTTAAACCTTTATATGAACTTGATTGGAGTTTCGAGGATAAAATTAATGAAATTGCAACTAAAATGTATGGAGCTAAGAACGTAGAATATACGGTAAAAGCAAAAAATCAACTTAAGAAAATAAATGAATTGGGAATGTCAAATTTAGCCGTTTGTATTGCCAAAACACAAAAGTCTTTATCCGATGATGCACATAAGAAGGGACGACCAAGTGATTTTACTGTAAAAATTAGAGAGGTTGAATTGTCATCGGGAGCTGGATTTATTGTTCCAATTGCAGGAACTATCATGCGTATGCCTGGCTTGCCAAAAATACCTTCAGCAGAAAAAATTGATATTGACGAAAATGGTAATGTTATTGGCTTATTCTAAAAGAAACATTGAATTGCATAGAATATTAGAGTCCACAATTTTCCAGAAAATTGTGGACTTTTTTCTTTTAAGTGTAAAGGTTTTTTAATCAATCAATCTGTATAAAGTCTCTTCTGCCGCAGTGTAATTTTTAAGAAGCCTAATTTCAAGACCTATTAATTTCTTAAATTTCTTTTGAAGTATTTTACAATTTATTTTTGTTCGATTTTTGTCAAATACAGCGTCACTTTGAAAAAAATCGCCAATATCCCAAACCGTTTCCATAACAAGAATTTGCTGTTCATATGCTCGAGATAAGGCGGCTATGTCTTGTATTTTTATTTTGTTTAAAATTCTATTGTTATTAGCAATACTCCATGCATCATGGCTTAATAGTTTGTTAAAATAACTACTTTCATTATAAAAGTTCTGATGCGTGAAGCCACTTTTCTCAGAGTAAGCAAGTTCATATGTCCCATTCTCTAATAATGTATCTATTATTTGAACCATTGTTTTATGAATCTGGATTGTTTCCTCAATAAAATTATGATTTTGATTAATTTCTTCTTGTATAAATTCTAAACTAATTTCAAGATTTTTATTTTCGTTGTAATTGTTACGAACTTCACTAAGTATAAATGCTAAAAATACACTCATAATAATTAGAGTTAATTCAGCTAAATGTCTTTTTGTTCTTCTTGTAAAAATTTTATTATTAGATGTTTTTTTCATTTTGTAAATTGTGGATTCTTAATATGCTTGGGTAAAGGTAAAACAAATTAAGATTTAGATTAAATTAAAAAATCAATATGAACACAGAAAACTAAATCATTGAAAATGAAAAATGGCTGATACAAATTGTATCAGCCATTTTTTGCATCTAAGAGCATATTTAAACAGTAACGGCTTGTTCTTTTCTAGCCAATACAATTGCGTAAATTGCTGTAAAAGCAAGGCTTGCCCATATAATTGAGAATATAATACCAATTCCAAGGCATGCTAATCCGGCAATTCCAATTGGAATTGTCATTAAAGCCATAAGGAAAATGGTCCAACCATGACCTTTGGTCATTCTCCAGCTTTCTTCTACTGCTTTAACTGCATCTAACTTTTTATCAACTACTAAAAAAGGAGCAAAAGATAAACGACATGCGAAAATTATTCCAGGAACAATTAAAAACACAAATCCAATTCCTATGATTGCTGATAATAATAGATTTGTTAATACAATATTTAAATAATCTTTAAAACCATAGAATAGATCATTCATATTTATATGTTCATCTTCCCTAATTATAGAAAGAAAAACTTTTTTAGCACCATATTGTAAGGGTGCTGCAAGGAAAAAGAAATATACTACAGTAAAAATACCAAAGAAGTTAAACATAATTGGAAAGTGAATATGTTTAATCTCATGTGTCCAACCTACTGGGGCATTAATTATTCCTAAAAATACAATAGCTAAGAATGCATATAAAAAGTATTTAAACATTCTTCTCCAACCAACACTATATGATTGTCCAGCTGTTGGTCTAAAATCTTTTAATGATTCAATTTTTTCCATAATATTTTGTTTTTAAGTGAGTACGAAATACTAGTATAAAAGTAAGATGTATATGGAATAGGTAAAATATACCAAAGTAGGATTTAAATAATTTCCTACTAAAGTAGGGTGTGTAATGTTCAGACAAATAGTGTCTTATGCTTATGAGATGATTCCTGGAATTTACTAATCTGATAGGTGTTTTAGCAATAAGATCTTAGATATCCAACTTTGGTAGGAGATACTTTCTTTAATGATTATGGAATAAGCTATATTATTTTGGTAATTTTATCTGGAATTAAAAGAAAACCTGATGAGTTTATTTTTATTAATATTAACTATAATTTGTTCGGTGCTATTCGGATTTTTAGCTTTGTCTATTTCATTTGCTTTGCAACGAAAGTATGAACTTAATTATGTTAAAAGTTACTTTTATCACCAAATATTGATTTTCTTATTTGGATTTTATGGATTATTAGGAACTATTATAACTCACTATTTTTTAATTGACGTAGAAATAAATTCCAATATTTTAAAATACTTACCATCTTTTCTTCCTTTTATTGGCATACCTTTTATGATTGCTGCATGGTACTTATTCATTAAAATATCATTCGAGATTATTGAGAAAAAGATTAGTCTTAGATTTACACTTTTATTTTTTGTAGTTCTTTTATTAGTATTTCTAATATTTGGATTCTTATTACCTTATGTAGAATATTTTACTGTTGAGCAATCTCAAATTAATACTCATGTTTTATTAATTTTTATTTTAATAGAGTTGTTAACCCTAGTTTTGGTTTTTTATAATTATTTTGTTTTAGGCCAGAAATTAAAGGAGAAGCATAAGATTAAATTTATAAGAGTGTTTGCAACGGTGAATTTAGTGCTGTATGTTTTTTCAATGCTTTTATTAGTTCTTGGTGAAATGCATATTGAGTTTATAAGCTCTTATACTATAATTTATTTTTCTAAGGATATAATTCCATTATTCTTACTTAAGAAATATCTTAAGGCAAATTATGTTCATCCAGTAAATCTTATAGAAGAGACCCGAAAAGATTCTTTTATTCAGAAGTATAGTATTTCAAAAAGGGAGTCTGAAATTGTGGAGGAAATAGTTATGGGGAAAACTAATAAAGAAATAAGTGAAAGATTATTTATTTCGTTGCAGACAGTTAAAGACCATGTACATAATATTTACCTCAAAACAGAAGTGAAAAATAGGGTTCAGTTAACTAATTTAATCAGACAATATAATAAATAAGTATTCCAAGAGAATATCTATTTTGTAAAAAAGGCATAAAAAAACCCGCAATAAATGCGGGTTGTAATTTTTTAAACTTTTGTTTATTCTGGGTGAATTGCTTCAACAGGACAAACATCTGCACAAGCACCACAGTCAGTACAAGTTTCAGGATCAATTTTATAGATATCACCTTCAGCTATTGCTTCAACTGGGCATTCGTCGATACAAGTTCCACAAGCTGTGCAATCATCAGTTATTACGTAAGCCATGATTTTAATTTTTTTTAGTTATAATTATTTAATTCAAATACAAAATTATGCCCTTAATTTAAATTGAGAAATAAAATTGATAATAAAAGTAAGTTAGTTATTAATTTAGAATCATTCTAAATAATAATGTTTGACACATCCAGTAGGTGATTTAACAAGACTATTCTGTCATATATTTTAAAGCAATATATGCCATTGTTCCCATACCTATTCTAAGGGCATTCTCATCTATGTTAAATTTGGACGAATGTAATGGGATATATTCTTGATTTAAATTCGTTGTCCCTAATCGATAAAATGTTGCAGGAATTTCTTGTGAATAATATGCAAAATCTTCTGCAGTCATTCTTAAAGGAAGTTCTTCAGTGTTTTCTTTACCAAGAAATTCTTGAGCAAATGAAATTGCTTTTTGAGTTGTGTCTTGATTATTTTCTAAAACAGGATAACCATTCTTAATATTTATTTCAACAGATCCACCATTATTCTCTGCTATTTTAGTAGCAATTTCAGTAATTATCTTATGTGCTTTTTTCCGCCAGATTTCGTCCATAGTTCTGAAAGTACCCTCAAGATGTACTTCGTTAGGAACTACATTTGTTGCTCCGTTTGCTATTACTTTTCCAATGGTTAAAACAGTTGGAATATCATGGGGTGATTCTTTTGGAACATCTTGTAATTGAGTAATTATTTTTGCTGCTATTAAAACTGTATTAGTTATTTTTTCAGGCATTGCAGCATGTCCTCCTTTTCCTTTAATAGTAAAGTAGAGTTCATCAGTTGATGCCATATATATACCCGATTTAAATCCAACTTTTCCGGTATTCAATTCTGGATATACGTGCTGAGCGAGAATAAATTCAGGTTTTGGATTTTCAAGTGCACCTTCTTGAATCATTAATTTAGCACCGCCAGGCAGTTTTTCTTCTGCAGGTTGAAAAATTACTTTTATAGTTCCTTCATATGAATCTTTTAATTCGTTCAGAATATATATTGTTCCTAATATTGATGCAGTATGAGCATCATGTCCACAGGCATGCATAACGCCTGTGTTTATAGATTTATATGGAACATCATTTTGTTCTTCAATAGGTAATGCATCAATATCAGCTCTTAACGCAATTATTTTTTTTGTTGGATTTTTACCTTCTAAATATGCAATAATTCCATTCCCAGCAATTCCTGATTTATATTTAATTCCAAGATTTTCTAGCAAAGAAATAATATACTTCGCTGTTTTAAATTCTTGAAACGATAACTCAGGATTTTGATGTATATGTCTTCTTATTTTAACTACTTCGTTAAAATATTTCTCTGATAATTGTTCTATCGTATTTTTTAAATCCATTATTTATCAAGTATCATTTTTAATGAAATTAATAACATAAAAATACCGAATATTTTCCGTAGAGTTTTTGCAGGTAAATGAACAGATATTACTGATCCTAAATAACTTCCTAAAACAAAAGCTACAATCAAGATTAGTGCAAATTTAAAGTTAACATAACCCTTTTTTGTATAATTAACTACTGCAAGTATACCTATAGGGAAAAGCAAAACAGCCAGACTTGTACCTTGTGCTTCATGTTGCGATAGACCTAAAATAAATACTAGAGCAGGAACAATAATAATACCTCCACCTAAACCTAATGATCCGCCTACTACTCCAGCTAAAAAGCCTATTACAATTAATATTACTAGTTCATTAATATTCATAGTTTGTAATTAAAAGTCTAAACTTAATGAAAAATAAAATATTCCAGAATTTATTTGCTGATTTTCAATTCCCCAAGCCCAATCAAAGCGAGCAAAATAACCAAAGATCATTGCTCTACAACCAAAGCCATATCCAGCTACAATAGGATCTCTTTCGGTGTCTATCGTCACAATTACACTTCCGCGATTTTCTATATCTTTATCGTAAGCATTTTCTTTTGAGTATGGCGATATTCCACTCCATGCTGTTCCAATATCGAAAAAACTTACTACCTGCAGATTTGACCAAAATGAAGAATTCATAGGGTAATTTGAAAAATACTTAACAATTGGTACTCTAAGCTCTGTATTTATTAAGGCGAAATTATTTCCGTTTCTTATATTTTGAGGAAAACCTCTTAAATTAGTTGCTACTGCTTGGTATGCATATTCTTCATTTTCGTTAATTGGAATCTCATGTAAAGGAATAAATGTAGGACTGGTTTGCGAAAAATTAGTCCAATTATCTACACCTCCTAAATAGTAAATTATTTTGTTGTTTCCAAAAGATGTGCTTGCAGCGAATCTCGCGGCAAAAATTAGATCACGATGTATTTTCTGATAATGTCTAAAATCAGCTCCTAAAACAAATAAATCTGTTTTTGTTTCTGTTAATTGATTATAAAATTCTCCGAATATCTTGTAACGCGTACCATTATATAAATTTATGCCTTTATTAATTGTATTATCGAAAATGTATTCTAATTTCAATCCTGCCCATAATTTATGAACATCATCTTCCTTTAAAGTATTTCTATTTATTGCTAAATATGTTTGCCTGTCATGTCTTAATGTAACACTACTTTTTATTGCATTTATTTGATTAAATGGTAATGTGCGTATGTACATTAATTTATTTGTTTGAGTTTTTGACACAAAATCGGAAGTTGTATTTTCAAAACTCTGTCGATGATAAACAAACTGCTCATCAATTTTCTTTTTGAGATTTTCTAAACTAATTAAATACTCATTACTATTAAAATCAGCTGAAAACCTTACGCCAGCAACAATTTTATAATCTTCAAGTAGATCAAAAGCTCCAATTTTTAAAAGTGCATTAAAGCCTGGATTAAAATAAACAGCCCCACCTGTGAATGCTTGATATGACGAGTTTAGGAAGCTAAAATCAACTTGGCTTACAACATGATCAGTATAAAACGTTCGTTGATATATTTTGATTTTTGGAAACTGTAATAATGATTTTGATGTGTCGACATTGTTATTCGCATATTTATAATCAAAATATGGTTTCTCAATTTCAAATACATAATGATCTATATCTACAATATTTTCATTCTTAGAAAAGATTCTTAATGAATCTTCATTAGAATAAAACTGCTGTTTTGCAGTTTTTAAACTATCTTCCTTTTTTAATTCCGAATTCAGATCATTTCTAAATTTAGTTTGATCCAGATCCCTATATTTTTCTTGATCGAAATCAATTATATCAAGTTCAAGTAATTGAAAACTACAATCTTGAAAATTAGTAGAAACATATTTGTTTTTATTATCATTAATATGATGTTCTAATATATTTGAACTGTAGTTTGTAAGTGGTTTTTGATTTAAAAAATACCTATAATGAATGGCTGTGTCAATAAAGCTTATTGTACTATCATACTTTCCATAATATAAGTTTCTTACTCCGTTTATATCGTTTAAATAGTAGTACTCATTGTTCTTATTCTGGAAAGCTTTAGATTCATTTTGATAATTGGTGTTAGTTAATCTTTTTAATACATTGTTTTTAGTTGAGTAATCATAAATAAATAAATCAAACTGATTTGCAAAAGATTTATTATCAGCAATTAGAGTATCGTTTGTTCGATTTGAAGAAAATATTATTTTATTGGAGTTCTCGTTAAAACTTGGATTAAAATCGTCTGCAATATCATTAGTAATTTGCTCACTTGTTGATGATGCAATATCGAATACATATATATCAGTTTTGCTATTTTTTACAGCAGAAAATACAATTCTAGAACCATCTTTGGAATATGAAAATTCTAATATCTTATCAAAATAAAGTAAGTTTCGTTCAATAAATGTATCATCTTTTAAAATGTATTGAATTAGTTTTAAACCACCTTTTCTCTCTGTAATAATGGTAAGTATATCTCCACTTGGATGCCAATTAATTACAGGATATGACAAATCATTAATTTGCTTTATTTTATGTCCATGTTTTAGGATCTTTTCAGATTTGGTTTCTTCAGAATTGTAAATCCAAACTTTATATTGACCTAGCTCATTACTTACATATGCAATCTTTTTACCATCGGGGTTTAATTTTGCCTGACTGTAATAATTGTTATGATTCTCCTTTTTTAAAATTTTTCTTCCAATAATTGAATCTGTTTTTATATTATTTTTCTCAAAATAGTCATTGTAATATTTTATCCATTGTATGGTAACTTCTTTAAAAGGAATTCCTAACACATTATAAACTGCACTATTTGCACTTTTATTAATGCGGGTTAGATAAATAATATCAGTAATTGCATTTTCACCATAGTAATCATTAATATATTTCCAAAAAGAATGCCCAGCGTAAATTGCATCATTGCCGGAAAGTCTATTAAATTTATTATACCTGTTATTTATTATTCCATCTTTAATACGACTTTCAATTTCAATGCTCCAATCTTCTGATAAGTACGATGTTAATCCTTTTAAATACCATTCGGGCAGATTTAACATTGTTGAACTAGCAAAATTATCCGTTAATCTACTACCATAAAGCATTTCCAGTACAATTACTTCTGAAATTGCTGATTTCATTTCTTTCAGATATAATTGATGATCACCTTGAAAATATAAGCTTACTTTATTATTCCTTATTTTAGTAACACCACCTGTATTATATTCTTCTTTACCAGTAATTAAGCCAATGTTGCTTTGTCTAAAATCAGTATACTTATTATAAACTAAAAATATTAATCGTTTATTTAATGTGTGATTTAACTTTTCCTCAAGAATGGAGATTTCCTTTGAGGCATTTTCACCCGTAAAGCGCGCTATTGCTTCTCCATCTTGATTAAAATATGTATCAAAATTATCGAACCGATAAAACGACCAGTAAAAGTCATTATACTGAACTCTGTTTTTACCAAAATCCATCTGATGTCCATTGTAAAATTGGGCAAATGAACTTGAGAAAAATAAAAAATGAAATATTAAACTTATAAAACAAAGCTTCTTCAAAATAGAATAAATGATATTAATTAATAAGAAATACTATTTTTTCGGGATGAATTTACCACAATAAAATTAAAAGTTAAAGTTTGTTAACGACTATATCAAACGATTGATATTTATTATTTTTGTTTTAAGTATTTAATTTGAAAGTAATTTAATTAAAAATATAACTATGAAAAAATTTGTATTAAGTATTATCTCTTTTTTGTTAATAACAAGTATTGCAAGTGCACAGCAAAAGGAAGCTTTTATTTCTTTTGGAAAGGAAATTCATAATTTCGGAAAGATAAAAGAAAGTGCTGGTAAAGTTGAATATAAATTTGAATATGTAAATACAGGAAGTTCACCTTTAATTATTACTAATGTTAAAGCATCTTGTGGTTGTACTTCTCCAACATGGACAGAAAAGCCTGTTATGCCAGGGAAAAAAGGTTTTGTTAGTGCTGTTTTTGATCCATCGAACAGACCAGGAAAATTTAATAAGAGTATAATGGTAGAATCAAATTCTAGTAAATCAAGAGTGGTTCTTAGAATTGCAGGAGAGGTTATGCCAAGAGAAAAAACAGTTGAAGATTATTATCCTAAAACAATTGGTGAACTTAGACTTGAAACAAATCATTTTGCGTTTGTACAGGTAAAAAACAATCAAATAAAAAGAGATACATTGAAAATATTTAATGCATCAAGTTCTGGAATGGAAGTGTCTTTTGAAAATGTTCCAAAATATTTAACACTTAGAGTCTCTTCAAAAGTTATGAATCCAGGAGAGAAAGCATATATAGTTGGAGAATATAATGGAGCTACTGCTAATGATTGGGGATTTATTACTGATCGTGTAAAAGTAGTTGTTAAAAATCATGAAGAACGAACAGGTTCTCTAACAATTAGTGCAAAAATAGAAGAGGATTTTTCACATTTAACTGAAAAAGACAGAAAAAATGCTCCAGTTCTTGCTTTTGAAAATCCTAATTTTGATTTTGGCTCAACAAAGTCAAAAGATAAAATTGTACACGAATTTAAATTTAAAAATGAGGGTAAGTCAGATTTAATAATACATAAGATACGAGCTACATGTGGTTGTACTGCAATTGCTCCTCAAAAAACTGTTATAAAACCTGGTGAAAGTAGCTCATTTAAAGCAACATTTACACCTGGGAGTAGAACAGGAAAGCAACGAAAATCTATATATGTTATTTGTAATGATCCTAGTAAACCAGCTGTACGTGTTATGTTTAGTGGCGAATTACTATAATTTAGGATTAAATAAGAATTAAAGGAGATTTAAATAAAAATCTCCTTTTTTTTTATTTCTATGCTGATATATTATAATTTCGCAAAAAAGAGATTGGTGTATGTCCGAAGATGAAAATATAAAAGATGAGCAAAAATCGGCTCTGCATGTTCAAGATGGTATTGAACAACCCGATTCAATAAATCCACATGCTTTAAACAGATTTAAGCTAAAGAAAAAGGTTAAATATTCTGTTGACGAATATGTTGAAGGAATATTAGCAGGCAATAGAACTATATTAGGTCAGGCAATTACGTTAATAGAAAGCTCCTTACCCGAACATAATAATTTAGCTCAAGAAATTATTGAGAAGTGTTTGCCAAGTGCTGGAAATTCGATACGTATAGGAATTACAGGGATACCAGGAGTAGGGAAAAGTACCTTTATAGAATCAATGGGAAGATATATTACAAAGCAAGGAGGGAAGCTTGCAGTATTAGCTGTTGATCCAAGTAGCGAAAGGTCTAAAGGAAGTATTTTGGGAGATAAAACCCGAATGGAAGAATTATCAACTGATCCAAATGCATTTATTAGACCTTCACCTTCAGCAGGATCTTTAGGTGGGGTTGCCAGAAAAACAAGAGAAACTATATTATTATGTGAAGCTGCTGGATTCAATGTAATATTTATAGAAACGGTTGGAGTAGGACAAAGTGAAACTGCTGTTCATTCTATGGTTGATTTCTTTTTACTTTTGATGATTGCAGGTGCTGGTGATGAATTGCAGGGCATTAAGCGTGGCATTATGGAAATGGCCGATGCTATTGCTATTACAAAGGCTGATGGCGAAAATATTTATAAGGCAGATATAGCAAAAGTAGAATATCAGAATGCGCTTCATTTATTTCCTCCTACAGAATCAGGATGGATACCTAAAGTACTTACATGTTCTTCTTTAAAGAAAATAGGTATAAAGGAAGTTTGGGATACGGTCGAGAATTTTATAACTCTTTCAAAGGACTCGAATTACTTTGAGTTAAAACGAAAAGAACAAGCTAAATATTGGATGTATGAATCTATTAATGAGTCTATAAAAAATAGTTTTTATAATCAGGATGGTATAAAAGAGAAATTGACTCGTTTCGAAGAAAATGTATTAAGCGGAAAAATGAATTCATTTTTAGCTTCTAAAATATTGATAAATGAATACTTAAAAAATCAGAAATAGCATTTATTTAAATATATTAAATTCTATTTATGTAGATTTTTTCGTATGTTTATCGCTTAAATTTAACCATTAAAAAAATATCATGAAAAAGATAATTTATAGTTTATTAGCAGTGGCTTTAATGTTTTCTTGTACTATGCAGCCTAAGTATAAGATTGAAGGAAATGTTGATGGCCTTGAAACTGGACAAGCAACATTAAAGCGTGTAGTAGAAGGAAAGTTAGAAACAGTTGATTCTGTTGTAATTGAGAATGGAGCTTTTGTTTTTACAGGTTCTGTTGAACAACCAGAATATTATGTTATAACTTTTGCTGATACATTAGAAGGTGTTCAGTTATTTCTTGATAATGTAGAAATTAAAATAAATGCAGATGCTCAAAATATGCAGGACGCTGAAGTAATGGGTTCTGAATTAACTTCACTATTTAATACATTTAACGATGAACTTCTTGCGTTTAATACAAAAATGAGAGAATTGTATAATGAGTATATTCAGATTAATATGTCGGGTGAAAATCCTGAAAGATTAAAAGAAATTGAAGAAGAATATACAGGTACTGAGGAAGCATTAAATGCATACATTGAATCTTTTATAAACGAAAATGATACAAGTATGGTAACACCATTTATTGCTTTAAATTATAGAGCAAATCGTTTGAGTTTAGAAGAATTAAAAGAACTAGTAGCTATATTTGGTGAAGAAGTTGCTGCATCTAAATATTTAGCTGAGATAAACGAAAAAATTGCATCATTAGAGAAAGTCGCTATAGGACAACCTTATGTTGATTTTACATTAAATGATCCTGATGGAAACCCAGTTGCATTATCATCAGTTGCTGGTGGAAAATATGTATTACTTGATTTTTGGGCTGGATGGTGTAAACCATGTCGTCACGAAAATCCTGTTTTAGTTGAAAATTATGCTAAATACAAAGAAAAAGGATTTGAAATTTTTGGTGTTTCACTTGATAAAACAAGAGAAGAGTGGGTTAAAGCAATTGAAACAGATGGTATTACCTGGCCACAAGTTTCAGATCTAAAATATTGGGATTGTGCTGCTAGAGATATTTATGCTTTTAATTCTATTCCTCACAATATCTTATTAGATAAAGACGGAATTATTATTGCAAAAGATCTTCGTGGTGAGGAGCTTGGAGCTAAATTAGCAGAGCTTTTAAATTAAGAATATTTATATTTTAAAATAATATGAGCAGCCAATTTGGCTGCTCTTTTTTATTTGATATTCTTAAATAAAAAATTGTTTTTAAGTGAATAACTACATGTTTAGCCAATAGCTCAATTTTAAAACAAACATTAAGTTTTTTTGACTAAAATCATATGAATTATAATTGTTTGTTACTACAAAATAGATATCAGACATTGGTTTATATTTCCACTGAATCCGACTGTTTATATTGAAGTTTTCAGCTTGAGTATGATATTGTAAGAAAGTAGTCCAAAATAATTTTCTAGAAAATGAGATCTGAGTTTTAGCACCAATCAAGTGTATGTCTTGTTTTCCATAGTTATCAGCTAGTTCTACTTTGTCGAGTTGATAATTTACACTGAAATTCCCCCAAGGCTGAACTCTATAATATATTTCAGTTCCCATTGTAAGTTTATCGCCATTAAAGAATGAACCATAGCTTCCATATACACGTCCGCTTAAGTTTTTACTAGGAGAGGTTCGGTATTGTGCAAAGAAATTATTATAGTCATATCTTTCAGCAGGTAAGGCGTTGTCACTATCGATTATTGTAGTTGGAAATGGTAATTTAACCATTGTAAATAAATATCGGGCATATATCCAACTTCGATTTTTAAAATTTGCAAAATAGCTAGCATAAGCTTCATATTCAGTTAGTTTATTGTTAGTATTATAGAATAAATTTATTGTTCCTCCAATTTCATGCATTGAAATATTCACGCTTTTAGGATACATTTTATATCTATTCCTAGTTATAAATTGTTTGTATCCTAATCTAAATGAGGTGTCTCGAACGGCATCATAATTGTATAGTCGGGGAGTAAATCCTACATCGGCAATGTAATTTTTATCCATTTGAAAATAGTATAAATTACTAAAGAATTTTTTTGAATTATATGCTGCTCCTGCACTATAAAATCCACTGCTCGAATATTTGTTTGGTGTAAAACTTTTATGATAAACACCAGAACCTCTCAATTTTCCGCTTTCTGATAAATAGTTAAATTCTAATCCTCCAACACGATTATAGTCATTGAAGAAAAGGAACCGTTTTGGACAGTTTGTCTATTTATCATAAAACCTTTAATGTTTGATCTCTTTAGGATTTGTTGTTGAATTGCGCCCATGGCATAATTCTCAGCAGAAATATCTCCTTTGTCTGCTGTTTGGATATCCATTAATCCAATTCGTAAATTTTCATTTGCATTTCCACTCAATCGTGTTCCCATAATAATTGGGACATTCTCACCATCTTTTAAACCGATTTTTCGAGTGAATATGGGACGCGCTTCTCCTGATCCTAAATTCGAGAATAAGTCGCTGTTCTCTAAAAAGAAATTTCTTTTTTCCGGGAAATATGGATTAAATCTTGACAGATTTGTTACTTGTTGGTCAACTTCTACTTGTGAAAAGTCGGGATTTACAGTGACATCTAAATTTAATGATGACGAAATAGCTATTTTAGAATCTAATCCTAAATTTCCAGATGCTGTTGTTGGAATATTGTCAACATTATTCCTTTCAATACTTCCTAGAGTAGAGGGGATTATTACAAACTTTTTTGAGCTTGTTGCAGGTAGGTCTTGAAATACAATATTTCCAGTATGGCCAAGATCAATACCTTGGAAATTAGTAGGGAATTTAGTCCATGTAGAGTAAATATTTCTTTTCATATCATTTCGAATGAAATTAATACCCCATTCACTGTTCTGTCCAAATTTTAATGAACTAAAAGGAATTGCAATTTCAATTTCCCAATGATCATCTGCAATGCTTACATCAGAATACCATATGTTGTCCCAATTTTCATCAATAGAATTGTAGCTGCCATTTACCGAAACTAAACCATCAAATTGAGCACCTCCAGCGTTTACCCCAAAAATATAACCATTGCTTTTCGAATTTGAAGGATCAATTATTATCGCAAATGCATCGCTATTCCAATATTCATGTTCACTATCTCGCTTTAGCGTTTGAATTATTTTTTCTTTATTATTATCATCTAATTTAACAGCAAAATATAGAAAATCATTGTCGTAGGTAACTTTAACTTCGGTTTGATATTTAGATTGAGTGCTATCTGAAGGCCAGTGATCCCAAAAATTATTAAATGTAAATGCATCTTTCCATTCAGTAATATGAATTATACCATCAATATTTGGTGTGTTCTCAGTAAATCCAATTGTTGCAGAATAATCAGCTTCGTTTAAGATCTCTCCATTGGTAACTAAGGGAAGTAATATTAGTAAAATCGAAAAAGTGAAAAATAAGTTTTTCATAATCAGTAATTTTGATTTCAAGATCAAATGTATGTAGTATAAAAGTGTATTTCAGGGAATTTAGACGGTAGAATAAATAGCGGTGATATACAACAAGAAATTAATGCAAAATGTAACTGAGTATTACTTTTATGCAATTAATCGACGAAAGTAAGTTGTCGGTCTATATTTTTCTATTTCATTCTTTTACCGTATATTAAAATCTTATTTTTACCGTTACAAATAGTTTGATTATGCGGGGACTCACATCAAATACATCAGGATTTTCGTTGAACAGAATAAAATGGCATGTGCTGTTTTGGTTTGCATATTTATTCTTTTATGCTACTGTATTCGGGACACTGGAAACAGATAATTCAATTTTTCAGGAATTGGAAACAGAATTAATACAATTGCCAATTAAACTCATTGCAACGTATTCTTTGATTTATTTTTTCATACCAAAATTTTTATTGGAGCGAAAATATTTTAGTTTTTTCATTACAATAATTCCAGTAGCATTTTTATTGGGTTTATTTCAAAGATATGTTGTATACCATACGTATTATCAAGTGTTATGGCCTGAACATGTGGCTTCTACTCCATGGTTGTATTGGCCAAAAGTATTTTATAGTTCAATTAGTGTTTATACAATTGCAGCTATTGCGGCTATTATAAAACTATTGAAGCAATGGTTTACAACTCAACAAATTAATCAATCGCTAAAACAGGAAAAACTTGCTGCTGAGTTGAAATTCCTAAAAGCTCAAATACACCCACATTTTTTATTTAATACTTTGAATAACCTTTACGCCTTAACATTGAAAAAATCTGCTAAGGCACCTGAAGTTGTCTTGAAATTATCTGATTTGCTAGATTATATGTTATATGAGTGTAATGTTTCAAAAGTGGGTTTGGATAAGGAGATTACTATGCTCGAAAATTATATTGAGTTAGAAAAGATAAGATATGGTGATGATCTAACTGTAGATTTTCAGATTGATAAGGCTTCAAAAAGCGTTTTAATTTCACCAATGCTATTATTGCCGTTAGTTGAGAATGCATTTAAGCACGGTGTAAGTGCAGAGATTAATAGTAAGTGGATTAAGATAAACCTAGAAACAAATAACGGATCATTACAATTTAGTATAGAAAATAGTAAAGATCCAAAATCAACAAACAACAAAGAAACTTATACCGAAGGAATCGGACTGAAAAATGTGATTCGTCGTTTGGAGCTTGTCTACAAAGATGTTCATGAACTTAAAGTGAGTGATAATGGTGATAGCTTTATAGTAGTTCTTAAAATTAATATGGAAGATTAATAGCATGTCTAAAACAAAATGTATTATTGTTGATGATGAACCTTTAGCAATTGAAGTTATTGAAAATCACCTTTCTAAGTTTGATGATATTGAGATAGTTGCAAAATGTAATAATGCAGTTTCTGCTTTTGAGATAATTCGAAAAAAACATGTTGATTTAATTTTCCTTGATATTCAAATGCCTAAGATTACAGGTGTAGATTTTGTGAAATCATTGAAACACTCTCCTAAAGTTATATTTACAACTGCGTATCGCGATTATGCTATTGATGCTTACGAATTAGATGTTATTGATTATTTGTTAAAACCAATTTCATTTGAAAGATTTCTTAAAGCAATAAATAAATTTTATTACGGATCGGTAAAAGATATTACTATTTATAATGGTAATGAGAATATTGTTCTTGATAAAGAACCATATACATACATTAAAGCTGATAAAAAGCTTTATAAAGTATTTTTAAAAGATATTGCTTACATAGAAGCTTTAAAAGATTATGTAAAGGTGGTTTGTGAGAAAAAAACTTTAATTACAAAATTATCAATTAGCAGTTTTGAAGAGAAATTACCTCAAGAACATTTTGTGAGAATTCATCGTTCGTATATAGTTAATATATCAAGAATAGAAGCATTTAATTCAACAGAAGTAGATATTCTTGACAGACAACTACCATTAGGTAGAAGTTATAAAAATCAAGTCCTAAGAATTCTTAATATTAACGAAAGCAGCATTTAATTACATTTTTTATTTACTTTTGTTATTTGAATTAAATCTAAATAAATTCATGATGAAAGTATTAAAATATCTAGTTTTTGTATTGGTTCTTGTATCTTGTAACAATGTTAAGCAAGATCAAACGAACGATAAAAAAACTATAATGGTTAGTGTGTTACCACAAAAATTCTTTGTTGAAAAAATTGCTGGTGATAATTTCAATGTTAGTGTAATGATTCCACCAGGAGCTAGTCCTGTAACTTATGAACCAACACCAAAGCAAATGAAAGAATTAACCAATTCTTTTGTTTATTTCCGAATTGGACATATTGAGTTTGAAAAATCATGGATGAAAAAATTGATAAGTGTTAATCCTGATATGGAAGTTGTTGATCTTTCTGAAGATGCATTGCTTATTGAGCCAGAACATGAAGAGGATAAGCATATTCATGCAGGACATGATCATCACCATGGAATTGATCCACATATATGGACTTCTCCAAAAGAAGTGAAAAAACAAACTAAATTGATTTATGAATTTTTGGTTAAAGAAGAACCTCAAATGAAGGATCAATTTGAAGAAAATTTTAAAACTTTCTCATCAGAAATTGATAGTTTAGATCAATATTTAACTGAGGTTTTAGAACCATTTAAAAATAGAAAGTTTCTTATATTTCATCCTGCACTTAGTTATATTGCGCGTGATTATGGATTAGAACAAATATCTATCGAGATTGATGGCAAAGAACCAACTCCATCCAACATTCAACGAATAATTGATATGGCTAAGAGTGAAAATATCAAGATAGTTTTTGTTCAAAAGCAATTTAGTGCACATAATGCTGAAGTTATTGCAAATGAAATTAATGGAAGAGTTGTTAAAATTGATCCATTAGATTATAAATGGGATGAAAGTATTCAATTTATTGCGAATGAAATCGTAAATTCGTATTCTAACTAATATCAATGGGTAAAATTCTAGAATTAAAATCTGTTTTTGCAGGTTATAACGATGAAGTTATATTAAAAGATATTTCATTTGAGATATTTGATGATGATTTTATTGGAATCATTGGTCCTAATGGTGGTGGTAAAACAACACTTTTAAATGTCATATTAGGTTTAATAAAACCATTTAAAGGTTCAGTAGTTTTTTTCGACGATATTCGTACTGATCGTAATAATAAAGTTGGATACTTACCACAATTAAACAAGATCGATAAAAAATTTCCTATCACAGTAAAAGAGGTCGTTCTTTCAGGTTTGATTTATGGGTCTGCTTTTCTGGGACGTTATACAAAAATTGAAAAGTTAAGAGCCGAAGAAACTTTAGAACGATTAGGAATTTGCGATATAAAAGATACTACAATTGGAGAGTTGTCAGGAGGGCAAATGCAAAAAGTTCTTTTAGCAAGAGCAATAGTTTCATCGCCACGTTTGTTAATTCTTGATGAGCCTAATACGTTTGTCGATAATCAATTTGAAGGCGAGTTGTACGAAATTTTAAAGGAATTAAATAAGGAAATGGCTATTGTGATAGTTTCTCATGATGTTGGAACTATTTCAAGCTATATTAAAACAATTGCATGCGTTAATCGAAATTTGCATTATCATAAATCTAATAAAATTACCGAAGAGCAATTAACAATTTATAATTGTCCTATTAAGTTAATTACTCATGGAGATGTTCCTCATACGGTATTAAAACAACATAATCATTCATGATTTTAGAATTATTAGAATATAAATTTATTTTAAATTCGCTATTAGCTGGAATTCTTGCAAGCATAAGTTGTGGTATTATTGGAACTTATATTGTAACTCGAAGAATGGTATTTTTAAGCGGTGGTATTACCCATTCATCATTTGGAGGAATCGGAATAGGTTATTTTATGGGTTATAATCCTATAATAACAGCTGCTATTTTTGGGGTGTTATCTGCTTTTGGGATCGAGTTTATTTCTAAAAGATCGGCAATTAGAGAAGATTCTGTAATAGGAATATTATGGTCGTTTGGAATGGCTGTTGGAATTATGTTTATTTTTCTAACTCCGGGATATGCACCTAACTTAATGTCTTATTTATTTGGTAGTATTTTAACAGTTTCTACTTTAGATATCATATTGATGTCTGGTTTGAGTATAGTTTTAATTTTGGTATTTATTATTTTTTATCGAATTATAGTGTTTGTTTCATATGATCAGGAATTTGCAAGAACTCATAAGATTGCAGTAAGCATGGTAAATTATACTTTAATTGGATTAGTTGCACTTACAATTGTTTTAAATATAAAAGTCGTTGGAATTATTCTTGTAATATCCTTATTAACAATTCCTCAATCTATAGCTAATCTTTTTACTAAGAATTTTAAAAACATTATTATTGGTTCAATTGTTATAGGGCTTATTGGTGCATTCTTAGGCTTGGTTATATCTTATAAAATTAATATACCTTCCGGTGCATCAATAATTTTTTCTTTAGTTATGATATTTATAATTGCTAAGTCTTTTCAGGTAGTTAAAAGATATTTATCATTAAAGAATCAAAAGATCTAGATGTTAAAAAATATATTTTATATAAAATTTAATATATAATTTCGCTTTGAATTAGTATTCGATAAAAATCATTAAAATTATTAACAATGAATTACGATTTAATTATATTAGGTAGTGGCCCGGGTGGCTATGTTGCTGCTATTAGAGCATCACAATTAGGAATGAAAGTTGGAGTTGTTGAGAAGTCAGAACTTGGTGGTATTTGTTTAAATTGGGGTTGTATTCCAACCAAATCACTTTTAAAAAGCGGACAGGTATTTACTTATCTTCAACATGCTTCTGATTATGGAGTAACAATTGAAGGCGAAGCAAAAGCTGATTTTGAAAAAATGGTGGCTCGAAGTCGAGGTGTTGCCGATGGAATGAGTAAAGGTATTCAGTTTTTATTTAAAAAGAATAAGATTGATCATATTCAAGGATTTGGGAAACTTAAGAATAATAAAACTGTTGAAGTAACTGATGCTGAAGGTAAAGTACAAGAACTTGAAGCAAAAAATATTATTATTGCCACTGGAGCACGTTCAAAAGAATTACCTAATCTTAAACAAGATGGTAAAAAAATAATTGGTTATCGTGAAGCAATGACTCTTCCAAAGCAACCAGAATCAATGATTGTAGTTGGATCGGGAGCTATCGGAAGTGAGTTTGCTAATTTCTACAATGCAATTGGTACTAAAGTAACTTTGGTAGAATTTTTACCAAATGTTGTTCCTAACGAAGATGTTGATGTTTCTAAACAATTAGGTAGATCATTTAAAAAAGCTGGAATAAAAGTTATGGTTGGTTCTGCAGTAGAGTCTGTAGATACAAGTGGAGATTTATGTAAGGTAGTTATTAAAACTAAAAAAGGAGAAGAAAATCACGAAGCTGAAATTGTATTATCAGCAGTCGGAGTAACTCCTAATATTGAAGGTATTGGTCTTGAAGAATTGGGCATAGAACTTGAAAAAGGGAAAGTTAAAGTTGATGACTATTATAAAACTAATATTGATGGTGTTTACGCTATTGGTGATATAGTGCATGGACCTGCATTAGCTCATGTAGCATCAGCAGAAGGTATTACTTGTGTTGAAAAAATGTCCGGGTTAAATCCTGACCTTGTTGATTATGGAAATATTCCTGCTTGTACGTATACTTCACCAGAAGTTGCATCGGTAGGAATTACAGAAGAAGCCGCAAAAGAAGCTGGACTTGAAATTAAAGTGGGTAAATTCCCATTTACAGCATCAGGTAAAGCTAGTGCCGCTGGTGAAAAAGATGGTTTTGTTAAACTTGTATTTGATGATAAAACAGGAGAATTGTTAGGAGCTCATTTAATAGGAGCGAATGTAACAGAGATGATTGCAGAACTTGTTGTTGCTAAGAAATTAGAAACTACCGGTCATGAATTAATAAAATCTATTCATCCACATCCGACTATGTCTGAGGCTATTATGGAGGCAGCAGCTGCTGCTTATGATGAAGTAATACATATGTAGTTTAAATGCATTTTATAATATAAAAAAGTGGATGAGTCCTGACTTCATCCACTTTTTGTTTTTTACATTTTTTAAAAAATGTACAAGATTTTATTTTCTGATTTCAGTTCTTTGACTAAAAAAACCTTTACTATAATTACTTCTGGTTAAAGAGAAAATAAATAATACAGTAACTATTAAAAAGATTATAACTACACCAAGGTTTAAGTCTTTGTGCAATGTCGACTGTGTTTTATTATTATTATTAGAACTCATTTCTAATTTGATTTTTTGATTTCTATTTACCTTTGATAGTAACGAAAATTAAGCCTTAATATATCGGTTACGTTGCATAGACGAGATTTTGATTAAAAAGGTTGCGTTTGTTTTCTTTTTAACGCAACCAAACATGCTAATTCTGCATCTAACAGTTAATAATTGAATAAAAAAATAGTTTAGCAAGCTTTTTGTAGGTTAATTATTCATAAATTTGTAAGTACAATACAAAAATTGGGATCTATTTTTGAATAATTTTTCAAATATTATAAAAGCTTGTTTAAAAGCAGATAGGGCTGCTCAAAAGGAATTTTATCAGTTGTTTTCTGATAAAATGTTTGGGGTTTGCCTGCGTTATGCTAATGACAGAGATGAAGCAAAAGATATTTTGCAAGATGGATTCATTAAAGTATTTAGTAATCTGCATAAATTTAATAATAAAGGTTCTTTAGAAGGTTGGATAAGAAGAATAATAGTTAATACTGCTTTAGAAAGATTTAGAGATAAAAACTATTTGTTTGCTGTAAATATGGAGAATGGTTATGAAACTGGAGAAAAAGAATATGACCATATTATAAGTGAACTTTCAGCAAACGATATCTTAAAGCTAATTAAAGAATTATCTCCGCAGTATAGAACTGTTTTTAACTTATATGCTATCGAAGGTTATTCTCACAAAGAAATTAGTGAGATGCTTAAAATTAAAGAAGGAACATCAAAATCGAATTTGTCAAGAGCAAGAGAAATTTTGAAAGAAAAAATAAAAATGCATTCGATGATTAATGTAAATTATATGTAATGAGAAAGGATATTGAACATATTGACGATATCTTTAAGGAGAAGCTTGTTGACTTTAGATCAACAGCTCCTGATGATGTGTGGGATGCAATAGATGTACAATTAAGTAACGCAGGTACAAAGAAAATAGCATTGTTTTATAAAATAGCAGCAGCTATTGCGGCTATTACTTTAATTGGATCTATATATTTATTATCAACAAATAATATTGAAAATAACGATTCTTATATTGTTAAAAACGACACAGAAACAAAATTAGATGAAACTGTAGTTAACAATTCAAAATCTGAAGAAAAGATAACAGAAAAAGAAAATAATCTGGAAATTAAAAAGGAGGATATTGGAAATATTACAAAGGATAAAAATAAGAAAGTCATTGCTGATCAGAATATTTTAGTTGCTAAGAATATTATTGAGGAAACACCTCTTAAAGAAATTGAAAGCAATAGTAAAACTGAAAAACAAATTGCTTTTATAAAAAGATTAAATCCAATACCATTAAGTTTTTATCTTAAAACTGCTGAAGCAGAATTAGCTAATGCAAAATTTGAGAAATCAACTAAAACAATTGATAATAGCTTTCCTGATATTAATGCCTTGATGGCAATAAATAATTTTTCTTTTGAAGAAGAATCAAATGAAAATAAGAATAAATGGATTTTAGGTGGAGAATTTACGCCACTTTATTCATATAGACGAATTACTGATTCGGAGAATAATAATTATAATGCAGATTATTATAACGAAGGCGAAAGTCCGGTAATGTCTTATACAGGAGGACTAAATTTACAATTTAAACCAAAAGATCGCTTAACAATTCAAGCAGGGGTTTATTATTCGTCTATAGGACAATCGCTTGATTACATGTCTGTATACTCTAATCAAGCATACGAACTTGTTTCTGATGAATTTAAAGATAGGTTTATAAATTCATATGAATTAAATAATTCTGCTGGCGATATTTCTTTTAATACTCCATATGTTATAGTAGATGAAATAGCAGGAAGAGTTAATAATTTATCTAGTGAAAAAGGATTTGTTAATACTGCAGATCCAATATTTCAAGATTTAGATGCAGAAATACAACAAAGCTTTCAATACATAGAAGTTCCTGTAATATTAAGATATAAGCTAATAGATAAAGTTGTTGATCTAAATATAGTTGGAGGTATCGGAGCAAACTTCTTGATTGGAAATGACGTTTTATTAGTTTATGGAAATAATAAAGAAATAATTGGAGAAACTAAGGGGGTTAATACCGTTAATTACAGCAGTTCATTAGGACTTGGGATAGAATATCCACTTATGAAAAGGTTAAATATAAGATTAGAACCATCAATAAAATATTACTTAAATTCGATTAATTCAAATTCTTCAGTTGAGTCTCATCCATATTCTATTGGAATATATACAGGGATTAACTATACTTTTTAATTTTTCTCATATAAAACCTGAAAAAAAGTCTAATTTTGTAACATTTAAGGCAAATAATTGTTTTTAAAGTTAGTGTGTTTCGAAATTAAGATTATTACCTGCAAGAAAACATTTGGGTTTAGTTGTGTTGGCAATATTTTGTGATGTGTGAATATGCGAAGTAAATTCTTAGTTCTTATAAAATGTGTTCAAATATGAAAAAATATTATTCATTAATAGTATTGATTTTATTAATTGCGATAACTTTCATTTTTACAAACTCCCAACCCGAAGAAGGAGTTAATAATGAAGATTATGAGCAAGTTTTTCAAAATAAGTATTCTATTTTCTCAATTTCCTTACCTGAAAAATTAGAATTCGCTGGAGAAAGTGTACCTCTTGATTATTTTGATGTTAAAGAATCATTGGATAGAGAGTTGTTGGTAAACACTTATTGGCAATCGCAAACATTGCTTTTTATTAAAAGAGCAAATAAGTATTTTCCTGAGATAGAAAGAATCCTTGCTAAAAATAATGTTCCTGATGATTTTAAATATTTGGTACTAGCCGAAAGTGAACTTAAAAATGCTGTTTCTCCTTCAGGTGCAGTTGGTGTGTGGCAATTACTTAAAGGAACTGCAACAGATTATGGATTAGAAGTAAATGAAGAAGTTGACGAGCGCTATCATTTAGAGAAATCAACAGAAGCAGCATGTAAATTTTTAACTGATGCTCATGAGCTTTTTGGTAGTTGGACAATGGCTGCAGCATCATATAATGTTGGAAGAAAAGGATTGATGAGACAAGTAAATCGTCAAAAGCAGGACAGTTATTATGATTTATTGTTGAATGATGAAACGGGTAGATATGTATACAGGATATTAGCAATTAAATTATTACTTGAAAGTCCAGACAAATATGGCTTTCATGTTCGTAACCAGGATTTATACACATCTATTCCTACATACGAGGTTGAACTGGATACTGCTGTTGCTGATTTTGCTGATTTTGCTAAAAAGTATTCGATTAATTATAAGATTTTAAAATACTTCAATCCTTGGTTAAGAGATTCCTTTTTAACAAATAAAGCAAGGAAAAAATATTATATTAGAATTCCCAAAGAGACTAGAAGTTATTCCATGGGAAAAGATACAATAATTATTGATTAGAGGGTTTAGTCAATTTAAATAAGGCTAACAAAGATTAATTTGAAAATTGATGACAAGTGTAAAAAAAACATCAAATGTTACAGTATTAGGAGCACGAGTACATAACTTAAAAAATATTGATGTAACTATTCCTCGAAATAAATTAACTGTAATCACAGGTTTAAGTGGAAGTGGAAAATCTTCATTAGCATTTGATACAATTTATGCCGAAGGTCAAAGAAGATATATTGAAACTTTATCAGCATATGCACGACAATTTTTGGGAAATATGGAACGTCCCGATGTTGATCAAATCACCGGATTAAGTCCTGTAATATCTATAGAACAAAAAACTACTAATAAAAACCCAAGGTCTACTGTTGGGACTGTTACAGAAATTTATGATTTTTTGCGCCTTTTATACGCAAGAGCATCTGATGCTTATTCGTATGTTACAGGTGAAAAGATGGTTAAATATTCCGATGATCAAATCATTCAGTTAATAATTGAACAATTTAGCAATAAAAATATAATGGTTCTTGCACCTTTAGTTCAAGGACGAAAAGGTCATTATAGAGAACTTTTTGAGCAAATTCGGAAAAAGGGATATTTGTATGCCAGAATAAATGGTAAGATTACTGAATTGGTTCATGGACTAAAACTAGATCGATACAAAACTCATCATATCGAAACTGTTATCGATAAATTAAAAGTTACTGATAAAGATATTGTAAGATTAAAGAGGACAATTAAAACTGCAATGGATCATGGAAAGGGAATTATCATGATTCTTGAAAAAGATACCAATGAAGTTAAATATTTTAGTAGGAAACTAATGTGTCCCCAAAGTGGGATTTCATACAATGAGCCTGCTCCTTATAATTTTTCTTTTAACTCACCACAAGGTGCTTGTTCAAAATGTAATGGATTAGGATATGTGCAGGAAATTGATATCAAAAAAATAATTCCGGATTCAACTGTTAGCATTAAGAATGGTGGAATAATACCATTAGGGAAATATAAAAATATCTTAATATTTTGGCAATTAGAGGCTATTGCAGCTAAATATAAATTTACACTTGAAACACCAATAAAGGAAATTCCTGAAAAAGCAATGCAAACAATACTTTATGGTTCCGACGAATCATTTAAGCTGTTAAATACACCTTTAGGAAAATCATCCAATTATTTTTTGAGTTTTGAGGGGATTATTAATTACGTTAATACGTATCAACAAGAAAAAGCTTTAGAGAGTAGAAAGAAAAGTGCATTTCAGTTTGTTAAAAAAGTAACATGCCCAAAATGTAATGGAGATAGATTAAAAAAGGAATCCCTTCATTTTAAAGTTGCAGAAAAAAACATTGCCGAACTTTCAAGTATGGATATTGACGAATTATCTAAATGGTTTGAAAATATTGAAGAAAAACTCTCTGAGAAACAAAATATAATAGCTCGAGATGTATTAAAAGAAATTAGAGAAAGATTATCATTTTTATTAGATGTTGGACTGAATTATTTATCTCTTAATAGAACAGCTAGGAGTTTATCTGGTGGTGAAAGTCAGCGCATTAGGCTAGCTACACAAGTTGGATCAAAACTTGTAAATGTATTATACATTCTTGATGAGCCTAGTATTGGTTTGCATCAACGTGATAATTTGAAATTAATAACCTCATTAAAACAATTACGAGATACTGGAAATTCAATTATCGTAGTTGAACACGATAAAGAAATGATTTTATCTGCTGATCATGTTATTGATATGGGACCAAAAGCAGGGCGATATGGTGGTAAAGTTGTTGTAGAAGGTACTCCAAATGATATATTAAAGTCTAATTCTCTCACTGCAGAGTATTTAAATCATAGAAAGCAAATTGAGATTCCTACAGAAAGGAGACCAGGTAATGGTAAAGAAATAATCTTATCTGGAGCAAGTGGACATAATTTAAAGAATGTTACAGCAACGTTTCCTTTAGGAAAGTTTATTTGTGTTACAGGTGTTTCTGGAAGTGGAAAATCAAGTTTGGTAAATGAAACATTGCATCCTATTTTAAGCAAACATTTTTATCGAAGTAATAAACAAGCTTTGGATTATAAAAAGATTGAAGGCCTTGAAAATATCGATAAAGTTATTGAAGTTGATCAATCTCCACTTGGAAGAACTCCTCGTTCTAATCCAGTTACTTACACTGGTGTTTTCGGTGATATTAGGAAACTTTTTGAAATAACACCTGAAGCTAAAATTCGAGGATATAAAGCTGGACGTTTTTCGTTTAATGTTAAAGGTGGTAGATGTGAGACATGTCAAGGCGCAGGATTGCAAACTATTGAAATGAATTTTTTACCAGATGTTTATGTTCATTGTAAGGATTGTAATGGGAAAAGATATAATAGAGAAACTTTAGAAGTAAAATATAAAGGAAAATCTATTAGTGATGTACTTGATATGACAATTAATCAAGCAGTCGAATTTTTCGATCTGATACCATCTATTAAACAAAAGTTAAAAGCAATTCAAGGAGTTGGATTAGGTTACATAACATTAGGGCAACCATCCACAACCTTATCTGGCGGAGAGTCTCAAAGGGTTAAATTAGCTTCTGAATTGGCCAAGCGAAATACTGGAAATACACTTTACATATTGGATGAGCCAACTACAGGGTTGCACTTTGAAGATATTAGAGTTTTATTAAAAGTATTAAATAATTTGGTGGATAAAGGCAATACTGTGATCGTTATAGAGCACAATATGGATGTGATAAAAGTGGCTGATCATATAATTGATATTGGGAAAGAAGGGGGAATTAAAGGTGGAAAAATTTTATTCGAAGGGATTCCTGAAGATATCATTAAAAATAATAACAGCTACACTGCACGTTATTTAAAAGAAGAACTACAATAAAAATTTCATTAAAAAACATTATTTTAGTAAACTTATTTCAAGTTGACTGAAAAAAATATATAATATATGACAAACGAAGAATTAATTAAAGATGCCTTTGATAAAAAGGATTGGAATGAAACTCAAACCTCAAATTCTTGGACTATTTTTAAAGTAATGGCTGAATTTGTTGAAGGTTTTTCAAAACTTTCTAGAATAGGACCTTGTGTATCTATATTTGGATCTGCAAGAACAACACCTGATAATAAATACTTTAAATTAGCTGAAGACATTGCATTCAAATTAACTCAATGTGGTTACGGTGTAATTACTGGTGGTGGTCCTGGTATTATGGAAGCAGGTAATATGGGAGCAAAAAAAGGCCATGGTAAATCAGTAGGTTTAAATATTGATTTGCCTTTTGAACAGTCTGCTAATATTTTTATTGACCCTGATAAATTAATAAGCTTTGAACACTTTTTTGTTCGTAAAGTTATGTTTGTTAAGTATGCTCAAGGGTTTATTGTATTGCCAGGAGGATTCGGAACTTTTGATGAGCTGTTCGAAGCGATTACACTAATCCAAACGGAAAAAATAGGACGATTCCCTATTATCTTAGTGGGATCAACTTATTGGCAAGGATTATTAGATTGGATTAAAAGTGTAGTATTAGCAGAAGAAAGTAATATTAGCGAAAAGGATCTTGAATTAATACAAATTGTTGATACAGCTGATGAGGCTATTGATAAAATAAACGAATTTTATTCAAAATACTTATTAACACCGAATTTCTAGTTTGGTGTTAATTGCTATTTTATTAACAAAGAAAGCAACTTATTAACAATTGTTAATAACTCTTGTTGATATTTTGTTATTATTGTAGTAATTAGCTATTTTTATTGAGCTTGGTAAATTAATGCGTACGTAGTATGGTAAAATATTTATTGCTTCTTATAAATATGTTTGTGCTCTTTATTCTGAATACAATATTTTCAGATATTGCTATAAACATGAGTGCTCCAGGGCAAGTAGAAGCAGGAAATGAAATTTTAGTTGAGATTTCATTAGATAAATCGGATTTTGATAGTTTTGCAAGATTTCAGCAGGAAATTCCTGCAGGATTAAAACCTATTCCAATAAATACTGCTAATGCTGATTTTAGTTTTAAAGACCAAAAAGTGAAATTTATTTGGTTAAAGCTTCCAAATGAGCAAAAAATAAATATTTCTTATAAACTTGTTGTTGATCAAAGATTAAAAGGGAATTTTAATTTGAATGGAACTTTCTCATATATTGCTAATAATGAAAGAAAGTCAGTTTCTGTATCTCCACAAAATATAACTATTACACCATCAAGCGCAATCGATCAGAAATTAATTGTTGATATTAATGATTTTAAAAATCTGGTTGCTCCTGCAATAAAAACAGGATCTGATATTAATCAAGTTAAATGTATTCGACAAATTCCTTATGTTGCAGATCAAACAAGTGGTGAGTACATTATTAATTTGCTTGTAAATAAAGGTAATAAAGAGAAATTTGCAAAAATTCAAGAAAATATTCCAGAAGGATTTACTGCAGTAGGTGTTGAAAGTAAAGATGCAATTTTTACGTTTAAAGATAAAACAGTTAAATTGCTTTGGATGAACTTACCTGCCGATCCTTACTTTGTTGTTTCGTATAAACTAGTTCCAGAAGCAGGTAATACAGAAAAACCAAACTTGGATGGTTCATTTTCGTATATTGAAAATGATAATACATTAAGCATTGATATTCTTGAACAAGACATAAATCTAACAAATACTTCTAAAGAAAATTTGATGGCTATTATGTCGGTAAGTACCGAGAGTGTGAGCGAACCAACAAGTATAATTCAACCACAAGATTACTCGGGTAAAGTAAAAATTGAGATAGCGGAAAGTGCACTTAAAGCAATGCGTAGCGATACTAAATTAACAAATATGTTAGAGCCTGAATCAGGAATTTATTATCGTGTACAAATAGCTGCAGGTCACAGACCAATTAATATGAATAGATATTTTAAGAAATATAATTTAGATAAAGAAGTTCGAACAGAGTTTCACGAAGGATGGAGAAAATATTCTGTAGGATCGTTTGATATTTATAGATCAGCTCGTGATTATAGAGTACATATTTGGAACACAACAAGCATCGATGATGCATTTGTATCAGCATATAACGATGGTAAACGAATTACGGTACAAGAAGCTCTTATGATTACAAATCATGAGTGGTATCGTTAACCTTAATTATTCTTTTTGAATGAGAGTATTAAAATTTTTAACTATAGTCGTCATTTTAACTTTTGGAGCACTTGTTTCATTTGCTCAAGGTGGTTACGAAGATTTGCTTTTTGAGGAGGTAGAAGTTGAGAATCCTGTATATATGCCGGTATTAGGTATAGGTATCGGTTATATTAACTATTATGGAGAATTAAAGCCAGACTTTAAGAATATGATTCAAGGTCAACCTACTTACCGTATTAATCTTTTCCAATATATAGATAAAAAGCATTCTTGGAAACTAAATGCTAATGCTACGTTCGGAACTATGTCAGGATATGAGAGGAGTTATACTGATCCTGCAAAAAATGTAAACTTTGAAACGAGTATGTTTGCTATTGGTTTTAATGTAGAATATGCCTTTGGTAACATTTTTCAGGGGGAAAAGAAAATTAGGCCATTTATTTCTTTAGGTGCAGAATATATTGATTTAGGAAATTCAAAAACAGACTTGTTAGATGAAGATGGGAATCCATACACATATCTAGAGGATGGAACAATTAGAGTTGGAAATCGTATTGTAACCCGTGATTATGAATATGAAACAAATTTCCGTGATTTAGTTTCTTTATATGGAAGAGATGGTGCTGATGGACCCGGTGATTATGATAAAAGTACAGCTGCAGTAGTATTAGATTTAGGTTTAGACCTAAAAGTTAGTAATAGAGTAGCCTTAAGAGTGGCATCATCGTTACATTATACGTTCACTGATGATTTAGATGCGATAAGCAGCGAAAATACTGCTGGCAGAATAGGTGATACGGATATGGATATGTTTTCATATACCTATGCTTCTTTAAATATTGACTTGTTTTCCGAAGCAAAAACAAAAATTATTGAAAGTTATTTTGCCGATGTAACAGGTGATTTTGATTATTCATTAATAGCCGATTCTGATAAGGACGGTGTTCTTGATTTACGTGACGATTGTCCAGATACTCCAATTGGTGTAGCTATTAATGATACCACTGGATGTCCACACGATGATGATGGTGATGGTGTTCCTAATTATATTGATAAAGAACAATTCTCAAATAAGGGAGCTATTGTAGATGAGTTTGGTGCAGAACTAAGTGCAAACAAAATTAGAGAATCATTATATCAAGAGTTGGATGCTGTTAAAAGGGATGAACTTTACATGATGCCTGTTGGAATGGGGTGGTCTAAATATTCAGAAATGACTAATGTTGAAATTCCAGAAAAATACAAGAAAATAGATGTCGATGGAGATGCTTATATTTCTTTTGACGAACTTCTTGAGGCAATTAGTAAATTCTTTGATTTTGATTCAGATTTTACAACGGATGATATTTACGATCTGAACAATTTCTTTTTTGCTCAATAAATCAAGTATAATATTAGAACTTTCTTATACGATCCATTTCACGTTTTAGATCCTTGGTCTTAATTGTATCTCGTTTATCGAATTCTTGTTTTCCTTTTGCAAGTGCTATATCTACTTTTGCCCAACCATTATCATTTATGAAAAGTCTTGTTGCTATAATGGTTAAACCTTTTTCTGTTGATTTTCTTTCTAGTTTACGAAGTTCTTTTTTAGTTAAAAGTAATTTACGATCTTGCTTTGGCTCATGATTATAATGGGTCCCAAATGCATATTCAGTAATATTTAAACCTCTGATAAAAAGTTCGTTATTGTAAAAAACACAGTAAGCATCAACAATACTTGCCTTACCAAGACGTATTGATTTGATTTCTGTTCCAGTTAATTTAATTCCTGCAGTAAACTTCTCCAAAAACGCATAGTTATAAGAAGCTTTTTTATTTCGTATGTTGATATTGTTATTCATATTAAAAGAAACGTGCTAAATCGTTTGATGCAAAGTTATTCAATTAATTTAATTATAAATTAAAGAATATAGAAAGAAATACCGACATTGTTACAAAACTTAGAATCATAGAAACTGCAGCTATAATAATTAAACTTATTAATATAAATCCAGTTGTATACTCTTTAGGTATATGCAGTAGATTTATAGCACCAATCCAGAATAAAACTAATGAGTAAACCGATGCAATATTTAAAAATGAAAGTAGAGGATGTATATCCGATAATGCATTGGCAATAATTGTTGGAAATGAAGCAAAGCTTATGATTGTAAATATAAGATTGAAGTTTTTGTCAATTTTAAATTTGGGCAATAATTCATTAATTATGTAACTTGAAAGATAGATTACAGAAATAGAGATTAAAATAAAAGCAAAAAAAGTTAATGCTGAGTTGATTATAGAAAAATCGTTTAAATTAATATATCTGCCAGCTAATTTTATGCATGCACTAACTATAATTATAGGCAATAGAAATTTATAAAAGATATTTTTTGAATTATAATCTTGTTCTTTACAAAATGCCCATGTTTCTTTCGGATTTTTAATGAATCCTACAATTAAATTAAATATATTGATCTTCATTTTTAATAAATTAACTTCTAAAATAACGAGCGATTAAGATAATAATTATTTAGTATCAATTAGAATTTATTAGAAAAGAAATATCTTTATTTCTAACTTTGTTAAATAACAATAGAAAGATGGACTCAAAGTATAATATGTTAACAATTCTTGGACCAACAGCAGGAGGGAAAACTTCAGTTGCAGCTCGGATGGCTTATATTTTAGATGGTGAAATATTAAGTGCAGATTCAAGACAAGTTTACCGAGGAATGGATTTAGGAACAGGAAAAGACTTAGCTGATTATACTGTAGAGGGGAAAAAAATTCCACACCATTTGATTGATATTGTTGATGCAGGATATAAATATAATGTGTTTGAATATCAAAAGGATTTTATTGATGCTTATAATGATGTAATCAATAGAAAGAAGTTTCCTGTTTTTTGCGGCGGTTCTGGAATGTATTTAGATGCAGTTTTAAAAGGATATAAGCTGATAAACGTTCCTGTTAATGATAATCTACGAAAGGAACTTGAAATAAAGTCTGATGAAGAATTGAATCAGTTATTAAGCGCGAATAAAAATATTCACAATAAATCTGATGATACTCGAAAAAGAATGATTCGAGCAATTGAAATAGGGGTTTATTATAAAGATAATCCTGAGATTGATCAATATTTTCCTGAAATAAATTCCCTAATTATTGGTGTAAAATATGATAGAAATTCTCGACGAAAAAGAATTACGCAACGGTTAAAGCAAAGATTAGACGAAGGAATGCTCGATGAGGTTAAGAAAATTATTAATGATGGAGTTTCTGCTGATGATTTGATTTATTATGGTTTGGAGTATAAATATTTAACTCAACATGTGATAGGTGAGCTTTCGTATCAAGAAATGTTTAGTAAGCTTGAAACGGCAATACATCAATTTGCTAAACGTCAAATGACATGGTTCCGCGGAATGGAAAAAAAAGGGTTTAAAATAAATTGGCTCGACGGCTATGCTCCGATGAGAGAAAAAACAGAACGTATACTTTCATTGATGGAGAAATCTTAAAAAATAAACCAGTGAAATTGATCAAGTTTGTATATTAAGAATATTGTAATAATAAGATTAAAAATAGAAAAGAAGTAGTTGTAATGAATGCGGTATTTGGTAAAATGTCGTCTGAATAGTATTCCTAAGTTTGGTATAAAAAAACAAATTAACGATCCAAAGAAAACAAGTTCGCTTAATTGGTATTCGATATCAGTAGGTCCAAAAAACATGAATAAATAGATACAGACTAATAATGTACCTAGATATAACAGATATGTCACTTTTAAGCTTAGAGTTGATATTAATCTTTTATGATTAAGCAGGAACGGTTTTACAATTACAAAGGCTAGAATATATATAGTAAAAAATACAATAACCAAGATAATTTGTAAAATACTAAAAGTATCGATAGAACCAGTCATAACTTAAAGTTAATCAGTTATGTTGGTAAAGTTAACGGATTAGATTATTAAAAGCAAAAAGGCCGAAACTACAGTTTCGACCTTAACAATATTTTATGAATGGTTTATTCACCGTCTTTTAACCATTTGTCAAGCCAGCTAAAGAACTCACGTTGCCATAAGATTCCATTTTGAGGTTTTAATACCCAATGGTTTTCATATGGAAAATGTACATATTTACTTGGAATACCTCTAAGCTGAGCAGCGTTAAATGCACTCATACCTTGTGTATATACAATTCGATAATCTTTCTCACCATGAACAACCATTATTGGTGTATCCCATTTATCAACAAATTTATGTGGAGAGTTCGCATACGTCTTCTTATTTGCTTTATCCCAGTATGGTCCACCTATATCCCAATTTACGAAAAACATTTCTTCAGTTTCCAGATACATAGCTTCGAAATTGAAAATTCCATCGTGTGCTATAAAAGCATCAAATCTACCTTCGTGATGTCCTGCAATCCAGTATACTGAGTATCCACCATAACTTGCACCAACAGCTCCAAGATTATTTTCATCAACATAAGGCTCTTTTGATACAGCATCAATAGCACTCATATAATCTTTCATATTCTGTCCGCCATAATCACCGGAAATTTGATCATTCCATTCTTTTCCGAACGAAGGTAATCCACGACGATTTGGAGCTACAATAATATAATCATTTGCAGCCATCATTTGGAAGTTCCATCTGAAAGAATAAAACTGACTAACAGATCCATGTGGTCCACCTTGGCAATATAGTAAAGCTGGATATTTTTTGTTTGGATCGAAGTTGGGAGGATAAATTACCCAAACCAACATATCTTTATTGTCAGTTGTTTTTACCCAACGTTCCTCTACATTACCGTAAGTTAATTGGTCGTGTAAGTTTTTATTTATGAAAGATAATTGAGTTTCTTCACCATTTTCTGGATTAATAGCATAAACTTCAGTAGGAGTTGTCATGCTCTGTTTCGTTCCAATAAGTTTATTTCCAACTGGATGAACAGACCTATAATTATGTTTTCCTTTTGTAATTTGCCTAATCTCTTTCGATTCTATATTTAGATTATAAATTTGAAATTTAGCATGATAATCACTTGTGAAATATATCGATTTACTATCTTCAGTCCACGATAAGCCATGTACATCTTGATCGAAATTAGCAGTATAATCCATTCTTTCTCCGTTTTCAAAATTAAGAATAAATAATCTGTTTTGATCTGATTCATATCCATCGCGTTCCATGCTTTCCCATGCAATCATCTTTCCATCTGGTGAATAAACGGGACTAACATCATATCCTTTTAAACCTTTAGTTATATTCTTGGTTTCTTTTGATTCAAGATTGTAAAGATAAATTGCAGAGTTTGTAGAAACTGCATATTCTTTTCCTATCATTTTTTTACAAGTGTATGCAATTTGTTTGCTATCAGGATTCCAATTGATTTGCTCCATTCCACCAAAAGGATTCATAGGACTATCAAATCTTTCACCTTCCATAATATCTATAGAATTTGTTAATGTTTTACCATTATAATCAGCTATAAATATGTGGCTGTATTTGTAATCATGCCACTTATCCCAATGCCTGTGCATTAAATCTGTTTCAATTCTTGCTTCAGCTTTTGGTAAGTCAGGATGAATATCGATAGGAGTATCGTCTAATTTTATATCTTGAATATAAACGATTTTAGTTTGGTCAGGTGAGTATTTAAACCCATTAATCCCACCTTCAATATCAGAGATTTGATTACGACCTGAACCGTTAGGATTCATCTCCCATAATTGTAAATCTCCACTTTCAGCACTTAGAAAACCAATTTTTTCCCCGTCAGGGCGCCATATTGCTGAGTATTCGCCAGATTCAGTATTTGTAATGTTTATTGCTTTACCGCCATCTGTTGACATAGTGAAGATTTCACTATTACCTTTGTTTTCTTCAATATTATAAAATGAAACTCCAAAAAGATAAGTTGTATTATCAGGTGATATTTCAACACTGCCTACGCGTCCAAAAGACCATAACACTTCTGGAGTCATAATATCAGAAGTTAGTTGAATAGTATCAACTGGGTTGTTTATTTCACTTTTTTGAATCTTTTCTGTACTACATGAAATTAGAATTGAAAGAAAAGTAACACTTAGTATAAGTTGTATTTTTTTCATTTATTATGCTGTTTTAAATGATTCAACAATTTTCTTTTCAAGCTCTTCTGCAAGTTCAGGATTATCTTTTAATAATTGTTTTACCGTTTCGCGACCTTGTCCAAGTTTTGTTTCTCCATAACTAAACCAAGAGCCACTTTTTTTCACAACTTCTTGTTCAACACCTAAATCAATAATTTCGCCGATTTTAGAGATTCCTTCACCATACATAATATCAAATTCTGCTTTTTTAAATGGTGGAGCTAATTTGTTTTTAACAATCTTAACTCTTGTTCTATTTCCATTTATATCTTCACCATCTTTAATTTGACCTATTCTTCGAATATCAATACGAAGCGAAGCATAAAATTTCAATGCATTACCACCAGTTGTTGTTTCTGGATTCCCAAACATAACACCAATCTTTTCACGTAATTGGTTAATGAAAACACAACAAGTATTTGTTTTGTTAATGTTCGCTGTTAGTTTACGTAATGCTTGCGACATTAAACGAGCTTGTAAACCCATTCTTGAATCGCCCATGTCACCTTCAATTTCGGCTTTTGGAGTAAGTGCAGCAACAGAGTCAATTACAACAATATCAATTGCTCCGGAACGAATTAAATGATCAGCTATTTCTAAAGCTTGTTCACCATTATCAGGTTGAGAAATTAAAAGATTTTCAACATCAACACCTAATTTTTCTGCATAAAAACGATCGAAGGCGTGCTCTGCATCAATAATTGCAGCAATACCACCTGTTTTTTGTGCTTCTGCAATAGCGTGAATTGCAAGTGTGGTTTTACCTGATGATTCAGGACCATAAATTTCAATTACTCTACCTCGTGGGAATCCACCAATTCCAATAGCCATATCTAAAGAAATTGAACCGGTAGAAATCGAAGGAACATCAACAATTGCTTGATCACCCATTTTCATAATAGTACCTTTACCATAATCCTTATCAATCTTATCTAAGGTAAGTTGCAGAGCTTTTAATTTTTCCTTATTAATGTTGTTGTCTTTTTTCTCTTTCTCCATGATTATATTTTTAGCTTTTTTAGATTTTTAGTTCTCCGTAAATCTGATTTGTATGATCTTTAGTTTTTACTTTTTCTATAATCTTTTCAATGGTTTGATTTTCATTAATTATAAACGTTTTTCTTAAAACTCCATCGTAAGTTTTTCCATATAGTTTTTTCTCACCCCAAGCATTGTATAAATTTAATACTTCTTTATTAGGATCCGAGATTAATTTAAATGGTAAATCGTATTTTTCAATAAACTTTTGATGCGATTTTTCTGAATCCGGACTAACGCCAATAACATCTAATCCTTTTTCAAGTAGATCATTGTAATTATCTCTTAAATCACACGCTTCATTGGTACATCCGGGAGTATTGTCTTTAGGATAAAAATAAAGAACCACTTTTTTTCCTTTAAAATCATCTAATGAAATAATTTCTCCGTTTTGATCAATTCCTTTAAACATTGGAGCTTTATCTCCTTCTTTTAAGATATTCATAATTGTTAAGATTAAGATTGTAAAATTAAAAAATAACATTGATAAGACAGCCATCAGGATGTATTGTTTATAAATCTTTTATCAACAAAATAGAACTTGATTTAATCTTCTGGATATTAAAAATATATAAAAGATATTTGTCATTTTCTTTCGCTAATGTTTTAGGAGTATTAAATTTGTACTTGCTTTATTATTTATGGTTAAGATGTTTCTATTTAAACGAATTTTACTAGTTGTTTTTTTAATTTGTATTTCGGGGTTGACATTTGCTCAATCTGAATCAGATTTAGAGGAATTAAAGAAAGCATATATTGATGTTCAGGAAGGACAATATGATAAAGCTTATCCCTATTTTAATAAAATGTTGATTTCATATCCTAAAGATCCAACATATAATTATTATGTGGGGCGATGTTTATTGTATGTAGATAAGGATATTAATAAAGCAATTAAGCATCTTAGATTTGCATCAAACAGAAATGTTCCAACTGATGTGTATTTTTATTTAGGACTTGCATATCTAAGAAATTACGAGTTTGAAGAAGCTGAGGCAAATTTTAAATGGTTTGAGAAAAAAGCGAATAAAAAACAAGCTAAAGATCTGGAAGTTAGTAACTATAAATCAATGGCTCAGAATGGCTTGTATCTAATCAGGTTTTTTAAAGAGCCATTAGTATATTCAAGTAGAAATGTTCCAATTCAGACATTTTATAAGAATTATGATGTAACAACATTTGAGGGGAATTTAGTTGATAGATTTGAATATTTTAGTCAGTCTAATGATTCAAGTTCTTATCCAAATGTTTTATTTGTTCCAGATTATATGGAGAATAAAGAAGTTCTGTATTTTTCGGCTAAGAATAAAAAACATGGCGATTTTGATATATATAGAATAACACGACTTACGGATACATCATGGAGTAAAGCTGAAAATCTAGGTGATATAATTAATACTCCATTTGATGAAAGTTTTCCGTTTATTCATTCTGATGGCTCAACCTTATACTTCGCTTCTAAAGGGCATTACAGTATGGGTGGATACGATTTATATAAAAGTACTTGGAATTGGGAAAATCAGGAATGGACCGAACCTGAAAATCTTGATTTTCCAGTAAATTCACCCTTTGACGATATATTGTTTGTTCCTTCGCAGAATAAAAAAATGGCTTTTTTTGCATCAAATCGGGAGCAATTATCTTCTGAAGTTTCTGTATATCAATTAAAAATAGATTCTAAAGAACCTTATGTTGAGTATGAGACCAATGATCAAATTCGGGAAATTGCTAAATTAGAAGCAAACGCAGTAATTGAAGAACCTAAAAAAAGTAAGGAAAAAGAAGAAAAAAAGATTGAGCCGTCAAGGTTAATTGTAAAAGTGACAGATGATGAAAATTTTCTGAAAAAATCTGAATATGATAGCTTGTTAGATCTAGCAATTAATCTTCAGTTAAAAGCTGATTCGGTAAAATGGATATTGAATGATAAAAGGGAAATATTTGACAATATTAAAGATGGACAAGAAAGAGCCCAAGTGGGAAATCAAATAGTAGAACTTGAAAGAGAAGTATATAACTTGCAAAAGAAAGCCGATAAATGTTATGAAAGTGTTAGAGAAATAGAACAGATTAACATAGCATCAAATAGTATATCTTATGAAAATCAAGTTAAATATCAAGAAATAAATAAAGAAGAAGTTCAAGTTCATAAAACTGAACTTAAGACCGTTATTGTGGAACCAAAAAATAATAGTTTGCAAAAATCGACTCTTAAATCAATTGAGCCTGATGTGATTAATGTTAATAAAAGCGATTTTGGATTAAGAGTAACATATCCATTAATTTATAATGCAAAAAATCCTATAAAGATAAATGAGAAACTACCTAAAGGCGTTGTATATTTAATACAATTAGGGGCATTTAGTAGTGTAAAAAAACCTGAAATATTTAAGGGTATAGAGCCAATTACATGCATTAAAAAAGAGAATAGTAACATTCATAAATATTATGCAGGTCGATTTTTAAATTTATCAAAAGCAGAGAAGGATATATCTATAGTAAAATCTAAAGGATTTAAAGATGCATATATTGTTGCATTTAATAATGGAAAAATTATTCCAATAAACTCTGCAGTAAAATTGGAGTCAAACAATACAATGCATGAACAGTTAAAAGAGGAGGAATTGAAGAATTTTGTAAAGACTGATGCAAAGGAATTATCGATAATATATGTTATAAAAGCTTCGTTAAATCAAGGGGATATAGAATTAATTAATAATTTAAAAGCTGATTTAGTAGAGCAGGAAATTTACTTTGATGAATCTAAATCATCTGATAATCTAATTATTAAATCTTTTGCTTCGTACGAAAATGCAAATGCTATAAAGACTAAAATTGAAAAGGTGTTACAAGTGGAAGTTGAGATTCATGCTTATTTTGCAGAGAATCAAATTCCATTAAACCAGGCAAGAAAAATTACTCAATAACATAATTATTTCATGTTATTTTTTTAAATATGTTGTATATTAGACGTTTCATTAAATAATATCAGAATTGAAGTTATGAATTGGAAGAGAGATTTTGAAGAGAACCCAAATGCGGAGAAATCTGCAGAAAATGGTAGTGATTATTCATTAATTTTACATAATGATGATGTGCATGATTTTGAGTATGTAATTGAATCATTGATTGATGTTTGTGATCATGAGCCCGTTCAGGCAGAACAATGTACTTATTTGGTACATTATCGTGGTTCTTGCGATGTAAAAAAAGGTAAATACGATCAACTTAAGAGTATGTATGATCGTTTAATTGAGAGAGAATTAACAGTTTCAATAAATTAAATTTTAAAAGAATGTCATTAACTGCAATAATTTTTCTAATAATATTAGGAGTTATTTTATTTTACGTAGAATTTTTAATCATTCCTGGAGTTACAATTGCTGGTATTGCTGGTATAATTTGTATTGTTGTTGGAGTGTTTTTCGGTTATAAAGAATTTGGGTCACCAATCGGACATTATATATTACTATCTACGGCAATTGTGTCAATATTTTCAATCGTTTTCATGTTAAGGTCAGATACCTGGAGAAAAATCGGATTAAATACAAAGATTGACAGTAAGGTAAGTGGATCTCTTGAAAATGAAATTCCTATTGGAACGGAAGGATTAACAGTAACCCGATTAAACCCTTATGGAAAAGTTCAAATTGCTAATAAATTATACGAAGCTAAATCATCAGACGCATTTATTGATCCTAAATCAAAAATACAAGTTAAAAAAGTTGAGGGATCCCAAATTATAGTTAAACCTTTAAATTAAAATAATATGGAAATTTTACCTTTAGTTGGAATAATAGTGGGAGTAATAATATTACTCTATTTGTTTTTATATTTGATACCTATCAATTTATGGTTCCAGGCTTTAGTTTCTGGAGTTCGTATTTCGCTACTGCAATTAGTGTTTATGCGATGGAGAAAAGTTCCTCCGTCAATTATAGTAAGAGCAATGATTGAAGGTAAAAAAGCAGGATTAGATCTGTTTCGTGATCAATTAGAAGCTCACTTTTTAGCTGGGGGACGCGTAGCAGAAGTTGTTCATGCCTTAGTATCAGCAGAGAAAGCAAATATTGATCTAGGATTTAATATGGCAACAGCAATTGATCTTGCTGGTCGCGATGTTTTGGAAGCAGTTAGAATGTCGGTAAATCCAAAAGTTATTGATACACCTCCTGTAACAGCAGTAGCAAAGGATGGTATACAGTTAATATGTAAGGCTAGGGTTACTGTGCGAGCTAATATCAAACAATTAGTTGGTGGAGCAGGTGAAGATACTGTTCTTGCACGTGTTGGTGAAGGTATCGTTTCATCGATTGGTTCGTCAACTTCACATAAGGCCGTATTAGAAAATCCAGATTCCATTTCTAGAGTTGTTCTGGAAAAAGGATTAGATGCAGGTACGGCATTTGAAATATTATCGATTGATATAGCAGATATTGATATTGGAAAAAATATTGGAGCTGTTCTACAAATGGATCAAGCAAATGCTGATAAGAATATTGCTCAGGCAAAGGCCGAAGAGAGAAGAGCAATGGCTGTTGCTGAAGAACAGGAAATGATTGCTAAAGCGCAAGAAGCAAGAGCTAATGTAATTCAAGCAGAAGCACAAATCCCATTGGCAATGGCAGAAGCATTTAAAAGTGGAAATTTAGGTATCATGGATTATTATAAGTTCAAGAATATCGAAGCTGATACAAAAATGCGCGATACAATCGCAAAACCAAAAAAAGATAAAAAATAAAATTTCATGAAAAAACTTCTTTTTATTATTTCATTCTGGGTGTATGTAATTACTGTAAGTGCTCAGAGTGTAGATACTATTTCTACAAATAGTGGGTTGAAATATTTTATTGTAAACGAAGGAGAGGGAGAAAAAGTAGAAGAAGGAAAAGAAGTTACATTACACGGAATTGGGACATTAGAAAATGGAGAAGTTTTCTGGGAAACTCGGAAAAGTAATTCTCCATTTCATTTTGTTACTGGAACAAATAGTGTAATAAAAGGTGTGGAAGAAGGGGTAAGTAAAATGAGAGTTGGAGATCGATGGATTTTTATTTTACCTCCAGAAATTGCTTATGGAGAAAGACAAAGAGGACCTATTCCTCCACATTCAACATTAATTTTTGATTATGAGGTCTTAGATGTAACAAGTCCTAAAAAATCAATTGTTGATACTCTTTATAGTGTAATTGAATCAGACGGTATCAATAATGCTTTAGATTTATATACGGAGCTTAAAACGCAAAATGATGTTTTTAATTTTCGATCCGATCAATTAAATGGTCTTGGATATAAATTTATTACAGAAGATAAATTAGAACTTGCTAAAGTTATTTTTGAAATAAATACAAAAGATCATCCAAATGATTTTAATGTATGGGATAGCTTAGGAGAAGTTTATATGCTTTTAGGTGAAAAAGAATTAGCTATTGAGTCTTATAAAAAGTCATTAGAATTGTATTCTGGTAATTCAAATGCTAAAGAAAAGATTAGGGAACTAAAAGCAAAAGAATAACTTAGAAAGAAAAGTAAAATTATAATTAATCTTTTTTACTGATTTTTTTGGTAATATAGATCATTTTTATACTTTTGTGCAACATTTTGGAGAGGTGGGAGAGTGGCTTAATCCACCAGTTTGCTAAACTGGCGTACTCGATTAGGGTACCGGGGGTTCGAATCCCCCCCTCTCCGCAAAATGTAAAATAATTAAAAAAATCTTTCGAGATTTTTTGTTTTTCTAAAAAACAATTTTACATTTGCAACGCGAAACAGCTACGGGGTGTAGCGTAGCCCGGTTATCGCGCCTGCTTTGGGAGCAGGAGGTCGCAGGTTCGAATCCTGCCACCCCGACTAAAGAAGAGAGATTTTCAAAAGAAGATCTCTCTTCTTTTTTTATTGTTTATATGATATTAAACAAAAGTGAAAAAGAAATGTGTTAAAGTAATTAATGATTTCTTAAAAAAATATAAAGTCTAAAATTAACTACTCAAATGATTACAGTTGCAGATTTAAAAATCCAATTTGGTAAGAGAATATTGTTTCAGGATGTAAATATGAAATTTACATCAGGGAATTGTTATGGTGTGATAGGGGCGAACGGTGCTGGTAAATCAACATTTTTAAAAGCTGTTTCAGGAGAATTGGATGCTACATCTGGACATATAAAATTAGGTCCGGGCGAAAGACTTTCTGTTTTAAGTCAGGATCACTTTGCTTTTGATGAGTTTACAGTATTAGCTTCTGTAATGAAGGGTCACTCAGAACTTTGGGATATTATGCAAGAAAAAGATGCATTATATGCTAAACCTGATTTTTCTGATGAAGATGGTATTAAAGCAGCTGATCTGGAAGGAAAATTTGCTGATATGGAAGGCTGGAATGCTGAGAGTGAAGCTGCGTCATTGTTGAGTGATCTCGGTATTAAAGAAGAGTTTCATTATACTTTAATGAAAGATATGAGTGGTAAACAAAAGGTAAGAGTATTATTAGCTCAGGCACTTTTTGGAAAACCAGACAATTTATTACTCGATGAGCCAACAAATGATCTCGATTTAGATACTGTAAGGTGGTTAGAATATTATCTTTCTAATTATGAAAATACTGTTTTAGTAGTATCTCACGATAGACACTTCTTAGATGCAATTAGTACGCATACAGTAGATATTGATTTTGGTAAAATACAAATGTTTGCTGGGAATTATAGTTTTTGGTATGAAAGTAGTCAATTAGCACTACGACAGCAGCAAAAGCAAAAGCAAAAGGCTGAAGAAAAGAAAAAAGAATTACAAGAGTTTATTGCTCGATTTAGTGCCAATGTTGCAAAGTCGAAACAAACAACAAGTAGAAAGAAAATGATTGAGAAGTTGAATATTGAAGATATTCAACCATCGACAAGAAAGTATCCAGGTATCATTTTTGCTCCAGAACGTGAAGCTGGAGATAAAATACTTGATGTGAATGGTTTAAGTGCCAGTATAGATGGTAAAGTGCTATTTAAGGATGTGGAGTTTTACGCAAACAAAGGTGATAAAATTATATTTCTGTCGAAGGATACAAGAGCAATGTCAGCATTCTTCGAAATAATTAATGGAAAGCAAAAAGCTGATTCTGGGTCATATCAATGGGGACAAACCATTACATCTGCATATTTACCAATTGATAATTCAGAGTTTTTTAGATCTGAATTAAGCTTGTTTGATTGGTTATGTCAGTTTTCAAATGATACTTCAGATCTTTATATTCGTGGATATCTAGGAAAAATGTTATTTGCTGGAGAGGAGATTCATAAACGAGTTGATGTATTATCTGGAGGGGAAAAAATGCGTTGTATGTTTTCTAAAATGATGCTTGCTAATGCAAATGCACTGGTTTTAGATACACCAACCAATCATCTTGATCTTGAATCTATTCAAGCTCTAAATAATAACTTGATGAAATATCCTGGAAATATTTTTGTATCATCTCATGATCACGAATTTATTCAAACAGTTTGTAATAGAATTATAGAACTTACTCCTAACGGAATTATCGATAAATTAATGGATTATGATGATTACATTACCGATGAAAGGGTTCAAGCCCATAGAGAAAAAATGTATAAAGTATAATTTATAAGTTTTTAGTTGATCATATTTTTTAGTTGAAATCAGTTAAAATCTAAAAAAGATTAATTCCGATTGTATCTAAGAGAAAGTAATTCATACCTTTGCACCAATTATGGAATTAGGAAAAATAAATAAGCTTTATATAGCAAGATTTACAGATAATGGTTTGTATCTAGTAAATTCAGAAGACGAAGAAGTTCTTTTACCAAACGCATATGTTACTGATGATCTGGAGATCGGAGAACAGATGGAGGTTTTTTTATACACCGATTCTGAAGATCGTATTGTTGCAACCACTTTAAAGCCATATATTCAATTCGAAGAGTTTGCTTATTTGCAGGTAAAAGATGCCAATCAGTTTGGAGCTTTTATGGATTGGGGTTTACCTAAGGATTTAATGGTGCCATTCGATGAGCAAACCGTTAAAATGGAAAAGGATAAATGGCATCTAGTTTTTTTGCTTCTTGATGAGGAAACCGATCGTTTAATAGGATCATGTAAAATAAATGAATTTGTTTTCACCGATAAAGTTGATGTTAAAGAAGGAGATGAAGTTGATTTATTACTTTATAATTTAACAGAACTTGGAATGAATGCAATCGTAAATAATATGTATAAAGGGTTAATATTTCAATCAGACATACATAAGATTGTTAATCCCGGTGAAAAAATAAAGGGATTTGTAAAAAAAGTACGTGAGGATGGAAAACTAGATATTAGTTTGGAACCTTTAGGTTATAAGAATAGCATTGATAAAAATTCAGAACGTATACTTGCAGCTCTAAAGAAAAATGAAGGCTATCTAGAATTAACTGATAAAAGCAATCCAGAAAAAATTAATGCCTTGGTCGGTTTAAGTAAAAAAGCATTTAAACGATCTCTGGGAAATCTTTACAAGCAAAAGTTGATTAATATTACTCCAGAAGGGATAAACTTATTACAAAAAGATTAAGATAAATCTATCTGTGGATATTATTTATTACCTCTTCTAAGGCGAGGTTGTATTAGATAATGCAGATATGTTTAGATTTTGATTCTGAAATTTCCTCATATAAATTTAGTAACTTCATCGATATTATTGATTCTTACATCAAAAATAGATAGTAAGGAAATACTTAATAATAATTAAGAATTGGAAAAATCAGATACTGAATTACAGGTAAATAGGCCGAAACCGCTGGCTTTAAATATTGATGTAGTTCCATACAAACGTCGAATGGATCCTCAAATAGCAATTGATGCACTTATTGATGGATATAATGTTTTAATTGTAGATTATTACAGCAGCGGACTCACAATACTAAGCGAGTTAAAATTTTACCTTAAACGCAAATATTCAGATCAATCATTTCAGGGGCAACGAGATTTTCGTTCAGCATTTAGAGAACTTTCGCATCGTTTATTACTAAAGTTAAGTAATCATAAAATAGTAGTAAGAAAAGCTCCACAAATAGGATGGTTAAATGTACTTTATCCGGAGGTTAAAGAGTTTTTATTGCCATTTCCTCAGATTCAAGGATTAAATAGTTCTTGGCAATGGTTCGAGAAAGGCATCTTTATTCCGATTTTGAAAAAGAAAATCCATCCATGGTTTGGAGTTTATTTTCCAACTCGTTTCGAACATTTAGAACTTTTTGATACATGGATAAAAAAATATAAAGGAGAGAAAAAAAACGCAATAGACATTGGTATTGGTAGTGGAGTATTATCCTTGCAAATGTTGAAACATGGTTTCAAGAAAGTTTGTGGAACAGATTCTAACCCAAATGCAATTATTGGTTTAAAAGAGTATTTGGATAAAAGTACCTTAAAATCAAAAATAGATCTATTTCATGGCGATTTATTTGCAAATTGTAATGTTAAAACAGAACTAATTGTATTTAACCCACCTTGGATTCCTGATTCTCAGGCTTCAGACGGAATAGACAAAGCAATATATTATGATGCGGAGTTGTTTTCCCGATTTTTTGAAGAAGCAAAAAAACATCTTGAACCTAATGGAAAAGTTGTTCTTTTATTTTCAAACCTTGCTCAAATAACTAAAGTTGGAGAAAATCATCCTATCGAAATGGAATTATCTGAAGGAGGACGATTTGAAAAAGAGTTGTTACTTCAAAAGAAAGTTAGGGCTGCTTCTAAGAGTACTCAAAGAAATCAGAACTGGCGTTCTTCTGAAATCGTTGAATTGTGGGTTCTCAAAATGTTGACGAATAAATACAATGAAGACTTTAATGCCAAAGGCTCTAATTTTAAGCATGTATAAATCTCTTAGGTTCTTTTATAAAAAATCTGATTAATTAAAAAGAAAGAACTAACTTTGTCCAAATTAAAAAAATGAATAATTTGCTACACATGAGCCTCTAATTTACTACAATAGGCTTTAAAATTAAATAACTAGAACAAAATTTCACATTTCATTACTTAAATTAAATATGCAATTCCAATCATTAAAAATCATTGATCCTATTTTAAAAGCAATAGAAGAAGAAGATTATACGACACCAACACCAATACAAGAAGAATCCATTCCCTTAATTTTACAGGGAAATGATTTATTAGGTTGTGCACAAACTGGAACAGGGAAAACAGCTGCTTTTGCAATTCCAATATTACAATTATTGAGTGCTAATAAAGAGTATGTTAAAAAGAGAAAAATAAGAAGCTTAATTGTTACACCGACAAGAGAGTTGGCAATTCAAATTGGTGATAGCTTTAAAGCTTACGGTAGACATACCGATTTGCGATGTACTGTGATTTTTGGTGGTGTTAATCAGAATAAACAAACCTCATCTTTACAAGGTGGTGTTGATATTGTTGTAGCAACTCCTGGTAGACTATTAGATTTAATAAACCAAAGATTTATTTCTTTACGTGATGTTGAGATCTTTGTTTTAGACGAAGCCGATCGTATGCTCGATATGGGTTTTATTCACGATGTAAAAAGAATGTTGGAGTTGTTACCTAAAAGAAGACAGTCTCTTTTCTTTTCTGCGACTATGCCTCCTGCTATAGTAAAGCTATCTAGCACTATTTTATATAAACCATCAAAAGTTACTGTAACACCGGTATCTTCAACCGTTGATATTATAAAGCAGCAAATGTACTTTGTCGATAAGGAAAATAAAAAGAACTTGCTAATTGATATTTTAAAAGATGAAAGTATTAAAACGGCGTTAATATTTGCGCGAACAAAATATGGCGCTGATAAACTTGCAAAAATGCTTTCAAAGAAAAAGATAAAGGCAGAAGCTATTCATGGTGATAAATCGCAAAATGCACGACAACGTGCCTTAACAAATTTTAAGGAACAAACAACTCGTATCTTAGTTGCTACTGATATTGCTGCACGAGGTATCGATGTTGATGATTTGGAATATGTTATCAATTACGAAATCCCAAATATTTCTGAAACTTATGTACACAGAATAGGACGTACAGGAAGGGCGGGAGCAAAAGGAACTGCAATTTCATTTTGTGATGCAAGCGAAAAAGCTTATTTGAAAGATATTGAGAAATTGATTTCAAAAAAAATTGATGTTGTTGAAGATCATGAATTTCCTTTAATGAATCACGATGTTCCAGAAATACCAAAACCACAGTTTAAAAAGAAAAAACCAAATAATAATAAATCGCATTATCCAAAAAATAAAAATCCGCGAAGACGTTTTGGTAAACCGAAATCTTCATAGTAGCTTTAGATATTATATAATTTAGATATGTATGAAAGCTGTTACTGCTAAAGAACTTAAACAAGAATTGGGTAGTCGTACTCCAAATGAGCTACTCGATTTATGTTTGCGTTTAGCCCGATTTAAAAAGGAAAACAAGGAACTGCTTACTTATCTCTTATTTGAATCATCCGATGAATTTTCGTATGTGGAAAGTGTAAAAACAGAGATTGATCAGCAATTTGATTTAGTAAATAAGAAAACACCTTATTTAATTAAGAAAAGTATTCGAAGAATTCTTCAAAATTCAAAAAAGTACATTAGATATTCGCTTAAGAAAGAAACTGAGGTGGAGTTGTTATTATATTTTTGTACTAAGCTTAAGAATTTTAAACCTTCTATGAATAGAAATGTAAGACTTCAAAATATGTATATAAAGCAAGTGGAAATGATTGGCAAAAAAATTGAATTATTACATGAAGATTTACAATTTGACTTTGGAGAGGAGCTGAAAGAATTAACCAAATAAATATTACAACTTGAAAGATATTTTACTTATAACTCCACCGTTTACACAATTAAATACGCCTTATCCGGCAACAGCATATTTAAAAGGGTTTTTAAACACAAAAAATATTGATTCCTATCAGGTAGATTTAGGAATTGAAGTAATTCTGGAGCTTTTTTCTAAAAAAGGTATAAATGATCTATTCGATTTAGGCTATAGCAGTGATTCAGTAAAATCTGAGAATGCACAAAGAATTTTTACTTTAAGAAATGACTATATAAATATCATAGACGAAGTAATTTCTTTTCTTCAAGGTCGAAATCAAACTATCGCGCGACAAATTTGTTCCAAGAATTTTTTGCCTCAAGCATCCAGATTTGATCATATTGATGATTTAGAATGGGCTTTTGGGACAATGGGTATTCAAGATAAAGCAAAGCATTTGGCTACTTTATTCCTTGAAGATTTATCAGATTTTATTGTTGAATGCGTTGACGAGAATTTTGGTTTTAGTCGATATGCTGAAAGATTGGGAAGAAGTGCAAATTCTTTTGATGAATTGTACAATCAACTACAAAAGAAAAAAACATACATAGATAATATTACAATTAGGATTCTGGAAAAACAGCTTATATCTACAAAACCAAAATTGATTTGTTTTTCAGTACCATTCCCTGGTAATTTATATAGTGCATTTCGCTGTGCAGAGTTTATAAAAAATAATTATCCTGATATAAAAATATCAATGGGTGGTGGATTCCCAACAACAGAATTGAGATCTCTTTCTGATACTAGAGTTTTCGATTACTTTGATTACATTACGTTGGATGATGGTGAATTGCCAATTGAATTATTGTTTTCAAATATCTTAATTCCAAATTCTGATAATCCTAATTTTAATAATTACAAAAGAACATTCTTTCTAGATAATGGAAAAGTTGTTTACAATGATTCATCATTAAAAGAAGATTATAAACAATCTGATTTAGTTTGTCCGGATTATTCTGATCTTGTACTCGATCAATATATCTCTGTAATAGAAATAGCTAATCCAATGCATAGTTTATGGAGCGATGGAAGATGGAATAAGCTCACTATGGCTCATGGATGTTACTGGGGAAAATGCACCTTTTGCGATGTTTCTTTGGATTATATCAAAGTGTACGAGCCAATAGCTGCTAAAATATTGGTAGATAGAATAGAACAGGTTATTGCACAAACTGGCGAAACAGGATTTCATTTTGTTGATGAAGCTGCACCACCGGCACTAATGAAAGCTATAGCATTGGAAATCATTAAAAGGGGCTTGGTAATTACATGGTGGACGAATATTCGTTTCGAGAAAAGTTTTACAAAAGATTTCTGTTTTTTACTAAAAGCTTCCGGTTGTATTGCAGTTTCTGGTGGCTTGGAAGTTGCATCTGATCGATTATTAAGCCTAATTAATAAGGGTGTGACAGTTGAGCAAGTAGCACAGGTTACAAGTAATTTTACCGAAGTTGGGATTATGGTTCATGCATATTTAATGTATGGTTTTCCAACTCAAACAGTACAAGAAACTGTAGATAGTCTTGAGATGGTTCGGCAAATGTTTGAACTTGGAATTATTCAATCTGGATTCTGGCATCAGTTTGCCCTTACAGCACATAGTGCAGTTGGATTAAATCCAGAAAAATATCAAATCATTCCTGAATATAAAGAAATATCTTTTGCCAATAATGATATTGAGTTTAAAGATAAAACAGGTATTGATCATAGTAAATTTAGTTTTGGATTAAAGAAATCACTGTATAATTATATGCATGGTGTAGGTTTTGAATATCCGGTACAAGAATGGTTTGATAATAATGAGATGGGGATTAAAATTCCTCGTACAACAATTAAAAAAGATTTCATATCAGATTCAATTAGTACCGAGCAAAATTTTTCAACTAATCCTTTATCAAAAATTGTATTCCTGGGTGGAGAGCCTGTAGTATTTACTTTTACAAAATCTAAAAAGGGACAAACACGACAAAAATTGCGATTGATATTTCATCAGAAAACAAAAAGCACAGAGATTACAATGGATAAAGAAAAAGGAGACTGGTTTGTAGATGCTTTAAATAAGTTATCAATTAATGAAAAAGAGTTTCTCACTTTTGAACAATTAAAGTTAGATTATGAAAATCAATTTAATGATTTTGAATTGTTTTGGTATTCTAAACCGCTCAATACATTAAAAAATAAAGGACTGCTTATTCATCTGTAAACAAAAATCTCAAATTATTTACTCTAATTCTTTGATCTCGGCAATCATATGGTCGAGATGTATTACATTTGCAAAAAATTATAATTAATGAATACATTCGAAAATTTAAATATATCAAAGCAACTTCAGAACGCTGTTGCCGATTTAGGATTTAATACACCAACTCCAATACAAGAAGAATCTTTCTCAGTTATTCGTTCCGGAAAAGATATCGTCGGAATTGCACAAACTGGTACAGGTAAAACTTTGGCTTATATGCTTCCGATTTTAACTGATTTAAAATATTCTGATCAGATTAATCCAAGGGTATTGATAATTGTTCCTACTCGAGAATTAGTATTGCAAGTAGTTGAACAAACTGAAAGTTTTGCAAAATACATGAATGTTCGTGTATTAGGAGTGTATGGTGGAACAAATATTAACACACAAAAAAAGGCTGTAGCACAAGGTACAGATATTCTTGTTGCAACACCAGGTAGATTATATGATTTGGCGGTTACAGGAGTTTTGCAATTAAAAGGAATTAAGAAACTTGTTATCGATGAGGTTGATGTAATGCTTGATTTAGGTTTTCGTCCACAAATAACAAATATTTTTGATCTTTTAAAAGAACGTAGGCAAAACATCATGTTTTCTGCAACAATGACTGATGAAGTTGATGTTCTTATTGATGATTTCTTTATTAAACCAACTAAAATATCAATAGCAGTTAGTGGTACCCCACTAGATAATATCGCACAACAAGGCTATGCAGTTAAGAATTTTTATACCAAGATAAATTTATTAAGTCATTTGTTAAATGATAAAGATGAATTTAGTAAAGTATTGGTTTTTGTATCTAGTAAAAAGCATGCCGATAAAGTATTTGAATCAATTGGGGAATTTTATGGTTCAGAAGCATGTATAATACATTCCAATAAATCACAAAACTATAGAATAAGATCTATAAAGCATTTTGACGAAGGACTTAATAGGATATTAATTGCTACCGATGTAATGGCTCGTGGACTTGATTTGGATAAGATTAGTCATGTAATTAATTTTGATACTCCACACTTCCCCGAAAATTATATGCACCGAATTGGTAGAACGGGTAGAGCTGAAGAGTTAGGTAAAACTATATTGTTTTATACCGAAAAGGAAGAAGATTATAAGCGATCTATTGAAAGATTAATGGATTATGAAATTCCTATGGTTGATTTTCCTTCTGAAGTTGAGCGTTCGAGCGAATTGTTACCTGAAGAACGCACACAATTAATTGATACTAAGAATCCTCATCGTAATACTTCAGTGGAAGAACGCGGTCCAGCTTTTCACGAAAAAAAGGACAAAAATAAAAAAACAAATCAAGGAGGTTCTTACTTGAGAAAGGCTAAAAAATATAAAAAGCGTCAAACAAGGGGTGATAAGAACTTTAATCAACGCAATAAAAAGAAATAAATATTAATCACTAAATTTTCTTACGATTTCACGGAATCCTCTCTTTTTAAAGAGTTGATATTTTATTATCTTATTTTATCATATAGATTTCATTATTTGCATGTAAGACATTATTTTTTATCTTTGGATTAAATCTAATCATCTAAATTGTTATATATATGAAACATTTGATAGTTATATCGTTAATTCTTGTTCTTTTTTCGAATTTAAGTTGGAGTATAGAACCTTTCTATAAAATGATTGAAAAAGAAGCTTCTATATCTGAAGTGACTAAGGAAATAGAAGAATCCCTAAAAGCTTCAAATTTTGAAATTTTGGGCTCTTATAATGTAGCTAACAATAAAAATTTTCATGTTATTGTTTTTACTAATGATAAACTTAAAGAGATTGCTTCTAGTTATCCAGAAAGGGGAGCTTTAGCAACAGCTCAAAAAGTAGGTTTAAGTTACAAAGATGGAATAACAAAGGTTAGTTTGCTTAATCCATTATATATGTTTCATGCTTATTTTCTAAAAGATTATAATAAAAGAGCTGATGAGCTTATTGCTGAAACAAAAACTATAAAGAAAATATTTTCAGAAATGGGTGCTGGTTTTACTCCTTTTGGAGGAGATGTATCTATTGATGATTTACATGATTACCAGTATATGATTGGAATGCCTGAATTTTCAGATCCAGTCAAGTTAAGCAGTTTTGATAGTTTTGATGAAGGAGTTAAAGTCATTAGAAAAAACTTGGAAGCTAAAAAGGGTGGTGCTATTAAGGTTTATGAATTAATTAATCAAGATAAGAAAACAGCGGTTTTTGGGATAGGGTTGCTGGATGCGAGTAATGGAGAAAAGCACTTTTTATCTATTATTGGGGAAGATCATTTAGCTGCAATGCCTTATGAAATTATTTTGCAAGAAAATAAAGTTACAATGTTACATGGTCGATTTCGTTTTGCATTATATTGGCCAGAGCTAAGTATGTCAACGTTTACAAAAATCATGAGTACTCCAGGTGATGTAGAAGATTTTTTGGAAGCAATTTGTGAATAGTAATTACAACTTATTTATATAAGGCAATACATAAAAGTATTGCCTTTTTTGTTTGAAATGGAATTATTCTAATTTTTTTTTGTTTGGTTAAAAAATACACTCGTTGTATTTTTAGTAGCAGTATTAATAATAGATTTTTAAATATGAATAAAAAAATAGATAATGATATTTTTAATAGGTTTCCTCAATTAGAAAGTGGAAGGTTAATATTTAGGGAATTTCAATTTTCTGACGCAAATGAATTATTCTTGCTTAGATCCAATGATCAGGTAATGTGTTATATGGATACAGCTAAGCATCAAACTGTGAAAGATTCAGAAGATTTAATCTTTCACATAAGTGAATCCTTTAAATTGCAAACAGGAATTAATTGGGCAATCATAGAAAAATCAAGCAATAATTTTATAGGATATTTTGGCTTTTGGAGAATAATAAGGGATCATTGTCGTGCAGAGATAGGATTTGCACTTAAACCAGAGTATTGGAATAAAGGTTTTATGACAGAATCATTAAATACTTTAATCAAGTTTGGATTTAATGATCTTAAATTACATAGTATAGAGGCGAATGTAAATCCTAATAATGTGAATTCTAAAAAGTTGTTAAAAAAAGTTGGTTTTAAACAAGAAGCATATTTTCGTGAGAATTATTTATTTAATGGAAAGTTTATCGATAGTAAGATCTATGTTTTGTTAGAATCAGATATATAATTTATATCTATATTTAAATCTTCATATAACTGTTTTAACTGAAATTTTACCTTCAAGTTGAGTAAAATATAGGCAATAATTTTTTCTACATAATAATTATTTATTGATAATGTATTTACTTTTTTCGCTATAAGTCACGTAATTAGCATAAACAAAAACACATTTGCGATTGTTTTAGTTTTAGAAAGCTTCATTATTATGAAACATCTTGGGCTTTATCCATCGTATATTTGATATAATAACTTCGTTTTGTTTAAAATTAAAGTATAGTCTGATGAAAAAATTAGTAGTCTTCTGTGTATTATTAATTCTTATAGCTGCTAATGGTTTTTCAAATGAAAAAAATGTTCTGGTAATTCAATCTTATCATCAAGGACTAGAATGGGGTGACTCAATTGCTGCCGGAATTTTATCTGTTTTTAATAACTATCCTGAGGTACGAGTGCATTTCGAGTATTTAGATACCAAACGTAATACTTCCAAGCTTTATTTAAAGAGTTTTGTTGAACTTTATCGTTCAAGGGCAAGTAATATTAAATATGATGCCATAATTGCTGCTGATAACGCTGCTTTTGATTTTATGATTCAGTATGGAGATGAATTTTATTTTGGTATTCCAGTATTTTACTGTGGAGTAAGCCATTTGGATATAGGTCAGCTTAAAAGTGTAAAGAATTTTTATGGATTTTCTGAAAATCCAGATCATAAAGGGACAATAGATTTAATTAGATATATTTTTCCAGAACGAAAAAAAGTGCTAGTTATAAACGATTATACCTTAACTGGTACAAAAGTACGTCAAGAACTAGAATACATAATGCCAGCTTATAATAATATATTAGAATTTGAAATATTTGATAACTTCAATGTTAACGAATTAAAGAACAGGGTTTCTCAATTGGATGATGATTATGTTATTTATTTATTAGCAATTAATAAGGATAGAGATGGTAATTATATATCTTTTAAACACGGTATTAAAATTATAAGAGATAATACAACCGTTCCTATTTTTGGATCTTGGGACTTTTATTTAGGCAAAGGAATTATTGGCGGACAAATAACTCATGGAATGTATCAAGGACATGATGTGGCATTATTAGCATATAACTATATTTCAAATATAGATACGGTTCCTCCAATTTATCAAGAAGGAAGAACAACATTATCTTTAGATTATAATATTCTAGAACAGTATAATATTAGTAAGCGCTTGGTTCCTAAAAATGCATTATTTATTAATAAACCTAAACTTACTGACAAGCAAATTTTTTGGATGAAAATTGGTTTTGCATTCATTATAGCTTCAGTTTTAGTTTATTACTATTTTCAGCGTAGAAATCAAGCAAAAAAATTGAAAATATTGGTTGAACTCCGTACTCATGAACTCAAAACAGCTAATAGCGAACTTGAAAAAATAAACCATAGTAAAAATGAAATTTTAAGTATTGTTGCTCATGATTTGCGAAATCCAATTGCAAATATTAATGGATTTTCTAAACTGATAATGGAAGATAAAGTTGAAGTTTTAAGTCCAAATAATAAAAAAAGAATAACATATATCTATGACCTAAGTAATTATATGATTCGCTTGGTTAATAACCTGTTGGATATATCTGTAATTGAATCAGGTGTGTTGAAGCTTGATAAGCATGCTTTGGATTATGTTTCATTTATACAAAAAGAAGTTCATAAAAATAGACCGGTTGCTGATCAAAATAACATTCAATTGGAGAGTCATTATCCAGATAATATTGTTATTGTAAATTTTGATAAAATTAAAATGCAACAAGTTATTAATAATCTTATATCTAATGCATTAAAATTTTCTAAAGATGGAGGAAAAATAGACGTGAGTGTTTCTTTTACAGATAATGTGGTTATTACATCAGTTAAAGATACAGGTTCAGGTATATCGAAAGAGAACTTTAATAAAATTTTTGAAAAATTCACACAACTAGAAATTTATGAGGAAACTAAGAAAAAAGGTGCTGGCCTTGGGCTTTCTATTGTAAAAGGTATTATTGAAGCTCATGGAGGGCGGATTTATGTAAAAAGTATTCTAAACAAAGGTTCTGAATTTATTTATGAATTACCTTTAAAAAGATGAGGTGTTGGTTATTAATTTTCTTCATTTCTTTTCTTTGAGTTTTCGCCTATAATTACTACTTATATTAATTTATAGCTTATTTTGACTAATTTCAAATTATAGTGTTAATCAAAAAATAATTAAGGATTTATGGGTCTTTAATACTTAAATGATCTAATTTAGCTATTAAATTAATATGGTAGTTTATTATGATTGTTAAACTTGCTAAAAACTTAAAACCACCCCAAAATTGGAAAATGCCTGTAATTATTCTTCTTGGGATTTTTATTGGTTTAGGAGTATATTCTGTGTATGTTTCAAAGGTATGGTCGTACTTGTCTGAAGATCCACAAGCATGCGTAAACTGTCATATTATGGCTCCTCAATATGCTACATGGGGACATAGTTCTCATAGAGAAACAGCAACTTGCAATGACTGTCATGTACCACATGATAATGTTGCTCGTAAATACTACTTCAAAGCAAAAGATGGATTAAATCATGCTACAAAATTTACTTTAAAAGCTGAACGTCAAGTTATATTTATTGGTGAAGAAGGTAAAGGAGTTGTAAAAGAGAATTGTGTGAGATGTCATTCAAACTTATTTGATCAAACTAAATTAATTTCTCAAACAAAAGGCAATTTTAAGGTTCATAATACTGATCGTGAATGCTGGGAGTGTCATCGCGAAGTTCCGCACGGAAGAGTTAATAGTTTGTCGAGTGTTCCAAATGCGAAAGTTCCTGTACTGGAGAGCCCGGTCCCTGATTGGTTAAAAGAAATAATAGAAGAATAAAAAAATAAATACTGAATTATGAAGTCAATTAATGAACAAGTAAAACAAAGACCATGGATAGCATGGTTATTATTTTTAGTAACTGTAGTTGTAGTATTTATGTTAGGCTTACTTGCATCATCGGTTATGGAAAGAAGAGCCGAAGCTGTTTTTGCATATACTCCACAAGTTGAATTATCTGATTGGGAGCCTCGTAATGAGGTATGGGGTGAGAATTATCCTCGAGAATTTCAATCTTATTATCAAACTGAAGATACTTCATTTAGATCAAAGTATAACGGAAATACTATGATTGATATGTTAGAAGTAGATCCACGATTGGTTGTACTTTGGGCGGGATACGGATTTTCTAAAGATTATAATCAAGGTCGTGGACATTACTATGCTGTAACTGATTTAAATAATTCATTACGAACAGGAGCGCCAAAAACGAAAGATGAAGGGCCAATGCCGGCAACTTGTTGGACATGTAAAAGTCCGGATGTTCCTAGAGTAATGAATAAACTTATGGAAGAACATGGTGCTGAAGAAGGCTTGGCTGAGTTTTATCGCGGTAAATGGGCTAAACTTGGAATGGAAATAGTAAATCCAATAGGATGTGCCGATTGTCATGATCCTGAAAATATGAATCTTCGTATTACTCGTCCTGCATTAATTGAAGCTTTTCAGCGTCAAGGGAAAGATATAACAAAAGCAAGTCACCAGGAAATGAGATCTCTTGTTTGTGCACAATGCCATGTTGAATATTATTTTGATAAAAATAAATTTGAAGGGAGTAATTATCTTACTTTCCCATGGGATAATGGAATGTCATGTGAAGATATGGAGGAATATTATGATGAAATGGAATTTAAAGATTGGACGCATAAGTTAAGTAAAGCCCCAATGTTAAAAGCTCAACACCCTGGTTATGAAGTTTACCTTACAGGGATTCACGCAGATAGAGGTGTTTCTTGTGCCGATTGTCATATGCCATATAAAAGTGAAGGTGGTGTAAAATTTACTGATCATAAAATACAAAGTCCAATAAATAATGTTGCCAATTCATGTCAGGTTTGTCATCGCGAGGAAACCAGTAAATTGATTGCAAACGTTTTTGAAAGACAAGATCGAATTCTTGAGAACAGAGATAAATTAGAAGAGTTAATCGTTCGAGCTCATGTCGAAGCAAAATTTGCTTGGGATAATGGAGCAAGTGATGAACAAATGAAAGATATTTTAATGGATATTCGTCATGCTCAATGGAGATGGGATTATGCAGCAGCTAGTCATGGTGGTTCGTTCCACTCACCTGTAGAAACCGGACGAATTATTTCAACTGGGATTACAATTGCACAGGAAGGAAGAATTAAACTTGCCCGTTTATTAGCTCAATTAGGATATAATAAGGAAGTTCCTTATCCAGATATTTCTACTAAAGCAAAAGCTCAGGAATATATAGGTTTAGATGTTAAGAAACTGAAAAAGGAAAAGAAAGAGTTTTTAAGTACAATTGTTCCAAAATGGTTAGAGGAAGCAATGGAACGTGAAAATTCATGGGATACTAAGAGCTTATAGAAAACGCATACTATAAAAATATAAAGAGGCTGTCCAAAAAGTCCCAAAACTGTCATTTCCTTGAAAAAGGGAATCTTATACTTAACAGTAAAACTGATTGTTATAAGATCCCCAATCAAGTTGGGGATGACAAAGAAAGACTTTTTTGGACAGCCTCTTTTTTTCATTTTATTATTTAATAATCAAGAAGTGAATATTCGATAAGTTCCTTGTTTTTAACAATCTAGTTCTGTTACCCCGTATTCTGTTAAATAAATTTAAAATTTTTAAGAATTTTTAATGAACAAACATTAGTATTTGTTGTCTTTATATATTCTTTAATTTTTAACATTAAAAGATGGAATTAAAAAGATTCATAAAAAAATGATCAATTTTAAATAAATTTTGTTTAGTAGTTGACCCTTTTTTTTTGACACAACAGTAGAATTAGTCTAAATAAAAATAAACAATTAAAAAATTATGTTTAAAGAATATGATCCTATAGAAGATAAGATGTTCAACATAATTGACGATAAGGGTGTCGTTGTAAATAAGAAATGGATGCCCGAGTTATCAGATGAACAAATTGTAAAAGCATACAAGGATATGCTTTTTGCACGAACAGCCGATTTGCAAATAGTTTCTTATCAACGGCAGGGAAGAATATACACATATCCACCAAATTATGGTCAGGAAGCTATTTCCGGTGCAGTAGGTGCAATAATGAGAGATGAAGATTGGTTAGTACCTGCATTTCGCGAAATGGGAGCTTATCTGGCTAAAGGTGTTACCTTAAAAGAAATATTCTTATATTTTATGGGATACGAAGATGGTTCTTTATTTAAAGGAGCAAATAATATTCTGCCTATGTCTGTGCCTATTGCATCTCAGCTAGTGCATGCTACAGGGATAGGATACGAAGTAAAGTATAATAAGAAAGATCAAGTAGTTTACGCTTTTGTTGGTGATGGAGGAACATCAGAAGGAGATTTTCATGAAGCTTTAAATTTTGCTGGAGTTTGGAATGTTCCAGTAATTTTTATTGTTCAGAATAACCAGTATGGAATTTCTACACCTTTTAAAGTGCAAACAGCATCGAAAAATATTGCAGTAAAATCTGTTGCCTACGGTATTGAAGGAATAAAGGTTGATGGTAATGATTATTTTGCTATGTATTCAGCAGTCGAAAATGTAACTAAACTTGCGAAAGAAGGCAAAGGACCATTTTTAATTGAAGCTTTAACATACAGAAAAGGAGCACATACTACTTCCGATGATCCAACAAAATACAGAACAAAAGAAGAGGAAGGATTTTGGGATAAAAAAGACCCATTAACTCGTTTAAAGGCTTATTTAATGTCTAAAAAATTATGGACAGATAAAGAAGAAGAAAAGCTTGTTGCTCAATATAAAAAAGAAGTAGACAGACAATTTGAGGAAGCAGAAAATTATTCAGCATATCCACTTGATGACGTATTTCAGTTTTTATATGAAGAAATGCCAGATGATTTAAAAAAGCAAAAATTTGAACATGAGAAGTTTCTACAATGGAAGGAGACAAGAAAATGAAGATAATGAATATGGTTAATGCACTTAATGATGCATTTGATATAAAATTAAAAGACGATAATAATATTGTAATATTTGGTGAAGATGTAGGTGTTGAAGGTGGTGTGTTTAGAGTAACCGAAGGCTTACAAAAGAAATATGGTAAAGAAAGAGTTTTCGACTCTCCTTTAGCAGAATCTGCAATTGCAGGAACGGCTGTGGGGATGGCAGTAGCAGGTCTTAGACCAATTATTGAAATGCAATTTTCCGGTTTTGCTTATCCTGCATTTAATCAAATAATTTCTCATGCTTCTCGTATGCGTAATAGATCTCGTGGAAGATATCAAACTCCAATTGTTATTCGAATGCCATATGGTGGTGGAATAAACGCTTTAGAGCATCATTCAGAAAGTATGGAGGCTATTTATGGTCATATACCAGGGTTGAAAGTAGTTATTCCATCTACTCCACATGATGCAAAAGGATTAATGATTTCGGCAATAGAAAGTAATGATACCGTTATTTTTATGGAGCCCAAAAGAATTTACAGAGCTATAAAACAAGAAGTTTCTGAAGATAAATTTTCCATTCCTTTAGGAAAAGCAAATATTATACATTCCGGAACAGATATTACAGTAGTTGCGTATGGAGCAATGGTTAGAGAAGTTCAAAAAGCAATGGTTTTGGCTAAAGAAGCGGGTATTTCAGTTGAACTGATTGATTTACGTTCTATTTATCCAATAGATAGAGATACAATTGCTACATCTGTAAAGAAAACAGGAAGAATTGTTACTGTAACAGAAAGTCCTAAAAGTTTTGGTGTAGCATCAGAGATTACACAAATTGTAAACGAAGATGCATTCCTTAATTTGGAAGCTCCTCCTGCAAGAGTAACAGGATTCGATACGATAGTTCCTTTACCAAAAGGTGAACATCATTATATGATTACTCCTGAGAAGATATTTTATGAAATAGAAAAAACTGTAAAATACTAGTACTATGAAATATATATTTAAATTTCCAGATATTGGAGAAGGTCTTGATGAAGGTACTATTGTTGAATGGCTGGTAAAAAAGGGACAAAAAATTGAATCAGGAGATTCTCTTGTTACCATGGAAACAGACAAGGTAGTTGCTGATATTCCATCTCCTAAAACAGGAACATTAGTTACTTTATTCGGTAAAGAAGGTGAAACTATTCATGTTGGTGATGCTTTAGTTGAGATTGAAATTGAAGGTGTCGAGGGCGAAGAAGCTATTGAAGAAGTTACAAAAGGTTCAGATTTAGATCTTGTTGAAGAAGAAAGTGCTGGTGTTGTAGGGACAATTGAAGTTGCAGGAAACAGTGCAATCTTATCGTCAAGTCACGAAGGAGTTGATGAGGCTGTTGAAGATAAACGTGAAGTTAAAACTAAATCATTGGCTACACCTGTTTCTCGTGCGGTAGCAAAAGATTTAGGAATTGATATAAATAATGTGAAAGGAACTGGTCCTGCTGGCAGAGTTATGAAAGATGATATCATAAGATATGCTGAAAGCGGAGGAAAACCTAAAACTTCTGTTTCAACTAGCACTACTGAAAGTGTAGAGCAGTTGGTTGAAGTTGAACCTTTATCACAAATGCGAAAAACAATTGCTAAAAATATGATTCAATCGAAACATAATGCTGCTCATATGACAGTGTTTGAAGAAGTTGAGATTAGCGAAATGGATCGTATTCGAAAAAAGTATAAAGATCAATATACAGCAGACGGAACAAAATTAACTTATCTTGCTTTTATCATAAAAGCTGTTGCCTTATCATTAAAAAAATTCAAAGCATTGAATTCTGAAATGGATATGGAAAACGGTAATATGATTTATAAAAAATATTACAATATTGGTATTGCTGTTGATACAGATAAAGGTTTGGTTGTTCCGGTTATTAAAAATGCTGATAAGCTAAGTATTGCAGAGATTGCTGAAGAAATACAGAGTTTATCTGAAAAAGCTCGTGCAGGAAAATTAGCAATGAGCGATTTTAAAGATGGTACTTTTACAATAACAAGTTATGGTTCAATTGGAGGATTGTTTGCGGTTCCTGTAATTAATTATCCTCAAGCAGGAATTTTAGGAGTTGGTAGAATAAGTAAACAACCAATTGTAAAGGATGATAAATTGGATATAGGTTTAATTCTTCCATTATCTCTTACTGTTGATCATAGAATTGCAGATGGTGGTGAAGCAACACGCTTTATAAATTCAATTATGGGATATTTAGCAGAACCTGTAACATTAATTTTCTAATTGTAATTAAAAATATTGAAATATGAAGTACGATTTAATAATAATAGGTTCTGGTCCTGCAGGTTATGTTGCAGCTATTAGAGCAGGTCAAGTAGGTTTAAGAACTGCCATTATTGAAAAGGAAAGTATTGGTGGCATGTGTTTAAATTGGGGATGTATTCCTTCAAAAGCTGTTATTGAAAGTGCAAAATTATATAACAAGATATTGAAGAATGCGTCTGATTTTGGAATTGATGGAATAGATAATAAGAAATTATCATTCGATTTTAATAAGGCAACACAAAGAGCTGGATCAATTGTTGAAAAGTTAACCAAGGGTGTGGAGTTTCTATTGAAAAAGAATGGTGTAGAGATAATCAAAGGTGTGGCAGAGGTTTCATCAGAGAAATCTGTAACAGTGAATAATAGAAATCTAGAAACTGAAAATATTATCATTTCAACGGGTACAATTATTCCTAAAATTCAGTCTAAAGAAAAGAAACTAGTTGTTGAGTTGAAGGATTTGTTTTCTGATAGAAAGTTACCAAAAAATGTAGTGGTGTACGGTAGTAATTCAACAGCGATAGAAATGGCTCAATTTTTTGCTTTAATAGGTAAAAAAGTAACACTTGCGGTACCAAGTAAACGTATTATGCCATTAGCTGATGAATATTTAGCCAATTATATGATTAAAGTTCTTAAGAAGTATAAGGTTAATATTGTTTTTGAAACTGTGATTGATTCTATTGATGAGATTTATAAAGACAAAAAACTTAAACTTAATAGTGAAATTATAGATTGTGATTTAATTATAAATGCACAAGATAGAAAGGGAGTTATCCCAAAATCAAATTTTGAAATTGAACTTGAAGATAATTTTATTAAAATAGATGAAAATTGCATGACATCTGTTGATGGGATTTATGCTATTGGTGATGTAAATGGAAAAAGTAAGTTTGCCCATATTGCTTCGGCACAAGGTTTATTTGTTGTTAATAGATTAAAAGGTGTAACTTCAGAACTTGATCTTAAAAAGTATCCATTAAATATGTATACCGTTCCTGAAATAGCTCAAATTGGAAGTACAGAAGCAGAGTTAAAAGAAAAAGGAGTGAATTATAAAGTGAGTGAATTTCCATTATCGGCAAATGGAAAAGCCATGACAGAAGGAACTGACGAAGGATTTATCCGTATATTATCAGAAGTAAAATATGGTGAAGTATTAGGTGTTCAGATTGCTGCCGCAAATGCAACTGATTTAATTGCAGAGGCTTCAGCTTTTATGCAAGTTGAATCAACAGTTTACGATGTTGCAAAAACCATTCATGCACATCCTACTATTTCTGAAGTTTTTATGGAAGCTAGTCAAGAAGCGGTAGATAAAGCAATACATAAATAGATTATTTATAGAAATGACAATTGAAGTACAAAAATATGATTTAAAGGATTACTCGATTTTCGAATCTAAGAACGATTACGATTATTATTTATGGCATCCTGATGATAGATATATTATTCTAGGTAGAGCAAATAATCCAGAAGTTTCTTTAGAAACTAATAAAGTGGAAGCAGATCAGGTAAAGGTTTATAAAAGGCCTTCAGGAGGAGAAACTGTTATTTTAACGCCTAAAACATTGGTAATTTCTGTAAAAGTAAAAATTGGTAATGAATTAAATACGCAAAAATATTTTAAAGAAATAAATGATAAGATCATGGATGCTCTTTCAGCTCTGGGAGTTAAAGATCTTTCAATGAAAGGTATTTCGGATATTTCAATTGGGGATAAAAAAATCTTAGGATCATCAATATATTTAAGAAAGCAAACATTGTTTTATCATGCAGTATTAAATATAAGCGAATCGGTTGAAGTCATTTCTAAGTATTTAAAACATCCGACAAAAGAACCTGATTACAGAAAGGGTAGAAGTCATAAAGAATTTGTTACTTCGTTGCTAACAGAAGGATATAAATTGGGTGTTACAGAATTAATTCCAGCACTTAATACAAGTTTAAGCCTAAACTAAAAGTAGTATACTAAATGTAAAAAAGCGGAATCAAAATATTGATTCCGCTTTTTTTATATTTTTATGTCATCCTCAACTTGATTGGGGATCTTAATTCTTAAGCTATACTTTCAGAAAGTATTTTTTTGAATTCAGTTAAATCTTCCTCACCAGGAATATATTTTAGTTTTTCACTAGCTACAATATCAAAACCTGATTTTTCGAAGAAAGCATTTATTTCTGCTAAGGTTTTACCACCCCAACCATATGATCCAAATGAAATTGCTTTTCTACCTTTTGGTGCAAGTCCACTCATATATGTCAGGAATCCTGCTACTGAAGGCATCATTGTTGAGTTTAAGGTTGGAGATCCAACACAAATGTATTCTGTATCGATTAATTCAGTCATTATATCAGAAATATGATTATGCTGAAGATTTCGTAAAGAGACCTTAAATCCTTTTTCTTCGAATACTTCTAAAACAGAATTTGCCATTATTTCGGTTGACTTCCACATAGTATCATATACGATAACTGCTTTCTTTTCAATTTCGTTTTTACACCATTTTTGATATAATGGAAGTATTTTATCAAGATTACTTCTCCAAATGACTCCATGACTTGGAGCAATCATTTTTATATCAAGAGTAGCTGCAGCATCTAATTCTTTTTGTACTTGTTTTCCATACGGAAGAACTATGTTAGCATAGTATTTTTTTGCTTCTTCCATAACAATATCAATTGGGCATTCATCATCGAATCGTGCCGATGAGGCATAATGTTGTCCAAGAGAATCGTTCGAGAAAAGAATTTTTTCTTCTGGCATATAAGCAATCATATTATCAGGCCAATGAACCATCGGAGTTAAGAAAAACTCTAATGATCTTTTTCCTAGAGAAACTTTATCGCCGGTTTTTACAATTTTAAAATTCCAATCTTCTTTATAATGAGCTTTTAATCCGGTATCTCCCTTTGGGCAAGTTATAATTGTTGCATTAGGAGCATGTTTCATTATTTCAGGTAACGAACCGGAATGATCCATCTCAACATGGTTAGATACAATAAAATCAATTTTTGAAGGATCAATTATTTGTTTAATTCTAGAGATCAGTTTATCTGAAAAATTAGGTTTAACGGTATCAATAAGTGTTACTTTTTCATCAATAATTAAGTATGCATTATAAGTTGTTCCTCTTTGAGTAAGATATCCATGAAAATTTCTTACATCCCAATCAATTGCTCCAACCCAGTATATTCCTGGTTTTATTTCTTCTGCTTTCATTTTTTTAGTATTCAGTTCTCAGTTATCAGAATTCAGTTAATTATTAATTTGAAATTTTTAATTCTTAATTACTTACACTTTGGGCAAATTCCCTTTAAATAAATATGTTGTTCGTCTATAGAGTAAGTTTTAAGATCTGGCAAATTTAAATTATTTTCATTTAAGTTAAAGTCATAAATCTCACCACAATTTTTACATTTAAAATGTCCATGATTTGAGATATCAGCATCAAATCGAGTTTCGTTATCTTCAATATTAATTATTATTACAATTCCTTTATCATGAAACAACTTTAAAGTATTATAAACCGTAGTTTTCGATAATGTAGGAATTTCGCCAACTAATTCTTGGTGAATTTTATCTACCGTAGGATGCGTTTTGTTATTTAATAAATAATCAAAAACTTTAATTCTTTGATAGGATGGTTTAATTCCTTTACTGCTTAGATATTCATCTACCTTTCCAATATCTTTCATATTCCCTCCTTAACAATTACTATTTTTGTTTCTGTCCTAATTTATAAACCTTATTAATCCATTGATGTCTTTTAGTATCATTCGAAGATTTTATTGGTCCAAATGATGTTATTCTAACGGGTTTAATTCCGCAAAACTCTAAGATCCCTTTTTTCATTGAATTGTGTCCTGGATTTTTATATATCAATGAATAGTACCATTTTGGAGTATCCATTGTTACAATTAATCTTGCCGATTTTCCTTTCAATAATTTATCCCATAATAAAGAATTTTCACGATATTTAAAAGCAAATTTCGGTAGAAATACTCGATCAAAAAATCCTTTTAACAGTGCAGGATATGTTGCCCACCATGTAGGATAAACAAATACTAAATGATCAGAGTTTAATATGTCTTGTTGAATATTTAATAAATCTGGTTCCAGCTCTGTCCTTTCTCTGTAACCATGTTTCAGAATGGGATTAAAATTTAAATCTGTTAAATTTACCAATTTACATTCTGCTCCAGTTAACTCAGCTCCTTTTTTATAACTTTCTGATAAATCAAAACAAAAGCTTTTTTTATCTGGATTCCCATTTATTATTAATATTCTTTTCATCAATTACTATATTAATTCCTTTTTCTTTAAAAAAAATATAACTAATTTGAATGATGCTATAATCACCAAAGGCCAAGCTAAAAACCATAATATTGAACTTAAATATTCCATATTTTAAAAATTAATATTTATCAATAGTTGTTTCAATTTCCTCTCTATCAATTTTCTTATTTGTTAGAGATTTCCAGGCATATGCTATATATGCAATAATAAATGGTACCATAAGTGATACATAACTCATTGCTGTTAATGTATAATGACTTGATGAGCTATTTTCTATCGTTAATGAGCTTTGTAGATCAAATGTTGATGGATAAAAAGCTGTATTGTTATAACCTGCTATTAAAAATAATGCTAAAACAGTTGCCATTGTTCCTGCACCAGAGTACCATATTCCATAAATGGATTTTTTAATAAATCCCATAAAAATACCAGTAAGAACCAATACAACACCAATTAGAAATAAAATTAAAACTAAAGGCATCTGAATAAGATTGTGTAAGTATTTAAAAGGTTCCATAAATACTTCTTTTGTATCAGGATTTACTGCAAAACCATCTTTAGTTAAGACTAATCCCACAAATAATAAAAAGAATACTAGAAATGGAATCGTATTATATAAAAGATGTTTTCTTGATTTATTAAAAATACTTTCATCTTTAATAGAATTCATAAAATATAACAAACCTAGAATACGAGCTAAGAATAGAACAGATAATCCTAAAGCGAGATTCGTTATGTTTATTGCAGCTTCTAATCCTCGAGTTGCATTCTCCCATTGTGATATAACAGTGGAGTCGCCTCCTGTTATTCTCATTTTATCAATAGAAAATTCTGAACCGGTAAAGAAAGTTCCTACTGCAGCTCCAATTAAAATAGTTCCAAGTAATCCATTTATGAACAAGAAAGTATCATAAGTTTTTTGGCCTAAGAAATTCTCAGGTTTAGTCCTAAATTCGTACGACACAGCTTGAATTATAAAACTAAAAAGTATTATTATCCAAACCCAATATGCACCTCCAAAACTCGTCGAATAAAACAATGGGAAAGAAGCAAAAAATGCGCCACCAAAAGTCACTAGAGTAGTAAAAGTCAGATCCCATTTTTTACCTATAGTATTTATAAGCATTGATCTTTCAGTTTCATCAGTAGCAATTTGCTTTATCAAAGTTTGACCACCTTGAACAAACATCATAAATACTAATATTGCACCTAATACTGCTATGATTAACCACCAATATTCCTGAAGTGCTAAATGTGATAAGTTTTCAAACATAGTTATAATTCTTTAGGTCCTGATTTTATTTGATAAAGCATAATTTTTACCTCAGCTATTAATAGTACAGTAAAAAGTACTGCAAACATTGCAAATGTAATCATCACAGTAGATGTACTTAAATGTGATGTGGACATTGAAACAGGTAAAATATCCTGAATAGTCCATGGTTGACGACCAACTTCAGCTACAATCCATCCTAGTTCAGATGCAATATATGTTAATGGAATGCTCCATAATACTGTTTTAAGTAACCACCTTTTGTCTTTTAGTTTATCTGTGTATACATTATATAAAGTAACTATAAATATTAAGATGAATAAAAAACCAAGTCCAACCATTAAATGAAAACTGTAAAATGTTAAAGGTACATTTGGAACAACATCTTCTGGTTTTTCAATATATCCATATCCAAAGTCTTTATAATTTTCTTCAAATATTTTTAGTGATTTTGCAGCTTCAATTTCATTGCCTTCTTTTTTAAACTCATTAAATTTTCGAAGATGTTCGATAGAAAGTTTTCCATTTTTCATACGTTCCGAAACAGCTTGAATATTTTGATCTGGATTTCCATAAACCAGATCGTTAACACCAGGAACAAACGAATTAACATCTCTTTCGGCTAAAGCAGAAAGTAAATTTGGAATTTTTAAAGAGAAAACAAAAGGGTCTTTTTCATCATTAGGCTCTTTGTTTGGTGTTAAAACCCCAATAGCAACTAATCCTGCATTCGATTCACCTTCGTATAATCCTTCCATTGCGGCTAGTTTCATTGGTTGTTGCTGAGCAACATCATATGCAGAATTATCTCCGGTTGCAGCAACAAATATCGATGCTACTAAACCAAATACAGTAGCAATTAATATACTTTTTCGTGCAAAAATTAGATGACGACCTTTTAAAATATACCAAGCTGAAATTCCTATTACGAACATTGCACCTACTATGTAACTAGATGTAATTGTATGTAAAAATTTATGAACTGCAGTGGGTGAAAATAATATAGCCCAAAAATCTTGCATCTCATTACGAGCAGTTTCTGGGTTAAAATGCATTCCAAGCGGATTTTGCATCCATGCATTAGCTACAAGAATCCATAGAGCCGAAAGGTTTGAACCAAATGCTACAAACCATGAGGATAGCATATGAAACTTCTTACTTACTTTATTCCAGCCAAAAAACATTACTGCAATAAATGTAGATTCAAGGAAGAAAGCCATTATTCCTTCAATAGCTAATGGAGCTCCAAAGATATCTCCCACGAACCATGAGTAATTTGACCAGTTAGTACCAAATTCAAATTCAAGAATAATTCCTGTTGCAACTCCAATGGCAAAATTTATCCCAAAGAGTTTCATCCAAAATCGGGTTATTACTTCCCATTCCTTTTTTCCGGTCTTGTAATATATTGTGTGCATAAATGCCACAATAAATGATAGTCCGAGTGTTAGTGGAACAAAAAGCCAATGATAAATTGCTGTTAAAGCAAACTGCGCTCTTGACCAATCTACTAAGGATAAATCAATTTGGTTCATCATTCTGTTGTGTTAGGTTATTAATAATATATTCAGATTTCTCTTGTTCGTTTAAATCTTTAGATTTAAGAAAATCCTTAAAGAAGAATACTTTAAGAATAGCAAACATGATAAACAATTTGATAAGAATAATAATCCAAAGTCTTCGGCTTGATTTACTTTGATTTTTAAATCCATCAACATAAAAATTAAAAATTCTTTTAAAAACAGACATGTTTATATTTTGTTCGAGTGTAATACAAAGGTAATACTTAGTTTTTTAATTAAGTATAAGAAGTTAAGTTACAAAAAAGATTTAAATATAAAATTGATATAAATCTAAAAAAGTTGTTCATATTTCGACAAGCTCAATATGACAACTTTCTTAGTATCTTTTGGTCATACTGAGCAAGTCGAAGTATAAACCAAAAGATTAATTAACTTCAACTAAAACTTCATCACTTTGCCAAAGTCCATGCTTTGTACAAAATGCTTGAGCAGTTAATTTAAGATTCTTTTTAGGTGTAATAAAAAAGTCAACTTCCAGATTTCCTGAAACACCTCCAAGTGCTCCTTCAGTGAAGTTCGCTTGAGTAAGCATTTTTTCACCATTCCAAAGTTGAACCCAAGAAATATAATGATCAGGTACATCTGGGTGTTGGTATTCATCACCTACCTTTACTTTAACCTTAAATTTTTCTTCTATTTTAGCATTTTTATCGCAATGAATAAAAGCTGAATGTCTATCTATATAATCTTTTTTTGATTCTCTATCAATTTGAGAGATATCTTCGTACTTATTAATTTTCATCTTATTTGGTTTAATTTTATTTAAGTTTCGATATTTTTAGTTTTGGTGAGTACTTAAATACTCAGAAACACTCTCATGAGAAGCCTGCATTGCATCATCTCCTTCTTTCCAATCAGCTGGGCAAACTTCCCCATGATTTTCGAAATGTTGTAATGCATCAACCATTCTTAATGCCTCATCAATGCTTCTTCCTAAAGGAAGATCATTAATTACAGAGTGACGAACTACACCGTTCTTGTCAATTAAGAATAATCCACGATAAGCAACAGGAGCTCCGTTAAACTTAACTGATCCATCCTCATTATAATCATACTCACCAGCTAAAACACCATAGTTTTCAGCTATAGTTTTCGATAGGTCTGAAACGATTGGATAATTTACACCTTTAATACCACCTTTGTTTAAGTCAGTTTGTAACCAAGCTAAATGTGAGAATTCGGAGTCAACAGAACATCCAACAACTGCTACATTGCGTTTTTCAAATTCAGCAATTTTCTTTTGAAATGCTAATAATTCAGTAGGGCATACAAACGTAAAGTCTAGTGGATAAAAGAAAAAGATAACATCTTTTTTTCCTTCAAATTGCTCAAGAGAAAAATCTTCAACTATTTTATTTCCATTTACTACAGCATTAGCTTTGAATACAGGTGCTTTTTTACCAATTAAATTTTCCATTTTCTATTGTTTTATAGTTATTAATTTTAAAATCATTGTTTACACATTACAAAATTGTAACGATTACAAAAGTATAATAATAACAAAAAAGCAACAAGCTTTTTGTAAAGTTTTTTATCATTTTTTTTAATAATGATTATAGTCATAGTTTAACTTGCAGGTAATGAATATATATGCAATTGTAAAATATTCTTAATTTGTTCTTTTATGGACTTAAACATGATTTCATTTGGATCAATAGAAATGAATATTAAATTTATCCAGTAAAAATTTAAAGATGGATCTTAATAATATTGTATCGCAATTCTTTCCTAATGCCATAGTTAAAAGCATTAATATTTTTGGTAATGGACATATTAATTCTACCTATAAAGTTGAATTTAAAGAGTGTGAACAGGAATACATATTACAAAAACTCAATACCAATGTTTTTACACAACCCTATAATTTGGTTGAAAATCATTTAAAAATTCAAGAATATCTTCATCAGAAAAATCAAGATATTGAGATTCCCAAATTAATAAAAGCAACTTCAGATTCATTTTTGTATAAAGATGATAAAGGGAGTGTATGGAGGATGATGAACTTTATTAAAGATTCATATTCAGTTGAAGTTGTAGAATCAAAAAATCAGGCTCATGAAGCAGGGAAGGGATTTGGGTGGTTTCTTTTATCTTGCTCAGAACTTAATTCATCAGAATTTCATGAAGCAATAAAAGATTTCCATAAATTATCGTTTCGTTTAAATCAATTTAATAAGGCCATTAAATTAGATAAAGCAAATAGATGCGCATTAGTTCAAGATATTATTGAATTTTATCAAAATAGAGCAAGCACATTATTACAAATTGAAGATTTAATTAACGCCGATGAAATTCCAGTTAGAGTAGTTCATAATGACACAAAAATTAATAATTTATTATTTAGAAATGATAAGACTATAGCAGTTATTGATTTAGATACCGTTGGACCAGGAGTTGTTTTTAATGATTATGGTGATGCCTTAAGAACAATAACAAATACATCTTCTGAGGATGAAAAGGAAATCGATCTTGTTAAATTTAATGTAGATGCATTTGAAGCATTTTCTAAAGGATATTTGCAACAAATCAAATCAATATTAGTTCCCAAGGAAAAGGAGTTATTATATAAATCTCCAATACTTATGACATATATAATGGGGATTAGATTTTTAACGGATTATTTAAATGGAGATATCTATTATAAGACAAAGTACCAAGAACATAATTTGGTGCGTAGTAAAGTTCAAAAACGTTTGATTGAGCAAATGGAAATAGAAGAAAATAAGATGATTGAAATTATTAACATACACATAAATTGAAACTTAGAATGAATTATATTTTAACTAAATAATAAAACCATGAAAAAATTAATATTATTTATCAACTTAATTATTTTTATTAGTTTCTTGGGAATTACAGCTTGTAGTGTTTCAAGTGAGAATGAAAATATAGCATTAGGTGCTCAACAAATCTTTGAAGAACCTGCACGTTCAGAGGGACAAAAAGATGTAATAGAATTAAGATGCGAACCTATTGATACTGTTCGAATGGCAATTATTGGATTAGGAATGCGTGGATCTGGAGCAGTTTATCGTTACAACTTTATTGAAGGTGCAAAAATAGTTGCTCTCTGTGATGTAGTTTCTGAAAATGTTGAAAAAGCACAACAAATGTTAATCGAAGCAGGAAAACCACAAGCAGATGTTTATACCGATTCATTGGATTGGAAAAGGATATGTGAACGCGACGATATCGATTTAATTTATGTTTGTACACATTGGGATTTACATACTCCAATAGCGGTTTATGCAATGGAACATGGCAAACATGTGGCTACTGAAGTTCCTGCTGCACTTACAATTGATGAATGCTGGCAATTAGTAAATACAGCAGAAAAAACACAGAAACACTGTATGCAGCTTGAAAATTGCAATTATGATTTTTTCGAAATGGCTACATTAAATATGGCTCAAAAGGGATTGTTTGGAGAGATTGTTCATGGCGAAGGAGCTTATATTCATGATTTACGTTGGTTAAACTTTAAGGAAGAAGGTGGATATTGGAATATGTGGAGATTAAAGCATCTTGAGCAGGAAGATGGAAATACTTATCCAACTCATGGTTTTGGTCCGATTTGTCATATAATGAATATTCACAGAGGAGATAAGATGAGTTATTTAACTTCAATGTCAACAAATCAATTTGGAATGTCGGCTTATGCGCAAGAAAAGTTTGGCGAAGAATCAGATTATGCAAAAGTAGATTATAAAAAAGGCGATATGAATACTACTTTGGTTAAGACTGAAAATGGAAAAACAATCATGATCCAGCATGATGTTACCAGCCCTAGACCATATAGTAGAATACATTTAGTAAGTGGTACAAAAGGATTTGCACGTAAATGGCCTAATAAAGGAATTGCATTGGAGCCAAATGCACATAGCTTTTTATCTGATGAGGAAATGGAACAGCTTTTAAAAGAATATGAGCATCCAATTACGAAAGAAGTTGGTGCGAAAGCTAAAGAAGTTGGTGGTCATGGAGGAATGGATTTTATCATGGATTATCGATTAATATACTGTTTAAGAAATGGGTTACCGTTAGATCAAGATGTTTATGATGCTGCTGAATGGTCATCCATAATTCAACTATCCAGAGTATCTGTAGAAAATGAAAGTATGCCAGTTAAAGTTCCTGACTTTACTAGAGGAGCATGGAAAAAACTAAATACAGTTACATATTATACAAATTAAGGTGTACGGTATTAAAAAATAAAAAAGGTGCTGTTAGAATTAACAGCACCTTTTTTTATCTATATCTTTTTTATCATTGTCTAATTTTTGCGACTTCGTTATAAATAGCTAAACCAATACATGCTTTTGTACCTTCAAGCACACTTTTGTTTTTATCGTCGGAAACAATAGTAATCTCAATTTTGATAAGTTCTGTCCTATCTAAAGATAAGCTTATGGAATTTATGTAATTATCATTTTTATTATCATAAAGAATATCTCCATTTATAGAGCTGATTAATTTAAAACGAAGAGGGTAATATTCACCTTCGGTGCAACATTGTACAATCATTTCCTTCTGTCCATACATTACAACTTCATAAGTTATCGTTTTACCAACAGATACATTATGGCTGCGTGATAAACTACTTAGTTTAAATCCTTTAGTATCTTGGACTCTACAATTCTTAGATTTGTGAAATTCATGACAATTCTGCCCAAATGATGAATTAGTAAATCCAATAAAGGAAATGATTAGGCTAATGATTATAAGATTAATCTTCATATGATTTATATTTTATAGTATTCAAATATTACTTCTATTTTATTCCTTCTCAAAGTAAATGGCCATTCCAATACAAACTTTATCATTTTTAAGTTTCTTTTTCTTTGGTTCAACACTTATTTCAATGGACATTAGTTCTGTATGATCTAAAAGTAAATTTAAATTGTTAATGTAATTATTGTATTTATTATCATAAATTATATTTCCGTTTTCCGAACTTTTTATTTTAAACCGTATTGGATTGTAATCTTCATTAGTGCAACATTGGATTCTTATTTCAAGTTCTCCATACAAAACAACCTCATAAGTAACAGTTTTTCCAATTTCTAGATAATAACTTTTCGATAAATTACTTTGTTTATATCTATCTATATATTTGGTTTGACAATCTCCTTTTTTTTCAAAGTCATTACAGTTTTGGGCTTTCAATAGTCCCGAAAATGTGAACAGACTTAAACTTAGTGTAATAATTAGACGGGTAATTTTCATATTATTTTATTATTTACCTGAATAATTATTTATTATATACAATCTCGGTTCTTATTCTATTAACCGATTCTTTTAGTTTAATAAATTCAGTTTCTTCCATTTTTAATTTTGGACCACCTTTAAACCTTATTTTTCCATCTGTGGTTCTAATCATTTCCCTCTTTGTTCCTTCTGTCATTTTAACTTTATCATATATTTCTTGTATTTCAAGTAGATATTTTAGAATTACAGCAATATTTCTATTGCTTTTTCTTAGCTCACAAGATTTTACAAGATTCTCAAAAGCGAATTTTTGTTCTGCAACTTTTTGTATTAATGAACTATTATCTTGATATTCTGCAAGGTTTACTGCTATGTAAATACATTCAATATATGCTCCAGAAATAATTAGAGTCATTATATTAGTATTATTGTTTTTCTCTAACTCATTCATTATTTCATAATAGTACACATTGGTGAAATGATAAATTGAATCGAAATTATCAATGTTATCTGTAAAATCCTTTACAAGATTTTCCTTAATATGCGACGATATTAAAAGATAATTACTTAAATCTCCAATAACCTCAAGATATTTCAAAACTGTATTTCTTTTGGAAAAGAATGCAGAATAAGCCATATCTGCCATGTAAATTCCTAGATTCAAATTTCTCGATTTGGTATCTATATATGTTGGTAGATTTTCCTCCGGATTCAATAGTGTTTTATCAAAGGATAAGTTTCCTTCATCTATTACTTCAATAAGTTCTCCTGGTGTTGGATACAAATAATAAACCTCTCCAGATTGCTGTGAATAGATTAATTGAGAAGTAAATAAAATAACAAGGATAAGGAAAAGTGGCTTGAAACTCATTGCTGTATTTTTAGATTATAATAGCTTAAAATTAATAAAAAATATGCAAAAGGGAAAATAAGAAACTATTTTGGGTATTAATACTCAGGTTGCTATTCAAAAATTAGAATAAATATGTAAAAGGATTTGTTATTAATTATTACTTAAGAAATAATAAAAGATGATATTTAATTGACAAACATCAAAGAATAGTCTAAATTTATAAAAATGGCAATGTAATTACCTGTTTATTAGGTTTGTGTATTTGGCATTAATTATTTTTAGTTGTTATTTATTAAATAGGAGTATTTGAAAAAAGAATAAAACTAATTTGTAAATATTGAAAAATGGAAAACAATTCCATTATAATTTTTAATATAATAAAAATATGTTTTTTGTTTAAAATGATAATGTAGGTAAAATTACCTACTTGTTTTATTAGTACGCATAAATCAAACAAATAAGGAAACTATCCTAAACCAATATTAATATGTATTGCAATAGTTTTAATATTAAAAATATTAGCTGTGTATAAGAATTCATATAAAATATTACTAGTGGTTAACAAGCAATCTGATGTTAAGCTATTTTGTGATCAGTTTGTTAATGAAACGAAATATTTTTTAGATATCAAAAGTGAATCATCTGTAGAAAATGCATTAAATAGGTTAATGAAGGAGAACTTCGATATTGTATTTACTGAATTGAATTTAATTGATAGCAAAGGAGTAATTACAATTCACAAAATTCAAGATCATTACTCTTATATACCAATAATAGTCTTATCAAAAATTGATGATATAAAAGAAGCTGTTAAATCAATAAAGGAAGGAGCTCAAGATTATGTCTTATTTAATTCTTTTGACACGAAGAGTTTAATTCAATCGATAAAATATTCATGTAAAAGAAAAAGAAATGAGAATAAATTACGCATTAGTGTTGATAGATTTAAAAGTATGACAGAAAACATTCAAGATGGTTTAGCAATTATTGAGAATGATGAAATTATATATGTAAATTCCAGACTTACAGAGATTACTGGCTATTCACTTGAAGAATTTAGATTAAAACATAAAGGTGATTCTGATGACAAGAAACTATTACAAGATTATTTTAAACAAATTAATAATATTGGCAATTACTATGGTGATGAATCCTTCTGGGTTAAAAGAAAAAATGGGCGAAGATGTTTTTTAAGAAATCGTTCTACAATTAAAAAAGTAAATGGCGAAAAAGAAATTAAATATATTGCAATTACTGATATAACGGAACAATGGAGAAGTGGTATCTTAAAGGAGTTTGTTAACAAAATTTCATCATCAGGAAAAATTGTTGAGAATGAACGATTATTATTTAAAGTAATTTACAAAGAGATTAAAAAGATTTTTGTTGAAAATGATATAAGTCTTGGTATATTAAAAGGGAAGGATGATTTTAAATTATTATATGTTAAAAACAAAGAAATTAAGATAGATCTAATACAACAAAAAGAGAGCTTGTGTTTTAAACTTCTTTCTAATGGGGGATCAGGATATTATAATGAAAACGAGTTATTAAATTTCCAAAAAAGTCAGAACGCACTGTATTATGATATAATACCAAAATCATGGATGGGTGCAACATTGTATAAGGACCAGGAAAAGCATGGTGTTATTATTATCAAAGATTTTGGAAATGAAAATACATTTAATGATGATGATCTTGAGTTATTAAATTTTATTGCAAAGCAAATTACTCTCGCAATTCAGAAAAATTCAGATGAGGAGAAAATAAAACAACTTTCATTATCGGTTGAGCAAAGTCCTTCATGTGTATTAATAACAAATTACGACGGTAAAATAGAATATGTTAATAATACATTTACAAAAACAACTGGTTATTCTAAAGAAGAATCATTAGGACGAAATCCAAATTTTTTAAAGTCTGGGATGACAACTCCAAAAACCTATGAAAATTTATGGGCTACTATTAAAAATGGAGAAACTTGGAAAGGAATCTTAATAAATCGTAAAAAAACTGGTGAAGTGTATTATGAGGAAGCAAAGATTTCTCCTTTATTAAATGGAGAAAGTGAGATTAATCATTTCGTGGCTATAAAAGAAGATATAACAGATCGTATATATAAAGAAAAGGAACTTATTTCGGCTAAGGAAAGGGCAGAGGCATCTGAAAATAGAATAAAGAATTTATTAATTGAAATGCAGTTAAAGAATACTGAAATGTCTGATTTGCTTGATGGAGCAAAGAAAATACTCGAAATATCATCTTTTAACGAAACAGCTAAATTATTATTTAATTATTGTAAGAAACTTTCTGGAGCAAGTGCTGGTTATGTAGCATTATTGTCAGAAAAAGAAGAAGAAAGCAAAGTTCTTTTTCATGACGAAGGAAATGGAAATATTGACGTTGATCTATCTGTACCAACAAAAGAATTGAGAAGGGAAATCTTCAATAAAAAAGATGCTAGATATGAAAATGATTTTGGTAATTCTGAGTTGATGAAATTAACATTTCAAGATCATGTTTCCATAACAAATGTATTGTTAGTGCCCTTAATTATAAATAATAAACCTGTAGGTATAATTGGACTTATTAATAAATCATTGGATTTTACCGACAATGATTTAAGAATTGTTTCTGCGTTTAGTGAATTAGCCTCATTAGCCCTTTTTAATTCTCAAAATATTGAAGAGTTAAAAATCGCGAAGGAAAAAGCTGAAGAAAGTGATCAGTTAAAGTCATCTTTTTTAGCAAATATGTCGCATGAAGTTCGAACTCCTATGAACGGGATAATGGGATTTTCACAATTTCTAAAAGCTCCAGATTTAGATGAGGAAAATAAACTTAGATATATAAAAATAATAAATGATAGTTGCCAACAGCTTTTAGTAATTATTGAAGATATCCTTGAAATTTCAAAATTAGAAACAGGACAAATAGAAATAATTTTAGAAGAATTTGAAATAAGTGAAATAGTTAATACTGTCTATATTAATCATGCAGACCTATGTGAAAATAAAGGAATAGAGCTTGTTTTAAATAATGAGATCTTCAAACAAAGAATTCTATATTCCGATAAGATGAAGATAATTCAGATACTAAATAATTTATTGAGTAATGCAATGAAATTTACTCATGAAGGTAAAATCGAAATAGGAGTAATTGATAAAGACGATCATGTAGAGGTTTATGTAAAAGATACCGGAATTGGTATAGATAATGAAATAAAAGAAAAAATATTTGAAAGATTTCGACAGGCAGAAACAACAATGTCTAGAACATATGGAGGAACAGGTTTAGGTTTAGCTATAGCAAAAGGTTACATTGAATTAATAAATGGAAAAATTTGGGTTGATTCCAATATTGGTTTGGGTTCTTCTTTTCATTTTAGTTTACCCTATAGAAAGATCAATAAGAAACAAAAAGATTTAGATTTTAACGAAGTAATTGATCCTGAAATCAAATATAATGATGCAATGGTACTTGTTGCAGAGGATGAGGAAATTAATTTTCAATATATAAAACGTGTTTTTAATGGACTGGGCATTGATAATATAATACGAGCACATAACGGTCAAGAAGCAGTTGATATTTTTAATGAAAAAAAAGATATAAGTCTTATAATGATGGATTTAAAAATGCCAATTCTTAATGGATTTGAGGCTACAAAAGCTATAAAATCATTAAATAATAAAATACCGATTGTAGCTCAAACAGCATTAGCAATCCCAGGCGATAAACAAAAAGCAAAAGAGGCTGGATGTGATGATTATATATCAAAACCAATAGACTATGATCAATTATTAACACTTATTGAAAAGTATATTTCTATTGATAAATAAAAAAAGATTAGAATAAAGTTGAAGACAAAATAAATGCAGACCAATAAAGACCTTAAAGCTATTCTTGATAAGATAAATGATGGTGTTATTATTATTGATACCAATAAGATAATTCAATACAATAATACCGTTGCTGCAAGTTTATTAAAAGAGAAAGACTTATTGCATACTGTGTTTAAATACACCATATTAGAATCTGGTTATACTGAATTGAACTTGAAAAACGAAAACGGTTCAGAATACTTTATGGAATTTACTTTTGAAGAGATTAAATGGAGTAATAAAATTTCTAAATTAATATTAATTAAAGATATTACTGAATTTAAATTAATAGAGAAAGAGCTGCTTAAAAGAAGCGAAGTCTTTCAGTCATTTCATGATTTTGCTCCACTTTGTTTGCAATCAATTAATATTAATGGGGAACTTGAAAATGTAAATCCTGCATGGTTAAATACATTAGGGTATAAAAGGTTTGAGGTAATAGGGAAATCTTTTAAATCAATTTTACATAGGGACTTTCACGATAAATTTGATTTAAAATTTACAGAATTTAAGAAAAAGGGATTTATTAAAAATGTGTATTATAAGCTTAAGAAAAAAGATGGAGCGTATATAGAAGTAGAGCTTGAGGGTACAATTGGTTATAGTTCAAATGGAGAATTAGAGAAAACATATTGTGTTTTTAAAGATGTAACTGAACAAAAGAAAGTAGAAGCTGATTTAAAACGAAAAATAGGAATCTTAAATGATGCAGAAGAAGCATCGAATAGTGGTCATTGGGAATTAGATCTTATTAATAATAAGTTTTTTTGGTCAAATTCAATTTATAAAATTTTTGAGATCGAGAATAAGGAAAATCCTATGTCAAGTTTCGAAGATTTCCTAAGGATGGTTCATCCAGATGATAGAGTATTAGTTCAAAGCGAATATCATAAATCAGTAAAAGGCAAAGAATCAATATCAATTGAACATAGAATTTTAACAAATAAAAAGAAGGTTAAAGTAATTCAAGAAAAATTTAAAACTGAATACGATGAAAAGGGTCATCCAATAAGATCTTTTGGTATGATTGTCGATATAACTGAACAAAAAGATTCACAAAAGAAAATAATTGAAAGTGAGGAGCTTTACAGGGAGTTGTTCGAATCAGAATCTGATGCTATTTTTCTAATTGAAAATGAAACGGGTCAAATTCTAGAAGCTAATAAAGCAGCAACAGAATTATATGGTTATACACATGAAGAACTATTAAATAAAAAAAATGCAGATCTTTCGGCTCAGCCTGATGAAACAAGAAAGATTACTGAAGAATCACCAATAATTAAAGAAAAGGTTGTATTTATTCCTTTGCGATACCATCAAAACAATAAAGGTGATGTTTTCCCGGTAGAAATAACGGGACGGTTTTTTAAATGGAAAGATAAAGAAGTTCATATTGCTTCAATTAGAGACATATCACTTCGATTAAAAACCGATGAAGCATTACACGAATCTCAAAGAACATTGTCTGTACTTATGAGTAATTTACCAGGAATGGCTTATCGATGTCTTTTCGATAAGGATTATACAATGTTATTTGTTAGTGAAGGATGTGTAGAGCTAACAGGTTATGATCCAGTTGATATGATTATGAATAGGAACGTAGCGTTCAACGATATTCTACATCCAGATTTTAATAATGATTTAAGAGAAACTATTCAAAGTTCAATAAATTCAAAAAAGCAATTTCAAGCAGAATACAAAATTATAACAAAATCGGGCGAAGAAAAATGGGTTTGGGAAAAGGGTGTTGGAATATTATCAAGTGATGGTGAAGTGGATGTTTTAGAAGGATTTATTACAGATATTACTGGACTAAAAAAAACTCAGGAAGAATTACAAATTGCAAAAGAAAAAGCAGAAATAAGTGATCGTTTAAAATCATCCTTCTTAGCTAATATGAGTCATGAAATTAGAACTCCAATGAATGGAATTGTTGGATTTTCGAAATTGCTACTTAAGGATAATTTAAATAAAGAGCAAAGGAAAAAATATATAGATATTATTAATAACGGAAGTCAGCAACTATTAACAATTATTGGTGATGTTTTGGATATTTCAAGAATTGAAACTGGAAATACTGAAGTTTATAAATCCACTTTTTCAGTTGTAGAGATGATTGAAACAGTTTACGTAACATTTCTTGAACAAGCGAAAAGAAAGAAGATAAAATTGATAAAAAATGTAGATGTTTCAGTTGATAGAAAGAATATTTATAGCGATAAAACAAAAATCCAACAAGTAATTGTAAACCTTTTAAACAATGCCTTTAAGTTTACTGAGAGTGGAGAAATTACCATGTCTTGTATTTTTAGAAATGATAATTATGAATTCTTTGTCTCAGATACAGGTTTAGGTATCAGTCCAAATAAATTAAATTCTGTATTTGACCGTTTTAATAAGGGCGAAGTTGATTTAACATATAAATATAGTGGAACAGGATTAGGATTATCAATTTCGAAAGCATTTGTTGAATTATTACAAGGTAAGATTTGGGTTGAATCCAAAAAAGGAAAGGGTTCTTGTTTTTATTTTACAATACCTTATGAAATTGAGGAAGTTTCTTCATTTAAATCTAATTCGTTAGAAATTGCTAATGAGACGTATAAAATTGATATGAGCAACCATAAGATATTAATTGCTGAAGATGAATTAATAAATTTTGAGTATCTTAAAAGATTGGTTGAAGAATTAGGTTTTATAAATATATTTCATGCTAAGGATGGACAAGAAGCGATTAATTTATTTAATAAGAATAGAGATATTGATTTAATTTTAATGGATCTTAAAATGCCAAAACTTTCAGGTTTCGATGCAATTGTCGAGATAAGAAAACAAAATAAAATTGTACCCATAATTGCTCAAACTGCACTAGTAACAGCAGAAGATAAAACAAAAGCAATGAAATTGGGTTGTAATAACTTCATTACTAAGCCAATAAATTACGTTGACTTGGTGGAACTTATTAAAAATTATATAAATTAGCTTTAGTATTAATAAAGAAAATATATGGGAAATATTTTAAGAACTCTTTTTTACAATTATAAAGACGATTATATAAACGAAATTAATAAAGAGTTAAGCAATATCGGTTATAATTTACATTATCTAATTGTTAACGATTTATCCAAAATTAAATCAGAAATAATGAAATCTGAATGGGATATATTAGTGTTAGATAACAATGAATCAGGTTCTTCATTGGAAGAAATTCTAGATTTTATAATAGATTTTAATAGTAATATAAATTTATTAATTGGTATTGAATCACTAGATTCAGGACTGATTCAATTAATCTTAAAGAATCAAAATTGCGATATTATTCTTAAATCCGACTTAAATCAAACATGTTTAGCTTTAATAAGAACTTATGAAAAGTTAAATGAAATAGAACGATTTGATTTTACTAGAAAAGAATTAATACGGAGTCAAAAATCTCAAATTGAACATGAGAATTTTTTAAATCAGGTAATCGAATCTACAACTAATCCAATATTTTATAAAGGAAAAAATGGTAGATATTTAGGATGTAATTCTGCATTTGCCAAATATCTCGGTATAAAAAAAGAAAGTGTTGTTGGTAAAACAGCATTTGATATTGCCCCTAAAAAACTAGCTCAAAAATATTTTGAAATGGATCAGGAATTTTTTAATGATCCTAAAACACAGCAGTATGAGTATCAAGTTGAGCAAGCAGATGGCATTCAAAAGGATGTTGTCTTTTATAAAACTGCAATTAGAGATGAGGAGAATAATGTTGTAGGATTACTTGGGCATATGTTTGATATCTCTGATCGTAAAAAACTTGAAATAGAAGTATCCAGAGAAAAAGAAATTGCAGAATTAATTCTCAATACAGCAAACGAAATGTATGTAATGCTTGATTTAGATGGCAATATTACAAGTGTTAATAATAAAACCGCTGATATATTGCATTATGATAAAAATATGATGTTGGGGAAGAATTGGTTCATAAATTTTATTTTGGATGAGGATCAAGTACAAATGCAAAAAATATTTTCTAGCATAATTAATGGAAATTCTAATAATGTTGAGGTAGTAAAAGCTAAAGTAGTAACATCCTTAAAAGAAACTCGCATAATTTCCTGGACAAATCGTGCTGTTAAAAATGATGAAGGACAAGTGATTGGAGTTTTAAGTTCTGGCGTTGATATTACAAATAAAAATAACTTAGAAATAGATTTGGAAGAAAGTCAGAGAAAATATAGAACCTTAGTTGAAAATATGCAAGAAGGTTTGAGTATTGTTGATTTGGACGAGAAAGTTCTATTTTGTAATCAAGCGTTTGATAAATTATTTGGTTATGAATCTGGAGAAATGATTGGAAAAAATTTAAAGGATTACATTCTACCACATGATCATTCTCAAATGTTTAGTGAAACAAGTAAGCGAAAAGAAAATAAAAAATCACAATATAAAATAGGAATTAAAAGAAAAGATAACTCTGTTAGAGTTATAAATGTTTCATCTTCTCCCTGGAAGAATTCGAAAGGTGAAATTGTTGGCGCAATTGGCATGATTATGGATATTACCGCCGAGGAATATTCAACTAATCGATTAGAGAAAAAAATTCAAATTGAACATTCCATAATTAATATTTCTTCGCAGTTTATAAAATCGGAGAATTTTCATGATAAATTAGATAATACGCTTAACGAGTTAAAAAATATAATAGAGGCTGAACGTTACGGAATATTTACTACTCATAAAAATAGTCTTAGATTAACTAATAGAAAATTTTTTAATGGGATCGAAAGTCTTGGACCTGATCTAGAAGATATTCCATATAAAAAGTTTCAATATAGTTTGGGAATTTTAGAATCGTTTGATTTTATATTTTATGATGATATTGATAGTTTACCTCCAGAAGCAATAATGGAAAAGGAATTGTTGAAGAAATTTAAAATCAATAATTTATTGGGAATTCCATTTTACTCAGATTCAGTTTTTTTTGGGCTCCTTGTTATAAGTAATATTTTTGAAGTCAACGAATGGAATGTAGAGGATTTATCAATGCTTAGAACTATAACAGAGATTATCGGACACACATTTAGTCGAAACAAAGCGGAGAAAAAAGTAAAACAATTAAACCTTGATTTAATAACTAAAAATAAAGAACTTGAACAGGTAGTTTATGTAACATCACATGACATTCGATCTCCGGTAGTTAATATCTTGGGCTTTAGCGACGAAATGGTCAAAGCATTAAATAAACTCTCTATCAGGATTTTCGACGAATCAAATACGATTAATAATTCGGATGACATTAAATTTCTGTTAGAAAAAGACGTACCACAAATTTTGAATTTTATTAAAGTAAGTGGTCAAAAAATAGATAAATTGCTTCTGGCTTTACTCAAATTATCAAGATTAGGAAGGGCTGCCATTAATAAAGTTGATGTTGATATGAATCAGCTTGTAAATACTGTTGTTAGTACTTTTGAATACAAAGTGAAGCAAGAAAATATTACTATAAATATAGACCCATTACCTAATTGTTTTGCAGATGAAGTATCTGTCAATCAGGTTTTTTCAAATTTAATTGATAATTCAATTAAGTATCGCGATCCTAATAGAAATTCTATAATTAATATTTCAGCAACTGAAAATGGGAATAGTGTAACCTATTGTATTTCAGATAATGGTATTGGAATCTCAGAAACAGAAATTGAAAAGATTTTTGATGTGTTTTATAGAATAAATCCAGAAAATCAGCATGGCGAGGGTATCGGACTTTCTCTTATTAAAAAAACAATAGATCGACTTGATGGAAAAATATCTGTAGGTTCGGAAGTAGATAAAGGAAGTAAATTCTATATAACCCTTGAAAAACAAGAGTTTTAAATTATTTATTAATTTAAAGTTTATTAATTTTAGTGAACGCTTATTTAGAAAATTATGACATTAAAATCGCAAAATAATAAAACTATACTTGTTGTTGAAGACGATACTGGATTACAGTATCTGATTAAAAATAAACTTGAAGATGAAAATTTCAATATTTTAACAGCTGTTTCAGGTTTAGAAGCGATAGAACATATTAGAAACGGGAATATATTTCTAATGTTACTCGACTATAAACTATCTGATATTACAGGTAAAGAATTGCTCCAAAATTTAAGTAATGAAAATTTGGAGGTGCCTTTTATTTTTATGACAGGTTTTGGTGATGAAAGAATTGCTGTTGAGATCATGAAATTAGGAGCTAAGGAATATTTGGTAAAAAGTGGTGAGTTTTTAAATCAGATTCCTTTAGTAGTTAAACGAATTTTTAAGGAAATAGAAAGTGATAGTAAATTAAAAAGAATGCAAAAGGAATTGGAAAGCCTAAATAATATGAAATCACATTTCTTAAATATGATTAGCCAGGAAATAAGAACTCCACTAACTGGTATATCTGGTGCACTTCATTTATTGCGTAATCAAGAATTTTCCTCAACAATTAAAGAACTGCTGGAAACATTACAAAATTCAGTTTATCGATTGGATGATTTTGCTAATAAAACAATTCTTTCAACTCAATTAAGTTCAGGAAAGTACGAATTAAATATTTCTGAGATTAATGCAAAAGAACTTGTACAATATTGTTATTTAGAATTAACAAACGAGGTACTCGATAAGCATATTGATATAAATGAAAATATTGATCCCGAATTAAATATTAATGGTGATAGAGATCTTTTATATAAAGCATTTTTATATGTAATCGAGAATGCTGTTACAAATACTAAGAAAGGAACAGCTATTGATATATCTTTTGAGAAAGAGGGAGATTTTATTAAATCATCAATTTCCGATAATGGAGACGTAATTATTGAAAATCCTGAAGATTTTTTATTAAATCCATTTCAATCATTAGGGTCGGAAATGATGAGTAATTTTGGCTTGAGTTTATTTATTATTAATCAGATAATTGAGTTGCATGGCGGCAAAGTTGTTATAAAAAATAATGCTAATTCAGGAATGCTAATTGAATTAATCTTTAATCAAGCCGAATTAATTAAAGTAAACAATGAATAAAATATTAATAGAATATATAATACGTTTATTTTCAATAATATCTAACATTTATTCGGCAATTCCTCGAGCAAATGTTAAAGATTTTATTTCTGCCTTTTTGAAGAAAGAATTTAGTCATGATGCAGTAAAAGAGTTTCTGTTGCAGTTTGATGAAAATTATAATAAATATCAGAAAGTAAAATTAGAAAGTAATGAGTCTTTAAGCGATATACTTATTAAATTAACCAGAGAAGTTAATGATAAGTTGCCTAAATGGGAGCGTTTTGTTTTGTTAATAAGACTGTTGTTGTTTAATAAATTTTTATTAAGATATCCATTCCACAAAGCAGATAATAGAATCCGCTTATCCGATTTACTTAAGGAAATATCTGATGAACTTAATATTGATGAAAAAGAATTTGAAAATTGTAAATCATTTGTTGAAGAAAAATTATATAATTTAAAAGATAAGCAAGATCTGCTTCTTCTTTGCGAAAAGAAACCTTTTAATATAGATATAAATATATTTGAGAAACAGGGATTTAAAGGACAGTTATTTTTTCTTATCGTTAAAAGTATAAATTTAATAATATTCTATTATAAAGGCGATCAGAATTTTACTTTAAACAATCAAATAATTTTTCCAGAAAATATTTATGTTTTTCCTGCAGGATCATCTATAAAAGGTGATAATATTGAACCAATATTTTATAATCAAATATTAAGAAAATTCCTTTCAGAAGATTTAGCACATTTATCTTTTCAGGCAAACGACATTGATTTCAGGTTTAAAAACAGTAAGAACGGAATACACGATTTAAATGTTTCTATAGAATCAGGACAATTAGTTGGAGTAATTGGTCGAAGCGGAGTTGGGAAATCGACCTTATTGAGTTTGTTAAATGGTAGTATGATTCCCCAAAAAGGTACTGTTACTATAAATAGTTTTGATATAGTTAAAGATAAAAATAAACTTGAAGGCATAATAGGATATATCCCACAAGATGATCTCTTAGTAGAGGAATTATCAGTCTTTAAAAACCTATATTTAAATGCAAAGTTGTGTTTTGGAGATTTAACTAACGAAGAAATAAAATTTAAAGTTGAGCAGCTATTAAAAGATTTAGATTTATATGATGTAAGGGAATTAAGGGTTGGAACTCCCCTAAATAAATTTATTAGTGGTGGGCAGCGTAAAAGATTAAATATTGCTCTGGAATTAATACGTGAGCCTTACATTCTATTTGCAGATGAACCTACTTCAGGATTATCGTCTTCGGATTCAGAAGAAATAATGCATCTTTTTTCTGAACAAACTATAAATGGAAGAATAGTGGTAATGAATATTCATCAGCCATCTTCTGAAGCATTTAAATCATTCGATAAAATTTTATTATTAGATAAAGAAGGATACCCTGTTTATTTTGGAAATCCTGTAGAGTCTATACCATATTTTAATAAGCTTGGAGAAAGTTTTGTTACCGTTGCCGATAGTTGTCAAAAGTGTGGAAATGTAAATCCAGAATCCATATTTAAAATACTTGAAGAAAGAAAGGTAAATAAAAAAGGAGAGTTTGTTGCTTATAGGAAAGTTAATCCTGCAGAATGGCACGAACATTATAAAGTACAATTGACTGAATTAAAGAATGAAAAATCAGTTGAAAACAAAATACCTGATATTACATTTAAACGTCCAAATGTATTAAAGCAGTTTTTAATATTTAGCGAACGTAATTTCTTATCTAAATTTGCCAATAAACAATATGTTTTACTTGCGTTTTTAATAACACCATTGTTATCTGTTATATTATCTTTCTTATGCAAACACTCAAGCGCAGATTTCGATCATTATGTACTTTTTGGAAATGAGAATATTCCCGCGTATTTATTTATGGGTGTTATAGTGGCATTATTTGTCGGATTAATAATAAGTGCTGAAGATATATATCGAGATAGAAAGATATTAAAACGTGAAGCTTTTTTAAGATTAAATAAGCTAAGTTATTTAAAATCAAAAATTTTGTTTTTATTTATATTAAGTGCAATCCAATCGTTTTTATTCGTTTTATTAGGGAATTGGATTTTGAAGATTGAAGGCATGATATTCTATTATTGGATAATATTATTTTCAACGTTTTCTTTTGCAAATATTATTGGTTTATTAATATCTTCAATGTTTAACTCAATAGTTGTTATTTACATTCTTGTTCCATTGTTTATAGTTCCTCAAATATTATTAAGTGGTACAATGGTGCAATATGATAAGTTAAACACTAAAGTAGTAAATAATGAATTTGTCCCGGTAGTTGGTGATATAATGGCTTCGCGTTGGGCGTATGAAGCATTAGTTGTTGCCCAATTTAAAAATAATAAATTCCAAAAAAAATATTTCGATTACGATAAAAAAGATAGTTATGCTAGATTTAATGTATTGTTTTTGATTCCTGAATTAAAAGAAGCAAAAGATGATTTATATGCTGCAATTAAAAAGGGAATAATTTCTGAAGAAGAGGATAAATATGAATTGTTAATACGAGAATTAAAAAAGCTAAGTAATATTAATCCATTTGATGAATTACAGGATTTTACATTTCAAAAACTAACATTTAGTGATCTGCATTTAATTGAAGATTACCTTAATAATTTAAATTCAAAGTTTATTAATACAATTAGCGATATTTCCTATCAAAAGGATAGTATTACACATTCTATAATAAACGAATTAGGTGATATTGCAAGTTATAATAAGTTTAAAAATGACAATTCTGTTAAAAGTTTGTCAGACCTTGTTTTAAAAAGACAAAGCTTTAAACCATTTGTAAATATTGAAAATAAGATTATTCGGAAAATAGAACCAATATATTATATCCCAGATTCGAAATTAGGGAGAGCGCATTTCTTTGCTTCAGAAAAGAAAATAGGATCTGTGCATATCGATACTATTGCTTTTAATATTACTATTCTTTGGTTAATGACACTTATTTTTTGTATCTTATTAATCATTTTATTTTATAAAAAGTTTTAACATTGCATAATCTCAAAAAATACGACACATGAAGATGAAATTATATTTAATACTAGGTTTTTTAACCATTTTTATATTTACTCAATGTAAATCGGAAAGCAAGTCTGAAAATGACCAAGAAGCTAAAAGTGAAGAGGTGAAGCAAGGATTTGGCGAAGATGATAAAGTAATATATATGTTGCCTTCCCCTGATGAAATTTTCTCTGAGATCTTTATGGATGAAATGGAGCTGCAACCAGAATTCGTAAATCCTGCAAGTAATGCATCCAACTATGTTGATATTAAATCGCAAGCAATTAACTTGGGAGTTTATATTAGTGATTTTGCATATTTAAGCGCAATCGATGATAGTGCCGATGAGCTTGAGTATTTAAGAGTTATTAGAGAACTTACCGATAAAGTAAATCTTTATGGAATAGTTACCGAAGATTTGATCGATAGAATAAACGAAAATTTAATGGTTAAAGATTCTTTAAATAAAATATCTCAGGAACTTTATTATAAAATGTCTCAGGTTTTAGAAAATACAGATCGTAATAATGTTTTGGTGTTAATAGCTTCAGGATCAATAGTTGAGGCGCTTTATCTCGCAGTTAATAATATAGATTTCGACAATTCCGGAGAAGTTGTTAAGAAAATATTTGAACAAAAATTCGTTTTCGATAACTATTACGAATTTGCACAGCAATATTCAGATGATATATATGTTAAAACGGTTTTAAATGAGCTTTCAATTATTAAAGATATGTTCGACCACATGAGTTATAATGAATCTGATATTAAAGTAAGCAAAAGTGCAGATAATATTATCATTATTGAAGGTGGCAAAGAAATTATTGTAACAAAAGAAGCTTATTTAGGATTTAGGGAGAATATAACCAACGTAAGAACACTGTTAGTAAGTATTTCAAAGTCGATAAATTAGTATTAAAGGATTCCGTATATTTGATTGATAATAGTAAAAATAATTATTATGGCTCATTTTAAAAAGATATATTTCATTGTTATAGCAATATTAATTTCTGTAGTAGCTCATGGTCAACGTTGCGATGGCTATCATAAAACAGGCGATTGTAGAATTTACAGAATGGATGGTTTTGAAAACTATGGACAGGCAAGAAGCGCCTTAGTTGAGGTGAAAAAAACTGCAACTTTTAAAGCTGTGTTTTATGGACAAAGAGACTATAAAGTGGTATTATGTACAGATTATGGATATTATCCTATTCATTATATAATAAGTAACGCAGATACAAAAGAAATTCTTTACGATAATAAAGAAGACGATTATGTTGAGTCAGTTGGGTTTACGATTGATAAAACTCAAAATCTTATTTTTGAAATAACATTGTTAGCTGAAGATATTAAACCAAAAGATGCATTTGATTTAAGAGTTTGTACTGGGGTTAATATTTATTGGAGAAAAGTTCCAAGAATGGGATTTTAAGTTGGTTTTATGCTAAAATATTTATATTTATTTTTAATCGCCATAACTTATTTTAATTCAGAAGCTCAAAATTTAGTTCCTAATTTTAGTTTTGAAGAATTTGTCGATTGTCCTGATGAAGTAACAGTTTATTCAGATAAAACTCTAATTCCAAATTGGTATTTACCTACAAGAGGTACATCAGATTATTTTAATGCATGCACAATCCATCAGGTAAATGTTCCCGACAATATTATGGGAAGTATGTTAGCACTTGATGGAAATGCATATGCAGGATTAGTGTTAATTGAACGACCACCATCAAAAGTTAAAATGAAGAAACCCCTTCATTATAGAGAATATTTGCAATCTGAGTTAAAGCAACCATTGAAAGCAGGTATGTTGTATAGTTTTAAATTTTATTTCTCAATTGCATCATATTCTACATACTCGGTAAATAGAATTGGATTATATGTTTCAAAAACTAAAGAAGGTAGTCGCTTAAATTCAAAAGTAATTCAAGTAAAACCACAAATAGAATTGGATACACTCGATTCATATATTGAAAGGGACTATTGGTATCAAGTATGTGATACTTTAAGGGCAAACGGTGGTGAAAAATATATTACAATTGGTAATTTCTACGATGATTATAATACAGACATCGAAGAATTAGATTATTCAATTTACAGAGGAACAATACAGCAAACTATTATTGAAAATAAAATCGCTTATTATTACATTGATGTTGTTTCGGTTACCGAAGTGTCTGATTCTACAGTAAATTATTGTGACGATAGATATTTAATTAAGAATAAGGATTAAACTAGTTTAATTTTTAGTTTATTTACTTGATTCTTATAAGTTCTACTAACTGGAATAATATTATCACCAATCTTTATTTCTTGACATTTAAACTCATCTATTTTATTAATTGCAACTAAAAATGATTTGTGAATTCTTATGAATAGACTTTGAGGTAGTTTATCTAATAATTTGTTAAAGCTCATTAAGGTTAAAACTCTAGTATCTTTAAGATTTATTGCTAAATAATCTTTCATTCCTTCTATATAAAGAATATCATCAATAAAAATTTTAACAATATTTCCACTGCTTTTCACGTGAATATGTTCTTTTTCATTAGAACTATTATTATCTGAACACGCAATAGCTTTGTCTTTTATTAGTGAATAAACTTTTTCAATAGCTACTAAGAATCGATCAAACTGAATTGGTTTCAATAAATAATCACTTACGGCAAATTCATAACTTTTTAATGCATACTGATCAAATGCAGTTGTCATTATCACATATGGCTTATTTGATATTTTACTCAAAAAATCAAAGCCATTAGTTTCTGGCATTTCTATATCCAGAAAAATTAAGTCTATTGGATTAGATTCAATAGATTTAAAAGCATCTTTTGCATTGTCAAATGTGTTATGTAATTCTAAAAAGTCAACTCTTGAAATAAATCGTTTAATTTTATTAAGTGCTAAAACTTCATCATCAATCGCAATGCAACTTATTTTCATTTTTCAAAGATTTTAAGATCAACCGAAAACTCATTGTTTAAGTTATTAATCAAAAGAGAATAAGAGTCTGGGTAAAGTAAGTCTAGTCTCCGTTTAAGATTTTTTAATCCTATTCCATTTTTATTTTTGTTTTCTATTCCGTTAGTAAAAGTGTTCATTGTTTTAAGTTCAATATAATTATTGCTAAAAGAAAAACATATGAGTATTCCTGGAGATTTAGCCTTTCTATTAACATATTTAACTGCATTTTCAATAATCGGAATAAACAATAACGGCGAAATTTGTTTTGAATACAGATCTCCCTCAAAAGTGCATTTAATAAAATTTTTGTCTTTGAAACTAAAACGGATAAAATCTAAATAGTTTTTAATAAATTCTATTTCTTTATTTAAGGGGACTGTCTTTTTTTCTGATTTTTTTAATACATATCTTAAAATTTCAGATAAAAGAAATATTGCTTTGGACGCCTTTTCCTGATTTTCAAAAATTAACTCATCAATGTTATTTAATGAATTGAATAAAAAGTGTGGATTAATTTGATTTCTTAAATATTTAAGTTCTGTTTCCATTTGATTCATGCTAATATCGGCAGTTCGGAGTTGATTAATAACATTAAGTTTAATGTATTTTATAGTTGCTGCCATACCTGTAATGCTAATTAATGCAAAAACAGAATTTGAGAATTGTTCTTTGATAGTAATTTGAGGTACAAATAAATTTAGTTTTGGTAATAAAATGTATGTTACAAAAGCTGATACTGAAGTTAAAAAAATGATAATTATAACTAAACCAAAAATAAATGTTAAAACTTTAAACTTAGAAAGAAATTTGGGAAGTAAAACATATAATACCAAATAAACTGCAAGTATGTCTTGGGGTAAATAAAACAAATTGATTTTTAAAATATGAAAGAAATGCCCTGTATGGAATGCCTGAAAAAGAGTATAATAAAGTAAGATGCATAACCAAAAAAAGATGTGAGATACTATACGATTGTTAAAAATATACAGGGTTCTCATAGACGTATTTAATAAATATCAGTATAAAGATATTGTAAATCTTATCTATATAGTATGTCATATATCTAATATTTTAGGTAGTTTGTATAAAATTGATAATATCAGTAGAATGTTCTCTTTTGGTAAATTTCCATCAATACATTGTTTATAGACTTTTATAAATAAAAGATTTATGATTTATCTTCACTTTTGCGCAATCCGTTATAGAAACATTTTTAATATTAAATAATTAATGTTAAATTCGATCTACAATTTAATGATGAGAAAAATTAAAATGAATTTGAAGTGGATATTAAGAGGAGAAGGGGTTTAATATATCCTATTATTTTAGGATTTGTTGTAAGCATTTTGGTAATATTTATTATCTCTAAAAGAATGCCACGAGTTGGTGTGCAAAAAATTGAAGAGTTAACATTAAGTAATAATGCAGAAATATATTATTCCGATATAAGCAATAATGGTAATTGTGAGAAGATACATTATTATCATTACGATAAAGTATTTCAACCAACATTATATTTATACGATACATATGATGATTTTAAAGCTCTTTGGAATTTTTTTGAAGCACCATTAAATAGTTATAATGTTTATTTTGGAGATATAAATAATGATAGTATTAAAGAATCATTTGTATTTACACAACAAGAAGATTCTGTTTTCCTCTATATTCTTGACAATGAAAATTCTAGTGAGTTTATAAAGAATAGATTATTTATTACTAAAATTGAAAACGATTCTGTAAATCCAACTATTGATTTGATTGGATTTTATGATTTAAATTCAGATAAAAATAATGAGTTTCTTTTTTATATTGATAATGGTCATCCTTGGTTATCATGTAATATCTTTGCATACGATTTAATTAATAATATTTTATCTAAATCGTCCAATGTAAATTCTAGTATTACTAAACCAATTATCGTCGATGATTTGAATTTAGACAATAAATTAGAGATTTATATTTCAACATTATCAGCTAGTACAATAGGAAATAGTCAACAATCTCAATTTATTGCATTCGATAATAAATTAGAGTACTTGTTTCAACCAATATCATTTATTGGCAATTCATCAATGGTTACAATAGGTAAAATACAATCAGATGATGAGAATCAAATAGCAGTTTTAAATAGCAGTATAATAGACAACGTGTGTTATAATAATTTAATGCTTTTTAATTCTAATGGAGTGAAGATTAAAGAGAAATTAATTGACTTTAAAGCTAAACTGGAAATTATTAATACCTATGAGAATGAACTATTACTATTTTCAGGTTATGATTTCTTAAAAATTAATAATGAGTTAGATAAAGAAAATACATATAAAGTATCTAAGAAATTACCCGCAAAATTAATACTAAATGAAGATATAAATGGGGATAATAAGAAAGAGTTCATCTTAAAAGATACAAAATCAATAATTATATTAGATGACAATTTTAGAAATAGATCTAGTATTGATATTCCAGAAAACGGATTTATAAATTCTATGGTTTATTTAGAAGGAGGGAAAGCTAAGTACTTCACAATACAAATAGATAATAAATGGTATATGTTAGAATATCTAAGAAGTGAGGCCTTCTTCAATAGTTATTTATTTTATATATCAGTATTTATTATAATTTCTCTTATTATAGTTTTAATTACGAATTTATTTAAAAGGAAACTTAACTTAAGAAATCTCTTTGTAAAGGAGAATAATGAAGAATTATTATATCAAGAGCTAGAAAAAAACCTGGAAGAAGGAAAATCTAATATCAATAATATTCAATATCAAATTGGTGATAAGAAAAATGCTATTATTGAAAAAGAGAAAGAAGAGATTAAAAAATATTCGGAACAATTAAAAAATGCAAGTAAGAGTAAATTATCTGAATTCGAAAAAAATATCAAAGATGTAATTGATTCAACTCAAGTAAGTATACCTCAAATCAAGTTTTACCCAAATGAAGAATGGGAAAATTTAAATAAAGTTTTAAAGATTGATTTATTAAAAATAATTAAAGAGCAAATAATTTGGATTAAGGAGCATGTTAGTCCTGATATTGATATTAATACCCAGATAATCAATCATAAAGATTATATTAATATTGTAGTAGAGGTTGATAATATTCTTTTAGAAAAGGAGTTGTTAAAACCTTATGACACCTTGCATAGATATATTAAAGATATAAAAGGTAGTATTGAAATAATTCATTTTGCAGAATTAGGAACAATTATTAATACAATAATTCCAGTAAAAAGTAAAGAGCAAGATAAAAATTCATCTCAGGAAAGAATTCGTATAATTTTGGCAGAAGATCATGATGTATCATTATTTGGATTGATGTCTTTGTTTAAAACGAAGAAGGATATAGAAGTAGTTGGTATGGCCAAAAATGGTATGGAGGTATTAAAGATGTTAAAATCGAAAAGTACAGATATAATTATTACGGATATCTCGATGCCTGGAATGGATGGAATAGAACTGTCTGAAAAAATTAAAACTGATTATCCTGATATTAAAGTTATTGTTTTTACAATGTATTTAGAAAATTGGTTTATTGAGCAATTAATTAATAATGGAGCTATGGGTTTTGTTTCAAAAAACTCTAAAATTGTTGAATTAGTTGGTGCAGTTAGGAATGTATATGAAGGTAATAATTATTACTGTCCACAATTTAAATCTAAGTTTGGATTCAACGGAAAAAGTATTGAAACAAAATTGGATTCTTTAACAAAGAATGATCACAAAATAATGAAATGCTTTGCAAATAATATGACAAAGAAACAAATGGCAAAGGAATTACTTGTGAATGAGGAGTCTTTGGAATCTTTGGTAGCAAATATTTTATTGAAATTAAATGTTGGTGACGAAGATGAAATTGTAAGAATTGCCAAAAAACAAAAATATATTTCTGAATAATTCATATATTTAACTTTATTTTATTGTTTTGACCTAAATTTGTATGCTGATTATATATAAATTTATGGTGGATTTAGAGGGTAGAATAATTAAATTTATTCAGAATCAAGAATTTAGCAAGGCAGAGAATTTGTTAAATGAAGAAATAAATAAAGATTCTGAAAATGTAAAATGGTTGACTTTAAGAGGAGATTTGTTTTATAAAAAACAAAAATTCCCTGAAGCATTAAACGACTATAATAAAATATTAAAGATTGATAAGAATAATAAACTTATTAAGTCAAAAGTAGAAATGATAAAAGAAATATTAAAATTTGAAGCTGTAGACATTTTTGCATCAACAAATTTAAATAACGACCCTTGGCTAGATTAATAATATGCAACTAAACTATCACTCAACAGCGCAAGATCAAGGTTTTATAAGCCGAATTTTTCTTTTTCTTAAAAGAAATTATTGGTTGTATTCTCTTGAAGTTCTTTTAGTGTTATTATTAGCCTTACCTCCATATCATTGGAATGAGATTAAAGTTATCATATTAATAGTAGCTACTATAATAATTAGAGATATTACAATTTTACGTTTTAGTTATAAGCATCTAGGTAAGTTTGTAGCAAAAGGAAATGAAGTATTTATTGGAATAATTTATGGAAGTAAAATACGTAAAGAGCTAAATGAATGGCTTCCAGAACTTGACCTTGAGATTAGATATAGATTTGGAGTGCCCGTTCTATATATTATAAAAGGTAATGAGGTGTTGTTTAAACAATATTCTTTTGGCGTGTGGTCACTTCAAAAAATGACAGAGTTTGTTAATTCCTTTTATGACTACAAAAAGGAACAAGCATTGTGGAAAATGTTTAAAGGGCAATAGTAAATTTCACATGATTAAAAATTCTTATTTTCTCGATAATCTAAAGTTTATTGATAAATCTTGGAGTTCTTTTCTTACAAAAGAGATAATCTCTGAATTAAAAGAGATTGAATCTAAAATTGATATTTCAAAGAAGGATTTTACTCCTAGTTCACAAAATGTATTGAGATTTTTTACTAAACCATTAAATGAAGTTAAAGTAATAATATTAGGGCAAGATCCATATCCTCAAAATGGAGTTGCAACGGGAAGAGCATTTGAAGTTGGAACATTGAATTCGTGGAACGATAAGTTTAGCAATGTGTCTTTAAAGAATATTATTCGATCAATATATTTTGCTTATAATAATAAGTACTTAAAATATAGTGAGATAAAAAAAGAAATAGGATTATATTTTCAACTGGCTTCACCCGATAAATTATTTATTGAATGGGAAAAGCAAGGAGTGTTACTTCTTAATACATCATTTACTTGTAAAGTAGGAGAATCTAATAGTCATGAGAAATACTGGAGAAAGTTCACAAATTTACTATTAAATTTTATAGCTGATTCAAATAAGGATATCACATGGTTTTTATGGGGGAATAATGCAAAAGCCATAGTTAATGGAATTAATATAAAGATTAAAATTGAATCAATGCACCCAATGATGTGTTACAACAAAGAGGGGAGAGATGATGATTTTCTTTATGGAGAAATAAATTGTTTTAAAGAAACACAATCAAAAATAAACTGGTTAGGTTAATTTTTCCTGAACATAACTCTGAATTTGAAAATTGAATAATTCAATTAGTTTAAGTAATATCTGATTTTCAGGATTAAAGGTGTCATTGTCAATAGTTCTTAACGGTAACACTTTCAGAGAAGTTCCACTAATAAATACAGAATCAATTTCTGATATTTCTGAGCTATGAATTTTCCTTTCATTAATTTTAATATTGTTTTTTGAGCATAACTCAATTACATTTTTTCTAGATATACCCATTAATATATCTGAATTTGGAGGAGTGTAAATTGTATCTCCTTTAATAAAGAAGACATTAGATCTACTTCCTTCAGTTATAAATCCATCGTCATCAAGTAACAAAACTTCAAAAAATTTGTTTTCAGAAATTATATTATTTGCTTTTAACCTAGCATTAGTATTTAATATCTTTGCATTTGGATTTGTTCTGGTTGCTCTACAAAGACCTGATTTAACGCCTGTTTTTATTTCCTGTTCCGATGGAAAGTAATGTTGAGTAAAGTATATCAATATGTTTTTTTCAATGTTCATTTTGTTTGTATTAAAATGAACTACAATTTTAATCTTACCTTGTTTTATTTTATTCTTTAAAATTAATTGTTCTATTAAAGTTTCAAAATCGCAATAACTTTCATCAATATTTAAGTTTGATAATTCAGCTGAATAAAAGAGTCGATTTAAATGATCTTCAAGAAAAACTGGAATACCTTGTTCAATTCTAATTACTTCATATATCGATGTTCCATCTTTAAGAATCTCTTCATTAAAATTAGAACTTTCAATAAGCTTAAAATTATGTATATAGTAACCGTTAATACATTCCATTTTTATCTTTTTTAGAGCTTAAATGTAATAATACTAACTATAAATACGTATTAATTAATAATGTTTAAAAGTAGTTTTTTTACTTAATTGAGCATTAGATGTTCGTTACTGAACAATAAATGTACATATACGGGCATGTTGGATTGATTAAACATAACGGGCTGCATAATGTAATGATTAGATTATTAGAATTATATGAGCTTTGGTATGAAACTTGAAACTTATGAATAATACTTAAAAAATATGTTTTACTTATGATTGAACTTCAGGGATTGCATAAATCATATATAACGGGAAATAACAAATTGCATGTTTTAAAAGGACTCGATTTAACAATTGAGCAAGGAGAATTAGTTTCGATTATGGGTTCTTCGGGTTCAGGAAAATCAACATTGCTGAATATTCTTGGAATTTTAGATTCATACGACCAAGGTTCATACAAGTTAAATAATACATTAATGAGTAACTTGACTGAAAAGAAGGCTGCTCATTATCGAAATAATTTACTTGGATTTGTTTTTCAATCGTTTAATTTAATTTCATTTAAAAATGCTGTTGAAAATGTTGCTCTTCCTTTATATTATCAGGGAGTGAGTAGGAAAAAAAGAAACAAAGTAGCATTGGAGTATTTAGATAAAATGGGTTTAAAAGATTGGGCAGAACATATGCCAAGTGAGCTGTCGGGAGGACAAAAACAACGTGTTGCAATTGCACGCGCTATGATTAGTAAACCTAAAGTGATTCTTGCTGATGAGCCAACTGGAGCTTTGGATTCTGCAACTTCAATTGAAGTTATGGAATTGTTTCGTGAAATTAATAAAGATGGGATAACAATGATTATTGTTACTCACGAACAAGATATCTCTGAAAAAACAGACAGAATTATTCATTTAAAAGATGGTATAATTGAGTTTGAACATAAAGCAAAAAAACTAGTTTATGTTTGATATTGATAAGTGGCAAGAGATATTTGCAACAATAAGGAAGAATAAACTTCGCACTTTTCTTACTGGTTTTAGCGTAGCCTGGGGAATATTTATGCTTATTATATTGTTAGGATCGGGTCGTGGATTAGAAAATGGAGTAAGAATTCAGTTCGAGAGAGACGCTACAAATAGTATCTGGATCTATCGGGGTCAAACAAGTATGCCATATAAAGGATTAAAACCTGGAAGAAGGATACAATTTACTAATGAAGATTACGATTATTCTAAACAAGAGATTAAAAATATTGAAAATCTATCTGCTCGATTAAGTGTGTTTAGACAAAGAAATATTTCATACAAAAGCGAGTATGGAAATTATGATATTGTAGCTGTTCATCCAGGTACAAAGGTTTTGGAAAATGTGGAAATTATTGAAGGGCGTTTTGTAAATGATATTGATGTTAAAGCTAGTCGAAAGGTTGTTGCAATAAGTACTGATGTTAAGAAGGCTTTGTTTAAAGAAGAAGAATTCCTTGGGAAATATATTAAAATAAATAATATTCCCTTTAAAGTTATTGGATTATTTGAAGATAGCTCAGAACGTGATAATCAGCGTGTATATATATCAGTTTCAACAGCACAGAAAGTATTTACTGGCGGAAATGAAATTCATAACCTTGCTTTTACAACCGGCGATGCAACAATGGAAGAGAGTATGAAAATTGAAAATGATATTCGAAGTAAATACTCTATTCGACACAAGTTTGATAAAAATGATCAACGCGCACTCTTCATTAATAATAATGTTGAAGAATATGAAAAGTTCCAGAATTTATTTGCAGGAATCCGTCTTTTTGTATGGATAATAGGTGTAGGAACCATAATTGCGGGTATAGTAGGGGTTAGCAACATAATGTTAATTGTTGTAAAAGAACGAACGAAGGAAATAGGCATAAGAAAAGCGATAGGAGCAACTCCTGGATCAATTATTGGACTAGTTTTATTGGAATCGATATTGATTACTGCATTTGCAGGTTACGTTGGTCTTGTTTTAGGAGTAGGCTTATTAGAATTAATATCGCCTCATATTCAATCTGAATTTTTTACAAATCCAGAAGCTGATTTTAGAATAGCAGTAAGTGCAACAATTTTATTAATAGTTTCGGGTGCTATTGCAGGATTTGTACCTGCAAGAAAAGCTTCAAGTATTAAACCAATCGAAGCATTAAGAGATGAGTAGTTTTCAGATTATCAAAAAATATTGAAATGATTGATATAGATAAATGGAAAGAGATAATTAATACCTTGAGAAGTAATAAGGTTAGAACTTTTTTTACAGCCTTTGGAGTCTTTTGGGGTATATTTATGCTCATAATAATGCTTGGTTCTGGAAATGGTTTGCAAAATGCTATTTATCAAAATATGGGAGATTTTGCAACTAATAGTTGTTTTATGTGGACACAACAAACGAGTGTTGCTTATAAAGGTTTTCCTCGAGGACGATCTTATCGTTTTAATAATGGGGATACTGAAGCATTATTAAAGAAAATACCCGAATTGAAAGATTTATCTCCACGATTACAAGGACGTGGTGGTGATGGCTCTAATAATGCTGTTCGTGGAAGAAAAACGGGTGCTTTTACTATCTTTGGCGATTATCCTGCATGGAATAGAATAGATCCGATAAAAATTACCTCTGGAAGATTTATAAATGATCTGGATATAAAGAATAATAGGAAAGTTGTGGTAATTGGTAAAAGGGTGGTTGAAGTTCTTTTTGAGCCTGACGAAAATCCCTTAGATCAATATATAAAAATTAATGGTGTATATTTTAAAGTTGTTGGAGTATTTAAATCAAAGAAAGGCGGACAGCAAGCTGAACGCGAAGAACAAAATGTTCATATGCCATTTACTACTTTACAAAGAATCTATAATTTCGGAGAGGATGTTGGTTGGTATGCAATGACAGCAAGTGATGAAGTTCCTGTCGGAGTTGTTGAAGAAAAAGCAAGAGGAATTTTAAAAAGAAGACATTCCATTGCACCTGATGATGAAAGAGCTGTTGGAGGTTTCAACGTATCAAAGGAGTTTAAAAAAATGCGAGGATTATTCGCTGGAATAAATGGATTAATATGGATTGTTGGTATAGGAACACTTCTCGCGGGAGTGATTGGTGTGAGTAACATTATGCTAGTAATTGTTAAAGAACGAACAAAAGAAATAGGTATACAACGTGCTATAGGAGCAACTCCTGCAAATGTTATATTACAGATAATTAATGAGTCAGTTTTTTTAACTTCTATTGCAGGTTCTCTTGGACTTGTTTGCGGATTTTGGCTGGTTGAACTCATAAATTTTATATTAGAATCAAGTAACTCAAGTTCTGAAATGTTTAAAAATCCAGAAGTAGACTTTAGTATTGCTATTTCAGCACTGATAATATTGATATTCGCAGGAATTTTTGCAGGATTAATACCAGCAAAAAGAGCTGTAAGTATAAAACCTATTGATGCTTTAAGAACTGAATAATTTATAATAATCAAAATAAATATGAAAAAAGTATTTAGAATCATTTTGTTAATAGTAATAATTGGTGCCTTTGTTGCAACGATTTATTTCTTATATCAAAAATCAAAAAAGGAACCCGTTGTTTTTGAAACCGAAAATGCATTTATAACCGATATAATTAAGAAAACGGTTGCTACAGGATCGGTTGTACCACGTAAGGAAATTGAAATTAAACCTCAAGTATCTGGAATCATTGAAGCTGTTTATATCGAACCTGGCGATGTTGTAAAAAATGGGGATTTAATTGCTAAAGTTCGAATCATTCCTAATATGATCAATTTGAATAATGCAGAAGCGCGATTAGATCAAGCAAAAATAGATTTTGAAGATGCCAAATTAGTACATGAAAGACAAAAGAAAATATTTGATGAAGGTGTTATTCCTGCAGCAGAATTTCAACAATATGAAATTGCTATGAATAGATCTAAATCTGAATTGAATGCTGCTGAAAATAATTTGCAGTTAATTAAAGAAGGTGTAACTAAAAATTCAGAAAATACAACAAATACTTTAATACGTTCAACTATCGAAGGTATGGTCCTAGATGTACCTGTTGAGCAAGGGAACTCTGTAATTGAAAGTAATACTTTTAATGCGGGAACAACTATTGCAGTTGTAGCTGATATGGGAGAAATGATTTTTGAAGGAAAGGTGGATGAAACTGAAGTTGGAAAAATAAAGACTGGAATGAATCTTTTACTTACTATAGGAGCAATTGAAGAAACTAAGTTTAATGCTTATTTAGAGTATATATCTCCAAAAGGTATAGAAGAAAATGGGGCTATACAGTTTGAAATAAAAGCAGCGGTTGAATTACAAAAGGATTTCTTTATTCGTGCAGGATATAGCGCGAATGCAGATATTGTATTAGCACGGAAAGATAGTGTTTTGGCTGTTGCTGAAAGCTTACTAATTTTTGATGAAGATTCTGTATTTGTCGAAATTGAAACTGAGCCTCAAGTTTATGATAAAAGGTTGGTTAAGATTGGATTATCGGATGGAATTAATATTGAAGTACTATCTGGATTAACAAAAGATGATAAAATAAAAATTCCATTATAGGAATAAATTAATTGATATTTTGAGCCCGGGATTTTATCTCGGGCTTTTTTTAAATTATTTATGGGGTATCACTACTCAAAGATGTGTTCAGATTTTGAACTTTGTTAAATATTATTACATTTGTTTACATAACAAAAATAATTACAAAAGAAACCTATTTTTATGCAACAATTAAATGATTTCTTTCAATTCCTTCATAGTTTTTTGGGGGGACACGAGTGGTTTGTGTTTTTTTTAGTTGGTACAGGATTATTCTTCACACTTTATTTAAAATTTCCACAATTAAGATATTTTAAGCATGCAGTAAGGATCGTAAGAGGAAAGTTTGATAAAAAAGAAGACAAAGGAGATACTTCACATTTTCAAGCTTTAACAACAGCTCTTTCTGGGACTGTAGGAACAGGTAATATAGCCGGTGTTGCATTTGCAATATTTATGGGAGGTCCGGCAGCTTTGTTTTGGATGCTAGTTACTGCATTTTTTGGAATGACAACAAAGTTTGTTGAAGTAACATTGTCTCATAAATATCGTGATTTTGATGCAAAAGGAATGGTAGCAGGTGGTCCAATGTATTACATGAAAAAAAGATTAAATATTAATCTTAAAAACGGTAAGGTAATTAAAACCGGAAAATGGTTAGGAATCTTTTTTGCCGCTGCAACAATTCTTTCTTCTTTTGGATCAGGAAGTATGCCACAGATTAATAGTATAACAGATTCGGTACTAGCTACTTTTGGAATTGATAGATGGATTACAGGAGCAGTACTTGCTGTTATTTTAGGATTTGTAATTATTGGAGGTATAAAAAGAATAGCTAAGGTAACTGAGCGATTAGTTCCAGGCATGGCATTGATATATTTGATAGGTGCTTTTGCTGTTATTATTACGAATTACCAAAATATAATACCTTCTTTTGGTGCTATATTTTCAAATATTTTTACTGGACAAGCAGCTATTGGAGGATTTTTAGGTGCAAGTTTTGCATTTATGTTTAATCAAGGTGTAAATCGCGGATTATTTTCTAATGAAGCAGGGCAGGGTTCTGCACCAATTGCTCACTCCGCTGCTCGTGCTCATGAACCTGTTTCTGAAGGAATGGTTGCAATTTTAGAACCTTTTATTGATACTATTATAATTTGTACAATTACAGGTTTAGTGTTGTTATCCTCTGGAGTGTGGAATGAAAAATTTGATAATCAATTTCAAAAAACTGATATGATCATATTTGCTGATTCTTATAATGGAGAGGTAAAAGAAGATCAAGAAGCAATTTTAAATCATTTATTAAAGAAAAATGCGTTACCGTTATTTAATGGTGAGCTAGCTATTTTAGAAGGTGAAATTCAAAATGATTTAACTATTATACATGCGAGATCAATTGCAGAGAATATCAAGGTTTATTTGAATGATGAATTATATAATGGAGGTGTACTAATAAACGATGGTAAAATTGTAGATGAAGAATATAATGTAACCTTTATGGGAGAATCTTTAATTCACAGTGCTCCTTTAACCGCAAGAGCGTTTACCCGAAGTTTCTTTGGAGAATGGGGTAAGTATATTGTTTCCATTGGATTGTTACTTTTTGCATTCTCAACTGCAATTTCATGGTCGTATTATGGCGACAGATCTGTAACTTTCTTATTTGGGGCTAAGTATGTTGTATTTTACAGATTGTTTTATGTGGTAGGTTTCTTTTTTGCAGGATTTACAGATACTACGATTATTTGGAATTTATCCTTGTTAACAGTTGTTTTTATGGCTATTCCAAACTTGCTTGGAATCTTATTGTTGAGGAAAGAAGTAAGATCTACAATAAAGAATTATTGGGTAACATTTAAAGAAGAAAATCCGGATGTTAAAATACCTGAGAAAGTATAATAATATAAAACTCATTCAAATCTGAATGAGTTTTTTTATGGTTTAAATCCAAATATTAAGATATCATCAACTTGTTCATGTTTATTTCCCATCCATTTTTTAAGATTTAAATCGATTAAATCTTTTTGGATTATAAGTGGCTTTTTATAAATGTCAAGTAATAAATGTTTAAATCTGCGCGAGCGATATTTTTTTCCTTCATCTCCACCAAATTGATCTGCAAAACCGTCTGAAAATAAATAGAACATATCCTTTTCTTCGTACTCAATTTCATTATTTAGAAATGGGATTTCAATAGGGGTAATTCCAATTGGATTTCGAGTAGGTTTATATTCAATTAACTTATTCTTTCGTAACAGATATAGAGGAGCATTGGCACCTGAATATTGTATAATCTTTTTCTTGTGATCTATTACACATAGGGCAATATCCATCCCATTATTGTGCGAATAATCTTCATCTGTATGATTAAGAGTTTCTTTTAATTCATGTCGTAATACCTCAAGTGCTTGATTGGCTTTTTTTATTTCTTTTCGCCTAACAATTTCGTTTAATAATGAAATTCCAATAACACTCATAAACGCACCGGACACACCATGTCCTGTGCAATCTGCAGCCGCGATTATTGTATAATCATTTATTTTTTTTGCCCAATAAAAATCTCCACTTACAATATCTTTAGGAATATAATAAATAAAATGGTTAGGAATTATTTTATCTAAAAGTATCTTTTCTGTAAGTAAAGCTGTTTGTAAGCTTTTAGCATATTGAATACTATCAGTAATTTGAGCTTTCTGATACATCAACTTATCACGTTGAGACGTATTAATAATTTTCTCTTCTCTATAACTTTTTACTAATACGGAAACCACAAAATAGATAAGAATAAAAGAGAATAAAAATGTAATGGTTACATCGTAGAATCTGATAAAATCACTTTCGTAAGGAATTATAAGTTGTGGATATAGCTTTTCTATTGTAAACAGTGAAACAAGATTTAACAAGAAAAATGTTATTACAATAAAACGAATCTTCTTTTCCGTAATAATTACAAATAAAACCAATCCAACCAGATAAACAAAAATCACAGGTCCATCCGATCCAGCATTAAAAAACCAGACAACCGACATAACAATTAAAGAATATACAATATATGGAATTATAAGTAATTTGTAGATTTTCTTTTTACGGGATATATAATAAAATGCAAAAAGAATAAAACTTGAGATGAGTGTAAATATTATTAATTTAATATTTAAGCCTAATGCTATATTAGTTATTGTGGCAAAACAAGCAGCAAGTGCAGAGAATAAGCTTACAGAATTAAAAAATCGGTGTTCAAGACTGTAATGCTCACGATTACCGAATAATAAATCTGTATAACTGTATTGATCTGAATGGTTAGAATCCGAAATATAGTTTGTCATTCTTTTTAACTAAAAATAAAGCTGGAATAACATTTTAAATTCCAGCAATAAGCTTAGCTAATTTAAATAAATATAATAAAACTTCAAATCAAAATAATTGATATATTGATAGATAACGTATTTAAGGGTGTGAAGTGTACTATTTTGTTTACAAGTTGTGTTTATCGTTTTTCGAGAAGAACAATATTTTCTACATGAAAGGTATGTGGAAACATGTCAACCGGTTGCACTTTTGTAACTTTATAATGTTCGTCTAATAAATTAATATCTCTTGCCTGAGTTGCAGGATTACAACTTACATACACAATTTTATTTGGTGATGCCTTTATAATTGTATAAACAACATCTTTATGCATCCCAGCTCGTGGAGGATCAGTGATAATTACATCTGGAGTGCCATGTTGATTTATAAATTCCGTATTTAATAAATCTTTCATATCGCCTGCATAAAAATCGGTATTTGATATACTATTAATCTCAGAATTTACCTTAGCATCCTCAATTGCCTCAGGTACATATTCTATTCCAATAACCTTCTTTGCTTTTCTGGCAACAAAATTGGCAATAGTTCCTGTTCCTGTATATAAATCATAAACAATCTCATCTCCGGTAAGATTTGCACATTCTCTCGTTTTTGAATAAAGATTATATGCTTGTTCAGAATTCGTTTGGTAAAATGACTTTGGACCGATTTTAAATTTTAAATCTTCCATTTGTTCATAAATGAAATCGTTTCCTTTAAATAGAATTACATTTTGATCTGTAATTGAGTCATTTGCTTTAGCATTAACAATATACATTAGTGAAGTGATCTCAGGGAATTTTTCACTTATATGATTTAGCATATTTTTTATTGTGTCTTCATCATTCCAATAAAAAACAGGAATAACCATTAGTTCTTTAGTTGTTGATGTTCTAATAATCAAATTTCGAAGAAGTCCTTCTTGATTTCTTATATCGAAATAAGAAAGTTGGTGATCATCTGCATACTTTTTAAATTCAAGTCGGATTGCATTTGATGGCTCATCTTGTAAATAGCAGTTTTTGATATCAACAATCTTATCCCAAATTTTAGGAACATGAAAACCTAAAGCGTTGTTTCGATCTAATTCATCTTGTGTATCTATCTCATCCTTTGTTAACCAACGTTTATTAGAAAAAGTAAATTCAAGTTTGTTGCGATAAAATTTTATTTTTTCTGATGGGAGAATTTTTTCAATTTCAGGTAAGTCTACTTTAGCAATTCTTTCTAAATTATCGATAACCTGTTGATGTTTATATTTTAATTGTTCCTCATAAGGTAGGTTTTGCCATTTACATCCACCACAAACACCAAAATGTTCACAAAAAGCATCCACTCTTATATCCGAATATTTATGGAATTTAATTGGAATGGCTTCCATAAAACTTTTTCTCTTTTTAATAACCTGAATATCCACAATATCACCAGGAACAACTCCTGTTATAAATATTACTTTACCATCAGTTTTTGCAATTGCTTTACCCTCTGCTGCTACATCAATTATTTCAATATTCTCAATTAATGGTAACGATTTTCTTTTTCTTCCCACTGTATCAGTTTTTAAAATTTTTACAAAGATATAATTAAATGTTTATGCATAATTATTATTAAGAAATTAGCTTGTAGTTAAAATGTTGTTTATTAAATTTTATCTTTGCGAAAATTATTTTTAGTATGATTTCTGTAGATCAATTAACTATTGAATTTGGAGGTTTCCAATTATTTAAAGATGTTTCATTTGTAGTTAATCCAAAAGACCGAATTGGTCTTGTTGGAAAAAATGGCGCTGGGAAATCAACTTTGCTTAAAGTATTTATGGGTATTCAGCCGTCTACAAAAGGATCGGTAACAGTACCGTCTGATATAAGCTTAGGCTATTTGCCACAGAATATGGTATGTAGAGATAGTCGAACTGTTTTTGATGAAGCAAGAGAAGCATTTTCAGAAGTACTTAAATTAGATGAAGAAATAAAGAAAATTAATTCTCAGCTTACCGACAGGACCGACTATGAATCACCTGAGTATCTTAAATTAATTCATAAATTAACAGATGCAAGTGATCGATATCAAATATTAGGAGGAGGATCGATTGAGGCGAATATTGAACAAACATTATTAGGTTTAGGATTTAAATCTACAGATTTTAAACGTCAAACATCTGAGTTTAGTGGCGGTTGGAGAATGCGTATTGAGTTGGCAAAGATTTTATTACAAAAACCCAAGGTTTTACTACTTGATGAGCCAACAAATCATCTGGATATTGAAGCGATTCAATGGTTTGAAGATTTTTTAAAAGATTATCCTGGTGCTGTTGTACTTATTTCACATGATAGAGCTTTTTTGGATAATATCACAAAGCGAACCGTTGAAATATCTTTAGGAAAGATATATGATTATAATGCAGCTTATTCAAAATTTGAAGTTTTAAGAAAAGAACGTCGCGAACAACAACTGTCGGCATATAAAAATCAACGAAAGTTAATTGAAGAGACTGAAGATTTTATCGAGAGATTTAGATATAAGGCAACAAAAGCAGTGCAGGTTCAATCAAGAGTAAAGCAACTTGAAAAAATTGATCGTATTGAGGTTGATGAAGAAGATAATTCTGCTATGAATATTAAATTTCCTCCGGCACCTCGCTCTGGAGATTTGGTAGTTCGTACTAAAGAAATCACTAAAACTTATGGCGATCTCACCGTTTTTAAAGATATAGATTTAACAGTTACGAGAGGCGAAAAAATTGCATTTGTAGGAAGAAATGGCGAAGGAAAAACAACACTTTCAAAAATTATAGTTGGTGAGCTTGATTATAGTGGTGAATTTAAAATAGGGCATAATGTATCGGTAGGATATTTTGCTCAGAATCAAGATGAGTTGCTTGATGAGAATATAACTGTATTTCAGACCATCGATGATATTGCGGTTGGTGAAGTGCGGTTAAAAATAAGAGATATATTAGGAGCATTTTTATTTAGTGGTGAGGATATAGAGAAGAAAGTAAAGGTTTTGTCTGGTGGAGAACGGTCAAGACTGGCTATGGCAAAATTACTACTTAAACCGTATAACCTATTAGTACTTGATGAACCAACTAATCATTTAGATTTAAGATCGAAAGATATTCTTAAAAATGCATTAAAAAATTTCGAGGGTACATTGATTATTGTATCTCACGATAGAGAGTTTCTAGATGATTTAGTTGAGAAAGTATATGAGTTTAGAGATAAAAAAATAAGAGAGCATCTTGGAGGTATTTATGAGTTTTTGAGAAAACGCAAACTTGAAAACTTAAAAGAAATAGAGCGTAAGGAAAAACAATCTTCTCAATCAAAGGAAAAACAACATTCTGAAAGTAAGCAATCATACATTGAACGAAAAGAGATTGATAAGCAGATTAGAAAAGCTGAAAGTAATGTTCTGCAATCCGAGAATGAAATTGAAAATCTGGAATTGGAGATGGAAAATATTAGTAAAATTTTGTCTGATCCAGAAAAAATGAATGATGATCCTTCTTTATATTCAAAGTACGACGAACTTAAAAAGAAATTAGAAAAAGAAATGCATTCATGGGAAGAACTAACAGAGATTGTTGAAGAATTGAAACAACAAAGATTTTAGGTATATTTATATACTTTTATCCAATTATAATATGGTAAGATTGATTAAATACATTTCTTTAGTTTCTATTGTAATATTTATTATTGCTTGCTCTGGTACAAAGAACTCAACTACTCCACGAAACTTAGAAATGATTTATGATCCATTGAGTTCTTCACTTCATCCTAATTTTCAGGTATACAATATTTTTGAAGACGAATCATTGTTAGCAGGAAAGATTCTTGCAAATGAGTTACTTTATAATAGTGCTAATAACAATAAATTATTGACATCTAGAATCAAGATTCAATATAATCTATATGATTTGGATTCTAAGGATCGTTTAGTTGATAGTTTGACAAGTTTTTTTAGTTTCGAAAAAGCTAAAAGAGATAAGTATCATTATATTGAGATTCCTTTAAAAACAAAGATAGGTCGAAAGTATATTCTTGAAGTAATTACAATAGATCAAAATAGAAATAACCGGCAATATTCTATATTAAAAATAGATCGTACCCAAAAAGTTACTCAACAAAATTTTCTAGTAAAAGATACTCTTGAAGTTGAATTTAATGTTAATCCTGATTTTTATATTAATTCAAAGTTTAGTTTAGAACATTATAATTCTAAGATAGATTCATTTAATGTTTTCTATTTTAAAAAATTTGAGCAAACCCCATTCCCAGCGAATGTAAAAGATACAGTTTTATACAATTTTGTCGATCCTGATACTAGTTGGGTTTGCAATATAGATTCAATGGATTATGAGAATTACATTTCTGAGGGAGTTTATTATTTTACTACGAATGATGTGCCAGTTAATGGGGTGGCTATAAAGCAATTCGGTGAAGATTTCCCAGTTGTTAAAACTCCTCAGGATTTGATTAATCCACTAGCGTATTTCGATTTTAAGGATACAATATCTTATAATGATTCGTTAGGGAAACTAACAAAATTATATGTCGATAATTTTTGGCTCGCTAAAGTAAATAATATTGAAAGATCACGAGATCTAATAAAGTTATTTTATAATCGAGTTGAAAGTGCAAACAGATATTTTTCGTCTTTTGTTGAAGGTTGGCAAACAGATCGAGGAATGATTTATATCGTTTATGGATTACCCGATTATATATTTAAATCGGATGATGAAGAAAAATGGATTTATTCTCCAATAGATTTGGGACCAGGTTTAAGTTTTACATTTGAGTATTACGAAAATCCTTTTAGTTTAAATCATTATATTTTAAAAAGGGATCGATTAAAAGATTCAGGTTGGAATGCTGCAATAAAATTGTGGGAAAACGGTGAAGTTATTTATTATCAAAAATGATTAAGATGAAAGACAAGAAAGATTTTATATTTGGAATAAGAGCAGTAATAGAAGCAATAAATTCTGGCAAGCAAATAGATAAATTAATGATTCGCAGTGGACTTAAAGGTGAACTGATTCAGGAGTTGATGCCTTTAGTAAAAGATCTTCAAATCCCTTTTCAGTATGTTCCTAATGAGAGAATCAATCGGGTTACTATGAAGAATCATCAGGGAGTATTAGCTTTTATTTCTCCAATAGAATTTCAGAATATTGAGAATATTTTACCAAATTTATATGAACAAGGGAAAACACCATTATTCATGATTTTAGATAAAGTTACTGATGTAAGAAATTTTGGTGCAATAACTCGATCAGCAGAATGTGCTGGAGTTGATGCAATTATTATTCCTGAAAAAGGGTCAGCACAAATCTCTGGTGATGCTGTGAAAACATCTGCAGGTGCTCTTTTAAAGATTCCTGTTTGTAGAGTTAGGAATTTAGCAAACACAATTAAGTTTTTCCAAGAAAGTGGAATTCAGATAGTAGCAGCTACAGAAAAGGCAACTGATATGTACTATAAAACAGACTTTTCAATTCCTACTGCTATTTTAATGGGAGCAGAAGATAAGGGTGTTGATATGGAATATTTACGAATTGCTGATCAGATGGTTAAAATCCCAATCTTAGGAGAAATAGAATCTTTAAATGTTTCTGTGGCAGCATCTATATTAATTTACGAAGCGGTTAAGCAAAGGATTAGTTAATTTTTAAAGTTGATGCTAATTTTAGTACTAATGAGACTGTTCAAAAAGCCTCGTTAGTAGTCATTCTGAGCTTGTCGAAGAATTCTTTTTACTTAATAATGAGATATTTCGATAAACTCAATATGACATTCTTAATTTAGAATTTCACTTTTTGGACAGCCTCAACAAGAAGTTAGAATAGGATTTTAAATAATAAGAAGGCTTAAGGTTATGCTATTTTTAAAGTAAACTTAAAAGATGAACCTTGCTTAAATTTACTTTCAACCCAAATTTTACCACCATTTTTTTCAATGAATTCTTTACAAATTATAAGTCCTAGACCAGAACCTTTTTCTCTGTTAGTGCCTGGATTTGAAAAGCTTTGACTGATATCAAAAAGTTTATTAATATTTTTTTCTGAAATACCGGTGCCTGTATCTTTAATTTCTATTTGAACATTGGGAAATTTTACTTCTGCATTTATAGAAATTGAGGAGTTTGGATAAGAAAATTTTAAAGCATTTAATATTAAGTTTCTTAAAACGGTGCTAATCATATTATAATCGGCAAAAACATTTGTGTCGTTTGGAATTTCGACATGCGCAGTTATATTTTTTTCTTGTAATTTAGTTTTAAATATTAATAGAATACTATCGGTTAGCTCTTTTATGTTAAATTTTTCTGGATTTTGTTTTATGCTTCCTGTTTGTGATCTAGCCCATTCAAGTAGATTCTCAAGTAAAGAGTATAACTGCTTCGTCGATAGATTCATTTTCTTTAATAAATCGTGCATATCGTTTGGTTGAAGATTGTTAAAATCTTCAGCAATAAATTCTGTTTGCGTTAGGAATCCTCCAATAGCACCTTTTAAATCATGCGAAATGATTGAAAAGAATTTGTCTTTTGTGGTATTTAAATTATCTAAAATCTTACTCTGTTCGGTAATTTTCTTATTCTTAATTGATAGAAGTTGTAGAGCTTTTTTCTTAGATCTACCCTGAAAGTATAATAAAATAAGCAAAGCAACAAAAACGATAAATGCTAATGAAAGAATAATAATTATTTTACGATTAAATTCATTTTGCTTATTGAGAAATTCTATCTCTTTTTGTTTTTCTTCTGATTCGTATTGGATTTCTAATTCGGCAACTTTTTTTCTTGTCTCTTGATTTAATCGCGAATTTTTAAGTTCAGTAAAAAGTTCAAAATAATATAGAGCTTTCTGGAATTCTATTTTTTGTTTATACATGTCGTATAAACACTGATAATTAACTTCTAATGTGTGTTGATCATCTATGTTTTTACAAATTTCTATACTTTGTTGAAAGTGACTTAAAGCCTCCTTATATTTATTCAGAACACTATAAATTTCGCCAATATTTAATAAGGAAGTTGCTATCCCAGATTTGTTATTTTGGGCTTTCTCTATTTCAAAAGATCGTTTATAATAGTCCAATGCTTTATAATTATCTTTCATATGAAAATATAAAACACCAATATTATTTAATGTGTTACATATTCCAACGGAATCACTAAGTTCCTCTTTAATATTCAAACTCTTAATATAGTATTCAATAGCTAACTCATATTTTTCAATGTATCTGTATACTATTCCCAGGTTATTATAAGCAGTTGCAATTCCATCAATATCCTCTTGTTGAATATTGGTTTCCAGATATTTTTCGAAGTATTCTATTGATTTATCAATATCATCTATATAGAAATATAATTCTCCTAAAAACGAATAGGCCAAGTCTTTATACTTTAAATTACCTTCTTCATCCGATAATGTTAGTAATTGACTTGCATATTTTATAGCATCTTCAACCGAATTATTCATGTACTCACGAGTAATTAGTCGAAGGATTTCCATTTTTTCTACACCTTCAGATTTATTTAAAGATGTAAGTAAACTATCTGTTTTACTGTTGTTGGAAAATGTCGATAAAGAGATGGTTAAAAGGAAACCGAGTATCTTAATATATTTATACATTCAATATTTGCCTCAAATAATATTTATTGGGGTTAAAGATATAAATAAATCCAGTACTTTAAGAAAATTGAATATTAAACTTTAAGCAAAGAGTTTTGCTTTTGGGGCATTGTAAATGTAAATGAAGATCCTTTATTTAACTCACTTTCTACATGAATGATACCTCTATTTTTCTCTATAAATTCTTTACAAAGGATTAAACCTAATCCAGAACCTTTTTCGTCTGATGTACCTGGAGTAGTTAGATGCAAATCAATTTTAAAAAGTTTATCCTGATCGATTTGCTTCATTCCAACACCATTATCAATAACCGAAAGTTTTATCATTGATTCATCTTGAGTTGATCTTATACTTATGGTTTCCCCACTTGTAGAAAACTTAATCGCATTACTAATTAAATTTCTAATAACTGTACATATCATATTCTCGTCGATAAAAGCAATATGTTTTTCATCAACTTTAATATTGATTTTTAGTTGTTTATTTTCAATATTTACAAGTAAAGCATCCAATGTATTATCAACCATTTTTTTAACCGATGTGTATTTTGGTTCGTATAAAATGCTTCCGGTTTGTGACCTAGACCATTGCAAAAGATTTTCAAGCAGGTTATATAATTGCTTAGATGCTTGATTCATTACATCTATGAATTCTTTGCTTTCTTTTTCTGAAAATACATCAAAATTGGAAGATAATACATCGGTAAGATTTAAAAATCCAGCTATTGGATTTCTTAAGTCATGAGCTATAATTGAGAAGAATTTATCCTTGCTTGCATTTAATTCACGCAGCTTTTTTCTTTGTTTTTCTAGCTCTTCATTTTGTAAACTGATAGTTTTCTTGGCTTTTTTCAGATCTATCATTTTGCCAAAAAGTTCAATTGTTCTGTCTCTGTTTTTTTGACTAGTCTTTTCTATTATAATTTGATGTTTCTCTATTTCTTTTTGTTGATGTTCCAGTTTATCATTTTGTAAGCTAATAGTCTTTTTTGCCTTTTTCAGATCAATCATTTTGCCAAACAACTCAATAGTTCTCTCACGAAATTTCTCACTTGTTTCTTCGAGCTTTTTTTGTTGTTTATCTATGTCTACACGTTGTAACTCTAACTCTCTGAATTGTTCGAAAATTATATCTTGAGCATTTTCTAAACTTGCAATCTTTTTTGTTAAAACCTTATTTTCTTCTTGCGAGTTTTTTAAGTCTCTGTTTTTTTTGTTGGATAAATGTTTGGTTGAAGCATTAGGATTTTCTTCTTCCTTATTTGAGGGAGTTAATTTTTGTTTGAATGAATTTTTGAAATTCAGTATCGACATATGGTAAAATTCTCAGGTTTTTGTGTGGCTAATAAATTATACGAGCTAATAGAGTAAATGTTTCTTTTCTGAGTTTCTCCACTTGGCCTGATAATCATAATTAACAAAGAAAATTTTTAGATCGGCTTGATAATCATATTTTGTAAAATAAACTTTTTTAGCTGCCTGGTAATCATATTCTGTAAAAAACCATAAGCCTCTATTATCTTTGGCCTGATAATCATATTTAACTTTATAAACCAATAGATCTGCTTGGTAGTCGTGATCAGTAACAAAAACCTTAACATCAGCTTGATAATCGTTAGATACGGAATAAATTTTTTGTGAATATGATGAGCTAAATAATAATATTACAAAGCTTAAAATAAAAATTATCTTTTTAATCATAATAATTAGATTGATATTTTTTTAAAATCGTCTCCAGTAGGATTTTGGAAAACTCTTAATTCAAATTCAGGAACAACAGCAAAAATGTGATCAAATATATCGGCTTGTACCTGTTCATACATTCCCCAATCCTGATCTTTACTAAAAGCATAAACTTGAATTGGTAATCCATTCTCAGTAGGCTGTAGATGTCTTACAATAAGAGTGTAATTTGGATCTTTACCATATATTTTAGGGTGATTGTTTAGGAAAATTTCCATGTATTTTCTAAAAACACCAATATTTGTAAGATTCCTTCGACTTACTTTGTCGTTATCGTCAATTTCTAATTTGGAATTATGTTGGTCTATATCAATTTGTTTTTCAATAATGTAGTTCTGTATTTGTTTGATTTTTTTAAATTTTTCAAGCATTTCATGATCACAAAATTTAACACTTTTCAAATCAATAAAAATTGATCTTGCAATTCTTCTTCCGCCTGATTCTTCCATCCCTTTCCAGTTCTGGAACGACTCAGAAATTAATGCATATGTCGGTATTGTAACAATTGTTTTATCGAAATTTTGAACTTTAACGGTATTTAATGTTATTTCAAGTACAGTTCCATCAGCATTTTTGCTTGGCATAGTAATCCAATCACCGGGTTTCACCATTTGATTAGCAGAAAGCTGTATTCCAGATACAAAGCCAAGAATTGTATCTTTAAACACTAATATTAAGATTGCTGCTATAGCACCTAAGCTTGCAAATAGTGCGCCAGGCGATTTACCAAGAATAACAGATAAAATAAAGATAATCCCAAAGGCATAAATAATTATTTTAATACTTTGAATATATCCTTTTATTGGGCGTTCTTTCGAAATAGAAAGTGTTTGATATGCATCGTGCAATGAGTTTAAGAAAGCATCAATAATTAGCATTCCAACAAATATCATGTAAATATATGCAGCAGATTGAACAACTGAGGCAGCTTTAGGGAAGTCGATTAGTCCGGTTTTTGCAAAATAGTATATAATTATTGCAGGAACTATTTGAGAGACTCTTTTTAAAACCTTTTGCTGAAATATAATATCATCCCATGTATATTTGGTTCGCTTAACTAATCTACTAATTATTTTAAATAAAATTTTATTTGTTATTAAATAAGATAAGAATGATAATAGTATGATTATTAAAACTATAATGCTTGATTTTGTAAGGGTGGCGAAATATTCTGACATTCCTAATTTCAAAAGCCATTCTTTCAAGATTAATCCAAAGTTAGAATTCATAGTCTATTTTTGTGTTTAAGTTTTAGCAAAAACGTAAATTTAACAACTTAATTAAATCAAAAAAAATTATGAGGTATAGAACTATAATATTAATTTCAATATTAAGCATATTAGCAATAGCAATATTGTATATGTTAAGTATAATGAATTCTTCAAAAAATGAGTTTGATACTTATTTTTCCGATAACTCATTACGAGTAGATTTTATATTTACAGGAGATGCAAATTCCGAAAGTATTTCATTGGATAAGATTAGAAAAGAACATTTTTGGGGAGGTTCTAAGGTCAATTTAATTGATGATTTAGGATATGGTGAATATAAATATGAAGTAATTAATAAAGAAGAGAATAAGGTTGTTTTTTCTCGTGGTTTTTGTACTATGTTTGAAGAGTGGCAAACCACTGTTGAGGCAAGTCAAATGGAAAAAAGTTTTACTCAAACAATTATTTTCCCTTTTCCAAAAGATGAAATTATATTGAAAATATATAGTCGAAATTTTGAGGGACAATTTGAAATGATATTTGAAACAGATATTAATAAAGCAGACATTGTTATTAATAAAGAAAAGCCAAGTTTCGAATTCGAGAAAAGAGTCGATAATGGAGATCCTGCAAATAAGGTTGATTTAGTATTTTTAGCAGAAGGTTACACAATCGAAGAAATGGAAAAATTCGAAAAAGATGCACAACAATTCATAGATTATGTGTTTTCAATTGAACCATTTAATCAATATAAATCATATTTTAACATTTGGTTAGTAAAATCAGTATCTGAAGAATCTGGTACCGATATTCCAGGAAAAGACATTTACAAAAAGACTATTTTAAATAGTAATTTTTACACTTTTGATAGCGAACGATATTTAACAACAATGGATGTGTTTAGTGTAAGAGATGCAGCTGCAGTAGTGCCATATGATGATATTTGTATTATTGTTAATTCTGAAAAATATGGTGGAGGTGGAGTTTACAATCATTATTGTATCTCAAGTGCTAACAATGAAATGTCCAATAAAGTATTTATTCATGAATTTGGTCATTCGTTTGCTGGATTAGGTGATGAGTATTATAACTCTTCAACTTCTTATAATGATTTTTTTAATCTTGAAATTGAACCATGGCAACCTAATTTAACAAGCTTGGTTAATTTTAATAATAAATGGGAAACTCTTATAGATGAATCAACTCCTATACCTACTCCTCGAGAAGAAAAATATGAAAATACAATTGGTGTATTCGAGGGTGGAGGATATGTAAATAAGGGGATGTATAGTCCTTATATTGATTGTAGAATGAAAAGTAATGAGCCTGAAGGTTTTTGTCCAGTATGTCAAGAAGCGATAATTAAAATGATATTATTTAAATCAGAATAATTTAATTTACCAAAATAAAAAAGATCCGAAACAACATGTCTCGGATCTTTTTTTGTTACAAAAATAATTATTGGTTCCGTTTATGTTTTTTTGCAATAAAATAGTACGTTACCAGTCCAATACCGCCAAATAGGAAGATCATAGACAGATATGCAATTTCTTCATTTAAATGAGTGTATTCGCTAAGTATTTCACCCATTAAAAATCCTATAGCAATTCCAATAAAGAATATGCCATATTTTAAACTTGGAGAAACATTTGATTCGCTATTAAATATAGCAGCAGTTTGACCTTTTTCAATTAAGGCTAATCTTTCCTTTCTTCTTACATATAAATGGAAAATACCATAAACTGCGGCGAAAAAAGCTATTCCTATTAAAAATTCAAAATCCATAATAATTTGTTTTAAATTAACATTGTTTTATTGCTATGACGCACATTTTTTTAATTCGGTTACACATTCACAATAAAAAATGTAAATTGTATTTTTTGCAATTATATATGTAACCAAATATAAGTTCTTGCGTCATACTTTAAAATATGGGGATTGAAAGAAGATAAAATATATATAGATCGAATACTTAGTGGAGATGTAAATGCTTTTAGTTTTTTAGTTGATAAGCATAAGAATCTTATATATACTATTGCTCTTCGAATGTTGAAAAATTCTGAAGATGCAGAAGAGTTAGCTCAAGATACGTTTGTTAAAGCTTACCATTCGCTAAAAGAGTTTAAATTTGAATCAAAGTTTTCAACTTGGTTATATAGAATTACCTATAATGGGGCAATTTCTAAATTGAGAAAAAAGCAAATTGAAATAACGGATATTGAGAATAGTAATTTGATTGAAAGTGAGGTTGTTTCTAGTTATAATGCAATAAATGAGTTAAAACAAAACGAACAAAAAAAATATATAAATCAAGTAATCGAAAATCTTAAAGAAGAAGATGCTTTTTTAATAACAATGTATTATTTGAATGAATGTTCAATTGAAGAAATTACTGAAATTACAGATTTGACACTCTCAAACGTTAAAGTAAAACTATTTCGTGCAAGAAAAAGATTTTACAATGAATTAAAGGTTATTTTAAAAGAAGAAGTAACAGCAATATTATGAATAATGATAAATTAAATATAGACACTTGTACGCATAAGTTAGTAAAAATGAGTGGTGAAAGGGAAACATCTACTGATTTTACAAAGAATGTAATGAGTCAAATTCTCAAAAATCCTTCAATAAATGTTAATTTTGTTTCTAATGATGATAAACGAAGTAATTTTTGGTTGTTTATAGCCATAGGAATTATGGTAGTTGGTTATTCTGTTTATTTTTTTGTAAAAAATCAGATTAATATAGATTCTGGTATTGGTTCGATTGATAAACCAGAATATTTAAAATTTTTTACAAATTTTTTCTCAAATTTATTTAGCGAATTAAGCTTGTCTCCTTATATATTAATTGCATTGTTAGGCGTTGTAGTGTTGGTAGTTATGGATAAAACAATTGTTCGGTATCTATATTCGCTTTAACTAAATTATAACCATTTATGATAAAGGTCGTATAGTTGTACGATCTTTTTTTTTTTACTTTTGATAAGTAATCTTTAGATTTGACTGAATTAATCTTACAAATCGCTAAACAAATTGAACAACTTTCAACGTAGGAATTTTATAGAAGGTATTCGTAATCAGGATAAAACTGTGTTAAAAAAGTTATATGCTGATTATTTCCCTACTATTAAACGTTTTGTTCTTGATAATAGTGGTTGTGAACAAGATGCTCAAGATGTTTTTCAGGAAGGTATAATTATCACTTATCGTAAAATAAAAAACGGAACATTTGAATTAACTTCTTCGTTTAAATCATATATATACTCTGTTTGTAGATTTATTTGGATTAAACAATTATCCAAAAAGAAAACAGATAATAGCAATCAGAATATATATGCTGAATATGAAGATATTCAAGATGTATCGGTTGATGAATATGAACAAAATGAGCAATATAAACTATATCAAACCCATTTTAAAAGATTAAGTAAGGATTGCCAAAAAATAATGAGCTTATTTCTAAAAAAGGTTTCTTTAAAGGAGATAGCTGAAATAATGGGAATTGAAAGTGTTCAATTTGTAAAGCGTAAAAAATATAAATGTAAAGAGCAACTGATAAGATATATAAAAAGCGACCCAAAATATATAAGTGGCGATGGAGAATAAGATTGAATTGATAGAAGCATATTTGGACGGTACATTATCAGTAAAGGAGCGATTAGAATTTGAAAAGAATTTAAAGGAAGATCCTGACTTGATGAAGGAGTATCTATTTAGAAAAAATATAAACAAAGCTATTTCTGAAGTAGATGTTCTTGAATTACGAAATAAATTAATTGAAATAGGCTCTTCAGAAAATAAAGTTAAAAGACTTTGTAAATATCCATTTGTATTTTCATCAGTAGCTGCTGCAGTAATCCTTCTTTTTGTAATATCCTGGTCAGTTTTTTTTTCGAGCGAAGTTATATCTACCACAGAAGTTTTTAATACTTACTATTCTAAATATCCAGTTCTTACCTGTAATAGATCTTTTTCTGATGAAAATCTGAAAGATAAAATTTTAGTTAATGGGTTTAATTCTTATGAAAAAGGAGCATACATAGAAGCAAAAGATTATTTTAATCAGGTTCTAATTATGGATAATTCAAATAATATGGCTCGTTTCTATTATTCTATTTGTGAAATAGAATTAAATAAATTAGAACGATCGGAAAAACTACTTAAAGAATTAACTTATAAAAACAATCATATTTTTTGGGAACAATCTCATTGGTATTTAGCTCTTGTTTATTTAAAACAAGAAAAGATTGAAAAAGCTAGCGAGATATTTGAATATATTTGTGAAGAAGATATGGCACATAAAACAGAAGCAAAGAAAATTCTAAAATCACTTCGGTAGTTTATTTCTTCTAATTAAATAAATAGTTATTCCTAGGAAGAATACTCCAATTAAACTTAATAAAACTATTCTAGACTTGGTTCTAAATAACGGACTACTGTTACCAATAACTACATACCCTGACCAAAAATAAGGATGTGCCCTTAATTGATCTGCATCTTGTAAAAATTTTATTTTAGATAATCTTAAAGCTTCTGATTTTGATTTTCCTTTTATTAGATTCTCGTAAAAGTTAGTCATTAGCTTAACCCCCGATTTGTCTTCAACAGACCAAAGTGTCATAATAATTGAAGGACAACCAGAATAAATAAAACCTCTAGCCATACTCATAACTCCTTCTCCTCGTTGCATTTTTCCGGTTCCGCTATTACAAGAACTTAAAACAGCCATTCTGCTATTTAATTTTAAGTTATATAGTTCATACGTATTCAGAAAACCATCTTCGATACTATCATTGTTTTGAGTGAAAGCCATTTTCGAATACATGGGATTTTGATCATCCATGATAGTGTGCATAGCTAAATGTAGAATGTCATAATTGTGAGCTACTTCTTTAAAGTTAGATTCACTAGCTTCTTTATCGAGGAATTTATCCCCACTAATTAATTCAGTTACTTTATTTACTTCTTCTTTTATTCCTTTTAAAGGGAAAAGTTTTTCTCTGTATTGTTGTCTGGTCGAAAAAATAGTTGTTTGGATTTCCTCAATATGTGCATACGATGGAGCAAAAGCACCAATGTTTATTGAAGCTGTTTTCGAATGCTTATCATTGATAATAAAGTTTGCAGAATGATAGTAACTGATTGTATTATTGAATATTAAATAGGGTAATTCTTTATAGTTAATTTTACTGTACTCATTATTTTCTGTAATAAGCACTTCGAATGGTAAATAAGCAAGAATCCCATCAGGAATAATAATTAAATCATCTGTTTTAATCTTATCTTTTAGATTCTTAAATAATAAGTTGTAAATAAAATAGGACGATTCTTGAAATTGTGCAAATTCATCATATCCATGATGTGAAAAATTATTATTAGATATAGCTTTAATAACATTATTTACGTTAATATCGAAAGTTGAATCTATTGTTGTTTTGTATAGATCAACTTTATTTCTTTTAATTAAAAAGGTGTAAATAGTATTATCAGTAAGAAAAAATTCAATAACTGTTTCTTTTCTAGAAATTGTTTCTTGCAAATCGGAAACAGTTATTGAATTATAATGATGTTTTAAGTTGCGGTAATCCTTGAAATTATCTTCAAGATAATTTACTAGAGTTGAATATTTTTGTTTTTCTTCAAATAAATATTTATTCCAATAACTAAGATTATTCTGATTTGGTGATTTTTGTTTTGTTTCTTCGTAAATAAGCTCTTCGTAGGTCCAGATACTTTTTTCTAATTGTTTTTCTCTTATTATTAATGAATCAGGTATTCCTCCAATATTTAAGGCATTTGTATTTTTCATCGATTCATTTAATATGGCCGATTTCCCAGATTCGCTATATGTAAAAGCTTTATCTAAGTATAATTGATTACCTGTTAAATCATATAATTCGTAACTAGTTTTAAGAGCATTTGAAAATGTTTCAAATTCATTTTCTGCTAAAAACAATTTACTTTCTTCACTAATATAACCTGACCTTATTTCATTAAAAACACTAGCAACATTTTCATAGGTCTGTAAACTAAAGTTATAAAATTCAATGTTAGAATTTTTTAATGCTTTTAGTGATAATGCATTCGCCTTGTTTTTTAAAGAATTAAGTAAATGCGTATTCGAGGAAATATTCGATAATTTAGGATTTACACCAATATTAGTATCGTTAAATTCAGTTGAAATCGAAACTAAAGATTTTTGGATATAATATAAAGAACTATCTAAATTATGATGTTGTAAGTAAAATTCTCCAAGAGCATTATAACATGCTGAAACATCAGGATGTTTTTCTCCGAAATTTTCTTTGTAAATGGATAATGCTTCTCGAAAATAATTTAAAGAACCTTCTTTTTCATTATTCTTTTCCAATAAAAAAGCATAGTTCAAGTAATTAATAGCAAGTTTAATGTTATTGTCTCCATAGTGTCTTATTACAGATTCAATAGCTTTTTTTTGATAAATTAAAGCTTTAGTTAAGTTGTGATTTTTTTCATAACATAAAGCAAGATTTCCAATAGTAGTAAAAGAATATTTCTTTTCTCCTTTTAAACTAAGACTTTTTTCATAAGATTGAATAGCTTTATTATAATCCGTCTTTTTTCTATATATATTCCCTAAGTTATTTAAAGCTGATGCTAATTGATTTTTAAAATTAATCGAATCATTATTAAATATCTCAAATGCTCTTTTATAAAAGTCTTCGGCTTTTGAATAGTCTTGTTGTATATAAAATATATTAGCTTTATTTCCATAAATAAAAGCCAGGAATTCTTGTTCTTCTTTAAGTTTATATATTTGTTCAGCTTTACTATAACATTCTATTGCATCAGAATATTTTCCAAGAAGTTTGTTTATAATTCCAAGACTTTGATAAGAATTTGCTAGAAAGAAACTATCTGTTTTTAACGAATTTTCATAAAGAGAAATTGCTTTCTGGGTATAGAAAAGTGCACTATCTAAATTTCCTGTTTGTCCAAAATCAATTCCTTTATTATATAAAAGACTTGCTTTTTCATTTGATGAAATATTTGAATTATTCTGTGAATAAATATTTGTATTTGACCAAACTAAAAAAGAAAGTATAAATATTATGTAACCTTTTCTTTTCATTAGAACCTCATGTACTCAATTTATACTGAAAAAAGTGAAAAAAGTTCAAAAAATATTTAACTTTTAAATATCAGATAATCAACACGTAGTAATTTAACATTTAGAAAAAAACAAAAAAATATTAAACAAGGGGGTCACCTTTTGTGATTTTCGGAATTAATAGTTGAAAGCAGATTTAAAATAAAAATAAAATATAAAAATAAATACTATGAAAACTTTAAAGAACTTATTCAGAACTGATGATTCAAAAAAATCATTTAGCAGCTTTTTAGAAAGTTTAGATTATAGTTCAATGTTAATTATAAAAGGTGGACAAGAAGATGATTTTTGGCCTCCTAAAGCGCCTGTGCCTCCTCCTCCTCCTCCTCCAGAGAATTAATAATATTAGAAAGAGGAAATAATTACTATCCTTATGTTATTAGGAAAGGATTTTATTGAATTTGAGGGTAGCAGAAATAAATATTTAATAAAATTATTAAATTCAATATTGAGATTAAAAAAAGATTAAAAGAATTTCAGGTAATATAGATTTTATCGCAGAGAAAAAATTTATAGGTGGACAAGATAAAGTATCATGTCCAGCTTAAATTAAACCTGAAGTAGACAATGGTTAAATTTGTACTCCCTTTCGATTCAAATATGCGTTTAAAACAGAAATGATCAGCTCGGTGCCAGCTGAGCCGATCATTTTAACTTTCGAAATAGAAATCAAATTTAGCTTTTATTCTCTAATTAAGTAATCTGTATCAGATTCTTCGATGCAAGTATTTGGGTAAAAAAATAAAAAAGTATAATGATGGATAATTTTGAGGTTATTGAAAGATACATCGACGGTGAGTTAGAAGGTAATGAACTACTTAATTTTGAAAAGTTACTTTCAACCAATGATGAAATAAAACACAATTATAATCTTAGTTTAGAAGTAAACAAATCAATAGAAGAGGATGATGTTATTGCTCTTCGTGAAACTATGAACTATATGTACAACGAGGAAACGAAAGTTAAACGTATTCCTACTGTATTTAATAAACGAAAAGTATACTATGCGGCAGCTTCAATAGCTTTATTAGTAGCAACAGGAGGTCTTGTTCAGAAACTCTCACATCCTAACCTTGATAATAATGCAGTTTTCGAAAAGTATTATTCGCCTTATGACGCAACAGTTACATATAGATCTGGCAATACTGAAGTTGATCGAATATTATTAAAAGCATTGGAACGATATGATGAAAAAGATTTTGAAAATGCATTAGTTTTATTTGAAGAAGTAGTTAGCACTCATAGTGACGATATGTCGGTAAAATTATATACCGGGATAAGTTATATGGAAGAAGAAAAATATCAAAAAGCTAGCACGTCATTTAGTAAGATTATTACTAACAATGATAATTTATTTATTGAGCAAGCAAAGTGGTATTTATCAATGTGTTATATCAAAACAGGGAATGACATTGAAGCTGTTCATTTGTTAAAAGAATTAATAAACGAACAAAGTACTTATACAGATCAGGCTAATAAGGTATTAAGAGATATTGAAGAATGATCTATTTGTTATAATTGATGAATCCGATTGAGACTTGATAAAACAATGTGAAGTAAACTTAATGTTAAGATTTATTTCTATCGAAGAGCCCCACTCATTAAATTAGTAAAGTGTAAAAGCTTTAGGAATCATCTGATGTTAAATTAAATAATTAAGCAGATGAAACACGTTATTAAGAATGCGAAAAGTATTAGTCTAAAAGAAAAAACAGCCGATAAATATGAATATGAACGGCAAAGTTTTCTTTCGCATATATCACACGGAATAAGAACTCCATTAAATGCTATAATGGGATTTTCTAAACTGTTAGTTTTTAAGGAACTTGTTGATCAAAAACAAATGAAATATATACAAGGGATCCTTAATGGTGGTAACTTATTAATGCAATTTGTTGATAATTTAATGGATCTGTCACAGTTTGAGGCAGATAATTATATTGTAAGACATAGGACGTGTGATATAAACCAGGTGATTTGGGATTATACAGAAGATTTTTATAATCATAAAATTGAGAATAATGATACTGATATTAGTTTAATGTTAGTTTGGGATTCTAAGGTAAGAGATCTAAAAATAGAAACAGATGCTGTTTTATTTAAAAAATCAATTCAAAGATTAGTAAATATAGTAAGCAAAAAATACCCAATTAGTGAATATGAATTGGGATATAGAGTTATTGATAATTCAAAAGTTAATGTTTTTTTACGACCAGCTATAGAGAAATTAGAGATGGAAGATATTATAAGGGAACAAAAATTATACTCGGTTGATGATGATGATTCTTTTGATTATTTTAACTATAAAGTTCTTAAAGAAGCTGTTAATCTGCTTGAAGGAGAATTATCTACAAATTCAGAAAAGCAAGAATATTCTTTTAATGTACCAATAAAGTATAAAAAATAGTAATAAATAATATAAAGGCCCCAAGATATGAACAACTATAACATAAATGTACTTACGGAAAACGGAAAAACAACAATTGATTGTAATAAGATATTATACATTGAGGCTAGTCTTCAATTTGCTAGAGTTACATTAATTAATAATCAAACAATTGAGTTATTACTTACAATGCAAGAAATTGGATATGTTTTACTGGAACAGGGATTTTTCAAGTTTAATAATCGATTGCTTGTAAATTTAAGACATATCGAAGTAGTTTTTCCTTCTAATGCTTCTAAAGTAATTATGGAAAATGGGAAGGAAATCTTTGTTAATTTCAATAAGCGCGAAGAACTATTTGAGAACTTGCGCGAAGTATATGAATTACATGAGTTAGTTTAGAATAAAGGTTTGTTATTGTTAGTTTAGTTATACCATCTCCAATAAGAAATCTTTGGGGATGGTAAATTTAGTAACCTGTTAAATGATGAAGTATGAAAAATATAGCAACAACGGATAAATTACTAAAGCTTAATGATGTTAAGCAGATTGTATATTTGAAATCCATAGGAGATTTAACACTAAGTATTAAAAGTAATGGAGACGAGGATTTAATTGAGAAAAAAATAGATTTCTTATTAGAAATACTTCCTAATCATAAATTCTTCAGAATAAGTGAATCTTTTATTATCAATATTGATCACCTTAAAAAGATTCGGGTAAACTCAAATAAAAACGTATTACTTCATAATGGGATAGAATTGGAACTAGATTTTAAGCGATATCCAGAATTAAAATGGTTTTTAAAAAACAGGTATTGTGTAAACTAGTATGCTCATCGCTATTTATTGATAAAACTATATGAATAGAAAGATTATTGTTAACTCTGATAAAGATAATTTGCTCCATGTAAAGAATCTTTGTGAAATTGTATATATGGAGTCTGACGGTAGAAAAACAAAAACATATTGTTGCGAAGGGAAAGAATACTTAATTAAAAAATGTTTAACTCAGGTTGAAGAAAAGCTTCCTGATGAAAAGTTTTTTAAAATACATAAATCATTCATTATTAACATTGATTATTTGCAGGGAATAAATGTTAATGCAGAGAAATCTGTACTACTTCATCATGGAATTGAAATAAAAATTGCACACAGAAAATATAAAGAATTCTTAGAATTTGTTAAAAACAAATTTGATTTTTGGTAATTACATAATTTGCCATCTTACATTCAGGACCTCGATAAATTTAATTTATTGAGGTCTTTTTATTTGTATCAATGCTTGTTAATAACTTTAATCAAAATGTACGCAACGAAAATTATAATGTAGGATACGTAAATGTTATTTTATTATACGAAGACGTTACTTTATTATGCTGTTTAGCTATTTCCAATTTTACATCAACAATAATTATTACTAATTTCCAGTTTTGTTTCAAACAAATATAAAAGATAAAGAGTCTTGAAAAATTCATTATATTATATATTACAAAAACTTCTAAAGAAACATAGTATTAAGATTGATGAGAATGAATTAAAATTTCAGTTATTAAGTCATCCATCTTATCCAAGTTTACATTCATTAACTGGAGTCTTATGTCATTTTAGAATTGATAATCTTGCATTAGAAATTCCTAAAAATGTAGAATCCTTAAATTATTTGCCTGAATTCTTTATTGCACATATTAAAAATGAAAGATTAGATGAATTGGTTCTTGTGTCCTTGAAGGATAGAAATGCAATACTGATTTTTGATAATAAAAGATCAGAAACCATTTCTATTAAAGATTTCATGATTTTATGGACAGGTGTAATTGTAGTAGTTGAAAAAGATAAAGAATATGTTAAATCTGTAGTTGCACAAAATATAGGTTTAAAAAAATATTCTGTCTTTATAGTTTTTATTGCATGTTCTGTATTGTTTTTTATAAATAAGCCAGACATATTTCCAATAATTCATTATTTACTTTCATTCATAGGCTTTGGGATGAGTACCGTAATTGTTAAGCATGAATTGGGTTTTGATTCTAAAGTAGCCGATAAATTTTGTTTTGGAAATATAGAAAAAATCAATTGTAATGATGTCTTAAAATCGAAGGGCGCAATTTTTTTTAAATTCTTTAGTTTTAGCGATATAGGGATAATATATTTTGCATCAATAATACTTTCTTGGATTTTAATATTATTAAGTGATAATTACTGTGATTTCCTAATATTGCTATCTATCCTAGCTATACCATTTACATTTTACTCAATAGGATACCAGTATTTTGCGGTTAAAAAATGGTGTACTCTTTGTTTGAGTGTTGTATTTATTTTATGGTTGCAGGCTATCTCCCTTTATTTTGTGGATTTTACAAGTTTATTGAAGGGATTTAATTTATTTGAAGCAACTGTTGTTATGAGTTGTTTTGTTACTGTATTGGGATTGTGGCAATTTATTTTACCAAAACTAAAAAAAGATACAGTGTTAAACAATCTAAAAATTGATTATGGTAAATTTAAACGAAATTACTCCTTATATGAAGCTTTAAATGCAAAATCAGATCAAATAAATTCGAAAATTGACGAAATAAGTGAAATAGCATTTGGAAATCCAGAAGGAAAACTAAAGATCATGATAATAACTAATCCTCTTTGTGGATTTTGCAAGGAAACACATCAATTATTTGAAGAATTATTGATGCGAAACCATCAAGAAATTAGTTTAACTATCCGATTTAACTTACATCTTGATAAGAATAGTTATGAAACAAGAATTGCACTAAAATTAATTGATCTTTTTAATGTTAACAAAGAAATGTGTTTACAAGCAATGAATGAAATATACGGAAATATAAAACCTAATAAATGGTTGTCAAAATGGGGAGAAACTAAAAAAATGGAGTATGTTAAGATTCTAAATATTGAAAAGCAATGGTGTGTAAAAAATAAAATCAATTTTACGCCTGTGATATTAGTTAATGAAAGACCTTTTCCTAAAGAATATGATAGAATGGATTTGTTATATTTTATTAATGATATAATTGAATATGAACAACAAAATAAGGAGATATTAACTTCAGAATACGAGTTTACAACATAAACTCCTTTCCAAAAGGAAAGGAGTTAGAACAATATTCTTTCGCGAAGAATATACCGAAACTTTGACGGTTTTAAAATGTTCAAGGTAAAATTAACCTATAAATTTAATAAAATGAAAGATTTAAAAAAATTAAATGGAGCGAGAATGCTTAGTGAAACTGAACAAAAAACAATAAAAGGTGGAGGATCTCGACTGCCAGAGCTTTGTAATTCAGACTATCCTCTTGTTGTTTGCTATTTACCAACACATTGTGCTTATGACGAGCAAGGAAATGCATATTGCATTTAATTAATATCAATTTAATTTTTTTTAAGATAGAAAATCTCAAGGTTTTCTATCTTAATTCTAAATATATTTAATGATTTATTTAGGTTAATCTTACCAGAATTATTACAATTAATTATAAATTTCTAATTTAGGCAATCAATTAAAATGTGACGAGAAAATGCCTTTCCTTTTTATATACAACTTGATGCTATGGATTGCGGTCCTTCGGGTTTATGAATGTTTGCAAAGCACCATGGTAAAATTTTTTCTTTACAATCCTTACGCGATAAAAGCAACATTACTCTTGGGAGTTTCTATGCTCGGAATAAGTGATGTGGCTGAAAATAGGTTTTCGATATACTTAATTTATCAATTTGTAGCAGAATACTTATCTTTGAAAATGTTATGAATTATTACACTTAGCAAATATCCACTAATTAAGATTTGCACAATATGAATGATAATGAAAGAAAGTTTACATTATTCCATACATGCTAGGCCAGTAATTACTAAACAACTACATGTAGTAATATGTCATGCAAGTATAAGTTTCAGGTCTTATGGTCATAGGTTCACTTAATTCAGTACACCCTTGGGCACCAACAACCTTTATCATTTCATTGTGATTCAAATTTGATATTATACTTTTATTAAAAACAAGTTTTTTGTTAAATTTTCTTTTTTTCATAATCTATAGATTTTTTATGTTATTATTTAGATCTTTTAAAATCCTATAAGCACAAAACTGCTCCAATTTTTAGGATAACTGGTATTAATATCTTCTATCATTTTTAGTTTGACTTCTCGTAATGATTTAGAATAACTTTGATCTGATAATACTTCTTTATAAAATTCAATCATTAATTCACTTGTATTTTTATCTGTTACATTCCATAATGAGTAAACTATATTTGGTATACCTGAATTAATAAAACCTCTTGGTAACGCTATTAAACCTTCTCCTTTTACTAATTTTCCAATTCCTGTTTTACATGCACTCAGAACTAACAAATCAGCGTTTAAATCAAAGCTACTAATTTCACTCGAATATAGTAATCCATCTTCTACTTTAATAGAATCTTTAATATTATTAGAATGGTAAAAAGCTAATCCTGACATATTAGGATTGCTTTTATTTGAAAATCCATGTGTTGAAATATGAATGTATTTATATCCGTTAGCGTTATTTTTAAAATTTTCTTCAGTGGCGCAATTATAAATGAATGTACGTGCAGTTTTGTTTCTTTTTATAAAAAGTTTTGATATTTCACTTATTTCTTTTTCTGAGTAAATCAATTTTGAAAAACGTTTTCCATCTATTACAACTGATCGTGTTGTAGTATCACCATAATTTTCAACTATTGGTATATCGTTTGCATCATTAAAAACAGGTGCAAAACCTATAAAATCTCCAATAAAATTTTCTTCAGTTTTACTAATGTTTTTTTGAAACATCCAGAAATTTAAAGAATAATTATACCTGATCTCATAATTTTTAATTAAGTAATTAAGATTTCTAAAATCATTAATATCTGTAATGTTTTTATTATCATATATAGTTTCAAAAGGAATAAAGTATAGGTAATCATCAGGTATAAGAATTAAACTATTCTTAGTTTTAATCCTATCTTTAATAGGTTCTATCAATTTTTCATATAATAATGAATTACTTTTATGATAATTTGAGATTTCAACTTTTCTTATACTTCTATAATATTTAAATACATTTTCTTTAAAGGTGCTGTCAATATTAACATTTGCAATTTCATAATCTTTATTATTTACTGTTATTATTAGAATATTGGTATCTGTAACAAAGTATTCTATAATTAGCTCATCTTCCTTAAGTTCCGATTTTATTTTATCAATATTTAATTCATTAAAATGGATTAGATCATAATATTTTGGATATGTTTTTTCAAAATAGTTACAAATTGTATCATACTCTATAGCCAAAGTGTTGTATGACTTTTTATAATCTTTAATTATTTTTGATTCTAGATCCCGATTGTTTTTATTTATTTGAGTATTATAAAATGCCAGTTCTTTAGCTAATTCTTTTTCCTTTACAATTAACTCTTTAGGGATATTTGAATTGTTTAAAGCATTTATTATATAGGACTTATCGCGCAAAGAAGAACTTTTACATTTATCAACAAACTCTAAAGTATATTTTAAATATTGTTTTTCTGGAAATAAACTATCTAGCATTAGACTGACATTTATCGCTTTATTATAATATTCCTTCTCGTGTTCACTTAAAATAAATTTAGATTTATCATCACTTATCTCTAACCGGATTACGTCCAGTAATTTAAATGCCAATTGAAATGTGTTAAATGATTGTTCTAGCTTTTCAGTTTGAGAATTATCCTGTTTGTAGATCTGAAAATTTGCATTGGCCTTATTTATCAAATTATCATAAAGTATGGGCTTCGATAAAATTTCAATATTCTTGTAAATAATATTAGTTTTGGGGTAGAATATTTTCGGATCATTCAATTTTACATTATAATCCAATCCATCAATAATCTTACACATAGCTTTTTGAAAATATTTAATGGCATCGTAATTTCTATTAAGTTGCAAATAAGTTTCTCCAATTAAATTGTATAATTGATTTTTAAGTAATTTATCTGAAGACTTATTTGTATCAATTATCTCTAATGCTTCAATATATACTTCGATAGCTTCTTTATATTCTTTAATCTTGTAATGATATTGTCCCAGAGATAAAAGGCTTTTTGATACAATTGGATGATTTTCCCCCAAATATTTTTTTCTAATGTTTATTGATGTTTTTATATTCTTGAATGCTACTTCAAAATCTCCCAGTTCATAATATACTTTTCCCAAATTATTCATCGTTTGAGCAGATCTTAAAGAATTTTCTCCCTCTTCAGCATTAAAAACATCTATGGCTTTATTATAATATTCTATTGATTTACTGTATTCATCTGTATTTTGACTAATAATTCCTAAATTATTATAACTTAGAGCTTCCAATATTCTGGTTTCTATTGTGCTATTATTAGTTATATACAAAAAATATTGTGATGCTTTTTTATAGTCTTTTTTAACATTATACACAAGAGCGATGTTATAATAACTAGTAATAATATCATGGTGGGTTTGTTCCAATTCATTTTGTCGTATGTTAAGAGCTTTAAAATTGTATTTTAAAGAAGCATCATAATCACCTTTAAAATAATTTGTCGTTCCAAAGGTTTGATAATATTTAGCAATTAGGAGATTAAAAGAGTTGCTCTTTAAATTTAGATCATTAATAATTTTTAATCCTTTCTCCAGATAATGAAATGTAGAGTCGAATTCTTTTTTATGAAGATAAATTCGTGCCTGAGTATAATAAATTTCAGATTCTTCTAACTTTTCGGGGACATTAAAAATTTTGATTTTTTGAATTAATAATTCATAAGAATAATTGCTAAAATATTGCGCTGAGTCAACTTTTCTTAAATTAAAATAACACCATGATGTTTGTCTATAGTTTTTTACAGCATCAATCCATAGTTTATTCTTTTCAAAAATTATAGCTGCACTATAAAATTTGTCTGTTGCATCACTATATTCTTTTTCAATAAGTAAGCTATCTGCAATGTATTCTAAGTTTTTTGCAATTGAAATTTCTTTTTCCCTCTTTTTGTTTATCGCGAATAAAGAATTTCCAATAAAAACTATAAAAAATATGTGTAGAAATATTATTCTAAACATATAAACGTTAGATTAAAATTATTTTATATTAAAGAACAAACCTAAATGATATATGTCATCATGTCCTTCTATTTTCCAAATATATGCACCAGGTAACAAATTTTTAGTCATAATGAATTCATTAGATTCTAACACATTACTTTCAAAAACTAATTCGTCCTTATAATTATAAACTTTGAGTTTAATTTCTTCATTTATATCACTATCCCAAATAAAAGTAATTGATTGATTGTTTTCAAAAATCGTTGAATCTTTTGGATATTTCACTTCAAAAAAATCTGTTCTTGTATTTACTCCAAGCATAGAAATCATTATTGGTGAGATCTGATATTCTTCTCCATCTAATATATTTTCTGCAATTAGATTATTAAATTTTATATCTTCTACAGGATTCTCATCTTCTAAAATTTCTATATCTTTTATGATATCCTTGTTTTTTACACTATCTTCCGAGTACTTTAGTATTGATTTTTTTTCATCAATACTATCTTTTATTATAGATTTTTCTTGTGTGTTTTTTGAAATTTTATCTGAAGTTTCCAGTTTATTATTTTTTACATAAAAACCAATAATTCCCAAACTAAAAATAAAGACAATGGAAGCAGCAATTCTAGATAGAACGTGATAATTAGTTTTTTTAAATTTTATTGAATTCTCTTTTTTGGATCCAAAATATGGATGTTTATCTATATTTATTTCGGTAGTATTTTTTAAAACATCGTAACCATCAATGATATTTTGTTTGCATATTTTGCAATCCTCAACATGCTCTAAAATTTCGTATGGTAATTCCTTTACTTTATCCAATAGATGAGCGTCTATATATAAATTTATATACTCATCGTTTAAATGACCAGATTCAGTTAAATATTTGTTTTTCGTTACCATCTAAAATTACACTTTACATATTAGATTAATTAATTATTAATTTTGGACAATTTTATTCATTTCTTTTGAATAATATTTCTCAATAAGAATTTGAAGTGTTTCTTTGTCATAATTAGCTCTTGGTGGATTTCCATTCATTAATTCAATAATTTCATTAATTTTTCTTTTTGTCCACCGCCTTAATGCATCAGGCTGATTATTCTGATTATCACACTTATTTATATAAGGAGTTAATATTTGAAACAATTCAAATTCAGAGATTATTTTCGCAGGATTAACCACTTCAATAAGTTCATTGATTTTATCAACTTTTAACTTTAAGCAATATTTTTTAAAATCTTTAACTTCTACAGGTAATCTGTAAATTATTTTCAGGCATAGTACAAGCTTGGAAGTTTTTGAATTATACATATCCAAAATTTTACTTAAACGATCAAATTCATTGTTTAAATAAAAATCTTCGTATATAGCATTTTCTGATAAGTCAATATAATGAGATGTTTCTAATTCTGAGAAATTATATTTTTTTCTTTTATTAATCTCTTCTAAACAGATGTTTTTAATAATAGTGGAGTAATAAGTTTTTAATAATGAAATACCTTTATATTGCTTTTTTATTCTTTCAGTCGATAATAATAATTTTTCATTAATAATTTGAAAAAATTCTTCCTTATCCGAAAAATTAATACTCCCAGAGCCTATGAATTTGTTTACAATAATTATTATAATATCTTGATATTTAATTATTAAGGCATTGGGATCGGACTTTAATAATTCTATTTCATTATCATTATTTGTCATACAAGCTCAATAACAGGTAATTTAGTAAAAATAAGTATAAAGAATAATTAACCAATAACAATTTCGATAAACGGTTAAATATTGTGACTTAAAATATAGATACAATAAAAATGTATTTATATAGCTCTGTTAATCTGGTGTTTAATAATTTTAATATTGTAAAATGTAGATTTTTTGTCCAAAAATTGAATTGCTTTTAATCTATTAGAACGATAAATGGCGGAAACCGAAAAGCCTTTAATAGAGTAGGTAAATTATTAAAAATAAATTATTATGAAAAAGCAAAATTTTAACAAAAAATTAGTTTTGAAAAAAGGAATTATTTCAAATTTAAACATGAGACAGATTAAAGGCGGTTTAAAACTAAACGCTACGTATGAATTTGTTTCTTGTAATTGTAATGCTCCAACAGAAACTTCTTGTACCATGTAAAAAAAGAATAGTTGTTATCAAAAGTGATATTAGTGAATGTTGCTAAGAATCTTAATTGATAATAACACAGAACTAAACAAAGCCCTGTGAAACTGATATATAAAATCTTCACAGGGTGATGTTTTCCTTTCAGCTTTTATATCTTTAATTTATTATTATATTGATAATTATGGAAAACCTCTTTAACAATAATCTTCAATTTATTAAGCGGATTAAAATTAAAATAGATGATATTGCAGAGCTCATGAAAGATTCTTCTCAATCAAATCCTGATTTGACAGGAGGAAAAGCCGGAGAATTATTTTTTTTGGTGTATTATTCCTTTTATAAGGAAGATGAAGTTTATTTAAATAAAGTAACAACTTTACTCTCAGAAATTTTTGAAAAAATAGAAAGTGGATTTAATTACCCAACCTTTGCTGGAGGATTAGCGGGTATTGGTTGGATAGTTGAATTTTTAGTTGAAAATGATTTTATAGATGCCGATACTGATGAAATCATTGGAAATCTGGATGATTTTTTGTATCCATTAATGTTGGATTATGTTCGTAAAGGCAATTTTGATTATCTTCATGGAGCTGTTGGACTTGGGATGTATTTTTTAAAGAGACAATCTAATAAAGATTCTCAAAAATATTTAATTGAGTTGGTAAATGAGCTTAATAAAATTGCAATAAAAGATGAGTGTGGAGTAAGATGGTTATCAGATTTAGATCTTGAAAAAAACTTAAAAAGATTCAATTTAAGTTTATCGCATGGTTTAGCAAGTATAATTGCGTTTTTAAGTAAACTTTATAAACAAGGAATAGCTAAAGAAATCGTATTAGAACTATTAAATGGTTCTGTGAAGTATTTATTAAATCAGCAATTAGATATTTCAATATTTAGATCTAATTTTCCTTCATGGATTCATGAAAAGGAATCTTCAACAAATAGCAGACTTGCATGGTGTTATGGTGATCTTGGAATTGGAATGTCTTTGTGGTTAGCAGGTAATAATACTAATAATGAAGAATTTAAAAGCACAGCAATTAAAATATTATTACATTCTACAGAAAGAAAAAATTTAAGTGAAAATGGGGTTGTAGATGCAGGATTATGCCATGGTACAGCGGGAATAGCACATATTTATAATCGAATGTATGGTTATACAAAAAATGAAGAGTTTAAAAAAGCAGCTTTATATTGGTTTGAAGAAACTTTAAAGATGGCAAAATTTGATGATGGTTTAGTTGGTTATAAAGTCTGGAGAACTCCTGAACATGGAGGGTGGCAAAATGAATATGGTTTTCTTGAAGGCATTGCAGGAATCGGATTATCATTGATGTCCGGTGTTTCAGATATAAAACCTAAGTGGGATGAATGTCTTTTACTTTCTTAGCTACAAACTAATATTAGTTAATTGAAATTGTGAATATTATTAAAATGAATGAGAATAAAACCTATTATAGATATTTTGATAATTTTTTAATACGAACACCATTACTTTCATTAAATTATATACAAAAGGTATTTAATGAAAAAGATACTTCGGTGGAAACAATTCAAGAAATTTGTAGGAATCCTATTATTAATGAAGCTATTTTTTTAGCTTCTCCAAATTTCTACGAGCAATTAATGAAATGGTTAAATAATGACTTGTCAGTTCAAAAAGACATTGATCAATTAATTTACACCATCACTAAATATTTATTACGTATGGGGAGTCGTTGTACTCCTTTTGGTTTATTTGCAGGCTACAGTTTAGGTAAAATTAGTGATCAAACCAATATTGAATTGGAAAAATCAAATCATTATTATGGCCATTTGCGATTGGATATGAATTATTTATGTTCATTAGCAATGGATCTTGCAAAAATACCTGGAATAAAAAAACAAATTAAATTTTATTCTAATTCAAGTATTTATAATTCCGGAGAAAATTTACGATATGTAGAATATCAATATATAAATAGTCGTAGAAACCATTTTATCGTAGGAGTAGAAAATTCTGAGTATGTGTATCAAGTACTGCAAGTTGCAGCGAATGGTTCTTCAATAGAAGAATTAGCTAATTTATTGGTCGATGAAGAAATTTCATTTAAGGAAGCGGAAAGTTTTATTGATGAACTTATCGAAAGTCAATTGCTCATAAGTGAATTGGAGCCTTCGGTCACTGGACCAGAATTTTTAGATCAGATTATTAATATTTTGGAACCATTAAATGACAAAGATGGTGCTTTAAGTTATTTACACGAAATAAAATCAGATATTCAAGGTATATGTAATCAACCCATAGGAATTTCCGTTAACAACTACAATGAAATAACAAATAAACTATCAAACTTAAATACAAAATATGATTTAAAATATTTGTTTCAAACCGATATGGTTGTTTCCTGTAAGGAGGATGAAATTAATAAAAATGTTACAGATGATGTTATTAAAGGAATCGAAATTTTAAACAGGTTAACACCTTCTTGGTCAAATGAAAATCTCTCAAAATTTAAGGAAGCTTTTTATGAGAGATATGAAGAACGTGAAGAGCCATTGTCAAAGGTAATGGACGTTGAATCAGGCATTGGATATTTGCAAAATAATGGGAGTGGTGATATTTCTCCATTAGTTGATGATTTAGCTTTGCCGGCAGCAAGTGTCCAAAACGAAACGAACATTAAATGGAATTCCATTCAATCATTTTTATTAAAGAAATATACTGAAGCAACATCAAAGGGATTAAAGGAAATAGAAATACTTGATGATGAAATTAAAGATTTTCCAGTGAAATGGGACAATTTACCTCCTACAATTTCCTCGATGGTAGAAATTATCGAGACCTCAGATGAAGATGGGAGTGATTCAGTAATATATCTTAACTCTGCAGGAGGATCCTCATCGGCAAATCTTTTAGGCAGATTCTGTCATAGCGATGAAAATCTTTTTAGGTATGTGAAAAGAATAACAGAGACTGAACAAAATGATAATAAAGATATTATTTATGCAGAGATTGTACATCTTCCAGAATCAAGAACAGGTAATATTTTGTTAAGGCCTCAATTACGCCAATATGAAATTCCTTATCTGGCAAAAGCTTCAGTTTTGAGTGAGAAACAAATTCCTTTAGATGATTTATATATTTCAGTAAAACAAGGAAGAAAAATTGTTTTGCGTTCCAAATCATTAAACAAAGAAATTATTCCAAGGCATAGTACAGCGCATAATTATTCGAATAATGCTTTGCCCATATATCAGTTTTTATGTGATCTTCAAACGCAAGATTTAAGGGGAGGTGTTAGTTTTAACTGGAGCTCTTTGGCAAATGGATTTAGTTTTTTACCAAGAGTTAAATATAAAAATATAATCTTATCAAAAGCAACATGGAATGTTAAAAAGGTAGATATTGAGGATTTGATTAAACAAAATGATAATAAAGACATAGTAGATAAAGCGAAAGTATGGAAAGAGAAATTTGAATTACCTGATTATGTTTTATTAGCAGATGGTGATAATGAATTGTTATTAAATTTAAATAACTCACTATGTATTAATACGTTGCTATCATTAGTAAAAAATAGAGAAGGATTTCAGTTAAAAGAGTTTTTATTTAATCCCGAAAAAGCATTGGTTAAAAGAGGAGAAGATAGTTTTACGAATCAGGTAATATTTTCATTTTACAAATCTCGGACACACATACCGCAAGGTCAGGTAAATAATAATTAGGAGTAAGTTATGATTGAATCAGAAAATACAGTAAAACGTACTTTTACCTTAGGCGATGAGTGGTTATATTATAAGTTATATTGTGGTCCAAAAACGGCCGACGATATCCTTGCACAAATAATAAAACCAGTAGCCGATGAACTTCTTTCAAAAGAATTAATTGACAAATGGTTTTTTATAAGGTATACTGATCCTAAAACGCATTTACGTGTAAGGTTTCACTATAATAATCCTGAAAATATTTATCATATAATTAGTTTAGTCAATAGTGCTACCCGTACATTTATTGAAAATGATTTGTTATGGAAAATCCAAATTGACACCTATCAGAGAGAAATTGAACGATATGGTGCAAACACTATTGAATTAGCGGAAGAATTGTTTTTTTATGACAGTGATATGATTGTTAGAATGATTGATATGATAGAAGGTGATGAAGGAGAAGAAATTCGTTGGTTATTTGCTGTAAGGGCAATTGATAGCCTTTTAGATGATTTTTTATTTAGCGAAATCCAGAAATTAAACTTACTGGAAAGTTTAAAGGACGGTTTTGGACGAGAATTTGGTATGAATAAAATGCTAAAATTTCAGCTTGATAAAAAGTATAGAAATAAACGCCAAGGAATCAGTGAAATAATGAACAGGGAGAATGATACTAAAAGTGATATAAAATCTTTGTTTAATCTTCTTTCCCAAAAGTCACAAAGTGTAATACCAATAGCCAAAAAGATTTTGGAGATCGAAAATATGAAAAAGTTACAGCGTCCAATCGATGATTTAATTAGAAGTTACATACATATGCTTATGAATAGATTATTCAAATCTAAGCAACGAATGCATGAAATGGTATTGTATGATTTTTTATTTAGATATTACAAATCGGAGATAGCTAAAAGGAAGTATAGTCCTCATTTACAAAAAGCAGTATAGTAATATCAAAATTTTCAGAATTAATAATAAATTCCTAATTTAGGCAATCAATTAAAATGTGACGAGAAAATGCCTTTCCCTTTTTATAAACAACTTGATGCTATGGATTGTGGTCCTTCGTGTTTACGAATGATTGCTCAGCACTATGGTAAAAACTTTTCTTTACAATCCTTACGCGATAAAAGCTACATTACTCGCGAAGGAGTTTCTATGCTCGGAATAAGTGATGCAGCTGAAGCAATAGGATTTCGATCAATGGGTGTGCGAATTACTTTTGAGCAATTATTAAATGAGGCTCCAATGCCTTGTGTTGCTCATTGGAACGAGAATCATTTTGTGGTAGTTTATAAACTTACTAAAAAAAGAAATGGAAAAACAATTGTTCATGTTTCTGATCCTGCTCGAGGATTAATAAATTTTACGAAAGAAGAATTTTTATCCGGTTGGGCAAAAACAAAGGAGGAAGGAGATGATAAAGGATTGTGTTTGTTACTTGAAACAACTCCGGATTTTTATCAAAACGAGGATGAAAAGTTGAATAAATCAGGATTTAAATTTTTATTTTCTTATTTACGACCTTATAAAAAAATTATAACTCAGTTATTTCTAGGATTAATACTTGGGAGTTTATTGCAATTAATTTTTCCTTTTTTAACACAGAGTATTGTCGATAAAGGTATAAATACACAAGATCTAAATTTTGTTACTTTAATAATAATTGCACAGTTGGTATTAATCTTCTCGCGAACATTAGTTGAGTTTGTCCGTAGTTGGATCTTATTGCATTTGGGTACAAGAATTAATATCTCGTTAATTTCCGACTTTTTGATAAAGTTAATGAAACTACCTGTTTCATTTTTTGATACCAAAATGATTGGTGATTTAATTCAGCGAATTGGTGATCATAAAAGAATAGAGAATTTTTTAACATCATCAACATTAAATATTCTATTTTCATTTTTCACTTTAGTAATTTTTGGAGCTGTATTACTTGTTTATAATGTAAATATATTTCTTATTTTCTTGTTAGGTAGTACATTGTATACCATGTGGGTTTATATCTTTATGAAAAAACGTCGTGATATTGATAATCGACGTTTTGCTCAAATGTCCGATAATCAGAGTAATGTAATTCAGTTGATTACCGGAATGCAGGAAATAAAATTAAATAATTGCGAAAAACAAAAACGGTGGGAGTGGGAGAATATACAGGCTAAGTTGTTTAAGGTAAATATGGCAAGTTTATCTTTAAATCAATACCAACAAGCAGGAGGAGTTTTTATAAACGAAATTAAGAATATAATTATAACATTTATTGCTGCAAAATCTGTGATTGATGGAAACATGACATTAGGTATGATGTTGGCAGTTCAATATATGATTGGTCAGTTAAATAGTCCAATTAATCAGATGATTGGCTTTTTGCAAGACACTCAGGATGCAAAAATAAGTTTGGAACGTTTAGGAGAAATTCACCAGAAAGATGATGAGGAGTCGGATCTTGAACCAAAGATTGATATTTTACCTGAACATAGAGATTTAAATATTGAGAAAGTATTTTTTCAATACGAAGGTCCACATTCACCATTTGTTTTGGATGATGTTGAATTGAATATCCCCGAAAAGAAAATTACGGCAATCGTAGGAACAAGTGGAAGTGGAAAAACAACACTCGTAAAACTACTTTTAGGATTTTATAATCCTGTAAAGGGTAAAATTAATTTGGGCGATTTGTATTTAAACAATGTAAGTAACAGAATGTGGAGAGATAAATGCGGTGTTGTTATGCAAGATGGATTTATTTTTTCTGATTCTATTGCGAATAATATTTCGGTTTCTGAAGAGATTCCAGATCGCAAGAAATTGTTGCATGCTGTAAAAGTTGCAAATATTCAAGAGTTTATAGAATCATTACCTTTAGGATATAATACCAAGATTGGACAAAATGGAGTTGGACTTAGCCAGGGACAAAAGCAAAGGATCTTAATTGCTCGGGCTGTATATAAGAATCCGGAATTTATATTTTTCGATGAAGCAACTAATGCATTAGATGCTAACAACGAGAGAATTATTATGGATAATTTGGATGAGTTTTTCAAAGGGAAAACAGTTGTAGTAGTGGCTCATCGATTGAGCACAGTGAAAAATGCAGATCAAATTGTTGTTCTAGAAAAAGGTAAAATTGTTGAAAAAGGAACACATTCAGAATTAACAAAGCTAAAAGGCTCATATTTTGAATTGGTTAAAAATCAATTGGAATTGGGTAATTAAGAAAATTCTTTTGTATTATGGAGTTTAAAGATGAAGAAATAGAGCGAATTGAATTGCGATCAAGTACAGTTCAGGAAATTTTAACTCGTCCACCTAAATGGATTGTTCGATGGGGAATAAGCATTGTTTTTTTTGTAGTAATAATTATTATTGTTGGGAGTAGTTTTTTTAGATATCCTGATATTGTATCAGCAGAAATTGTTTTAACTACAGAAAATCCTCCTGCACCTATATTGGCTAAATCTGCAGGTAAAATTCAAAATTTATTTGTTTCAAACAATGACTTAGTAAAAAAAGATCAGGTTCTTGCTGTAATCGAAAATCCTGCATCATATAATGATATAAATGATTTAAGATTAAAAGTAGAGAATTTATCAAAGAACGATATAAATGAGTTTAAAAATTTACAACTAAATGGCGATTATAATTTAGGGAGTGTACAATCTAATTATGCTAATCTTATAAAGTACGTAGATGAATATCAAAGAATTATAAAGCTTGATTACCATGATAAAAAGATTATTCTTTATAAACAAGAGTTAAAAAAATATGATATCTATTCTAAAAATCTATTAATCCAGAGCAATTTATTAAAAGAAGAATTTTATCTTACTGAAAAACAATATAAGAGAGATTCTATATTGCATTCACAAAGTTTATTATCTGATACAGATGTAGAAAAATCAAAATCTCTATTAATTTCTAAACAATACAATTATGAACAAACAAATATCTCAATTACAAATGTTGAATTGCAGATAGAAAGTTTAAATCAAAATATATTAGAGCTCGAATTGCAGAAAGAAAAGCAGTTTTCCGATCAAATTTTATTGATAGAGGAATCAATAAAGAATCTCCAATCGGCAATGGATTCTTGGAATTATAATTGGATTTTAGTAGCCGCAACGGATGGTAAAGTTACTTTTAATCAGTTTTGGAATGAAAACCAAACTGTAAAAATTGGTGAAACTGTAATGACAATAATTCCTGAATACGAAGGAGAAATAATTGGTAAACTAAAATTGGATTATCAAGGAGCAGGGAAAGTGAGAGTTGGACAACAAGCAAATATACAATTTGCTAATTTCCCATATATGGAGTTTGGAATGGTGCAAGGCAATGTTAGCTCAATTTCATTAGCTCCGGATAATGATTTTTATACCGCAGAAATAAAGTTAAACAATGGCTTAACAACATTTTATGGAATTGACCTTGATTTTAAACAAGAAATGAAGGGTAATGCTGAGATAATAACAGAAAATTTAAGTCTATTACATAGAATAACTAGACCTTTTAAATATGTTTTAAAGAAAAATACTAAGTTTGGGGACAAAAATTAAATTAGATGTTAGAATTTCCCTTCGGTATTTATAATTTTAAAATTAAATCCTACGATACAGATCAAAATGGCAATCTAACCTTGCCTACAATACTTCACTTTTTACAAGAATGTGCATGGAATAATGCGCGTGCAAATGGATTTGGATATGAAGATCTTGAGAAAGAGAATGTATTTTGGGTATTGTCTAAAATATTTATAGAGATCGATGAATATCCCAAATGGAAAGATGATATCAAAATTAAAACTTGGCCAAAAGGTACAGATGGTTTATTTGCAATTCGCGATTTTCAGATAATTAAGAATGATGTTATAATTGCAAGAGCTACAAGTTATTGGTTAATTTTAGATCAAAAAAACAATCGTCCAAAACGTTTAGAACACTTCAACTTTATTCACGAGAATTTCTTAAAAGATGATGCTGTTAAAAAGAAACTAGGGAAAGTATCATTTAGTAGTGATATAGCTGAATTAGATATAAGAAAAGTTTATTATAGCGATCTTGATGTAAATAGGCATGTAAATAATGCTACTTATGTAAGATGGATCCTTGATTCTTATTTTTCTACAGAGAATAAAAATATAACTGAATTAGAGATCAATTTTCTTACAGAATTAAAGCTTAATGATGAGTTTGTTGTAAATTATCTTTGTAAAGATGGAATTCATTATTATGTTCTGAAAAATAAATCAAATAAAGATATTTGTAAAGTAAAATTGAAATAGGGAAGAATTTTATTTTGTCATTCTGAGCTTATCGAAGAATCTATATAACTGATCAAGATTTTTTGAAAGACTAGATATAAAAATTAAAGAGGATATAAGTTTAATTATATCCTCTTTTTCTATTTAGAATGGTAAATCATCAGAATCATCTTCAGGTGGCATGCTGTCCATTTCAGGTGGAGGAGTGTCACCACCTGGGAAATTAGATTGTCCCAGATCTTGAGCTTTTTCAATGCGCCAAGCATCAAGATTTGTAAAGTAATTCACCTTACCATCCTTTTCCCATTTGTTACCACGAATGTTAAAACTAACTTTAACATCATCATTTACTTCTATATTCTCAATTAAATTACATCTATCTTGAGTAAGTTGGAACTTAATATGATCAGTAAATTCCATTCCACCATTCGATTCTGTTTTCTCGATTACAAATTCGCGCTTTTTAAAGCGATCGCTCACTTGAATCGTATTATATTTTTCTATTATTTTTCCTGATATTTCGAAAGCCATATACCGTTTATTCTTCTGTTACAACTATTTTTTCAATTTTATCACCTTGCTGAATTGTATCGATAACTTCTAACCCTTCGTATACTTTTCCGAATACAGTATGATTTCTGTCAAGATGTGCAGTGTTTTCACGACTATGGCAAATAAAGAATTGAGAACCACCAGTATCTCTTCCTGCATGAGCCATTGAAAGTACTCCACGGTCGTGAAATTGATTTTCTCCATCTAACTCACACTTAATTGTATAACCTGGGCCTCCCATTCCTGTTCCGTCAGGACAACCACCTTGAATTACAAAGTTTGGAATTACACGATGAAAAGTTAGTCCATCATAATATCCTTCTTTTGATAGTTTTAAAAAATTCTCTACGGTACCAGGAGCATCATTCTCAAAGAACTCAACTTTCATTGTACCTTTTTCTGTTATTATATCTGCTTTTTTCATCATATAGATTTTATGGTTTTCACAAAAAAGCAAGCGTAAAATTTACGCTTGCTTAACTATTATATCTTTTATTATTGTTGTATAGTCGCAGGAGCTTCAGGAGTTCCCAAAACCTCTAAAAGTTCAACTTCAAAAGTAAGCATCATGTTAGGTTCTACTGGCCCTCCAGGACGAACTCTTTCACCATATGCTAATTCTGTTGGAATGTAGAACTTGTATTTAGCACCTTCCTTCATTAATTGTAGACCTTCTGTCCAGCCAGGAATAACTCTGTTTAACTGGAATTCTGCTGGTTTTTCTCTTTCAACTGAACTATCGAAAACAGTTCCATCAAGTAACATTCCGTGATAATGACATTTTACCATATCAGTTGCAACTGGAGTTTTTCCTGTTCCTTCTGTAATGATTTCGTATTGTAATCCACTTTCAGTTACAATAACACCCTCTTTTTTCTTATTCTTTACAAGAAACTTTTGACCTTCTTCTAAGTTCTCAACTTTTTTAAGTTCCATTTCCTTAACTTGTTCTTCCTTAAGTTTTGAAAAATATTCATGAAGTATTAACTGAATATCTTTTTCTTCTATTTTTAAATCTTTTTCTTCAAGATTATCACTTAGTCCAGCTACTAGTAAATTATAGTCTAACTCTTCAAATCCATGTCTTTTAAGACTTGTTCCAATATCAGCACCAATTGCATAAGTAATAGAATCTAATTCTGATTTTAATTTAACTTCAGGAGTTTCTTTTTTATCACAAGAAACTAAAATTGCAGCACCTGCAATAATTAATAGTAAGTTCTTAATTTTCATAGTAATTATACTTTATTTAATATTTTTAAGGTTGATGTGCAAAGTTGCTGAAATTATTTGAAATTGGCAATATGAATTAATTTAAAAAAAGTTAAAATTTATTGTCATTTACTTTTTCTGCTCTAAGAATATGTCTTTTCCCTTCAGGGCCTTTTAATCTCTTTACAGAAAAACCAGCTTCTCTTAGATTATTTTTAACGATTCCTTTGCTACTATAAGTTGTTAAAATTCCAGGATTGTTTAATGCAGTATAAATTTTTTTGAAAATTTCAAAACTCCAAAGTTCAGGTTGCTTTTCCGGAGCAAATGCATCAAAATAGATAATATCGTATTTATCTGAAAAATCATATTCGGTAAAATCTTTTAAAACCTTTTTAAAATTAAATGATTTGCTAATTATGATATTTTCTTCCCATTTACATGAATGAAACAGATTAAAAACATTTTTGTTTTTAGGTGATATAAGATCAGGATAATTTAATTGATTCGCAGTTTGTAGATCTATAGGATATTTTTCTACACATGTATAATTAACTGTTATATTAAGTTTCTGGCAATGAATATATGTGAGAAATGCATTTAAACCGGTACCAAATCCTACCTCAAAAATATTAACTGTTTTTAATTTGCTATATAATAAACCTTCATTAATAAAAATATGTGTTGATTCATTTATTGCTCCAAAAGTAGAATGGTAATGTTCATTAAACTTTTCGGAGTAAAGAGTATTAGATTTATCAGTTGTTGTAATTACCTTAAGCATTCTATGTATCTCATAATGAATTAATAAACTTTTTATCTGAGTTGTGTAAAAGTCAAATTAAAATTTGAATAAATCTACATCAATTAATAATTTAAAACAATTCTAAGTTTACTAGTCAATACTTTATAATTAAAGCATCATTGTTTTTTGTCTTATTGATAATCAATAAGTATATTTTTCCGTTGAATGTTAATATTTGTAATTGTAAAAAGTATTTTATTATTTGCAAGTGAGAAAAAATTATTATTAACCTATTTATTAAATTATCATGAGAAAATCAATTATTACTGCGATCGCAGTACTTGGCATTATTGTGTTTACAAATTGTCAAAAGAATGAATCAAAAGAATTATTAACTCCAGAAACAACAGATTGTGTTGTTACCTATGAAGATGGGGATTACATTGAAGGACAATATGTTGTTATTTTAGATGAATCAGTTAAATTCAATTTAGATTCAAAAGCTGATTATGCATCTCGAATTAAGGAAGTTAAATCTATTGCTTCAAATCTTTTAAATTCAAAAAGTGTTACAACTTTCGAGGTGAAAAATGCTTATGCTGAAGTTTATAAAGGCTTTAGCGTAAAAATGAATGCTGAAGAAACACTTAAGTTGGAGAAAGATTCAAGAGTAAAAAGTGTTCATCAGGATAGAATGTTTATTCTTAAAAAGCCTGTTCCAGAACCTCCAGTTGCTGGTGTACCATGGGGAATTGAGCGTGTAGGTTATGGAAATGGTATTGGTAAAACTGCATGGATTATTGATACAGGAATTGATTTGGATCACCCTGACCTTAATGTTGATGCTGCGAGAGGGTATGATTTTATAAATGGAGATGCATTAGCAGATGATGATAATGGACATGGATCGCATTGCGCAGGAACAGTTGCTGCTATTGATAATGAAATTGGTGTAATTGGTGTAGCTGCAGGAGCAACAGTAGTTCCTGTTAAAGTTCTAAATAGAAGAGGAAGTGGAGCTTATTCTGAAATTATTGCAGGAATTGATTTTGTCGGTGCAAATGCTTCAGCTGGCGATGCTGTTAATATGAGTTTAGGTGGTGGTGTATATGAACCAATTGATGATGCTGTTTATGTTGCATCCCAAAATGGAATTTATTTTGCATTAGCGGCAGGAAACGAAACTGATGATGCAAATAATCATTCACCAGCAAGAGTTAACGGTCCAAATATTTGGACTATTTCTGCAATGGATAGCAATGATTATTTCGCTTCATTTTCTAATTATGGAAATCCTCCTGTTGATTTTTGCGAACCAGGTGTAAATATTTATTCTACATATAAAGGAGGTAGCTATGCAACTATGAGCGGGACTTCAATGGCTGCTCCACATATGTGTGGAATATTGTTAATGACAAATGGAAATCCTAATACAGATGGATACGTTAATGGAGATCCTGATGGAAATTCAGATCCGATAGGAACAATTTAATCTGAAAGACTTAATAAAGTATTGAAGAGCTGCTATATGCAGCTCTTTTTTTGTTTGATAATTTATAATTGTAAAAAAATAAACACAATTTTTTTGATAAATGATTTTTTAAAAATGAATTAATAATATTTATTTGCAGTATTAAACGCAATATCAATTTGTTTCTTAGATCATTATAGTAATAAAAATCAGAGGTGATTTTGAACCATTGTCTGTATACGTTGTTCTAAGATAAATTCGAAATATTAATAAATTATTATGGCAAGTTATTCTATCAAAGAATTAGAAAAGTTATCGGGCATTAAAGCACATACGATTAGAATTTGGGAAAAAAGGTATGGAATATTAAAGCCTGATCGTACAGATACAAATATTAGATATTATTGTGATGATGATCTAAAGAGATTATTAAATATAGTAATCTTAAACAGGTTTGGGATAAAAATTTCAAAAATAGCTAAATTTACTGATAGTGAGATGTCTGACAAAGTTATGGAATTGTCAGCAGATTCGTCAAGTGCAGAAAGCAGTATAGAGAACTTGGTTATCGCAATGGTTGAACTTGATGAGTTTAAATTTGATAAGATCTTATCGAGGTATATTATGCACGATGGTTTTGAGAATGCAGTTATTAAAGTTATTTTTCCTTTTTTCAATCAAATTGGAATTTTATGGCAAACTGGATCTATAAATCCTGTTCATGAGCATTTTGTTTCTAATCTATTTAGACAGAAATTAATGGTTGCAATTGATAATGTTTCAGTAACAGATAGTAAAAATGTTGAAAAAGTAGTGATGTTTTTACCTGAAGGAGAATATCATGAGTTAGCTCTATTATTTTATAATTATCTAGTTAAAAAAACGGGTAAATTGGTTTATTATTTAGGAAGTTCAGTTCCATTTGAAGATCTTAAACAGGTTGTTAATATGGTTAATCCTAATTATTTATTCTTGTCAATTACTTCATCATTAAATTTAAACGGTATAAATAAGTATGTTAAGAGGATTGCTGATACTTTTCCTTCTCAGAAAGTATTTGTTACAGGTCTTCAAATAAAAGAAGCTAAATCTGATTTTCCATCAAATATCGTGAAGATATCGTCACCATTGGATATTGGGGCGTTTTTAAAAAATTAGAATAAGTATAAAAATATGTATAATTGTCTATCCTGCTTGATTTTAAGCAGGATTTTTTGTCTAACTAAGTGTTAGTTTGTTAACAGAATCATTAAACAAAAAAAATCATTTTTTTTTAATTTAGAAGGATGTAGTAAAAAGGTAATGTAATGCCTAAATATCAACATTTTTAATAATATTTCTTATTTAGAAAATAGCCTATTGCTAGTGGTTGGTAGGTTTAAATATTTGCTAAATAGGTATTTGCTGTCGTATATTTGTTTAAGAATTATATTAAAATATACAACCATGACAGCAGTAGAATTTAATCATCAACTTATAAGTTTAGAAACTAAACTTTCAAGGTTCGCGATGAGTTTGACTTCGAATAAAGAAGCTGCTCAGGACCTCTTACAGGAAACCTACTTTAAGGCATTGTCTCATAGAGATAAATTTGTTGGATACTCTAATCTAAAAGCTTGGGCTTTTACAATCATGAAAAATACATTTATAAATAATTATCGTAAACAACAAAAAGAAAATACACATAACGATACAACAAAGAACATGTATTTTCTTAATATGTCGAAAGATTCTTTTTCAAGTACTCCAGATAATGAGTATACTACACAAGAGATTATTAAACAGATCGATAGTCTTCAGGATGACTTTAAAGATCCATTTAAAATGTTTTTAGCTGGATATAAATATAAGGAAATAGCTGAAGAACTTGATTTGAAAATTGGAACAGTTAAAAGTAGAATATTTTTTACAAGGAAGAAGTTAATGAAAAGTTTAAAAGATTTTCAATAAAGATTCATAATTTGAAATAGAAGAAAGAGCTTTTTGGTATTTATCCAAAAAGCTCTTTTATTTTTTGTTCTCTATAATTAAATATTTCTTCAATTATATCTTTAATAAATAATCGATGAAAAAAATTTCCAATAAAACCTAAAGGCATTTCATAAAATAATATATCTTTCATTTCAACACCATTAGTGGTTTCTTTAAAATGATGTTCGTGATGCCAAATTTTATATGGGCCATTAATTTGATTGTCGATAAAATATTTATTTTCCTTTACTTGGGTTATTTCAGTCGTCCATTTTATCGAAATGCGAAACATAGGACTAATAGTATAGGAAACAATCATCCCAGGATACATTTCTCCTGCATCAGATCTAGAGAGAATTTTAAAACTAAGATCATCTGGAGTAATTAATTTTAAATTATCTGGTTTTGAAAAAAAATCCCACGCTTTTAATAAATCAATTGGTATATTTTGAGTTCGTTTTATACTATACATTTATTTAAAATTCTTTTGATCAGGTAACAAATAAGAGTAGCTTTTGTTTTTTGTATAAATTTATTAATATTTAGTCAATTTAGAGTATAATTCACTAAAGTAATATAGATGACACATTTTATTCGGTCTTGATTTTCAATCGGGGAATCCTCTAAAAGAATATATCGAAGAATAGCAAATGTAGGAATAAAGAAAATATAGTAAAGTAGGTTTTTACTAATGGAAAATGAACTATAGTTATTCTTTAATTTATTTATTATCAATTGATTTTAAAAACTCTTCTAATAACAATTTACCTTTATCCATATCTTTATTAGTAACATATAAGTTCGCTTCGCTTCCAAAACTACCAAATCCTGCAGCATTTGAAGAGTTCGTATCATTTCTAATTAAGGAGGGTATTTGGTTATCTTCTAAAAATTCTTTTAAAACGTTTGCATCAATTTCTGATCCTGTAAATAATAAAGTTAATTCTTCTTGATTCGTCATAATTTAATGGATAATTAATAATATAGATATCGTTTAATTTTTTGTGTTGCAGTTTTTTCAAATGGAATAAGTTGTGGGACAACTGCATAGATTCTTGAGAATTTATTAACTCGGGAATTAACATATTCTTGTAATTCGAGTCTTAATTCTTCAGATTTTTGTTTTGCGAAAGCTACAGCTTCTTCTTTTAAATCTTGAAATTGTTTCTCAAGTTCTTCGTGATTAAAGTGAACCAATGCAACAAGTTTTCCTTTTTGTTCGACTACAATTGATTCTAAAACATATTTAAAATTATTTATTACAGATTCAATTTCTTCAGGATAAATATTTTCCCCGCTGGCGCCAACAATCATATTTTTAAGTCTACCTTTAATTAAAAGGTAATTGTCTTTATCGAAATAACCCAGATCACCTGTTTTTAACCAACCATCAGATGTTAGAACTTCTTTTGTAAGCTCAGGTTCTTTATAATATCCTTTCATAATATTATCACCCTTTGCCCATACTTCTCCTTCGCCAGTTTTTGGATCAGGATTGTTTATTTTAACTTCAATACCCTTCATGATAGGACCAGTAGCTCTATACTTTACATCATGAGCATTCGCACCAGAAAGTAGGGGTGCAGATTCGGTTAAGCCGTATCCTATAGCATAAGGGAATTTTGCTTCTCTTAAAAACTTTTCCACAACAGGATCTAATGGTGCTCCGCCAATTCCAAAAAATTCAATTTTATTTCCAAAGGATTTTATTAGCTTTTTACCGGCAACCCTATTTAATACTTTACGTATGATTGGAATTTTATATAAAAGGGAAATTAAAGGACTTTTTGTAAAAGTAGGTAATACTTTATTTCTGTATATTTTTTCTATAACCATTGGTACACTTAAAATGTGTGTAGGTTTAATTTTTTGCATAGCAGGAATAAGTGCTGCAGGTGTTGGAGGCTTTTCAAGATAATATACAGATGCTCCTTGTAGAATTGGAATAACTAGTCCTAAAGTGTTTTCGTAAGTGTGAGATAAAGGTAAAATAGATAAAAATCGATGTTTTGCCTTTACATGTTCTATTGAGAGTACTTGAACTGCATCAAAAACGATGTTTTTATGAGTTAACATAACTCCCTTTGATTTACCAGTGGTTCCAGAAGTGTAAATAATAGAAGCAAGATCATTTTCTTGTACAGTAGATATTTCTTCTTTTACCTCTTCAGTTTTTGAATTTGACTCTTTAATAATTTCAAAATCATCAATAAAAATAATTGAATCTAAAATAGATTTTACAGAATCAATTTTTGGATACATCAATTTTGAAATGAAAATTGATTTAGCTTCTGAATGTTCTAATATATTTTTTATTTCATTTTCGTGAAAATCAGGCAGTAAAGGTACGGCAACAGCACCCAAAGATGTTATTGCGAAAAATGAGATTCCCCAGTTGGGCATATTTCTACTAAGAATTGCAACTTTATCTCCTTTCCCAATTCCTTGTATAGTAAGAATTTCTTTTAATTTCTCAACTTCTTTATTTAGAGATTCATAGTTTAAAGAAATCCCATTAACATAAGATAAGGAATTATTATTTCTATATAATTGTACACTGTTTTCTAAAAGAAAAGGTAATGTATGTTTGACAAGTTTAGTCATAGTTTCTTATTCTAAGATAAGTATTATATAAATGATGTGAATGTTATATTCACATATGCAGATAGTTTAGAAGGTCAAAATTAGCATTAAAACTTAATTATAGAAATTATGCGTTAACTAATTATTAACAATCAAAATGAGAAAGAGTTTAATTTAATATATTAAGTTTCGAAAAAGGATATTAATATAAATTAGTATTTAGATTCTTTTTAAATTACAATTGGATTTGTAAGTTGTTTATTTTTAATTTTTTGACTTAAATTATAAGGTGTTTGTTTAATATGTTTATCCAAATATTTCTCTTTTTTCTACATATATCGATTAATCTATCCATTTACAATAACTGAATATAGTAAAGTTTTAAATTATAATTTGAAGTCTATAAAGTGTTGGAAGTTAAATTATTAAGAAAAATGAAGTTTGGTTTTTTTAATAATTCGCCTTAATTTGTATCAAGTATATAACTAAAATCTCTTCCTATGAAGAAATTTTTCCTTGTTGTATCAATGTGTGTCTTTATTGTAACAATAAAAGCACAGCAGAATGATTTTGTTGATATTAATAATAATTCTATTAAATCAACATATAATGGAAATCATTCTGATAAATCAGGTTTCTTTCCATCAGCTAATAATAGCAATTCAGGTTATTTATTGAGATCAACACTGGGTGTATCAGGAGCTTCTGAAGCAATTTCATCCAAAAATGGATCTTATATTGTGAGTCAAAGTGTTGGTCAGACAAGTGTTATTGGAACATATACAAAAAAGGGTTATACAATCAGACAAGGATTTCAACAGCCCTCAAATTCATCAATTACTATTCTTCAGTATTCCGATAACTTATTAGATGCTACTGTTTACCCTAATCCATTTAAACATTCAGTAAACATTTCAATAAAAGAAAAAATTAGCTGTGAGATATATGTGAATTTATACGATATAAAGGGTAGTAAAGTATTCAATAAAAAATATCCAGCATCTCAATTGGTAATTATTCCTCTAACTGAACTTGATAATGGTGTATACATTCTCAAAGTTACTTCTAAAGACAAGATATTAATCGTGAACCTTGTTAAAAACTAACTATGAAAAAAATTATACTCGCGGGGCTCATTTTAATAAGTGCAGCGTCAATAAAATGTCAGCAGATATATTTTGGAGGCGGCCAAACAATTTCAAATATGATATTTGAAAATTCAGAAAGTATTGTCCTAGAGAATCTTCAATCTAGTAATTTCTCATATATGAATCTTGGATATCGGAATAATATTTTTATAGATAATCTTTTTCTGAGTGGCCTAGTTAGCTATAATGGTTATGGAACTGTTGGTAGTGATCAAATTGTAGATAATTATTTCGCATGGGATCTTACTTATTTGGGTATAAATATTGGACTTGATTATGAATTTTATAAACCGGGTAATTTTGCTTTCTATATCAAAGGCGAGGGATCACTTGAATTTTTAATTCGCGGATCTCAAACTCTAAATAATCAAATTTACGATCTTAAAGGTGAAGAAGATTTTGATAGTCCTATTTATATGTTAAGAGGGGGTTTAGGTGTTCAATATAAAATTTCAAATAAAGTTTTAGTATTTACTCAATATATGTATGGTACCGGAAGTCCATTCAAAACAAGTGATTCTAAACTTAATATTCGTTCAAATAATATTGGAGTAGGCGTACTTATTGACTTATTTAAGGATGCAGGATCTTCTGGCAATATTGTAACTGTTAAAATGGAAGAAATGCAAAAAGATATGAATGAGGCATTGAAAGAAATTAAACAGTTAGAGAAAGAGACAGAGCGAGTTGAAGTTCTGGAAGAAGAAATTGCTGTAAAGGAAACAGAAATAGTTACCCTTAAAGATACTATTTCAAGTGTTCTTTTTGATTTTAGTACTACAAATTTAGATGTTGATTTAGATGATGGTAAAATTTATGTTACACTCGAAAATGATATGCTTTTTCAATCAGGTAGTTGGAACATTGAAGAACAAGGTTTTCAAGCTATAAAATCATTGGCAAGTGTAATAACAGAAAATCCAGATGTAGATATACTCATTGAAGGGCACACAGATAATCAGCCGTTTAAAGGAAGTGGTAATATACAAAATAACTGGGATCTTTCTACTAAAAGAGCTGCAACTATTGTTAATGCATTGGTAGAAAGAGAAAATATTGACCCAAGTAATCTTACTGCTGCCGGTCGTGGGGAATTTAACCCTATTGCCGATAATGAAACATTAGATGGGAGAGCAAAAAATCGGCGTATAGAAGTAATTATTTCTCCAAAACTCGACGAAGTATTTGATATATTAAATAAATAAAATAAACTGCCATGAAAAGATTTTTTTTAATCATAGTAATTGTTATTACAGGTATTAATGTATTCGGGCAAACAGATGGAATTAGTTATCAAGCAGTGATATTAAATCCGAATACTCAAGAGTTACCCGGTGCAGATGCGGTAGGGAATATCTTACCAAATACTGAAGTTTCAATTCGCTTTACTATTATTGATGCTAATAATAATAACGAGTATCAAGAGATAAAAAATACAAGTACCGATGCTTTTGGAATGATAAATTTGGTAATAGGACAGGAAGATCCTGATGCTTATTCATTAATTAAATGGGATGGAACGATTAAAAACCTGAAAGTAGAAATTAATTTTAATGGTTCAGGAGATGATTTTGTTGATTTAAGTAGACAGGAATTAAATTTTGTACCCTATTCATATCATCGTAATATAGAGGCACATGGCACCTTGGTTGTAGATGATGCAACTATTTTAAATAGTCAGCTTACAGTCGAAGGGCCAACAAATGTTAATAGCTCCTTTGCAGTGAATAATAATAATAATACCAATTTAACAGGGGCGCTAAATGTTGGAGGAGCAAGTGTTCTAAATGATAATTTAGATGTTGGAGGTATAACTAATCTGTATAATTCTCTTAATGTAAATAATCTAAGTCCTACCTATTTAACTGGTGATCTTACAGTTGGGGCTGATGGTAGTTCAACTTTTAATGGATCAGTTGTTTTTGAGGGACCTACTGGTTTTAATACTTTACTTGTTGGAAGTACCTCACAATTTAATGGTCAGGTAACAATAGACGCGAATATGGATGATCTTGGTATTAGTCAGGATGATACAATTCCAGCATATCCGCTTATCGTACAAGGAAGCTCGCAGGGGATCGCTATTAAAGTTAATGATGACCGATCAACTAGTAATAATTATATCTCTTTTTGGGATTCGACAGGTAGTATGTGGGGGCGAATTGAAGGGCAAACTATAGGTGATCTTAACAGTGATCCTGAATATATAGTTGATTGGGCAAGTAAGGCTGTTGATATTGGATTGAACTCATATGAGTTGATTAGTAATATTGCAGAGTTAATTATAGACAACTCTGAAGTAGCTGTTACAATTGCAGATGTTAGAATGTGTGTTGGTTTAGGTGCATGTGTAACGACCCCATCTGTTACAAAAACAATTGTCAAAATTGCGAAAGTAATAAAAACTATTGCTGATCTTGTTGCTAATGGTGTTAATATTGCTTTAGCAATAGCCGATGAAGCAACATTTGTTGGATTTGCTCATGCTAATATTGGTGTTTCTTATCAATCAGGAGCAGGTGATTATGCTGAGTGGCTGCCAAAAGAAGATCCAAAAGAAGAATTTATTGTAGGTGAATTAGTAGGTATTAAAAATGGTTTTGTTACAAAAAATACTTTTGGTGCTGATAAGGTAATGGTAATATCTACAAATCCTATAGTTCTGGGTAATATGCCACAAGTAATGGATGAGAGTAAGTATGAAAAGATTGCTTTTATGGGGCAGGTTCCGGTAAGAGTGTTAGGTAGAGTGCAACCCGGTGACTATATCTTACCTAGCGAATTAGGCAGTGGCTTCGGTAAAGCTGTTCATCCAGATGATATGGCAGTTCGGGATTACAAAAAAATTGTTGGTGTTGCATGGACAATTATGTCTCAAATAGCAAATGACATTAATATTGTAAATGTCGCTGTTGGTATAAATACCAATGATTTGACTAATGTTGTAGCAAATCAGGAGGAAGTGCTCAAAGCTCTTCAAGTAGAGCATACTCAATTAAAATCACAGATGGAACAATCAAATATGGTATTAGCTGAATTAGTGCCTGGTTATGCTGAATCTATCGGTTATATAGAAAATTCTATTCCTGTTAAATTTATTGAAGATGTAAATAATCAAAAATTAATCGAAATCCCATGTGATGATTGTCCGGATATAGAAGAAATTATTACCATAGAATTTTCCAGAGAACTTGTAGAAAATGGTATAGATTTAGCTCAAGAAGATTATATAAAGATGTATAAAGAATCAAATCAATTAGATGGTATTTTGAGTTTAGGTAATATTGAATCTAAAGCACCTGGTGGTAATTCAGTTGAGTTGAATGATATTTTAATGCCTATAGAAGAACATCCTTTCTGGAAAAGGATGAATTCTGATCCTGATTATAAAGAAGAAATTATTCAATATATAAAGGCAACTATAGAAAAGAGTAAAGAAACATATGATTTATCAAATAGCCCTGTAAATTATAATATTGAATTTGTTGATTTTTAGTTCTGAGTATAAATCTGATATAAAAGCAAATTATGCAATATCGATTATTAATAATCTTATTATCTGTACTTTCTGTAATTCATTTGCAAGCTCAGGATAGCACATTGATACCCGATCCAAATTTTGAGCAAGCATTGATTGATTTTAAAATAGATAGTGATACAATTATTAATGGATGGATTTTAACCTCAGAGATCAATACTTTAACTGAATTAAATGTATTCAATTGTAATATTGACAGTTTGAATGGTATTGAAGATTTTGACAGCCTTAGAATTTTAAATTGCTCTAATAATCGTATACGAAGTATTGATGTAAGTGAAAATATAAAACTTTCCAATTTAGATTGTTCCTCAAATTTATTAGATAATTTGGATGTTAGTGAGAATATTTTATTGGAAAATTTAAATTGTCAGAACAACTTTATTGCAGAACTTGATTTATCAACAAATACCCAATTAATAAAACTTGATTTTAGCTTAAACAGGATTGATACAACTGTATTATCTGGTCAAAATTCTCTCGAAAGTTTATATTGTTCTAATAATAGACTTCAAAATCTGAATATAGAAAGTAATACTCAATTGAAAGAACTAAACTGTTCAGGTAATCAATTACAGACATTAAATATAATTAATAATAAAAGTATACAACAACTGTTTTGCTCATCAAATCAGATTAATAGTTTGTCTGGATTAGGTTTAGATACCTTACTGTATTTCGATTGTTCAAATAATCTTTTAAATGATCTTGATGTGAGCAATGATATTTATTTAATAAATTTATTTTGTTCTGGTAATCAATTTGCAAACTTAGATGTAAGTAAAAACGATTCACTTACTTTCTTGACATGCTCTGATAATCAGCTTGAAGTGTTGGATGTTAGCAAGAATTTCAAATTAGAATATTTAATTTGTAATTCTAATTTGCTTACAAGTTTGGACATTGATAGTAATTCAACATTGTTAACTTTAGATTTATCTGGGAATTTAGTTACTAGTTTGGATGCACACAATAATTCTTCTTTAACATCATTAGATTGCTCTAATAATCAACTTGAATTTTTAGATATAAACAATGGCAGAAATGATACTTTAACAACATTTAATTCATTAAATAATCCTAACTTATATTGTATTAAGGTTGATGATACTGCTTCAGTAAATAATACAGATTGGCAAAAAGATGACTTTGCAGTTTATAAAGAAGAATGTTATGCGGCTACTTATATTCCAGATGACAATTTTGAAGCTTCATTAGCATTATTTGATGATATATCCGGTGATAATTTCATTCCAACAAACAATATTGACACAATAACATTTCTAGATATTAGTAATAAAGGGATTTCTGATTTAACAGGGATTTCTGATTTTACAAGTGTTGATAGTCTGAATTGTTCTCAAAATAATTTGAGTAACCTAGATGTAAGCCAACTAATAAATCTTAGGAGTTTGAATTGCACTTCCAATATATTGGTAGATCTGGTGTTAAAGAATGATCTTAAATATCTCGATGCAAGATTCAATACAAATTTAGTATGTATAGAGGTTGGGGATACAGTATCTTTTGGCACTTCATTTTGGCAAAAAGATGATGCAGCTTCATACGATACTAGTTGTATGGTAAATAAAACAATTATTCAGGATGAAAATTTTGAGATGGCTCTAATAGAACTTGGTTACGACCGTGGTTCTATAGATGGTTTTGTGTATACAGATTCGATAAATTCTATTAAAAAGTTAGATATAAGTGGTAAGCACATTTCTGATCTTTCTGGGATTGAATATTTTGATTCTTTGGTATGGTTGGATTGTTCTTCAAATTTATTGAAACAAATTGATATTAGCCTTGATACTAACCTTCGTACCTTGAAATGTTATAATAATTATATTAAAGTGCTTGATTTAGAATATAATACTTTATTAGATACCTTAATTTGTGGCAATAACCTATTGGATAGTTTAAATGTGAGTTCAAATTTAGACTTAAGATATCTGATATGCGATGCAAATAATTTAACCAGTTTGGATATTTCAGGAAACACAGCTTTGACTGTGTTAAACTGCAACAACAACCAAATAACAAACATTGGCTTAGATCTAAGTTTTAATAAAGATTTAGAACAACTATATTGTGCATTTAATAGGTTAACATTAATTAAGGTGGATAGTAATATTGCTTTAAAGAACCTTGATTGTAATAATAATCAGATGACATCGCTAGATCTTTCTAAAAATAGTCTTTTAGAATATTTAAATTGTTCAGGGAATTTATTAACAAGTCTGGATTTAATAAGTAATACTTTATTATCTAAGCTTAATTGTTCTTTAAATAATCTGTCTGAATTGGATGTTACTGTAAATACTGAACTGATTGAATTGATATGTAACTCAAACCAGATTGAAAGTCTGGACCTAAATCTTAATACTAAATTACAAAAGCTAAATTGTGATAATAACCGATTAAATAGTATTGATATTAATTCTAACAATTCCTTATTAGACCTTTCAATTTCAGGAAATAAGTTATCACAACTTATTGTATCGAATAATCCTAACTTGAATATAATAAACTGCAGTAGTAATAAGATTGATAGTCTTGATTTAAATGTGAATTTCTTATTAGACACGCTTATGTGTTCAAATAATAATATTTCGTCTCTAAATGTTAGTGTATTAAATGAATTATATTTTCTTGATTGTAGCAATAACCAAATAAATTCTTCAGATCTTGAATTGAGCTATTCATTAAGAAAATTGAATTGTTCACAAAATAATATCCAAAGTTTGGATTTAGATGATAATATTCGTCTAAAGAACTTGAATATTGATCAGAATGAATTTTCACAAATAAATATAGTTAACCTGGATTCTCTTGAGGAATTATCATGTACGAATAATAAGATTGTAAATCTTGATTTGAGTAATAATATTAGACTTACGTCCATAAATTGTTCAACAAATGAGCTAACTAGTTTAAATGTAAAAAACAATAATAATGAAAATTTGGAGACATTTATAGCTACCGATAACCCAGATCTTAGTTGCATTGAAGTTGATGATACTTCTAATATTGACCCCAATTGGCAAAAGGATGAAAGTGCTATGTTTAATGAAAATTGTCATTTTTTCGAAACTCATATTCCTGATAGCGCTTTTGAACAGACCTTAATTGATCTGGGATATGATGCAACTATTGATTCATATGTATCTACTTTTTCTATTGAAACAATTAGTGATTTAGATGTTTCAAATAAGAATATATTAGATTTAACTGGGATAAGTTATTTTAAAGATCTTGAAAATTTAAATTGTTCATCTAATCAAATAGATAGTTTGGATATGAGTGGAAATTCTGCCCTTATAAATTTGGACTGTTCTGATAATGGTATGAACTTTATTGATGTAAATAGCAATAATTATTTGGAGATATTGGATTTAGGCAATAATCAACTTTTAGAAATTGATTTTAAGAATCTTTTAAATTTGGAGACATTAACATGTTCTTATAATCAACTAACAAGTATCGATTTAAGTTCAAATACTAAATTGACAAACTTAAATTGTGTTTCTAATCAGTTGGATATATTAAATTTAAAAAATGGGAATAGTAATGCAATTAGCTATATGAATGCTATTTCAAATCCAAATTTATTTTGTATTGAGGTAGATGATCCGTCAGCAGCAAATAGTGCCTCAGGTTGGCAAAAAGATACAATTGTAAGTTACAAAATAGATTGTCATTATTCCGAAACCTTTGTGCCAGATGATGCATTTGAGCAGATATTGATTGATCTTAATTTAGATTATACTATTAGTGGTCCATTGGATGATTATATTCCTACAGTGAATATTGAAAGTATTTCTGAATTAAATATAAGCAATAAAGGTATTACAGACTTGACAGGAATTCAGGATTTTATTTCTTTAAATACATTAAGATGTAGTGGAAATAATATAGCTAGTCTAGATCTATATTCAAACATTTTATTGCAGACGTTAGATGTATCTAATAATATGTTATCGATACTTGAAGTTGCTGCTAATACAGAAATTGAGAGTTTAAAGTGCATTAGTAATGAAATATCGGAATTAAATTTAAGTTCAAATACAGCATTAACTAATTTGCATTGTTCTTCAAATAATCTGACTGCTCTAAATATTCAAAATAACACTAATTTGACATCTGTTTATGCAAATTCTAATCGATTGTTTAGTGTTGATGCTGACAATGGATATAATGATATCTTAAATCAATTTGAACTTAAAAACAATTCAAATTTAAGATGTATTTTGGTAGATGATGTTAATGAAGCACTGACAAAAGAAAATTGGTTAATTGATGATTGGGCTCAATATAGCACAATTTGTGATGATGATGATGGGGATGGAGTTCCTGATGTTGAAGATAGCTGTCTTACTACTCTTCCAAATAAGACTGTTGATTTAATAGGTTGTAGTGTCTTTTTCTTACCCGCTAATAATTTTACGATCCAAACAACAAGTGAAACCTGTCGTAGCTCAAATAATGGGAAAATATATATGTCAGCCCTGGAAATGCATAATTATACAGCTTCCATAACTGGTGCATCATTAAATAAATCATATAAATTTACGAATACACTGGATATTAGAAATCTTATGGCGGGGGAATATGAGCTTTGTTTTAGCATTGAAGATGAGCCTGAATACATGCAATGTTTTGAAATTGTAATTAACCAACCAAAAGATCTTGTTGTTAAATCAAGTGTGGATTATTCAAATAGAAATGTTCAGTTATCGCTCTCTGGAGGATTAAACTATAACATTATTTTTAATGGAGATGTTTTTAAAACAAGTAATTCAAATATAAAATTTGAGCTTCTTCCTAGCACAAATACTTTAACCGTTTATACCGACCATGAGTGTCAGGGAAGTTTTGAGGAAACCATTATACTTACGGATGCTCTTATTGTTTATCCAAATCCATTTGATGATCATATTAATATAATTTCTGAATTTGGTGAAGTTGATGAGGTTCAGATAAATATATATTCAATTCAAGGACAGTTAATTCAAAGCAAGTTTTATTCTATTTTTAATAATTCTATTCATATAAATACAGCAATTCTTAACCATGGAATATATATTTTAACTATTAGATTTGGAAATTCTCTTACAACAACTAAAATAATTAAGGAATGAAAAAGTTATTGTATATTCTAGTATTATCAGTGATTGTTATTTCATGTAAAGAGGATGATGAACCAGTGGTTGAGGAAAACCCAAAACCTGCAACTTTGATTTTTCCATATAAAAATTCAGAATGCAATGAGGGAACAAATATAACAGCTACTGAATGTACAGTTATGTTTGAATGGGATGCAAGTCAAAATACCGATGAATATGAATTGGTTATTACTAATTTAAATACAGATGTTGTTAATTCAAGTATTGGTAGCGAAACAAAAAGTTCAGTTATTTTAGATCGTGGTACTCCATATTCATGGTATATTATATCAAAATCATTTACTACTGATGAAATTGCTCAAAGTTCTGTTTGGAATTTTTATAATGCAGGAATTAGTATAGAAAATTATGCTCCCTTTCCTGCAGAAATAGTTTCACCTACTTTTGCCGAGATCATAAAAAACCATAATAACAATGTTACACTTTTCTGGATTGGAAACGATTTAGATAATGATATTATTGGTTATGATGTGTATTTTGGAGATTCAAAGGAACCTGAATTATTTAAGAATGATGTTTTAGAAAGTATACTGATTGATATTCCTGTTATCGCTAATACAATTTATTATTGGAAGATTATTACAAAAGATAAAAAAGGCAATAGGTCGGATTCAGGTGTTTATGAATTCAAGATTTTTTAGAACATAAAAAAACCACCCTTGAATAGGGTGGATGAAGTTTACTCTTGTGGAGCTGGCGGGAGTCGAACCCGCGTCCGAATAAGAAATCCAAATGGTTTCTACATGTTTATCTTTTTATTAGTTTTCGAGAATAATCTGGCAAAAAGCAGCCGAATTAAACCTTATCTTCTTTAATTTCGCATAGTTATCGAAGTGCTAACTAAACTAGTTCAACTTTTACGATGCCTCATAATCAAAATGCCGTTAAACAGGGCCTTTTGAGAGACAGCTTGTTCGTAGTACCTAGACCACGAATTAAGTTTAATTCACTGAGTGAGATTAAGCAGCAAGCGCGTAATTATTTTCGCCGTTTATAAAAGTGAGTCCTGAGATTAACGAGCCAAAACACAAAGCTCGACATGCTTACATTCCAATTTACCTTACCGTCAAAACCAAAACAACCCCTAATTGGAACTGCAAAGTTACATTATTATTTATCGTATTATTATTATTTTAAGTTAAAAAAAATTAAATTTAAGTTCTACAAACGAACTAAAAACTAAAATATGGCAAAAAGGTTAAAGGTTGGTGTTTTAAGAGAAACTAAAAACCCACCTGATAAACGTGTTCCGGTTACTCCATCGCAGGTTGTAAAATTAACTGAAAGATTTCCAAATGTTGATGTTTATGTTCAACCAAGTGATATTCGATGTTATAATGATGAAGAATATCAGTATCTAGACTTAGATATGAAAGAAGATTTAAGTGATTGTGATATACTGTTAGGAGTTAAAGAGGTTGATCCTCAAACATTAATTGCGGGTAAAGCATATATGTTTTTTGCTCATGTTGCAAAAAAACAATCATATAATAGAAGTTTGTTACAAGAAGTGATAAAGAAGAAAGTTAGATTAATTGATTATGAATATTTAACTGATTCTAATGAACAACGAATTGTAGCATTTGGTCGTTGGGCAGGAATAGTTGGAGCTTATAATGGATTACGTGCAAGAGGTATTAGAACTGATAACTTTAATTTAAAGCCTGCTCATCAATGTAAAGACATGGATGAAATGTATGCTGGTTTAAAGAAAATTAAACTTGAAACGAAAAAGATTCTTGTTACAGGCGGTGGTCGAGTTGCCAAGGGTGCCATGGGTACTTTAAGACAATTAAATATAAAGGAGGTTACACCAGATGAATTTTTGAATAAAGAATTTGATGAACCTGTATTATGTAGAATTGATCCTGAGCATTATGTTGCTCATAAAGATGGGATGAAATTTGATTTGCATCATTTCTATAAACATCCAGAAGAATATGAATCTATATTTAAACCATTTACTAAAGTGACTGATGTTTTTATTGCATGTCATTTTTGGGATCCAAAGTCACCAGTTTTTATTTCAAAAGATGATTATTTAGATCCTGACTTTAAAATTACGGTTATTGCAGATGTTAGTTGCGATGTGGGTGGGCCAATAGCTTCAACTATAAAAGCATCAACAATTGCAGATCCCTTTTTTGGTTATAATCCTAAAACAGGTGAAGCAGAACCTCCCTTTGTAAGTCCTGAGAATATTACTGTTATGTCTGTGGATAATTTACCTGGAGAACTTCCACGAAATGCTTCTTCAGATTTCGGAACTAACTTATTAGAAAAGGTTTACCCTTCATTATTTGGTAATGATGATTCTGGAATAATTGAGCGTGCAACAATTACAAAAAATGGTAAGCTTACCGAACCTTATGCATATTTAAAAGATTATCTGGAAGGTCAGGAATAAAAAAGATTTTAAAATAATAATAAGGGATCTTATCAAATATGAAAGATCCTTTGTTTATTTATTCTTATGACGTAAATCTATACTGAGTTTAATCTCAAAACTATCAACCTTATCCTCCTTTACAAGAGAGTAATTATTGGAACCATAGAATAATTCTAATCTATTTTTTGCATTTTTTAGACCTATTCCATCACTAAGTTTTTTTTCATTTTCTTTATGATTAGGGTTTTTACTATTACTTACTATAAAAAATAGAATTCTATTTTTTATAGTAAGTTCTATTTTTATCTTTTTATCTTGGATAGCTTTACTGGTTCCATGTTTAAATGCATTTTCCACAAACGTAAATAATAATAAAGGAATAATATTAATGTTTTCAATATCATCTGGGAATGAAGTTTCAATATTAATATTAGAATATCTCATTCTTTCTAATTCAATGTAATCTTTAATAATCTTTATTTCATTACGTAAATGAGTTATAGTATTATTACAATCATATAATGTGTACCTTAAAATACTTGATATTCTCTCAATCGACTTAGGTAAGATGGGATTGCTGCTTTCTAGAGAGAGGTAGTAAATATTATTTAATGTATTAAATAAAAAGTGTGGGTGGAGTTGCATAGTTAATGCACTTAGTTTAGTATCTGATATTTGTTTCTTTAAATTTTCTTTTTCAAAATAATTTGCAAAGTACTCTTTTAAGTATTTTACTGATGCAAAGAATTGTACTTGAAAATATAAAATAGTTCCAACAACTGCTAAATGAGAAGGAGTAAAGGCAATATTTCTATAACTAGAAAGGCTTTCCGGTAAATATCTTGGTAAAAAGATATATATACTCATTAGATCATCAAGAATAGCTAGAATAATTAATATACATGGAGACACTAATAGAAAAGTTATAACTTTCTTTCTAAGTAATAATCGTGGAATCAAATAATAAGTAAAGAAATAAGTGCTAGGAATCAGATATATATATTCATATAATAAAGATGCAAATTGAAGTTTTAATAATTCAACCGAGAAAGTAAAGTAATAAAATAAAGTGTAAAAAAAAGGAAATGATATTGTGAAACATATCCAATATAATATGTGCAACATTATCCTATTTGTATTTATTTCAGATTTTCTCATAGAATATTAATTTGCATTATTCAATGTTTCCATTGCAACTATTTTGTAACTCCTTCCAACAGGAATTTTCTTATTGTCAATTTCAACAACGGATTTTGTAAAAGCTCTAACTTCCTTAATGTTTATAATAAATGATTTGTGGATTCTTATAAATAGATCTTGCGGAATTCTTGTAATAAAACTATTTAAACTGCTTTTTGTAATTATATTTTCTTTATAAGTGTAAATTTTTATGTATTCCCTCATACCTTCAATATATAATATTTCTGAGGGACTTATTTTGTAAGTTTTATTAGTGTCTTTTATGAAAAGATCGGGTATGTTATTAGTATTTATTTCAATAGATGATTGATGAGTCGGTTGTTCAAAGTGAGAAGATTCTAAAAATTTATTGATAGCTTTAAAAAAACGATCCAATGTAATTGGTTTTAGTAAAAAATCAATTACATCAAGGTTAAAGCCGTCAATGGCATATTCTTTAAAAGCAGAAGTTATAATTATCTTTGGTTTTTTCACTAAAGATTTTAAGAAATCAATACCATTTATTTCAGGCATTTGTATATCAACAAATAATAAATCTACATCCTTATTTTGTAATATTAATGATGCAGATATTGCATCTTCGCATTCTGCAATTATTTCAAATTGTTTGAAATGGTTTAAATGATTTTTAATTAATTTCCTTGCTAAAGGTTCATCGTCAATAATTAAGCATTTGATTTTCATTAATGTTGGTATTTTTTAATAATATGGGATATATATGACTGTATAGTTAATAATTCTACTGTTTTTAAAATGAAGAATTATTAAAAATTATTTAATGAATTTAAGGATAAAATAAATTTTCATCGAATAAATGTATACTTAATGAAAAGCCAATAAAATATTCTAAATTAAATTCACTAATAGTAAATAAATAGCATTTGTATTACTGCAAACATAAAAAAAATAAGAAATAAAACTGATCACCCAAAATAAACGACAAAAAAAATCATTCAAAAGTATGAAAAAAGTCTACATAAAGCGCAAAAAGAAACATAAGTGTAATAAAAAGTGTTGAATAACCTATTTTTTTTATGTAAATCGAAACCATAAAGGCCATAGAGTTGCTGTAACTTTAGATATGTAGTATAAAAGGATTCTAAGCTAGATTTAATTTTTTTCTCAACCGTACTCGAAATATTTTAGCCAAGTGAGTATTGTGAAGAATTATGTGGATTTAATTAATTATGACAACAATGTTTCCCGTTTTTGGTACAGAGAACACTGCGTTGATGTAATTAATTATACATGTAGTTCTGAGCATATTAATTCCTAAAAATTAACCATTAAAATTTTTATCTATGAAAAAAGTAACAATTTTTCTTGCATTCTTGCTGTTTGTTGGTTTTCAAGCGGCGGCACAGATGCAAATCACAGGTACGGTAACCGGCGCAGACGACGGTCTATCTATCCCTGGAGTATCGGTTGTAGTAAAAGGTAATGCTACTATTGGTACAACTACTGACATAGATGGTAATTACTCGTTAACTATTCCTAGCAGTGCTGAAGTATTAGAATTCAGTTTTGTTGGAATGAAGAAAACAGAGATTGCTATCAATGGTCAATCAATAATTAATGTAACGATGGAAGCAGACGTTCTTGAAATGGAACAAGTTATTGTAACTGCTTTTGGTATTAAAAGAGAAAAGAGAGAGGTAGCTTATCAAACAGAACGAGTTACTGGTGACGAGTTATTACAAGCTTCTCCAGACCGAGCTGCTACAGCTTTAGCTGGTAAGGTTGCTGGTTTGCAGATTAACGTTCAGGATAATGGCGTGAATCCAAACTCACAAATCTTATTAAGAGGTATGCGTTCTATCTCGAAAAGTAACTCTGCATTAATTGTAATAGATGGTTCTGTTGCATCAACAGGTGCTTTTGATGATTTAAATCCAAATGATATCGAAAGTATTAACGTACTTAAAGGTGCTAACGCAGCAGTTCTTTATGGTTCTAGTGGAAGTAATGGTGCTGTTATTGTTACAACTAAATCTGGTAAAGGTGCTGAGAAATTCACTGTTGGTATTAACTCATCTTATACAATTACAGAAGTAGCTTATATGCCAGACTTCCAGTCAGAATATGGTACAGGTTGGGAAAATGAATATAATCCTATTGAGAATACAAACTGGGGACCTCGTTATGATGGTCAATTACGTCAGATTGGACCTGAATTTGCAGCTGATTATGGTGTAGCAAATCAAATGGTGCCTTATGCTCCAGTTGAAAATAATCTTTTAGATTTTTTCGAAAAAGGGAGTAACCTAACTAATACAATCTATATGCAAGGTGGAACTGATGATAGTCAGTTTTATGCTTCATTTGGTGATAAAAGAACTGAAGGTATTGTTCCTAACGATGAGTATAGAAGAAATACTTTAAGAATCAATGCTAGTAAGAAAATTGGCAAAGTTGAAATGGCAGTTAAATTTAACTACTTGACTGATAAAACTGATGTTGTTGGTAGTACTATTGGTCACCAAGATCGTCCATTATACTGGTTTGTATTAAATACTTCAGGTAATGTACCTTTATCTACATATAGCGATTGGGAAAACCCATTAAGCTATGGTCATGCAGATAACTATTACAATGGATACTACCAAAATCCTTATTGGGCAATTGGTACAAACAGAGACGTTGATTATTCAAATCGTATAACTGGAAACTTTAGCATAAACTATGAAATTACTGAGAATATCAATTTCATGGCAAGAGGATCTATGAATAATACTTGGGGTAATGGTAAGAATTGGAGAGCTGCTCAAACATACAGTGACGATTATAAATCTTCTATGGATGCTGTTAGTTCTTTCGTTGAAGACACTCAATATAAAACAGAATCTTATATAGGTGATGCGATCGTAACTGGAAATTTTGATTTTTATGAGGACTTTGGTTTAAAAGCTATTGTTGGTGGTACAACTACATCTTATAAGTATTATTTCAACTATATCAGAGCAAATAACTTAAGTATTCCTGGTTTTTATGATATTTCTAACGGAACTGGAACTCCAGAAACTTTCGTAAATGAAGAGCAAAAAAGAACTTTTGGATACTATGGTGATTTCACATTTTCTTATAAAAACTTTGTATTCTTAAATTTAACTGGTCGTTATGATTGGACATCAACTCTAGGTAATGATGACAATAGTTATTTCTATCCAGGTATCAACGTTTCTTTTGTTGCTTCAGATGCATTTGAAGTATTAAAAACTGGTGATATTTTAACATTCGCTAAAGTAACTGTTGGTAATTCTACTGTTTATAATGATCTTGGAATATATCAAATGAATGAGAGATTTTATCAGGAAGCTGGATTTCCATATGCAGATATTAACTCATTTTATCAAGGAAGAACGGCTGTAGATGCTAATATTACAAAAGAAAAATTAAATACTACGGAAATAGGTTTAAACTTAGGTTTCTTACAAGGAAGAGCTTCTTTAGATTTTGCTTGGTTTAACACTATAACTTCTGATTTAATTACTGAAACTACTCCTTCTAATACTTCAGGTGCTATTAGATATTTAACTAATATTGGTGAATTAGAAAGTACTGGTTTTGAATTAACATTATCAGGAACAGTTGTTAAAACTAAAGATTTTGAGTGGGAATTAAGTGCAAACTATTTCGCAAACGAAACAGTAGTTAATGAAATTTATGATGGTTTAGATGAAGTTTCTGTTTACTCAACAGGTCAATTTGGTATCTATGCTGTTAAAGGTGAGGCATTCCCTCAACTTAAAGCAAATGATTATGCAAGAGATCCTCAAGGAAGAATTATCATTGATCCTGTAAGTGGTAACCCTACAACTCAAGATGGATTAATAAACTTAGGTAAAACAACTCCTGATTATATCTTAGGTTTAACTTCTTCTTTTACTTACAAAGGAGTTAAATTGTCTGGAACATTAGATTACAGAACAGGTCATGTTTATTATGAACAAGGTTCTGATGTAATGGAGTTCACAGGTAGATCAATGGCTAGTGTTTCTGCTAACAGACAAAATTTTGTTGTTCCTAACTCGGTAATTGAAACAAGCCCTGGTGTATTTGTTGAAAATACTGACATAGCTATTTCTGGTGGTAACCAAAGTTATTGGACAGATACTTATAATGAAGTAAAATCTAATTATGTAAAAGATGCAACAGCACTTAAAGTAAGAGAATTATCTCTAAGCTACGAGTTACCTAAGTCTATTTTAGGAAAAACACCTCTTACAAAAGCTGTTATTGGTATAGTTGCAACAAATCCATGGACTTGGTTGCCAGAAGAAAATAGATTTGGTGATCCTGAATTTAAGACACAAACAGCAAGAAACGGTGCTAATGTTTCTGCAAATGCTGTTGGTTTAGGTGGATATATGGAGGCTCCTCCTATTAAAACTTATGGATTTAAAATTAACATCGAATTCTAAAAACGATTAAAAATAAGAATATGAAAAATATATTTAAATACATAAACGTGCTAGTAGCAGTATTACTATTAGCTTCGTGCGATGCTTATTTGGATGTGAATACCGATCCAAATAATCCAACGAGTGTGACTCCTGAATTACTCTTACCTGCTGGATTAAAATATACAGCAGAAATTATTCAATGCTCTGATGGTGGTGGTAGAACTGCAGGTCATGTAGGTAACTATATGATGGCTAACTGGAGTCAAACAGATGGTTTTTCTTGGTATACTGATGAAGCAAAGTATTTGGTTACTTCTTCTTTTTATCAAAGAATATTTGAACAGTCTTATTATGATGCTTTAAAACAATATCAATTATTGGTTAACCTAGATCCAATGTATGATTACTATAAAGCGATTGGATTAATAATGAAATCATATCATTTTCAATTATTAGTTGATTTTTACGGTGATATACCTTACTCTGAAGCTTTATTAAGAGGTGAAAATCCTACTCCAAAATACGATAATGCACAAACAATCTATGAAGATTTAATTGTTCAATTAACAGCTGCAATTGATGCTATTAATAACGCACCTGCAAATGTTGTTGCTATTGGTGATGATGATGTTATGTTTGCTGGCGATATGGATATGTGGAAGCAATTTGCTAATACAGTTAAATTAAGAATCTTAACTCGTCAGATGAGTATGACTGGAAGAGATGCTTATATTCAAGCTGAAATGGATGCAATAGTAGCTGAAGGTTCTGGATTTATCACTGCTGATGTTGGAATTAATCCTGGTTACATTACAGCTGATGAAGGAAAACAAAATCCATTATGGGATATGATGGGAACAGATGCTGCTGGAACAGTAACATCAAATCATCAAGCAACATGTGCAACTGATTACATTATTAGTTATTTAGAAGGCACGAATGATTCTCGTATAGATTATATTTATGAAGAACCTGCAACTGGACACAAAGGTATTCCTCAAGGTTTATTATCATATCCAAATGAAATGACAGAAGATTTTGTTTCTAACTTAGGAACAGGAATCTTAAAAAGTGGAGATATGGATGCTATTATTTTGACATTAGCAGAATGTTATTTTAACCAAGCAGAAGCTGTTGAAAATTCATTTTTAGCTGGAGATGCACAAACTTTATATGAGAGTGGTATTCAAGCTTCATTTGATTATTTAGGAGCTGGTGATGCTAGTCTTTATTATGTTCAGCCAATTGAAAATGTAAACTGGGCAGCTTCTCCTAATAAATTAGAAGCTATCATTACTCAAAAATGGATTGCTGTAAATAGTATTACTGCTGAACAATCATGGTTCGATTATAATAGAACTGGATATCCAACAAATTTACCAATTTCTCTTCAGGCATCAACTCCTGACAGACCTGTTAGATTGGCATATCCATCTAGTGAAATTTCTGCTAATGGAGGTAATGTTCCTTCACAACCAGATGTATTTAGTACCAAAATATTTTGGGGGAATTAAACTGTAAAACTATTAAATTATGAAAAAGATAAAATATATAATTGTATTTATATTAAGTATAGGATTGTTTAATTCTTGCCTAATAGATGATGAGGCGACTCATGACGATTACGATAAAGGTCCTAATTTTGCAGGTTTTTTAAAAAACAACACCTTTGTTTCAGCTGTATCCGATGGAAATGAATACACTTTTGAACTTGAATTATTGTTACAAGGTCCAACATCTAAGGATATTACAAGTGATGTTGTCTTAACTATAGGAGTTGATGAATCATCAACTGCAAAAGAAGGTGTTCATTATAAAATTGAAAATTCAATAATTACATTACCAGCAAGTAATAACCATCTTGCAAAGTTCGAATTTACATTGATAACAGATGGTATTGATGCGCCTTTAGATGTAACTCCGGAACTAATATTTGAAGTGTTAGATGTAACAGGAGCTGAAAATGTAATAGCTACTGGAAAGAAAATTAGTGTTGATTTAAATTATTTGTGCTTCTCTAATTTATCAGGTACATATACTGATTCTAACTGGGGTGATGACGTTGTTATTACAGAATTAGGCTCAGGATATTATGAAGCTGACAAAATAACATATTTTGTAAATTCTTATACATGGCAATTTACAGATGTATGTAATAAATTAACATACGCAGGTGGTCAACTTACAGACTGGAACTATGATTTATGGGGAGCTGGTTCTGTTGATCCAGCAACAGGAACTATTACTTTTACTCTTAGTGCGGATGGCATTTTTGAAGATTATACAATGATACTAACAAAACAATAAAAAAATGAAAAAGTATTTTAAATATAATATGTTAATAGGACTTGCTCTATTGGTAGTGAGTATGATGTCTTGTAACACAGCTGAGCAAGACGCTAGTCCTGTTGTAAGTCCTGATGATTATCCAGTAGCTACATTTACTACCGATTTCACAGGGAGTACAATTAGTGAAGGTGATACAATTACCTATACAATTACTTTAGATAAAGCGATTAGTTGGGATCTAAATTTTGACGTAACTGTAAATGGTGGAACAATTGATCCTGATTATGATCTTGAAATTGTACCAGCTCAAATTGCTCCTTATGAAACAGAAGCAGAGCTTATGATTATTTTCTTAGCTGATGGTAACCCTGAAGTTAGTGAAACTGCTCAACTTGAAGTTGAACTTACTGATTTAGCTGAAATGTATTTGGTTAATCCAATCACTGTTAATCCAACCTTAGATTTAACAATTACAAATGTTAATGATCTTTCAGGATTAAATTTATCCTTATATTGGGAAGATGATCATGATGATTTTGATTTTATTCCTTATGATGGTGCAGGTGATGCTATTACAGACGCTGGAGAAACAGGTGCAGATCCTGAAGTTGTTCTTATTCCTAATGATGCTGATGATGATACTTATACTATAAATGCAGTACCTTATGATGTTGCTTCAACAATGGTAAGCTATGTATTTAGTGTTGGTTATCCTGATCAAACAGTTGAAATTTATGAAGGTGTTTGGGATATGAGTACAATTGATGGAGAATTTACGATTGCTGAAATCGTAAAAGCTGGATCAAAGTATACTGTTACAATAGAATAATAATAATAACTGAACTTTTAAATAAAAGGCTGTCCAAATTAATGGACAGCCTTTCTTTATATTATTTTTGAGATTTTTTATTATGTCAATTAAAAAACCTTTAGTTCTTTAATTGTTTTTAATTGATTTTCTGCACCAAAAATGTAACTTCCGGAAACTAATACATCACATCCTGCATCAACCAAAGTTTTAGCATTAGAGTTATCAACACCACCATCTACTTCAATTAATGCATTCGAGTTAGATTCTATAATTAGTTGCTTTAATTCTTTAATCTTATTAATTGCATTTGGAATAAATTTCTGACCTCCAAACCCAGGATTTACAGACATAATTAACACAAGATCAATATCGGCAATAATATCTTTCAATAAATGAACTGGTGTATGTGGATTTAAACTCACTCCAGCTTTCATTCCTTTAGATTTTATATTTTGAACAGTTCTATGTAAATGATTGCAGGTTTCATAATGTACTGTTAAGATATCAGCACCTGCTTTTTGAAAATCTTCTACATATCGATCAGGATCTACAATCATTAGATGTACATCTAGAGGTTTTTTTGCATGTTTTTTTACAGCTTTTATAACTGGTGTGCCATAAGATATATTGGGAACAAAAACTCCATCCATAATGTCTAAATGAAACCAATCGGCTTCACTTTTATTAATCATTTCTATATCTCGTTGTAAATTTCCAAAATCTGCTGAAAGGAGTGATGGTGAAATTAAATGTGTCATATTTAGTTTTTTTACAAAATTAAATAAAAAAAGGAAATCGAATGATTTCCTTTTAATTATATTGTTTTAACCGAGGTAAGTTTTTAATATTTTACTACGAGTAGTGTGTTTTAGTCGTTTTATTGCTTTTTCTTTAATTTGGCGTACTCTTTCACGAGTTAGATTAAATTCTTCTCCAATTTCTTCTAAGGTGTAAGGGTGTTTACCATTTAATCCAAAATATAACCTTATTATACTAGCCTCTCGTTCAGTTAATGATGATAATGCCCGTTCAATCTCTTTTCTTAGGGAGTCATTTAATAAGCTGCCATCTGGACTAGGATTATCCTTACTTAACAATACTTCATACATGTCTCCATCTTCGCCATCTGTTAAGGGTGCATCCATAGAAACATGTCGACCTGCACTTTTCATAGCTTCTTTTATATCATTAGGAGCTAATTCAATTGCGTTTGAGATTTCATCAATTGAAGGTTCTCTTTCAAATTTTTGCTCTAATTCAGATAAAGCTTTATTTATTTTATTTATAGATCCAATCTTGTTAAGTGGTAATCGAACAATTCTTGCTTGCTCAGCTAATGCTTGTAAAATGGATTGTCGTATCCACCAAACAGCATAAGATATAAACTTGAAGCCACGTGTTTCATCAAATCGTTTTGCTGCTTTTATTAACCCGAGATTTCCTTCGTTAATTAGATCTGGTAAACTTAATCCTTGATTTTGATATTGCTTAGATACAGAAACAACAAATCTAAGATTAGCTTTTATTAACTTTTCTAAAGCAAGATTGTCGCCATTACGTACTTTTCTTGCTAGCTCAACTTCTTGGTCAGCGGAAAGTAAATCTACTTTACCAATCTCGTGGAGATATTTATCTAAAGAGGCAGTTTCTCGATTTGTAACTTGTTTTATGATTTTTAACTGTCTCATTTTTGGGTCGGTAATGTTATTAAAAATAAGTTAAAGGAAAATATGTATATATATAACATTACTCAAATATGTAAATAAAAATCTATACAATAAAACTTTTTCAGGTATTAATTGTAAAAAAAAGAGAATAAAATAGGTTATTTATGAAAAAATACAGACTTTTTTTTGGTAATTGTTAGGAAATCTGTATAATTGCATAGATTTTCCTTTTTAGAAAAATAACGAAACTCCTACGGTAAAAAAATCAATCATTTTACTGTCTTATCAAATGTATAATAACTCAAATATTTAATATAAAATATTATCTTTAATTAATTCCCATATATAAAATATGTACGATATTCTTGAATTGAATAAAAAGCTTGTTTCTGAATTAAGAGATATTGCTAAAGGTTTGCAGATTAAAAAAGTTGAATCGTTAAAAAAACAAGATTTAATTTATAAAATTCTTGATCAGCAAGCAATTAATGCTACTTCCGAAGTGAAAACTGAAAAAAAAGCTCCTCTTAGAAAACGTTCCGTTGAGCGACCACGAATTAAAACTCCAATTAAACCTAAAGTTTCCGAAACTAAAGAGGTTGAAGTGAAAAAGGAAATACCTAGAGAAACACAGCCTTTAAAATCAGATTCTGAAATAAAGACTAGAAAGCCTGTCGAAGTTAGTGATAATAGCAAACCAAAGATTGAAGCTCCTGTAAGATCGGAAAGTAAAGAGGTTAGAAAACCTTATGATAACGAGGGGCATAGAAAAAGAAATGAGCAGCGATTTTCTAAAGATAGTAATCATCAAAAAAGACCATATGATAAAAGAAATAATGATAAATCATATGAGTTTGATGGTATAATTACTAATAATGGTGTTCTTGAAATTATGCCTGATGGTTATGGTTTTTTAAGATCTTCTGAATACAATTATTTAAATTCTCCTGACGATATTTATGTTTCTCAATCACAAATTAAATTGTTTGGATTAAAAACAGGGGATACGGTGGAAGGAACAATTCGTCCTCCAAAAGAGGGAGAGAAATATTTTCCTTTAATTAAAGTTGAAAAAATTAATGGTAGAACTCCTGATTTTATACGTGATAGAGTGCCATTTGACTATTTAACACCATTGTTTCCAGAAGAAAAATTCACTTTAAATAATAACGTAAATGATAAACTTTCTACTCGTGTAGTAGATATGTTTTCTCCAATTGGTAAAGGTCAGCGTGGATTAATTGTTGCGCAACCTAAAACAGGTAAGACAGTTTTATTAAAGGATATTGCAAATGCTATTGCAGCAAATCATCCTGAGGTATATATGATTGTTTTACTAATAGATGAACGTCCTGAGGAGGTTACAGATATGGCTCGTAGTGTAAATGCTGAAGTAATATCTTCAACATTTGATGAGCCAGCTGATCGTCACGTACGAGTTGCTAATATTGTATTAGAAAAAGCAAAACGCTTAGTAGAATGTGGCCATGATGTTGTAATCTTATTAGATTCTATTACACGTTTAGCACGTGCATATAACACTGTTTCTCCAGCCTCTGGTAAAGTATTGTCAGGTGGTGTTGACGCAAATGCTCTTCATAAACCAAAAAGATTCTTTGGTGCTGCACGTAATATTGAAGAAGGAGGTTCGTTAACAATTATTTCAACTGCTCTAACAGAAACTGGTTCTAAAATGGACGAAGTTATCTTTGAAGAATTTAAAGGAACAGGTAACATGGAATTACAACTTGATCGTAAATTGTCTAATAAAAGGATTTATCCAGCTGTTGATATTACTGCATCAAGTACTCGACGTGAAGATTTATTAATTGAGAAAGGGATGTTAAATAAAATTTGGGTTTTACGTAACTTCTTAACTGATATGAATTCGGTTGAAGCAATGCAATTCTTAAGAGACCGTTTGGTAAAAACTAAAACGAACGAAGAGTTCATTATATCTATGAATGACTAAAATGTTTCACAACACAATATATTGAAAAATGCGGATATTTATCCGCATTTTTTGTTTGTGTACTAAGTAGATAAGTATCTATTTGAAATTAAAATGAATAAGTTTAGTTTTAGGATATTTTCCCATTTAAGAATGTCATAAATGAGATTTTTATTCTATTTTTGTAATTCCAAAAAATTAAAGTTAATTATCTTTTAATAAATAAATTAAGGAGTTAAAAATGTCAAAAAACAAGAAATTTATAACTTGCGATGGTAACTATGCCGCTGCTCACGTGGCTTACATGTTTAGTGAAGTTGCAGCAATTTATCCTATTACTCCTTCATCAACAATGGCAGAATATGTTGATGAGTGGGCATCATACGGACGAAAAAACATCTTTGGTGACCAAGTTAAAGTTGTTGAAATGCAATCAGAAGGTGGCGCAGCAGGAGCTGTTCACGGTTCTTTACAAGCTGGAGCATTAACTTCTACTTTTACAGCTTCTCAGGGATTATTATTAATGATTCCTAACATGTATAAAATCTCTGGTGAGTTATTACCAGGAGTATTTCACGTTAGTGCAAGAAGTTTAGCTGCTCAGGCATTATCAATTTTTGGTGATCATAGTGATGTTATGAGTGCTCGTCAAACTGGTTTTGCAATGTTGGCAACTGGTAGTGTTCAGGAGATTATGGATATTGCAGGTATTGCTCACTTAGCTTCAATCAAATCTAGAATTCCATTTGTACATTTCTTCGATGGTTTTAGAACTTCTCACGAAATTCAGAAAGTTGAATATTTCGAAAATGAAGATTTAGCTAAATTATTAGATTTCGATGCAGTACAAAATTTCAGAGATAATGCTTTAAATCCTGAGCATCCTGTAACTAGAGGAACAGCTCAAAACCCAGATATTTACTTCCAGTCTCGCGAAGCAGCTAACAAATTTTACGATCCAATTCCTGATATGGTAGAAGAATATATGCAGGAAATTACAAAACTAACAGGTCGTGAGTATCATCCATTTACATATTATGGTGCTGAAGATGCTGAGAATATTATCGTAGCTATGGGATCTATTACTTCTACAATTAAAGAAGTTATAGATTATAAAATTTCTCAAGGCGAGAAAGTTGGTTTAATTTCTGTTCATTTATACAGACCTTTCTCAGAAAAATATTTCTTAAAAGTTCTTCCTAAATCAGTAAAAAGAATCTCTGTTTTAGATAGAACAAAAGAACCAGGTGCTAATGGAGAACCATTATATCTTGATATAAGAGAATTGTTCTATGGAAAAGAAAATGCTCCTATGGTTATTGGTGGTCGTTACGGATTAAGTTCTAAAGATACTACTCCATCACATATCATTTCTGTTTATGATAATTTAGCAATGGCAGAACCTAAGAATCATTTTACTGTTGGTATCGTTGATGATGTTAAATTTTTATCATTACCAATCTTGCCTGAAATTAGTGTTGTTCCTAAAGGAACTTTCGAAGGTAAATTCTATGGTTTAGGTGCTGATGGTACTGTTGGTGCAAATAAAAACTCTATTAAAATTATTGGTGATTCTACTGATAAGTATGCACAAGCTTATTTTGCATATGATTCTAAAAAATCTGGTGGTATTACTACATCTCATTTACGTTTTGGCGATTCTCCAATTCGTTCGCCATACTTAGTTGGGACTCCTGATTTTGTAGCATGTCACGTTCCTTCATATCTTAATAAATATGATATGTTAAGAGGAATTAAGCAAGGTGGTACTTTCTTATTAAATAGTATTTGGGACGCTGAGGAAACAAAACATCATCTTCCAGATGAAATGAAGAAAACTTTAGCTGAAAAAGAAATAAAAGTATATATTATCAATGCTACTAAGATTGCTGAAGAAATTGGTCTAGGTAATAGAACTAATACAATTCTACAATCTGCTTTCTTTAAAATCTCAGAAGTAATACCTTATGCAACAGCTGTTGATCAAATGAAGAAGGCTATCGTAAAATCTTACGGTAGAAAAGGTGAAGATATAGTTAATATGAATAATGCTGCTGTTGATCGCGGTGGTGTTGTTGAAGAAGTTATTATTCCTACTGAATGGAAAAATATCGAAATTAAATCAAAAACAGACGATAGAGATATTCCTGATTTCATTAAGAATGTTGTGGAACCGATTAATGCACAACAAGGGGATGATTTACCTGTTAGCGCTTTTACTGGAAGAGAAGATGGTACTTTTCCTGCAGGAACAACTGAATATGAAAAACGTGGTATCGCGGTTAACGTTCCTGAATGGATTTCTGAAAATTGTATTCAATGTAACCAATGTGCTTATGTTTGTCCTCATGCAGTAATTCGTCCATTCTTATTAACAGATGAAGAGGTTGCAAATGCTCCTGAGGGAACAGATGTTATTACGGGAACAGGAGGAACAAAAGAATATAAATTCAGAATGCAAGTTAGTCCACTTGATTGTTCAGGTTGTGGTAACTGTGAAGATGTTTGCCCAGCTAAAACAAAAGCTTTAGTAATGAAGCCTTTGGATACTCAGTTAGTAGAAGATACTCGTTGGGATTATATGCACAAGAAAGTTGGTTATAAAGACACTGTTTTAGCAAAAGAAAAGAGTGTTAAGAATAGTCAATTTGCTCAACCATTATTTGAATTTAGTGGCGCATGTGCAGGTTGTGGTGAAACTCCATATATTAAAGCAATAACTCAATTATATGGTGATAGAATGATGATTGCTAATGCAACTGGTTGTTCATCAATTTATGGTGGTTCAGCCCCAGCTACTCCATATTGTACAAATAGTGAAGGTAAAGGTCCAGCTTGGGCTAACTCATTGTTTGAAGATAATGCTGAGTATGGTTTAGGTATGCACGTTGGTGTTGAAAAGCTACGTACAAGAATCGGCGAGAAAATGAATGAAGCAATGAATGATGTTTCTGCCGATACTCAAGCTGTATTTAAAGAGTGGATCGAAAAAATGTATGATGCTGAAGAGTCAAAGGTAGCGTCTGCTAAAGTTGTTGAAGCTTGTAAGAAAGAAAATAATCAAGTAGCAAAAGATATCTTAGATTTAGAACAATATCTAATTAAGAAATCTACTTGGATATTTGGTGGTGACGGTTGGGCTTATGATATCGGATACGGTGGATTAGATCACGTTCTTGGTTCTGGTATGGATGTAAATGTTCTTGTTGTTGATACTGAGGTTTACTCAAACACTGGTGGACAAGCGTCTAAATCAACTCCAGTTGGTGCTGTTGCTAAATTTGCTGCAGCAGGTATGCAAACAAGAAAGAAAGACCTTGGTATGATGGCAATGTCGTATGGTTATGTTTACGTTGCGCAGGTTGCGATGGGAGCAAGCCAAAACCAATACTTTAAAGCTCTAAAAGAAGCTGAAGCTTATCCAGGACCTTCGTTGATTATTGCTTATGCTCCTTGTATTAATCATGGATTAAAATTAGGAATGGGTAAAACCCAATTGGAAACTAAATTAGCTGTTGAAGCTGGTTACTGGCATACTTATCGTTATAATCCTTTATTAGAAGCTGATGGTAAGAATCCTTTCCAATTAGATTCTAAAGAACCAGATTGGAGTAAATTCCAAGACTTCTTGAAGAGTGAAGTTCGTTATACTTCTCTTCAGAAATCATTCCCTGAAAGTGCAGAAGTTCTGTTTGAAAGAGCAGAAAAAGATGCCAAATGGAGATATAATAGTTATAAGAGATTAACTGATTAAAATAAATATAACTCAATTAAAAAGCAGTTCTGTAATTTTACAGAACTGCTTTTTTTATTTATCTACTTTTGTAATAGAGATTTATGAATGGTTTCTATTTAATGAAATAGATTTAATGTTAAACAATCGTGAACTTATTAATAATATTCTTGTTATAAATGAAAAGAAACTAAAGTTAAACTAAAATCCGAATCGTATGGCAGACCTAAGTATAACCTACATGGGATTAAAATTAAAAAATCCTGTTATTGCTGGTTCATGTAACCTAGCGATGAAACTAGAAAATGTAAAAGCAATGGAAGAAGCTGGGGTTGGAGCTATTGTTTATAAATCATTATTTGAAGAGCAGGTGAATTTTGAATCTGCTGATTTTGATGAAAGTATGGAAGCCTATAATAATAGAAATGCAGAAATGTCCAGAATGTACCCGGATATGAAACATGCCGGACCAAAAGAATTTTTATTGCATCTTAAGAGAATAAAGGAAAATACATCGGTTCCTATAATAGCAAGTATAAATGCTATTTATGAAGAAACATGGGTCGAGTATGCAAAATTAATTGAAAAAACAGGAGTTGACGCATTGGAAATTAATATATATAAGACTCAAAAGAGACCTGAAGACACAGCTCAAGTTGTTGAGAAAAATAAGATTGATATAATTAAAGCTGTTAAAAAAGCTGTTAAAATACCTGTAGCAGTTAAATTAAGTCCATTTGGAAGTAATCTTCTAAATTTTATTTCTGAGATTGATAAAGTTAAAGTGGGAGGCTTTGTTTTATTTAATAAACTATTCGAACCCGAAATCGATATTCATGAGGAAAAGCATATATTCCCTTTTAACTTAAGCCATAAAGGTGATCATAGATTACCTCTTCGATTCGCGGGATTATTACATGGTAATATTAAAGCTGATATTTGTAGTTCGGGTGGGATATTTGATGGTGACGATGCAATAAAAATGTTATTAGCTGGAGCAGATTCGGTTCAGGTTGTAAGTACGTTGTATAAAAATAAGATTAGTCAAATATCAAAAATTGTTGGGCGTATTGAAGAGTGGATGGATGAAAAAGGATATAAAACAATTGATGATTTTAGAGGGAAGCTTTCTCGTAAAAACTGTAAAGACCCATACGTATATCTTAGAGCTCAGTACGTTGATATTTTAATGAATAATGCGGATGAACTTTTAAAGAAACATCCGGTAATATAGATCAATTACATAATTTAAAAGTGAAAGAAGCAGGTTTATACCTGCTTCTTTTTTATTTCAATCTTACAATTACATCTCCTTTAGAAACTGTATCTCCATGTTTAAAGAATATTTCATCAACTTCACCATCAAAATCTGAGACAATTTCATCATAAGTGTATCCACTTTCTATATAACAAATTCTCTGACCTTTTTGTACTTGATTTCCAAGTTCAATAGATTGTTCTTCAATAAAGTAATTGAGATTGTAATATATCTTACCCATATATGGAGAGGCAATGTCTTTTTTATTAGGATCAGCCTTTAGATTTCCCGAATCAGATAAAGGTTTGATAGCATCTTCTTTTAGTTTCTGAATCTCCTCATTGAAACGTTTCTTTGCAACCCCAGATTTATAGTCTCTGTATTGTCTTTCGTGCATAGCAAATTCAAAAAGTTCTTCGTCATCTTCACCCGTTTCCCATCCATTCTCTTCCATTTCTTTTCGAAATTTATCTAAATCGTCTGGGAAATTCTCTTGAGGAACACCGCTGTAAAATTCTTTTCCTTGTTTTTCAGCTATATTAATAATTTCAGGAGCAAGAGTGCCAGGAAGCTTTCCTGCTTTGCCCAGAATCATATCCCAGGCATTGTTATCAATCATAGAAAACTTTGCTTTGCCTTGAATGTCTTGCATTACATTTAAGAGGGCAATGTTTTTAACATATTGGCTAAAAGGAGTAACCAAAGGAGGATTTCCAAGCTTTGGCCAAATATCAATTACTTCATCAAAAAGTTTTACAAGTAAATCATCTTCAGTTAAGGTTTCTTTTCCTTGGGATTCAAGTGTCTGATTTAATCCCTGATGAACACCTTTTAAATCGGCCATCATACTTCCCATCATTCCTCCAGGCAAACCCGCTTGAACTAATAAAGAAGACATATAACGGTTTTTTGGATTAATGAAATATCCCAAGAAATCATCCATGAATTTTTGACTCAAAGCTCTGGCTTTCATATAAGCTTTCATATTAATTTCAGGAACTTTAAATCCTGCATCTTTCAGCATAGCTTGTATTGTAATAACATCCGGATGAACCATTCCCCACGATAAAGGCTCCATTGCAACATCAACATAATCAACCCCTGCTTTTGCTACTTCCAGTATCGATGCAACAGAAAATCCAGGTCCAGAATGTCCATGATATTGAACTATAATATGAGGATATTTAGTTTTTATTTCTCGTACTAATTTTCCAAGTGTTACAGGTCTTCCAACACCTGCCATATCTTTCAAACAAATCTCATCTGTTCCATATTCAACTGCTTTGTCTACAATCTCCATGAAATATTCTACAGTATGTATTTCAGAGTGAGTAATACTTAATGTAGCTTGAGAAATCATTCCTGCTTCTTTGGCATATTTAATAGAAAGTTCTAGATTTCGATGATCATTTAATCCACAAAATGATCTAGCTATATCAACGCCCTGAGCTTTTTTTACTTGATACATTAGTTTACGAACATCAGCAGGTACAGGAAACATCCTAATTCCGTTTAATGCTCTTTCTAGCATGTGTGTTTGAATTCCAGCATCATTAAATGGTTTTGTCCACTCACGAACCGCTTTGTTAGGATTCTCTCCGTAAAGAAGATTGACTTGTTCAAAAGCACCTCCATTGGTTTCTATTCTTGAGAAACAACCCATATCAATAATAACCGGAGCGATTTCTTTAAGCTGATCTATTCTGGGAACATATTTTCCTGATGATTGCCACATATCTCTATAGACCAAACTGAATTTTATTTCTTTACTCATAATCTTATAATTCTTTAATTCTTTAACTAAGTATACAGGTTAATAATTAGAATAGGTTTCCCTAATCAAAAGAAAGAAATTAATACTTACATTAATATGTTTTAAAACTTAATCCCTTTTTAACAATAGAATCATTCAGTAATTCAATAGTTTATATTTGTATGTTATAAATCATAAGAAAACAAGTTAAGAATAAATAAACGGATTTAAAATAGCTGATATGGAATACAATATAAATTTTGAATACTCAATAAAGCATTTGTTTTATTTATATTTATTCTAGATAAATTTTTTACCTTTGCAGTCACAAAATTTAATAAGGTTGGGAAGAATTTTAGCAATTGATTACGGACGAAAAAGGGTAGGAATAGCAGTTACCGATCCCCTGCAAATGATAGCTAACGGATTAACTACAGTTAATACGAAAGATATTTGGGAATTTTTAGCTGATTATTTTAAAAAGGAAACTGTTGATTGTATTGCAATTGGTTATCCAAAACAAATGAACAATCAAGCATCAGATTCGGTAAGGTACATTAATCCATTTTTAGGACGATTTAGAAAACTTTATCCAGAAATGGATATCAGATTGGTTGATGAAAGGTTTACTTCTAAAATTGCTTTTCAAACAATGATTGATGCTGGATTGAAAAAGAAGGCTCGACAAAATAAAGAACTTGTTGATACAATTAGTGCAACGATAATATTACAATCATATTTAGAACAAAGATCAAAATATTAATAGAATGATTTATCCAATAGTTATATACGGAAGTCCGGTTTTAAGAAAAGTAGCGGTTGATATAGATAAAGATTATCAGAATTTAGAAAAATTTTTAAAAGATTTGTGGGATACAATGTACGTGTCTGATGGTGTTGGTTTAGCTGCTCCACAGGTGGGTAAGTCTATTCGGGTATTTGTAATAGACGGTTCTCCATTCCAAGAAGATGAACCAGATTTAAAGGATTTTAAGAAGGCATTTATTAATGCAAAAATCGTTGAGAAAAGCGAAGAGGAAATTAATATGAATGAAGGATGCTTAAGTATACCTTTATTGCGTGAGGATGTAACACGTCCATCTAAAATTCGAATTGAATATTATGATGAGAATTTTGAATTTCATAATGAATGGTTTGATGGAATGATTGCACGAGTTATTCAGCATGAATATGATCATTTAGAAGGTATAATGTTTACCGATAAAGTTGCTCCTATTAAAAAACGATTACTAAAAGGGAAACTACAAGCAATAACTAAAGGTAAATTCAAAGTTGATTACAAAGTAAAATTACCAAAATAAAATATTTATATATTTTTTTATGAGCCTTTCAATATTTTGAAAGGCTTTTCTGTGTTTATATATTTAAACTATTCAAGTAACTTCCAGTCTATTATTAAAATATTTTGAACAGAAAATTTAATAAAATGTTATTAAATTTGTTAAAACGACTTCACTAAATTTTACTAAATCTTTAAATAATGAAAATTCTACAAATGAATAATCGAATGAAAATGCGAGCATTGTTTGTGCAATTATTTTTAGTTGCATTTATGTTTTTGTCAACGAATATTTTTGCAAAAAAAGAAGAACCTAAAAAAGTAGAAGATCCTATTAACTCTGAAATATTTTCGGGATTAAAATTTAGAAGTATTGGTCCTGCATATGCATCAGGTCGAATAGCGGATTTTGCAGTTAATCCTAAAAATCACTCAGAGTTTTTTGTTGGTGTTGCTTCAGGTAATATCTGGAAAACAACAAATAATGGAATAACATTTAGTCCGGTATTTGAAAATTACGGCTCCTATTCGATTGGAAGTTTGGCAATCGATCTCAATAATCCAAATGTTGTTTGGGCGGGTACAGGTGAAAATAATCATCAACGTGCTTTATCTTATGGTGATGGAATTTATAAATCTGTTGATGGTGGTAGTTCATGGATTAATATGGGATTAAAAGATTCTCGCCACATAGGAATGATTGCTATCAATAATATAAATTCTGATATAGTGTATGTCGCTGCTGAAGGTTCTGTTTGGGGCCCAGGTGGAGAAAGAGGTTTGTACAAAACAATTGATGGAGGTGTAAATTGGATTAAAGTCTTAAATATTAGTGAGAATACAGGCGTAAATAACGTGATTCTCGATCCAAGAAACCCAGATATTATATATGTAACTACTGAACAAAGACGTCGTCATGTTCATACAAAAATTGGTGGTGGTCCTGAATCAGGTGTTCGAAAGTCAATCGATGGAGGTCAGTCTTGGCGAAAAATCGAAAAAGGATTGCCCGATGTTCACAAAGGAGGAATGGGTATTGCGATTTCACCAGTAAATCCTGATTATTTATATTTAATTATTGAAGCTGCTGGAGATAATAGCGGTTTTTATAGATCAACAGATCGAGGTGAATCTTGGAATAAGATGAGTAATCACGCATCAAGTGGACAGTATTATAATGAAATTTACTGTGATCCAATCGATGTAAACAAAGTTTTTTCTGTTGAAACATATTCACATGTAACTTACGATGGTGGAAAAACATGGAAACAATTAGGTTTAAGTGAGCGACACGTAGATGACCATGCATTATGGATTGATCCAAATGACACAAAACATTGGATGATAGGTGGAGATGGAGGTGTATATATTACATATGATGATGGAGTGAACTACCGTCAGATACCAAATCTTCCTGTAACCCAATTTTATCGTGTAGGTGTTGATAATGATTTTCCATTTTATAATGTAACTGGAGGAACTCAAGATAATAATAGTTGTGTTGGACCATCAAGAACGATAAATTCAGGAGGCGTTTCAAGTGATGAATGGACAGTTACTATAGGAGGGGACGGTTTTTGGGCTCAAATAGATCCTGAAGATCCAAATATTATTTACAATGAATATCAATATGGAAACGTATATCGATTCGATAAAAAGAGCCAGGAATCCATCTTTATTAAACCCCAACCAGGTAAAGGTGAGTTAACATATAAATGGAATTGGAACTCACCATTAATTATTAGTCCTCATAAAAATACTCGTCTATATATTGCTGCAGAAGTTGTATTTAAAAGCGAAGATAGAGGAAATTCATGGGAAGTTATTAGTGATGATTTAACTGCTAAAATTGACCGAAATACATGGCCGGTTATGGGTAAATATTGGAGTGTCGATGCTGTTGTTAAAGATGTATCAACATCGCAATTTGGAATGGTCGTTTCATTAGTTGAATCGACCTTAAAAGAAGGATTACTTTATGCAGGAACAGATGATGGTGTAATTTCTGTAACCGAAGATTATGGAAAAACATGGAGAAAAATATCTTCGTTCCCTGGAATTCCAGCTAATACTTATGTTAGTGATATTTATGCTTCTAGATTCGATGAAAATGTTGTTTACGCTTCATTCGATAATCGAAAAAGAGATGATTTCAAGCCTTACTTATTAAAAAGCTCTGATAAGGGAAAATCATGGAAAGCTATTTCAACAGGTTTCGACGAAAATGGTACTATTCATACATTAGAACAAGATCATATCGATAGAGATTTATTGTTTGCTGGAACTGAATTTGGAGTTTATTTTTCTTATAATGGAGGATTAAAATGGGTTAAACTATCTTCTGGATTACCAACAATAGCAGTAAGAGATATGGTTATCCAACAAAGAGAGAATGATTTAGTAATTGCAACATTTGGAAGGGGTTTTTATATACTTGATGATTATTCTGCTTTACGTCATATAGAGCCTGAAATGGTAGAAAAAGAGGCATTGATGTTCCCAATTAAGGATGCATTAGCTTACATGCAAACAGGAAAGAAATATGGTCAAGGAGCAACTTATTATACAGCTGCTAATCCAGATTTTGGTGCAGTATTTACGTATTATTTAAAAGATACTCCTAAAACAGATAAAGAAATTCGAAAAGAAAAGGAAGAAAAGCTTTTTGAAGAGGGTAAGCCAATACCTCAACCAACATGGAAAGAATTGGAAGATGAATCTAAAGAAATAGCACCATATCTAATCTTTACAATTAAAGATGATGGAGGTACTATAATTAAGAAAATAAATAAAAGCCCTAGTAAAGGAATAAATAGAATTGTTTGGGATTTAAAATACCCGGGAGATTTTCCAATGAATTTAACTAAAGATAAATTTGATCCATTAAAAGAAAGTAATGGCTTTTGGATGGTTTTACCTGGAAAATATACTGTGTCAGTTTCAATGTACCAAAAAGGTGATAATAAAGTGTTAATTGCAGATCAGGAATTTATTGTCAAAGCATTAAATAATTCAACTTTACCTGCTGCAGACAGAAAAGCAATGGTTCAATTCCAACGAAATTTTGCTGAGTTAACAAGAGTAATGGTTGGGGCAATAGAATTTAATGAAGAACTGATAGAAAAAGTAGCTTATTTAAAGCAAACAATTGTTAATACTCCGCAAGCAGATCATTCATTACTTGTTAAAGCAGAAGGAATTGAGAAAGAGTTAGAAAATATATTATTTAAATTTGAAGGTAGCACACCAAAAGCAAGCGATGAGGAAATTCCTCCTAGACAAGTTCCATTAACAAATAGATTACAATATGTTATTTGGGGGCAATCTGGTTCAACCTCATCAATTACGAGTACAAGTAAGTTGGCATATGAAATAATTCAAGATGAATTACCAGAGTTAATTTCAAAACTAAAGAAAATGTCTACAATTAATATTAAGAATCTTGAACAAGAACTTGAGGAAATAAAGGCACCTTGGACTCCTGGTAGGATACCGGAAATGAATTAATGAACAAACAGATTAAGTTGATTGTATTAAAACCAGGAACGTAAATTTCCTGGTTTTTTCGATTTTGACAAACGCATGAAAACAGGTGATGAATGCTCTGAATTATTCTTTTAATAAAAGAACCTTAATCATGTCATAGCGTATATTTGCATGGTGATTAATTAGTAATTTTTTAATTTAAATAATTAAGAGGAAGAAAGAAATGAAAAAAACAGGTATAGTATTAGTGGTTATTGTTCTTATAGCAGTTTTAAGTTCTTGTCAATCGCATAAAAGTTGTCCGGCATATTCTGATAACTCAGAAACAACGGAGCAAAATGTTTAATATTTGATTTTTTTTTTTAAATTTGATAAAAACAAAATAATTAAATAATAATATCTAAACCATCATGAAAAGATTTATCGTAGCAGTTGTATTTTCATTATTTGTTGTAGCAGTTCTTAGTTCTTGTAAAAGTAAAGATTGTCCAGCATATAGTCAGGTAGAAGTTGAAAACGTTGAAGTTAACTCGTAGATTCTACTCCAAAATATATTAGAATTTTTTATTTTCTGAGTAACGTATTGTTAGTCTGTCTCGAAAAATGTTAATTTTACTTTTGAGACAGTTTTTTTATTATATGAAATATAGATTCTTTTTTCTAGTTGTTCTATTCAGCTTTTTTGTAAATATCTTATATTCACAAGAAGATATTTCAGATTCTCCAAGTATTTTTTATAGAAACGAAAAATCTTTATCATTTAATTTATCAACTAACGGATGGGGTTTAGGTTATAGGTATGGAAGTAGAATTAATTATTTAGAAAAAAGATTGTACGAAGTTGAGTTTTCTATAATTAAGCATTCAAAAGAAATAAAATCAACTTCACTCACTTCTGAGTCATTTGTTTTTGGGAAGTTAAATTCTGTTTACGATTTACGATTTGGTTATGGTAAACAAAACGAAATGTTTAGCAAAGCCGATTTGGGTAGTGTAGCAATTCGTTATTTTTATACTGTTGGCCCTTCTTTTGCAATTCTAAAGCCAATATATTACGATATTGTTCAGGATACCTCTCATGATATAATAGAGCAAAGATTTAATGCTGATATTCATACATCAGGAGCTATTAATGGAAAATCATCATATTTTAAAGGATTCGATGAGATTAAAATAGTGCCAGGGGCTTTTATAAAGGCAGGATTCAATGTGGAATTTAGTCAGTCAGAAACTGTAATTCATGCTTTAGAAGCAGGAGTCATGCTTCAGGCATATACTAATAGCTTGGAAATAATGGATGTAGATGATAATCAACAGTTCTTTTTTACTCTATTTGTATGTTATCGCTTTGGTAAAGTTGTTAATGCACAAGAAATCTCAGATCAATATTTCGAGAAAAGGAAAAGAAAATTTCGAGTTTTTAAATAGATTTAACAATTTACTAATTTATATGTTGTAAAGTATCTAGATATATTCTTCATAATTTCTTGAAGAATATGTTTATAATATATAATTTTGATCTTTGAATTTAATGATCATTTAAACATTAGAGAAATGTCAAAAATAAAGGTTGCTATTAACGGTTTTGGAAGAATAGGCCGTAATGTATTTAAAATTATTTTAGAAAGAGATAACCTGGAAATAATTGGGATTAATGATTTAACAGATACAAAAACATTAGCTCACTTATTAAAATACGACTCTACTCAGGGGCGTTTTAATGGCGAAGTTTCTTTCGATGAAGATGGAATTATTGTAAATGGTAAAAAGATCAAAGTTTCATCAGAAAGAAGTCCAATAAATATTCCTTGGTCAACAACACCTGACGTTGTTGTTGAGTCAACTGGTATTTTCAGATCACGCGAAAGTGAAAAAGGAGGATACGGAGATCATTTAAAGAATGGAGCTAAGAAAGTATTACTTACCGTTCCTGCCAAAGATCAAATTGACAATATGATTGTTTTAGGTGTAAATGATGAAAATTTACGTCCTGAGGATCAATGTGTGTCAAATGCATCTTGTACTACAAATTGTTTAGCACCAGTAGTTAAAGTGTTGCACGATAATTTTGGTTTAGAAAATGGTTTTATGACAACTGTGCATTCGTATACTAATGATCAAGCAATATTAGATGCACCGCATTCTGACCTTAGAAGAGCAAGATCAGCTGCAGTTTCACAAATTCCAACTACAACAGGTGCAGCATCTGCAGTTGGCAAAATTTTACCAGAGTTAAAGGGTAAACTTGATGGAATGGCAGTTCGTGTTCCTACACCAACTGGATCGTTAGTTGATTTAGTAGCAAATTTAAAACGCGAAGTTACTATTGAAGAAGTTAATGCTGCAATGAAAAAAGCTGCAGAAGGACCTATGAAAGGAGTTTTAGAATATACTGAAGATCCAATTGTTTCAGTTGATATTATTCAAAACCCACATTCCTCAATTTTCGATGCATTAAGTACAATGGTCATTGGAAAAACAGTTAAAGTACTTTCATGGTACGATAATGAGTGGGGTTATTCAAGTCGAGTTGTAGATTTAATAGAAAAACTATTCTAAGTAATTATATAAAAAAAGAGAAGCCTAAGAAATTAAAATTTACTTAGGCTTTTTTTATGTTTGAAATTTTAGGCTAATATATTTCAATTAATTTAAAGGGCACATCAATTATAGACTGATAGTGTTTTCCAAGTTCCAGAACAGCTTCATCATCTTCTTCGTAATGCCAATTTATTTTGCAATTCATACCTTTGCTCTTATAAAGTTCAATTAATTGAAAAAACTCTAAGATAAATTTTGAAGATCCACTATTTATATATTCCAACTGAACATGAACTAGAGTTTCATTTTGAGGTTTATTAAAATATTCCTTAGTCCAAATTAACAAATTAGTATAAAATTCTTCTGGATTTTCAGGAATAGATCTTCCGATAATTTTTAAAATTCCAGATTGAGCGTTGAAATTTATAAATGGCGTTTTTGCTGATTTTTCAATAATCAATTCGTTCATAATCATTTAATATTATTCGTATCTTAACGAAACAATTGGGTCTAATTTTGATGCTTTAATAGCTGGGAATAAGCCTGATACTAATCCTACAAATAAACAAATAACAACTCCTCCTAGGATCCAAGCCCATGGAATAATAAATACTCCACCAGTTATTAAAGATACAATATTTCCAATTAATATCCCCAAAATTATTCCAAAAAATCCACCTAGCTGTCCTATAAGTATTGATTCATAAAGGAATTGCCTCCTTATAATTGATGATTTTGCACCTATGGCTTTTCTAATACCAATTTCTTTAGTTCGTTCAGTAACAGAAACAAGCATTATATTCATTAATCCAATTGCGGCTCCAAATAAGGTTATTATTCCAATTAAGGTAGCAGCGAAAGTTACATAACTAATATTTTTAATAAGTAAATTGGCTAGATTATCACTTGTTTCAATAGAAAAGTTGTTGTCTTCAAAGCTTCTTAGTTTTCTTATTACACGAAATAAACCAGTAGCCTCATTAATGGCTGATTTTAATAATTTTGAATCATGAGGTAATACTGAAATCCTAAAATTCATGTTCGGACGTGAGAAATATTGACGAACACTGGTTATGGGTAATATACAAATTTTATCACCTTGCGAACCAAAGCTTGATCCTTTTTCTTTTAAAATCCCAATTACCTTATATTTTCCGTTTCCAATGCTTATTATTTTTTCTAAAGGTTCCTCACCATCACTAAAAAGGTCTTTTATTAAGTTTGATCCTATGACCACTACATGAGCATTTGCTTGAATTTCAGTTATAGAAAAATTTCTTCCTTTTTTTATTTCGTAACCTGAATTAATTAAATAATTTTCGTCAGAACCAACTATCGGTATATTTGGATTTGTTTTTTTTGATTTGTATTTAACGGTAGCTATTTCAGAAGCAAATGTTGAAATAGAGACTTGAGCAGGGAAATTAAAATCTTCTTTAAAACTCATCGCATCCCTATATTCAATACTTTTATATCTTTCTATGCGACCACCAACCCTAACTCTATTGTCTCTGTTTACAATGGTGAAAGTATTGGCACCCATGCTTCTAAACTGATTGTTAATAGAGCCTTTTATTGAATCAATTGCGGTTAAAATCCCTACTAGAGCCATTATTCCAAAAGCAATAATAAATACTGTTAATATTGTTCTCAATAAATTCGAACGAATTGAGCTTATTGCAATTTTAAGATTTTCTCTAAAAAGACTTTTCGAAACCATAATTTGTTAAATTATTATCAAAAGTACTATAAGATGTTTATATATAGTCAAAATAGTATTAGTTTTTTACTAAAAGAATTTAATTCATAAAGATTGACCTTGATCTATGAAATTCGTAATTTTACCTTAGTCTCAAAGAATTAATATCTCATTAAAAGAGCTTTATATGATAAGATCGGTTAAATTAAATATTTATGGAAATGTTCAAGGAGTTGGATTTCGTTATAATGCATTGCAGAAAGCTAATGAAATTGGAATTTGTGGTTTCGTTAAAAATAGAACCGATGGTAGTGTATATATGGAATTAGAAGCAGAAACTGAGCTAATTGAAGAATTTATATATTGGTGTAAACGTGGACCATCAGGATCTATAGTTGATGAAGTGGTAGTGGTTGATATTCCTTTTAATCATTATACAAACTTTGGAATAAAATAAAATGGAAGCTCTTTTTTATAAAAAGCTAGAGAACAATAAAGTACAATGTCTATTGTGTCCTCATAATTGTATTATTAAGGAAGACCATTTTGGAGTTTGTAAAGTGCGAACAAATGATTCAGGTGTTTTAATTTCGCAAAATTATGGAGTTATATCTTCTATAGGATTCGATCCTATTGAGAAAAAACCACTGTATCATTTTTATCCGGGCTCAGAAATTCTTTCTATTGGAAGTGTCGGTTGTAATTTAAAGTGCAAGTTTTGCCAGAATTGGGAAATATCTCAAACTAGTGTTGATGATTTTTCAAGAGGAAGTAAAATGTATTCTTCTGAGATGATTGTTGAGTTAGCTAAATCAAGGAAGCGAAATGTAGGTATAGCATTTACATATAATGAGCCTACTGTTTTTTTTGAATTTATGATGGATACTGCTAGATTGTCAAAAAAGCATGGCTTATATAATGTAATGGTATCAAATGGTTATATTAATCAGAAGCCGCTTCAAGAGCTGATGCCTTTTATCGATGCCTTTAATATTGATTTAAAATCTTTTTCAAAATATTTTTTTACAGAATATACAAATTCACAACTTGAACCAGTAAAAGAAACATTAAAATCGATTGTTGAAGCAAAAAAACATCTCGAAATTACTAATCTTATTATTCCTACGCTAAACGACGAGGTGATTGAATATGAAAAAATGATTAATTGGATTTATAATAATCTTGGAGAAAACATCGTTTTGCATATTTCACGATATTTTCCAACATACAAGTTATCGATCGAAGCTACATCAATTGATAAGATGATTAATTTAGGGCAGATTGCGAAAGAAAAACTTAATTATGTATACCTTGGAAATATGTTATTAGAAGAAGGGAACAATACATACTGTTCTAATTGTAAGGGAATCGTTATTAAAAGGAGTGGTTATTCTTCTAAATCAGTTTCAATAAATAGCGAAGGTAATTGCATGAATTGTGGTAATCATATTTTAAAATTTGTTAAAAATGAAAATTAGAAAACCTGCTGTAGCCGGCCGATTTTATCCTGCAAGTAAAGAATCAATTATTGAGCAGATAGAAACAATTCAAACAAAAGAACTGCCATCAATAAATATTAACTTAAAAGAAAATGTGATAATCGGTGGTGTAGTTCCACATGCAGGATATATGTTTTCTGCTTTTCAAGCAGTTCATTTTTTTGAAATAGTAAAGCAGTCTAAAAATAAATTTGATACCGTAGTAATTGTAAATCCAAATCATACGGGTATGGGGCATGAAATGGCATTTGATTCTAATGATGTATGGGAAACACCTCTTGGTAAAGTAGATTTAGATGTAGAGTTCGGTAAAAAAATGGGAATTGCAATTTCTGAAATAGAACAAAAAAGGGAACATTCATGCGAAGTAATGATTCCATTTCTTCAATATTTTTTAGATTATGATTTTAAAATTGCACCGATTACACTATCTCATCAAACATATAAAAATGCTAAACTTCTTGCAGGAAAGATTCATAAAACTGCTCAAAAATTAAAACGTAAAATACTGATTATCGCTTCATCAGATTTTTCTCATTTTTTAGCTCCCGAAAAAGGGAAGAAAATGGATGAATATGTATTAAAGAATATTCTTCTTTTGGATTCTGTTGAAATTGAAAAAGAAGTAATTTCTAAAAATATTAGTGTATGTGGTTACGGACCTATAATGACTTTGATTGAATATGCTAAAATAGTTTCCGAAAAACCTAGTGTAGATTTATTAAAAAAAGGTCACTCTGGTGAGATTATTCCTTCAAGTGAAGTTGTTGATTATATTTCTATTCTTTTTTCTGAATTAAATACAAAATAATTTTAAATAATAATTTCGAACATTATCTTTGGATTCTCAATGATAAAGATATGTTTAGTAATTTAATCGAGTGGCTCGAATCACATATGATGACTTGTTCATACAAAAAACATTTAGGAATAGAATGTCCTGGATGTGGAATGCAAAGAGCATTTGTTGAATTACTTAAAGGGAACTTTTATGAGAGTTTTATACTTTATCCAGCCTTAATGCCTACTTTATTTATAATGTTTTACCTAATTCTACATTTGATTTTCAAATTCAGAAATGGAGCAAACATTTTAAAAATTGTTTTCATTATCAATGTTAGTATAATGGTTTTAAACTATATTTATAAATTATTAACTTAATACAATAAATTTACATGGAAAATACAACTACACCAGCAAATCAAACAGAAAATCCAATTGTACAACAACAATTACCAAATGCAACAGCTATTCTAGTTTTAGGAATTTTATCTATAGTAATGTGCTTTTGCTATGGAATATTTGGTGTTGCTCTAGGGATAATTGCCTTAGTTTTATCAGGAAAAGCGAAAGCTTTATATAATGAGAATCCTGAACAATATACAATTGGTTCATATAAAAATATGAAAGCAGGTAGAGTTTGTGGACTGATTGGCACAATATTATCCTCTTTATATTTAGCATTTGTAATTATTTATGTTGTTATATTAGGTGCTGCAGTAGGAACTATATTAACTGAGTTTCCTTGGGAATCATTCTAAATACAGCTATTAAAATATAATGGATGACTATTTTATAATTTAGTCATCCATTTTTTTTATTATATTGAAAATTATTTAATAGGAACATGGATTTATCAAAAAGGATAGAGTCATTTATAAAGTTGGGAGAATTTTTAAGGAATTTTTCTCAGGAAAGAATAGACGATAAGCATTCTAAGATCTTAAATGAGATTGTTATAAATGATAAGATATATAATCCATGGTTTACGCAAAACAATATTTTACACTCAGTAAACGCAATTGGAGAATCTTTGAAACAGGGCAAGATAGAGTGTTGGATAAATAAATATCCGAACCTTTCACATAATATTTTACCCAAAAAAGTTGGAGTAATTACCGCTGGTAATATTCCTTTGGTTGGATTTCATGATTTTCTTACTGTATTAATCTCAGGTCATATCTTTAAAGGAAAACTATCTTCAAAAGATAATCGTTTATTAAAATTTATTTCTGATTTTTTAATTGATCTAAATCCAGATTTTAGGGATTTAATAATTTTCACTGAAGATAAACTAGAAGATTTTGATGCCGTAATTGCTACAGGGAGTAATAATACTGCTCGCTATTTTGAATATTATTTTGGTAAATATCCACACATAATAAGGAAAAATAGAAGTTCTGTAGCTGTATTAACTGGTGAAGAAACTAGTGTTGACATTCAAAAATTAGGAATAGATATTTTTAGTTATTTTGGATTGGGTTGTAGGAATGTATCTAAATTATTTATTCCAGAAGATTATTGTTTTGATAACTTTTTTGAAAATATTGAAACATTTAAAGAAGTATATCATCATAATAAATATGCGAATAATTATGATTACAATAAGTCGGTTTATTTAATGAATCAGATTCAGCATTTCGATAATGGGTTTTTAATATTAAAGGAAGATGAAAATCTTTCTTCGCCTATTGGGGTTGTGTTTTTTCAGCATTATAATGATATTCAAAAGGTAAATGAGCTGTTAAGTTTAAATAATGACTTGATTCAATGTGTTGTATCAAGATCTGAGTTAATAAAAAACTCGTTGTATTTCGGTAAAGCTCAGGAACCAGAATTGTGGGATTATGCCGATAATATTGATACAATGGAGTTTTTACTTGAATTATAATAAAATCTATAATGAAAAGTCTAATAGTTATAGTAGGGCCAACAGGGATAGGAAAAACAGACTTAAGCATTGATATTGCAAAAGAATATAATACCGAAATAATTTCTTCTGATTCTCGTCAAGTTTATAAAGAATTAAAAATTGGGACAGCCGTTCCAACAAATGATCAGTTAAATCAAGTAAAACATCATTTTATTGGTAATGTTTCTATATATGATTACTACAATGCAAGTATGTTTGAATTTGAAGTAATTGATAAATTAAATGATTTGTTTCAAAATCATGATCAAGTAATTATGACCGGGGGATCGGGAATGTATATAAATGCTGTTTGTGATGGTATTGATGATTTACCAACTATTGATCTAAAACTTCGTGAAGATTTAATAAAGAAACATGAAGAGGAGGGGATTGAAAGTTTGCGAATGCAATTAAAAATGTTAGATCCTGAGTCTTACGAAAAAATTGATCTTAAGAATCCTAAACGAATGCTAAAGGCTATTGAAGTATCAATACAAACAGGAAAGCCGTATTCTTCATTTTTATCAAAAACTAAGAAAGAAAGAGATTTCAAAATCATAAAAATAGGATTAGAAAGAGATAGAGCAGAATTATATGATCGAATAAATTTACGTGTAGATCAAATGCTTGAAGAAGGCTTAGTTGAAGAAGCAAGAATGTTTTATAAGGATCGATATTTAAACTCATTAAATACCGTGGGCTATAAAGAGTTATTTGAACATTTCGATGGGTTAATAAGTTTAGATAAGGCAATTGAATTGATAAAACGCGATTCAAGACATTACGCTAAAAAGCAAATATCGTGGTTTGGAAGAGATAAAGACCTTACTTGGTTTCATCCAGAAAATAAAGATCAAATAATTAATTATATTAATTCACAAATAAGTTGAGCGAAAAAATCAATAAATATATTATTCGCGTGTATGGTCTCATTATTAATTCAAATAATGAGATTCTTATTAGCGACGAATTTCAATTAAATATGAGAATGACTAAGTTTCCTGGAGGAGGTATGGAGTTTGGTGAAGGAACTATTGATTGCCTTAAACGAGAAGCTATTGAGGAGTTTGGGCAGGAAATAAAAGTATTAGATCATTTTTATACAACCGATTATTTTCAACCAACAGAATTTTATAGTAAAGGACAATTAGTGAGTATTTATTACTTAGCACAATTTAAAGAAGAAATAAAGTTTAAGATTTCGGATAAACCATTTAACTTTGATAAGGAGATAAATGGAGCTCAATCTTTTCGATGGGAAAAAATATCCAATTTAAATAGTAATAATTTTACTTTTCCTATTGATCAAAAGATAGTTAAATTAGTAAAAGAGAAATATCAATATTTATAATGATAAAATTTAGTGTAATTATTCCGGTTTACAATCGTCCAGATGAATTAACAGAGTTGTTAGAGAGTTTAAAGAATCAGACATTTAAGAATTTTGAAGTTGTTGTAGTTGAAGATGGATCAGTTTTAAAAAGCGATAAAATAATAGAGAGTTATCAAAATGATTTGGATATTAAATACTATTTTAAAGATAATTCAGGGCCGGGGCAATCAAGAAATTATGGTTCGGAAAGAGCATCAGGAGATTATCATGTATTTTTTGATAGCGATTGCATAATACCCGAAAGATATTTTGAAATTGTTAATAAACGTTTGGCTGAACATCCTGTAGATGCTTACGGTGGACCGGATATGGCGCATCCAAGCTTTTCTGTTATACAGAAGTCCATAAATTATTCAATGACATCTTTTTTTACTACAGGAGGAATTCGTGGGGGTATGAAAGATGAAAAGAAATTTCATCCGCGAAGCTTTAATATGGGATTTTCGAAAACTGTTTATGATAAAACTAAAGGATTTTCAGAAATGCGATTTGGCGAAGATGTTGATATGAGCTTACGCATAATAGAGAATGGATTTACAACAACATTAATAAAAGAAGCAGCAGTTTATCATAAACGAAGAGTTGATTATAGGAAATTTTTTAAGCAAGTTTTCAATTCAGGAATTGCTAGAATAAATTTATATAAACGCCACCCGGAATCGTTAAAATTAGTTCACTTTTTGCCGGCAAGTTTTACAATTGGATTATTGTTGTTGATTTTATTAAGTGTTTTTAGTATTTATTTCTTAGCACCAATTGGTTTTTTTATAATTATAATATTTTTAGATTCCTTAAGATTAAATAAAAATATTAAAGTGGCTTTCCTTTCAATAATATCGAGCTTTATTCAATTAACGGCTTACGGTATAGGATTTATAAAGTCTTTTTTCAAAAGATTAATTCTTAGGCAAGATGAATTTCATGCCTACAAAAAGAATTTCTATAAGTAAAACGATTTGTCATTCCGGACGAAATGAAGTGAAGATCCGGAATCTCAAAAAAATGTAAATAAGATTCCGCATCAAGTGTGGATTGACATTCGTAATAAATCAGTTCAGGACTATATTTTCTGGTCTATCTTATAATTATTTCTATCACTAGAACTTCTGGAAACTAGTTCGCCAAGAAAACCAACTAAGAACAATTGGGTTCCAATTATCATTGTAGTTAGTGATATATAAAAATATGGACTAGAAGTTACTAATGGAGCTTTAATTCCATGCCAAATAGCTAATAATTTTTGAGCTCCAAGCCAGCCGGCAGCAATAAAACCAGCTAAAAACATCAGAGTTCCTAAAGTGCCAAAAAATTGCATAGGTTTTTTCCCAAATCTGGATATAAATGAGATAGTTAATAAATCAAGCATTCCGCGGGCACGTCCAAAACCAAACTTAGAAACACCAAATTTGCGCGCTTGATGTTGTACCACTTTCTCGCCAATAGATTTAAATCCAGCAGCTTTCGCTAGTACAGGCATATATCTATGCATATCACCATAAACTTCGATGCTTTTTACAAGATCGTTTCTATAAGCTTTTAATCCACAATTAAAATCATGAAGCTTTATTCCTGTTACCATTCTTACTAAACGATTGTATATTTTACTAGGAAAACGTTTTGAGATAGGATCATGTCTTTTTTTCTTCCATCCTGAAACTAAATCATAACCATCTTGCATGATCATACGATGTAATTCGGTAGCTTCTTCAGGGCTATCCTGTAAATCGGCATCCATCGTGATTACGACATCTCCCTGTACTTCTTGAAATCCTGTGTGAAGTGCGGCTGATTTACCGTAATTTCTTTGGAATTTTACACCTTTTAAAGTTGGATATTTATCCTTTAACTCCGTTACAATTTGCCATGATTTATCACGACTTCCATCGTCAACCATAACAACTTCGTATGTAAAGTTATTTTCGATCATTACCTTATGAATCCACTCCATTAATTCCGGTAAAGATTCTTCTTCGTTATATAAAGGTACTACAATTGAAATATCCATTTTGCGGTTAAATTACTTTGTAAAATGTTATCCTAATAGTATTGAAGGATGTTTTATTAAAGTAATTGGTCATACATAGTTAATTTTAGTATGACCAATTATATATGGTGTATTTATTCTTCTTCGCTTATTTCTTGCATTGCATTTTTAAAAGAATCATCTTCTTTTTTAATTATGGCAGAAGTTATTAAGGCAATAATAAATCCAAAAATCATTGTCCAAATAAATCCCATAATTGTCATTAAAACTGGAGACATAAATTTTTTGGACATTTCAATTCCCATTTCAATTTGTTCATCAGTCATTCCGCGGCTAAGCATCTTTTCTTCGCTAACTGCTAATATCTTATCAACAATATCAGGATCGATAATTGTGAAAAACAAATAGTTATATATAGTGCTTAAAACTGCAGCAATTAAAAGTATTACTGTGCTATAGCCAAGTGCCTTTGAATATGTAATTGTTCCATTAAGAAAATTGTCACGGTAAGTTTTTGTTCCGTAAATAAATCCTGCAATAATAATTAAGTAAGCCAAATAATTTAATCCAGACTTTAAATTTAATTCAAGTACAAAAAGTAGCACTGAATATATTACAAGAGCAAGACCAGTAATGAGTCCGTGAGTCAAACTACTTTTCCAAAAAGTTGATTTTTCTTCCATAATTAGTGATTTTTGTTTTGTTCCAAACAAATATATCAGTTTTTACAGAAATAAATGTCGATTTATTTGAAAAGATTTGAGAAATTGCTACTTTTGTGCCCCCGGGCAAGTCTTATACGACCAGCTCCCGTTGAACTCCCCCAGGACCGGAAGGTAGCAAGGGTAGACGGTTGTAGCGGTGCGATGTAAGTAGCTTGCCCGCTTTTTTATTAAACTCCCTATTTGTTAATTTCCTTTTTAATTCATAATTTTCTTATTTATTGGTATTTATACTCTTGTTTTTTGATTTGCGTTTTCGTATTTTGGAGTCAAATTAATACAGTTGATGAGTTATAGAATTAATCTTTCTTCGGAAGAGGAATTAGAAATAAGAAAAGTAATACGAGAAAGCCAAAATAAAAAGAACATTCTGAAACGTGCATATTGTATTTTGCTTAAAAATGAAGGGCAAAAGAATGAAAATATTATAAAGCTTTTAGATATACACGAAGATACAGTTGCCGATTGGTCAAAAATATTTATTACCAGAGGGCTTAATGGTTTGTTAAATTATAAATACTCCGAAAGGCGAAAATCTAAATTACACCCTTATAGAAGTCAAATTAAAAGAATGGCTTCAGCAAAAAAAATTAAAACTGTTGAGCAATTACAATTAAAAGTGAAAGATAAAATTGGAATTGAAATCGAATATAGTTGGTTTTATCGTTACTGTAAAAAATATGGTATTTATAAAATTTTAAGAGAATCGAAATGATTAAACCTAAAATTATATCAGGAGGTCAAACCGGAGCAGACCAAGGAGCACTTGATTTTGCACTTGATTATAATTTTGAATGTGGAGGTTTTTGTCCAAAGGGGCGGAAATGTGAAAAGGGAATAATTCCTTTTAAGTACCCACTGATAGAAATTGATTCCGAGGATTTTAAAAAAAGAACCAGAAAAAATGTTTTAGAATCTGACGGAACCATTATCGTTAAGGATGAATCAGAGTTTAATGAGGGGACTTTAAATACTATAAAATTTTGTAAACGGTTTTCTAGACCTTATTTAATATATGACGTAAACTTTGATCCAATAAATTATGATATGTTTCAGGAATGGTTGGAAAAGAATAAAATAAATGTATTGAATGTAGCTGGCAATAGAGCTAGTGAGAGTCCTGGAATAAAAGGAAAAGCTTACTTATTATTAGAGAAGCTTTTTAATCTTTAGAAAATGTTTCCAAATTTACTTCTTTAAATATTAAATTTTTATACTCAAAAAATTGCCTTATTTTCGCATCGAATTTTGATTATTAATTAAATAAAATAATAACATGAAATTTTTTATTGATACAGCGAATCTTGATCAGATTAAAGAAGCTCAAGATCTAGGTGTTTTAGACGGAGTAACTACTAATCCATCTTTAATGGCAAAAGAAGGAATTAGCGGAGAGGAAAACATTATAAATCATTATAAGAACATTTGTGAGATAGTTGATGGTGATGTTAGTGCTGAGGTTATTTCTACAGATTTCGAAGGAATGATAAAAGAAGGAGAGATGTTGGCAGCTTTACATCCTCAAATTGTAGTTAAAGTTCCTATGATTAAAGATGGAATAAAAGCAATAAAATATTTAACAGGAAAAGGAATTAGAACAAATTGTACTTTGGTTTTTTCAGTAGGACAAGCATTATTGGCTGCTAAAGCTGGAGCTACATATGTTTCTCCATTTATTGGTAGATTAGATGATATTTCTACTGATGGTGTTGAGTTAATAGCACAAATAGTTGAAATGTACAGTTATTATGGATTTGAAACTGAAGTTCTTGCTGCATCAATTCGTCACACAATGCATATTGTACAATGTATGGAGGCTGGCGCAGACGTAGCAACATGTCCATTGAATGCAATCTTGGGTCTTTTAAAACACCCATTAACAGACATTGGATTACAACAATTTTTAGCTGATTATAAAAAAGTAAATGGATAAGATATAAAATAAACTTATTTGAAAGGATTGTCATTTGGCAATCCTTTTTTTGTTGTATGTCTTTATTTTATTGAATAATAAGCTATTTATATAATTGTTTATTACATTTGCAACTGATTTTAAGAAAAATAAAAATGTTACTACGCGTTCATCCAGACAACCCGAACTCACGGGAGATTTCTCAAGCAGTTGCTGCTTTAAAAAATAATGGCTTGGTAATTTATCCAACCGATACAGTATATGGTTTAGCATGGGATATTAATAGCCCAAAAGCTTTTGATAAAATTGTTAGAATAAAAGGGAAGAATGCATTAAAAGAAAACTTTTCAGTTGTTTGTAGTGAGCTGAGTCAGATTTCACAATTCTCTTTACATATAAATAATCCTACATTTAAACTACTAAAAAGGAATTTGCCAGGTCCATTTACTTTTATTTTAAATGCTAATAATAATGTTCCGCGTTTTTATAAATCGAAGAAGAAAACCGTGGGAGTTAGAATTCCAGATAATAATATCGCTATTGAGCTTGTAAAAGCTTTAGGACATCCTTTCATGACAACTTCATTGCATGATGAGGATGAAGTGCTGGATTATATGACAGATCCTGAATTAATATTTGAAAAGTACGATCATCAAGTTGATCATGTAATAGATGGCGGATTTGGTAATAATGAGGCTTCTACTGTTGTTGATTGCACTGGTGATGAAATTGAAATTATCAGACAAGGAATTGGTGAGTTGGTGTATTAAGTTTTAGATTCAAGTTTTATCCAATTATACAGTCCATATATTGCATTAACTAAGAATGCAATCCACATTATTAATACTGCAATATCTGTTCCTCCTTTTTTCATTGCAACTGCCCATAATATTATTGAAACAACATCAACTAAAATCCAAAGAATCCACTGCTCAACAAATACAAATACCATTAATATCATAGCTATTACAGACATTACTGTTGATGAAGAGTCTAAATAAGGAAGATTTCCTCCAAGTTTCTGAAGTATATAACTATAAATAATAGTAGCAGCAATCGTAATACATAACCAAAGAATTCTTTGGCTGTTTGTCATATACACAACTTTAATATCAACAGTTTTCTTTTTAGATTTTCTTTTATGCCAAATATAGAATCCAATAAATTGCATTGGAAAGAAGTAAAACATATTAAGCATTACCTCACCATAGTATTTCTGAGTGTAAGCTACAAATGCATAAGTTGTTACTGCAATTAATCCAAAGTAGTAATTAATGATTTTTCCTTTAGCAACAAGAACAACATTCCATATTCCGGCAAGTGATGCTATAATTCCTATTGGAGAATCTTTCCAGTAGATAGAAAGACTAATAATAAGTAGCGTTGAAATTAGTAGCCAAAATTTTTCATATAAATCCCAATCATCAAAATATTTAATTATTTGAGAAATATATTTTAGCATGTAATTGGATATTTATTTTTTCCAAAAAGCTGGCGAAAAAAGAATTAAAACTGTAAAAAGCTCTAATCGACCAATAAGCATTAAGAATGATAAAAACCATTTTCCGGCATCAGGGAAATGTGCATAATTCTCTATTGGACCAACCATTCCAATACCAGGGCCTATATTTCCAAGTGTTGCAGCTACTGCTCCTAATGATGTTTCCAAATCATATCCTAATGCAGATATTAATGCTGTACTTACAATTGTTATTAGCATATATATAACTACAAATGCCAGTATATTAGAGATAATTGGTGCAGGAACACTTTTGCCATTTATTCGTACTGGAATAATTGCGTTTGGGTGAATAATTCTTTTAAGTTCTTGGTAACTATTCTTTAAAAGTAAAGTAATACGTACAATTTTTATGCTGCCACCGGTTGAACCTGCCGATCCACCAAAAAACATAAGAGCAAAAATCATAACAATTACCATTGGCATCCATTGTAAATAATCTGCTGTTGCGAATCCTGTTGTTGTAATTATTGAAACTACCTGAAAGGCTGAATCTCTAAATGATTGTTCGATTCCCATACCTTGGGATTTGAATAGAGAATATGCGATTACAAATGTAAAAAGAAGAATAAAACCTAAGTAATATCTAAATTCTTCGTTTTTGAATACTTTTTTGAATTTAAAATGAAGTGCAAAATATGATAAGGTAAAATTTGTTCCGGCTAAGAACATAAAAATTATTATCACATAATGAATAAAAGGAGAATTAAAATGTGCAATACTTGCTTGCTTTGTAGAATAACCTCCTGTTGCCATTGTTGTGAATGAATGATTAATTGCATCAAACCAATTCATTCCACCTATTTTTAATAAAATAACTTCGGCTAAGGTAAATAATACATAAATGCCCCAAAGTCTTTTTGCTGTTTCTTTAATTCGTGGATGCAGTTTATCAGGAGTAGGACCAGGCACTTCTGCTACAAATAACTGCATTCCGCCTATTCCAAAAATTGGAAGAATTGCAATAGATAATACAATAATACCCATTCCACCTAACCATTGTGTTAAGCTTCTCCAAAATAGTAAACCGTAAGGAATAGATTCAATATCGTTTAAAATTGATGCCCCTGTTGTTGTAAAACCAGATATTGTTTCAAAAAAGGCATCAGCATATGATGGTATTGCACCACTAATTACAAATGGTAATGCTCCAAAGATTGAAAAAACTACCCAAACAAGGCTAACAATAATATATCCTTCGCGTTTACCTATATTTTTTTCAGCATTATGAGTTACTAATCTTAGGCTTATTCCAATAGCGAAACAAATTAATGTTGTAATTAATAGAGCATTGAAATCATACTGATCGTAAATTAAACTAACTAATGTTGATATGGCAAGAAAAAATCCTTCGATTAGAAGGAGTAGTCCCATTACCTGAATAATGATCTTTTTGTTAATCATTTTAATTGAAGAAATTATCAAGTTTTTTAACTGCTGATGGTAGTGCAAATACAACAACTCTATCGTCAGCTTTTATATGTGTATCTCCTTTTGCTATAAATCCTTTGTGATCCCTTATTACTCCACCAACTAGTGCATCCTTAGGAAATTCAATGTTTCTTAAACTAGTTTTTGTTATTTTAGAGTTTTCTTTTGCAACAAACTCAAGAACGTCAGCATCAGACCCCGTTAAGCACTTCATTGTTTCAACTTCAGCACTCATTGTAAATTTGTATATTCGTCCTGCAGTTGTTAATTTCTTATTAATAATTGTATCAATCTTCATACTTTCACCAAGATCGATATAATCAATATTCTCAATTTCGGCAATGGTTTTTTTAACACCCATCTTCTTCGCTAACATGCATGATAGGATATTTGTTTCAGAATTCCCTGTTACGGCAATAAAAGTATCCATATTGGTAAGGCCTTCTTCATTTAATAAATCAATGTTTCTTCCATCACCATGAATTACTAATGTATTTGCTAATTGATCGGCAAGTGCAACACTTTTTTCTTTGTTAATTTCAATTAATTTAATATTAAATCTGTTTTCTAATGATTTAGCAACACGTTTCCCAATACGGCTACCACCTAAAATCATTACATTTTTAATATCTATTTTCTTTTTGCCCGAGTATTTTAGTACATCTTTTATTCCAGCTTTATTTGTTACAACATAAACTAAATCGTTCAGTTTAAATTGATCATTTCCTCTTGGAATTATAGTTTTTCCATTTCGAGCAATGGCAACTGCACGAAACTCAATTTCCTTATTTTTGGTTACATCAACCAAAGTTTTATCTAAAACAGGAGCATTTTCATTTAATTTTAATACATATAATGAAAGTTTACCTCCGGAAAAATCAACAGATTCAAATGCTTCGGCTTGGCCTAAAAGATTTACTATCTCACGAGCTGCAATACGCTCGGGATATATAAGGTAATCGATTCCTAAACCAGTAAAATGAGGAATGTTTTCAGGTTCAATGTATTCGTTATTATCGACACGAGCAATAGTTTTTTTTGCCCCTAATTTTTTGGCAATCATCGCGGCATTAATATTTGTTTCTTCTGAATGTGTAACAGAAATAAACAAATCAGCTTTTTTAACTTTTGCTTCTTTAAGTATCTCAAATGAGGTAGCAGATCCTGTAATTGTAAGTAAATCTAAGTTTGAGTCAATCGACTTTAAATTTTCTTCATCAGGATCAATAACCATGATGTCATGAAATTCGTTGCTTAACATTTTTGCCAAATGAGTCCCAACTTCACCAGCTCCGGCGATAATTATTTTCATTCTTTAAGATTAAATTTTTGTAAAAGATCTAGAGGGATTATTTACAATTGATAATTATATTTAATTGACAAAATAAAATATTCTATTTCGAAATATCTATTATAATGCGCTTTTTTTTACTAAAGGATTAAAATTGTATTTAAAGTTGAACCTCAAAAGCTCCTTGATTTGAAATAATGTGGTAATTTACATTTTCTAAGTCACAATCTTTCTCCCATATTCTAATTTTATAATCAGAATTTGATGAATCAAATATAATTGTATTGAAATCAAAGTATTGTCGTAGTTCTTTAATATTTAAATTTACATTTTCTGATAATATTAAAAAATCAGATTCTAATTTATGATTTGCTTTAAACTTTAGTAATGATGAATTTCTAATATTTATAATTCGAATATCTGATATCGTGTAATAATCGTAGTAAGTATTCGTATTAGTAATATTTTCTTGAAAAAATCTTTTTACTTTTAATTTCCTCCAAATTGGTAAAATATTATATTTTATGGTTTTGTCAGATTCTGTGCTATCAAGATTAGTGTATAATTGACTATAGTTTCCATTGATAAGATTAATAGCACTACGTTTTGGAATATTATACACAATAAACATTGATTTGTTTGAATTTATTAATGAAACAGAGATATTATATGAAATAAATAAGATGATCAAAAAAAGAGAATATTTAATGAATTTTATTCTTTTCGAAATCAAGAAAAAGGATAGGAAAAGTATTGTGCTTAATAGTATTAGAATCTCATTATTATCAATTTGTAAAGAGTCAAATTTTGAAAAAGGAAGCTTTTCAATAAACTCAACGCTTTTATTTAATATGAAAGTAATAAAACTTAGGGCTTTCGCAATATAGAACGAAATTGTTGATGAAAATGAAAAACAGAAGAGTAGGATAGCTCCATAAATTATTATACTAACAATTGGAATAATAATAATATTCGATAATATAAAGTAAACTGGAAATTGTTCGAAATAGTGAATAGTGATTGGGAAGGTTCCAATTTGTGCTGCAATAGCTACAGTAACTAATTGCCATACGTAATCTGTTATTTTTAATTTGGGTTGTAATAATGAATAAATTTTGGGTTGAAAAAATACAATACTTATTACTGCTAAATAGGAAAGTTGGAATCCAACATCCATTATGGAATATGGATTATATAAAAGCATAATAAATGCCGATGCACTTAATGTATTGTAAATATTTACTTGTCGGGTAAACATTCTTCCGATACAAATAAAGGTAAACATAATAGTTGCTCTAATAACAGAATTTGATAGTCCTGTTAGAAATGCATAAAATACGAGTACAATTATTATAATAACAGATTGAAGAACCCGCCCATATTTCCTTCTTTCTAAAAAAAATAGAAGTTTACTAAGGATTATAAATATGATACCAACATGTAAACCCGATACGGCTAAAACATGCATTGCTCCACTTGTAGAAAAACTTTCTTTTAATTCCGGAGTTAGGTCGGCTTTAAATCCTAAAGTTAATGCAGAAAGAACTGCAAATTCGTCATCTGAAATATTATTTCTTTTGTATATGTTTAGTAGTTTTTGTCTTAAGTTATTAGTGAATAAAATTAATTGTGAACCACGGTTCCTTTGTAATACGCTATATTGATTTGATTTTATATAAGTCTGGTAATAAATCTTCTTATATTTTAGATAATTTTTGTAATTAAAAGTATGTGGATTTCCGCTATGTTTTATTTGAGAAATATATACTTTAGTTACAATCTGATCACCCAAGCAAAGTGATTGAGAATTACTATCCTTTTGAAAATAAGCAAGAAGTTTAGTTTGAGGATTAATCCATTCGGTAGAATCTTTAATTGCATTAATACTTAATGTAGCTTTAAATGATTTTTCCTTTTCTTCCGGATTCTCAATTACTGTTGCAATTATAGTATATTCCTGATTAGTAAAATTAGATATTCTATTCTGTTTTTCTTGAACTAATTGAGCACCGGAGACTAATATTGCTAGAAAGACTAATACACTCCAGAACTTATTAGTTAAATAATTCTGAGCAAGTTTCAAGAATTTAAATGCAATTATTAAAGTAAATAGTAGTAAGAATGTAAATAGGAGGTTGATGTTTAAAACGGCAAAATTTATTTTTAAAACAATGCCTAAAATAAACGGGAATAGAAATTTAATAAATGGGGTTTGATGTAAAAACTTCTCAAACATTTTTTCTCCTAACAAGGTCTCATATTAAAATTAGTCTTTTTTTATTAAATGCCAATAATAAGTACTAAAAAAAAGGGAGACTTAAAAGCCTCCCTTTTTTTAATTATGTGTTTTTATGATTACTGAATCATAATTTTAGATACTTTTTTATTGTTGTTGCTATTAACACTTACATAATAAATACCTGCATTCATATTAGTAAGATCAATATCAGTTCTGTTTTCGGTAATATTAGTTTTGTAAACTAATTTTCCAATAACATCATAAACTTCAACATATAACTCTTCGTTATTTACATTGTTAAGTTCTAAAGTAACTAAACCATTACTTGGGTTAGGATACAATTTAACTGAGTTTAAACCAAGATCATTGATACCTTCAATAACAACTTCTTCAATATCATCAGCATCTCTTGGTAATATTTTTCTTGCACTAAAAGAATAGCTTCCTATACCTGTTATGTCATATGTTTTAGAAGCTGTCGCAGTAAATTTGAATATATCATCATCAGCAAGTAAAGCTCCTGATCCATCATTTACTTCAAACATACCATTTCCTTCATCAGCACTAGTACAAGTCGCAGAACTTACTTTTATTAATACACCTTCGTAAGCTTCATCTTGTGCTTGAAGTGTAGTGATTTCTGATATGGCAGGTAAAGTATTACCTGAAGAAATAATATTTAATCCTAAAACATTTTTAAGTTCAGTTAAGGTGTAAAATTCGTCAACCTCAGCAGCAAATTCAATATTATCTCCTACAGTAACAGTATTTGATGTTGCACTTGAAAATACATAAACACCATTCCAAACACCAGTTCCATCCTGAATCCAAAGACTACTACCTTCATCAATTGCAGTTACAATGCCAGATGTTTTAACAACTTGTCCTTCATAAGGAGAATCTCCAGATGCATCAGTAGTATATTGAATATCATAAATAGTAACTTCTGTAGGTTCAAATACATTTAATGTAATTTCCCAATTTTTTGAAGAAGCGTCTTGTGCATTAACAACATATGTTTGAGGAGTTGTAAAATCTCTTGGATCCACTGCATCATCTATTGTAGCTCCTGCAGAAATTTCAAATACAGGTTTAACACTTGTAATTGCATAACCATAAGGTACATCAGCTGTTATTGTTCCTTCTGTAGAATTTATAACAATATTCGTAGCATCTTCAATTTCTATTTCAAGAATTTCGGCAAATGTACTTAGTGTTGGAGAAGCAGTAACTGTCACAGTCCATATTCTTTCAGTTACCCCGTCTTCTGCGGTTACTGTGTAAGGTACCATTGCAGTAAAATCTTGAACTGCACCTGATAAAGGTACAATGGTTGCGCCTTCAGAAACTGTAATAACAGGTTCTCTATCTACAAGAGAGGAATCTTTTAAAATTTCCAAAGTAACAGTTGAATTATTATTATCTATTATAGCATTTGTTAATTCTAAACCTGGAAGTTCGAAAGTTTTAATTTCAGCTTCGTTACTTGCTTCAGGAGTAGGTATACCTATGTTTCCTGTTGCATTAATATTGTATACTTTCCACTCAGAATCTTCTTCGTTTGTTCCAGCTGACCATGCCCAATCAGTATTTCCATGTGTTATGCCAACTTTTCTTAATATGGTGTTGTTTATTGTGGCATCTGTATCTCCTGCAACTTCCCAAGGACCAGCTCCATCTGCTACTAATTCGAAACCAATAACATCTATGAGAACGTCGTTTTTAAATAAACCAAGTGCATCGTTTCCTCCAAAAGCAGCAACATTAGAACCATCGCTATTATTTGCAGTTCCATCATAAGTTAATGCTAAATCTGCAGCATCAATAATTTCTTGAATATCCGCACCATCATTAATAACTACATATACGTCTCCTGCTTCAATAGTACCAGTAAGAGGAAGAACATATCTTGAGTCAGCTGTTCCTCTTATACCCCAACCATCACCATTGTATGATTGTTTTACCACATAGTTACTTAAATCTATTGCAGAAGAAGTTGGGTTATAAATTTCAAAAGCTTTGTTACTTCCTCCTCCTTCGATATACTCAGAGAAATATAAGTCATCTGCAGGTACTTCAATAATATCAAATGCATCACTTGTTGCATCAGTAAATGCTCCACTTGCTGCAGTTAAAGTTATTCCAGTTCCAGCATTGCTAAATGAAAGAGTTTCAAATGTTGCAAGCCCATCTACAGGTGTTGATGCAACAGGAGATCCAGTTAATGTTGCTCCGGTAGCCGTAATTGTAATGTCAGTTGTATAATCTATATCAACATTTCCATGTACGTCTGTTGCTTCAACTTTAACTTCTGCTAAATTATCTCCAACATAGGCAATAGTTGGCTGAGTATAAAAGTGAAGTTCTGTTGCTGTAACATTAAGAGTTATATCATTACCGACAATATCAGTTGTAAAATCAGTAGCAAATTCAGAACCTGTAGCATTAGCAATAAATCCATTATTATCAGCATCAATCATTACTTGAATTACGCTACCGTCAGCTATCTTTTCATTATCTAATAAGAAATATACTGTATATGTTGAATCTGCTCCATCTGCAATAGTCAATACATCAGGTCCAAAGGTTAAAGGAAGATCATTTGGACCAGTTGGTCCACCACCAAATGGAATATTTGTTCCAGATTCGCTTATTAAATAACCGTAAGCTAAATTTTCATCAAAAGCTATAGTGTTATTTGGACCACCTTTTAATGTAATTTGAGATACTTTTGTATCTAAACCATCAGCAGTTCCTAAATCACTAATAGTGAATTTAAATACTGCAACAGAATCAGTTATAATAGATTCTACTGTTGTTGCATCAACTTGCGCAACTGGCGCTATAACTTTACTATCTTTATCTGCGTCTGGTTTAGTTGTAAAAGTAATTGTTTCACCAATTGTTGCATTGTCAGAAGCATCTTCAACTGCAGCTAAAGTAATTGTATATTCTGTGTCAAATGCTAAGTCAGCATTTGGTGTAATTGTAATAATCTGATTCGTACCATCTATTGTAGCATCAAAAGTAACAGGTGTAGCTCCAATAACAGTTTCGAAAGTTGTAATTAAAGCATCAATAGTTGTATTATCAAAATCTGCATCTGTTCCAATATCTCTAATTGCTTCATCAAAAGTAACTGTAATAGCAGCATCAATTTCTACCGCTGTTGCACCTGTTAAAGGATTCCAGGTTGATTGAGGCGCTTGAGAGTCTCCAAATGAGAAAGTTCCAATTCCTCCCATCATAGTCTCAAATGTAGAACCACCTTGACAAGTTCCACCTCCATCTAATGCTAAAACTCCAGCCATAGTCCAATTGGATTCTGTAAATCCAGCATCAGGGCCAGTATTATCATTTCTTTTTGCATAGGAATCCTTCCATTCCCAACTTTTACCTGTTCCGTCAGAATCAGATACGCCATACTGGTCTATTACAGTTCCTGATCCGGTTTCAATAATTCTAACCCTGTCATCACCATTTAAGTTCATTGTGCCAGACTCAATCAATGTAGATGCAGAAGGGAATTCAGTTGAAATATTATCATAACTTCCATCATAATACACATAAACAAATGCATCAGTAACAGTTCCAAAGGAACTTAAGTCTTGGTTATTACCCCATGATGTATTTGCATTCGTTTGATTTTGAAGCGTATACAAGGTAAAGTCTATAGTACCTTTTGCATAAATTTCAAGTATTTTTGGAGTTCCACCAGAGCAGTCACCATCTGCAATTGCAGTAATCATAACTTGCCCAAAACTACTTTGCCATCCGGTAAAGAGAAATAAGGCCAATAAAAATTTAAGTAAGTGTTTTTTCATAATTTTTAAATTAAGGTTTGTATTGTATTTTAGTTAATTGTAAAAATAAAATCCCAACTTATTTTAATAAGTAAAAGGGCCGTTAAGTTATTATTAAATTTTGTTTTTATCAGTGTCTATAAGTGTTTATTTTTAAACAAGTTATCGACCGCAAACTAAACAGGAATAAAGCATACAGAAGATGTGTAAAAAAGAAAAAACGTCTAAAAAAACATTAAAAAGTTGATGAAAATCCTACCGTCTATTTGGGTAAAATTTCAGATTGAATGGAGATTAATTTAATATTAATATAAAATACTAATTATGTATTTAAAAACTGACTTTAATCATTCAGCTTCTTAAATGCTTTTTTGTAAGTTTGCAACATTAAATTTTATTAAGAATTAAATAATAAAGTATTAAAATTCAAACTTATGTTAGATACTATTTTCAACCATAAATCAATACGTAAATATAAAAGTGATCCTATTTCAGAAAAGGATTTACAAGAGATTTTAGAAGCTGGAACCAGAGCTTCAACTTCTGGTAATATGCAAGTATATTCAATTGTTGTTACTCGCGACGAAGAAATGAAGAAAAAATTGGCTCCAACTCATTTTAATCAGCCAATGGCAACTCAAGCTCCGGTTGTTCTAACTTTTTGTGCCGATATAAATCGTTTTAACAAATGGTGTAAACAAAGAAATGCCGAACCTGGATTTGATAATTTTTTATGGTTTACTAATGCTGTTATCGATGCAATGTTAGTTGCTCAAAATTGTTGTGTTGCAGCTGAAGATAAAGGATTAGGTATTTGTTATTTAGGTACAACAACTTACACTGCCGACAAGATTATCGATATTTTGGAACTTCCTAAGGGAGTAATTCCAATTACAACTGTCGTTGTAGGTCATCCTGACGAAGATCCTGGATTAACAGATCGCTTACCTCTAGAGGGAGTTGTTCATTATGAAACTTACAAAGATTACTCTAATGACGATATCGATGAAATATATGCTGAAAAAGAGTCCTTAGAGTCAACAAAACAACTTTTGGAAGAAAATCAGAAAGAAACATTAGCACAAGTGTTTACTGATAATCGATATAAAAAAGCTGATAATGAGCATTTTTCAAATGTATTTTTTGATGTGCTAAAAAAACAAGGGTTTATTCAGTAGGCTACAAGTGTAAAGCTTCAGGCTTCAAGAAATTCAAAAGTCATACTCAATTGTTAAGAGTGTGACTTTTTTATTTTCGAATTACTTAAATAAGAAATTATTCTGATTTGAAGCATGCAGCTTGAAGCTATCTCTTCTTTCGGTTCAAGCATAGAATCAAGTTTTCAAAAAAACTTTCAGATATAAATATACCATTCAAGTAACTTTCAAGTTATCTAATTATATTTGTTTAAAAATTGATGTTTTGAAAATCAAAGTACACATTTTCTTAATCCTTATAATTTTAGTTTTTATTTCAAAAGTGAAAAGTCAAGATGTACTTTATAAATTGAAATTCGAAACGGAGGAAAATTTGTGCAAAGAAATCATTAAATCATATGATAATATTAAGACAGATAGTACAGAGATTTTAAATAAACTTAATGATTTAATAAATGATTTCCGTTTAAATGGATATTGGGCTGCTAGCGTAGATTCCCTGACATTTGATTCTCAATATGCATATGCTAATTTATATCAGGGGAAAAAATACAATTGGGGGAATATAGATTTTTCAAATCTTGAGAAACAAGCAGTTGAAGATTTAAAATTAGATCAATCTAATAAAAGGCAATACTTAGTAGATATTAATAATCTTCAACTAACAAAAGATGAAATACTCGAGTATTATGAGAATTCGGGTTACCCGTTTGTTCGTGTGTATTTTGATTCAATTGTAATGAATGATTCAATTTTTGATGCGACACTACAGATAAAGAAAGGATCCTATTATATTATAGATAGCGTAATAGTAAAAGGAGAAGCGAAAATCACAAACGCTTATATTAAAAAGGTATTGCAGATTGATGAGAATCGGGCATTAAATCAAAAAAGAATAAATAATATAAGCAAGGAAATAAGTAATATTCGATTTATCTCAGAAATTAAACCGGCAGAGATTGAATTTAAGCAAGATGAGGTCGATTTATATTTGTATCTGCAGAATAAAAGAGCAAATATGTTTAACGGTATTATTGGTTTTTTACCTGAAAATGAAGAATCAGGTAAACTCTTAATAACGGGTGATTTAAAGTTGAATCTTCTTAATTCATTCAGTCGAGGCGAAGAGGTATTTCTTAATTGGGAAAAACTGGAATCTTCAACTCAAAAGTTGAATGTTGGATTTAATTATCCGTACATATTTAAATCAAATTTTGGAATTGATGCTGCTTTTGGTTTGTATAAAAAGGATTCAACTTTTCTATCATTAAATGCAGATCTGGGTTTACGATTATTTCTAAATTCAACCGACTACATAAAAGGATATTACCGATATAAAAACTCATCAAGAATTGGCGACGATGAAGTTTTTGCTTCGGATATAAATTTTGCCGATGTAAAATCAAATATTTTTGGTGCTGCATATTATATGAATACAATGGATTATCAACTGAATCCAAGAAGAGGAGTAGAGTTAAATATTCTTGGTGGAGTGGGGTCTAAAAAACTATTTAATACAAATAATGCAATTGATAGTTTAAGAATTGATAATAAAACAATTGAAATTGAAGCTGAATTAGATTTAAATATTTACTTTCCTATTTATAATAATTTTATATTTCATTTCGAAAATATTACTAGGTATATGGATCAGTTTTCTGATAATGAAACATTGTTTTTTGAAAATGAATTGTATCGATTTGGTGGAGCTAAAACCTTGAGAGGATTTGATGAAAGTATTTTTTATGCTTCAACATTTTCGTTACAAAATATTGAGATAAAGTATTTGTTTGAGCAGAATTCTTCTTTTTATGTGTTTTGGAATGGAGCATATTATTATCAAGATATTTCGCAAAAGGTAACAGAAGATTTTCCTTGGGGTTTTGGAATAGGAATGGATTTTGATACCAATGCAGGAATTTTCACATTAAGTTATGCTGTGGGGAAACAATTTGATAATCCTTTTGAGATCCAAACAGCAAAAATACATTTTGGATATATCTCCAGGTTTTAATAAATGAGATACCCGATCGAGTCGGGGATGACTTACATTGTATTTTTAAAGAATTTTAACAAACCTTCTTCCCAATCATCAAGAAAATCATTTACTTCATCAATAAATTCTTGAGGTTTTTGGGTTCGATTTATAGTTGCATGAATTATAAGTTTATTTCTTTCAGGAGGAAATCCTGTTGTAATTGTCCATGCAAGGGCATTAGGACATGAAGTTAATGCAAATCGAACACCACCATTTATTTTGTCGTAACTTAAATCAAATTCACCCCATAAAGTTCCGATTAATGCATCATCGCCTTTTCGTTCCATTATAAAGTTAGTTTCTGTAATTTTCTCCAGATTTTCAATGGTTATATGTTCTTGTATCCAATCAACATTGGTTTGTATATCTATAATTCTGAAAAATTCCATATGTATTTTTAAAGATAAAATTGTTTTGAAAAATGATTTGACAAAGATAAGAAATGTACTGTTCGAAAAGCTTTGATAATTAATATATTTCGACACGCTCAATATGACAACAGGTAATAAAACACTTTGTCATACTGAGTTTATCGAAGTGTGGATTTCAATAAAATGGCTTTTGGACAAGTTTCTTTCTTTAGTTTTCTAAAATACTTTTGTATTCTTTCATTACATATTCATTCATCCATTTATAGTAATTCTGAATTTTATCTTTCTCCATTAAATTTATTCTCCAATTAGAAAGTTCCTTTTCTGTTTTTTGAAAGATATTCTGTTCAATTGGTTCAATTTTTTGAAGGATTCCATTATTCTCCTTATTAACAAGAGCCGTAACATTAAGATATTTATATCCGGAACTACGATTAATCGGATAACATTGATCTTTTAGTTTTAACACTGCATCACAAAGAGGTGCTCTTCCATTTTTTTCTGCCAACAACATTCTTGGTAGATGCTTACCTCCTTTTACCCAGGTTGGAACTGCTATTGCAGTAAAAGGAAATCCAACAACTGTCCACATTGTTGTAAATTCAGGAGCTTCGCCTTTCTTTACACCATGAATAACAATTGCAGATACAGAACCATTTCTGCAAATTAAATCACCTGAGTTTATAAAAGTTTGTTTGTCAGAACTTACTTCTGCTATTTCTCTATAATCTGTTTTTAATAATGAGTGGTAAAAAGATCGACTAAAATCGGTTATAATTGTTTTATAATTTAAGTTGTTTGTTGCAAAAGCATTTGCAAATAAATCTTGTGCATTTTCGTATCTTATATATCCATACCCTTTATCTTTTATACCAGTAAATGCAAAATTAGTTCTTATTAAGTATCCATTAGGAGCAACTCTGGGATCGTTTGCATCGAATTTTACAAATTTATTATTATCTGTTTCATAATATGCAGCACCTCCGTTTGCGTCTATTACGCCAAAACTTGCAGCAACGCCTTTAGGTATTGATAAATTATTTAAAAATTCTTCGAAATCCTCTAATGATGCACATTGTTGTAAAGCCATTTTCATGACGTAACCTTCACGATCTCTATAATCACCTTCGTAATCAAGATTAACATCGAATAAAGCCGCATTCATTATTGAGAAACCTGTAGAATTAGTTCCGCCCCAAACTTGTTCTCCTTTAATATCTTCAGAGTTAACTAATCCAATATAATCGTATTTTCCATCGGTAAAATACATTAACTTATTGTTGTTAAAATCAGAATCGCGGTGTTTCCATAATATTGGACGTCCATCTTCAGTATATTTTCCTGAAACGATTGCCGTTGTACATGAAAATAAATTGTTGGCTGATATTGATACAAGCAAAAGGGCTGCAATTATTATTTTCTTCATAACTTAAAATTTTTAACTAATTTGATATTTTATAAAAAGAATTTGCCTGAGCAGTAGCAGTAATAATCATATCATTTATACACACATGTTCAGGTCGAGTTGCTGCATATAGAATTGCATCTGCAATATCATATCCATACAGAGGAGTAAATCCTTTATATACTTTATCAGCTTTGCTTTTATCACCTTTAAATCGTACAAGAGAAAACTCGGTTTCCACCATTCCCGGATTAATAGCTGTTACTTTAATTTTATGATTAAGCATATCAATGCGCATTCCTTTCGAAATTGCGTCTACGGCGTGTTTTGTTCCGCAATAAACATTTCCATATTCGTAAGCTTCTTTTCCTGCTGTTGATCCAATATTTATAATATGTCCTCGATTTTTAGCAATCATCATTGGAGATATTTTCCTTGTTACGTATAATAAACCTTTAATATTAGTATCAATCATACGTTCCCAATCATCAATTTTACCTTCATTAATGTGGTTTAAACCAACTGCTAAACCTGCATTGTTTATTAATAATTGAATGTCCTTCCATTCCGATGGTAAACTATCGATTGCAGAAAAAACTTCTTCCTTATTTCTAACATCAAAATTTAAAATATATACCATATTAGATGATTTTGATTTGATTTCTTTTTCAAGATCTTCTAACAATTCAAGTCTTCTACCTGTTATTATAACATCGAAGTTATTTTTTGATAAGGTTAAAGCAGTTGCTCTGCCTATACCTGATGTTGCACCTGTAATAAATGCTATTTTATTCATAATAATTTATTTTATGTAATTGAGCAGATAAAAATAAATAAAAATTATAGAAAGAAATATTTAAAAAATCACAAATAAAAATGTTTAAAAATACGAATGTTTGGTGTGCTATTAATGCGCACATATTCAATATCATACAGAGCTTGTTGAATTGATTTAGTGAAATGTTTAGAATTTGTTAATTGAATATTGAAATTTTCTTACCAAGACATGTTATATTTGCTAAGTCTTTAACCAACTATTAATTATTTTCAAAAGCAATAAAAATGGAAGTAACATTAAAAACTGCCGAACAATTAGGTTTATTACCTGAAGAATTTGAAAAAGTCAAGGAATATCTAGGACGTACTCCGAATTTCACTGAGTTAAGCATATATTCAGTTATGTGGTCGGAACATGCGTCATATAAAAACTCAATAAAGTGGTTAAAGACCTTGCCGAGAACAGGGAAACAATTATTGGTTGAGGCTGGTGAAGAAAATGCCGGACTTGTTGATATAGGTGAAGGATTAGCTTGTGCTTTTAAAATCGAGTCGCATAACCATCCATCAGCGGTTGAACCATATCAAGGTGCAGCTACTGGAGTTGGAGGTATTAATCGTGATATTTTTACAATGGGTGCCAGACCGGTAGCTCAATTAAATTCATTACGTTTTGGTGATATTAATGAAGCTCGCACAAAATGGCATTTAAAAGGCGCAGTAAAAGGAATTGGCGATTATGGGAATGCTTTTGGAATACCGGTTTTAGGTGGCGAAGTAATGTTCGATAAATGTTATAATACGAATCCATTAGTAAATGCTATGTCGGTTGGTATTATGGAAAAAGGAGATTTGATATCAGCCGTAGCAAAAGGAGTTGGTAATCCAGTATATATAGTTGGTTCATCAACAGGTAAAGACGGTATACACGGAGCAACATTTGCTTCAGCCGATTTAAATGAAAATTCAGCCGATGATTTACCGTCAGTTCAGGTAGGTGATCCATTCATGGAGAAATTATTACTTGAGGCTACTTTAGAGTTAAATAAAAGTGGTGCTGTTGTTGGTATGCAAGATATGGGTGCAGCTGGCATTATCTGTTCAACATCAGAAATGTCGGAGAAAGGTGCTCATGGAATGAAAATTAATCTTGATAGCGTTCCATTACGTCAAGATAATATGCTAGGATGGGAAATCCTTCTTTCAGAATCCCAGGAAAGAATGTTAGTGGTTGTTGAAAAAGGAAAAGAAGATATTGTAGAAGGAATTTTCGATAAGTGGGATTTACATTGTGAAATTATTGGTGAGGTTATCGATGAAGATAAACTTTACTTTTATAAGAATGATGAATTAGTTGCTGAAGTTCCTGCTTCTACTTTAGTTTTAGGTGGCGGAGCTCCGGTTTACGATCGAGAACATAAAGAGCCAGCTTATTATAAAGAATATCAAAAATTCGATATTAATAATGTTCCTGAACCAACAGATTATGTTGAAACTGCATTAAATTTATTGCAAAGTCCAAATATTGCATCAAAAAAATGGGTTATTGAACAATATGATTCAATGGTGGGAACCGGGAATATGAGTACAAATTTTCCTTCAGATGCTGGTATATATAATATCAAAGATACTAATCGAGCATTAGCAATGACAGTTGATTGTAATTCACGTTACGTTAAAGCCGATCCAGAAATTGGAACTTCAATTGCTGTTTCTGAAGCAGCACGAAATATTGTTTGTTCTGGAGGTACTCCATTAGCAATAACTAATTGCTTGAATTTTGGAAATCCATATAATCCTGAAGCATATTGGCAATTTGTTGGTGCAATTAAAGGAATGACTCATGCTTGTAAAAAGTTTAATACTCCTGTTACAGGTGGAAATGTAAGCTTTTACAATCAAATGCAAGTTGAAGGAAGAATTGAGCCTATAAATCCTACTCCAACAATTGGTATGATTGGTTTAATTGAAGATAAAAACGATCAAATGAGTATTGCTTTTAAAAATAAAGGCGATATGATATATTTAATTGGAAAATCTCGAGATGATATTAATTCTTCGGAATATTTAAATTTCATACATAATATTGAAGAATCACCAGTACCTCACTTTGATTTAGAAGAGGAGCATACAATTCAAGATGCAATTAAGAAATTAATTAAAAAGAGTTTAGTGTTATCTGCTCATGATGTAGCCGATGGTGGTTTATTTACTACATTGGTTGAGTCGGCAATGGTAAAATCTTATGGCTTTGATGTAACACCAGATGTTTCGGTTAGAAAAGACGCATTTTTATTTGGAGAAGCCCAAAGTAGGGTTGTAGTATCTGTATCTCCTTCCAACGAAGATAATTTTATTGATTTTATGATTGAAAGTAAAGTTCCATTTTCAGCTTTAGGTCATGTAACAAAATCAGAACTTCGTATCGATGATAACTCTTATGGTTTCATCGGAGATATTAAGAAGTTGGACGAGAGTGCTTTAGAAAAATATCTGAACGAAGATTGATGTTAACACCATATAAAGATAATAAGTCGGGCAAAAAAGAACAAGTTGCTAATATGTTCAATAATATTGCCCGACGTTATGATTTTCTAAATCATTTTCTTTCTCTGGGAATAGATAAAATTTGGAGAAGAAAAACAATAAAATCTCTTAAAGGGATTTCAGAAAATTCAACCTTATTAGATGTTGCTAGTGGAACTGGTGATCTTGCTATAGCTGCGTTAAAACATAAACCAAAACAAATAATTGGTATTGATATTTCGCAAGAAATGTTGAATATTGGCATTGATAAGATTAAGAAAAAAAAACTTGATCATATTATTACACTTCAAAAAGGAGATTCAGAAAATATTGAGTTCAACGACAATCATTTTGAGGCAATAACTGTTGCATTTGGAGTTCGAAATTTCGAAGATCTTAATAAAGGATTATCAGAAATGTGCAGGGTATTAAAACCTGAAGGAAAAGTTGCAATTCTAGAATTTTCAAAACCAAAACAATTTCCTGTTAAGCAGATTTATAATTTCTATTTTAAAAGGATGTTGCCATTTATTGGTAGAGTAATTTCAAAAGATTACGCAGCTTACACATATTTGTATGATTCTGTTGATCAATTTCCAGAAGGAGACCTATTTGTTGCAGAATTGAAAAAGGTTGGATTTAAGGATTGTAAATCGAAGAAGTTGTCGTTTGGAATTGCATCAATCTATAGTGCAAGTAAGTAAAATATATTTCATTTAATAATATATAAATTATTTTAGCGTTAAGTAAATCAAATCGGATCATTTGAAAAAACTTTTTATCATATTATTAATACTAATTGTTTCGCAAAAAATATTTGCTCAGAAAGATATTGTTTTAAATTATCAAAAAGTTGATAATAAAAGGCTTCATTTTGGATTTACAATTGGATTTAATTCAATGGATTATAAGTTGACACCTTCAATGGAAACTTTTGGTGCTGATTCAGCGGTATTAATTCCAGAAATAAATAATTTATCACCAGGTTTTCATGTTAGTGTTATATCAGATTTAAGATTGAATGATCATTTTAACCTGCGGTTTTTGCCAGGGATTTCTTTAGGGCAACGAAATATTTTATTTTATGATTTAAATAAGAATGTAGTCTCCGAAATGAAGATTGAGTCTACTTATATAGATCTTCCAATATCAATAAAATATAAAGCAACAAGAATAAATAACTCACGACCGTATTTAATTGGAGGTATAAATGTGAGAAATGATATGGCTCGAAATAAAGAGTTTAATGAGGACGAAGAAATTTATATTAAACTAAAGCCTTTCGACATTTATGGTGAAATTGGAGTCGGAATAGATTTTTATTTGGCTTATTTTAAATTTTCAACAGAAGTAAAATATTCGGTTGGTACATTTAATAATATTTCTTCAGAGGCAGCTGAAGACGCACCACAATATGCAAATGCTATCGATAAGTTAAATTCACGAATGTTTATGATATCATTGCATTTCGAATAGTTATGCATTCCTACGAAACTCTGAACATACAATTGCTGTGGCAACAGAGATATTTAAAGATTCCGAAGTTTTAAAATCAATAGGGTAGTTTGGAATAAATAGTTTTTTATTGATAAATGATTTCCATTCATTCGAAATTCCATGAGATTCACTTCCCATCATTATAAATCCTCTTTGTGGAAGTTCTTCTTTATAGATATTTTCACCTTCAAGGAAAGTTCCATAAATATTAAAATCTTCAAGTTCATTTGTTTGTTCAAAGAGGGTTTTAAAATCTACATAATGAACTTTTACTCTAAAGATTGCACCCATTGTAGATTGAACAACTTTTGGATTATATAAATCTACACTCTCTATCGAACAAAAAATATTCTCGATTCCAAACCAATCAGCAATTCTTATAATAGTTCCTAAGTTCCCGGGGTCATTTATATTATCAAGTAAAATACTAAGTTTCCCTGATATTTCGTTAATCGAATAAGAAATATTTTGCTGAGCAACAATTGCAAATACTTTGTTTGGGGTCGAAAGAGAGCTTATTTTTAATAATTCATCTTGAGAAATTTCAGTTACTGAATTTGAAGTTATACCTGAATTGGATTCATTTTTATTAATCCATTCATTAGTAGCGAATAAATCAATAATCTGTTGATCTGATTGTAATAATTCATTAATTAATTTCTCTCCTTCAACAAAAAAACACCCATGTAAATCTCGGTATTTCTTTTTTTTAATGGAATTAATGAATTTAATTTTATTTTTGCTTAGCATTTTTGAATGTACTTTTCACAAGTTGGATGTAAATATATAAAATAAGAGTTGAAAAATAATAGATTTAAAAATATTGCCAAATTACATAAATTAGGATTAATCGCAGTTTTGTTTTCTGTTATCTTTTTTTCTTGTAGCCCTGTTAAATATGTTTCTGATAATGAATATTTATTAGATCGATATAGAATTAAGGTCAAAGAAGGAAAAATAAAGAAGGAAGATTTAAAGAACTATATTCGACAAAAACCAAATAAGAGAATTCTCGGTATTAGGTTTCATCTTGGAATGTATAATCTTGCTAATAAAAACAAAGAAAAAGGATTAAGTAATTGGTTAAGAACAATTGGTGAAGAACCTGTTGTTTTTGATGAATTTTTAACAAATAAATCAAAGGAACAATTAAAATCGTATTTAAATAATAAAGGATATTATAATTCGGTAGTTACAGATACTATACAATATCGAAGACAAAGAGCACGAGTTTTATATAAGATAAAAGCAAATACTCCTTATACTATAAATGATGTAACATACACTTGCAATGATTCTAATCTGGCTCCAATAGTATTACCCGATACTTCTAATTCATTAATAAATAAAGGTGATAATTTTGATTTAGATATACTTCAGGATGAAAGAGAAAGGATCGAAGTAAAGTTGAAAAACAAGGGGTATTATAATTTTAGTAAAGATTATATCTTTTTTCAGGCAGATAGTTCAGCTCGAAATCTTGATGTGTCTTTAAATCTAAATATTCGAAAAAAACCTATAAGAACTCCTGAAGGTGTTGATTACATAGATCATCAGAAGTTTAAAATTAGAAATATATATGTATTTACAAATTTTGATCAAAAGGTTGCATTAAGGCAAAAAGAGTTTTATTACGATGATATTGATACAACTTTCGAAGATGGTATCTATTTTATCTCAAAAGGGAATGATAATTTAAATAAAAGAGTTATACATCAATCTAATTTTATTCAGCCTGGTGATTTTTATTCTCTAAAAAATCTAGATAAAACATATAAACATCTGAATTCGCTTCGACTTTTTAAAATTATCAATATTCATTTTAATGACATTGATACTATTAGTAATGATAGTTCTGAAATAGCATATTTAGATTGTAATATTCAATTAACAAAATATTATTTACAGTCGTATACAGTTGAATTACAAGGAACAAACTCATATGGTAATATTGGAGCAGGTGGAAGTTTTTTATATCAGCATCGTAGTCTGTTTGGAGGAGCAGAAATTACCGATTTTAGAATTAATGGCTCAATAGAAACTATTGATGAGCAAAGTATTGGAGGAAATGATTATACTACTGAACTAGGTGCAGATGTTACTGTAAGTATTCCGAAGTTTATTTTACCGATTTTTAAGGCCGAAAAGTTTAGTAAGAAATTTAGTCCAAAAACCTTAATTTCTGCTGGTTACAATTTTCAGGATAGAATTGAATATAAACGTTCAATAGCAAATATTTCTTATGGATATAGTTGGGATGGGAATAAATATTTAAAGCATTATATTAAACTGGTTGAACTGAATGCTGTTAATTTACCAGAAGCCACTCCAAGTTTTAGAAGCTATATTGATTCTACATATTTAAAGAGTAGTTATGAAAATCACCTTGTTTCGGTAACTAATTATTCATTGACATTTAATAATCAGGATATTAAAAAGAATAGGGACTTCTATTTTTTTAAATTAAATACGGAGTTTTCTGGAAATGTTCTTTCATTGGCAAGTGAATTATCTGGAGCAAGTAAAGTTGATGGAAGTTATCAGCTTTTTGGAATTCCATTCTCACAATATTTTAAAGTCGACCTTGATTTTAGATATTACGATATTGTAGATAAGTCTAGTACAATTGTGTATAGATTTTTCGCTGGGGCCGGTATCCCATACGGAAATTCAACCGCTTTACCTTTTGAAAAAATGTATTTCTCAGGTGGAGCTAATAGTATACGAGCTTGGAATGTTAGGGATGTTGGGCCAGGATCATTCTCTGGAGGTTCTCAAACAAGATTTCCAAACCAAAGTGGAGATATAAAAATTGAAGCTAATTTAGAGTACAGATTTAAAATGTTTTGGTTGTTAGAAGGAGCATTCTTTATTGATGCTGGAAATGTGTGGAATCTAAAATCAGATGAGTTTGAAGGTGGTTTATTCCGTAGAGATGAGTTTTATAATGAGTTCGCTGTTGGTTCGGGTTTTGGAACTCGCTTCGATTTCTCATTTTTAATATTTAGATTGGATTTAGGAGTTAAATTACGAGATCCTGCATTAGAAAAAGGTCAAAGATGGATTGTTGGAAACAGATCATTGAATTGGCAAGATGATTTTACTATAAATATTGGTATTGGATATCCGTTTTAAAATCTTTCAAATTACTTCAACTTAAAATTCAAATTATTTCTTAAATTTGTAAGAGTTTAATAATTTAATTGAAAGCATATGTCATTTAACAAGATCGTTGATTTATTAGGAGATAAGGCAGATTATCTCTTAAAACATAAAAGCCAGACTGTTGATAAAAGTCTGTTACATTTACCAGGACCTGATTATATTGATAATACTTTTTATCATACTAACAGAACACCGCAGGTAATAAATTCATTGCAGCAAATGTTTAATACTGGTCGTTTAGGTGGGACAGGTTTCTTATCTATTCTTCCTGTAGATCAAGGAATAGAACATACTGCAGGAGCGTCTTTTGCTCCAAATCCAATTTATTTCGACCCTGAGAATATTGTTAAGTTAGCAATCGAAGGTGGTTGTAATGCTGTAGCATCTACTTTTGGTGTTTTAGCTTCGGTATCAAGAAAATATGCTCATAAAATTCCATTTATGGTTAAGTTAAATCATAACGAATTAATGACATATCCGAATAAATTCGATCAAATAATGTATGGCACAGTCGAAGAAGCTTGGAATCTTGGTGCAAAGGCTGTAGGTGCAACAATTTATTTTGGATCAGAAGAATCAAACAGACAATTAATTGAGGTTGCAGAGGCTTTTGAAAGAGCTCATGAATTAGGAATGGTCACTGTACTTTGGTGTTATACCAGAAATTCTGGTTTTAAAAAGGATGGGCATGATTATCATACAGCTGCAGATTTGTCTAGTCAGGCAAATCATCTTGGAGTAACTATTCAAGCAGATATTATTAAGCAAAAATTGCCAGAAACAAATGGTGGATTTAAAGCAATAAATTTTGCTAAAACTCACGATAAAGTATACACAGAACTTACTACAGAGCATCCAATTGATTTAACAAGATATCAGATTGTAAATAATTACATGGGGCGTTTTGGTTTGATTAATTCTGGCGGGGCTTCTTCTGGGGCTTCTGATTTAGCTGAAGCTGTTAAAACTGCTGTTGTTAATAAAAGAGCAGGTGGTATGGGACTTATTTCAGGTCGCAAAGCATTTCAAAGACCAATGAACGAAGGAATTGAATTGTTAAATTCTATTCAGGATGTTTATTTAGCTAAAGAAATTGATATAGCATAATTAATTAAAAAATAAATATTTATAGGCAGTTCTGATAATTATCGGAACTGCCTTTTTTATTTTCAGTTAAACTATATTTTGGAATTCAAGTCTATTTTTGTAAAATTGTTCGTTCTTGAATTTTAAACAGTTAAATATGTCTAATGTAGATTTTTCAAAAAGAGATAGTTTTAGTAGTAAGTTTGGTGTAATTGCAGCAGCTGCAGGATCAGCGGTTGGATTGGGTAATATATGGAGATTTCCATATGTAGCCGGTGAAAGTGGTGGTGGTGCATTTGTTTTAATTTACTTAGGTTTTATTTTTGTAATTGGAGTTCCAGTAATGCTTTCCGAATTTGTTATTGGACGTAGGGCGAAACTTAATACATTCGGTGCTTTTAAAAAACTTGCGCCAGGAAAACCTTGGTATATTATAGGTATAATGGGGCTTGTTGCCGCTTTTTTTATTTTAGCATTTTATAGTACAATAGCTGGATGGACACTCGAATATATTGTAAAGGCATTTTCAAATGGTTTTGAAAATCAAAACACAACTATTGTCTTTGAAAGCTTCAAATCATCCACGTTTCGTCCATTATTGTGGCAATTCATTTTTATGATTCTAACTGGATGGATTGTCTTTTCAGGTGTGAAAGACGGTATTGAAAAATATACAAAGATTTTAATGCCGGTTTTATTCGGTTTGATTGTAATAATGTGTGTTAGAGCGGTTACCCTTCCTGGAGCATCAAAAGGGTTAGAATTCCTTTTTAAACCTGATTTTTCTAAAATTAATTTTAAGGTAGTATTGGAAGCACTTGGGCAAGCGGCTTTTTCATTGAGTATTGGGATGGGAGCACTTATTACATATGGTAGTTATATTAATAAAGATAATAATCTTGGTAGGACAGCGGTACAGGTTTCTCTAGCAGATACTATAATTGCTATTTTAGCTGGAGTGATGATTTTCCCTGCAGTTTTTGCACTTGGTATGGATCCGCAGGCTGGTCCAGGTTTGGTATTTCAAGTTCTTCCTGAACTATTCATGAAAATGCCTGGGGGATATTATTTTTCAATTATATTTTTCATTTTACTAGCTGTCGCTGCTTTAACTTCAACTGTTTCCTTACTAGAGGTAGTTGTTGCATTTGCATCCGAGGAACTTAAAATGACGAGGCAAAAGGCAACTTTGTTAGGAGCAATTGCAATTTGGTGTGTGGGAATAATAACAACATTGTCATTTAGTGAATTGAGTGATGTTAAACTATTTAACTTATCAATATTTGAGCTTCTTGAATATATCGCAGCAAATATATTATTACCACTTGGAGCATTGTTAATAGTTATTTTTCTTGGATGGTATATTGGGAAAAAGGCTGTATCTGAGGAGTTGTCAAATAATGGGACAGTTAAAAATAAATTTCTAGGATTATTTATATTCATCATTAAATATATTGCTCCATTAGCAATAACATTAGTTTTTATGAATAGTATTGGATTAATAAAATTTTAGTAAATTTAATTTATGCTAAAGAAACGATTTAAAGAATATTTTAATTTTACAAAAAGGGAGCGCAATGGATTATTTGTGCTCCTTTTTATAATATTTATATTAATTTTTGTTAATGCATATATAAATAATAAAACCTTTGGTAGTTTAGTTCAGATTGACGATCAATTCCAAGAAGATATACTTAAATTTGAAAAATCATTAAAGTTGATTGAAAATAATGAAAAGAAAAAAGAGAGCTTCAGTGGTAACAAAAAGAACTATAAAAAGGATTCATGGAAAATAGTAGAGAATCCTTTTGTGTTTGATCCAAATACAATTAAAAAGGAACAACTTAAGAAATTAGGATTTAGTAGTTCTCAAATAAGTGTTTTACTAAACTATCGTAAAAAAGGAGGGAAATTCTACCTTAAAGAAGATTTGTTAAAAATTTATGGAATAAAAGAAAGACAGTATAAATATCTAAAGCCGTATATAAAAATTGAGAATATACAAAGAAGTCCTGATAGTATAAAAGTAGAGGAAGTAATTGAAACTAGAGTGGAGCTAAATTCTGCGTCTATGGAGGAAATTATAATATTAAAAGGAATTGGAGAATCGTATGCTAAACGAATAATAAAATATAGAGATTTATTGGGAGGGTATGCTAACAAAGAACAATTACTCGAAATTTATGGAATGGATTCAAGTAGATATAATATGTTTTCTGATTTTATTGATATAGACACCAATTTAATTCATAAAATAAATATTAATAAGGTTAAATTTAAAACATTACTAAAACACCCTTATTTGAATAAATATCAGACACAATCAATTATGAAATACAGAGAAGTAATTGGTAAATTTGACAGGATTGAACAAATTCTTGAAAATAACCTTATATTAAATGAAGGTTATATTAAAATTAAACCATACATAACCGTTAGTGATTAAATTTATATTGACTTTTGCTTTAAAATGATGTATATTTATTAAATATCTTAGCTCTGTATAAACTTCTAATTATTAGATGTTAATGTGTTGTGAAGTAGGATAATTAAAAAAGAAATTGATTTTTTTTTAATTTTTATTAAATAAACTTTGAAAAGTGAAATAGAATTTGATATTTTTGCGGCTCAATAAAAAAAAGAATAAATTATGATAGTAGTACCATTAAAAGAAGGTGAAAATATTGAAAGAGCTTTAAAAAAGTTCAAAAGAAAATTCGAAAAAACAGGTGTTGTTAAGGAATTAAGAGAGAGACAAGCTTTTACAAAGCCTTCTATTAAGAAGAGAGAGCAGATGAAAAAGGCTATCTACGTTCAACAAATGCAGCAGAAAGAAGAATAGTGCTATAGGGTTTTTTCTATTGATACCGAACAGGTATTTGATATAATTTTAAAACTCCCTATATGTACAAAGATCTTTTTCTAAAATATTTACAATTCGAAAAACGTGTTTCTCAGAACACTTTAAGGTCATATTCCAATGACCTTAATCAGTTTATGGACTTCGCTAATTCTACTTTCGAAGTTAATAGCATTAATCTTATTGATGAAAAGATTATTAGAGAATGGGTTGTATATTTAATGGAAAAAGATTTTTCGTCAGTTACTGTAAATCGAAAAATCTCGACACTTAAAACTTATTATAAATTTCTTTTACGAGAGAATAAGATTTTATCTAATCCAATGGATAAGGTGATTTCTCCAAAAGTTTCAAAAAAACTTCCGTCATTTGTAGAAGAAAAACAAATCAATAAGCTTCTGGATGATTTTTCCTTTGGAAAAGATTATAGCGGTGTGCGCAATAAAACTATTATTGAGATGTTTTATAATACCGGTATGAGATTGTCAGAATTAATTGGAGTAATGAATTCTGACGTTGATTTAAGTAATAATACTATTAAAGTATTAGGTAAAAGAAATAAAGAGCGAATTCTTCCATTAAATCAAGATTTTGTTAAGGATTTAAAGGAATATCTTTTAAAAAGAGAACAAGAATTCAATGTAATTGAGAATAATTATTTTTTTCTTACTGATAAGGGTAACAAATTATACGAAAAGTTTGTATATAATATAGTGAATAAGTACTTGAACTTTGTTACAACAATTGAGAAAAAAAGCCCACATGTATTGAGACACACATTTGCTACACATATGCTTAATAATGGAGCCGATCTTAATGCTATTAAAGAATTACTGGGTCATTCAAGTTTGGCCGCAACACAGGTATATACACATAATACATTTGAAAAATTAAAATCTATTTATAAACAAGCTCATCCACGAGCGTAAAATTCGGAGGATAAATATGGACATTAAAATTCATTCAATTCATTTTGATGCTGACAAAAAACTTGTTGATTTTATTAATGCTAAAGTTAAAAAGCTTATACAATTTCACGAAGGTATAATTGGAACAGAAGTTTTTTTACGATTGGAAAATGATCAAGGTGCTGAAAATAAGGTTACTGAAATAAGACTCGATATTCCAGGAAGTGATGTTTTTGCAAAGAAAAAATCAAAAAGTTTCGAAGAGTCTACCGATAATGTTGTTGATGCTTTAAAGCGCCAATTGACTAAACATAAAGAAAAACAAAGAGGTGTTTAAAAAAAACTCGAAAAACATGAAAAATAGTGTGTTATTTTTTGTGTTTAAAATAAAATATTTATACATTTGCGAACCGATTTTGGAAAGTAATTTCTAAAATCGGCGTTCTTTTATAATTGCCGATGTAGCTCAGTTGGTCAGAGCAGCTGATTTGTAATCAGCAGGTCGACGGTTCGAATCCGCCTATCGGCTCAATGTATTGAAAAAATGTTTTTGGGGAGATACCAAAGTGGCCAACTGGGGCAGACTGTAACTCTGCTGGCGTACGCCTTCGTAGGTTCGAATCCTGCTCTCCCCACTTTAAAAGCACAATGATTAGCGGGAGTAGCTCAGTTGGTAGAGCATTAGCCTTCCAAGCTAAGGGTCGCGGATTCGAGTTCCGTCTCCCGCTCTAATCCTTGCCGATGTAGCTCAGGGGTAGAGCGCTTCCTTGGTAAGGAAGAGGTCATGGGTTCAATTCCCATCATTGGCTCAAATTGAAAGTTTTAAATTATTAATTATATTATAAATCATCTAATTATCTAATATTTAGAGTTATGGCTAAAGAAAAATTTGATAGGTCGAAAGAGCACGTTAATATTGGTACTATTGGACACGTTGACCACGGTAAAACAACTCTTACTGCGGCAATCACAAAAGTATTAGCTGAAAAAGGATTGTCTGAAATAAGAGATTTTGATTCAATTGACAATGCTCCAGAAGAAAAAGAAAGAGGTATTACTATTAACTCAGCTCACGTTGAGTACACTACTGAAACTCGTCACTATGCACACGTTGACTGTCCAGGTCACGCGGATTATGTGAAGAATATGGTAACTGGTGCAGCCCAAATGGACGGTGCAATTATTGTAGTTGCAGCAACTGATGGTCCTATGCCACAAACAAGAGAGCACATCTTATTAGCTCGTCAGGTAAACGTACCTCATTTGGTAGTTTTCTTAAATAAAGTTGACTTAGTTGACGATCCAGAATTGATCGAATTAGTTGATATGGAAGTTCGTGATTTATTAAACTTCTATGAATTTGACGGTGATAATGCTCCTGTTATTCAAGGTTCTGCACTTGGTGCATTGAACGGAGAACCAGAGTGGGTAGAAAAAGTAGTTGAATTAATGGCTGCTGTTGATAGTTATATTCCTGTTCCTCCTAGAGATAGAGAGAAGCCTTTCTTAATGCCTGTTGAAGATGTATTCTCAATTACTGGTCGTGGTACTGTTGCTACTGGTAGAATTGAAACTGGTGTTGTTAATACTGGTGAAGAATTAGCTATGATTGGATTAGGTGCTGAAGGTCGTAAGACAGTTTGTACTGGTGTTGAAATGTTCCGTAAGATTCTTGATACAGGTGAAGCTGGTGATAACGTTGGTTTATTACTACGTGGTGTTGATAAAGATGAGATCAAAAGGGGTATGGTGCTTGCTAAACCAGGTTCAATTAAGCCTGCTACTAAATTCAAAGCAGAGGTTTATATCTTGAAAAAAGAAGAAGGTGGACGTCACACTCCATTCCATAATAAATATCGTCCTCAGTTCTATGTAAGAACTCTTGACGTAACAGGTGAGATTATTTTACCAGAAGGAACTGAAATGGTTATGCCTGGTGATAACGTAACAATTACTGTTGAATTAATCACTCCTGTAGCAATCAACCAAGGTCTACGTTTCGCTATCCGTGAAGGTGGTAGAACAGTAGGTGCTGGTCAGGTAACTGAACTTGTAGATTAATTATATATTTAAAGGTAGATTCGGAAAATCCGAATCACCTTTTATACGGGTGTAGCTCAGCTGGTAGAGCAGTGGTCTCCAAAACCAAAGGTCGTGAGTTCGATTCTTACCACCCGTGCAAATTAAAAATGAATCATGAAGCTTAAATTATACTTTCAAGAAGCATTTAACGAACTAATACATAAAGTATCTTGGCCTACTTGGTCAGATTTACAAAGTAGTGCATTAGTTGTTATGATAGCTTCCTTAATCATTGCACTCGTAATATTTGCAATGGATTATAGTTTTCAAAATTTAATGGACTTAATTTACAGTATGTTTTATTAATTGAAAAGGAATGATGGCTGAAGTTGATAAGAAGTGGTACGTTCTCCGTGCTATTGGCGGAAAAGAAAAAAGAGTGAAGGAATACATAGAGAGCGAAATATCACGACTCGAATTGCAAGAGTTTATTTCTCAGGTGTTGATTCCTACAGAAAAAGTTTACCAAATTAGAAATGGGAAAAAGATTAGCAAAGAGCGAAACTTTTTTCCTGGTTACGTTTTAATTGAAGCAAACTTGGTAGGAGAAATGACACATATCCTGAAAGGTATACCGAATGTAATTGGCTTCCTAGAGTCGGAAGGAGACAATCCAACTCCTTTGCGTCAGTCTGAAGTAAATCGAATTTTGGGTAAGGTCGATGAGCTTGCCGAAAGCGATGAAGAAATCAACGTTCCGTTTTATGTTGGTGAAACTGTAAAAGTAATCGATGGACCATTTAATAGTTTTAATGGTATTATCGAAGAAGTTAACGATGAGAAGAAAAAACTGAAAGTAATGGTGAAAATTTTCGGAAGAAAAACACCATTAGAATTAAGTTTTATGCAGGTCGAAAAAGAGTAAATAAAAAGAACAATTTAGATTATGGCTAAAGAAGTTGCTGGATTAATTAAGTTGCAAATTCGAGGTGGTGCGGCAAACCCATCTCCACCAGTAGGACCTGCTTTAGGTGCTAAAGGTGTAAACATCATGGAGTTCTGTAAGCAGTTTAATGCTCGTACTCAGGATAGAGCCGGTAAGGTGATTCCTGTGATTATTACGGTTTATTCTGATAAATCTTTTGATTTTGTTACTAAAACTCCTCCTGTAGCTGTACAATTACTTGAAGCGGCAAAACTTAAATCTGGATCTGCTGAATCTAACAGAATCAAAGTTGCTACTGTAACTTGGGATCAGGTTAGAACAATTGCAGAAGAAAAGATGCAAGATTTAAACGCTTTTAAAGTTGAGTCAGCTATGAAGATGGTGGCAGGAACTGCAAGAAGTATGGGTATCAACGTAAAAGGTGATTTCCCTGGTAATAAATAATCTATAATATCTCGAGAGAAGAAGTTATGACTAAACTTACTAAAAATAAAAAAATTGCACTTGAAAAAATCGAAATAGGTAAAGAATATACCTTGGAAGAAGCTGCAAGTCTTGTTAAGGAAATTTCCACAACAAAATTTGATGCATCTGTTGATATTAATGTGCGATTAGGAATTGACCCCAGAAAATCTAATCAAATGGTTAGAGGTATTGTTACATTACCTCATGGTACTGGTAAAGAATTTAAAGTTTTAGTGCTTTGTACTCCTGATAAGGAAGAAGAAGCTAAAGCTGCTGGTGCTGACTATGTTGGTTTAGACGAGTATGTTGAGAAAATTAAAAAAGGATGGACAGATGTTGATGTTATCATCACAATGCCTCCTGTAATGGCTAAAGTTGGACAACTAGGACGTATTTTAGGACCAAGAGGATTGATGCCTAACCCAAAAACTGGTACAGTTACTATGGAAGTAGGAAAAGCTGTAGAAGAAGTTAAAAAGGGTAAAATTGACTTTAAAGTTGATAAATATGGTATTATTCATTCTGCTGTAGGAAAAGTATCATTTGAACCTAAGAAATTAGTTGATAATGTTCAGGAGTTTGTAGGAATGGTTAATAAATTAAAGCCAGCTGCTGCAAAAGGAACATATATGTTAAGTGTATATCTTTCTAGCACAATGAGTCCAGGAATTAAGATAGATATGAAATCTTTTTAAGGTCCATAAAACGAGTAAAATTATTGATTATGAAACGTGAAGAGAAAGATATCATAGTTAACAACCTAGTTGATCAATTAAATGAAACTACTCATTTTTATCTTGCTGATGCAAGTGAACTTGATGCTGTAGCAACAAGTTTACTAAGAAGAAAATGTTTCGAAAGTAAGATTCAAATGTTGGTTGTTAAGAATACCCTTTTAAAAAGAGCTCTTGAGCAAACTGAGTATCAGGTTGAAGAGTTATATGATATTTTGAAAGGGTCTACTGCGATAATGTTTACTGAAACAGGAAATGCCCCTGCTAAACTGATTAAAGAATTTCGCAAGAAATTTGAAAAACCAGTTCTAAAAGGAGCATATGTTGAAGAGTCTATTTATATCGGCGACGATCAATTAGATAATTTAGTAAATGTTAAATCGAAAGATGAATTGCTTGGTGATCTTATTGCATTATTACAATCACCAGTTAAGACAGTTATGTCGCAATTACAATCAGGAGGTAATATCCTGTCAGGTGTTGTAAAAACACTTTCAGATAAAGAAGAATAAGTAAAAATAATTAGAATTAATTTTTAAAAATAAGGAAAAATGGCAGATTTAAAAGCGTTTGCAGAACAGTTGGTTAATTTAACTGTTAAAGAGGTAAATGAATTAGCAGACATATTAAAAGAAGAATATGGTATTGAGCCTGCGGCTGCAGCTGTTGCTGTTGCTGGTCCTGCAGCTGGTGGAGAAGCTGGAGAAGCTGAAAAAACTGAATTTGATGTAATTTTAAAAGCACCAGGTGGAGCTAAATTACAAATTGTAAAATTAGTTAAGGAATTAACTGGTTTAGGTTTAAAAGAAGCGAAAGAAGTTGTTGATGCTGCACCAAAAGCTATTAAAGAAGGTGTATCGAAAGAGGAAGCTGATTCACTTAAAACTCAATTAGAAGAAGCAGGAGCAGAAGTTGAACTTAAATAGGATTGACCTAACATACTAACTTTCAGGGTTTAGGATTCCAGTTATGGAATCTTAAGCCTTTTTATTATATAAAGTGTTTGAGTTCAATTAATTTATTAAGTCGATGGCTTCAAATATATTAAACAAAAGAATTAGTTTCGCGGCAATTAAAAGTCAGTTAGATTACCCTGACTTTTTGGAAATTCAATTAAGGTCTTATAGAGATTTCTTTCAGCAAAATTCTACTTTAGAGGAAAGAAAAAACGAAGGTTTATATAACGTATTCAGTGAAAATTTTCCTATTACTGATACACGTAATAACTTTGTTTTGGAATTCTTGGATTATTATATTGATCCTCCAAGATATTCTCTAGATGAATGTATAGAAAGAGGTTTGACTTTTAGTGTTCCATTGAAAGCGAAACTTAAACTGTATTGTACAGATCCTGAACACGAGGATTTTGATACGGTTATCCAAGATGTATATCTTGGGACAGTTCCTTACATGACAGATCGAGGTACATTTGTAGTTAACGGTGCTGAACGCGTAATTGTGTCTCAGTTACATCGTTCTCCTGGTGTATTCTTCGGACAAAGTTTACATGCTAACGGAACAAAACTATATTCAGCAAGAATAATTCCTTTCCGTGGTTCATGGATTGAGTTTGCAACTGACATTAATAGTGTTATGTATGCTTATATTGATCGTAAAAAGAAATTACCAGTAACCACTTTATTAAGGGCAATAGGGTACGAAAGTGATAAAGACATTTTAGAAATATTTAATTTAGCTGATGAAGTTAAAGTTTCTAAATCTGGATTGAAAAAATACGTAGGACGAAAATTAGCTGCACGTGTTCTAAAATCGTGGGTTGAAGATTTCGTAGACGAAGATACAGGAGAAGTTGTTTCTATTGAAAGAAACGAAGTTATTATAGATAGAGAAACAGTTATTGAAAATGATCATGTTGATCAAATTGTTGATTCGGGAACTAAAACGATCTTGCTACATAAAGAAGATACGAATTTAACCGATTTTGCGATTATCTATAATACATTACAAAAAGATCCTTGTAACTCAGAAAAAGAAGCTGTACTACATATTTATAGACAGTTAAGAAATTCTGAACCGCCTGATGAGGCAACAGCAAGAGATGTGATTGATAAACTTTTCTTCTCTGATAAGAGATATGATCTTGGTGATGTTGGTCGTTACAGATTAAATAAAAAATTAAATCTGGAAACTCCAGTAGACACTAAAGTTCTTACAAAGGATGATATAATTCACATAATAAAATACTTAATTGAGTTAATAAACTCAAAAACTGATGTTGATGATATTGACCACTTAAGTAATCGTAGGGTTCGAACAGTTGGTGAGCAATTGTCTAATCAGTTTGGTGTAGGTTTAGCTAGAATGGCTAGAACTATACGTGAAAGAATGAACGTACGAGATAATGAAGTTTTTACTCCAATTGATTTAATTAATTCTAAAACATTATCTTCAGTTATTAACTCATTCTTTGGTACAAATCAGTTATCTCAATTTATGGATCAAACGAACCCATTGGGTGAAATGACTCATAAAAGAAGAATGTCAGCTTTAGGACCTGGAGGATTATCTAGAGAAAGAGCTGGTTTTGAGGTGCGTGATGTTCACTATACTCATTATGGAAGACTTTGCCCAATTGAAACTCCTGAGGGACCTAATATTGGATTAATATCTTCTTTATGTGTTTTTGCTAAAATTAACAAACTAGGTTTTATTGAAACTCCTTATAGGAAAGTAGAAGAAGGTACAGTTGATTTAGGCCATGAAGGAGTTATATACCTGAGTGCAGAAGAAGAAGAAGGTATTACTATAGCTCAAGCAAACGCTCCGTTAGATGATGGAGGTAAGTTTGTTAATCCTAAAATTAAAGCTAGATTAGATGCTGATTACCCATTATCTACTCCAAGTGAAGTGGAATTAATGGACGTAGCACCGAATCAAATTGCTTCAATTGCCGCTTCACTTATTCCATTTTTGGAGCATGATGATGCCAACCGTGCTTTGATGGGATCTAATATGATGCGTCAAGCAGTTCCTTTATTACAACCACAGGCTCCAATTGTTGGAACTGGTTTAGAAGAACATGTTGTTAGTGATGCAAGAATTCAGGTAAGTGCAGAAGGCGACGGAGTAGTTGAATATGTTGATTCAGAAGAAATCGTAATACGTTACGAACGAAGTGAGGAAGATAGATTTGTAAGTTTTGATGACGATATCGTTCGATATAAACTTATTAAGTTTGGAAAGACAAATCAAAATACTTGCATTAACCTTAAACCAATTGTAAAAAAAGGACAAAAAATTGTTAAGGGACAAGTTTTAACTGATGGTTATGGAACTGATCAGGGAGAATTAGCACTTGGACGCAATTTAAAAGTTGCTTTTATGCCTTGGAAAGGTTATAATTTTGAGGATGCGATTGTTCTTTCGGAAAATGTTGTTAAAAATGATGTATTTACTTCTATTCACATCGACGAATATACGTTGGAAGTTAGGGACACTAAACGAGGTTTAGAAGAACTTACTGCAGATATTCCTAACGTAAGTGAAGAAGCTACAAAAGACCTTGATGAAAACGGATTAATTCGAATAGGTGCACATGTTAAGCCAGGAGATATTCTTATTGGTAAAATAACACCTAAAGGAGAGTCAGATCCTTCTCCAGAGGAAAAATTATTAAGAGCTATTTTTGGTGATAAGGCTGGTGATGTTAAAGATGCTTCATTAAAAGCGTCTCCATCGTTAAAAGGTGTTGTTATCAACAAAAAACTTTTTTCTAGAGCTATGAAAGACAAAAAGTCTAAAAATAGTGATAAGATTGAGTTAGAAGCAATTGATAAGGAATTTGGTTTACTTACAGAGCAATTAACAAATAAGTTAGTTGACAAGCTTTTTATTCTTGTTAATGGTAAAACATCTCAAGGAGTAAAAGATTTTTACAATGTAGATATTATTCCAAAAGGAACGAAGTTTACCATTAAGATGCTTCAGGAAATTGATTTCATGAATGTGAATCCTGGTAAATGGACTACAGATAAAGCAAAAAATGATATTATTAAGAAATTATTACATAATTATATCATTAGATGCAAAGAAATTGATTCTAGATTAAAGCGAAAGAAATACAATGTTACTATAGGTGACGAGCTACCAACAGGAATAATTCAAATGGCAAAGGTTTATATTGCTAAGAAAAGAAAAGTTACTGTAGGTGATAAAATGGCTGGTCGTCACGGTAATAAAGGTATTGTAGCTAAAATTGTTCGTGCTGAAGATATGCCTTTCTTGGAAGATGGAACTCCAGTTGATATAGTTCTAAATCCATTAGGAGTACCATCAAGGATGAACCTTGGTCAGATATATGAAACTGTTTTAGGTTGGGCCGGTCAGAAATTAGGGATGAAATTTGCTACTCCTATTTTCGATGGTGCTTCATTAGAACAAATTACTGATTATACTGATAAAGCTGGTGTTCCTGCATATGGTAAAACATATTTGCATGATGGTGGTACAGGAGAGAGATTTGATCAACCTGCAACAGTTGGTGTAATTTACATGTTGAAACTGGGGCACATGGTTGAAGATAAGATGCATGCTCGTTCAATAGGTCCTTATTCATTAATTACACAGCAACCATTAGGTGGTAAAGCACAATTTGGTGGTCAGCGTTTTGGTGAAATGGAGGTATGGGCACTTGAAGCATTTGGAGCATCTAATATTCTTCAGGAAATCTTAACTGTTAAGTCTGATGATGTTAACGGTAGAGCTAGAGCTTATGAAGCAATTGTTAAAGGTGAAAGTATGCCAATGCCTGGTATACCTGAATCTCTTAATGTATTGTTGCATGAATTGCGAGGCTTAGGACTAAGTGTAAATCTTGATTAGACACTATAATACAGAATGTTGAGAGTAATCTCAACATTCTTTACGTTTTTTATATTTTCATACATTTAATATTCAATATATGTCATTCAGAAGAGATAATAAGGTAAAAAACAGTTTTACAAAAATCTCTATAGGTTTAGCTTCTCCAGAAGAAATATTAGAACGTTCAAGCGGTGAAGTGCTTAAACCTGAGACGATAAATTACAGGACTTATAAACCAGAACGTGATGGTTTATTCTGTGAAAGGATTTTTGGTCCTGTTAAAGATTATGAATGTCATTGCGGTAAATACAAACGAATCAGATATAAAGGAATTGTTTGTGACCGTTGTGGAGTTGAAGTAACTGAGAAAAAAGTTCGTCGTGAAAGAATGGGACATATTTCTCTTGTAGTTCCTGTAGCTCATATTTGGTATTTTAAATCATTACCAAATAAAATTGGGTATTTGCTAGGATTGCCTACTAAAAAGTTAGATTCAATAATTTACTATGAAAGATATGTTGTAATTAATCCTGGTATTAAAGCCGAAGAAGGTGTTAATTATTTAGATTTCTTAACAGAAGAAGAGTATCTTGATATTTTAGAATCTTTACCAAAAGAAAATCAATATTTAGATGATACTGATCCAAATAAATTCATGGCAGATATGGGAGCAGAGGCTCTTTATAAATTGCTTGCAAGAGTTGACTTGGATGAATTATCATTTTCGCTTCGTCATAAAGCAAATACTGAGACATCTCAGCAACGTAAAAACGAAGCATTAAAAAGATTACAAGTTGTTGAAGCGTTTAGAGCTTCGAAAGGTATTAATCGTCCTGAATGGATGGTTGTAAAAGTGGTACCAGTTATTCCTCCGGAATTACGTCCACTTGTTCCTTTAGATGGAGGTAGATTTGCTACATCAGACTTAAATGATCTTTATAGAAGAGTTATTATTAGAAACAATCGTTTAAAGCGATTAATTGAGATTAAAGCTCCAGAAGTAATTTTACGTAATGAAAAGCGTATGTTACAGGAAGCAGTGGACTCATTATTTGATAATTCTCGTAAATCTAATGCAGTAAAAACTGATTCGAATAGAGCTTTAAAATCATTAAGTGATAGTTTAAAAGGTAAGCAAGGGCGTTTTCGTCAAAACTTACTTGGTAAACGTGTTGATTATTCTGCTCGTTCGGTAATTGTTGTAGGACCTGAATTAGGACTGCACGAGTGTGGTTTACCAAAAGATATGGCAGCTGAACTTTACAAACCTTTTGTAATTAGAAAATTAATTGAAAGAGGAATTGTAAAAACGGTAAAATCGGCTAAAAAGATTGTTGATAGGAAAGATCCTGTAGTTTGGGATATTTTGGAAAATGTTCTTAAAGGGCATCCTGTAATGCTTAACCGTGCTCCTACACTACACAGATTAGGTATTCAGTCTTTCCAACCTAAATTAATTGAGGGGAAAGCAATTCAATTACATCCACTTGTTTGTACAGCTTTTAATGCCGATTTCGATGGTGACCAGATGGCTGTTCACTTACCATTAGGTAATGCTGCTATATTGGAAGCACAAATGTTGATGCTTGCTGCACATAATATTTTAAATCCTGCAAATGGAGCACCAATTGCTGTACCTTCTCAGGATATGGTTCTTGGATTATATTATATTACTAAGCAAAGAGATGGTGTTAAAGGTGAAGGATTAACATTTTACTCACCAGAGGAAGTTACTATTGCTTATAATGAAGGCGCTGTTGCATTACATGCAAAGATTAAAGTTAAAGTTAATGATGTAGTTGATGGTGAATATGTAAATCACTTGATTGATACTAGTGTTGGTCGTGTAATATTTAACCAACATGTACCAAAAGAAGTTGGATACATTAATGAAGTTTTAACAAAAAAATCATTAAGGGATATTATTGGTAATGTACTAAAAAGAACAGGTACAGATATTACTGCAAAATTCTTAGATGATATAAAATCATTAGGATATATATCAGCATTTAAAGGTGGTTTATCTTTTAACCTTGATGATGTAATTATTCCTAAAGAAAAGCAAATTCTTGTAGATGATGGATATGCTCAAGTTGAAGAAGTATTGAATAACTATAACATGGGTTTCATTACAAACAATGAGAGATATAATCAAATCATTGATATATGGACGCATATTAATGCTAAGCTTACTCAAACTTTGATGACAAAATTAGCAAAAGATAATCAGGGTTTTAACTCTGTTTATATGATGCTAGATTCTGGAGCAAGGGGTTCGAAAGAACAGATTCGTCAGTTATCTGGTATGAGGGGTTTGATGGCAAAACCACAAAAATCTGGAGCTTCTGGTTCTGAGATTATTGAAAATCCAATTCTTTCAAACTTTAAAGAAGGATTATCTGTACTTGAGTACTTTATTTCTACTCACGGTGCTCGTAAAGGTTTGGCCGATACTGCATTGAAAACTGCTGATGCTGGTTATTTAACACGTCGTTTAGTTGACGTGTCTCAAGATGTTATTATTAAAGAACCTGATTGTGGAACTTTAAGAGGACTAATTGCAACTGCAATAAAGAAAAATGAAGAGGTTGTTGAGACTTTATACGAGAGAATACTTGGTAGAACAACCGTACATGATATTTACCATCCGTTAACAGGTGAGCTTATTGTTGGTAACGGTATTGAAATTACAGAAGAAATAGGTAAAGTAATTGAAGATTCGCCTATTGAACAAGTAGAAATAAGATCGGTATTAACATGTGAATCTAAAGATGGAGTTTGTGCAAAATGTTATGGTCGAAATCTTGCTACTGGTAAGATGGTTCAAAAAGGTGAAGCAGTTGGTGTTATTGCAGCTCAATCGATTGGAGAACCTGGTACACAGTTAACATTAAGAACATTCCACGTTGGGGGTACTGCTTCTAATATTGCTGCAGATTCAAGTGTTATTGCAAAATATGAAGGTAAAATTGAAATTGATGAGTTACGTACTGTTGTTAAGGTAGAAGAAGATGGTAAAAAGGTTGATATAGTTATTGGTCGTCTTGCTGAACTTCGTATCGTTGATAAAAATACAGGTATAATTCTATCAAATCATAATATCCCATACGGATCAAAACTTCATATTAAAAATGGAGCGGATGTTAAGAAAAATGATTTGATTTGCGACTGGGATCCATATAATGCTTTAATTATTTCTGAAGCAAACGCCAAATTAGTCTTTGAAAATCTTATTGAAGGTGTTACTTATAAAGAAGAATCAGATGAACAAACTGGTTTTAGAGAAAAAGTAATTATTGAATCAAGAGATAAGAAAAAGAATCCTAACGCAAAATTGATTACTGAAAATGGTGAAGTTATAAAAACTTATAACTTACCTGTAAGTGCTCATATTATTGTAGAAGATGAACAGTTGGTGAAAACTGGTGAGATTTTAGCTAAAATTCCGAGAGCTGTTGGTAAATCTGGTGATATCACCGGTGGTTTACCACGTGTTACTGAGTTGTTTGAAGCTCGTAATCCTTCTAATCCTGCTGTTGTTTCTGAAATTGATGGTGAAGTTGAGTTTGGAAAAATTAAGCGTGGTAATAGAGAGATTATTGTTAAATCGAAAACTGGTGAAATTAAGAAATATTTAGTTTCATTATCAAAACAAATCTTGGTACAAGAGAATGATTATGTTAGAGCTGGTACATCTCTTTCTGATGGTGCAGTTACTCCTTCTGATATTCTTGCGATTAAAGGACCTACTAAGGTTCAAGAATATATCGTAAATGAAGTTCAAGAAGTATATCGTTTGCAAGGTGTGAAGATCAATGATAAACACTTTGAAGTAATTGTTCGTCAGATGATGCGTAAAGTATTTATCGAAGATCCAGGTGATACAAAATTCTTGGAAAAACAAGTTGTTGATAAATGGGCGTTTATGAATGAAAACGACTGGATTTATGATAAGAAAGTAATTATAGAGCCAGGAGATTCTCAATCTTATAAAGCAGGGCAGATAATTACTGCACGTAAATTAAGAGATGAAAATTCAATTCTTAAACGTAAAGACTTACAAGCAATTGAGGCTAGAGATGCAGTTCCTGCAACTTCAAGTCAGGTATTACAAGGAATAACAAAAGCAGCTCTACAAACGAAGAGTTTCATGTCTGCAGCATCGTTCCAAGAAACTACAAAAGTTCTGAACGAAGCAGCAATTAATGGAAAGATTGATAGACTTGAAGGTTTGAAGGAGAATGTGATTGTTGGACATAAAATACCAGCAGGTACAGGTCTACGTGAATATGATAAAATTATAGTGGGTTCTCGTGAAGAATATGATAATTTAGTTTCAACAAAGGAACGCGAGTAATCTATAATTTAAAAAGTTTAATAGAGATGGAAGACGAAAGAAAACAACAAGCTAAAGGTCAAATCAATATTGATTTAAAAGAAGATGTGGCTCAAGGTACTTATTCAAACTTAGCAGTTATTACTCATTCAAGTGCAGAATTTGTTTTAGATTTTGTAAGAGTTATGCCAGGTGTACCTAAAGCGGAGGTTAAGTCTCGTATTATTCTAACACCAGAACATGCGAAACGATTTTTAAGTGCTTTACAAGATAATGTTGAAAAGTATGAAAAAATGCATGGTCCGATAAGAAAATCTGAAGGGGGAGGGCCAATGATGCCAATGAATTTTGGTGGTCCAACTGCTCAAGCTTAAGATAATTTATAATAGAAAAAGAGCGAATCATATGATTCGCTCTTTTTTTGTATATTAACCAAGATATGAGTGAGCCAAATACTATTGTACGTAATGCTAAATCTTCAGAGTTTAGCGAAATAGGAAAGTTGATGGTAAACGTATATTCTCAACTTGAGGGATTTCCAAATGAGTCAGATCAACCAGAATACTACAAAATGCTGGCTAATATTGGTGAACTTACTAAAAAACCTGCAACAGAGTTGTTAGTAGCAATTTCATCAGAAAAGAAACTTTATGGAGCTGTTGTATATTTTAGTGATATGCAATTTTATGGATCAGGAGGAATTGCAACAAAAGAAAAAAATGCATCAGGATTTAGATTACTTGCTGTAGATCCTGAAGCAAGAGGTAAAGGTATTGGGAAGCTGCTAACTCAAGAATGTATAAAGAAAGCTAGAATACACAACCATAGAAATGTTGTAATTCACACTACAAAAGCTATGCAGGTAGCATGGGATATGTATGAAAAACTAGGATTCAAAAGATCTAAAGATCTAGACTTTATGCAAGTTGAACTTCCAGTATTTGGTTTTAGATTAAAACTTTAAGCTAAATATTATATTAGAAAAACTTTCCAAATAATATAATAAATACCAAACCCACTTAATACAATTAATCCAATCCAAGACAATACCTTAAGCCATAACTTAGGTTGATCTTTTTTTAATACATTATCACCCGTAACTACTTTTAAATTTAAATATCCCAAGATGGGCGCTGTTAAAAATGACATTGTTGTTGCTAAATCGACCATGAAACTCATTCCTTTTAAGAAGTATATTATTATTATCATAGTACCTGTTAGCAGCAGACTTAACCAAAACCATGATAACCAATTCCATTTTTCATCTTCGTTTTTCTTTAGCTTTGGGAATAATAGTTCTGTCGCAGGTTTTAATACCCTAGGGTAAGCATCTAAGCACGTTAGTGTCGTACTAGACATTGTGGCTAAAGCTGCAATTGCAATGATTATAAACGCCCAAGATCCTAGATTTGATGTGAATAGATGAATTAACTGTCCTGCAAATGTTGTTCCATTTGAGGAAAAGGTATTACTTGTTCCATACATTACTAATGCACCTAAAGATAAGAAACAAAGAGATAAAACTGCTGTGCCAATATAACCTACATTAAAATCAAAAAGTGATTCCTTAACTGTTGGAATATGATTGCTATTTTTTCTTTTCGCTATTGTCCAAAATGAATGCCATACTGAGATATCAATTGCAGATGGCATCCATCCAGCAAATGCTATTAATAATGCAATATCTGAAAACTCCCAATTAAATGTTTTTGTAAAGTTTGGATCAGGATTATAACCATTCGTAAAAGCTGAAATAACAGCTATAATTGTGGAAAAAGCTAATAGTATAATTATAAACTTTATTATTTTATCTAGTAAAGAGTATTTTCCAATTGAAACAATTAAAGTTGCAATACCCAAAATTATTGCTGCCCATGTAACTATACTAAAAGAATTTTGAAATACGTTAGAGAATAATCCTGCAGTAACAACCGTAATGGCAGCTTGTAATGTGAACATTGTTGAAATTGTAAGGACTAAATATAATATAAGAGCCCCCTTACCGAGTCTTTTATAACCATGAAGTAAACTTTCTCCGGTTGCCGATGCATACCTTGGTCCAAATTCAAAGAAAGGGTATTTAAACAAATTTATCAATAGAATAATACCGATTAATTGAAATCCATAAGTAGCTCCAGCTCTGGTGGATTGAACCAAATGAGAAACTCCAATTGCTGCTCCTGCCCATAATAAACCAGGACCTAAAGATTTTAATAAATTATTTATTTTCATAGTGATTAATTAAGAGAAATGTAAAGGTAAAAAGAGAAAAATAAAAAATATTAAAAAGGATAAGGATTTCTTTAAATTCAGTAATTAAAAAATTGAATAAATTAAAAATAATAGGAATTTAACTATTCAATGCTAATAATATATAGATATTTATATAATTATTAGTAAGTTTGGTTTCTTGTTTTGTTAGGCACTTATTTTTATATTTGCCACCTTGAAAAACAGTTTTATTTTAGACTATATTTGATTTGTTAGATCGTATCGCGATCAACAAATTGAATCATAGTGTTTTGTGTTGTTTCGTTTTTTAGAATGACATAATTAAGAAACGTATTTTAATTATTAACTTAAATAAATAATCAATGAAAATTCTAATTTGCTTAAGTAATGTTCCGGATACAACTACAAAAGCTAAGTTTGTAAACGACAACACAGCTTTTGATACTACAGGAGTACAATGGATTATCAATCCATGGGATGAACTTGCATTAACCAGAGCTCTAGAACTTAAATCAGACGCAGCAAATTCAATTGAAAATATTACAGTTATTACAGTAGGAGGAAAAGATGCTGAACCTACAATGAGAAAAGCTTTAGCTATTGGTGCTGACGATGCAGTGAGAATTGACGCTGAACCAATAGATGCATATTTCGTTTCAGCTCAAATAGCAGAATACTTAAAAAGCAATCCTTTTGATTTAATTCTTAGTGGAATCGAATCAGCTGATTATAATGGTTCTGCAGTTGGTGGAATGGTGGCTGAGTTTTTAAATGCACCATCTGTTTCTGCAGTTTCAGGATTAAATTTCGAAGGAGGACAAGTAAAAATTTCTCGTGACATTGATGGAGGAAACGAAGAAGTTTCTGTAGAATTACCAGCTGTGCTTACAGTACAAAAAGGTATTGCAAAGGAACCAATGATTGCTGCAATGCGTGGTATCATGATGGCTCGTAAAAAACCTTTAAATGTTGTTGCCCCTGTTGGAGTTGAAGCATTAACTGAGATTGTTAATTTCGAAATGCCACAGCCAAAACCTGCATGTAAAATGATCGAACCTGAGAATGTAAAAGAATTAGTAAACTTACTTCAAAACGAAGCTAAAGTTATCTAAATCAGGAATCATTAAAAATTAAATTAATTAAGAATTAAATAAAATTAGATATGTCAGTATTAGTATTTACAGAAAACTGGGACGGAAAATTCAAGAAAATGTCTTTTGAATTAGTTTCGTACGCAAGTAAAATTGCTGAAATGTTAAATACCCAAACTGTTGCCTTATCAATAGGTGATGTTCAGGATGATGAATTAAATTCTCTTGGTAAATATGGTGCAGATAAAATTGTATCTGTTAAGAACGATAAATTAAATGTTTTAGATAATCAAGCTTATACATCTGCTATTGCACAAGTTGCAGAAAAAGAAGATGCTAAGGTTGTTATTATTGCACAAAATAATATGGGTAAAGCATTAGCTCCAAGATTATCAGTAAAATTGAAAGCTGGTTTAGGAGCAGGAGTGAGCAAATTACCATCAAGTGTTGAGCCTTTTACTATTTTTAAGAAAGTATACTCAGGTAAAGCATATTCAAATGTAGTTATTAAGTCGGATGTTAAGATTTTAACTTTAGCTCAGAATTCATTTGAATTTGAAGAAAATGTAAAATCTCCAGCTATTGAAAATTTCGATGCTACTTTAGAAGATATTAAAACGAATGTATCTAACGTTCAAAAACAAACAGGTAAGATTTTATTAAACGATGCAGAAGTAGTTGTTTCTGGTGGTCGTGGAATGAAGTCTTCTGATCAGTGGGCTCCAATTGAAGAGTTAGCTGAATTATTAGGTGCTGCAACAGCTTGTTCTCGTCCGGTATCTGATGAAGGTTGGAGACCTCACGAAGAGCATACTGGTCAAACTGGTAAAATTATTGCTCCAAACTTATATATCGCTGCTGGTATATCAGGTGCAATTCAACATTTAGCGGGTATTAGCTCATCAAAATGTATTGTTGCTATAAATACCGATAAAGATGCTCCAATATTTGAAGCTGCAGATTACGGTATCGTTGGTGATGCTTCAAAAGTTTTACCAGATTTTATACAAGCTGTAAAGGATATAAAATAATCGACAGATTAATGAAAATATACAAAGACAAAAGGTTAATTAAATTTCTTTTGTCTTTGTCGTTTTAATAAAATGGTGTTTCTCTAAATGTCAATTCTTTAAATAAATTATACAGACTCTAAATAGATTCTAATTGTTTGTTTTATGATGATAAATATTTATTTTGGCACCGATTTTTAAAAAAATGATACTTATTTAAAACTAGAAGACTATGATAAATAGTATAATATTTATTTTATTATGGATTGGTGCTATAGCCTTTTTTGCTTGGAATATTAAAAAGATTTCAAGAAATATAAAGCTTGGAAAAGACCTTGATATAAAAGATAACAAGAAAAAAAGATGGGGGCTTGTACTTAAAGTTGCTGTTGGCCAGTCTAAAATGATGAAGTTACCAATTTCTGGTATCTTACACGTTTTAGTATATGCAGGATTTATTCTAGTAAACATCGAGATGTTAGAAACAATGATCGATGGTGTTGCTGGAACTCACAGAATATTAGCTCCAATTTTTGGATTTTTATATCCGATTGCAGTTAGTTCATTTGAATTCTTTGCACTTTTTGTAATGATTGGATGTGTTGTATTCCTTATCAGAAGAAATGTTTTAAGAGTTGATAGATTTTGGAAACCGGAAATGAAATGGTGGCCACGTTTAGATGCAAATTTAATTTTGATTGCAGAAGTTGTTTTAATGACATCAATCTTTTTTATGAATGCATCTGATTATATTTTACAAACACGCGGTGTAGAACATTATCACGAAACTGGATCTTTCTTTTTAAGTTCATTCTTTGTTCCAATGTTACAGAATCTACCATCGGAAACCTTAATTGTTATTGAAAGAACCTGTTGGTGGTTACATATAGTAGGTATTATGATTTTCTTAAACTACATACCTTATTCAAAACATTTCCATGTATTCTTATCATTCTTTAATGTATATTATTCAAAATTAGAACCGGTTGGAAAAATAGCTAATATGCCATCAATTACTACTGAAGTAAAAAGTATGTTAACTGGTGAAGAACCTCCTATGGACGAAAATGCTGAAGAAATAGCATTTGGAGCTCAGGATGTTAAGCAACTAACCTGGAAACATTTAATGGATGCATATACATGTACTGAGTGTGGAAGATGTGCAAGTGTTTGTCCTGCCAATATTACAGGTAAGAAACTATCTCCTCGTAAGGTAATGATGGACATACGTGATCGTATAGAACTTACCGGAAAAAATATCGATAAGAATGGTGCTGATTTTTCTGATGATAAGTCGTTATTTGATTCAATCTCAGCTGAAGAGTTATGGGCATGTACAACTTGTAATGCATGTGCGAATGCTTGTCCTGTTAATATCGATCAGGTATCATCAATTCTTGAGTTAAGAAGATATATCGTAATGGAACAAGCTGCCGCTCCTGGTGAGTTAAATGCAATTTTTAGCAACATTGAAAATAACGGTGCTCCTTGGCAATTTGCTCAAGATGATCGTATGCTTTGGGCAGATGAACTTTATATTAACGAAAAGGCTTAAAACTTAAAAATTATGTCAGAAAATAAACGTAAAATAGAAGTTCCTGTAATGGCAGATCTTTTTGCTAAAGGCGAAAAACCTGAATATTTACTTTGGGTTGGTAGTGCAGGAGCATTCGATGATAGATATAAAAAAGTAACACGTGCTTTTATAAAGATTTTAACTCACTTAAATGTAAGCTATGCTGTTTTGGGTGTTGAAGAATCTTCAAGTGGAGACGTTGCTCGTCGTGCTGGAAATGAGATGCTATTTCAAATGCAAGCAATGATGAATATTGAATTGTTGAATTCGTATGAAGTAAAAAAAATCATTACTTGTGATCCTCATGCCTTTAATACATTTAAAAATGAGTATCCTGAATACGATGGAAATTACGAAGTATTACATCATACTCAATTTTTACAACAGCAAATAAGCGCAGGTAAATTAACGATGGATGGTGAGTTATTTAAAGGCAAAACTTTGACTTATCATGATCCTTGTTATCTTGGTCGTGCTAATGGAGAATACAATGCACCAAGAGAAATCCTAGAAGCAATACCATCTGTAAAAGTTGAAATGAAGCGAAATAAAAGCAATGCTTTATGTTGTGGTGCTGGTGGTGGACAAATGTTTAAAGAAGCAGAAAAAGGCGATAAAGAAGTATTTATTGAACGTACAGAAGATGCTCTTGCTACAAAAGCTGATATTATTGTTACTGCTTGTCCATATTGTATGGTAATGATGACTGACGGATTGAAATACAAAAACAAAGAAGAAGAAATTAAGAACTTCGATATTGCAGAATTAATTGAACAAACTTTAGAACTATAATTAAAATTAAAATAAGATGGAAAAAGATTTAACCATAAAAGGTGGTGAATTCTTATTAAAGAGAACAGATGCCAACGAAATTTTTATACCAGAAGAATTTGATGAAGAACAGAGAATGATTGCACAAACGTGTGACGATTTTCTTGAAACAGAAGTTTTTCCTAATCTTGAAAGAATTGATTCTCAGGAAGAAGGTTTAATGAGAAGTGTAATTGAGAAAGCTGGTGAACTAGGTCTTTTAGGAGTTTCTGTTCCTGAAGAGTACGATGGATTTGGACAATCATTTGTAACTTCTATGTTAGCAAGTGAAAGAATGGGTGCTGGTAACTCATTTGCTGTTGCTTATTCAGCTCATACAGGTATTGGATCATGTCCAATTGCATATTATGGAAATCACGAGCAAAAACAAAAATACTTAACAAAACTTGCTACTGGCGAATGGGCTGGAGCATATTGTTTAACTGAGCCAGGAGCTGGTTCTGATGCTAATTCAGGAAAAACAAAAGCTGTTCTTTCAGAAGATGGTAAGAATTATATCTTGAATGGACAAAAAATGTGGATCACTAATGGTGGTTTTGCTGATGTTCAAACAGTATTTGCTAAAATAGATAACGATCGTGTTTATAGTGCATTTATCGTTGAAAGTGCTTGGGAAGGTATTTCTTTAAATCCTGAAGAAAAGAAAATGGGTATTAAGGGTTCTTCTACTCGTCAGATTTTCTATAATGATGTAAAAGTTCCTGTTGAGAATTTACTAGGTAAGCGTGGAGAAGGTTTCAGAATCGCATTGAACATCCTACATATGGGTCGTATCAAGTTAGGTGGAAACGTTCTTGGTGCTGCTAAAAGAGCTATTGATCAATCAGTAAACTATTCAAATGAACGTAAACAATTTGGTCAATTAATATCTAACTTTGGATCAATTAAACACAAATTAGGTGAGCAAGTTATTAAAACTTTCACTTCAGAATCTGCTGTTTATAGAGTAAGTAAAGATATCGATGATGCTTACGATGTGTACAAAGAAAAAGAAGGTTGCGATCATGGTAGAGCTTTAATGGATGCATTTGGACAATTTGGTTCAGAAGCTGCAATTATGAAAGTATTTGCATCAGAAGCTTTAGATTATGTTGTTGATGAGGCTGTTCAGGTAATGGGCGGTATGGGTTTCTCTGCAGAAATGCCTGCTGATAGAAACTATAGAGATTCTCGTATTAATAGAATTTTCGAAGGAACAAATGAAATCAACCGTATATTAGTTACTGATACTATTATTAAACGCGGTCAGAAAAATCATATTCCATTATTCGAAAAAGCAAAAGAAATTATTGCTGGATTAGATAGCTTAAAAGAAGGATATGAGTCAAAAGGATATTTCGAAGATAAGAGATATTATGCTGATAACTTTAAGAACGTTGCTTTAATGTTAATGGAAGCTGCGGTTAATAAATTTGATCGTAAATTAGTTCACGAGCAAGAAGTATTAAATAGTATTTCTGAAATCTTAATGCATTCTTATGTTGCAGAATCAACAATGCTACGTGTTCAGAAAATAGAAGCATTTACATCTGAAGAAATGTATAAATTATACAAAGATATTTTAGATGTTTATATGTTCGAAGCTTCTTCAGATATTTATAAGCACGCTTTAGATGCAATTCATTCAATTGACGATGCAGAATTAACAGAAAAATTAACAAAAGGAACAAAGGTTTATACAAATGTTGCTGGTGTTAATACTAAAGATGCAAGAAGAAGAATTGCTGATAAATTAATCGAAGAGAATAAGTATTGTTTTTAATTAATACTTAATAATATAGTAAAGCCCCATTTCTTAAGGAATGGGGCTTTTTTATTTTTTAGCGGTTTGAAAGCTTAATATTTTCGATTAATTTTATGTGTTTAAAATACAAATGATGAGTTTCAATAATTATCTTAAGAATGGAATTGTAATACTTGGTGCAGGCAATGTTGCAACTCATTTATCTATGAGTTTAAAGGAAAATAATTTTGAAATAAAATGTATTTATAGTAAAACACTTCAGTCAGCAGAGAAATTAGGTAAAAAACTTCAATCTAATTTTACGAATGATCTAAATAAGATACCGAATAATGCTGATTTATATATTATCTCAATAAAAGATGAAAATATATTTGATCTGGCAAAAGATCTTAATATTGAGAAGGGAATCATAGTTCATACCGCTGGAAGTATTTCAATTAATGTATTCAAAGACCATTATAGTAATTATGGGGTGTTTTACCCATTGCAAACTTTTTCAAAAACGAGGGATGTAGATTTTTCTAATATTCCAATTTGCATTGAATCAAGCAATCAAGAAGTAAAAGATAAACTTTCTGATATAGCTAAATGTTTAAGTAAAAATGTTTATGAAATTGATTCTGAAAAAAGGAAAGTTTTGCATCTAGCAGCTGTATATGCATGTAATTTTGCAAATCATATGTTTTCTATTGCATCAGATATATTAAATCAATCAGAAATTTCGTTCGATTTATTGAAACCTTTAATTGAAGAAACAGCTCGAAAGGCTATTGATGTTGGTCCTGATAAGGCTCAAACAGGCCCGGCTGTTCGAAATGATCAGAATGTTATAAAAAATCATTTGGAATTGTTAAAAGATAATAAGGAATACGAGAAAATATATAGATTTGTGAGTGAAAGTATATTTAAATTGAATAAAGAAAAGAATAAATAAATGGCAAATTTTAAAGAAGATTTACAGAATATAAAAGCTTTTGTTTTTGATGTTGATGGAGTATTTACCGATGGACAAATATATCTTGATCCTAGCGGTGAATTTGTGCGTTCTGTTAACATGAAAGATGGTTATGCGGTTGCTCATGCATTGAAACAGGGATATACAATTGGAATTATTTCTGGAGGAAACTCAGAGGCTACAAAAAAGCGATTTCAATATTTAGGTATTACTGATATTTACATGGGATCAAGAGATAAAAAGAACGATTTGGAAGATTTTTATTTTAAGTATGGCTTAAAACCAGAAGAGATCTTATATATGGGTGATGATTTGCCCGATTATGAAGTTATGCAAGAAGTTGGATTAGCAACATGCCCTTCAGATGCTGCCGAAGAAATTAAATCAATATCAAAATATATTTCAACTTTTTCTGGTGGAAGAGGGTGTGTAAGAGACGTAATAGAACAGGTGTTGCGTTTGCAAGGTAAATGGACTAAATTTTAATAGGAATAATACTTCAAAGATGATAAATTTTTTACGCTTAATTCGATATAAAAACCTTTTAATTATTGTTTTAACTCAATATTTAATGCGGTGGAGCATAATAAAACCGATCTTAGAAGTATATGATTTTAAATTGCAATTTTCAGAACTGAATTTCTTTTTTCTTGTAATGGCTACAGTATTTATTACTGCGGCAGGATATGTCATTAACGATTATTTTGATACAAAAACAGATCTGGTAAATCGTCCCGAAACCGTAATTGTAGGACGAGTTTTAAATCGACGATGGGCTATATTACTACACGTAATTTTGAATACTATTGGAATTGGGTTAGGAGTATATATTTCATTTTATATTGGAATTCCAGCACTTTCAATTGTTTTTGTTCTTATTACGGGTATACTTTGGTTCTATTCAACAACTTATAAGCGTCAATTATTAATAGGAAATATTATTGTTGCAGTTTTAACCGCTTTAGTTCCGTTAATGGTTATTCTTTTCGAAATACCATTATTAAATAAAGAGTATGGTCTGTTAATGCATGAAATGCGTACTAACTTTGTTCATATAATATTATGGGTAAGCGCTTTTGCATTGTTTGCTTTTCTTCTAACTATGATAAGAGAAATTATTAAAGATGTTGAAGATTTTGAAGGTGATAGTGCATATGGAAGAAAGACAATGCCAATTGTATTAGGTGTATTGAATTCAAAGATTGTTATTATAACATTTATTATAACAACACTTTTTTCATTACTGTATTTGAATTTTCGTTTTTTAAACGATGTTTTAACCTTAGTCTATTTCATAATATTCCTCATTATCCCTTTATTGTATTTGTTGTATAAAATAATTGTAGCAAATAGCAAAAAGGATTATCATCGCTCAAGTAATTTATCAAAATTAATCATGTTGGCAGGAATTTTATATTCCCTTGTTGCGAATTACATCATATTGCAAAATTTTTAATTCAAAAACTTATGTTTATTCCAAATATCGAAGATTATAAGATTATTCTTGCTTCGCAATCTCCTAGGCGGCATTATTTATTAAAAGAAATAGGATTGGAGTTTGAGATAAAGCAAAAGGAATTTGTAGATGAGTCATATCCAAACGAACTAGTAAAGGATGAGATTCCATTATATATTGCCCAAAAAAAAGCAAAAGTTTTTGAAGGTGATATTAACGAAAACGAAATAATTATTACTGCTGATACTATTGTTTGGCTTAATGATAAAATTTTACAAAAGCCAAAAGATCAGGATGATGCTGTGAAAATTCTTCAGGAATTATCGGGAAATTGCCATCAAGTTTATACAGGTGTTTGCTTTAAATCTAAAGATCAGGAATTCGCTTTTACGGCTTGTACCGATGTATATTTTAAAAAGCTAACATATGCTGAGATTGATTATTACATTCAGCATTTCCAACCAATGGACAAAGCCGGTGCTTATGGTATTCAAGAGTGGATTGGTTATATAGGAGTAGAAAAAATTAACGGGTCCTTTTTTAATGTTATGGGCTTACCAATTCAAAAATTATATACAGAATTAGACGATTTTATTAATGATAAAGATATTTAAGATATGAACAGGATAATTACACTGATTATTATGGTTATAGGATTGGTAAATGTAAATTTTGCCGATGAAGGGATGTGGATTCCGTTGCTTTTAGAAAAGTATAATATCGAAGATATGCAAGCAAAAGGATTTAAGTTATCAGCTGAAGATATTTATAGTATAAATCAAGATTGTTTGATGGATGCTGTAGTAGTTTTTGGGAGTGGATGTACTGGAGAAGTAGTGTCCGATAAGGGATTGTTGCTTACGAATTATCATTGTGGATTTGGAGAAATTCAAAATCATAGCTCCATTGAGAACGATTATTTAACCAATGGTTTTTGGGCAATGAATATGAAAGAAGAATTGCCTAATGATAATTTATCGGTTAAATTTTTAAAGAAAATTGAAGATGTAACTGAAAAAATAATGAATGGTGTTAATGATTATATGACCGAAGAAGAACGTCAAGATATAATAAAAGCAAATATCGATACATTAAAGAAAATAGTGATTGCAGATTATCATTTAAAAGCTACAATAAAGCCATTCTTTTATGGGAATCAATATTATATGTTTATATATGAAGAGTATAAAGATATTCGATTAGTTGGAGCTCCTCCATCGGCAATTGGTAAGTTTGGTGGCGATACAGATAATTGGATGTGGCCACGCCATACAGGCGACTTTTCTATATTTAGAATTTATGCCGATAAAGACAATAATCCAGCTGAATATTCAGAAGAAAACGTTCCGTACAAACCAAAAAGATATTTACCTATATCGATTAAAGGCATTAATGAAGGTGATTTTACTTGGGTAATGGGGTACCCGGGAAGTACTCAGGAATACTTGATTTCGGATGCAATAGAACAAATCTTAAATGTTCGTAATCCAAACAGAATACAAGTTCGTGATGCAAGATTAGAAATCATGAATCGATATGCTGAGATGAATGATACAATTCGAATAAAATATGCAGATAAGAATGCAAGTGCAAGTAATTCATGGAAGAGGTGGAAAGGAGAGATTGTAGGTTTAAATAGGTTAAAAACAGTTGAGAAGAAGAAGAAACTTGAAATGGAATTTAAGAATTGGGCTAAGCAAAATAGTAAAACAGAATATTTTGAAATTATTCCGCAATTATCTGAATTATATTCTGAAATAGAAGAGTATGCAGTTGCCCATGATTATTGGAGAGAATCAATACGAAGTATTGAAATTATTCGATTTGCATCTAGATTTGATAAAGTTATTGAGATTATTAACAGTGATAGTATTGATGAAGAATATGAGGGTAAGTTAGAAAAGTTACAAACTGAAGTTGATAAGTTTTATAAAGATTATGTTCAAGAGATTGATCAAGAGATTTTTGAAAAGCTTCTTCCGTTGTATTTTAACAATGTAAATTCAGATTATATACCTAATATTTCAGATTTTGACATAAATAATAATTTGTCTACTTATACTGAAAAACTTTATAATAATTCAATTTTTGCAAATGAAAAAGAATGCCGTGAATTGATAAAAAGTATTAATAAGGATATAGTTAAAACAATTGAAACCGATCCTTTTTATATTTTTTATAAATCCTTTGCGAATGTCTATAATAATGATGTTAAACCAAAATATGACTCATTAAATAATGAAACCAAAAGGTTATATAGATCATATGTTAAAGGTCTTCAGGAAATGAATACAGATAAAATTTATTATCCTGATGCTAACTTTACAATGAGAGTTTCATACGGTAATATAGAAGGTTTCTCACCAAGAGATGGTGTAGATTATGAGTATTATACAACAATTGATGGTGTAATTGAAAAGGATAATCCACAAATTTATGATTATGATGTTCCTCAGAAACTAATAGATATATATAAAGCAAAAGATTTTGGGAAATATCAGCAGAATGAAACTATTTCGGTTTGTTTTATAGCAACAAATCATACTACAGGAGGTAATTCAGGAAGTCCAGTTTTAGATGCAGAAGGAAATTTAATAGGTTTAAATTTTGATAGAGCTTGGGATGGAATTATGAGTGATATGATGTTTGATCCAGAGCGAAGTAGAAATGTAACATTAGATATACGATACCTTCTCTTTATTGTAGATAAATTTGCGGGTGCAGGACATCTGGTCGATGAAATGAAAATTATTGAATAAAAAAGGCGCTTAAAGCGCCTTTTTTTATTTTAAAATAATCTAAAAATCATATAAAGAAGTACAATTAACAGATATATAATCGTCATAAATTTAAATACAAATACTAATTCTAATTACAGTAATTTCTGGACTAGTATGTTGGGCAACATACAGAATTTATAAATATCAACAAGTCAATGAAATAGCAATAGGTTACAAAGCGATACATGACTTATATCATATTTAATTGTAATAAATATCATGGTCTCTGGTTTTATTGAATTCTATATTTATTTCTGAGAATCAAACAATTAAAAATAAATTAAGTGTTAATAAAATAACACTGTGAAAAAAATAACAATTAATTATTAAAACGAGATCAAAATGCCAGAAATTAAAGAATTAGTTAAGCAATTAGCTGACAAGCATGGAAGAACAAGAGAAAGCTTGCTTCCAATTTTGCAAGGCGTTATTACAGAAGAGAGATTTATCTCTGATGCTGCAATGACCGAAGTTGCCAGAGAGTTAGACATGTCTGCTGCTCTTGTATATGGTACTGCAACTTTCTATTCTTTCCTTGATACCAAACCTCGTGGAAAGTATGTTATTCGCGTTTGCAAAACGATTACCTGTGATATGAAAGGTAAAAGACAAATTTTCCAAACTCTGGAAGATTTACTTAAAGTTAAAGAAGGTGAAACTACAAAGGACAATAAATTTACTTTGTTAGAAGCAAATTGTCTGGGTTGGTGTCATAAAGGACCTGCAATGCTTATTAACGAAGAAGCATACACCGAACTTACTCCTGAGAAAGTTAGTGAGATTATTGGTGAATACATGAAAAAATAAATAGTTGTTAATCAGTAAAGGAGATAATAATTATGCCAGATAAAAAACTTAAAAGAGTAGACCTTATATTTAGTGACGATTGTAACTGCAAAGACGTTCTAGCTGCTGGTCTTAAAAAATCAAATGATGAAATTCTTAAGGAAATCTTAGACTCAGGTTTAAGAGGTCGCGGAGGAGCCGGTTTTCCAACTGGATTAAAATGGAAATTTACTTCTCAGGAAACTGAAGAAGAAAAATATGTTGTTTGTAACGCTGATGAAGGCGAGCCAGGAACATTTAAAGATAGAGAAATTCTTACCAGAGTACCTATGAAGGTATTTGGTGGTATGGCTATTTGTGGTAAAGTAATCGGTGCAAAACATGGTTATGTTTATTTACGTGGCGAATACCAGTTTTTAAGAGCTGATTTAGAAAAAGTTCTTGAAGAATTTCATGCTAATCTTAAAGAAATGGGATTTGATTTTCAAATTCATATCCTAATGGGTTCTGGAGCATATATCTGTGGTGAAGAAAGTGCTTTATTTGAATCAATGGAAGGAAAACGTGGTGAGCCAAGAAATAAGCCACCTTATCCAACAATTTCAGGTTTCAGAAGCAAGCCAACTGTAATTAATAATGTAGAAACTTTAGTTTACTCATTTATGATTACAAGAATTGGTGCTGATAAATTTCAAGAGTTAGGAACAGCAGATTCTAGAGGTTCTAAAGTATTTTCTATTTCAGGAGATACTCCAATAGCAGGAATTTATGAACTTGAATTAGGTATGTCATTAGAAGACTTCGTTGAAGAATTTGGTGATGGTGATACTAAAGCTGTTCAGGTTGGTGGTGCTTCTGGTTTTTGTGTGCCAAGAAAAAAATTCAAAGATACTATTATAGGTTTCGAGGGAGTTCCAACAGGAGGTTCTATGATGCTTTTCAATAGTTCTCGTTCAATGTATAATGTATTGAAGAACTATGTTGAATTCTTCGAAGAAGAATCTTGTGGTCAATGTACTCCATGTCGTGTAGGTTGTCAACAACTAATTAAAGGTATTGAAGCTGTTAAAAAAGGCGACAAATCAGTATCTTATTTAATTACATTGCAAAAATTGGCTGATACAATGAAGGTAACTTCTAAATGTGGTTTAGGTCAATCAGTAGCAAATTCATTCTCTTCTATCGTTGACAATTTCAAAGAAGAAATGATTTACTAATATTAATTGTAAAAAATAAAATTATATAAAACATGGCTAATACAGTAAACTTAAAAATAGACGGAATCGATGTAAGTGTTGAGGCTGGTAAAACTGTTCTTGATGCTGCAAAGGAATTAAATATACACATTCCTACTCTTTGTCATCACGAAGATTTGTGTGTAGCCGGAAACTGTAGAGTTTGCGTTGTTGAACAAGAAGGTGTTAAGAATCTTGTTGCTTCATGTGCAATGCCTGCTCAAGAGGGAATGGTTATTCATACTAATACTCATAAAGTAAGAAATGCTCGCAAGCATGTTGTTGAATTATTACTTTCTGAGCATAATGCTGATTGTACAAAGTGTTACAAAAATACAAAATGTGAATTGCAAGATCTTTCAAGCGAAATGATCATAAGTGAACCTATGTTTATGGATCTTGTTCCAGAGAAAAATTATACTATTGATAACTTTTCTCCTTCAATTATAAAGGATGATAGTAAATGTATCCGCTGTCAGCGTTGTGTAAGAACTTGTCACGAGTTACAGCATGTTAGTGCATTAGGAGTAGCATACAAAGGAAACGAAATGAAAATTTCAACTTTCTTTGAAAATCCAATGTATGATGTTGTTTGTACAAATTGTGGTCAGTGTGTAAATCGTTGTCCAACAGGTGCTTTAATTGAAAAGAACTATCTTGATGAGGTTTGGGATGCTATTTATGACCCAAATAAACATGTTATTGTACAGACAGCTCCGGCTACTCGTATCGCATTAGGTGAAGATCTAGGTATGGAAGCTGGAAGTATTGTTACTGGTAAAATGGCTGCTTCTTTAAGACGTCTTGGTTTTGATTCTGTACTTGATACAGATTTTACTGCCGATTTGACTATTATGGAAGAAGGTACTGAGTTACTTACTAGACTTAAAAGAGCATTAGTAGACAAAGATCCAACTGTGAAAGTTCCTATGTTTACTTCTTGTTCTCCTGGTTGGATTAAATTTATTGAGCATTTATATCCAGAATATTTAGATAACTTATCTACTTGTAAGTCGCCTCAACAAATGTTTGGAGCATTAGCAAAAACTTATTATGCAGAAAAAAGAGGTATTGATCCAGCTTCGATTGTAAGTGTATCTATTATGCCTTGTACTGCTAAGAAATTTGAAGCTGCTCGTCCTGAGATGCGCGATAGCGGATTCCAAGATGTTGATTATGGTATTACTACTCGTGAATTAGCTGTTATGATTAAACAAGCTGGTATTGATTTTGAATCAATTCCAAATGAGAATTTTGATAGCATTATGGGTAAATCAACTGGTGCAGCAGTAATTTTTGGTGCAACTGGTGGTGTTATGGAGGCTGCTCTTCGTACTGCTTACGAATTAGTAACTGGTCGCGAAGTTCCTTTCGAAAACTTAAATATTACTGCAGTTCGTGGTATGGAAGGTGTTCGTGAAGCTTCTGTTGTAATCGAAAATGTATTACCTGCTTGGAGTTTCTTAGAAGGTGTTGAGTTAAAAACTGCTGTTGCGCATGGTTTAACAAATGCACATCAAATAATGGATGCTATTAAGAAAGGTGAAGCAAATTACCACTTTGTTGAGGTAATGGGTTGCCCAGGTGGATGTGTTGGTGGCGGAGGTCAGCCAATTCCAACTACTCCTGAAATTCGTAAAAAACGTACTGATGCAATTTATCGTGAAGATGAAGGAATGGAAATTCGTAAATCTCATGAAAATCCAGAAGTACAACAGATTTATAAAGAATTTCTTGGAGAACCTCTTGGACATAAATCACATGAGTTATTACATACTCATTATAAACCAAGAAAAAGAGTTTAAAACAATCTCACTATATATTAAAAGGATAGCATTTAGCTATCCTTTTTTTTATTGCAGAAACCTAATTTTTTTCAATATTTACAATAAAAGTAAACATCCGAATCTCTTCAGATTTTCTTCAGAATTGATACTTTAATTTGTAATAAAAACTAATCTAAATTTATCAATTATGAAAAAGATGTTATTAATTGCTTTGCTCGCTATTGTTTCCTTTGGCTTTTATTCATGTGATGAAGATGATCCAATTATCGACGATAAACTTGAAACTAAAAGTGAAGCCTTATCGATGGGAGCAGGTTATGCAAATGATATTTATTATAGTTTAAGTAATGGAGTTGTTGCCGAAGTACCTAGAGCTAACTGGGATGTTGCTTTTAGTGTAGATGCAATGAGTTCTTCAATTCTTATTAATGAAGGTTCTGGCGTTGAATTAAAAGAGTTTCCAACTGATGCTGGATGGCAATGGGTTGATGCAATTGATACAACCGGATATTCTGAGTGGACATTACTTTATAACGGTGATGATGAATGGGAAGAAGGAGCTTTTGGGGCTAATGTTACCGACGATGAGTTAAATTATGGTTGGGGTAATTATGATATGGTATCACATAATGTTGAGGGTGTTGCATTATATGTTATTAAATTACGTAATGGTGATTTCAAACAAATATATATTGAAGTAAAACAATCTGTTGCTCAGACATATATCTTCAAATATGCTAATATTGATGGAAGTAGTCAAGAAACTGTAACACTTGATGTTTCTGATTCTGATGCTAATTTTGTTTATTTTGATTTAGAATCTAAACTTAGAGTTGATCGTGAACCGGATGCATCAACATGGGATTTATTATTTACTAAATATATTGATAACTCATTACCTTATAATGTAAGTGGAGTATTGCAGAATAATGATATCTATGCTATTAATGAGGATGATGTGTTAGATTTAACTTTAGTAGATTATTTTGAAACTGATTTCGAAGATGATATTACAGAGATTGGTTACGATTGGAAAGATATCGATATGGCTACTTTTGAGTGGATTATTGATTCTGATAGAATGTATTTTGTAAAAGATAAGAATGATAAAGTTTATAAAATAGTATTTACAAGCTTTGGAGGACAAGCAAACGGTGATATAGGATTCGATATCACAACCTTATAATGAAATTAAAATAATATTTCGAAGGCTTAAGGTTTTTATACACCTTAAGCCTTTAGTTTATTTATACACTTTAATTATTATGATTCGAGTTTTCTATCTAATCTTTTTTTTGATTCTGAGTATTAATGTATTTAGTCAGGATAATACCATTACAGTGGTTGATTTTAAAAGCAATGAAACAATTCCATTTGCTCACGTTTGCTTTGAAGAAATCGACACGACTTCTAAATATTATTTAATTACAAATAAAGATGGTGTTGCAAATATTCCAGGAAAAAGAAAAATGATTGTTGCAGTATCTTATGTTGGCTATAAGGCTCAGATTGATACAATTAAGCCTGGAGAAAATCATATGGTTAAATTATATCCAAAAGTATTTGATATTGATCAGGTAGTTGTAACAGCTAACTTTACACCTCAAAAAGTAGATAAATCTATTTATAATGTAAAAGTAATTGATCGACGCGAAATTGAAATGAAAGCTGCTACAAATCTTTCGGATATTATGTCGAATGTGGTAAATGTTAAATTGAATCATGATCCTGCTTTAGGTACAAGTCTTAGGATGAAAGGGCTTTCGGGGAATAATGTTAAGATTTTAGTGGATGGAGTTCCTGTAATTGGTAGAGTAGGAGGTAATATTGATTTAAGTCAGCTGAATTTGTACAATATAGATCATATTGAAATGGTTGAAGGTCCGCTATCCGTTATTTATGGGAGTAATGCTTTGGCGGGTGCAATAAATATTATTACAAAAGAAAACGAGTATTCTAAACTCACTGCAAGGGCAAATGCATATTACGAATCTGTTGGAACTTATAATATAGATGGTGGAATTTCTTCACGCAGAGGGAAACATAGTTTTTCACTTTCAGGTGGTCGTAATTTTTTTGGTGGTTTTTCAGATGACAATAATTTGGTAAATAACTATTTTGATATTGAAGATAGGTACAGCGAATGGAAACCAAAAGAACAGTATAATGCTGATTTATATTATACTCTTTCTAATTCTCGAAATAAAATAAAGTATCAAGCATCATATATGCGAGAACGTTTACAATCTAAAGGTAGCTTACAGCTTCCATCTTATTCTACTGCTTTCGACGATTGGTTTTATTCCACACGAGTATCAAATAGAATAGAATATACTCAAAAAATTGGCTTGGAATACACTTTAAACATGTTGGGGGCACATTCGTATTATCAGCGAAGAAATACTACTTATTTTAAAGATTTGGAACATTTAACCGAGACTCTTACTGCAGAAGATACCACGAAGTTTAATGCTTTTATTTATCGGATTTTAATTGGAAATAGTAGTCCAGATAAGAAATTGAATTTTGTTTCAGGTATTGATTTAAATTATGAATTAGCAACCGGAGAAAAAATTCTTGAGAATGAGCAAAAAATTGGTGACTATGCTTTATTTACAAGTTTAATGTATAAGGTCTCAAAAAAGTTGAGTGTTCAACCTGGAATAAGATTCGCATATAATACTCAATATGATGTTCCCCTAGTTCCTTCCGTTAATATTAAATGGGATATGTTTTCTCGTATTACAATGAGAGCATCCTATGCAAGAGGATATAGAGCTCCATCATTAAAGGAATTATATATTTATTTTGTTGATATTAACCATAATATTCAGCCTAATGAAAATTTAAAGGCAGAGAACGGTAATAATTTCGATTTTGCTTTAAGATTTAATACCGAAAAAGATAAAAAAATACATTATTCACATCTTGAATTGGGCTTATTTTATAATAATATGCAAAATATAATTTACCTGGCAAAACGACAGTTACCTGATTCAAAAGATCCAATTTATCAGTATATCAATATTTTAAATTATAATACGCTTGGAGGTCAATTGTCTTTTCAATATAATTACTATCCATATTTGAATTTTGGTTTAAGTATTGGAGAAACCGGAACATATTCATCATTTAATAATGAGAAAGAGAACTTTGATGATTATAAGTTTTCGCCTGATATGAACGCAAGTATCTCTAATAATATTCAAAAGTTAAAGTTAACAGTTTCGTTGAATTATAAATATACCGGAAAATCATTTTTATATGATGTTAATGAAGTTGATGAAATTAACATTACTACCTTAGATGATTATCATAATATGGACCTAACATTAATTCGGAAGTTTTTTAATAATAGATTGTCGGTGTCAGCTGGAGTGAAAAATATTTTTAATAATACTTCAATTGATATTATTGGAGGAGGAACAGGGACAGCTCATACAAGTGGTGATAGCAGTCCTATAGGATATGGGAGATTTTATTTTACCAGATTATCATATAATATTTTTAAATAGAATGAAAAAGATTTTTTATATAAGCCTTTTGTTTATTTGTATCTTATTTTCAAGTTGTTTTGAAGACGATGAGCGTGTTATTCCAATAGAAATTGATGAAATTGTGATACCATATTCCATGTATGATTATCAAACATATTATAGTATATCTAACCAATCTATAATTTCGTATCACAATATTGAAGAATGGGATCTAGGCTTTGAATCATCAGAAAATGGATATCATATTATTTTAAATTCTGCTCGATATATGTATGCTGGCAATACATATGAAACAGATTTTAATTCTGTAAATAAAAATAACACAGTTGAAATGCTTTTTGATCAATCTTCCGGAGATTTAGATTCTACAGTTTTAAATGACTGGGCTGATTTATCAGATTCAGAATATCCCGTATTTAACGAATATGTATACATTATCGATAGAGGTAAAAACGAACAAGGAGAAGAATTTGGGTTTAAAAAAATTGTTTTTGAGAAAATGGAAAGAGATACTTTTTATATTCATTACGCCAATCTCGATAATACAGAAGAATACAATTTTAAGATTCCTAAGGATTTTAATGTGAATTTTATGTTGTTTTCATTTGATAATGAGGGAGAAATAAAAGTGTCAGAACCCGAAAAGCAAAGCTGGGACATTTGTTTTACCAAATACTCAACTATTATTCCAGATGATGATGGTGTGCCAAATGATTATTTGGTTCGTGGCGTTTTTTTAAATCCATCAAAAAACATAGAAGTAGCTTTAGATACTGTGAATTATTATTATGAAATCACCTCGAATTTGATTAGCGATTACAACTATTCATCAAAGCAAGATGCTATTGGATACGATTGGAAAGTTTTTAGCAATGATTCATACACGATAAGGGATTACAACTCATATATCTTAAGAAATATTGATGGATTAAATTATAAACTCAGATTTACAAAATTTTATAATGATGAAGGAATAAAGGGATATCCTGCATTTGAGATTTTTGAATTATAAATATCTAAAACATAAATTATGAATATAATTTCAATGATTGGGGCAGTTATAGTAACATTAGCATTAATATCTTACTCTATTGGTGTTATAAGCGAACAAAAGAAACATAAACTTGTAAAAGCAGTTTTAATATTCGTAACCGTTGGAATTGTTTTAGATATTACTGCAACTATTTGTATGATTCTTGGTTCGTCTAATTCACCATTTACAATTCATGGATTTTTAGGCTATTCTGCATTATTGGGAATGTTGATTGATGTTATTTTGATTTGGAGATTTTATAAGAAAAATGGTTCGGATGTTGAAGTTCCTAAACAACTTCATAGATATACATTATTTGCATACTTATGGTGGGTTATTGCCTACATAACCGGAAGTTTGTTGGTAATGATAAAGTAATTATAAAAGCGAATAAAGATAATCATCAATTATACTATTGATTGTTGTCATTTTATATTAAACTACCTGATTATTAATTGATATTGCTATAATATTTTCATAACTTGAGAGATACACATTGTAATTCTTACTGTTATGAAATTACCACGTTCGTATTATAATCTATTATCGTTTATTGGAACTGCAATTTCTGGTATAAGTCTTTTTATGATTGTATACCTTTTTGCCATAGCTGTTATTTTTGAACGGAGTAGTTCTTATTTAGGATTGTTTATTTATATTATACTACCTGTGTTTTTGCTAATTGGTCTTACTTTCATTCCGCTTGGCATGCTTTTCGAAATTAGAAGAAGAAAAAAGAAAGGTAAGGAATATCTTGAAAAAGCCTGGCCAATAATTGATCTAAATATCTCAAGGTATAGAAATGCAATTATTATATTCTGTATTGGCTCACTGTTTTTTTTGTTTTTAACAGGATTAGGCAGCTATGAAGCTTTCCACTATACAGAATCTGTTGAGTTTTGTGGCACATTGTGTCACGAGGTAATGGAACCAGAATATGTAGCTTACCAAAATTCATCACACTCTAGAGTTGCCTGCGTTGATTGTCATGTTGGTTCAGGTGCTGATTGGTATGTTAGATCTAAGTTATCTGGTGTAAGGCAGGTGTATGCAGTGTTAACAGATGATTTTTCAAGGCCGATTGAAACTCCTATTTTAAATTTACGACCAGCCAGAGAAACATGTGAAGAATGTCATTGGCCACAGAAATTTTACGAAAGGCAATTACGTCATTCAATACACTATTTAACAGATAGTTTAAATACAGAATGGAATATAAGTATGCAAATGAAAATTGGTCCTACACATAGTTCTTTAGGATTATCGGAAGGGATTCATTGGCATATAAATCCAGATGTGAAAATAGAATATATCGCTAAGCGAGATAATAGAAAAAAAATCCCTTGGGTAAAGTATACTAATCTTGCAACAGGTAAAGTAACAATATATCAGGATTCAATAAAGCCCTTAAAGGATGATAAAATAGCATCTTCTGTACCAAGAAATATGGATTGTATGGATTGTCATAATCGACCATCTCATCATTATTTAACACCGCAAGAATTTGTTGATAATAAGATTGCTTCAGGTGAAATTCCTAACGATTTACCATTTATTAAGAAAATTGCAATGGATCTTTTTATTGATCCTTACGAAAGTACAGATACTCTTCAGAATGAAATAGAAGAATATATTAAAGGATTTTATACAAATTACGAATCATCAAATAAGGATTTTTTTATTGCTCAAATTGATAGTGCAATAAATGGTATAAAAAAAGGAGCTAGCACAAACATATTTCCTGAAATGGGTGTTAGTTGGGATAAATATCCTGATCATATCAGTCATAAAACTTATAATGGTTGTTTTAGATGTCATAGTGATAACCATATAAGTAACGATGGTCAAACTATTAGCAAAGATTGTAATTTATGTCATACAATAGTAAAACAAGGCAAAAGAGGGGAAGAAAATGTAGCTTTAATTGATGAATCATTAGAGTTTGATCATCCTGTTGATATAAAAGGTGAATGGAAGGATGGATTATGTGTAGAATGTCATAGGTATTTGTATTAATAAAATCAAATTAATAAAGAGGCTGTCCAAAAAGACTTAAAACTGTCATTACTCATTTCATTCGTGAGAAAAGTTCCCTTGCAAAAGGGAATCTCATATGTAACATTAAAACTGACGATTATAAGATCCCCAATCAAGTTGGGGATGACAATGAAAGGCTTTTTGGACAGCTTTTATTTAAAAATCTCCCTTTGATATTACATATTATTCTGCTAAGGTTCTTAAATAATTAATAAGTAACCATCTGTCCTCAGTACTACTTATTTTTTTCTCGAAGTTTGACATTTCATCTCTACCAATAATAGATTTATAATATAATTCTCCATCAGTTTGAGATTGTACCTCTTCAGAACCTAGTTCTCGCATTGAAGTTTCGAGAGTTTCAGCTTTTTTCCCATCACCATAACCTTCGTCTCCATGGCACGAAGCACAATGCGTTTCATATAGTTCGCTTCCATAATCATCTGATGAGCCAGCATATGGGTTTTTCATGGTTTTGTATTTTGCAGGTACAATCCATTCATCAACATTTGTAAAACCCATAGCCATTAGAAGGATACCTCCAATAATTAAAGATGCGATTAAGAATTTCGAATTTTTCATAGCTTTATTTTTTAAGATTTATTACTAATTCTTTTACTTAACAATAACCCGAAAATGGCAATTGCTATAATTGATGTAATCATGAATGCTACATAAGATATTGTTGCTGCATTTTTTTTCTTGATTACTTCTTTTACTAAAGGAGTACCCCAATTAATGGTTTTAGAAAGCTCAACTATTTGATAATCCTTTTCGTCAACTAAAATTATTAATTTGATATTTCCTACATTATCTCCCGGAATATCGTTAGGTATAGTTACTTGAGCTTTTCCATTTATAATGTCTCCGCTTGCTAATTTTAGATCTGCAAATAAACGATCAACAAAAACTTCATAACCAATTTCCTTTTCAGGAATACTCATACTGTCTTGAATAAGTTCCAGAGCACTTATATAAATTGTTTTTATAGAATCCTTGTCAACAAAATCACCATTAATAAATAAATCACGTGCTTTTATCTTTTTATTTGCTTTTTTATAAGTGTCGTTACCTTTATAAACTGCTTTTATGGTGTATTTTCCTTCATCATCCTTAAAGTACGAATAGTTTTTATCGATTGCCAGTTTAGCAATCCCATTTTCATCTGAACTGATGGTTGTTATTGAAATTTCATCATCTTCAGAAATCATGAAGATTTCTATGGGAGCACTTGGGATAGCTTGAAATTTACCGTCTATACGAGTTCGAATTGATACTTCAATAAGTCTATATTCATTTATAATTTGCTTGTATTCCATACTCATATATGCTTTTTGTTTTTTTTGAGCAATGGTAGATATAGTAGTTAAGCAAAAAATAATAAGGAAACTTACTCTCCATAAAAACTTGGTATTTATATTAAATATTTGAGTCATAGCTATATTATCATTTAGTTGATATATTATGTGTTTCCAATTTTAAATATTTTTCACCTAGGGTGTATAAGAAAAGCATTAGAGTTAGTGAAAACATTGCTATAGCCCATTCCCAAAATGTTGGGAAGTATGAAATAATATGCTCGCTCTCAATTAGCTCTGGAAATATAGGTCTTATTTGACCTAGCATAACCAGATTCATTCTTTCAAGGCCTAATCCAAGAAATACCAATACAGCTGCAATTAATTTACCGAGAAACGTTCTTCTAAAATTTGGAATAATCATTATAGCAAATGGAATCATTAAACCAACAAAAATTTCTACTCTATAATGCCATGTCTCGATTATATAATTTAGAGCGTCAAATTCAGGTCTGTTGGCATATAAGCCAATAAGAATTCTCCAAATTGAAAATAATAATGTTATTCCAATGAAAGCTCCAAATATCTTAGCTAAACTTTCATACATTCTTTTTAAATTCTGTGGTATTCCGTTATATTTAATTTTATAAACAATAAGACTAAAAAAGAAAATAGCTGAGATTCCACTAATAATTGAAGAGAATAAAAAGTATACCTGAATAAATTCTCCAAAATAGGTTGGGCGAGCTTCAATAAATCCAAATACTGAACCTAAAGTTGTTAAAGCTGCAACCTCAAAAATTAAAGCTGAAATAGACAAAATCTTCTTAAGCTTATCAGAGCCAATACCTTTATGTATTTGCCAAAATTTAATGCTTAAAATTACAAGAAGAATCATATAAAACGCACCCATCCACCATATAGGAGATTTAAAATTAGGTGTAAGAAAATAGTAAAACATATGTAAAGGATTTCCTAGTTCCATGCCCATTGAAAGAAAACCTGCGACAAGTGAAATCAAACCAATGAAAATAGCTCTTTTTACCAGAGGATCAAATCTGCTAAAACCAAAAACCATCGATAAGGATGCTATTATAGTTGCACCTGTACTTGTTAAAACAAAAAATACATAACTTGCTATTAGTAATGTCCAAGGAACTGAATCATCTGCATGAAAAACAGCACCGCTACCTTGAGTGTACAAACGCAAGGCAGCAAATGCTCCTAATACTAGAAATATTCCTAAAAACCCCAACCATAATATATAAGTTTTTTTACTATTCATAATTAACTATTTTTAGTTTCATCAAAAGGATAAATTCTATCAACAGGCGGTAGATAATATACATTTGGTTCGGTGCCATAATGCGGAAGATATCTATAAGCCGATTTCTTTTCTATAAGCTCACTTAACCTATGAGTTTCATAACCATTAGTAACAGTATCTTCATTATAGTCTCCAAAATAAATAACGCCTTCAGGACAAGCAGTAGCGCAATATGGTAATTTGCCATTGCGTGCAAGGTCAGGGCAGAAATCACATTTTCCTACTGTACCTTGTTTAACAGGAACACTAGTTTCTGGTGAATAATCTATTCCTTCGAATTCTTCCTTTCTGAAAGGTTCTTTCCAATGAAATACACGCGCTTCATAAGGACAAGCTACCATACAGTACTTACACCCAATACATCGGTCACTATCAACAAGAACCAATCCATCATCGCGTTTATATGTTGCATAAACCGGACATACATCAACACATGTAGCATTATCGCAATGGAAGCATGGTTTTGGCATCCAATAAGGTGCAGTTTTTTCGGTATCCTGCATTTTTAATACCTTCATAAATTCTTGCTCAGGTCTTAATTGGTGAGCATATTGACATGATTCAACACAAGCTCTTGCATTTTTACATCTTGAAAGATCAATAACCATAACAAATTTGCGATTAGGTAAACCTATTCGAGCTTCCTTATCCATAGCAGGATGTGCGTAAGATGCCATATTTTTTAGTTCACCTTTGTCAACTTCTATTACTTTTCCATCTGTTGTTAATAATTTGATTTTATCTCCCGACAATGGCTTGTCATCATTAGCAAAACTATTCGAAATTAAAGGTGCTCCTATTAAGGTACCTAAGCCTGCTCCAAATGTGTATTTTAAAAACTTCCTTCTGTTTTTGCTATCTTTTTTCTTCATGTCGGAACGTATTTAATTAAAAACTAACATTTATATTAAATCCAAGTAAAAGACCTTCACTATCGAATTTTCGTGTATTCATTACATAATTCTTTTGTGCCATTATATCTTGGTAATTAGATACAAAAATTTGGAATGCATGTGTGCTGGTTCCAATTTCTATACCTATCGCTGCACCTGATTGAATATCTTTTTGATAATCGTGAACCGGATTAATATTAAATGGCTGGTGATATTCAAAAATTGCAGCTATCTTTTTTGTGAATTTGTAACGTCCACCAATCATTGCTCCAATTTTATCATTCTGATAACTCGTATCAACAGCATTAAAATGAGAAAAACTTGGAGCTAATTGAATTGATAATTCATCCGTAAATTTGCGTGCTATTATTATCTGACCAAAATAGGATAGTCTGTCAATAAATTCATAGTCTGTACCAAATTGAACTTCGTCTCTTGAGTCAACTGAAATATTTGCATGAACAGATACAGATACAGGCATACTGCCAGATCTTGTTTGTTGCAGTATTGCATATTTGGCATTAAGGTCAGTCAGTTTATTGTTTTTTTCAGTACCAATCCCAATTGTTATTTTATTTGTTATACCATATTGTAATCCCATGCGAATATTTGAGGCTGAATAAATACCAAACAAATCGGAAAGACCGTTATCCATACTTCCAAATCTGTGATGAATAATTAATTCTAATTCTTTTTCTGCTGGTCCTATAATAGTTTGACTTTCAATTAATGTCGATGCCTCAAATGGATTGCGAACAGGTTTATCTTCCTTTTGTTCAGTTTCTTCCTGTGCATATGCATTAATACTAAGTGTTAGTATAAAAAATACAACTATCGATTTTATAATATATTTTTTCATGATATACTTTCTTTAAAATTATTATTTAGTCGTTTTTGGCTCCATCGGTTATCCATTTTAAAATAATTCCAAGTTCTTCTGAACTTAACGAATTACCTCCCGGATGACCTCCAAGAACCTTTTCATATAAATCACTTGATTCTGGATCGGAAGTATCAACATAACCTCCATTTATTAAACTATTATATGCATTTCCAGTAGTTAGTATCGGATTTGTGGAAGAATGGCATGTAATACACTTATCTTGAAATATAGTTTCTACATTTTCTGAAAAACTCACAGGTTCATCGGGTAAATCAACCTCAATTGGATCAATGTATTTATATTCACATGAAACAATACTGATGAAAATAAATCCCAGAATTAAAAATAAACTCTTTTTCATAGTTGTATCCTTTTTTTATATAAAGAAGTTGCCTAATGAAATAGACAACTTCAAAAAATAATGATCGTATTTTTTATTTTGCTAATGATGTAATAGTATTATCTAATAATGCATTAATATAATCTGGGTTATGAACCCCTAAACTCTGATCTTCAGCAACAATTAAATAATTAAATACAGCTCTTGCATGATCAGCAGGTACATCAAGAGGACTATATCCACCATATCCAGAACCTGCAGCATGATAACCTACTGTATCAATTATTTCAATATGTTCTCCTAAACCATCATCCCATACCCATTCAGATTCTGTATCAGGAGTTAGAGCTCCTAATCCTGCTAATGTTTTTCCTAAGATATCTAATTTGGTTTCAACCTCATCTTGAATATCTGCTAATTTATCTTCAATATCAGAATGGCACTGAATACAAGCAGATTCATCTACAGCTAGTGAATGGTCGCCATTGTTCATATGACAGTTAATACAAGTATGATCAAATCCCGTTGAAGGATTGAATGGACCAGTTGGGTAAGAAGTTCCTACAATATGAACTCCACCTTGAGATTGTGATATGCTTCCTTGAACACCATGGTGTGGTCCCCAGAAGTGTGATATTCCAACATCATCTGTAGAAGTAATGCTAGGTACGTTTTCAGGATCGCGAGATTGGTGGCACTGTAAACACATGTTGTTTGAACCTTTATCTACAAATGAAGATGAAGCAACTAATGGAGACATAGTACCAAGAATAGTTTCTGTCACCTGATCTGTAAAAGTTAAACTCCAATCAGTTTCATCATAGGCAAGGTGTACATTATGACAAGTCTTACAGCCAATTGCCGATTGATCTGTTAGAGCTAAATCAAACATTTCGTCGACGGAAGTGAAATCCATACGTGCCAAGAAACCTTCAGTACTATGGCAACCGGAACAATCTCCCTGGCGAGAAAAATATGTTCCATGTGAGTGAGCAGATTCATTAAACTGATCTACTTTTGCTGCATATGCAGTTCCTGCATCATGACATACCATACATTCTGCAGATGCATCAATTCCATTTTCTCCAGGTGGCCCTTCAGGACCTTCACAGGACATAAGAATTGCACCGGCAAAGATTGCAATACTTAAGAGTTTGAATATTTTTTTCATAGCTATAATTAAGTTTAAATGAATAAATGACTTTATGCTAAATTAGATTATAAGGATCATATATGTTATTTTTAACTATTGATTGTTATGTGATTAACAATTGATTGTAATCATTTGTTCGAACAAAAAAGATCAATTTGCGTATTGATATATATCAATGAATAATAAAAGATAATAACGTCTTTTATTGTAAGTTTAAAAACTTAAAAATATGGTTGAAAATTGTAATGCTCCGTGCTGTGTAAATTGTGAGTCTCGTTGGGAAAATTTTAATAATTTAAGCGATGATGAATTAAATTACATATGTGAAAACAGACAAATTGCTGAATTTCAGCCTGGTGAAATAATCTTTAAACAAGGTGCACCCATTTCTAGTGCTGTTTTTTTAACAAAAGGAATGGCTAAAATGTATATTGAAGGATTTGATAATAAAAGAATGATGATCGGTATTGCCAAACAAAATCAATTAATAGCTGGTCCGGGAACATATATTGATAATAGACATCATTATACTGTTTCGTCTTTAACCGATGTTACAGCTTGTTTTATTAAAATGGATGTTCTTAAAGGTCTTGTTCATACAAATGGGAAATTTGCCGAAGGTTGGTTGAAAGATATTAGTCAAAAATCATTAGGTACATTTTATAGGTTCTTGAGTCATTCTCAGAAAAAAATGCATGGTCGACTAGCTGAGACAATTATATATTTAGCAGAAGAAGTACATAAATCTGATGAATTTACAATGCTTTTATCACGACAAGAGTTAGGTGAGCTTTCAGGTATGGCTAAGGAAAGTGTTGTTAGAATATTAAAAGATTTTAACGATGATGATATTGTGAAAGATAAATGTCCTCATATAAAGATTTTAAATAAAGAGAAGTTAAAAATGATTTCGAATATGGGATAATACTATAAATGTATATATATGAATAAGAGAAAAATATTTCTATTAACTCCCTGGTTTATGGGAGTTTTGTTTATTGTATTTGCTATGTCAATGGCCTTTGCAACTTTTTATGAAAAGAATTTTGGTGCTGTTGCTGCAAAGGTTCTGGTATACAATACCTGGTGGTTTGAGCTAATAATGCTTCTTATGATTGTTAATCTTATTGGTCAGATAATACAGTTTAGATTATATAAAAGAAAGAAACTTACAATTTTATTATTTCATATTGCATTTGTATTAATTATTGTAGGTGCAGGTATTACAAGATATTTTGGCTTTGAAGGGATGGTTCATATTCGTGAAAATAAAAATCAGAATATCTGTACATCATTAGATAAGCACATAAAGTTTGATATAAATGATATTAGTGGAGAAAATTTATTTTCCAATTCAAAGAAAATAATTTTAACACCGGTTAAAAAAGAGAAATATAAGAAAGATGTAAAAATTGATGATATTAATTATTCATTAAAATTTACCAAATATTTACCTAATGCGGCACAAACAATTGTCGATGCTGAGAATGGTAAGCCAATAGTTTCTATGATTTTATCTAAAGGTATGATGTTTCGTGAAAGTATATTTTTAGCTGAAGGAGAAATTAAAAATATTGCAGGGTTTAAAATAGGGTTTGTAGAAAACGATTCTGTAGATATTAGAATTACAATGCAAAATGGTGAATTTAATATTCAATCTGAGTTTGAATTGACAGAATTTAGTATGATGTCTAAAACCAATCTTGAATATGAAAAAGGCGCTATTGTTCCATTTACAAAAATGAAAATTTATAAAGTGAATGGATTTTCGATAATTCCTGAAGTTATAAGTAAAAGGGGTATAGTAAAAGCTGTTAATTTAGATTATAAAACCCATCCCACAAATAAAAGTGCAATGGTATTTGAATTAGCTTATGATAACAAACTAACAGAATTAACTGTTTGGAATGGGGAAAGGGTAGATAATAAGGTTGTATTTATTAATGGTGACCATCATATTGAAATAAGTTATAGTCCATTATTTATAGAATTACCTTTTAGTTTAAAACTTGAAGATTTTATTTTAGAGAGATATCCTGGTTCTAGTAGTCCATCATCTTATAAAAGTAATGTTGTATTAATTGATGAGGCGAATAATATAAATATGCCTTATTCAATATATATGAATCATATTCTAAAATATAAAGGTTGGAGATTTTATCAATCATCTTATGATAAAGATGAACGCGGAACGGTTTTATCAGTAAATCGAGATTTCGCTGGAATGATTGTTACTTATATTGGTTATTTTATTCTTTTCTTATTTATACTTTCATCAATGATAAATAAAAACTCTGCATTTAGGACTGTTACAAAGAATTTCTTTAAATCATCTATAAGTAAGGGAGTTGTCTTGTTAGTTCTGTTTTTATCTTCGTCATTTTCAGGCATATCTCAAGATAAAAAATTTATTGTAGAAAAATCGAGAGCAGATGAATTTGGAAAAGTGTTAGTTCAAAATCAAAAAGGGCGAACCGAGCCACTTTACACTTTAAGTAATGATATTTTAAGAAAAGTATCTAAGGAGTCTGAAATTAATGGATATACACCGATGCAAGTGTTTTTAGGAATCTATTTTGATTTTCAGAATTGGCAAAATATACCTTTAATTAAAGTTTCAAATGGCGAAATAAAAGAAATTCTTGAAATTAGTGGTGATCATGCTGCTTTTACTGATGTTGTAGATTTAGAAACAAATATTTATAAGATAAAAAAATATGTCGATGCTGCGTATAAAAAATCGGCAGGAGAAAGAAATAAATTCGATAAAGAAATTATTAAAGTTGATGAAAGATTAAATATCTGTTTTATGATTTATTCAGGAGAGTTTATAAAAATTTTTCCTGTAAAGGATAAGTCTTTGAAATGGCATTCTCCGGAAAATGCTTATACATTTGCCTCAAATTCAGAAGATTCATTGTACTTAAAAAATATAGTCAGCTTATTTGCACAAGGTATTCAATCTGGGAATAGTTCAGGTGATTATATGCAAGCTGATGAGGTGTTAAAATCTATTATAATTTACCAAAGAAATTTTGCACAATACGACTTGCCAAGCAATTTTAAAGTAAAAGCTGAGATCCTTTATTATAAAGCAAAGATTTATGATAAGCTTTTTCCATTTTATGCTACAATAGGATTGATTCTTTTAATTGTATTGATTTATGGAATAATATCTTCTAAAAAGAAACAGGGGTTGATAATTAAAAGTTTTACCGTACTTCTTGTTTTGGGATTTATTTCCCACACTATAGGATTAGCAATTCGTTGGTATGTATCGGGGCATGCTCCAATGAGTAACGGTTATGAATCTATGATATTTATTTCATGGGTAACGATTTTAGCAGGATTTCTTTTTAGTAAACGATCTGCTTTTGTTTTGGCAGCTACATCTGTTTTAGGAGGATTTACATTAATGGTTGCTCATTTAAGTTTTATGGATCCTCAAATAACAAATTTAGTTCCTGTGTTACAATCATATTGGTTAACATTACATGTTTCAGTAATAACAGGAAGTTATGGATTTCTTGGCTTGGGTGCAATAATTGGATTAATAGTTTTAATTCTAAATACACTTATTAGTGATGAAAATAAAAGTGATATTTTATCTACTATTGAAGAGCTAACCATAATAAATTATAAGACTTTAACTATAGGATTGTATTTGTTAACAATTGGAACTTTTCTTGGAGCCATATGGGCAAATGAATCATGGGGACGCTATTGGGGATGGGACCCTAAGGAAACTTGGAGTTTAATAACTATAATAGTTTATAGCTTTGTAACTCATTCAAGAATGATTGATGGTGTAAAGGGAATTTTTGCTTTTAATACATTGTCCTTATTTGCATTTTCATCTGTATTAATGACATATTTTGGAGTAAATTATTATTTGTCGGGATTACATTCGTATGCAGGTGGTGATTCTGTACCAATACCCAAATTTGTTTTTGTTAGTGTTATTCTTCTTGTTTCCTTATCGATTTTTGCATATTGGAAGTACAAAAAGAATAAAATATTTAAAACGGAATAATAGGTTTTATGATATTAACTGAGCTTCAAATTCTAATATTTGAAGCTCTTTTAATTTTAAAGAATTATATCGCTTGGAATATTCTATCCTAATCCTAATAAAGCTGCCACCATACAAGCATTATTAAAAATATTGATCCGTATATAAATGGAATTAAGTAAATGTTTTTCTTTAAGCCATTTACTTTAATAATCTTTTTTGCGATTAAAAAGCTAAGGAAAATACCCATTGCTATTATAAAAAAGTTAATAATAGATACGGTAAGATTAATAAATGAAGGTATACTAAATAGTTGAATCTGTTTATTTAAAAATAACTGAGTATTTGCTAATCCCGATACATCAGAGAATGTATATTCAAAATATGGGGCTCTTGAGATCATTTTTAGTAATGCTTTACAAATATGCGCTGCAGCCATAATAGGTATAAAAACAATTGAGGCGCTCTTCATATATTCTTTAAAACTTATAAGTGATTTTCTTTTAACTACTATGTAAGGTATAAACCATATTAAAAGAGGTAATAAAAAGTATAGAAGTAAGCTTTTTTGAAATCCAAAAAGAATAGGATTTTCAATATTGAGTTCTTGTTTAACTAAGTTTGGCAGATACATTATTAAAGCCTTGCTAAGCTTCCATTCTACAAAAATCTCATATATTACAAACCCAGAAACGATTAACACAAAGAAAGATTCAGCTAAGGAAAGACGTGTAATATTAAATATTCTTTCCTTTATACTGATTTTTGTAAATTCAGGATTTGGTCTCTTTTGATCTTTTATTGTTTGAAATTCATTACATGTTTTTCTGCATCCACCACAAAGTATACATTGCGAATTATTATCTATATTAGCTGGATATAAATCTACACCACAACTTTTAACATTATGATTGTATATATATTCATTGCTAACACATGATAAGTCTTTACAGGTTCTACATGTATTTTGATCTTTTACTCTCCATCCAAGAAACGAAAAATGAGAATATAAGCCAAGCAAATATCCAACCGGGCAAATGTATCTGCAGAATGTATTTTTCTTAAAAACAAGTCCAGATACTATCGAAACTAAGATTATGGATAATAAATACATCGACATTGCAAATGGATTTCGATGTATTGCAAAGCCATTTATTCCAACGAATAGTATAATAATGTAGAAAATTGTTATAGCCCAACCTGATTTTATCCATTTAGGTCGTTCTTTCTTGAATCCAATTTTTGCAAAAAAAGAGGTAACCAATTCAATAGGGCATACCATACACCAAATTCTTCCCAAAAATATTGCACTGATAATTATTATTGGCCACCAATACGACCAAACAAGTAAATTGGCAAGGTTAAAGTTTCGTAAATATTTCAAAAAAGACGATTCTGCTGAATTTGCAGAAAAACCAATAATTAGTAATGCAATAAAAACTAAGCCCATAATGTATTTAAATACGATAGGGAAGAATGATTTTTCTGTAAGTTTATTTAATAATTTGATTATCATGTTTGGCATTTATAATGGTCTGCAATATAATAAAAGAGGGATAATTATCCCTCTTTTAATTGATCCTTCAATTTATTAGCTATGATTCGGTGTTGTATATTATAATTTCTTATTGTTTAAGCTTGATTAATTATTCAAATTTCATTAATAAGTTTGACTTAATCTCATGTGCTATAGCAGCATTATTGAAAATTGCTAAGCCAAATGGAAATTCTTTTGTAATATCAAAAGTTACATCGTCAGCATTGCCTGTGTTTAGTTTACGACTAAATTCTGCAACCCAACCCGTACCAGTGTGAATAGCAACAGTTGAAACGTCAGCTTTACTACCTGTGAAATTCTCGATCCATACGCTTGGGATTCTTTTGTTTCCAACACCTTGTGTGTATGCAGCATCAGTAGCATTAACGGTTCCGCCGTTATATGTTAAAGTACCATCAGAAGCAACTGCAGTAATCATTTTTGCAGTTCCTGCATCAATTTGTGCTTTAGTGATGTATGCATAATTAGTTTCTCCAGGTATTAAATATAAAGGAACTGAAACTTCATCACCAGTACCATCAAGTTGTAAAGTTTGTTTGTTATCGTGATATCCTTTTTCTCCTGCATCACCCGTTCTTCCATTTAAATCTGAATTTCCGGTATTTGCTTTATATACCATTTGCTGGTCATCTAGAACAGTTGGTTCAACTGCACAGCGTACTCTTTTCCAATGCCACATATCAACAACTTCGCCTTCGTTACTAAGAAAATGTCGAGCTGTTTTATCAGTTGAATTAACTAAAGTTAATCCTTGGTGACAAGTTGCATAACAAGTATTTGCAGCAAATCCTTCAACATCAGTAGCTGCCCATAAGAATGCAAATTTATCTTCATAAAATTTGTCATCATCGGTATTTGCATATTTATGCTCGCCTTTCCATAAGTTATCATCAGTATCAAAATACCAAGATTGTCTGTCTTTGCTATCTTCGTTATCATCCCATTCTAATAAGAAATAGATCATGTCACCTTTAACACCAGCTCTTAGCTGAAAATCGTTTGATTCACCTTTATAAGGATCGAAAACATCAACTGGTACAGGAGTAGAACCATCACCATTAAAATCAGCACCAGATCTTGAACCTGCACTAGGTACAGTTGCTGTTCCAATCAATTTTTGAGCTGCACCCCACATATCATCTATTTCACCATCAACAATTGGAGCAGAGCTAAATGATTCAACAAGAAGCTCTGTGGTACTAGTTTTATTATTGTCGGGGGTACCATCGTCATCATCATCATTACAACTTGTGAATGTGAAAAGTAAGGATACTAAAAAGATAGTTCCTAATTTAAATAAGTTAGATTTTTTCATGATTTTTAGTTTTAGTTATTATAGAAATACTTTTTATAGCCTTAATTTATATGCTAAAATTAATGCTATTTAACTGATTGTTTATGAGATAACAATTGATGATTGTTTGCTTTTACGATGATTAATTACTTACTTTTGAATGGGGTATATCTTTAATGTCATTGATTAATATCAATAAGATAGTTAGAGTTTATTTTACTATACAGGTAGTAAGAATGATTTAAACAAAGTCATATTCTAAGAAAAGGATTAGTTTTGGAGATATTAAGCTAGTGTATTACTTTTAGGTTTTTAAAATAAGTTTGATGAAAAAATTTGTTAAGATATTTATTAAAATAATTTTGGTAGGAGTTGTAGCAATTACAATTCCCAATTATAATTCATTAATATATCGATTTAATGATTCGCAAAAATTTAGTGGCAATCAATTTTATAATCCATACCATAACATAAAAGGAGAATGGATTAAAGCAAATTTTCATGCTCATGGAAAAGCGTATGGTGGCATCTCAAATGGCGAGAATTCCGCAGAAGAAATGCTTGCAAAGTATGATACTCTTGGGTATGATTTAGCTTGTATTTCAAATTATGGATTTGTTCTAGATAGTGTTAGTGGGCATAAATATATGCCAGTATATGAACATGGTTTTAATTGGATGTGGATACATCAATTAGTAATTAATGAAAAATCGGCAAAACCCTTTGATTATCCTTTACTGCAACTCCGGAGTAATAAACAATTTATGATTGATCGGTTAAAGACAGATAATAATTTAATTGTATTAAATCATCCAAATCATAAAAAGGCTTACACTAAGAAAGATCTTAAGTATTTAAATAATTATGATTTTATTGAAGGGATCAGCGAGTTTGCTGGTTCAATATCTCAATGGGATGTAGCGTTAAGTTCCGGTCATGCTGTTTGGGTTCTGGGTAATGATGATTCACACGATTTATCAGATTATCATATTGGAATTGCATGGAATATGATTAATGTGGAATCAGATGATAATGATGAGATTCTACAAAGTTTAAAAGCAGGAAAGACTTATGCAACTAAAGGTTGGTTGGGGCAAGAAATGAACCAATTAAAATATCTTAAGGTTGAGGATGGCGTTTATAAACTTAAATTACGTAATGTATCAGATTCAATAACTCTTATTAGTGATAATGGAGTTGTAGTTTCAACTGCTGTAAATTCAGATTCTATTTCATATCAAATTAAATTAGAAAATACTTATGTACGAGCTGAAATTTTCGATACTGAATATTGGAACGATTATACAAAGATATATTTAAATCCTGTTATTAGAACAAAGAATGGAGAGTGTGTTCAGCACAATAATGTAAATAAAGTTAGTTACTTTTTAAGTTTCGGATACTGGATAATTCTATTATTATTTCAATTTGTAATTCTTTATTTAGTTTGGAGGTGGTAGGTTTATAAACCTAAAAATTGAATACTTATTCCACAAAGAAATATAGTTGCTCCGGCAATAGCATGCATAAATTTCTCAAAATTTAATTTCGGAAGTAGTTTAAAACCAAAAAATGAAGCTGAAACAACAAACATCATTGTGCCAACTGTTACTGCACTAAAAATAGCAGTAACCATTACCATATCAAGTATGTTATTTTGTGCAGCAGGATATAGTAATATTGGAATGAATGGTTCGCAAGGCCCAAAAATAAATATCGTAAAAAGTATCCAAGGGGTTAATTCTTTAATACTCTTTTTCTCATGGACGTGTGAATGTTCTTTAAAGTGTGAATGTTTATGTATATGAACTGTTCCATCGGAATGCACATGATCATGTGTATGTTCTTTTTGCTTAATCGCTTTTCGTAAACCCCATATAAAATATACTAAACCAAAAGCAATCATAAGCCAGGCTGCAACAGAACCACGAGTAGCTTCAATGGGTGTAAGTTTGTTTACCGCAATTCCTAAAAAAACACCAATAAAACCAATTAAAATTGAGCTTCCTACATGTCCAATTCCGCAGATAAAGGTTATTAAATTTGTTTTCCATAAAGACCATTTACGCGCTTTAGAAATAACAATAAAAGGCAAATAATGATCAGGACCTAAAAGAGTATGAAAAAATCCTATTGAAGCTGCTGTAATATACAGAACATTTGAATCTAATTGCATAGTTTTTGTTTAAACTACAAATTACAAAAATCAACATTAAAATAAAAGCCCAAAATCAATTTTCAAAACATATTTGTGTTAACTATTTTATGGTTTGGAGTTTTTGATATTAGATATGGGATTTATTTGTTTATTGTAAATTGATATTTGTTATTTTCTAAAGGTATTTTTTATCTTCCTCCGGTACATCAAAGTATTGTTTGTAGCGAATTGCATCCGGACCAATTTGTTCAATACTTTTGTCACTTATTTTGTAGGTGCATTTTTCTCCTGCTAAACTTGAAAAATATACATCAAAATCTTCATCGCCATCTTTCATGTGTATTTTCACTAATTGAGGATTCTCTTCTCTATTTAATGTCGTATGACAAATAGGACAGAAGAAAGTATATTCTTCACCATCTTTAATTTCAAAATCAGGATGAGTAGAAATAGAGTAGTCGCCAATCTCAGAGTTTAGAAAAACTAAACCCTTTTCGTTGTGTTTTGATTTTGCCGATAGTAAGATCGAGTTTTTAACTCGCAACTGACCTTTGCAAATCGGACATAAATAGTCTTTAGCCATGATTTAGATTTTTATTGGTTTATAATATTTAATATTTTATTTGCTGAATTTAAAACAGCTTCAGATATATCTTCTCCGAATTCAATGTTTTTAGGTTGAACCCCTAAAATATATACAGGCATTTTAAATAAATCTGATATTCTTTTGAGAGATATGTTATGCGTATTTAATGTAAAATCTTTGACTTTCTCAGCGGGAAGTAATTCGTAATATCCTGTTTTTTTCCCAAAGGCAACACAGTCAACAAGAATAAGAATATCAGGATTTAAAGTATTAATTTTCCCTAAATAATTTTCAATGCTAGCTTCTACAGTTAGCTTTTGAATCGAAGTTGATTCTTTTATTTTATTACTTATATATACTCCGATTCCATCATCACTTTTTAATACATTCCCTATCCCTACAAAGAGCTTTTTTTTTTGTTTTTGTTTTATGAAGCTGGTTAAGTTTTTAATCACTCGAATGTATATTTTATTAGCACTTCTCTTAAGCAGTTAGGACAAAGGACATTAAACATATCTTTCCTTTTTAGTCCATCTTTAATATCAGATTCAGCATCAGATTTTGATGCTAATTTTAGTTTTTCATTTAAGATATTTAGGTTTTGAATTGAAGCAAAAGCCTTTGGTCCAAGCTTTTTGTGCATATATTGAAGATGATCTTTTGTAGTGATAACGGCAGTACAGTTCTTACAAATGATTAATTCTCTTTCTTGGTATTCAACATTTACTGTTCTATCGAAAACGGCAATGTCAAATATTTTATCAGATAATTTTACTCCTTTTTGTGTTATACAATGCTCTTCACATTGACCACAGAAAATGCATTTGCCATAGTCACGTTTAATAGTACGAATTCCTGTTGCTTTATCATCTTCAAATGTAATAGCTAATGGCGGACAAACATTAGCGCAGGTTTCGCATCCTACACAATTCTTTTCATCGACAACTGGTTTACCTCTAAAATTATCAAAAGGAGTATGTGGTTCCTTTGGGAACTTGGTTGTGTAAGCCGGTGTAAATAAAGATACCAATGCTTCTTTTACTTCTCTGATTTTTGGATATTTCATTGTTAATTACAAGTTTGAGTTTTGAGTTACGAGTTTAGTTTTGAGTTATTATAACTTTAAACATTAAACTCTGAACTTTTAACTTTTAGTTACATCTTTATAATCATCCTTAACACTTTTATCACCCAATTTAACGCCAAATATGTATGCTCCTTTAACTAAAGCATGTGCTGCTACGGTTGCTGCAAAGAATAATATTGGAATCGCAATTATCGCCTTAAATCCCGCTGCTGCAATCCCAAAATAGAAAATAACACCAATTAATATACTACAAGTTCCAAGTGTTACGCATTTTGTAGCCGACTGTAATCGATTGTATACATCAGGTAATCTCATTAATCCTATGCAGCCAAATAGGTTAAAAAGAATTCCTATACAAATGAATATGAAGCCAATGGTTTCCATGTTATTCGTTTAATTTTTTACCGCTTAAATATTTAGCTAAGGTTAAAGTACCTATAAAACTTAAAATAATCCATGCTATACCAATATCAAGTATAAAAGATCTTTTAGTAGTGATAGTTAATATTGCACATATTCCTACTACAAGAATTCCGAAGATATCTATTCCAACCATTCTATCGGCAATTGATGGACCTCGAATTATCCTGTAAAGGCAGAATACACATAATGCAATTTGCACATAAAGTAATATGTTCAAATAATTTATCATTCGAATATTTTTTTAATATATTTTTCAAATCTTCCCGATACTTTTTGACTATATTCTTCAGGATTATCAGTACTTATATAAATCCAGTGAACGTAAATATAATCATCAATAATATCGACTGTAATTGTTCCAGGAGTCATAGTTATTGAGTTTGCCAAAGTTGTTTTAGCAATATCAGTTTTTAAATCAGTTTTAATTTTCACAATGCCTGGTTTTATTGGCATTGCCGGATGTAATACTAAATAAGCAACTTCGATATTGGCTTTTAAGCATTCCCAAATAAATATAATTAGATATGCAAAGAACCAGAAATATCGTTGTGGTTGAAGAGCCTTTGAAATATCAGCTACAAAGTATTTACCAAAAATGATACTTGTTGCAAGCGCTGCCACAATTCCTACAATTATATTTGCAGTTGATAGATTAAAAGTTAGTAACAACCAGAATATAAGTGCTATTATGAATAATGCAATGTATTTCATGTTTTTACTTTATTACAAGATTAACATACTCATCTACATTTATTAAAGAGTTTACCGCTTGATCCAGAACAATTTCGCGTACACTTGGAATTGCTAATACACTGAGTCCAAGACAAAGCATTACAAGAACAATCATTGAGAAACTCATAGCAAAAGGAACTTCTTTAATATCTTTAAAGTTTTTATTTTTTCCGTAAAAAACAGATTTCTGAAATTTTAAGAAATAAGCAAGTGTAATAATACTTACTACTACAGCCAGAAAAGCCAATAGATAAAATTTAGCCTGAACAGCCGCTATAATAATAATTAACTTGCTAAAGAATCCATTAAATGGGGGAATTCCTGATATCGACATAGATGCACCTAAAGATGTAGTTGATGTAATTGGCATATTTTCACTTAATCCACCCAATTGATTCATATCACGTGTGTTTGTTCTGTATTCTATAGCACCAGCTCCAAGGAAAAGCAGTCCTTTAAAAACAGAGTGATTTACCATATGAAATAAACTTCCCGAAATAGCTAAAACAGCTAGACTTTGTTTTCCACCTTTAGCTAATACCATCATACCAATACCAAAACCAAGCATTATGTATCCAATTTGGCTAATACTTGAGTATGCCAGAAGACGTTTTATATCCCACTGATTTATTGCAAGGAACGATCCGATAATCATTGATAATGTGCCAAGAACAGTTATTACAATACCTATTTCGTAAGTAAAAACAAACATGTTAAAGAATAATCGAATTAACACATACACTCCAATTGCCTTAATTAGAACACCGGAAAGCATAGCAGATACAGGCGATGGCGCTGATGAATGTGCATCGGGTAACCATGCATGGAAAGGAATTATTGCTGCTTTAAGCCCAAATCCGGTGATTAAGAGAATCTGTGTAAATGTTAAAAATGTTGAACTTTCATGAGTTTTAAGAATGACTGAAATATCTGCAATATTTAACGTTTTTGTTTGCCAGTATAGTAAAGCAACACTGAATAAAATTAAGAATGAAGCTATATTTCCTAAAACCTGATATTTAAACGATGCTTCCAATTCATTTTTGCCAACACCAAATGCTACTAAGGCGTATGATGCAATTACTGATATTTCTAAAAATACAAATAGATTGAAAATATCACCGCTTAAAACAACGCCGTTCATCCCAGCAATCATTAAACAAAATAGAGCATAGAAATTATTTTCTGATGTGTATTTGCTAATGTAGGAAATTGAATAAATTGATACCAGAAAACCAATGATACTAATAATACATAAAATCAATTTACTAAAGCCATCGAGAACCAGGTAGATTCCTATTGGTATATTATCAATGGGTTGCCATCCTCCAATTATATAGCTTTCTTGATTACTATTAAATAATAATGAGATGCTAAAAAAACAAAGTATTAGCAACATTATTGGAGTAATGGTTTTAGCAAAAAGGTTTGTTAACTTTCCAATTATTGGAATGATAAAAGCTACTGCTAAGGGTATTATTATAAATAAAGGAATCAACGAATTCATTTCTTATCCTTTTAAATTTTTTATTTCTCTAATATCAAAAGTTTTGTATTTACGATACAATCTAATTGCTATCGACATAAGCATGGCTGTTGTTGCCAAACCAATAACAATTGCAGTTAATACCATTGCTTGCGGTAATGGATCAACGTATGTAGGATTAATTACTTGCTCTGAAATAATTGGTGCAATACCACCATCGATATAGCCTATTAATACTAGCAATATAAAAATGCTAAATTCCATGATTGAAAGTGAAATTACAATCTTAACCAGGTTTCTTCTGGTAATTAAACCATATAAACCCACAAGGAATAATATGAAACATAAAATAAAGACTATCATTCTTCTATCTCTTCTTTATAAATTATTAATGCTAGAAATATTGTTAAAAGTGCTGCAGCTACTTCAATACCTATAAAAATATTGTATAAAGGAATAACTCCGGCACTTACTAATTCTCCGATTTTACCAGCAGGTAAATAATTGTTAAAAAATACTTTTGTTCCTATAAAAAATCCGGCAACGGCCATCATTAAAACTAAAAGTATCGCTACACTTTCAGAAACTGACGATCCGGTTTCTTTCTTTTTTAGATGTAAAGGATCTCTTCCAAAGGCTAAAATTTGCAAAATATATGCACCTGCTAAAATAGCACCGCCTGCAAATCCTCCTCCAGGAGTAAGATGCCCATGAACAATAATGTATATTCCGTAAAGAAATACAAAGCTTGTTATTAGTTGAGCTACTTTTTTTACTATGAGAGACATTCCTTGCATAGTTTTATTTCTTTCCTTTAATTCTTAAAATAGTTAAAACACCAATTGCTGCTGTAAACAGGATTGTAGCTTCGCCTAAGGTATCATATCCACGAAAATCGAATAAAACACCTGTAACAAGATTCGCACTTCCTGTTTTTGCTGCTGCTTCTCCAACATAAGCACTCGCCATTCTTAAAGAATGTTGTCCAAGTGGATCTAATATATTAATTGCTTGTGCAAAGAAAAATACCAGAACAAGCATAAAAATAACTGCAAGCGATATATTAAAAATTTGTTGTCGGTCAATTTTTACGTTTAATTCTTCACGAGTACTATCCAGAACTACTGCAACCATTATTATAAGAGTAATTGTTTCCACAACAATTTGGACAATAGCTAAATCCGGAGCTTTTAATAGTAAAAAGCATATTACAAGACTATATCCTACAACTCCAGCAGCAATAACTGCTGAAAGCAGATCTTTAGCATGAAGAGCGAATATGGCTCCGATAATCATAAATCCTAATAATATTGTAAGTGTTAATTCCATGCTATTTTTAAATTAAAATAAGTAACATGATTATTAATCCTGCAAATACCCAAATGGCATAATTGGTTAATACTCCAGTATGCTCACCTTTAAGTCCTTTACTTATCCAAAAGATGATTTTCTTTGAAATATCATATATATCAAACCAACCTTTTTCTGCTTTTTCGTATAGAGTTGATAGAAATCCAAAATTCTTGATTGTTTCGTAAAATCCTGTTGTTGCAAAGTGCGCATCTTCGCGCATGGTTTCTCCACCACCAACAAAACTATCTTCTGTCCTGAAATTCTTAATATTTCCAATCATATAAATTATTAATCCAAGAACAATAGAAGCTAGAACCAGAATAGAAACGGTAGTTGAGTTCCATATACCGATTAATTTAATTTCTCCAACTATCGGATTAAATAATTTAGGGACTATAAATTTGGTTGAGAAAACTCCAAATACAATACAGCCAATAGCTATTATGCTAATCGGTAGCCACCCTAGAATATTAACTTCTTTTACATTTTCAAATTCTTTTTTCTGTCTACCTAAGAATAGCCCGGAAATAAATTTAACAAAACTGGCGAGTGTTAGTGCCGATCCTAAAACAGCCAAGCCTAACCATACAATCCACCATTGGCTTGCAATTCCTGATCCCTGACCGAATTCAATTATGCCTTGGTAAATCATCCATTTTGAAGCAAATCCATTAAATGGTGGGATACCTGAAATTGATAAAGCAAAGACTAAAGCACAGATAAATGTTATGGGCATGGTTTTAGATAATCCACCCAGATCATCAATATCATTTTTACCGGTTTTCTTTTCAACGTTTCCAGAAACTAAAAATAATCCGGTTTTATATAGTACATTATTAAGCATATGGAATAATCCTGCTGCAATACCTATTACAGTACCAAGCCCAAATCCAACAATCATATATCCAACCTGCGAAACAGCATGGAATCCAAGTAGCCGTTTGTAATTATGTTGCACTAGCGCCATCATTACTGCTGTAATAATGGTTATTACACCTATAGCTAATAAAGTAAATGTTAACCATTGATTTAACACAAACATATTATTGCAGATTCTTGCCAAAAAATAAATTCCAAGTAATTTATCAAGTGATGCCGGCATGTATGCCGAAGATGATGCAGGAGCGTTTTTAGCGTAATCTGGAACCCAGGTGTGAAAAGGAAAAGCACCGGCTTTTGTAAAACTTCCAATAAGTAAAGCTAAGAAAGCTGTAATTGTTAATGCATTATTTGTTGCCAGATTTATTTCATTAATGCTTAACGTATTTGTAAGCTTCCAAATAATTGCAATGCCTAAGATCATAATGCCATCTGAAGCTCCTACAATAACCAGTGTTTTCTTTGCAGCTGAAGAGCTTTCTTCATCTGCTCCCTTGATAAGCTTATATAAAGTAAATCCTAATATTCCCCAGAAAGTCAAGAATAACAGTAAGTTGTTTGATAAAACTGCTCCGTTTGACGTTCCTAAAGTTATCAGGAAAAATGCATAATAATTATATACCTTCTTTTTCTTATCAATATAAAAAAGCGAGTATATAACAATTAAGAAAGCAAAAATATTAACAAATAAAATAATTAACTGACTTAGAGAATCAATGTTAAATGCTACATATTTCGCAGTATCATTTAATGTGTTTGTATATAACTGACAGATACCTGAATCACCGATAAGTTGCTTCAAGTCATATATTCCAACTTGTCCATTAAATATCAATATGGATTGATAAAGAGCGTACAAAGAAATAATACTTGCAAATATTCCCTTAATTGTTTTTAACTTTTCAGGGATTAAAAACAGCAATATTCCTGCAAATATTGGTAAACAAATTATGTAAGTTATTTCATTCATATTGAACCTTTAAGATTGATTCTTAATATTCTGAGTCTTTTTAGCTGATAAAGCAATGAGTTCATTTCCGTTTAGTATTCTATCTCCTGTTTTAATATTGTATGCAACTGCCATTCGTTCTGTACAACAGTAACATGGATCAACAGCAGCCAAAGAAATAGTTGCGTCTGAGATTGTTTGTCCAACACAAGATTTCTTAAAAGTTGCAATATTTGTATAACTAGGAGCGCGTATTTTATGTCTTGCAGGTGAATTTGATCCATCGGATAATACATAATGGAACACTTCACCGCGTGGAGCTTCTGCATGTCCAGTACCCCAACCAACAGGTATATCTTTCACTTTTACGTTAATATCACCTTCTTTTTCTTTTTTCAATCCTTCCATGCACTGTTCTATGATTGATATAGATTCGTACATCTCAAGTAATCGAACTTCAGCCTTTGCAAAAACATCACCTGCTTGTGCAGTAATTACTTTCCAGTTTACTAATGGATATGCTGCATATGGATCATCTCTTCGTACATCAATATCGACTCCTGAAGCACGTGCAGTTGGTCCAACTGCGGCATAATCTATAATATCTTGTTTAGTTAAAATTCCAACTCCTTTAGTACGTGCATGTATTACTGGATCATCCATTACTGCACCAACTAACATATCGGTTTTTCTTTTAACAAAATCGAGTGCCTTTAATATTTCTGGTATTTTAATATTTTCAATATCTCGGCGTACACCACCAACTTTAAACATGGCATAACTATTTCTATTTCCAGAAATCATTTCTAACATATCAAGAACTGGTTCGCGATATTTCCATGCCCACATAAAAACAGTATTGTATCCCAAGAAATGGCCGGCAAGTCCCACCCATAATAAATGACTGTGAACTCTTTCCAGTTCACCAATTATTGAACGTATATATTTTGCACGATTTGTAATTTCGATATTTCCAATTTCTTCAACAGCGTTAGCAAATGCAAATGGATGCGAAGTAGAACAAATTCCACATATCCTTTCTACAAGGAAGAAAGACTGATCGTAAGTTTTCTTTTCGCTCAGCTTTTCAATACCACGATGGTTATAACCTGTTTCCCATTTAATATCTTTTACAATCTCACCTTCGCAGTATAGCTTAAATAATTCAGGTTCTTCCTGAAGCGGATGATAAGGTCCAATTGGTATGAGTGTCTTTTTAACCATTTTTTATCTTTGCTATTTACTATTGTCTTTTCACTTTTATCTTTTTACTTTCAACTTTTATCTTAATTATTTAAACTCTCTTCTGTATGGATAAACTCCTTCAGCCCAGTTGCCTTCTGATAATAGTTTTTCAGGTTCAGGATGATTTAAAAATACAATGCCATATAACTCATGCATTTCGCGTTCTATCCAGTTTGTTGCTGAAAACATATTTGATAGTGATTCAATTTCAGGTTTCTCAACAGGAAGAATCACAAGTAAATTTGCAATTAATCCGATCTCGTCTTTGCTGAAATGATAAAGAATTTCAAATCCTTTTTTAGTATGATTAGCTGTAGCAATAATAAATCTGAACTGAAGATCTTTAAATACATATTCAGCAATTTGTAAAAGAGATGCAGGTTTAATTGTGATGGTAGCCCTTGTTTCCCATTTCTTGAAAACTTCAAGTACGTCAGAACTAAACTTGTCTTTAATATTTTTTAAAATTTCATCCGTATTCATATAGAATCTCTTTTACTTATTTAAAAGTTTAACAATTCCTGCCAATATTGCTTCCGGTTTTGGAGGACATCCTGGTATATATGCATCAACCGGAATGATTTTATCAACAGGACCGGCAAATGTATCGCCTTCAGCAAATATTCCACCAGTACATCCGCAAGCTCCAATTGCCACAACAACTAGTGGTTTTGAAGCTTGTTCGTATATTTCTAAAAGTCTGCTTTTATCTCTCTGATTTATAGAGCCATTCACAAGTAATACATCTGCATGTCTGATACTACCAACCAGTAACATTCCAAATCGCTCAACATCATACCGTGGAGTAAGGCAATCGAGTATCTCAATATCACAATTGTTACATGAAGCTCCCGCGAAATGGAACAACCACAAAGATTTTTTAAAACAGAATTCTTTAAATCCCACGATATCTAATTTTTATAATCCATAATATGATAGTACTATTGCTATTATCGCTAACAAGTTCATCCAAACGAGGAAATACCTGATTGCTTGTTTAATTTTTACTCTTGGATTTGTATTCCTAATGAGTGTAAGCAATAGCACAACAAATAATATTTTTAATATTGACCAGAGAATATTAATTCCTTCGAAATTTAATCCTCCCCAGAGCAATCCTATAAGAAAGGCCGGGAGTATAAATAGCATAATATATTTTGTTAATTTAATCATTGCATATGGCGTACCTGAATATTCAATCATGATTCCTTCAGAAATTTCAGTTTCCGCTTCGGGAGCATCAAATGGTACCAAAGCAAGTTTTGCCTGAATACAAAAAATAAAAACAATAAATAATATGATTCCTGAAATACTTCCTGCAAATGCACCGTTTAATACTTGCAATGAAATTATCTCGCTAAAACTGATTGTCATTCCTGCTTTTTGAATAATTCCTGCAAGAACTAAAATGAAAGTTAATTCGTAACTTAAAATAAGTTTCATTTCACGAGATCCACCTACGGCTGCTAAAGGATTTCCTGAAGCCAATGCACCAATTATATATGTTAATGATGGAATTGTAAGTAGATAGAAAATTACAATGATATCTCCTTTGAATCCAGTTTCGATTCCTAATAAAGGAAGTAGTATAAAAATTCCGGCAATTGTTGCTCCAAATACTGCAAAAATTGGTGCAGTAAGGAATACTCCTTTCGATCCATATTTAGGTAAGATAGTTTCTTTTACTAATAAAAGTTTAAAGAAATCGTAATATGGCTGAAAGAATGGTGGTCCCTTTCTAAATTGCACCCATGCAGTTATTTTTCTATCGTACCATGATAAAAATGCACCTATTACTGCTGCAAAAAGTAACCCTGGATAAATTAAGAAATAGAATAATTGTTCTGCCATGATTTTCTTACTGTTTATCAGTTTTATAAATATTTTCCTTAACTAAAACCTGATCATTAAATTTATAAATATTCTCTTCAGGATTCTCATCCATATCAACAAGGCTAACCGATCCAATTGGACATGCTTTAATAAATTCACTGAGTTCATGATTGTCCGATAAATCAAAATATAAATCTTTCTTTCTATGATGATCGAAAAAGTCTGACATCATTGTTCCGAAAGGACAAATTGTAACACATGATTTACACGAAATACATAAATTGGTGTATCTGTGTATCAAACCATCGGAATCTTTTTCTAAAGCTTCAAAAGGACAAACTTCTATGCAAGGTGCATCTTCGCATTTGCGACATGTGAATTGGAAAATTGTTAACTCCCTAATTGATTTTAAGCCATTCGTATTTGTTAAATGGCTAAAAAAACCTTCAGGAGGAGTAGTGTCGCAGCTTTTATCTCTGAACTCCCTAAATTTACTTAAGTCTATTAATATCTTTTTGTCCATAATTTAACTCCAGATATCTGGTTGGTCTTTAATTTCATCGTATGTAAAAACTGGTCCTTCTTTGCAAACAAAATATTTCCCCATCATACAATGTCCGCATTTTCCAAGTCCGCACGACATGTTTTTTTCCATCGATAAGAAAATATTATTTTCAGGATAGCCCATTTCAAGTAATTTGTACGTTCCGAATTTCATCATAATTGGTGGGCCACAGCATACAGCTATTGAATTCTCAACATCTACTTTTACTTTATCTAGTAAAACAGTTGCAACACCTACTGACTCTGACCATGATTCGTTTGGTTCATCAACTGTTCTTAAAACTTCAAATTTTGGAGTGTTTTTAAGTTGATCTACATATGGTTGATAAATACATTCATCGGGTGTTTTGGAACCATAACAAAGAGTTACTTTTCGTAATTTATCAGAAATAGCTTCGAGATTATACAATAATGACCTTATAGGTGCAAAGCCACATCCCCCGCCCAAAATAAGAACTTCTTTATCATAAAATTTTTCTACTGGATAACCACGTCCAAAAGGTCCGCGAATTCCTAATGTATCACCAGGCTTCATTTTATGGAGATATTCAGTAACATATCCTGTCTTCATTACGGTAACCTCAATCTTTTCAGTTTCAAGCGGTGATGATGAAGGTGTAAAAGGAGCTTCCCCAATTCCATCGACAGTTAATTCAATAAATTCACCAGTCTTAAATGAAAAATTTTCTTCAGGTTCCATAATAAAGGTTTTGATTGTTGGAGATTCTGTAATTACCTCTAACAATTTTGCCTTAATAGGTTTGTATATATTCTTTTCGTCAGACATTTTTAGTTTGCTAATTCTCTAAATATTTCGTTTTTATTGATTTTACCTATACATGCTTCTATACATCTACCACAACCTGTACATGCTAATGATTTAAATTTTTGTGGTTTCCATACATATTTACAGAAATACCTGTTTTTAAATCTTTTAGATAGTTCATGTAGAGCATCTTCATCTCCGGCAACTCTTTCAAATCCAGGATATTGACATGCATCTAACTGGCGCACTTTTTCAAAATTGGGTTTGTCTATTAATAAAAAACAAGTACAAGTAGGGCATATAGTTGCACAAGCCCCACATGATACACATTTAGATGAATGTTTATTCCAAATTTCTTCTTTTGCTTTTTGAACTATTTTGCCTGTTTTTTTATAGTTTGGTATACCTGTATTTTTCGTTATTAATTCATTTTCAATTTTACTTTGCTTTAATTCTATATCCTGTATCTCGGGTTCAGGTGAGTTTGAAATAATTGAGAATTCCTTTATTAACGAGATGAATTCCTCTCCCTTTTTTGTGAGTGTTAGTAAATGAATCCTTTTATTAAGATGTGATATAGAAATATCAGCAACCTCTTTTGGAAATGGTTGGATTTCATAAGTCATACAATGACAATGTTCCAAAGTTTCATAGCAAGGTGTTGCAATTAATAATGTATTGTCCCTTTTCTCTTTATAAGATGTATCAATAAAATCTTTATCTAAGTATATTTCATCTAATATTTTTAATCCCTGAATATCACAATTTGGAGTACCGATAATTATTCTTTTTTGTTTAGTGTTGTTACCTGATGTTAAATTTTCTTTTATTGGTAAAAAGAAAGTTTTTAATGGTGTTGTGGGTTTTGGAATATTATAAGTAATGTTTTTTATATTTTCCAAATCAATTAATTCGTAGTCAATTGCACCATTATCTTTTATTGGTGCATATAATGAATAATTGGGTAAAATATTTTCAATTACCGCATTCCAATCAGATATTAATAATGAATAGTAATTTTTCATATCTGTGATATTATTCACATATAAAATTAATGGTGCAAAAAATCAAAAGTCAAGTGTTTTTGTAAAAAAATGCTATATAACATATTGCATAAAAACATAAACGGAAGAATATAAGAAAGTTAACCTTGTGTTTTTTATTTACAAAAAACTTGCATAACTTGTAGAAAATGTTATAAAGTGAATTTTTATTGTGAAACAAAACACAAAAAATATAATTAAGAGTAATTTAAAACGATTGTTTACCTATCGGATTTGTTTGATTGGTTTTAAGCGTAAAGGATTCGATCGAATCTATTCATATAATTTAGGAGAAGAGGCTGGAGTAACTGCTGAACAGGTTCGTAAAGACTTTTCTTTTTTTAAAATTAGAGGTAATAAAAAAGGTGGTTATCAAATTAATGATTTATTAAGAGCAATAGACGAAGTGTTTAAATATCAGCATAATCAGCATGTGGTAATTGTTGGAATGGGTAATGTTGGAAGGGCTTTAGTTCAATATAAAAGATTTTTATTGAGAAAAATGATTATTGTTGCATCATTTGATATAGATCCATCAAAACAATCCAGACGTTGGGGTATTCCTGTATTGCCATTGGAAATGTTAGATGATATTATTAAAAAATTTCATGTTAAAGTAGCAATTATTGCTGTTCCGGAAATATCAGCACAAGAAGTGGTTGATAAATTATTAGAACTCGGGATAAAAGGAATTTTAAACTTTGCACCTGTAATGCTTAAAACTCCTGAAAACATTGTTGTAAACAATATAAATCTCTGCGATGAACTTGAGAGTGTAATTTATTACACTGAAAAGGTTATGGAATAGTTTTTTTCGAAACATAAAGTCCATTATTATTAAAACATCAGTTTCAATATCAATTGAGGGCTTGGTGCAAGGTGTAGGATTTAGACCTTTTGTATATCGTTTAGCAAAAAAATATAATTTAAATGGGAATATTGCTAACCGGACCGATGGAGTAATTGTTAATGTTTCTGGTGATGAAATTCAAATAGAAAATTTTAAATCTGATATTGTAAAATTAGCACCTCCTGCAGCTTATATCGGTAATATTAGCACAACAAAAATTCCAGAAATTCTTAACATCGATTTTAAGATTCTTTCTAGTATATCAAATGATCAAATTACCGAAATAAGTCCTGATATTGCCATATGTGATGACTGTTTACAGGATTTGAAATCTCAGAAACATCGAATAAATTATCCCTTTATAAATTGCACTAATTGTGGTCCGCGTTTTTCCATTATAAATAAATTACCTTACGATAGGAGTAATACATCCATGTCGGAATTTAAAATGTGCAATGTATGTGCTACAGAATACAATAATGTATTAGATAGGAGATTTCATGCACAGCCAGTGGCTTGTAATAATTGCGGACCAACATATTTTTTAGATAATGAAAGTGATATTGAAAAGATCGTTCAAGATATTGCTTCAGATATTGACATGGGAAAGACAATTGTAATTAAAGGATTGGGTGGTTATAATCTTATCTGTGATGCAAGAAATAACAATGCAGTTTTAAAATTGCGAGAAATAAAAAAACGTGACGATAAGCCGTTTGCAGTAATGTTCAAAGATATAAATGCTGTGCTGGAATATTGTTATCTGAATGATTATGAAAAGAATGTGTTAGAATCTATTAAAAGACCAATTGTTCTTTTAGATCAAAAAAAGGAGCTGGCTAAATCAGTAAATAATGATTTAAAGTCCATTGGAGCTTTGTTACCTTATTTACCTTTTCATTATTTATTATTTGAGAAATTAAATGCAAAAGCAATAGTTTATACAAGTGCAAATGATTCGGGAAATCCAATTATTTCGGATGATACTGTTGCAATAAATAGCCTAAAAGCTAAGGTTGATGTATTTGTATTTCATAACAGAAATATTGAAAATCCGCTTGATGATTCTGTCGTGAAAATTATCGGTAATAATTCTCAAATTATTCGTCGATCCCGAGGTTTTGTTCCTAAACCGATTTATTTTAAACAAAATGTTGAGGGTGTTTTTGCTGCTGGAGCAGAGTTGAAAAATAGTTTTTGTATTGGGAAAAAGAATTCAGCAATTTTAAGTCAATATATAGGAGATCTTAAAAATTTAGAAACATATCATTTTTATGAAAATATGGTTGGGCGATTTTTTGATCTTTATAAATTCAAGCCAAAAGTAATTGCTTGTGATTTGCATCCTGAATATTTGTCAACAAAGTTCGCTAAAAACTTAAATGGTAAAAATATAAATGGAAGTATAATTCCAGTTGTGAAAGTTCAGCACCATCATGCTCATATAGTTTCGTGTATGGCAGAAAATAATATAAATGAAAAGCTTATTGGTGTTAGTTTTGATGGAACGGGTTATGGAACTGATGGTAATGTTTGGGGTGGAGAGTTTTTAGTTTGTGATACTAAAAGTTTTGATAGATATGCTCACTTTGAAGATATAAAAATGCCTGGCGGAGATAGGGCTGTTCATGAGCCATGGCGAATGCTTTTATCTTATCTTGATAATTATTCAATTAGAAATATTGAAAGTTTAGAGTGTTTTAAAAATATACAGAGTGTTGAATTTGATTTGGTTAATAATATGCTTGGTAAGGATGTTAATTCTCCAATAACTTCAAGTGCAGGTAGGTTGTTTGATGCTGTTGCTTGTTTGCTAAATATTTGTTCAAAGCAAACTTTTGATGCAGAAGCTCCAATCAGATTGGAATCTATATTAGATAAAAGTATAACAAGCTTTTATCCTTTCGATTTCGAGAATGGAATTTTACAGTTTGGTAATACCTTAATAGAAATAATTTCAGATTTAAATCAATCAGATATTTCTGTTATATCTGCAAAGTTTCACAATACGATAGTTCAAGCAATTTTAGAAACTGTCTTGCGAATTAAGAGTGATGCTGGATTAAGAAAGGTTGTACTTTCCGGGGGTGTTTTTCAAAATCAATATTTACTTGAAAGATCAATTCAAATACTAACTAAAAACAATTTTGAAGTCTATACAAATCGCTTAGTACCGCCAAATGATGGTGGAATTGCTTTAGGTCAATTAATTGTTGCATCAAACTATTTGTAATATGTGTTTAAGTATACCGGGTAAGGTTATTAAAATGAAAGATGATACAGCCGATGTTGCTGTAGGAGGAGCAGTTGTAAATATTGGAATACAAATGGTCGATAATTTAAAAGTCGGGGATTTTGTATTGGTTCATGCAGGTTTTGCTTTGCAGATTATTGATGAAAAAGAAGCTTTAGAAACTTTACAATTGTTACGTGAAATGAGTGATGAGTAGATAAAGGTATTTGGCATACTGAGCTAGTCGAAGTAAGAGTTTGTTTAAGTGTGTAGTTAAGATTTAGATATAATGAGGTTTATAGATGAATATAGAGATGCTGAGATAGTCGAAATTATCTCTAAAAGACTAAGTCGGTTTAATGACTTGGAAATATCGCTTATGGAAGTTTGTGGAGGACATACCATGGCAATTCATCGATTTGGAATACCTTCCTTGTTACCTAATGGAATAAAATTGATATCAGGTCCAGGTTGTCCTGTTTGTGTATCGAGTATTAGTTTTATTGATAAAGCAATAGCTATTTCTAAAATCGATAATGTGATAATAGCTACTTATGGTGATTTAATTCGAGTTCCAGGATCTAAAAGCAGTTTAGAAAAAGAAAAGTCAAAAGGTGCCGATATTAGAATAGTATACTCAACTTTAGAAGGTTTAAAAATTGCTCAATTAAATAAGGAAAAGAATATTGTGTTTCTGGGAATTGGTTTTGAGACCACAGCTCCAGCTTCTGCAGTTGCCATTCAGAAAGCTTATGATGAAAAGGTAAATAATTTTTATTTGTTAAGTGCACATAAGATCATGCCGCCTGTTATGGAGGCTTTACTTAATAATAAGGTTAAAATTGATGGATTTATTTGTCCTGGTCATGTAAGTGTTGTTACAGGATCAAAAATTTACAATTTTATTCCTGATAAATATAAGATTGCTTGTGTAATAACCGGCTTTGAACCTGTGGATTTAATGCAGGCTATCGAAAAGTTGGTAAACCAAATTAAAATTAAGAATCAGAAAGTAGAGATTCAATATTCTAGAGCTGTTTCAATTGAAGGGAATATAAAAGCTCAATTTATAATGAATGAGGTTTTTGAAACTCGAAATGATTATTGGCGTGGCATTGGGGAAATTCCAAACAGCGGATTAAAGCTTAAAAATAAATATAAAAATCTTGATGCGGAACTAGAATTTGATACACCTGTGAACTCTGAGAAAGAAAACTCTGCATGTATATGTGGAGATATTCTGCGGGGTTTAAAAACTCCTAATGATTGTAAAATCTATAATAAAATTTGTACACCTTCAAATCCAATTGGTGCATGCATGGTTTCAAGCGAAGGAGCTTGTGCGGCATATCATAAATATGGTAGTTATGAGTGATCTGATAACATTAAATCACGGTAGTGGCGGTATAACCTCTCAGGATCTGATAAAAGAGATATTTATTAAATCTTTTGGTGATCCAAATGCGATTTTGTCTGATTCAGCAATTTTAGATATTGATTCAAGAAAGATTGCATTTACCACAGACTCATTTGTGATAGATCCAATATTTTTTCCTGGAGGTAATATTGGGAAACTTGCAGTATGTGGAACAGTGAATGATATCGCTGTTTCAGGAGCGATTCCTAAATATTTGACTGCTTCTTTTATTCTTGAAGAAGGTTTATTTATTGATGATTTAAAAAAGATTGTTGTCTCAATGGCAAAGCAAGCTGCATTTGCTAATGTTAAAATTGTTGCTGGTGATACAAAAGTTGTTCAGAAAGGGAAGTGTGATAAAATTTTTATAAATACCACAGGTATAGGAATTCTTGAGAAAGACTATGGTTATATAAGTACCGGAGAAAAAATCATTGCTGGAGATAAAATAATAGTTAATGGATCAATAGGTGATCATTCAATAGCTGTGTTAGGTGCACGAAATGAGCTTGAGTTTAAAACAGAAGTTAAATCAGATTGTGCTTGTTTGCATGAGCTTATTCAAGATGTGTTAAAAGCAGGTAAGCAAATAAAGTTTATGCGTGACATAACTCGAGGTGGATTGGCAACGGTATTAAATGAGTTGTTAGAGATTGTGAATTTAGGAATTGAATTAGATGAAAGGGAAATTCCGATGAAGGAATCTGTACGTGGACTTTGCGAAATTATCGGTTTTGATCCCTTATACCTTGCAAATGAAGGGAAAATTATAATGGTAGTGTGTCAAAATGAGGTTAAAGATATTGTAGAAATAATGAAAAAAAATCCATTAGGAAAGGAAAGCAAGGTTGTGGGGATTATAACAAATGATAATCATAAAATGGTTGTTGGAAAAACTGAAGTAGGAGGTAAGCGAATAATAAATATGCTTCAAGGTGAGCAATTGCCAAGAATATGTTAATTAATATTTGTTTGTTATTTGGGATTTAAATTTTGGAATTTGAAAAGTTATGCATGAACTAAAAATAGCAGAAGAACTAATTGGGATAGTAATCAAGGTGGCTGAATCTGAGAAGCTGAAAAAAGTTAACAAGGTGAATATTCAGTTTGGAAAAATGATTCAGATTGTACCTGATATTTTTCGATTTGTTTTTGAAAGTGGAGTAAAGGGAACAATTGCAAAGAATGCAAAGTTAAACTTGGAAATCCTACCTGTGAAGTTTGCATGTAAAAAATGCAAAGTAGAAACAGAAATTGATGATTTGTTATTTGTTTGTCCGTTTTGTGGATCGAATGATTTAGAATTAACTCAAGGACGCGAAACAATTATAGAAAGTATAGAAGGAGAGAAAGGTGCTTAATTGTGAATTTTTGAGTAATATTTTTTTTAAAAATAATTATAAATATAAGCTCAAGTCTTTGTGTTTTATAGCTCAGAACTGTAAGCTTTAACCTTTAAACTTAAGGATATGGAAATTAAGATAATGAAAAATGTTCTCGATCGTAATAAGAATAAAGCTAATGAAGTTAGAAGTTTAATGAAAGAGAATAATGTGTTATTAGTAAACTTGATTAGTTCACCCGGGGCAGGTAAAACTTCTTTATTGGATTGTACATTAGAGAAATTGAAAAATAAATTTAAAGTTGCAGTAATTGAGGGTGATATTGCAACGGATCGTGATGCTCAACGACTAAAAAAACATAAGGTTCCAATTGTAGTAATAAATACTGAAGGAGGCTGTCATTTGGATTCTCATAGTATTTCAAAAGCTTTGCCAAAATTTAATCTCGAGAATTTAGATGTTATTTTTATCGAAAATGTTGGAAATCTTGTTTGTCCCTCACATTTTGATTTAGGTGAATCATTCAAGTTGGCATTGGTAAGCACAACCGAAGGAGACGATAAGCCAATTAAATATCCAATGTTATTTCGAGAGGCTAAAGTGATATTGTTAAATAAGATTGATTTGTTAGAACATACCAATTTTAATAAATCAAGTTTTCTTAAAGATTTGAATAAAGTAAATGGGAAAGTCCCTTATTTTGAAGTATCGTGTACCGCAAATATTAATATGGAACAATGGTATGATTGGATATCTAATCAGATTATTTCTAAATAACAAAATAAGCTGTAAAACATATTATGAATTTTATATGGTTAAATCACACAAAATCAGCAATAAAGACATGTGTAGATGTGATATTTTGAATAAATGTATGTTAAGAAAATAACAGTGTGAAAAAAATAACAAAAAAGGTTTTTATATTTGCAAAAGAATATTTAATGATGTATTTGTATTAAGATTTTGAAGGTATCTAAGTAGCTGTTAAAATGAAAGTTAAAGAAATAGTAGAAATAATAAACGGAAAGTTGATTTGTGGTGAAGCCATGGGCGAAATTGATGTTCATATGGGATTTGCTTCAGATTTAATGAGCGATGTTTTAACTTTAGACTCCGACAATGTTTTGTTAATTACTGGTCTTGCAAATTTACAAGCAATTCGTACTGCAGAAATGTCCGATATTTCATGTATTATATTTGCAAGAAATAAGAAAGTTAGCAAAGAAATGATTGAACTTGCTAAAGAAAGTAATATTGCTTTAATTGAATGTTCATGTTCTGTTTTTAAAACTGCAGGTAAGTTATATGCTGCAGGAATAAACCCTGTATATTAAAAAAATAATGCATTTCGAGTTCGACATAGCAGCGGGAGATTTTTCAAAGGTTGGATACGCATCAAGCCAATTGAAAAAGATTATGAAGCAACTTGTTGGCGATCATAAAATCGTTAAAAGAGTGGTTGTTGCTTTGTACGAAGCTGAAGTGAATGTTGTTGCTCACGCTTATTCTGGAAAAGTAATTATTAACATAGATACAGAAAAAATAGAGATTCAAATCAACGATAAAGGACCTGGAATTCCTGATATTAAATTGGCAATGCAAGAAGGATATTCAACTGCTTCTGAAAAAGTTCGAGAAATGGGTTTTGGAGCAGGAATGGGTTTAGCAAATATAAAAAACAATACCGACGAGTTTCATATTGATAGCGAAGTTGGTGTTGGTACAAGTTTAACAATTATAGCAAACTTGAAAACTGAATAAACGATGGAGCAAAAAGTATTTCATCATGCATTAAAAATTCAAAAAGAACAGTGTATTGGCTGTAGTCATTGCATGAATATTTGCCCTACCGAAGCAATACGAGTAAAGAATGGTAAGGCGGAGCTTTTTGATAATCGCTGTATTGATTGTGGCGAGTGTTTTCGTGTTTGTCCTGTTGGTGCCATAATAATTGAACAAGACGATTTTAACAAGATATTTCAATATAAACACAGAGTGGCATTATTGCCAGCTGTATTAATAGGACAATTTCCTGACGATGTAAAAACATCTCAAATATATAGTGCATTAAAAGATTTAGGTTTTACAGATGTGTACGAAGCAGAACATGGTGTTGATATTTTACAAGACACAATGAAAGATTATGCTGTTTCAAATGCTAATAATAAACCTTTGATATCTTCATTTTGCCCGGCTGTAATAAGACTAATTCAAGTTAAATTTCCTGCTTTAGTTGATAATATTATTCCTCTTCATCCTCCATTAGATATTGCAGCATTGTATTATAAGCAAAAACTTGTATCACAAGGAATCGACGAATCTGAGATTGGGATTTTTTATGTTACACCATGTGCATCTAAAATTGCAGCAATAAAAAGTCCAGTCGGAGAAGAGAAGTCACCTATTACAGGAGTAATTAATATGGATTTTATTTTCAATAAAGTCTATACAGGAATCAAAAGAGGTGATTATTCTGTGACCATTGATTCTAATAAAGAAAAATTAACACCAGAAGGAACAGTTTGGAGCCTTACAAACGGCGAAGCCGATAATATGGAAGGTAGATGTTTGGCAATTGATGGTGTGCACAATGTTATGGATTTTTTGGAGCGTGTAGAAAACGAAGAAATTAAGGATGTTGATTTTCTTGAACTTCGTGCATGTGACGAAAGCTGTGCTGGAGGTGTTTTAAATACTCAAAATAGATTTTTAACAGTAGAGCGGCTTAAAAAACGTGCAAAATATTTTAAGGAAACTGGCGCTAATGTTGTGCAAAAAGATATTATAAATTATAAAGATAATTTAACTGAAAACGTAGCAATTGGTAAAATTAAACCAAGATCTATGATGAAGTTAGATAAGAATATGGCCGAGGCCATGAAAAAAATGCGTCGGGTAAAAGAAATAATGAAATGCTTACCTGATGTTGATTGTGGTGCTTGTGGTGCTCCAAACTGTCAGGCATTAGCAGAAGATATTGTTCAGGAAAGAGCAGTAATCAATCATTGCATTTTTATTCAAAAAATATTCGAGAAAAAGGGAATAATAGATTGGGAGCAATCTCATGAGATTATGAAAAATATTTGGGGTGACGAAAAATTAAACCGTAAATGTTAATCTTTAAAAGTTATGAAAGTATTAGATATATTAGATAAATTAGGGTTAGAAGTAGTAAGTGGTAAATCTGGTTTAGACAGAGAAATCACTGGGGGTTATGTTTCAGATTTATTGAGTGATGTTATGGGTAATTCAAAAGAAGGACAGGTTTGGATTACATTACAAACGCATAAGAATGTAATGGCCATAGCATCTCTCAAAGATCTAGCTGCTGTTATTTTAGTTAAAGGATTTAAGCCTGACGAAGATATGGCAAAGCAAAGCGACGAAGAAGGTGTACCTGTTTTAAGAACTAAAGACAGTACATTCGAAATTGCAGGAAAACTATATGAACTAATTAAGTAATATGAATACTTACAAGGTCGATTTACATACACATACTGTGTTATCTCCTTGTGGCGATTTAGAAATGAGCCCTACAAGTATTATTAAAAGGGCGAAAGAGAAAAAGATTGATATTTTAGGGATTACAGATCATAACAGTACAAAAAACTGTAAAGCCTTAAACGATATAGCAAAAGACAATGATATCCTGATTTTAAAGGGAGCAGAAGTAACCACAAAAGAAGAGGTGCATTGTTTGGCGTTCTTTGAAAAAGATGATGAATTATTTGATTTTCAAAAATATTTAGATGAGCATCTTCCTAAAGTAAAGAATGATGTAAATAAATTTGGATATCAGGTGGTAGTAGATAAAGATGAAAATATTATTGAGCAAATCGACTGGCTATTGATCTCGGCTCTTGATGTTAACATTAATCAAATCGAAAAAAAAGTACATGAACTAAATGGCTTATTTATACCTGCACATATAGATAGAATGCGGTATTCTATTTTAAGTCAATTAGGCTTTGTTCCAAGCGATTTAAGAATTGATGCTCTTGAGATTTCAAAATTTGTGGAGAAAGATGAATTTGTAAAGCAAAATAATTATCTGGCAGATTATTGTTTTATACAAAGTTCTGATGCACATTTTCTTGAAAACATTGGAGATACTACAACCTATTTTCAAATGGAAAATAAATCATTTAGTGAAATAAGAAATGCCCTAAGGGGATTAAACGGAAGAAAGGTTATTGTAAATGAATAATATTTCGATGCATATATTAGATATTGTTCAGAATTCAATTCGTGGTAAAGCTACCCTTATTGAAATTATTATAAATGAAAATATTCTAAATAATATCTTGGAAATAAAAATTAAGGACAATGGAACTGGTATGGATCAAGAAATGTTAAATCAAGTTGAAGATCCATATACTACTAGCAGAACAACCCGAAAAGTAGGCATGGGATTACCTTTATTAAAGCATAGCGCAGAACAGGCAAATGGTTTTTTAAAAGTAAATTCTGAGTTGGGAATTGGTACCCAGGTTCAAGCTACTTTTAAACATGATCATTTTGATCGACCTCCATTAGGAGATATAGCAGGAACCGTGGTTTTATTAGTAGCAGCAAATCCTGAAATAGATTTCAAATATATTCATCATGTAAATGATAAAAACTATGAATTTAATACTCAGGAAGTAAAAGAAATTCTTGGAGATATTAAAATAAGTGACCCTAAAATCCGCGGTTTTCTAAAAGAGATGATCGTGGATAATCTAAATGAACTATATGTTGTATAATATATATGTTGTAAGAAACATTATTTAAGATGATTCTTAATATACGAAGCCGTAATTTTGTAATTATTATTATGTAAAATAACACTTTAAAAATTGATATTTAATCATGGCAAAAATCAAAACATTAGCAGATCTTAAAAAGATGAAAGAAGATTTGCAATCAAAAGTAGACATCAGGGAAAAAGCTGATAGCCCTGAAAGCTACGTTCAGATTAAAGTCGGGATGGCAACAAGCGGAATCGCTTCTGGTGCCAAAGAAGTAATGGACTTTTTGATTGAAGCTCTAGAGAAAAGAAACATAGAAGCTGTTGTTACTCAAACTGGTGATATGGGATATTGTTTTGCAGAACCTACTATCGAAGTAAAAAAGCCAGGTGAAGAGCCAATTGTTTTCGGATATGTTGATACCGAAAAAGCTGATGAGATTATTGAAAAATACATTAAGCTTGGAGAGTTAGTAGAAGGAATTATTCCTGTAAATTATCAAGTTATTGATGAAGACAAATAAAAGCTAAGGAGGATTATAAAGATGACAAAATATAAAATGCATTTGCTTGTTTGTGGTGGTACTGGATGTAGAGCTTCAGCAAGTGATTCAATAGTTGAGAATTTAAAACAGGAACTTGAAACTAAAGGTTTGCAAGACGAAGTACAAGTTGTTATGACAGGTTGTTTCGGTTTTTGTGAAAAAGGACCAATTGTTAAGGTTCAACCTGATAATACTTTTTATGTTAATGTAAAACCTGAAGATGTTTCTGAACTTATCGAAGAACACATAATAAAAGGTCGTCAGGTTGAAAGATTATTATATCAAGATCCTGAGAAAAAAGAAACTGTTGCAGATTCTAAACACATGGATTTCTATAAAAAGCAAATTCGTATCGCTTTACGTAACTGTGGATTTATAGATCCTGAAAACTTAGATGAGTATATTGCTCGCGATGGTTACGAAGCATTAGGAAAATGTTTAACTGAGTTAACTCCTAAAGATGTAGTTGACCAAATTAAAGAATCTGGATTACGCGGTCGTGGAGGCGGTGGTTTCCCAACAGGATTAAAATGGGAAATTGCAGCAAAAAACGATGCTGATCAAAAATATGTAGTATGTAATGCTGATGAGGGAGACCCGGGAGCATTTATGGATCGTTCAATTTTAGAAGGAGATCCTCACGCTGTATTAGAAGCAATGGCTATTTGTGGTTACTCAATGGGTGCTACAAAAGGTTTAATATATATCAGAGCTGAATATCCATTAGCAATTAAACGTCTTAAGATTGCAATTGATCAAGCTCGCGAATATGGTTTATTAGGAACAGATATTTTAGGTACAGGTTTCGAATTTGATATCGAAATGAGATATGGAGCTGGTGCTTTTGTTTGCGGTGAAGAAACTTCATTGATTCACTCAATGGAAGGTTTACGTGGTGAGCCAACAATTAAGCCTCCATATCCTGCAGAAAAAGGTTACCTAGGAAAACCAACAAACGTAAATAACGTTGAAACTTATGCTAATATTCCTGTTATCATTAATAAAGGTGCTAACTGGTTTAACAAAATTGGTACAGAGAAATCAAAAGGTACTAAAGTATTTGCATTAGCTGGTAAAATCAACAATGTTGGTTTAATCGAAGTTCCAATGGGAACAACTTTACGCGAAGTTATTTTCGAAATTGGTGGTGGAATTAAAGATGGAAAGAAATTTAAAGCCGTTCAAACTGGTGGTCCATCTGGAGGTTGTTTAACTGAAAAACACCTTGATACTCCAATCGATTTTGATAACTTGATTTCTGCCGGTTCGATGATGGGATCAGGTGGTATGATCGTAATGGACGAAGATGATTGTATGGTTTCAATGGCTAAATTCTATTTAGAATTTACAGTTGAAGAATCATGTGGTAAATGTTCTCCTTGCCGTATTGGTAACAAACGATTACATGAGTTATTAGATCGTATAACACAAGGTAAAGGTGAAATGGAAGATCTTCAGCGTTTACGTAACATGAGTTATGTAATTAAAGATACTTCACTTTGCGGATTAGGTCAAACTTCTCCAAACCCAGTACTTTCAACTTTAGATAATTTCTACGATGAGTATGTTGCTCACGTAACAGATCAAAAATGTCCTGCAGGTCAGTGTAAAGATCTTATGACATATTCTGTTGTTGAAGAGAATTGTGTAGGTTGTACTGCTTGTGCTAGAGTTTGTCCGGTAGGAGCGATTACTGGTGATAAAAAACAAACACATTATATTGATCCTGCAATTTGTATCAAATGTGGTGCTTGTGAAGAGAGATGTAAATTTGATGCAATCATTGTAAAATAAAAAAATATTTTAGGACGATGGAAAAAATAAAATTAACTATAGATGATAAGCTTGTTGAAGTAGAAAAAGGTACTACAATATACAAAGCTGCCAAAGAATTAGGAATTGATATACCTGTGCTTTGTTACATGAATCTTGAAGATTTAAACATTGAAAACAAGCCAGGTGGATGTCGTATTTGTGTTGTTGAAGTTGAAGGAAGAAACAATTTAGCACCTTCATGTTCAACAGAAGCTTGGGATGGAATGGTTGTTCATACACATACTATGAGAGTAATAAATGCTCGTAGAACAGTTATGGAATTCATTCTTTCAGATCACCCAAAAGACTGTTTAACTTGTGCAAAATCAGGAAACTGTGAGTTACAAGATATGGCTGTTAAATTAGGTGTTCGCGAAATTCCTGGACAAGAATATGCAGAAATGTCTGAATATAAAATTGATTTCTCTCCTTCTATTATTAGAGATCTTGATAAATGTATCATGTGTCGTCGTTGCGAAATGATGTGTAATGATTTCCAAACTGTTGGTGCACTTTCTGCATTCCACCGTGGATTTGAATCTGCTGTTGGACCAGCATTTGAAATGGAATTAGAAGATTCTCCTTGTACATATTGTGGTCAGTGTGTGGCTGTTTGTCCTACTGGAGCATTAACAGAAAAAGATCATACAAGAGACGTTATCAACGCTTTAGCTGATCCTACAAAAACAGTTGTTGTTCAAACTGCTCCTGCAGTAAGAGCTGCTTTAGGTGAAGAGTTTGGAATGGAGCCTGGAACATCAGTTACTGGCGAAATGGTTGCTGCATTGCGTCGTTTAGGTTTCGATCATGTTTTCGATACTGACTTTGCTGCCGACTTAACTATTATGGAAGAAGGAACTGAGTTATTAGGAAGATTAACTAAACACCTTAATGGTGATAAAGAAGTAAAATTACCAATCCTTACTTCTTGTTGTCCTGCTTGGGTTAGTTTCTTCGAGCATAACTTCCCAGAAATGAGCGATATTCCTTCTACTGCACGTTCTCCTCAACAAATGTTTGGAGCAATTGCTAAAACATATTTCGCTGAAAAAATCAACGTTAAACGTGAAGATTTAATCGTTGTTTCTATCATGCCTTGTTTAGCTAAGAAATATGAAGCACAACGTGATGAGTTTAAAGTTGATGGAAATCCTGATGTTGATTTCTCAATCTCAACTCGTGAGTTAGCTCATTTAATTAAAGAAGCAAACCTTGACTTAAATACTTTACCAAAAGAAGACTTTGATAAGCCACTAGGTGAATCTTCAGGTGCTGGTGTTATTTTTGGTGTTACTGGTGGTGTTATTGAAGCTGCTACTCGTACTGCATATGAATTACACACAGGTAAAAAACTTGAAAAAGTTGAATTTGAACAATTACGTGGTTTCGAAGCTGTAAGAAAAGCAACTGTCGATTTTAATGGTACTCCAATTAATATTGGTATAGCACACGGATTAGGTCATGCTCGTAAATTACTAGAAGATATAAAAGCAGGTAAATCAGAATTTCATGCAATTGAAATTATGTCTTGCCCTGGCGGTTGTATTGGTGGCGGTGGTCAACCATTGCACCATAGCGATTCTAGCATTTTAAAAGCACGTACAAAAGCAATTTATGCTGAAGATACAGGTAAACCAATCCGTAAATCTCATGAGAATCCTTACATCATTAAATTGTACGAAGAGTTCTTAGGAAAACCAATGAGCGAAAAAGCACATCATTTATTACATACTTGTTATTTCGATAAGAGTAGAAAAATTGAAATTAGCTAGTTGAAATTTAAAATTGGAGGATTATATCAATGTCAAATATAAAAGTTAAAGTAAAAGAAAAGGACTTAAATAAGATTAAAGAAATCTGTAAGTCTTTTAACAACGAGCAAGGCGAACTTATTAATGTTCTACATAAAACACAAGAGCATTTTGGATATTTGCCAGCTGAAATTCAGGAAGTTGTTGCGCAGGAATTAGATATGTCTGTTGCTAAGGTTTATGGTGTTGTTACGTTTTATTCGTTCTTCACAATGTTACCTAAAGGAAAATTTCCGATTTCAATTTGTACTGGTACAGCTTGTTATGTTCGTGGAGCAGATAATGTTTTGCAAGAATTTAAACGTCAGTTAGATATCGAAGTTGGTGAAACAACTGAAGACGGAAAATACTCTTTAAGTTGTTTACGTTGCGTAGGTGCTTGTGGGTTAGCTCCTGTTGTTTTAGTTGGTGATAAAACTTACGGTAGAGTTTCTCCTGAGGGAGTTAAAGAAATTCTTGCCGAATATCAAGATAAATAACAAATAGTATCTAGATTTGATATGAGAAATGTAATTCATTTCTCATATCACAAATCGTTGATTTAATTATAGTTTAGTGATTAGATAGTTTTGATTACTATCAAGTTTTGTCCAAATAGAAGCATCTCTCCCGAAACAATCGGGATGAGATGCTTTTTTTTGTAGAAAAAGTAACGTGTTTGCTTTCGTACAGTTTTGTCTCAAAAGTGAACATCTAAATATTCGTAATTACAATTGCTTTTGCGTTTAATGCACTGTTAATTAGCATTATAATGCCTGTGGCATTATACTTGTAAAATGATACTTCGGTTTAAGGGGGATCATACAAAGATTATTAAAAGCTAATTATAAATAAAAACATAAATTATGAAACTAAAATTTCAATTAAAATTAATTGCTATTTCTTGTGTTATGTTATTTACAGCATTTGGAATAAAAGCACAAACTGAGACTGAAATTAACATTGGTCGTGTTGCTCTTGGCGAAATAGATTATGCTGGATTTAAACTTAGTCAAGATGCTACTGTTAATATTAATGGTTATGGAGCTTCGATAGAACGATGGGGTAGTAATCTTGTGTTTTATGGATGGATTATTGAAAGTGAATCAAGAGAAGTTGTTTGGAGTCTTTTAGATGAATATGAAAATAAATATTTTCATGGTGAAGGTGAATTTGACTTTAATACAGAATTAAAACTTAAGAAGGGTTCATATGAGGTATATTATGCTGGAATGTATGGAGATTCATATAGATATTATTCTAATGATTTTTCGGGTGTGATAAAAGAGGTTGTTAGAGCAATTACCTATGATAACGATGATCGCACATATTATAATAAAGAAAAGAAGTATATTAAAGTAGATTCCAAGGATAAAGGTTTTAAAGTAAATAATGGAAGAGAATATATTAATAATATGCGAAATAAATCTATTGCTTCATTTGTAAGAACAGGTAATAATGAAGTTGAAAATAAGAATTTTGCATTAAAGAAAGAAACCAAAGTTTATGTTTACTGTCAAGGAGAAAGAGATGGACATGAGTTCTATGATTTTGCATGGATTTATGATTTAAAATCTCATGAAAAAGTTTGGCCTAATAATGAAACAGATTATGAAAGAGCCGGTGGCGGAAGAAAAAACTTTTCTGTTTATCAAGAAGTAACGCTTCCTGCAGGTGAATATCAGGTAAATTATACAACTGATGGCTCTCATTCATTCGATAAATGGAATGTTTTACCACCAAACGACCCACAATTCTGGGGTGTTTCAATTTGGTGTGATAATGTTGATATGAAAAATGTTTCAGAAACGGTTAGTGAATATCTTCCTGTAGTAGATTTGACTAAGATAAGAGATCATGAGTTTGAAACACAGGGTTTTGAGTTAAGTGAATCGGTGGATTTACGTGTTATCTGTATTGGTGAAATAGCAGATTATGAACCAAGTGATTATGGTTGGATTATTAATGCAGAAACTAGAGAAACTGTTTGGAAATTTACTAGATCAAAATCAGAATATGCAGGTGGTGGCGATAAAAACAGAATCGTTAACGAGGTAATATCTCTTAAAAAAGGTAAATATATTGCTTACTATACATCTGATGGTTCGCATTCCTATCATGATTGGAATGTAGCTCCTCCACATGATCAGAAATTATGGGGATTGAGTTTATGGACAGTTAAGGATAGTGATAAATCTACAATTAAGTTATTTAAAGAAGAAGAATATAAAAGTGAAAATGTAATTGTTGAAATTACTAAGGTTAGAGATAATCAAAGAGAGTATGAAAACTTTACCTTAAGTAAAGAGTCAAAAGTTAAAATATATGCAATTGGTGAAGGTAAAGATGGACGTATGTTTGATACAGGTTGGATAAAAAATATGGATTCCGGTAAGATTGTTTGGGAAATGTCGTATAGAACCTCAGAACATGCAGGCGGTGCTCATAAAAACAGAATGTTTAACGATTTTATTTTATTGAAAGCAGGAAATTACAGATTGTATTTTGAAAGTGATGGTTCGCATTCATTTATGGATTGGAATGATGATCCTCCTCATGATCCAATGAATTACGGAATTAAAATATTGAAAGAGTAACAAAGATTAGAAATGTTAATAAAGGGCTGTACTATTTTTAGACAGCCCTTTGCTTTTTTAATATTTTAAGAATATTTGAAAATGTATAAATAAACTTTTATGGTCATTTAACAAAAAAGCATTAATTTCAAACTTTTTAAAAATAAATGAATTAAAATAAGATTTTTTGAATGATATGAGTGTAGAAAAAGAATTACATGCTAGAAGTGGATCTAAATGTGAAATGTGCGGAGCAACAGATACTTTACATGTATATGAGGTGCCTCCTGTATCAAACGGGTCAATAGATAAAAGTGTTCTTATATGTGATAAATGTAAAGAACAAATAGAAGATCCTAAAAAAGTAGATGTAAATCATTGGAGATGCTTGAACGATAGTATGTGGAATGAAAATTCAGCAGTTCAAGTTTTAGCTTGGAGAATGTTGAATCGTTTACGTTCAGAAGGATGGCCACAAGATCTATTAGATATGCTATATTTGGATGAGGAAACTCTTTCTTGGGCACAAAGTACAGGAGAAGGAGTAGATCAAGATGATATTATTAAGCATCTTGATTGTAATGGGGCAGAACTTCAAGCAGGAGATACAGTGGTGCTTATAAAAGATCTAAATGTAAAAGGAGCAAATTTTGTTGCTAAACGAGGAACTGCAGTTCGTGGTATTTCATTAGTAAACGATAATGCAGAACAAATTGAAGGAAAAGTTAGTGGACAACATATAGTTATTTTAACCAAATTTGTAAAGAAATCAAGTTAAAAAAGAAAACTTTAGATAATTTTAAAAGATATAGATATGAAAAAGACAAGCTTATTAATTATTGCATTAATTGGAATATTTTTTATTGGTGAAGCAAATGCTCAACGTAAAAAAAAGGACGAACTTAAAACTGAAATAGATTCAGTAAGTTATGCTTTGGGTGTTAATATGGGTAGTTCAATTAAAAATTTAAATATTGATAATATAAATGTTGAACAGATAAATAAGGGTATTAAGGATATTATAACTACTGATGAAGTTAAAATAAGTGCTGATGATGCACATTTATTAATTCAAAACTTTTTAATTAACCTACAAGAAAAACAAAAGATGGAAAATATTGAAAAGGGCAATGCTTTTCTAGAAGAAAATAAAACAAAAGAAGGTGTTGTTACACTTCCAAGTGGATTGCAATATCTTGTAACTGAAGAAGGAGCAGGGCAAAGCCCATTAGCAACGGATAGAGTTAAAGTTCATTATGAAGGAAAATTAATTGATGGCACTATTTTCGATAGTTCAATTGAAAGAGGAGAACCAATTGTTTTTGGAGTTAATCAAGTAATTATGGGATGGCAAGAAGCATTGCAACTTATGAAACCAGGATCAAAATGGACATTATTTATTCCTGCAAATTTAGGTTATGGTGAAAGAGTTGCTGGTTCAATACCTGCAAATTCACTTTTAATTTTTGAAGTTGAGTTACTAGGAATAGAATAATCTCTATATAAAATATCTTTAGATGAAAGCATGAGCATTTTGTTCGTGCTTTTTTTATAATTCAGCTAAACGAATTGTTAAATAAGCTTAAATTGAATATTTATTTTTAAATGTAATTATTATGATTGAGGATTTTAATGTTCAAGATATTATTGATAGATATAATTTACAACCCCATCCAGAAGGAGGATATTATAAAGAAATATATCGATCAGAACAAGAAGTAGTTTCAAAACAGAACAGTGAAAAAAGAAATGCTGTTACTCATATCTATTTCCTGTTAAAAATTGGTCAGTTTAGTAGATTTCATAGAGTGCTACATGATGAGATTTGGAATTTTTATGAAGGATCTCCTTTGAAATTGATAGAATTTGATGGTGAAAAGATTGAAGAAGTTTTTATTGGTTCAGAAAATGGTTCTTACACTTATGTAGTAAAAGGGGGAATTTTTCAAGCAGCAGAATCAACTGGAGAATATAGTTTGGTTGGATGCTCTGTTGCGCCTGGATTTGATTTTAAAGATTTTTCATTCTTAAATGAAGAACCTAAAATGTTAGATTCATTAAAAACAGATTTCCCAGAATATCTAGGAATGGTTTAGTTACAAAATAAAAATGCTCGTAAGTTAGAGTCTTTTATTCATCTTAAATTAGTTAGATTATAAAGTATAAATTAGCTCATTTCACATTTTCTACTATTTTTGTTAATATAAATTGATCTTGCTATTTTATGATTTACATTGCTTATTCACCTTTTTATCATCATCCTTTACCCGAAGGGCATAGGTTTCCAATGGATAAGTATACAGGTATTCCAATTCAGCTTCTAAAAGAAAAATCTTTCACATCACATAATTTTTTTGAACCTAAACTTGAAGGTGATGTGTTAGCATTGTTAGTTCATAGTGTTGATTATGTGGAAAAATTGAAGAATAACAAACTTACAAAGATTGAAGAACGAAGATTAGGTTTTCCTTTAAATAATGGTTTATTAAAAAGGGAAGAATTGATTATTGCAGGTACAACACAAGCTGCTTTATTAGCATTAGAAAATGGTGTAAGTTTTAATGTTGCAGGCGGTACTCATCATGCTCATCGAGATTTTGGCGAAGGATATTGTGTTTATAACGACATTGCTGTTGCTGCTCAATATTTATTAAATTCAGGTGATGCAAAACAAATTTTAGTTGTCGATTTAGATGTTCATCAAGGAAATGGAACTGCGAGTATATTTGCTAACGATGATCGGGTGTATACTTTTAGTATGCATTGCGAAAACAATTTTCCATTACGAAAATCTAAATCTAATCTTGATATTCCTTTGGATCATCTTACCGGTGATTCTGATTACTTGAGTATTTTACAAGCTGAGCTCCCAAAATTAATTGATAGTGTTAAACCTGATTTTATTTTTTTTCAATCAGGGGTTGATATTCTCACAAACGACACATTAGGAATGTTAAATGTATCAAAAAATGGTTGTGCAGAACGTGACAGAATTGTGTTAGAAACTGCATATAAACATAATATTCCAATAACAGCATCAATGGGTGGGGGGTATGCCGCAAATCTCGATGATATTATTGATGCTCATTGTAATACTTACCGTATAGCAAAAGAAATTTATACTTAGAATATTTTCTGCATTTAGTAATTTAAGTAGGTGCAATAATCTTTTAATATTACAAAAAAAAAGAAATAATTTTAGATTTGTCATTCTTGTGAATGATCAATAGAATGATGTATTGACGAATTTCGGTGTACTTAGAATTAATAAATTTCTTATAAATTAAAAGGGTGGTATATGGTATACAGATCCCGTGCTAGGTTTCTTATATACTGCAATAGTTGCTATATTACTTGTGCTATTTCCACATAGACTTGTAATTACACAAGTATAATCTCCTGAATCTGTATCTACAAGATTAGTTATTGATAAATTCGCAGTATCTGCACCTGAGATTCTACCTCCATTTGATAGTGGTACACCATCTTTTTCCCAAGAATAAGAATCCGGTACTGGCCCAGCAGTAGTAACCGATAAATTTAAAGTTTCATCTTCGCATAAAGTTTGTGTTAATGGATGAGTTACAAAACTAGGTACTGAATTAACTGTAATTGCTACTGTATCTATGTCAATACATCCATTTCCTGATGTTACTTTTACCCAATAGTTTCCGCTTGTTACAACATTAATAGTTTGACTTGTTGCTCCCGTAGACCACAAGTAACTAGAACCTGGATTTTGAGCATCTAAAGTTTCTGAGCCACAAACTGTTCTATCTACACCTAAATCTACTAAAGGTGCACTATTAACGGTTATTGATAATGGATTAGAAACAGGTCCAAAACCACATGGGTTATGACCTTGAACTGTTATAGTTGCCACTCCTGTAAAACTAATATCCCAATCAACCGTTGCCGATATGGTATTTCCGGTAATTGTACCGGCGGCAATAGGAGATAAGGTCCAAACATATTCAGTAGCAACAGCATCAGCGGCTCCCGGTGTAGTATAGATTTCTGAACCACTGTATTGACATACACTATTATCTCCAGAGGGTTGTCCCGCTTTTCCCGGTAATGGATTTACAACAACTTCTGTAGTATCTGACCATTCGCTTAAACATGAATTAGCATCACGTGTTTGAACATTAAATTTACCTGATTCGGTTATAATAATATCTTGCGTTGTTTCTCCATTCGACCAAAAATAAAATGTTGGACTTGCAGATGAAGTTAATGTTACACTATTTCCTTCACAAAATGTAGTTGCCCCGGAAGGAGTAATTGTTGGTTTTGCTTGAGCAGTATATTCTTCTACCGTAGCAGATGAGCCAAAATCATTTGCAATACAACCATTGGCATCTTGTAATGCAGTTACAGAGTATGTTCCCGAATTTGATGTTAAAAACTCATATGGATTACTCGAAGTTGATCCTGCGAAGAAATTAGTACCATCAGTATATGTGTAATCATAAGGAGCTGTTCCTGTAAATAAGATAGATAATAATGCATTTCCACCAGAACATATCGAATCAGATCCAAACATATTTGCAGTTGGTCTTGCAAGTACAATAACAGATTGAACTGATGAATTTGAACATCCCGATACTGAATTTAAATATGTATACGTAATATCATGTGTTCCTGATCCAGCACTTAGAGGTGAGAAAGTTGCCGTTCCATCACCATTATCAGTAATTCCCGGTCCCGAAAATGTTTGTATATCATCATTTGGTGTTCCTGATAATACTATATCAGCATCATTTTCGCAATATTGAGCAGCTAATCCGGAAAATGAAACTGTCGGTAATGAATTTGCAAAAGTAAGGGCAGTATTATTATTGGTAATATTAGAAGATGTAATTATACTTCCAGCAGCAGTTGTACCTGTTGTTCCTCCATTTCCATTATCATCCCATTGACTACCATCCCATACGGCAACTTTTAAGTTTGTTAGATTTGATATACAACAACTGTTTACATCCCAATATAGTGTTGCATTAATATTTGAGCTTCCATTCGTTCGATCAAGTGTCCAATACTCACATGTATTTATATATTCAATACTTGCATCATGAAGAGTAGTATCATATGTCGGATGAGGATTGTTATTAAAATATTCAGCAACAAATTCGTCAGTTATAACACTAGGAGCTGAAATAGTTAAAGGCTTATAAAAATTATTATCACCAATATCAAAAGTAAATGCTTCATTCCCAATTTTTCTTAATTGGCCATTTATATAACTATCCGATGAAGCGCTCGTAATTGTTGCATTATCTTCAATTGTTAATAAATTAGTTGATGTTGATTGCACAACTCCGTCGGTTAATGTTAAAGTTCCATAGATACTTACATCTCCATCAAGAATAATTTGAGGACTTGTTACTTTTGTATTATTTATTGTGATATTTTGATATGAAAAACTATCGCTTCCTCCGCCCGTATTTTTAGGTAGGGTTTGAATAAATGATTGACCGTCAAGAAAAAGAGTAGAATTGTCGTTGCAATCTAGAATTCCATAATAAGATGCTCCTCGGTCAAAATTTCCTGCAATATATAAGCTCGCATCTGTATTTAATTCAATTTCTATTTCATCTGAACTTGTGCAATTAAATTCAATGTGTCTTTCTATATCAATAACTGAACTGTTATTGCCAGATAAATAAACTTTTGGACCACCTGTATTATCAATCACAAGGTCGTTGGATACATTAAACTTAGAAGTGTTATTTAAAACTATTTCAATATTATTAGTACTTCCAGCCGCTGATAAAATGTTAACATCATTATTGATTATAAGTTCCGAATTGTCGAATAATTCAATTTTAAATTCGTTTATACCTCCCGACCTATCAAGGTTTAAATTATTGTTAATAGTAATTAATCCTGAATTTAATGTGTTAATATTTCCGTTGAGATTATTACCAGAATTTAAAAATTCCATATCTCCATTAATGTTGAGATTTCCAGCATTTACACTAAGAATAGTATTGCTGTTAGCAATGTCTATATATAAGTTTGCACAGGATTGATTGTCGGTAATAGTAATATCATATCCTTTTATATGAACATTGTTAGAAATGCTTGGAGATGAAGTTGTAGGTGGTCCTCCTTCAGATAATGCCCAATTTGTAGCAATATTCCAATTCCCATCGGCGATAGCCCAATATTCAATATTACTTACATTATCGATACATAATGAAAAACTTCCTGCAGTTCGTCTTTCGTCAACACAAATCCAATATGTATTTCCAGGTGTTAAAGTATCAATTTGAAGATTTAATGTTCCGGCAAACCAGTCAGCTGCATTTGCACAACCAACTTGGATATTATTCTCGTTCCATACAGAAATTTGTTGACCTCTCATTGTTCCATATGCTCCTCCTGTGATAACATCAACATCAAGAGTGTCAAAAATTGCCTCGAAGGTAAACCATACATTTCTGGTACTTGAACCAGACCAACAGGTTCCTGAAGTATCTCCGTAGGTAGCATATCTATTTGAATAAATTGCATTTGCTGAACACCAGTTGTCTAAATCTGTTAATTCAATTGCACCGGTTTTAAAATCAAAACCTGCTTTATTATTTACAAAAAGTGTAAATGTTCCATGAGTTCTTCTATCGTCAACAGATATATAATATGTGTTACCGGCAGTTAAAGTATCTATAGTTGTTGAAAGAGTTCCTGAAAACCAATCTGCTGCATTAGCACATTGTAATTGTGTTCCAGACTCATTCCAAATGGCAATTTGTTGCCCTCGCATTGATCCATTTGCACCTCCTGTAATTGCTCGTATTTCTATTTCACCTGAAATGGCAACAAATTTGAACCATACATTATTACCTGAACCACCACTCCAACAACTTCCTGCACTTTCATCGGGAGTTGCATAAGTATTAGAGTATTCGGCTAGATTAGAAGTCCAATTATCAAGGTCTGTAAGCAAAATTGCTCCTTGTTTGAAATCATAACTTGGAGTATCATCAATGCCTAAAGTAAATGTTCCATGAGTTCGTCTATCATCAACAGATATATAATAAGTATCTCCGATTGTTAATGTATCGGTACTTAAAGATAAAACTCCGGAATACCAATCTGCAGCATTAGCACATTTTACTTCTGTTCCATTATCTCTCCATAAAGCTATTTGCTGACCCCGCATAGAACCATATACTCCACCTGTAGTTATATCCACATTGATAGAGTTTGTTGTTGCGATAAATTTGAACCAAACATTATTTCCAACTCCACCGCTCCAGCAGCTTCCTGCATTTTGGTCAGGCGTTGCATATCTATTAATGTATTCACCGTTTGCCGATGACCAATTGCTTAAATCGGTTAATTCAATTGCTCCGGCTTTATAATCATAATCAACCTCATTGCTGATACAAATAGAAAACGTTCCATGTGTTCTTCTATCATCAATAGAAACAAAATATTTATCACCAATTGAAAGAGTATCTATACTTAATGATAATTTCCCGGAATACCAGTCGGCACTATTTGCACATTTAACCAATGTACCTGCTTCGTTCCAAACTGCTATTTGTTGTCCACGCATACTTCCATTAGCACCTCCTGTTATAGCATCAAATGTAAGATTTGTTGTTGTAGCAGTAAATTCGAACCATACATTGTTTCCAACTCCTCCGCTCCAGCATCCAGGATCATTTCCATCTGCTGTTGCATATCTGTTTGTATAATTTGCTTGTGCCGAACACCAAGAATTAATATGTGGTATAGTTTTAGCTCCACCAGGATAATCGTATCCAGCTTTATTATTAACACATAAAGTAAAAGTTCCGTGAGTTCTTCTGTCATCTACTGAGATATAATATGTGCTACTAGGATTTAAGGTATCTGAAGTAAGTGTTAAAGTGCCGGAAAACCAATCGGCAGAATTAATACAATTAACTTGCACTCCTGCTTCATTCCATAGTGCTATTTGTTGACCTCGCATTGAACCAAACGCTCCACCGGTTTTAACATCAACTTGAATTTCTCCTGATATTGCAACAAATTTAAACCATACATTATTACCTGTGCCTCCAGACCAACAACTACCCGCACTTTCATCTGCAGTGGCATATCTATTGCTATATGCTGCATCTGATGAACACCAATAATCAAGATCTAATAATAATTCGGCACCACTTTTTAAATCGAAAGGAACTTTATTATCCATTTCAAGAGTAAATGTTCCATGCGTTCTTCTATCGTCGATAGAAATCCAATAGTATTTGCCAACAGTTAATGTATCCGCACTTAATGTAAGAGTTCCAGAATACCAGTCAGCAGCATTAATACATCCAACCTGAGTATTGTTTTCATTCCATAGCGCTATCTGCTGTCCTCTCATCGAACCTTTCGTTCCACCTGTAAGAACACTTATTGCTATTGAAGGAGTTTCAGCTTCGAATTTAAACCATACATTATTTCCAACACCACCGCTCCAACAACTACCTGCTGTTTCGTCTGCTGTTGCGTAAACATTATCGTAAACTGCATCAGCCGATGACCAATCCTCAACATCAATTAAATATTCAGCACCAATTTTATAATCATATCCAACTTGATTGTCAACTGCAAGTGTGAATGTTCCATGTGTTCTTCTATCATCAACACTAATCCAATAAGTATTACCAGTTGTTATAGTATCTATTTGTAATGATAAGGTACCAGAAAACCAATCTGCAGCATTGGCACATTTTACTAAATCTCCTGCCTGATTCCACAATGCAATTTGCTGTCCTCGCATTGTACCATAAGTTCCTCCCGTTAAAACATCAACTTTAACAACGTCACTTTCAGCTACAAACTCAAACCATACATTATGTCCTACACCTCCACTCCAACACGATGGTGTATTCCCATCGGATGTCATATATAAATTTGAAAACTCTGCATCAGTAGATTGATAATCATCAATATCATCTAATACAACAGCACCAGATTGATAATCATAACTAATAGAATCATTTACGCATAATTTAAATGTTCCATGAGTTCTTCTGTCATCTACAGATATATAATAAGTATTTCCTGCAGTTAATGTATCAGTGCTTAAAGAAAGAATTCCAGCATACCAATCAGCTGCATTAACACATTTAACCTGAACTCCAGCTTCATTCCATAACGCTATTTGTTGACCGCGCATGCTACCTGCAGTTCCGCCTGTTTCTACATCTATAAAAATGCCATTTGAGAGTGCATCAAATTTAAACCAAACATTATTTCCGGAACCACCACTCCAGCAACTACCTGCACTTTCATCTGCAGTCATAAATCTATTTGTAAATGCCGCATCAGAAGAGCAATAGTTGTTAATGTCAATTATTTCGATTGCTCCTGATTTATAATCAAAACTAGGTGAATCATCAATGCATAATGTAAATGTTCCATGTGTTCTTCTATCGTCAACAGAAACCCAATAAGTATTACCAATTGTTAAAGTGTCAATACTTAGAGGAAGACTTCCAGAATACCAATCTGAAGAATTTATACATTTTACAAGAACATTATTAGAATTCCAAATAGCAATTTGTTGTCCACGCATTGTTCCATATGTACCACCTGTTTTTACATCAACATTTATAGCATTTGTAGTAGCATTAAATTTAAACCATATGTTATTACCTGTTCCGCCACTCCAACATCCAGGCGATGGTCCATCGGCAGTTGCACCTACATTAGTAAATTGAGCATCAATTGAACACCAGAAATTAAGATCTGTTAACCATTTAGCTCCAATTTGCTGATTAAAATCTCTAACATCTACATATTGTGTGTCGGAGTTTTCACATGAATTAATATCTGTATAGGTATATATAATCTCGTGATTTCCCAGACCTGCTACATTTGGATCAAATTGATTGCCTGAGATTCCCGGTCCTGAAAATGTTCCTCCTAAAGGATTACCAGTTAATGTAACTGGAGAGTCAGAAATCTGTAGGACAGAATCAAGTCCTGTATAACTTACAATAGGTAGTGCATTTAAAGTAATATTTAAAGAAATAGTATCTCCTTTTGTGCATCCATTATTTTCAACAACCTTAACACTAGCTAGTCCTGATATGCTTCCCCAATCAACTGTAATACTATTTGTATTAGTTCCGCTAGCTTGAGTCCCTCCATTAATAAACCATTCATATGTTGATGCAGGAGTGTTAGTAACAGAATAGTTTATTCCGAGTGAATTTACACATTCTATGTTTGAGCCAGTAATTGCTGAAGTTGTAGGTATTTGACAACAACTAATAGCCGCTTCCCAACCCGTATTCTCAAGAGAGCCGTCAGATGTAAACAGAAATGTTAATACTGAATCAGTAGATTCAACAGGAAAACTTAATCCTTCACCTGAATATGATCCTAATAAAGTTGATAAAGTATCTATTCCATCAAATATTTTTAATGTATCTCCACCTTCATTTCTTAAATTAAGATTTGAGAAATTAAACTGAATTCTTTCACCGGAAGGTGCATGAAAAGTAGTAATGTATTTTTCATTTGATGAATAATTTCCAGCAATGTTTCCACTGTCATAAAAATTTCCAGTGCATGTAGCAATCGTATCTGTATTACTTGTGCTAATTAAATAATCTTGTGAAAACGATTTATTAATACTTGCAGCTTGAAGTAAAAAAACAAGTAAAATAATACTAATTGGTATTTTACAGATTGATTTCATGACAATAAATTATTGCTATAATAAAGGATACGTCTTTTTATAATCATATGATTCATAATTACTTGACAAAATGATCTGGTTTTGATAAACGTAAATTATTTTGTGGTAATAGCCTGATATCCTATGATTAAAGTACTAAGTTACACAAAGTAAGTGAAAAATTAGATAAATCTCATACTTACTTCCTTAAGAAAATTCTTTTCTAGTTTTTCAGCAATTCTACGTACAACTGTTCTTCTTATTTCAAGTTCTACTGGAAGGTTAGGATCTTGGTGGGCAATATTTACTCTTGTACCTATAATAAACTGAATTTCGTCACTTTCTTTTAGAAGTTTTACAATCTGATCTGCTGGACCTTTTGTTAAAATGTAATTATTATTATAAACCTTAAGTATTTCGTTTACTTTACTTAAAGTTAAGATTCCTTCAGTTACTAAATCAATGCCTTTCATGTAAGAAACAGGTGGAAGATCCGGGTCATGAAATTCAAAACTATCTTCAATTTCTACATCTAATTCACGTGATATAATATCACCGGTTGTAGCTCCGCAAAGTATTTTTTTACCTTCGAAGTTTCGAACAGCGTCTGCAAGTTCTTTGTCATTTTCTTCTTCATAAGGAGGGCCTGTGCAAACTAATAATTTACGAGGATCTCTGAAATATACTGATGCACAACTTATATCATCTTTGGCTTTATAACCGTCATTTTGGAATGCTACATTTACAATTTTCCCAGCTAATTTATAAGCAGATATTTGATTATTATTAGTTACCAATCTGTCTATAAAATCTTCAAGGTTATTATGTCCCCAACCAAATGGGTATTTTTCACTTCCCAAGCCAGATTGTGTTATTCCATCGGAGAACGAAAGAATTCTATCTTCTTTTTGAGCGTAAAAAGTACAACTCTTTAATGTTTTACCTGCATTTTTTTCACTTTCAAGCATGATACATTGCCATGCAGGATTGAAGATTTTATTTTCTCTTATAATAATAGTTTCAGGATTATCATATTCAAGAATGGTTGTTTTGCCGTCTGGTTCTATATCGATAATCGTAAATGTAGAATAGCTTATTTGACGTTTACTACAAACCGGTAAAGTGTTCATTATAATATCAGCTATTCGATTTACATCTTTATGTTCTTTAGTAAAATTTAGAGCCATGGTAGATGTAAGTGTTGCAAGCATATTTGCTTTTACTCCATGTCCCATTCCATCTGAAAGTACTATTACGGTGCGTTCTTCCGATTTTATTCTTTCTGAAAGAAAAACATCTCCACAAATTCTCTCACCATCATGATTTTTTTGCTGGCAATCAACTTCTATGTAAAATTTGTGGCCCATTATTAATCTTTCTTATGCAGTTTGTAAAGTTCAATAATTGAATTAAGCATTTGTTCAGTTTCTGATGCGCCTTCACCTAAAAGAAATCCAATATTTTGAACCATAGTTAGATTTTTGTCGATAACATCGGTAACTCTTTTCATTACTTCTTCTCTGCGAACTTCTGGTGAGTACATGTCACGGAATACAGCACCTACTATTTTGTTTTTACGAATTGTAAATATTGATAAGTTTAGAAGTTTTTCCTCAATATGAATATCACGATTTAAAATATTGTTATTCGTCGAGAATACATTGCTAAATAAATTGTAGATATTAAATGGGAGTAAGGTTTTTAAATCGGCACCAACCAAACCGGGTATAATCTCATCAATAGCGTGAGCTTCTTCACCAAGCATATCAATAAAACTATTGTTTGATTGTACAATTTTTAAATCTTTATCGATTATTACAAGGCCTGAAGGAAGCTTTTGTAGCATACTGCTTACAGTATCAGAGGCTTCTTGTGCAGCTTCTTTTTCTTTTTGAGCTAAATTTTCGGAATCTTTTAATGCTTTTTGTGTTTGAGCTAATTTTTCGTTTGTATTCTTTAAAGCCTTGATATAATCATGCCTGTTTCTTAAAGAAAAGGTTAAGCACATGTCTATTTTTGCTAACCCTTTGGCTACTGCAATAGCAAATTCACGACACGTGTTGTATCCGCATGCGTTACATCCCAGATCAGTATCTTTATCTTCTTTTCCAATTGCTTTTAAAATTTCTTGAATTTTTTCCTCAGTTGGAGCTTTAATTCTTTGATCGTTAGCTTCAAAAGTTCTAGTATAATCTAAATCCCAGAACTTAGCTATTTCTTTTTCCCATTTATCTAAGTCAAAATTCTCTAATCTTTTATTGGCATAGTCGGTAACACGTGTATGTCTTATATACTTTTCTCCTCCTTTTGTTGTTCCAGGACCCATCAAACAACCTTCGCAAAAGTATAAGTTGAAATGTTTTTTGATGGTTTCAATATCAGTATGAAATTGCTTAGTAGCATTTAGAATATTAGATTTTCCTTCAGCAGTTATAACATTTCCATCAAGTAAATTTTCACTTATATCAGCTGCTTGAAGCAGTCCGTTAGAAATAGGGAATAACGAACCTTTATATCCAATTGGAGCATCAAATTCAGAAAATTCTAAAGTTGTTTCATGTATATCAAATTCAATAAAAAGTTCTCGTAGCTCCTGAAAGGTTAAAACGGAGTCTATTTTACTATCTTCATCAAATAATAAAGCTTCATTTTTACTCTCAATACAAGGACCTATATATATAATCTTAGAATCATTTCCGTGTAAGCTTTTTGCAATTTTTGCCGTTGCAATCATTGGAGAGACTAAAGGAGCTAAATTGCCTAAGAGTTCAGGTTGGAATTTTTGAATATTCTGAACTACAACAGGGCAAGTAGTTGATATGTAGTACTTTCCCTTGAAATTATTAAAGAGTTCAGCATACTTTAATGATATGATATCAGCACCAAATGTTACTTCATTTACATAATCAAATCCCAGATGTTTAATCATCTGTACAAATTTTCTGTAATCAGTAATATCATGAAATTCACCAGAAATACTTGGCGCTACAATTGCAATTTTCTTTGATTTGGTTTTAAGAATTTTTTTTGCTTCTTGCTTTGAATCTCTATAAACAATAGCATCCTCAGGACAAACCGAAGTGCATGCTCCGCAGCCAATGCATCTCTCAGGTATAACATGAGCATAATCCACATTAACCTTTACCTCGATAGCATTAACCGGACATACTCTTACGCAAGAATAGCTCAGATTACATTTATCTTCTATTATTTGTACAATTGGATTCATGATTTTTTTAATTCTAGTCTTTTTTAAATATACTATCAAGTAAGAATTCTATATTGTCTGGTGAAACATTCTCATATTCTTTATCACCAATCTTTACTATCGGACCATTTGCGCAATTTCCAGAACAATGGTTTCCATGGAAATATATTTTATCCTCAAGTTGATTTTCTTTAATATAATCTTTAATAAACTGGACAGTCTTCTTACTTCCTCTTGAAAAACAAGAACTTCCTAAACAAATTACAATTTCTGTCTTCATTCAATTATAAAAGTAATATGTTAATATTGCAAGATAGCTAATTTATTGGGCTATTCGAAATGCTTTCTCTTTATTTCTACAAAAATAAATAAAATTATCATCTATTTTACTGTTAATTAAATAACAATGTTTATATTGTAACGATTTTAATTTGTATATTTGTAAGAATACTTGCATTAATATAATAATATTTTGCATTATGATTGAGATTGAATCTATACTCGAAAAATATCCTTTTGTTCAACGGGATAATATAATTCCGATACTTCAAGATATACAAAAAAACTACGGATTCTTATCTGAAGAATCTATTATTAAGGTTGGAAAGTATTTAAATATGCCAACTAGTAAGATTTATGGATTAGCAACTTTTTATAATCAGTTTAGATTCGAAGCAAAAGCCAAATATCATATTCGAATATGTAATGGAACGTCATGTCATATAAACTCAAACCAATTAATTATTAACGAGATAGAGAAAAGACTCGGAATAGAAAATGGTGGGATAACCAAAGATGGTTTGTTTAGTCTTGAAGAAACTAAATGTATGGGTGCATGTGGATTAGGTCCTGTAATGGCAATTAATGAAAAATATTATACAGAAGTATCTGTTCATGAGGTTCCTGATATTATTGAATATTATTTGAATAATGAAAAGTAAAATGGATAAAATTAATGAACATAATAAAGATTTTCTGATTTCAAAAGTTTTACACAATGCACATGGAACTTTAGATAAAGATGTTATTGCTGAATTAGCAAAAATTAGAAGAGATAAAATTGATAAACCAGTAATAACAATTGGTGTAAATACCCCATCAAGTATTTTGGGTGTTGAAGATATTAAATCAGGTATATTAGAATATATTCGTGAACGCAATTTTGATGCTAAAATATTAGAGGTTGGCAGCCTTGGGTTGACAACCTACGAGCCAATACTTTCTGTTCAATTGCCAGGAAAAACAAAATTATACTTTAAAAATGTTTCACTAGAAAATTATATTTCAATTTTAGATGGAACGTTCAATAATTACATTCATGAAGAAGCTGTCTTATGTCAAGTAAGGGAAGATATTTTTGAGCAGTGGGAGCAAGTTCCTTTTATGGATGAATTAGCATATTTTAAAAATCAACAGCGACTGGTTTTAAAGAATTGTGGATTTATTGATCCAAATTCTATTGATGAATATATTGCAACAGGAGGATATAAGTCATTTTTAAAAACTATACGAAATAATATCCCAGATGAGGTTTGTGAGAAAATAGAAAAAAGTAATTTAAGAGGTCGTGGTGGTGAAGGATATCCTACAGGAAAGAAATGGAGAGTCGCATTAGAAACTGCAAGCGAGCAAAGATATTTAATCTGTAATGCAGGGGAGAGTGATCCTGGTGCTTTTATGGAGCGTTTATTAATTGAGAGCGATCCGCATAAAATAATTGAAGGTATTTCAATATCTGCATATGCTATTGGTGCTCAAAAAGCGTACATATATATTGAATCTGAATATGAGATTGCTGTAAGAAGGTTAAAAAATGCTATTAAACAAGCTAAGGAATACGGTATAATCGGACATGATATACTAAACAGTGGTTATAACTTAGATATAATTATTAAGGAAGGAGCAGGTGCTTATGTTTGTGGCGAAGAAACAGCATTAATAAGCAGTATTGAAGGTAAACGGGGAAAACCACATTCAAAACCACCTTATCCTGCAACGAAGGGTTTGTTTGGAAGGCCAACAGTGGTTAATAATGTTGAAACATTGGTTAATATTCCAATAATTATTGAAAAAGGAGCAGATTGGTTTAAATCGCTAGGTACAGAAGGAAGCTCAGGAACAAAAGTCTTTTCAATTTCAGGAAAGGTTGATTATAAAGGTTTGGTCGAGATTGAAATGGGAACCAAATTAAGAGATATCATATTTAGAATATCAGGAGGTATTGCTCAAGGTAAGAAGTTTAAAGCTGTTCATATTGGAGGTCCATCTGGAGGTTGTTTAACCGAAGACCATTTAGATACTGAAGTAGATTATGAATCAATAAGTCAAGCAGGGGCATCTTTAGGTTCGGCGGGTATGGTAGTTCTGGATGAAGATAATTGTATTATCGATATAGTGAAATACTTCATGAATTTCTTACAAGAAGAAAGTTGTGGAATATGTATTCCTTGCAGGGAAGGAACAAGAAGAATGCATGAAATACTTGAAAATATAAGTAAAAGACCGAAAGATGATAATGGGAATACTACTTTACAACGTTTTAAAGGAGTAATGCAACTTGAAAATTTGGCCGAAGTTATTAAAGACACTTCAATGTGTGGACTTGGGCGCAAAGCTGCTAATCCTGTTTTAAGTTCATTAAAATGGTTTAGAGATGAGTATGAAGAACATATTTTTGAGCGAAATTGTGAGGCCGGTGTTTGTCAGGAGTTAAGAACTTTTGAGATCGACATAGATGAATGTACAGGTTGTACATTATGCGCAAAGAAATGTCCAACTGGAGCTATTATTGGATCACCTCAGAATGCTCATTTTATAGTACAAGATAAATGTATTGGTTGTGGAATTTGTTATGATACATGCAAGTTCTCAGCTATTCTTAGTAAATAACCACTTATAGGTAAAAGCATGGTTATAGAAATTGAAGTAAACGGTAAAAATATAAAGGCAAATAAAGGAGATACAATTCTTGAAACCCTTTATAATAATGGGATAAAAGTTCCTACTTTATGTCGAATGGATGGTTTTACACCAACGGGAGCATGCAGAATGTGTGTTGTTGAAGTGGAAGGTAAAACTGATTTAATTCCATCTTGTTCGTTTCCTGTTGATGAATCATTAAAGATAAAAACACATTCAACAAGAGTTATACGTGCCAGAAAAATGTTGGTAGAGTTGCTTTTGTCAAATCATCCGGATGATTGTTTGTATTGTATTCGTAATGGGAACTGTGAGTTGCAAGATTTAGCAGTTGAACTGAATGTAAGAGAAAGAAGAATCTCAGGTGATAAATCAAAATTAAACTCGGATCATTCGAGTCCTGGTATAATTAGAGATCCTGCAAAATGTATATTGTGTGGTCGTTGTGTTAGAGTTTGTGAAGAAGTTTTAGATGTTTCTACATTTGATTTTATGAAGCGTGGAAATAAGACTGCGATTTCTACATCAATGAACAAAGATTTAAACTTCTCAAATTGTATTAATTGTGGACAATGTATAATGACATGTCCTACGGGAGCTTTACACGAAAAAACTAACTTTGACATTGTTCAGGATATGATAAATAATCCTGAAATGAATGTTATAGCTCAGTTTTCAACTAGTATTGCAGTTTCTTTAGCTGATGAGCTTGGTTTACGTTCAGGAAAAGATATAAGTGGAATTCTTGTTGCAGCTTTAAAGAGAATTGGTTTTAATAAAGTGTTTGATACTTCGTTTGGTTCCGATTTAGCAATTTATGAGCAGTCTGCAGAACTTGCAGATCGAATTAAGAATGAAGAAAACCTACCGATGTTAAGTAGTTGTTGTTCCGGATGGATAAAATATATGGAACAATCTCATCCGGATATGATCGACAATGTTTCTACCAGTAAGTCTCCGCAGCAAATGATGGGAGCAATGATAAAAAGTTATTTTGCCGAAAAAGAAAATATATCTCCAAATAAAATATTTTCAGTTTCTATTATGCCCTGTACGGCCAAGAAATTCGAAGCGCAACGCGAAGAAATGACACATAAAGGTGTTTCAGATATTGATGTTGTTCTAACAACTCGCGAATTAGTAAAATTAATTCATCTATATGGGATTGATGTTCATTCATTGGATGAAGAAATATCCGATGCTCCTTTTAATAATAGAAGTTCAGCAGGAAAATTGCCTTCTGTTTCTGGAGGTTTAGCTGAAAGTATAGCAAGAACAATGGCTTTTCATTTAACAGGAAAAGAATTAACTAATCTTAAAATTGCAAAATTAAGAGGAACAAAAGATAGACGAGAGGCATATGTTAAAATTGGGAGACAACAAATTGGTTTTGCAGTTGTTAGTGGATTAAAAAACGCAAATAATTTGATCAAAGAGATTCGTGATGGGAAAAGTGATATTAAATTTGTAGAAATAATGGCTTGCCCCGGTGGTTGTATAAATGGAGGAGGACAGGTATTTACAAACGACGAAAAAGCTATAAAGAATCGAGCAAAGATCATTTATGATATTGATGACAAAGAAGCAATAAATGTTGCACATAAAAATTCAGGTGTTTTAGAATTGTATAAAGAATTTTTAAATGAACCTTTAAGTGAGAAGTGTATTAAATTCTTACATACCAAATATAATCAGAGGGATGTTTTATTGTAATTAAATAATTATGAATAAAAAAAGAAATTCAGAGCGTGATTTGGTATATACTGTTAAAAACAGATGTAGGGTATGTTATACTTGTGTGAGGGAGTGTCCGGCAAAAGCTATTAAAATAATAAATGGACAGGCAGAAGTTTTAAATGAACGATGTATAGTTTGTGGAAATTGTACAAAAGTTTGTAGTCAGGGAGCAAAAGTATTTTTGAATACAACAGATGGAGTTTTTGATTTACTCAAGAATGGGAAAAAGAATATAGCAATTGTCGCACCTAGTTTTCCTGCTGAATTTAAGGAAGTTGCTAATTATAAGATCTTCGTATCTATGATTCGGGCAATTGGTTTTGATGTTGTTTCTGAAGTAGCTTTTGGTGCTGATTTGGTTGCAAAGAAGTACAGAGAAATTATTGATCAGGGAACTGAAAAATGCTACATTTCATCGGATTGTCCTGCCGTAGTTGCATATATAGAACAATATCACCCGGCTTTAGTGAAAGATCTAGCTCCTATTGCATCGCCAATGGTGGCAATGTCGCGGGTTATGCGTAAGAAATATGGTAAAGATATTAATATAACTTTTATAGGACCCTGTGTGGCAAAAAAATCTGAATCAGACGAAGTGGATGAAATGATAACCTTTTCTGAGCTGCGTGACATTTTCGAAGAAAAAGGAATTACTCAAAAAACTGTTAGTGCTTCAGATTTTGATCCACCGCTTGGTGGTAAAGGTGCTATTTTTCCAATTAGTCGTGGATTATTGCAAACAGCAGGAATAACTGATGATGTATTGGAAGGAAATATAATAGTTGCCGAAGGACGTAAAGATTTTCAAGAAGCAATTCGTGAATATGAAGATGGATTAATTCATAATCAGCACTTAGAATTATTAAGTTGTGAAGGATGTATAATGGGACCTGGAATGAAAACAAAAGGTCGTCATTATGCTCGAAGGGTATTGGTAAATAATTATGTTCATAAGAAAATTCAAAATCTTAACGAAAAAGAATGGAACAGATATATTGATGAATATCTAGATATTGATCTTTCAATAAAATTTGAAGCAAAGAAAAAAACATTTAAGTTTCCGGATCACGAGGAAATAAAGAAAGTTCTTGAATCAATGGGGAAATTTGATCTTAAAGATCATCTAAATTGTGGTGCATGTGGGTATGCATCGTGCGAAGAACATGCCACAGCAATTGCTCAAGGATTAGCTGAAACCGAAATGTGTTTACCTTTTACAATCGAAAAATTACATAATTCTGTTTCTGAGCTAGCTATAACCAATGAAAAGCTTACATCTATTCAACAGGCATTAAAGCAATCAGAGAAAATGGCTAGTATGGGGCAACTTTCTGCAGGTATTGCTCATGAATTGAACAATCCTCTTGGAGTAATCGTTATGTATGCTAATATTTTATTAGATGAAGCTCCTAAAGATTCTGATATTCATAAGGATATGAAATTAATTGTCGATCAAACCAATCGATGTAAGAAAATTGTTGGAGGATTGCTTAATTTTGCGCGTAAAAATCAAGTGAATTCTAGTAAGGTTAATATTGTAAAATTGGCAGAACAAAGTATAGAAGCTGTAATTATACCTAAGAATGTTAATGTTAAGATTCATTCTGATAATTTAAAAGATGAAATAGCAATGCTCGATAATGAGCAAATGACACAGATTCTTACAAATTTGATAAAAAATGCAATTGACGCAATGCCGGATGGAGGAGCGATTGATATTAATGTAGAAGACGATAGTGAGAATGTATTTTTTAATGTAAAAGATACCGGGATTGGAATTAAACCTGAATCGCTTGATAAGATATTTGAACCTTTTTATACTACAAAAGGTATTGGAAAAGGAACCGGTTTGGGATTAGCAACAGCTTATGGAATCGTAAAAATGCATAAAGGTAAAATTACTGTTGATTCAAATGTAGATAAAGAAAAAGGGGAGACAGGTACAACATTTAGAATATCAATACCCAGATTTCAATAATTAAATAGCTTGTATTATGGGAGAAAATAAAAAATTAGTTTTGATAGCCGATGATGATGTCGACTATTTATTTCAGATGAGAATGCATGTTGAGAGTTTTGGTTTTGAGGTAATTACAGCAGAAACTCAAAAGGAAGCAGAGGTGCTCATCCAAAATTCAAATCCTGATTTAGCTATTTTTGATTTAATGATGGAAAAAGACGATAGTGGTTTTGTATTGTGTTACAAGATGAAACGTAAACATCCTAATGTGCCGATTATTTTAGCTACAGCTGTTGCATCCGAAACAGGAATATCATTTGGAGTAGATTCTGATACTGATAAACAGTGGATTAAGGCAGATTTATATCTGGAAAAAGGAATAAGAAAAGATCAATTACATAAAGAAATTAATAAATTGCTAAAAATATAATAAGAAAATATTCGATGGAGAATTTGAATGTAATGGTGGTGGATGATGAACCCGGGATTCGTTCCGGTGTGAGCCGAATATTAAGAAATTTTACGGTTAGTTATCCATTTATGGATGCCGATATCGGTTTCAATCTTATTGAAGTTGGAACTGGCGAAGAAGCAATTGAAAAGATTAAAACCGAAAAAATAGAAATAGTACTTCTTGATAATAAATTACCCGGAATTCACGGAACAGAGGTATTAGAATATATCAATAACAACAATCCTGATATTTTGGTGATGATGATTACATCATATGCCTCACTGGAATTAGCTGTAAAAGCTACAAATAATGGTGCTTACGATTTTATACCAAAACCATTTACTCCACAAGAGTTAAAATCAGCTTTGGAGAACGTATCGAAGCACCTTTTCTTGCGTGGTATGACAACTAAAATGAATAAAGAAGGTAAAGAAGTTCGTTACCAGTTTTTATCCGTTTTGTCGCATGAATTAAAAGCTCCATTAAATGCCATCGAAGGATATTTGAGAATAATGCAGGAAAAGCAAGCGGGTGAAGATATCGCTTCTTATGATCAAATGATTGATAGATCGCTGCATCGAATTAAAGGAATGCGTAATTTAATTCTGGATTTATTGGATTTAACAAAAATTAATCTGGAAAAGAAAACGGATAAATTTCAAAATGTTGATATTGGTGAAATAGCTCAATTAGCTATAGAATCTATAAATCCTTATGCAATTCAAAAAGATGTAAAGATTACTTTGATCAATGATAAGAATATTAGTCTTAATGCTGATCCTTCAGATTTGGAAATTGTTTTTAATAACTTAATATCTAATGCTGTAAAGTATAATGTTGATGGCGGTGAAGTTAAGGTTACTTTAAAATCAGAAGAGCAGAAGATAAAAATTATTGTTGAAGATTCAGGAATAGGATTATCGAAGGAAGAAACCGATGATTTATTTAAGGAGTTTTTTAGAGTTAAAAATGAGCAAACTAAGCATATAACGGGAAGTGGATTAGGTCTTTCAATTGTGAAACGTGTTGTAGATTTGTATAATGGAGATGTAAAAATTGAAAGTAAAGTTGGTGTAGGTAGTACTTTTGTTGTTACTTTACCAATATAATTTTTTGTATATTGACAAAAAAATAAAATATACTATGAGCAAACTTCCAGAAAAAACCATCGGAAGACTAAGCGAATATCGCAGAACTCTATTAAATTGTTTAGCTAATGGCAAAACACATGTGTTCTCGCACGAATTAGCTAGCTTGCATAATATAACGGCAGTTCAGGTTCGTCGCGATATCATGTTAATTGGATATTCAACTACGCTTAAAAAAGGTTATGATGTTAAAGCCTTAATAGATGTAATAGGAGATATTATTGATACTGAAGACGGTTTAAATGCTGCAATTATTGGTATCGGTAATTTAGGACGTGCAATTACAACTTATTTTAATGGTAAAAGAACTCGCTTGAAAATTGCAGCTATATTCGACACAGATCCAGAGAAAGCTAATCGTGTAATTTCCGGTGTTAAGTGTTACCCAATGACTGAATTAAGTAGAGTAATAAAGGAACAGGATATCTCAATCGGGATATTAACTGTACCGCCAGAGGATGCAGCTGCAGTAACTGAATCATTAATTATGGCTGGCATAAAAGGTCTGTTAAATTATACATCAACACCTTTAAATGTATCTCCTAATGTTTATTTAGAAGAATATGATATGATTACCTCTCTTGAAAAGGTTGCTTACTTTGTGAAAGAGAGAAACAATTAATTAAGGAATTCTGGAAAGCAAATTATCGATTTATAAATGCAAATTCATAGAAGTTTTGATAGTTTAGGTGAGATAAAGAATCCCGTTGTTACTACCGGTACTTTTGATGGTGTTCATTTTGGACATAAAGTAATAATTGATCGCTTAAATTATTTAGCAAAAAGTATACAGGGCGAATCTGTTCTGATTACATTTCATCCGCATCCACGAAGAGTTTTATATCCCGAAACAGCTGGGAAAGGGTTGAAACTTATTAATAGTCAGCAAGAAAAAATCTACTTACTTGGAAAAGCTGGTTTGGATCATTTAGTGATTATTGATTTTACAAAAGAATTTGCCCAAACAACATCTAATGAGTTTGTTGAGGATATTTTATTAGCAAAACTTCATGCTAAGATAATTATTGTAGGATTTAATCATCATTTTGGACACAATCGAGAAGGAGATTATTCATATTTATATGAACTAACTAAAAATCATGATTTTACAGTAGAAGAAATTCCTGAACAAGATTTAGAAAACGAAACAGTAAGTTCTACAATAACACGTAAAGCTTTATTAGATGGGCGAGTGCAAAGGGCAAATGCATATCTCGATCATTTTTTTATTATAAGTGGTGAATTGAAAAAAGGTAGGGCTAAGTGCAAAGAAATAGGATTTCCTACTTTAGAAGTAATTATTGAAGAAGATGTTAAGTTAATTCCACTTGATGGAGTGTATGCTGTTAGTGTAGAATGTGAAGAAATTCGATATCGTGGAATGTTAAATATTAAATCATATCCGGATGAAAAGGAGCCTAGTGTTTTAGTTCATTTATTCGATTATGATTCAAATTTTACTTTAGAAGGAAAAGTTGCTGTAATAGCATTCCATAAACGTATGCGTGATGAGCTTCAGTTAAATACATCCGATAGTTTAAAAGATCAATTAGAAAAAGATAAATCTGAAATTGAAGAATTGATTTATTAAAGAATTGATAAAGGATTATTGACTTTTAACCTTAAACTCACAACTTTTTAACTATTTTCTACTCCATTACATCCCATATTTTATTTTTCAATGCTACTATTTCAGGAGCGTTCAAGTTTCTTTCCTTAGAATTTATTGAGAATTTTTCTTTAATGTTAACAGGTGCTTTGCTAAAGACATAAATGTCGTTGCCAATAAGCAAAGCTTCATCAATATCGTGGGTGACAAATATTACTGTTCGTTTATCAAATTGCCAAATTCGACGGAAAGCTTTCATTAGATTTAGTTTTAATTTTAAATCTAATGCTTTTAAAGGCTCATCCATTAAAATGATATCCGATGGATATGAGAAAGCTCGAGCTATTGCAACTCTTTGTTTCATTCCTCCACTTAGCTTCGATGGATAATAATTAGCAAAATTATCTAGCTCAACTAATTTAATATATCTATCAATAATTTCCTTTTTTACATCATTTAGATTGCCTTCATTCAGTACAAAAGAGATATTCTCTTTAACTGTTTTCCATGGTAGTAATCGGGGTTCTTGAAAAATGTATGAAAGTTTTTTATTCTCAAATCCTTCTAATATTCCCGAGTCAGCCTGTATAGTATTACCAATAATATTTAAAAGTGTTGTCTTTCCACAACCTGATGGACCAAGAATACAGCTAATAGTATTTTCCTGAATCTCAATATTGAAATCTTTAAAAAGATTAATATTATGAAATGATTTATTTAGATTATCAATTTTTAACGGCATAATTATTTCCAATCTATTATTAGCTTTTCAACTTTACGAATTATAATCTCAAATATGTAGCTAATGATAACAGCAATTATTGTCCAGGCAATTACTTCATTTACTAAAAGGTAAGTTTGTGCTGTATGCATTAAAGTTCCAATCCCAAATTGTGGTTGACTTAAAACTTCGCCAATAATAATTGCTCTCCATCCAATTCCCATTGCACTTGATGCGCCACTAAAAATAAATGGTGTAATTGCAGGTAAATAAACTTCTTTTATTATGTTCCTTTTTCCAACATTATAAAATTGAGCCATCTCTATTAATTCGTGATCAACATTTCGAACTCCATCAATAATATTAGTACATATGAATGGAAACATAGTTAAGAAAGCTATAAAAACTGGAACCATATCTATTTTGAACCATATTAGTGCTAAAAGTATAAGAGAGATAACCGGAGTAGATCGAATAGTAACCAGAATTGGTTTTAAAAATGCATTAAATGAGTTATTAATTCCTGCTATTATTCCCAAACCAATTCCAAGAATAAATGAAAAAACAAAACCTATTAATCCTCGTAATATTGTTACTCCAACAATTAATAAGAAGTTTTCAGATCCCATTAATTTTAACGTTGAAATTATTGTTGATTCGGGTGATGGGAGAATTAAATCTGAGTTATATAAAATCGAAATAATTTTCCAAATAACTAATAATAGCAAAACAGAAAAAAATGATATGATTTTATTTTTTGATGGAATCAACTTCATGTAACTTATTTGCATGGAAAATTACAAATAATAATTGAAATAAGATTGAAAGCATTTAAAAAGAAAGGTTTGTTTTAGTAATTCTGAATACTGATCAAATGATATGTTCATTTATTTTCTTAAGTAGAAATTCTGGTCTTACTGGTTTTGAAATATAATCGTCGCAACCAAATTCTAAAGCTATAGCTTCATCATCTGATAATGCATAAGCTGTAAAAGCAATAATTGGAATGTTTCTATCAACACTACGTATAAATTTAGTTGCTTCTAATCCACCCATTTCGGGCATTCTAATATCCATTAAAATAACATTAATGTTAGGATTTTCATTAAATATCTTAACTGCTTGCTCTCCATTTTCGGCATGAAAAACCTGAATTCCTGTATTTTGTAATAATTTATCGATGATAATAAAATTAGTTAATTCATCATCTGCTATTAAAATGCTTTTGTTTTCCCAGTCGTATGTAGTTGATGAATTCATGTCGTTTAATTTTAGAAACTAATTATTATACGTTTTAACGTAAAAATTGTTGAAACAGATATTAAATTTACGATTATTTTTTATTCTTCACAATTAAGATAAAAGTTATCATCCGGAATTTTTCCTCCAATAATATCGGGATTCATTTCATAAAATATATTCAGGTATTCCTGAATTTGATCTTTTATTAAAAATGCTTTTTCAAAGTGGAGATTCGATCTAGGGATAGAAGATTCAGCAATATTTGTATTTGGAAGAATTTTATGTTTAACAATTAGTTTAGCTGCCTCCAATAAATTATTACTTACCCAATTGGTTGATTTTTCATACTCATTTAGTATAAAATCTAATTCGTTTTTATTGTTTTTTGAAAATTCTGAGTTTACCAGCAGTGCTGTTTGTGCAATAGGAGTGTTTTTATAAACTTTTTGCCATTCAGCATTTAAATCAAATATAGGAGTAACGTTTTTATTCTTTTGCATTACTAAACTAACTAAAGGTTCAGATATCACTCCTAATTCAGCCTGTCCGGCGGCAATAGCATTTGCTAAGTCGATATGGGTGGGGAAGGTATAGTCAAGAATCACATCATGTTTAGGATTTATTCCGTTTTTAATTAGAAGATGTTTAAAAAGAACATCAGGTGTCATTCCTTTAGCCATTAAATTAATTTTTTTCCCTTTTAAATCTTTCCAGGACGTAATCTTTGAATTACTACCAAATAAATACAATGTTCCCCAAACTGGAATTGCAGCTACTTGATAAGGAACACCCTTATTGTATAAAATAGCCCCCATAGTAGTAGGAAGTATTGCAAGATCGACTTCTTCTTCAAGCATTAATTTCCGTACCTGAATTGGCTCATTATATATACTAATTTCAACTTTAAAATTTTCTATTTGATTCAAACTATCAATCATTTTAACCATTCCCATTGCAGAGGGTCCTTTAAGAGTAGCAATTCTTATTACTTTTATTTCAGTTTCATGCTTACATGAAAACATGAAAAGAATAACAATAAGTGACGAAAAGAGTATATTTCTCATGAGAAAAGTTTTTTCAAATGTAAGAAAAAGTACTAAATGACTTTTAATTGATACTAATTTAATAGATTGTGGTAAATAAGTATTTAAAAACTGTTATATATCATGTTTACTTTTTAAAAAAAACTTCCTATCTTTGTTAAGTAATTAACAGTAAAAACTATTTACTCTTACTGAGAAACGGATACGTCTGTTTCAAGGTTAAAGAATAAATCTAATCCGGAGGAAATCTGATGGAAAAGAGAATTGGAACCGCACTTATTTTAATCGAAAACAGCAATATGGTTCAGCAAATGAACGAAATTGCTTTCAAACATTCCAACATAATTATTGGTCGACAAGGATTGCCACGTAGCAATGGCCAAAATATTATTTCTCTTGTTCTTGAAGGTACAACTGATGAGATTGGTTCTTTAACCGGTCAACTAGGCCGCTTAAAAGGCATTCAGGTAAAATCAGTACTTCTTAAGAACCAAGATTATGATGAAAACAGTTAAACTATTATTTTTTCTTTTAATTTCCTTTAGTTCATTTTCACAGCAATATGAATTAAATGGAATAGTAACAGACTCTGAAACTAATGAAAAATTGGGTGGAGTTCATGTTCAATTAATCAACCACGATCAATCTAAGAATTATTACGCCATTTCAAAATTGAATGGCGAATTTAAGATTTCAGGAATTAAAAGTGGTGATTATCAGATTTTAACTTCTTATGTTGGGTATAAAAAAACACAAAAGGCAATAACTATTAACTCAAATCAGAACATTGATCTATTATTAGATAAAGAATTGATCGATATTGGAGAAGTTATTGTTAGTAGTATGAGACAAGAGCTAAAGATTAAGGATGTTCCTGTACCTATAGAAATTGTTGATCAAACACAAATTGAGAGATCATCATCATTCACTGCTTCTGATGTCCTTGATCAAGAACCCGGTGTTGCAATGGCTCGTGATGGAGTTTGGGCAACAGGAATTAATATTCGAGGATTAAGTCAGCAAAGGATTGTTATGTTGGTTGACGGAAATAGAATTGAAACTGCTACTGATTTAATAGCTTCAATGTCGTTTTTTGATGTAGATGATATTAAACGAATTGAAGTTATTAAAGGAGCTTCATCTTCACTGTACGGTACTGGAGCTATTGGTGGAATAGTAAATGTAATTACTAATGATGCTTATTTTAATTCATCCAAATACTTAAATGGAAGCTTCAATGCTGGATTTAGTTCTGTAAACGAATTATTTACACGAAAGTTAAGTCTTAAATCTGGATCAAAAAGTTGGTATGCAAGTGTAAGTGGATCTTTACGAGATGCAAACGATGTAAATACTCCCGAAGGAATAATTCCTAACAGTCAGTTTGAAGATAAAAGTTTTTCTGCAAGTTTTGGTTTAAAGCTAAAAGAGAATCATTCATTAAAACTGAAATATCAATATTTTGATGCCGATAATGTTGGTATCCCTGGTGGTGCTGCTTTGCCAGGTCCTTCAACTGCAACATATACTGGTGCTAAACGTCAAATGTTTTCGGCAAATTATGAAATATTTGATATCTCGGAATCATTTAAAAAATTAAATCTTAGATATTTTCATCAGTATATAACTCGTGATGTTGATTTAATTCCAAATATTTCAACTATAACACCAACATCTATAACAACTCCGGAATTATTTACTCCAACCGGTGATCATACAACTAATGGAGCCCAAATTCAAACAGACTGGAGTTTTAGTAAGAATAATAATTTTATAGCAGGATTAGATGTTTGGAGAAGAAAACTGGTAACTAGTCGTGATAAATATATTCGAATGGATATCTTGGATATCAGCGGAGATATTATTGCAACAAATAATATTGTAAGAGGAGAAACTCCAATTCCAGAATCTTGTTTTGGAAGTGCGGGTTTGTATTTACAAAACGAACAAAATTTTTTCGATGATGATTTAAAATTAATTATCGGAGGTCGTCTGGATGGAATACGGATTGCAAACGAACAGGCTTTCGATTACGATTATTTAATAATGAATGGTACTAGAAATGATTCGCCTCCAAATCAGCGAATTACTTTCGAAGAGAACGAAGAATATAAATTATCGTGGAGTGCCAATTTAGGCATTTTGTATGCACTCATCGATGATTTAGACTTAAGTGTAAATGCAGGGCGATCATTTCGTGCACCATCTTTAGAAGAAAGTTTTAAATATATCGATTTAGGAAGTAAAGTTCGATTGGGAGACCCTAATCTTGATCCTGAAAAAGGATATTCTTTAGATATTGGAATGCGAGTTTGGAAACCTAAGTTTCAGTTTAAAGTGAATGGTTTTGTAAACTGGCTTTCGGATATGATTGTGGAAGAGTCTGGAGAATTTATTTATTCTTATACTACTGGAGCCATAGATACTATTCCTGCATTAATAAATGCAAATGTCGATGAAGCAAGATTGTACGGACTTGATTTAAGCTTTCAATATAACTTTTATAAAAACTTTGTTATGCATGGTTCTGGTTCGTATGTAAGAGGTGAGGATACAAAGAATAGTAGGGATTTACCATTAATTACACCGGCAAATGGACGATTAGGAGTAAGATATAATGTGCCAAAATATTTTGGTATTGATTTGGTTGCTATTGGATATGCAGATCAGGATAAAGTTGCTGAAGGAGAATTGGAAACAAAGGGATATGCACGATTTGATCTCAGATTAAATTCTTCAGTAATCAATTTCGATTTTCTTAAAATGCAGTTTTTTGGTGGAATAGAAAATATTGGGGATAGAGCATATACAAATCACCTTGCAACGAATCGAGGAATGATAAGAATAGAGCCAGGAAGAAATTATTATATCAAAATGAAGATTTTATTTTAACAATTAATAAATATTAATGTTAAAAATTTGATGCATGTAATTTAAAATGTTTGTCATCCTGAGCTTGTCGAAGGGTGACTATAAAAAAGTAAAAATATTTCGACAGGCTCAATACATCATAAGAGTAGAAAACTAATAAATAATAATCATATGAAGTTTTATCCAGAACAATACAAGATTAAGGATCAAAGAATGAAACCATTTATTGATCCTGAAGAGATATGGGATTTCATCAATAATACAAAACCAACTAAGGAAAGAGTTCGTGAAGTAATAGCTAAATCGCTAAATAAAGAACGTCTTAGTTTAGAAGAAACAGCTGTTTTAATTAATGCGACAGATCCTGAATTAATAGAGGAAATCAAACAAGGGGCTAGAGACTTAAAAACGAAAGTATACGGAAATCGTATTGTTCTGTTTGCACCTTTATATGTAGGAAATAAGTGTACGAATAATTGTAAATACTGTGGTTTTAGGGCCACAAATAAGGAAGCGGTTCGTCAAACACTTTCTGATCAGGAATTAATTGCTGAAGTTGAAGCTTTAGAGGATAATGGACAGAAAAGATTGATTTTAGTTTATGGAGAACATAAGCATTATTCACCTGAATTTATAGCAGAAAATGTTAAAACCGTTTATGGAGTTAAAAAAGGAAACGGTGAAATTCGTCGAGTGAATATTAATGCAGCGCCTCTTGAAATAGATGGTTTTAGAACAGTAAAAGAGGCAGGAATAGGAACATATCAGGTATTTCAAGAAACGTATCATCCAGAAGAATATAAAAAATATCATCTAGGAGGTAAAAAGCGAGATTTCGATTATCGTTTAACTTCCTTAGATCGTGCTCAGGAAGCGGGATTAGATGATGTTGGTATTGGTGCTTTATTCGGATTGTATGATTGGAGATACGAAGTTTTAGCAATGGTTCGCCATACAAATCACTTCGAAGCATGTTATAACGTTGGACCACATACATTATCGTTCCCAAGAATTCAGGATGCTTCATCTATAGATGTAGATCCTAAATATATGGTTAACGATGATGATTTTGTAAAGTTAATTGCAATTTTAAGATTGGCAGTTCCTTACACAGGAATGATTTTAACTGCACGTGAATCGGAACAAGTTCGTCGTGATGTAATGGCTTTTGGTGTTTCTCAGATCGATGGCGGAACTAAAATAGAATTAGGATCATATCAAGAAAGTCAGAACGAAGAGCAAAATCTTAATCGTGAGCAGTTTGTTATTAGTGATAATAGATCATTAGCTGAGATTATTGATGAGCTAATTGAAAATGAATACTTGCCATCATTCTGTACTGCTTGTTATCGCTTAGGAAGAACAGGTGAACATTTTATGGAATTCTCAGTACCTGGATTTATTAAACGATTCTGTACTCCAAATGCAATTTTAACTTTGGCTGAGTATATCGAAGATTATGCAACACCAGAAGTGTCGGAAAAAGCATGGAAGATAATCGATAAAGAAATTAAGGGTTTAGATAGTGAGAAAGTTGTTGGTCAATTAAAAGAAAGAATTGAGAAAATTAAAAATGGTGAAAGAGATATGTATTTTTAATTTAATCTTTTAACTTTAAACATCTAACTTTTAACAATATGACAGAAAAAAGAATTATCGGTATAAATGTTCTCGATCGCATAAAAGAAGCTGGCAGAACACAAAAAGTACTAAGTAAATATGCTACATCCATAAAAACACGTTTGGGTTTTCACGAGTTGTCTGAAGATATTTGTAGTCGAAATGGTTTTGTTATTTTGGAACTTACTGGAGAAAAATCTAATTGGGAAAGTTTTGAAAAAGAATTGAATGAAATCGGTGGAATAAATGTTCAGAAAATGATTTTTGACTTAAATAAATAATTTTCGTAACTTATCTCTCTAAATTTTAAAGTAAATTATGTCGAAAGGAACTAGAATTTTAGGTGTGTTAATCACCGATAGACAAAAGGAAGCAGGCAAGGTACAAAATGTACTTACTAAATATGGTTGCTCAATCAAAACCCGTTTGGGTTTACACGAAGTAACAGATGATGTTTGTAGTACAAGCGGATTATTGCTACTGGAACTAACGGGTGATGTGTCCGAGATGGACAAGCTTGAAAAAGAGTTGATCGCTATTGATGGCGCTCAAACACAAAAGATGGTTTTTGTGGATTAAATTTTAGGGTATTGAAAGAGAAAGCGTGGATTTTAGGTGTCCACGCTTTTTTTATGCAGTTTCTAATTAATTTATCTTGTTAATACTCAAATAACTTACTACTTTTGTAATTCATGAGATTATATTCAGGATACACTAATTCTTCACAGCATTTGATGCTGGTATAAGTTGCAAGTATTTGCAATTTTAATTCAATAATTATAATACATTGAAAGTATTGTAATGCTTGCATATTTCGTAAAATCACAACAAATAATTTAATATCCCTTATAAATATTTTATATTGGGTGTTTTAGTATAATCATAAGGATTAGAAAAATGAAAAGCAATTCAAGTAAATTTACATTAGAAGATTTAGGATATAATGAATATTTCGAGAAATATAGAATAGAGCAAAAACTTGATTTATTTAATATTGGGAGAGTTATCTCTGAGCATAAAGAAAGATATATAGTAAAAACCCAAAATGGCGATTTTGAAGCAGAAATAGTTGGAAATCTAATTTATGCAGCTCAAAGTAGAGCTGATTTTCCAGCAGTTGGCGATTGGGTAGGAGTTAGTGAATATGACGAAGGGAAATTATTAATTTATTTTGTTTTTCCCAGAAGAACAATCCTGGAAAGAAGTGCTGTCGGTAAGTCAGGAGAGAAGCAAATTATAGCTAGCAATATTGATTTTGCATTTATCGTACAATCAATTGATCGAGATTTTAGTATAAATAGAATAGAACGATACCTAACAATTTGTAACAATTCAAGAGTAACACCTATAATTGTTATTAGCAAGATTGATTTAATAAGTGATGAAAGATTAGTCGAAATCAAGGAATTAATTGAAGATAGAATTCATGGTATTGTAACAATTGCAATTAGCAACGAAACTCAAATTGGATTAGATGAACTGAAAAATAGTATTGAAAAGCATAAGACATATTGTTTACTTGGATCATCAGGAGTAGGGAAATCAACTTTAATAAATACAATTTTAGGAAAAGAATTAATGCAAACCGGTAGCATTGGAGAGCTTACCAATAGAGGAAAGCATGTTACAAGTCATCGTGAATTAATTGTATTGGAAAATGGAGGGATTTTAATTGATAATCCTGGTATGAGAGAAGTTGGAATTACTGATATGAAAGATGGCATTAAACTTTCGTTTGAAGAGATTGATCAACTTTCGAAAAGTTGTAGGTTTAAAGATTGTACGCACATTCACGAAAAGGATTGTGCTGTTTTAGAAGCTGTTAAGCGGGAAGAAATTAATAAAGAATCCTATGAGAATTACTTAAAAATGAAACGCGAGAAAGATCACTTTGAATCAACCGAATTAGAGAAAAGAAGAAAAGGTAAAGATCTGGCAAAAATGATTAAGGAGGTCAAGAAAATAAAAAAGAAATAGTGCTACAAGGGTGCGAAGTTAATTGCTTCGCGCTTTTTTTTAATTAATAATCATAATAAAGAGCGATTAAATATTAGTAATGTTTGCTAACTTTATATCTTATCTATAAAATGACAAATAATGAATTTGATAAAAATATTAGTGATACTTAGCCTTGTAGTAGTTATAAATCAATCTAATGCCCAGGAAAGCAAACAGATTTTTATTAATAATGATATTCAGATAGAACAACTTGAAGACTCAGTTTTTAGGCATATTACTTGGGAAGAAAGTGAACGTTTCGGAAGGTTTTCCTCTAATGGAATGATTATTATTAATAAGAGACAAGCTATAATGATAGACACTCCATTTGATAATGAGAAAACAGAGATGATTGTTAGTTATCTCAAGGACTCAATGAATGTTGAGCTTGTAAAATTAATTAGTGGTCATTTTCATGTTGATTGTATTGGAGGATTAGAATACATTCAAAGTTTAGGAATTGAATCAATTGCGAGTAATCATACAGTGAATAAATGTAAGGAACTTGGATTATTGATTCCATCAACTCCTTTTAAGGATGAATTGATTGTTGATTTGAATGGATTAAAACTGGTATGTAAGTATTTTGGAGGAGGACATACTCCTGATAATATTGTAGTTTGGATACCTAAATATAAAATACTGTTTGGTGGTTGTTTAATAAAGTCAGCTAATGCAATTACATTAGGTTTTACTGGTGATGCAGATATGGCTAATTATGATTCAACTATTGAGAAAATAATAAAGAAATATCCTGAGATAATAAAAGTTGTACCAGGTCACGGAGATGTGGGTGAAATTAATTTATTAACGCACACAATTGATTTAGTGAAAAGTAAGAAAGCTCTTAAAAAATAAGGATTGATAAAGTTTAAATCATATGGAATATTCGAGTCAAATAGTACTAAAAACAGTATTTAATTCAACCTATCCAATCGATTGTCATATTTTAAAAGGCAGGCTGGAAACGGAAGGAATTCAGTGTTTTGTATTTGATGAAAATGTGATTAGTGTTGATCCATTTAGATCCGTAGCTGTTGGCGGTGTGAAACTTAAAGTTAGATCAGACCAATTTGAAAAGGCCAATTTGATTATTCAAAAGGTACAGGAAAATCTTTTTGTTGATGATGATGGTGAATATAACAAAGACCTTGTTGTAAAAAATGAAATTGAAAGGCAAGAATTTATTTTAGACCTTAAGAAGCAAATTTTAGGTAATAAAAGAGTTTTTAAAGATGATGCGGAGCTAATTAAATTGATAGTTTCTAAGGGATTTTCTGAGAATGAAGCTATGAAAATAGTATTTGACACAAAGGAATTCTTAAAACAAAATAATTTAAAATTTGTATTTAAATGGAAGCAATTCTGGTATGAGTTATTTGATTATGAGAGGGATTTCTTTAAATATTTTAGAATAAAAAATCACGAGTTTTATATAGAGAAGGAGTTGGTAAATAAGTTAATGATTGATGATATTAGTAAAGAGAAATGTCCGAATTGTGGTTCAAATAATATAAAGTTTGGTTGGGCTATCGATCATAAGTGGGATATTTTATATGTGATATTATCATTTTTAATAATATCACCTTTTCCACCTTTTAGGAAGAAATATCACTGTTTCGATTGTGGTTATAATTGTAAAAATCTATAATATGAAAAAAGTATTTACAATAATTGGAATCTCTATTCTATTGGTTTCGTGCAATTCAAAAGAAATAAATAAAACCGAAATAGAAAAATTAGATTGGTTAATTGGTAATTGGATTAATTTCTCTAAGGAAAAGCAACTATATGAAAAATGGGAAAAAGTAAATGATTCAACTTTATATGGAGAAAGCTATTTTTTGGTGAATCAGGATACAATTTTCTTTGAAACCATAACTCTTGAGCAAAAGGGAAGTGATTTATATTATATTCCTTCTGTTAGTAACCAAAACGACATGAGACCAATTCCTTTTAAATTGATTTCTATTGAAAATAAAAAGTTTATTTTCGAAAATAGAGAGCATGATTTTCCGCAAAGAATTGTTTATAGCAATCCACAAGCTGATTCTCTTTATGTATATATTGAAGGAACAAAGGATGGAGAATATCGAAAAACGGATTTTCCGTTTAAAAAGGCTAATAGTAATTAATATAATAATGAAATTTATCTATTACAAAAAAGGATTAATATTAAATTGATCTTTTTTTTTGAGCTTTTTGCAGTACTCTTAAGCTTTAACATAATTCAACTTGCCTCACATATCATTATTTGTTTTAAATTTTGATGGGAATATGTGTTGCATATAACCAATAGAAATAAACAAATATTCGCCTCATGTTTATTGATTCTTCTAGTTTGTAAATGTTAATATGTTGATATATAGATTGGTTGTAATAGTGTATTGTTTGTGTATGAAATGTAATGTTTAATCAAAAATAGTATGTATTAATCAAAAATATTATTAACTTATGGGTTTGATTTAAAAATAGTTGTTGAAATTAATTTTTATCTAGTTGAGATTATGAGAAAAATTTATTTGAAATTATTATTTGTAATAGGTATTGCATTCATTTTTACTAATAGTCTAAGCGCTCAAAATGTTGAAGTTAAAGGTGCAGGAGCTGATGATGTTAATGGGATATATGTTCCTACTGGTAAAAAAAATGGAAAAACTCAATATACAAAAGGTAAGTATATCTTATTCTACAAAGGATGCCACGCAAAATGGATGATTAAAACTTCGGAAGGTAATTACTATAGAAATAAAATTGACTCTAAAACACCTCCTGAAAAAGGATGGGAAAAAGGATGTGGAAAAGGAAGTAAGGAGCCAGCTCCAACTGTAATTTTAGTTTTCAATAATAAAGAGAAAGAAGATAAATAATAATTATAAACCACATGATTATGAAAAGATTTGTACAACTTTATTTTATTGTTTTATTTATGGCCTTTACAGCATTTAATGTGCAGGCTCAATATGCTATTTATGGTGCCAATAACCCAGATGTAAACGGAGTTTATGTTGAAAGTGGTACTGAAAATGGAAAACCGGTTTATACTAATGGTAATTTTTATATTTATTCTAAACTGTGTATGACAAAATGGGTAATAAATAGTAGCTTAGATTTTATGTGTCCTGAATATAGTACTACTATGGATGGAGAGGTTCCTCCAACTGAAGGATGGATTACAGGTGGAAGGTCAAGTGGAAATATTGATAGACCAATAATTATTGTTAAAGCAAATAGTATCCAATATCAAACTGAAGCATTTATTGAATCTGTTTCTGATGATGGAACTTTTATAGATACTATTAATGTATTTATTAATTGTGTTGAAAATCCTTTAACAGGTACAAATGGTGAAGATTTTGTGGCAACAGGAAAAATTGTTGTTTCTAATTTACCTTCAGGATTAACTGCTATTGTCAAACGAACTAGTGATAATACTTTAATTGCAATGATAAATGGTTCAGCCACTGATCATACTTCAAAGAATTCTATTCAAAATCTCACCTTCGAATTTCAAAATAGTGCTTTTACAGATAATGATGCTTCTGAAATAGAGAATTCGCTGAAGAATGATTTGAAGATTATGTTTATGGAAAAATATTTAGTTTACGGAGCTTCTATGTTTCCCGAAGTTAATGATACTTTTAAATTAGTAGGATTCAATAAAAATTATCCGATATATTCCAGTGATTCACATTATTTATACTATAAGGGTTGTCAAATGGGAGCTAAATGGGCAATAAAAGAAATTTCGGAAACTTGTCCTGTATACACTACACGAACGGATGGAATTACTATTCCATACACAGGTTGGTACGATGGAGGTGGAGGTGGAGGAATGAATGATACCATATTTATTTCACTATTAAATAGTTTAAATTATAGCAAATCAATAATTCATGAATCTGACTTTGATGATGGCTCAATTGAAGATTCAATTATAATAACCTTTGAAGCTCCTGCCATTGGTAATACTTTTACAGGAGTAAATGATGATGATTTTGTAAATGATGGTAAAGTGATTGTTTCGAATTTACCAGTAGGGCTTACTACAATGGTTACTAGAAAAAGCGATACATCTTTACTTGTTAAATTTACAGGTAATGCTACTAATCATGAATTTAATAATAGTATAGATGATTTAAGTTTTGAATTTCAAAATAGTGCATTTTCGAGTGGTGATGCAGCTACTGTTAAAAATTATTTAAAGAGTAACCTCAATATATCATTTATACAGAAGTATGAAGTGATTGGAGCCACATCTACACCAGGAGTTAATGGTACTTATATTTCTAGTGGAACCATAAATGATAAACTAATTTACAGCAAAGGAGTTTATAGATTAGGTTATCGCGGATGTAGTAATCCAGCACCATTTCCGACTAGTAAATGGGTAATTGTTGACGGCGATGACAATAATCTTATTTTAGGAGGCGGTAATTGTCCTTTATATTCTACCAGCACTGATGGTGAAGTACCACCTTATGATGGATGGCATCAAGGAGGAGGCCCTGGTAGTGGTGATACAATATATGTAATTCCGCATAATAGTCTTTATTATAGTAAAACTACATTTATAGAATCAATAGCAGATGATGGTTCAATAGATAATTCAGATACATTGATAATAAAATATCTATACCCTCAAGCTAATGCTACATTTTCAGGTGTAAATAACGATGATTTTGTTGCAGATGGTAAAATAATTATATCAGACCTGCCAACAGGACTAGTAGCAGTAGCTAAACGAACAAGCGATTCTTCTTTGGCTGTTGTTTTAACAGGCACTGCTACAGGTCTCGGAATAAATGATAATATTATAAATCTGACTTTTGAATTTCAAAATAGTGCATTTAGTCATACAAATGCTTCTTTGGTAGGAAATTATATAAATAATGATCTAAAAATAAATATTATTCAAAAATATGAAGTTATAGGAGCAACTTCAAATCCAGAAGTAAACGGAACATATATTACAAGTGGATTATTTAATGATAAACCGGTATATTCTAAAGGTGAATATAGGTTAGGTTATCGTGGATGTAATAATCCGGCACCTTTTCCAACTACTAAATGGGTAATTGTTGATGGTGATGACAATAATCTTATCTCAGGTGGTAATTGTCCATTATATTCTAACACCACTGTTGGTGAAGTTCCACCATATCATGGATGGCATGAAGGAGGAGGTCCTGCCAGTGGTGAAACGATCTACGTAATACCGCATAATAGTTTGTATTATAGCAAAACCACATTTATTGAATCATTAGCAAATGATGGCTCAATTGATAATACAGATACATTAATAATAAGATATTTATTCCCAGAAAGCAATGCTGCTTTTTCAGGAGCTAATAATGATGATTTTGTTGTTGATGGTAAAGTTACAATATCAAATTTACCTGGGGGGCTAACAGCTTCAGTAAAGCGCACGAATGATACTACTTTAACAGTAGTAATAAATGGTTCAACTATAGCTAATGATATTAATGATTTAACATTTACTTTTTCAAATGAAGCTTTTACGAATATTGATGCATCTAATGTATTCTTTTCATCAAAAGATAATTTTAAAATTGATTTTCATAATGAGTATTATGTTGCATCGAGTGGAGGAGATTTTTCTACTATAGATGAAGCTGTTAGTGATCTTTTAGTAAAAGATGGGGATATTTTAATTCTTGCAGCTGAGACTTTTACAGAATTAGGAATTGTTATCAATAAATCCTTAACGATTAAAGGTCAAGGTGCTGGAAAAACTATAATACAAGCCCATGCTAACCCTTTTACAGCAGGTGGTCGTATTTTTAATATGCTATCAAATCCATTTAGTACTAAGAACGTTACATTAGAAGATATGACACTTCAGAATGGTAATTCAGGAGGTCAAGGCGGTTGTATGTACAGTCAATTTTATAATCTTACAATAAAAAAATGCGAAATAAAGAATAATCGAACGACCTCATATAGAGGTGGAGCCATTTCTTCTAGTTATGGTAGTTTTGTTGTGGAAAACAGCACATTTTCAAATAATTCAGTTGTTTATGGATCAATTTCAACTTCATATGGTGGAGGTGCAATTTATTTAGAAACACCAAATGTTTCGGACAGTTCTTTAATTAGTAATTGTACCTTTAACGATAACAGTGTTAGTAACCAATATGGAGGTGCATTGAATACAAATCATAACTTAAAAATAAAAAATTCAACTTTTGCTAATAATGCGGCAATATATGGAGGTGCAATATATCGTTCAGGTAGAGAAATTGATATGGTTAATGTTTTAGTTGCAGATAACACAGCAACAACTGGAGGAAATGATATTTGGGGTAGTTTAAATGCCAATTATTGTTTCATAGAAGATATTGCAGGTGCTACAATTGATGGTACAAATAATGTTTCTGGAGTTGATCCTGAACTTTCGACATTATCAGATAATGGAGGAAGTACACAAACTTGTGCTATTTCTGCAACAAGTCAAGCTAAAGATGTTGGAACAGAGATAGATGTTCCATTAACTGATCAGCGTGGAGTAGAAATTTATAATAGTATTAAAGATATTGGTGCTTATGAGTATAATATTGAACCTGTAATTATAAGCTCTGTAACAAATTTAGAGTTTGGAAATGTTGAAGTTGCTGATTCTATGGAATTGAGTTATACCATATCAGCTATTAATTTAACAAATGATCTGGTTGTTACAGCGCCAACAGGATTTGAAATATCAGGATTCTCAGGTTCTGAGTTTGTTGGATTAACCAGTATGACAATGATTCCTAATAGTGGTTCTGTTAATGATACAGTAATTTTTGTAAAATATATTGCGACAACAACAGGTGCTGTAAGTGAGATAATTACAAACTCGAGTACAGATGCTGAAATTATTAATATTTCTGTAAAAGTTAATGCAGTGAGTAAACCATCTAGTGATAATTCATCAGTTCTAATACCTCAAAATATATCAAAAACATTTGCAGAGAATGATTTTGATTTTGATGATCAGGATGGAGGTGAATTTGTAGGAATTAAAATAATTACGAATGAGACAGATGGTGATCTTGAGTATAGGAATATAAATGTTACTGATGGAACTATTTGTAGTGATATTTCTCGACTAGTGTTTAAACCTTTTGCCAACGAATGGGGAGTAAGTTATGCAACTTTTACTTTTAAAGTAATTGATAACTCTGGATTGTACAGTGCATCTGACTATACAATGACAATTATGGTAAATGATTCTCCTGTAGTTTCTAATTCAATACCAGATGGCGATGCTCAAGTTGGTGTTGCTTATACATATGAAGTAGCAGAAAATACATATACTGATGTTAATGTAGGTGATGTATTATCACTTTCTGCATCTTTAAGTGATGATAGTGATTTACCAGCTTGGTTAAGTTTTAATGGATTAAACCGTATTTTTAGTGGTACACCTGATGCATCTGGTGAAGTTACCATAAAAGTTACTGCAACAGATATCCCATTAGCAACTGTATCTGAAGAGTTTGTTTTAACGATAGCAGCAGGAACAGGAATTGATAATGGATTAAATAATAATATATTAGTATATCCTAATCCTGCTAAAGATGTACTTAAAGTATCTCTTAGTAAATTGGATTTAGAAATGAAAATACAGATTGTTGATATTACAGGTAAGGTTATTTACAATAACTCTCTTCAAAGTAAAATAACAGAAATAGATTTATCAGATTATACAAAAGGAATGTATTTTATTCAACTTTATAATAATAATGAAATAACAACTAGGAAGATTATTATAGAATAGTAATACAATACCATATGATTTAATAGAAAATTAATAATATAGTAAAGAGGGGTAAAACCCTCTTTACTTTTTATCATATACGATTAAGTAATTTCTTTATGCAAACAAAAAGTGAAAAATTAAAAATCATTATAACAAAAATTATTGTTATTCTATCTTTCATAGTACTTAGTGCAGATTTTATTTATAAAACGATAAATGATATTACTTCCTATACAAAGGAGAAATGCATTTTATATTTAACCTTACCTAAAACAGGCTTTTTAATTTATGAATATTTTTTAGAATTATTATTTGTAGTAATAATAGGAGTATTTTGTGCAGTAGTCCTTGAATCGTGGTTTACAAGATTTAAAAAGTTTTATCCAAAAAATCCTTTCACCGCATTTTTATATGCATCCGTAATTCCAGTTTGTTCTTGCACTACAATTCCAATTGTTAAATCAATGGAAGGAAAAATTAGTTTCCGAACATTGATATCATTTATTATTTCGGCACCCTTATTAAGCCCTTATATTATTGTTTTGTCTTTTTCGGTGCTTGGATTTACTTATGGGGTGTTAAGGATAGTATGTTCTTTAGTATTAGCTATTGTGACAGGTGTAGTTGTTGAATATTTTTTTAAAAAAGATAAAAAGGAGTTAGAACTATCTAATATACCAAGTTCAAAAAAGACAAGCACAAATTGTCCAATTGTAAGAACAGATAAGTTTTTACAAACCTTCAATATTATGAAAGCCATTTTTCCTTTTTTAATTTTAGCCGGAATATTAGGTATTGTTACCGAACTATATGTTCCTGTTGATTTTCTAGAGAAAATGAATTTTAGTAATCACTTTTTTGATCTTGCTGTAGTAATTTTAATTGGTATTCCTATGTATTATTGTAATGGTGCAGATGTTATTCTTTTAAAACCATTAATTACTCATAGTGGTTTATCTCTAGGTACAGCAATGGCTTTTTCTTTAACGTCAACTTCAATTTGTATTACAGCAATTGTAATGTTAATAAAGTTTTTGAATAAAAAGTTAACAATAATATTAATTGGAAGTATTATGATCTTAACTTTTATTATTGGTATTTTAATAAATACTTTAATATAGAATTTAATAAATAAAAAAGAGTCAGGGCACCAACCTGACTCTTTCTTCACCACTTAAGCTCAATTTCACTTAGTAATTGTTATTTATAATTTAGTTATTTGATTTCAAACTGAAGAGCATAATCGCAATAATAGAAAGACTTATACTGGCACATAAAAAAGATATTTCAACATTGAAATTATTGATTATTGGTTGAATTATGATAGGCGAAAAGAACTGACCTAAGTACGTTGCCATGGAAACCTTTCCAACTAAAGTTCCTCTGATTTTTTCTGGAGCAATACTCATAATCCATAAGTTTCCTGTAGGCATAAGCAACCCTGTGCCAATTCCTGATGTAAATAAACCTATTAGCACCTGAAAATAACTTTCTGAAAAGAAGATAATTAAATATCCAATCCCCATTATAATAAAAGCAATTTGAAGAATAGATTTAAACGAAAGTATTGCTTTTATTCTACCATAATTCATAGATATAATAGCAGAAGACAAAGTTGAAATGCCGATTGCATAACCTATTTTTGAGTAACTTATATCTCCAAAATCTCCTAAAAGAAAAGGTATTTGAACAGGTATCATATAAAAGAAGAGTATTCCAAGAAATATCAGAATGTAAATTATAAAAGCTAATTTTTTATTGTATTTAGATTTATCAATTGTAGTTACTTCTGTGACTATTTGCTTTGGTTCATACAGATAAATAAATCCTAAAATAAGAACTGGAATAGCAAATAAATAAATCAAAAATGGCATTTGCCAGTGAATGTCTGCAAACCAACCTGCTATTGAGATAAATACAACTCCACCAAAACCCATAAATGCCCCTTGTAGACCTGCAAAAGTATTTCTTTCATTTCCTTTGAAGTAATCTCCTATTAAAGTTGTAGCAATTGTCATTATACCTCCTACCGAAATGCCTAATAATGCTCTACCAACTAAAATATAATATATGTTATTAAAAAAATATCCCGATACTCCCCCAATTGAATAGCAAACTAAGGAAAGTAGTAATAACTTTTTACGTCCTAATTTATCCGACAAATATCCAAATATTGGAGAAAAGAGTGCTATAAATATAGCGGGTAGAGTAATTATTAATCGGGATAACAGTTCAATATTTTTAACTTCTGAAAATACTTTTGAAATTTGAGGTAATGACGGAGAAATAACAGCACCAGCCATCATTGTCATCATGCTTGTTAATAATAATGTTAGCTTTAATAGATTTTTATTTTTCATTTTTATAATTGATTTTTAATAATTTCTTGAAACGTTTATTGAGATCTTAGATGAGATTTTTTTTTACTAAAAGCAGTTGTAAGCAATTATAATCACATATCGTCTGTAATGGTTATTCCTTTCATATCTATAAATGGAACACAAAGTTTTACACCTATATTTTCATATGATTTACCTTTAAATCCTGTAAAGACTTCCAAGTTGAACACTTTAAATATTTTATTTAAACCGTATCCAATTTCGTAATATGGTTTGCTTTCTGTCGTATGAAGAGTACTAAAATATAAGTTTTCTGTTATTAATGTTTTACTTAAAAAGGGCAATCGTTTTAGCAAGATTCTGTCATTTGATAATTTTATATGAGTCTCGAAATAATCTTTATAAGTACTATATTCAGAATAATCAATTAATCGAAAAATATTTCCATGAGATGTTCCCATAACTAATGGGCGATTTGTTCCAAAGCGTTTGTAGTCGGGGAAGTAGACTTTGTTATTGTTTAAAAAGGATCCTCCTAAAAATTCATAATGCAAGTTACCTAATTTTTTAAGTGATTTATTTTGACTTATTGATGCTTCAATCCTATCAAAATCAACCTTGCTATTAAATAATCCTTTTATTCCTTTATAGTAATGTAATGCAAAAGTTGGATAGTTTGAGTGAGAATAGATTTTTGCTCCTTTTTCAATTGTGTAGTAATATTTTGGAGTATACCTTATCCTAAATTCAGTAATAGAAGCATTGTGATCACCGATTGGAGAATTCTCAACGGTTTCTAATGAGGTGCTATTTGATGAGAATTCATCATCCAGAGAAATGTAATTATAGAAATCAGAATAATCCATTATTTTTTTTCTTTGTGCGTACTCAAAGTCAATTAGAAAATCTAATCCATTTGCTATATCGATTCTATGTGCAATTTCTATATAATCTTTTTGATACACCTTTAAATAATCTTCTTCTAAAAACAATGTTGTTACCATATTTAGATTTCTAGGAATACCTGTACTTCCTTCTATGTCTGAAGTTATTCTACCTCCTGCCAAATACAAACAACCACGTTTAATACCATTGTATCTATACTTTATTCCAATATCATGAGTCATTCTTTTTCTTCCAAATGCATAATCGATATCATAGTTTATTCTGTAATGTTTACCATTTTCCTTATAATATGAATATGTAAATTCCATACCGTATTTAAAGCCTTCTGTTGTATTATAATCAATGTGAACCTTATCAATTAAGCCACTATATAGTAACTGGTGTTTCCCTTCGCTAAAGCTGAAGTTTCCACCGATCAAAATTTCCTTCCATATACATTGAGAACTTTTCTGATCTATTGAATCTTCTTTAGTAAATAGTTGAATTTCTTTAAGTTGTCTTAATGCTATTTTATTTTCGATACATTGCGAAAAGCTATAATATGATGTGGAAAAAGTTAAAAGGGCTAGTAAGAATTTCTTCATAATAAATTTAATCAAGTGAATTAGGGAAAGGAGGCTGTCCAAAAAGTCTTTTTAGTGTCAATCCCTTGAAAAAGGGAATCTCTTAATTGAAATGCACACAATAAATTACGAGATCCCCAATTAAGTTGGGGATGACAAATAATGACTTTTTGGACAGCCCCTTTTAACTACTAACCACTATTAATGAAGTACAAATTATTATCATTAGTAACTCCATTTTTATTTTATTCTTTTTCCCACTCTAAGGTTCTACTCATAAAACCAGCATCAAATGTGACTTTTAAGGTATTGGTCTCTATGAACATTTCTGCATCAACAAGTTTGTCCTTCTTGAAAGAATACAATTTACCTTTCCAGACTCCATCTTTATAAGTAAATTCTCTAAGAACTAAAGTTCCTTTTTTTGCTTTTTCATCGTCCGAACTAATTATTTTTCCAAAATAAGCACCGCTTTTTTCATAAATTTCAATTTTAGTATTGCCTTTACTCATGCTCCAAATACCTGTAAAATCATTTGAAGGTATTAGAAGTGAAATTAGAATGTTAAGGAATAGTATTTTCATAAAATGTATTTTTATACGTTACCTATCTTTTTGCTTTGCAAGAGATAAGTTCGACAGGCTCAATATGACAATTTTTCTTTGTCACGCTGAGCTTGTCGAAGTGTGTTACTTGTTTTAATTAGAGTTATAATCATCAATAACACCACCAGTTAATCGAAGCAAAGTATGATAACTTTGTATGAGGTTGTACATTGCATTCTGATAACTCATTGAAACATTCGAATACATCTGTTGAATATCACGGTAATTAAAAGAGTTAATTGAGCCATTCTCAAATTTCTGTTTTGACAATTCCATATTCAGCTCTGCTGCCTTTAAATTTTCTTCGGCAAGTGTTAACAATTCCTGACGAACCTGGTATAATTCAAACTCCTGAGCTAGCTGATTTTTTAATTGTTGTTCCATATCAGTTGTTTCAATTTCTGAGATCTCCTGATTTATTTTTGCAGCTTGTAAAGCTCTTCTGCGCGATCCACCTTCATAAATAGAATAAGAAACACTCATGCTCAGGCTTGTATTAAATCCCGATGATGAATTATCCATATTATTCATGGTTTCATAATCCATTTCATTATCAGAATATGCTCCTGAAGCACCTGCCGAAATGGTTGGATAATAAGCGCTTTTAGCTGATTTTATATCCAGCTTTGCCATTTCAAGATTTATATACTGATTTTTTAAAGTATTATTATTTGCTAACATCTTAGCTTCAAGGTCAGTTTGATCGAAATCTTTTGAGGCAATATCAAAAGACGATGTAAAAATATAATCTGTATCTAAAGCTTCTGCCATTAAATTATTCAACTGTCTTTTAGAATTATTGTAAGATGATTTAGCCAATAAGTAATTTGATTTATCTTCCAGATAGGAGTTTTGAGCTTGTAAAAGATCATATGTAACCGAAGTGCCAAGTTGCTTTCTTTGTTTTTCTTGTTCGTAACGATCTTCAGATAATATCATATTTTTTTCGGCTATTTCCATATTATTCTCGGCAAGAAGAATATTGTAGTAAGCCAGAATTACATCAACAATTGTATTCTCAACAGTTATAGCCAAATTTCCTTCCGACATTTTTTCCAATTCTTCTAAACTTTGTTTTGTAATTCGGGCACCAAATCCACGAAACAATACCCAATTTAAATTAACAGAGCCACTTAGATTAGTACTAGTGTAATCATCATTATCATTATTGTTCCACGATTCACTGCCTGTTCCCATAAAACTTACGGTAGGTAATGCACCCGTATTACCCCATGAGTTATTGAGTTCGTTTATTTCGAGAGATTTCTTTACGGTAACAATTCCATAATTATTTTCCAAAGCCTTATTTACCGCATCTTCAATACTTAATCGGGTTGTTTCCTGACTAAATAATGGAATACTTGCTATTAATAGTGCTATACTCATTATTATTTTTGTTTTCATTTTTTTAGTTTTACTCTTAGTTTAAATGTCCAAAAAGTTAGTTGTTGTCATCCCCAACTTGATTGGGGATCTCATAATTTGCTTATATGTTGTTTGTAAAGAGATTCCCTTTTTCAAGGGAATGACAAACCAAACAATTCTTGGACTCTATTATTTTTTTTATCTAAAAATCTTTTTCCATTGCTTTGTTCAACTTCATATCTATCTGATGATTTATTACAGCTACTTCAACCGACTCAGGGGTAAAAGATTCTTTGCTGAATAAGCTTTTTATTCTAACACTTAAACTGTTCATTATAACAATTAACAATGGCAGAATTAATAAGATAAATACAGTTCCAAATAATATTCCATAAGCAAGTGCAATAGCCATAGGTACTAAGAATTGAGCATCCGGACTGTTTTCTAGAATTAATGGCATTAATCCAGCTGTTGTTGTTATTGTTGTTAATAGAATAGCTCTAAATCTTGATTTACCAGCGTCTATAGATGCGTTAGCAACAGACATTCCATTAACCAAATTCTGATTATATTTGGATAAGAACACAATTGCATCGTTTATTATAGTTCCTGATAGAGCTACAAAACCCCATAAACTCATCATTGATATTGACTGACCATGTATTCCATGTCCCCAGATAGCTCCTAAAAATCCTAATGGAATCATTAATAGAATCATAAATCCTTGTAAGAATGATTTAAAGTAGATCATGATAATCAATACAATTATTAAAAATGCTATTCCAAAATATTTGAGAATACTTCCCATTTGTTCGTTGGTATCTTTTTGTTGTCCTTGGTGCATATAATCAATATCGGAATGTTCTTCCATTATTGTGGGCAATATTTCTGTTTCGATGTATTCAAGAATAGGAGGAACAGCTACACTTTGGTCTTTTAAATATGCATCAACTCGAATCTCTGTTCTTCCATTGTAACGATTAATCTTACTCATACTACGTTTTGTTGATAAATCGGCTACACGCGATAATGGAAATTGTCCTTGTTGAGTATTAATCATCATGTTTTCCAGTTGACCAACAGTTTCGCGGTTATCTAAAGGATATCGAACATAAACCCATATTTCGTTTTTACCTTCTTGCATCCTTTGAGCTAAAGCTCCATAATATCCATTACGAACTTGTTGCATTAAAGAATTCTGTGTTAATCCCAGAATATAAGCTTCCGGTTTTAGGCTAATTTGTATTTCCTGACTACCAATTTGACTGTTGTCGGTTACGTTAAATAAAGAAGGAATCTTTTTAAGTTCTTTTTCTAATTCAACTTTTGCTTGTTCTAATTCATCGGTATCATAACCTAACAAACTTATTGATACAGGTGCACCAAATCGATTTGAGGCTCCCACTGCGAATTTATACGCTTCTGGAATTTTCCCCGTTTTTTCCGAAATAGCTTTTTTAATGATTTGATCATTTACCTGAGTATCTTCTAAAGGATTTAAGAAAACACGAATCATTCCTGAGTTTGTTCCTGACTCTGTACCGCTAAAAGAATTCCCTATGCTTACTTGTGTTGCTGAAATGTAATTTGTAGTATCTCCATTTTCTTTCATTAATTCCTGATTTACTTCCCAAATTTGGGTTTCGATCCAAAATAATTTTTCTTTTGTGATTTCTTCATTAATACCTGGTTTCAATGCTAAATCAATTGTAAACATATCTGATGGCGATTGGGGGAAAAATGTAAATGGAATTTTTCCGCCACCAACTAATCCTATAGTTAAAATAAATAATGCTGTAACTGATGCAAGGCTAAGACCTTTGTGCTTAATTATTCTTCTTACAAATGGAATATATAATCTGTCACGAACAAACATTAATCCTTTATCAAGTTTATTTCTTATTTTACCATAAAGTGATTTATTATTCATTGGTTTTAAAACTCTAGGATTTGCTAAATGTCCGGGTAAAACAAAAATTCCCTCGGCTAATGAAAATAGCAAACATATGATTACAACGAAAGCCATTTCAAACATCATTTCTAAGTTTCCTTCGATAAAAAACAAAGGAGTAAAAGCTATAATTGTTGTAGCTATAGAGGTGAAAACGGCAGGTAAAACTTCCATAGTACCATCAATAGCTGCTCGTCTTGGAGTTTTTCCCATTTCGAAATGAGTAAAAATATTTTCTCCTATAACAACTCCATCATCAACTAAAATTCCGATAATAAGAATCATCCCAAAAAGAGAAATGATATTTATTGTTACTCCACTTAATGCAGCTACTATAAACATTCCTAAGAATGATGCAGGAATACCCCATGCAACCCAAAGAGATAACCTAAAGTTTAAAAGAAGTGAAAGCATTAGAATAACCAGAATAACACCCATTAATCCATTTTGAATCAAAATTGATAACTGACCATCTATTATTTCAAGAAAATCCATTAAGATTTCGATTTTAGTATTTTCATGAGTTTGATTATATTCTTTTACATACTCATTTACATAAACAGATATATCTTCTAAATCTTCGGTCATTAATTTCTGAATCATGAAGGTTACTGAGGGATCTTCATTTACAAAACTTCCATTTGGTGTTTCTTCAAATTGTAATTTAACATGAGCTATATCACCAATTGTAACTGTACGTCCGTCTGAATTTGTTTTAACAACTATTTTCTCTAATTCTTCTGGTTCAACGGTTCGCTGACGACTTATTACTTTAATTTCTTCACGTGGGTTTTTTATAGTTCCTCCATGAATATCTAGATTATTGGCAGCAATGGCCATTTTAATTTCGTCGAAACTTGTATTGTATCTTCTAAGTTGAGTTTCGTCTATTTCAACAACAAGTTCCATTCTAGTTGGTAATCCCATTATAGTAATTTGGGATATTTTCCCTGAAGCTAGGAAATCATCTTCGACACGATTTGCTTCTTTATTTAGCTTTAACAAATCATTATCATCGGTATATAAAGTAATAAAGATGGCCATGTCTTTTGCCCGATTTTTCGAAACAATTGGTTTTTCTGCTCCTGCTGGAAAATTTGAAACTCCATCAACAGCATTTTTAACATCAGACAAGAGTTCGTCCATGTCATAATTACTTAAACCGATAATTGTAACTTGCGCAAAATTTTCACTCGATATTGATGAGAACTCTTTAATTCCCGGAATCCCTCGAATTCCATTTTCAATTAATGTTGTAACCCCATCTTCCATTTCTTTTGGAGTTGCTCCTTGATAACTAACAGATACTGTAATTATTTTTGATTCAACTAATGGGAATGTAGCCTTTCTCATTGATATTAGAGATATTGATCCAATTAACAAAAGGATTACAATAACGATCTTACCGTAGAAAGGATATTTTACAAAGGCTGATAATATCTTTTTCATTCTAGTTCTTTTTAATGATTATAAAATCTTAATGATTAAATTCTGGTAATAACTTTTGTTCCTTCCGAAACATTTGCAAGAGATTCCATTACTATAGTTTCTCCATCTTTTATTCCAGATATTATGATATAATCATCAAGCATTCGCTCAATATTTATTGTTTGTAATGTTAGTGTTTGATTCTTGATGGTATAAACTTGATTGTTCTCAAGCAAAGATTCTCTTGGAATTTTTATACCAGTAATCATTTTAGAAATATTAAATTCTACATCAATAAATTCGCCTGTTACAAATGCATTTTTGCCATTAGGATAATAATCGATATAAACATTAATTGATTGGGTAGAAGCATCAACAAAATCAGCTATTCTAGATACATGCCCGGTTTTAGTCTCATGATTTCCGATAAGATTTACTTGATTGTTAACCTTTATCCATTTAGCATCCTCCGGTAAAACTGGAACAATAATTTCTAGTTTATCTGTACGTATAATTGAAGCTAATTCTGCACCCATGCTAGCCACAGATCCTATTTCGCGAGATACTTTTTTAAAACTACCATCGAAGGGAGCATAAATAGTGTATTTTTTTAAATTAATTTCTTGTTGTCGTAGTGAATAATATTCAGTTAAGACACCTTTGGATGCTAGAAAAATCTGTTCTTGTTCCGTTTTCGTTTCAGGTAGTTTGGGTAGATTTTTATCTACCTTAACCTGACTAAAGAATTCTTTCCATTTTGCATATTCATCTGGGAAATCAATATTCATATCAGGTAGTATAGCTGATATAGTTCGTAAAAAGTTACTTTTCCCAGACATTAGTGCAGTTTTTACATCTTCATTATAGATTTGAATTAATAGATCATTCTCATTAAAAGCCTGTCCTGTTTTAAAAGGAACATCTCCTTGCATTATTTTTCCACTTACTTCAGCAGAAAGAGATATGTTTTCATATGAAGATATTCGACCTCGATATTTTACATTAGAGTCGTAATTAGAATTCTTTACAGTCTCGGCTTTAACATTTAATAAATTTTCGGAGTGTTCATTTGTTCTTGTAACAGGTTTACTCATTATTAATTTACCTGTAACTATAACAGAAAATAAAATAACTGTTATTGCAGCAATTGTGTATAAAACTTTTGATTTCATGATATGTATTTTGATGATTATAAATTTTCATTTTCGTTAGCAATATTATATAGAGCTTTAAAGCTTTTAAAATTTATTGAACCAAGTAAGGTAGAGCGTGAACCAATGTGCCTTTTTTGTGAATAATGGTTTTATTTGACGATAATTAGATAAAATTGTACTTTCGTTAATGATATGAATGAGTTTGTTCAAAAACTTTGAAGTCTACTGAGTAAGAATGTATTTTTGGAGAAAATAAATTTAATATGACAAAACAATATACATCCACATTACTAAAAGCAATTATTTGGTCATCGTTTTTAATAGCCTTTTTTGCAACAGGTAGTTATTTTTTTCCAGTACATATTGCATTAATAACTTCTGTTGTTTCAGCAACAGTTTTTTTAGGAAGTCTTTTAATTAATGAGTTCTGGTTGTTTCCAAAATATTATGTTAATACGCGAAGTAAGTTTGTTATCTATAATTTTATTATTGTATTTGTATTAACGATACTACATGTATATTTTGAATCTTTTTTTAAATCAAAAACCTTATATCCTAGAGCTTTTGAAAAAATACCAATATTTTTTCCTCTTCTTCGTTCATTTGGAATGATATCTTTAGGTAATTTTATAAGTATCACTGTTTTACTAGCTACAGAATTAAAGCGCAAAGCAGAAAATGAGAAATTGTTAAAGGAAGAAAAGCTGGGAACAGAAATAAAACTCCTAAAGGCTCAAATAAATCCGCATTTTATTTTTAATTCTTTAAATAATATATATTCTTTAACTTATACAAAATCTGATATGGCTCCTGAAAGTGTATTAAAACTTTCTGAAATGTTACGCTATGTATTTTATGATTGTAGTTATGATCATGTGAAGTTAGGAGCAGAGATCGAATATATATCAAACTTTATTGCTTTTCAGCAAATGAAATCTGAACATGAGCAAACAATTAATTTTAATAGTACATCAACACGAAAAGATATTGATATTGCTCCTATGTTATTTATTCCGTTTATTGAAAATGCATTTAAATACAGTAAAGTAGAGGAAGTTGATAAGGCTTTTGTAAATGTTAATTTAAGTTCTGATAAAAATTCTCTTTTGTTTAACATAGAAAATTCTATTCCAGAATCTGGTAAAATATTATCAGGTAATGGACTGGGTATAAAAAATGTTCGTCAACGTCTTGATCTGTTGTATCCTGAAAAATATAAGCTGGATATAAATGAAGATAATGATAAGTTCACAGTACAATTAAAAATTGACTTAAAATGAAAATTAGATGTATTGTTGTAGACGATGAAGCGTTAGCTCGTAAATATTTAAAGGATTATATTTCGAAAGTCCCTTTTCTTGAGTTTGTTGGCGATTTTAATTCTCCACTCAAAGCCTATGATTTGCTTGAAAAAGGGAAAGTTGATTTGATGTTTTTGGATATTCAAATGCCTGAAATAACCGGGCTTGATTTTTTACGTAGTTTAGATCAAAAGCCATTTGTTATTCTAACAACTGCATACAAAGAATATGCTTTGGAAGGTTATGAGTTAGATATCTCGGATTATTTATTAAAACCATTTTCATTTAATCGGTTTTTAAAAGCTGTAACGAAAGTCAATACAGCAATGTTAGCTAGTGATAAACAGAGTGTTCCAAGCTCAGATTACAACCAAACAGATTTTCATGAAGATTATATTATTATTCGTGCTGATAGAAAATATTATAAAATTAACTACGATGATTTAATCTTTGTTGAAGGACAGAAAGCATATGTTACTTTTCATTCTGAAGGAAAAAGGAATGTTACAGCCTTAGCATCTTTAAAGGAGTTGGAAGAGAAACTACCTAAAAATAAATTTATACGAATTCATAAATCTTACATTGTTTCGATTAAGAAAATAGATGCCCTTGAAGGAAATGTAATTGAAATATCAGGAGAGAAGTTACCTGTTGGTAAAAGCTTTAAATCAAAAGTTTCGGAACTGTTTGGGTTAGATGAATAGTATTATTATTAATTAATAATTTTTTCTCTTAAGATTTTGAATTCCTTTTCAAAATTTGGAGTGAACATGTCCTTTCCAATGTTTTTTTCAACATCATTAATTGTCCAGAATTTCCCACCATCTAATTCAGTTTTGTTTGGACTTGGAATTTTATCTGTATTTGAAATAAACATATAAATTAATTCTAATTCTATTTCAGTTTCCCAAATGTAATTTTTAAAGAATTTTATATCAATATCTTCCAATCCAATTTCTTCTTTTATTTCTCTTTTCAATGCTAATTGTAAATCTTCATTTGCACTAATATGCCCGCCAACAGCAGTATCCCATTTTCCTGGTTGAATAAGTTTATGTATCGGGCGTTTCTGTAAGTATATTTCACCATTTGAATTAAAAACATGAAGATGGACAACAGGGTGTAGCATCTTATCCTTTCCACCTTTATGAAATGCACTTCGAGGATGAACTGAGATTACACTTCCTTGTTGATCAATATTAGGAAGTAACTCTTCTTCTTGAGTTTTCTTTCTTTTGTGTTTATTCTTTAAAATTTCAATTATAAAATATCCAATAAAAATAATATAGAATAATCCTCCGCTTATAAAAGCCCATGACTCATTTGACAAATAAAAGGCAGAATAAATTATTAATACAATATGAGATGAAGTTAAATAAAATATTCCTTTCAAACTTTTTTGCATCTGTCGTGATTGTTCTATTGAAATCTCAATATCTTTAAAATATCTTTTACTCAGATTAAGAATAAGATTTTTTGGTCCAAATGCTGATAATCCAATTATTAAAGCAAGAATTGATTCAATTATTGCGGGTTTTAATTTGAAAAAAATATCATTATCTAGTACAATTGAGATCCCTCCTAAAGCTACTAACAGAAGTGTATCAGTAAGTATGAATTTTTCTATTTTCTTTGATTTGATATAAGTATATATTAATTCAAGCAAACCAAAAATTAGTGCAATGAAAAGTCCGATTTTGGTTCCCCAAATTTCATCAGCAATTATAAAAACAAATAGGGGAAGTAGTCCGGGTAAAATAGATTTTAATAGAGATTTATTGATCATATTAAGTTACAAGTTAGATTAAGTAAAGATAAACTAACTCAAATAACTTGTTTTAGTCAAAATTAAATATTTTTAATTTTATAATTTGATATTTATCATTAACTTGGTTTGAGTCAAAAGATAAAATATAGAAAAGTGAATGATTTAATAATTCAAGGTACAGCTTCAACTCCGGAGATCTATTTTAAACAATCTGGACATTTAAGTATAAAAGGTAAATCATTACCTGAAGATCCAAATAAATTCTTTAGACCTTTATTTAGTTGGGCTGAAGAATTACAGGCGGAAAATGTTCAACTCGATATTAGATTAGAATATGTAAATACTTCATCTTCTAAAAATATTTTAGAATTTATTAAAATGGTTGATAGTAGCAATAGTGTAAGGCATTTAAAACTAAACTGGTATTATGAAATTGATGATATAGATATGCTTGAGTTTGGTGAAATTATAGAAAAAAGATTAAAAAGAGCCAAAGCAAAGTTTATAGAATATTATGATATTGACGATAATTTAAAGATAGAGGAGAATGAGTTTAGTTGAAAAATTAAACTCATTCTCCTTTAACTTAACTTTCTTTTTATCGATTCTGCGAATACCAAAGCAACAACTCTGTAAAGTAAGTGTCCAAACTTTGTGAATGGTAAATAAATAATGATGAACCACACACAGATCAAGTGGAAGAAGTACAAGTGATATGCTAACTCCCAGTTTAAGAAACGGGCAGCTTCTACTACAACTCCTGAAATTGTTAATAAGAAAAGTGAAATCAAGAATAACCAATCGGTATAAGTACTATTTCCAGAGTTTTCTTTATCAAATATTCGGTTAAATATCATTATTCCAATACCAACAAATAACATTATTGCTGCAACATTTCCTAAAATTTTAAATGGATGTGTGAGACCCAATGGATAATTATGAGTTATGGCAGCGTAAATAGCAAACGCTGTAACAAAAAGAAGCAAAATAAATCCATAAAAGACTAACATATGGGCAAATTTCTTAGACTTCTTACTATCACACTTATTAAAATTCGAGTGTAGAATAATTTCTTTTCTTACTGAAAAAAGATTCTTTATAAAACTACCTGTTGGTTTTAAATCAGGATTCTGAGTTTTTAAATCATTCCAAAAATTTCTTAATCCAATTATCCCTAATCCAATTGTTAAGAACCATAAAAATGTAAATGAACTATTTAGCCATGCATGCGGGAAAAATTTTGAATAGTTAATTGGTCCCTCTGGAATTTGAAGTGTACCAGCAAAATATAATATTGCCGAAATGATGATTATTGGAATTAATAATGCAATAGGTAACCATTTTGGGTGATTTAGTATTTTACCTAAAAATTTAGGTTTGGCATAATGTTGATACGAAATCTCACGAACGGCAGAAAAAACATCTGCAGGTTTTACTCCACGTGGACAATAGGTACTACAATCACCACATTGATGACATAACCAAATATCAGTGTTGCCTATTAATTTGTCTTTCAATCCCCAACCAGCCCAAATCATTTCTTTACGTGGAAATGGTTTTTCTTCAGGTGCTAACGAGCAAACAACAGAACAAGTACCGCATTGCATACATTCATTTAGCGAACTTTTACTAACTTCCTTAAGTTGCTTCTTGAATTTTATATCTGGATTAATATTTATCATAATTTTCAATTATCTAATATGAAATTTTGAATTTTAAACTTGAAATTATGGATTACATGTCTTTAAAAGGATTTGGACCTATCAATTCTATTTCTTCCACATAATCATTAATTATTTGCGGAATTTTATCGTAATCAGTTATTTCAACAAATTCAGTTCTCATTCTTTCCGGTTCAAGCATCATTGTTTCTAAAGTTTCCTGAATATTTTCACCTCGTATTTCTGTTAATTCACTTCCATGAATAAAATGACACTGATAATCATCACCAGGCTTACAGCCTATTTGTAAAATACCATCATAACCTTTTGATAGAGCATCCGAAATCCAAACTTTGTTAATAGAACCTAAGCAACGAACTGGAATTACACGAACATAAGGACTATATTTCAACTTTTTCTGTCCGGCCATATCCATTGCAGGATATGCGTCGTTTTCACAAACAAAAACAAGGATTCTTGGTTTTTCTTCAAACTCATCAGGAACTTCAACTGACTTGATCATAGCGGAAATGCTATTGATAGAATAGTCAGCAAAAGTAATAACTCGTTCAGGGCAAGAACCTAAACAAATACCACAACGGCGGCAGCGGTTTGGATTAGGAAGTGGTGTTCCTTTTACAGTTTCATCGTATGCACCAAAGGGACATTCTTCTGTACATCTCTTACAATCTGTACATCGATCCATAAATAAATCAGGATACGATTTATCGCCAGAACGCGGATGAACTGCTTCGCCGCGTTTAGTTGCTTCAATGGTTTGTATGGCCTTTAGCATAGCACCTGAAGCATCAGATTTACTCGATGCAATATCCATTGGAGAGCGCAAACTACCTGCAGCGTAAATTCCTGTTCGTCTTGTTTCGTAGGGGAAACAAATAAAATGAGAATCAGAGAAGTTATATTTTAATTCAGGTAATCCTTTTCCTAATCTATAGTTTAGATTTAAATCTTCAGTACCATTTGGAACCATACCTGTTGCTAAAACAATCATATCAACAGATAGAGATATATCTTCGCCAATTAGGGTGTCCTTAACATTTACTTTTAAATTGGTATTGCCTTCTGTTATTGCTTCTATTTCACCTTTTGTAAAAAAGATTTGATCATCTTTTTGTATTTCCTTGTAGAACTCTTCATATAATCCTAAGGTACGAATGTCTTTATAAACCATAAATACATTCGAATCTGGGCTTAAATCGCGAATGTATTTGGCTTGTTTTAAGCTTGTTCCACAACAAAATCCTGAACAGTAGGGTAGGTGATCTTTATCGCGAGATCCTGCACACTGAATAAATAAAACATTTTTCGGAAGTACCTTTTCAGGATTATTTTTAACAAATTCTTCAAATTCAACATTTGTTAAAACTTTTGGATTTCCATATCCTAAATGTGACAGTTTATTTGCATCGTACGGTTGCCATCCAGTGGCAGTTACAATAGATCCAACTGTGATCTTTTCAGCCTTATCATTTAAAAGTTGAACTTCAAATTGACCTGGTTGACCCGAAATTTCTTTAATTGTAGTTGAAGTATGAACTTGAATATTATCAAATGCTGCAAGTTCCTTTAATTTATTTTCAATTTCGGGATCAATTAGTTTAGAATATGGTGCAGAATAAGGAATTTGTTTATGTAGTTTGTTTAACCAGCCACCTAATTTTTCTTCCTTTTCAATAATGTGAACTTTATAACCTGCTTTTGCTCCATCAATTGCTGCAGTAATACCTGTAATTCCACCACCAACAACTAAAATTTCAGAACTTATATTTTCAGCAATAAAAGGTTTTGGGATTTCAGTATTCTGAACCTTTGTAATTGACATTCGAAGATAATCTTCAGCTGCCATTTGAGTATCTTCATCATTTTCTTCCATACTCCATGCAACTTGTTCACGAATATTAGTTCGTTCAAGTAAAACATTTTCAGGAAAATCAAAAACATCTGTTTTTACTCTAGGAGAACAGGCAGCAATGACTATTCTATCTGCGTTTTCAGTTGCTATGTCGTTATTGATTAAATCAAAACCTTCAATTGAACAAAGTGATGAATGATTTTTACAAACAGTAACATTTAGTTCTGATGCAACCTGACTAAGCTTTTCAATATCTAAGCTTTTGCCTATTTCGCATCCAGAACATATATAAACTCCAACTTTTTTATCCATTTCTAAATAATTGGTATTTGAAAATTGATCAATTATTAATTGATCTGTATTGCTTTAACTGCTGCTGCTGTAGCATCTTTTACCGATGCTGAAACATCCATAGGTTTGCGACTACATGCAACAGGAATAATTCCGTCTTTCTGTAAATCTGTAATGAATTGATTTTGATCCATATTAAGATTTATATTGATTTCAGATGGTACAATTCCAGTGGCTAAAACCGCCATGTCAGCTTCGTATTTTATTTTTTTTCCAGAAAGAATATCTTCAGCTTCAAGAATTAAATTATTGTTTTCTGTTTCTGTTATTTTCCCAACTTTTCCCTTAACTAGTTCAATGTTCTTATTCTCTTGAACTTTTGTTAAAAAATCTTCATTACGACCAGAAACACGCATATCGATATAAAAAATCTTTATTTCAGTTTTTGGATATAATTCTTGAATTGTCAAAGCATGTTTTAATGATGCAGAACAACAAACCGCCGAACAATATGGTAAATGATTTTCATCACGAGAGCCAGCACATTGCACAAAAGCTATTTTCTTAGGTTCAGAATTATCCGAAAGTCTAAGCAATTTGTTTTCGTTTAAACCATTCGATGCGATAAATCTTTCAAACTCAACATTGGTAATTATATTCTTTGAGTTAGAGTAATTCAGATTCTCAATTTTAGTAGCATCATAACTTTTCCAACCTGTTGCAGTAACAATTGAGTTTACTTCAATTTCCTTTATTTCTTCTTTTGCAGAGAAATCAATAGCATTATAATCACAAACATCAACACATTTATTGCATGATTCTCTTTTACAATATTCATTATCTATTTGATATTTGTAAGGAAAAGCCATTTCATGTGGAAGATATGCAGCTTTCGTTTTTTTGAATCCGTAATTAAATTCATCAGGACGTTCTTCAGGACAAACTTCAGCACATTTACCACATGCAGTACAATTGTTTTTGATGTATTGTGGAGCAATCTTTAGTTTTACTTTGAAATTTCCTTTCTCACCAGAAATTTCTTGAACTTCACTTGAAGTAAAATATTTGATTCTTGGATTCTGTTTTATTCTTCGAAAGTTGATTTCTAATCCACAGGTAGGTGGACAAAGTTTTGGAAAATAGTTATTGAATTTTACTACATTACCACCAAGGTAAGGCATCTTTTCAATAAGAATTACTTCTTTTCCAACTTCAGCAATTTCAACGGCTGTTGTTATACCGCTCATTCCACCACCAATTACAAGTACTGGTTTCATTTTAAATTAATTAAAAATTAATAATTAAGAATTAAAAATGAGAAATTACTTCTTATCATTTAAACTCTTTTTTGCAGAAAGTAGTATTGCTGAAATTATCTTTTCAATTTCTTTACAATCTTGAATTAATGCTTCAGCCTTTGATTTATTGATATATCCACTTTCCTTTAATAATCGTAGCCAGTAATTTGTTTCTCTAGCTTCTTTATATGCAATTGAAAATTTAGAAATGAAATCCTTTGTTGATTGTGCACCAACAGCTTCTTCAGAATTTGCACCAATTGATGTTCCACTTCTAAGAATCTGTTTAGATAACTCATATTCTTTATGATTTGAAATAAGTGATTTATATAATTCAATTATTTTAAGAGCAAAATCAAAACTTTTTGTTAATATGATATTGTCTTTTTTCATGTAGCAAATTGGTTTATCTTAATTCAAAATCATTATTCATTTTTAATTTTTCATTCTTAATTGACTATGTCAATTCTTTAATATCACGTTTTATCATTTCCCACTCACCAGTTTCAGGGTTCCATTTACAATTTGCAAATGCTTTCCAGTCTTCTTTCATAGTAGGATGATCGGTTCTGAAATAATATCCTGGCCATCGAGTTTCTTCGCGGAACAACATTGTTCTAATGTGCGATTCTGCTTGCCACATACGGTGAACATTCTCCCATACACGCATAAGTTCATTTAAATCTTTAGCAGCTAATTTCTCGGCATCTTCTTTCATAAATTCTAAAAACTCAAGCCCTTTTTCAAGTAATGCTTTTGATGTTTTAAATCCAACACTTGCTCCACCTGCATATTCGTCCATAATTTTTTGTAAACGGAACATAAACATTTTTGGCTTAATGAAATTAGGATTTACATCTTCGTCATTAGCATAATCTTTATGTTCTTCAAAAGTATCAAGAGGTTTAAGAATCTGTGCTTTTAATTCATTGATTTTTTCTTCATCAAAACTTGCTACATCATCATTGTCAACTATAAATGCTAAAGCTGCTTTTGCGGCTATTCTTCCTTCTGTAAACGATCCTGAAGAGAATTTGTGAGATGAAGCTCCAGAAGCATCACCTGCAGCAAATAAACCTTTTTTAGTTGTCATATTATCGTAACCCCAATAGTAGTCATCTGAAGGAGATAAATCTTTTGGACCACTAACCCAAGCACCTGATGCACCAGAGTGTGAACTAATAAAATAAGGTTCACAAGCAGAAATTTCTGAAGGACTTTCTTCAGGAGATATATTATGTGAAGCCCAGTTTAAGGCCTGACTAACAGTCATATCTAAGAAATCTTCCCAAGCTTCAGATTCAAGCTCTTTCATTTTACGCTTAGCTTGTTTTTCATCAGTAATATCAGCCATTAATTCTTTAATAGCTTCGTCAGTTTTCATATATATTGGACCGTTTCCTTCTTCTAATTCTTGAAGCATTAAATAGTTTCGAAGATTAGCAGGAGTTGGTTTTGCTGTTCCATAAGGAGCCCAGTTTTCAAGTTCTGCTTTACGGGTTTCCATGTAATCTTCACCCTTAGCATTTGTAGCTTTCGACTTGAATAATAAGAACCATGCGCCAACAGGGCCATATGAATCTTTAAAGCGAACAGGAACAAAACGAACTTCCTGACATGTCATTTCAGCACCTGCTTTTAATGTGAAATAAGCACTTGCACCTGAATTAAAAGGTGGATACCATGAGCGACCTAAACCTTCACCAACAGAACGTGGACGGAAAATATGAACTGCACCTCCCATTACGTCAAGAACGGCATTTGCTTTGAAAATGTAGAATTTATTTTCGCGAACGCTAAAACCAGCAGCACCAACACAACGATCACCATCCATTATTGGTTCTGTAATGAATATTCTTTCGTAATATTCACCGTTTTCCCCAAGTTCTTTAAGTGCATTTTTTGCAGCTTCAGAAACAATGTTTTTATACGATTCACCATGAATCATTATTTGCCAACGACCTTCATTTACATAATTTCCTTCTTCATCTTTCCAAATAGGTAATCCCCATTTTTCGAAAAGGTGAACTGATGCATCAACGTGACGAGCAATATTTGCAACCAAATCGTCTCGGGTTATTCCCATCAAGTCGTTTTTTACATAATCGACGTAATCTTCAATTGTATTTTTACCATTCTTTAAACCAAGGTAAAGGTTAATCGCAGATAATCCCATTGCAACAGCACCACTTCGTTCCATAGATGCTTTATCAACAACAGTTACTTTCTTATTATGTTTTTTTGCCCAATGAGATGCTTCAAAAGCAGCTCCACAGGCAGCCATACCACCACCAAGTATTAGTAAATCCGTTTCAACTATTACTGTTTCAAAATCGTTCGTTATCATGATTGAATATATTTCGAGTTCAATGTTTAAGGTTAATTTTTGGAATTAATCTAATGTTTTAGATTCTACTTTTCGTATAAATCTGTTCCAATAGATTCTGGTTCAGTCCTTAGAAGTGGACTTTTTAAATCTTCTGTACCTGTTTCCATTCCTGCATCAGGATCAATACTTCCTTCAGGAGTTGTTCTTATTGGAAATTTGAATCGTTTGATTTTTTTATTACGGAATTTAACCGACCACATTATTGAATCGGTACTTCTTAATGGTTGTACTACTGCACCAAGAGGCATAAAATCTGCATATCCACGAACTTCAATTGCTTGAGTAGGACATATTTTTACACAACTATAACATTCCCAGCACATATCAACAGCTTGGTTATAAGCTTTATTTTTTTCTTTATCTAAAACCATTAAATCGTTTGGACATATATATTGGCAAGCAGTTTTATCTTGAGCCTTACATCCATCACACTTTTCGCTAATTACAAAGCTTGGCATAATTTAGGTTGTTTTTGAGGTTAATTCACAAACATAATAAAATTATTCAACTATAATAAGGGATTGGTGATGATTGAATTAGGAAAACATAGTTGTTGAAAATAATAATTTGAAAATCAGTATTTAATGATGTCTATTGTTGATAACTGATGCTTATTTAAAATCAATATAAAGTACTTAACTAACTTGATTTTATGTGTTTAAAAGATGGGGTAAAGTTCATTTAATAAATCATGATAATAATGTTAAAAACTAAACCTCATAATTATGAAATTAAAAATTAACAGAAGAAATTTCCTTAAAAAAAGCACTCAAGCTGGCATGGCATGTTGTGCTTTAATGATGAGTTCAAAATTTGTCACAGCAGGTTCTCTTGCTAAAATGTTTGATGATGAAAAAATTGATCCTAAAAAATTGAACTTTTGTGGATACACTTGTCCAGCAGATTGTAAATTTTATATTGCAACCTTAGAAAATGATTTGGAAAAGAAAAAAGAAGCATTTGAAATATGGCATATTAAGGAAAGATATGGATTAGATTTTGATGAGAATATAACTTTTTGCTGGAAATGTAAGAATATGAATAAGCCAAAAGGTGCTGTTGTTCATAATTGTACTGTAAGAGAATGTGCAATAGAGAAAGGTTTTGATTCTTGTATTGAGTGCAATGAATTAACAACTTGCAATAAAGATTTATGGACTCGTTTTCCAGAGTTTTATAAAGCTGTAAAAGAGATGCAAGTTAAATATCGAGAATAAATATTATAATGAAAAGATAATGAATTTTAATTATTGTATTCTAACAGTTCTAATAGTACAATAGAAAGAGAGTTAAGGAAAAATTATTGTTTGCAGTATTTTTTTAAGTTAATTTATTTTATAACCAATTACATTTATAATGATCCATAAAAGAGTATTTTTTTTCATTTTAATTTCTTTATGCTTTAGTGTTTCAGGTATTTCTCAAGATACGGTAGATTCTAAATTTACAGAACAAGTTACAACTTCGTCGATTTTTGATGTTGATTTTGATCGTTTAAATTCGTTTAATATTGATGAGTTGAAAATGCTGGCTTCTATATCATTTCTTGATAGAGATTATGAAAAATCAGTAAAGTATTATTTAGATATTGTTGAGCATAATATAGATGATGCTCATTCTCTTTATAAGCTGGCTTGTTGTTATGCCATGTTGCAAAATCCTGAGTATGCAAGCAATTTTTTGGTAATGGCAATTAATGCTGGATACAATAATTTCTCTAAAATTAAGAATGAAGAATGCTTTAAGCTCTTGAGAAATAATATAAACTTTTATAATACTCTGAATGATGTATTGAATTTTGGTTTGAACTATGGTGAAACAGTTTATGTAGAAGCAAATGTTCTAATAAAATGTAGAGTAATTGTTCCTAAAAACTTTAATCCTAACAATAAATATGAATTGTTAATTGGGTTACATGGTTATGGTGGAATTGCCGATAATTTTTGTTTGTTAAATAGTTTATTTGAGTCTGATAGTTTTATTTATGTTGTGCCAGAAGCACCATATATATTAGATGCTTCAGGTAGTGGGAGACAACAATATTCATGGGGTTTTCGTGGACACGAGAAGGAATTATGGAAAAAAAGTGATCCTGAAGTTATGGCATATATTATAAATGTTGTTGATCACATTAATGCAAAATATTCTATAAGCAAAAATTATTTATTGGGATTTTCTCAGGGAGCTTCTTATGCATATGCAACTGGAATTAAAAATTTTAATAAAATTGATGCTGTAATTGCTTTCGGAGGTAGATTGCCAAACACTGAAAAATATCCTTGGTTTCTATCGGATGAAGATTTGATGAAAGGAAGAGACTTAAAAATATTTATTGCCCATGGTAGAAACGATTCGGTAATTAGTTATAAAGAATCTAAGGAGGCTAAAAAAAGATTATCCAAATTAAATTATGACGTTGAATTATTACTTTTTGAAGGAGGACATAATGTTGAACAGATAGCATTAGATGAGGCTATAAGATGGATTGAAAATAGTTTGCACTAATAGTACATTTCGACGAATATATAGCTTTTTGCTGGAAATGTACTTAAAATATGGTGTCCAAAAAGTAAGGAAAATGTCATTACTCATTTCATTCGTGAGAAAAGTTCCCTTGAAAAAGGGGCTCTTAGCGAATTGATTAACTGTCAATACATAGATTTTCAATCAAGTTGGAGATGACAATGCTGGACTTTTTGGACACCTTCTTTTTAAAATTACTAAGAGCGATTTATAAATAAATTCTTTCTGTTAATACTTAATCCTCCATTTCTCTTTTTGTAAATAATAGTAATAATTACAGAAAGAATTATGGTTGATAATCTAAAAATATTTGCACTCATTCCTCCAATAGCATTTTCGCTTACATTAAAAATCATCCAGGATAAATTCATTAATGTATGAAGAAAAATAGGAATCCATAAATTATTATTCCATTCAATATATAACCAAGCAAACCATGCTGCTCCAAAGAAAGTTACCATAAATACACCGGTTGATTCATTCATAGTATTGCCTTGGTAAATATGTCCGAAAGCAAAAATAACTGCGTTTAATGCAACTGCAGGAATGAAGCCCCATTTAAGTTTACGAAATAGTTGCCCAAAAAGAAACCCTCTAAAGAATATTTCTTCTAGAAGTCCAGCTAAAATTGCTCCATGTAATATATTTAGAAATGAAAGGTTTGATACTAATTTACCAGTAAAAAATGAACCAATAAACATAGGTGAAACCATGACTGATGCCCATAATAGACCTTTATAAATTGATTTGTATAAACCGAGTTCTTTAAAGAAGTTTTTTACTCCATAAATCAACCAAATAGAAACTAGTACAGGAATTATCCACCAAATATAAAAATATGCAATATCTAATGCTGGATTCGATAATATAAGCTTAATATCGAATAATTTGTATAACATGTTTTCACCGTACATACCTATCAAAAAGGTGATTATAATAATGATTGTTCTATAAAAGTTACTTTTTATCTTCATTTCTAAATTTTTTATATTCTTTAAAATTACAATTAAGCAATCGTTTGATTTTAGAATTATTCTACATCTTCTTCTTTAGTTAACTCCTGTTTTAACAATTTAGGAAGTCTTTTTTTATAAGCTATTACAAAAATTCCAACAGAGTATATTCCAATATTGAAAATGCTAATAGAAAAAATTCCTATTGAAAATATCCCTACCGAAAAAATTCCGATTGAAAATTTACCTGCAGCAAATACACCTAGTGCAAAATCGCCTGCAGCAAAATAGTTAAATGTAAAATCGCCTGCACTTAGTACATTTGTATGAGTATAATTCAATACTAAACCAATAATTAATAAGCCAACTGCTATTAAAATAATCCATACTTTTTTCATCTTTATAAAATTTAAATTAAACATTTGATTAGTGATTTGTTTTGCAAGTGTAAGATGAAAATGCCTATGAACAATACATTAGGGATATATTGCAAGTATTTGTGATAAATGATTAGCTAGTGTTACGAGATGTTTAATGCTGTGATAAAATGGGTTGTATTCTAATATTTTTTATGATTTTATTTTTTGTGATCAATGCAAATCTGATCCTATTTAATTCCTGAATTTATCTACAAATCCTCTTGAAACAGGAATTTCATTTTCAAAATCTTCAATACTAAGTTTTAAACCTTGTGAGTTTCCTTTTGAACTTATTATTTTATTAGTATTAACAATATACGCTCTGTGACATTGAATAACTTCCGGAATATTCTCGAAAAATGACAAAGCTCTTTTTAAGGTGCTTCGGAATGTTTTTCTTATAAGTTCATTGTTATTAAAAAAATGAATTTCAACATAATTTCCCGAAGATTCAATAAATAAAAAATTATTGATGTCAAATTCTATGGAATCTTTCTCGTTATCAGCATAAAAATGAATTGTTCGAGTTGAATTTAATTTTGTTTGATCAGTTCGAATATTTTTATTTAAATTGTCAGAAGAAATTAAATGCTTTTTTAATAAGAATTTTTGCTTTGTAATAATTAGAATAGTAATTGGAATTATTCCTACAACTAATGTGGTTAATTCAAAAGAAATGAAAGTTTTTAAGTTAAAATGAAAATTATTGAATATAAAAAAAGAATACAATAAATTTCCGATACCTATAGAAAAAATTACCCAAATAAGCCATACAAATTCTTTCCAGATTTTCCATTTCTGATCATCAAAAAATCGGGTAAAGATGTTCTCGATTATTATAAGATTAATAATAAGTATGAAAAAGGTAACAAGACCGTATCCTGATAAAATAAATAATTTATGTTCGCTTTTAAATAGATTTATTCCAAATGGTTGAAATACAATTAGAAATAAAGAAACAAAAAGACTAATGGATATAATAGTTTTCCATTTTGATTCTGCCTTTGGGAAATCCTGGTTTATATAGTTTACGAAATTCATGTAAGTTTAATTTAATTCTCGAAGATAGTAAAATGCATATTTAGTACAAATCCAATATTATTATAATGCTTATAACTTATGATAGATTAAGAAATAAATAAACGAGTTTATTTATGTTATGTTAATTGATATTTAGAAGATTGATGATGTAATATTTTATGCTTATTTTCGTTAAAAATAATTCAATTAATATATTAAATATGTTTAAATTTTTAAATAAATCATACCCATTTAACGATGATCTAAGATATAATGCAAAAATCATATTCTTTATTAGTATTGGTGTTTTAGTATTTTTATTATTGTTTCAACCAATTGATTTAAGCTCATATAGTAATAAAGATATTTTTTACTTAATAACAGGTCTGGGCGCATCTACCTTTTTAACCTTGAGTTTGGATCTAATTGTTTTACCCAGTTTTTTTCCAAAGATATTTGTACAATCTAAATGGAATATAAAAAAAGAAATTCTTTGGAATCTTTGGATTTTAATAACAGTTTCTGCGAGTAACTTTTTGTTTTATTCTAAATTATTCGAAGTAATTGATATTAGTTTTGGCTTAATAGGGAAAATATTATTAATTGCTTTTCTGCCTGTAGCAACTCTTATAATTATTAATCAGGATCGTTTATTAAGAAATCATCTTAAGACTGCTATGCTTTTAAATAATAGACTTAAAGAAGGTAAGCTGCTAAAAGATAAAATGATTTATTTCGATTCAGAATATAAAAAAGATAGTTTGAGTATTAAGTTAGATGCTTTAATTTTAATAAAATCGGCAGATAATTACATCGAAGTATTTTATAAAAGTAATGGAGATGTAAAAAGTCAAATGATAAGAAGTACCTTGGTTAAGGCAGAGAAATTAATAAGTGAATATGATTTTATTTTTCGATGTCATCGCACATTTATTGTGAATAAAAATTATATTGAAGAAATTTCAGGAAGTTCTCAAGGCTACAAATTAAGTTTTAAAAATATTGATTTCCCTGTTCTTGTTTCTCAAAAATATATTAGTGAGTTTAAAAAGATGATTTAGGATATTTGTTAATATTTGACTCTCAAATTCGCCCCTAAAAAGAATATTACTCCCTATTTTACTTATCAATATCCCTAAGTTTTTTTAATGATTTATATCGATCATAGATTTGTGATTAAATAACTAAATCGCATTGAAAATGATTAATGTATCTGCAATAATATGTGCTTTTAATGAAGAGAGTACAATAGAGAAAATACTTAGAGGAATTTCAGAAATTTCAAGTATAAATGAAATCATTATTGTAAACGATGGATCTTCAGATGAAACAGCCAATATAATTAATGGCTTAAAAGCTGAGTTGATATTCCATGCTATTCATTTACCTAAAAATATGGGTAAAGGATATGCAATTGCTAAAGGAGTGGAAGTTTCTAGTTCAGAATTTTTGGTATTTATTGATGCCGACCTTTCAAATCTTAACTCTAAACATATTACTCAACTTATAAATCCTGTAATTAATGGAGAAGTTGATATGGTGCTGGGGCAGGCAACCGAAACAAGAATTAATCACAATATAAATCCCTTTAAGTTTTTTTCTGGTCAAAGAGCATTGTGTAAAAAGGATATTGTCCCAATTCTAGAAAGGATAAAACCTTCGCGATTTGGGGTTGAAACAATTATTAATCTGCACTTTCAATCTTTAAATAAAAAAATAAAGTATGTTAATCTTCAGGATCTTAAACATCCTACAAAGTTCGATAAGACAAATTCTCATAGTGCTTTAAAGGAGTTTTTTAAAGAAGGACAGCAAATTTTCCATACTGCATTTATTAATCGGGATTTAGTTACAAAAAGTATTAGAAATTCAATCTCAAATAGCTTTAATACAAATTTTTAATGATATTATTATGAATATTCTTTTAATTTATCCGAAATACCCCGATACATTCTGGAGCTTTAAGCATGCTTTAAAATTTGTGGCAAAAAAGGCTGCAAATCCACCTTTAGGTTTAATAACAATTGCTTCAATGCTGCCCGTAAATTGGGAAAAGAAACTTGTCGATCTTAATATTGAATCATTAAAAGACAGAGATATTCATTGGGCCGATTATGTATTTATTAGCGCTATGAATATTCAGCAAAGATCAGTTAGTGAGGTGGTTGATAGATGCAATAAGTATAAGACTAAGGTAGTTGCAGGGGGACCATTATTTACTGCAGAATATCAAAAATTTCCGAACATCGATTATTTTATTCTGAATGAAGCGGAAATAACCTTACCTGAATTTTTAAATGATCTTGATAATAACGAATTACAAAAGGTTTATCAAACAGAGAATTATGCAAATTTAAACGAGACACCTTTACCTGACTATTCATTAATAAAATCATCAAAATACAATTCGTTAAGTATACAATTTACTCGTGGATGTCCTTTTAATTGTGAGTTTTGCGATATTACTGCACTGTTAGGACATAAGGTTAGAATAAAAACATCAAGCCAAATAATTAAAGAGTTAAATAATATTTATGATTCTGGTTGGCGCAAGAGTATCTTTTTTGTGGATGATAATTTTATTGGTAACAAAAGGATTCTTAAAAATGATTTACTTCCTAAGATTATTGACTGGATGTATGAAAGAAACTTTCCTTTTTATTTCACAACCGAGGTTTCAATAGATTTAGCTGACGATGAAGAGTTAATGAAACTCTTAGTACAAGCCGGTTTTGAGAATGTGTTTGTTGGAATAGAAACTCCTAATGAAGAAAGTTTGTCGGAGTGTAATAAGGTTCAAAATAAAAACAGAAGTTTAGTGCAAAGCGTTCATAAAATTCAAGAATATGGAATTGAAGTGTCAGGTGGTTTTATTGTAGGATTTGATAGCGATCAAGCTTCTGTATTTCAGAATCAAATTGATTTTATTAAAAATAGTGGGATTATAACCGCAATGGTTGGTTTATTAAATGCTCCCAAAAAGACTCAGCTTTATAAGCGTCTGAAAAAAGAAAATCGAATTGTAAAAGATACAAGTGGAAATAATACCGATTTTACATTGAACTTTAAACCTAAAATGAATGAAAATCAATTAATTAATGGTTATAAAAAAATTATTAGAAGTATATATTCTGGGGAATCCTTTTATAAAAGAGTTACAATCTTTTTAAAAAGATTTACTCCATCAACAATATCCAAAAAGAAGATATCAATTAGGTTAATTTTCGCTTTTTTGAAATCAATAGTGATACTTGGCGTTTTCGATAAATTCAGAAAGTTTTATTGGGAACTAATCTTTTGGAGTTTATTAAATCGTCCACAAACTCTTACCAAAGCAGTTACTTATTCAATATATGGATATCATTTTCGAAAAATATTTAGAGATCATTTAAATTAATAATCATGAAAGAACTTAATATTGGAAATTTAAAAATAAAGAAACCTATAATCCAAGGTGGAATGGGAGTTTGCATTTCTTTATCGGGTTTAGCAGCAGCAGTTGCTAATGAAGGTGGAGTGGGAGTAATTTCTGCTGTAGGGATTGGAATGACAGAACCAAATTATAGAAGCAACTTTAGAGAGTCTAATAAAATAGCTTTACGTAAAGAAATACGAAAAGCAAGACAAAATTCTAATGGAGTAATTGGAGTGAATACAATGCTCGCGGTTTCTGATTTTGATGATTTGTTGCGAGTTTCAATTGAAGAAAAGGTTGATATAGTTTTTTTAACGGCAGGATTACCATTAAAGAAACCTGAAATTGACATCTCAATTTTAGAAAATACCAACACGAAATTTATACCTAAAGTATCTTCTCCACGGGCAGCTAGCTTAATTTTTCAGCACTGGAGCGACAAGTATAATCGTATACCTGATGCTGTTGTTATTGAAGGCCCTCTCTCAGGAGGGCACTTAGGTTTTCGTAGAAAAGTCTTAGAAGAAAATGAATTATTACTTTCATCATTAGTAAAGAATACAATTGTAGAATTGGAATCATTTGAATTTAAATATGGAAAAGAGATTCCGGTTATAGCAGCAGGGGGGATTTATTCAGGTAAAGATATGTTTGAGATAATTCAAGCAGGAGCAAGTGCAGTGAAAATGGGAACACGATTTGTAACTACAAATGAATGCGATGCGTCAATTTCCTTCAAGCAAAACTATTTAAGTTGTTCAAAAGATGATGTTACATTAATTGATAGTCCGGTTGGAATGCCAGGTAGAGTTATCAGGAATAAATTTGTTGAACAAATACAAATGGGGAAAAAGAAGCCAGTAAATTGTCCATGGAAATGTCTTAAAACTTGTAATTATACAAATGTTCAATTTTGTATTGCAGAGGCCTTGTTTAATGCTGCAATAGGAAACTTAAATAAAGGATTCTCATTTGCTGGAACAAATGCATATTTGTCTAATGAGATCATATCAGTAAAAGAAGTTTTTAATCAATTGAATATAGAATATAATCAGGCAAGCTTAATATTAGAAAAGTTAAGTTGGAGTGCTTGATTTGTTTACCATGATTTGTTTTTGTCAAAAGTCATTCAGATATAAATCTGAATGACTTTTTTATTGGGATTATTAAATACTATAAACTTAATAGCGAATTTATTTTTTGTAATAGGATATCAGGGGAAATAGTTATTGCATCGATATGATTGCCATTATACTTCTATAATTCTTTAGGTTCAGGTGCATTTTTAAATACGGTTTCTCCTTGAGAAAAAGGAACAGATTTTTTTATAATCCCGCTTATAAAGAAAGCTTTATTACTGATATAGGTCACAGAGAACGCTTTCTCTAACGATAGATTTAATGAAGTTAATGCCTTCTAATAGTTACGTTAATTAGAAAATCCTTTAATAACAGCTAATGAAAATTCAGTAATATGGTTTGCTAATTTATCAATTTCTTCAAGGGTAAATTCTGGTGTCTTAAAATGGTTTTTTATGATATGAGGTGAATATTGATAAAATGTACACTGCCCTAATATACTTGCACTGTAAAGACGAATAGTTTCATCACTAGCAATCTTACCTAAGAGTAATTTAACTATAGAAAAAAGCAGGTTAATAGAAGGCCCTATACTTTCTTCGGTTAATTCTTGTATTGCTTTTGTAGGTTCGATACTTTCTCTTGCCATGAAAGTCCCAAACCATGGAGATTCAACTTCATAAAGTGTATGCAACAGTACACACTTAATAAAATATCTAAGACGATCTTCTGGAGAATTCGATTCATCTTGTGCAAAATCAAAAGGAAATTTTTCGAAAGCAACATCTTTCCAATGCTTTACAACCTCAACATATAGTGCTTCTTTACCACTAAAATGATAATTGACGGCCGCAATATTAACTTCTGCCCTTTCACAGATTTCACGTACAGAGGCATTCTTGAATCCTTTCTCAGCAAATATTTTTCCAGCAGCCTCTAAAATTCGTTGTTGAACATTAGATGTTGGAGCATCTTTCTTTATAAATTCTTGCATGTCTTTTATTTATTAATCTCTAACTATGTTGCCTTAAAAAAAATAAAACAATAATTAACACAATTCAGAGTAAAAACGATAAAACACTTTCATATTTTTCATCTCCACAACAATAATGAAAACAAATAGTATTTACTAATAATAGTGTCAAAAATGTTGTGCACTTTTAACTCATTAATTCAAATACAAATTGAACGAATATAATAATTGTTTATTAATCATTATTATATGCACGGTTAATATTTCGTTTTAAATATTTTAAAGAAATAAGGGGCAATCCGTAAAGTCTTTGTGAAATTATGAATTACTTTGGTTTACTCTGTGAGCAACTAAAAACACTATTACAGAAGGATCACAAAGTAAAAGTATCAGTTAGATTCTTTTTACTTCCAGGATAGCCCCTACATTCATTAAAAAATATAACTATTGTTTTTATTCCAAAATGTCTATTACATTACACAATTAAAAATGTGAAGACAATACTAATTATATTTTTCTTGCAAAATAGTTTGCCTGATAAACAGCATCTGCAATCTTGCGAGCTCTAACCGCATCTCCAACTACAATTATTTCTGATGCCTTCCCTTCAAGTTTTTCACAAATCGTATTGTTAGCTTTATAACCTAATGCAAGGACAACTGTATCGGCTTCTATTTCATATTCATTCCAATTCCTACCACAAACACGAACACCTTTATCAGTGATTTCCTGAAGCTTAGTTTCTGTAACAATGCTGAGTCCATTTTTGAAATGTTTAGGAAACACACTATCATTACAAAAAAGCATTGCTTTATCCATCGGTGACATATCTGCCCCAACTTCTGGTTGCATTTCAACAATAGTAAGATTGTCTATTTCATTCTTCTCCATAATCGTATCTGCTGTTTCAAGTCCTACTTCACCAGCTCCAGCTACCACAACTTTTTTACCAACTTTTACCTTATCTAATAATATATCTTCAGCAGTAACCACATGCGATTTATCAATGCCAGTGATCGGTGGTACAAGAGGATTTGCTCCTGTAGCGATGATAATAACATCAGGTTTTAATTCATCCACTAATTCTGCATTAGCTTCAGTATTAAGCATGATTGTTACTCCTAAATTTTTACATTGTGCTTCAGCCCAATCATGGAATTTAGTAAAGTCTGATTTAGAAATTGGAAGAGAAGCGATATAGAGATTTCCGCCAACTTTTGCTTGCTTTTCGACTAAATTTACTGAATGTCCTCTCAGTGCAGACACTCTTGCAGCTTCTAAACCTGCGGGACCTGCTCCGATGACCAATACATTTTTAGATTTTTGAGCTGGTTCAATAGGATTATCCATCCTCCCACATCCTGCATTTATTGCGCAACTTAACTGCCAGTTACTAATCTCACCACTATAAATACAGTTTCCACACTTAATGCAAGATCGAATCTCCTCAATATCTCCATTTATAGCCTTTCTAGCTACATCAGGGTCTGCAAGCATTTGTTTACCCAATCTCACTGCATCTGAGTGATCATTTTCAAATGCCTCATTCCAAGCAATTGGATCATATTGTCCTACAGCACGTGTTACAACAGGGATATTTAAGAATGATTTATAGAATTCTGTTTTCTCAAATTGTCCCCTAGGTTGTCGCCTATACCCTCCAGTAGCATCCACAAGATGGAATGTTTCGTAGGTCCCATCCGATTGTAGATCAAGATATGTAATTCCAGCCTTTTCTAGTTCTTTGGCAAAAAATACTGTTTGTTCACGATCTATACCGCCTTTAATCATATCACAATCAGCTACAGTATACCCTACTACATAATCAGGCCCACATTTTTTCCTGATACCTCTAACAATTTCCAAAGGTAATTGAATACGTCCCTGAAGGCTTCCTCCATATTTATCATTACGTAAGTTATTGTGTGGAGAATAAAACTGTTCTAGTAAGTAAGCTGTTGAACCGTGTAATTCTACTCCATCATAACCTATTTCCTGAGCTCTTTCGGCAGCCTCAATAAACATATCTCTTATTTCCTCGACTTCTTTTGTAGTAAGAATACGTGGTTCTATAAATATCCCTATTTTACCTAAATCTTGACATGGTACACCTGATGGTGATACCGGATCATTTCCAAACATCCCTGCATGATGTAATTGACAGATAATGGGAGTGTCATAGTTGTGAATTTCTTCAACCAGTCGTCTATGTCCAGGGCTAAATTTATTATGGTCAATGCGTATTTGTGGTTCAATCCAAGTATGTCGTCCATCAACAGCAACACCTTCTGTGAAAATCATCCCTGCTCCACCTCTGGCACGTGATACATAATGTGCAATTGTCCTATCAGATACTTCTCCATCTGCAGTTGCAGTTCGAGTCCATAAAGGTGAGTTCCAAATTCTATTTTTTACTCTAATGTTCCCTATACGAATAGGCTTCGTTAATCCATTCATTTTTCTACTCATATTTTTCTCTCCTAAATTTAAATTATAATTAAAAAACACTTGTTTAAAACACTTGTTTAAAACGAGCGTTTAAAAGTAGTAATTATTTTTTAATTCACAACTATTTAGATTTTTATACCGTAATTAATATGATGACTATTATCTAAATGCAAAAAAAATGGTGGATTTATTGGGGTGTATTTACAAAATGATCACAAATACATAATACTGCCTATAAATAAAAATGTTATTGGATATTAGTGACTTAAAGTAAAATTGAATAGTAATGTCCAAGCATTGTCGTTAACAAAAGGGACTTTTGGAATAGTCCCTTTTTTATTGGGATTATTAAATACTATAAACTCAATAGCGAATTTATTTTTTGTAATAGGACATCAGGGGAAATAGTTATTGCATCGATATGATTGCCATTATACTTCCATAATTCTTTAGGTTCAGGTGCATTTTTAAATACGGTTTCTCCTTGAGAAAAAGGAACAGATTTATCTTGTTCGCTATGGATAAATAATTTAGGCATATCTGTAATTTCTTTAATATCTTCTTTAGCTGAATAAGGCGATGTTACATACTGAGCAATCATTGCTTTTTGTTCTTCTGGAGCTGAAAGTAAAGCCATGTTCGTAAATGAACTGATGGTTCCGTCTAGAATTAATCCAGCTATTTTATTCTGGTTGTCTTTAGATATTTTTGTTGCTATTTGTGTTCCCATTGAAGCACCATAGATTAATATTGGCAAGTTTTTAAAGCTTTCTATTTCAAGTATTTCATTAAAAATTAATTGAGCATCGTTGGCAATGTTCAAATGTGTTGGTTTGCCTGTTGATTTTCCATAACCTCTAAAGTCGATGGCAAAAACTTGATATCCTGCTTTTACTAGGGGCGTTGTCATGAAAGTGTAATTTGATATATTTCCTCCCGCACCATGATAAAAAATAATACTTGCTTTTGGATTACCTTCTGGTTTAAATAGAATCGAGAATAAAGTATCATTCTCAATTGGGAAATTAAATTCTTCGTAGCTTACATTTTCAATATTTTCCCATTTTGTTGATGGGTAATAGAATTTATCATCAAACTGTGCTGATGATATTAAGATTGTACATAAACTTATTACTACAGTGGTTAAAATTTTTTTCATTTTTTGCGATATTAAAAGTTATACATTGTTTGTTTGACAATGCAAGTGTAAAATGAAAATGCCATCCTAAAAAGGATTAGGGATGGATAGCTAACAAATGTGATGGATGAATATTTTTTGTGACGAAATACTATAAGCGGTATTAATAATTAACTGATAGTATATATATCTTTAAGCTTAATCTATATGGTGATGCGTAAGATGTATATAAATGTCAATATATAAAATGTTGAAAAACACAGCGCTGGTATAGGTTGTACCTTTGATAAATATTAATTTAAAGTCTGTTTTTAAACTAATATATTTGATAAGATGGAAAATAATAATTGTCCTAAAGTAGAAACATGTCCATTATTTAATGGAGTGTTATTAAAGAGATCAGGATCAGAAGAATCGTATAAGAATCTTTATTGTAAAGCAGGAGAAGATAAGTGGATGAATTGTAAAAGGTATATGACAGCTGAGAAAATTGGTTCTTGTGCTGATTGGATATTACCAAACTGTTCTTTGAAATTAGAAGAAATTATTACTAAGATGAAAGAAAAGGGAGAGTACGTAGCAAAGTAGTAAAAAAGGAATTAAAAAGAAAAGTCATGCATCTTAATAGATGCATGACTTTTTTGTATTGTAAAATATTTATTCATATCGTAATGAATCAGCAGGATTATCATTTGCCGTTTTTGCTGATTGAAAGATTACTGTAATTAAACTAAATACAGTTATTAGGATTATGGGAATAATAAAAATCCAAATGCTTAATTCCATTCTATTTGCAAAATTATCAAGCCATTTATTTATTGTATAATAAATTATCGGAATAGCTATTACAAATGAAATAACTAATAAGGAAATATAGCTTTTCGAAAGTAATATTAGAATCTGATTAATACTAGCACCCATAACTTTTCGAATTCCAATTTCTTTTCTTCGTTGTGCAGCAGAAAAAGCTGATAAACTTAATATTCCTAAAGATGTGATAAACAATGCTAACAATGAGAAAGTTCCGAATACTTCCCCAAAACGAACTTCTGTTTTATATTGATTTTCGTAATAATCTTCTAAATAGAAATAATCGAAAGGGTTTCCAGGGAAAAATTCTTTGTATTTTGCTTCGATTTCATTTTGAATCTTTTTTAAATCTTCTGTATTTGATAATTTTATAGAGAAATATCCATTCAATCGTTGTGCCAAGCGGAATATCTGAGGTTCAAAATCTAGTCGTGGCGATTCTTGATGGAAATTTTCAATTACACCGATTATAGTATTTTCTAATCCTCTAATTAATATCTTTTCGCTCAAAGCGCTTTCTGGATTTTCAAATCCTAAAAGTTCTGAAGCAGCCAAATTTATTACAACAGAGCTTCCATCTGTATTATAATCTTCTGAAAGATTTTTTCCGGTAATAAAAATATTTGAGTAAACATTAGAATAGTTATGATCAACTTCTGTTATTCTATAATTCTTTCCAGATGTTGGGTCATCATTTATTCGTCGTATTCCCCCACGATTAAACATATTATGCATTCCAGGTATAACTGATGAAAATCCAATATTCTTTACAAATGGATATTTTGAGATTTCTTCTTTAAATGCACTACGTTGGTTAATTATATCTTGATCTCCAATTCGAGGTGTGTTAATAATTAATACATTCGTTTTATTTATTCCTGATTCTTTTGACTTTAAGAATTGAAGTTGTAGGTAAACACTAATTGTTCCCGCAATTAATATTAGAGCCATCGAAAATTGAAATACCACTAATACTTTACGCAAGAGTACTGATCTTTTCGATCCTGTAAAACCTGATCTTAATGTAGCGACAATTTTTTTAGATACAATTCCCCAAACTGGATATGATCCAGCTAGTAAAGTTCCTACTAAGAATATAATAACAACATCTTTCCAAAACCATACTTTATTCCAAATCAAATAATCCAAAGGAACATCTGTAAGTTTCGAAAAGAAAGGATAAATACCTTCAATCATTACAAATGCTAATAATAGTGCTATTAAGTTTATTAGTAACGATTCTAATAGAAATTGTTTTATAAGTTGTGGTGTAGTTCCGCCTAATACTTTTCTTAAACTTATTTCTGGAGATCTTTTTATTGAGCTAATTGTAAGTAGATTAACAAAATTTATCCATGCAATTAAAATAATAAACCATGAAATAATATATAAAAATAAAATAGAGTTTTTATTACCATTTGGTTTTAACTCATGCATAAAATGCGATGTAAGGTGAATATCTTTAACTGGCTGAAGTTTATATCCAATTTTTAATTTATATAATTCCATAAACTCCTTTAGTTCATCATTAATGAAATTCTCTATTTTTATATTGATATCATTAAGTTGAGTGCCGTTTTTCAGTTTTACATAAGTATAAAATCCACTGTAAACCCATCCATAGTTATTAACATTTTCGCCCAACTGATTTTCAAAGTTTATATATGATAAAAGAATATCAGCATCAAAATGCATATTTGCTGGTTGATTTTTAAATACACCAACTATTTTGAATGCTTCGTTACCATCTAACTTTAAAATTTCACCTGTAGGATTTATATCACCAAAGTATTTTTGTGCTATTTTTTCAGAAATAACCATTGTATTAGGTTGACTTAAAAGAGAATCCGATGATTTATGTATCATCTCGTATGAAAACAAATCAAGGAAATTGGGTTCTGCCCAAAAAACATTCTTCTCGCTAAAAGAGATTTCATTCTTTGAAAATACACTTTCACGTCGGAAAGCTCTTCCAAATTTTTCTATTTCTGGAAATTTTTCAGAAATAGCTGGTCCGACTGTCGGACTAGCAGATGCAAATTCAACTTTTTCTCCTGTTTCAGATACTCTTGTATATAGAACTCGGTATAAATTGTCGATATCATTAACGTGAGAATCGTATCCAAGTTCATAATTTGAGTATAATGAGATTAATAAACATGCGGCTATACCTATTGCAAGACCAACAATATTAATAACAGAAAAGATTTTATTTTTAATTAAATTTCTAAATGCTGTTGTAAAATAATTTCGTAACATAATTTCGTAACATAATTAATAATTTATACATATTTCTGGGCTGAATACAAAAAACAAACCAGACTTTTCTAATTGCAGTTAATCAGTGTTATAACTATGTTAAGCATTTTTATGAGTTGTTCGGATCTGAACGATATCTGTTCGATTTTGCTTATAAAATTCAATAAACATAAAGGATTGCTAAAATCGAAAATTCGTTTTTAAGAAGATTTTTACCAGGAGTAAACATTTCAATTGCCGTGAATTTGGTGCAAGCAATTATAAATAACAAGGATATTGATATTACAATGTATGTTTAGTTGAAATTGATAGTATATTTTCTTACTTTGGGCATAAACGTTATTTTAATTGATAAAGCCATGAGAAAGTTAAAATTATATATAGCCCAAACCATCGATGGTTTTATTGCAACGAAAGATGGGAGTGTTGAATGGTTAAATGATAATGAAAAACAGGAAGTAGAAGAAAATGCATATGGATACTTAGATTTCTATGATTCAATTGATACAACCTTAATGGGATACAATACATATAAAGCAATTTTAAATTTTGGGATTCCATTTCCTTACCCCACTAAGAAGAATTATGTGTTTAGTAGAAATCACAAGAAAATGGAAGATAATCCAGTTGAGTTTATTTCAAATAACATAACTGATTTTGTTTCAGATTTAAAAGAATCAGATGGAAAAGATATTTGGTTAATTGGTGGTGGCGAAATAAATAAATTGCTTTTAAATGCAAACCTAATTGATGAATTTATCATTACAATTAAGACAGTTGTTCTTGGACAAGGAATTCCGTTATTTGCTAAAGATACAGAATTAAAAAATTTTAAAGTTGTTAAAGTTGAAACGTTTAGCGATACTTTAGTTCAATTAATAATGGAAAGAAAATAAAAAGAGGGTGTACAAAAAGTTGAAACATTGTCTATCTTTCGACAAGCTCAAGATGACAATGTGTTGTTTTTCAGATTGTCACACTGAGCTTGTCGAAGTGTTTTTTTGGTACCCCCTTTTGACTAATACCTAAAAGCTAATAGTTAGTTTACTCGTGATTATTTGTATAATCAGTTATTATTTGATTTCTTAAATCCAAGAACATTATTGTAACATCATTCATTAAACCATTTGAATAATTAGTTAAATATTCCTGAGCCTTTTTAGGATTCTTTTTGTAAAGCTTTAATGCTTCTTCTTCAATAGTCTTTTGATTTTCAAACATTTTATTTTCAAAGGGAGTTCTTACTTTTCGAACATCTTCTGCAATTGGTTGAAACTTTAGATTAGCTAAATTATCTACAAAATCGATTGCCCAACGTGCAGATTTATCGCTATATGCATTTGGATCATAAGTTTTGTATGATTCATGAGTTGATAAATTCCCAGCATAAATAGGAACGTATGGACTGAAGTAAGGATTATCTAAATAAACCCAATAAACTCCACCAATCTCGTTTGGTAACCAATCACGAAGTTGAAGAACCATTCCGTAATGTCCACGGTGGCGAGCAACTGGACGACGATACGTAATTTTTAATAATTTTCGTAAATCGCTACTTGGAAAAGGAGTTGCTAAAGGACTTTTTTCATATCCGCCTTTATCATTAGGTACAAGCCAGTTTGGATCATAAGTCATATCGTAGATTGTTCCTTCGTAAGTTGAACGTTGGAATGCAATAACATCTTGAACAGATATCTTTTTTTCTGGTTTTACTGAGAATGGATAAATTGATAATGGCTCTACATATTGAAAATAAGGCTGAATTCCTTTATAAGGATTTCCTTCAGGAAATCTGTTTGGCCATTTTTTTAAATTTGGAACAAATGTTTGATGAAATAACCAAAATCTGCTTGTTGCATATTCAACAGAAATTTGTGGAGCATAAGCTTCTTGCCAGATAAATGGTATTCCTGAATTTGGATCGTACCAACCACGGTCAATTGCTTCTTGCATATAATTTTCAGAAACCATAAAATTGTCTTTATCATCAGCATCAATTTGCTTAATGATACTCCAGTTAGGAATCATTGTAGCTTCATCATCTGGTAATTTTTGAGCAGCCCAAATTGCACCTGGTTTTCCACTTTCTGGTTCCCAACCATGGCCAATACCAAATACTTCAAATACCCATGCTTCTTCGGTATCGGCTATTACAAGTGTTTCAGAACCATCTCCACTTGATGGAATAAAACCGTATTTTGTCATTAAATCACCAATAAACTGAACTGCTTCGCGAGCATTTTTATATCTCTGTAAAGCAAAAATTTGTGCTTGTTCAATTGACATAATTTGTTTGCCTTCTCCTTGCATGCATATCAATTCTTCTCGCTGAGCAGTTGTGCTTTCTGCTATTCCCAGTTGATATTCATTTACATGAGAGTAAGCCGACTGAAAATATTTAAATGTATTTTCAACTTGCGGAATGTATCCTAAGATTTTACCATCATCATTTATTGGACGATCTGCATCTTGAATTCCCCAATAAACTGGTGCTTTTTCGCCAGGTTTAAATGTTTGTGCAGGTACTACGAATATTCTTGAGTCAGGACCTGTATCGGTATGTGATATAATGATTGATCCATCTGCGGAAGCTTTTTTTCCTACTGCAATTACAGTGCAAGCTTTAGAATTAAATTGAAATCCTAAAACAAAAATTGTAACTATTGCTAATACTTTTTTAAACATATTATTTAATTTTAATTGATTTCTAAAAATTATCTAAATATAAAACCATTTTTGAAAGGATCGTATGGATCGAAATAAAATTCATTCTGGCCAGTAATAAAGGCAGTTCCTGTAACCTCAGGAATAACCGCATTATGCGATCCAAATGTTATTTTTTCTACAACTTCAACATCCATTGTTGATCCTAGAATACTTTCGACAGTAATTTTTTCATTTTGTTTTAATTCACCTTTTGCATGATGCAAAGCAGCTCTTGCGCTTACACCTGATCCAGTAGGGGAGCGGTCTACTTCACCTTCGGCAAAAATGCATACATTCCGACTGTGATTTTTTAAATTGAAAGGTTTTCCAGTAAAAATAGTTCCATAAAGGAAACTTAAATCATCTTCGAACGGATGTTTTATTTCATATTTTTCCATTACTGCATATTTAATTTTTCTACCATAATCAATCAGCCTATTATAGTCTGATTCATCCATTTTTAAACCTAGCTCATCAGCATTACAAAAAGCGTAAAATGCACCACCATAAGCAACATCAAATTTTACTTTACCAATTTCAGGCACTTCTATTTCTTCTTCTTTTAATAAAAGGAATGATGGAACATTTTTAAAGGATACTTTTTGAACTATTCCGTTCTCTCGAAAGGCTTTTGCATAGATTTTTCCAGGGGGAGCATTAATAATCAATTCAGGTTCGTTGCCTTTTTTGGAAATTATTCCAGTATCTAAAACCAATTTTGTTAAAGCGATAATTGCATGCCCACACATGGTGCTATAACCTTCGTTATGTAAAAAGAATGTTCCAAAATCAGCATCTTCTGTTGTTGGTTCTGTAATTATTGCTCCATACATATCTGCATGCCCGCGTGGCTCAAACATCGTTCCAGTTCTAATAAAATCGTAATTGTCGCGAAAATATCTTCTTTTTTCAAGAATTGTATTGCCCTTTATTTCGGGTAATCCATCGGTATAAACTCTTAAAGGTTCACCACCAGTATGTAAGTCAATGGTTTTAATTTTTGACCATTCTTTTGGTGGATTCCAGTTCCAGTTATTGAATATTTTACTCATTTCCCGTCTTAATTATCTATTTTATATTATTGTCACTCTAAGTTTTTTAAAGAGTATTAACATACTTCGATAAACTCAGTATGACAGACCCTGACTAGAATTTGTCACACTGAGCTTGTCGAAGTGTGATTATATCTTAACTTCCTGACCCAAGCCTTTTTCTTTAGCATTATTATAGATTAATTCAGCAACTGTTAAATCGAATAAAGACATGCCAACCGATTTAAAAATCTTTATCGATGATTCTTCAAGTAATTCTCCACTTGTAAGAACTGTGCTAAATGGAACTACATTTTCTGTTTTTATCAAGCCTTTATCAAGTGGAATTTTAATATCGCCACATTCTTCTTTTGCATGCAAAGTGTCAACATAAACCTTTTCAGTTTTTTTGTAAATTGATAAAGGTAGTTCTTGCATGTCGGGTTTGTAAGATCCAATTCCTATGAAAACTTTATTTTCAAGTTTCTCAATATCTACATCAAATACGGGTTTGCTTGATGATGTTGCAGTTACAATAACGTCCGAATCTAAAACTAACTGATTGGAATCATCTGTAGCAATAATCTCTATATTTTCAAGTCTAGTTTCTAAATCATCTTTTACAACTTCGGCTTTGCTTAGATTTTTATCACAAATTATCAATTTGCTAAATGGCCTCTGTGAGCTTACAATTAATGCTTGGTGATATGCCTGAATGCCTGCTCCAATAATTCCTAAAGTTTGAACTTCAAAAGGAGCAAGGTATTTTACAGCAGTAGCACCTACAGCTCCTGTTCGCATTGCAGTTAATTTATTTCCATTAATCATTGCTAATGCTTCGCCGGTTCTTGCATCATTTAAAACCATAACACCATTCAAAACAGGCTTGTTTTCTTCTGCATTTTTAGGAAACAGAGCAACTAGTTTCGTTCCAAAAACGCTATCAATAAATCCAGGCATTACGAGCAATGTGTTTTCATCATTATCGAGATGCATTCGATTTGGAATATTGGTACTTGCTTTATCTTGTATTATATACGCTTTTTCGATTGCACTTACCAATTCTATTGGTTCCACCGCTTTTATTATGTCTTGTTCGCTTATTACTAACATTGTTATTTTTTCAATAAATATAAAGAGTTATGCTCTGTTATCAAAGAATAACAAAATGTCATTCCCTTGTAAAAGGGAATCTCTTTGTTAATTTAAGATTCTTTTAATAATGAGATCCCCAATCAAGTTGGGGATGACAAATCTGGATTTTTTAAACTTAACATTAAAACGCTTTTGCACGTTCTCGTTCAACATCTTCAATCGATTTTGCTAATGGCGTTCCAAGAATTTTATATCCTGTTTCGGTTATTAAAATATCTTCTTCGTTACGAGTACCGCCAAAATCTTTATATTCTTCAACTTTATTATAATTAATAAAATCAGTGAATTTATTTTGTGATTTCCAAAGATCTATTAGTTCAGGAATAAAGTATATTCCAGGTTCTATTGTTAAAACATTTCCTGGCTTTAACTCACGACCTAAGCGTAAGGATTTTAACCCAAATAAAGTGCTTTTTGGCTGACCTGCATATCCAACATATTGTTCTCCAAGATTTTCCATGTCGTGTACATCTAATCCCATTAAATGACCCGTTCCACAAGGGAAGAATAATGCATGAGCTCCTGCTTGAATGGCTTCTTCTGTGTTACCTTTTGTAAAACCTAAATCTTTTAATCCATTAAAGATATTACGAGCTGCAGTAAAATGAATTTCTTTAAAATTAACTCCTGGTTTTAAAGCTTCAATAGCAGCATTATGTGCATTTAAAGCAATTTGATAAATTTCTTTTTGCCTTTCAGTAAACTTTGCAGAAACAGGAAAGGTACTTGACATATCACCTGCATATCGCAATTGATTCTCAGCACCCGCATCAAGTAGAAATAAATCACCTTCTTTTAATGTATTTCCATGATAATGATTGTGTAATGTTTGTCCGTTTATTGTGGCAATAATTGGAAAAGAAATATCACCACCTGCTGCCTGTGCTACTTCATGCACTTTTGCTGCAACTTGAGATTCTGTCATTCCTGGTTTTGCAAATCGCATGGCTGCATGATGCATGTCAGATGTTACACTTACTACCTGTTCTAGTTGTTCAATTTCTTCTGTAGACTTTATATTACGTTGTTCACCAACAGCAACAATTAAATCAACTGATGCATGCTTATTTGTTTCGTTAATTGGAATTTCAATCCAATTGTAAAGTTTTATTTGATGTTCAGGACGATAAGCTGGTAAGAAATGAATTTTACGTCCTTTCTGTTTTGCTGATTTTAAAGTGTCAAGCATTTGACTCATAGAGCCTGTATTCTCAATTCCAGCCTTTTCGCTTCTTTGTGCAATGGTTGGTTGTGATCCCATCCAAACAATATGGTCAATGGTTAGATCATCTCCGAAAATGAAATCTTTATCATTATCTAAATCTATGATTCCAACTAATCCAGGATAATCTAATCCAAAATAGTATACAAAAGTACTATCTTGTCTGTAGCGATAAGTATTATCTAAATAATTCATTGAACTTTCTTCGTTTCCTAAGAAAAGTAAAATGCCTGAATTGAATTTAGATTTTAATTGTTTGCGACGGTTAACGTAGGTTTCTTTATTGAACATGGTTTTATCTTTTTTATAATTTCTAAATTTAATTTGTTAATCTTTCGACAAATGTCACTCTGAGCTTGTCGAAGAGTGAGGTCATACTTCGACAAGCTCAGCATGACATTCTATTTCTTAATTGTGACTATTTATATTCTTTAAACTCAAACTCTTTTGGTGGCTCAATATCCCATAAATGTTTAACGAAGAAATCCATTCTTCGGCGAATAAAATATTTATTTCCCCAAAGATCTCCATGATCATCGTTTGGAGTAATAATAAGGTCAAAATCTTTATTGTGTTTAATTAATTCTGCTGCTAACCGATATGTACTTGCTGGATTTACATTATTATCCATATCGCCATGAGCAATTAATAATTTACCTTGAAGGTTTTCAACTAATGATAAATTAGATTGTTCGTTATAATGATTTCCAAGTTCTCCCATATATTGTTCAGGCCACCATGCTTTTGCCATACGGTGATCATGGTTTCCAGCGGCTGCAACTCCAACTTTATAAAATTCTGGATGTGTTAATAAGGCATGAACTGCGTCGTAACCACCTGCAGAATGTCCAAATATTCCAACTTTACTCGTATCAATAAATGAATATTTTTTAGCTAATTGTTTAATTCCTGCAATATGATCAAGAGCTCCAATGTCTCCTAAGTTCATGTAAGAAACATCATGGAAGGCTTTAGATCGCATAGCTGTTCCCATACCATCTATTCGCATTACAACAAATCCAACTTCTGCTAGAGGAGTCCAATCATTCCAAATTCCTCTGCGGAAAGATTTAGGAACATTTACTGCCTGCGGACCAGAATATGAGTTATCAATTATCGGATATTTTTTATTCTGATCAAAGGTAGATGGATATTGTAATACTCCATAGATATCGGTTTTTCCATCGCGAGCTTTAACTGTAAAACGTTCTGGATATTTCCAACCTGTTGCTAATAATTTTTCAATATTTGCTTCTTGTAATTCACGAATTAATTTTCCGTCAGATAATCGTCTTAAGACAGCTTTAGGTTTTAAATCTACACGAGAGTAATTATCAATAAAATATGTAAAGTCAGGCGAAAATTGAATTTCGTGTTCTGCATCTTCAGGAGTTAATAGTGCTATACCTGTTCCATCAAAATTGATTTTGTAAAGATGCTTGAAATATGGATCGTGACCTTTCTCTTTTCCGCTTGCAATAAAATAAACTATTTCATTTTTATCATCAGTATAAATAATATCACGAACAACAAATTCACCTTTAGTAATTTGATTAATTAATTTTCCAGATTCTCCTTCATACAAATACAGATGACTCCATCCATCTTGTTCCGACATCCAAATTACTTTTTCGCCATTGTTTACTATCTCGCAATCCACCATTTGATATTCTATCATTGATTTTGCTTCTTCATGGATTACGTTACTTATCTTTCCCGTTTCCGGATTGGCAAAATAAAGATCAATAGCTTTATAATATCTTGCCATTTTAGCAAAATAGAATGTTTTACTATCATCTGTCCACGATGGTGCAAATCCAGACCAAATAACTTCTATCGGATCTAAATCAACTTTAACATTTGTTTTTTTCTCAACATTAATAATATAAAACTCCTGCATGGGAATGCTATTTTCGCCAGGTAAGGATCTTTCGTACGACCATACTTTTGCTCGCATTCCAAATTCAGGTAATGATTGATACATTAATAATTTTGTTCTGTTTCTTCGATCAAGTTTAATTGCCATAAAGTTTTTTGAATCGGGTGACCATTCAACCCAAATTTCAGGATCGTATGTTTCACCGACCGATTCATCTACAATTTTATACCAAGATAAAGGTGTTGCATAATCATATAGTTCAACTCCATCAGTTGTTAGCTGGAATTCTTCATTAGTTTTCGAATCTTTTAAGTACAGGTTATAATCTTTAACAAAAGCAATCCATTTTCCATCTGGAGATTTAGACTCATTTTTTTTCAGATTATTTTTCTTAGGAGTGTATTGGGTTAATATATTCTTTTTTATATCATATTTAAAGTTCAAAGTATCAGTTTTAAACATGATGGTTTTCAACTTATCTTTGAATTTGATTTTCGAAAAAGGAAGAGAATCAGGATTTACAGTTTTTCCTAATTCTTTTTCTAAAGCAGTTGCTATCTTTTTATGATCAAATGCGGGTTTAACTTCATTTTTAGAAGTTTGAACTAATATAAATTTGTGTCCATTATCAGTTTCTGTTTTATACCAAAAATCGTTTGTTTTATTTATCCAATTTGGATTTAAATATAGGTTCTGAACCAAATTATACACATTAAAATGTAAAAACTTTTCAGCTCGCTGGTAGTCTTCAGTAGTTCCTTGCGAGAAGGATAGTTTCGCTATTGCAATGATAATTAAGGTGGTTAAATATATTTTTTTCATGGTTGATGATAATTGTATGTTGCTGTTATGCTTTTAATTACTTTCTAATAATATTTATATTTAGTGTTGATTGTATCTAGCTTCAGGCTTTAGGCTACAAGCTGCATGAAGAGAACACTTGCAGCTTGCAGCTTACAGCATGTAGCTAATTAAATCTCTTCATGTTCTGTTCTACGGATGATTTCATTTTGTAAATCTTCGCCCAAATCATTGAAATAGTCACTATATCCTGCAACTCGAACAATTAAATCGGTATGTTTTTCAGGATTTTTTTGTGCCTCACGAAGCGTTTTTGCACTAACCACATTAAATTGAATGTGATGTCCATCCATTCTAAAATAACTTCTAACTAATTGTGAAAGTTTTGTAATACTTTGATCATCTTTAAAAAATGATGGAGAAAATTTTTGATTTAATAGAGTACCACCGGTTTTAATGTGATTAATTTTTGCTGCAGATTTAAGTACAGCTGTGGGGCCTTTTTTATCGGCTCCCTGAAACGGACTTATTCCTTCGGAAAGTGGTTCAAAAGCTTTCCGTCCGTCCGGAGAAGCTTTCATAACACTTCCAAAATAAACATGACTGGTTGTAGGTAGCATGTTTATTCTGAATTTTCCACCACGATAGGTAGGTTTGTTATTTATTGAATCGTAAAAGATATTGAAAATTTCAACAGCCAATAAATCCACATAATCATCGTCATTTCCATACTTAGGAGTTTCATAAATCAAGTCATGACGTAGTTGATCGTATCCTTCAAAATTTGCTTCCATCCCCTTTAATAGTTCGTCCATAGAAATATTTTTATGGTCGAATACATTATATTTAATAGATGCTAAGCTGTCAGTTATACTACCTAATCCTACCCCTTGGATATAACTTGTATTATAACGGGCACCTCCGGCATTATAATCGACTCCATTTGAAATGCAATCTTCTATGATTAAAGATAAAAATGGTACCGGTAATTCTTCTGCAAAAAGTTTTTCAATAATATTATTACCTTTCAATTTAATTTCAGCAAAATAGTTAAGCTGAGTTTTATAGGCATCAATTAGGACATTAACTTCCTTAAATTTACGGGGATCTCCGGTTTCTAATCCGATTTGTTTTCCTGTTTTAGGATCAGTTCCGTTATTAAGAGTTATCTCAAGAATTTTATTCAAATTGAAATATCCCGTAAGGATATAACTTTCAGTCCCGAAAGCTCCTGTTTCTACACATCCGCTAGCTCCACCATTTCGCGCATCAATAATAGATTTTCCTTGATTAAGTAGTTCTTTTACAATAGCATCAGTGTTAAATATTGATGGCTGACCGAATCCTGTTTTGGTGATTTTAATTGCTCGTTCTATGAATTTATCAGGATTTTTTTTGCTTAATTGAACCATTGAGCTTGGTTGAAGAATTCGCATTTCTTCGATTACATCTAAAATAATATAGGTAAGTTCATTTACGGCATCGGAACCATCTTCCTTTACACCTCCTAAATTTATTAAAGCAAAATCAGTGTATGTATTACTTTCTAAAGCTGTAACTCCCATTTTTGGTGGAGAAGGATGATTATTGAATTTAACCCAAAATGCTTGTAATAATTCTATAGCTTCTTCTTTTGTAAGAGTTTCATTTTTAATTTCTTGTTCGTAGAAAGGAAATAGGTGTTGATCTAATCGTCCGGGATTAAACGAATCCCAAGGATTAACCTCTGTAATAACACCTAAATGAATAAACCAATAATGTTGAAGCATTTCGTGAAATGTTTCCGGAGCATTTGCAGGAACTTTTTTACATACTCTAGCTATTTCTGTTAGCTCAATCTTTCTTTTATCATCTTCTTCTTTTTCAGCTAATAGTATTAGTTCATCAGCATGTCGTTTAGCGAAAGATATTATTGCATCTGCGGCAATATCCATTGCCTTTAATTCTTCGATTTTATTTTTTTCATTGGAATCGTTAGAAGATTCAAGTTTATCAATAGATACTTGAATTTCTTTTTTTAAGTCGAGGATTCCATTTTGGAAAATCTTCTTTCCTGCAACTGTATGTCCAGGTGCTCGTTGCTCCTGGAATTCAGTAAAAATACCTGCTTCATAAGCTGTTTTCCATTTATCAGGTAATTGAGCAAATATTTTATCTCGTTGTGAATTTCCTTTCCAGAAGGGTATAATCTCTTTTTCATAAGTAGATTTTGTTTCATCATCTACACGAAACCACACCTTAGGTCTTTTATCTAAAATATCTAAATCTTGCATAGAGTGTAAACTAACTTCTGGATAAGTTGATGTTTCCTTTGGTGCAGGACCTCGCTCACCAACTATTAATTCGCTTTTATTAATACAGATCTTTTTATTTTCGAGTATATGTTTAAATGTCATTGCTCGTTTTACAGGTGTAGAAACCTGATTAGCAATATCACTTTTATAAAATTCAGTAACCAGATTAGCTCTTTCTACCGATAATTTATTTATAGCTTTTAAGCTTTCGTTTCGTAATTGTTTTATTCTTGAGTTCATAGTTTTCTTCTTTTTGTCATTCCGGGCGAAGACCCGGAATCTCATTAATATAATTTATAGATTCCTGCATGCGCAGTAATGACAATATTTTACCCACCAATACCAACTTTAAATCCTATGGATTCAAATTCTGTTTTTAACTGAAGCATATCTTTATCAGATAGTGCATTGGTATTTTTCATTTTATTTTCTTTCTTAAATCTTGCATATTTCCCATTAGAAATATTATGATATGGCAATAAATCAATTTGATTAATATTTTTTAATGATTTAAGAAATAACTTGAGTTCAGAGATGTTTTTTTCAGTATCAGTAATTCTTGGAATTACAGGAAATCGTAATATGACATTTTTTTTATTTTCATCAAGCCATAGAAGATTTTTTAAAATTCCTTCTGTTGGAATTCCAGTATACTTTTGATGTAATTCTTCATTAATTAATTTAATATCATAAAGAAAACAATCAGTCAAATTTGCGATTTTTTCGATCGTAGATTTTGATGCAAAGCCTGTTGTGTCAATACATGTATGAATTGAATTTAGCTTGCATTGTTTAAGGATTTCAATTAAGAATTCAGTTTGCATTAAGGGTTCGCCACCAGAAAAAGTTACACCTCCTCCCGATTCTTCATAAAAGATTTGGTCACCTAATATTGTTTTTAAAAGTTCATCAATTGTAATTTTATAACCAATTGTTGTTTCTTTTTCAAAACTCTTTCCATCAAGTTTGTTAACATGAATATATTTTTCCGGATTTATTTCTTGACTTTCCGGATTATGACACCACCAGCAACGTAAAGGGCATCCTTTAAAAAATACTGTTTGTCGAATTCCCGGACCATCATGTACAGCAAAGTGTTTTATATCGAAAATTGTACCTTCCATTATAAGAAATTAAAATTTGTAATTTAAAATGATTTCTAAATAGGACGCAATTATCCTATTGAATGATAAATGGAAATAATAAAATGATAGGTATCAGCAAATCCAGCACTCGAAAAGGCCTTTGCCAAAATTGTGGTATAAATTATTTGAACAGAAAGTATTCATATCAAATTGTTTGATACAAATATAAAGCATTATGGATGTAATTGCTAATGATAAAAGTCAGAAATTATAAATTAGTTTTTAGTATCAAAATTCAAGTCTCAGGATTCACAGAACAATTCAATCAAACATTAAACTTTAAACCTTAAATTCAGAACTAAACTTGTTGTCTTCTTTTTGCATAATGTTTAGAGTCTCCCCATTCATTGTACCCAATATCGTCGCCAGTTATTCCAATTCTCATTTCCATACAGTTAGTACAATCTGCTGCTTCTTCATCTGTACATGGTTTGTTTTCGTACAATTTATAACTATCACGATACATACCAGGAGTAACATTTGGCATTATAATATTTGCTCCAACTTTTATTGCTTTTTCACGACCGATTGGATCAATTGCTTGTAGAGCAGTTGCTGCTGCAATATTGATATCTTTCATGATAATTCTTAATAAAGCAATCATTTTTAAAGTTAAAGTAAACCGATCTTCAATAGGCATTAATAAATTATTATACTTATATAAAGGAGTATCCTGATGTTCAATAAATGGTCCCATACCACACATATCAATATCAAAATCTCGCATAAAGAAAAGATCATTTGCTAAATCTTTATAAGTCTGAAATGGTAAGCCAATCATTACTCCGGTACCGGTTTGATATCCTACTTTTTGTAAAGATTTTAAGCAATTGAGTCTTGTTTCAAAATCGTGTTTCTGATTCTTTGGATGGATTTTATAATATAAATCAGGATTCGATGATTCAATTCGTAATAAATATCTATGAGCTCCACTATCAAACCATTCCTGGTACACTTCTTCGGGTTGCTCACCTAATGAAATGGTAACACCTAATTCGTTATTTGAAATTTCTTTAATCTGTTTTAAAAGAGTTGAAATTCGTTTAGTAAATGCAGGTGAGGAAATTTCTCCAGCTTGTAATACAACAGAACCATATTTACTTTCATGAGCAAATTTAACAGCATCTAATATTTCTTTATCAGAAATGTTATAACGTTCAGCATTTTTATTATCTAATCGAATTCCACAATAATAACAATTTTTACTACAGATATTTGACATTTCTATAAGACCACGGTAGTAAACTTTCTTACCAACATTTTCTGCTTTTACTTTTGCAGCATGCGTGAAAATCTTATTTCTATCTACTTTATCTGTTTGTAAAAGAGCAATAATATCTTGCTTTGATAGGCATGCTTGCTTTAAAATTTCATCAACTGAATTGCTCATAAAATGATATTGTTATTTAGTTCACAAATGTACTAACAAGATTTTAAATAAAAATGTTTAATAAAAGATATCTTTGTCTTTTATTCTGCAAAACATGTCTATTTCTTAATATGTTAAAGAATATGTTTAATAATGTAAGTCTTCAATTGATTAATACTCTTGTGTTTTGTTTTGATTGTTAATCAATATTGTCAATTTACTTACAAATTGCAACTAAAACATACCTTATTTTTTACTAAATTTGCCTAAAGTCAAAAAAAAAGTAAAAATATATAATTATGATAACGAAACAGCTTCTTGATCCTAAAAGCATTGTAGTTGTAGGGGGTTCGGACAATATACATAAACCAGGTGGAAAAGTACTAAAGAACCTTATTGATGGTAAATTCAAAGGTGATTTGTATGTTGCAAATCCTAAGGAAGATACAGTACAGGGTATACAAAGTTTTAAGAATCCGAATGATTTACCACAAGTAGATATGGCAATATTAGCTATTGCAGCTAAGTTTTGTCCGGATACAGTTCGCTTGTTAGCGGAACAAAAAGGTACTAAAGCATTTATTATTCTTTCTGCAGGATTTAGCGAAGAAAATGAAGAAGGTGCTAAACTTGAAAAACAGGTGGTTGATATTGTAAATGCTAACGGTGCGTGTTTAATAGGTCCAAACTGTGTTGGTGTTTTAAATCAAAATCACAATGGAATTTTTACAACTCCAATTCCAACTTTAGATCCACAAGGTGTAGATTTTATATCAGGTTCAGGAGCAACTGCTGTTTTCATTATGGAATCAGGAGTTCCAAAAGGTTTGAAATTTTCAAGTGTTTATTCGGTTGGAAATAGTGCGCAATTAGGTGTTGAAGAGATTGTTAAATATATGGACGAAAATTTTGATCCTATAACAAGCTCTAAAGTAAAGTTACTATATATTGAAAGTATTGATAAACCTGAAATGTTGTTAAAACATGCTTCTTCCTTAATTCGAAAAGGATGTAAAATTGCAGCAATTAAATCGGGAAGTTCAGAAGCGGGTAGTAGAGCTGCTTCATCACATACTGGTGCACTGGCAAGTTCAGATGTAGCAGTTGATGCATTATTTCGTAAAGCGGGTATTGTTCGTTGTGCTGGTCGTGATGAATTAGCAACAGTAGCTTCAATATTCATGCATCCTGAATTAAAAGGTAAAAATATTGCAATTATTACTCATGCAGGAGGTCCTGCTGTTATGTTAACTGATGCATTATCAAATAATAAATTAGAGATCCCACATATTGAAGGAGCAAAGGCAGATGCTTTATTAGAAAAGCTTTATGCTGGTTCTTCTGTGTCAAATCCTATTGACTTTTTAGCAACTGGAACAGCACAACAACTTGGAGATATTATTGATGCTTGTGATAAAGATTTCGATAATGTGGATGCAATGGCTGTTATTTTTGGAAGCCCTGGTTTATTCCCAGTTTATGATGTTTATGATCTTTTAGATGAAAAGATGAAAACATGCAAGAAACCAATATATCCAATCTTACCATCGGTTATCAATGTGAAAGATGAGATTGATGCATTTATAGCAAAAGGGAGAATTAACTTTCCAGATGAGGTTGTTTTTGGAAATGCATTAGCAAAAATATATCATACAGAAAAACCTGTTACTGAGAATATTGAAATGCCAGAAATTGATCATAAATCAATTAGAGCAATTATTGATGGTTCAGAAGATGGGTACATCGATCCCGAAAAAGTACAAGCACTATTAGATGCTGCAGGAATTTCAAGAGCAGGAGAAGCGGTTGTGACAAGTCGTGAAGAAGCTGTTAGTGCAGCAGAAAAATTAGGATTACCTGTCGTAATGAAAGTAGTTGGTCCGGTTCATAAATCAGATGTAGGCGGAGTTGTTCTAAATGTAAAAGATTCGGAAACAGTAGCTGCAGAATTTGATCGTATGATTCAAATTAAAGATACAACAGCTATTCTGTTGCAACCTATGTTATCAGGAACAGAATTATTTGTTGGTGCAAAAGCAGAGCCTAAATTTGGACATATGGTTCTTTGTGGATTGGGTGGAATATTTATCGAAGTTCTTAAGGATGTAAGTGCTGGATTAGCTCCAATTGCAACTGACGAAGCTTCTAAGATGATTAAAAATCTTCGTAGTTACGGAATTATAAAAGGTGCTCGTGGACAAGAGGGCGTAAACGAAGAAATGTTTGCTGAAATTGTAACTCGTGTATCTGCTTTGGTAAAAGCCGCTCCGGAAATTGCAGAGATGGATTTAAATCCTCTTTTAGGAAAAATGGATAAGGTTGTAGCAGTTGACGCTCGAATCAGAATAGAAAAGTAAAAGTAAGATGTCATTCCCACCCGATAACTATCGGGTCGATCGGGAATCTATTTTAAATATGTAAAATGAGATTCCTGCTTTCGCAGGAATGACAAACAAGAAGTAAATGAGAAAATTTAAAGATTTAAGATTAAACGAGAAGTTACTTTTATTATCGGCCATTATATTAATTATTGCATTAATTTTAAAATGGTCGCAGGTAAAAGATGGTTTTTTTAAAGGATGGGAGCGATTTGGATTTACAAAAACAGAAAAGATTATTGAGTAAGGTGAAAATAGATTTCAGATATATTTTATTGTTCTTGATACTTGCTTCAAGTCAAGCCTTTGGTCAAGAAGCCGAAGAAAAAAAGATTAAAATTGAAGCATCCGGGTTTATAAAAAGTGATATTTATTTTGATTCACGTCAGAATGTTGAAGCTCTAGAAGGTCTGTTACACCTTTTCCCAAAAGATGTAGATTATGATGAAAATGGAATGGATATTAATGCGAAAAGTTCTTTGGGAATTGTTGATATTTCTTCCAGAATTCGCGGTAAAATATCAGGTCCGGATATTTTTGGAGCAAAATTAACAGGATTGCTTGAGGTAGATTTTACTGGTGTTACCGGTGGCTTTTCAACAAGTAGAGTTCGATTACGCCATGCATATTCGAAATTAACATGGGAGAAAACAGAAATTCTTTTTGGTCAAGATTGGCATCCAATGTTTGTTAAAGAAGTTTATCCTTCTGTAATGTCTTTAAATACAGGAATTCCTTTTCAGCCTTTTAATCGTAGTCCACAACTTTTAGTTTCGCATGAGATAGGAAAAATCAAATTTATTGGTGCAGCTATTTCACAAGCTGATTATGTAAATAGTGGCCCTGATGGTAAATCAGCTAAATATTTAAAAAACTCAAATATTCCGAATCTGCATTTGCAAATTCAGTACAGACCAGGTAATTTCTTATTTGGTGTTGCTTTAGATTACAAATGTATTCAACCTAGAATTTCAGTTGATACCGCTCTAACGGGAGGATTAAATTATATTACTGAAGAAAAGTTGAATTCTTATGCAGGAATGGCATATTTAAAATATCAGAAATCAAAATTCTTATTCAAAGCAAAAGCAATTTACGGTCAAAATCTGTCAGAAAATATTATGCCGGGAGGTTATGGAGTAAGTAATATTGATCCAATAACAGGCGTAGAAGAGTATACTTCATTTAATCATATGTACACCTGGGCGAATATTGTTTATGGCGATCGAACAAAAGTTGGATTATTTGGTGGGTATACAAAAAATCTTGGATCAGGCGATGTAATTGTAGGAGAAAAATATGGAATGGCTCTAAACCTTGATTATGTTTATCGAATTACTCCAACTGTATCTCATAAGATTAAAAACTTTTTGCTTGCAATGGAGCTTGAGTATACTGTTGCTGCTTATGGCGATGAGATGGACAAGTATAATAAATTTACTAAATCACACGAAGTGTCAAATACAAGATTACTATTTTCTGTATTTCACTTTTTTTAAAAGATAAAAGAACAAAAAATGAAAAAACAAGATATTCTTTTTGTCATTGGCTTTATATTATTATTTCTTCCATTCTTTATTTCTGAATCGGTTTTTAATTTTTACGATTCATTTAACAAAGAACACGGTATGATAACCAGTTTTATAAAATTTGCAATTCTTGCAACGCTGGGAGAATCAATAGGATTAAGAATTAGAAGTGGAGTCTTTAATAAAAAGGGATTTGGATTAATACCTAGAGCAATCGTATGGGGTTTCTTAGGATTAACAATTAAAATGTCATTTGTAATATTTGCAACAGGAACACCAAAGTTCTTAGCTTACTTAGGATTTTCGGATGCAGTTGAAGCTATGAAAGGATCTTTTTCTGGAATGAAATTGCTTGTTGCATTTTCAATTAGTGCAACAATGAATTTGATTTATGCTCCCATAATGATGACATTGCATAAGATTACAGATATTCACATTATCAATAATGGGGGAACTGTGTCTGGCTTATTCCGCAAGATAAAGTTTGGCGAAATAATGGCTAATATGAATTGGACAGTACAATGGAATTTTGTATTTAAAAAAACAATTCCTTTTTTCTGGATTCCAGCACATACCATAACGTTCCTTTTGCCAGTTCAATATCAGGTTTTATTTGCAGCAATACTAGGAATAGTGCTTGGTGTATTGTTAGCAATTGCAAGTTTGAAAAGCACAAATTAGTTGTATATTTGTGAGTATAGGAAAAACTAATAAAAATATAAATACAATGAAAAAGATCGGATTATTTTATGGCCCACTTGGAGGCTCAACTGAAAGAGTAGCTAAGAAAGTTGCTGCTGCACTTGGTAACGAAAATGTTGATTTAATTCCTGCAAAAGAAGCAAAATCTACTGATGTTGAAAAATATGAAAATGTAATTTTTGGATTATCAACTATAGGTAAAGAAACTTGGGAATCTGATAAATCAGCTAACGATTGGGATATTTTTCTTCCAGAGCTAGATAAAGTTGATTATGCAAATAAAGTAATTGCTATGTTCGGTTTAGGAGATCAAATTACTTATGATCTTCATTTTGTTGATGCTTTAGGTATTGTTGCTGAAAAAATACTTCCAAAAGGAGCTAAAATTATCGGTAGAGTTAGTACAGAAGCTTACGAATGTAGAGAGTCATTAGCAATTATCGATGGTAAATTTATTGGCTTGCCTGTAAATGAGGATTTTGAACCTGAATTAACAGATGAAAGAGTTAATAATTGGATTGAAAGTATAAAATCAGAATTGAAATAAAATTTATTCAAAAACACTAAGTAAACCGTTTACATTATGAGCGATACTTTAACAAGAAAAACACCAATAGATGCTTGTGTTGTTAAGAACACCATAGAGCAAAGTGGCTTAGAAAAAGTAGGATTAGCTTCTATTCGTGAAATAGTTCGTTTAGTTAACGAAATAGAAAAGGAAACAGGCGACAAATATGTTCGCATGGAGATGGGCGTTCCGGGATTACCGCCAGCTGAAGTTGGAATTCAAGGTGAGATAAACGCATTAAAAAGTGGAGTTGCTTCTAAATACCCAATGATTGAAGGTGTAGATATTCTTAAAAAAGAGATTTCTCGTTTTGTGAAGAACTTTATTAATGTTGATGTTGAAGAAAAAAACTGCATCCCAACTGTTGGTTCTATGCAAGGTGGATTTGCATCATTCATGGTTTCATGTAGAAGAGATATTAAAAAGGATACAACCTTATTTATTGATCCGGGATTTCCAGTGCAGAAAATGCAGCATAAGGTTTTAGGATTAAAATATGAAACATTTGATGTTTACAATTATCGTGGTGATAAGTTAAAAGCAAAACTTGAAGAATTTCTTAAAAAAGGAAACATATCTACAATTCTTTATTCAAATCCGAATAATCCATCATGGATTTGTTTTACAGAAAAAGAATTACAAGTTATTGGTGAATTAGCAACTCAATATGATGTTGTGATTATGGAAGATTTAGCATATTTTGCTATGGATTTCAGACAAGATTTGTCTAAACCAGGAGTTGCTCCTTATCAACCTTCCGTTGCAAATTATACTGATAATTATATTTTATTGATTTCAAGTTCTAAATCATTTAGTTATGCTGGTCAGAGAATCGGTATGATGGTAATTTCTGATGGTTTATTTAAAAGAAGATTCCCTGATTTAAAGAGATTTTATAAAACAGATGAATTTGGTTATTCAATGGTTTATGGAGCAATTTATTCTTTATCTTCAGGAACAAGTCATTCGGCTCAATATGGTTTAGCTGCTATTTTAAAAGCTGCTAACGATGGAGATTTCAATTTTATTGAAGAAGTGAAAGAGTATGGTGAAAGAGCTAAAATTATGAAGAAGCTTTTTACTGAGAATGGATTTGAGATTGTATATGATATGGATGAGAATGAACCATTAGCTGATGGATTCTATTTTACATTTTCATATCCAGGAATGGATGGAATTAAATTAATGGAAGAGTTACTTTATTATGGAATAAGTGCAATTTCACTAGCAACAACAGGAAGTGAAAGAATTGAAGGATTAAGAGCTTGTGTTTCGCAAATTCAAAGATCACAATTTAATGATCTTGAATATAGGTTGAAGACATTTAATGAGGATCACGCTTAATAAGATTTTTACTGTAAGTTCATTATTGCTAGACTTTAAACCTGTTGAAAAACAGGCTCTAGATTGAGCTATTTTGAACAAAAACTGATCAAAAAATCTTATCTTTGGAAGCGTTCTCAAAATACAATAAAAATTAAATATAGAATATAATGGCAAAAGTTAAAGGGTCAATAGTAGTTGATATTGAAAAGTGTAAAGGCTGCGAAGTTTGCGTGCCTGCATGTCCGACAGAAGTAATTCAGCTAGCCGAAGAAGTGAATGGAAAAGGTTATCATTATGCCTATATGGCTAATCCAGATTCATGTACAGGTTGTGCTAATTGCGCTATTGTTTGTCCGGATGGAGTTATTACCGTTTACAGAAAAAAAGTAAGCGAATAAGTATTAATCTATAAAAGAACTATAATAATGAAAGAATTAAGATTAATGAAAGGCAACGAAGCGGTATCTGAAGCAGCTATTCGTATCGGTGTCGACGGATATTTTGGTTATCCAATTACTCCGCAATCAGAAGTTCTTGAGTACCTAATGTTAGAAAAACCAGAAGAAAGAACAGGAATGGTTGTTCTTCAAGCAGAAAGTGAAATTGCTGCAATTAATATGGTTTATGCTGGTGCAGGTGCTGGAAAGATGGTTTTTACATCATCTTCAAGTCCTGGTATTAGTTTAAAACAAGAAGGTATTACATATATTGCTGGTGCAGAACTTCCATGTATGATTTTAAACGTTGTTAGGGGAGGTCCAGGTTTAGGTACTATTCAACCTGCTCAATCGGATTATTTTCAGACTGTTAAAGGTGGCGGGCATGGCGATTATAAATTAATCGTATTAGCTCCTGCATCTGTACAGGAAATGTATGACTTTGTTGAATTGAGCTTCGATTTAGCATTTAAATATAGAAATCCTGTTATGATTTTATCAGATGGTGCAATTGGCCAAATGATGGAGAAAGTTGAAATAGGAGAGCAAAAAGTTAGATTAACTGATGCTGAAGTTAAAGAGAGATGTCCATGGGCAACTACAGGGAAAGATGCTAATCGTGAAAGAAATATTATTACATCTTTAGATCTTGATTCAAATAAACAAGAACAATTTAACCATAAACTTCAGGCAAAATATAAAGAAGTTGAAGCAAACGAAGTTCGTTTTGAAGAAATGCAAACTGAAGATGCTGAATATATTTTCGTAGCATATGGAACAAGTGCTCGCATTTGCCAAAAATCTATTGAGTTAGCTCGTGCAAAAGGAATAAAGGTTGGTCTATTACGTCCAATTACTTTATTCCCATTCCCAAGCAAAAGACTTTTAGAGCTTAGTAAGCAAGTAAAAGGTATGTTGTCTGTAGAGATGAGTGCTGGGCAAATGATTGAAGATATTAAGTTAGCTGTTGAATGTAACATTCCTGTTGAACACTTCGGTAGAATGGGTGGAATTATCCCATCACCAGGAGAAGTTGTTGAAGCGTTGGAACAAAAATTTTTATAGGAGGATAAAAAATGGCTGAAAATATAAAAAACAACGATATAGTACGAGAAGAGAATTTAGTTTATAAAAAGACAGATCTTCTTACAGATAAGGCACTTAGTTATTGTCCTGGTTGTGGTCATGGTACCGCTCACCGTTTAGTAATGGAAGTAATTGAAGAACTTAATGCACAGGAAGAAACAATTGGTGTTGCTCCTGTAGGCTGTTCAGTACTTGCTTACGAATTTATGGATATTGATATGCAACAGGCTGCTCATGGTAGAGCTCCAGCATTAGCAACTGCTATTAAGCGTTTATATCCTGAAAAATACGTATTTACTTACCAAGGTGATGGCGATTTAGCTGCTATTGGTACTGCAGAAACTATTCACGCATGTAACCGTGGTGAAAATATGACTATTATTTTTGTGAATAATGGTATTTATGGTATGACAGGAGGGCAAATGGCTCCAACTACTTTACCAGGAATGAAATCATCTACATCCCCATATGGTCGTGATGTTGAATCAATGGGTGCACCTTTAAAAATGACAGAATTAGTTGCTCAATTGCCAGGGACATACTCTGTAACGCGTCAGGCTGTACATACTCCTGCTGCAGTTCGTAAGGCTAAAAAAGCGATTAAGAAAGCATTCGAAAGTCAAAAGCTAAAAAAAGGTCTTTCTTTTGTTGAGATAGTGTCGAATTGTAATTCAGGATGGAAAATGACTCCAAACCAATCTAATAAATGGATGGTTGAGAATATGTTCCCATTTTATCCACTTGGAGATATTAAAGTTCCAGAGGAATAAATCTGAATATCATTCTAATTAAAATTTAAAAATTAAGAAAAATGACAGAAGAAATAATTATAGCCGGATTTGGTGGACAGGGTGTTCTTTCAATGGGTAAAATTATGTGTTACTCAGGTATTGTTCAAGGACAGGAAGTAACTTGGATGCCTTCGTACGGACCAGAAATGAGAGGTGGTACTGCTAATGTTACTGTTATTATAAGTGACGATAGAATCAGTTCTCCTATCATTAATGAATTTGACACAGCTATTATTCTTAACCAACAATCAATGGATAAATTTGAAAGTTCGGTTAAGCCTGGTGGTACTTTAATTTACGATCCTAATGGTATAACTCGTCATCCAGAGAGAAAAGATATCAATATTTATCGTGTTGAAGCTGCTGCAGAAGCTGCAAAAATGGAAACAACAAAAACTTTCAATATGATCGTTCTTGGTGGATTCTTGAAAATTAAGCCAATAGTTAAAATGGAGAATGTTATTGCTGGTTTGAAAAAATCATTACCAGAGAGATATCATCATATGATTCCTGTTAACGAGAAAGCAGTTACTAGAGGTACAGAAATAGTTGAAGAAGTTCAGATTCTGAACTAGAAAAATCATAACTCAAATATTAAAGCACTCATAACTTCGGTTGTGAGTGCTTTTTATTTATAAGCGATTTAATTGATTTTATATAGTATATAATCAGATATTTATAGAATTATATGGGTGGTGTACTTTTAAAATCTGCTTTTTTTATTATAAATTATTACTTATTATTGTGATTAAATTATAAACTGTTACTTATTATGAATAAGAAAGTGCAAATCGACTCCATTGATAGAACAATTTTATCTTATTTAATTAAAAATGCACGTACACCGTTTTTAGAAATTGCTCGCGCTTGTGGTATTTCTGGTGCTGCGATTCATCAACGAATAAAAAAACTTGAAGATGCAGGAATAATAAGTGGATCGAAATTTACTGTACAACCAAAAGCAGTTGGATTTGATATATGTGCGTTTGTTGGAATTTTACTGGATAAACCAAATGTATATAATAATGTAATAAAGGAGTTAGAGAAAATTCCAGAAATTGTCGAATGTCACTTTACTACTGGAACATGGGCTTTGTTAGTTAAGATTTATTGTGTTGATAACAATCATTTAATGAATGTACTGGTTAATAAGATGCAAAATATTTCAGGTGTTGGTCGTACCGAATCATTTATATCTCTGGAACAAAGAATCGAAAGAGAATTTAGTGTATAAAAAAGAGGGTGCACCCAAAGATAGCTCTAAACAAAAACACTTCGACGGGCTCAGTGTGACAGGCTAATTAATAGGAAGTTGTCATGTTGAGCTTGTCGAAGTATAGATAACTTTCTGACTTATTAGATGGTCTCTTTAAATCTTAATTAATATCTTATTCGTAACGCAAAGCATTTACTGGATTTGTGCTACTAGCTTTTAAAGCTTGATAGCTTACAGATGCTATGGCTATCAGAACAGCAATTAATCCGCTAAGTACAAATGGCCAAACTGAAAGATCAATCCTATAAGTAAAATCATTTAGCCAGTTTTTCATAAAGTACCAGGCTATAGGCCACGCAATTATATTAGAAACTAATACTAATTTTAGAAATTCTTTATTAATTAAGTTTATGATTGTTGCTACTGTAGCACCCATCACTTTTCTGATACCTATCTCTTTTGTACGTTGTTCAGCGGTATATGAGGCAAGGCCATAAGTACCCATACATGCTATTACAATTGCTAATCCTGAAAAAATAACAAATAACTGAAAAAAACGCTCTTCAGCTCTATACAGATTATTCAGATCATCATTATAGAAAGATGGTGCATAATTTATTTCAACATTCAGATCGTCCCATTTTTCTTTAATATACTCTAATGTTTCGCTGGTATTCAATGGCTTTATCTTTATAATCGACCAACGTAGCATCTCATGATTAATATAATAAACAACAGGTTCAATTTTACTGCGTACCGATTCGAAATGAAAATCTTCAGCGACACCTATAACTTGTCCTTTACGAGGAACCCATTCTCCAGTTGTAAAATCAACTTTACTTGTTTCAAACATTTTTCCTACGGGATCATTCCATCCAAACTCTTTAATAGCAGCTTCATTTAAAATAAAAGTGGAATTTTCATCTGCTCTTATATTTCTGTCAAAACTCCTACCTTCAACTATTTTATTTTCTAAGGTCTTAAAATAGTCATACTCAACTGGAACCATTTTTATGGATTTTTGACCGTTGTATTCTATACCTTCCGCAGTATAGCTTAGGTTGTATGACAACCGGTATGGGGGGCGCACAAGTGAAGCTGATATGTTGGTAATATTTGGATTTTTCAGTAATTCTTCTTTAAAAGTTTCATATTTTTTTGTCCCTGGATGACGCATTAATATTATATTTGAAGGGTTAACACCCAAAGGTTTATTCTTCATAAATGACCATTGTAAGAAAACAATTAAAGTACATACGATAAGAATCACAGATATCGAAAATTGGAAAATAACCAGTACTTTTCTTAAAATTGAACTGGATGAAGAGTTTTTCGATTTATTTTTCAATGCATTAAGAGGTTTTACTGAGCTTAGAAAAAATGCGGGATAACTACCAGAGAAAATTCCAATTACGATTGCAATAATAAATGTTAATAAGATTATCCACAAATTATTCATCCATACAATGTTTATTTCCTTTCCTGCAATTGTATTAAATGCAGGCATCAGAATATCGGCCAATGCAAGAGATAATGTCAATGAAATAAATGTCATTATAATAGCTTCTCCTAAGAACTGAAATATGAGATTCTGTTTTTTTGCTCCCAGCACTTTTCGCATACTTACTTCTAAGGATCTCTTTGCAGAACGTGCAGTGGCAAGGTTCATATAGTTTATTGAAGCAATGAGCAATATAAAGATGGCTATTATTGAGAATAAAATAACATTCCTGTAATTTCCGTTAGGTTCAATTTCAAAACTATCATTCGAATGCAAATGGATATCTAACAATGGTTGAATTAACAAACCTGGTATAAAAGTAGTACCATCTCCACGCATTTGTCCGGTAAACTCTTTACCCTTTTTTTGGATTGATTCAATTGATGTGTTTTCAGGCATTAGCAGGTAGCAATACACTGACATGTTGCCCCAATCTGTTAATTGCAAATGTGTTAGCACATTTTGGGCAGACCCCATGGATAGCATAATATTAAGATGAAAATGAGAATTCTTAGGCATGTCTTTAATTACACCTGTAATCCGAGATGGAGCTTCACCTACATTTGTCATAATGTGAAGTGTTTTATTTATTGGATTCTCATCTCCAAAAAATTTCTTTGCAACGCTTTCTGTTATAACAATTGTAAATGGTTCGTCCAAAGCGCCTTTTGGATCGCCTGCAATCCATTCATAAGTAAATACATCAAAAAAATCTTTATCCACCAATGAAATATTTGACTCATAGAATTTTTTATCCTCATATTCAACATAGTAAGTGCTGGGATATCCAATCCTTACAAAGGATTCAATTTGATTAAAGTAACTTTCGAACGATTCCTTTAGCATATATTCTGTTAAGATTTGAGCTACCTTATCCCCATTAGGTTTCTCAACATCGTAACCTATTCTGTAAATTCGCTCAGCTTTTTCGTGATAGCGATCGTAACTTAATTCATCAATTATATAAAATGTTAACAGTAAACAGGCTGTTAAGCCTATTGTTAGTCCTAAAAGATTAATTATAAAATAAGCTTTCTGTCTGATTAAGTTTCGTATTGCAACTATAAAATGGTTCTTTATCATATGTTAAATTTATTAATTATAATTCTAATATTTATTTTTAGTTATTTGTCAACTGATGTGCCATGGTTTTAAGTTGCATGTAATCAGAGGTGTATGTTTTGAAGTTAAATTTGAATGAGTAATATTTACCGATGTGTGTGTAAATATTACTCATTTATTTAGTAAGTTTGATTTATAATACAATACAAAGAGAATGTATAAAGATGCTAAAATACTTGTTGTTGACGATAATGAAGAGATTTTAATAGCAATTGAGATGCTTCTCTCACGTCATTTTGGAAAGATTCATACTACACAAAATCCTAATACTATTTCTTCATTATTATCTAAAGACTTATTCGATGTAATTATTCTAGATATGAATTACAATGCTGGTGTAAGTACCGGTAACGAAGGAATATACTGGATGAATGAAATATTAAAGATTGATCCTAATGCAATAATTGTTTTTATAACTGCTTATGGCGATTTTGAAATAGCTGTAAAGGCAATACGGGAAGGTGGAACTGATTTTATTGCAAAACCATGGGACGATGAAAAATTTATTACCACAATTGAAAATGCATATAAGCTTAGAAAATCAAATAATGAAATTATTAATCTACGTCAAAAACAACAACACCTTAACGAGAATATTTCACAGCAATTCCCAGATATTATAGGCGAATCTAACGAAATAAGAGATGTATTTAAAACTATAAATAAAGTAGCAAAGACAGATGCAAATATTCTTATTCTTGGCGAGAATGGTACAGGTAAAGAATTAATTGCCAGAGAAATTCATAAAAAATCGAATCGTTCAAACGAGGTGTTTTTAAATCTCGATGTTTCGGCTTTACCTGATTCTCTATTTGAAAGTGAGCTATTTGGTTATGTTAAGGGGGCATTTACCGATGCTAAAACGGATAAGCCTGGAAGAATTGAATTAGCATCAAAGGGCACTTTATTTCTAGATGAGATAGGAAATTTATCGTTTACAGCCCAATCGAAATTGTTAACGGTTTTACAAAATAGAGAAATTAGCAGACTTGGAGCTAATTATAAAATTCCGATTGATATTAGATTAATTTGTGCTACCAATAAATCAATTCATCAAATGGTAGCTGAAGAGAAATTTAGAGAAGATTTATTGTATAGAATAAATACGATTCAAATTGATGTGCCGCCCTTACGATCAAGGTTAGATGATATTCCATTATTAATAAGTTATTTTAAGAAAAAGTACGAAGATAAGTATCAAAAGAATTCATGTGTAATTGACAAATCTGTTTTTAAAAAACTTTCAAACTATAATTGGCCTGGTAATATCAGAGAACTACAACATGTTATTGAAAAAGCTGTAATTCTTTGCGATAATGAATCTTTACAAGAAAAGGATTTCTGGTTTGGAATAAGTAGTACGACTAAATTAAAAGATACCTTGGATTTGTCAGAAAATGAAAAAAGAATTATTATTCGCGCAATTGAACAGAACAAGGGAAATTATAGCATTGCTGCTAAAGATTTAGGAATATCGAGAAAAACATTATATAACAAATTAAAGAAGTATGATCTGGAATAAGTATAGCGTTAAATTGTTTGTCTATTTGATTTTTCTCACCGTAGTTGGTTTTGGATTTTTTTGGTCATTATATTCCAGCCAATTGGTAATCACCAAAATTGTCTTTTTGTTAGGATTTATTTTCATATTCTCAGCATTACTCAAATATCTAAATAAAACAAACAGAGATCTTAGTCAATTTATTGAAGCAATACTACATGTAGATAATATGCCAATTAATGGTAATTCCGATTTATCTCAAGGTAAACTACAATTAACTTACAATTCGATTATTGATAAATTAAAAGAAGCTAAATTGGCTAAAGAGTCAGAACATCAGTATTTCAGATTTGTATTAGAGCATATTGGAATTGGAATTATCTCTTTTGACAAGGATGGTAAAGTTGAGATTTATAATAAATCTGCTAAAGAAATATTTGGACTGGAAAATCTAGCTAATATTTTATACTTAAATTCTTTAAAGGAAGGTATGGGGGATGAGCTGTTTGAAATAAAATCAGGACAAACAAAACTTTTAAAATTTGGAGGCAAAATTGAACATTATAAAATTCTTGCTAAATCAACAGAAATTAAAATAGAAAATAAAAACCTGAATTTAATCTCATTACAAAATATTAAAACACAATTAGAAGAAAGTGAACTGGAAGCCTGGCAGAAATTAATTAGGGTTTTAACGCATGAAATCATGAATTCCGTTACCCCCATTAAATCCTTAACATATAGTATGCAAAAAGTATTGTCTGAGGAGAGGGAAAATACATTGGATATAAATAATATCTTAAAGGGATTAAATGCCATAGAAAATAGGAGTAAGGGCTTATTAGGTTTTGTAGAATCATATAAAAACTTGACACAAATACCTAAACCAAATTATGAGAGAGTTTATCTAAATAAAATGTTTTTGGATATTAAAAACTTATTAGAGAAAGAACTTGAGATTAGCAATGTTCAATTAAAAATAAATGTAGCACCAAATGATTTATCGGTAATTGCTGACGGAAAACTTATTAGTCAGGTAATAATAAATTTGATTAAAAATTCTATTTATGCATTAAAAGATAGCTCTCAAAAAAGTATAGAACTAATTTCTGGAAACTCAAAAAATGAAAAAGTTTTTGTTAAGGTGGTTGACCATGGAAAAGGAATATCTTCTGAAATAATAGATGAAATATTTATTCCTTTTTTTACTACTCGTGAGCATGGATCAGGGATTGGGTTGTCATTTGCACGTCAAGTAATGGTTCTACACAATGGAAATGTTGATGTAAATTCGGTGGAAGGTAAGGAGACAATTTTTACTTTATCTTTTTAAAAAAAGGAATGTTATTTATCTATAGTTATATTTGTGTTTTAAAGGTACAAAGATAAAGAACCGCCACGATGGGTACATTAGTATGTGGATGAAAGTTCCACCGACTAAAAAGGCCCGGGAAAGTACCCGGGCTTTTATTATTTAAATTCCAGCTATTACGACATCATCGAAAACTAGACTTGGTAATCTCCAGCTAGAGTATTTCCAAGTATCATTTCCTACTGCTGTGAGCTTATTCCAGAATTCTAAATGATTATCAGCCATATTCATTTCTGCAATGGCTAGAACAGGTTTTCCATTTTCAAACAGTAATCCTGATACTCCAACTGAAAAGTCTCCTGTTGTAGAATTTGAATTACCTCCAATAAAATCAGTTATTAAAATTCCACGTCCAATGCTTTTCATAAGTTCTTCAATAGATTTATCTCCTGGCGGAATAATTAAGTTAGAAGAACCACCTGTCGTTGGTTCAGCATTTAATTTTCTACTATAGTACCAATTATAATAAAAATTCTCAACTGTACCTTCAGAAAGTAAATTAAATTTCTTAGCAGGTAAACCATCATAATCATATAATCTACTTCCTACACCTTTTTCAATAAAAGGATCATCAATAATTGTTAAAAGTTTACTTGCAACAGACTGACCTTTTTTATCACTTAAAAACGATCTTTTTTGCTGAATACTTCTTCCATTTAATGCGCTTGTGAAACCTGATAATACTCTACCTACAGATTTATTTTCAATAATAATTGGCAGTTTTTCAGTTGGTAATTTTTTGGCACCTAAAAGATTATTTCCACTTTCAATTACTTTCTTTGCAATGTATTCTGCAGATGGTAAATCATTTATATGTCTTGTTCCGTAGTAACCGTATGTGTTTGGCCTTCGGTCACCTTCATCTTGCAATGTTAACATTGTGTAAGAAGAAATATAAGATGTTTGTCTTTCCCCTTTAAATCCGTTACTTGTAAGTAAAACACTTTCTGCTTGCGTATCGCTAATTGAAGATTCAACAGAAATTACTTTATCTCCTCCTTTTTCAAGACAAAGAGCTTCTATTGTTTTAGCAATTTCATGTCTTTTTTCAATAGGAAGATCTTTTAATTTAGGATCATGAATGTTTAATTCTTTTTCTATTTCTCTATAGAGTTTTGAATCAGTTAGTGTACGATAAGGATCTTCTTCAATATATTTAGTATTTTGATAACTTCTATCAATGAAAGACTCCAATGCTGATTTACGTAAATCAGGAGTAGATTGCGAAGAATATTTACCATCAACATAAAGGTCAAGCGTCAAATCTTTATTAATTGCTTCCTTAATTATTTCGGGTTTTTTCTGTCGATATTTTATTTCTACTTCTCTATATTTTTGTACACTAACTTTGCACTCAACATTTCCTTTGCTTTTAGCTGCTTTAATTACCCAGTTTCCTAGATCGAGTAGTTCATTATGTGTCATGATTTACCTCCTTTCTGTTGGGTTCCACCCACTGTCATTGATTTAATTAAACACGTTGGCATTCCAAAAGAAGCCTTAACACCTTGGCCTCCTTTACCGCACATTCCTGTACCACCTTGTGCTAATCCTAAATCATTACCTACAGCCGCTATATTTTTCAACATTTTAGGTCCGTTACCCATAATATTTACATCCTTAATTGGAGTTGTTAATTTTCCATCCTCAATTAATCGACCTTGAGAAACATAAAATGCAAAATCACCTTCTCCTATTTTTACTTGTCCGTTACTTACATTTTCTATATAAATACCTTTTTTAACCTTTTTAATAATATCTTCTGGTAATTCATTTCCACCAAGCATATATGTATTTCTCATTCTAGGAAGTGGATAATGCTCAAAGCTTTCTCTTCTACCATTACCGGTTGGTTTAACACCATAATGTTTAGCTGAAATTCTATCATGCATATAGCTTTTTAAAATTCCATTTTCAACAAGAACTGTCTTTTGACTAGGAGTTCCCTCGTCATCAAAATTAATTGATCCTGTCTGATGTGGATTTGTACCATCATCAACTATAGTAACATTAGAAGGAGCTACTTTTCTTCCTATCATGGTACTATAGGTAGATGTACCTTTACGATTAAAATCTGCCTCCATTCCATGACCAATAGCTTCGTGTAATAAAACTCCAGAATCTCCAGGAGCTAATACTACAGGCATTTCACCAGTAGGTGGTTGAATTGCATCAAACATGGTCAATGTTCTTTTTACAACTTCATCAGATATTTTTTTCGTAACATCTGGAGTGTAAAATGAGAAATCATAATTTCCACCTAAACTATAAAAAGCACGCTCTTTTTTACTTGCTTTTTCGCCTGTTGTTAAGGCATACATATAAGTTAAAGGAACAGTATCTTCAGCTTTAACACCATTACTATTAACAACTAAAATTCGTTTTGTACTATCATGAACTCCAATTGTAGCTTTAATTATGCTATCAGAACCGCTAAAACAATTTTCGTTTATCGCCTTTAATGGATCTAATTTATCACCTATAGGAACTTCATCTAGCGATGAATTAATTGGATAATAATTACCAATGTTTGGTACCTTAAAAGTATTGTTAAATGGAGTAGGATTACCACTAGCAATGGTTGAAGCTGTTTTAGCAGCAGAAAGCATGGATTCTTTTGTTAGCTCTTGAGTATATCCATACCCAACCTGACCACCTTTTACAGTTCTTATTCCAACTCCTAAATTAATATTTCCATACGAACGGTTAACTTTACCGTCTTCTAAAATCAGAGTGTTTTGAATTGTATGTTCAAAATAAATGTCAGCGAAGTCACCTCCTTTAGATAGTGCAGTTTGTAATATTGATTGACACATTTGATCATCAATACCAAATTCTTTTTCGAAATAATCTTTTTGATTTAGATTAGAAAAAGAGAAAACACTACCCTTTAGGTAAGGTGAAATCATCATGAAACCTCCGGCTAAAGCCGAGTTTCTTAAGAATTTTCTTCGGGTTATTGATTTCATATATTAAGTTTAATTATAAAATAAACAGAAAAGTATAAAAATTAATTTCAAAAAGCAATTTCAAGGTATTAGTCCTTGAACTTTAATATCTTTTAACTATGAAAGAGTTTATCTAAATAAAATATTTCAGGATATTAAAAGCTTAATAGAGAAAGAACTTGAGATTAGTAATATTCAATTAAAAATAAATGTCGCATCAAATGATTTTTCGGTAATTGATGCTGAAAAACTTATTTCTGGAAACTCAGAAAATGAAAAAGTTTTTATTAAGGTGGTTGACCATGGAAAAGGAATATCTTCTGAAATAATAGATGAAATATTTATTCCTTTTTTTACTACTCGTGAGCATGGATCAGGGATTGGGTTGTCATTTGCACGTCAAGTAATGGTTCTACACAATGGAAATGGTGATGTAAATTCGGTGGAAGGTAAGGAGACAATTTTTACTTTATCTTTTTAAAAAAAGGAATGTTATTTATCTATAGTTATATTTGTGTTTTAAAGATACAAAGATAAAGAACCGCCACGATGGGTACATTAGTATGTGGATGAAAGTTCCACCGGTTTATAAGGCCCGGGACAGTCTCGGGCTTCTTCATAAAAAAAGCGTCGCGAGAATTCTCACGACGCTTTTTTATTAAACCACCTAATTTATTCTACAACAAAACTAAAAACATCACTTTCTTGAGTAAAAGTTTCTTCATCAATTGTAAATTCTATGCTAACCTTCCAATAGTAAGTTCCAGAAGCCATCATATTTCCTAAGCTAATGCTATTTGAATTTCCCATTTTCATGCTCCAATCTTCAGCATCGCCATGAGGAGAAACACTACCTTCAGTAGATCCTAAATAGAAAGTTAATTCAGCTTCGTTTGAACTTGCATCCCACATATCAACTGGAGATATAGCAGCAAAGCTAACTGAGTATTCACCCATCATATAAGTCATATTTCCTCCATCTGCTGGGAAAAGAGCAGAAAGTTCTAAATCTTCGCCATAAGTAGGACCAACATGTTCTGTTGTAGTAAATGTAACTTCTCCAATAGGATCTTCATCTTCACTTAAATCAGCATAGTAACCGTAAAGTTTTGCAGTATATTCTGTACTAGCTTCTAATCCTGAAACAGTATAAGGAACATTAAAAACAGGATATTCTGAAGAAACAACTTCACCATCTTTAATGATCTCAACTTCGTAAGAAACAATATTTTCTGGTTCTTCCCATGTTAAAACGGCTCCTGTTTCACTTACACTTACAGTTTCCATTTTAATATCTTCTTTTTTAGGTTTTGCATTATCATCATCATCGCTACATGATACAAAAAACATAGAGCCAATTAGGGCTGCAAATAATAAACTTCTTAATTTCATAATTTTTAATTTTTTAATATTAGTAATTGAGTAATTTTTACAGTTATTTCATTTTATAGCTTACACTTTATGTGATCAAGTTTTAAACTAAAAAATGGAAGTATAATCTGTATATCTTAATAGTTGCAGATACTACTCAATTTTGAAAAAAAATATGAAAATATTAATAGAGGATTTTAGTTGAGAGCCAATATCCTTAAAGAAAATTCAATTTTAGTATAGTTTGAAAATAGAATTATTGTTTTTAGTAATGATCAATAATGTCACTATCAGTCGATAAGTATTCTTTCATTAAATTAGCAGTCATACATGAATGTATTGGAATAATTCCTACTAAATCGCCAATATTTAATTTTTCAAATACTTCGTCTGATACTTTTAAGGTTCCATGTTCTTGTGAAACTTTTGTAAGAAATAATTCTTCTTCTAAAATTTCCCAACCTTTAGGTGTAAGTTCGACAAGTTGTCCAAATACTTTTTGATCATTAATTTCGATAAATTCTTTTGAAAAATGAACACCTCCACCATAAATTATAATTTCATTTCTATTGCTATGTTTAGCAACAACAGGGCAAGCCATTGCAATTGAAACCTTTTCAAATGCACAAGATCCCAGTTTATATTGGGTAAGATCATAAAATACAAAATTACCTGGTCTAATCTCATCTATTCCATTAAAATCATTTGCTAAACTACAGGAAGGAGTATCTCCTGTTGAGATAATTAAATCAGGATATTTATTAATATATTGTTTTCTTAGAAGTGAAAGTTTATGAAGTGCATCTTGGTGAATATCAAGAATCTCATCAGTATCTTTAGCTTGGTAAGTATTTCCAGCATGCGACAAAAACCCCTTAAATTCGAGTTTGTCAATTTCCGATGCAGAATTAAGAATTTTATCAATAATTAAAAATATATCAAAAGAAATCCCTGTTCTTCCATATCCGGTATCTATTTTAATGAAAAATCCAACATCAAATTTTAATTCTTTTTTTAAAAACTCAATTGATTCAGTATTTTCAACTGTTATATTTAACTGAATTTCTTCAGCAAGTGAATTAATCGTATCGATTTCACGAATATTTAAAGGAAAAGCTACAGTTATATCGTTCCAATCATCGTTAGCAAAATATTCAGCCATTTGAAGAGATGATACAGTTATTTTATTAATGCCAAGTTGTTTATACCAACTTCCAATAATTCTAGATTGATGTGTTTTGAAATGCGGTCTGAAAATCAAGTTATGTTTTTTTGATTTTTCGACCATAAATTGAATATTTCGCTTACACTTTTTAGTGTCAAGAATTAATGTGGGGGATACAATATGTTCAGTATACATAGTTTGTGTAGAATAATTTACACAAATATATTAATTAATAAGGAACACCCTTAGTTCTTGCTGATTTTAATGCTTCGGTGTACCAAATAAATTCATCAAGAAAGCGTTTGGATCGATCTTCGTAAAATGAATCTAATGCATTTCCTTCTTCGTCAAAATTGTTTTGCACTTGTGCTATTGGAAACATCGATGAAATACTTGGTGTTCCTATTTCACCCAGAACTGATCTTAGATGAACAGCAGCGCGAACTCCTGCATAATCGCCTGCAGAGTATGAAACTATTGCACTAGGTTTAAAGAAAAACTCTCTCTGAAAATGATCAAGTATGTTTTTTAATGCAGGTGGTATGCTATGATTATACTCTCCTGTTATAATTAAAAAGGCATCTGCATGTGTTAAAATATTTGAAATAGCTTTCATTTTCGCGGGCGCTTCAGTTGGCTTATATTCTTTATACATTTTATCAAGCAATGGAAGTTCCATTTTTAAAGGATCGATAAGTTTAGCTTCTACTTTTCTATCAGTTAATTTTTTCATAAAATATTTCGCAGCTCTAATTCCCTGTCTGTCAGAACGTACCGATCCGTAAATCGTTGCAATGTTTAATTTCATCTTATAAAGTTTATTTATAGGTGAACATTTAAATCAACGAATTTGTTTATAATCAATCAAAAGAGTTGGGAATGCTCTTTATTTCATAATAGTTATTTTGATTTATTGGCAACAGGTAAATTTAGTTTAGGGGATAAAATATTAAAGATTTGCTGTTGTAGTTGAGCATCTCTCATTTGAGTGAATAAATTGATTTTGGTTGATGATTGATTAATTTATTTGTGAAGTTGTATTATTTTATGATTTGGGAAACAATAATAATGGGGGATGTATAGGTCCGCAGGAATTAATTCTTGCGGACTTTTTTATATTAAACCTAATCGTTTTGCTCTTTTTTCCCAAATTAGTTTAGCTTGCTGTTGCATATCCTCAATATTATCTAGCTCATCCATTATTTCAGTACCTAACAATGTTTCAATAATATCTTCCATTGTTACAATCCCTTCCATCTCGCCATATTCACCAACAACCATAGCGATATGTTCTTTTTCTTCGATAAGTTTATAAAATAACCGAATAATAGGCATTTGTTCGCTTACGACCTTTATTTCTCGACTTAAATTCTTTAAGGTTTTATCTTGTTTTTTATCGATTAAATCCTGCATAATGTCATCCTTAAGAACATATCCAGTAATATTATCAATATTGCTTTCATATACTGGAATTCTTGAAAACCTAATCTTATCATTGTTTTCGAAAAAATCATTAATTGTTAAATGGTCTTCGGCTGCAAAAACTACAGTACGGGGGGTCATTATATTTTTAACAGAAATCTTGTTAAAAACCATTAAGTTCATTAATATTTTTGATTCTTCTTCCTTAAAAATTCCTTCTTTAATGCCAATTTCCGCCATTGCATGAAATTCTGATCGACTTAATGCACTCTGACTTTTATCTCTTTGCAAAGATTTTGTAATAAACTTTGCAAATATAATTATTGGATAAAAAGGTGAATATATCATTGCTTTTAATAGTGGAGGAACAATTCGTGCTAGATTTTTCCAATAATTTGCACCTAATGTTTTTGGAATAATTTCCGAGAAAATAAGTATGGTGATTGTTAAAACGGCAGATGTAATAGTTAAATATTCATTGCCCCACAATTTTTGCGCTTGCACACCAACACCTACAGCACCAATTGTATTTGCAAATGTATTGATTGTTAAAATGGCAGCTAATGGAGTATCTATATTATTTTTAAATTTTTGTAATGATTTTGCATAACTTTTCCCCTCATTTACTTTTGATGCAATAAATGATGGTGTTATACTCAATAAAGCAGCCTCTAATATTGAACAGAGGAAAGAGGTTAAAATTGCAATTAAAAAATACAGAATAAGTAAACCCATTAAAAGTTATTTAGTAATTATTGATATAATTAATTTCTATAAAAAAACATCTTGTTAATATAGTTATAAACTTCACCTGGAAGAAAATATCTTACATCTTTCCCTTCTTTTATTGATTTACGAATAAAACTCGAAGAAATTTCCATTATTGGTGCATTTACCTCAGTTATATTTGGATGATTTTTATAATCACCTAAATCATAATTTGGTCTTGGATAAATGTATAGCTCGTAGTTTTTTAAAATTTCCTCGTAATTTTTCCATTTATGAAACGATTCAATATTGTCAGCTCCTAATATAATGGCAAATTTATTTTGAGGAAATTTCTCGTTTAAATATGTTAAAGTATCAATTGTAAAAGAAGGTTTTGGTAATCTAAACTCAATATCGGTTGGTTTTATTTTTTCATCATCTTTAATAGCTAATTCAACCATTTTAAAACGTTCGAATTCGTCAAGCAAGGTATTCTTTTTTTTAAGTGGATTTTGTGGGCTAATAACAAACCATAATTCATTTAAATCGCTAAATTCAGTAAAATAGTTAGCAATTGCTAAATGTCCAATATGAATGGGATTGAACGAACCAAAAAATAATCCAACTTTCATTCTTAAGTAATTATAAAATTACGAACGGCATTTTCAGCCTCTAATATTGCTTTTTCCAAATTGTCATTAATAATTATTAAATCAAATTCATTGGCATATTCTAATTCCTTGCTTGCCTTGCTTATTCTTGTTCTTATATCTTCATCGCTATCTGTTGATCTGAAGCGTAATCTTTTCTCCAGTTCTTCAATACTTGGTGGCATTACAAAAATTGATAATGCTTTATGTGGATAGCTTTTTTTTATGTTTAATCCGCCTACAACGTCGACATCAAATATTACATGTTTTCCTTCACTCCAAATTCTTTTTACTTCACTTTTTAAAGTTCCATAAAATCGATCTTCGTAAACTTCTTCCCACTCAAGAAACTCATTGTTAGTAATTTTCAATTTAATATCTTCGGCAGAAAGAAAGTAGTAATCTTTTTCATGAATTTCATTTTCACGTTTAGGTCTACTAGTTGCTGATATAGAAAATTCCAGACCTAGTTTTTTTTCTAAAAGACTATGAACAATTGTTGTTTTTCCGGAACCAGATGGTGCTGAGAAAATAAATAATTTACCTTCCATTAAAACAAAATTATAAAATATTAAGCATTTGTTCTTTTATTTTTTCCAATTCATCTTTCATTAAAACTACAAATTTTTGAATTTCAGAATTGTTTGCTTTAGAACCAATAGTATTTATTTCACGACCAATTTCCTGAGTAATAAAACCCAGTTTTTTACCATTAGATTCTGGTTCATTAATCATCTCAATAAAATAATTACAATGATTTGTTAATCTTACTTTTTCTTCAGTTATATCAAGTTTTTCAAGATAGTAAATAAGTTCTTGTTCAAACCTGTTTTTATCTATTTCTTGATCAGTATTTAAGCTATTTAAACTTTCTGTTAATTTAGCTCTTATTTTTTCTGTTCTTTCCAGTTCAAATGGAGTAATATCTTCTTTACACTTTTCAATTTTTTCAATTCTTTGAACTATATCTTTTTGTAAATATGCACCTTCTTGGACTCTGAAATTATCTAGCTGATCCATTGCTTCGAGAGCAGCTTTATTAATATCTTTCCAATCTTCCTGATCAATTTCATCGCGCTCAGTAGTTAAAGTATCCGGTAAGCGAATTGCCATTTGCAATAATTGTTCCGAAGTTTGTAAATCTAAATCAGTAGCCACATCTTTTAGCTGATTGTAATAGTTCTTTACAACGTCAGCATTTATATTCGTTGCCTTTTTATCATCCGTTACTTCATAGTAAAGTACAAATTCAACTTTTCCACGTTGAAGTTTCTTAGAAATACTATTGCGGATCTCTAATTCTTTTTCGCGGTATAAACCAGGTATTTTTGTGTAAATATCTAGGTTTTTGCTGTTTAAGGATTTAATTTCAATAGTAACTTTTCTATCTTTTAATTCACATTCGGCCTTACCGTAGCCCGTCATTGATTTTATCATAATATCTTTTTCAAAGAATTGATTTTATTGGGCAAAGGTAAGAAAAATAGTTAATTAGTTGAGAGATGTGGAATGTTTAGCAGACCTCTAGAGTTTTTGTTCATTTTGAATTTTTAATAGAAATAAAAACTTACAAAATAAAATGGTGTAGTTAGCAAAAGCTAATCTACACCGAATAATGTAATTTATATAAACTGCAAATATTTGTAAAGACTATTTCCCAAAAACTTCACGGGTACCATCTTTGTATATAATCATGAAGACGTCTTGTTTTGAAATGTTTCTTAATGGACCATCTAATTGTTCATAAAATTTATATTTGATTCCATTTTCTGATATTTCAATTACTTTAGAAATAATTTCAGTACCATCTGTTTTGTAAATGACGTCTGCATTATTTATAATATTGTTACGTTTCTGATTTTCTACACTTTTTTTACTGACTTCGGTCTCAGAATTAATACTGTTGTTCTTATTTACGTGATTAATGTTTAAAGCATTAAATACAGTTTTGTCGTTAAAAATTTCTTTTATTAATTCATTAAGTCCATTTGGCATATAAACTTTATAACTCCCTCTTCGTGCAAATTCTTTCGTTCCAATAAATGATTTTTGATTAATTAGTTTTCCATTTTTATCATAAATTAAAATTTTCAAATTATATTGGAGAGCTTGACTATTATATCCATCAGTATGCAATTGATTACACTTTAAAAGAATTAATTTATCGTTTGAACTCGAAACAAGATTTCTTAAAACATTATTTTCATTTTCCTTATAAGAAGTATTAATTACAGAAACGTTAATTTCATTTTTATTAAAAGATGAATATATGTTTAATGCTATATCTTCTGCAAATGCCTTTCCACTTAAAGTGCCCATTGGATAGGCAATTCCAGCACCAGATCTCATGTAACCTACAAAGTCTGGTTTACGCGATCCTTTAATTACTTGTTCCCGTTGATCCCAGACCGCAATACTCAAACTTTTAGTATTAATCTGAGGTAAGTCAATTGTTAAATTGTTATAAGGTATTTTGCGTGAAATTGCACAACTTGAAAGTAATGTGCTAAATAGGATTAAGTAAAATAAATTTTTCATCTTTAATTTTTTATTTAAGGTTTATACAATTAGTGTTTTATCTGATTTTTTTATTTTCATATATTACTATAAATACATTAGATATATTTATATCTCTCTTTTATCTAAATACTAATCCAACATCAATTGCCAATGTTTTTTCCATTGAAACGAAATGTTTAACATTATTGTTTTTGGTAATTCCAATTCCTAAATTAAGGCCAACTTTTTTCTTTTTACCCCATACCCAATCTGCACCAACCATATATGAGTATCCTTTTAAAACATGGCTTTCCAAATCAGAATTTTCATTAGTATATGTAGAAAGCTGCTCCCATCCAGTTCTTCCATACTGGATATTAAAGTATAAACCCTTATAAAGAAATAATTTTGCTCCAATTGAAGCCAAATATTTGGCATTTGGAAAATAGCCAACACCTGCATGCATACCAAAACCAAATTCTTGTCCAACTCTCCATTGTCCCATCATACCCAAGCCACCATAACTATTGCCATATCCCAGACTTAAAAAGGAGTATTTTCCATTATAATCTGTTTTTAATGGTTTTACCTTATTAGTTTCTGTTTGTACTTTGTTTTCTGAAATTGTATTTTGCGTATTAATGCTGGAAGTTTTAGATTGGTATTGAATTTCAATGGATTCATTTTGATTATTCTCTACAATATCTTTATTTATTTTGTTTGGTATTTTTTCTTTTTCTAAATCATCTTCTAATTGTTCTGAATTTCCATGATTTATTATAATAGGTTTATTTTCAATTGTTACGTTTTCTTGAGGCTTGCTAGTTTTTTTTTCTTCATTTTGAAGGGTTGTAAATTTCTCTCTTTCTCCATTTTCATATATTACCATAAATACATTTGATATATTGATGTTTCTAATTGGACCATCTAAATAATCAAATTTCTTATATTTAATAGTTTTAGATGTAATTTCAATAACTTTTGATTTTATTTCATTACCGTCGGTTATTATTATAATATCTTGTGCAAAAAGGTTTGTTGACAAGATTAAAAAGTAAATAAAAAATAGTTTCTTCATGATTAGATAGTTCGTTTTGGGTTGTTAGTGTATAAATTTTGTAAGTTAATAAAACGCTGAAGATACTCTTGTTCAAAGTTTTGTACAATAGTCATTTTTGACTATTTTTAGTTTTCGAAAAAATAGAGCATGAATAAAATTGAGAAAAGTATAAAGGAGAATCTTGAATTTAGAGATCATTTAAAGAATTCTAGTCTAGGGATTGATCATGATTTATTAAAAAAATACATTCCTTTTTTTCAATTAATTGATGAATCAAAAACGAGTATAGTTGTCGTTCAAGATTTATTAAATAATAAAATATATTATGTTTCCGAGCAATTTTATGAGGTTTTTGGTTTTCCACAAAAGAGAATAGAAGGTATAGATCATGTATGGTTTAGAAAGCAATTTCATCCAGACGATTATATAATAAATGTTACTGGTATAGCATTGTATAAATATTTATTAACATTACCACTTAAACTAAGAAAAGATTATAAGCTCATTCATGAATTCAGGATAAAAAATGAATTCAATAAATGGATTAGATTGTTGATTCAGGATTTTATTTTAGAACTTGATGATGAAGGGAATCCTTGGCTTAATATGAAATTATGCGATTTGTCGCCTAATCAAGATATTAATAAATTGGGGACCTCTATTTGCAGAAATATAATAACCGGAGAAAACGTTGCAATACTTGAAGATAATAAAAATGAAAAAATAGAAGGAATCTCTGATAGAGAAAAGGAAGTATTGCTTTTAATTTCAGAAGGAATGAGGAGTAAAGAAATTGCTGATAGACTTTGCATTAGTGCTAATACTGTAAATAATCATAGACGAAATGTATTAAGAAAATTAAATGTGTCAAATTCATTTGAAGCTATTAATCAAGCAGCAAAGTTTGGATTAATTTGAAAATGTAATCTAATCTATTATAGCTTTTTTCTTCCAGTTTCCTGTTAGGTAATAAGCATATGAAAGAATAAAACCTACAAACCATCCCATAGGAATTGCCCACCAAATACCAATTTCGTCAAATCTTTTAGAAAGGACCCAAGCAGCGGGTATTCTTATAACCCAAAGAGCAATAAGTGAAATAAACATTGGGATTAAAGTATCTCCAGCACCACGCATAACTCCGGCAATTGTAAACATAGCAGTGAATACTATATAAAATGCACCAACAATTGTAAGGTATTCTGTTCCTATTCTTATTACTTCAGGATCATTTGTGAAAAGATCCATAATAAAATTACTGAATATTAGTACAGTTGCGGATATCATAACCGCAATAACAGATGACATTTTTAGTGTAGCAATAAATCCTGCTTTAACTCTATCGATTTTCTTAGCTCCAATATTTTGCCCAACAAATGTGGCGAGCGCAGCTGCAAAATTCATTGCTGCCATTGATGCTAGCCCATCTATTCTAATAGCTACTGAGTAAGCAGCAATAACATCTGTGCCAAAACCATTAACAATACTTATTAAAGCCATCATTCCTGCAGCAACAAAGAATTGTTGTAATCCAGTTGGAAGACCAATTTTTATACTCTTTTTGAAAATGAGTTTATCAAAAGATAAGTTTTTAAAAGAGAATCGAACGATTTTATGAGTTTTATTTAAATAAATTACAGCGGTTAAAAATGCACCTCCTTGTGCTAAAACAGAAGCAATAGCTACACCTGCAATTCCCCATTTAAAAACTAAAACAAAAAGTAGGTCAAGTCCAATATTTATTAAAGTAGAAATTATTAAGAAATATAATGGAGTTTTTGAATCTCCTAGTCCTCTAAGAATAGCACTGGTACCATTAAATCCAAATGAAACGATTACTCCTCCAATAAATATATTAAAGTAAGTAGTAGCTTGTGGAATTATTTCTTCAGGGAGTTTTAATAGTTTAAAGATATCTTCGCTATATATAATTCCTAATATACTAATAGTTATAGAAGCAAAGAATAGAAATATAAAAAGTGTATTTATAGTGCGTTTTACTTTTTCAATATTTTTTGCTCCAAAATACTGAGCAATAACAATTGTACTTCCAGATGCAATTCCAATTATTAATGAAAGAAAGGCAAATATGATTGGAAAAGATGCTCCAACAGCTGCTAATGCTTCTTTTCCAATAAAATTACCAACAATAACGCTATCAACTATATTGTATAATTGTTGAAATACATTTCCTAATAGCATTGGAAGGGCAAATTTGAGAATTAGTGAACCTTCTTTACCCGTTGTTAGATCTTTCATTAAGAGATTTTAAATTCTTTGCAAAGCTGCCTAAAAAATTCATTAAAATCAATGATTTTAGCAACTAATACATATTAACATTATAATTGAATTATTGTTAATTTAAAAAGGCTGTTCTTAATATAGAACAGCCTTTTAAATATAAATAAAATCGATTTTAAGCTTTATCTAATTCGACAGTAAAGTGTCTCATTATTGGTGCTTCGTTTACAATTTTTAATCCTTGAGTTATTTGATCTTTTCTGTCAAAAACATTTTTAAGAGCAACAGCAATTACATCCATGTGATTATTTGTATAAACTCTACGAGGAATTGCAAGTCTTAATAATTCCAATGCTGGATATCTGTTTTCTCTGGTTTCAGGATCTCTATCTGCTAATAATGCTCCAATTTCTACACCGCGAATACCAGCTTCAAGATACAATTCAACAGCAAGTGTTTGTGCTAAGAATTCTTCCTTTGGTAAGTTTGGTAAGAATTTTTTAGCATCAACAAAAATAGCATGACCACCAAAAGGTTTTTGCACAGGAATGCCAAATTCAGTAAGTTTTTCACCTAGATAAGCAACTTGCTTAATCCTTGTTTCAAGATAATCGAATTCAGTTCCTTCATCTAAACCTTGAGCTAAAGCGTTCATGTCACGTCCCGACATTCCACCATAAGTAATGTATCCTTCGAAAATGATGTTAAATACAGTTGCTTTCTTAAAGATTTCTTCGCTTTTAAGAGCGATAAAACCTCCCATATTCACAATTGCATCTTTCTTACTACTCATGGTCATTCCATCAGCATAAGTATACATTTCCTTTACAATCTCTTTGATTGTTTTATTTTCATATCCTTTTTCGCGGATTTTAATAAAATAAGCGTTCTCTGCGAATCTTGCTGAATCGAATATTACATCGATACTATATTTATCAGCAATTGCTCGAACATCTTTTAAATTCTGCATTGAAACCGGTTGTCCTCCTGATGAGTTACAAGTAACTGTTACAACAATAAAAGGAATTTTTTCTGGAGTATGCTCCTTAATCGTATTTTCTAATTTCTCAAGATTAATATTTCCTTTAAAAGGATGATCAATTTGAGTGTCAAAAGCTTCATCAATAGTACAATCAATTGCTTTAGCTTTTCTAAATTCTATATGACCCTTTGTTGTGTCAAAATGCGAATTTCCAGGAATAATATCACCTTCTTTAATTAAAGCTGAGAAAAGAACATTTTCTGCAGCACGACCTTGGTGTGTTGGAAGAAAATATTCAAAACCAAGAAGATTTTTTACAGTATCTTTTAGTTTGTAATATGATGATGCACCTGCATAACTCTCATCGCCAAGCATCATTGCCGACCATTGTTTGTCGCTCATTGCGCCAGTTCCTGAATCGGTTAATAAATCAATAAATACTTGCTCGCTTTTTAAGTTGAATAAATTGTATTTAGCATCTTTTATCCACTGTTCGCGTTCTTCTCTTGTGCTTTTTTTGATGGTTTCCACCATCTTAATTTTATATGATTCTGCAAATGGTAATTCCATGATATTTAATGTTTAATTAAACGTTATGATTTTTAATAAAAAGAAATAATGAGCTGTATCTCTATAGTGATAGAGATATTAGAACTAAAAAGAGTCTCTCTCTTTAATGTTTAAGTAAACGTTCTTTACGTTGAATAATGTTTTATGAGAAGGTCTCATATGCGTTTTTTGTTATTCGTTGCAAATATAATAGATTCTAAAAAAAATACATACTTTTGTGCTGTTAATTCATAATTATTTCAATTAAGTTGTTGATTATTAGATACAAAATGAAGCAGGCTTTATTCTTAATACTTTTTACTGGTTTTTATATTTTAAGTTATTCTCAAACAACAGTTTCAGATACTTTAGAGATAATAAAAGATGAACAAATCCAAACTGATACAATTCTTTTAAATATTGATGATACAATAAAATCTCCAATAGGATTTAAGGAAAATGTAAATTATATAGATACATTATTACAAAATGAAAGTGATTCTAGTATTACTATTTTACTCGATAGCATAGTAATAGATAGTGCAGTAATAGACAGTATAGTAATGGATAGTGTAGTAATAGATAGTATACTAAATTATCCTGAGTTTATTGATCAATTGTCAGATTCAATTGTTTTTCATAAGCCCGATACAACTGATTTTATTATTTATAATATTCAGAATGTTCTGGATTGTGATTCGATTGAAATTAACGATTCTACACGACAAGCGATAGATATTCTATTTAAATCTTTTAAAAGTAGAAATTTAGAGGCTTCGATTAATTATTTAAATCGTGTAATTTCAGATAGTTCTTTTATTAGTTTTAGCGATACTACTATTTTAACATTAGCTGATTCGAATTTAAAGAAAATAAATGATTTGTTGGTAAAATCAATAAGTTATCTAATAGATGACATACCAGAGGATTCATTAAACTTAATATTTACAAATATGCTTAAGGATTCGGTTTACTTGAATGTTAAAGAAAGTGAATCAGATTCAATTCGTTTAAAATTGTTTGATAAAAGAGGTGAGTTTGCTGTATTATGGTTATCTAAATCTGATGATAATAAAATTAATGTGTACTTAGAGGATGGAATATCAATTGAAAAACCAAAAGTTCGAAAGAAAGTTAAAAAGAAAATTGATACCAAGGTTAAAATTCCAGGATTAGAGAAATTAAGAAAAATAGATATTATTGTCCCATTGTGGGAGTTTGATAATCTTGCTGATATTCGATTTAATCAGGGTTATTTAGATAGTTGGGCAGAGGGTGGAGAGAACAGCATGTCGGCAATGGCAAGTATAAAATCTAATTTGAATTATTCGTATGGTAAACTCAGAACCTGGGAAACTATGCTTGAATATAAACTTGGCTATTTAAAAGCAGGTGATAATCCAATTCAAAAAAATGATGATAGATTAGAGATAAATACAAAATTCGGGAAGACTGCTTTTAAGAATTGGTATTATAGTGCCTTGCTAAACTTTAAAACTCAGATTCTTAAAGGATATGATTATCCTAACGATTCTATTCCTGTATCAGAGTTTTTATCGCCAGCTAATCTAGTTTTTTCATTAGGTTTGGATTATAAACCTAACAAAAAATTAACTGTTCTTATTTCGCCATTAACTTCAAAGTTTACAATTGTTGCTGACACTACTCGCTACGACCAGGCACGTTTTGGGGTAGGTGAAGATGAAATTGTTAGGAAAGAAATAGGAGCTTATATTAAAGCTATTTCTAAAATTCAGTTTACAGAAAAAATTATACTCGAAAACAAAATAAATTTCTTTACAAACTATGTAATGAAACCTCAAAATATTGATGTCGATTGGGAAGCAGATTTAGCGGTTAAATTAAATAATAACATAAAATTATCGGTTAATGCGCATATTATATACGACGATGATGTGAATTATGTTGATAAAGAGGGAGAGGTGCATGGACCTAGGCTACAATTTAAAGAGATGCTTGGTGTAGGATTTATATATTCGTTTTAAAATTACTGAGTAGAATTCAGGATTTGAATATATTTTTGAATAAGCTCATTCCTATATTTTTCAGCTTTTATTTTTCTTTCTTTATAATCAGTCTTTGATTCTCCAGATCGTTTCGGATTAAAAAGATTTGATTTTTCTAATTCTTGTTGAAATTCTTTTTCAAAATAGAATTCAATTAATATTTCAGGATTTAGTTCCCAAATTTTAATTGATTTATCACTACTTGCACTTATTATATATTTATTATCGACACTAATGTCAACATCATTTACAGGCAGTTTATGCCCTAGAAAAGTATAAATTTCTTCGCCGCTTTTTACATCCCATAATCTAACTGATGCATCGTAAGAACCAGAAATAATGTATTTACTATTTGGACTAAATTTTAAGCTCATAACGCTTCTTTCATGGTTAATTAAAACATGAAAGATCTCCATTTTCTCAATGTCCCAAATTTTAATATTATTGTCACGGGAAGCACTTGCGAGATATTTACCATCAGGACTAAAAGCTAAGGAATAGATATTGCTTCCATGCCCTGAAAAATTATGAATTAATTCATAATTATCTATAGTGTAGATTTGGATTGTTCCATCGGCAGATCCACAAGCAATAAGATTATTTACATTATTAAATGCAGTTGCAAGTATGCTTTTTTTATTGTTTTCAAAAACATGAATGGTTTCTTCTTTTTCAATATCCCATAACCTAAAGTTATTATCAAAAGAACCTGAAACTAAATATTGGTTATTTTTAGATATTCCAACAGACCATACAGCTGTAGTGTGCCCTTGCAAAGATTTTATAAACTCACCATTTTCTTTCCAAATATTTATTGATCTATCACCACCACTAATAAAAAAACTACCGTCTGATGCGTATTCCAATTCGTATATTGTTGCATAATGGCGTTGTAAAGTATTTACAAGGCTTTTGTCTGAAAAATTCCATATTTTAATTGTTTCATCTTTTGATCCACTAATAAATTGTTCTCCATTTGGATGAAATGCCACGGAATGCACTTCATCTTCATGACCTTTAATTGTTGCCATGAGATAAGGATCTTTTTGTGCAAGAGCAATATATTGATTGGTAAAAAAAATGAATATAATTAGGAAGATTATTTTTCGCTTATGCATAATTATAGAATCAGTGCACTATCGTCTTTTGTCAATAAAGAATTTTGCTACTATCAATCCACAAGCTAAAGTTCCGCCAAGAGCAATTCCTACATTCACACTACTAGAACTGTTACTCGTGAAGTTTTCAGGATCATTTACAAGAATAAGAGTTGTAGTTGCTACAGCTAGTCCTCCTGCTACATATAACATTAAATTGTCATTTTTCTTTCTGCGTCTTCGTTTCTTAAAGTTGGCATAATCAATAAGATCGTTTGTTTCTAAATTTACAACCTGATACTTAAATTGTTGGTAGTTTTTATTTAGTGTAAATGATTCTGTGTTCAAATTATTACTCAACATTATTTCTCCAGATCCATTTGGATTAGTAGAATAGGAGGTACTAAAAAAAAGAATACATGTAAGCGTTAATATAATATTTTTCATTGTGTGTGCTTTAAGCAATAATCTCCAATTAATTCAAATCTACTATAAATAGTAGATAAATTCCAAATTTCAAAGATAATTATTATCAACTATTTATAAATTTATTATATATATAAATTGATATAATTAATAAATCAGATTATGAATCTCTTAATTCTAATGATATTATGTCTTTACAAATATAGTTTTATGAAGCCAAAAATAAAATAATTCATATTTTTCTAAGCTTATTCATATGCTTTTGCATGGTTTTATTAAGAAATCTAGGTAAAGATTAGTATTTCTTTAAAACCAAATATCAATTACTAGTTCTGCTATTGTAAAGATTGCAAAAATTACACTAGCAATTCCATTTGTAGTAAAAAAAGCCATATTAACTTTAGATAAATCATTAGGTTTTACCAGAATGTGTTGATAAAATAATAAACCTATAAAAAATGTACAACCAATCCAGTAAAAGATTCCAAATCCGCCAATGTAACCCGCAAATAAGGTGATTGTAGCTGAAAGTATATGTAGCAATGTTGAAGCATTTAAAGCACCCTTTTTGCCAAAAAAAACAGGGAATGATTTTAATTCTTGTTCTTTATCGAAATCTAAATCTTGTAAAGCATATATAATATCAAAACCACTAACCCAGAATAGAACAACAAAAGAGTATAAAACTGGTAAGATTGCAAATTCTCCTGTTACAGCTAAATATGCTCCAATAGGAGCAAGGGATAATCCTAATCCAAGCACTAAATGGCAAAGAGCAGTAAATTTTTTGGTTAAACTATATCCCAAAACAACTAGAAGTGCAATAGGAGAAAGTTTAAAAGTTAGTGTATTTATAAAATAGGTAGTAGCTATAAACAGAAGAGAATTTATAATTACAAATAGTAATGCTGATTTTGCTCTAATAATTCCAGCAGGAATTTCGCGTATTGCTGTTCGAGGATTTTTAATATCAATTTCTCTATCTATAAAACGATTGAATGCCATCGCAGCGTTTCGAGCAAAAACCATACATAAAATAACAAATACAAAAAGTTTCCAATCGAATTCTGAATTTGTTTGTTGTAAAGCTAAAAAGTAACCAATAAAAGCAAATGGCATTGCAAATATTGTATGACTAAATTTTACCATCGACATATAATTCTTAACCTTCTTTTTTGCCTCTTGTATCATTATAATTCTTTTGAGATGTCATTTAAACATATAATAACACCAGCATACTAGCTGGTGTTTACATTTAATTGCATTTTTTTTGTTATTTATCTAGTTTTGAGTTGTATATATTGAAATTTTCATTGCCAAAACAAACAAAATATACTTTCTTTATTTTTTTTGTTGATTCTAAAAAATTAGAAACTGTTTTTATTGCAATATCAGCAGCTAATTCTTTTGGAAACCTATAAATACCAGTGCTTATATTTGGGAATGCAATAGTTTTTATTTTATTATCGATTGCAAGCTGCAAACTATTCTGATAACAATTTCTCAGTAATTCAATTTCATTTTTAATGCCTTCATGCCATACCGGCCCAACAGTATGGATTACACTTTTTGCAACTAAATTATAGCCTTTTGTAATTTTAGCTTCGCCTGTTTCACAACCATTTAAGGTTTTGCATTCTGCAATAAGTTCAGGTCCAGCAGCCCTATGAATTGCTCCATCTACTCCACCACCGCCTAATAAAGTTTTGTTAGCTGCATTTACAATTGCATCAACTTTTAATTGGGTAATATCTCCTTGTATTAGCTCAATTTTTGACATGTTTTAGATATGAGATTTAGCTACTAGATTTTATATTATTTAATCTTGAAACTATAAACTTTTAACCTTAAACTTCTATCTGATTTGTGCTCCTAACTCTTTCTCGAATACTCGAATAAAGTTATTTACAATCTTGTCAATTTGTTTATCTGTAAGTGTTTTATGTTCATCTTGTAAAATGAAACTTACAGCATAAGATTTTTTATTAGCTCCTAGTTTCTCACCTTCGAAAACATCAAATAAAGAAACTTTTTTAAGTAATTTTCTTTCAGATTTACGAGCTAATTCTTTTATGCTTGCAAATCGAACATCTTTATCAACTAATAGAGCTAAATCTCTACGAACTTCAGGATATTTAGATATTTCTGTATATCTGATGCTGTTTTTAGCAGTAAGTTTTAGAACTGCATTCCATGAAAATTCTGCATAATATACAGGTGCATCAATGTCAAAAGCTTTAAGTATTTTCTTTTGAACGATTCCGAAGTTTACAATTTGATTTTTATTGTATTTATATGTTAATCCTTCTGTAAAAATATCAGATGAAATATCTTCAGTTACAATTTGATTTAAATCAAAACCTAATCTTTCTAATAAATTTTCAACTTGTGTTTTAAGAACGAAAAAGCTTGTTGGTTCTTCTTTAATAATCCAATTCTCTTCGGTTTTATTACCAGTTAAGAAAATGGCTAAATGTTGTTCTTCATTATATTTTTTAAGCGGATTTTCACTCTCAGATTCATTCTTATAATAGCAATTACCAAATTCGTATAATTTCAAATCAGGATTTCTTCTGTTTCGATTATACATTACTGATTCTAATCCACCAAAAAGTAATGTTTGACGCATTACATTTAAATCATTACTTAACGGATTAAAAATCTTAACCAAATTATCAGGTTTAAATGTTTCTAAATCATTATAATAATCCGATTTAGTAAGCGAATTACACATAATTTCGTTAAATCCGTTTCCTGTTAAAATATCCGAAATAGTGTTCTGGATTTTCTCTTTATCAGGTTTTGGTGAGTAAGATAAGGATGAATTAACATGCTCCGAAATTTCAATATTATTGTATCCATAAATACGTAAAATTTCTTCGATTACATCAACTTCACGTAATACATCAACCCTATATGTTGGAATTTCTAAGCTTAGTTTTTCATCATCTTCAGATACTATTTTTATATCTAATGATTCTAGTATATTTTTTACTTTATCTTTAGGTATCTCTTTCCCAATTAATCGTTTCAGATTAAGGAAAGTTAAATCAACTTTATAATCAGCAACTTGTTTAGGATAAATATCAACTATTTCTGAAGAAATTTCACCACCGGCCATTTCTTTAATTAAAAGAGCAGCTCTTTTTAATGCATAAACAGTAATGTTTGGATCAGATCCACGCTCAAAACGGAAAGATGCATCGGTGTGTAAATCATGACGTTTAGCTGTTTTTCTAACAAAAACAGAATTAAAATGAGCACTCTCAATGAAAACGTTTTTTGTGTTTTCGGTTACTCCTGAAGTAGTGCCGCCAAAAACACCTGCAATACACATTCCGTAGTTTTCGTTGCAAATCATTAAATCGTTTGCAGAAAGTTTTCTCTCTTGCTCATCAAGAGTAACAAATGGTGTACCTTCTGGTAAAGTTTTAATAATTACTTTATTTCCATCAATCTTATCGGCATCGAAAAAGTGAAGTGGTTGTCCTGTTTCGTGTAAAACATAATTCGAAATATCAACCAAGTTATTAATAGGGTTTAATCCAATTGCTTTTAATCTATTTTGCAACCATTCTGGCGATTGCTCAACTTTTACATTGCTTATTGTTACTCCGGTATATCTTGGGCAAGCTTCATTGTTTTCTACAATAATTTCAATAGGTAAATTATTATTATCAACCTTAAAATCTTCAACAGAAGGTTTTACAAGTTCTGTTTTTTGGGTCTGACTTAAGAATGCAGCTAAATCACGAGCTGTACCAATATGAGAAGCTCCATCAATTCTGTTTGGTGTTAATCCAATTTCAAAAACAGTATCAGATTCTATTTTGAAATACTCTTTAGCAGGCGTTCCAATTTTTGCAGAATCATCTAAAACCATGATACCATCATGGGCGTTACCTAATCCAATTTCATCTTCAGCACAAATCATACCTTCAGAAGGTTCTCCGCGCATTTTGGCTTTTTTAATTTTAAAAGATTCATCGCCTGAATAAAGAGTTGTACCAACAGTTGCAATAACAACTTTTTGTCCTTCGGCTACATTTGGAGCACCACAAACAATAGGTAATTCATCTTTAGTACCAATATTTACTCTGGTAACAGAAAGTCTATCGGCATCAGGATGTTTAGAACAACTTGTAACTTGTCCAATAACTAATCCTTCTAAACCACCTTTTACTGATTCAAATTCTTCTATTCCTTCAACTTCTAATCCTGTATCTGTAAGTATTTTTGAAACTTCTTCTACTGATAAATCTGTATTAATATAATTTTTAAGCCAATTATATGAAATCTTCATAATTTTATAATGTTTATCTGTTTGCTATAAAACGAAATGCAAAAATATAAAAAAATGACTGGAATCTATAATTGTTTAAAGTATTATATTAAAACTATCAGGTATTTAGAATGATGCGTAGAACTAGGAACTTAGGACAGAAAACTTGAAACTTAATTGGAATTGAATATCTTTGCGTATTAATAATTTGAAGAAAGGATGACGTGATGAGTAAACCTTTAATTTTGGTTACAAACGATGATGGTGTTAATGCAAAAGGAATTGCTGCTTTAATAGAAATGGTAAAACCTTTAGGTGATGTGGTAGTTATGGCTCCTTTTCATGGAAACTCAGGTATGTCGCATGCGATAACTGTTAAAGTACCGCTTAGATATAAAAAGATTCGTGAAGAAGAAAATTTAGTTGTTTATGGTTGTAGTGGAACTCCCGTTGATTGTGTGAAATTAGCAATGAGTGAAGTTTTACATCGCAAACCAGATGTTCTTGTTTCGGGGATTAATCATGGTTCAAATGCATCTATAAGTATTATCTATTCTGGAACGATGGGAGCTGTGATCGAAGGTTGTGTAAATGGAATTCAATCAGTTGGATTTTCTTTATTAGATTATGCAAGCGATGCTGATTTTAGTCAGACAATAGAGCACGGACGTAAGATTGTTCAGAATGTTCTAGAAAATGGATTACCAAAAGCAACGTGTTTAAATGTTAACATTCCTGCAATTTCGAAAGATGAAATTCAAGGTGTTAAAGTTTGTCGTCAAGCAAAAGGATTGTGGAAAGAAGAATTTGATAAAAGACAAGATCCTCGAAGCGGAGAGTATTTCTGGTTAACCGGTTATTTTGAGAATGGTGAAAATGGTACTACTGATACAGATGAGTGGGCTTTAGCAAATAACTTCATTTCTATTGTACCTGTTGAAATCGATTTTACAGCTTACGATCAAATAGATTATTTTAAAAATTGGAATTATGACATCGAAATTTAACAGTATAAAGTTAGGTTTGATCTTGGGAATTTTAGCACCAGTACTTGCAATGTTAGTTGTTTATTTGGTAATGTTTTTTGGAAGTAATTTTCAAGAAGTAATAGATGTCTTAGTTTCTAAAAGAGTATTTACAAAAATTATAAGTTTGTGCGTAATTCCAAATTTAGCATTGTTCTTTATATTCTTAAATAAGTATTATTATAGCACAGCGCGTGGGATTTTAATGTCAACATTTATATTTGCTCTTTTTGTTTTCATAACAAAGTTCGCACTTTAAGCTATTTATTTTTTACTAAATATGAAATATTACATTATTGCAGGCGAAGCATCAGGTGATTTGCATGGTTCAAATCTATTAAAAGGCCTTAAGTTGGTTGATCCAAATCCGGAGTTCAGATTTTGGGGAGGAGAATTAATGAAAGCTCAGGGTGGTGAGTTGGTGAAACATTACAAAGAAACTGCGATAATGGGATTTGTTGAAGTATTAATGAATCTTGGTAAAATAAAACGTTTTTTTAAAGAGTGCAAGGAAGATATTAAGAGTTATAATCCAGATGTTTTAATATTAGTTGATTATCCTGGATTTAATTTAAGAATGGCAGAATTTGCTAAATCGATAGGATTAAAAACATACTATTATATATCACCAAAGATATGGGCTTGGAAAGAATCACGAATTAAGAAGATAAAAGCTTTTGTAGATAAAATGTTTGTGATTTTTCCTTTTGAAGTAGAATATTTCAAAAAGCACAATTACACTGTCGATTATGCAGGGAATCCATTATTGGATGCAGTTCAGGAAAAGATAGATTCTAAAGAAACTTTTGATGATTTTATAGCTAAGAATAATCTGGATAATAAACCAATTGTTGGCATTATTGCAGGAAGTAGAAAACAAGAAATTGATCGAAATCTGGGTGTTATGCTTGATGTAATTCCTCAATATAAAGATTATCAGTTTGTAATTGCTGCTGCACCATCAATTGAACCAAGCTATTATGATAAGTTTATCGAAGGACATAATGTAAAAGTTGTTTTTAATCAAACATACGATGTATTTAAACATGCACAAGCTGCTTTAGTTACATCAGGAACAGCTACCTTAGAAGCTGCGTTGTTTAATTTACCTCAAGTAGTTTGTTACAGGGCTGGAAATATATCTTACTTTATAGCAAAACAATTTGTAAAGCTTAATTACATTTCGCTGGTTAATTTAATTATGGATTCAGAAGTAGTAAAGGAGCTTATTCAGTTTGATATGAATCCTAAATTAGTAAAATCAGAATTAGATAAAATTCTTTTTGAAGGTGAATCTAGAATTAAAATGCTTAATTCGTATCAAGAATTAAGAGATGCTCTTGGTGGGACCGGTGCATCTGAAAGAGTTGCTAGATTAATCTACAATTACTTAATACAATAAATTTACTTTTATATCTTGAATCTGTATCTTTGTTAATACAAACTAAAGAAAAGATTATGGAACAAGAAGCAAGTTGTGCAAATTGTTCATTAAGAGCAAAGCATGATAAAAAACCAAAATCACTTTTAGGAAGATTCTGGCGTTGGCATATTAATTTTTGTCCTGGTTGGAAAAAATATATGAGTATGCTAGATAAAACGAAAAGGCTTGAAGTCGCAAATTATTACAACTTGAAAAAATATTTGAATTAAGATTTTAATACAAATTATTAAAATTATTCAATTTTAAAAGTCTGTTTTTTTGCCTGTTCGTTAAGGTAATTGATTGTTTCAGGATTACCCTTGTAATAAATGTTCCCGGAGCGTGAAATTTCTGCTTTTAGAGTTTGTGATACATTAATTTTACAATCCCCGATGCTTTCTGATTTAATAACTGTTTTTATAGTTTTAAATTCACTTGCATCTATAATACAAGAACCTCGAGCCCAAATTCCAGAGTTTATTGTTTCTCCTTTTATTGTAAAATAGCCACCGGATGTGCCTTCATTCACAATATAAAAATTGTCAGTACTAAGTGTTAACGAAATATCTGAATAATCGTTTATGGCATGTACGGTGAGTTTGGGTAAAAATAATGTGTCAATACAAGAAACATTAGCCGATTCATCAACTTTCAAAAAAGCTATATCTTTTAATGAAATATAGACTTTAATTCGTTCGTAATTTCTACTCCAACTTGCACTGTTTGTATTTGAAATATGGAATTTATTATCTGTAATATCAAAATCTATATTCGGTAAAAGATTACTACCACCTTCTAATTCCAATTTGCAAATTGTATCCTGTACAAGAAAAATATCAAAGATATCTTCGATATAGATCTCATTAAAATCCTCTAGTTCATATGTCTTTGTAATAATATCTCCAGAATTAAATAATGCATCGTCGCAAGATGATATAGTGAAGATTGCTAAAATAAATAGCAAGTATTTTCTCATTTTTATTTCTCTAAAAAACATATCCAACCCCCCATCCAATAAAGCTAGCTTTTGCCCAGTGTGACTTTAAAGTTAAACTTGTAATGATTTTATTATTAATTCTGTATCTCATGCCAGTTATGCTATATATTGGAGCCAATGTTTCAACCGGAGCATAAACATATCCACCAATATTAATAATTATAGCAAATTTACCAAATACTAAATCATGACCGCCATGAATTCCAATTTGATATAAGTCTTGATCTACAATATCAGATTTATCTAGATTTGTTGAGTACTCTTTATTTGTTTGATCAAAAAAAACATCAATTCCTGCACACCAACGACCTTTTGCGGAGTAGTTTCTATTATAATCCAAAGCTAACGATGATGCAAAATAACTTTCTTCATCGTATCGTGAAATTGTTTTAGTACCAACAGAATAAATTATTGAATATTCATTTTTAGTATCTGGTTCTGGAAGATCTTTTATTATTCTTTCTGGAGTTTTAGGATCAATCTGATAAATAAGTCCGATAGAGCCTGTAAAAATATTTATGCCTTTATTTGGAGTTTTAGTTGCACCGTTCGAGAAATGTGTTATTCTGACACTATTCGTTATCGCTAATCTTTCAGTTAACGGAATGCTCGATTGCAGACTTAATCCAATAAATACATTTAAATGAGAACCTATAGCAAGATTTTCATAGTTTTCATCAATATCAAAGTGTTTTGTAAGATATGATGCTCCAAAAGCCAATTGATAACTCAAATTTATTTTATTCGAAGCTCCTAAAAAAGGAACTTTTATGAATGTATATAATGCATTAGAATATCCATAAATGTTATCGTTTCCTAGATTTGATCTGTAATATCCAACACCAAAATATGGATATCTGTATAGTTGATTCCAATATTTATTACCATAAGTTGCTTTACTAACTCTTAAATCAAACGTTTGAATATGATCTTCCAGGAAATATTCGATAGATTTATGATGCGGCATTAAAAAACCGTAACCGTAGTCTGTTTCAATATGTAATCCTTTCTTAAACGAATTATTTTCTTGTGTAATTCCTAAAATAGAAAAGCAAATTGCAATGATTAGAATTAATGTCCGTTTATAAATCATTTAATCTCATAATATTTTGAAGCACAAAAATAACATATGATTTTATTCTTTGATATGTTTTATAGATTTTAATCATCCAAAAATTAATATAAATTTGTGTTCAAATAAAAGATAGAAGTATGTACACGCTTTTGAAAAAAGAAATTAGCGGATTTTTTAGCTCACTTACAGGATATATTGTAATAATTGTTTTTCTAATTATTAATGGATTGTTTATTTGGATTTTTCCGGGTGTAAACAATGTTTTAGATAGTGGCTACGCTACATTAGATAGTTTGTTTTCTATTGCACCATGGGTATTTTTGTTTTTAGCTCCTGCTGTAACCATGAGAATGTTTTCTGATGAAAAGAAAACAGGCACTATCGAATTACTGTTGACCCGTCCGTTATCTGATTTCCAAATTATTTTTGGGAAGTTCTTGGCAGCATTAAGTTTAGTTTTATTTTCATTGCTTCCGACCTTAATATACTTTTATACAGTATATAAACTCGGGAATCCAGTTGGAAATATTGATACAGGAGGAACATGGGGCTCTTATATCGGATTGTTTTTTCTAGCAGCCATTTATGTCTCAATTGGAGTTTTATCATCAGCTATTACAGATAATCAAATCGTTGCATTTATAACAGGGATGTTGCTTTGTTTTGTTGTATATATTGGTTTTGACTATATCAGCGAATTGGGAATGTTTAAATCAATTGATGGTTTAATAATAAATCTTGGTATAAATGAGCATTACAAATCGATGAGTCGTGGTGTAATTGATAGTCGAGATATGATCTATTTCGTTAGTGTAATTGCTTTTTTTATAATTATAACCAAAACTGTATTACAGAGCCGTAAATGGTAAAAAAAATATTCTGATGAAAAAGAATCTCAAGAAACAAAATATAACTCAATTATTTATCGCATTAGGAATTATACTACTGTTGAATTATATATCATCGAATAAATATTTTCGATTGGATTTGACATCCGATAAAAGATACACATTATCTGAGGCGACTCATAATATTCTCGATTCTCTTGATGATGTTATATACCTGGAAATTTATTTAGATGGTGAGATGCCTATAGGATTTCAGCGCATGCAGAAATCTATAGCCGAATTAATGGATGAGTTTAGAGTAATTGCAGGTAGTAATGTTCAGTTTACTTTTGTTAATCCGTCTGAATCGTCAGATGAATCAAAGCGTAATGCTATTTATCAGGATTTATATCAGCGTGGTTTAGATCCAACAAATGTTAAAGATCGTGATGAAGAAGGAGGAATGGTTGAGAAAATGTTATTTCCAGGAGCTATACTAGCATATGCAGATAAGGAAACTCCAATTAACTTATTGGTTAATAATCCTGGCTTATCAGCTGAAGTTAATCTGAATAATTCAATACAAGCATTGGAGTATGAATTTATTGATGCCATAAGAAAAATAACAGCTACTAAACGCAAAAAAGTTGCATTTGTTGAAGGTCAGGGAGAATTGAATGAATATAGTACAGGTGATATTACACGTTCACTGAGTGAATATTATGATATTGATCGAGTTACAATTAAAGAACACTTGCATATTCTTGATCCTTATGATGCTGTTATAATTGCAGGACCTAAAAAAGCTTATTCCGAAAAAAGTAAATTTATTGTAGATCAATATATTATGAATGGTGGGAAGGTGTTGTGGTTTATCGAGTCAGTAAATATTAGTATGGATAGTTTGTCGATTGGTAATGGAACATCTTTTGCTTTTATGAACGATGTAAATCTTGGGGATCAGTTATTTAAATACGGTGTTAGGGTGAATCCCAATATAATTCAAGATATTCAATGTGCAGTTATTCCTATTAACACGGCAATTGCTGGACAGCAAGCGAAATTTACACCAGCACCGTGGTTATATTTCCCTTTAATAAGTGCGCTAAATAGTAATGCAATTACAAAAAACTTAAATATGCTTAAATCTGAATTTCCAAGTAGTATTGATATTGTAGGAGATAATTCGGACGTTAAAAAGCAAGTAATTTTAAGTTCTTCAAATGGTTCTAAATTATTAAATGTTCCTTTAATGGTTAGTTTAAGTGAAGTAAAAGATCAGCCAGATCCAAGATCGTTTAATAAACCATTTAATCCGATAGCTGTATTGTTAGAAGGCGAATTTCAATCTGTTTTTACAAATAGACCATTGAAAACTGTTACTCAAGGTCAGGATTTTACATTCAAAGAGAAAAGTAAAGCAACGAAGATGATTGTTGTTTCCGATGCTGATATTATTCGCAATGATGTAAAACAAAGAGCTGATGGAGTATTTTTATCACCACTTGGATATGATCGTTATACTCAGCAAACTTATGGTAATAAAGAGTTTGTTATGAATGCAGTTCATTATTTAGTTGATGAAAGCGGTGTTCTTAATATCAGATCAAGAGAGTTTAAACTTCGTTTGCTTGATAAAGAGAAAATTAATAAAGATAAAACCGCATGGCAGTTTATTAATACTATTTTACCAGTCTTGCTTATTTTGCTTTTTGGATTTTATATGTCGTATAAAAGAAAAAAGAAATACACATAATCATTAAAATCGATATGAAAATAAAAATATCTTACATTCTAATAATCATACTTATAGTTATTGCTTCTGTTTTTTATTTTTCAAATTCAAAAGGAACATTAAACAAACGTAGTAGTACATTTGCTATTGAACGAATTAGCGAAATATCGAAAATTGAAATTAGAGAGGGAGCCAAGCTGTTAGTTCTTAATAAGGAAAATAATTTGTGGAGAGTGAATGGAAAGTATCAGGTTAAAGAATGGAATATTAATAATTTTCTTACAGCTGCTAATCGAATCGATGTTTTAACACCTGTTTCGAATGTACAAAAAGAGCAAATTGCTTTACTACTAGAGAAGGATGGAATAAAAGTTGAATTCTTTAAAGGAAATAGAAGCGTTCGTTCCTATTATGTTGGGAAACCAGGTATGCATAAATCAAAAACTTATATGATGATGGAGAGATCTTCTGATCCATTTGTCGTAAGAATACCATCGTTTAAAGGACTAGTTGCTAACTTATTTGTTTCTGATGAAAATTATTGGCGCGATAAAACAGTTTTTAATTACATGCCGCAAAACGTTAAAAGTATTAAAATTGAATATCCAAATAATGAAAAGAAATCTTGCAAGATAATTAATTATAATGATGGAAGTTTTGCGTTACAGTCTTTACCATCAGATGATTTTATAAGTGATTTTAATGTTGAGAAAACAGCAAGGTTTTTTACAAATTTTCAAAAGATTAATTTTGAAGACATTGTTGATAATCTTGAATCAACAGTTAAAGATTCTATTATAAATTCAATACCATTTGCAATTATTTCAGTAGAAGATTTTCATAATACAGGAAATACAATAAAGATTTATAAAAAACCTTCTAATGGTCAGTTAGATGAATTTGGAGAAACTGCTGAATTCGATTATAATAGGGCATATGGAGTTTTAAATAATGCTGATGAATTAATTTTAATTCAGTATTACAAATTTGATCCAATTTTGAAAGAAATTGATTATTTTCGCTAGCGTAAAATTCATGTAGGCTAATTGTCTACTTGATATTTTTTTCGTATTATTGATAATTAATTTAGATTAAAATACAATTTTAGAAATCATTAAAAATAGATACAAATGAAGTTTGTTATTTCTAGTACAGAATTATTAAGTCATTTGCAGGCAATTAGCAGAGTTATAAGCAATAAGAATACGTTGCCAATTCTTGATAATTTCCTATTTCAGTTATCTGATAACGAACTGAAAATTACAGCATCGGATTTAGAAACTACTTTAATTACAACAATTAAATTAGAAAATGTTACCGATGAAGGAAGTATAGCTATTCCAGCAAGAATATTGACAGATACATTAAAAGAATTCCCAGATCAACCATTAACATTTGATATTAACGCCGAGACTTTTGGTATTGTAATTACTACTGAAAATGGTAAATATAATGTTGTTGGTCAGAATGGAGAAGACTTTCCACAATTACCAGTTATCAAAGACGATCAAAAAACATCAATTCAATTATCAGCAGATGTATTGTTAAGTGGCATCACAAAGACTTTATTTGCAACAGCTGACGACGAATTGCGTCCTGTTATGAACGGTGTATTTATTGAACTTTCAACTGAGAATATGACATTTGTAGCGTCGGATGCTCATAAATTAGTTCGATATAGCAGAGCAGATGTTAAAGCTGATCAGGAGAATGCATTTATTTTACCAAAAAAACCTGCTTCGTTGTTAAAAGCTATTCTTCCTAAAGAAGAAAACGAAGTTATGCTTGAGTTCGATGATAAAAACGCATTTTTTACATTATCAAATTATAAACTAGTTTCAAGATTAGTAGAAGGAAATTATCCAAGTTATAATTCTGTTATTCCTACAAATAATCCTAACAAACTTACTATAGATCGTTTAGAGTTGTACAATGCTTTAAAAAGAGTAGCTTTATTTTCAAATCAAGCAAGTAATTTGGTAAAACTTGATTTAAAAGGCAATCAATTAAATGTATCAGCTCAGGATATTGATTTCTCAATTTCTGCAAACGAAAGATTAAATTGTCAGTATGAAGGTGATGATATGGAAATTGGTTTCAAATCATCATTCCTAATCGAAATTCTTTCTAATTTGGCATCAAGTGATGTTCTTGTTGAATTGTCAGATCCTTCTCGTGCTGGTATTCTTTTCCCAGTTGAAAAAGAAAACAACGATGAAGATGTATTGATGTTGTTAATGCCAATGATGATAAATGTATAATATTTTATGAATATTTAAATGAAAAGAGTTTCGACAGAAGCTCTTTTTTTTTAAGAAAAAGTAAAAAGAATAATGGACTTAAATTTAAAAAAGGCAATCGTTTTTTTCGATTTAGAAACTACAGGAATCGATGTTGTAAATGATAGAATTGTAGAGATTTCTCTTCTTAAAATCTTTCCAGATGGGAAAGAAGAATCAAAAACAATGAGAATCAATCCTGAAATGCCAATTCCTCCTCAATCAACAGCAATTCATGGAATTAGCGATGATGATGTAAAAGACGAACCAACTTTTAATTCTGTTGCTAAAGAAGTTGCTAAGTTTATTGAAGGTTCTGATTTGGGTGGTTATAATTCTAATAAATTTGATATTCCATTATTGGCAGAAGAGTTTCTAAGAGTAGGAGTTGACGTTGATTTAAAAAAGAGTCGTTTCGTCGATGTACAGGTAATTTTTCATAAAATGGAGCAACGTACTTTAAGTGCTGCATATAAATTTTATTGTCAAAAGAATTTGGATAATGCTCATAGTGCAGAAGCTGACACAAGAGCAACTTACGAAATTTTGAAATCTCAACTTGATCGTTATGACGATCTAAATAATGACATTGATGAGATTTCCAAATTCTCATCTCATAATAAAAACGTTGATTTTGCAGGAAGAATAGTATTTAACGATAAGGATCAAGAAGTTTTTAACTTTGGAAAATACAAAGGGCAAACTGTAGAATCTGTTTTGGCAAAAGACCAAGGATATTTCAGTTGGATGCTTAATAGTGATTTTCCATTGTATACCAAAAAGGTATTAACAGCTATTAAACTCAGAAACTTTAATGCATAGCTTATTGTAATGTTATGTCATACTGAGCTTGTCGATGGGTGTCAGTCATATTTTGACAAGCTCAACATGACTGATTTATTAGGAAATAAAATATGAAAATAATTGCAATTGGTAGAAACTATACCGATCATGCCAAGGAATTAAATAACCCTGTTCCTAAAGAACCAATTTTCTTTTTAATGCCGGATACTGCATTGCTTAGGAATAATCAACCATTTTTTTATCCGGATTTTTCGACTGATATACATTTCGAGGTGGAAATCGTGGTGAAATTTGATCGCTTGGGTAAAAATATTGCTCAGAAATTTGCAAGTAGGTATTATCATGAGATAGGTATTGGAATAGATTTTACAGCTCGTGATTTGCAGAAAAAATGCAAAGAGAAAGGTTTGCCTTGGGAAATATCGAAATCGTTCGATGGTGCTGCTCCTATTAGTAAATTTGTCTCTTTAGATCAATTTGATAATATCAATAATATTAATTTCAGGCTAGAAAAAAACGGTCAGGTTGTTCAACAAGCAAATACTAGCGAAATGATATTTAATATTGATGAACTGATTTCTCATGTTTCCAAATATATGATGATAAAGATTGGTGATTTATTATATACAGGAACACCTGCAGGAGTTGGTCCAGTAAAAATTGGAGATCGACTTACAGCTTATATAGAAAATGAAAAAATGCTGGATTTTATTATAAAATAAAACCAGCATTTTTTCATTATTGAAATATAAATATCTAGCTAAAATCTAAACCCTACTCCAAAATTTACACCGCTGGTTTGAAAGTGTTGTTGATAATCGTTGGAATTAAAAGGAACTATTGATAAAAGATTCCATTCAGGTTCGATATTAAAATATATTTGTTTGTTAAGATTTAGATTTATTCCGCAAGCTAAAGAATAAGCCAATCCTGACTGATTATCTATATAACTTCCACTTGAGTTAAGCTCTGTGTCTAGGCTAAATCCTGTTTTAATATAAAACCACTTTAATAGATCAAATCTAACTTTTGCAGGAATTCTAATTAACTCGGTTTTAATATCTTTGGTTATTACTAGTGGTTCGCCGGTAGGTGCGGGGTGTAGGTCATTTAAAGATTTAAAATAATTTACTCCGGTACTGAACCAAATTTTCTTGCTTATATTTCGATTGTAATTAATTCCAAGAGAAAAGCTATTTCCATTTTCAAAGGAGGCTGCTCCAATTAATTCTGTAAATCGAAACACTTCAGTCGTGGAATAATTTCCTGTAACATCAATTTGATTCTTTTGGGTTTCGTTTTGCGAAAATCCGAATAAGCTGAATAAACATAAAAGCATTGTTAATTTAAGTGGTTTCATAAATTTTGAGTGTTTTTTTAATTATGATGCCATAGTAAAGTAAAAGGTTGCTTAGCAAATCTTTAATTTAGGTTTATTAACAAATATTTACATTTATTAATAATTGTCATTAAAAAGATTTTCGAAAAATCTACGATTAATTAAATATCTATCTTTATGCTTATTAAAAAGATTTGAGAATGATTTATATGTTTTCTCAAAGTTTAAGAATCGTTTATCAAGATTTTTTATAACAAGATTAGGTAAGTCATTAAGATTAATTCCTCGAAGCAAATATATCTCGGTATATCTTACAACACCAATTCTCCCAAAAGCATCTAGATCGTCTGCATTACATATTACAGATAATACTGAGTTTGGAATATGATTGTTTGATTTATAATCTTTATCGTCGTGAAGTTCTATAGCAGTTAAAATTTCCTCAAAATTTGCTGGCTTTTCAATATTCTGCTTTCTAAAGTAATCTTTGCAAATATTACTACTCTCAATACCGTGGTTTTCGTTTAAAGTCTTGGTTAAACCGGTATCATGAAAAAGAGAAGCAATAAGACACGATTCTATAAAATCGTCACTTATTTTATAATTTGATGTTAATGCTAATATGATTTCTTTCGAATACTCCCATACTCGTATATGATGAGTGTGATCGTGTGACGGGATTTTTGTATTATTAAACAAATCTTGGCAAAACGTATATAAAGTATTTAACCATTTGTTTTCAATTATTGAAATCCTAGCTTTTATATCTTCCATCATTTAAAATTAATTAAATAAAAAAGCAGAAAAGTAAACTTCTCTGCTTCTTAAAGGAATTTTTTCAGTATTAGTTTTCGCTAGGAATTGCTTCAGTCATTTCTTTAGCCATATCTAATATTGTTGTATCGTCAATTGTTACAATTCCTCCATCAGGACCTTGTCCAAAATGGATTCCTACAGCTTCACCTTTGCTGTAATTTGCACCTCCGAAATAATTCCTTACAGTTTCCTCATTCAAATTTAAATTTGTTGCAATTTTTTTAATTGCTCCATGAGGTAGCTGATCTTTAATCTTCCTTAATTCATTGAATGTTAATGTCATAACGCTCCTGTTTTAAGTTATATAAGAACCCTAAAAATAAGAAATATTCCGTTGAGAAAAAAATTAAAAAGAGACTTTAAATAGATTTTAATAAAATTTAACATTAAAAATGTAATGAGTCAAGATCACGAATTATATATACATCGTAATCTCCTAAAAAAGTAAATCCAAGTTGTTTATAAATTCCAATCGCTTTTTTATTGCTTTTATGAACTTCTAGTTTTATTTGATATCCTTTTTCTTTTGCAAATTTTAAAGATTCTTGAGTTAAAAGCTTCCCTAATCCTTTATTTTGGAATGAAGGTTTTATCCCAATATGATGCAAATGAAGTCTTCTTCCATCGAATGTCATCCATGATGAGCCAATTAATTCTTTTGTTTCTGTGCTTTCTAAAAGGATTAATTTGCCACCAAGTACTAAACTTTGTTCAATAATTTGAGCATTATCTCCACGTTGTTCACCACCGAGTTTGGTTTCTTGCCAAAGTTTGTTTAATTCTTTATAATCTTTATTTATATAATCTCTAATAATAAGATCAATCATAATTATTCAGATTTTATCACATAAACCTGCCCTGTTCTATAATCAATAACTTTGATCTTTTCTCCTTTATTTATATATCCAATTTCAGATTTTGCATCATAATTTTCATCGTCGATATCAACTTTTCCGCTTGGTCTCAAATCTGTTGAAGCTATTCCTATTCGTCCAATTAACTCTTTTTGTTTGCTTTCAACACCTACAAATCCGTTTTCTTTTTGTTGGGTAGAGTTTAAAACAATCCAAGAAAAGGCTTTTGATGTTAATGCTTTTTTACTTAGATAAAGAGATAATATAAATGAAAATAGTATTGAGACCGAAACAATAGCAAATGATTTAAGAACAATTGTTAATGCTTCTGCTGAATGAAATTCGAAGTCAAAAATAATATTATCGATCATGCTTAAAACTAAACCAGCCAACACAAGAATCATTCCTCCAATTCCTGCAATTCCAAATCCTGGAATGACAAAAACTTCGAGAGCTATAAGTATTATTCCAACTATAAAAATTACCATCTCCCAGTTTTCGGCCAAACCTTCAAGATATAATGGCGAAAAATATAGAACTGCGGCAATAACTGCAGCACCTAATGGGAATCCAATTCCCGGACTTTGTAGTTCAAAATAAATTCCACCCACAATTAACATGATTAATATTCCCTGTATTGCAGGACTTACTAAGAAGCCTATTAATCCTTCTAATTTAGTGGGCTCATAATTTTTTATTTCGTAGTGCTCAACTTCTGCACTTATTAGTAATTCTTTGATATCATCAACAATAGCTTCACAATATCCATTTTCAAGTGCTTCATTTGCTGTAAAAGCTACTATTTGACCTGTATCAGAAACTCCTTCAATATAAATTCTTGGATCAACCATTGCTTCAGCTATCATTGGATCTCTTTTCCATTTTAAGATAGTATCACCTTTTTCAGTAATAATAGTATCTTTCCCATGAGCTTCTGCTGTAGCTCGCATCGTAGAACGCATATATGATTGGTACTTTTCAGGCATAATTTTACCCGTTTGATCAACAACTGATGCTGATCCAATTTTAGCACCATTTTTCATATATATTTTATCAGCAGCTATTGATATTAATGCACCAGCAGAAGCTGCATTATTTGTGATATATGCATATACAGGAACTTTGCTGTTAAGAATTTTAGTACGAATGGAATCGGCCATATTTACCATGCCACCATAAGTATTTACTTTCATTATAATATAATCGGCATTTATTTTTGTGGCTTCTTCAAAACTTTTTTGTGTTTGACGCCACATGGCAGGTTCAATATTTTTATCAATATCAAAAATGAAAACTATGCTTTTTGAAGTGTCAATAGCTTGAATGCTATCGTTTTGGGCTGTGATTGAGGAGTTGCTCAAAACGATTAGACCAAGAATTATAAGAATATATTTTTTCATGCATTTAAAAATTGTGACTTGCCCGTTAAGTTTTGTATGTCCTAATACAATTAGCGAACATTGCCTGTTTTATGTTATTTTTTAATCAAAGCTAATTTCATCATTATAATTGAAAATCACTAGCATAATTCAAGAATAAATCTAAGCCTTTAGTCATTTTATTATCTAATTTAAAATCAATGTTTTTACTTAGATATTCTTTCGGATTAATATGTGCAGGTAAATATGAAAAATCTGTTGTATTAATCATATCATCCAAATGATTTATTCCGAATTCTAGAGCTTTATTAAATTCAGATTTAAATGTAGCTCCTAAGTTTTTGTTTGTTACCCACGCGGCAAATACAAATGGGAGATTTGTATGTTTAATCCATTCTTCAGCTAAATCATATACATAAGGAAAATTATCTTCAACAGCAAGGGCCTTATCACCAATAATTACAGCGGCTTCATTTTCTTTAATTCTATTTTCAAAGCCATCGGTTGTATCAGTCCATTTTACATTAATATTCCAAAAGTGTTTTGCTAATATACGTGTTAACATAACAGATGATCTCGAATGATAATCGAGATATATTGTTTCTATTTCATCTAAAGGCTTATGCGATGCAAGAATAACAGATCTTACAGGACCTGAAGCACCAATACAATAATTTGAAATAATTTCTGAATGTTTAAGCTTGGGAATAACAGCAACAGGTATTAGCCCTAAATCGACTTTATTATCCAACAATTTTTGAGCACATATAGAAGGAATATCTTTCGATAACTCTATATGATTTATAATAGGACTATTTTCAATTCCATAAATAAAAGGGAAAGTATTAGTATATGATACTGCTGATATTTTTATCTTTGTCATTATATTAAAATTAAGTAAAACAAATATACAATTGCTCCTATTATTATAATAGTAAAATAAATTGTTTTTGTTTATTTTGTAATCAAATTTATTTGAATTTATTTTTCAATATTGATATAAACTGATAGTTATGAGTATTACCACATTAACAGCAATTTCTCCGATTGACGGACGTTATAGGAATAAAGTGAATGAACTTGGAGAGTATTTTTCAGAGTTTGGATTAATAAAATATCGTGTACTGGTTGAGATTGAATATTTTATTGCTTTATGTGAATTGCCTCTACCACAATTAGCTGATTTTGATAAGAATCTATATTGTGATTTAAGAAGTATATATACCAATTTTGATTCGGATGATGCCCGTCAGATTAAAGGTATTGAAAAGGTTACAAACCATGATGTGAAGGCAGTAGAGTATTTTATTAAAGAAAAATTCGATGCACTTAAGCTTGAAAAGTATAAAGAATTTATTCATTTCGGACTTACTTCACAAGATGTAAATAATACTGCAACACCATATTCGTTAAGAGATGCGGTCGAGAAAGTTTATTATCCGGTTCTTAATGAATTAATAGAAAAATTAAAAGAACTTGCAAAAGAGTGGGGGGCTATATCAATATTAGCACGAACGCATGGTCAGCCAGCATCCCCAACTCGTTTAGGAAAAGAGATCGAAGTTTTTATTAAACGACTTGAAGTGCAATTAGAACAGCTAAAATCGATTCCTTTTTCTGCTAAGTTTGGTGGAGCAACAGGGAATTTTAATGCACATCATGTTGCTTATCCATCGTTTGATTGGAACGAATTTGGTAATGATTTTGTAAATAATAAATTAAAACTTCATCGATCTGAACCAACAACTCAAATTGAGCATTATGATAACATTGCTGCTACTTTTGATGCAATGAAAAGAATAAATACTATTCTGATTGATTTATCTCGTGATTTTTGGACTTACATTTCTATGAATTACTTTAAGCAAAAAGTAGTAAAAGGTGAAGTGGGATCGTCTGCTATGCCTCATAAAGTAAATCCTATTGATTATGAAAATGCTGAAGGTAACCTAGGAATGGCCAATGCTTTATATGAGCATTTAGCATCAAAGTTGCCAATTTCACGATTACAAAGAGATTTAACTGATTCTACCGTTTTAAGAAACATTGGAGTTCCTGTATCTCATTCAATAATTGCATTTAAATCATTGTTAAAGGGATTAGGAAAAGTAATTGTTAACGAAAATGCGATAAAAGCAGACCTTCAAGAGAATTGGGCTGTTGTTGCAGAGGCTGTTCAAACAGTATTGCGTCGCGAGGGTTATCCAAAACCATACGAAGCTTTAAAGGACTTGACCAGAACTGGTGAGAAAATCACACAAGAAAGTATGCTTCTCTTTATTGATGGATTGAATCTTTCTGAGGAAATAAAAAATGAATTGAAAGAAATTACTCCGTTTAATTATACGGGTATCTAAAAATATTCTCAAAATACTATATTTTTGTTTTACCTTTGGTTTATACCAAAGGTAAAACTGTTTTTATGAAGAAATTTTTGTCAATATTGAAGTATTTAATTCCTTATTGGCATATTGCATTCTTAAGTGTTTTATTTCATTTATTTGTCGCTGTCTTTTCTGTAGTTTCTTTTACTATGGTAATCCCTTTCCTTGGTTTATTGTTTTCATCACAACAGTTTGTTGATCATCCAATAACTTTCAATTTCTCAATTGAAGCGTTTAGTCATAATTTTAATTATTATTTAGGACAGATTTTTATTGAAAAAGGACAGTTGCAAGCTTTACTCTTTATTATTATCATTGTTTTAATTTTTTCATTACTAAAGAATATCTTTTTGTACTTGGGTAAATCACTTGTGATTATTATTCGGACAAATGTGGTGAAAGATGTTCGTAACGAATTGATGAATAAAATTCTGGATTTTGATTTAAGTTACTTCTCAAATGAACGTAAGGGTGATATAATTTCAAAAATGGTAATCGATGTAAGAGAAATCGAAATGTCAATTATCTCGTCCCTTGAGATGCTTTTTAAAGATCCCATATTACTTATTGTATATTCAACTGTTTTGTTGGTGTTAAGTACAAAACTAACTTTAATTGTATTGTTGATTTTCCCAATATCAGCAATAATAATTTGGCAAATTGGTAAAAAATTAAAGAAGGGAAGTTTTCGGGGGCAACAAAAGATGGGAGTTTTGGTAGGAATGCTCGAGGAATCATTATCAGGAATAAAAGTAGTAAAGGCATTTAATGCTGAGAGATTTGTCGAAAAACGATTTCAAAAAATAAATCAAAGCTACAGTCAGTTATTCAGTAAAGTGTGGCGTCAGAGAACACTTGCAAATCCAGTTAGTGAAATTATTTCCACAATTTCAATTTTAATTATTATGTGGTTTGGAGGTAAAATGGTTTTTGGTGCTGAGGCAAATCTTTCTTCTCAGGCTTTTATTGGCTATTTGGCGGTATTTACACAGATAATAGGACCTGCTAAATCATTTTCAAATGGATACTATAATATTTTAAAAGGTATTGCTTCTGTTGAAAGAATAAATAGTATTTTAGGTCATAAGTTCCATATTATTGAAAAAGATAATGCAGTGGAAATTCTCGACTTTAAAAGAAATATTCAATATAAGAATGTCAGTTTTTCATACGATAATGAATCAAAATCAGTACTTCATGATATAAGTTTTGAAATAAAAAAAGGTCAAACAATTGCGATTGTAGGATATTCAGGATCTGGAAAATCTACTATTGTCGATCTTCTTCCAAGATTTATAGATCCCGTAAATGGAGAGATTTTAATAGATAAGATTTCAATAAAAGATTATAAGATTAATTCTCTAAGGAGTTTGTTTGGTTACGTAAATCAGGAACCTGTATTGTTTAATGATACCATTTATAATAATATATTATTTGGAAATCAGAATGCCACGAAGGAAGAAATTGAAAAGGCAGCAAAATTATCATTTGCTCATGATTTTATTATGCAAAAACAACAGGCATATGAAACTAATTTAGGTGAAAGAGGCGATAAATTATCCTTAGGAGAGAAGCAAAGAATAAGTATTGCAAGAGCATTGTTAAATAACCCATCAGTATTAATCCTCGACGAGGCAACCTCATCTTTAGATTACAATTCAGAACTTATTGTACGCAAAGCTCTAAATAATTTAATGAAAGATAGAACAGCAATTGTTATTGCTCATAGATTATCAACAATTAAAAATGCAGATAAGATTCTTGTAGTTGATCAGGGTAAAATAGTAGAGCAAGGAACGCATGAAGAGTTGATTGGGCTTAAGGAGTATTACTTTAAACTAAGTCAGTTGGAATTTCTATAATAAATCCAAATTCTTAATTGTCTAATAAATATAAATCATTCATCTTTGCCAAAAATATTGCGATAGGTGAAGAAGAAAGTTGTTATTGGTTTAAGTGGAGGTATAGATAGTTCAATGGCTGCTTTGATGTTAAGGAATCAGGGTTATGATGTTATTGGACTGCATTTTTCATTTATTAATGAAAAGTATAATAAGCAATTAGATGAGATTGCATCTCGCTTAGGAATTTCTGTTGTAAATGTTGATATCAGTGATGATTTTGAAATCGTAAAACAACATTTTGCTAGTGAGTATTTAAAGGGAAGAACTCCAAGCCCATGTACATATTGTAATAGGGTTATTAAATGGCAAAAGTTAATAGAGTTTGCCGATATTAACGATTGCGAATATATTTCCAGTGGTCATTATATTAGAACGTTAGAAAAAGAGGGGTTTTATTATTTGCAGAAAGGCATTGATAAGGTAAAAGATCAATCTTATTTTATGTGGGAACTTGACTCTGATACTATAAAGAGGATGATAAGTCCATTAGGAGATTATACAAAACAACAGATTCGAGAATATGCCAAAAAAAATGGTTTTAATGATTTAGCAAATAAAAAGGAAAGTATGGGAGTGTGTTTTCTTGAAAATACAGATTATCGTGATTTTTTAAGGGAATATATTCCTGATGAGATAAATAAAATTAAACAAGGTGATGTTGTAAATGAATCAAATCAAATTATAGGTTCACACGAAGGTTATATACATTATACTATTGGACAAAAGAGAGGATTGAAACTTCACGAAAGTCGTCAAGCTTATGTGAGCGAAATTAATTCAGAGAATAATCAGCTTACTGTTGGAATAAAAGAATCATTAAATCATTACAATATAATAGTAAGGAATTTACATCTTGTTAATCCTTCATCCATTAAAAAGGATTCAACAATAACTGCAAATGTTAGGGGTTTAGGATTGAATCCAGAAGCGCCTGCGATTGTTAAAAATATCAATTCAGATAGTATGGAGCTTGAATTGAGTAAGCCAGCTTGGGCTGTAGCTCCAGGGCAGCCCGTAGTATTTTATAATGATGATCTTGTATTGGGTGGTGGAATAGCTGAAAAAAGTTGGTAATGTATAGTAAGGAAGAAGCAATATCAAATAAAAAGGAGTTTTGGACTAAATTTGGATTCTTTTCTCAAACGAAGAGAGAATCATTAGGACTAGAGAAAAAGTGGCTTGCCCATAATACGGGAATAAATAGTGTTAATTTAAAGTTTGATTTTGAAAAGAAGCAAGCTCTTGTTGGAATTGAGATAAACACTAATAATTTGGATGAAGAGCAAAAGTATTACAATCGTTTTCTCGATTTAAAGAATATTATTGATAATAAATTTGAAGAATCTCCTATTTGGAATCCTGACTTTAAAACAGAAAGTGGAAAATATGTGTGTAAAATCTATCATATTTTCAATAATGTTAATATAAATGATAAATCATGTTGGCCAGGTGTATTTCAATTTTTCTTTAATTATATGTCGATTTATGAGAGTTTTTACAATGAGTTTATGGAGCTAATTCAAGACTCATAGTTTCAAAGTGTGAGTTAGTTGTTTTATTATTAATGAATTGAGATTTCGAAAGCAAAAATGAGACGAATAAAAATAAAAAAAGCAAGCTGATTAGCTTGCTTTTTCTTTTGGCGGAGAAAGAGGGATTCGAACCCCCGGTACGTTGCCGCACAATGGTTTTCAAGACCACCGCATTCGACCACTCTGCCATTTCTCCGTCGGCAAAAGTAAAATTAATTTTCTTCTGTGCAAAATTTTCTAGAAAAATATTTAAATATTTTTTCAATATCTCCTTAAGCCCCTGAACACGTAATTTTTATGAGATTTTTGTTGAAACAATGTTTTTTTTGTCCAATTATTAACAAAATCATAAAAATTATTAATATTTCTTCAATTTTTTTTGTAGAACATTTGCTAAACACCATAAATAGTCTATATTTGTATGTAATAGCTAAAAAAATAATTATTTTACTAACCCTAAAAATTTTTAATTATGAACAAAGCAGAATTAATTGATGCAATTGCTGGTGGAGCTAACTTAACAAAAGCTGATGCTAAAAAAGCTTTAGATGCTTTTATTTCAAGTACTACTGACTCATTAAAAAAAGGTGATAGAGTTGCTTTAGTTGGTTTTGGTTCTTTTTCTGTAGCAAAAAGAAATGCTAGAACTGGTAGAAACCCTCAAACTGGAAAACCAATTACTATTAAAGCGAAAAATGTAGTAAAATTTAAAGCAGGTAGCGATTTAGCTGATGCTGTTCAATAAAAATATTGGTTAGAATACCATGGGAGTGCATTAATTTTGTGCTCCTTTTTTTTGTCTTAAAATCTGAAAAGATGAATAAAGAGTTAGTTCAGTTTCTTTCTCAATTTGTTACTGAAAGTCGAGCAAGCTTATTTAATAATATAATTGAAGAGAGAACAAGATATATAACAATTGGTTTAGAAGATATTTATCAATCCCAAAATGCAAGTGCAGTTTTAAGAACGTCGGATTGTTTTGGGATTCAGGATATACATATTATAGAAAATCAAAATGAGTATCAAATTAATCCTGATGTTACTCTGGGATCTTCCAAATGGTTGAGTTTAAATAAATACAACCAATCTGAAAATAACACTCTTGCTGCTATTAATAAATTAAAAAAAGATGGTTATAGAATTGTAGCTACAACACCACATAAAGATGATGTTAATCTTGAAGATTTTGATATTGAAAAAGGAAAATTTGCCCTTTTCTTTGGAACCGAGCTTAATGGTTTATCGGATTTGATGATTAATAACGCCGATGAATATTTGAAAATCCCAATGTATGGATTTACAGAAAGTTTTAATATTTCAGTATCAGCTGCAATTATTTTACATCATTTAACGAGTAATTTAAGAAAGAGTACATTAGATTGGCAATTAAGTGATAATGAAAAAGAACAGATAAAATTAGACTGGTTAAAACAAACAATTAAAATGTCATCGGAACTTATTGAAGAGTTTTTATCTAAGAAAAAAAACAATTAATCATTTAATTTTGTATATTGATGTAATTTTTTTGAATGAATAATAGTAAATTCTAGCTATAAATTATTTACTTTTGGAGATATTAAGACATATTATATGAATTGTATTGTAATTGATGATGATGCCCTATCCAGACGAGTTATTGAAGAGTTTATAAATCGTACTGAATTTCTTAATTTGAAACATACTTTCCAAAATGCTGTTGAAGCCATTGGTGTTTTCAATAAGGATGTTGAGGATGTTGACTTAATATTTTTGGATATTGAAATGCCAGAAATGGATGGGATAGACTTTTTAAATACTTTAAAAAATTTACCTCAGGTAATAATTGTATCATCTAAAGAGAAATATGCATTAGAAGCATTCGATTACGATGTTACAGATTATTTATTAAAGCCTGTTACTTATGGCAGATTTTATAAGGCGGTTCTAAAAGCAAAAAATATTCATGAGTCGAAGAATCAAGGTGATGTTGACGAAATTTTTATTAAGAAGAATTCAGCATTGGTTCGTTTAAAATATGATGACATTTTATGGGTTGAAGCGTTAGAAAATTACGTTATTGTAAATTCTTTTAATGCCAAGTTTACAATTCATTTTACAATGAAATCGATTGAAAGTCAGTTACCTGTAAATAAGTTTAAGCGTGTTCATCGATCCTATATAGTAAATGTTCGAAAGATTGATAAAATTGAGGACAATACTATTTTTATAAAAAATGATGAAGGTGTTAAAGGAATACCGGTAGGAAAGGCTTATAAAGAGAAATTCATGAAAGATATAAACCTTATGGGTAAATAGAAACAATACTATTATTTATGAAATAAAATTGGGTTATTTTATCCCAATTTTTTTTGTTTAAAAAGGAATATTATGATATCACAAAGGCAATTGTTTTTGCAACATGTAGGTCAAACATCAGATTTCCCACTTGAACTGGAAATAGAAAGAGCAAAGGGGATTTATATGTACGATGTAAATAATAAATCATACATCGATTTAATATCTGGTGTGTCGGTTAGTAATGTCGGACATGTGCATCCAAAAGTAGTAAAGGCTATTCAAGATCAAGCAGAAAAATATATGCACCTAATGGTTTATGGTGAGTATATTCAGACTCCACAAGTTGAATTCGCTGAGAAGTTAAGTGCTTTAATTCCTGAACCTCTTAACTCAACATATTTTGTTAATTCTGGTAGCGAAGCAATTGAAGGAGCTTTAAAGTTGGCAAAAAGATATACCGGCAGAACCGAAATTGTTTCATATAATAATGCATATCATGGTAGTACACACGGTGCATTAAGTGTAATGGGGAACGAAGAATTTAAAAATGCATTCAGACCACTTTTGCCAAATGTTAATCATATTAGATTTAATAATGATGAAGATTTAAGTCTTATTACAACAAAAACAGCATGTGTTTTGCTAGAACCAGTGCAAGGCGAAGCAGGAATTAGAGTTCCTGAAAATGATTATTTGAAGAAATTAAGAAATAGATGTAACGAAGTAGGTGCATTATTAATATTTGATGAGATTCAAACTGGTTTTGGACGAACAGGAAGTTTGTTTGCAATGCAGGAATTTGATGTTACTCCTGATATAATGACAATTGCTAAAGGAATGGGAGGAGGAATGCCTATAGGTGCTTTTGTTTCATCAAATGAAATTATGTCGTGTTTGAAAACAAATCCTATATTGGGACATATTACTACTTTTGGGGGACATCCTGTTTCTTGCGCCGCTGCAATTGCTTCACTAGATGTACTAATTACTGAAAATTTAATTAGTGATGTCAAAAGAAAAGGTGAGTTATTTAGAAAATATTTAAATCATTCGGCAATAAAAGAAATTAGAGGTTTAGGTTTGTTTATGGCTGTTGAACTTCAAGATTATGATCAGGTCAAAAATGTTATAGATAGAAGTATTGAAAAAGGATTAGTTACAGATTGGTTTTTATTTCATGATAGCGCCTTTAGAATTGCTCCGCCATTAGTAATTAATGATGATCAGATCTTAGAAGCTTGCAATATATTAAATGAAGCTATTGATGAAGTGGTGAAAAGTTAAAGATTCTTAATGATATTTGTTACGCATATTAAAGTTATGAGATTAGATAAGCTTATTGGGTTTAAAATTAAAATATTAGCATTAATCATGATTGGATTTTTAGCTAATTCTACTCAGTCCTTCTCAAATAATATTCAAACAATCGAACAAAAAACAGATAGTCTGAAATATTATTTCTCGTTAATTGTTGAAGCTAAAAATGATATTGAAAAAGAAGATATAAATAATAAAATTTTAACAGAGTTTAGAAATATATTGAACTTAAATGAATCTTTTACATATGAATTTGTAACCTTAAAAAATATCGGCGTTATAAATTCTTCTGATAATAAGTTACGAATAATTACCTGGAATCTTCCTTATAACGATGGCACGCATAAGTATTTTGGATTTATTCAATTTCAAAAAACAAAAAAGAAGATTTTGACTTTCGAATTAAATGATCAATCGAATAAAATTGAAAATCCAGAAACCAAAATATTAAATCATAATAATTGGTATGGTGCTTTATATTATAAGATTATTGAGAATAAATATAAAGGGAGTACATATTATACTTTGCTTGGAGCTGATTTAAACAATCTATTTACTCACAAGAAAATTGTTGAGATTCTATATTTTGATGATAAAAATCTTCCCGTATTTGGAAAACCGGTTTTTAAAAATCAGAAATCTAACATAATGAGAGTCATCTTTGAATTTAATGCTCAATCAAATATGACCCTTACATATGATGAAAATATGCAAATGATTGTATATGATCATCTGTCTCCGTCTCGTCCGAGTTTAAAGGGACAATTCGAATTCTATGGTCCAGATTTTTCGTACGATGGATTAAAGTTTGAACGTGGAATATGGAATACATATCAAGAAATTGATGTAAGAAATTACATGCTCGAATAAAGAAAAAAGGACAAAAGAGTCTTAAATTATTTGATTTGTTCTAATTTTAGCCTTAATTTTAAAAGAATCGGAAATTTCATTTTTAATGTTAGCAAGAAAATTTAGTCAAGATACACATGTTTTTTTCATCGATAACGATGATTCATACATTAGAGATGTATTGGCTAATTTCGAAGAAGTAAATGAACATAATATTAAGATTTTTTCACGGAGTAAAGAGTTTTTTGAAGATTTTAAGGAAATTGAACCTCGCAAAAGAAAGATAGTAATTGTATTTCTTGCAACAACTCTTGAAACCGACGAAGAAAATAATGATATTAATGTGATTGATGTTTTAAAGAGAATAAAGGAAATGAATCCCTACTCAGAAGTGATTTTATATTCTGAAGACGATGATATTAATTTGGTTTCATCTGCATTTCATTATGGAGCATATACATTTATTAAAAAGAATGAAAACATAATTCTTCGGATCGAAAATAACATTAAAGGAATAATAAGTCAGAAAACATTCATGGTAAAAAAGAATTCAAGTAAAGTTATTACAATTGTTTTTCTTGTCTTTCTAATATTAACTTCTCTCTCATTATTACTGCTTTACTTTCTGTCACCTCAGCTTTTCACATATTAAATTTGACTTGATTTTACGCTAAATTTTCATGGTTTTTTTGTTGGAAAAGTATTTTTATGTCTAATTGGCAGAATTTTTATATTGGCATATATATTGACAAGTTGCAATTGTAAAATTGAAGTTAAACATAAAATAATATAAAAATGCAAAAAGGTAAAATTGGTGTTACTACGGAGAACATTTTTCCAATAATAAAAAAGTTCTTGTATTCAGACCATGAGATTTTTTTACGTGAGTTAGTATCAAATGCAATGGATGCTTCGCAAAAGATGAAGAAACTATCATCTATGGGCGATTTTAAAGGTGAACTAGGCGATCTTAAAGTAAAAGTTTCTTTAGATGCAGAAAAGAAAACTTTAACGATTAGTGATAGAGGTATTGGTATGGCCTCTGAAGAAATTGATAAGTATATTAATCAAATTGCTTTTTCAAGTGCCGAAGAGTTCCTTAATAAATTTAAAGATCAAACTGCCATTATTGGTAAATTTGGTTTAGGATTTTATTCTGCTTTTATGGTTTCTGAAAAAGTTGAGATAATTACTAAATCTTACAAAGAAGATTCAAAAGCTATAAAATGGTCTTGCGACGGAAGTCCAGAATATAATATTGAAGAGGTTGAAAAAGAAGATCGCGGAACAGATATAATTCTTTATATCGACGAAGAATCGAAAGAATTCTCCGATGATAAGCGAATAAATGATTTGTTAAATAAATATTGTCGTTTCTTGCCATTCGAAGTTTCTTTTGGAAAGCAAAAGGATTGGAAAGATGGAAAAGAAGTTGAAACTGATAAGGATAATGTTATTAATGATACTAATCCTATTTGGACAAAAACTCCTGCCGATTTAAAAGATGAGGATTACAAAGAGTTTTATACTAAATTGTATCCGTTTACTGAGGAGCCATTATTTCATATCCATTTAAATGTTGATTATCCATTTAATTTAACGGGAGTACTATATTTTCCAAAAATTAAGAATAACATTGAAGTTCAGAAAAATAAAATTCAACTTTATGCTAATCAGGTTTTTGTTACAGATTCGGTTGAAGGTATTGTTCCTGAATTTTTAACTCTTTTACATGGAGTTCTTGATTCACCAGATATTCCTTTAAATGTATCAAGAAGTTATTTACAAAGCGATAGTAATGTTAAAAAGATCTCAAATCATATTACTAAAAAAGTAGCTGATCGATTAGATGAAATCTTTAAAAATGATCGTACTCAATTTGAGAATAAATGGGATGATTTAAAAGTATTTGTCGAATATGGAATGTTAACTGAAGAGAAATTCTACGATAAAGCTGAGAAATTCTATTTATTTAAAAATACTGATAGTAAGTATTTTAAAATTGAAGAATATGAAGCATTAGTAAAAGAAAATCAGACAGATAAAGACAATAATCTTGTTTATTTATATACTACTGATTTAGAGAAACAATTTACTTTTATCGAAAATGCAAAAGCAAAAGGCTATGATGTTTTAGTTATGGATGGCCAGCTAGATGCTCACTTCATTAATCATGTAGAACAAAAATTTAGTAATACAAAATTTGTTCGCGTTGATTCAGATGTGGCCGATAAATTAATTAAAAAGGACGATTCTCAAGAATCAAATCTATCAGACGAAGAAAAAACTCAGTTAACTCATATGTTTGAAAGTCAGTTACCAATTTCAGGTAATTTTACTGTTACTTTTGAAAGTTTAATGGAAACTGATGATCCTATTATAATTACACAGTCGGAATTTATGCGACGAATGAAAGATATGGCTGCTATGGGTGGCGGTGGAGGAATGAACTTCTACGGAGAAATGCCTGATAGCTATAATCTTGTAATTAATTCAAATCATCGATTAGTAGAAAAAGTAGTTGAGCAAAAAGAAAAAAAGGTTGGTGCTAAAGTTTCAAAAATAAATGAAGAGCTGAATCCTTTTGTTGATCAGAAAACTGAACTTGAAAAAGCTAAAGAAGGGAAGAAGGAAGAAGAAATAACGCAAGCTGATAAAGATCAATTAGTTGAAGTAGAGAAAAAGATCGAAGAGATTAATAATAGTAAAAAAGAAATTCTTGCAAAGTATGGTAAAGAAAATAAATATGTGAAACAACTTATTGATTTGGCTTTACTTGCAAACAATATGTTGAAAGGCGAGGATCTTACAAAATTTGTAAAACGAAGTGTCGATTTAATAAAATAATATTAAAATAGGATTCATTAAAGCCTGTCATTTAAACGACAGGCTTTTTTTATCATTTATTTTTGTATTTTAGTGTTTATTATTACCATGCATATAAAACCAAAAATAAAAGGATTAATATTGGGATTAGCGATTATCGTTGTTCCAGTTCTGACATATGCACAAAATATGTCGACCACTCCAACTGTTGGAATTAAAGGTGGCATTATATTGTCGACAATAGATGGTGACGATGCTATTGATCGATATGCAAAGAAATTTGGATTGCTGTTAGGTGTTACGGGTGCAGTTTATGTTCATCCTATGTTATCGATACGAGGTGAATTAAATTATGAATCGAAAGGTGGAAAATTTGCGAACCATGATATGCAAATGAATCTGAATTATGTGTCACTTCCTTTATATTTAAAGTTTAATTTCACAAACGATCCTGAAATTTATATTTATGGTGGTGCATATGGATCTTATTTACTTACCGCTAAAACAACTGGTACATACGAAAAGTTTGAGGTGTCAGAATCAATTAATGAAGATATTATAGATTATTTAAATCACTTTGATGTTGGAATTGTAGCGGGAATAGGAGTGCAAGGACGCTTTAATAGATGGATGGATATCTTCTTAGATGCAAGATATACTAGGGGACTAATCAACTTAGACAATAATACTGCGGAATACCGATATAATTTTAATTATACAAATTTTTGGCCGGAGCAAGATTTGGGAAAACCAAAAAACAAAGCTTTGATGATAACAACTGGGTTTATATATTATTTTGATCCTCGTTAATTTAGGAATTTAATAATTCTTGGAATAATTTAAGATAATTTCCGGCATGTGATCCATCAATTAATCCATGATGTCCATTAATAGAAATATTCATTATTTTTTTCTTGCCTATCTGTTCAAACTTCCCAAAAGTAATTTTAGGTACGCTATCATTAGATTTAAAATTACGAGCATGTGTTAAGCCGGTTAGTTTAAACCACGGAACCGAAGAATAATGGATGACATCTGTTCTGTAAGTGTCTGAATTAACACCTAAACCGCTTATTTTACTTACTCTTGCTTCTTCTTCTTTAGCAATTTTACTGAATTCTTGTAAACTCTCATGGTATTCAAGAAACGACATGGCATATAATCCATCTTTGTTATTTAATGTTGCCGAAGCATTAATTTTGTCATAGCATACAATACTTTCATCTTCTATTCGGCATCTAAATTCTTCAAGTAAATTTATTGCCATTAATGATTTATGAAGATAATTATGATAAAAGGGAATATTTTCTTTCTTAGAATTTTCAAAAGCTATACTACAGTCTACTTCTGAAACAATTCCCCAAAAAGGCTCGTCAAAGTTTTTGAACCAATTGAAATGTTCTTTTCTAATCCATGTATCAATTTCAATTATCCTTTTCATTTGAAAAATATTTTAATATTTGAGAAATAGACTCTACGGTTTTATATTCTAGCTTGTTTAATTGAAGCTCAGAAATATTCTCATGCTCCCAAGTTGTATGAAAGGGGATGTGTATCGCTTTACATCCAAGGCTTGCAACCGGTTGAATGTCTGATTTTAATGAATTGCCGATCATCACAAATTCTTCAGGCTTAATTTCAAGGTGATTTAAAAGTTTTTGATAATCATTTTTTGTTTTATCGCTCATTACTTCAATGTGGTGAAAATACTTTTCTAATCCCGATTTCCTTAATTTCCTTTCTTGGTCGAGTAAATCTCCTTTCGTTGCAACAATTAGCTTGTAATTTTTATCGGAAAGATTTTCTAATACTTCGTTAACACCATCGAGCAATAAAATATCTTTATTCAAGAGCTCCTTACCCAAATTTATTGTTGATTCGATTATTTCTGGATGTACTTCTTTTTTGCTTATTTTTAGTGCAGTTTCGATAAGAGACAATATAAATCCCTTAACGCCATATCCGTAAATATTTAGATTGCCTATTTCAACTTCAAAAAGTAGTTTGGATATCTCATTTTCTGGAAGATATTGATTTAATAACTTACAAAATTTATCTTCTATATCTCTATAAAAGGGCTCGTTTACCCATAGAGTATCATCGGCATCAAATCCAATAACCTTAATGTTAGTGTACATTTTTTAATTATTTTTTAAAGCAATAACTCTAGTATAGTTGTCTTACCTCCTTTTTTAACACTTCTAACGCTATATTTATAGGAGATTTGTCAAGTAACATTATATCTTCTAAAATAGCTTTGCTAAGATCATATGCAGGAGCGTTAGGCTTAATTTTTTTAGTGGTTGTATTAATTAACTTAATAATATTTGTACGTGTACTTTTTATAATTTCCCAAGTTTGAGGACTTATATAAATTTGTTGTGATACATTATGATCAAACTCTGATCTAATATTGTTTAAAAGTTCTGATTGTAATTGCTGTGCAGTCATTTTTGGATTACTAATCCTCATTATTAACGACTCAGGAGAAATTCTTTCTAGCAATAAAGCAAATCGCTCATATGCTTGTAATCGAACAGGAGTAATTATTTGTTGATTTTTCAATACAGTTTCATAATTTCTTTTGCTTTGATCATTTCTAATTAACTGTTTAAGAATTAACCAACTGGCAAGAAAAACGATTAATGCAGGTAATGTATATTTAAGAATTTCTAGTATTTCGCTCATAGTTAGTTGTTTAATCTATTTCGAATGTAATTTAACAGATGTTGCTTTACAACACAAATTAATACTTTTATTTAATTTATCTTTGTATTTTACTTAAATAAAATTGAGAATATTACTTAAGGATAGATCAAATTTAAGAAATTATTAAATAAGATTTATCAGAAGTGTAGATGATTAATAATTAGTATGATTATGGAAGATGTTTCATTAAGAGTTTCAAGTTTAGCAATATCGCAAACATTAGCAATGAGTCAAAAAAGTCGTGATTTACAAGAACAGGGTCACGATGTTATAAATTTAAGTGTAGGTGAACCCGATTTTAATACACCTCAACATATAAAAGAGGCTGCAATTAAGGCTATTAATGAGAATTATAGTCATTATACTCCTGTTCCAGGATATCCTGCATTATTAGAAGCTATTGCGAATAAACTTAAAAGAGAAAATAATCTTGAATATGCTAAAGATCAGATTGTTGTTTCGTGTGGTGCAAAGCATTCATTAGCAAATATAATTTTATCTTTAGTAAATAAAGGTGATGAAGTTATTGTTCCTGCACCATATTGGGTAAGTTATGTTGAGATGGTAAAACTTGCTGAGGGAGAGAATGTAATTATCCAAACGAATATCGATAATGATTTTAAAATAACTCCAGAGCAGTTAAAAGGAGCAATTACTTCAAAAACTAAAGTATTATTTTTATGCTCTCCATCAAACCCAACAGGGAGTTTATATACAAAGGAAGAATTAAAAGCGATTGCTGAAGTTATTGCAAATGCTGATCATGATATTTATATTATCTCTGATGAGATATACGAACATATTAATTTCGAAAGTACTCATGAAAGTATTGCACAATTCGATTTTATTAAAGATAAAGTTATTATCGTTAATGGAGTATCGAAGGGGTATGCTATGACAGGATGGCGAATTGGTTTTATTGCTGCACCAAAATGGATTGCAAAAGCATGTAATAAAATTCAAGGACAAGTAACCTCAGGAGCGTCTTCAATTTCACAAATGGCATCAGTTGCTGCATTCAATATAGAAAGTGATTGTATTAAAGATATGGTAACTGCTTTTAAGAGAAGACGAAACTTAGTAGTAGAATTAATGAAGGATATTGAGGGACTTAAAAATAATATTCCTCAAGGTGCATTTTATTTATTTCCAGAAGCAAGTTCTTATTTTGGAAAATCCGATGGTGAAACTATCATAAATAATTCAGAAGATCTTTGTATGTATATTCTTGAAAAGGCAAAAGTTGCAACTGTTCCAGGCAGTGCCTTTGGGTCTCCGGATTATATTAGATTTTCGTATGCTACATCAGACGAGAAATTGATTGAAGCTATGAAAAGGATGAAAAATGTATTAGACGTACTAAAATAATTGAAAATAAAAAATCCGGTTTAAACCGGATTTTTTTTTAGTCTTCTTCAATATACTTATAAATAGTAGAAAGTAATTCTTTTATGTTAATTGGTTTTGAGATGTAATCATCACAACCTGCTTTAAAACTCTTTTCCTTTTCTGAAGACATTGTGAATGCTGTTTGGACAATTATAGGTAAATCATTTCTAAGAACTTTTATTTGTGACGTTGCTTCGATACCATCCATTATAGGCATTCGAATATCCATTAAAACAACATCAATTTCAGGATTAGATTTACAATAATTTACGGCATCTTTGCCATTTTCAGCATGGATTATTGCAGCGTTTGTTTTTTCTAAAGCTTTTTGCAATAATAAAAAATTTGCATCATCATCTTCGGCAATCAGAATTGTTTTATTTGCCCAATTATAATTGGTTTTAGATTTATCTTTTAGTTTGTCAAATGAAATTTTAAAACCTATAATCAGAATGTCATCTAGTTGTTTGCGATCACCTTTCCAGTCTTCGAAGGTTTTTTCTACAATTTGTTTTTGCTCGACAAGTTTTTTATCAGCATTTTTAATTAACAATTCTTTAAAATTTGCCGATAAGAATTTGCGACCTGATTCGCCTCCAAATTGATCAACATATCCATCAGAAAATATGTAAATTAAATCATCTTGTTTCAGATTTATAAAATGATTTACGAATGATTCTTTAGCTCTTCTATGAATACCAATAGGCATTTTATCTCCTTTGATGTGAGTTAATTCCCCATCACGGATCATATACAAAGGATTATTTGCTCCAGAAAATTCTAACATTTTATGTTTATGATCAATAATACACAAAGCAACATCCATTCCATCACGACTTTCGCCGGAAGAGCCAGTTTGGCGAAGAGAACTTATTATATGAATTCTTAATTCATTTAAGATTTCATTGGCATGCATGTTTGGATTCTTGTTTATAATTTCGTTAAAGAATGTTATTCCTAACATACTCATTAAAGCTCCAGGAACACCATGTCCGGTACAGTCTGCTGCTGCAATAAATATTTTTTCGTCTACTTGTTTTGTCCAATAAAAATCTCCACTAACTATATCGCGTGGTTTATAGAAAATAAAATGTTCAGAAAGTAAATATTGTATAAAACGATTTGGTGGTAGTACAGCTGACTGGATTCGTTTTGCATAAAGTATGCTATCTTCAATTTTTTTCTTTTGATTTTGAACCAGATCGTGCTGTTTTTTTATTTTATGTTTTTGCTCAGCAATTTTATCACCTTGTTTCATAATGAAATTCAGGTCAGTTTCCATTAACTCTTTTTGCTTCGCCATTTCATTTCTCTCAACAGCCAGTTTATCTCTTTCCTTTTGAACTTTAGTTCTTTGATTTGTAATTACATCACCTTGCTTAATATAGAAATTTATATCTTTTTCAGTTTCTTCAATTTTTCCTTTTTGATTTTCTATTTCTTCGGAAAGTTTTATTTCTTCATTTTTAAATTTTGAAATATCATAAGCAAGAATTACATAACCATTAACTTTCCCTTTTTCTGATTTTAATTCAGAAATTCGTGCGCTAAAATAAAATGTCCCATTATTGTTTTTAACAATGAATTCAAATTCTTGATTAATTGATGTATCCTTAAGTTTTAAAAGATATTTATCTAATTTTCTTTGGAAATCATCACTTATAAAACATTCGTTATAATGTTTATTTATGATTAATTTAGGATCTAAATCGATGGTGTCATGATGATTGGGAAATTTAGCTTCAATATAAAAACCATCATTGTTAAGTATGAATACAAAGTCTGATAAAGAAGAGATTGTTGAGAATATATCTTCCTGACTAAGTTCTGACTTTAGTTTGTTTAAATCACTTTTATTTTCTTGATCGGGCATGTATTTCTTAGTTAAGTAGAATTCGTTTTACAAGATCGATAACATAAGCTACACTAATTGGTTTTTCTATAAAATCAAAAGCACCTGCATTCAATGCCTTTTGTTTTAATTCATTATCGTTTCTTGCTGTAATAAACACAACAGGAATGCTTTTTGTTTCAATGTTATCTTTTAGTTCGTTAAAAACAGTGAAGCCATCTTTTTCTGGCATCATTATATCTAATAATATAAGGTCTGGTTTTTCTTTAGTTGCAATTTTTATAGCTTCTATACCATTATATGCAATGGAGGATTGTATTCCTTCACCAAGTAAGATGTTTTCTAAAAGAATATTATTTGTATTTGAGTCATCAACAATTAAGACGTTTTTATTCATTTTAACTGTGCATTAGTTTTTATTTTTAATGTAATCCCGTAATTTCTGTTTGCTACTTTCAAATCCAAATGCCTGGCTAACTATTGAATAGTAATCCGATTTGTTCTCAGTAAAATTATATGCTAGTATTGCTATTTCTAATCTTGAGTTTTCGTAATCAAATAGGTTTACAATTCCCTTTATCTGTAAGGCAGAGAAACATTTTTTTGATTGGATTAAATGTTTGGCAGTATTTAGTTTGGCTGAATTAAAGTTCTCGTTTTTAATTGTTGATATCATTTTATTATACTCTTGACTAGGTACTTTGCAAGTATTAATATTTCCTTGTTTATTTAAAAAATTAACAAAATCCATTCGTAGTCGAGGAGTATTAAAAACTTGTTTCATTTCCATGAAATTATCCACATCTGATACAAAATTATAAGCTTCTTTGGCAAATGAGAGTTTGTAATTCTCATTCTTTATGAATGATGATGTTTTCATTATTTGAGCAGTGGATAAACAATTGTTTTTAACAAATACAGTAGCTTTAATATACCTTTTTTGATCGTTTTGGATATTTTTTATTTCGCGTACTTTCTCAATAAATAATGAGTTTTTTAGAATGTTTTCACATTTTCTTGTGCCGTGGTAATTTTTGTAAGAAGGATATTTGTAATTAGGAAATACTATCTTTTCCGGAATAACAACATTAGTATTACTGGTGGGTTTCTTAACAGATTTAACATAATCATGTAATTTAAAAACAACAGAATAGTATATAAAAGCGTCATAAACATCATAAAAATTATCTTTGTCGACAGTGTTACGATAGGCTCTTTTTGCAAATTCGAATCTTATATAATCATTTTCAAAAAGAGATGCAATTTCTTTAACTTGAGCACTTGAAAAACAGTCTCTTGTAACAATTTGTTTAGCTATTTGCAATCTTTTCTGATCGTTAGTTTTTGATTTAATTTGATTTAACTTTAATTGAAATTGTTGGCTGGAAATAGCTTGTTGACAGTTTTTTTCTTGAGCACTTAAAGTTAAAGTAATTACACTGATAAGTAATAAGATTATTGTTTTTTTCATAGTATTCATATTTAGATATAAATGTACAGTCAATAAAATAACAAAGAACTGGAATTACAATTCTCTTATTTTAAAACTTAAATTTATTTAAATGATACTCTATTTGCATAGTAGCAAATAGTTAGGTTATTATAATTCTTCGTATTCAATATATTTGAACGGTATTCCAATAATTGATTCGAAATACTGTCCAGATTCAAGTACATCAAGATCTCCTTCTTCGTAAAACCAATTTACCAAAATATTATTACTGCTATTATTTGGGTTGTTTTCTAGTAATCTTAGCATTTCTAAAATGAACTTTGATGAACTTGTATTAAAATATTCAAGTTTTATATCAACACGTATTTCGTTTGCAGTAAATTCTTTTGTCCATTCAAGAATAGGCTTAAAAAACTTTGCGGCATCCTCTGGTATTGAACGCCCCTCTATTTTTAATACCCCATTTGAACTTAATGCAACAGAAGGAGTTTTTTCAGTTTCCTTTATTATTAAATCTTTCATATTAAAATATCCTAATCTAAAATTAACCCAATTTCTTTTTGTCTCTGGTAAAGTAAAAATTAATACTAATTTACAACATATTTATAATATATTGCAAATATGTTGACCGAATGTTAAAAATATTACATAATTATACGATTTTTGACGAGAAAAAAATACAAAATAAATATAATTTTGTCCTTAGAAAAAGAGTTCTTAATAAAAAATATTATTGTGCATGAAGAAATCATTAATAATTAAATCGGGATTATTTATTGTTATTATATTATTTATTATATCAATAATTGTTGGATCTTGTTTTTACATACGAACATATAAATCTAATAGTAAAACAAATAATTTTGTATATATACCTACAGGTTCAACTTTTGATGACGTTGTAGAGGTATTAAAAAAAGACGATTTATTAAAGGACTTAGATTCTTTTATTTGGTTAGCCAAGAAGAAAAATTATCAGAATCATGTGCATGCAGGCAGGTATATGATCGATAGTAGTATGAATAATAATGATTTGATTAATAAGTTAAGGTCAGGGCATCAGGATCCTGTAAAGGTTATATTTAATAGCGTAAGAACACGTGAGGATTTAGCGGGAAAAATTTCTCATCAGATTGAAGCTGATTCTGTTGAATTAATAGAAGTTTTTTATAATGATTCTTTGATAAAAAGTTATGGATTAAAACAAGAAACAGTAACGTGTATCTTTTTGCCAAATACATATGAGTTTTGGTGGAATAGTTCAGCTAAAACTTTTATGAATAAAATGCATAAAGAATACAAGCGTTTTTGGAATGATAAGAGACTACGAAAAGCTGAGAAATTAAATCTTACAAAGGAAGATGTTATTACATTAGCATCAATTGTTGATGAAGAAACATTATATAATGATGAAATGCCAAAAGTTGCAGGAGTATATATAAATCGTTTACGAATGAGAATGCACTTACAAGCTGATCCAACATTGAAATTTGCTATTGGTGACTTTACAATAAAAAGAGTTTTAAATGTTCATAAACAAATTGATTCTCCATACAATACATATAAACGTTATGGTTTACCACCGGGGCCAATTTCAATTCCTTCAATTTCGGCAATAGATGCTGTTTTGAATTATGAATCTCATAAGTATTTATATTTCTGTGCAAAACCAGACTTTTCTGGATATCATAATTTCGCAAAGACACTTTCACAACATAATGTAAATGCTCGTAATTATCAGCGAGCACTAAATAAAGAAAGAATTTGGAGATAAAAAAAGCGGGTTATCCCGCTTTTTTTATTTTATAAATAGTCTAAAATGATAATCCAAGTTTTGAGTAAAGTTCAATAAGTATTTTTTCTTCGTTTTCCCAGCATAAATCCTTTGCGGCTTTTGAAGTATTATCTTTCCATTTCAGATAACGATTTTCTAACTCAAAAATTTCTGTGATTTTTTTTGCAAGCGATTCAGGGTTTTTATGTTCGTAAACAGTGCCAATATCATATTGATTAACAATTTTTTGCATTTCAGGGAATGGAGAAACTAAAACTGGTACACTTGCTTGTATATAATCGAATAATTTATTTGGTAGTGCATAATAATAATTTAAACCTAAGTTTTCTTCCAAGGCAATACCTAAATCAGCTTTTTTAGTTTCATTCATTAATTCTTCAAAAGGAATCCTACCTTTTATTTCAACTTTATCTTCTAGTTCTTTTGTTTTGATTCTTTCCTTTAATTGTGAAGTAATATCGCCATCACCAATAATTGTTAGTTTGGCATTTTTAATATATTGCATGGCATCAATAATATGCTCTAAACCTCTACCAATATTTAGAGATCCTTGATATAGAATTTGTTTGTTTTCATTATTAATTGATTTTTGGTCTTCATCGGATTTTAAAAAGTATGGAACATTCCGAACAACTTTCATATCAATATTATAGAGCTTATTATAGGTTATTGCAATTGATTCAGATACTGTATAAGATGATTTTACTTTTGGAAGAATCATACGTTCAATAAACATCCAAACTTTTTTTGGAAAGTTTCGATTGTAAAGTTCAGGAACTTCGGTAAAATACTCATGACTATCATAAACAAGCTGTTTTGATTTTAATTTACTTGCTATAAATGAGCCTAGTAAAGTGTCTAAATCATTTGCAACAATAATATCAAATCGTTTAAAAAGTAGAAAGATAAATAGTCGAATATTGTATTCAAGATAAAAGCAAGGACCTTGTTTGAAAATTAATTTAAATCTTTTAGTTTTATATGGACGATCTATAGCCGGAGGATTCTTTTCTTTTATACGGCCAATTAATGTTAGGTTTGCTCCTGATTTTAATAATGTAGTAGCTATCTTATGTACTCGATTATCTGTAACAAGATCATTTGTAACAGCCAAATATATTTTCTTTGCTTTAGCTTTCATTCAATTAATAAAAATATCTTTTCAATCCTTATCTTTGGACTTTAAAATAACAACATATGTTTGAAATAAAAGAGAATTTCTCGTTAAAAAATTATAATACTTTCGGTATTGATGCAAAATGCCGCTTTTTTGTTGAATGCTCTTCCGTTGATGAATTGTCTAATTTCTTAATAAATCATCAAAAACAAGATCTTCCATTAATGATTTTAGGCGGTGGGAGTAATGTTTTATTTACTCAAGATTTTGATGGATATATTCTAAGACCTTTTATAAAAGGAATTAATGTGATTGAAGAATCGGAGAATGATATTTTGGTAAAAGTAGGAGCAGGTGAGGATTGGGACGAATTTGTTGAATATTGTGTTGAAAAGGGATGGGGAGGAGTTGAAAATCTCTCATTAATTCCTGGTAATGTAGGAACTTGTCCGATTCAGAATATAGGTGCATATGGTGTTGAGGTAAAAGATGTTATTGAGGAGGTTGAATCTCTGGAGATTGAAAATTTAACTAGAAATATATATAAAAAGGAAGATTGTAATTTCGGATATAGAGATAGTATTTTTAAACGAAACCTGAAAGGAAAGCAGATTATCACACATGTAAGTTTTCGATTACAAAAACGGCCTGTATTTAAGCTTAATTATGGTAGTTTGACTGAGGAGTTAAGTAAGTTTAACGAATTAAGTTTAAAAAATATTCGAAAAGCAGTAATTGATATCAGAGATTCGAAGTTGCCAGATCCTAAAGAGATTGGTAACTCAGGAAGCTTCTTCAAGAATCCGGTTGTTAAAGAAAGTATTGCTAAGGAGTTAAAGCAGGAATATGAGAATATTCCAATGTATAATCAAGGTAATGGAACTGTAAAAGTTCCTGCAGGATGGTTAATAGAGAAGGCCGGTTGGAAGGGCAAAAGAATTGGTGATGCTGGTGTTCATGAAAATCAGGCATTAGTTTTGGTTAATTACGGAAGTGCATCTGGAAAAGAAATCTTTAATCTAGCAAAAAAAATCCAGCAGTCGGTAAAAACAAAGTTCGATATAAGTATTGAAATGGAAGTGAATGTTGTTTAAGTTAAAGTTTAAAAGTTTCAGGTTTCAAGTATTTGAATATTATGTAGTATTCTTTAATTAGTTTAATCGCCATGTTATCAAACAATAGAGCGTCTTTCCTTTGTAGTATGTACACAGACATAGACCACCCTTTTTAGATTGGACATATAATCTTTTTAAGAGATGTAGTTTTATGAATATTATTATGACTTCTGTTTAGGAGTCATTTTTTATTTTAATATGATCTAAAAAACTATATGAAATTATTTATTCCAATTATTCTTTTTTTGCTAGTTGCAAAAGCCTATTCTCAAACAGATTCATTAACAACTAACATTAATAAAATTATTAGGCCAAGAAATTTGCTTTCTGTTAATTATTATTGGACAAATCCTTACAAATTAAAGAACTCCAATGATATAATAGTTGATGGTGTTGAATTAAATAACAATCAGGGATATGCCATTAATGGAATGTTACCTATATATGTTCCTAAAAAGGGTCATGTTAGATTAATGGCTGATTATAGTTTTTTAAGTACAACATTTGAGAATTCGGAGGTTGATATAAATAATTCTTTTATAGATACATTCGACTCAGATCGATATGTTACAAGGAGGTATAGTATTTCACCTACCATGATAGTTAATTATAAAATCAATAGTAGAACTGTTGTTCATATGTTAAAGCTTAATTTAAATAGTTATGATTTTTTTAAACCATCACATTTTTCGGTATTTCTATCTTCAAGTGTAATCCTAAAAAGTACTGCAAAAAAAAGTAGTGCCATTGGTCTTGCTTTAATATATTCTGATAATACTGAGTATCCTGTTATACCTTTCCCAATTTATACATACAATTCTTTTTTGAATCCGAAATGGACTTTTGAAATGACACTTCCTTATAGTATAGGTATTCGAAGAATTCAGAATAACAAGTTCAATATCAAAGCTGATTTAAAATTAGATGTGTTAAGTTCATTATTTAAACCTCAATATTACAATGAAGTAGCCCGTTTTTCGGATCTTGGAATTGCAGCTGGAGTAAAATTTGAATATAAAGTTCATAAATATATTACTTGGAATGCGACTGCTATGTATAAGTATTCATTTGGCACAAAAATAATTGATAATGATAGTGGAAATGATGTTTATGAATTTGATCCTAACTCAAAATTGATGATAAATATGGGATTCTCCTTTTCTTTATAGTAAATCATCAAAAATAATACTTCCAAATACTGTGGCAATTAGTAAAAAATACACAAATAACAATCTTGTTTAAAGTTCAGATATACAGCAGTTAAGGTGTGTGGGTTTTAAAGATAGTACTTCAGCCATAAACCTAGAACGTCTGTCCTTTGTGGATTTGTCGCACAGAACTTAAATCGAATGTAGGTTTGCCAAAAATTAAATTACTATGAATATTTTTTTTACTGGTTTGTATTCGTTAGCACTATTTATAAAGAAAGATATTTCTGGAGAATGGATATTAGAGAACGAAGGATTAATTGTTCGATTCTATTTTAAGAATGGTTACTACCATGCAATAATAATAGAGTCGAAACTTAAGGAGAGATCTTTTATAAAAAAATTATCTCTTAATACTTCAGCTGTGTTTACAAGAGGAATTATTTCCCTGAAAAATAATCAACTAACATGTGATGTTGAAAAATTATCTAATGATTTACTTGAGATCAGAATAATTGAAACAAATCAAAAGATCTATTTAAGAAACTATGAAAACCATTTTAAGAAATAGAAACAGTTATTGTATAAATATTTAGAATAAAATGAGAAACAAGTTTAGAATAACAATTTTACTAATGCTAATATCGCTTTGGGCTGCAGGGCAGGTAGATAGTTTGCATAAGAGTTTATTGCTAAAAGCTCTTGAAAATAATCAGCAAATAAAAAAGGCAAAGTATGAAGTAGAAAGCTCGAATTATAAAGTTAAAGAGGTTGGTTCGTCATTTATGCCAACCGTTAGTGGTTCTGTTGATGTGAAAAATTATCTGGAACAACCAGTTGTAATTATTCCTGGTGAAATGTTAGGTATGCCAGAGGATATTGAGGGCTCAATGGGTAAACCACATACACTAGATGCAGGTGTATCCTTTTCGCAAATCTTATTCAGTGCACAATTTTTACAAAGTTTAAATACTGTAAAAAATGCACAGGAATTATATGAATTGAAGAAGATTCAAACCGAAGAAGATATTATTTATCAGGTAAGCTTATCATATTATTATTTGCTGTTAAGTTATGAGAATCTTAATGTACTTAAGGAAAATATGGAATTATTAGAACATAATAGATTAATAACACAAAAATTTGTGGATAATGAAATGGCTATAAATACAGATCTATCTAAAATTAAGTTAAAGATTACCGAAACAAATAATCAGATCAATTTAACTCAATCCGCAATTTTTGAACAGCAGGAGTACCTTAAATTATTAGTTGGAACCGATGATTTCGTTATTCCTGAAAATCTAGGTATAAATGAGTATCATACAGAATATACTTTCAAAATGAATATTGAACTTACAGATAGAATTGACTTTAAAACTCTTCTGCAAATGCAGGTTGTTAACGATTCTAAATTTAAAACTGAGAAAGCGAAAAATTATCCAACAGTTTCTTTATATGGTAATTACTTATACAATGCTCAGCGCGATGAGTTTAGCTATTTTGATTCAGGTGAGAAATGGAATAATACTTCATTGGTGGGTTTAAAAATCAATATTCCGATTTTCTCGGGATTTAAAAATAATTCAACCATTCAACAAGCAAAGATAAATCAAAACATTACAAATTTAGATATTGAATATGCCGAGAATGCTTACAATAAAGAATACCAGATAAGCTTGCATAAATTAAATTCAAATAGAAAAAACAGTGAAGCGCTGTACGAAAATACTGTAATGGCAAAAGAAATTTATGATAAATCATTATTGCAATACGAAGAAGGAATGTTGTCACTTACAGATTTGTTGATTTCCGATACAGATTTAAGCAATACAAAATTGGCTTACTTAAAAAGCAAACTAGAAGTTTATCAGGCAGAATTAGAGGTGTATAAATCATCAGGGGAAATTAGAAAATTAATTGAAAACTAAATAAAACGATATAAAATGAAATTGAAGATAAAAAAATCATACAAATACTTGGTAGTTGTAATACTGTGTATTGCACTTGTTGGCTGGAAATTGGATAGAAATAAAAAGTTGAATGCAAGTGAAACTCAAATGGCAAATGTATCTGTAGCATATTTACCCGTTAAAGTGGATACGGTAAAAATTTCAGTTTTGAAAAGTGAGATAGAGTCATCAGGAATTGTAAAATCAAATTTAGATTTGGTGCTTTTATCTGAAACACAGGGTAAGATAACTGAAATATATAAACAGAAAGGTGATTATGTTTCAAAGGGCGAGTTAATCGCAAAAGTAGATGATGAGGTTTTAAAAGCTCAACTTGAATTGTCAAAGGTTAATCTGGAAGCATGCCAAAAAGATTTTCATCGTTTAAAGAAATTAGTTGCTGAAAATGCCGTTTCTAAAAAGGATTTTGAGGATATTGGATTGAAATATCAGAAAGCAAAATCAGACTATGTAACTACAAAGAAAAAGCTTGAAGATACTCAGATTAAAAGTCCTGTAACAGCTTACATTAATGATGATTATATTGATGTTGGAATGTTTATTAATGGAGGGGTTAAGATTTGTAATATAATCGATCCGTCTGATTTAAAAATGGATATTTACCTTTCAGAGAAAGAACTTTTACAAATTGGTGGATCAAAAGATGTGAATGTTTCTTCTGATGCTTTCCCAGGAGATAATTTCAAAGGAGAAATCAGCAATATAGCTCAGAAAGCTACAGACAACAATTTGTTTAAAACTGAAATTTCTTTAAATGGTCAATCCGAAAAGCTTTTAAAAGCAGGAATGTTTGTTCAGGTTCGTTTAGATACTCCACAACGAGATGTTGTTCTGATAAGTAGAAAATCTATCTCAGGAAGTTTAAAAAGTGCATCAGTATTTATCGTTGAAAACGATTATGTAATTGAAAAAGATGTGGTTATTGCTGATAATCTTGGTGAATATGTAGTAGTCGAATCAGGAATAAGTAAAGATGATATTATAGTTTCATCAGGGACTTTAAATCTGTACAATAGAGCGAATATTAGAGTTATAAACTAATTGAAAAGGTGATTATGAAAAATATAATAATAACTACAATCATTATTTTTAGTACTGTTCTGGCGGCTTCTGCACAAACGAATAAGAGTATCGAAGGAATTTGGGAGAACAATACAAAAAAAATGAAAGTCGAGATATATAAAGAAGATAATAAATTTTTTGGAAAGGTTGTGTGGTTGAGTGATAAGTCCAATGAAGAGATACGATTAGGGGATGTTATAATAAAAGACCTTGAATTTGAGAAAACAGAAGTTATTTATAATGATGGAACATTCGTTTGGGGAGGCAATAAGTTAAAATGTGCCATAAAACCTTTAGAGGGGGAGAGAATAAAAATTATGTTGAGTAAACTGGTGTACTCACGCGAAATGTATTGGACAAAAACAAGGATTTAAGATTATGAGTTTATCAGAATTATCTATAAAAAGACCTACGGTTGCAATCGTTATTTTAATTGTAAGCTTGTTAACAGGCTTATATTTTGGGAATCAGTTAAAGTACGAACTTATCCCTGATATCAGCACTCCAGTTATAATTACAACGACTGTATATCCAGGAGCAGGTCCAGAGGATATCGAAAAATCAGTTACGATTCCTATAGAAGATGCTTTGGCAACGATTGAGGGTATCGACGAAATTGTATCATCATCAAAAGAAGGTGTGAGTCTTGTTAAATTAATGATGAAATTTGAGGTAGATCCCGATATTGCATTACAAGATGCCAAAGCAAAAATTGATCAAGTTATTAAAGATTTACCTGTTGGAATTCGACCTCCATCAGTATCAAAATCAGATTTAAGTGCATTGCCAATCATAACAATGGGTGTAACATCCGATTTGCCGGATGCTGATTTTTATGATCAAATTGAATATGAAATTCAGCCTGCTTTATCTCAAATTCCAGGAGTAGCGAATGTAAATATCTTGGGAGGCTCTGAACGGGAAATTAAAGTTAATGTGGATCATGAAAAATTGAAATCCTTTGAGCTAAATATTAATCGTGTGGTTAACATGATTGGTGCTTCAAATGCTGAGTTTCCTGCAGGTAAAATTGAAAATCAATCAAGCCAGACTTCAATACGATTGGCAGGTAAATTTTCTAACCTGAACGATATAAGAGAATCAACCATTGGATACGATAAAAATGGTTTACCGATAAAGCTAAAGCAGGTTGCTGATGTATATGAGAGTAGTAAAACTCCAGAAACTATAGCAAGGATAAATGGAAGTAATGCAATTGCCTTAGAGATTTCAAAGCAAAAAGAAGCAAACGCCGTTGATGTTAGTAATATGGTAAAAGAGAAGATCTCGGAATTGGAAAACAAATATGCACAATTCAATGTAAAGTTTACTTTATCTAATGATACTTCTATATTTATTATGAATTCGGCCAGATCGGTTGGTAAGGATTTGATAATGGCAATTATCTTAGTGTCATTAATTATGTTATTTTTTCTTCAGAGTTTGCGTAATTCACTGTTTGTTTTAGTAACTATTCCAACATCTTTGGTTGCAACATTTACTGTAATGTATTTATTAGATTTCTCATTGGATTTAATAAGTTTAACATCACTGTCTTTGGTTGTTGGATCCGTGGTCGATGATGCTATTGTTATTATCGAGAATATTCATCGCCATATGGAAATGGGAAAAAACAAAATGCAGGCTACTCTTGATAGTATGCGTGAAGTTGGACTCACTTTAGTTTCGACAACTGCGGTTTTGGTTGCAGTATTTCTACCCATTGCATTTGTAAGCGGAATTACAGGGCAAATATTACGCGAATATGCAATTACAATTGTAGCAGCAATGCTATTTAGTTTACTGTTTACTTTTACATTGGTGCCGTTATTAACATCTCGATTTGCAAAGATCGAAGTACTTAAAGATAATCGAATTGGCAGATTGCTTACTAATTTTGAGAATTATCTGTCTAAAATTGCAAAAGGTATTACAGGCTTATTGCATTGGTGTTTAAATCATAAAATAGTTACTACTCTAATTGTTCTAATTATGCTTTGTGGAAGTATTTATTTGGTGCCGGCCGGATATATCGGGGCTTCGTTTATGGATGCAGGCGATAGGGGGAATGTAATTCTTCGACTTGAATTTCCAAGAGATATTACAATAAAACAGAATGCTCAATTAACATCCCAGGCCGAGAATATCATGTTAAATCAACCCGAAGTTGAAAAGGTTTATACAACAATTGGAAAAAGAACAGGAGGGGTATTATCTTCAGGTGGAGGAACGAATTACTATACAGAGATGAATGTTACTTTAGTTCCAATTGATCAACGAGAATATAAAGCAAATATCCTGGCAAAAATTTTAAAACTAAAATTGGAGGAGGAATTAACTGGAGTTATTGTAAGTTCGGCTAATGTAAACATTATGGGAAATGAAGATATTCCTTTAGAAATATATGTTAAGGGAGATAATGTCGATAGTGTATATAAAGCATCGGAATATGTTACGGATGTACTAGGATCAATTGAAGGAACTACAGAGATTGAGACTTCTTTAAATATGGGAAATCCTGAATATCAAATTATAGTTGATCGTCAAAAGTTAGCTCATTATGGATTAACCATAAAGGATGTAGCAGGAACTATTCAAACTTCGTTCGAGGGAAATACAGATAATCAATATCGAGTTGGAAATAAAGAATATGATATTAATGTGCGATTTGATGAGTTTAACAGAAACAACAAAACAGATTTAGAATCAATAGTGTTTTATACAAACAAAGGTTCGGTTTATTTAAATCAGTTTGCTGAGATAGTTCTTGGAAATGGACCATCGGTGCTGGAAAGATTAAACAGGAGTACTTCTGCAAACATAAAATGTCAGTTAATTGGTACGTCGCAAGGTGTGGTTCAAAATCAATTTGAAAGTTACATAAAAGATAATCCCTTACCTGGAGGCACTGAATTTGCTTATTCAAATAAAACTCAAATGATGAATGATTCATTTGCCAGTTTAGGAGTAGCATTTTTAGCAGCAATTATTTTTATGTACTTGATAATGGTATTGTTGTATAATAACTGGATTCATCCATTTGTAGTTTTATTTACAGTTCCATTGGCTATTATTGGTGCTTTGTTTGCTTTGGCTTTAGCACGTCAGAATTTAAGCTTATTTAGTTTGCTTGGAATAATAATGCTGGCTGGGCTTGTGGCAAAAAATGCAATCTTGGTAATCGATTTTGCAAATGAGCTACTCGCCGGAGGTAAGAAACTTATAGATGCAGTTACAGAAGCTGTTCAGTTAAGGTTTAGAGCAATTTTAATGACCAATATTTCGATGGTGATAGGTTTAATTCCATTGGCAATTTCAAAAGGAGCTGGAGCAGAATGGAAAAATGGAATTGGTTGGGTTTTAATCGGAGGATTGATGTTATCTATGATACTTTCAATGGTAATTGTACCAATGGTTTATTATGCTTTTGAGAGAATGAGAGTTAAGGTAAAAGCAAGAGCTTAGCTTGGTAATTGATTCAATGCCTTGTTCTATATTGAGCAGGGTATTGAATTTTAACTTTTATTAAGCTTAATGTTAATCTACTCAATAGATTATTTGTTAAATTTGCTTCTATGAAAGAAGCATTTTTACATATAGGAATTGCCCAGGCATTATTTACAGCTATAATTGTTTTAACAAAGAGACCTTTGTCTATTCAAGATAAAATTCTTTCAATTTGGTTATTTTTCATTGCTATTTTGTTAGCTAATACATATGTTCATTACTCATTTCCAGATATTTCTGAAGATAGATGGATAGGGGCAGGTGTTAATTTCTTAGTAATACCTCCTTTTTTCTTTTTATATATAAGTTATTCAACAAAAAAATATTTGAAATTTAAGAATGTAGATTTTCTTCATTTTGCACCCGTTCTTGTTTTTGTAATAGTTTCGACTGTATTGTATAAGGGGAGTTTAGTATATAATGATAAGCCTAATATGTTATTAAAGGTAACATTCGGTGCTTATTTTATTATTTCTAGTTTGATATATGCTTTTTTTGCCTTTCGAATGCTTAGAAAATATGATGAAATCCTTGATAATGAATATTCGTTCCATTTACAGGTTTTTAACTTAAAATGGGCCAGGTATATTAGCATTGGATTTGCTGCTTCCATAGTAATATTTGCAATTGTGGGATCTTTGCGTAAAAACAATATAATAGAGTTTAATCCAATGCAATTTTTGATTGGGGCTTTTATTATTTTCACATATGCCATTAGTTTCTTTGGATTTAGACAATTCAATGTGATGAGTTTTCAAAATAGTATTGGAGAAGAAGAAAAAACTGAAAATAAATCTGAACGTTATCAAAAATCGGGTTTAAAGGATGAGGATGCCGAAAGATATCTGAAAACTATTATAGATTTTATGGATAAAGAGCAACCATGGAAAAACCCACAATTAGCAGCTCCAGGTTTTGCTCAATTAACTAAAATACCCAAACACTATATTACTCAGATATTAAACGAAAAACTTAATAAAAATTTTTATACATTTGTAAACGAATATAGAACTGAGAAAGCAAAGGAAATGCTTGTTTCTATAGAATATAAAGCTTGGTCGATTGTTGCAATAGCTTATGAATGTGGGTTTAATTCAAAATCAGCATTTAATAGTTTTTTCAAAAAGCATACCGGATTAACTCCATCTGAATTTAAAAATCAAAAGGCTTACAGCTTGTAGTTATCTGAGGTTTAAACGATGAGTTTTTTTAATGTATTCTAACTTTTCTTTTTCTACGTCATACTGTTTTGCAAATTCAGGCCATTTTGATACTGTGTTATTAATTTCTTCAATTATTTGATTTGCATTTTTTATATTTTGAACTTTTGCAAATGTTATCAAATCTTCTATCTCAAAATGATCTCTTTTATTATTAATACTCATTTGATGTTGATTTGTCCATTCGCCAATAGGATTGTAAGACCAGCATATGTCATAAGCGGGGGCTAGTCTCCATTCTTTTCCTTTTTCATATATGAATGATATATTTTTTGTGTGATCGTCCTGATTTCTGGCAATAACATTAAAAACCATTCTTCTGTATAGTTGATCAAAATCCTTATACGGCAATCCAATGTCTCTCATTTCAGCAAAAGCACCCTCGTAGGAATATGCCCCTGGTTGCTTATAGTCATAATGAGCCATTGCACATAGTGTCTGAGAATGAATCTTTACATTATTTTTTCTGTCAAATCTTTTGGTAATGAAATGTGACCTTCCATTTTCATGTTTAAGGTCGCAAAACATCATGTCTATACCGCAGTTTACAGCCATCTTATGATAAGCCATTTCAATTTTTCCATATCCTGCAGGATCACTTAGTTTTCCAGCTTTAATTCCATCAAATTTTAAAATATAGTGTTCAAAGTCTTCAGGAACATCAATTTGTCCTGACTTGATTTCTCCATTTTTTTTATTGTATGCAATAATAGCTTTAGGTCTTTGTCCTCCTGCAGATGAACCAATTGAGATTAGTTCTGCAAGTGCTTGTTCTTCATTCTTTTCAATGTTAACAGTGAAGTTTTGTTTGTCGTCTAGAACTTTCTCAACCAAATGAATTAAATTCTCTAGTTCAATATTGTCCTGTGGTGTTTTTACGCGGTTGTTAGAAGGATAAAATTCTAATGCTCCCATGCCCCTTTTACTTATATAGCTGAGTTTTTCAACTGGAGAAAATGAGTTAGCATCACGTCCTTGAGATTCAAGCCATGCTTTAATTACTAGATTTCCAAAAGCATCAGGTAAAGAATCAGATAGCATACCGGGCAAACCACTATATGTATTATTGTTTAAATTTGGGAACTCAAAAATTCTTTGTCCTCTAAGGATATCTTCCAGAGGCATTGTAATTGGAGCAAGGTCTAATCCGTGTTGAGGAAATTCAGGGTGAATTTCAAAGCTAGTATACCCCTTGGTCGAATCCCATGATACTACACCCACATCAATTCCCCATATACTCACATTAACTGTAATCATGATTAGTTATTTTTTCTTGATGCACGTTTTCTTTGTTTGCCTTCAAACTTTTGTAACTCTATTGGACTGATACCTGGCTCTGGTAAGAAATTATTTAGTGCATCTAATTGTTTTAATGCTCTCAATACTTGTATAAATGTAATGATTGATACAGAACTGCCGTATTCAAGTTTTTGTAATGTGCTTTTTCCAATCCCAGATCTATCTGCTAATTCTTGTTGAGTGAAATTTTTTAGCAATCTAAGTTTTTTTATTCTGACACCTAATTCATTTATTATTGCCTTATCCGACATTCTTTTCCAATTCATAATGCATCTTATTATATGTGTTAGTTTTATAATTTAATAATAACGCATAAAATTATATGTATTAACAAATATATGAAATTACTTTTAATTACACAATACATAATTAACTTAAGACACATAAATACATGTGTTAAGGAGTTTATATGGCAATAACGCATAGGATTATGTGCGTTAATGCAGTGTTTTTAAGTAAATCTAGTATGAATTGTACTTAACTATTTCATCCAATTTTTTCCTTCGTTTTTCGCGAGTTTCTTTTTCAGGATATCCAATGGTAATAATTAACGGAACTCGTTTTGATTTTGGAATATGTAATAGATTTTTAACTTTGGTTTCATCGAACCAACCCAACATACAACTTCCTAAGCCTTCAGCGGCAGCTTGTAAACATATGTGTTCAGCAGCAATCCCAATATCGATTAATGGGAAATGTTTCCCCTTAATTAAACTTCCTGCACTGGAAGTAAAGTTTGCTTTTTCTTCAACAATGGCAATATGGATTGGAGCTTGTTTCGTAAAATGATTCATCCCTAAAACTTTGCTTGAAGTGCAATCCGCAATTTTATTTTTTAGATCTTGGTCGTTTATTACTATAAATCTCCATGGTTGAGAATTACATGCGGAAGGAGCTAAACGTCCAGCTTCTAAAATCCTATTAATTTTGTCCTCTTCAACTGGAGTTGATAAATATGCTCTATCACTTTGACGATATTTTACTAAATCTAAAAATTCCGATGATTTTATCATTATATCTTTTCCTTACTAATTTTTACTAATTCGTCCGAATCAAAAATGTTCTTTTGATTCGTTGAATATTCTTTTGATTTATTTGCAATATTAATCATTGCTTGTGCAACCAATTTAACATGAATTGCTTTGTATTTTCTTATTTTACCAATAAATAGAAGTCCAAATATATTCATAATAATTTTTCCTGTCGTTTCTCCAAAACGAGATTCTTCTCTTGGTCCCAAAAGCATCGAAGGACGAACAAAAGCGATATAATCAAAATTATACTTTAATATATCAGATTCCATTAATCCTTTTGTTTTTAGATAATTATTTTTACTTTTTTTATTAGCTCCAAGCGATGATATTGCAATAAAGGTTTCACATTTATTATTTGAACAAATATTAGCAATTTCGACAGGTAAATCATGATCTATAGCAAAGAATTTCTCTTTTGAACCGGCTTTTTTAATAGTTGTACCTATACAGCAAAATACATCGTTTGCAGTAAATTCATTTGCATATTCAGCCAAATTGTTAAAATCAATCTTTATTTCTTCAATTTTTGGATGTGAATATTTTTGAAGAGTCCTATTAAAGATTTTGATTTTTATATATTGTTCATTCAGAATTAATTCTTGTACAAGAAATTTCCCTGTTAATCCAGTAGATCCAAATACAATAGCTGTTTTTTGCATATCAAATATGTTTACATATTATTACTAATTTTACGTTGGACCTTTTCTTTTATTGTTTCCTGAACATCTTTATTTTCAATTTTACTTTCAAGCCACGAAATAATATCAAAATATATAAATGGTCGTCGTTCGTAAAATTTATCGTTTAATGGAAGTAATTGTTCACGTAAGTCTTTAAATGCATCAATTAACTGATCGCGAGTAATTGAACTTAGTTTACGTAAAAATTTCATAATGATTTTCTGAAATAAGTGTAAATCATTTTTCTTAATTAAGAAACGGTATGTCGATCGAATGTAATAGTCAACCAGATCAATATTTCCTAACTCGTAATGACTAATTAGATTTAAGATTCTTGCAAAACTGTGTATGTCTGATCTTAAATCCACATCTTTCATATTAATGATTTTATTCAACCAAAATACTACATTTTGATAATTTTCATTACCAAAATACATACATGCAAATTTGTAATAGAATATAATGATATAATGAGTGTCTAATAATTGTTCAAATTCTTCTAAACTCTTTGCTATTTCTGGTATTTTTAAAGAGCCTTCGGTAAATTCACCCAGTAAAAAATATCTATTAATTTTATGAGTTGCAGTATATTTAAAGAGTAATAATCGAATGTTTTCAGTGAGTTTTAAGTCTGGCAATTTTTCTATTTCTTCAAGCTTTTGGATGCAAACCTTAAATTCGTCGTATTTATGTAGTTTCGATTGAGATACCAGCAGATTATTCAAGGCACGAATATACATTTCGATTTTTGGAATTATTAAATGATTGCTCTCATCGAAAAGACTAACCCATTTTTTTGCATACTCATAGCCGCGTTCGAAATCTTGGATGAAAAAGTAATAACCAACAAACGAATTGTATAAATACATTCTTTCGTCAAACGAGAGTTTATCTTCTTGAAATACAGGAAGAGTAGAGTACAAAAAGCTATTTACTAATTCAAAATCTTTATGATTTCTCAGAAATCCTATCTTTAAATAAAATGAATAAAGCTTGATTGTGAGATTTGAAAAAGTGCTAATACTGCTTATTTTATGATTAATTTGATCTGATGCTTTTATTAAAAAGCTTACTTTATCTTCAATATTGGTTCGTATGAATTTAGTTACCAGTCTTTTCTCAAATTCAATTATCTCTAGTAATAATAAGTTTTTATCATATTTCTCTGCAGTATGCTTTGCCTTTTCAAGCATTTTTACACATTGATCGTATAAACATTTATTGTAAAGAATCGTGGAATGATCAATTAATTCACGAATTTGAAGATCAATATCTTCTTCTGAATTAAAACTCCGTAAACTTTTTAATATTTGTTTGTACAAATGTGCTTTTAGATTCGATAATTGTTGGCTTTTAATTGATTCTTCCTTTTCAAGAATTTTTGTTTCATTATAGTCTTTTTGCTTATCAATAAGATCAAATAGCTTAATAAATTTAGCCCCTTCAGAAGCCTTTTGAGTATTTGAACGAAGTTTAAAATATCTTTTTTCTGCTTTAGAAAGAGACTTTATTAATTGAAATAATGGATCAGTATTATTGTTAGGCATTGTAATTTTTTTTTTAGTTTTTGAACGTTTATATTATTGATAATAAAAGAAATGAAAACTTGTTTTTGAAATATTTTAACGAATAGCCATCGTAAATCATAAAATATTTTGTTTTAAATCTTTTAATACAAAAAATACATTTGGTTGATCAAAAATGGGAATACTTAAAGAACAAATGTAATCAAAAAATTAAAATTTCAAATTTTATTAATATGAGTTTATTAAAAGTATCTACCTTAACATCAGGGGTTTTAGCTATTGCTAAAGATGTAAAAAAGTGTGATCAGGAAACTTTAGATATTAATATTGTAAAGGTAAATCCCGATAATAAAGAAGAAAATATTTTAGTTGTTGATGTTGATTGTAACAAAGTGTCAAATTATGATCAGATTGTTAAATCGATACATGATATGGGATTTGGTGTTGTAATATCCGATGTGTTTACTGATATTTTTAAAGTTAAAGCGGTTAACTATGGAATTTTAACTATAGAGGTATCAAGCAATTTTTTAAACAAAATTATAGAGTCGAGCAAAAAATCAGCTATCAAATTATTTGTGGATTTTGAAGGGTTAGAGGTAATGATTATTAACTCAGGAGAAAAAGAATACTTTGAGCTAAATGATTATTACAAAGAGAGTTATGAAAATGGTCAGGATGATATGGAAAGCTTGTATTCTGTTTGGGATAATTTACATAATTCATACAAAGAAGAAGAAATATTAGAATACGCTATAGAATAGTAGAAAGATTTTTGATTTTCATTATTGTAGTTTTTGCGAACTAAAGGAGTCAATACTAAATTTAAGTATTGGCTCCTTAACATTTTCTATTGTATCGATTTATTTCTTTCTGCGTAATAGATAGTCTAAACTGTATTTTCCAGGACCATTTACTAATAGTACAAATAGCATAAATAAATAATATAGTGGGATCTCAAATCCATTATTACTTGCTTCAAATCCATTACCCATATGCACAGTAGAAATCGCCACAAACATAACAAACATTAAAGGCATTGAGATTATTCTTGTTCCCAATCCTAAAAGTAATAGAAATACACCGACAATTTCGGTAGTTGCAGCTAAGTAGGCACTTACAGCTGGTAAAGGGTAATTCATACTGTCGAACCAACTTATAACATTATTTATGCCTGACCATTTCATTGTTGCTGGACCAAAAAAGCCATAAGCTAGTACCAATCGAGTAAATAATAAAGGTAAATCCTTTAAAACCTCCATTTTTCTATTAAATTTTTGATAAATCTTTCTCATAACATTAGAGTTGAAATTTGCTGTTGTAGTTGATAATATATTGAGTTACTTTTTTTTGTATCCAAGAATTAACTTTTGGAGAAACATATCATTCAGGAAAATTGTTATGTTTGTTATTATAATGTTTTTTTCCAGCTTAAATATTTCTGAAGCTTCATCAATAATTTTATTTAAAGTTTTTTCTTCTGTTGCTAATTGTTCAATAAAGAAAACATGTAAAATAGATAAATTCAGGAACTTAACTTTATAATTTTCCGGATCTCGTAATGCAATTACAAAATAATCACCAGGTAAATCCTTTGCTTTATTTGGAGCATATAAATGAACCGGGAAACTAAGTTTAATTATTTTATATTCTTGATTTATAATCAATATATCAGTAAACATATTTCCTTCTTTTATAAATTCTGATGGAGAAATATCTGGCATTGTATGCACTTCAATTTCAATCCATTCAAATAGTAAAAGATCATCCAAAAATGGCATTTTCAACTTTTCAGAGTATTTATTTGTAACTGCAAATTCGTAAAATTCAAGAGGTAACTTCCATACTTGTGGAGTTTGGCTATCGTGATTTAAAAAAAAGTTGTGAACAAGATCTTTGAAATCTTCTTTTCCTAAAGCTTTATAGGCAATAGGATATGCCTGAGTCATTGAATTTAATACAACATTAAATACTAACCTTCTGTAATGATGCAGATTTTCTGGTTTAGATAAAGGTATTTGAGTTTCTACACCGCTTCTGCAATATAAAGCAAGAGAGTCTTGTATTTCGGCTGTTTCTTTATTTAGTTTCATGTTGAACCTCCCAATGCTTTTTGCAAATTTTTTCCAGACTTTCTAATTCATGCTGTAATTCTTTCATTTCAGGAAAATTGAAATCTCTCTCGAGGAGAACAGGAACTGGATTCATTTTTTGAATTGTCCATTCAAATAAATCATAAACAGGATCAATAATGGCTTCTCCATGAGTGTCAATAATTAAATCAGGAGCAACGCGTTCATGACCAGCCATGTGTATATATGCGACTTTGTCGAGAGGCATTTTATTTAAAAATTCTTTTGCGTCGTAGTTATGATTGAAGGCATTTACATATACATTGTTAACATCAAGTAATAAATTACAATTAGCTTCTTTTACAATTTCATTGATAAATGTAGCTTCGTCAATTTCTGCTGCAACAGAAGTATAATATGAAACATTCTCGATAGCAATTTTTCGTTCCAGAAAGTCTTGTACTTGCTTTATTCTGTTTGCTACATGATGAATTGCATCTTCGCGAAAAGGAATAGGTAATAAATCATATAGATGTGCATTTGCTGCTTTAGTATAAGACAAATGTTCAGAGTAAATCTCCACGTTATGTTCGTCAAGAAAAACTTTTAGCTTTTTTATAAATTCCCAATCTAAATCTTCAGGACTACCAAGCGAAAGGCTTAAACCATGACAAGTAACAGGATATTTCTTCTCAACCTTTTTAAGTACATTACCCCAATATCCACCCATATCAATCCAGTTTTCAGGAGCAAATTCTATAAATCCGGGATTAATAACTTCCTGGGATAAAAAATCATCGGCTAAATCGCGTCTAAAACCAAGTCCAATATTTACTTTTGAATTCATGTTTGTGATTTTAATTAAAAAGTTCAGGAATCAGAATGTTATTATCACTATGAGTTAGAATCAACCTTTTATTCTAATTCCCGAACTCAAGCTACTGTAATAAACCTTGCTTAACCCTAATTAAATCAATTCAAATGATGAATTATTATTACAATAGCTTTTTGCAAAATAAATAGTTGAATTTTTATTCAACTCCACATTTACCTTCGCCACATTTAGCTTCGGTAGATTTTCCCTTTTCAGCTTCGGTAGATTTTTCTGTTTTGCCTTCTTTTTTCTCTGCACCGCATTTGCCTTCGCCACACTTTCCTTCACCACATTTGGCTTCAGTAGATTTTCCTTTTTTCTCAGCTTTTGTTGCTTCACTTTTTTTGGTTTCACCTTTTTTCTTTGGATCTTCTTTCTTTTCAGTACCGCATTTTAGTTCATATACAGTTCCATCCGAAGTTTTCTCTTCTAATATTTGAGTTCTAACTTCTGCTCCGGAACCAAGAACATCATATGTAAATAATGCTGAAGAATTTACTGATAAAGGAGTTAATCCAGCAATTACTCCTGTTAATATTGCTCCTTTAAGGATGCTAGCTTTTTTTGTTTTTTTGTTTTCCATAACAAACAATTTAAATTAATTTAGATTAATTATAAATAATAATTTAAATGTTTAGTCGTATTATTTTGGATAACCTTACAAGAAATAGAAAAAAATAATAAATATTACTGATTCTCTTGATTTGTAATTGATTTAGAGATTCTTTCTTTCTGTTCTAAAGTTAATTTATGTTGAAAAGAATTTAAATCGGGAGTAGATTTAATTTTATTAATAATCTTATCAAGAAATTTAATTTGTTTATTGTATCTGCGGCAATACAAACACATTAACAGATGCAATTTTAATTTTAAATTAGTAAGAAAAGTAATTTCTTCATGTTGATTTTTAGATATGATATAAGTTGCTTGATCACATGAAATCATGAATGGTATTTTATCTTTTATGAGATGATTATGATTGTTTTGTGTCATTTTTTGAACCAGTTTATTTCTAGACATTCTCTAAGTTGAAGTCGTGCTCTGTGAAGCATTACCCATAAATTAGACTCAGAAATTCCTAATTCCTTACAAATTTCTTGATTTGGAATTTCTTCTAAATTTTTAAGATTAAAACAAGATGCCCATTTTATTGGTAAAAGGGATATGCAATATTGAATAATATTTATTAATTCCTGATTTTCTATATTGTCATCAATATGCCATTCTTGAGGTGCATTTTTATCTAACCAATGTCCTGAAAAGAAACCGGAATTTTTAAATGGTTTACCTTTATCAATTAGATTATCTTCAATATTTTTAGAATTTTTTCGATAGTAATCAATAATTTTACGTTTAAGTATAGCTATTAGCCACGTTTTTTCGGAACTCTTACCTTTAAATGAATCCTTAGCTCTTAATGCTGAGAGAAAAGTATCTTGAACCAGATCTTCGGAAACTTCAGTTGAATGAGTTCTTGAGATAGCATAATTATATAAATAATCACCATGCTCTTGAATCCAATTAGTCGGGTTAAGTACCATAAACTTAAAATTTATGTAAACTTTTCAATATGAAAAGACAAATTACTAAATTTTAATAAGATATAAAAAAGTGATTTTATTAGAATGTCCAAACGAGCGATAATTGTGGAATTTGAGTTTTTGGATTAATTTTCAAATCTATTTTAAGTGATGTGTTTTGAAAGGAGTCTTGATTTAAAATTTCATGATTTAAATCGTGTAAATATCTGTATAAAAATGTTTTTGAAAGAAAACGTTATGTTAGATTTCTTGTACTTTCAATATCGTTAGGATCGTAAGTATAATGTTTATATGTTAATGTTTAAAATAGTAACTCAACTTTTGTGTATTTATTTTCTTCTGAGTATATATTTACAAATCCATTGTGAAGCAACATTACTTGTCGAGCAAAACTTAATCCAATTCCCGATCCCTTTTTTTTTGTGGTGTAAAATGGTATAAATATTTTTTCTAAATTCTCTGTAGGAATTCCTATTCCAGTATCTTCAATTACAATTGCAGGAGAGTCATTTATAAGAGCTGAAGTTATTTTAATATTCTTAATTTTAGTGTGTTTTAAAGCTTCAATGGAATTTTTAAACAGATTAATTAATACTTGGCTTATTAGCTTTTCATCAGCTTTAATAACTAAATCTTTATTACAATTAATACTGATATTAACATTAAACTTTTGCAGTTCAGCTTTCAATAAATCTCCAATTTGTATTAATAGGCTTTTTATGTTAATATTTGATTTTTCTGGTTTTGGAATTGCCGATATAACCTTAAATTTCTCAATAAATTCAAGTAATCCCTTACTGCGTTTTTCAATGGCCCCAAAACTTTTATGAGTAGTATTTAATATCTCGTTTGATTCAATTGAATGGTAGTCTAAATTATTATAAGCATCATTCATTGAATTTGCTAATGATGATATTGGAGTAACAGAGTTAATAATTTCGTGTCTTAATATTCGAATCAATGTTTGCCAATTAATTATTTCCTCTTTAGCTAATTCTTTTCCTATATCATTAAATGAAAATAAACTAATCCATTTTTTATTTAAAACGAAGTTATTAGTTTTTACTGAAAAGGGTTTAATTATCTTCTCATTAGTAAGCTTTATAACAGTTGGTTTACTTGGAACAATTGTTTTTAAAGTTTTATATAATTCTTCATTAATATTTTTTAAATCGTAAAGTTCTGATATCTGTTTGGTAAATAGCTTGTTAAATGCGGAATTGGAGAATAATACTTTTTCATTTTCATCAATGGCAATTATAGCAGAATCCAAGTGTTCTACAGTGTTCAGTAAAAGTTGATGTTCTGATTCTTTTTCAAGTTTTACAGACCCGTATGATTCTGCAATTCTGTTAAGTTCATTTTCAAGTTTCGTATAATACTTTTCTTTATATCTATTTTTGAATTTTGGGAAAGATTCATTTATTACAAAGTTTTCTAAAAAAGTGTAAATTTCTCTATTGGTTTTACTAACAAAGTAGATAATATAAAATATTTCAAGCAATATTAAACCTATAAAACCATATTTGGTAAATGATAAATAATCCTGATTAAATGACCAATAAAGAAGATAAATAAGTATCGCTAATATTAGAACATTAAAAGCTAATATTACAGTGAATCGTTTATAAATCATATTTTTCAATTTTTCTATAAAGCGTTGTTCTGGCAATTCCTAATTCCTTGGCTGTTTTTGACAAGTGTCCCTTGTTCTTTTCGAACACATATTTTATATGTTCTTTCTCATTCTCATAGAAATTACCCTGGCCTTTAGGTATTAATTTTTTTACTGAAACTTTAAATATTATATCTGCTGATGAAATCGAATCACTCTCAGAAAGTATTACTAAGTTTTCAACTGTATGTTTTAACTGTCGAATATTACCTGGCCATTCATAATTAGTTAATTTTTTAAGTGCACTTTCTGTAAATTTTAAGTTTGGTTTTTTGTACTTGTTTTTATAATCATTAAGAAAATGTATAACTAACTCTTTAATATCTTCTTTTCGCTCTCTTAAAGGAGGTAAATCTATTTGAACAGTGTTTAATCTATAAAGTAAATCCTCTCGAAATAATCCATTATTAGTTTGTTCATTAATATCCTGATTTGTAGCAGTAACAAGTCTAATGTCAATTTCAATAGAAGTGTTAGATCCTAAACGGTTTAAAGTTCTGTTTTGTAGAACTGTTAATAACTTAGACTGAAGATTCAATGGAAGATTTCCAATTTCATCTAGAAATAATGTTCCTCCTGATGCAAGTTCAATTTTACCAATTCTATCTTCTTTGGCATCTGTAAATGCTCCCTTTTTGTGTCCAAAAAGTTCAGATTCAAATAATGTTTCAGATATTGCACCCATATCAATTGATACAAAAGGTCCATTTTTTCGATTCGAATTATTATGAATTTCTTGTGCTATAATTTGTTTGCCTGTACCATTTTCTCCTAAAATTAACACATTAGCATTAGTTTTTGATACTTTAGTAATTACTTTATACACTTCCTTAATTGCACTGCTATTGCCCCTTACAATGTAATTTTCATTGAAAGAATCTTTAATAATCTGTTTTTGCTTTTTTTCTAGGGTAGAAATTTTGTTTTTTGATTTCTTTAATTCATAAGCATTGATAATTGTAGTTAAAAGTTTTCTATTATCCCAAGGTTTCTCTACAAAATCAGTTGCTCCATCCTTAATTGCTTTTACAGCTAGTTCTATTCCAGCAAACGCTGTTATTAATATAATAACAGCATCGGGATCATATTTAAGAATTTCTTTCATCCAATAAAAACCTTCGTTTCCTGATTGAATCTCAGCTGAAAAATTCATATCAAGGATATAAACATCGAAGTTTTGTTTTTGAAGTAAACTTGGAATTTTATTGGGAGAATTTAGAGTTTTAATATTTTCGAAGTGGTTTGATAATAATACTTCCAATGAAAATAAAATCTCTTCATTATCATCAATAACTAAAATGTTTCCTTTCTTTTTCATGTTTAATATGCAAGGTACAGGATTTTATGATATTAATGTAGCGAATGACTACATTTTTTTGTAGCGATGTGATACAAAAAAATGAGCCTTATGTTTTGTAAGTGCATTGTAATTAAATAGATAGGCATTTGGCATGCAAATTGGCATTTGTTGGTGTGTTAAATAATTGTTTCTATTAATTAAATTTACATATCATGTTTAAACATACATTGAAGATATTTTTTAGGGATTTATTTAGAAATAAGATATACAACCTAATAAATTTATTTGGTTTAAGTGTAGCGCTAGCTTCAGCATTCCTAATTTTATTATTTGTTATTCATGAGATAAATTTTGATAGCTTTCATAAGAATAAGGATAATATTTATAGGATAAACACAAGTTTTAAATGGGGAGATGAAACAGTTAAGATGGCTTCATCATCTTTATTGACAAAAGCATACTTGATAAATGACTTTCCTGAGATAAAGTTCGTAGCCAGAGTTTTTGATGGAAAATACTGGGGTGATGGACAATTAGTAAAAATAAGGAATGAATATATTTCGGAAGAGCAGTTCAAATTTGTTGATAATGAGTTTTTTAAAATTTTCACTTGTAAGATTGATCTAGGAAATATATCTAATTTAATTTCAGACAAAAATTCATTGTTAATTTCTGAAAAAGCGGCTTTAAAATATTTTGGAAATGAAAATCCACTTGGAAATACTTTAACAGTAAAAAATAATTTTGGATCTATTGATTACACAATAAAAGCGGTATTTAAGGATATTCCATCAAACTCTACATTTCAAGCCGATTTTATAGGGAATTGTGAGTTGATTACACCAGGCTATGCTGACAGAGGGTGGAATTTATCAAACTTTCAACAGTACCTATTGCTGGATGAAAATGCTTCACATATTGATATTGAAAAGAAGATGAATAATTTTTTTTCAAAATTGCATCCAGATGCTTCTTATAAATATTTTCTACAAAATATTACCGATCTTTATTTTAATTCTGATGATTTAAAATGGTATAGTCTTGCACAAGGAAATGAGAAGATAGTTACTCTTTTTTCGGTGATCTCATTGTTAATTATTATTATAGCAAGCATAAATTATATGATTCTTTCTACGGCGAAGGGAGTAAGTCGGAATCTTGAGATAGGAATGAGGAAAGTTATCGGTGCATCAAGAAATGGCATTATTAAGCAGGTTCTCCTAGAAACATTTCTTTTTATAATATTGGTATTTCCTTTTGCATTAATGATTTCTGAGTTATTGCTACCACTTATAAACCATTTGTTAAGTCGGCAAATGGAGATTAGATATTTTGAAAATTTAACATATTTAATGGGTTTGGTTGGGATATTAGTAGTTGTAGGATTTCTTTCTGCAGGTTATATTTCTCTATTTTTATCCAAGTTTAAACCTGAGGACATTTTAAAGAGGAGATTTACAACAAAGCATGGTAAATCAATATTTAGAAAAGTATTAATATCCATTCAGTTAATAGTATTTGTTTCATTATTTGTATTTTCGATTATTATTATAATGCAAATAAACTATGTTAAGAAGTCTGATGTTGGTCATACAACAAAAAACCTTTTAACTCTGGTGCCACCTCATAGACACGATATTCTTAATTATAATACTTTTGTGGAAAGTATTAAGTCATATCCAACAGTAGAATCAATATCCCAAGTAGCATCAGGTCTGTTTACTTCAACGAGGGCATCGCGAGATATTATTAATACAGATGATCCAAAAGATCCTATAAAAGCCAGCTATTTTACTGCTGATTATGATTTTATTAAAACCTTTGGACTAAAGTTAGTTTATGGAAGAGAATTTAATCAAGAGAATTCTGCTGATGCAAATAAGTTTATATTAAATGAAACCGCTGTTAAAGAGTTGGGACTTGAAAGCGGTGATGGTAATTTCATATCTATAGATAATGAAACCTTTGAAGTAATAGGTGTTGTTAAGGATTTTCATATTGGATCTTTACACTGCAAAATACCACCACTTATTATAGGATTAAGACCAGATAGTTACTTTGTAAACAATATAGTAGTTAAGTATACTTCAAGCGAACAGGTGGGCCAATTAATAAATTTTTGTAAAGAAAAATGGGAAGAAAACGGACCTGGAGGAATGTTGGATTTTTACTTTGTAGAAGATGAAATCTCACATATGTATGACGATGATAAGAAATTCGGAGATACTATTATTTTTTTTACTGTATTAACAATCTTAATTGCCTTTCTGGGGTTGTTTGGAATTTCGTTATTTATATCAAAACAAAGAAATAAGGAAGCGGGAATTCATAAAGCATTTGGTGCTACTCTCGGTAATATTTACATGTTGATTTCGAAAGAATTTATAATGTTGGTTGTATTGGCAAATGTAATTTCATTTCCAATAGCTTATAAACTAGCAGCAAATTGGTTAGCAAATTATTCATACCGAATTAATTTTCCAATAATAGTTCCGATCGCAGTATTGCTGATTTCATTACTATTTATTATAATAGTAGTTGGTAGTAATGCTATACGAGTGGCGAAACAAAATCCAACAGATATTCTGAGATACGAGTAGTTTTTTAATTTAAAATTTAATAAGATATGAAAAAGCGTTTGGATTAGAATGTCCAAACAAGCGATAATTGTGGTATTTGTGTTCTTGGATCAATAGTCATATTCATATTAAAAGAAATGGCTTCCATGTCAACTTTGTTTTCTAGTAAATAATTATATCGATCTAAAGATCTAAATAAATAGTTTTTCGAGAAAACATGATATGTTAACGTTCCCGTGCAGAATACAATAATTGCTGCTGTTAAATACCCTGTTTCTTCTTCAAGTACAACGTTGTTGTCAATATCTTCATTCCCGGTTGAAACCGTTCCCGGTTCTGTAGTAAAGTGTTTATAAGCAAGAAGAGGTGCTATAACTCCCATTTGGGCAATACCAAATACTCTTGTTAATTTATAGTTTTTTAAATTTCGAAAGGCAATAGAGTCTTCTTGTACGTATGGTTTTAAATTTCCGCCTAGCATGCCCACTTTCATATAAGTCGATCCCTGATCTGGAGAGAATTTCTTTTCTACTAAAAAGAATGGAGTTGCGGTTATCCAAACGGTTTTAGTTTTTAAATATATATCTTCTTGATCTTTTCTATTAGTAAACGTTAACCCAGGTATCTGAGAATAAAGTACCTGTGAAAAACTAGCAATGATTAAACTAATAATTAAAAGCTTTTTGAACATAACGTGTAGGTATAGGATGTAATATTTTACCTAAAAATATGAAAAAGGTTTTAAAAACTGAAAAGTTTTATTGTTTTTACTTGAAATTAGTAGAAATAGAATTTGGAAAGTAAAAGAATAATCATTCATAATCTGATCATATTGTGAAAGAGAATTATTATATTTGTTATACAAGGAATGATGAAAAAAATTATACATGTCGAAATCTTTTATTAACCGAGATCTTCAAAAGAGTACTGATAATAATCAATCAGAAACAAATCAAAAGAAAATTGATCCTGTTGCTCAGGCAAAATGGATGAATAGTTTAAATGCTAATTCTGGTTGGGGTATTTCTCAAATGTTTGCTCAAGAGGAGGAAGAACAAGTTCAGGGAAAGTTTGCTGAAGATGAAGAATTGCAGATGAAGACTGGAGATGACAGTTCAATAGTTAAATCTGGAAGTTTAGGAACAAAAACATCAATTCCCGATGATGTGCAAAATAAAATGGAATATTCCTTTGGTATTGATTTCAGTGACGTGAAAATACAAATGAATTCTGAACAGGCTAACAATATGGGTGCGTCAGCATATAGTCAAGGTAACAATGTTCATTTTGCCCCTGGACAATTCAATCCAAACTCTACAAAAGGGCAAGAATTATTAGGGCATGAGTTAACACATGTTGTGCAACAAAGACAAGGGAGGGTAAGACCCACAAAACAAGGAAAAGGATTACAAATAAACGATAATCCATCTTTAGAAAAAGAAGCCGATAAAATGGGGGCAAAGGCGGCACAAGGAAAGATGGTTGATGTTGTAGGAAAAGGTAGTGGAGTGCAAAGGCAAGCCGATGAAAGCGTCAATACTGAAACCGATCCTATTGATAAGATTCTACAAGCTGTTGCTTTTTATAGGACAGGTTTTTATACAATGCCTCAACTTGCAAGAGCAGTCTTGCCTTATGTTGAAAAATATTCAAGCAAAATTAATGATATCTTCTCTATTTTGGATTGGGATGAAAAAGATAATTTTGCTTACGCACTAGCTTTCAATTCTACAGAGTTTCTTAAGTTTAGCGATGATTTATTGTCAACAATGAGTAATGCTCTAGATACCATGCTCACATATAGTAGTGATGAAAATAGTGAACAGAAAAAAAGAATAGATGATGTGCTTGCATACAAAGCAACACCTGAAGGTAAACTGGAAATATTATTAAATAAAAACATCCTTACGCAAGAAGAAGTAGCTGAAGCTAAAACCCAAATTAAACTAATCGAGAAATCAAAAAGGGGAGAATACTCTAAAAAGCTGCTTCCTTTAGAGGCAGCTTCTGATCGTGAAAAAGTAACAGAAACATTTAATGATAATATAACTGATAATGTAGGAAGTAATAAAACTAATGCTGTAGAAGATGTTAAAAAGGTGGCAAAGGGATTAGTAGCTAATGGCTATACTGTTAATGAAATCTCGATTGCAAATGGTATTTGCGATAGCTCAATGATTGAGGCAATAAAGAGTTTTGAGAAAGATAAACTTGGAAGAAAACCATCAAAGGGTCAAGTAAAAGGATATTTAACTCCTGGATGTTGGACAGGCGATTATGATTTAATTTATGGAACAGCATCTAGTTCGTTAAATAGTTCGTTAAATGAATGGAAAAGAGTAGAGAGTTTTAATAATACTACTAATTTAACTAATTATACTATCAACGATTCTGGTTTTATTGAGAGAGGAACTTATGACACTCATGTGAATTCCATTGCTGAAGATAAGGAGATTGAAACTGCCAGTGATGATGGCAAGGCTTTGGCGATAGCTGCTAAGGCTGCAAAAGAAGAAAAATATTTTGAAGAATTTACAAAGAATGTAATAGCAACATTAAATTTAAGTAATGAATCAGTTGAATCCCATCAGTTGAATCCCATCTTAAAAGATAGATTAGGTCGTTTTCATAAATTTCTTTTGGCTGTTGGATTGTTTAATGGAAATATGACTGGAGGGGCTTGTCGGTCTGCTAAATTTGCGCATAAGATTGCAATACCGCATGTTGTAATGGGAGGTGAAAGACCAGCATCAAGTGTGGATAGTATACGGAACAATTTAATTAACGTATTTAACGGAGATAGTGTTACTGGAGGGTCTAAAGATTCTTCAAGTAATATAAAAGATACTGATGGTAATATTTGGGCTAAAGATGGACATTTTAATAAAGATGCCGAAGGTAAAGCAACCTCGATGAATGATTCAGTTTGGTTTACTCATCTCGAGACTTTTCAACCAGGAAGAAACTGGAGTACATTAACAGCAGAAGGATATAAAAGACAAGACTCCAAAAGATTTCCTCTTGGCCTTGACAAGAGCCCCGGAAGATCAAATCATATTACAGGCGATGCTATAGATGTTAATTCAAATGGATTTTTAAATAAAAATGATACAAGGATTGATATAATTGCATTGTATTTTGGACTATCACGCCCAGTACCTAATGAGCAATGGCATTTCGAACCAACAAATTTAGGGTTGTCACCAAATGAGGCAGAAATTGTAAATGATAGTCAAAGGAATTCTTTAACAACATAAGATTAATAAAATTATAAAACGATGAAGATTAAAAGTGTATTTTTTTTATTAGCATTAGTTCTAGCATCAATTTCGCTAGCATACGCTCAAACAGAAAAAGAAATGGAAAAGGATGATGTTTATAATGTACTTGTAAAAGTAAATAGCTGGTACCAAGAAGGATATGTTCGAAAAAGATTTTTTCCTAATGAAGAATGGTATCTTACAGAAAAAGAAATAGGATCTTATGATTATGAGAAAAACAATAATGGATATAGACTACATCTGAAAAAAAGAATAGAAGAATTAAAAACGTTGGATATTTTTACAGATGATTTAATTATTGAGATTGAAGAAAGATATAAGGATATTGAAATAGTTAATGAAGGGATAATGTTTACAGATCATAATTATGGAGATTGTATAACTTCTTTTTTAGTAACAAGACAAAATATGGATTATTTGATCACTGAAAGTCCTGATTATAATTTTTTACAGGAGCAAAATACTAGTATGAGTGAAGATGAATTTAAAAATTGGCATAAAGAGCGAATTGTTTTAATAAATGGTAAAAACGCGATATATAAAGTATTTTATAGTGAAGTTGGATTTCAGACAGAGGATAGAGGAAATTCTATCCTTGAAATAGAATTAGTAAAAGATATATCTTGGAAAATTAATAGTATAAAAATAATTGAACCTGAAAGAGAAAAGATTATGGAATTTTATAATCAAAATATTAAGAGAAGAGGGTATTTTAAAAATTAACTTATATAATCCTAGTATCTTTCATAACGATAATATTAACAATTATAAAAACAAAAAAAGGAAGCTAAATAGCTTCCTTTTCTTTATATATCTAATAACATTTCGTCGGCACTTTTATTGCCAGTAAGCATCTTATAGGGTGATTCGAGGAGTTCTTTTAATTTCACTAAAAATCCTACAGAATCTTTACCATCAATTGTTCTGTGATCGTATGATAATGCAATGTACATCATTGGTCTAATTTCGACTTTACCCTTTATAGCAATTGGTCGTTCCTGTATATTATGCATTCCTAAAATTCCTGATTGTGGAGGGTTTAAAATGGGAGTAGAAAGCATTGATCCAAATACACCGCCGTTAGTAATTGTAAATGTTCCACCTGATAGTTCATCAATGGAGATTTTTCCGGCACGACCTTTATCAGCTAATCGCTTAATCTCAATTTCAATCTGAGCTAAATCCATTGTTTCAGCATTTCGAACTACAGGAACCATTAATCCTTTTGGTGTTTGTACTGCAATACCAATGTCGGTATAATCTGGAAATAGAATTTCTTCACCATCCAATTGGGAATTTACTGCAGGAAAAGCTTTAAGGGCAATAGTTACTGCTTTAGTAAAAAATGACATGAATCCTAGCTTTAATCCATGCTTTTCAACGAATTGTTTCTGGAATTTAGATCGCATTGCCATTATTTCAGTCATATCAACTTCGTTAAAAGTTGTGAGCATGGCAGTTTCATTTTTTACAGAAACTAATCGCTGACTAAGTTTCTTTCGAAGTTGTGTCATTTTTTTACGCTCAACTTCTCTTGATGCTTCTGAAGCTGTAAAAGAAATATCTGATTGAATAGATTTTTTCGTAATAATTTGTTCAATTTCCTTTTTACCAATTCGTTTTAAACCATTAATAACATCGTCGATATTAATTTCGTTTTCTTGCATTAGCTTTTGTGCAAGAGGTGAAATTTTTACATTCTTATAATCCGAGTTTTTTATTTCATCTTTTTTGGAATCAACAATTTTATCAATAGGCTCTTTCTTTGTTATTTCTTCGACTTTAACTTCTTCTTTTTTGGTTTCAGATTCACTTGGTTTTGCACTTGTATCAATTTTGCATGCTATGGCACCAACTTTTATAGTTTCTCCAGCAGGAGCAATTATTTCAATTTTTCCACTTTCCAATGCAATTAATGGAAGAGTAGCCTTATCGGATTCTATTTCAGCAATTTCCTGATCAATTTCGACATAAGAACCATCACTAACAAGCCATTCAAGTATTTCTACTTCGGTTATAGATTCTCCAGGGCTAGGTATTTTAATTTCTAACATAATATATTCTTTGTTTAGGTCCTTTTTATTTTATGAATTAAATTTAGCTATTAGCTAAGAAAAAACAGCAATTTTTAATTCGTAATTATTCATTATCTATTTATAAATAAGTGTGTTGTTTTCTAATTTCTTCTCTTAAACTTCCGGTTTCGCATTGGAGTCCACAATATTTATTTTTTCGTTCACAAGTACATTTTCTGAAAATCTTTCCAATAATTTCATCTTGTCCCAGAACGTGTAGTTTATTCAGCCCAACTGCCGGACTACCACTAGCTAATCTTGCAACTACTTGTAGATTAACATCGGTAAGATTTTCTTTCACATAACGCCATGCTCCCATATTTTCAGGTTCTTCCTGAACCCAAATCCAACGTCTAGTATTTGGGTATTTTTTAATTATTTCTTGAATTTGGTTTTCTGGCCAAGGATGCAACTGCTCAACTCTGACTATTGCTATATCTTGAGCTTCATATTCTTCTTTTTTTGCTAGAAGATCATAATACATTTTTCCAGTACAGAATATTACTCTTCTAACTTCATTATCAACAACATTATTATCATCAATAACTTCTTGAAATTTACCTTCGGCTAATTCATCTAATGACGACATGCATTTTGGATGTCTTAACAAACTTTTAGGAGTAAAAATGATTAGAGGTACTGTAAAATCTCTATTTACCTGTCTTCGTAATACATGGAAGAAGTTAGCAGGAGTTGAAGCATTTACAATTTGCATATTATTATTTGCACATAAGGATAAAAATCTTTCCATTCGTGCACTTGAATGCTCAGGTCCTTGTCCCTCGTAACCGTGTGGTAATAATAAGGTTAAGCCATTCATTATTCCCCACTTTTCTTCAGCGGAGCTTATGTATTGATCAATAATTACTTGAGCAGTATTGTTAAAATCTCCAAATTGGGCTTCCCATATATTTAATCCTTCAGGAACTGCAAGTGCATATCCATATTCAAATCCTAAAACGCCATATTCTGATAAAGGCGAATTAAAAACATGAAAAGGAGCCTGATCTTCACTAATATATTTTAATGGAATATATTTCTGATCCGAGTCTTCTATTACTAGTGCTGAATGTCGATGTGAAAATGTGCCACGTTCAGAATCTTGACCGCTTAAACGAACTGGATGGCCTTCCATAACGACGGAACCATATGCTAATAATTCGGCCATTGCCCAATCCAACTTCTCATTCTTGATCATTTCATTGCGATCAGATAATAGTTTTTCTGCCTTTTTAAATAGCTTTAATTCTTTTGGAGGATGATTTAATTTATGAGCAATCGCTTTTAAAATCATCTTATCTACTCCTGTATTTGGAGATGATATGAATTCCTTTTTTTCCGGATGGTGATATTTTTGCCAATCTTCAACTAAAAACTGTTTTATATGAAGCTTTTCTGCTTTTTTCGCTAAAACAAGTTTTTCTTCCAATAGAGCATTATATTCTTTTTCAAGATTTATTATTTCATCATTAGTGTAAATATTATTTTCTATTAAAATATTTCCATAAATATCTCTTGGATTAGCATGTTTGCTTATTTCTTTATACAGTAATGGTTGTGTAAATCTGGGTTCATCTCCTTCGTTATGACCATATTTTCTGTAGCAAAGAATATCAATAAAAACATCTGTATGGAATGTGTATCTATATTCCATTGCAAGCTGAATAGTGTAAATTAAAGCATCAACATCGTCACCGTTAACATGGAAAATTGGAGCTTTAATTACTTTTCCAATATCTGTACAATAAGTGCTTGATCTAGCATCCAAATAATTCGTTGTAAATCCAACCTGATTGTTTATAACCAAATGAATTGTTCCTCCTGTTCTGTATCCTTTTAGTTGAGACATTTGAACTGTTTCATACACAACACCTTGTCCTGCTATTGCAGCATCTCCATGAATTATTATAGGAGCCAGTTTGTTATAGTCGTGTTTGTATTTACCCCATATTTTTGCTTTTGATATTCCTTGAACAATTGGACCTACAGTCTCTAGATGCGAAGGATTTGGAGCAAGATTTAATCTTATCCTTTTGCCTTTGTCAGTAGTAATTGTATTTCCATATCCTAAATGATATTTTACATCACCTAAAGTAATATCGTCCTGAAAATCTTCACCTAAATATTCTGCAAAAATATCATCAACAGGTTTTTTTAAGATATTAGCCAGAACATTTAAACGACCACGATGCGACATTCCAATAATGAATTCCTCTGTTCCTAATTCGGCAGCTTTTTCAATTACCGCATCTAGTGCAGGAATTAAGGATTCAGCTCCTTCCAATGAGAAACGCTTTTGGCCAATAAATTTTTTATGAATGAAATTTTCAAAGCCTACTGCTTGTTTAAGATGATGATGAATATGTTTTCTTTCAGCTGGATTAAAGGTGGGAGTATTTTTGGCTGATTCCATTTTTTTCTGTAACCAACTTAATATTTCTGGATTACGAATAAACATATATTCTGCACCAATAGATTGACAATAGGTAGTTTCTAAATGATCGATTATTTCTTGCAGTGTAGCAGGACCAATTCCTATATTTTTACCCGCCTGAAAAGTTGTTGTTAAATCCTTTTCTGTTAAGCCATAATTTTCGATTGCCAAAGATGGTGTATATTTTCTTCTTGTACGTACAGGATTTGTTTTGGTAAATAAATGGCCTCTTTTACGATATCCTTCAATTAGATTTATAACCTTAAATTCATTGTCGAATAATTCTCCTGTATTATTTGTAGGATAGTTTTTTTGTGCAAATTCAAATCCTTGAAAAAATTTCTGCCATTGTTCATCTACTGATTCAGGATCAGATTGAAATTGATTATATAATTCATCGATTGATTCGATTTCGGAATTTCCTAAAAAAGAAAGTTTGTTCATGTTTAATTGTTTAATAATCAGTTTAGTTAATAGAATGCATTGCAATTTTGTTTAACTTTATTAGTGATAATCTTAGAAAAACTGATTTCACTAAAAATACATAAATTAGGTTTTATACCATAGATTAATTTCATTTTGTTTAATGATTTGACTGTTTAATTGCTTTGAACAAAAATTTACTGATAATGTTTACTAGTATTAATCTAAAATTTAAAGATTAATTAACACGTAAAACTAAACTGCAAATACTAAATAACTTAGGAAATGATTATAGGAATATTAAAAGAACCCAATTATGATCGACGAGTTGCTTTACTTCCAGAAAACGTAAAAACTCTTGTTGATTTAAAAACTAATGTAATATTAGAAAAAGGGGCAGGCGAAAAAGCATTTTTTAACGATCAATCGTATATTGATTCAGGTGCTAAAGTTACTGATAGAAAGGATTTAATTAATAAATCTGACATAATAGTAAGTATCAATCCAATGGATAAAGAAGAGATTAAAATATTAAAGGCTAAACAATCCATTTTAACAGCTTTTAGTCCATTATCTAAGACCGAATTAGTCAAAATATTTTTAGATAACGATATTACATCTTTTAGTATGGATATGGTACCTCGTATAACCAGAGCACAATCCATGGATATTTTATCATCAATGGCAACAGTGGCAGGTTATAAAGCTGTTTTAGAAGCTGCGAATTATTTACCTTCATTTTTACCAATGTTTATGACAGCTGCAGGAACTATTCGACCATCTAAAATTCTTGTATTAGGTGCAGGTGTTGCAGGATTGCAAGCTGTTGCTACAGCAAGAAAGCTGGGAGCGGTAGTTGAAGCATTTGATGTTCGTTCAGCTGTAAAAGAACAAGTTGAAAGTTTGGGAGGTAAATTTGTTGAGGTAGAAGGTGCAAAAGATGATTCTAGTGCCGGAGGTTATGCCGTTGAGCAGACAGAGGAATATAAACAAAAGCAGCAGGAGTTAATTCAGGATCATGCTAAAAAAGCAAATATTGTTATAACTACAGCTCAAATTCCTGGAAGAGAAGCCCCTGTTTTAATTACAAAAGATACAGTAGAAAATATGATCCCAGGATCAATTATTGTTGATTTGGCTGCTTCATCCGGAGGAAATTGTGAATTAACTAAAAATGATGAAATTATTGATGTTAATGACGTTAAGATTATTGGGAAATCAAATTTACCTAACGAAATGCCTTCAGATGCCAGTAAAATGTATGGTAATAACATAATTAATTTTATGAAATTGATTATTAGTGATGAAGGAAATCTAAAACTGGATTTTGAAGATGAAATTGTTAAGGGAACTTGTATCACTCATAACAAAGAGATAATAAATGAAAGAGTTAAATTAAATAAATAATATAATGGAAGGAATACTTGAATTTATATATGTAAATGCCGAAACGATATTTGGTATTATCTTATCCATATTTCTTGGGATTGAAGTAATATCTCACGTTCCTGCTGTATTACACACACCTTTAATGTCAGGTGCAAATGCTATGAGTGGTGTAGTAATTATAGGAGCAATAATAGTTTTAGGGCATGCAGAGTCAACTTTCAATATCATAATGGGTTCTTTGGCAGTTTTCCTTGGAACCCTGAATGTTGTTGGGGGATTTGCTGTCACCGATCGAATGCTTGAGATGTTTAAAAAGAAACCTAAAAAAGATTAATCGATTATGGATAAGATTATTGAATTTTCAAAAAATGTACAGTTCACTCTAGGTGATTCAGTTCTAGAGATCATATATTTACTTTCTTCAGTTTTATTTATTTGGGGTTTGAAGTTGTTAAGTCATCCTGAATCTGCAAAACGTGGAAATTTTTATGCAGCAATAGGAATGATTTCTGCAATAATTGGCACTTTAATACTTCATGAAAAGGATGGAAATAAAATTGGAAATTTTGGATTTATTTTTGGTGCTCTTGCCCTTGGATTTATTGTGGGATGGATAATTGCTCGAAAGGTTAAAATGACAAAAATGCCAGAGTTGGTATCTTTTTTTAATGGAATGGGAGGAGCAGTTGCAACTATAATTGCAATATTGGAATTCCCCAATATTGATAAAGATCTTTTGGAATTACATGGAATGTTGAATTTTGAGGCACTTGTAATTTTCCTAAGTTTGGTAATTGGTAGTGTTTCATTTACAGGTAGTATGGTAGCCTTTGGAAAGTTAGATGGCTTTGTGAAAGATATCAGATCAAAAGTTTTAAGATATATAAATATTGTTATTCTGCTTACCGTTATAGGTTTCGTAGCTTATTTAATGACTCGTGGAAATGTAAATCCAATTGATTTAATGCCTTTAGTATATATATTACTTGGAGTATCATTAATTTACGGAGTATTATTTGTAATGCCTATTGGTGGCGCTGATATGCCTGTAGTTATTTCTCTTTTAAATTCATTTACTGGGATTACAGCAGCAATGGGTGGTTTTTTATATGGTAATTTAGCCATGTTAACAGGAGGTATTCTTGTAGGATCTGCAGGAACCATTCTTACTATTTTAATGTGTAAAGCAATGAATCGTTCATTATTTAGTGTTATTGTTGGTGCTTTTGGTGGCGGTGGCGAAGCAATTGAAACTGAGCAAGGTATAATTAAAGAAATTTCGGAAACAGATTTAGCAATCTTATTAAGCTACTCTAGAAAAGTTGTTGTTATTCCTGGTTATGGTTTAGCAGTTGCTCAAGCTCAGTTTTTAGCACATGAATTAGATGATTTATTAAGTGATAAAGGTGTTGATGTTAAATACGCTATTCATCCGGTAGCAGGACGAATGCCAGGGCATATGAATGTACTTTTAGCTGAAGCTGATGTGCCTTATGATAAATTGGTAGAAAGTGATAAAGCCAATGAAGATATGGATAACGTTGATGTTGTTATGGTTGTTGGAGCGAATGATGTTGTAAATCCAGCTGCAGAAGAAGATCCATCTAGTCCAATTTACGGAATGCCGATTGTTAGAGCCTTAAAAGCTAAAAATGTAATTGTACTGAAACGAGGAATGGGTAAAGGATATGCAGCTATTGAAAACAACCTGTTTTATCATGATAAAACACGTATGTTATTTGGAAATGCAAAGGACACACTGCAACGAGTTATTAAAGAAGTAGCAAATGTTTAATCTCACCATTGAACTTTTAAGCCCAAAGGATAACTTCTTTTGGGTTTTTTTATTGTGATTTTACTTAGTAGGTATTTTATTTCTTAATTTTAGAAAGATTTACACAGACTTTTATTTTATGAAATTTAGATTGATCAATTTACTGCTAATCATATTTGTATTCTCCAATACATTAGATGCTCAGAATTATTCATTTATCACAAATGTAGATGGTACAAAAACTTTTAATGAAGGAAATCTTGTAGTAAAAGAAGGCATTCCATTTTTAACAGTAAAAGGTGATTCATATGAAATGGGTTTGCAGTATGGAGTATTGATGAATGATAAGTTATTAGAAATGGATCATACCATTGATAGTCTTATTGATTCATATATAGATGGTTTCTTTTTGAAAAAATGGATTGGCAGTATAGTTTTAAAATCAAAAATCAAGAAAGTAGAACAGAATATGCCATTAGAATATGTCCAGGAACAAAAAGGAATGGCAGATGGGAGTGATTTAACTTTAAAGGATTTACAAACAATAGCATACTTTCCTCAGATTTTTTTTAAGATAAGTTGTACTGCATTTATAATGCGAAATGAGGGAGGTTTAGTTCATAGTCGAAATCTTGATTGGCCCGGTATCGAAGTTTTAACACATCATCCATTAATTGTAAATTATCATAAAGAGAATAAAGTTCCAGTAACAGTTTTAACTTTTATTGGGTATTCAGGAGTTTATACAGGAATTAATCATTCAGGATTAAGTATGTCTATTAATATGAATGGAACACCTGCAGAAAACAATAAAAAAATTAGTGATTACAATACAGGAATGCCATTGGCATTTAAACTTAGGAATATCTTAGAAAATAGTAATGAGATAAGTGATGTAGATAAGATGTTTAAGAATTATAGCTCACACGCATGGTTTATAACAGTTGGTAGTAAAAAGGATAACTCTGGTGCCATTTATGAGCTTACACGAGGAGAAGTTATTAAAAATGAGATGAAAGACGATTTCATTTCGGTTGTAAATCTTTCATTATCAGATAAGGGTAAATATCAATATAGTCCAATTTGGATGTATGGAACATCAAATATTTCAAGGGATAAAAAGATCAAAGAATTATATAAACGATTTGATAATAAAGATTTGATTAATAAATCATACAAGATTTTAACGAATACAGAGAACTATCATTTATCACATGATCCTTTTTATCGATATTCCATTAATAATTCAATAACCGTAAAAAGTTGTATTATGGATAACATGAATAACAATATTTATTTTACTTATGGTGAACGAATGGCTGCTTTAAATAAATATTTACAATATAACATTGAGAGCGGTGAGGTAAAAGTATATCGAGAAAAGCAAGAAGTTGTTGATCAGGATTTTTTTAATCAGCAAATTGAATATAAAAAATGGTACAATAAGAATATTAGATTTAAGAAAAAGTTTGAAGAAGAAGATTATCAGATGATTATTGATAAAATAAATACATGTCAGTTAGAACGTTCTTATAAATCTTATTTGCTTTCATATTATTATTCGAAATTACGAGATCACAAAAATACATATATCAACTCTGAGAAATATATAGAAGAAAGGCCAGACTTCTATCATTCATATTTTAATAAGTATCAAATTATGAGAGATAAGGGTGATTATATGGATGCAATTGTAGCTTTGAAAGAAATGCTTCAAACATCTACAATTAATCCTTATTTTGAGTATTTAGCGCATTTAAATATGATTCGAATGTACGATAAATTATTGCAGGAAAAATTTGATGATTTTTATATTGATAAAATTGAGAAGTTGGCCGATGGTATTAGAACTAATCTAAGTCAATATTTTATTGACAAAATAACACAAAAAGATTTGAATGAGATAAAGGCAATTGAAAAAAAATACAAGAAATAAATGGATCAAGCAGTAAGCGAAGCAATTAAATTAATAAAGGAATCGAAGTATGCATTTGCATTTACAGGTGCAGGTATTTCGGTCGAAAGTGGAATTCCACCATTTCGGGGAGAACATGGTTTGTGGAGTAAGTATAATCCTGAAATTTTAGAATTATCTTTTTTTTATCGTGAACCAGTGGAATCTTGGAAAGTAATTAAAGAGATATTTTATGATTTTTTTGGTGAAGCAAAACCGAATAATGCTCATTTAGCATTGGCTGAATTGGAAAAAAGTGGATTGTTAAAATCTATAGTAACTCAGAATATAGACAATCTGCATACGGAAGCAGGAAGTAAAGAAGTATATGAGTTCCATGGTAATTCTAGAATGTTAGTGTGTCCTAATTGCAATAGAAAGTATGTTGCTTCGGAATTAGATTTATCTGATGTTCCGCTTTGTGACGATTGTCATTCGGTTCTAAAGCCAGATTTTATATTTTTTGGAGAAGGAATTCCAGAAGAAGCATATCGAAAATCATTCAAAGCAGCGGAGAATGCAGATGTAGTTATAATAGTTGGTTCAACTGGTGAAGTTTACCCTGCAGCTAATATTCCTCAATTGGCAAAGAGAAATGGTGCCAAAATAATTGAAATAAATCCTGAAAAAACCGTATTTTCGGAATCAATTACAGATGTCTTCTTACAAGGAAAGGCTTCTGAAGTAATGGAAAAAATATTAATAAGTTTAAATGAAAAGTTATGATTAAATTTAAGTTGGGAGATTCGGAATATATTGAGCTTATTAAACTTCTTAAGGTTACTAATATTTCTAATAGTGGTGGACAGGCCAAACTTATGGTCGAAGATGGAGAAGTTAAGCTTAATGGAGAAATAGAAACTCGAAAAAGAGCAAAGCTTCGAGTTGGAGATAAAATTGAGATATTTAATGAAACTATTATAATTGAATAAGTTTCAATGTATAATGCCCAAAGAATAATAAACGTTTTTGTTATTTGTATTTTAGAATTTGTTATTTTTATTTGAATAATATAGAAACTGAAAACAGTAATTAAAATACAAAGAGCATATAAAATCTAAATAGTAAAGAATATGGCATTTATTGATTTAGCTAAAAGTCGTTATTCATCAAGAAAATATCTTGACAAACCTGTTGATAAGGACTTATTATTAAAAGTATTAGACGCTGGAAGAGTTGCTCCTTCGGCAAAGAACTCACAACCTTGGCATTTTGTAGTTATTACACAAGAAGAGCCATTGGTAAAAGTACGTGAATGCTACGAGCGTGAATGGTTAAAAACTGCAAAGTGTATTATTGTTGTTTGTGGTGATCATCGTGAAGCATGGCGCAGAGCCGATGGTAAAATTCATACCGACATTGATGTTGCTATTGCAATTGATCATATGACACTCGCAGCAACAGACCTTGGATTAGCTACATGTTGGATTTGTAAGTTTGATGTTATGAAATGTGTTCGTGCATTAGGTTTACCTGATGGTGTTGAGCCAATTGCATTATTACCTGTAGGTTATCCAGCTGATGAAGCTGATGTAAACAGACATGAGCAATTGAGAAAACCATTAACAGAAACTGTACATTGGGAGAAATTCTACTTTAAACCCTTTAAAAGATAGATATTGTTAAATTCTATATATAGAAAAGGCTGGAGATTATCCAGCCTTTTTTTATTTATAATCGGAAAATTAAAAGCAAGTAAACTGTGTTGTATTATTCAGTAAGTGAATTGATTAAAAGTTAATTTGTGATTGTTTCTAAAATGTGATCTTTCATTAAGCTTATATCTAAACTACTTATATTATTGTTAAGCAGAATTTGTATATCTTCATTAAAAACTTGAACAAATTCAATAAAATTATTATTTAATAGCACCAAAGCTTTACTATAATATTCTTTTGTATTTATCATATCGTTAATACACCAATATGAAATTGCTGTCTGTATATAATCTTTCGCAGATAAGTCTTCCGTTGGAATACGATGAAAGTATTTTATTGCAGTCTCGAATTTTCCAAGAATTAATGATACCCATGCAATAGGACGTTGGATTTTATCATTTGATGGAGCTAAATATTCAACCTTAAAATAATACTTTAAAGCTTCTTCGTATCGTTCTAGTCTAATTAGAGTATGCCCAATATAGGCCTGAATATATAAATTCTCTGGTTCTAATTTCTCCGCATCTTGATAATATATAAGAGCTTCATCATGATTATCTAGATATCTGTGGCATAATGCAATTTTTTTTGTAATCCATAGTTTATTTGAATCAAGAAGTTCAGCTTTTTTATAGTAATCAAGAGCTTTTTTGTAATTACCAATTCTTTGGTAACAATACCCAATTTTTTCGAAAAGTTCAATATTACTTTCTTCAGATTGTTCAATGAATTCAAATAATCCGACAGCTTGTGCAAAATGTTGATTTTCCAAAAAGAATTCAGCAATATTTCTTGTAACCTGTTTATTTGTAATTATTTTGTTAAATATTGAAGCGTTCTGAATATCAAATTCCCATTTAAAAATATCAGAGAATTCATTTTTATATGGATGAAGTTTAAAAAATCGATATATATCTTGTAAATATTGAGTGAAAATATTTTTTGTTGCAGCAAAACTATTAAATAGGTTTTCATCATTTGCAACTTCCTCCATGCCTTTCATTTCTTCATTGAACATATCCATCATCATTGATTTATGCGATTCAGGTATCATCTGGAGATTTAAACAAAATGAGTATTTATCGGAGTTGCACATATGAAATGATTTCTCAATTTGTTCAACAAAAGGTAGTAAGTTAGTTTCCTCTTTCTCAAAAATTAAATCGATATATTCGTTTTCTTTGTAAAAAGGAGCAAACCAATTACTAAACTCATTAAAAAATGGAAAGTTTTTTAATTTCGAAAATGCGCTCATAAATACATCAGAACCTTCTAGCTGCAATTGGGAGAAATCCTGTAATTTATCGAATAAATCAGGAGAATCTTCAAAGACTTTTTCCCAATCTGGATTTTTATCTTCAAGAAATTGATCTTGTACAATGTTTTCTAAATCAAGATTCTCTTCAATTTTAGGTTGCATTTTTTTCATTTCCGGAAGAATTTCTTCTTCCCATTTCTTTGTTATTTTCTCAGTATCTTTCGATTTAAAGATCTGAATAATTATTGATTCTATTTCTTTATCAATTTCTTCTGATTTGGACAATTTACTAAGATCCTTTTCTAAATCTGGGTATAGACTTATCTTTTTATCATAACGAAATATTCCTATAACTAATCCAACAAGAGCTCTCTGCCAAACTTGATTTTCCTTAACAGAATAGAATTTAAGAAGTGCTTTAAACTTATTAATATCAAAGATTCGAATTAAGCTTAGTGTAATTGCACTTACTAAAAGGCTTTTATCATGCCATGGAATTTTTTCTGAATAGCAAATCGTTTCAAGTGTTTTGTTCTCAGTTTCTTTATAATGATCTGTTAACCATAAAAAATTAAACAGTTCTTTTAATGATTCTTGTCTTGAAATGATTTCTGTTTCAGAATTATTGCCAGTGTCGATTTTATTATCTTTTAATATCTTATCAAGTTCATTATCTAAAGTTAAATTAGTAATTAATGAAAATGCTTCGTCAGTTTGTAAATCTGAATGTTTCTCAATCGACCATTTTAACTTATATATTCTTAAATCAGATGATTCAGTGAGAATACATTCTTTAATGCTATCAACTATTTCAAGTAAAGTTCTCTGAACGTAATTGTAAATATTATCTCGCTCTGGATCAATTATTCCTGTAAATGAATGTTTTAGTATGTTTTTGTATGTATCCTTAATCTTTTCAATTTTATTATGATGGTATTGTCTTTTAGTGTGACTAGCAAATTCAAATAGCTTATCAATAGCAACAAGAATTTCGTTGTTTAATATTAAGTGAGATATGTGTGAATGTTTGCTATTAATTTCCTTATAATCCATGATGCGTATTTTACAATTTAAAAGAAGTACGGCAAATACTGTTCCTATTCTAAAATCATGACAATATAGTAAAGCTTAGGGATTTTTCTATGATAATTTGTCATTATTATCTTCAAAATAATAATTAATATTTTATCTTTAAAGTATTGATTTAATGACAAAACGTTAGTGTTATGAGTTATACTTTAGCTGGTTTTATAATATATTTAGTAATTGTTTTTATTGTTGGATTTATAACCTATAGAAATAACAAATCGCATAATGATTTCTTTATTGGAGGACGAAAATTAAATCCTTGGGTTGTTGCATTTTCTGAGCGTGCTTCTGGAGAATCGGCATGGTTATTATTAGGATTACCCGGGGCAGCATTGGCAGGCGGATTTATGCAATCGTGGACTGCATTGGGTTGTGTTCTCGGTATTATCTTTTATTGGTTTGTAATTGCAAAAGGATTAAGAATTGAATCAGAAAAATTAAAAGCTATAACCTTACCTAATTTTTTTGCTGAAAAGTTTGGTGAGCAAGGAAAGATTATACGTGTGTTGGCAACCTTAATAATTGTTTTCTTTTTCACTTTTTATTTAGCTGCACAATTTAATGGTGCAGGGAAGGTGTTATTTGTTACTTTTAAAATTCCTCATATTTGGGGTATTGTTATAGGTGTTGTAGTTATCGTATTTTATACAATGATGGGAGGCTTTTTTGCTGTTGCCTGGACCGATCTTATTCAAGGAATAATTATGATTGGTGCTTTAGTAATTTTGCCAATTTATGGGTTAATCGAAATTGCAGAACAGGGGAAATCATTTTCAAGTGCCATAGGAATGGAAGGTGGGCATTTTAATAGTTTTGTTGAAAATAAAACAGGATGGGCTGCAGCTGCTGTTGTAATAAGTGGATTAAGTTGGGGCTTTGGTTACATGGGACAACCACATTTATTAACGAGATTTATGTCGATAAAAAGTGCCGATCAAATAAAAACAAGTCGAGCTATTGCAATTACTTGGGCAATTCCAGCATTTGCAGGAGCAATGTTAATCGGATTAATTGGTTTAGCATTATATGGAAATGGTTATTATGCCGATGTTGAGGAAATAATGCCACATTTGGCAACTACTTTACTTCCAACATGGCTTGCAGGAATATTTATATCTGGTGCAATTGCCGCAATGATGTCTACTGCAGATAGCCAACTTTTGGTTATCACATCATCGGTTATTGAAGATTTTTATCATAAAACACTTGGAAAAGATGTTACTGAAAAACGACTTTTATATTTAAGCCGAATAATAACCATAGTAGTAGGAGCTATTGGATTTATAATTGCAATTTCATCAGAAAACTTAATTTATGAATTAGTTTCATATGCATGGGCGGGCTTAGGTTCATCATTTGGACCAGCCTTATTATTAATTCTATTCTGGAAGAAAATAACAAGCAAGGGAGTTATTGCTGGAATGTTGACAGGTTCGATTACAACGATAATTTGGAGTAATATTGATTTCTTAGAGAATATTATTTCGGTACGATTTACATCATTTGTTTTTGCATTTTTCGCAATAGTAATAGTAAGTTTATTAACTAATAAAACGAACATAAATACCTTATCCAAATAAAATGGATATATTAACACATACATTATCTGGAATAGCAATTGGAACTACAGTAATAAGCTTTTCTAACAATAAATTCCGTAATAAATTAGGTATAATAGGACTTGCCGGATTTGGAAGTGCACTACCTGATATAGATGCTATTAGCCTTTGGTCTAAATTTGATTCAACAATCGGTAAGTTTTTTGGACTTGAGAATTCAGGAAAGGAGATATACTTTTCTAAATTTTGGTATTCTCATCATGGATTTTTACATTCCTTATTTGCAGGATTATTAATAGCTATCATATTTTCATTATTGTTCTATTTGATAAAAACAAAATTAAAAGGACTGTCAATTTCTGGTTTTACTAGAAATATAGGAACTCAAAAATATAATTTGATAAGTTTTATCTCAGGTTTGATAATTCATTTAATTGAAGATATGCCAACACCAAATAGTGTTTGGGGTGGAGTTAACTTCTTTTGGCCATCGAAATCATATATTGGTGGAACAGGAGATATTTGGTGGTGGAATAATTATGATATCTTTTTAATTGTGGTCGGAGTTATTGTTCTAAACGGAATAATTCTTACAATCAATAAAGCAATTAGATATGATTTAAGAAAATTAACAGCAGTAGTTTTTATATTAGGGGTAACTCTATCTGTATTTCAAATTAAATCACGAGAATTTGATTTTAATTATTATGGTTATACACAGAAATATCAACAATTTGAATTGAAATCTAAAGAGATTCAAAAACAAATTCTAGGAAAAAATCTATTTAATACTATGGTTAAATTTGATAATAAAATTCCAGTAAACTTTTAACTTTCAATCTTTAGTATAAATCCACTTCCATGAATGTTTTCAATTTCTATTGAAGGATCGTTTCGTAGATATTTACGAAGTTTTGTAATGTAAACATCCATACTTCGAGCAGTAAAGTATCCATCTTCTCCCCAAATTTTAGACAGAGCTTTTTCTCTTTCCAAAATTTTATTTTCGTGTAAACAAAGCATTTTTAAAAGCTCACTTTCTTTAGGAGATAATTTTACAGAATCTTCATTAAATTTTAAAATTCTTAAGTCAGAATCAAATTCATATTTCCCAATTTTAAAAGACTTTTCATTGTTTTCAGAAAATTTATTTCTCTTGATAATTGCTTTAATTTTATATAGAAGAACCTCAGAGTCGAATGGTTTGGTAATATAATCGTCTGCACCAATTTTGAAACCTTCAAGAATATCTTCTTTTAATGTTTTTGCAGTAAGAAAAATGGTGGGGATTTCCGGATTAAGTTCTTTTATTTTTTTTGCAATATTAAAACCATCAACATTTGGAAGCATAATGTCTAGAATGCAAATATCGAATTTTTGTAATACAAAATTCTGAATTGCTTTTGCTCCATCTTTAATCCATGATACATTAAAATCGTTCATTTCCAGATACGATTTTAAAACCGAACCAAAGTTTTCATCATCTTCTACAAGAAATATATTTTTATTTTCCATTGTTAACAGGTATTACAGGTAAAATAATTTCAAATTTTGCGCCTTTCCCAAATTCACTGCTTGCTCTAATTGTTCCATTAAATTCATTGATAATAGCCTTTACATAACTTAAACCTAATCCAAAACCTTTTACATTATGAATATTTCCTGTCGATACACGATAGAATTTATCAAAGATTCGAACAATATCTTCCTTTTTAATTCCAATACCATTATCTTGAATCTCAATGATTATATTCTCGTTTTGATTATAGGTTCTTAACGATATTCTTAAATCATCTTTAGAGTATTTTATAGCATTATCAAGTAAGTTATGAGTAACATTTAAAAAATGTGTTTCATCAACAAAAGCAAATGGGTTTTCTGCTCCAAAATCGACGTTTAGATCTCCTTGTTTTTGTTGCACTTGGATTTTAATATTTTTTAAAGCTTTGCTAATTAATTCTTGAAGATCATGTTCTATAAGATTTACCTTAAACTTTTCTTTTTCAAGTAAAGATATTTGTAAAACACTCTCAACTTGGTTATTCATTCTCTTGTTTTCTTCTTTTATAATATTGAGATATTGATTTACTTTTTGTTCATCATGAATAATTTTTGAATTTCGAATAGAGTCAGCCGCTAATGAAATTGTAGCAATAGGTGTCTTGAATTCATGTGTCATATTATTAATAAAATCAGATTTGATTTCTGAAATTTTCTTTTGACGGAAAGCAATCCGGATAGTAATAAAAAAGATAAGAATAATTACAAAAGTGAAAAAAACAGATCCAATCAAGATAGTTGAAATAGAGTTGTAAATAAAACTGTTTTTACCGGGTAAATATAAATGTAAAAAGATGGATTTATTTATTAGTGCATTAGGGAATAGGCTTACTTTGAATGTCTTATTACGAATTTCATCATTAAAACCTTCCGATTGTTTATAAGTAGTATCAATTCTGGAATCAATTATTGCATACTCAAATTTATTGTTAAAACCTTTCTCAAGAATTTCATGCTGAATTAAAGTATCCAGGTTGTCTAGTTCCAATTGTTTTTCAACCGGATTGTATCTCGATACATATTCATTAAGCATGTCATCAAAAACTTCATAATAAACCTCAGTTGTTACCGATGTACTATCAGTATCAAAAGATTTATCGTCAACTAATATTATATCTTCATTGTTGTGAGTGAATTTAATAGAAGTACTTATATTACTTTTAGTTGAGCTTTCTACAATTTTAACATATTCATTTTGTGATTTTGTATTAGATTTTGTTATAACATCAAGTTTTACTTGGTTTTTTGCAGTTAAATTACTGTCACCCTTAAAATATTCAATAAATTCTTTATTAATATTGCTTGTATCGCCGATTCTTTTAATTCTAATCTCGTCAAGATTATCAGAAATAAATACAACTGCCCTTTTTCGTTCTATTTTTTGAATAATATTTTCAAGTGCTTCTCTTATATTTTCCTCATATTCAGCTTCCTTAACTTCGATTGCATTGCTTATCCAAAATAATTGAACTGCTATTATTCCAATTAATGATACTGTCATTAAAATTACCAGTATTTGAAGCATGTATTTTTTCATTCTAGTCAATCTAAGTTCAAATCAAAGATAAATATAATAAGCTGATGATTTTAAACTTTAACATTTCTTTAACTGTTTTTAAGAACTTGTTAACTCACTTGAATAACAATCTCTTGTAGCTTTGTTAAAAATCGAAAATGATATTTATAACTAATAAAAACAAAATGATGAAAAACAAGATTTTATTAATTACAGCAATTCTTTTTTTATCAGTATTACTTTTAAATGCACAAGAAAAGAAGAAAATCCAGATAAAAGTGTTAAAAAGTGAAAATGGTGAGACGATTAAGATTGATACTACTTTTACGTCGGAGGATAATGATATTTATTTCTATTCTGATGGAGAAGTAAATAAAGAAAAAATAGATTCTATTTTAGAATCTATTGATATTGAAATAGGTTCGCGTGGAATTAAGTTTATCAGTAAGGATTTAGACGATATTGATTCTAAAAAGATTAAACACATCTGGATTTCAGCAACTGGTGATGATGATTTTGATCTTGATAAACATGCTATTATTGAACTGATTGATGGAGAAAAAATTATTGAAACGACAGATGAGTATACTATAACTAGTGATGATTCATTAAGAATAAAGAGAGAATATGTTTATGTAGTTGGGGATGAAAAAGTTTACGAAACTAAAAAAGATGGAAAGAAAGTTCTTATTTCAAAATCAGCACATTCCGAATCATACGTTTGGAATACAGATGAGGGTGATTCAGATATTAAAATTATTACAATTTCAGGTGATGTAGACATAACAAATAAAGATCATGTGAAAGTGATATCAACCTCAAACGATTGCAATGAAGCTATTTCTGAGATTGTTATTAGTAATAGTGATGATGATACTAAAACAATTGAAATATTTGTTGATGAAGATGAATTTGATGATGATAATATGATGGTTGAGTTACACAAAGCTTTAGACGAGACAGGCGAAAATGTAAAAATTATTAAATATAAAACGGATGAAGGGAAGTATGTTGTTAAAGCGGAAATTACTGATGATGACTTGGGAGAAAAGGACATTAAAAAGATAAAAATTATTCAAGGCAAAGAAAAAGGTATTTTCAATATTGAGTTTAAACTTGATAAAAAGGATGCTGTTCTACTAAAGGTAGAAGATGCAGATGGTAAAAAAGTGTATTCAAAGAAAATTAAAAAGTTTGATGGATCATATTCTGGACAAATCGATTTATCAAAAGAACAAGGTGGTACTTATTTTATTAAGATAATTCAAAATGAAAAAACCATCATTAAAAATAAAATTGAAAAATAGTTTGATTAGATATTTTTGTTCAGGATAATGAATTGAACAGGAATAAATCGACAAGTTTAATGTGACAACGGTGCAAAAAAATATTGTCACATTGAGCTTGTCGAAGTTTTTTTAATGCGAAGTAGAACTAAGCTCCCTTCCTTTTATATTGGATTCTCCATTTTAAATTCCATGTTTTACCTGAATCTGTTGAAGTTTCCCAATCCCAAGAAAATGAATCTTCTTTAATATCATAAAAAACCATTCTTTGTAGAATTTCACTTCCATCAGATTTAATAATACTTCTTTTAAAGATTCTATCATCACCATTATTTTCTCCATTAAAATGAAAATACGAACCTTGATTGTCAACCCAGGTTTGTGTCCATGTTTCAGAATGGGTGTTATAAACACTCCAGCTTTTTCCAGTAAAACCATCCATGTTAGGATCATTAATTACAGAAAAGTACTCTTGAATTACTTTGTCATTTAAAATTTTCTCTATTACATTAACACCAGTGCTAATTCCTGATTCAGATTCCCAGGTTAATTCCCATTCACCAATCCAAAAATCAAAGTATTGTTCAGGGTTTAATTTGTTAATTTTCACTTGTGAGAATGCACTAAAAGAAATTAGTAAAAAAATAAAGAAGGTTGATTTAATCCTTTTCATAGTTGTAATTTTATGTTAAACTTCATCTTCACTTCATATTAGTTTCTTTAATTTGAACTGTCAAGATATTAAATTGTTCAATTAATTGAAATTTTGACGCAACTATTTTTAAACAAATTACATCAACATTAAAGACAATCAAAAAAAATCAAACTTTATTTTACAAATTCACGTATTAAAGTTGAATTTATTTTAGCCAGATTTTTTTGGTCTGGTTTTTGCAAAATACGAAGAAATAAAATTTCTAATTATGAAACTTACTTGTTATAAAAACGGAGAAGAAATATCTTTAAGAGATCCTCTTGATTTAGATTATATTGAATATGATGTTGTAAAAGATTACTTAAAAGTGATTGGTCATTTAGAAAAGAACCCTAAAGCTTTAGTTGAGTTAGATTTGACAGAACCTTTTATTCCTAAGTATAATTTGGTAAATTGCAGTAATATTTTTACTGAAAAATTTAATCAAGTTGTAAATAGAAGGAAGTTCGCTTAAACTAAATGAATAGATCAGAAAAAGCTTTAAAATTTTACTCCCAAGGATTTAATTGTGCCCAGTCTGTTATTGTCTCATTTGCAGATATTATGGAATTAGATGAAGAAAAAGCCATTCGAATAGCTTCTGGCTTTGGAGGAGGTATGGGGCGAATGCAAAAAACTTGCGGTGCTGTTACCGGTGCATTTATGGTAATTGGTTTCTTAAGAGGAAAAGTAATTAACGGAACCGAAGTTTCAAATGAAGAAGCAAATGCTTTAATTCAAGAGTTTTCAATAAAATTTGCAGAAAAACATAAATCAACTGATTGTAAAGCCTTAATATGTTTTGATTTAAATTCAGAAAAGGGAAGGGATGAGGCAAAAAAAGCAGATGTATTTAATAAGAAATGTACAAAATTTGTTGTTACTGCAGTTGAACTTCTCGACGATATCTTAAGTTAATTAATATTATAATATTAAAGGAGACTGCCCAAAAAGTCTTTTTTGTCATCCCCAACTTGATTGGGGATCTCATAATAATCAGTTTCACTGTTAAGTGTAAGAATCCCTTTTGCTCACTTCATCCGTGAGAAAAGTTTAAGGGATTGACAGTTTTGGGGCTTTTTGGACAGACCTATATGTTGCTATTCATATCTCAATGATTCCGAAGGATTTCGTTTCGCTGATTTTATTGTTCTATAACTAATTGTTAGTACTGCAATAGCCAATGCAATAATAAATCCAATTAAGAAATCAAGTACATTTAACGTTATTTTATATTGATAGTTTTGTAACCAATTATTAGAAACAAAGTAAATAATTGGCCAGGCAAGAATTGTTGATATAGCTACTAAAACTATTATTTCTTTTGATATGATATAAAATATATTGATTACAGTGGCTCCTAATGCTTTTCGTATTCCAATTTCTTTGGTTCTTTGTTCAACTGTAAATGATGTTAATCCAAATAATCCTAGGGCAGCAATAATAATCGCCAGAATAGTAAATACAATAGATAATTTGGCATTTTGTTGTTCCTCATTATAAAGTGTTCTTAAACTTTCATCCATAAAGAAATACTGAATAGGTTCGTTTGAAGTGAAATTATTCCATTTGTTTTCGATTTCTTTTAACGTATTTTTTTGCGAATTTCCAGATAAACGAATAGTGATGTATCCCCAATTAATATCTTCATCTTTAAAACGAAATATATAAGGTTCAATTTTACTGTGTAAGGATCTGAAATGAAAATCTTCTACTACACCTATTATTGGCATGTAACGTTTTTCTGCCTCTGGGTCATCATTAGAAATATTAAATCTAGTTTCAAAAGGTTTATCTAGTGAAAAATTTTGAACTGCACTGAAATTCACAATGCAAGCTTCCTGATCAGTCGGGAATTCTCGATCAAATAAACGACCTGATTTTAAAGTAATATCGTAGGTGTCAAAATAATCATAATCGACCCAATTAGTTTCTAATAAGAACGATTCTTGATCACGACCTTCTATGGTATATCCATTTCCATTATTATTATGTGATGGTGCTGCTGTAGATGCACTCACATTTAATATCCCAGGAATATTTAACAGTTCAGCTTTAAATGTTTTAACTTGATTTCCTAAAACTCCAGCTCTGTTTATTACCAAAAGTTGATCTTTATTAAATCCCATATCTTTATTAATCATAAAGTCTATTTGCTTGAATATGATTAATGTTCCAACAATTAGAATGATTGAAATACTAAATTGAAGAATAACCAATATGCTTCTAAGCTTACCATTTTTCATACTATTTTTTATACTTCCTTTAAGCACACTAGCAGGTTTAAAAGATGATAGAAAGAATGCGGGGTAACTTCCGGCTAATATTCCAACCAATATTGAGATAATTATTAATCCCGGTATAGTATACCAATTGAAGTAATCGATACTTAAGTTTGAATTTAAAATATTGTTAAAAAATGGTAGAGAAAGCTCAATAACAAGTATTGCTATTATTAATGAAAAAGAAGAAAGGAATAAAGATTCTGTTAAGAACTGGCGAATTAGCATTGCTCTTGATGATCCACTTACTTTTTTAATGCCGACTTCCTTTGCACGTTTTGCCGCTTGAGCAGTTGAAAGATTCATAAAATTAATAGCAGCAATTATAATTATTAGAATTGCAATACCTCCAAATATATATAAGAATTTAGGATCACTTGCAGGTTTAACTTCATGTTCTATGCTTGGATCAAGATGTATTTTTAAAAGTGGCTGGAGTAAATACCTATAATCGTTTCCTTTACTTAAAAAATCATCAAAAGATGTTCCAAAGTATTGTTCTATAAGCGGACCAACATATTTAACAAGCATTGGATGAAATTTTTTATTCACACTTTCTTTTAATACACCTTCTTTAAGTAAAACGTAAGTTTCAAAACTGTTAGAAAGCCATCTGTCATCGTTTGATCTTGGACTGGTTAAAAATGAACCATAAATATTTGCTCTAAAACTTGAATTTTCAGGAATATCTTCCATAACACCTGTTACTTTATAGAGAGAAGAGTCAGTACCAACTTTTAGCATTTTACCAACCGGATCTTCGGATCCAAATATTTTATTGGCGGTACTTTCACTTAAAACTAACTTGTAGGGAGCATTCAAAACTGTATTTTTATCTCCTTTCAATAATTTTATCGAAAATATTTTAAAGAATGATGAATCTACATGTACAAATCTGCTTTCTGTAAAGTTGTTATTTTCATATTTTATAACAGTTGATCCCCATGTATTGTATCGAGTAAAGTCTTCTACTTCAGGAAATTCTCTTAGCATTGTTGGTCCTACAGGAGATGCTGTTGAAGAAACATGAGCCTCTTGTCCACCAATTTTTCCGTGTAGATTAACTCTATATATTCGATTTTTTTTTGAATGGAACTGATCGTAGCTTAATTCATTTATTACAAATAAAGATATTAATAAGCTACAGGCTATACCAATAGATAAACCAATAATATTTATAAATACATATCCTTTTTGCCTGTTTAAGGCTCTGATACTATGCTTGATTATGTTTTTTTTCATTGCTTTATAGTATTTTTATATAAAGTATAGACGAAATTTACCTATTTGTGATGTTTGAATAATTTAAAGTATGACGCTGTAATGCATTTATAGTTACAATTCATTATTATTTTAATTTATTAAATTATTCATTTCAAACTGCAATAATTGAAATTTATCACGTCAAGTATAATATGGAAGGTGAAAAAGGACATGTTGGATTAAGGTCATTTATATCTTCGGAGTATAAAAGTCTAGTTAGGTATGTAAAAAGATACTTTAACGAAAAATATTATGATGTAAGTGCAGAAGATATTGTTCAGGATGTTGCGTTAAACTTATTCTCCAAATTAGATTTAGATGGACAATTAGAAAATATTGCTGGATATGTATATCGATCGATAAGAAATAAGATTAATGATTCTAAAAGAAAATCTAAAAAAGAAATCCCTTTTGAGAATTTTGTAAATGATGAGGGAGAAGAATTTATTTCCAAGAATATTTCTAATGAAAATTCAATTAAGGAAATCGACGATAATAAGTTTTATGATTCCATCCAGTCAGCATTAAATCAATTAAGTCCGAATCAGCAAATGATATTTGTAGCTACAGAAATTGATGGATATACATTTGAAGAATTATCGGAAGAACTAAATATACCTATAGGCACTCTCTTATCGTGGAAGCACCGGGGAGTTAAGAAAATGAAAAAAATTATTGAGCTCGATAAATTGTATTTGGAGAAAGAAAATTAAGAAAGTAAAATATAAAAATTATGAATTATGAAAAGAGATTATAAAAACACGAGACATCCTTTTTTAAGAGGGCTTAAGTTTTTAGGCTTTATTATTTTAGGAGCAATGGCAGCAGCAGGATTTGCATTTGTTTTTGGATATTTTGTAATGTTGCTATGGAATTGGTTAATGCCAGAGTTATTTGGTTTAGCAATAATAAACTTTTGGCAAGCAGCTGGAATAGTATTACTTGCACGATTAATTTTTGGCGGTTTTAAGCATGGGCACGATCATTCTAGAAAAGATTCTTACCATAAGAAAAAGTTTTTTGATCGCTGGAAAGATAGGAATTGCTGCGATAATAAAACTAGGGATTGGAGACATTTCGACGATTATTGGTGGGATGAAGGCGAGCAATCTTATAATGATTATCTAGAAAGAAAAAGTGAACAAGAACAGAAATAGAAACTATAGCCGTTAGCCGAAAGTTAACGGCTTATTTTAAATTTACAATAATGGAAAAAGAGTTAAAAGTTAAAAAGCATGATGATAGACCGGATTTAACAGGAGAGCATCCATTCGGAGATTTAGGTCAATTAATTTTCCTTGTTGTTTTTCTCCTTGTTTGGATTGCAGATATTTTTATTTTTAAGATATCGGAATCGGAGTATTTATATATTCCACAATGGTTGTTAATTCCTATCGGGAGTATTGTTTTAATTGCAGGCTTTTTTCTTGCCAGAAAAAGCATGGGTATTATTTTTGGTACTAAGCGCGAAAAGTCTGAATTAATTCATGAAAAAGTGTATGATTATATTCGACACCCAATGTATTTAGGAGCGTTATTATTTTATTTGGGTGTATCGATAATTATGTACTCTTTACCTTTGTTTTCTTTGTTTGTTATTATCTTCATATTTTACAATCACATTGCAAAATATGAAGAAAAGTTGTTATTAAATAACTTTGGCGAAAGTTACCTTTTGTATATGAAAAAAGTTCGAAGATGGATTCCTCGAATTAAGAAGCTATAACTATTGAAAATTAGAACGATTATTTTAATGGACAGGTATTTGAGATTTTAATGTTGAATACGGAAGGGTGTTTGTCCATTAAAGTACCCATTGTATTCGTAATGGTTTTCATAACTTCGGAGTATTCACCTGATATTAAACTACTCATTGTGCCAGATTCAATCTTAATATCAGTGTTTGCTGAGATTTGCTTAATAAATTCGTTTATTGGGCTTTCGAATTCGTTTGATAGGGGATAATAACTAATTTCTAATGTAACAAACATAATTAAATCTTTTTTTGAGCAAGAATAGCTATGAATGCAGGTTCTACTTCAATTTCAGAATTTCCATCAAGAATTTCAAATGTTGGAGAAAAGTACACTCCAAAGTTCATTTTTAGATTACTAAATGCATGTAGTTTTTGATTGAGTTTTTCAGGATTTAAAAAATTAGCTTTCCCAAAAACTTCATCGTTTTTTCTGTTTTTACCCAATTCTGAGTTTGCATTTAAACATCCAAGAATTAACCATCCTCCTGGTTTTAATACTCTATAAGCTTCTTGTAGTACTGTATTTTGATCTTCAACAAATTCCAACATGGTTATTGATGAAACAGTTGAGAAACTATTATCATCGAATGGAATTTGACTTGAATCTGCATTTATAAAATCAGCATTTAAGTTTTTTGAATGTGCAAATTTCAACATTTCATCAGATACATCTATCCCTGTTAGTTTGAATCCTTTATTAATGAAATACTCTGTCCACTGACCTGTTCCGCAACCTAATTCTAACATATCGGTTTTTGGAATATTTGTTAATAAATCATTAAATAGGTTTTCTTCAATTTGACTAACTTTTTTACCAATCTCAGTTTGATAATATTGATCGTAATTTGCTGCTACGTCTTGTTTAGTGAAAACATTCATGTTTTAATTCAAAATAATTTTTTCAATTTCTGATTCAAGTTGCTGTTTTAAAATAGTTTATCTAAAACTTCTTTTATTGTTTCAATATCAGGATTTATATCAAATATATGTGAAGGTTTCAAATATATAATTTCATTTTCACGTTTAAATTTTTCTTCTCCACCTCCCGTAATATTAAGCATAATAAGATCATCTTTTCCAACAGTTCCATCATTCACTGCTTTTATTAATGTTGCAGTTGCAACAGCTGCTGCAGGATGTATATCATTTCCTTCTAATTCTTCAAATAATTTACCAGCAGCTAAAAGTTCATCATTATTTGCTGTTAACACATCACCACCAGCATCTTTCATAGCATCAAATAATCCTCCAATTATTGGATACGGAGGTTTTCTATTGGAAAGTACTTTAGCTATAATTGTTTCTACTTGTTTACGTGCTTCATCGTCATTAATAGGAAGAATAGCTCTAGAATCAGCTTTCCAAGCTTCTTGAATGATAACGAATGGTTCATTTTGCGAAACCATCAGTTTCATTTTATTATTCCCAAATCTACCATCTTCTATTAAGCGTAAATTTGCTTCCCAAGCCGCAATAGCACCAGTTCCGCTACCAACTGCCTGGAAATAGAAATCAGGAATTTTCCCTATTTCATTTACTGCCGATAAGGTAGTAGTTGCCATTCCATCTCTACGAGCAACATTTTTTGCTCCACCTTCAGCAAAGAAATTATCTAATTGACAAGCTAAATTTGATAAATGAATTGCATCGAAATAATCGCTACCAGATTTTGTAACAACAAGTTTTACACAATCATTTATTGGTTTATTAAACCATAATGCTTCTATATTATCTTCAGGAACACAAAGTAAAAGTGGAATATTATTCTCAGAACAAACATGAGCAAATGCTCTTGCTGTATTTCCAGCAGATGCCACAACTAATACTTTTTTCTCATCAGAAGAAAGACGTCCACATACCGAATATGCTTCAGTTTCTTTAAATGAACCTGTTGTGAAATTTGCACCTTTTTCCGGCCAATAACCGCTAAAAGTAATATGTAAATTAGAAAGTCCTAAATGTTTTGCAAGTCCCTCACTTTTGTATGTTACTGGTGCCGACGAGCCTTTTAATGTTTTATGAATTGGAAGCCAATCGGAGAATCTATAAATACCATGCGATGCATCCTTTACATCAATTTGCTTTTTTTTATAAATAGCTCTAATTAATGTTGGTTCAGTTTCGTTGGGAGCATCCAAAGTCCAACCTTCATCATTAAATTGTTTTCCTGTATTTACTGATTCTAAAATATATTCAGTGGCTTTAAATTCTTTTGACATCTTCTTGCTTATTAATAATTGATCGGTAAAAATATAAAAAATGAATGGTTTACTAAATTATTTACAACAAACTTATAATCGAATAGTAAAAGTTGTTCCTTTACTTTTTTCTGATTTAACATTAATGCTACCTTTATGCATATAAATAATCATTTTTGAATAATAAAGTCCAATTCCACTACCATTAGGTTTTGTTGTATAAAAAGGAACGAAAATATCCTTTAATTCAGTGTCAGATATTCCTGTTCCATTATCCGTAACCTCAATATTTATTTGGTCATTTATATTTTTAATATTAATACTGATTTGTGGATTTGGTATTTTCTCGACCGCTTCTGTAGCATTTTTAACAAGGTTAATCATTAATTGTGTAATCATATTTCTATCAGCAAATAGAGAAATAGATTTATTGTATTTTATTTCGAAATGAATATTTTTCTTAGAAAATTCTTCTTTGTACAAGGATTCTATTTCGTCGAGTATATCTTGAATATTAAAATTACTAAAAACTGGTTCAGGAATTTTATATAGTTTACGATAAGATTCAACGAATTTCATTAATCCGTGTACTCTATTGTTAAGTGCTCTCAGTCCTTGAAAAGTATCATCTATTTGTTCTTGTTCTAGTTCTTGAATTGTTTTAGGCTTGTTTTCTGATTTAAAAATATCAAATAATGAATATGCAAGTGTTTTCATTGGAGTAACAGAATTCATTATCTCATGCGTTATAACATGCATTAGTTTTTTCCAAGCTTCTAATTCTTCTTTATCTAATTCTGTTGAAATATTCTGAATAGACACAACTATTAGATTTTTTCCCCGAAGTTTGAAATTATTTTGATGTACAGCTACTTTTAGTAATTCATTGTTTGAATGTATGCTAATAATAAAACTTTGTTCTTTTGTAGATTTTAGTTTTGTAGGTAGTTCGGGATTGTATTCTGTGAGTTTGTCAATATTTGTAAACGAACTTTTTGAAAATAGATCTTGTGCAGCTTTGTTTATTAGTTCTATTTCGCCTTGTTCATCAAAAACTATAATTCCTGATCCAGCCTGATTTACTGCCATTGTAAATAAGTGATATTGTTCTTCCTTTTTAAAACTTATTGTTTTTATTTGTTTATTCAGATTATGTATTAATTCATTAAATTCTTTACCAAGAGCATTTTTAGTATTAGGTAAATAAACAAAATCACCTTCTTTAATATTTGCTATAAAATCTTTCATAATACTAGTTGTACTATAAATGTATTTAAAGAATAATAGTATCAATATTATCCAAAAAAGAAAAAAGATATATCTGGATATTATCAAGCTTTGATTTTTAAAAGTCCATATAGTAATAGCTCCAAATACAGAAATCAGAATAATAATAATTAATAACTTGAGATGATATTTATTAAAGTTCATATTTATCAATTTTATTGTAAAGTGTTTTTCGTGATACTCCTAAAACTTCAGCAGATTTTGTATAATTTCCTTTTGTAAGATTAATAACTTTTTGAATTAGTAATTTTTCATTGTTTTCAAGATTTAATAAATCTTCGTTTTTAATGTTTTCTGAGGATATCTCGATGGAGCTTTCATTGTAAATATCTGAAATATTCAAATTGTTATTTTCACTCATAATTACAGCACGTTCAATACTATGTTTTAATTCGCGAATATTACCGGGCCAACTATAATTTTGGAGTCTTTTTAAAAGGCTGGGATTGGTTTTTATATTTTCTTTTTTATATTTTAATTTGAATTTATTTATATAGAATTCTACAAGTAAAGGGATGTCTTCTTTTCTATTTTTTAATGCCGGTAGTTCAATTTGTATTGTATTTAATCTATACAGCAGGTCTTCTCTAAATTTCCCTGATTTTACTAATTCTAATAAATTGGCGTTTGTTGCTGAAATAATTCTTATATCTAATGGAATAACATTTGTGCTTCCTACGGGTGAAATTTCTTTACGTTGAATAGCGGATAATAATTTTGCTTGTTGTTCTAGATTTAAATTTGCAATCTCATCCAAAAAAAGTGTTCCTCCATTAGCAATTTCAAACCATCCGATTTTATTGGTATTTGCTCCAGTAAAAGAACCTTTTTTATGACCGAATAACTCGCTCTCGAACAAATTAGGTGAAAGTGATCCAAGATCAATCGTAATAAAAGGAGCATCTTTCCTTAAACTTAGAGTATGAATGTTTTTAGCGATTAATTCTTTTCCAGTTCCATTTTCACCAGTTATCAGAACATGAGCATCGGTAGGTGAAATTTTTTCGATTGTTTGCCAGATAACCTGCATTTTCTCTGATTTGCCCTTTACCATTTCCAAATTACCTGTATTGTGCTTTGATAACAGTTTATTTTGTTCCGATAATTTATTTATTTGTTTCTTGCTCTCATTTAACTTTGCAGCTCGCAATATTGAGGCTAAAAATAATTCTTCTTCCCATGGTTTCTCAATAAAATCAGTAGCTCCAGCTTGCATTGCTTTAACTGCAAGGTTTATTGCTCCATAGGCAGTAACGCAAATTACACAAGCGTTTGAATTAATTTTTAATATTTCATTTAACCAAAAAATCCCTTCGTTTCCTGTACGATCACCGGCTTTAAAGTTCATATCTAGTAAAATCAAGTCATAATCGTTACTCGCAATGTTTTGATATAAATTAGAAGGACTATTTAGAGTCTGAATTTTATTAAAATATTTACGAAGGAATATCTTTAAAGCAACAAGGATTTCTTCATTGTCGTCTATAATAATGACTTTATCGTATTTTTTTTCCATATTGCAAATTAATGAAAAAAAAACTTAATGTGTAAAAAATTTACAATCATTTGTATAAAAATTACACATAAAATTTCAGGGTGTTTTATTAAAGTTCAGGAGCATAGGCTGTTGGATTAGTGGCATGGTTTAGGTAATACATATTGAAATTTTAAACAATTAATTATGAAGATAAAGTATTTTATAAAATGGTCTTTTAAACAGTTTCGTGCATTTCCGATGCAAACATTAATCAACCTATTAGGAATGTCTATTGGGTTTACTGTATTTGCTTTAATTGTTTTGTATGTATATCATCAAAAAAATGTTGATACTTTTCATTCAAATCTGGATAATATTTATAGGGCAGAAAATAATTTTTACGGAATTACACCGGCTACATATTTAGATTTTTATGGTTCACAGATTCCTGAGATAGAATCCGGGTGTCGTATAGGTATTTCAGAAGGTTTACTTAGTTATCAACCAAATGGGGTAAAAGAAATCAGACAAGGAATTTATGTTGAAGCTATACTAACAGATTTTAATTTCTTTAATGTATTTAGCTATCAGCTTTTAACAAGTGTTACAGCTGATGATTATAAAAATCCTAATTCTGTTATATTAAATGAATCAATCTCAAAGAAATTATTTGGTGAAGAAAATCCAATTAATAAAACGGTAAAATTTGATGGTGAAAATGAATTAACTGTAATTGGAGTAATGAAAGACTTCTCTGGTAATTCATCTTTAAGTTGTGATGTAATTATGCCATTTGATTTCTATTCAGTATGGAGAGATGATCCTAATTATCATGATAATTGGTATCGATGGGCGTACGAAACATATTTCTTATTAAATAAATCAGTAAGCTCTAATGATGTTAAAGCTAAGATGGATAGTATTTTGGTGGAACGATATGTAAAAGAGTTTAATGCTCCGAGAGAAGACGCAGTAAACGGTGTAAATCAAATTTTAAGACCGTATAAAGAGATTTATTTATCCGAAATTTCAGATAATCATTCTCATGGAAAGAAAAGTCACATTCTTATATTTAGTATAATAGCTGCTTTTGTGCTTTTAATTGCTTGTATTAATTATGTTAATATTTCTACTGCAATTGCTTCAAATAGATTTAAAACATTAGCAATTAAAAGAGTAGGGGGGGCAACTCGGCAAAATCTCATACGGTTAATACTTTCTGAAGGAATTTTAACTGCATTTTTATCTGTAGTACTTTCTGTATTATTTATTGAATTTAGCTTACCATATTTTAAGGAACTAACCGGTCTCGATATACAAATTCCTTACTCAATTTCTTTGGTATTATTTATTATATTAGGAGTTCCTGTAATATTGGGTACTCTAGCAGCTATATATCCTTCTTATTATATTACAAACTTTGATTTAGTTAGTGTTTTAAAAGGGGAACTTATATCAGGTAAATCAGGAAGTGCGTTTAGGAAAGTACTCACAATTATTCAATTTAGTATTTCGGTATTTTTAATCATCGGTACATTAAGTGTTAAGAAACAACTAAGTTTTATCTCATCTAACGATCCCGGTTATGAAATGGAACAAGTTGCTTATACGAGTTTAAATCCTATTATTCAAGATCATTTTGATGTATTAAAATCAAGAATGCTGGAAAATCCGGACATATTGGGTATAACTCGAAGCTCATCAAAAATTAATAGTATTGGTAATGTTTCAACCATGCACGATGGAGAAGAGAAAAGTCTTACGGTACCATACCTTGTTACAGATGAAGATTTCTTTGACTTTTTTGATATTGATATAATTTGGGGTAAATCATTTAACTCAAATGATGTAAATAAAGAATCGAAACCATTTATTATTAATAAAAAAATGGCCGAATGGTATGGAGGTATAGATACAATTCCTTCTAAAAAGATCTGGGATCGTGAAATTGTTGGTGTTATTGAAAATGTACAAATCAATAGTTTGCATCAAGATTTACAGCCTATGGTAATTGAATTGAATCCAAGTTCTTCTTCTTATATGTATTATAAAATTAAAGCAGGAACTTATAAAGAAACAATTAAGTTTATTAATGAGATTTGGGTAGAAATTGCACCTCAGTTTCCATTTGAATATCAATTTTTAGAAGATGATTTTGAGAACTTGTATAAATCGGAAATACAATTTAGTAAGGTTTTTCTAATTTTTGGACTCATTTCAATTTTTATTGCTTGTATTGGTTTATTTGCTATGACCTCATTTATGGCATTAAAACGAACAAAAGAAATAGGAATTCGCAAATCGCATGGCGCATCAACTCTTCAAATAGTATTATTATTATCGAAAGAATTAACTACTTGGGTGCTAATAGCAAATTTTATAGCAATTCCTTGTGCAATACTTTATTTAAAAAATTGGCTTAATTCATTTGCTTATAAAACACCTTTATCTTGGTGGATATTTGTTTTGTCTATTTTAATATCTTTAGTAATTGCTTTAATAACAATATGTTATTATGCGATTAACACTGCTCGTAAGAATCCAGTAGAGTCTTTAAGATACGAATAGTAAAATTTATTTAAAAAAATTGAAGGGAGTTGCAACTTAACTCCCTTTTTTGCGTCTTTTACTTAGATTCTTTTTTTTAGTGTAACTAGATGAATTGTTGTTCGTCTTAAAAATAAAAGTATTAAATTGTAATATTATTTAAGAGTTCAATACTAAGTAATAAATCAACTTGCAATAAAGTATTTTGAATAAGAAAACTTGAAATGAATATTTTAAATCGATATATAGATCATCAAACTATTATTAAGTTTTTACTTGGACTTTCCGTTATTGGAGTAGTATCCATATTTTTATTTGTAAATAGAATGAACTCTTTACTAAATACGGATTTGGGATTTAATAAGGATAGCGTTTTAAGTATTGTAACAAAAGAAAGTCCAGTTGTACTTTCAGACTCTTTTGTTTTTTCTTCCAATATACCGGGAATTAAAGTAAAGAAAATGATTGAACTCCAGACAAAGAATAATCCTGAACCTAAGAAAATTGCACTTCAATATATTTCCGATTCATATTTTGATTTTTTTAATTATGAAACAATCATTGAAAATAGAGATCTTTTAGTTGATATTGAAAATACTCAAATGGTTTATGTAAATGAACTGGCAGTTAAAGAATTAGGTTTTGATAATATCGAGGAAGCTCTGGGTACTAGAATAGAGAGTGGGTATAAGGATTTTATTTTATGTGGAGTAGTTAAAGATGAGGATCCTTTATCAATTTGGAATAAGAAACAAGCTGTAATTTTTCAAATAAATCCGGAGCATTTAGCATATGCATTTTTCGATAAAAAAGAAGGTTCAGAATGGATATCAGAAGAAAATGAAAACTTAATACATCCCTTATCTATACAAACTAGAATCAAAAATCATTTTAGAATAATGGAAGATATTATTTATAGTGCATTTTTATTTATTAATATTTTAATTTTTATAATTTGCTTAGGGTGGATAGGTAGTAAATATGCAAATAAAAATGAAAAAGCATTTTTTTCAGTATTAGGTATTGGTATTCATGTTTTGACAATAATTGTATCGAAAACGTATTTCTATATAATTGCTATTTTAGGACTTATTGCTGGACCTTTATCAGTTTTTGTTTATAAGATTTGGTTAGGGGTTTATGAAAATAAAGTAAGTTTAAAAACAATTGATTTGTTTATTTTCATGGCAATCAGTCTTGTAGCTGTGTATTTGATAGTTTGTCCAAAAAATAATATTAAAGAATTACTAAAAGTTAAAACAATTTAGCTTGATTCAAAATAGATTCACTTTTCATGGTAGTGAAAAATATATGGGTTAATTTTTTCTATGCGAGATCTTTTTGATCTCGCTTTTTTAAATTAAAATTTCAGTATATAGATAAATTTATTATTTTAACTTTTTTTGTTTTAATTACTCATGTCTTAAAGCGTTTGCTGGATTCATATTCGCTACTTTAAATGTTTGCCATGAAACGGTTAAAGCACCTATTAAAAGAGCAAATATTCCAGATAAAATAAATATCCACCAACTAAGAGTCGTTTTATATGCAAATGCTTCTATCCATTTCGAAAGTGAATAATATGATATCGGAAATGCTATGATTGAAGCTAAGAAAATCCATTTTAGGAAATCGATATTAAGCATCTTTATTATTTCAATTGCACTTGCTCCATTTACTTTTCTTATTCCAATTTCTTTGGTTCTTAACAAGGTAATGTACCATACCATTGAAAATAAATTTATTACACTTATTAAAATAGTCAATAAAACGAAAAATTTAAGTAATAAAGTTAATCGCTGTTCTTCTTTATATTGTTTGTTGTAGTGCTTGTCAAGCCAAAAATATTTGTAAGGGTAATTTGGGAATGTTTTTTGAAATAAATCGCCTATAAAAGTGTTTATTGTATTAAAATCTTTTGTATTATTGATTTTTAAGATATAATTTCCCCATAACATATTTTGAGTCCAGTCCAATAATATCATCGGATCAGGACTTTCTTTCATCGACTGAAAATTATAATTATTACAAACACCAACAATAGGAATTTCAAAACTTTGCATTGCACTTTCATCATTTAGGTTTAGTACCCTTCCTATTGCATCTGAAGGGTTTGAGTAACCTAATTTTTCTGAACAATTTATATTTATAATACATCCAGCATTCTCTTGTGTTAAATTCTTATTGAAATTTTCTCCTGCAAGAAGTTTAACATCAAAAATCTCCAAAAAGCTATTATCGGTAATGTAGATTGCAGATTTAACTGAATTTGGCATTCTTTTTTCAGATGCATTAAAATTAAATGCGAGCAAATCTCCAGGTACAGCGCTCGAACTTGAAATTAGAGATATTCCAGGATGCTTTAATAACTCTTGTTCAAACGCATTAAGATTATTTATTCTTCTAGAAGTTTTTCTAATATTTTGAGGTACTTTAATTACAAGTTTATTCGAAACGTTTAAACCTTTATCTTTCGCTATTAGATAATTTACTTGTTTGTCGATACCTGTAATAAGTGATATTATTGATATAATTATTACAAATTGTGCAATAGTTATTAATTGTCGGAATGAAATTTTATAATTCTTTTGCTTCTTTTTATAAGATAGTAATTCAAGAGCTTTCTTATTTTTGATAACTAGTATAGGAAAAATCACTGTTAGAGTTGAACTTAGGGTGTAAATAACTATACAAACTATCCAAAAATTAAAGTTATTATATGATAAGCTAATATCAATTCCTAAGGAGTTGAATACAAGTTTTTGAATCAATGCGCATATTATAAATGATATAGAAATTGCTATTGTATGAATAAGAAATGATTCTATTAAAAACTGTTTAATCAAATGTTTTCTGGTAATACCAAAAACTTTTTTTATTCCAATTTCTTTCGTGTTACTTAATACACGGGTATATATAAAATATACATAGTTAAATCCGGATGCTAACAGTATTAATAAACTTACAATCAATAATATATTCAAATATTGGTTTTTGGCATTTATTGTTATTTCTCCTTTTAAGTTTGATTTTAAATGTATGTCCTTTATTGCTTGAAGGTGATATTTATGTACTGAGTTTGTATTGTCAAAATAGCTTTTCTTATTTTCGTAAACCAACTGATTTATATTTTCTTCAAGATCTTTTATTTTGATATTCTTGTTTACTTTTATATACGTATAAAAAGATGTTTCACCCCAATTATCTTTTAATGGAGGGGGTAGGTTCATATTATCATGAAAAGATAGAAACATATTGGCCTCAAAATGGGTGTTTTTGGGCAAGTCCTTATATACTCCTTCTACTTCATATTCATGAGCAGGATATTTAAAAATTTTCTCTCCAATTGGATTTTTATTCCCAAAATATTTTTTAGCTGTACTTTCAGAAATAATAACTTTATAAGGTTCAGTTAAAACTTCAGACCTTTTGCTAATAATAAGTTTGATTGATAAAATATCTAATAATCCTGATGAGGCATGAAAAACATTTTCTGAAGTAAAGATATTCTCTTCTATTTTATAATGAGAATTATTTGTTTTGCACATAAACCCGGAAGAAGTTACACTAGGAAATTTCTCAACCATTGCTTCACCAAGAATTCTTTCACACTGAGGCATTGTTATTGCAAGCTCATTATTTGAATAAACCTCGGTAACAATTCTATTTATTTCATTGTATTCTGGAATATAGCGATCATACGTTTTCTCATAAATTACATAGCTCGATATTGCAATAAATGCAACAAATCCAACGGTTAAAGAAAACAACAAGGCAATTGTGGTTAGCTTTTCTCTAAACAGTTTTCGAATAATGAGTTTTAGGTAATACATTATAGTATATGGATAAATTGAGTGAAATAATTCTTTTTATAGTCTTGTACTATAAAAAATGAAGCATCATCAATATTAATATTAAATCTTATATCGTAAAAGCGATAATCGGCGAAAAGGATTTTTTCTGGCTGGTTTTTTTCAGAAATCTCGACTCTTATTTTTTGAGGATAGTAGTTTGTTTTGTTAATATAGAAAAAGGATTCTTCCAGACTTCCAGGCTTCTTTGTAAAATACTTGTCGAACGTTGTTGAAGTGTTCTTATCTTGTAAACTAGTTTTAATACAAAAGCACGCAATATTATCAATTATGGTATCATTTAGAATTTCAATCTTATAATCATTTTCATTTTTCAAAGTAAAATCAAGTAGTGCTTGAATTGTGTAAGGAGTATTTTTTTTGCAGAAACTATTATTTTTTTTTAACTCTGGATTTTTAATAAAATCATAAAAAAGATTAGAATTTTCAACGTAATTTATTCGAGATAAACGGTTCCCATCATAAATGTCTTCAAAAACGGTAACACCTTTTGAGTAATAATAAATATGAGATTTAGCTCCAGAAATATAGTCGCCTGGAAGTTTTTCATAAATACATGACATATCTTTTTCAATAATAGTATCAATATTCTGAAGATTGTTTTTTACAAGATGTAGATTGTATGAAATAGAGCTGATCTTGTCTATTGTTTGAATTGTTTTTTGAATAATAGCAATAGGATCACGTTCCTTTTTACATAGTACAAATAAGAAAATATTTAAGACAATAATGAAAAGTATCTTTTTCATTCTGCCTAATTCTCAAGTTCATCAATATTTCTCTGAGAAAGTATAATAGGATATTTTTTCTTTACTTCTTTCTGAAAATCTTTACCTAATTGTTTATACTCGATACCATATTTTTCGAGAGCATATTGGTTTCTGAAATCATAAATTACAGTCCAAACCATATCGTTATATTCGGTATAATCTTTATATGGTGTGGAGTTGTCAAATGATAAACAGATGATATATTTTTTCGAGCTAGTTATGAGTTGTGAAACTTTAGGTTTAATTATTTCAGGAGTATTTTCTTTGATGGTTGCATCTATTTCAAGAAAATCTATTGACATTGCTGGAAGATCTTCGGCCTCAAGTGTTTCAGCATCCATTGGCGGAAGTTTTCGAGTAAAACTAGTGTGTGGCGAGTTTAATCCTGTTGAATTATTATCAGGATAACAAATAAAAGCAACCTTCAATAAATTATTTCTTCTAAGAATCTCATAAAGCTCAGAAACTTGTTTCATTTCAGTGTTTTCATCAATTGCAAGTTGAATGGTAACAAGGTTCAAGTCCAGTTGATTAAATTTAGATTTTTCTTCTAAAATTAACTTCTCAAGATCGGAGAACGCTCCAACCTGATTTTGCACCATTACTTTATCATCTTGAATAGCAACAAAAAGACATAGTTCAAGCCGTTCTAAATTTTTATAATTTTTTACTGTTGGAGGGGTTATTTTTAAACCTTTATCAGCAAGAAATATGTCCAATGAATTTTCAAAATTTGTTTTGGTAAATTCTGAACTATTGGAATCATTCCACCAAATTTTAATTTTATTATTATTGATTTTATATTTTAGCTCAATAGGTTCACTATTAGAAGCGAATAAAACTATTTTATTATCCTTTATTTTATAATTATACTCTTTTAGTTTTACCTGATCTTCAAGTATAAAGAATTTATCTTCAGTAAATTTAATTAGGTAACCATACGAATCAGTTGTCTCATTTTTCCATAATCCTGCCAGTTCCTTAACATTGTTCTGAATTTCAAAAAACGAGAAGTTATTTAAAACTTTTCCAGGACCGTTTATAGTTAGATTTGCAAAGAGTAGGAAAGCAATAATTGCAAATGGTATGATAAGAAAGGCTTTTAGTTTGGCTGCAAGCCCAGATTTGACTTTATTTAACATAGCTATTCTTTTTTTGATTGAAATTAAATTAAAATTATTAACAAGCTCGACAGATTTGATTTTTAAGAATTGGTGTAATAATAATTCCTGATAGTTATATAAATCATAACCCTTTTGCACTACTAAACTGTCTGCTATGTATTCATGGTTCGACTTAATTGCTTTTTGAAGCCACCATGCGAGTGGGTTAAACCATTGAAATATGGTTAATATATGAGCCAACAACAAATCAATACTATGGTTTTGATTAACATGTACTTCCTCGTGCGCAATTATCTGATTGTGGCTATCTGTAATTAAAGATTTTTCATTAATAAATACATATTTTAGAAAAGAGAATGGGGGAAGGTTATCTTTTAGCTTTACAAGTCTTATTTTATCTTGAGTTTTAACTTCATTTTGGGATATGGTTTTGTAAATCCATTTAAATAAGAGAACTATTCGAGAAGAAAATAGAATTACCCCGATTATATAGATAATAAATAAAAATTGAGCAATTGATAACGCTGATTTTTTGTTCGAATGATTTTTAAGAGTTTGACTATACGAATTTTCTTTGGTGATTGAATCATTTTCAATTACATAGGAAGCAGGGTAGGTGTCTGAATTAAATTCATCAAACTCATTATCACTTAGATTATGAGAATCCAGATATTCTGGATCAGTCATTGCAATAAGTTGTTCGTAATAGTTTCTGAACTTTCCTATTTCGTTAAACGGGAATTCAAATTTATTGGTATTTGTGACATTAATACTGATGTGAACAAATGGTAATGCAAGTGAAAAGAATAGAATTGAAATTAAGTAAATTCTGTTAAATTTGAAAAATGTTTCTTTTTTAAAGAAGAAAACATAAACCAAAAACAAAATTGTTAGGCATAATCCAGTTTCAAACAAATACAGAAGAAAGCTAACCATTCTCTTTCTTGTTTTTAATTTCGTTAAGCATTTTCATTACTTCATCAACTTCATCAATATCAAGATTCTTATTTTCAGAAAAAAAGTTAACTACTTGCTTTAGTGAGTTATTGTAATAATCCTTAATAAGACTCCCCATCTGACTCTTTCTGTATTCTTCTTTTGTTATTAAGGGATAGTACTCATATGTATTTCCATACTTTTTAAATGATACTATTTCTTTTTTTACAAGCACTCTTACAATGGTTGAAACAGAATTGTAAGGAGGCTTAGGTTCAGGAAAATGTTCAAGAATATCATTAATAAATCCCTTTTCGATTTTCCAAAGAATCTTCATGATTTTCTCTTCTGCCTTAGTTAATGTTGCCATGTCTTGATAAAGTATTATTTGTTGTTTGTTGTTTGTTGTTGAAACATTGTTTACCCTCCAATATGCATTGGCTCTGATTCTGAGATTACTGCAGGTACAGCTTTTTTAACAGCTTTTTGTAAATGTATAGGTAATTCTTTATATTCTTTTCCAAAATGAGTCATGCTAAATTCATTTTTAACTTCGTTACCTGCAGCACTTAATTCATTCATTACACTTATAAACATCTCGTATGATGTTGCTCTATCGTTTTTTAACGAAATAATTCCCTTTGTTACTTCAACTTCTCCAAAAGGATCAATGTTTTCTATTCTTTTTTCAGGAAGGTTTGATTTATTGTTTTTATTTAAAAGAAATTCTTTAGCTTTTGCTTTTAATAATGAAAGAGACACTTGTTCGCCCTCAACCATCAATTGGTCATTTGAGTTTATTAAGACAACCAAAACATTTCTTTCCTTTATTTCTGGTGGTGGTTGATCTGAAGGTGGTGAAAGTTGTCTGTACAATCCTGAATCTACATCCATAGTTGTTGCAACTAAAAAGAATATTAAAAGTAAAAATGCAATGTCAGCTACTGAACTTGCATTAACGTCTGCTACTTTCCTTGCCATAATTTTTTTTTAATAGAACGAAATGTTTAATAGTTATATGATGCAATTATACAACTTAGTTATAAATAATGCAACTTAAAATTAAGTTAAAGTATTTATAATTAAGTTTAAATGTGATTAATGTGCTTTAATACAATAATTTAATTTAAAATAAAAAAGCCAGGATATTTATCCTGGCTTTTTTATAAAATTGTAAAATACTTTTATTTAATATCTTTTTCGATAAAACCTGATCGGTCTGGTGCTTCAGGCGATTTTGGTTTTTTAATTGGATTAGCATCAAGTTCTATAAGTAATTCTTCAACAGCTTTTTCAATACTAGGATCAATACCTTTTGCAGTTAATTCAGGCCTGTCGATTACTTCAATATCCGGGTAAACTCCAATACCTTCAACAATCCACTCTTCATTTTCGTCGTAAACACCGAAACGCGGTACAGCAATGTAACCACCATCAACTAAACCTGCATTTCCACTAATTCCAACTAATCCACCCCAGGTTCTTGTACCAATTAATTTACCTAAACCTTTTTTCTTGAAATAGTATGGGAAAGCATCACCACCTGATGATGAATATCCATTAATTAACATTGCTTTTGGACCATCATGTGCTACAGTTGGTGATTTCATTGGATGTAATCCATTTCGGTGCCAGTAACTAAGTGTCTCACGATCTAGCATATCAACCATATTTTCAGGAATAAATCCACCACCATTAAATCTATCGTCAATTATTAATGCTTCCTTATTGTGGAACTCATACATTCCTCTATGTAATTCGTAATTGCCTTCGTAAGCAGTATTTGGAACGTGGATATATCCAATTCTTCCTCCAGATAATTCTTCAACCATTTTTCGGCGAGCATTAACCCAATCTAAATAAAATAAAGTTAATTCGCTTTTAATAGTTTTAACTGTATAGGTTTTTGCCCCAAGCTCTGAAGGTGAGTTGTTTACCTTTATCTCAATATGTTTGTTTGCAGTATTTTCTAAAAACTTATACGGATTATCTGCTGTAGTAACATTATATCCATTCAAGCTAATTAAATAATCACCTTCTTTTATATTAATACCTTGCTCAGTTAATGGTGATCTTCGATCTTCATTCCAATTTTCTCCTTTGTAGATTTTAGAAATGATATATCGATTAGATTTTTCGTCAATCTTAAATTCTGCACCAAGCAAACCACCATCTATACGTTTAACTTTTTCGAAATCACCATAATTATCGTATGCATGACCTGTATTTGATTCAGCAATTATTTCTCCAAGAATATAATCTAGATCTGCTCTGTGACTAACATAAGGTAATAGTTTACCGTATTTAGCTTTTAAACCTTCCCAATCAATATTATGCATATTTGACACATAGAAATAATCTCTGAAGATTCTCCAACCATCAGTATAAATTTGATTCCATTCTTTTTTAGGATCAATTTTCATTTCAACATTACTCAAATCTAATTTACCCTCATCGGCTTTTTGATTTGGCGAAATTCCTGAAATACTCCAGTTACTTCCAGATTTATACAACATCTTTTTTCCATCAGCTGAAAGGATAGACCATCTTACACTAGAAATTATTAAATCGTCTTTTTCTTTTGCAATATGATACTTATGTAATCCATCTTCAGCTCCATAAAGAACCCCACCTTCAATAGCTTCAAGAAATCTGTAGTTGCCATCAGTAATAGGTAAATCCATTATTCGACTTTCTATATCATTAAAATCAATAGAGATATTTACATCATCATTAACAGACTCTTTCTTGTTCTTTTTGTCTTTTTTATTTTTAGATGATGTTTCTACTTTTTCGTCTTCGTTTACTGAGACAACATCATTTTTAAATTTAAATAGCTTAGGACTATCTTTTCTTAAGGCTAAAGCATAAATTCTTGTAGCATTGTTGTATAGATATGTAAACTCGAAGCTTGAGAAATCTAAATTAAAATCACGATTAGACAGGAAGAAAATGTAATTTCCATCTTTTGAGAAAACAGGGCTATTATCAGAGAATGTATCATCGGTTAATTTATGATTCTGGCCAGTTGACAGATTATAAACCCAAATTGCACTGTTGCTATTTTCGCTGTTGTTTGTGTATACTATCCATTTTGAATCTGGAGAAAAACTATAATCACGAATTTCATCAGAATATGCATTTGCGATTGATTTAACGCTACCTGTTGCTATGTCTAAATATTGTAGCTTTAACGTACGATCGGAGAATACTATATATTTACTATTTGGCGACCAAACAGGATCGTATTTCCAAGCTTTAGAATTAAAGGTAAGCTGTTTAGCTTTTGCACCTTCTTTGTTTTCTAATAAATAGATTTCGTATTCGCCCGATGCATCAGAAAGGTATGAAATATACTTTCCATTCGGCGACCAGCTTGGCGACATTTCACGAACACCTTGTGTTTTAGTTAGATTTACGGTAAAACCATTTTCTGCTGGAACCGAAAAAATGTCACCACGAGCATCAAATAAAGCGCGATTTCCATTAGGCGAAATTGCGGCACTCTCAATGAAATTTTCTACGTTTTTGAAATAAGGTAAAATATTTGGATTATCGAAATGAATGTTAACCGTAACTTTTTCTGTTATTCCTGTTTCAACATTTAATTTATAAATATGACCACCATTTTCGTATGCAATCATTCCGTTTTCACCAGAAGGCCACATAACATCAAATTCTGAGTGGGTAGTAACCTGCTTTGTTTCTTTTGTATCTAGATCATAACTATAAATATTTAAAGTTAAATCTTTATCCGAAGCAAAGTAGATTTTGTTCTTGTACCAAACAGGAATCTGATCTGTTCCAACAAAATCAGTAATTTTCTCAGACTTATCATTTTTTAAATCATAAATCCAAATATCAGACGCACGACCACCTTTGTAGCGCTTCCAAGTTCTAAATTCTCGACTAATAGGTGCAAATGCTAATTTAGATGCATCAGGAGAAAGTACTCCAAAACCACCATCTGTAATTTGTAATTCTTTTTCAAAACCACCATCAATACTTACTAGAAAGTATTTACCGTTTCTTTCTCCAAAAGGAGTTCTATTTCCACGGATAAGAATATTTTTGCTATCTGGAGTCCAATCTAAAATAACATTATCATATCCTCCACGAGGAGGCATCTCTCCAACATCGTTGTAATAAGTTAATTGCTGTGGAGTTCCACCAGTCGATGGCATTACATAAACTTGTCTGCTTCCTGAATATTCGGCCGAGAAAGCTATCCAGTTTCCATCTGGCGAAATTCTAGGAAAAAGTTCTAATCCTTTGTGTGATGTTAACCGAATAGCATCGCCACCATTAGCATTAACTTTCCAAATATCACCGGCATAAACAAAGGCAATAAGGTCTTTATTAATATCTGGAAATCGCATTAAGCGAACATCATTTTGAGCCTTTAAACTAGTTGCAGATAGAACGGCAAATAGGGCTATTACTGAGAGTATAAATTTAATTTTTTGCATATTGTATTTATTTAATTTGTTAAATAGATATATAATTTTCTAAAATGATTAACTCAAATTAATAAAGTTTAAAAAAAATAGTACATTCGAAACTTATATTTGTTTAAACCTTTCTGTAATGGACGAAAAAACAACGAACGAAATTAAGGAAAAAATTATTACTGAGATTGAAAAAACTGAAAAATCAATTCTTGAATATAAAGAATTAACAAAGCCAATAGCACCTGAAAATGCAATAGGAAGAATTTCTAGAATGGATGCTATTAATAATAAAAGCGTTGCTGAAGCAGCCCTTCGAAAAGCTGAAGAAAAACTCAATAAGTTAAAATATGTGCAGGGTCAACTCGACGATAAGGATTTTGGATTGTGTTTAAAATGTAAAAAGCAAATTCCAATTGGAAGAATATTATTAATGCCACAAAGTAGATATTGCGTGAATTGTGCCCAATAATTTATACGTTCGATTTCGTTCGTTTAATGTCTGTTCTCGTTCGGTTCTTATATCTTCTCCGTATTGCTAATGTCTTGATGTTTAGCTTGTAAGATATTGTTGGTATGCGTTTTGATTTCTTTATTGAAATCAATAAAATCACGAATGAACCATAATTATTATAGTAAATCTGTTTTAGTTCTTTTTTTATTTGTGTTTCTTATACTTTTTTATTCGTGTGGTAAGGAAAAAGTGAAAAAGGAATACAAACCAAACAATGCTCATGAACAATATATTTACGCTTTAGAAAAAGCCAATCTTCAGAAGTCAGTATTATATAAACAATTTGTTAAATTATCTGAAGATGCTTTAATAAAGCCATTTGAGATTACAATACCATATTCAGAGATTTTCTATATAGATCATGCTAATCCAAATGCATTTGGTTATAAGTTTGAACTTAAACGAGGTCAAAAAATAACGATTAGTACGGAATTATTGAGTAGTGATAGTATTAAATTATTTCTTGACGTGTTTAGGATTCGTGATTCTGCAAATACAAGTAGATATAAGGTGGCAAGTTCAGATTCCTTTAAAATTGAATTTACTGCACGACGAAATGCAAATTATGTATTAAGAATTCAACCGGAATTGTTGTGTGATGTGAGGTGTAAAGTTAAGATTCACAAGGAATCATCATTATTATTTCCTGTAATGGGAAAAAATAGAAGTGCAATTCAAAGTTTTTTTGGTGATCCAAGAGACGGGGGAACAAGAAGACATCATGGAGTAGATATTTTTGCAAAAAAGCACACAGATATAATTGCTTCTGCTGATGGATATGTAGGAAGGTCTGTTAATAGAGGAATCGGAGGTAGGCATGTATGGATCTTTTACCCATCTTTACGAGTTCGTTGCTATTATGCACATTTAGAATCTGTAGATATTATTACAGGAAAGAAAATTAAAGCAGGAACAAAAATAGGTACGGTTGGAAATACAGGGAATGCACGTTATACTCCTCCTCATCTTCATTTTGGGATTTATCAAAGTGGAATTGGGCCCGTTGATCCTTATTATTTTATTGCAACTCCAGATAAAAAACCAGAAAAAGTTTCTGTGCAAATAGATTTGTTAGAGGATTTTGTAAGAACAAACTCAAATCATGTTAATTTTTATTCAAATGGGACCATATCAGAATTATCAAAATATACAAGTTTAAATGTTTTAGCACTAACTAATAATAAAGTAAGGGTTGAAACTCCTGATGGAACAAAGGGCTTTGTTAATATTAAAAATGTAGAAGTTTGTTCAAAACCAATTGAAACTAAAATAAATTCGCAAATAGTTAATGTTTTTAATAAACCAAGTAAGGGTAGTTTGTTAATTAATGAATTGATAACAAATGAAGAATTTGGAATCTATTCTTTATACGGTGATTTTGGTTTAGTTAAGTTGAAAAATGGAAAAATGGGTTGGATTAATACTTCTGAGATTATTTAACTCTTTTTGTTGATGACTGTTGAGTCAGGTATAATATATTGACAATCCAATTTTATTTCGATAACTTACAATACAACAAACTTCATAAAATGAAAGATTCAATAGTACTAGGTTTGCTGCAAAATACTGCTATCTTGCTAGCCTTAAATTTATTATATGATTATTTTTGGATTGAGGAAAAGCTTTCTAAGAGTATTTTTTCAAAAATTATTACCGGTATAATTATTGGCGTTATTGGAATTGTTTTAATGATGACACCGTGGTATGTAAAGCCGGGGGTTTTGTTTGATACTCGTTCTATATTGCTTAGTGTTGCTGGTTTATTTTTTGGCCCCTTACCAACTATTATTGCTATGTTAATAACCGGAATTTATCGTTTTAGCGTTGGTGGCGATGGAATGCTTATGGGAATTGTAGAAATAATAGTTTCAGGAGTTATTGGTATCTTATGGAGGAAATATAGGTTTAGCTATTTAAAAAAGAATAAAATTAGAGAATTACTAAGTTTAGGCATAATTGTGCATATAGCATTTCTATCTGGTGCAATTTTCCTTCCTGTAGAGATAAGATTAGAAACTCTTAAAATAATTACAATACCTATCATTCTGATTTTTCCAATAGGAACAATGCTACTTGGACTATTAATGATAAAAAGATATGAATTCAGGAAGGCAAGAAAGGATCTTAAAAAAAGTGAAGAGAAATATAGAATGATTATACAAAATCAAACTGATTTGGTAATTAAGGTAGATTTAAAGGGGCGATTTTTATTTGTAAGTGACACATATTGTAATTTATTTGGTAAAACATGTAGCGAATTAATTGGAAATAAGTTTATGCCTTTAGTTCATGAAGAGGATCGTCAGTCAACAGAAGAAGAAATGAAGAAATTGTACGTTCCTCCTTATAAGTGTTATATTGAACAAAGAGCATTTGCAAAGGATGGATGGAGATGGTTTGCATGGTCTGATTCGGCAATATTAGATGAAAACGGAAAACTAAAAGAAATAATTGGTATAGGTAGAGATATTACCGAACAAAAAAAGGCTGAATTTAGAATTGCAGAACAAGTAAAGCTAAATAAAGATATTTTAAATACTACCATGGATGGATATATTTTGGCAGACGACAAAGGAGAAATAATTGATGTTAATCCTGCCTATTGTAATATAATTGGCTTTTCAAAAAACGAACTGGTGAGTATGAATATCAGAGAGGTTGAAAGAGAAATCCAGGATAAGGAAATGCAACGTAGAATAAAACAAATGATAAGTAAAGGACGAGACCGTTTTGATACAATACACATAAGTAAGGATGGTAGAAACATAAATTTAAATGTGAGTATAACTATTTTGAGAGATAAGGATCGAGTACTTGTTGCAGCTTTTGTTCGCGATATTTCAGAATTAAAGAAAGCAGAGAATAAAATACTTAAATTAAATTTAGATTTAGAAAATAAAGTGAAAGAACGAACTCTCGAATTAGAGAAATCTCTTAAGGATGTTGAAAGAATGAATGATTTATATGTAGGTCGTGAATTAAGAATAAAAGAACTTAGAGATAAAGTAAAAGAACTCGAAAATAGATTAATATAATCAGGGTATAAAATATAAACGAAACATGAGTTCAATTAAAAAAAGACGGAAATCATTTTATATTGTTATTATATATATTGTTGTGGGTTCTTTATGGATTGTTTTTTCTGATCAAGCTCTTGGGTATTTAGTTTCAGACCCAAAAACAATGCAAAAATTTCAAACAATAAAGGGTTGGTTTTATGTATTAAGCACGGGATTATTATTATATTATTTAATATTAAACCAACTTAGAAAGATTGAAAAAACAAATATTAAATTAAGGGAAAGTGAAGAAAAATGGGCTTCTTATGTTAAAAATGCACCTAATGTAATCACTATTATAGATAGTAATTTGAAGATAAAATATATTAATCAATTTGAAGGTGAGAGGAGTTCCGAAAAGATTATTGGTGAGCAGATAAATAATTTTATTTCATCGGAATCTTTACCTAAAGCTATTAAAGCGATTAAAAAGACATTGAAAGATGGTTCTGTTAATTATTATGAAAATTTATTTAAGGATAATAAAAATAGACGATGGTTTACTAATAGAGTAGGCCCAATTTTAGCTAATAATAAAATTGATGGTCTAATTATTATTTCAAGTGAAATTACAGAACAAAAAAAAGTTACTGAAAAATTGGAAGCAGAAAGAGAATTGCTTTTTGCTATTTTTGATAGTATAGAGGACGGTATTGTCGTTTGTGACGAAAAGGGGGTATTGAAACGGTTTAATGAAGCCACAAGACGATTCCATGGACTCCCTGAAAAATCAATCCCTGCTGATGAATGGTCTCAACATTATAATTTATTCTTGGCAGATGGTGTAACCCCTATGAAAAAAGAAGAAATTCCTTTATATAGAGCACTTAAAGAAGGTGTAGTAAATAATATTGAATTCGTTGTTAAACCTGTAAATAAAAAACCTCTCTCTTTTATAGCAGGCGGAAAAAAGTTAATGACTAAAAGCGGTTTAGTAATAGGTGCAATGGTAACAATGAATAATATTACTGATCGAAAAAAAGCTGAAAACGAAATAAGAGAATTAAATTCAAAACTTGAACAAAAAGTAAAACAACGAACAAAAGAACTAGAAATTAAAAATAAAAAGATCACAGATTCGCAGCAAGCACTTTCTTATTTAATAGAAGATATGAACGAATCAAGAGAGCAATTGAAAAAGTCAAATGAAAAATTAGAATTGGCAAATAAAGAATTAGAAGCATTCTCGTATTCTGTTTCTCATGACCTTAGAGCGCCATTAACAAGACTTCATGGATTTAGTACTGTATTAACCGATTTATATAAAGATAAACTTGATGCAAAAGGTATTCATTACTTAAATAGGATTATTGCGTCGAGTAGTAAAATGGAGCAATTAATTAACGATATGCTTTCACTTTCCAGAATTTCTCGCCAAGAGATTTCTAAATCAGAAGTTGATATCTCTATGATTTCAGAGAAAATTCTTAATGAGTATAAAAATGCAGATATTGAAAGAAATGTAGAATTTAATATTGAGAAATCAATTTCTATATTCTGTGATCCAAAGTTAATAACCATCTTATTAGAAAATATACTTTCTAATGCTTGGAAATTTGCATCAAAGAAACTTGTTACAATTATTGATATTGGAACCAAATTAGTTGAAAATAAAAAAGTGGTTTATATCAGTGATAATGGAGTAGGATTTGATATAAAATATGTTGATAAGGTGTTTTTACCATTTCAAAGATTGCATACAGAAAGTGAATTTGATGGAACAGGAATAGGAATGGCTACTGTTAATAGGATAATGAAACGACATAAAGCAGAAATACGTGTGGAAAGTATGGTAGGTAAAGGAACAACTTTTTATTTGACCTTCTAATTAAATGATTTATGAACAATTACTCAATTGCAATTGTAAAATGAAAACATTAATTTGTAAGTTAATTAATATCTATAAAAATTAAATGTTTTATGGTGTCAAATAAAATTCTCCTCGTTGAAGATAATGATGATGATATAGAATTAGTAGAGCTAGCTTTAAATTCTGGATTTATAGCAAATGAACTTGATGTGGTGAAAGATGGTGCAGAGGCTATAGATTATCTGCATTGTGAAGGAAAATATAAGTCTAGAAGTTTAGATGAACTACCTGCTCTTATATTACTTGATTTAAATCTTCCTAAAGTTAATGGTTTTGAAGTGTTAAAGGAAATTCGGACGAATCAAAGAACAAAGTTAATACCTGTAACAATTTTTACATCATCTGATCAAGAAAAAGATATCGTTGAAAGTTATAAGTTAGGTGCTAATAGCTACATTCAAAAACCTGTTGATTTTAAAAAATTTAAAGAAGCTATTAAACAGCTAGGCTTATATTGGTTAATTTTTAATAAAAAGCCGATAATTTAAATAAATAATAATTTATTATTAACCTGTTCAATAATAAGAGCTTAATTTTTAGTAATCGATAAACAAATGAACGATCCTTTAAAAATATTATTTATAGAAGATTCACCTGATGATACAGAATTAATTCTATTAGAATTAAAAAATAAAAATATAAATGTTGAATGGGAAAGAGTAGAATCTAAAGATAGTTTAATACAAGCGCTACAAAAAAAGTGGGACGTTATAATTTCAGATTATATAATACCTGGATTTTCAGGATTGGAAGCATTAAAAATTATTAGAAAAGATTTTGAATTTTTACCGGTAATTATTGTTTCAGGAATAGTTGGAGAAGCAGTTGCTGTTGAAACTTTAAAAAATGGAGCTACAGATTATTTAATGAAAAGTAATCTTGTAAGACTAGTTCCTGCAATAAATAGGGCAGTAAAAGAATATGAGATTGAACTTAAAAATAAAAATGTTGAAGAAAAAGTAAAAAAAGAAAAGGAAAGAATTGAGAGTGTTTTTAGAGCCTCGCCAATTGGTATAGGAGTTGTCGTTGATAGAATATTAACAGAAGTAAACGATATGCTTTGCCAAATGATGGGTTATTCAAAAAATGAATTGATTGGTAAGGATGTGCGAATGTTTTATCTAAATCAGGAAGATTATGAAGCAGTAGGAAAAGAAATTTATGAAAATTTTGGTATAACAGGTTTAAAAAGTGTAGAAGTAAAATGGAAACGTAAAGATGGAAAGATAATTGATGTATTTGTGTCTCTATCTCCATTTCAAAAAAATGATTTAAGTAAAGGTTTAACTTATACTGCTAGCGATATTACAGAAAGTAATAGAATAAATTTATTACAAAAAATAATTTATAATATATCAGATGCTGCGAATACAACTGAAGGACTTGATGAATTAATAAAAATCATTATTGATCAGCTTAATTTAATTATTGATGTTAAAAATTTTTACATTGCATTTTATGACGAAAAAGAAGACACTTTTACTACTCCTCATATATTAGACGAAAAAGATAGTTCTACTTCGTGGCCTGCAGGGAAGTCTATTACAGCACATGTGTATAGAACACAAAAACCTAAACTATTAAAGAAGGATGTTATATCGAAACTTGTAAAATTAGAAAAACTGGATTTTTATGGTGCGTTACCAGAAGTTTGGCTTGGTGTACCTTTAAAAGTTAAAGGGAAAGCGTATGGTGTTTTTGCCATCCAGAATTATAATGATGCTGATATTTATAACAAAAAAGATGTAGAAATCTTAGAATTTGTATCTCATCAAATGAGTATTTCTATCGAAAGAAAGAAAGCAGAAGAAGAGTTACGAATAGCCTATAAAAAAGCTATGGAATCCGATCGGTTAAAATCAGCTTTTCTTGCAACAATGTCTCATGAACTAAGAACACCTCTTAATGCTGTTATTGGATTTTCTGATTTAATAACTGAAGATCTTTCAATAGATAAGATTTTGAATTTTGCCGATATAATAAATAAAAGTGGTCGGCATTTGCTTGAGATAGTCGAAGATATTTTTGATGTTACATTACTCGAAGTAGGACAAGTAAATCTTGTTAAGGAAAGACACTCTGTGGCAGATTTAATGCAAATGGTTAGTGACTTAATTCAAGGCGAAATTATTAATACAGAATCAAATTTAGAAATTAAATATTCTCCTGCCAAAGATGTTAATGATATTTATATTTATACCGATAGATCAAAGTTTAAACAGGTCTTAATTAATCTTCTTAAAAATGCCATAAAATTTACCGAAAAAGGATATGTTGAATATGGTTTTGAAAAGATTCAGGAAGAAGGAATTCCAAAGCTTCAATTTTTTGTTAAAGATTCCGGAATTGGAATTGCAAAAGACAAGCAGGATATAATTTTTAACATTTTTAGGCAAGTAGATGAGACTTTGACAAGATACTACGGGGGTACCGGAATAGGATTGTTTATTGTTAAAAGATTTACTGAAATATTGGGTGGAAAAGTTGACCTTAAATCGGAAGAAGGAAAGGGATCTACGTTTTATATAACATTGCCTATTAATGAAATGGGAAGTGAAGTTGAAAGGGTTGAAGGTGAAATAGAAACCTTGATTCCATCCTTAAAAAATAAAACAATTTTAGTTGCTGAAGATGATGAAATCAGTTCTAAACTTTTAATGGAAATATTAAAAGATTTAAAATTAAAACACAAAATAGTTGAAAATGGTAAAGAAGCTGTTATAGCTTGTGAAGAAAATCCAAATATCGATCTGGTTTTAATGGATCTAAAAATGCCTATAATGAACGGTTATGAAGCAACAAAGCTTATAAAACAACAACATCCGAATGTTTTAATAATAGCTCAAACTGCACATGCTATTCCGGGTGATAAAGAAAAGGCAATTGAAGCTGGTTGTGATGATTATATTTCAAAACCCATTGAGAAAGAGAAATTACTTTCATTATTAAATAAGATTTTGAAAAAAAATTAAAAAATGCGTAGTTCTTACTTTAAGTTTTGTTTTTTTATAAAATAGAATTCAAAATGTATGAACAGAATAGATAGATTAAGCGCAATTTTAATTCATTTGCAATCCAAGAAGATAGTAACAGCCGGTGAAATAGCTGAGCGATTTAATATAAGTAAAAGAACTGTATATAGAGATATAAGGGCCTTAGAGGAAGCCGGAATTCCAATTGGATCTGAAATAGGTGTTGGATATTTTATAGTAGATAGTTATCATTTACCACCGGTTGGATTTTCAAAAGAAGAAGCAAGTGCCTTGCTAATAGCCAATAAATTAACTGAGAAATTAACGGATAAAACACTTCAAAAGAATTTAAACTCTGCTTTATATAAAATCCGATCTGTTTTAAATAACACAGAAAAAGAGTTTATTGAAAATATTGATCAGCATATTGAAGTATTTAGTTCATCACCAATACAGAAAAGTAATATTCCCGAAAAGATTATGGATACTATTCTTAAAGGGATAGATAAGAAAAAAGCTTTAAGAATTGAATATAAATCTATATCAAAAGCAGAAAATACTTGTCGGATTGTTGAGCCTGTAGGAATATGCCATTATAGTTTTAATTGGCACTTGATAGCTTTTTGTAAACTACGAAATGATTACAGAGACTTTCGAATTGATAGAGTTGAAAGTATATTTTTAACTGATGAAGGTTTTATTAAAGAAAACAAACCCTCAATACGTGATTATTTTAATTCCATTACGTCGAATAGCGAAGCGTTTTTGGTTAGATTATTATTCAATAAGTCTATTCTTTCTGAAATTAATCAAGCGAAATATTATTATGGATTTATTGATGAGAAAGATTTAGGTGACAAAATGGAAATGAGTTTTCTATGTAATTCCGAAAACTATATTGGAAAATGGATTTTAACTCTTTTAAATGATGTTGTAATTATTGAACCAGAATCACTTAAGCTTGTTGTTTCTGAATTTGTAAAAAAACTTCAAGAAAAATATTTCTAGTTGACATACTGTTGTCACTTCCTGTAATGATCTTTGTTATAAATAATCAAAACAACAAAGAGATGGAAATAAAGAAAGTGAGTCAATCGAAAGTTTATGGGAAGGAAATAAAAACTTCCTTGAAATCAATAAATGAGCATGTTCAGGTTTTACCAGAACAGATTTTAAAGGAAATGAGTCTAAAACAATTTGAAATAATTGGACCTCAGGTATGGATTTATAATGGAGCTGATGGAAATCCTGACACAGAATTTGATTTACTGGTTGGATATCCTGTAAATCAGAAAAGTATGGATGTTAATATAACAGCATTTGAAGAATTTAAATGTGCAACTATCATGCACAAAGGATCATGGGAGCATTTTAAAGAAACGTATTGTTTAATTATTGGCGAGATAATGCAAAAAGGATTACAAATGACAGGAGAAAGTCGTGAAATATATCATAATGTGGATTTTGATGAAATGGAGAATAATTTAACCGAAATTCAAATAGGAATAAAATAAACTTGATTATGAACGAAATTTCAGTAAAATCAGAATTAGTAAGTTATTGTGGATTGTACTGTGGTTCTTGTAGTAAATACAAGAAGGGAAAATGTCATGGATGTGCAGAGAACAAAAAAGCAACTTGGTGTAAAATCCGTTTATGTTGCATAGAAAAGGGAATAAATTCTTGTGCCGAATGCGGTGAATTTAACCATGTTAAGGATTGCAAGAAATTCGATAATTTTGTTGCTAAAATGTTTGAGTTTGTTTTTAAATCGGATAGAAAAGCAGGAATTAAGATGATAAAAGACGCCGGTTACGAAGAATTTGCAAAATTTATGGCAGAGAATGAGTTAGTATCTATGAAGAAATCTAAAAATTAGAAAAATATCATAAAATACTAATAGATCATCCATGTTTTCAATAACTTGGATGATCTATTATTTTATATTCTTGATTGATTTTTGTAAATTTGATTAATTAGTTATTAACCTAATAATCATACTATGAGAATCTTAAATCTTTTATTAATTGCAATAGTTTTAACATTTACTTCTTGTCAAAATGCTGCAGTTCCAGAAACTGCTGAATCTCACCAATCAGAAGAATGCCAAGTAAAAGACGGTCTGTTTCTTCATATAAGTACAGGATATGATAATCCTAAAAAAGCCCTTATGGCATTAAGTTTAGCTACCATTATGGCAGAAACTAAAGATGTAGCTTTATTCCTAGATATGGAAGGTGTAAAGCTTTTAACTAAAACTTCGGAAGATATACAACTAGAGAATTTTATAAGCCTTCACGAAGCCTTAGACAAATTAATTGAAATGGATGTTCTGATCATGGCTTGCCCAATGTGCACAAAGGCTGCAGGAATTAATCCTGAAGATTATAAGAATGGGATTATTATTGCCGAAAAAGAGAAATTCTTTGATTTTACCAAAGGCCGAATTTTATCATTAGATTATTAGAAAATAATTTTATATTTGATATAGCTTCCGAAGATTAGTACTTTGGAAGTTTTTTTATAAAAATATTTAAGACTTTTTTCTAATGAGATTTATTGCTACAATACTCGTATTTATTGCCCTAATATTTAAGGCATATTCTCAACAACCCGATATTGCCCACGTAGTTCCTTTACCTCTAGAGATTAATCCTGCATATGCAGGAAGTTATAATCAATATAAAGGTGATATTAATTATCTGGCTCAAAGCGACGACTTTAATAATAATCTAAAATCTTTCAAAATAAGTGGGGATCTTCCTCTAGAAAAATTAAATAGTGGGGTTGGTTTAATATTTAATGATGAAATAACTAGTACGGTAAAAAGTTCACTATACAGGTTTACTTATTCTTATAGTTTTAAATTTAAAAAGCTTAATATCCAGTTCGGTTCAGGTATTAGTTATTTAACAAGAGAAGCTGTGATATCAACATGGGATGTGCCAGTTGAACAAGACTTAGTTTCTCAATACTCTCAGAATTATAATCAACTCACATTATCTGTAGGAATTTTTATTTACAGTAAAAAATCATTTTTCTCAATTTCATATATAGATATAGGCTTAAATAGTAATGAGAAGGAAATATATCCTAATGTCGATCAAAGTTTGTTTTTAAAAAGTAATTTAAATATTATTTATAGTTATCATTTTTTTAAGGAAAAAAAATTTTCAGTTAATCCTGGTTTATACCTAAGAATTATCCCCAATTATAGAAGTTTACTTGAAATTAATTTAACTACATTCTTTTTTAATAAATTATACTTTAGCAGTGCTTATAGAAGTTCTCATGATGTAAAATTGAAAATTGGAGTTAATATTTGGAAGTGTCATGGGGGAATTAGTTATTCAAATAACTTAAATAATATTGATGGTTTTTTGAATTCTAATAATTCAATATTTGAATTATCAACAGGATTTTACTTTAACAATAAATAGATTTTAAAGATATTCCATTTGCACCTTATTTTCATAAAATAACTGTCCATATTCGTACAGTTTTGTAACGATACCAAACAAGATTTGTGTTGGTTTTTATACTTCAAAACAAACGTAAAGTCCTGCGAGTAAGGCTGTTGTATCACTTGGTATAAAACTTGATTATTAATCAACGTAAATTTAAAATATACCTTGTTATGATTAAAAATTACATTTTAACTGCAATACGTAATCTTAAAAAGCACACTGCGTATTCATTTATTAATATAGTTGGTTTAGCAATTGGGATGGCTTGTAGTATCTTAATTTTACTTTGGGTTCAGGACGAACTACAATTCGATAAGTGGCATTCAAAGGCGGACCGTATAGAGCGTGTTTTGGTTAGTATAATTAATAATGGTGAGCCTTATCATGTAGCAGTTACTCCTGCAGCCTTAGCACCAAACATGCAAAAGGATTTTCCTGAAATTGAAAGTGTTTGTCGTTTTAAGAACTGGGGTCCTTGGTTGTTTAAATATAAAAATGGAGAATATATTCAAGCGGCTAGCGGTGCAATTGATTCTACTGCATTTGATATTTTTGATTTTAAATTTAAAATGGGAACAGCAAATGGAGCATTGGCAGATGCTCACAGTGTGGTTTTAACCGAAGAAGTTGCAGAGCGCATATTTGGAAATATTGATCCTATTGGTCAGATTTTAGATGTTAAAAATAGAGGCGCGTTTAAAGTTACAGGAGTAATAGAAAATGTTGATCATTCTCATTTTGATTTTGAGTTTTTATTTCCATTTGAGATTATAAAAGAAGATGGGGAAAATATTGATGAGATGGGACAGGGATCATATAATTTTGATACTTACTTTTTACTAAAGGATAAAAACTTATCCGATAAAGTTAATGAACGGTTAAAGCTTTATTTAAATAACTTTGATGAAGAAAATACAACAGAACTCTTTTCACAATCCTTGAAAGATATTTATTTAAGATCTGATTTTGCATATGATTTTACTATTCGTGGAGATTTAAATAATGTCATTACTTTTTCTGCAATTGCATTTTTAGTGTTATTAATTGCGTGCATCAATTTCATGAATTTAACAACAGCTAGATCAAGTAATAGAGCAAAGGAAATAGGATTAAGAAAAGTGGTTGGTGCTAAAAGAGGTAATGTAATAGCTCAGTTTTTTTCGGAGTCAATATTTATGTCAATTCTTTCATTTTTAATTGCTTTAGTTGTAGTAATTTTATTATTGCCGAAGTTTAATGAATTATCAGGAAAGGAGCTTACAGTAGATTTAATTACAGATCCATTTATAATGATTATGTTGATTTCAGTTGCGATTATAACCGGTGTATTAGCTGGTAGTTATCCAGCCTTGTATTTGTCGACATTTAATCCTATTAAAGTATTAAAAGGGAAATTGAGTGCCGGTGCTAAGAGCTCTTTATTAAGAAAATCATTAGTAATTGTTCAATTCACATTATCAGTAGCATTAATTATTTCAACAATACTAATATCACATCAAATCAAATTTATTAAGAATAAAGATTTGGGATATAATAAACAGCATTTGATTTATTTGGGATTGAATAATAATCTTATTCAGAATTACGAAACTATAAAACAGCAGTTATTGAGTAATCCAAATATTGAAGCTGTAACTACAAGCCGTGTTTTACCTGTATATGCATGTCCGTCTATGTCAATTGATGAATGGGAAGGTAAATCCGATGATCGTTCTATGAGTTTGCATTTTATTGGAGTTGGTTTCGATTTCTTTAAAACTATGCAGATTGAGATGGTGGAAGGAAGAGCATTTAGCGAGGAAATATCATCGGATACCATAAATTCAGTTATTATTAATCAAGAAGCAGTACGTCAGATGGAATTGGTCGATCCTATTGGAAAAACAATAACATTAGGAGAGGAACCATCATATGTTGTTGGAGTTATGAAAGATTTTAATTTTAATAATATTAGAAATAAGATAGCCCCACTAATGCTTCATGTTGCTCCTGAGCAAGGTCGTATTTGTTTTATCCGTATTCGTGAAAATAACGTTCAGGAAACAATTGATAAGATCGGTGATATTTGGAAAACATTTGAACCAGATATGGAATATAATTATCGTTTTATGGATGAAACTTTAGAGAATCTATATAGAGCAGAGCAAAGGAGCAATACCTTAATAAATTACTTTACAATTTTTGCAATTTTTATTTCTTGCCTTGGAATTTTCGGATTAGCATCTTTTATGGCAGAACAAAAAACCAAAGAAATTGGAATTAGAAAAGTAATGGGAGCTTCAGTTTCTTTAGTTGTTAGAATGTTTTCTGCAGAATTTACAAAATTGGTAATTATTGGTAACATTTTAGCTTGGCCAATTGCATATTTTGTAATGAATAAGTGGCTGGGGAATTTTGCATATCATACAAAATTAGCTTGGTGGATGTTTGCTATTGGAGCAGTTTTATCAATAGTTGTAGTTGTTATTACAATAAGTTATCAATCATATAAGGCAGCAACAAAGAATCCTGCAGATAGTTTACGATATGAGTAATTAATAATAATTCATAGTATATAAAATAGTTTTTAGGTAATTAAATAATTAAGCCTCCTTTTATGGGAGGCTTTAGTGTTTATTATTCTAAAAATTATAAAACTTTTAATTCTTGAAGTATTTTAAATGCATATCTTGCAAACGGAAACAAGACAGAACCTCCACCAATTACAGAGATTTTTATAGTTTCAATAATTTCATCTTTTGAAGCTCCTTCTTTAATACATGCTTGAATATGATATAAAATACATTCTTCGCATTTTGAAACTATTGAGATGCTTAAACCCATTAATTCTTTATATTTTTTTGGAATAACATTATCAGCATATGTTATGTTATCGAGTTCTGCAAAATTTTCAAAAAATTGATCTTCTTTAAACATTATGTTATTTAATGTTTGTCTTTCCTTATTTTTTTCTTCGATCATAATTTTAAAATAAATTTATCTAGCCATTTCTTTTACTTCTGGCATTTTATCAAGTAAGGATTTAATCATTAATAATCGTTGATTAATATTTAATAATCGAACATCAATTTTTATTGGTCGGAGTATTTCAAGTTCTTCATTTTGAAGCTTTGATAGTTCTCTTAGCAAATTGATTTTAACTACAACAAATGAAATAGCTTGTAAAACGTTTTCGTAAATAAATTTTCCTTTAACAAGTCTTTCCTGTCCATCCTCAAGTCTTAATAGTTTTCTTTCTTTATTTTTTACTTGACCTTGCTTGCGAAGTTTCTCGTATAAATCGGCATTTTTTGTATCATCTTCTTTATAGAAAATAGCCTCTGAAACGTTGGTGCTAAGCAGTTTTATTAAGGATTTAATATTAGGATCGTTTGGGTTTAAGGTTTTATATGCTTTAAAATCAATAACATTTAAAATCTCAAGATTACCCAAAACTTCAAGATATAATAACCTCAAAAAAGTTGTAGTATCCTTTTTAATTTGCTTGTACTTATCGATTTTATCAATTAGCTTATCGATAAGTGTTATAGATGATTCTGCAATTTCTAAACCGGTACTTATAGGATCAGGCATAAGTTTTATTTTTTAGATAGATATTTTTTACTGAAAATCCAGAATCCAAGAAAAAATAATAACCATCCAATATGGAAGTATTTTCCTTGGAAACTATTATTTAAATCTTCAAGTATGCTAGTAAATTCGAAAAATGTAACCACAATTGCAACTGATGAGAACATTAATGCCGATTTAAAGATTGTTGGTGATTTTACTTTATTTGTATTTAAAACTCCAAAAATCACAAAAGCAATGTAACCTAAAATTGTTGTTGTTAGATATAAATATTGAGATGTTTTCCCCGCATAATCTGCAATTGGAATAAATCTTATTAATACTTTATGAATCACAAATCCATTATTAAGATTAAAAGTAAATATTACTAATTGTCCAAATATCAATCCTAATATTAAAAGGATTAGGGATGTTTTTTTCATTTTTCAATTATTTTGTACTCGAAATTACTAAAAATAATTGAATGCTATTAGATTTACTATTCAATCAATTAATACTAGATATTTTTTTGATTATACAAATTTCTCTCTTTTTTGCAGATTAATTAATGACCATAATAAGGAAACTACAGATCCAATAATTAACATTAATCTATTTTGACTTAATACATTTTTCCAAACAGAATGACTTATTTCGCTTGGCACATCGAACGGATTTAAGAAGATATTCCATTTGCTATATTGCAATGGTTCATGTAAAATCCAAAAAAACAGACCTATAATAATCATAATAACGGCAGCTCCACTTGCATTTCGTACTAAAGTTGAAAAAAGAAACGATAAGCACGATAAAAAGAGTAGGGGATACATTAACTGATAAACCATTTCTAAAACTGGAATTCGAAGAACTGCAAAAACAGTAAACCAAGACATTAGCATTAGAATTACGAATAATAAAATCATACTTATAATAAATCTTACTAAGTATACTTTATATCTATAGTTAGGAACTCCAAATATAATTTCGAGCATTCTGGCATCTTTATCGTTTTGTATATTAAATATTACAGGATAAAAAATAATTAATAATCCCGGAAATATTAGGGTTGAATAAATATCCTTATTAGCAGCTACATTATTAGAGAATAATAATATTCCTGTTATTAATAAAAAGAAAGCTATAGCAGCTATTAGAAAGTATATGAATTTGTTAGCAAATACAATTTTAAGATTGTATCTAATAATATCTATCCCAAGTCTTATTTTGTTTGTTCTCATTTTTTTAATTCTTATCTGAAACCTCGGTATTAGGTTCATTCTTTAATAAATATAAATAAGCATCTTCAAGATTTGCTTTTATAAGCTTAGCTTCATCAGTTGGAGCTTTATCAGATAAACAACGGCAACGAATGTTTTCTCCATCTTTCATATGATGTATAATTGTGTAATTATCCTTTTCTTGTTCAAAATCATCAACAGGAATATTCATCATCCACACCTTATTTTCTGCTATTTTTGCCATATTAATCGGTGCACCCATATATCTTACTTCACCTTTTTTCATTACGGCAACTTTATTACAAGAACTTGCAACATCTTCAATAATATGTGTTGAGAATATTACAATTCTATTTTTGCTTAGCTCAACCAATAAATTACGGAAGCGTATTCGTTCTCTTGGATCTAAACCAGCAGTTGGTTCATCAACAACTAGAATTTTAGGTAAATGCAATAGTATTTGTGCAATTCCAATTCGCTGTTTCATTCCACCGGAAAACGAACCAATTTTTTCATCTTTATTATCAAACATATGAACTGCACTAAGCACATATTCAACACGTTTAGTTCGTTCCTCCTTGTTAAATAATTTCTTTAAGATTCCCATATAATGTAGGAAATCCCAGGCAGTCATATTTTCGTACATTCCAAACTCCTGAGGTAAATATCCAATTAAACCCTGGAGTTCTTCACGCTTTTCGCGAACATCAATATTATTAATTGTAATTTGCCCATAGCTTTGTTCCAAAATGCCACAAATAATACGCATTAGGGTAGATTTTCCCGCACCATTTGGTCCAAGTAAACCAAACATTCCATTTTCAATATCAATAGATACACCTTTAAGTGCTTTAAAAGGAGTTTTCTTTTTACCAATAATCGGAATTACTAATACGAATCGATAAAACCCTTTTCTTAATCCTTTAAACTTTCCTTTTATTCGATTAATATTAACATTTTTTCTATATAAATTATCCGATGTAACTTTTATAAGAATTAGTAAATACCAAATTGATCCGATTGGAATAACTAATCCTGCCAATTTATATTTTGTGTAAAATAAAAACATTGCTAGTGCTGGGAACAACCAAAAGAAAAGTTCAAAAGTTATTCTAATAAATCTTCGCAGAAATTTACTTTTATTTTCAGATCTTAAATTGTTTGAGTATTTCTTTAGTGGACTTAATACATAAACTGTTAAAATATAAAGGAACATAGGTAAAATGAAATACCAAAAACCTTTTTCTAAATGGAAATATATAAAGTATACTATAAATCCAATTAAAGGGATTTGCCATATTAATTCATTAAAATCCTTTATTGTTTTATATTCATGTTCAATACCTAGTCTTTTTCTTATATTAATTCCTGATTTCCATTCACGCATAAATCGACTATCCCAATCATAGATTTTTACCAGATTACGAATTTTAATATGTAAAGAATCATCATTTTCAATTAGCTTTTCGCTTGCTTTTCGTAAACTATTTTGAATAAAGTAAATACTTGCTGGAACTATTAGCATTAAAACAATAAAGTCGATTATTTGCCATACTCTTCGATCAACTTCTTGAAAAATGAAATAAGTTCCAATTATCCAAAGAGAAATTTGTAATATTTTAATATAAGGTTTTTGCCCACGAATCCATTTTAAAGATGATTGCAAACCTGAGTTTAGTGTTGGAATAAATACCAAAGTTAACAATGTACTTAATGATAAACCTCCAATTATAGTAACTGCAAATGGAACACCAATTAACGATACATATTCAGCCTTACCTAATGCAAGAGGGATTAACGCTATAATAGTTGTAATAGCTGTTATTAAGATTGGACGTACACGTGCCAAACCTGCCATCATTAAAGCTCTGGAGTCTGTATATCCTCTTTTGCGCAATACTCTGGAATAATCAATTAAAATAATTCCATTGTTTACCACGATACCAAGCAATATTAAAAATCCTGTTAATACGTATGGATTTAAAATTGAGGTTCCGGTTAATATTAGAAATACAATTGAACCAATTGCAGCCATTGGAATTGAAAACATCATTACAATTGGCACTGAGAATGATTCAAAAACCGACGATAAAATCATGTAAATCAGGATAAATGCCATAAGTAATAAAAAAGCAAATTCGCCTAATTGGTTTTCGTCGTGTACTACTTCTAATGTAATACCGGAAGGCAAAGTCATGCCAAAAATTAGTTCATCTATTTCCAAACGAGCAGCTTCAAGTAAATCTTTTTCGTCTTGAACCTCACCAATAAATTCATAAGTTAATTCAAGTTGTTTCTCTTGATTTGTTCTTTTAATAGTAGATAAACCTTCAGTGAAATTAAATTTGCTTATTTCATGTAATTCAAATTCTGATCCTTGGTTTCCACGAACAGGCAAGCTTTTAAGATCTTTTACATCTTTCTCCTTTTTATTTTTGTACCCAATTGTTTTAATTAGGATATCATATTCTTCATTTTCGTGTTTAAAAGTTGCACCACTAGCAAATTCATGTTGAAATGAATTTAATTCTGAAAGAACTGATGTAACAGGAATATCATATAATGCCATTAATTGTTTGTCGAAATTGAGATTGAGTTCGGGACGTTTATTTGGAACCCTTATTTCAACTCTTTCTACCGATGTAAGCTGACTTAAATAATATTTTACATCGTTGGCCTGATTCAACATTTTATCAAAATCCTGACCTTTAATTAATACTTTCTCTTTTGGCGAACCAAAACCAAGGAATTGACCAAACTCGTCGTCGTCATAATTACTACCACCAAATCGTCTACCGGCAGCTGGAGGATCCCAGCTAAATTCAGCAGGACTTAATTCGGCAACACGTTCTAGTATCTCAGTTTTAATTTTAGGAATAGAGTAGTTTCTTAAATCTTTATAATCATCTTTTAAAGAAATAGTTAATACAGCTTCTTCTTCGAAAACCTGACTAACAATATCTTTTTTCTCCTCAATATCTTCAAGATTTTTTTCAGCTTCAACAATTAATATATCAGTATTTTCAAGAGTTGTTCCACTTGGTAAAGTAACATAAAGTGATAATGTTTTTATCTCAGCTTCTTGAGAACTCACTATACTTACACCTAAGCTTATAAGAAGAGTAATAAAGAATATACCTATAGCACTTAATATTGTTTTTCCAGGACTTCGCATACATGTTTTTAACAATACCATGTATATCTGAATAAGTCGATTATGATAAGATATTTTTTCGAATTGTATTGGTTTGTCATTTGTCCTGAATCGCAGAAGTGCGTGTGTAATCATAGGAATAAGTAGCAATGCAACAGCTAAAGAAACTAATAATGTCGATATTATTGAAACTCCAACATGTTTTCCTATTAAGCCAATAAAAAAATCAGTAGAAAAAACAAAAGGAAGAAATACCGTAACTGTAGTTAGTGTAGCTGCAAATATTGATTTCCACACTTCTTTAGTACCTTGAATTACAGCTTGATCAGGGTGCATTTTTTTAGAAGCTAGTCTATATATATTTTCAAGTACGACGACACTATTATCTAGCAGCATTCCAATAGCTAATGCCATTCCTAGTAAAGTCAGGCTGTTTATTGTAATCCCAAAAGCATAAAAGAAATTAAATGCCGTATAAACCGAAATTGGAATAGCTAAAGCAATAGCAATTACCAGTCGAATATTTCTAAGAAAAATCCATAAAATAAAAATTGCTAATATCCCACCTAATAAAGCAAGTTGGATAATTGAATCGATATTATTCTCCATGGTTTCTGCATCATTTTTTTGCACAACCAATTCAATATCTTTTCCAGCTAATTCTTTATTTAAAACTTCGATTTGATCTTTTACACTGTTTGCTAAGGCAATAATATTTGCTTGTGAATCTTTTGTAAGACTGATTGTAACAGCTTCTTTTCCGTTAATTCTACTAAACGATTCCTGCTCTTTTACACCATAATTTATTTGAGCAATATCTTTCAGCTTTATTTTCCCTTTTTCTTTTACAATGAGATTGTGGATATCCTGAATATTATCGTATTCAGAAATTACATTTACAAAATGGAGTTGATTATTTTCTAAAACTTTTCCCGCAAATGTTCTCGATCTACTATTATTGTTTAATGCTAATCGTACATCAGAAGGAGATATGCCATAGCTATCACATACATCTTGATTTAAAATAATTTCAATCGATTTTTCTCTTCCTCCAAATACTTCAGCATTTGCGATTCCATCAATGTTTTTTATTTCATTAATGATTTCTTGATTTGTCACCTGACGCACACGATCAACCCCGCCACTTCCACGAACTTGAATTGTCATGAAAATATTAGTTAGTTGCTCAAGATCAAACTTAAATGCTTGCACGTAAAACTCTTCAGGAAGTGATTTCTTAGCTTCGTCTACTTTTTCAACCAACTTCAAGTATGCAAACTTTATATCAACACCTTTTTGATATGATATCTGAATACCTCCTGATTGCTGACCAGCATTGGATTCAATTTTTTCAATTCCTTCGAGTGTTCCAATAGCACCTTCTAACGGTATTATTACCTCATTCTCCATATATTTTGGGTCAACCTCGATGTTTGTACCAACCTGTACAAAAAGCATTGGGAATGTGGCATTTGGATATAACTCAACCGGAAGTTGTTTATAAGAAATATAACCAAGCATAGTAAGCCCCGTAAAGAGCATTGCAATAAGTACTTTGCGTTTTATGATGAAATTCATTTAAATTAGTTTCAAGTTCAAAGATTCAAGTTCAAAGTTTAAGCTAGGAAAATAACTTTACTTTGATTTTTTCAAATACATAATAAACACATGGAATTACGACCAATGTTAAAAGTGTTGATGTTACTAGTCCTGCAATTACAGCAATAGCCATAGGTGATCTTAATGCAGCACTTTCACCAAATCCAAATGTTAATGGTAATAATGCAAGAATAGTTGTTAAACTAGTCATTATAATAGGTCTGATACGATTTTCACCAGCATAAATAATCGAATCTCTTAAGGAAAATCCTTGCTCCTTAAATTTATTTATGGCATCGACAAGAATAATAGAATCGTTTACAGCAATACCTGCGAGCATAATAATTCCAATATAAGCCATAATACTTAACGATTTGCCTAAAATTAAAAACGCCCAAACAGCACCAACTCCTGCAAGGGGAATGGTAAGCAAAATGGTAAATGGATGAATTAAAGATTCAAATTGTGAAGCCATAACCATATAAACCAATATAATTGATAGTATTAAAGCAAAACTTAAACTAGACATTGCTTCTTGACGTTTTTGTTCTTCGCCAACAATCTCAATTTGATATTCTTGAGGGAAAGTAATTGCATCAAGTTTCTCACGGACCTTTTCAATAACTTGATCAAATGGTGTGCTTCGATCAATATCAGCCATAACTTTACCAATACGATTTTGATTACGTCTGAATAATTGTTTTGGAGATATCGATTTCTCTATGCGTGCCAGTTCATATAAGGGTACTTTATTGTTACCATTTTTTAACATAATGGAGTTGAATTCTGATAAACTCATATCAGGCAATTTAACTGTAATATCATTCATTTCGCCGTCCTTTTCATATTTCCCTGCTTCTTTACCCATAAGCAAATCTTTTAACTGAGAAATAATATCATCAACACTCATGTTGTATATACCTGCTTTATATCTATCTATAACCACATCAATTTCAGGAGCGCCTTCTTCAATATTTGTTTTAATATTAATGAGCTCAGGAATTTCTTGCAAGCTCAATTTAATTTCTGATGATATTTGATCCAAAACTTGTAAATCTTTTCCTTTTACTTCAACTACTAAAGGAGCTTCGTCAGTTCCCATAGTTGATTGTAAAGCAGTTTCGTCACGAATAATAGAAATTTCGGCATCCGGTATTGTTCCCATCAGTTCTTCAATAGATGAAATTATATATTCTGATTGATCTATTAAATCATCTTTTAAATGGATCTTAAGACTTGCTGTATTTTCGTTTTGGAATACTGATTTTTCATTTGCTGATGAACCAGACGGACCAATTTGACTATAAATAATCTCTACATTATCGCCTAACATTTCATTTAACATCGATTCAATATTTTTTACTGTACCAGATGTTCTTTCTAGTTTAGTTCCTTCCTGAAGTTTTATATCAATACTAAATTCTTCAGTTCCACTTTTAGGTAAATATTCAGAACCCACCATTGGAAAAATATAAGCGGTAAGAGCAAGTAGTAACACAGATGAAATTAAAACCAAAGCTTTACGATCTAATACTTTAGATAAGAATTTACCATACCATTCAATGCGAACAGATTTTAATTTTTTATCTTTTTTGTGGTTTCTATAAGCATAATTAAATAACATTGGTATTACCAATATTGCGACAAATAAGGAAGCCAGTAATGAGAATGCAACAGTCCATGCTTGATCTTTAAATAATGCACCTGAGGCACCTTGTAAATATACAATTGGCAAGAAAACAACAATTGTTGTTAAGGTTGATGCAACAATCGCGCCTCCAACTTCGGCTGTTCCTTGGATTGCTGCTTCACGAACCGATAGTCCTTGTTCCATATTACGGAATATATTTTCCATAACTACAATTGCATTATCAACAAGCATTCCTGCACCAAGAGCTAGTCCCCCAAGTGTCATAATATTAAGCGATAATCCATTAAAATACATTAAGTTAAAAGTGGCAATTACTGAAATAGGAATTGCAAAACTTATTATTGCAGTAACTTTTATTCTGCGTAAAAAGATAAAAAGAACAAATACAGCAATTAAAATTCCAATCAGGGCAGTATCTTGAACCTCGTCTATTGCGGTTTGAATAAATTCACCCTGATTCTGAATAATTATAAAATCATATCCTGGCAATGCTTTTTTTATCGATTCAAATGATTTGGTTAAATCTTCTACAGCTTTTACGGTATTAAAACCTGTTTCTTTGTAAATAGATAATCCAACGCAACGCAACCCATTAATACGTACAATGTTTTGAGGTTCTTTATTTACAAAACTAATTGTAGCAACATCTTTTAAAAAGATTGGTGTTTTTTTAGTGTTTTGCTGATTTGATGAGCTATTTACTACCTTATAACTAAGTACAATATTTTCAATATCTTCAATATCTCCAACCAAGCTTGAACCTTTGATAATGTACTTTTTACCCATCTCAACAATAGTTCCCCCGGAAACATTTCTATTTACGTTTTGAATTTCCTGAACAATCTGGCTTGTGGTTAATCCGTAAGCATCAAGTTTGTATTGTTCTGTTTCTATAAGGATTTCTTTTTCTTCAGTTCCTGTAAGTGTAACATCGGCAATACCTTCTAAACGGATAAGTTCGTTACGAATATAGTTTTCGCCAACCTTACGTAGTTCATCCATATCGTTAATTTCCGGATGTAGCATTCCAATTATCATAATAGGAGATGCATTTGGATCATGTTGTGTAATTGTAAAATCGTCTATTTCGGAATTCTGACTATATGTAGTTAAAGCTTTTTGCAAATCAAGAAATGCTTCATCCATATCTCTACCCCAAGTGTATTCAACAGTAACTCTCGCTGAACCAACCATACAAATTGACGAGACTTGTGATACACCTTTTTGGCGAATTGCTTGTGCTTCTACATCTTCAATAAATTGTTTTTCGATTTCCTCCGGTGGGCGTTCACCTGCTTTTATTTCAACAAAAATTCTTGGTGCATTCATATCTGGAAACAGATCAACACTAAGTTTTCCGAATGAAATATATCCGAGGAGAATAATAGCAATAACAATCATAGAAACTGTTACAGGATTATTAACCGAAAATTGTGTTATTTTTTTCATTTGTGATTCTTATTAAATTTAAATCAACTGGATTTGAAATCTTTACTTTTGATTAATTAGTTTATTTAATCACTTTTACTTTTGATCTGTTTCTTAAAGTCTCAAATCCTTTTATAACCAATCTGTCGTTTTTCTCTAAACCAGATAATATTTGAACCTTATCAGGATTTTCAAGTCCAAATGTTACAATTCTTTCTTGGGCAAGACCTTTATCAACTACAAAAACAGTATTTCCTCTTTGTTTTGAAAGTATCACATCTTTAGGAATTACTATTGTATTTTCAGCTGAAGCAACAATAATTTCTCCCTTTGCAAACATTCCAGGACGCATTAGTCTATAAGAGTTTTTAATATTTATTACAGTTTTAAAAGACCTTGTATCCGGATCAATAGCTGGAGAAATTTGAGTTATTTTTCCTGTTAAGGTATCATTTGGAATTGTGTAGTTTGTAATATTAACTTTCTGACCAGTTTTTATATACGTTAAATCTTTTTCGGCTAAATTGATTTCCATATATAATTTGGTGTAATCCATTAATTTAAATAATAATGTGTTAGCTTCAACTTTTGTGTTCGATGTATAATATGGTAAATCAACAATAACGCCAGAAAAAGGGGCAATAATGTGCATTTTTCTTTCACGCAGAACAGCATCATTATAGTTATATTCAGAGTTAATAAAATCAACTTCTGCTTTTTTTAATTCGCTTAATGTAACACCACCTTTTTTGTATAATGATTGTTGTTTTTCAAATACTTGTTTTGAAATTTCTTTATTTAGTTTCAGCGAATTAATCTTTATATTATTTATATATTCATCATCTTCTAAACGAATAATTTCTTCGCCTTCTTTAACGTAATCGCCTAAAGCATATTTCTTTCCTGTAGCAGGATTTGTAAGAAGAATATATTTTGCTGCAATTTCTGATTTTTGACTTACTTCTTTTATAGGATTTACAGTTCCTGTTGTCTCAATATATTTTTCGATAGATTGTAATTTTAGATCTTCAACGGATACCGGTACAGAAATATCTTTATTTAGTTCTTTGTCTTCATTATTACATGATGCAAGAACAACTATTGCAATTAGTAATGGGATAATTCTTTTCATTTTGTATTGTTTTGTATGGTTGTTTTTATTTTGATTCATGTTTTATTACTTATTATTTCAGTCTTTTAATTGGATGTTTTTTCTGTATCTGAAGAAACATTTTTTTGAAATTCTTGAGGAACAAATGATCTATTGTTTTCGAAATCCCAAAGAGATTGAATTTTCATATTTAAAAGTTCCAATTTATAGCTGATTAATGCGTTTGATAAATCAAGTTTCTTTTGTGATAATTGATTCTGAAATCTTTCCAGATCGATACTTGTTAAATCTCCGTTTTTATATCTTTCAAGATTTATTTCGTATGTTAATTGTGCATTTTTCTCATTTTGTTCTGCAATTTTTATCTGGTTAATCAGATTTTGAAGATTTCGATTTATTTTACGAATACTTATCACTATATCATCTTCCATGCTTTTAATATCTATTTCCTTCGACTCAACTGCTAATTCTGCAGCTTTAATTTTAGCTTTTCGAGCACCCCAATCAAAAATTGGAATTGCGAAGGTTACTCCAACTTGTGGACTACGAGTAGGTTTTTCATAAATATTCATAAAAGCTTCATTATTACCCATTATACCTACAGAAAGATCAACATCTCCACGAAATTCATTATTAGCACTTGTTTCAATCAAATCAAGTTCAGCATTGTTTAGATCAATTTTACGTTGCGTTAATTCTAACCTTTGAGATAATCCATTTTCAATTGCTTTATCTATATTTATTAAAACCGGTTTATATTCAATATTTGTTTCAATTCCGAAATCGTCTGTTAAATTAATTCCAATGAGTTTTTTAAATTCATCTTTTGCATTTTCTAAATCAACTATTGCATTGTCTACATTTGATTTACTTGTATAATAATTCAATTCTGCCTGCAATAATTCTTCTTTAGCCGATAGTCCGGCTTCTACTTTACTTTGAATTATTTCTAAACTCACTTCTTGGTTTGCAAATTCTTCTTCTGCAATCTGAACTGATTTTTGCTTTTGGTAAATTGCATAAAAGGCCTGTGTAACTTGTCGTTCCATTCCTAGCATCTGAATTGAGTAGGCGAGGGTAGAATTCTCCAGTGTATATTCATAGCGTTTTAAATTCAGTTTTAAACGATTGTATGTGAATAAAGGTTGATTATAACTTAAATATAAATTGTTGTTGAAACCTACAAAATTTGAAGTACTTGCTTCTGAGAAATTATCCTTATATGCTAATTCATTTGTTAAAGTAAGTCTACCATCTGTAAATTTTATTGGTTGCGAAATCGCTAAATTACCTTTAGAGCCAATATTTTCATTAGTGTACCATTCAGAGTAATACTCGTTAAATGTTTGAGTGTTAGAATATTCTATTGGTGTAATATTTAAAGAAAGATTGGACTTTAATGATGCAAGTTGAGCATTTAAATATTGCCTGTTTTGTTCCATTGTAAGTCTCGATTGTTTAATCTCAGGACTGTTTTCTAGCGCAATGTCCATTGCATCCTCTAAAGTGAGATTCATTTGAGCTTTTATTAAGCTCGAACTTATAACAAGGATTCCTACAAATAGTATTTTTTTTAATTTATTCATTGTATATAATTTTTCTTTTAGCAGTTTTAATATTCTCATTAATCATTTTTAACCCATTTAATTGCATCAGCAAAAACCATCTTTCCAATAGATTTATTTGTTAATTCTACTTTTGCATTTTCGGGTGAAATATAAAATGTGCCCATATAATTCCATCCTATATCAATTTCTTCATCTGAAAGAGTAATTTCTTCCATACCATCATCATGATATATTCTAAAATTATAATTGGATTTTCTTTTTTCTTGATTCCATTCGATATCAATTTTAACAATATTGCAGTAAACATCGTAGTATGCACCTTCAGGTAATTCTGGATTCCATTGTGCAATTCTACTGCCATCGCCGGATCGAGTATACATTCCTGATCGAACATATTTGCCATAAAATCCTGAACGCAGAACAGGTTTCCACTCTGATGGAGGATTCCAAAAATGAATTCCAGAATATTTATATCTGTCTTCTTTGGTTTTGTTAATGATTGATTTTAAATAACTTTCATTTGATTCTTGAATGTAAGTAAAGTTATTATCCTCGTTATCTACAATAATTTCGTTTTCGCCAGCAACATTATCAAAAAGAGGAAATTCTTTTATTTCATCAAGAATTGCTACTTTTTTTAGCTCATCAAAACCAGTGAATTCATAAATTAAATTATTAGGTAGGTTTTCAGATATATTTGTGAAAATGTTCATCCTGGTTGGCTCGGTAGGGAAAATAATTCCTATTTCTCTGGCTGATTTACCCGGAATATAGATTTTTCTTGAGTAATCTGGTTGTTCAGGCCCTTCAGAAGTAAAACTTCTGCTGTTACTTTTATCGTCCAGATCAATATTCATGGTTATAATTCCGTCAATATCTTCAGGATTTGCAATTTTGAATTTTACCTGATACTTTGTGTATTCACCATCTAGTACTTTATAGGTTTGTAAATCTTTTATTATAAATCCAGGTAATTGTTTGTCTGTATACCATCTATCAATTTCAGTTTTAATAGAATCATTAAATTGGTATTTAATTTGAGACTCTAATTCATCGAAGGAAAATAATTTATGTTGATTCGAACTAATTAATTCATTCAATATTTTGTTAAACTCATCATCGCCGTATCTGGATCTTAATAACGAAAATAAATAATCACCTTTTGCTAAAATAAGATCGTTAATAGTTAAAGGATCACCATCTTCTCTTTCTTCATTACCTTCTTTTACTCCATTTTTTATTAAATCTGAAAGATTAGACTGCTTTAGTTCCAAGTTTATTTTTTCACCTTTACTAATTCCTCTGAAAAACCATCGGAACGATGATACATTATTTACATTACGTTCTCTTAAATAAACTTCTAAAGCTAAATTTAAAACAGGCCAATCTTCTGATTCTATTTGTGTAATGAATGAGTAGTAATTTGGAATTAATGAATAAGTGTATTTATCGACAACCTCGCTAAACTGATACCATTCTGTGGGAGGAGCCATTAAATTACCTCTGATAAAACGCTTGAAAATTCGGCACTGCAACTCAACAGGTGAAACTTCTTCGTTGTTTTCTTTCATTCTTTTTTCGAAACCCTTTCTTCGATTTCTAAAATCCGTTTCCTCCATAATTACTCCCTTTTCAGGATAAAAAATAATCTCAGGTTGCACTGCATCACTTGTAACAGACCATACATGTTTGTCTAATGCAAAATGAACTGGAACCTCGGCAAATGTAAATCTGTTAAATCCGTATTTTAAATCTAGTAAGGTTTCATATTCATCTCTCAGTTCGCGAATTATTGCGGGCATGGTATCTTTAAATTCGGTAAAATGATCTAAGTAGAAATCATTTCCTTTTGTTGAATAAATTGAGTATTCAACAGAATCCACAACTATTGATCGTTTATCGTAATCGGCAATTAATAAACTTATTTTTGGTAGGGGAGCTTCATTTGTAAATTCAAATTCCCCTTTTTCTATTTCTTTAACTTTACCTTGCGAAACAGCTAATAGATCTTCGGAGGTTTTAACATGTAGTTTATAATTTGTAAAATCAGTATGATGATAAGCCGGTTTTTCGGTTGAATATGTTACCCCTGAGGTTGGATACCACAATGATTCGCTGGTTAAACAAACAAACTCCTTTTGCAAATAAGCAAAACGTTTGCGTGCTTTGAACATTTCCATGGGGAAGTAATCCTTATATTCATCCAGATTTTGATCTAGTAATTGAATATTTTCATTTATGCTACCTTCATAATAGAATGCTATTTTTTTACTTTTTTTTGGATTAAATCTTTCAGGAGATATTATTTTTATTAAATGGATTTCTCTTTCAAATTCGACTTCTTTTTTATTAATGGTTATTTTGCTAAGTTTTAATTCTGGATTAAGGCTGAATACAATTGTATCTAAAGGGAATGTGTTGTTGTTTGTAATGCCTAATTCAGCTATAACCTCTATTTTTTTTTCTATATGTGTTAGATTTATTTCACAGTCATCAATTTTTACTCTGGGAGATAAAACATATTTATTATTTAAAGCAATAATATTTTTCTTTTGATTAATGTTTTCTTCTTTTAGCTGTATATATTGATAACCTAAGTAAATACCACTTAAAGTGAATAATATTCCTAAGATAAGAGGGAAGTACTTATAATTATTAGACTGAGGGAGTCTTTGTAATTTAAATACAGTAAATAAGATTAATCCAATACCTATTAATAAATATATGCTGCGATGAATAACTATTTCATATAAATTACCAAATCCACCAATTCTGGAATTCATCATTGGTACATGGTATGCTATATAGTCAAATAAGTGATAATACTTTTCGTTTAAATAAAAAATGGAAAGGGCTATATATCCTAGCAGAAGAATAAATGTAATAGCTTGATTTTTAAGGATTGTCATTAAGTAGAATGAGAGCCCCAGAATAAACACTAAAGTTGGAATACTTATGAAAATAGGATAGAGAAAGAATTCTCCAAGACCTTTAGCCGAATCGGAGCTAAGAAATGAAAATCCCATACCGAATATTAATATAATGAGATTCAGAAAAATAAAAACCGACAATATTCCAAGAGCCTTTCCGATTATATATTGACTGTTTGTCATCGATCGAGCATAAATAACTTCAACTGTATCGTTCCTTCGGTCTTGTTTTAAAAACTCCGATGCAAGAAATACAGCAACAATTGCTTGTCCTACATTTAATATTATAAGATTAGCATACGGTATTGCAGCAGGAATAGCTCTATATAACCAAGGAGCATTAGTTGATTCAACAAATACCAGTACATTAAAAATACCTAATCCTATGATTGATAATCCTGCAAAGATTCGAAAAAACCAACTTCGTAAAAGGGTTTTCATTTCAAATCGAGCAATCATCTTTATGGTTTGTATTGATTTCATATCTTAAAAACTCTTTTGATCTGTTAGGTACTCCATAAAATATACATATGCATGTTCAAGGTTGGGTTCTATTTCAATAGCATTCTTAACATTTAATGAATCTCCAACTAACTGAACTTCCCAACCTTCTTCGGAGGGAATTGTAGAGATAATAGCATATTTTTCTTTTAGTGTTTCATATTCAAAGCCGGAAGTACTCACTTGCCAAACATGGCCGCGTGTTTTATTTATTAATTCTTCGGGAGACCCTTTGAATTCAACCTGGCCTTTATTTAATAAGGCTAAATCTTGACAAACACTGGAAATGTCGCCAACAATATGAGTTGAAAGTATAATTATTACATCTTTCTGACTGAGTTCTGAAAGTATATTGCGGAATCGTATACGTTCTTCAGGATCTAATCCTGTTGTGGGTTCATCAACAACAATAATCTTTGGATCGCCAATAAGAGCTTGTGCTATACCTAAACGGCGTTTCATTCCACCTGACAATTTATTTGCATTACGTTCGCGTACATCAAATAATCCTACTTTGTCGAGCCATTCATCAACTTTTCCTGATCGAATTTTTTTGTTTGTTATACCGGAAAGTCCGGCAGCATAATCAAGAAATTCCCATGTTTTTAATTTTGAAAAGAACCTAAAATCCTGAGGTAGATAACCCAACATTTTGCGAATATCTTCACGGTTTTTCATTAAATCAAATCCATTTACATTAACATTTCCGTTGCTTGGTTTCATTAATGTAACAAGTATTCGCATTAAACTAGATTTCCCTGCTCCATTTGGACCAAGTAAACCAAACATTCCATTTTCGATTTCGAGATCTACATTTGAAAGTGCACGTTTCCCATTTTTATAAATCTTATCGAGATTCTCAATTTTAATCTTCATTTCTTATTTTAGGTTCCGGTAGTTATATTACAACTATAAAATTGATGTAAAAATTGTTCATTTTTTTATCACTTCAATTAAGACGACTATGTATGCAATCGGTTACACTTAAAATGCATATTTTTTATCGAATAATAATAAAAGATGATTTTATAATACATTGTTAAATTACGAATTGTAAAAGAATTAATCCAGTTAATTTGTTATACAAAGATATGTAAATATATCAGTACTATGCAACACATAGTACTAAATAATTCTAAATATTTTTTAATGATCAGATAATGAGGTGGTAAAAAACTTCATTAATGTTTGTTACACTTATTGTTCTGTGAAAGTATATGAAGTTTGCGTTAAAAAAGAACTATTAAAGTGACTGAATTGTTTTGGAAGTGCTGCACTAAACAAAAAAATATCCAAAGAGAAGTATTTGTAATTTCTCTTTGGATATTTGTAATTCTATATTGTAGTTAATTAATCGAACTATTTAATCTTATAGTACTCAAGATATGAATTAATATCAAGAGGTTTACCTGTACCTTGAATTAATCTATCTTCCCAATCAAAATACTCTCCTGCGTGATAGAAATTATTTATTAGATAATCTCCAACCTCTGTATTAAATGCGTAGTTTTCACCAAACTTATCAAATAATGCTTTATGTACCTGCGTTGAAACCATATCAGCTATTAAATAGTTTTGAAGATAAAGAGGATAGGTAATGTAAATAATATCATTAAGTTCTCTAGTTCTAATTTCTTCAGTTTCTATCATCAAATATTTTTTAGCCAATTCTTTCTGAATTTCTTCAAACGATTTTTCAGGATGCAGATATAGTTCCGTTTCTTTCATAAAATTGAATAAATGATAACGAATAAATGCGGGAGCGTATTTATTTGTTAATTCTTTACGTTCAATTATTTGTTCTACAGTAAGATTCGTATATTTTTTTTGCCATTCAATATTTCTTGTAAAATAAGCAGATGTTTCTGCCATTCCTTCAGCAAAACATGGATTAGTATTCCCAGGTACCCATTCGTAACCTTCAAGTATAGGTGAATTAATAGAGTTAAATAATCCATGTAATCCATGACCCATTTCGTGCATCCATACAGAAATATCCATTCCTAATGTCATTACTGATCTAAAATCATTTGGAATGTTTATCATTAAGCCTTGTCCACCAATACCTTCAGGAAGTTGTTCTTCAACTAGTTTAGCAGGAAGTGTAGCGTAATCTATGCCAATATTTTTTAAAGATATTTTAACAAGTTCAATGTTGTTTTCATTTTTTAAATCAGTAGGATCTTGATTTCCATAGAATTGTCCGATATACATGAATGCATTTCTTTGACCAAACTCGTCTATTTTATTTTCCAATTTTGTTTCATCAACCAATTTTTTATATGCTTCATAAGATGATTCATCCATTTTATCTACGAAGTCAAGAAACCATTCATATCCAATTCCATTTGTTTCGTAGGTTAAATGCACATAATTATCAAAACCTAGTTCAATAGATTTGGTATTTCTTAATTGAATTAGTTTAAGAATTTTTGCTTCAAAGTCGTAATTCGAAATGTCTTTTTCTCCAGATACTTCCATCATTTCTTCCAGCTCGTTTCTTAGTTCCATTATTTCAGCATCGTATTCTACTTTGGCAGAAAGAAGCGTTTTATGCCAAATTTCAACACGTTTTCTAAGAATTGTATCTTTAATTTCTGTACGTTTTGGATACCAAGTATCAACCAGGTTGTTTAATGTATCGTTAATAAGAATATCATAAAATTTTTTCTTAGGAGTTTTCAAATCAGTTTCAGCTTCAGCAGAATAGTAATTCCAATATGCATCACCAAGTTCGAATGCTACTTGTTCATACTGAGTTTCCATTTTAGTTAAATATTCTTCTAAGTTATTTATTTCATTTTTACATGAGGTATAACTTATACTTAGAAAGATTAATAAGAGAAATACAATTTTTGAGAATTTTAATGTTTTCATAATATTAAGAGTTGGTTAAATGAGTAACTTAAATTGATTTTCTATAAGATCGATAATTATGAAAAGGTTTAATTATAATCTTAAAAAGAGAGAATAAATGTAGTTTTAATATTAGGTTCAGAATAAACAGAAATATTACCTCCGTGTAAGCGAACAATTTGCTGAGCAAGACTTAAACCAATTCCTGAACCTTGCTCTTTTGTTGTGAAAAACGGAACGAAAATTTGTTCTAAGATATTTTCAGAAATACCAATTCCATTATCACTAATTTCCATTATCACATTTTGATTGTTATTTAAATAAGCTTTTAAATTTATTATCCCAGTATTTGTATTAATTGCATCAATTGAGTTTTGAATCAAATTTATTAAGATTTGCTCAATATATTTTTTATCTGCTTTTAATTCAAGATCAAAAGGTTTAATGTCTATCTTTAGTTCAATGTTTTTTGAATCTAATTTATTTTTTAATAATAATTCCAGATTATAATATAACTCAGCGATTTTTAAATTGGTAAAATCTAATCTTTTAAGAGATGAGATATTTCTGTAGTTATTTACAAATTCCATTAAACCTTCGCCTCTTTCAGAAATAATATGCAAACCTTCTTTCGTTTTTTCAATCGTATGGTCAGATATTTCTTCTTTTGTAATAGACGAATTGGTATTTGTATTATAAAGTTTTTCAATAGAGCTAGCCAATGATGTTATAGGGGATACTGTGTTATTAATTTCATGAGTTAAAACTCTTATTAATTTATGCCATGAATCAATTTCTTTTTCTTCTAATTCTGATTTTATATTCTGAAAAGAAACCAGCTTGTAGATCTGTTTCTTTTGCTTAAATTTTGTAATTCTAACAGAAAGAGGAATAGCAACTGAATTTCCTTTTATAACAATTGATTTTTCAATTCCTGTATATCCAGATAATATGTTATAAAAGTTTGGATGAATATTTTTAAAATCCTTAATATTTGATATTCTATTAACATTTAGAACTTTAAGGGCATAAGCATTTATTATATCAATATCTCCATTTTCATTAATGGTTATAACACCGGTTTGTGCATTTGCTATAACTGTTTTAAAGTATGAGTGCTGAATCTCTTTAAGTTCGGTAATATTGTAAAGTTGTTGTTTAATGTAATTAATATCATTTCTAAATTCGTCGCTGATGTATTTAAAAGTTTTATCGTGAAATGCAAAGGAAGCATCGTTTGTTTTTAAGGCTGAAAAGAAATTAGCTATTTCTCTGTTAAATTTATTTATGTAGTTTAGTAATAAGTATATCTGTAAAGTTAATAGCGATAATATGCTGAAAATTGTAAATAATTTTTCTATTTTATTAATAAATGGAATAATACTTATACATGTAAAAAGAATGAGTATGATTCGAATAATTATATTTAGATAAAACTTTTTACTTAACATGATTACAAGTTATATTTTTTGATTTTATTATGTAAGGTTTGTCTTGTTAATCCTAATTCGGCTGCAGCATCAATAATCCTTCCCCGATTATTAGTTAAAGCTCTTTTAATGGCTTGTTTTTCAATTTCTTCAAACTTTAAAGGCCAATCGGTAGTTCTTGATTCCTGTTTTAACATAAAATCTTCTGGCTGTAAAGTATCACCATTACTTAAAATTACCGCTTTTTCAATAGTGTGCTTTAACTCGCGAATATTACCCGGCCATTGATAACTACTAAGTGTTTTTATTGCATTATTACTAAACTTTAATTGATGTTTTTCATATTTGGAAGCAAATATTTTTAAATAATATTCAGCAATTATTATGATATCTCCGTTTCTTTCACGCAAAGGTGGCAATTCGATTTGAACGGTATTAATTCTATAATAAAGATCATCTCTAAACAATCCTTGATGTATAAGTTCTTCAAGATTTTTATTTGTCGCACTTATTAATCTTACATTAATCGGTTTTGGATTAGTATCTCCTATAGGAATTATTTCGCGTTTTTGAAGTGTTGTTAGAAGTTTTGTTTGCAATGATACTGGGATATTCCCTATTTCATCAAGAAACAAAGTTCCTTCATTGGCAATTTCGAATCTTCCAATACGATCTTCTTTGGCATCGGTAAAAGAACCTTTTTTATGCCCAAATATTTCACTTTCAAACAAGGTATCGGGTATCGATCCCATATCAACGCTTATTATAGGTTTTAAATGTCGCTTTGATTTCCGATGAATTTCCTGTGCTATTAGCTCTTTACCAGTTCCATTTTCTCCCAATATTAATACGTTCACATCAGTTGAAGCAATTTTATCGATCATAGTAAATACTTTCGACATTGCTTCTGATGATCCAATAATTTTTTCCTTTGGCTTATTAATTTCAGCACTTAAAGATTCTTTGTCTTTAGATAACTTGTTAATTTTTTCTTGAGAATTTCTAATTTTTAATGCAGCTTTTAAAGTAGAGATTAGTTTTTCATTGTTCCATGGCTTTATAATAAAATCGGTTGCACCTTCTTTCATTGCTTTTACAACTAAATCAACATCACCATATGCAGTTATCAAAATTATTACGGCGTGTTTATCTATTTTTAGAATTTCATTAAGCCAATAGATTCCTTCGTTTCCAGTATTTAATCCTGCAGAGAAATTCATATCGAGTAAAACCACATCGAATTTTTCTTTCTTGTATTCAGAAAGTATTAAATTAGGATTAGATATTGTTTTTATATCAGAAAATTCATCTTCAAGTAATATCTTTAACGAGCGAAGAATATTTTTATCATCATCAACAATTAATAATTTCCCTGATTCTTGCATGCAACTATTATAATTATGAAATTTAAAGTAAAAAATATTGACCTAAATGTAAAATATTTTTACATATTAAAAAAGGTGATGAATTGTAAAAAGATGTAATATGTTAGATAATAAGGCATTAATTGTTTTGGCATTTTTTTGGTATAATTCTGAAAAAATGTATAATTAAAAATAAAAGACATGCTTAGAAATTTTTTAAAGGTATCAATACGAAACTTAGTTAGAAACAAAACATACTCGTTAATAAATATTTTAGGTTTATCCATTGGAATGGCCTGTAGTATTATCATTTTCCTATTTATACTGGATGAATTAAGTTATGATAGGTATCATGACAATGCAAATAATATATATCGAGTTGGGATAGACGCAAGCATGCAGGGAAATCAAATGCAGGGATATGTTACAGGATCTCCGTTGGGGCGAACTTTTGTAAGCGAAGTGCCTGAAGTTATTAAATCGACAAGAATTGTTCGTATGCAGTTTAATGATTCAGAAACCGTTGTTAGTTATGGAGATATTAAGTTTGTTGAAGAAAGACTATTTTTTGTTGATAGTACATACTTCGATATGTTTAATGTTGAATTTATAAGCGGAGATTCCCGAAAGGTTCTTAATTCGCCTAATATGATAGTTATAACGGAATCAGTAGGTGTAAAATATTTTAAGAATGAAAATCCTGTGGGTAAATCTTTAAATATTCAGGGATGCGAATATCTGATTCAAGGAATTATAAAGGATTGTCCTTCAAATTCACATATTCATTACGATATTTTGGCTTCAATTGTTAGTATTCCTAACGCACATTATGAGACATGGATGTCAAATGATATGTCGTATACATATTTGTTATTGGATAAGGATGCTGATTCTGAAATGGTAAAGGATAAAATGTTTAAAGTAGCTAAGAATTATATCGAACCGGAACTACAAGCTGTATTTGGAGTTACTATGGATGAATTTTTAGATGCAGGAAATTCTTTTGATTACATTCTTCAGCCTTTAACTGATATACATTTAAAATCGCATACGGACTACGAAATTGAGGCAAATTCCAATATTGTTTATGTGTATGTTTTTTCCATCATAGCATTCTTTATTTTGTTTATAGCCATTATAAATTTTATGAATCTTTCAACTGCACGATCTGCGACAAGAACGAAAGAAGTTGGGGTCAGAAAAGTTATTGGTGCAGTAAGAAGAAGTTTATTTTATCAGTTTCTTTTTGAATCAATTGTGATGAGCATTATATCCTTAATCTTAGGGATGGTAATTATTGAATCTGTTTTGCCATATTTTAATAGTTTTACGTTAAAAGATTTATCAATAGGATATTTTTCAAATATTTATGTTTTACCATCATTAATAATACTTGCCATTATGGTAGGTTTAGTTTCGGGAATCTATTCGGCGAGTTATTTATCTTCATCTAAAGTCTTAAGTGCAATTAAAGGGAAAGCGTTATCTGGTGCCAATCATAGTTGGTTTAGGAGCTCTTTAGTAATTTTCCAGTTTTCAATTTCCATAACGCTTTTCATTTGTACTTTTATAATTTACAGTCAATTAGATTTAATTCGAAATAAAGATATTGGCTTTGAAAAGAAAAATATTATTGTAATTGAAAAAGCGGATATATTGGAGAATTCATTCAATACTTTTTGCGACGAACTAGAATCTAATCCTTTAATAGAAGGTGTTGCATCTTCAAGTACACTGCCTGCTCGATTATTTAGTGGCCTTCCGTGTACTATTAAAGGCGATAATTCAAATAAATCTTTCGCTCCAAGATTGATGTCTGTTAATTATAAATTTGCTGATACATATAATCTTAGAATAAAAGATGGAAGATTCTTTTCAGAAGATTTCTCGACAGATTCTTTTGCTGTAGTTCTAAATGAAGCGGCCGTTAAGGAATTTGGATTTGATGATAATGTTGTAGGGAAGCAGTTGGTTACAAGTCTTTATGGTAATATTTTTACTTGGAATGTAATTGGTGTTGTTAAGGACTTTAATTTCAAGTCTTTACATCAGGATGTGGGATCTTTAATAATGACGAGTCCAGTAGTGAACGGTACAAGTTTAGTTTCTGTAAGATTGAAATCAAATGTATCTCAAGACATAATCAAATTTATTGGTGATAAATGGAAAAGTTTTGAATCAGAAGTTCCATTTAGTTATTATATAATGGAAGATGAATTTGATAATTTACATAGCGAGGAATTTAGAACCGGAGATGTTTTTATTCTATTTTCTATATTGGCTATTTTTATTGCATGCTTGGGGTTATTTGGTTTAGCTTCTTTTATGGCCGAGCAAAAAACTAAGGAAATAGGAATTCGGAAAGCGCTTGGTGCTTCAACATCAAAAGTTTTAACCTTACTTATAACACAATTTACTAAATGGGTCGTGTTGGCAAATGTTGTAGCATGGCCTTTAGCATATTTTTTCATGAAAAGTTGGTTAACAAACTTTGCATACAGAGTGAATATGAGTTGGTGGATCTTTATTGTATCGGCAATTCTCGGTTTACTTATTGCAATTTTTACAGTTTCATTTCAAGCATTAAAAGCTGCTCGAAACAACCCGGTGAATAGTTTAAGATACGAATAGAAGTTAATAAAATTAATTGAGCGTTCGATTTTTGTACATGGTGTACAATATCGAACGTTTTTTTTTGTGGTAATAAAGCCTTAATTGATTTAGTTATAGAAATTTGTAAAAAATGGTATGGTGTGTGTAAAAAATGATTTCGGGTATAAATCTTATATATAATAGTAATTTTGAATTCAAAGAATAAATTAACAAAACTTTAACTAAGTAGGTATTGATAAAATAATATATATCAATTACTTTTACTACGAATAGATTCGTAATTAATAAAAATATCATATTATGCTAAAAAATCTTATAAAAACAGCCATTCGAAATATCTTTAAAGATTTCGGTTATAGTAGTTTAAATATTTTAGGACTTACACTCGGTATTACAAGTGCATTATTTTTAATAATATATATATCCGATGAGGTTAGCTATGATCGACATCATGAAAATGCAGATCGGATCTATCGTGTTTCATCACATATAATAGAAACAGATGAGGATTTTACTTGGAATGTAGCTCAAATTCCATTTGCAGAACAAGTTGTGGAAGATTATCCGGAAATAGAAGCATCTGTGCGATTTATTCCATTTGGTCGTGAATTATTTGAATATGAAGATAAAGAATTTTTCGAAGAGGACTTTATATATGCAGATACTACGGTATTTGATGTGTTTACATATGAATTTTTAAAAGGAAATCCTCAAAATGCATTAATAGAACCATATACAATTGTTTTAACTGAGGATATTGCCGCCAAGTATTTTGGAAAAGAAGATCCAATGGGCAAATCCCTGGTTAATGGAGAAGATATATATAAGGTTACCGGTGTAATTAAAAATATTCCATTTAATTCGCATTATAGATATGATGCAATTGCTTCAAGAAAAAGTTTGCCAGTAGAAATGGGAAGCTGGGGAAATTTTGGTGTATTTACATATTTATTATTACCTGAAGAATTGGATTATAAAGGATTTGAAATGAAGATTCAAGAAATGTATGGAAAATACATGGCTGAAATATTCGAACGCATGGGTATAACAATTGATTATATATTAGAACCTATAGTCGATATTCATTTAAAATCAACAAGTTCGGGGGAGCCAGAACCAACAGGAAGTCATGCATATGTTATAATATTTGGCATTGTTGCTTTATTTTTAATTTTAATTGCAGCAATGAATTATATGAATTTAGCAACAGCTCGTTCAACGAAACGTGCCCGCGAAGTTGGTTTGAGAAAAGTAGTTGGTTCGCACAGAGGAAATCTTATTTTCCAGTTTATTACAGAGTCAATAGTTTTAACTTTTATCTCTTTAATATTAAGTATAGTATTGTTGGTACTGTTATTGCCTCAGTTTAATCACTTGGCAGGGAAGTCATTCGAACTTGGAGTGTTATATACGCCTACAATTGTTTTTAGTATTATTGGCATCATTGTTTTTGTTGGTATAATAGGAGGTAGCTATCCCGCATTTTATTTATCGAAGTTTAATCCAATTTCAGTACTAAAAGGCGATGTAACAAAGGGAGCATCAGGAGGTATTTTTCGAAAAGTTTTAGTTGTTATTCAGTTTACAATATCTGTTGCCATGATCATATCTACTTTGGTTGTTTTTAAGCAATTAAATTATTTAAAAACAAAAGACTTAGGCTACGATATGAATAATATTATCAGTCTGGAATTTTCGAATCGTGAAATGATTGAGAAATATCCGGTATTGAAACAAGCATTGTTGAATAATTCAGATATTTTAAATGTAAGTTCAACAAGTACAGCTATTGGAAATGGATCAGGAAAAGTTATTTTTAATGTAGAAACAGTAGAAGGTATGCAGCAGCGAGGAATTAATTTTGCTATTGTCGATCACGATTTCGTTGAAACTTTAGGAATTACAATGCTCGAAGGAAGAGATTTTCAGGAAGATATGCCTTCAGATACCATGCGAGGCGTAGTTATAAATGAAACTATGGCTAAACGTTTGAATTGGGATAAACCTATGGGTAAAAAAGTTCAGATGCAGAGAAGAGACGGAACAGATATAATTATGGCAACGGTTGTTGGTGTTATGCAAGATTATCATCAGACAGGAATGTATAACGAGATTGAAACTCTGATGTTACTTTACAGAGTGAATAATAGAGTGGTTTATGCAAAATTGAGTGAAGAGAATGTAAAAGGAACAATTCGTTATATAGAAAAACAATGGAATCAGATTTTTCCAGATCAACCATTTGAATATTCGTTTGTATCCGATCGATTTAGTGAACAATTTGGAGCAGACGAAAAGCGAGGATTTATATTTACCTTGTTTACAGTTCTGGCAATATTAATAGCATGTTTGGGTTTGTTTGGCTTAGCATCGTATACAGTTGAACGCAGAACTAAGGAAATAGGAATTAGAAAAGTAGTTGGTGCTAGTGAAGGAACTGTTGTGAAGTTAATTTCTAAAGAATTCATAATTTTAGTTTCAATAGCAATTGTTATTGCATTTCCATTGACTTATTATTTCATGAGTGATTGGTTGCAAAACTTTGTTTACAGAACGAATCTTGGATTATTTGTTTTCATTTTGGCTGGATTAATTACTATAGCTATTACATTTATTACTATAAGCGTTCAAGCATGGAGGGCAGCAAATGCAAATCCAGCAGAATCGCTAAGAATAGAATAGAGAATTTTGATTGAAATAAGATTGGTATAGAATAATTTTAAAAACACTTCGACAAGCTTAGTATGACAATTTGTTTGATAAATTTGTCGTGAAGAGCTTGTCGAAGTATAAACAACTTTTTTGCTAGAATTATTTTATTAATTTCTTTCAATTATACTCATTGCAGCTTTTATTCCATCGGCACCGCTAGAAATTATTCCACCAGCATAACCACTTCCTTCACCAACAACGTAAAGATTTTCAAATTTATCGCATAATCCAGTTTTATCTCTTAAAACCTGAATAGGAGCAGACGTTTTACTTTCAAGACCCATTATATTTCCTGTCTCAAATCCCTTTTTCTTATTGGTAAAATCGATTAATCCGCTTCTTAATGAATTACTTACCGATTCAGGTAGAAGTTCCCACAATGGTGCGGCTTTTAATCCTAATGGATAACTCGAATTTTTCTCAGCATTATCTTCTTTTTTATTAATAAATGCATTTATGCTGCAAAAAGGAGCACTATAATCGTTGGATAATTCGTAAAAGCTACGTTCCAGATTTTCAACCCAATCTAAAACTTTTAAAGCAGATGTATTACTGCCAAATAGCTTTTCAGGATTTACACCAGCAACGCATCCAGAATTTGCAAATTCGCCATTACGTTTGTACAAGCTCATTCCGTTTACTGTGTTTGTGTTTTCATATGCAGTTGAGGGTACAACAATTCCTCCAGGGCACATACAAAATGTATAAACTGGTAAGCTATTCTCATTTTGTGATGTTAATCGATATTCAGCAGCTTTTACTCCCGGCAATTGTTTTTTACCCCATTGTGCAAAATTTATTACTTCCTGATGGTGTTCAATTCTACTTCCAATTGCAAAGTTTTTAGCACGGAACTTAACACCGCGATTTATTAACATTCGGTATGTTTCATAAGCCGAATGTCCTGAGGCTATAATCACATAATCAGTTTCAATAATTCCGGAACTTAGTTCTGCTTGTTTTATTTTACCATTTGCGTTTGTTAGATCATAAAGGTTTGTTTCGAATAAAATTTCCCCACCAATATTTTGATAGATATTTCTTAGATTTTTCACAATGATTTTTAAATTATCGCTGCCCAAATGAGGATGCGCTAAATAAGCAATTTCTTTAGGTGCACCGGCTTGAATATAGCTATCAAGTATAAATTGCTTTTCTTTTCCAATACGTTTTGATCTTGATGTAAGTTTACCGTCAGAGAATGTACCTGCGCCACCTTCTCCGAATGAGTAATTGCTTTTAGGATCGAAAACGCCTGTTTGTTCAAACTTTTGTATGCCAACATCTCTTTTGTTAACATCACAACCTCGTTCAATAATTGTTGTATTGAAGCCTGCTTTTTGCAGAACATAAGCAGAAAAGAATCCTGCAGGACCGCTACCAACAACAATCACTTTTTCTTTTCTTTTTTTAGATGGAATTTCAAGTAAAGATAGTTGTTCAGGATTATCTCCTTTCAGTTCATCCGATAAAACAAAAATACGTACAAGCCAATGTATAGATCTTTTTTGTCTTGCATCAAGACTTTTGTTAGTTATTTGATAAGAGAAATCGTTTATATGTAGTTCTTGCTTTATAATTTTTTTAAGCTGCTCCTCTGTGTAATCAGTTGGTAGTTTTATCGAAATCTCTTGATAACCCATATCTAAATTAGTTTTTGGTAATTATTAAAACTCTGAATTTTAGCAATTGTTGATTTTATTTATTCTATTGAAAAGAAAACCGCAAATTACAATTTCAGAATTACAAATGAATTGAAAAATAGATTATTCTTTTTTTAATATATTTTTCGAATGTTGAATTGCTCCTTTAAACGAATCGAAAATGTTTGATTCATCAATTAATGAAACCAGCTGGTATTCTTTAATTGTTTTAAGTACTGAACTATTTACTCCTGAAAGAATTATTTTTACATTAGATTTCTTTAATGAATTTATTACATCTTCTAAATTATGAAGTCCTGTAGAATCAATAAATGGGACATGGCGCATTCGTATTATCAAGACTTTGCTTTTAAAACCAATGTCCTTTAATATTTCGGTGTATTGTTTTGCCGAAGCAAAAAACAAAGGACCACTAATTTCATAAACAGAAACTCTTTTTGGTAAATCTGAGTAATCATCAATTAAATCAATGTCTTTCTCCGAAGGAATTTTTCCTCCCATATCTGCCATACGTTTCATGAATAGTAAAGCCGATAATACTACTCCAACTTCAATTGCCACAGTTAAATCGACTAAAACAGTTAAAAGAAAAGTGGATAGTAGAATAATAATATCAAATGATGAACCTTTCAGTATGGAACGGAAAGTCCTCCATTCACTCATATTATATGATATTACAATTAGAATTCCCGCTAAACATGACATGGGTATTAATTTGGCCCATTTACCGAAAAATAACATAATTAGTAGCAAAGTAATAGCATGTGTAATTCCAGCGATTGGTGTTCGTCCTCCATTCTTAACATTTGTTGCTGTTCTTGCAATTGCTCCGGTTGCTGGAATACCTCCGAAAAATGGTGTTACGATATTAGCAATACCTTGTGCAATAAGTTCAGTATTTGATCGATGATTTCCACCAATCATACCATCCGAAACCACTGCAGAAAGTAGTGATTCAATACTTCCTAACATGGCAATTGTAAAGGCAGGTAATAGGTATTGCGAGAAATTATTAAAATCAACATTTGGTATTGTAAAACTAAAGCTAGTTGGTATTTCTCCAAAAAAGGATTCAATAGTTGTAACCGGGAGATCAAATATTTGAACTACGATTGTAATTAAAATAATGGCTATAAATGATCCGGGGATTTTACGAATTAATTTCGATGAGTATATTGTTATTAATATTGTAATGATAGTAAGAGCTAAAGCATAGATGTTTAAGTTTGGGATCTCAGAAAAGTATACGCCCCATTTATCAACAAATCCTGATGGAACTTTATCAATATTTAATCCAAAAGCGTCTTTTATTTGAGTCGAAAAAATAACCAATGCAATTCCGCTTGTAAACCCTACAATTAAAGGATGAGGAAAATATTTTAATAGTACACCTAATTTTAATACCCCAAATATTATTAAGATAATACCTGCTAAAACAGTTGAAATAATAAGACCATCTATACCATATTTCTCAACAATTCCATAAACAATAATGATAAATGCCCCTGTTGGTCCTCCGATTTGAACTCTGCTACCGCCCAAAAAAGAAATAAGAAAACCAGCAATTATGGCTGTAATTAGCCCTTTTTCTGGAGAAACTCCTGATGCTACTGCAAAAGCAATTCCTAAAGGAAGTGCAACAATTCCTACAACAATTCCAGCCATTATATCGGCAGAGATTTGTTTTTTACTAATTCCAGCTTTTATTAAACTGAAAAATTTGGGTCTAAAAATATTTCTCATATACAGATTTATTTTACTGTTATACACCAATAATAGTTGATTGGTGCAATCCGCAAAGATTATCTTATTGTGCTATTAGAAAAAGATTGTGGAATTAGCGTGCAAATATAGATTTATATTTTTTTTGTTTAAAAATAATAAGCCTGTTCTTAATCATGTTTAAATAAAAATTACAGTTCTATTGTAAAAGAAGTTTTTCCATTTTCTGATAAATCAAGGTTTATTGTTCCTCCATGTAATCTAATGATTTGCTTTGCAAGGCTTAAGCCAATTCCTGAGCCATTAGTTTTTGTAGTGTAAAATGGAAGAAAAATATTATCTATATCATTCTTATTTATTCCTTTTCCATTGTCAGATATCTGAATAGAATTTTTTTGATTTGTAGAATTGAAAGCCTTTAATTCAATGCATCCATTTGGTTTACTTTCAATAGCTTCTGTTGCATTTTTTATTAAGTTTATTATTACTTGTTCCAACTGATTTTTATCCGCATAAATTGTTTCAATATTATCCTTTATACTTGAATTTAATGTAATATTTTTCTTTTTTAAATCCTTGTCCCAAAGTAACTCAAGATTTGTAAAGAGAGTTTCTATATTTACATCGGTGAATTCAGGTTTTGGGATTCTCGATAAAGATCTGAATTTATCAATGAAATCTTGAATACCTAGATTTCTATCTTTAATAATTTTTAATCCAGATGCGATATCATTTATTATTTCATCATTAAGTTCAGACAAGTTCCTTGGTTTATTATTTTCGGGGTTTGTAATTATCTCGTTTAAGGTATCTATAGTCGAAGAAATAGGACCAATTGAATTCATTATTTCGTGACGTAAAATCTGTACCAATTTTTGCCATGATTCCAATTCTTTTTCATCCAATTCATTTTTGATATCTTGTATAGAAATCAATTTTAGTTTTTCCGACTTAGATTTGAATTGAGTAGCATGAATTGTTAATTGATATATTCTATTGCTTATCTGTATTTTAATTAATTTTTGTTCGGAAGGTTTAATCGTTTGAAGAATATTCTCGAATTGAGAGTTGTAATTATTAAGGTCTGAAATATTTACTATGCTATCTATGTTAAACAAGGTTTTAAATGCCTTATTACAAAGTTTTACAGAACCTTTTTCATCAAAGCTGAGTAATCCGACTGTAGCATGTTCCGATACGGTTTTAAAGTATTGATCTTTCTGAATATTTTGCTCTTTTAACTTTAAAATTTGCTTGTTAACATTTTGTAATCTTCTACTTAATCTGTAATAATCTTGATTTTGAAATTCATTACTGAGAATTATTGAAGAGTCATCGTATTTTATTGAATCTAAAAAAGAAATTAAATCTCGGTTTGTAAAATTTAATCTTCGAATGAGCAGAATAATTTGAATAATGATAAAAACAACAATATTAATATTTATTACTATATCGTGATATTTTGAATTCAGGATTGGTAATAATAAACAACTACCAGAAATCAGTAATATTCTTAGAATAATATTATAGTATAGATTTTTAAATATCATATTTTTCGATTTTTCGGTACAATGTTTGGCGACCAACATTAAGTTCTTTGGCAGTTTCGCTAATGTTCCAATTGTTTCTGTTTAGGGCATTCTGAATTATTATTTTTTCACCTTCTTCTAAAGATAATGGTTTATCGAGTTTTGATTCATTACTCGATGTTTTATCAAAAACAAAATCTTCTGCAGTAAGCATACTGTTGTCGCAAAGAATTATGGCTTTTTCGACTGTGTGTTTCAACTCCCTGATATTTCCAGGCCAGTGATATGCTATGATTTTATCGATTGCTTTATTGTTGATTTTTAAGCCCGGTTTATTGTACCTATTTGCAAAATAATCCATATAAAAGTTAAGCAAAGGAATAATATCATCTTTACGCTCTCTTAAAGGAGGAATGGTGATTTTAACGGTATTAATACGGTATAATAGATCTTCTCTAAATAAATTTTCCTCAACAAATTGTTCGAGATCCTTGTTGGTAGCAGAGATTAAACGAACGTCAATACTTACAGTTTCGCTCGATCCTAATTTTGAGATTGTTCTGTTTTGCAAGCTCGTTAATAATTTTGCTTGCATTAAATAAGAGAGGTTCCCAATTTCGTCGAGAAACAAGGTTCCTCCATTGGCGGTTTCGAATTTACCCGTTCTATCTTCCTTTGCATCTGTAAAAGCTCCTTTTTTATATCCAAACAGTTCGCTTTCAAATAAATTCTCGTTTAAGGCTGCCATGTCTATGTTCATGAAAATTTCATCTTTTCGTGCCGATAATTCATGAATTTTTTGAGCAATTAATTCTTTTCCAGTACCATTTTCACCAAGTATCAGAACATTAGCATCGGTTTTAGCAACTTTTTTTACAATTTTCATGATGTTCTCCATTTCTGGAGATTTATAGATAAAAGAAATTTCTTTAGTTGTATTTAGTGCGATACCTTTTTTTTGTTCTTCGAGATCTTTTACTTTAAGTTTCGATTTACGAAGTTCATATGCAGCATTTAATGTTGCTAAGAGTTTCTGATTGTTCCACGGTTTTTCAATAAAATCGAAAGCTCCGGTTTTAATGGCTTTAACAGCTAATTCGGAATCTCCGTAGGCTGTAATCATAATAATTGGAATATCGGGGTGTTTTGTTTTTATCTCGTTTAACCAATAAATTCCTTCGTTTCCGGAATTAATTCCAGCAGAGAAATTCATATCCAATAAAACAATGTCAAATTTAGTTTTATTTAGTTCGGATATTATATTATTTGGATTACTTGTAGTTACAACTTCTTTAAATTTGTATTTTAAAAAAAGTTTTAGAGAATTTAAAACACTCTGATTATCATCAATAATAATAACTTTACCTTCAGATTTCATTTTCTTTAAATATTTAAATCAAAAATAATTTGAAATTGTAAGTATTCAAAATGCATTGGATGATTTTGGAACACTTAATAGGTGATTTTGGAACACTTAATATATTTAAAAACTAACAGAGTTTATGTAAGTTGCAGTAAGCGAGATTGTAATGTATTTTGGCACAAGTTTGGGAAGTAAGATATCTAAACATTAAAACCTGAACGATATGTTCATAAAAAATACCATATTGACAATAAGATTGATGTTAAGAAACAAATTATTCTCAGCATTAAATATTGTAGGATTATCTTTTGGATTGGCTTGTACAATCCTGTTATATCTATGGATTAAAAATGAAGTAGGGTATGATTCATACCATAAGAAAATTGATCGAATTCATCTGGTACAGTTTTGGGCGTATCATAGTAATGATAAGAGTGCAGTTCCGGTTACTGCTTCTGCAATGGCACCGGCTTTTAAGGAAAAGTATCCTGAAGTTGAATTAGCGGCAAGATATTTTACGAGTTATAATAAGCAAATAAGCTATGAGGATAATAACTTAGTGAAACATCTACGCAGAGCTGATCCAGATTTATTAGATATTTTTACATGTAAGTTCATTTATGGAAGCAAAGATGGTTTTACGAATGGTGTAAAAAACATAATCATCTCAGAGAGTATTTCAAAACAATTCTTTGGAGATATTAATCCGGTAGGTAAGGTATTAATGTTAGAAAATAAATTTGCTTATACAGTTCAAGGTGTATTTGAAGATTTTCCGGATAATGTAACTTTTTCATTTGAATTAATGGTTCCGTTTGAAGATAACAAGGATTTCGGTCAATATTGGGATGGTTGGGGTACGAATTGGTGTTACACCTTTGTTCTTTTAAAAGAAGAAGTAAATTATACCGAGTTTGGGAAAAAAATAGTTCCTTTTTTACAGGACATTCTAAATAATCCGGAAGGTTATAAAAACGAAGTGTTCTTACGTCCCTTAAAACGCATCTATCTGTATGATATTGATGGTGGAGGTAGAATCGAAATGGTAAGGTTATTTGGGATGATTGCTATTTTTATAATATTAATTGCATGTTTTAATTATACAAATCTTGCAACAGCAAGAGCTGATGGTAGGGCAAAGGAAATTGCTCTTCGCAAAGTTTTAAGTTCATCAAGAGGAAGATTAATTCGACAATTTTTGGGTGAATCTTTCATCTTTACTTTTTTGGCGCTTAATTTCTCGCTTATAATAGTTAGGCTAATGTTGCCATTGTTTAATTCAATGTCGGGAAAAAATTTAGCATTAAATTATTTAGATCCAAGCATATTGATTAGCCTTGTGATAGTATGGATATTTACCAGTTTTGTTGCAGGTTTATATCCAGCATTTATTTTGTCATCTTTCAAAATATCAGATACTTTAAAAGGAACAAAAACTCAAGGAGTAAAAGGAGGCCTTTTAAGAAAGGTGCTTGTTGTTATTCAGTTTTCGTTATCCATTGGATTAATTATTAGTTCAATTGTTGTAAACGAGCAATTAAATTTTCTTAAAAATAAAGAGCTTGGCTTAGAAAAAGAAAACTTGATTTATATCCAGATGAAAGGAGAAATCCCAGAAAAATATGATATTATAAAAAATAAACTACTTTCAAATAATAATATAGAAAATATAACAAGAACATCTCATGATAATCCTTATGCAATCGGACGTTCCGGTTCAGGCTTGGAATGGGAGGGGAAAGATCCTGATTTTGATCCTACAGTATATTATATGGACACAGATGAAGATTTTATAAATACATTTAAAATTAAGCTTTTAAGCGGAAGATATTTTTCACCTGAATTTGTTTCTGATTTAGATGTGGAAGAGACAAATATCCATAAAGTGGTAATAAATAAAACCCTTGCAGACATAATAGGTACAGATGCAATAACCGAAAAAATATTATCGTGGGGGGCAGATTTTAAATGTCCAATTATTGGAGTTGTTGATGATTTTCTTTTTTTACCGGCTGATCAGGAAATGCAGCCATTAATAATTTTCTACGATGAATCTATTAGATACATTTATATTAGAATTTCTGGAAAAGAAATTTCTTCAACCATAAGTTATATTAAAACCGTTTTTGAAGAACATAACCCGGCATTTGCATTCGATTATGGATTTCTAGATGAGAGTTATGATACTTTATATAGATCTGAAGAAAAAGAAGGTAAGATAATGAAGTCATTTACTATTTTTGCAATATTTATATCTTGTTTAGGTTTATTTGGCTTAGCTGCATTTTCTGCACAAAAAAGAACAAAAGAAATTGGTATACGAAAAGCTCTGGGAGCACCTGTGAAAAGTATTATTTTGATGCTTTCTAAGGAAATGACATGGTGGATTCTTATTTCTAATCTAATTGCGTGGCCTGTAGCTTATTATTACATGAATAATTGGTTAAATAATTATCCATATCATTATAAACTTACTATATGGGTATTTGTATTTGCTGGAGTAGTTGCATTTATTTTGTCTTTATTAACTGTTATTTTTCAAGCATTGGTAGCATCAACAAAAAATCCTGTTGAGAGCTTGCGTTACGAATAATTTAAACAACACAGAAAACATTAATACTAAAATTAAAAACTTTAATTATGTTTATAAAAAACTTTATACTTTCAATTCGATTAATGCTTAGGAGTAAATTATATTCCTTTCTTAACATTGTTGGATTAGCATTTGGTTTGGCTTGCACCATTTTACTTTATTTATGGATTAACGATGAGTTAAACTTTAATAGATACCATGAAAAAATAGATCGAATACATTTAGTCCAGCACTGGCAACATTATGGCGATGAAGAATTTCATTGTTGGGTTTCACCAGCACCAATGGCACCCGCATTTAAAGAAAGGTACCCTGAGGTTGAATACACTGCAAGATATAGTAGAGCTTATCAAGGTTTAATTAGTTTTGGTGATAAAAAGCTTACGCAAACCGTAGCAGCTGGCGATCCTGATTTGTTAAAAATTTATACATGCCCATTTATATATGGTAGTAAAGAGAATTTCGCAAATGGATTAGAAAATATTATTCTTTCAGAATCTGTTTCTAAACAATATTTTGGAGATAAAGATCCGGTGGGAGAAACATTATTAATTGATGATAGATTTGCCTTTATTGTTCAAGGTGTATTTAAAGATTTTCCAGATAATGTAAATTTCTCTTTTGAAGTGATGATTCCTTTTGAAAAAACAAAGGATTTTGGACAAAACCTCGATTCGTGGGGTAACAATTGGTGCTATACTTTTGCTCTTTTAAAGGAGGGTGTTGATTATATCGAATTTGAGAAAAAAGCAGTAACTTTTTTGGATGAGATGAAAGAAAATCCAGAAGATTCTAAAAATGAAGTATTTCTTAATCCATTAAAACGACTGCATTTGTATGATATTGAAGGTGGCGGTGGAATTGAAGTTGTTAGAATATTTGGAATTATTGCTATTTTTATTTTACTGATTGCTTGTTTTAATTACACTAATTTGGCAACAGCTAGAGCAGAAAACAGAGCAAAGGAAATCGCAGTTCGTAAAGTATTAAGTGCTAACCGAAAGAGATTAATAAGACAGTTTTTAGGTGAATCTTTTATTTTCACATTTATTGCATTGAATTTCTCATTGATTCTGGTACAACTTTTTCTCCCCGCTTTTAATAGTATGGCTGGAAAAGAATTAGTAATGGAATATTCCAACATTACAATATTGTTAAGTCTCATTATTATTTGGATGCTCACGAGCTTTTTTGCAGGATTATATCCAGCTTTTGTTTTATCATCATTTAAAATTACAAGTTCCTTAAAAGGATCAAAAGGAAATAGTTCTCGAGGTGGAATATTTAGAAAGATATTAGTAGTAATACAGTTTTCTCTTTCTATTATTTTGATAATATGTTCGTTGGTAGTTAGTGAGCAGTTAGAGTTTCTTAAAAATAAAGACTTAGGATTCGAAAAAGAAAATATGGTATATATTCAGATTCAAGGTAAGATGATGGATCGATACGATATTATTAAAAGAGAATTATTGACAAACTCAGAAATCATTAATTTATCAAGAACTTCTCATTCAGATCCATTTTCAATAGGTAGTAATGGTGGTGGTTGGGACTGGGAAGGAAAAGATCCTAATGTGAATCCTTTAGTTGGGTTTATGGTTGGAGATGATCAGTTCCCGGAAACTTTTAAAATAAAAATGTTAAAAGGTAGATACTTTTCTCCTGATTTTCCTTCTGATACTGTAGCTAGTTTTGGTGGAAATTTAAATGTAGTTATAAATAAAACATTTGCTGATATTATTGGTTATGATGGAATTACAGAGAAGTTTCTAAATCGAGGTGGTGATGCAAAATATCCAATTATTGGAGTGGTTGATGATTTTCATTTTCTACCCGCCGATCGTGAAATGATGCCGTTAATAATTTATTATTTACCAGATTATTATCAACATATTTTTATTAAAATCTCTGGCAATAATACTTCTGAAACCATAAAATATATTGAATCGGTATTCTCGGAATACAATCCTGGTTTTGTTTTCGATTATGGTTTCCTTGATGAAGGGTATGAAAAACTGTATAAAGCAGAAGAACGGGTAGGGAAAATAATGAGGTCGTTTACCATTTTTGCTATCTTGATTTCATGTTTAGGTTTGTTTGGCTTAGCAGCATTCTCAGCTCAAAAAAGAACTAAAGAGATCGGAATACGAAAAGCTTTAGGAGCACCAGTTAAAAGTATTATTGTTCTGCTTTCTCAGGATATGACAAAATGGATTATTATTTCAAATATAATAGCTTGGCCAGTTGCTTATTATTTTATGGATAAGTGGTTGAGTAATTATCCATATCACTTTAAACTGAATATTTGGATATTTTTAATAGCCGGACTAATTGCATTTGGACTGTCTCTTTTAACAGTTATTTACCAGGCTCTTGTTGCATCAACAAGGAATCCTGTTAATAGTTTACGATACGAATAGAAACAATACTAATAGATTTAAGAAGGTGTCTAAAAAGTTTTTTATTGTCATCCCCAACTTGATTGGGGATCTTATAATCACTAGTTTTAATGCTAAGTATGAGATTCCCTTTTGCAAGGGAACTTTTCTCACGAATGAGATGAGTAATGACAGTAGCTCTTTTTGGACTCCATCTTATTCATTTAAGTTAATTCGTTATATTTATCATCTCATATTCAAGAAAAAGAATTGTACATGAAATTTATGGTTTGTCCTCAGTGCGGAATCTCGAACTTTTTTATTAAAAACGATAAAGGAGAAAAGTTAAATGTGAAAGTTTCCCGCGAATTGGAAATAATACCAAATGATAAATTAAAAAGCCTTGATGGTTTTGATCAATCAATAGTTTTCTGCTTAGGATGTTCTTGGTATGGTAAGTCTAGTCAATTAAAAAAATACTTTGTAAGCTAAAAAAAAGGCTGTCATGTGGCAGCCTTTAAGATAGGATTGACAATTAATTTACTATTCAAATTTAAAATTCTTTGATTTAGCCTGAGCTTTAATTGCTTTAAGCATGGCATCATCTAAAACGTTTTCCTGGCTATTTTCAGTTTGTTGTTTACGAACATGATCTTCACGCTTTTTGTTTAATTCAATTATTTCCTTCTGAATTTGTTCGCGTTCCTTTTTCTTAGTATCTACATAAGCTACCTTTTCTTTATCATTCATGCCTTTCATAACAGCAGGTAATTCTTCTTCTTTAACCGAAGTAATTTCGAAATCTTCTTGTTCAGCAGCATCAACTAAATCCCATGATTCATTCTTATATACATGTGAAGCTTTTGAAACAGATCGTTTAACAGCATTAACTTTACTGATGCTTCCAGCGTTTGCATCTTGTCTAGCTTGGTTTTGTTTTTTCTCTCTTCCTAGACTTCCATAGGAAACATAAGTGTCATTAAGTCTTGTGTTTAGTTCAGCAATTCGATCATCATATGGTGATGGGATAAATACTGTTTTACTATCCTGATTAATACTCATGTATTCTCCTCCAGTAATTTCAGCTCCTTTTTTCCAACTGGTATTTATACCTTCATGAAAATCACCACAGAAAATTGTATTAACAATTACTCCTTTGTTTTTTGCACGATAACAAGCATCACGGAAATTAACACTACCTTGAGTGAAAGGCTCATTGCCTGCAATAAAAATAAGTTTAAGATTGTCATCTGAGCTTCCCCAAACTAACTGATCAAGAGAAGTGTTTATTACTTGACCACAAAACTCACTACCTCCATTAGTTCTTAGTTCGAATAACTTTTGTGATACAAGATCAAGATCTTTTGTTAAATATGTAACTTGTCTAATATAGCCTTCGCGAGCACTTAACCTATCGTTACCGTATTCATAAAGCGCTATTTGCAATTCAGGTCTTTCACCATCGCAACTCGCACCTGCAAGTTCATTAACTATTGTCCAAAGTTGAGATTTGGCCTGTTCAATTAAACCATCCATACTATTACTAGTATCAAGCAGAAGAGCAATTTTAATAGATTTCTTTTCGTTCGTTTCAGCGTTCATATTAATGCCAACCGAAAGTAGTAGAACAATTAATCCCATTATAATGAGATTTTTATTTCTTTTTTTTAAGATAAGTGTTTTCATAATATTGTTTTTTATTGGTTGCTAGAGTAAAAGTATGGACAAAAAAAAGCTGATAAAAGCTAGAATTAGGCAAGTGGTCGTTTGAGTTAGTAAAGTAATCTTTTGATTTAGTTAAGCATGATTTGTGGTCTGTAAATATTGATTTTAAAGGTGTTTTGGCTTGTGTGTGATTTTTACTTACCAAAAAATGTTTGTATTTTTACTTCACATTGATATATAAATCATGAATCAACAAAAGATAATATTAATACTCGCTTTTTTGTTTTGCACATCTTTAGTTATGAGTCAATCGAAGATGAGCAGATATCAATTAATAGATATAGATGCTTTGCTCGATTCGGCTGAATTGTATAAAGAATCAAATGCAATAAAAGCATACGACTTTATTGAACAGGCACTTGAGCAAATAATTCAGGATAATGATAAGGAAAATGAAATTCGTGCATATAGTATTCTTGGTGATATAAATTTATTCTCTGGTCAATTTGATTTATCAATAGAGAATTATTTAAAATCGAAAAATCTGGCAGAAAGTATCAATAAATCTGAGTTATCTTATAATGTAAGAAAAAATATAGGAATAGCTTATAAGTCAATAAGTGATTATGACAAAGCATTATATTATTTTAACTTATTTCTAAATCAAATTCCAAAGAAATCTAACAAGGATGATATCGTATTTGTAAAACTTCAAATAGCAGAAACATATGAATTTAAGGGAGATGTTTCATTAGCAGAGCAAACATATTTAGAAATATTAAAGATTGAACAAGATAGAAATAATAGGGAAGGAATTATTTTTGCACAGGATAAACTGGCAAATCTAAATTTACAACAAAATAATGCTGCTGGTGCAATACAATACTATGAAGAGTCGGAGAAGTTAGCTGAAAAATCTGATGACAAACGTTCTTTGTCAAATACATTACGTAGTAAAGGAAGAGCTTATAAAAAACAAAATAAACCCGAAGAAGAGTTAGTTGCCCGTCAACAATCTCTTGATATTAATGAAGAATTAGAAGACATTGGTGCTCAGAATGAAGATTTACTTGAGATAGGTAAAATTTATGTTGAGCAAAATCAGGAAGAAAAAGCTATTCCGGTTTTACAGCGAAGTGTTAGTCTTTCTGAACAAACTCAAAATATAAGTCAAAAAAAGGAAGCTCTATATAATTTATCTAAAGCTTATGAGCGTTCTGATGTAAATAAAGCTTTACAAACGTATAAAGAATATTTACAGGTAAATGATAGTATTAATAGTATTCGTGAACGGGAATTACTATCGCGTTTGGAGTTGGCAAGCTCTTTAAGTCGCAAGCAACAGCGAATTGATTTGTTAGAAAAAGATAAGGAACTAAATGATAAAACAATTGAATTGCTGGAACAAGAAAAAGAGCTGAAGGATCAGGCAATTAGAATACAAAGAACCATTATTGTTTCTTTAATTATCGTTCTTTTGATATTGAGTATATCAACTGTTTTTATTCTGAAAAGTGGACGACAGAAGCGGATTGCTAACCAATTATTGGCTTTGAAATCGCTACGTAGTCAAATGAATCCGCATTTTATATTTAATGCTTTAAATTCGGTTAATAATTATATTGCTAAGAAAGATGAGTTGTCGGCAAATCGTTATTTGTCAGATTTCGCTTTCTTAATGCGATCTGTTATGGAAAATTCTAAACATGATTTTATTCCTTTAACAGATGAAATTAAAATTATTGAACTGTATATAAAACTTGAACACGAGCGATTTAAAGAAAAGTTTGATTATACATTTATTATTGATGAAGACATAAATACAGAATCCTTTTTAATTCCACCAATGTTAATTCAACCTTATATTGAAAATGCTGTATGGCACGGATTAAGATATAAAGAAGAAAAAGGCAAGCTTGATGTTGAATTAAAACTCTTAGGAAATTTATTAGAAATTAGTATTAAAGATGATGGAATTGGACGCAAAAAATCTGGTGAGCTAAAAACTAAAAATCAACAACAGAATAATTCAACGGGTTTAAAAAATATTGAAAACAGACTGCGAATAATTAATGAAGTTCATCATTTAGGTATAAAGGTGGAAGTAACTGATTTAATACAAAAAACTGAATCAGGAACCTATATAAAGATTACAGTTCCAACTCAGGAGAATAAAGGATAAACTATGAGCGAAAAATTAAAAGCAGTAATTGTAGAAGATGAATTAGCCAGTCGAGAAACTTTAACAGCCTATTTAGAAAAGTATTGCCCTGATGTGGAATTACTGGCTGAAGCAGATTCTGTAAAATCCGGATTAGAGATTATTACACTTCATAAACCTGATGTAGTTTTTCTTGATATTGAAATGCCTTATGGCAATGCTTTTGACCTGCTTGAACAGATTCCGGATGTCGATTTTGAAGTTGTTTTTGTAACTGCATATAGCAATTATGCAATAAAGGCTCTTAATTTAAGCGCATCTTATTATATTTTAAAGCCAATTTCAATTGATGAATTAATTAGAGCAGTTGAAAAGATTAAAGCAAATAGAAGTAAAGAAGAAGTTTCAATTCATTCTAAAATCCTTTTGGATAATATTCAGGAAGTTAATAAACCAAATCATAAAATTGTATTGCCTTTACTAAATGGTTTTGAAGTAGTTCATGTTCGTGATATTATTCGGTGCCAGGCCAATGATAACTTTACAGAATTTTATTTAAAAGATGGTTCAAAGAAATTAATATCTCGTACATTAAAATTTTATGAAGAATTATTAAAAGAATTTGATTTTATTCGTGTGCATAAATCTCACCTTATAAACTTCCAATACGTTACTAAATATCTAAAAGGGAAGGGTGGACAAGTCGAAATGTCGGATGGATCTACGGTAGATGTTTCTGTAAATCGGAAGGCAGATTTTTTAGAGAAGTTTAAATAAATAAAAAGACTCAACCTAAACAGGTTGAGTCTTTTTACTAGAGTATTAAAATTTTATTCAATGATTAATTTTTTAACAGTAATTTCTTCATCAATAGATATTTTAACAAAATAGATTCCTTTTGTTAAACTTGATAAATCAACTTTATTAATTGATTTGTCCAAATCTATTAATTCTTGCATATAAACTAAACTACTAATAGAATTATATACTTCAATTTTACCCTTTGTGTAATATAAATTATCAACTGAAATGTTTACTAAACCTGTTGTTGGGTTAGGATACATATTAATAAATATACCTGAATCAAAGTTTTCTATTGAAGTAGAGATTGAAAAGTTTACTTCATAAGTTTCAGTAGTTACTCCATCTTCGGCTGTAACAAGGATTGATGTTTTACCTGGTAACTCTGCAGCATCAGTAATGCTAATATTTGCATTTGCATCTGTTGATGTTGCTGTAACTGCAGGAACAGCCGTAGTGCCATAATCAAGCTCAACGGTATAAGTTAGAGTTGCAGGATCAAATTCAGCAATGCTATTACCATCAACTTTGATATCACTAAGCGTAGCAACAGTAGATGGATCAGCAATTGTAAATTCTACTTCATAAGTTTCAGAAGTAATACCATCTTCAGCCGTAACAAGAATTGTAGTTGTACCAGTCAATTCTGCAGCATTAGTAATATTAACACTTGCATTTGCATCAGTTAATGTTACTATAACTTCAGGTACATCAGTAGTACCATAATCAAGCTCAACAGTATAAGTTAATGTTGCAGGATCAAATTCAGTAATGCTGTTATTATCTACCTTAATGTCGCTTAATGTTGCATCGCTGTTAAGGTAAATAAAGTTTATCTTATACTCAGAAGTTGAACCATCCTCTGCAGTTACTATCACGGTTGTTAGATTCGGAATTTCTGTTGCATTTGTAATTTTAAGAGTAGATCTGTTATCGTATGTTGTTGCAACTGTTAATGGTGGTACCAGCTCATCAATAGCTAATTTAATTGTATAAGAAAATACTTCAGGATCAAAATTTTCTACAGTTACTTCATCAACTTTTAAATCACTTAATAATGAATTAGTACTAAGCGGTCTGTAAGTGAAATTAATATTATATGTTAATTCTGTAGTGCCGTCTTGTGCAGTAACAATAATTGAAGTCGTTCCTGGTAAAGTTATCGATTCTGTAATAACAACTTTTGCACTATCATGATTCGCTATGGCTGTAACCTCAGGAACTTCTGTAACTGAAGGTTCAAGCAAAATATCATATGAGTATGTATCAGGATTAAAACCAAAAATTGGTGAACCATCTATTTTCAGATCAACAAGTGTTGCTTCAGATGAAGGTGCGGCAATGGTAAACTCAATAGTATATGTTTTTAGTGTTCCATCTTCCGCATTTACATCCAGTGTAGTTGTTCCTGGCATTGCAGCAGCATCAGTTTGAGTAATAATAGCTGTAGCATCTTTGGTAAAACCAAGAACTGTTGGAACAGTTTTTGTACCATATGGATATTCAATGGTATAAGACAATATATCAGGATCAAAGCTTGTGATCTCGCTTCCATCAACAATAATTTTCTGAAGATTATTATTGCTTGATGGAGTTTGAACAAGGTATTCTATTACATAAGTTTGTTTAGTTAAATTATCCTCTGCCATTACAATTACTGAATCTTTTCCCGGTAATGCAATTGTTTTTCTTACATCCATCGTTGCAAGAGCATTTTTAGGTATCGCATTTATAGTTGGAACCGTAACTGTACCAAACGGTAAATGTTTAGTATATGTATATTGTATTGGTGAAAAACCATCAATCGTTGTACCGTCAACTTGTAGGTTAATTAAACTAGCATCCTCATTAGCAATAATTGGAAGCACAAATGTTACTAAATAGCTATTAACAGTTGTTCCATCTTCTGCAATAACTTCAACAGTTGTAATTCCAGGAAGAGAATCGGTTTCAAAAATATTTACCTGTGCTGCAACATGTTCTGCAATTGCAGTTACAGTTGGAGCAGTTGCTGTACCAGCAGGTAACTCACAAGTATAAGTTAGTGAATCAGTTCTAAATCCTGTAATACTTGTTCCCGATGTATCAAGACTTGTTAAATTTGCATTGTTACTTAAAATGTACAATTCAAAAGTGGATTGATCTTCATTGTAACCATCAGAAACAGTAACAGTAATATCAACAGCACCTGAAGTATTATATGGAGTTACTTGTAAATAACGATTTTCATTTTCACCATCAAATTGAATATTAAGATCATGAACAATGGATTGATTAGAAGATATTGCTGTTACTTCAATATTTGACCATTCTGTATCTACATCATTTATAGTAAATGGAATCCAGTCAGTAATGGTTCCCTGCACTATTGTGTCGTTTTCGAAATCAGTAATACTAGGAGCCTCATTAATAACATCAATGGTTAATGATGTTGCATTATTATCCATATTACTATCAAAAGCAGATGATGCTATAATATTTGAATATGCTGTAACATTACCGCCTCCATTTTTCACGGTACCTTCTAAAGTTAGTGTAGCTGATTCTCCTGTAGCTAAATATGGTATATTCCATGTGCCACCAAATGCTTGGTATTCGCCTTTTTCTGTAGTGTAATTTTCCAGTTTGAATATACCTGGCATTGCACTTTTTACAACAATATCTGATGAACTGTTTGGTCCATTATTGCTTAGGGTAAAAGTATATGATATCGTTTCTCCAATATGGGGATTCGCCTTATTAGCATCAATAGAAATTTGAACATCAGCAGAATCTGAAGGTAAATCACCATAAATCATTATACGATGCATATCTCTTCCATTAACAAATAATCTACCATTTAAATCAAAGTTAATACCATAAGGATGAAACATTGATTTTTCATTAATACCTCCGTTAAACTGAGTAATGGAGTTAAAGTCAGGTTGACCTAAAACATAATCGGCTTTTGCACCATTTTCTATTGGAATAGAGTTGAATATTAATACTCGATTATTTGCAAAATCGCCGACAGCAAGTTCTCCTTTAGGTGAAATTGTAATTCCAACTGGAATATTAAATGTTGAGTCTGATACACTTCCTGTTCCAGTTATAAAATCATCATGACCAATGACAACATCAGCTGAATCTCCATTATCAATAGGAAATTTATTATAAATCAATATCCTGTGATTTCCTCTGTCGCTAAGTAATAATTTTCCGTCTTGAGACATAGCAGCACAAGTTGTTGTATTCATTTTATTTATTGTGCATCCAGCATTATTTGTATACATACCTGGCTGTCCTATTACTAAATCTGCTGATGCTCCATTTGTAGTTGGAATCTGATTAAAAACTAAAAAACGATTATTAGCTCTATCGCCAACTATTAACTTCCCATCTGGTGTCACAAACACTCCCCAAGGAGTACTAAATTTATTAGGTCCAAGACCCGGAGAGTTTGAAGTAAAGTCAGTCTGTCCAATTACAACATCAGCAGGTTGACTATTAGTTGTAGGGATTGAATTCCAGATTAGTACCCTGTGATTTCCACCATCACTAGCAATTAGTTTTGTTCCATCTGGAGAAAAACATACATCTTCTACATCGTTTATAAATGAAGCTGTAGGTCCATTATTATTAGAATAAAAATCAGAACAACCAACAACAATATCAGCTGGTGTTCCTGCAGTATCCGGAACAGAATTCCATATAAGGATTCTACCTGCAGCTTGCGAACCTGCTGCCAATATTCCATTTGAGCTCACAGCTGATGAACTTGCAGATAAACCAGTATATTCATCTAATGTTGTATTCTGAGAATAAAAGTCTGGTTGACCAACAACGATACTTGCAGGCATGAAATTGTAATATTTAGAATATTCTTCAATTTCCCGATTTCCTGCAGGCGCTGAATCAGTTGGAGTGTATTTAATATCATCAACCATTATATAATGGCATTCTGCATCTACTTTATTTCCTATAGTTGCAGTAGTGTGAATATCGTATGAAATCCAAAAGTAATTGTCTCCTGGTACTAAGTCAACAGATCCATGTATGATCGTATCCTTAGTTGTTACTGATCCAAATAAACTATCCTTATTAAATATATTACTGTTAGCTGTATAAAATACCTTGATTTTAGTAACATCATTAGTAAAATCATCAGATCCAGAAGGTTTAAACTTAATTTCACTTAATGTTAATGGATTTGAAAGATTTTCTGTTTGAACATTAATTCCTATGATCTCGAAATTATCTCTGTTTTGCATTACTTTATTTGTTGAAGCTGTAAAGCAAGAATTAGATAATATGTTCATAGCTGGTTCAATACTACGAAATCTGTCTGCATTTACATTCATTGGTATTTGGTCGCCTGTGATACCATTAAATGAAATATTATTACATTCAATATCTACTTTGTTATCTGGAGTAGCATCATTTGTAATATCATATGTTACCCAGAAATAATTTTTACCGGTCAATAAATTTAAAGATCCAGATACTGGAGCGCTAAGATCTATCGATGATCCAAATAATGAATCTGTACTAAATATGCTATCCGTTTGAGTAAAGAAAATATTCACTTTACTAACATCATGACTAAAATCGTCTGATCCAGTTGAATCTATATTAAAAGAATTAATTTCTAATGGATTAGAAAAGCCATCTGTAGTAATTTCAATAACAGCCATGATATTACCCTCACTATTTTGACTTACATTCGATTCAATAGCTTGGTTAACAATGTTTGAAGTGTATGTCATTGTAGGTTCAATACTACGAAATCTGTCTGCATTTACATTCGTTGTTATTTGGTCACCTGTAACTCCATTAAATGAAATGTTGGTACATTCCACATCAACTTTGTTATCTGGAGTAGCATCATTTGTAATATCATATGTTACCCAGAAATATGATTTACCATGAGATAAATTTAAAGATCCAGATATTGGAGCGCTAAGATCTATCGATGATCCAAATAATGAATCTGTACTAAATATGCTATCCGTTTGAGTAAAGAAAATATTCACTTTACTAACATCATGACTAAAATCGTCTGATCCAGTTGAATTAATATTAAAAGAATTTACTTCTATAGGATTAGAAAAACCATCCGTTGTAATTTCAATTACTGCCATAATATTATCGGTGCTTTTTTGACTTAAATTGCCAAGAAGCGGTTGATTAACTACATTAGATATATAGCTCATATCTGTACCTTCAAAAACTTCAATTTTATCTATACAGATATCACTTTTAAAATCTGATCCTGTTATTCCTCTTAAACGAACAACAATACTATCATTTCCTGCAAAACTTGTCAAATCAATAAAAGTATTTTTCCAATCAGAAGCATTGCTTGTTTGTTGTTGACCATCTAAAACAAAAACATCCTGGTTCCAAGTTCCGTCCCATACATCAATATGTAAACTTCCCATTGCCGATCCATACATATGATAATAAAAAGTTAAATATGGAAATGATAAACTTGAAAAATCGAATGATGCATCTAAATAACTGTAGTTATTAAAATTGCTTGATGCTTCAGTATAAATGTAGTAACTACCATCATAAGCAGCTGTTGGTCCTGTTTGAGAAGAAGATGTTCCTCCTGTATTCAAAGACCAGTCAAATATGTCATCCGATGATTGTACCCAATCTCCCAATCCTGATTCAAAACTTTCAGTATATGGATAAATGCTTATTTTGTTTTGTGCATGAATGGTTAATCCACTATAAAAAAAGATAAGGACTATTAGTCCCTTTAAAAATTTAGATTTCCTCATAATTAATGAATTTTATAAATATAATATGCGTTTCCCATAAAAATATATATAAATATTTGACTTTTTAAGTGAATGTTGACTACTATTTAAATTATTGTGACGAACTTCACAATAATATTGATGCGCTTATATCAAGCAAGTTTAAAATGTAAAGTTTGAACAAGATTCTTTAATAATTGGAGATTCTAAAAAGGAATTTAAAATGTATGAAGAGAGTAATGACAATAAAAAATTCCGGTATCTTTTTATGATAGTTATCAAAAAAGACACCGGAACAAGAAATATAAAAAAGTATTAAAATTACTTCGAATACTGATCAATTACAGTACTAATACCATGTTGGCATACTTTACAATGAACCGTGTGGCGTGTATACATAATACAATCCAGCTGAGAACGATATAAACCGTATTGATTGTATTTCGCTCCTTCAAATGCACCAATTTTATCTTTATATTCTTCAGCCATAAAGAAAGTATCTTGCTTATAATGTGCTCTCATAAAGAAATCTTCCATTACAGATTCTTCAACTCTTTGAGCTCTTAATTCACCACGTTCTTTTTGTACTTCGTAACTGAACTTATCAAATTCTTCTTTGTTCCATGGTGTTGGAATTGGAGTACCCTCTTCAATTAGATGTTTCCATTTAAGATTTTCTTTATCTAAAAGCGCAGTAACATTTACTTCGTAAGGCTCAACGTCAATCCCTGGTGCTTCATAAGAAGTTGATGATGAATAATATTCATCAGCTAAATCAGCTAAATGGTGACCCATTTCATGAATCATTAAATATTCAGCAAATTTATTATCTACTGCATTTGTAGTGTAAAGTTTATAAATTCCACCACCACCATAGGTTTGTTCGTTAATTAAAATAGATGTAAACTCATATGGTGCAGCAGATGCAACATTACGAATAGTTCTATTATCGTAAGCCAAAACATAACGTTCAGAATCAAAACTGCTATAATGAGCAGAAAGTGCTGTTCGTTTATGTATTTCAGGGTGTGGTCTAGAAATACCCGATTCTTGCGATGGTGTTTTTACAGCCCAAACATTTATATCATCTTTTCGAGATTTATATGGTTCAGCATTAAGTAAATAACCAGTTACACGTTTTGCATCAGCAATAAATTTATCCATCTGATCAATTGTATAACCATCGCCAAGAAGCACTAAATCTAATTTTTCATTAGGATTACCACTTTTGTGTATGGCAACAACTTCTTCGGTGTGTATTATGTCTGTAGGATTTACAAGGCGAGAATCTGGATCAATATCATATGTCCAAACTGGTTGGAATTTATTTTGTCCGTCACGTTTATTAAGTCTAACCGTAACAGGTTTTAATGGCCATGGGAAGCGAACTGTTTCATGGAAAGTTCCCCATTCTTTTTCAGCTTCTGGTGTTGTTTGCCATTCTCCAAAGATGCTTGAAAATCCACGTGAGTAAAGTAATGTTTTAGTTTCTTGATCAACTACTTCAAGGAAGAAATATCCTAGTTCTAATTCATCAATTAAAGTTGTTAAACTTCCGTACCATTCACCATCTGATACTATTTTATCAGCAGCAAAATGTTCAGTTTCAGAATTTCCTGTATGGAAATAGTCTAAACGCATAGTTTTATTAATGAAGTAATCATCGAAATTTACATTACCATTGTTTACAGCATTAATTTCTGTAACAACTTCAGATTGGTGTTTTTCTTTAACCTGTTCTTTTTGAGCAGGAGTGCAAGCAAATAAAATTGCTAATCCTAAAAATAGTGGTATTAATTTTTTCATGGTATATTTATTTTTTTCAGTTTTTAAAGATAATAATTCTAAAAGCAAGAGCTAAATGCTAATAGCTTTTTTTATTATCTTAGTACACAACAGAATGAAAAATATAGATTGCTATGGATTATAATGTAACAGTACTAATAGTAATGATAGCCTATATGACATTTATTGTTGCATGGGGAATTTATCAAGGTAGAAAAGTTAAAAATAGTTCAGATTTTGCTATTGCAGGTCGTAATTTGCCTGGGTGGGTAGCTGCACTTTCAGAACGAGCAACAGGGGAATCTTCATGGGCATTATTAGGATTGCCAGGTGCAGCATATGCAACCGGATTGTTAGAAGTATGGACGGCTATAGGTTGCGTATTCGGGATTATTTTGGCTTGGGTATTTTTAGCATGGCGATTACGTGATGAAGCTGCAAAATATAAAGCAGATACTTTTACTGATTATATAGCTCAAAAGCACGGTGATGTTGGGAAGTGGATTCGTGTTGTTGGAAGTATGACAATTGTTTTCTTTTTCTTTTTTTATGTTGGAGCACAATTCATAGGAGGAGGAAAAACCTTAGAAAATCTTTTTGGAATAAATAAAGCATTAGGGATGCTTATTGTTGTTTTATTTGTTGTTCCATATACTATTTATGGAGGATTTAGAAGTGTAACATATACAGATGTTATTCAAGCTGTAGTAATGATTATTACATTGATAGTTGCTCCAATTGCTGGTATCATTTATCTTAAAAATCAACCGGATGGAACTCTGTTTGCGGGTTCAATATCAGAAGCTTTATCAAAGGCTGGTGAAAGTTATAGTACAATGGTTGGTGGTGCTGCGGTAGTTGAAGGATCAAAATTATCTGATTTTCTATATGCTACTTTTCCTAATAGTATAAATCTAATAAAGGGATTAGGGACAGGAATGATTATAGCAAGTGCATTTTCGTGGTTCTTTGGATATCTTGGTGGTCAACCGCAGTTAAGTATGAGATTTATGGCTATTAGAGATGAAAAACAAGCAAAACAAGCACGAAATATTGGAGTAGCTTGGACTATAATAGCCTATATTGGTGCTCTTATGATTGGTTGGATTGGTATAGCAATTTTTGGTCCATCAGGATTAAAAGACCAAGAAACTGTAATGCCAGAAGTTTTAACAAAATTGTTTAATCCTTTTGTGGCAGGAATATTAATTACTGGTGTTTTGGCTGCAATCATATCCACGGCAAATTCATTGTTGATTTTATCAGCAACTGAACTATCAGAAAACATCATAAAGCCACTTACTAAGGTAGATACTAAAAAGTCTTTGTTGCATTCTAGAATAATTACGGCAGCACTATCTGGTGTTGCTCTTGTATTGGCATATTTTATTTCCAGTGATCTTATTTATGTAATTGTAGGATTTGTTTGGGCTGGAATAGGATCAACCTTTTCTGTAGTAATTATGTTAACTTTATTTTGGAAACGCTATCATGGAAAGTCTGTAATTGTAACAATATTAACAGGATTAATATTTACAATAATATGGCGAATTACAGGGATGGAGCAAATCTTGTCAGCCAGATTTTTAACGTTTATTGTTGCATTAATTGTCGCTGTTATAAGTACATATCTGATTCCTAATAAACAAGAATAATTAAAATTTCTTTGAAATAATTGAACCCAGAGCTTAGCTCTGGGTTTTTTTATTGGGGTTTATACGAAAAGTTGTGAAATTTGTTGCACAATGTTGCACAATGTTGTACATTTGACAAAAACTTTTTTATTATGACATATTTTTTAGATGTAAAAGAGAAGTCAGATTTGAAATCCAGGTATCGCAAATTATCTTTAGCATATCATCCCGATAAAGGAGGAGAATTAAAAAAAATGCAAGCTATTAACGAAGAATACAATATGTTAAAACATACGTTTGGCATATTTCCTAAAGATCTTCGTAATGTTAAGGTTGGAAATTTCGTTTTTGTTAATAAATCAATTTGTATTGTATTTAAGGTAGAAAGCAAGCTGTTTTACGCTAAATCATTTAATACAGGAAGAATTGCAATGTTTGCAAAAGATACAGGTTATGGTTTATTTAACTATAAAATAAAAGCACATGTCTGTTAAGGATGGAGAGAGTGGGGAGGTAAAGATTCACACCGGTTTTAGGTTAACAAAAAATAATTACAGACTTTTAGAGGATCTGGAAGAGGAGTTAGGTATAAATAAAACCAGTGTGATTAATATGATTCTTTCTTTAATTAAAAAGGATAAGTCAGTACTAATTAATTTAATTAAATCAGCCATTACAAAATAGGTTAGGAATAGGAGTTATTATTTTTCATGGATTTACAATTAGTTCTAAAAGTCAGAAATTTAGCTTCTGACTTTTTTAATTCTCTTTCTTTTTCTATAAATTAAATAACCACTAAGAATAACAATTAGGGCAATAATTCCTGAAAGAGGAACTATCAGAATATAAAAATCACTTAATAGAAAATGAAATATCCGGCCGGTGTGTATTTCTAGACAAAAGTTCCACAGTGACATAGGAGCTTTAGATAAAATATTTTCTGGCATTTCTGGAAAATTCGTTGATCCATTCCCTGATAAAATTCCATTGCTATAATCTGCGAAATGCAAGTTGTCTTTTTGATCATTAATTAAACCACTAATAGCATAAGAACCAAATGGTCGACCCGTTGAAGAGCCTTGGTATGGTTTTTTCGAAATAAAATCAAAAACAACTGAGTGATTAGGATTCCATAGAAACAAACCGCTAAAAGATCCAATTAGGTATGAATCTTTATCGAATTTCTCAAGAACATTAATTCCCATTACACTTATTGGAGGTTGTGAAGGATATAATTTAGGTATACTTTTTAATGTTTTTAAATTATATAAACATTTGTATCCCGCTAAAATAAATTCATCTTTCTGATCATCATAAATTATATCTCGTAAATCATCATACCAAGGATTTGGCTGATCTAAGTGAGTAAATTTAATTGCTGATATTTCGGTTCTTGCAATAGTTAATAAAAGTGGCGGACGTAAAAATATTCCGGTTAATGTTGTAATAATAAGAAAAACAATAAACCATGCTCCAATCTTATTATGCCATTTTAGCGAAAATTTGTTCGTGCTTGATAGTTTTACTACAGATTTGCCTTTTCGTTTTCTACGCTTAATTAATTTGGGAAAAAGAAAATATAATATTCCACTTATAGAAAGTAAAAAACTAAGTAAGCCCACAAAATCAACAAATAATTTACCTGGCAAACCAAATATTTCACCAGAGTGTATTTGCCATACAGTTTCGAACAAGCTCACTTTATTTTCATAGGATTCTGGAGCTTTTAGTTCAATTTTAGTAAATACTGTATTATAACCTTTGTCGAGTCCTGTAAAGATGTACGATCTGTTCATTGCAATAATCGAATCTCCCATATTTATGACTGATACGAATCGATCAATTTGGGTGTTAAGAGGGATCTTTTGCCACTCTTTTATTTCAATGTTGTAATGATATAAACCGAATAATGTGGCTGCAAATAAATTGTTATTTGGAGATAAATGGATATCAAATATTTTACGATTATCAATTCCTTTAGGAAAGCCGGCATTAAAGTCAGTATAATTTGTCATGGAAGAATCAGTAAGCCAAACACCAATATTTCCATAAACGAGTATACTGTCTTTTGAAATATCTTGATTCCCTTTTAAAGCTGCCAAGTTCCAATTTTTATATCGATATTCTTTTGGTAACGAATTTCTATCAATATCAATTCTAGAAATAAAACTCCGGTGATTCATTAAAATACCAGAAACTGCATAGTATATAAGTAGTAAAGATATAATTAGGCCAGGCCATTTATGATATTTTTTTAATCTTTTAATCTTATTCTTTTTTGTCACCATCTATATTTGAATTGAAATTATAGCAATAACAAAACAAGGAATAAAGTACGGATTTACCAAATTAAACTTTAAGATATTTCATAATAAAATTCTATCTTTAGAATAATAATTCATTTTCGCTTCATACTAATATCTTTCCTTTAGATAATATTCAAACCAAAATTTATTCATATGAAATTTATATTTATAATTAAAATTCTTCTTATAAGTATTTTATGTGTGTCATTTTCATCGGTTAATGCGCAACGAAACAAACATAAACAAGTACAACAACAGAAACATAAAAAGGAAAAACGGCATAATCCTCATTATCGTTATGCAAAATTACCACGATGGGGTTACTCAACAAAAGTAGCTCCCAAGGATGCTTTTTTAATCACACATTCAGGTAAAAAGTATCATTACCACTCAGGAATTTATTATAAAAGAGTTGGGGTAAATTATAAGATTACAAAAGCGCCAATAGGTATTCGGGTTCGAGCTTTACCTAAAGAAAGAATTAGGTGTAATATAAAAGGAAAAAAGTACTTCTATTATTATGGAACATTTTATACTAAAACAGGTGGAGCAGATGAATACATAACTGTTGATCCACCAAAAGGGGCTAATGTAGATGCTTTGCCTGAAGGATATAAAGATGTAACAATTGATGGTAAGGAATATTACGAATTCGAAGGAATACTATATAAGCCTGTTATTAGCGAGAATAATGAAGAGCTATTTGAAGTTATAGGAAAAATATAGTTATTGAGTTAGTAAATTGAAGCTTAATAACCCCCTTAGTGCGCCAGAGTATTCTACTTTGGTTTTTTAATGGCAAAATCTCACAAACCTTAAGATAGTATTTGTTATATTTGGTGGCAATGAACGACAAGAGCAAACATAGCAATGAACAACCAAATAATCCATTGCATGGAGTAAAATTGGCTGATATATTAGAGCGATTAGTTGATGAATATGGATGGGAAGAACTTGGAATGAGAATTAATATTCGATGCTTCAACTACGACCCTTCAATAAAATCCAGTCTTAAGTTTTTAAGAAAAACACCATGGGCAAGAGATAAGGTAGAACAACTATTTATTAAATTGATTCAAGATTAATATTAAACTACTATCTATAGCTTTTCTTCCTTTAAGAACTTTACAATTATCTCACTTGTCGTTTTTCTAATGAATAACAAAATATTTCAGTTATTTTCATAGATAAAATACAATTTTCCATAGACGAAATTTCCCAAACATTGATTTGATTTTCAATAGGTTTACATAGTATATAATATTGTCTACAGAATGAAAGGTAAAGAGAAGTTTTAAGAGTTTCTAGGTAAACGATTTATCTAGCATTTTCCTCTAGCGCAAGGACTATTTGTTAGAAAAAAACCAACAAATGCACCAGTAGACATATTAGCAAAAATATCTTTTGACGAGATTAGGACTAATTCTTGACCTTCAGAAAAGTAGGTAAATACAAATCCCGCTGTTGCTCCAATTATAATAAATAGGATTGATTTTTTAAAATGAGCGGAAGTAATTATTCTTTTTAACCAACTGCCTTCTTGTTTTATTTCTAATTTCTTAAATTCCATAATTTAAATATATAAATATGTGCAAATATAAATATTATATTTTTACTTTTAGTGATAGGTGATAAACAATATTAATGAAAATTGGATGTAATGAGTTTATTTAACCAATATCTTTTTTAGTTTAAGATACATGATGTATTTATGTGTCATAATGGCTTGATCCCAAAAGACAAACAACTTCAATTGGCATAAATATTTAAAAAATGTTAAAATTACAAAGAGTGTAAATTATCATATTTACTGATAATCAGAGGGGTGTAGTATGTTAGCATATGCTGCTTTGTTCATTGGTATAAGTTTTGAATATAATAAACCAAAAAGAAGGATGTTATAATATAGAGGTTGTAGAAATGTTTAATAATGAATACAACTAAACTTAATTTTAATACTATATAAATATATACAGTTATGTTAGAGCTACAAAAGAAAGTATTAAGTGGAGTAAGCAGCGACAAAGGTTTGTTTAGAAAAGAATTAATTAAGTCGTATAAATGGTTAAACGCACTTGAGCTAAAAGAATTAAAGAAATGGGTTATAGATAAATTCTATTATATGCATAAAGATATTATTAACGAAGTATTGCAATTGGACATTGCATAACGAAAAGGTATAATAAATAACATTTATGAAAAAGGAAGCTACTTAGTTTCCTCTGACACTGTCCAAAAATCTGTGTAAATAATACTCGGGGTTCTGATTAAATTAAATCGGAACCCTGTCTTCAAATATAGCGATAAATTGATTTAAAATAATTCCCCAGTTTCTAATTGGTTGAGTCCAT